>Ga0308159_1000006_pt1 | contig 1273355 bp, 982 predicted proteins | sample PhyCR1_FD_201040 | JGI IMG/M metagenome (GOLD analysis project Ga0308159, IMG submission 201040) | Phyllosphere microbial communities from UC Gill Tract Community Farm, Albany, California, United States - DLSLC.R1 | ecosystem: Host-associated > Plants > Phyllosphere > Unclassified | place...
AAAAAGATTGCAGCGGATAGCGGGAAATAGCTCCTGATTATTATTCAAATCACAAATACTGAAATCTCAAATTCCAATCTATGCGTTGAAAGACTTCGACTTCGCTCAGCAGGACAAAAACTTTGCTCTTACATTATAGTGTCTTTTATACTTATATATGTATACACAAAAATAAACCCGACAGTCCCGAAGCCTCGGGATGAAAACCTGTCGGGTTACGGGTGTCAATATCTACATTACCTAGACCTTATATAAGGTACAAAAAAATCGACAGCCACGAAAATCGGAATGGAAATCAGTTGGGGTGGATACTATTATATACAGGTGTATCATTTTTAGTAAATCGAATTTAATCTTTACAAAATATTGATCAAGTTGTAAATGAAAATTTAGCAATCGCGTTAGAAAATTATGTAAAAGATTCTGTAGCTATAAGATTAATTTTAATAGTATAATTTTAAGTATAAAGTTATTAATTTATTAAACTTTAATGATATGAGATTCGAAAACAACTTTAACGCAGATCAGGAGGATCAATTGGCCAGTAATTTCGACACCTTTTTAAAGGAAAGTGCTTCTTATTCATTTAAAACCGAAAACCATTATGATATTGAAATGGAAGATTTGGATAAGGAATACGATGAAAATGACTGGGAAGAAGAGGAAAATTACGAAAAAGAATCAGGTGAACATGGAACGTTTATAATGTAGCCTGTAATTTATAGCAATTCATTAAAATAAAATCTACATCCATCTCTTAATTAAAGTACATCCTTTGAAATTAAAGATTTGTCTGCCTACGCTTTATTTACTTAAAAAATCAAAAAAAAGGTATAAATACCTGTTTGTCATTATTTTATTTATTGTAATTTTATAATAATCAACTTTATAAAGAATTATTGCTAGTCCCTCAGCAATCAAAATTAAAAACCATTTTTAAAATTTATTTGGTAAGAATTAGTAATCAAATCAAAAAATTATGAAAATAGGTATAATAGGAATTGGAGCATTGACGCTTGAATTGGCAAGCCGGTCAGCGCAAAATGGGTATGAAGTACTTGTTCATAATCCGAGAGGCAATTGCCTTATTAAAGAGTCCCTCAAAAAGGTAGATACATTAAAAATGGTTTCAATTGAAGAAGCTGCATCTGCAGAAATAATTCTTCTTTTTCTTCCTATGGAAGATATTGAAACAGTGATTGGAAAACTGCCTGATATGAGCGGAAAAATAATTCTTCATACAGGAAATCTTATTTTTAATCCCACTTCTGACTCTCCAATGATTTCTAATTCTTTAAGTTGTCAATTAACCGCTGCCATGTTGCCAGAAGCTCGTATTGTCAAACTATTTAATCCGATTCTGTTAGAAAATTTCGACTCAGATTGTTTTAGCAAAAAAAGAGAGAAAATATTTTTCATGAGTGGTGATTCTTATTTGAAAAATATGGTCGGTAATTTTCTAAAAAAACTTCAATTTTCTCCTGTTGATCTTTTCGAAAATAAACAGAAATCGCTAGCAACTACTTTCAGTGTTAAAAAGGCTAATTTGCTTAACCGTAAAAGTTTTTAATCAAATTAAGAATAACAGATTCTATCTACTTTTCATTTTAAGTTGAACTAAACATAATTATGACTAACTGAAAATTTATATTCATCTTTTATCTAATGTAATTCTAAAAAAGGAAGGATTTCATAACTTGTTATTGATGATTAAATCATAATTAAACTTCAATAAAAATAACTCTTTCATACAGCATAAAATTAAAACTGAAATGCTAATCAATAGAGTGTTGTGTTTCAAAGTGCTTTAAAAAATAATTCTCAATCCCAAATTTTACAAATTATGAGAAATTTAAAAAAGAATAGTATCGAAAATGAAAAATCTAAATTATGTCAGGAGTTAGAACGTATTAATCGCCATTACAGAAAAATGATGCTTATTGCTTATCTTATTTTTATAGTCCTTGCGATTTCTTCACTCTGCATTTTTGATGTTTTTTAATTAGGTAAAATAACATACATCAAAAGTCTATTGTAAAAAGTAAAAGTTCATTTACAATTCAAGTTACATTTTTAAATCAAGACCTACTCATTAAAAAAAAGACCAGATATTTAAACATCTGATCTTTAATTTAAATCTTTCAAAATTCTGAAACCTAAAAAATAGAGACTTCAAAAAAATTCTTATCTATTATCAAACTCTCTTCTACTGTAGAAAGCGTCATCATCACTATCATACCCTGTGCGAGTTTCTTCGTCTGGATAATACGATCTTAGTACTGATCTCTCATAATTACGATCAAAATTATGTTGTTGGTTAAATCTTCCGGTTTTTCTGAAGGTGTCATAACCTATAGAATTTGCCTGTACAATTTTTGTGTCTTTATTAATGGTAACAGATCCGATTGGTATAATAAGATGACTGTCGCCGTCGCGATACATAAACTCTTTTCCGTTTTCATTTGCGATAGTATCATGAACTTCTCTTTTACCATCTTCGATAAGCGCCTTATCAACATTTACGTCCAGATAAACCACACGCTGCATGTCTTTATTGACCCATAAATTATCTACCTTCCCGATTGTTCGGTTGTCAGCATCTACAATTTTCCATCCTCTAACGTCAGAGTAATTGGAAGCAACTTTATAATCAGAAAGCTCGTCGAGCCTGTATAAATTTCTGTCTTTATTTTCCATGTTTCTTTAAATTTAAATTATATTTCTATTTGACGGGGTTCAGCATTTAATTTGCTGTAGAATCTACAGGCACAGCGTTTTCTACTTCTATAGTAGTTTGACTGTGAGCTTCATCATTTCTCAAAAAAACATAATATACCACTGCGGCGATTAAAAGCAGTGCCACAATCCATGGCCATATGGGCTTCTTTTTTTCTATTTTAATTTCTGCCATAACTTTAATTTTATATGATTATTTTAACTTTAATATAAAGTTACAAACCATGAATGACTGTAAAGTATTAAATTACAGCAAGATGTTATACAATTCCCAGTAGACTGAAACGTAGCCTTAATTACGTTTGCATTTTTACTATGAAAGAATTCTTTTTTCCTTTATTTCTTTTTAATTGTATTTTTGCCATTATGAATGATAATTTTACAAACGAATATTTTGGCATCGGAATACAAAATGGTAAAACACCTGAAAATTTAGGTGTTTTATGGAGATCTGCCCAAAATCTAGGTGCTACTTTTATATTTACTATTGGCAACAGATATGCTAAACAAGCCTGTGATACTCATGATGCTGTAAAAGCAATTCCATACTTTCATTATGATGATTTTGAGTCTTTTTTTGAGAATATGCCAAAAGGAGCTAGATTGGTTGGTGTTGAGTTAGCAGAAAAAGCTTCAGATTTAGAAACCTTTGAACATCCGAGACGTTGTGTTTATTTATTAGGCGCAGAAGATCACGGATTATCCAAAAAAGTGATGGAGAAATGTCATCATTTAGTGAAATTTAAATCTGAAAAAAGTTTGAATGTTGCTGTGGCGGGAACTATTGTTATGTATGATAGGAATCTATCTAAGCCTCGTTCTTAAGTATACGATTTAAAATAATCAAATCTCAGAAAAGTATAATTTATAAAAACTGACTGTTTTTAGTTAGTATCAGAATTAAGATAATGCGACATATCGCTTTTTTCCTTAAATTTCTAACCGAAAAACAGTCTGTTTAATTTTATTTAATTGACAATTTTCCAACTGTCAAAACTGCAGTCGTGCTTAAATGCAAGCTCAGACATTTCTGTAACCCATTTGCTTAAAGATTCGTGCATCATTTTAATGCTCGGAGTTGTTCCTGAAATTACAATTAAGTTTTTATCATGCGGAGCAGGTTCAGAATTTACGATAAAATCCATTTTTTTAATTTCCTTTTCCAGTTTTTGTGCTTTTTCTGGACTATCGGAATAAAAGAAATAATCTATTTTTAATTCATCTTCTTCTTCAACACCAGTATCACGAAGCGTTACGAGAGATTCAGTTGCAAAACGATAATGTCTGCCTAGACTTGAATTAAAATCATTTACAGAAACTAATCTTTTTTGTTTTTTAGGCTTTAGAAAACTTAAAATATTCATCTTATCAGCTTGTTATTTAATTTAATTTTTAACAAACTTATATAAATATACAATCCGATTATAGTTGGTAATGTAAACTTAACATAGGGCTCAACACTTCATATTACTGTACTTTATTTATTGTCATTAAGCCAGAATAAAAATCTTTACACTTACATATTATTAACAATTGAGTAAGCAGAATACGATAACTTGATTCTTGAAATTTTATAAATCTATCTTTATAAAATCAAGCAAAAATGATATCTGATCTCAATTAAAACAGAAATTTAATTTTTGGTGAAGTATAGATAATTAGTTTTGCCACTGACACATCTCAATCTTATCTGAGAATTATTATATTCAAATAGTGTCCAGGCGTCGTTATTTAATCCTTTTAATGCTTCTGAAGTAAAGTATAATTTTAATTTCTGAACACTTCCCTGTACAGTAATATCCCATTGACCCGTTACCGACGTTCCTCCCTTGGAAGCAACAACTGACTTATCGCTTTTAAAAATAAAGGAATAACCGTTGTAATAAGAGGTCTTTTCTGAACTTTCAAAAAAATAATCGACCTGCCAGGAATCTTTAATTATGGTCTCAGCAAAATTGAAAGTAGCTATATTATTTTCTGGACAATAATCGATAGCGTACTTTATTGCGTTTTCGAAATCTATATTATTGTTTATCAATTTTGTCTGATTGTTATAATCAACAATAGAAATAGGATATTGAAGAGAAATATATTGACCTTCGTTGAGATTTTTTATATAATTGAAAAATGCCTGATCGCTTACAATCGATGCTGAACTTGCTATTTGATTTGCACTGTTGTAGCTATTTATGGTAATCGGATAATTAATATTCAATCCGTTAATTTTAGCTAAAAGATCAGGATAAAGATTCCAATAATCTATTAATTCATTGAATTCAGACTGGTTCGGAATTAATTTCTGAATGTAATTATAATACACCATTGTTACCGGAAAATTTATATGTACAATATCATCATCTGTATTACTGGCGTTGATATTATCGAAAACCTTTTGGTAATCTGCAGCCGAATTAACCGCAATACTTTGATTATTTACCGTAACCGTATATGGAAATTTTATGGTACAATACGTCGATCCGTCAATCACATTATCTTGTACTGTAGGAACCATTGCAACTCTTTGCAAATAGGTCGTTAAAGGAGAAGTCTTGGTAACTGTGCTCTCATTGCTAGAATCCTGTTCGTCCATTCCGTTCTGGCAGGACCATAAAAACAGAACAATTAAGAGTGACGAATATTTTTTTAGAAACAGCATACTTATATTTTTACAAAGGTAATAAAAATTCGAGAAACTGTTTTTTAATAAATTTTGTTTGGAAAGATCTGATTTCATTTTTTCTACTTAATAATCACATGAAAAACAATATTTTATGTACTAATAAAACAATCGTCGCTACTTTTACCCTACTTCATCCAAAAACAAATACTTTTGCAACTTACAAACTGTAAAATTAAATGCCACATAACCACAAATCAAATACCTGCGATGAAATCATTTTTTCTGCCTTTTTTAAAGGTCAAATAAAAGCGCTCCGTAATTTCCTTTTTTACAAATTTGGTAATCTCGAAAAGGCTGAAGATGTTGCACAAGAAGCATTCTTAAAACTTTGGCAAAACTGTTCTTCTGTTCCTCTGGAAAAAGCAAAATCTTATGTGTACACTATTGCCAATAACAACAGTCTTAATGAAATTGCGCACCAAAAAGTAGTTTTGAAATACGAAAAAGATTTTGCCGGTTTAGACAAAACAAATCAGAATCCGGAATATCTTTTGGAAGAAAAACAATTTCAGGCAAAACTTCTAAAAGCCATTGCAAACTTAAACGAAAAACAACGCACTGCTTTTTTGATGCATCGTATTGATGGAAAAAAATATAGTGAAATTGCTTTAGATTTAAATATTAGCGTAAAAGCGGTAGAAAAACGCATTCATTTGGCTTTGTTAAGCTTACGTAAAGAAATTGATTTATAAAAGTAGGGTAAAATTAGTTTTAACTGTTTTAATTACATAATACCATTAAAATGAAAAAGAATCACTTATTGGCCAAATGGCTAAACAATGATTTGTCAGCGGATGAATTAGCTGAATTTGAAGCGAGTCCGGATTTCGAAAAATATCAGAAAATTAAAAATTATACCAATCATTTAGCTGTCGCTGATGATCTGGATGACGATACTATGCTTACGAATATTCTTAAACAGCAAAAAGCGGTTCCAAAAACAGTTCCGTTATACAAAAAATGGGCGTTCCGTGCGGCGGCTATATTTGTTCTGGCTCTTGGAATTACGTTTGCTGTTAAAATGACCATGCAGGAAACAGAAACCGCTGCTCTTGGAGAAAAAACCTCTTTTTTATTGCCTGATCATTCTGAAGTCGTATTAAACTCAGGCTCTCAAATAAAATATAAAAAATGGAACTGGGATACCCACAGACATCTCGAACTTCAAGGAGAAGCTTATTTCAAAGTAGCAAAAGGAAGACGTTTTGAGGTGCTCACCCGATTGGGGAAAGTGGCTGTTTTAGGAACACAGTTTAACGTTAAAACCAGAAAAAACAGATTTGACGTTGTATGTTATGAAGGGCGTGTAAAAGTGAATTATGCAAATGAGCAAATTCTGCTTACTCATGGACAAGGTGTGAGTTTTGAAAATGGGAAACAGCTTAAAATAACCATCAATTCAGTGAAACCGGAATGGATGGAAAACCAAATATCATTCTATAAAGAAAATATCAAAACCATTTTGGATGAAGTCGAAAGACAGTATAACATTAACATCGAATTAAAATCAAAAGACACCACTTCCCTATTTACAGGAAAACTACCGGCTAAAAATTTGGAAACAGCGTTGCAGATTATCAGCACAACTTATGATTTAAAAATTCAAAAAGTATCAAAAAATAAAATAATTATTGACGAAAAATAAATGTTGCTCCCCAAACAATTTCATTTTTTGTTTTTCTACTTTTTCTTTGTCCTGAAAATTTCTGCTCAGGACAAAGGAAAAGTTCTGCCTATTAACAAAATCCTTGTTGAAATTGAGCAACAACATCACGTTAGTTTTAATTATCTTGAAAATACCGTTGCGGGTTTAGCACTAAATCCTCCAAAAAAGTCACTTTCTTTAGAGCAGAAACTTGAATATCTTACAAAAAACACCGACTTATCGTTTGAAAATATTGACAACAAATTCATTAATATTTATAAAAACAAAGAGAAGTCTCCCATAATTTGCGGATACGTTTTTTCGTCTGTTGATAAAAAACCGGTTGAATATGCTAATATAATTCTGAGCAATAAAACTCAGGTTTCGACGGATTCTAATGGCTATTTTGAATTCGAAAAAACAACTAAAAATACATTCGTAATTAGTCATTTAGGATTTATATCCAAAAAAAATATTGTAGAAAATAACAATCCTAAAAATTGTTTTCAAATTGTCTTAGAACCAGAAATTACAGCGCTTAAAGAAATTAAAGCCAGTTCGATTCTTGCTTCGGGGATTTCTAAAAATACTGATGGTTCATTCGAAATCAAACCTAAAAAATTTGGTATTCTTCCGGGCCTTATAGAACCCGATGCTTTACAAGCGATGCAGCAAATTCCGGGCGTAAACAGTATTGACGAAAGTGTATCGAGCATTAATGTTCGCGGTGGCACGCACGATCAAAATTTATTTTTATGGAACGGAATCAGAATGTTTCAGACTGGACATTTTTTTGGTCTGATATCGGTTTTTAATCCCAATTTGGCTCATACTATTTCTATCTATAAAAACGGAAGTTCTGCTTTTTTTGGCGAAAGTGTATCAAGTGTGGTAGATATTTCTTCCACTTCAGAAATGCCCGAAAAAAATAGTTTCAGTGCCGGAATAAATATGATTAATGCCGATGTTTATGGCAAATACAATCTTTCGAAAAAGAGTTATATCGAAATCTCAGCACGAAAATCTATTACAGATTTTGTTGAAACTCCAACATACAAAGAATATTTCAACAAAGTATTTCAAAATACCACTATTACTGATTTTTCTCAAAATCAAAACGTAGATTATAATAGTGACAAAAATTTTGGTTTTTATGATGCTACTCTTAAATATGCCCATAAAATAGGAACCAAAGATCAGCTGATTTTAGATTTAATTACTATTCAGGACAATCTCGAAGTATTTCAAAGCGCTACGATTTACGATATCAACAGATCTGAAAAAAATATTTTACGTCAGCAAAATTATGGCGGAAATTTAGCTTGGAAGAGAAATTGGAACAGCTTTAACAGTACTAAAATAAACATCTACAATTCGTCATACGAACTTTTGGGTAACCAAAGAACGAATATAGGAAATCAACTTGTTGTTCAGGAAAACACGGTGAACAATAACGGAATTAACTTAGAAAACCAACATGTTCTCAGCACGAAATTTAGTTTAAATAACGGATATCAGTTTAACGAAATGGGTATCGCAAATATGGAACGCGTCATAAACCCTGATTTTTATCGTAAAACTAAGGATGTTCTGAGAACTCATGCTTTTATTTTGGAAGGAAAGTACAATGACACTCTTAACAGAATCTATTTTAAAGCTGGGACGCGATTTAATTATATCGAAATGTTTAAAAAAATGATAGTTGAACCTCGCGTTCAATTCAATTACGGCATTAATAAAAATCTTCATTTAGAACTTCTCGGCGAACTCAAAAGTCAAAATTCACAACAAATTATTGATTTGCAAAAAGACTATTTCGGAATTGAAAAAAGGCGTTGGATTATCTCCAATAACGGTTCAATTCCTATTCAGAGAAGCAAGCAGTTATCGGTAAGTTTATTTTACAAAAAGAATGACTGGCTGCTCGATATCGAAAATTTCTACAAAAGAGTTAACGGAATTACGACTTCAAGTCAGGGATTTCAGAATCAGCTAGAATTTGTACGCATTACCGGAGATTATGAAGTCTTAGGGTCAGAATTTCTAATTCAGAAAAAAATGAATCATTTTCTAACCTGGCTGAGTTATACTTTCAATAAAAATAATTACCATTTTCCTAGTTATGAATTCCGCACTTTTCCTAATAATTTTGAATTAATTCATACACTTTCATGGGCGGTAATGTATGAGAAAAACAACTTTAAAATTGCCTTGGGAACAAAATGGACTTCTGGTAGACCGAAGACTTCTCCAGACGTTTCACAAATTGATTTTTCTAACCCTGTCTTAGTATATAACAGACCTAACAACACCAATTTACCCTTTTTTTCACAGGTTAATCTTTCTTCTACTTATAAATGGGAGACTTCTTCGGGAATTCAATATAAAGTAGGATTATCTATTTTGAATATCTTAAACCGAAAAAATGAAATTGGCGAATATTATAGAATAAGTTCAATTACCAATTCTGTAGAAGAGGTCGAAACTTTTGCTTTACAGCGAACTCCAAATTTGAGTTTCAGAATCTCTTTGTAAGTCTCTCATTACGAGACTACAAAAACATAACATCTCTTTTTTTATCTTTTTTTTTACAAAATATCAATTCTTTGGTAGGGTAATCTGCATTAAGGCTGTTTTACTATTAAACCCTCTCAAAAGAATTAAAATGAAAAGAAAAAAAACAGCCTTAATAATTGCAACCCTCCTTATACTTGTTTCGGGCGGCATTTATTTTTATTACGGTTATCTCTTTAAGGAAGCGCGTAATATCGAATCTGAAAATCCGGAGATAAGCATCAGCGCCACACAGCTAATGGAAGATTACGATTCGGATCCTAAAAAAGCAGATTTAAAATACCTCAACAAAACCATCCAAATTGATGGATTGGTAACCAAGGAAACAGATTCTGTAATCATACTTCAAAGCCATGTTTTCTGTCTTTTCAATCAAAAAATAAATCCTAATCTTTTAAACAAAACGATAGCTGTTAAAGGCAAATGTATTGGCTACGATGAGCTATTTCAGGAAATCAAATTAGATCAATGCAGTATTATTAAACCAAACAATTAAACTATTTTATGAAAAAATTCTTAATCCCTTTATGTCTTTTTCTGGCTTCGTTCGCCTATTCGCAAGACGATTTATTAAACAGCTTAGATTCTACTCAGGTAGAAGGGAAAACTCCGGTTATCGCTTTTAAAGCTTTACAAATAGTGACTTTGCAATCTACAAAAATGCCTGCAAAAAAAGAGTTCTATTTTGTAGTTTCACACCGATTTGGAACTGTAAAAGATGGTCTTGACAGCTTTTTTGGTCTAGATAATGCCACTACAAAATTGGGCGGTATTTATGGTGTAACCGACTGGCTTGCCGTGAGTGTTTCCAGACATACACTAAACAAAATGTATGAAACAGGTTTAAAATATAGACTAGCAAGACAAGATGATAGTTTTCCTGTAGATGTGGTTGGATATAGTGTTGCCGATATTAATACTTTTTTGGAAAAAGATCAATATCCTGGTTTAGAATTTAAACATCGTACTACTTACATACAGCAATTATTGATCTCCAGAAAATTTACTGAGAAACTGTCCTTTGAAATAGTTCCGTCCTTTATACACCGAAACCTTTACAATCCTTCTTTAGAAAATGACAATCAATTTTCTTTTGGCGGGGGCGGACGCTATAAAATCACTAAAAGATTGTCTGTTAACTTAGAATACATGCACAATTTTGACAAACCTGATTTTTACAAAAATCCACTTTCAGTAGGTCTAGATGTAGAAACTGGCGGACATGTTTTCCAATTAATTTTTACCAATTCGCAGGCTATGAACGAAAGCGGATATATTACCAATGCTTCAGGAAACTGGGGGAAAGGAGATTTCTTTTTCGGATTTAACTTATACAGAGTATTTTAATTAACCTATAAAAAACAAACAATGAAAAAAGTATTAATATTTAGCCTTTTAATTGCTGTATTTGCAAGTTGCAGCGATTCTGATACTTACGAAGATATTGAGAAACCAACAGACACAGGAACTAATCCGGGAACGGGAACACCAACAGAACCTTCAACTGCGGTTACTTATGATAAAAATATAAAAGCCATTATAACTTCTAATTGTGTGGGTTGTCACCAAAGTGGAAGATCGGCTTCTTTTAGACCTTTAACTACTTATGCAGAAGTTAAAGCTGCTGTTGAAAATGCAGGATTGCTTACGAGAATCCAGCTTCAAAATGGTGAACAGGGAATTATGCCGCAAGCAGAAAGAATGTCTCAGGCAAATATTGACCTGATTGTAAAATGGAGAACTGACGGACTAAAAGAAAATTAATCACTATGAAAAAATCATTTATTAATTGTTTAATACTGGCCTTTACTATAGCCATCTACACAAATAGCACAGCACAAAAGCTGATAACCAAAACAGGAACCATCAAATTTCAGGCTTCTACGCCTTCTGAGAAAATTGAAGCCGAAAACAAAAGCGTATCTGCGGTTTTAGAGCAATCAACAGGAGATTTTGCTTCTTTGGTTCTTATAAAAGGATTCCGTTTTAAAGTGGCTTTGATGGAAGAGCATTTTAATGAAAATTATATGGAATCTGAGAAATATTCAAAAGCGACACTAAAAGGTAAAATTGACGATTTTGATATTTCAAAAATTAGTAACACGCCTAAAAATTTTACGTTGAAAGGAGATCTTACGATCCACGGAAAAACCAAACCTGTCAGCGTTCCAGTAAAAATTTCAAAGGCTGCAAACGGCGGAATTAACTTTAGCGGTTCTTGTGAAGTTAAACCTGAAGATTACGGCATTGAAATACCAAATCTGGTAAGAAAGAAAATTGCCGACAAAGTGAAAATCGATTACAATTATTTATTGACCAAATAAATATCTTCTAAGTAAAAAATCATTTCGCATCTATTTGAGACCGATTTCATATTTTATTGGTCTCTTTTTTATTAACCTCAACCAAATTCACATGATCTGTAAAAACTACACCGTTACAGGAGAAGATGTTGATGATATTATGGTTATGGAAAAGACAGCTTATATCTCCTACACCATTAGATTGTTATATCGTTTTTTATATGATAACGGCTTTTCACGAGAGAAGTTAAACCATTTAAATCTTGGCATTCAGCAGGTAAATCATGGATTGGTCTGTTATAAAAATTTAATGTTTACAGAACATTTTTTAGTTGAAATGAATCAGTTCAACATAGAAGATAAAATCAATTTTAAAAGTTTCTTTTTCAACTCGAAAAATGAATGCTGTGCTGAAATTAGTAACGAAGTACAATGGTTTGATCCTATCAGCAGGAATATTGTTGCAACCCCAAAACATATTCTTCAGCATTTTAGTATCCAAAACAAATAAGACACGGAAAAGACTTTCCCCCATTCAATCAATAACAAACAATTATTAAAATTAAAAACCATGAAATTAAATCAAATCAAATTCGGTTTAGCTGCCTTCGCAGCACTATTTTTCGCAAGCTGTAGCAGTGAAAATTCGGGATCTGAGACTACACCTGAAGTAAAAAAGGAAGTTCAACTTTCTACAAGTACAACACTAGGTTCGTATTTAGCAGATAAAGATGGAAAATCTTTGTACTTCTTTGCTACAGATGCAAAAGGTCAGGCATCATGCTCAGGTGGTTGCGAAGCGGTATGGCCGCCTTTTTATGTAGATAATTTAACTGCAGATAAACTTGCAGAAGGATTAACATTATCTGATTTCGGAACAATCACAACGGTTTCTTCCAAAAAACAACTTACTTATAAAGGATGGCCATTATATTATTATGCCCCTAGCGTAAACGGAGTTAATACGACCGAAATTGCTGGTCAGACTAATGGTGACGGTGTGGGTGGAGTTTGGTTTATTGCAAAACCAGATTATTCTGTGATGTTGGTAAGAAGTCAGCTTGTAGGGCATGACGGAAAAAACTACAAATCTGATTATACTCTTGGCGATGGAGTGACTACTTATTTTACAGATGCAAAAGGAATCACTTTGTATACGTTTAAGAATGACAACTTCAAAAAGAATAATTTCACAAAATCTGATTTCTCTAACAATTCGGTGTGGCCAATTTACGAAACAGATAAAATTGTTGTTCCATCTATTCTCAACAAGGCAAATTTTTCTGTAATTACTGTATTTGGCAAATCACAGATCACATACAATGGTTGGCCTTTGTACTATTTTGGTCAAGATGCCAATGTTAGAGGTGCCAATAAAGGAATTAGCTTTCCTAGTCCTGGTGTGTGGCCAGTTCCTGTAAAAGATATTCCTCTTGCAATATAATATTTTTAATATGCTTCTACTGGTTCAAGTAATGAGCCAGTATGAAGCATATTATTTACTGTAGATTTCTACATTTCTTATTCTTCAGCTGGAAGAAAAACATGGAAAACAGTACCTTTTTCCGGTGCTGATTCTGCATATAATACTCCTTGATGATTCATAACAATTCTTCTGCACAAAGCAAGCCCAATTCCTGATCCGGGATAAATGTTTTGAGGATGAAGTCGCTTGAAAATTTCAAAGATTTGATTTTCAAAACTCTTTTCAAATCCAATTCCATTATCTTGAAATGTGATATGATGATACGCGCAACAAGTAAGAGGACTACCACTGATAGCAGTTGCCACTTCATGACTTACTTTAGTGCTTTTTATTGTAATTACTGGTTTTATACCTTCTTTTATAAATTTGAGAGAATTACTAATCAGATTGTAAAAAAGCTGATTCATTTGCACAATTGATCCTTCAATAATTGGAAGATTTTCAATCGTAACGGAAGCATTTTTTTCCTGAATCATTAGTTCAAAATCAATATGAATATTTGCAGCCACCAAATTCAAATCTACAGCTTGAAAACTTTTTTCTGGTTTTATAAGACGTGAAAATGCTAGCAAGTCACTGATCAGCTGTCTCATTCGCTCTGCTGAAGAACCTATCCTATTAATAATCTCCCCTGGATCTAGTGAAGAACTGCCATTTTGAAGCATATCTGCAAAGAAACGAATCTTTCTAAGCGGCTCCTGCAAATCATGACTGGCTACATAAGCAAATTGTGCAAGCTCTTCGTTAGAATGTATAAGAGCATAATTGGACTGTTCAAGTTCGCTATTTGATTCTTTTAATTTTTCCAGTACACTGGCAAGTTCAACGGTTCTGGCTTTAACTTCATTTTCCAATGCCAACTGGAGTTCACGTTGTAATGTAATATCTTTAGTAGTACCACTAATAAGCAATGGAACACCTTCTTCATTAAAATAAGTTTGTCCTACAGAATGAATAACTCGCTCTAGGCCGGTAATACCATTTATGATTTTATATTCTGCTTCATACTTTCCGCCTGTACTAGGATTAAATGCAGAATCGAAGGCACTGGTAACTCTGTGGTAATCTGATCTTTTTATAACCTTTCTTGCCTCATCAATATGCATTGTTGCATTTTTGAATCCGAATATTGCAGCATGACGTTTAGACACTGTCGTAATTCCTGTTGCAATTTCTGTCGACCACGTACCAAGTTCTGCAACTTCAACTGCTGCTCGGAGTGCCTCTTCAGCTTGTTCGGTCTTTTTTATAGAGGTTATTTCTTTGGTTACATCCGAACTTACAAATAGAACAGCATAAGCTTTTCCTGCTAGATCCAATAAAGGTGTTAGACTTATATTATGATAGGTTAATTCCTGCTCTTTAAATTGGATGCCGGGAATTCCATTAGCACTGAATCCTATTCCAGTTTGATATACATTGTGTACCTCTTTGATAAATTCTTGGGAATGCGCGTCAGTCAATATATCTTCAAGCAACATTCCTTGTATTTGATCATCCTTAGCGACATTAAGTATAAAATTACGGTTGGGATTTTCAATTCGCAAGTCTTCGCCAGTGAATAGACATATTGCTACAGGAGCAGCTTCTAGTACAGCCAAAAGTTTAGATTCACTTTCGCGAAGCGCTAATTCGGTCGATTTACTATCCGAAACATCAGTGGCATGTACGATAAGTCCAATTACTTCTCCAAGTTTATTTTTGTGAGGTGTGTATACAATGCTAAGCCATCTGCTAATTCCCATTCGCGAAGGCGCAAACATTTCGTATCTTTCTTGTTCCCCGCCATAAGCTGCGGCGAGATGCGGAAACGTTTTGGCATAGGCAGCCTCTCCAATAAATTCAAGTACCGTTTTTCCGATTGCTTCTTTCTCCCCTACACCAAACCATTCCATGAAAACTGAGTTATACGAACGATATCGAATTTCCTTATCCAGATAAAAAATCATGGCCGGAACAGTATCACTAAGCAATTCGAGATGCGCTTCACTTTCTTCCATTGCCTGTTGTGCCTTTACCTGTTCTGTTACATCGATGGCAATATCCAGTATGGCATAAATTTCTCCTTCTGCATTATGAATCGGAGTATAAGATATGTTGTAGTAATTATCATTTAAAACTCCATTCTGATTGATTTTTACAAGTGAAGCTGGCGAAATAAAAGGAACACCGGTAGTAAAAATATCATCGAGTATTTTCAGGTAAGCTTGCCCTTCTGTAATCAGTTCAGGCATCGCTTCTCTGAGCGGTAGCCCAATAATACCTGGTCCTTTTCCTACTATATCTATAAAAGTCTGATTGGGATTTTCTATAACAAGATCACGGCCTACAAACAGTCCGATACCGGCTGGGGCAGCGGCAATAAGGCTTTGAAGTTTCGCTTCGCTCTGTTCTACATCACGTCTGTTTAACACCTGATTGGTCACGTCAGTGGCTATTACAAGTATATTGTTCGGAATTCCGTCTGAGCTGTAATGCAGCTGATAAGTAAGATCCACGTAGATAAATCCAAGACTTCCATTTCGAAGCAATTCTACTTCTACCTCTTTTGCTATAAATGCCTTTCCTGTACGAATCACGTCTTCCAAAAGAAGATCAAAACCCTGTCCTTTAATTTCAGGAAGTGCTTCAAGTAAAGGAAGTCCAATAATATCATTTTTACTACGGCCCACCAACTCACAATAAAAAGCATTTGCACTTTGAAAAATAAGATCTTTATCAATACTAAGAGTTGCAATACCAACAGGAGATTGTTCAAATATTGATGCTAGCCTACTACTATTTTCCTCTTTCTCTTTATGCGCTTTAACCGCAAGACTGACGTCGGAACACATGTGTAACACAGCATAAACTTTGTTATTTTCATCAAAAAGCGGAGTTAGGGAATAGTCGTAATAATTTCGAATTCCTGTATGAGGATCATCAGTAAAAGCGCCACTAGTGCGATATTCTAAACCCGAATGGTACACCTCATTTAAATGTTTAAAAAAATCTTTTCCGGCGATATCAGAAAGAATGTCGGTAATTTTCATTCCGATACTATTTTCTTCTTTCTGCCAGTATTTTAACATGACCTCATTGGCAAATTCCACGTAGAAGTCTTTTCCTCGAAATAAAGCTGCGCCAAGGGGAGCTTTCTCAACAACACTTTGAAAGCGGTTCTCGCTTGCAATTAATTTTTGATCCCTCTCCTTCTGCTCTGTTATGTCAATAGCAATAGCAGTTAGATATTGAGTATGATCTGAATCAGTAACCAAGGAAACACTGTTGTTTACCCAGATTTCCTTACCGTCTTTACAGACATATCGTTTAGTCATTAGGAAATCATTTCCGTTTACGATACAATCCTCTAAAAGTAATTTATTTCTATGGAGATCTTCCGGATGGGTCAGTTGTCCTAAATTCATCAGAAGGATTTCTTCACGGCTGTATCCCAGCATCTGGCAATAACGCTCGTTTACTTCTATGATACGCCCATCAATAGTGGCCTGCGCAATACCTGCGTTGGACTGCATGAGCACACTGTTTAGCTGAGATCTTACGCTTTGTGATTTTACAAGTGCAGGAATTACCGCTGAATTTTCCATACAGGTGGCAAATATCCCTTTAGAATTTCCGTACTTATCCAATACGCAACTGTAAGTTAGTGTAAGATGGACAATCTGAAATTTCTTTTTATCTTTTAGTTCAAGAGTTATATTGCCTTCTGATTTTACAATATTGTTTCCTGCTATTTCTTGAAGTGTTAAAGCAACTTTTTTCCACTCCTGATGAAAAACATCTGAGACGGGGCTGCCTTGAAGTGTAGATTCAATTCCTGAATTTTTAAAAAAGGGAGTACAGGAATCATTGCAAAAAAGCAATTGTTCTTTTCCCCATACCAAAAACATAGGGATAGAAGAGCCCAGCATGATACTTAGTGAAGAACAAAAACTCTCCTCCCAAAGATCAACTGGTCCAAGCGTTGTAGCAGTCCAATCATAATCGTTAATAAGTCTGCCTGCATCACCTCCACTACGCAAAAATGCATACTTAATTTTATTACTTTCTGATATCACCACCCTGCTTCGTTTAATTGTTTACAATGGTGAAAGGTAATGCTAATTTATGTGCCAGCCTAATGCTATATTAGTTATTAAAAACACTATTCTAATCAATTGCTATGACAATCAAAATCAGATGTAAATACTTATAAATATTATCGTTAGGAAGTTGACAATCTAATAATTTCTATTGCTTTTTCAAATCTTAGCAATCCTTCTTCAAGAAGTGCTCTCGGACATGCAATATTCATTCTAAGAAACCCCTCACCTGCCTTTTCGTACAATGTTCCAGCATTAAGTTGAAGATACTGCTCTTCGAGTAGTTTATCGCTTAATTCCTGCGCAGAAAAACCTAAAGCACAGCAGTCCAGCCATACCAAATAAGTTCCTTCTAATGGAGAAACCTTAACCTCAGGCAATCTTGATAATATAAATTCTTTAAGAAAATTGTAATTGGAATAAATGTAAGTTTTAAGTGCGTCAAACCATAATTCTGACTCATTGTAAGCGGCAACAAGAGTCTCTACAGCCAAGGGACTGAGCAATTCTAGCTCTCTGGCGCTATGTTCTTTTGAAATAGAATCTAAAAATAATTTATTCTGGGTAAATATATATCCCACTTGCAACCCTGCTAGATTGAAACTTTTACTTGGCGAGGCGAGCGTAATAGAATTTAACAGCTGTTTTTCACCCAACGAGACATAAGGAATGTGTTTAAAATCAGAAAAAACAAGGTCGGAATGTATTTCGTCTGAAACTACAATTAAATCATATCGTTCTGCAATTTCAGAGAGTTGAAGGAGTTCTTCCCTTTTCCATACCCGTCCTACGGGATTATGAGGATTACAAAGTATGAGGATTTTTGCTGAAGGATCAGAAGCTTTTTGCTTTAAATCTTCAAAATCCATGGTATAACTTCCATTTTTATACTTGAGATTATTCTCCAATATTTCCAGTCCGCAGTTTTTAATCACTGTTGAAAAATGATTGTATACTGGTGGCTGTATGATTACCTTATCGCCTTTATCTGTTAAAGCATTCAGAATTGCCGAAAGACTCGAAATAACACCCGGTGATGCCAAAATCCATTCCCTATTTAGCTCAAAACCATGTCTGCGATTCCACCAATGAAGAATTGCATCATAAAATGTATTCGGAGTTAGTGTATACCCAAAAATTCCATGTGAAATTCGCTCCTGAAGTGCAGAAATGATTTCGGGAGCTGTTTTAAAATCCATATCGGCAATCCACATCGGCAGCACCTTGTCATCTGGATTTGCATCCCATTTGATTGAATGCGTGTTTCTTCTCGGAATTATTTCATCAAAGTTATATTGCATAATTTTACAATCATAAAAAAATAATCAGATATTATCTTACAAGGCGAATACCTGAGAACTGCCATTGGTGTTTCGGGTGGAAAAAATTACGATAAGTAGAACGGCTGTGTCCCTCTGGTGTTGCAATAGAACTGCCACGCAAAACCATTTGATTGACCATAAATTTACCGTTGTATTCTCCAATTGCTCCAGGCTGTTTGGTATACCTCGGATAAGGAAGATAGGCACTCGCTGTCCATTCCCATCTTTCTCCCCACTCAAAAAGACTACTGGCAGCCTCCCATTCTTCTTCTGATGGAAGACGCAATCCTTTCCATGAAGCAAAAGCCGATGCCTCGTAAAAATTAATATGGCAAGCTGCTTCAGATAAATCAATGTCTTGTAAACCTGAAAGAGTAAAATATTTCCAGTTTCCGTCTACAAAATGCCAGTATAAGGGTGCTTTGGCTTGTTGCTGTTTTACCCATTCCCAACCTTCAGAATGCCAGTATCTAAAATCCTCATAACCTCCATCCTGAATAAACTCAAGATATTCTGCATTAGTAACTGGTAAAGAAGCAATCTCATAAGCTTCCAGATATTTTTTATGAAGTCCCGATTCGTTATCAAAACTAAAACCTGTAGCATTAAATCCTATTTCATAAATTCCTTCGGGCATTGAAATAAACTCAGCATTAGGTTTTAAATCTTTTTTCTGACCAAAATCTTTTTGTTCATTATAGACAGGAAAAAGTGGATTATGTCCTAATATATATTTAATATCCGTCAGAAGTAGTTCCTGATGCTGCTGCTCATGATTTAGCCCCAATTCGAAAACTGCAAAAAGTTCATCAGACAAAACAGCCTCATTTAGATAGGTCTTCATTTGTTCATCTACATATTTTCTATACGCATAAATATCTGAAACGGAAGGACGGCTTAAATTCCCTCGATCTGTACGGATCACTCTTGCTCCAACTGATTCATAATAGCTATTGAATACAAAATTATACATCGGATTGAATTCTTTGTAACCTGAAAAATGTGGCAAAAGTATAAAGGTTTCGAAAAACCAGGTTGTATGTCCCAAATGCCACTTAGGTGGACTCACATCTGCAATAGGTTGTACCACATAATCCTCTGTTTCCAATGGACTACAGATCAATTCGGAGTGTTTGCGTATTTTTAAATATTTTGCAAGTAAGGTCTGCGTATTATTTTTTACAGCTGTTTCCATAATCATTTTACAATTATATAATTGACTAACAATTTCTACTTTAAATGGCTGTCCAAAAGACATCTACAAACCATTCTCTGTTATCCATAATACGACCGTGAGGTTGAAATCCGGATTGTGCAGCCATCTTTTCGGTATCTTCAATGGAGAATTTTTGCGACACTTCCATATAAACCGGCTCATTGGCTGCAAAATGAAATACATGTTCTCCAATCTTAACTTGTTGTTCCTGAAGACTGATTAAATAACTTCGGCATGCTCCGGTAAGCGGATCATACGTTTCATAATGCTCAAACTGAGTAATAATAAAATCTGCTTCAAGTTCTTTATTGATGCGCTCTAAAAGATTTAAATTAAAAGAAGCCGTAACTCCTTTGGTATCATTGTAAGCGTTTAGAATAGTATTGGGTTCTTTTTTTAAATCAAAACCAATCAGTACCACATCGCCTTTGTTGAGATTTTTACGCAATTCAAAACAGAATCGGTAGGCCTCTTCTAGCTCCATATTTCCTATGTTACTGCCTAGAAACAGAATTACTTTTCTACGGGAAGACAAAAGAGATGCTTTGTACAACATATCAAAATATTCTCCTTCAAGACTTTGAATATCAAGATTTGGAATACTGTCTTGAAGTTTTTGTTCTAGTACTGAAAGTATATTTCCTGAAATATCAATCGGCATGTATCTGAAGTCTGTGCCTTGCTCTTTTAAATAGCGTATCAAATGCATGGATTTGGATGCATCGCCCGCGCCAAGCTCAATTAGATCAAAAGGTGTCTGATCTGACCTAATACCAGAAGCTAGTTCTGCTGTTTTATTTTCAAAAATATCCATCTCACAGCGTGTCAGATAGTACTCGGGAAGCGCCATAATCTCCTGAAAGAGACGGTCTCCTTTCTGATCATAAAAATATTTAGACTGTAAATGTTTAGGATGTTGCCGCAGTCCGGCAAGGACATCCTCTAGAAAATGAGCTCCATTTTCGTTCGCTGAATCTATATTTACTTCTGCACTTGCATTCGTAGCTGTTATTTTCATCTGTATTCTTGTTTGATATTTTTTGCTTTATCATAAAGATACGTTTTATTAAACAGCCAATAGCATCTTATAAAATGGATTATTAACTCTAAAGATAACAGTAAAGAATGAAGTGACTTATTAAGCCACTTAATTCTAGATTTTCTTCTTAATTGTTGAATAGAAAGACTATGAAACTACCGAAAGACAGTAAGCTAACATCTATCTTACTGCAAATTTGATTTCACTATAATTCGAACCAATGTTTAATGTCTTCTGCTATAGTATCATTAAATTTTAAATTATCAAACTCATTGGTTATAGGATTGTATTGATATAATTTTTCCCATTCCTTTATATTTAAAACAATAATCTTAATGGCGTTACAAATGAATAAAAGTTCCTCATTTGTCATTGTCGGATGAAGTGAAACCCTAACCCATCCCGGTTTTTCAGATAAATCTTTTTGAAGAATTCCGTTTGTTATTTCCTCCGATTTTTCTTTGTCAATGTTTAGTAGAAAATGGGCATAGGTACTTGCACATGACCAACCGCCGCGAACCTGAATTCCGAAACGGTCATTTAGCAATCTTACCATCAGATTATAATGAATGTTTTTTATTGTGAATGAAACACAGCCAATTCTTTCAGACTTCAAATCTCCCAGAATAGTCAATCCTTCTATTTTCTGAAATTCCGAAAAACAAAGATTTAAAAGCTCCTTTTCTCTGTTTTTCATGTTTTCTACTCCCATTTTATTTTTCAGTTCCAAACATAAAGCTGTTCGTATAACCTGAAGAAATCCTGGTGTACCTCCGTCTTCTTTTACTTCAATTGCATCGCTGTAATGATAACCACCCCACGGATCAGTGCATTTTACGTTTCCTCCGCCAGGATTATCAGGGAAATTGGACTTGTATAATTTTTCATTGAAAATTAAAATACCACACGTTCCTGGTCCTCCAAGAAATTTATGTGGAGAAAAGAAAATAGCGTCCAATTGTTCTTCTGCATTTTCAGGATGCATATCTATTTTTACATAAGGTGCCGAAGCAGCAAAATCAATAAAACAGTAACCACCATTCTGGTGCATAATTTTAGCAAGTTCATGATAGGGCGTAATAATTCCCGTTACGTTTGAACAAGCCGTAAATGATCCGATTTTCAATCTTCTATTACTGTATTTTTTCAGTTCTTCTGCAAGTATTTTTGGATCAACCAGATTATTTTCTCCACTAGGCAAAACCACAACATCTGCATTTGTTTCGTACCATGGAACTTGATTAGAATGATGCTCCATATGAGTTATGAAAACAACTGGTCTTTCGTCCTCTGAATTCGGTTTTTCGCTACTTAAATTATTCAACGAACGCAGTCCCATAATACGTTGCAGCTTATTTAATGCCGCCGTCATTCCCGTTCCTGTTGCAACCAGACAATCTTTTTCTGATGCATTGACGTGGTCTTTAATCAATTGTCTTGCGTATTGGTACGCATATGTCGAAACTTTTCCGGTCTGGCTGGAAAAAGAATGTGTATTGGCAATCATGGGTCCGATTTTACGAAGCATAATATCTTCGATAGGATTATATAGTCGTCCGCTTGCAACCCAGTCCGCATATAATAAATTTTGAGTACCATACATCGATTCAAAACTGTGATTGCTTCCGATCGTATTTTCTCTATATTCTAAAAAATAATCTTCTAATTCGCTTGACTTCAACTTAAATTCCATTTCATTTTTCATTTTAAAACATTCCCTTTTATAACGAATTATCAATTCATTAAATTTTAAACTTTTTTATTTTCCTAATATCTGGCAGCGCAGATCTACAGTATTTCTAAAATCAACACTCTTACTGTTTTGTAAATCCGAATAACTGTCGCGAATGTAAAATATCCGTCGGAAAGTTTTTGTGTGTTTTGTCACAGTTGAAATAAAAATTATTGTGATTTTTAATTAGCTACTCCCGCTAAGTCCTCTTTTAAAAATTAGTTCAGTTTAGTTTAGCGTTTTGATTTAAAATTCTCCATTACATTTTTAGATAACAGCATTTTCGCCACCGACTAAAAATAAAAACAAGTTTTTTTTACATAATTCCCATGTTAAAAATGGGAATTATGTAAATTTAAAACTAGAATATATAAAAATTAAAACTATAAAGAAAGTGTATATTCTCTTCGAAAATTTAATATTTTTAATCTTACAACGAGATAGAGCTACCTCTAACGTACAATATCTACTTTAATATTTTAAGATCGAAAACTTTTACTTCTGCTAATTTTGGAAGTTTTGTCTATTCTACAATTTATATACAAAGGGGCACTACAATTTGTCTTCTTTGCAATGGACCATTAAAATCTTATCTTTGATATCCCTGCAATTGCAAAATGGTACTATGACTGAAAAAACATATAAACATATCCTTTTAGCGGATGATGATCCGGATGACTGCGAATTTTTTTTAGAAGTTTTTACTGAAAACTTTCCCGAGGTAAAACTCTCCATCTCTAATGATGGTGCAGAATTGATGACTCTCTTGGAAGGTCCGCCCGATCCACAAGCCGACTTAATATTTTTGGATTTGAATATGCCAATATTATCGGGAGTAGAATGTTTGGAAAAAATCAGAACTTCACTGGAATTGAATCAACACATCGTTGTGATATTTAGCACCAGTAGCAACGATTCTGATATTCAAAAGATGTACGAAATGGGTGCTAATTATTTTATTACTAAACCTGTAGACTACAAACATCTCGTTAAGCTTATTGCCAAAGCCATGACTTTGGTAAGCGAGACGCACAACCAGCAACCACCTTTTGAAAATTTTTACATCAAAATCTAATATTAATGCCATCATAAAAAACCTGCGTTGAGTAAGATTAATTTAATCATACTCAACGCAGGCAATATAACTGAGCTGTAGCTTTTGCATCAGCTCAGAGATTATAACTTCATTAACTACTAAGATTTAATGAGAAATGGTTAAAATTGAAATATTAAATGCAACCGTAAATGCATTATGTACTATAACAAATCGCGTAAGATTTCCTCAAGTTCTTCCATAGTAGAAGGTTTAGAAATATATTTTACAGCGGTTTTGTTTTTATCGAGCCACGGAATCATTACTTCCTCGGGAGGAGTCGACATAATGATTACCTCAATCTTTTTAAGGCGTTCGATTTTTTGCATACGATGTATAAATTCCAAGCCGTTTACCGCCGGCATATTGTAGTCCAAAAAAATAACATCTGGCAGACTTTCTGTAACCTCCAATTCGTCTAGCGCTTTAGAAGGATTTCGTGCTGTTTGGCAAACAACCTCTTTATTCACCGTATTTACTGCTTCAACAAATAATAGCGTATCGTCGCTGTCATCATCTATTAGTAGTATATTTTTATAGGACATAATCTGTTTATTGTTTTGGGGGTGTAATTATTTCGTCTTTTTATTACTTTTTTTCAATTTTAACATGATCGTAATGATCCTTCCGGCTGACTCGAAATTTAGAGCTGCACTATAATATCATTGCCTTCTGTACTTATTTTTGGATTCCCGTTTTTGAGCTCTTGTGACAATAAATGATTCAACTCTGATTCGGCGATACCATAATCAAGCTTCTCTTCGGTTTGAAAATGAAAGAGTAAAAGCGAGACTTCTTCTGGTTGATCATTTTGTCCTGTTATCGCCTTTCCTACATAATTAAGTTCCAACTGTCCGACATGCAGCAAATCGGTTACAAAGTGAAGATCTATTATTTCAGGCAATATCAGCTGACCTGTCTTATATATTATTGTATGTCTATTCATCGTGTTGTTATTTAAATCACAACAAGCCTTATGACTAATGCATTTGTGATGGGTTAAAGTACTATTTTTTTTTAATATGAAGAGATTATTGTTGATTTTTATTGGTCTTTTACAGCGTTATTTTCTTAAGCTGCTTTAACCTTTGGGTAAAGCTTTATAATCAATCCCTTGAGACGATTTTGATAATCTTCCATCAGCCATTGTTTGTAATTCTTACTGGCATTTTCCAGACATTTTACATACTGTTTTACACGCCAGTCAATTTCTGGCTGTAGAGCTTCTGCAAGAGCAATAGCCTCTGAAAGTGTATGAGCATTCTCCATACACATTTTCGCCTGTTGGCGAATGGACTCCTGAATGACTGTCTTTGGTTTTTTATCGAGATCAACAGCCTCTTGGTAATGTTGTTCAATATCAAAAGTTACTTCCAACGTATTAGGAAACTGTGCCCTAAGCTCTGCTGAAAATCCGTGAGATAGAACAGATGTTCCGCCTCCTGACGGATACTGAAGCTGTTTAGCAAAAGTATCGGGATGTTCAAAAACAAACTTCCAGTCAACAGGTTGTTCCCATGGGCCAAAACGTTGCACATTATTACCTAAATCAATTATAGAAAAAGTTTTTTTGGACGCAAGTCTTCTTGCACCTCGCCCAATCATCTGATGATAAAGTGTGATCGAAGTTGTAGCCCTATTTAGCATGATGGTTTGTACAGTAGGTTCATCAAATCCTGTAGTTAGAATCGAAACTGAAGTCAGAACGGCATCTTTTGTTTTTCTGAACCATTTTAGAATCTCTTTTCTCTGTTCATCTGATGTTTTATTATCTAAATGTCTGATCGGAATTCCAGCCGCCATAAAAGTTTCAAATACCTTTTGAGAAGTCTCGATTCCATTGTTGAAAATTAGCGTCTTTTTTCCTTTAGAATTTTCTGTATAAGCTTGCAGCAATAAATCCTGCATTGCCGCAGAACCATAAAGTTCATTAGAAGAACTGACAGTGTAATCACCGTGAATTCCTGTTTTAAGCGAATTTAACTCCACATCATAAACATGAGTTTTTGGTTTGGCCAGAAAACCCTCGGCAATTAGATCTGTAATATTCTGTCCGGTTAACAGCGTTTTGTAGTATCGGTTCATCGGCTTTGCAATATCTGAACTGAAAGGAGTCGCTGTAACTCCAATTACAAATGCATTCTTAAAATGTTTCAGCAGTTTACGAAATGAATTATGATGTGCCTCATCTACTATTACAAGCCCAACATCCTGTGTCTTTATTTTTTTTGATTTGATTCTGTTGCGCAGTGTTTCGACCATAGCTACATAACAGTCACAACCTTTCATAAAATTTCCGCTCGAAGGTTTTATCACACAATTCTTGACCCCTATCTTTTTTAAAGTTGTAGAAGTCTGCGTGCTTAACTCCTTGCGATGAGTGAGAATAATAGTTTTCCTTCCAAAACGCTCTATAAACCTTCTTGCAATTTCTGAGAAAACCACTGTTTTGCCTCCACCAGTTGGCAGCTGGTATAATAATTTCAGATTGGATGTATTTTCCATCTGCTCAAAAATTGTCTGAATATCTTTTTGTTGATACTCATAAAAATTTTGATTGGGCTGTATATCTTTTTTCATTGTTGTTTAATATTCTTGTTATTGTGGTGAGATAGTTTGATCCTGCGAAACTGCAACGGACACATTCTTCTGATTTCCATTTGCAATAGAACCTTAATTTTACTCAGAACCCAACTCAAAGTTCGCAAACTGAGCTTTCTATACCAACAAATGTAATTATACTCTAAAGGACCATCTTACATCATTTGGGATCGAAATTTATATTATTATTCCATTTTAAAATGTAAAACAATAATTAAAAGATTAGAAATAGCAAATAATAATGCGCAATCTTAAATGCTTATTTCAATAAATAATTTTTAGAAGAATAAACAAATATTAATAATTCGTTTATTGAAAAGTGCGACAAACTTAGCCGCCAACCAATTTGAGGAAAACACTTTGCGATAAAGGATTAGGTATGAAAAATGAACTTTAGAGGATTCATCTTTAAATAAAAAACACAGTAAATACGCTTACTGATTTGACGAATTTTCAGCTCTTTTTAAGATAAGAGTTCGTAAACGATCCTGATTATCATCGCCCCATTGACCTAAAGTAGAAATGATAGGAATCAAAGTTTTTCCAAAATCAGTCAGACTATACTCGACTTTGGGAGGCACAACAGGATAAATGACTTTTGTAATCAATTCGTGGTCTTCCAGCTCTTTTAACTGAATAGTTAAAACTCTTCTTGAAGCATCAGGAATTTTACGTTGCAGTTGACTTGGGCGTTTATGTCCCTCATTTATAAACCAAAGCAGACGAATTTTCCATTTACCGTAGATTACTTCACCAATAAGGTCAAGTCCACAATTTAAGCTCAAAGGAATTTTTCTCTCGTACATACAACAAAGTTAATGTAATGTTCCAATTTTTACAATAGGTGATAAATTTATCCCTATGCAATTCGATTTTCCCTTATTGTCAGAAACGATTATACTTCACAACTTTGTAAAACTTTAAACTTTAAAAATCTATAAATCATGGAACGAGAATTTAATTTCAATAATGAATTGTCAGGTAAAATTGCATTGGTAACTGGTGGAACTAAAGGTACCGGAAAAGCAATAGCAGATCGATTATTAAACGCAGGAGCAACAGTTGTCATAGTCGCAAGAAATGCACCAGATAACATAAACGAAAAAATGCATTTTATTGCTGCTGATCTGAGTAAAGCAGAAGGCACACAAAAAGTGGTAACCGAAATATTATCTACCTATAAAAAACTAGACATACTGATAAACAACCTTGGTTCTTCGTCAACTCCCGCTGGTGGATTTTCCGTTTTAAGTGATGATGACTGGGAATCAACTTTGCAAGCCAATTTGCTTGCTCCTGTTCGACTGGACAGAGAATTTTTACCGCAAATGATAGAGAGAAAAAGTGGCGTTATTATTCACATAGCTTCTATACAGGGTAAACTTCCTTTATTTAATTCTACTTTGCCTTACGCAGCCGCAAAGGCAGGATTGATAAATTACAGTAAAAGTTTATCTAATGAAGTCACTCCAAAAGGCGTACGAGTATTAACAGTTTCTCCAGGATGGATCAATACAAAAACATCGACAGCGTGGCTAGATGAGATTGCCGGAGCATCAAACATTACTGTAGAAGAGGCAAGACAAAGTGTAATGGATGCGCTTGGCGGAATACCTTATGGAAGACCTGCCGAACCAGAAGAAGTAGCTGAATTAGTTGGCTTTCTTGTTTCACCAAGAGCCTCTTATTTAACGGGAACTGAATTTGTAATAGATGGTGGCACAGTGCCAACAATTTAATAATTAAAAAAATAGATATAATGAATTTACCGAAAGTAATTACAGATTTAATAAAAGCTCAAGATAATTTTGACAGTGTTGCCTATGCAAATTGCTTTGGCGAAAAAGCGATAATGTTTGATGAAGGCAAAACACATAATGGCAGGGTTGAAATTCAAAATTTCATAGAAGAATCGAATATAAAATACAAGTCAGTGATGAAACCTTTGGAGTATACCGAAAATGGAAAATCAAGCGTTTTAACATCGGAGATTTCAGGAACATTTGAAGGAAGTCCAATTGTATTAAAATTTCATTTTGATATTGTTGATCAACAAATTCAATATTTAAAAGTAACCGAATAAAAAGACAAAAGAGAGTGTCTAATTTAAGACACTCTCTTCTTATAATGTTAAACAATAATGTATGGCACCACAATACAAATGATTCACTTCAAGAAATATTGTTTATATTTTAACTAACTCAACTCTTCTGTTTTCGGCTTTTTCTTCTTCCGAATTATTGGCTTTAATCGGTTTTGAAGAACCAAAACCTTTTGCTTTTAAACGTTTGGCATCAATTCCTTTTGCTACAAGCACATTCATTACCGTACTTGCTCTTTCAGTAGAAAGCGTCTGATTTCGGTCTGAACTTCCAGAATTATCCGTATGTCCTTCTATTGATAATTTTAAATTAGAATCTGCTTTAAGCAATGCGAGAATTTCTTCTACCACTTTTTCTCCGTCAGGTTTTAAAACTGCTTTATCAGTATCGAAATTAATATGAAGAACTGCTTTACCCGTTTTATCAATATCATTCTTCATTTGAGCGGCAGAATATTTCTCTATGGTTTGCTCAAATTCCTTTAATTCCATTATAAAAATATTTCCCTGCGCAGTATTAGATTGGATATTGGCAATATATTTTTTTCCATTGTTTTTAAAAGCATAAACCGTAAATGGCGAATCGCTTTCTCTCATTAAACCGGTGGTTCTGTGTTTACCGTTCCATAAATTTTTCTCCAGTTTAGCTCTTTCACTTTCATTCTCAGGAAATTCACCCTGATAAATTTTCTTTGCCCCTATTTTATCAAAATAATCAAAGACACTTTTGTAAAAAAGCTTCTTATTAAAATCTTTGCCCTGATCTCCTTCAAAATTTAAAATTCCTAATTTCCCTTCAGATTCATAAATACTGCTTCCTGTATAATTCTGCATTGTTTCAAAATCAAAGAACTCAGACAAGCCCTCTTTTTCATCACTAATTTTAAGTCCTTCTGGAGCAGTCACAAACGGAAAATTACCAATTTTTTTCAGTTCAGGAATTTCATCCCAGTTTAAGCCATCTGTGGCTATTTTTTCTGTCGCAGCTGGAGTAGCTGTTTCTACCTTCTGCTCTTCTTTTTTTTCCTTATTGCAGGAACACATAATGATTCCTGTTATAACGGCAAATATTGTATTTCTCATTTACTAAAAAATTAAAATTTTATATATCTAATATAACACTAAAAAAAATATTTAAAGTTAAGCTCTGATTATTTTTAAAACTTTAAAAATTCTTTTCTATTACTTTATTATTCTCAAAATTCTATCAAATGCAACATCTGTAGCACAAAATGCTTCAAATTTTTTATTGCGATTATTGCTGTAAAACTACATTTACAACTTAACAATATTGACTCCATTTTATAATGAGCTCTATTACTCTTCCTCTTATAAATATCATTTTAATATAATTCCAAAACCTTACAGACTAACAAAAACCAGCTCATGAAAAAACAAATGAAGAAATATGCCTTTTTACTAATGGTAATTTGTGCCAATGGATATTCTCAGACCAAAAAACATATGGATACCAGCAAACCAATTGAAGATCGAATTTCGCTTTTAATGAAAGAAATGACATTAGAAGAAAAAGTAGGACAAATGAATCAGTATAATGGATCATGGGACGTTACAGGACCAAAACCAGAATCTGGTACTAATGAAGAAAAATACAATAACATCAAAAAAGGATGGGTCGGTTCTTTGTTAACCGTGCGCGGCGTTAAAGAAGTTAGAGCGGTACAAAAAATGGCCGTTGAAGAATCTCGTCTCGGAATTCCGCTGATTTTTGGTTTTGACGTTATACACGGTTACAAAACCTTAAGCCCTATTCCGCTGGCAGAAGCGGCAAGCTGGGATTTAGAGGCAATTAAAAATTCGGCTCGTGTGGCTGCACTCGAAGCCTCTGCTTCAGGATTAAACTGGACTTTTGCGCCTAATGTAGATATTTCTAATGATGCCAGATGGGGACGTGTAATGGAAGGCGCGGGCGAAGATCCTTATTTGGGAAGCAAAATTGCAACGGCAAGAGTGCACGGTTTTCAAGGAGAAAAATTAGGTTCAAATACTTCAATTGTGGCTTGTGCCAAACACTTTGCAGGTTATGGTTTTGTAGAAGCCGGCCGAGAATACAATAGTGTTGACATGAGTAATTCTAAATTATACAATACGGTGTTACCGCCTTTTAAAGCCACAGTCGATGCCGGAATTGGAACTTTTATGAATTCTTTTAATACCCTAAACGGAATTCCCGCAACTGGAAGCATCTTTCTGCAAAGAGATATTTTAAAAGGTGCCTGGGGTTTTAAAGGTTTTGTAGTTTCTGACTGGGCTTCTATAGCCGAAATGATTACGCACGGTTACGCGGCTGACGGTGCAGATGCTGCCAAAAAAGCGGCAATCGCAGGTTCTGACATGGATATGGAATCTAACATTTACGTAACAGAATTGGCTAAACTGGTAAAAAAAGGAGTCGTAAAAGAAAGTGTTATTGATGATGCTGTCCGCAGAATACTTCGAATAAAATTCGAATTAGGTTTGTTTGACAATCCCTACAGATATTGCGATGAAGCCCGCGAGAAATCAGATATTGGCAGCAAAGCAAATCATGATGCTGTGCTGGATATGGCTAAAAAATCAATAGTGTTATTAAAGAATGACAAAAATCTGTTGCCTCTTAAAAAATCAGGAGCAAGAATTGCATTGATTGGTGCTTTGGCAAATGATAAAAACAGTCCTTTAGGAAGCTGGAGAATTGCAGCTGATGACAATACAGCAGTTTCTGTTTTGGAAGGAATGCAGCAGTATAAAAACAATTCTTTGGTATTTGAAAAAGGAACTGATGTTGCTTTAAACAAACAATCTTTCTTAAACGAAGTACAATTAAATACCACTGATTTTTCTGGATTTGAAGCTGCAAAAAAAGCCGCTAAAGAAGCAGAAGTTGTGGTAATGGTTTTAGGAGAAATTGGTTTTCAAAGTGGTGAAGCGCGCAGTAGAACCGACTTGAATCTGCCGGGAAATCAACAGCAGTTACTGGAGGAAATTTATAAAGTGAATCCGAATATTGTTTTGGTTTTAAACAACGGGCGTCCTTTATCAATTCCTTGGGCGGCAGAACATATTCCCGCCATTCTTGAAGCTTGGCAGTTGGGAACTCAAACTGGAAATGCGGTGGCGCAGGTTTTATACGGAGATTATAATCCGAGTGGAAAACTACCGATGTCTTTCCCAAGAAATGTTGGACAATGCCCTATTTACTACAATTTGTATAACACAGGAAGACCAACAGATAAAGATCAAAACGTTTTCTGGTCGCATTATTCTGATGTAGAAAAAACACCTCAATATCCTTTTGGTTACGGACTAAGCTACACTTCTTTTGCTTACAAAAATCTTAAAATAGCAAAACCTGTATTTCAAAAAGGAGAAAAAATTGAAGTTTCTGTAGACGTTACCAACACTGGAAATTTTGACGGAAAAGAAGTCGTTCAATTGTATATCAATGATCCTGCTGCAAGTGTTGTGAGACCGGTAAAAGAATTAAAAGGTTTTGAACTTGTTGCATTAAAAAAAGGAGAAACAAAAACCATTCACTTTACATTAACTAATCAAGAACTTGGTTTTTATGACAATGACGGTAAATTTTTAGTAGAACCAGGACTTTTTAATGTTATGGTTGGTTGGAATTCTAACGAAGGACTTACTGGAAAATTTGAACTAAAATAAATCCATAAAAAGTAAAAAAAAGAATATCTATTTTACCTTATATCCTGAGTACGATAATTCCTTATTAGGTTATTAATCGGACTCAGGATTTTGGCAATATGTCAAATTTGAATAAAAAAAATTAAGTGTTCTATTTACTTTTATTAATATTGTTTCGTCATTTAAAAAATCCAACTTTACTTTTAAACTGGATAATCCATAATGCTGCATCTAAATGAAAAATACCATATATATTCTTGCATGCTTCTTTACGTTTATAAACTGCTTGTTTTCTCAGGTAAAATTTGACAGTTATCAATTTAGGAGCATACAGGAAACTACTTCAAAAAGAGCTGTTTCTTCTATCATTCAAGATAATAATGGATTTATTTGGGTGGGCACGAACGGCGCAGGTTTGTACAGATATGACGGCGTAAATTATTTTGGATATAAATACGACAAGAAACCTGGAGCCATCAACAGCAATTTTATTTATGCAACTTTCATCGATTCTAAAAACAATCTTTGGGTAGGAACAGATGAAGGTTTGTGTTTGTATAACAGAGATTTAGATAATTTCACTAAAATAAATATTGAAGATGTAATTACAAAAGGATACAAACAGCCCATTACCATAAAAACAATTATTGAGGATAATAACGGCAATTTATATTTAGGCGCTTATGGTTTTGGATTATTCAAACTTAATATCAAGACGCTGCACGCTTCTTTGGTGCATTCAAAAGTGTTGGAAAAACCAAATTTTCTAATAAAATCTTCGGTAAAAAATAAGCGCGGGATTATTTATCTAGGAACGAGTTACGGACTTTTAGAAATAGATTTAAACGGAAAAGTCAAGCAGGTTTACAAAGATAAATTTAAAAGAGAACCTTTACTCAATGACATCGAAAATCTTGTTATTGATAAATTTGGATTTCTATGGCTGGGTACAACAGAAAATGGATTGATAAAAATTAAACCCGAAACAGATAATTACCAATTTGAAAATTATCCAATCACAAAAAATAAAATTTTATCTATTGTAAAAAGCAGTCACGATTATATTATCTGCGGTACAGAAAATGACGGATTATTGGTTGTGGATTACAAAGGAAAAGTGCTTCAAAAATACCTGCACAGCAAATACAATAGTTTCAGTTTGAAGTCAAATTCGGTTTGGTCTTTATACGAAGACAAGGAAAAACGACTTTGGTTAGGCTATTTCAACAAAGGACTTGGCGTATTTGACAAACCAAATAACAAATTCAATTCGCTTGAATCACTTGCAAACAATGACAATTCTCTACAAACGAGTTATGTAACTTCGGTTGTAAAAGATAAAAAAGGAAATTTATTAATTAGTAATGAAGGCGGCGGACTTGATATTTACAATCCTATTAATAAAAGTTACATTCACGTCAATAAGGCCAATCAAAATTATTATTCAGGTTTAGATGCGATTGATATTCAGACAATTTTTATTGACAGCAAACAAAACATCTGGGTAGGAAGTTGGGACCGCGGGATTTATTATCTGAAAAATGGAACAACTCGATTTATAAACTACAATACTTCAAACAGTTCAGGTTTAAAGTCGAATCGCGTTTTTAGCTTTTCAGAAGATTCAAAAGGCAGAATCTGGATTGGAACTTTTATTAAAGGACTGCATTATTTTGACAATAAAACAAACACCTTTATCCATTGTGATGCTAAACCATTTGCAGAAAATACTTTAGACAATGCCTTTATTCGTAAAGTTTTTGTGGATTCAGATGATTTGCTTTGGGTTGGAACAATTTTAGGATTGTATCAGGTAAATATAAAAGACGAATCGCATTTTAAAGTGACCAATATGCGCGATGCCATGTTCAAAGGTATAAATCAAAGCAATAGCATTCAGACCATTTTATCTATTTACGAATCAAATGATAAAACAATCTGGATAGGCACAGATGGTCAGGGATTGTTCAGCTACAATAAAAAGAACAAGAAATTTTCTAATTACGATGATTATCCTGGTTTTACCGAGAAATCGGTTCGCGCTATAATTTCAGATAATAACGGTTCGTTATGGCTCAGCGGTGGTTCTGGATTAACCAAAATTGATTTCAAAAATAAAAAAAGCACCAATTTTACAAAAGATGATGGTCTTATTGACAACGACTTTAATAACAATGCCGTTTTTAAAGATGGGAACGGCGAATTGTATTTTGGCGGTTATGAAGGAATAAATTATTTTAATCCCAACGAAATTAAAAAAGCAGAAAAAGCGCCGAGCTTATATTTCAGTGATTTTAAATTATTCAACCGTTCTGTAAAACCAAATGAAGACGGTTCGCCTCTAAGCAAAGTGATTTCTCAAACCAAAGAAATTATACTCAACTATACACAATCTGTTTTTACGATTGAATATGTGGGCATTAACTACAATTATTCTAAAAAAAATCAGTACGCCTATTATTTGGAAGGTTTTGAAAAAGACTGGAATTATGCGGGAAACAACAGAACTGCAACCTACACCAATTTGGCTCCGGGAAATTATATTTTCAAAGTTAAATCGGCTAATGCAGATGGTTCTTGGGGAGAAGATCAATTGGAATTAAAAATAAAAATTCTGCCTCCTTGGTGGAAAACATTTTGGGCGTATTTGATTTATACTTCAATCTTGATTTTCCTGATTATCTACTTGAATAAAATTTACCAAAATCGTTTTAAAGCCAAACAAGCGATTTTGTTAGAGAAAGAAAAATCGATTCAGTTAGAGCAACTAAACAATAATAAATTACAGTTTTTCACTAATATTTCACACGAATTCAGAACTCCTTTAACGCTGATTATTAATCCGCTAGAAGACATTTTGAGAAGTAAAAAACTTTCTCCAGAAATACACAACAAATTAAAAATCGTACACAAAAGTTCAGACAGGCTTTCGAGACTTATTAATGAGCTTATGGATTTTAATAAATTGGAGTTCAATAAAATTTCGCTTCAAGCCAAAAAAATTGACGTAATCGCATTTACAGAAGGAATCATTAGCTATTTTAATGAAGAAGCTGCTGCGAGAAACATCAGTGTAAATTTTGACTCTTCAACAGACGAACTCGAAGACTGGCTTGATCCTAAAATGCTGGAAAAAATATTATTTAATATTATTTCGAATGCCTTTAAATTTACGCCAGATAATGGTTCTATAAATGTTTTTGTAAACGAATCTGAAACAGAAAATCCTTTGATTATTGATGGAAACAAGGTTCCTTCATTTTCAATAACAATAAAGGATACGGGCTCAGGAATTCGCAAGAAAGATTTGAATAAAATTTTTGAGCGATTTTATCAGGTCAATAATGTAAATAAAGAATATTATGGCAGTACGGGAATTGGTTTAGAAGTCGTAAAAGAATTTATAGAACTCCATAAAGGAAAAATTGAAGTAACAAGTCAGGTTGGAGAAGGCACGAATTTTAAATTGATATTTCCTTTAGGCAATGCCCTTTATAAGAAAAATGAAATTATTGATGAAGTTTTTAAAATAGAAAAAAACAAACATCAGTTTCTATTAGATTCAGTAAATGATACGGCAGACGAATATGATTATTCAGATGAAAAAACGAATAATTCTGAAGCCGAAACCGAAAAATTATATACCGTTTTAATTGTTGAAGATAATCCTGAATTAAGAAATTATTTAAAACAGGAATTAGGTAAATCGTATAAAGTGCTTACCGCCGAAAATGGTAAAAAAGGCTACGAACTTGCGGTGCAGAAATTACCCGATTTAATTATTACAGATGTTATTATGCCCGTCATGGACGGATTGCAGTTGTGTAAAAACATAAAAGGAGATCTCAAAACAAGTCATATTCCGTTATTAATGCTTTCGGCAAAAGCAATGGTAAAAGATAGATTAGAAGGTATAGATTCTGGTGCTGACATGTATTTGAGTAAACCATTTGAACTCGATATTTTAAAATCCAGTCTGACACAGCTTATAACAAGCCGACAGATTATGTTTAAGAAATTTTACAGCGGTATTACCAGACAAGGCAAAGAAAAAACAACTTCGCTGGACAATGATTTCATTCAAAAAATCCTGCATTTTATTAATGAAAACATCAGCGAACCCGAATTGACTGTAGAACTTTTATCTTCTAAAATATTCCTGAGCAGAAGTCAGCTGTATCGCAAAATAAAAACGTTAACAGGCGTTTCTGTAAATGAATTTATTAGAAATGTACGCCTAGAAAAAGCAAAACAACTTATCGAACAAGGAAATAGTAATATTAATGAAATAAGTTATAAAGTGGGCTTTACCTCTCCCTCCTATTTTGCTAAATGTTATAAAATTAAATACGGACATCTGCCCACTCAGGAAAAAAGAAAAGAGTAAAACAAAATAGATTTGATTATCACGAGAGCTTCAATTAAAAAATGAAGCTCTTTTTTTATGCGCTATTTTCTTCAAAATCATAGTCGTTTTTTATTCCTTCTAAAAAAATTATATCAAAAATAATCCTTCCTTTTTTTAAACATACAATATTTTAAAAGCTAAAAAATTATCAATAATTCAGTTGTCGTTTTAATACGTTGAGGGGTTCATCTTACTGAAATGGGGTATGTAGTGTTCTTTTTGCATCATTTGTTGCAGAATATGCTTCATCTCTTCTACAATCGCACAAAGCTAGATTTTACTTTCGTTAAGAAATATTTAAGAAAAAGTTTCCGTGCTGCAACTGCTCCTTTTGAGCGTGTAAAAAGGACACCAATTTTTAAATGTTTTATAAACTTAAGATTAAACTAATTATTTAAAGTAAACTAACAACCAAATTTTATGCAGAAAAAAACTTTTAAAAAACTATTGTGTTTAATAGTATGCATGTGGGGAAATTTTTTCTTCGCTCAAACTGTTAAGGGTAAAGTGACATCTGGCGGCGCCAATCTTCCAGGTGTTAGTGTAATAGTCCAAGGAACAAAAAACAGCACCGTTACCGATTTTGACGGTAGTTTTGTTTTAAACAATGTAGAACCAAAAGCGTTATTGCTTTTTACTTATGTGGGATATAAGAATCTAATACTGCCTGCAGATACAAAATCGGTTATGCAGATAAATCTGGTAAACGATTTAGAAAAATTAAATGAAGTAGTCGTCATCGGATATGGAACTTCTAAAAGAAAAGATATTAACGGTGCTGTTTCTTCTATCAAAGCTTCAGAAATTCAGGATAAACCATTCACTTCTATCGATCAGGCGCTTGTGGGTAAAGCTGCCGGTGTTAATGTAACTCAAAATTCTGGTACGCCTGGAGGTGGTATTTCGGTACAAATTAGAGGAATTACGTCTATCAACGGAAATGAACCTTTGTATGTTATTGACGGAACACCCGTTTTTGCGGATAAAAATAACGATTCGTTTTCTTTCAGTGCTTTAGGCGGCGGAAGCGGACAAACTAAAAACTCGGCGCTGTCTGGTTTGAATATTGCTGATATTGAAACAATTGACATTTTAAAAGATGCATCGGCAACGGCAATTTATGGTGCGAATGGTGCAAATGGAGTGGTTTTAATCACAACTAAAAAAGGAAAAAAAGGAAAATCGAAATTTGCCTACGAAACGTATTTAGGAACTCAGGAAGTAAACAAAACTGTTGATGTTTTAAACCTGCCACAATACGCGGCTTATCAGGCAAAGATTTTTAAATTAAATGGTGAACCTGTTCCGTATCAATATCAAAAACCAAATTTATTAGGAAACGGAACCAACTGGCAGGATGAGCTTTTTAGAACGGCTACAATGTACAACCACCAGCTTTCATTTTCTGGGGAAAAAGAAGGAACACGTTTCTATACTTCTTTGAATTATTTTGATCAGGAAGGGATTGTTTTAAACTCTGATTTCAACAGACTATCAATGCGTTTAAATGTAGATTCTAACGTAAAATCATGGTTGAAAATTGGAAATAATTTATCGGTAAGTAAATCGTCTCAGCAAGTGGTAAGAAACGACGACAGAGGTGGTTTAGTGATGAATGCTTTAAGACAATCTCCAGAATTACCTGTAAGATCTGCTGATGGTTCTTTTGCAGGACCAACAAGTGGTTTGGGATCTTCTGCAAACGAAGCAACCAATCCGATTGCATTAGCAGAATATAATAATGCTACTACAGACAGATTTAAAATAAACGGAAATCTGTTTGCTGATTTTACCATCATAAAAGGATTGGTTTTCAGATCTGAATTAGGTTATGATTTGAATTTTTCAAAAAATAAGGCTTTTGTCCCAAAATATACGCTTGGAACTGTAAATGAACTTTTAAACAAATCTTTCAAACAACAAGACCAAAGTTATTACTGGAACATTAAAAATTATCTAACCTATAATAAAACGATCGGTCAAAACCACAATTTTACTGTATTATTAGGTCAGGAAGCTCAGGAAAGCCGTTATGAGTATTTAAGTGGTTACAGAACGGGTGAGTTTTTAAACAAAGATTTTACCAACCTGAACATTGGGGATATTGATACTGCCTTGAACGGAAATGGTTCAGGAAGATGGTCTATGGCTTCTTATATTTCGAGATTAAATTATAGTTTTTCTGACCGATATTCTTTTTCAGCTTCGTTGAGAGCAGATGCTTCGTCAAACTTTGGACCTAATAACAAATGGGGATATTTCCCTTCTTTCTCGGGAGGATGGACAGTTAGTAACGAAAGTTTCTTTGAGCCATTAGCCAATAAAATTAATTATTTAAAATTTAGAGCGGGTTACGGTACAGTAGGAAACCAAAATATTCCAGCAAACCGTTACCAAACTATTCTGTCTTTGCTGGCGTCTCCTTTTGGAGGTGTTTCGCCCACGATTGACAATTTAGGAAATCCAAATATTAAATGGGAATCTCTAAAATCTTTTAATACTGGTTTTGAAATGGCGATGTTTAATAATCGTGTAAAAGTAGATTTTGATTATTATGTAAAAAATTCATCTGATTTCCTTACCAAACAAATCAATGACGAATCAAATCAAAGTGCGCTTAATTATTACCTGAATACGGGTGAAATTACGACTAAAGGTGTTGAACTTACTATGAACACTAGAAATATATCAACTGAGAATTTTACATGGGACAGTACTATTATTTTTTCAAAATATAATAATGAACTTACTAGTTTTCAAGGTCAGGGAAAATCTTTATTAGGAAAAGTACAATTCGACTTATACAACGTTACAAGAACCACAGAAGGACAGCCAGTTGGACAATTTTACGGTTATGTGACAGATGGTTTGTTTAAAAACGCTGCCGAATTAGCTGCAGGGCCAATTCAGGAAACAGGAACAGGAATTGGAGATATCCGCTTTAAAGATCTTAATGGAGACGGAAAAATTGACAGTAAAGACCAGACTGCTATTGGAGATGCAATTCCTGATTTTACATATGCTTTTACCAACAATTTTAAATACAAAAACTTAAGCTTATCAGTTGTTTTAACGGGAAGCCAAGGCAATCAGATTTACAATTTTACACGTCATTATATTGATGGAATTTATCCTGGATTTGGCGATCGTTATGGAAATGTCAGCACACAGGCACTTCAGGCTTTTGAACCTGGTGTAAATGAAAATACAGATGTACCAAGAATTACACTAAATGATCCAAATGGTAACGGTAGAATTTCGAATCGTTTTGTAGAAGATGGTTCTTATTTAAGAATTCAGAATGTGTCTTTGAGCTATGATCTGCCAAGTAAAATATTCGATAACTCGTTTATTTCTAAAGTAAGATTGTATGTAAACGTTCAAAACTTATACACGTTTACAAAATATACAGGATCTGACCCTGCACTTGGAAACTTAGATCAAAATATTACGCTGAGCGGTATTGACTTAGGACGTTACCCTGTACCTAGAACAACTTCTGTTGGAGTGAATTTAGAATTCTAAGATTGATAAAAAACACATTTAACTTAATGATATACAATCGTTAACCTAAAAAAATAATTATGAAAAGACTTTTTAAACTTTTTATGATGGGAATGTTAATACCATTACTGTCTTTGTTTTCCTGTTCGGATGATTTTTTGGACGCCCCGTCTGAAAATCAATTGACACCATCAGATTTACCAGAAGGCGTTACCGCTTTTGACGGAATTGCCGAGAGTTTGTACTTTAAACCGTGGTTTACCTTTAATGATAAATTCTTAATTGCCGTTGGCGATATGTACGCCGGAAACGCTTTTACATTTGATGGTGCTTATTCGCAGTTTAAAGATGCGCAGGTAACGTCTCAAAACCCAATCCTGACAGAAGGATATGTTTCGTTGTTTTCTGTTATTGACCAGTCCAACAACTTAATGAGTTTAGTAGAAGAAAGAAAAAGCGAACTGCCAGAAGCATCGTATAAAAATGCTATTGCCATATCTAGATTCATGCGTGCAAATGCTTATTTCTATTTGGTGAGATCTTTTGGAGCTGTGCCCATTATTAATAAAGCGGGTACAGCAGCGCAGCCAAAAAGAAATCTAGTTGCTGATGTTTATAAATTTATCAAACAAGATTTAGAATACGCTGCAGAAAATTTACCTGAAAGAGGTTTAAAGAAAGGTTACGTTACTAAATATGCAGCCATGGGAATTCTGGCTAAAGTACATTTAACTTTAAATGAATATGGAGAATGTACCGCTTTGACTCAGAAAATCATTGGGAATCAATATACTTTGATTTCGGAGTATGGTAATTTATTCAGCAGTCCAGAAAACAACAACAGCGCCGAAAGTATGTTTGCTTTACAATGGAAGGCGATTGCTACAGAATGGGGAACACAAAATACCAATCAAGCGTATATTGTTCCTGGAAGTTCAGGAATAACAGGCGGTGGTGACGGATGGGGAGTTTATCTTCCATCTATTTCTTTGCAGAATGTATTTGAACCAAATGATATCAGAAAAAAGAATACCATCATGACCGATGGCGATTTTTATCCTGAATTATTAAAAAATCAAGGTGGTTTCACATACAAAAAAATCCTTTCGTCTACAGCTGCAAATTTCAGAAAATACATAGTAGGATCTGCTGCCGAAAGAAACGATGTGTTTTTTATGAGAACTTCTCAAAATACGATTATTTTAAGATATTCAGATATTTTATTGATGAATGCTGAGGCCATTATGGCGGGAGCTGGTTCGACTACTTCGGCTGCAGCTTTAAGTTCTTTTAATGAGGTAAGAAAAAGAGCGGGACTTCCAGCTAAAACGATCCTGACAAGAGACGAATTGTTTAATGAAAGAAGAGTTGAATTTGCATTAGAAGGACAATATTTCTTCGATTTAAAACGCCGCGGACTTGCAGAAGCAAAAGCTATTATTTCGCAGCAGGAAGTTGGTTTTTATTCTGATGATGCCAGAACCGATTTGATTTCGAGAAAGATTACTCCAGGAAGTAATTATTTTGAACTGCCATTACCGCAGTCTGCTATTGATACTAATCCATCATTATTAGAAGCTCCGGTTCCTTTTAACTTTAACTAACTATACTATGATCAATAAAATAAAAAACAGCATTCTACTACTTTTTGTACTGGCTTCTTTTACAGGCTGTCAAAATGATGATGCCGCAACTGCAACTATAGATGCAATGGTTGCAGAACCAGGAGATTTACTTAATCAAGCTTTTCCATCAAATAAAGTAAGAGTTGAAGGCGAAGGTTTGAAGGGATTAAAAACAATTACGCTGGATAATAAAATCAATATTAGTTTTAATCCAAATTACAATTCAGATCAAGCGTTTATTTTCACTATTCCTTTTGATGATAAACTAGGCAGCAGATTTGGAGTTCAGCCTATTGCATTTACAACCGCAAATGGTACTGTTACCAAAAACATTGAAATTTTACAGCCTGTGCCAACCATTACAAAAACAACTCCGGCTGTTGCAACGCCAGGATTTCCGTTAGAAATTGAAGGAACTTGGTTTTATAATATCTCATCAGTAACTGTAGGCGGAAAATCAGTTAGTTATACGGCAAAATCATCTTCGTCAATTATTATCGGCTTACCTGCAGATGCCGCTTCTGGATCAGAACTGGTAATTACTACTCCGGGCGGGACAGCAAAAAAAACAATAGATTTTGTGACGATCGTTCTAGTGTCTGATTTTGATGGTAACGGCGTACGAAAAGATTGGTTCTCTTATGGTGATGTTGCTTCTTTTAATGCCAATACAAGTGGTGGTCCAACGGGTAATTATGCAAGTTTTACTTGGTCAGGTTCGACTTCAAACGGTTACAACGGAAGCAGTGCTGGCGGAGGAAGTAGTTTCTTAAGCGCTACGAATTCAGATGCTAAAAAAGCGTATATCGATATTGATATTAGTGCAAATGTTGCAGGAGCGCAATTTGCGATTCAGTTAAATACTATTGACAATAAAAACTACGCCTACAATTTTAAAGTTACAGATGTAAACTGGGCGACCAAAACAATTTCAATAGCTGATTTTAAAGATGATTATGGTTATGGAGGAAATACAGCCGCTGCGTTGGATGTTTCTAAAATTAATGAAATCAAGATTGGTGTGATTCAAAATGACACGCCTAATCCAACTACAATAAAATACGATAATGTTAAGATTCGCTATCAATAAGTAATCTTGCTATTTAAAACTTTAAAAGAGGCTGTCATCAAAAGCGGCCTCTTAAAAGTAAATCAAAAACAGAAAATATAAATAAAGGATATTCGCCTCAAAAGAATATGCTATAATAAATAACAGTATGAAAATTAGATTTTTATTAATCCTGACAAGCATTGTCTTTTTTCTAAATGCCTGCTCAAAAGACGACAACGAAAGTGCTGTAAACTTAGAAGTGCCAGTTGCCAACGCTCCAAAAGATGTAAACGATAATGGTTTTAGAGCAAAATGGAATTACGTTTCACACTCAAAAAGTTATCTTTTAGATGTTTCTACAGATGAAAATTTCAGTTCTATTCTGCCAAATTACAACGCAAAAGCCGTAACTGATTTAAACGAAGTTGTAGTAGGTTTAACTGGAGGAACTCAATATTATTACCGAGTTAGAGCCAAAAACGAAACACAAACTTCAGAGTATTCGAATGTGATTAGTGTAGTAACTACAGGTTCAAGTGGTATTCCTGAAGATCCAACTTTTTTAAAGGTAAAAGCAAATAAATTAGCCAATCCGTTTTTTATTGGTATGGCAATAAAAGCTTCTCAATTAACAACTGGAAGTCCGTATGATGTTATTTTGAAAAATGAATTCAGCAGTATCTCTGCCGAATATGAAATGAAAATGGATCAAATTTCTACGGCAAGCGGTGTGTACAACTGGACCGTGGCAGATAAAATTGTGGTTTACGGAAATACCAATAAAATCAATGTTCACGGTCATGCTTTGGTTTGGCATAACGCCGTACCACAATGGTTAAAAGATTTTTCTGGAACTGATGCTGAATTTGCTGCAGAAGTAAAAAAATACATTACAGATGTAGTTACACATTATGCAGGAAAAGTAAAATCTTGGGACGTAGTGAATGAAGCTGTAGATGATACTGGAGGAGCTATGAGAAATACTATTTTCCTAAAAAGAATGGGACCTAATTATGTAAAAGACTGTTTTCAATGGGCAAGAAACGCAGCAACTGCAGCCGGTGACACTTCTTTATTGTTATTTTATAATGATTATGCTACTTCAACTAATATTCCGAAACAAGATAAAGTTTTTAGTCTTGTAGATGATTTAAAAGCGGCCAAAGTAATTGATGGCCTTGGTTTCCAGATGCACAATACGTATTTAAGTCCGACAAAAGCGGAGATAGAAACAGATATTAATAAAGCTGTAGCTAAAGGACTTAAAATTCATGTTTCAGAATTAGATATTCAGGTAAACCAATTCAATGATATTACGACTTTTACCAACGAAAGAAGATTGGCTCAAAAAGCAAAATACAAGGAAATTGTTAAGATTTACAATGCAATTCCAGCAGCAAATAAATATGCTTTAACGGTTTGGGGAATGAAAGATAACGAATCTTGGATTCCGTTTAGTACAGAATTAAATCATCCAGGAAATGACTGGCCTTTATTGTACGATGCAAATTTTGCAATCAAGAGTTCTCATACTGGATTTTTAGAAGGTTTAGATTAAACTGAATTCAATTATAATAAATGCTAAAAACAAAACACCACTTTTTCAAGTGGTGTTTTTTATTGATTACAATGCAGCAGAATAGAAGTTTATATCGATCTTTTAGCTACGGAAACCTCATCTACCCACATTATTACTGTAGTAAATAAATTAATTTTATTCGGATTTATAAAGCTTGAATCATTTGATCCTACATTCATATTTAAAACTACATTATGCTTTTGGAACTTATTTAAATTGAGTTTCGAAACGCTGCTATTGATGTAAGTCGAAACAACTGTATTATCAATTTTTACGGTTACCGTAACCGCATTATCTTTCATTTTCACAAAACATTCGTAAAGATGCCAGCCATTATTTGCGTCTATATTAAAAGTGCTTGGATAGTTTCGCTCTCCCTGATTCCCTAATTGATTTGTACCTTGAGTTGTTCCATAAAAAAGATTCGATGCAAAACGAGATGTATTTGGCGCAAAAGAATATCCTTCCATAATATCAATCTCACCAAAAGTAGGCCACCCATCTTCCTGAACAGTCCAAAATGCAGGCCATGCGCCATAAGTGCTGGAAAATGATTTGTAAGTGGCGCCATCCATTGCTAGTAATTTAATGCTGGCTGCTATTTTATATTCGGTGTTATTTTCAGGCGTATATTGGTACAAGGATTTTACCAATCCAGATTGGTATTTTGTCTGGCTTATTTTTGTTGTTTTAATTTCAAGACAGCCTTTCCCGTCTCTCACTTGTAGTATTGGCACTGCACTCTTGTAATCGCAATAGTTAGAGTTGTAATCTGTACGCTGTACTTTTGTCCATTTTGATAGTGAGGCGCCTTGATCAAATGTATCTTCAAATTGTTTTACCCATTCTGTTGCAGCAGTTTTTTTAGTACTTCCATTTGTGGCGCTGATTTCCTCATTATTTTCTGTTGCCGAATTGTCAAAACACGAAGATAATGCTAGAGAACAGACCATCATCAGTGTAATTCCACTTAATTTTTTCATGATTTTTTGTTTAGATGTTAGTTAATTTCTTTTACCTAATTCGACAGATTATGCCAACCAAAAGCCTTCCAAAAATAAAGAAGCTTATTGGTTTTTAAAAAGTCGAATTTGTCTAGGTTAAAAGTAATTTTATACTAAAAAATCAGAAAGTAAATTTGAGGCAGTTAATAGCAGAGATGTTGTATTTTAATAAAAATTAGTTCTAGAAAGGGTTTAAAACTAGTAAAATATTTTTTTTCCGATTTAAAAAATAATCACAAAATGAGTGCAAAGACAAAGAGCTTTCTACGCTTAAAATGAAAACTTTTTCTTAAATTTATAGTGACTTCCCACCAATAAAATCACATGAATTATGGACATCATAAAAGACTATGATAATTTTTTTCTTCCTGTTGAAAATCTTGAAACAGCAAAGGAATTTTACAAAGACAAACTCGGACTTGGTATTAAATTTGATTTTGCAGACAAAGGAATGACCGCTTTTAAAGTCGGCGAAAATGAACCTGCAATTATTGTAAGCACGATGCAAAATGCAAAACCTGCAATTTGGTTTACAGTTGAAAGTGTTCAAGATACCTACGAAGAATTAAAACAAAAAAGCGTAACATTTTTAAGCGAACCTTTTGAGATTATGACCGGACTTTCGGTAGAGTTTACAGATCCATTTGGAAATAAACTCGGAATTACTGATTATACAAAAATGCCTCATCTTAAAAAATAAAAAATGAAACACTAAGTTTTTTTCAATACATCATATTATCATTTGACCTGCTTATCATCCATTTTTTATGAATAATAAGCAGGTCATTTTTTTTTCTAAATGCTATTCTTTATTTAAATAACTGAGCAGCAAACTGATTTAAACATCTGCGCCATGTCAGCCATTCGTGGGCTGTTTCTGGCGATTCATAATACACATATTTGATTTCCTGTTTCTCTAACATGTTACGAAATGCCCCAACTGATTTCGGAAAAGGTGCTGGTTCTTTTGTTCCCAATCCGAGCCAGAAAAGTTTGATTTGCTTATTAAGTGTTTTACCATCTTTATATTTTCCGTCTAAAAATGTATTGACATCAATTGCATCACCATTTGGATAATTTGCCGTGCCACTAAAACCGCCGTAATACGAAAATTTGTCCAGATGATTCATCATGATTCTCATGGTTTGATTTGCTCCCATCGAAAGTCCGGCAATTGCTCTGTTTTCGCGTTTTGCGATCGTACGAAACTTAGCATCAATCATCGGAATAACTTCTGTAATAAGTACTTCTTCAAAAATAGATTCCTGCTGTTTCTTATTGGATACTTCGCTATTTTGAGCTTTATAAGCATAACCATTATCCATTACAATAATCATGGGAACAGCTTTTTTTGAAGCAATCAAATTATCCAAAATTAAATTTGCCCTGCCTTGCGAAGACCAGCCTGTTTCATCCTCAAAACTTCCATGCTGTAAATAAAGTACCGGATAACGCATTTTTGTATTTTCATTATAACCGTCTGGCGTGTAAACAAAACAGCGTCTAAAAGAATTGGTTAGTTTTGAAAAATAAATATTTTCGCTGACCAAACCATGAGGCACATTTTTCAAAGCAAAAAAATCCTGATCTGTTGACGGAATTTCGATTCCGCTTCCTAATCGTCCTGCTCCATAAAAATACAAGCTTCCAGGATCAGGAACCGAAGCGCCGTCTATGTTTAATTGGTAATAATGAAAACCTTCGTCCTGCGGATTCGATTCTCCTGTCCAAATGCCATTTGCATCCTTTTTCATATCATATTTTACACCGCCAAGATCAAGCTGGACTTTGGTAGCATTTGGCGCCGAAATACTGGCACGAACCCGTTTCTGCGAATTCACCTGAGGAAACATTTTTTCGGACTGATTGATTGTGGAAGGTTTAAAATCCTCCGTAACAGTCTGGCCAGATTGCGCCAAAGCAGACTGGACATACAATCCTGAAATCAGCATCACTACATTAAAAAGTAATTTCATGTTTTTATCTTTTTAGAATTTTTTACTTGTCTTTAAATAAAAGCGGTGCCAATTCCTTGAAACTTCTTCTCCATGTCAAAAATTCGTGGGCTGTGTTTTCAGATACATACGAAACGGCATTGAAACCAGCATCTTTAAGATTTTTTACTGCTGTCTGTACTCCTTCTGGTCTTTCTCGGCTTCCGCAGCTTATAAAAACAAGTTTGACTTTCGATTTATCTATAATTTCTTCGGGTTTATAAGTACCGCCACTCAGCAATGCATAATAGGAGAATACTTCAGGTCTATTGAGCGTGATAGTGTGTGTTTCCATCCCGCCCATAGACAATCCTGCCATCGCCCGATTTGCCTGATTTGAAAGTGTACGGAAATTTGCATCGATATACGGAATCAGCTCTTCAGTAAGAACGGTTTGAAAAGGTTCGATTTTAAAACTCGCCAATCCGCCATACTTCACTTCATTCGTCATTCCGTAGGTCATTACAATAATAAATGGCTTTATTTTTCCCTCAGCAATCAAATTATCCATAATTAAATTGACACGCCCTTGATTGCTCCAAGCGGTTTCATCTTCTCCCCATCCATGCTGTAAATACAAAACCGGGTACTGGATATTTTTATCTTTATGATAAGCAGGCGGTGTGTAGACAAAAGCCCTGCGTGAGGTATTGGTGCTTTTTGAAGGAAAAAGAATTTGTTGTACGTTTCCGTGAGGTACATTTTTCAAAGCATAAAAATCTTTATCATGCGCCGGAATTTCGATACCGCTTTCCCAGCGTGTAGAACCATAAAAGTTGAGTGCTCCGGGATCATTAAAGAGACCGCCGTCGACAGTTACGTGATAATAATGAAAACCCTCATCCATTGGGCCGGCAGTTGTGCCTTTCCAAAAACCATCCTGATCTTTAACTAGAACTGTTCCCCCTTTTGCTCCTCCCAATCCAAGACTTACCACAACCGATTTTGCTTCGGGAGCGGTAATTTGAAATCTTGCATATCCCTGAGAATTCACTTTAGGAAATTCCTGCCCGGGCTGATTCACTTCTGAAGGCTTGAAATCCTCGATAATCGAAGTCTGGCTTGTTTGTGCAAAACTTAATCCGCTTGATAAAACAAACATCCATGACATCACAATTGCATACTGTTTCATATTTTTTAAAGTTTAAATTAATTAACTCTTTGGGGCTATAATTTGATAATTTCCGCTGAGGTGCATTAAGCTGAAGAGATACATTAATCCATCATAATACGGATCAAAATAACCGTCTTCATAAGGTTCCAGCTTCGCCTTCCAAATTGCGTGCACAAAATCCAAGCTTGCTTTATCTGGATTTACCAATGATGCTGTCGCAGCAGTTCCGACTAAACCAATTGAATGTCGTAGTTTTTTTACCGGTCCTGCCTGAAGAATAAATTCGGGCGTAGAACCATCCAGATTGTATTGATCTACATAGGTTTCCATTCCCTGCGATCTCAGAAAATTTTGAAATTTTGCTGCATATCCTTCCTGCCATTTTTTGTCTTTTCCATACCAAGTATAATCCATTGCTATATTCATAGGAACGCGCCACGAATCGTAACGAAATCCGGCTGGCATCCAAGGCGTTGGATGAGGTTCGCCGGTAAACTCTGTATAATCTGAGTTTAAGCTCGTTATCGGATGACACGCTTTATGCAAAAACTCGCGCGAAACATCGGCACATTCTTTATAAAACTGTTCATGACCGTCTTTGGCGTACAATACCCATATTTCGTAAAACGCGGGAACGTGATAAGAAGGATCTGTCCAATTGTAACCACCGCCTTCTGGTACAAAAGAAATTTGTTTGTGTTCGGTATTTATAATGTTGTAAATTTTTGCCGTGCCATCCTTTTTCCACATGGCATCTAGAATTCTTCTGGCTTCTTTGTAATAATTTATTCCCGTTTCATTTCCCCATTTATTTGAGGCAAAAAGAAGACTGGTTACATAATACAATTCTCCGTCTGAGGCAGATCCAGGAGAGTTTTGCTTTTTTGTCTCCGGATTTACGCTCCAAGCAAAATAACCTTCACGCGGTCCGCTTTGGTGCTGCATGTATTTTGCAGACCAACGCCAAAGACGATCAAAAACTTCTTTTTTATTGAGCTGAACGGCAACCATCATTCCGTATGACATTCCTTCGGTTCGGGCATCTTTATTTTTAACATCAGAAACATATCCTAATGAATCGCCTTCTTTAAAATAAACCTTGTCTGGTCCTTCAAAAGCGTCATAATATGCTTTGGCTAATTTTTGATCAATTGCAGCTTGACTGTAACCTGTTTCTTTAAACAGATTTCGATATTGCGGTCTTTTCAATTCTGCTTTTTCTATTTTCTTTTTGTTTTGACTAATGGCAAAAAACGGAACAAGAACCATTAAAACCAATAGTAAAAACCGAATTTCAACGAAGGATTGTCTTTTACTTTTTTTATTTATAACCATGTTTACTTTTTATTATGTGTTATTAATTCAAAAAATGTCCGTTACTTTTACTTCACTTTACTTACACCTTCTGCGGTTTGTACAATTTTCTGAATCGTTCCGTCTTTATTGTAATGCATATAATCTACACAAATGGAACGTCTGTAACTTCCTCCTGTTGGTAAAGCTCCGTTATGATAAAAAAAGTATGATTTTCCTTTGTAGTCAATAATTCCGGGATGTGTTGTAAAACTATTTTGTACATTCTCCTGAATAATTCCCTGATACGTCCATGGTCCCGTTATACTTTTAGCAGTGCAGTATTCTATCATTTCTGGTTTTGTTCCTGCGCTGGCATACACGAGATAGTAAATTCCTTTTCTTTTATAAACCCAAGGACCTTCGATGTAATTTTTAGGTTTGAAAGTCGTGATCTCCCCCTCTGTTTCAATCATATTCTTTTTAAGTTTTATCCACTTACAGCTTCCGTTACCCCAAAACATATAAGCTTGTCCGTCGTCATCAACAAAAACAGTTGGGTCAATATCGTCCCAGCCAATTTTCATGTCTGTAGTCATTTCATTAATGATAAGCGCTTTTCCAATGGCATCTTTAAAAGGTCCTGTAGGACTATCGGAGACCGCTACTCCTATCGCCGCACCGCCTCCACTTACTTCATCTTTTTTATGAAATGTAGATACAAACCAATAAAACTTTCCATCTCTTTCAATACATTGTGCCGCGTAAGCATCGCCCGTAGCCCAAGAAAATGTACTTGGCGAAAGCAGTGCTCCGTGATCTTTCCAATCTTTCATATTTGTGGTAGAAAACACATGCCAGTCTGCCATTTTGTAATTGGTATCTTCCTGCGTTGCTACATCATGTCCTGTATATAAGTACAATGTGCCTTTGTGCACAATAGGAGCTGGATCTGCGGTAAAAATTTCTTTGATAATTGGGTTTTGTGCTTGTGTATTTATGTTGAATAAATAACAAAATAGCACCAATAAAAATTTGCTGGTATTTTTCATTTTTATCTAATTAAAACAATTCGGAATTGTTGATTGTATTTCTTCAATCTTATTTCTGTAAAAAATAAACAGCGCAAAAAAAATGCGCTGTTTATCGAAAAAACTAACTTAAACTAACCAAAATTTAAATATTTTAATACCCAGGATTGTTATCACTTGGTTTGATTTTCGGATTAGATGATGTTTCTCTGTTTGGAATTGGCCATAATTCGCTTTTTCCAGCAGTGAAACCTGTTCCTTGCAATTCAGTACTTGCAATACCCCATCTTATAATGTCATCAAAACGAGATTGTTCGCCAGCAAATTCTACTTTACGTTCGTGAACAATTGCTGTAAAAACAGCTTCTTTTGTTGGTGCTATAACTGTTGGAAGATTTGCACGGTCTCTTACTTCTTTAATATAGGCAATTGCTGCTACTTGAGAACCTCCACCTCTTTGGTTTTCACATTCTGCCTTCATAAGCAATACATCTGAGTAGCGCATTACTTTGAAGTTGATGCTTGAACGTGTTGCTTCATCTTCTCTTATGTAATAGTTCTGATATTTTTTCCAACCTGCTTTTCTAACACCTGCAGAAGTTGTAAAATTACTTGCCACCATTACCTTGGTTCCATCTTTTAAATAAGTAGATCCCGGTACATAAAAAGTATCTCCAAAACGGTTATCTCCCGCTTCATAAGAATTTAATAAATCATCTGATGGATACACGTTGAACCAGCTTAAGTTACCATATTCCTGTCCTCTAAGTGTTGACTCATCAAATCCAGTTCCTCCACTATCACCAACAGCTCCCCATTGATCACCAGTTCCATTTTTTTCATCGAATTCAATTTCAAAAATAGATTCTTTACCGTGTTCTGTTTCTGCCATAAAGTTGTTATAGAAGCTGCCTTTATCTTCAAGACTATAACCCGTTACCTGATTAAGAGCAGCCAGAGCTTGATCATATTTCTTTTGGTACAATAATACTTTGCCCAAATAAGCATACGCAGCGCCTTTATTTGCTCTTCCTGCAGCTTCAGTACCTTTTGCTAAAAGATTTTGAGTCGCAAATACAAGATCTTCTTCAATCAAAGCATAAACTTCTGTTTTTGGACTTCTTGCATTACCAATAATTGTCCCTGTTTTATAAATTGGTACATCTCCAAAACGTTTTACTAAAAGAAAATAATAGTATGCTCTTAAGAAATGAGCTTCTCCTAAATATTTGTTTTTTCTTTCTTCTGATAAAACAGAAGTTGGTAAATCTTTAATTTTCTGTTCGTTGTCTAGTACGAAGTTAGCTCTAGATATTCCGATGTAACAAGATTCCCAGTAGAATTGAATGATATCATTTCCTGCATTAAAAGAAAAATCTGAGAAAGGCTTCTTGTTTCCTTCTAATTGCGGATTTCCTAATGCATCATGTCCCATAAGGTCCATGGCGAAGAAAAAGTTTCTTCCATAAAGCCCTCTTGTCTGAAGATTTGCGTAAGAAGCATTTACAGCAGATTGTACCTGTGTTTCATTTTTAAAGAAAGTCTCAGGAGATAAAGCATTGGGGTTGGTTAATTCCAATTCGCTAGTGTCACATGAAGTCATGGTTAAAGCTCCAGACAGTACTATAAGTATATATTTAATTTTTTTCATCTCTTTATAATATTAAAATGTAACATCAAGTCCAAAAATCACAGATTTTGGCTGTGGATATCTTCCTAAATCAATACCAGCAGAATTCGCATTCCCATCAGCACGACCAATTTCTGGATCTAAACCGCTGTATTTTGTAATGGTAACAAGATTTTGTCCACTTACATAGAACCTGATTTTTGAGAAATATGTTTTGAATGCATCTCCTGAAAATGTATATCCTAAAGCGATATTTTTTAATCTTGTATAAGATCCATCTTCGATATAACGTTGATTTGCAGATGACCAGTTAATATCTGCACCTTGTGCTCTTGGTAAAGTTGCTGAAGGATTGCTTACCACGCCATTAACCACAATCGCACGGTCTAAAACTTCTGTACCAACATTAAACAAACGGTTCATACCCGTTAAATCAAATTTGTTGGCATTGTAAATATCGTTTCCTTGAACACCAGATATAAAACAATTAAAATCGAAATTTTTATATGCTGCATTAAGATTTAATCCATAAGTAAAATCTGGATATGGATTTCCGATATTTGTTTTATCCTCAGAATTGATCACTTTGTTACCATCACGATCTACAAGTTTAAGATCTCCTGGTTTTATGGCAGTTTGGCCAGGACCAAAAACTGCATCTACTTCTGCTTGGTTCTGATAAATACCATTGGTTTGATAGCCATAAAAATAAAACATCGGCTGTCCTACTTCAAGTCTTGAAAAATTTTCTAGACCAGCTCTTGCTGAAGGTCCACCTAAAACACTAGATACTCCCGGTGCTAAACTCACTACTTCATTTTTGCTAGTTCCTAGATTTGCTACAGCAGACCATGTAAAATCTCCTTTTCTATCATTATATCCTAATGATATTTCAAAACCACTCACTTTTACGTCGGCAATGTTTTGAATTTGAGTTCCGCCAGCAGACCCAACAGATGCTGCAAGAGGAACAGCAAAAAGAACATCGCTACTTTTGTTGTTAAAATATTCGAAGGAACCTGTGAATTTTTCATCAAACAAACCAAAATCTAAACCAATATTTCTGTCTAATTTTGATTCCCATTTTAAGTCTGGGTTGGCTGCAACATTTAACGAAACACCTTGTGCGTTTCCTCCATCAATTGGATAATTATAATCTGCCAGTAATGAAGCGCTGTATTGATAGTTGTTAATTCTGTCGTTTCCGGTTGTTCCTGTACTTCCTCTAAGTTTTAAGGTGCTGAAAATAGAATTTTCCATAAATGCTTCTTTAGCAATATTCCAACCTAAAGCCACTGAGTAGAAATTCCCCCAACGATTATTAGCTCCAAAACGGGAAGATGCATCTCTACGACCAGAAAGTGCTAAGATGTATTTATCACTATAATCGTAATTGATACGAGCGATATAACCAATATTTTTTTCTACGAAATTTGAAGAACTTAAACTTCCTTCATTATATCTTAATTGATCAATATCGTTTGAGATGTAGTAACGGCTACCCGCTGCTAAACTTTGCCCTTTTCCGTCAATTTTAGTGATAACTCCCAAAACTTCAAGGTTATGCTTTGCTGCAAAAGTTGTTTTATAGTTTAAACTATTGTCAAATACGATGGTCTGACCTTGGGTATTGGTTTCATTAGTAGACGAAAACGCTTGTTTATGAGCAGAACCGTCTTGAAAACTTGGAATAAATGTATGATCTTTCCCTGTGTAATAATCCAAAGAAACTTGAGATCTGAATTTTAGTCCCTTTAAAATTTCTAATTCAGCGAATATATTTCCAATTACCGAAACATTATTAATTTTCTGATATCCTAAGTTAGCCACACGAACAGGATTTTCTGCATCATTACTATCAACTGCACTCGGACCTTGGTAACCTCCTAAATTATTACTGTTGTAGATAGGGAAATATGGTGCCATTTTAATTGCATGTTCCAACAAAGTTCTTCCTCCTGCACTACGTTCTGGATTAATGGTACTGAATGAAACGCCCATGTTACTTCCCAGTTTTAGTTTACCGATATCCTGTGTGTTATTTGCTCTAAAAGAATAACGTTCAAAACCTGTATTGATGATCGTTCCTTCCTGCTTTAAATATTCAGCAGAATAACGGCTTGTCGCATTTTCTGTTCCGTTTGAAAAACTCAGATTATAATCTTGCATTAAACCCGTCTGAAAAATTTGATCTTGCCAATTCGTACTAACATTACCAAATTCTGCGGCTCTTGCTGTTAAGTCACTCCCCAGATCTTTAGCATATTGAAGGTATTGTTGCGTATTCAAGACACTATATCTTTTTGTAACCTCCTGTGCTCCCACGTAAGTGCTAAAACTTAACTGCCCAGGACCCTTTTTACCTTTTTTAGTAGTTACCACAATAACCCCATTGAAAGCTTTTGAACCGTAAAGTGCTGTAGTAGAAGCGTCTTTCAAAACGGATATACTCTCAATATCATTAGGACTTAATCCCGAAAGATTGCCTGTTAAAACGCCATCAATTACATATAAAGGAGCACTGTTTCCCATTGTTGCCAATCCACGAATATTAACCGTAGGATTAGAACCTGGTGCACCATTTACGACTGTAACCCCTGCCGCACGTCCTTGTAATGCAGATTCAGCGTTTGTAATAGGAACTGCAGCAATATCTTTTGAGCTTACCGTAGAAACTGCTCCCGTAACTTTGGTTCTCTTTTGAGTACCATACGCTACGACAACTTCATTTAAATTTTGTGTAGATTGAGCAAACGTAACATTAATAGAACTTCTTTGACCAACTGTAATGGTTTGAGAAATTAAGCCAACGTAAGAAAAAGTTATTTTATCGGTCGGATTAACTCCTTTTAAAGAATATTTACCGTCAAAATCTGTTGAGGCGCTATTCTGTGTCCCATCAACAGTAATACTGGCACCAGGCAAAGGAAATCCGGACGGATCGGTAATCACGCCCTGAATGGTCTTTGATTGTGCCATTATACTTAGACTACTAATAAGCAGCAGTCCGGTTAGTGCAATTTTGAGTTTTAATTTCATACTGATTGTTTTTTGTTTGGTTTAATAGTTAATGTGGTTATTGTTTTTTAATTCATTAAATGATTAGGTATTTTATTAGGGATATTTTATATTTTTTTAATCGATTAAAAGAATCTCGATGTGAACGCATTAACATAAGATTTCTCTAACAAATATAAAAAAACAAGATCTATAAACAATCGGTTGCATTATATTTTAATTATATATTAGACAAAAAATAACCAAATTAAAAACATAAAAAATAATTTTAAAGTAAAATAATTAAATATTATTCATTTTGAAAATAATTTCAAAAATAAAAAATGTTGATTTAGTAGATAACTTATTAATTTACTAAATAAAATATAAAATTAATTATTGAGGTAAAATCCTTAAATATTTTAAAATATATAAGTAAAAAACTACTAATTATTATCTTTTTTAGTGATATTTTATATTTAACTTATGGTAAAATAGACCATAACCACCTCAAAAAGGGTAAAATAACAATCGGTTGCTATAAAAAACGTCTGAAATTGGATTATTTTATTTTTCTGACAAAAAAAAACAGCTCTATTTTGGAGCTGTTTTTTTTCTTGAACCTTAAGAAAACAAGTAAATGTAAAACGGAACTTTAGTTAGTTATTACAATTCCTCCGTTTTGAGGTATTATGATTTCTACTTCTTTGTTTTTATTTATTTTAATAGTACTGACTTTTCCCTTTAACTGCTCATCATCTGAAATACAATTAACTGTAGTATTTGCAGTAAGCATATTCAACTTTAATTTTGTTTTTACTATTTTGTTTTCAGCGTTGATTCCGGCGATATACCACTTGGCTCCTATTCTTCTGGCCAATAGTACATATTTACCTGGATATCCATCCAGAAACCGAACCTCATCCCAAACGGTCGGTACTTCTTTCATAAATTTTATAGCCCAGTCAGGAGCATCATTTAAATTGTTTGGTGCTAAAGCGAAATGCTGTACTCCACTTTGAAAAAGTACCGCAGTCGCCAAAGCAAAAACATCAGAGGTCTTTCTTTTTGAACCTTTATTTGGGATGTTATCACTATTGTAGAATTGGTTTAAGGCACTTCCGCCAAAATCCATACTTCCTACCGTGTTCCTGATAAAAGTATGTGTCGCTGCATTTTTTGCTTCATTATCACAACTTTGCTGTCCGAAATGTAAATTTTCGCTTGCCAGAACCGCTTCACTTGCGGCAAAATTCGGGTACATTCTTTCCCAGCCGCGCGGTAAAGTACAACCATGAAAAATAACCATAATTCCAAAATCATTGGCATCTGTTAAAATATCTTCATATAATTTCATGGTTACTTGCTTGTCCCCACCAAAAAAGTCCACTTTTATGCCTTTTATTCCGATGCTTTTCATCCAAGCCATTTCTTTGCGTCGCGCTATTGTATTGTCCATTAATCCTCTTGGACCCTGAGGCGCATCATTCCAGTACCCATTCGAATTGTACCATAAATAAAGTCCAACTCCTTTTTGTTTACCATATTGGGCTAATTCAGCGATTTTTTCGCGACCGATCTGCGTATCCCAAAGTGCATCAATCAAAATAGTTTCATATCCCATCTTAGCACTAAAATCGATATAATCTTTTTGTACTGGAAAAGTCGTGTTATTATCCATTTTCATAATCCAGCTCCAAGTTCCTTTTGTATATTGATACTCTTTAGAAGCTTCATATTTTGGTTTAACCAAATCAAACGGAATCGTTGTTTCTACAATAGGAGCCAATGTTTCGCCAATTGTAATAGTACGCCATGGAGTTTCTCCGTCAAGCGAAATTCCGGGTTGAGTTGTGCCATTTCCATTGTTTTCTCCTGCCATTGGAAATCCGATGGTATACAATCCGTTCTCACGGCCTATTAATGTGCTGGCACAATAGCCGCTGTCAACGCCCGTTTCAGAAATTAAAACCCATCCGGCATTATTTACTTTAAACAAACATGGAAATGTGTAGCCATTTCCTAAACCATTTTTTCCTGTGGAATCATCCCAAGTATAGGAAGTTTCATAACTAGGCGCTGTTCTGGCAAATCCAGTCATAGGATTACTTTGCGGACAAAGAAATGTAGTCGTTCCCTTTGGCAATAAAAAGCCCGAAACTTCTTCGTGAACGACACCAGAAAGTATTTCTTTTTGTGGATGCAATTTATATTTGAATGCCAAATCGTTATTGCTCACTCTGAAAATGACTTCCAAAACTGATTTTCCTTCTTTTGTAAATGAAAAAACGGCTTCATTTGCCGTATAATGAACCTTGCTTTTCTTTATATTGCGAAGTTCATATACTTCGTCAATTTTATTTTGAATGACATTTTTTTCGAACGTCAATCCAGAACTAAAATCACCTGCATTTGTTTTTAAACCCAAAGGCGAATTCTCGATAAATGTTTTTTGGTTATAAGTGACACTATACAAAGGCATTCCGTTATTTACAGAAACAGAAACGCTTAGTTTTCCGTCTGGACTTTTTATTATTGTCTGGGCGTTTAGATTAAATAAACTTACTAAAAATAGGAATATAAGACTTTTAAGATTCATGAATTTTGAAATTTTATTTTTAACGAAAGGTATTTTAAATACTTGAGACTTTATTTATTTTTGAATATTCAGCTGTAGTAAAAGTGCTTTTTAAAATTTAAAAATTCCTTTTTTTCCTGAATAGTTCACTTCAATATTTTTTTCTGCTGTTTTTGAAATGAATACAATATTAAATTTTCTAGTTTTCAGTATTCCTTCAAATGAACCTTTTATTGGATTTATTATTAATTGTTTTTTAGCATTCGACCATTCAAATTTAATTAATGAAAATAAACCTTTTTCATAATTGTAATTATCGCCTTCATCTTCATAAAGCGTAAATTCACCATCAGCTCCCTCGTAAATTCGCATTTCAAGATCATCCCATTTCTTTTCTTCTGCATATTGAACTGCAGGTCCAAACGGGATAATACTTCCTGCTTTAACATACAACGGAATTTGATCTATTTGAGTTTCCTGCTCAATTTCCTGTCCTCCGCTAAAGTTCTTGTTTGTCCAGAAGTCGTACCATACGTTACCTGCCGGCAGATACACTTTTTTTGTTTTTTTCTGATTAAAATCTATTGCCGTTTCTTTGCTTTTCTCAGTTGTTCCATTTTTATTCCATCCCGTATCTTCGTTTGTTTTTACAATAGTTTCGGGAGTATATTGTGCGTTTACAACAGGAGCAACCAAAATCGACTGGCCAAACATATATTGGTTGTTCATATCTTTGACTTTTTCATCTTTAAAATCCATTACCAAAGCACGCATCAAACTCGAATTTTCATTCGTCACTTTCCAAGCATTAGAATAAATGTAAGGAAGCAGTTTGTAACGCAAGTGAATGGCTTTTTCGATAGCATCATAAATAGGTTCGCCTTTTTTTCCAAATTGATAGATTTCTCTCGGAACATCTGTACCATGCGAACGCATCATAGGTGTAAAAGCGCCAAATTGAAGCCAGCGAACATACAATTCCTGATAAGAGCTATTTTTTGCACCCGATTTATCTTGAGATTCTTTATTATTATAACTTCCTGCGAAGAAACCTCCAATATCAGAATTCCAATATGGAATACCACAAAGAGAGAAATTTAGTCCAGCCGGAATTTGATTTCGCAATGTTTCCCAAGAAGAATTTACATCTCCCGACCATGTATTTGCTCCATATCGCTGCTGACCTGCAAAGGCCGAACGTGTTAAAATAAAAACCCTTTTCGAATATGAAACTTTACGCTGATGATCGTAAACCCCGCCAACAGTCATTAAAGGATAAGCATTTCTTACTTTTCTAAAAGATCCTAAAAATGTTTTATTATCAAAATCTTCAGGTTTAGTTTCTAAATGATCCGGCTCAGTAGAGTCCATCCACCAACCATCAATTTCTAAAGAAAATAATCCCTTGTTGAGATAATTCCAATAAATATCTCTTGCTTCTGGATTGTAGGCATCATAAACTTTTACCCCAGAAGGGAAATTCATATCTGGCGGCCAGACGTCTTTTCCAGATTGCGGCCAGGTTTGAAAATCAAGCAGCATATTTTTTTGTTTCATTTCCTGAAACTGAGGTGTTTTTGGACCAAAAGAAGACCAGATCGATATGGTAAGATGTGCATTTAATTGATGAATCTCATCAATCATTTGCTGTGGTTTAGAAAATTCTGGATTTAAAAAACTCATTCCGTTCCAATGATAATTGTCTCCCCAATACTGCCAGTCTTGAATAATTCCATCTAACGGCACTCCAAGATCGCGATATTTTTTAACGACTTCTACGGTTTCCTGCTGGCTTTTGTAACGTTCTTTACTCTGCCAGAAACCAAAAGTCCATTTAGGAAACATTGGCACATGACCTGTTAAGTCGCGCATTTGAGCAATTACGCCATCTGCGTTATTACCAAGCATGAAATAATAATCGATTCCGTCTCCAACTTCAGATATAAAAGTTGTTTCTTCTGCATTATCATTGAAATCTGTTGGAGAATAATTATCCCAAAACAATCCGTATCCTTTATCAGATTGGAAAAAAGTAACAAAATCCCAAGTGTTATTTTGAACCATATGCAGTTTTTGATTTCGCTGCGACATTTTTCCGTTTTGAAGAATTCCTAAACCGTAAACAGCTTCGTTTGGATCTAAAGTAAAAGACTGACTCACGCTGTATGTTTTGTCACCCGTATCATTAAAATCGGTAAAAACTGCACCCGATTCTTTTTCATTCAATAAAGTTTTTCCAGTAAGAGATTCAAATGAAATTTTACCCGTATTTACATTCACACTTACCTGCATTGCTGTACTTTTTAGCAAAACGATACTGCCTTTTTTATCTAAAGCAAGCTTTGTTTTTTCGGCAGTTTTAATTACAGATAAACTCTTTTTCTCGAATAGATCCTTTTCCGGATATTTGATTACCCTGACAATTTGAGGGCTGTAAAATTGAACTTCGATTACGGTTGCATTAACAACTGTTTTTAATCCTAAATCTGTTTTCTGGTAAGACTGCGCCACAGCACAAAAGCCTATTAGAAAAAGGGTCAGCAATAATAAGCACTTTTTTTTCATAATCTAGAACTCCTTTTTTTCTGAACAATCAACCTTATTGGGTTTCTTTTTCAATTTACTAAAACAATATATTTTTTGTACTATTTTAAAGTACCGATACTTTGAGTGTTTTTAAATTCTTCGCTGCTGAACTGGTTCCATAATACACTTCATATTCTCCAGAAGCAACATTCATTCCTCTGGTTGAAGCATCATAAAATTCAAATGATGAAGCGGGTAACTCTATGACAACATTTTCCTTATTTCCAGCTATTAACGTAACTCTTTTAAATGCTTTTAATGTTTTTAAAGGACCATCTGGATCATTGACTTTTTTTACATATACTTGAATAATCTCGGTTCCGTCACGCTTGCTCACATTTTGTACCGGAATGTTCAATTGAATATTTTCATCATGTTTTATTTGAGTTTTACTCAATTTCCCTGCACCAATTGTAAACTCAGAATAACTCAATCCAAACCCGAAAGGAAACAATACATCTGTCGTATATCTGTAAGTGCGTCCTTTCATAGAATAATCTTCAAAATCACCCAATATCTCTGAATTTTTATAGAATGAAACAGGCAGTTTTCCCGCAGGATTATAATCTCCAAAAAGTACATCGGCAACAGCCTGACCTCCTGATTCTCCAGGATACCACGCCTGTAAAATAGCATCACAGCTTGATGTTTCTGGTGTTAAAGCTATTGCAGAACCCGAACAATTTACAAAAATTACTTTTTTCCCTGCCGCTTTTAGTTCCTTCAAACATTTTCTTTGTACTGCCGGCAATTCGATATTGGTTCTGTCGCCTCCTTTAAAACCGGGATACGAAACCGGCATTTCTTCTCCTTCAAGTAAAGTAGATAATCCGCCTACAAAAACTACAGTATCAATGCCTTTTAATTTTTGAATTAATGAAGCAAAATTAATATCGAATTCTTTTCCGAAATCAAATTCAAGATTCGCCTGCCAGTTATTGGACTGTGCAAAATGAATTTCGATTTTATAAGTTTTACCAGCTTCTACCGGAAACGGAATATTTCCTGGAACAGTTCTCCAGTTGGTATACGTGGCGATAGATTTTCCATTTACCAGTAATTCAAAAAATCCTGTAGCTCCTGTTTTAAAAACAAGTGTATCTGTTGTTTTAGCTGTAAATTCGGTTTCATATTTCGCAGAAAAACCTTCTAGTTTTATTCCAGAGGCAAACTCGTGCTGTCCCGCAGTTGTCATTTTAATCGGATTGGTGAGCTGAACCGAAATAACGCTGCTTCCTTCTCTATTGGGATTGTTCCAATAAGTTGCTTTCATTCCTTTTTTACCTTCGAATGAAATTTGATCGAAATAAGTTTGATTGACTTTATCTTCAACCAAGTCACACGCTTTATCATAAAAGATTTTCTCAGCGCCCGTTTTAGATTCTATTCCCTCTTTGATGGTAATTGTTTTAACTGGCGTACCGTTATAATTTCCCCACAGCATGGGTTCATTTGCTGCGTTAGGTCCTATAACTGCGATTTTTTTTGTTTTATCTAAGGGCAGAATTTTGTTTTTGTTTTGAAGCAAAGTCATTGATTTCTGCGCCATTTCTAGTGCTAATTGCTGATGTTCTTTGCTATTCAAAACCGTTGGAGGAATTTGTGCCCACGGTACAATTGCATCATCATCCATTTCTCCTAATTCAAAACGGCCTTCTAAAACGCGTAGTAGACTTTTGTCAATATCACTTTCTTTAATTAGGTCTTTCTCAACAGCTTCGGGCAGATTTTTAAATGGATATTTTTCCCAGACACATTCTACATCTGTTCCTGCAAGCACAGCTTTAGAAGCAGCGTGAACGGCATCTGAGGAAACTTTGTGCGTGGTGTAAAAATCGGTTACCGCACCACAATCTGAAACCACCAAATATTTATATTGCCAGTCGTCTCTTAAAATGCGCTGCAATAATTTCGTATTGCTGCAGCAAGGTTCATCATCCAAACGCTGATACGCGCACATTACCTGACGTACATCTGCTTGCTGCACTAATGCTTTGAAAGCAGGCAGATACGTTTCATATAATTCACGCGGATTTACATTATTTAAATTCAGTTCGTGTCTGCTCCATTCTGGACCTGAATGCACCGCAAAGTGTTTGGCACAGGCTAAAAGTTTACGGTATTTAGCGTCTGCAGGTCCTTGTAATCCTTTTACAACAGAAACTCCCATGCGCGAAGTCAGATAAGGATCTTCGCCGTAGGTTTCCTGTCCGCGTCCCCATCTTGGATCTCTAAAAATGTTCACATTTGGTGTCCAAACCGATAGACTTAAAAAGCGTTTGTTCTCGTTTCCATCTTTTATCCATTGGTTGTATTTGGCTCTTGCTTCATCAGAAACAGCATCAAAAACACGATAAAGTAATTGGTCGTCAAAGGAAGCCGCCATTCCTATAGGTTCTGGAAAAACCGTTACATTATCATTATTGGCATATCCGTGCAAAGCTTCGCTCCACCAATTAAATTTTTTAATTCCAAGTCTTGGCACAGCATCCGACTGATCGCACATTAAGGCCGCTTTTTCTTCGAGCGTTAATCTTGAAATTAAATCTTTTGCGCGTTCTGCAGTACTTAAAGAAGGATTTTTATACGGAAGCAGCTGTGCTTGAACACTGACTACTGAAAACAAACTTATTACAACCAAACATCTTATTTTCATTGCTTACTTTTTTAATTGGATTTAAAACCTTTTGAATAGTCTTAATTGGTTTGTGAAATTTTATCATCAATTCGGAAAAAATCAAAATCGGCAATACCTCCCGCTGTTTTTGAAGCGTAATTAAACAGCCCAAATCGGTAGCCCATAAAATGAGGAATGGTGTACGGCATTTTGATTGCTTTTCCGATTGAAATCCATTTTTTACCGTCTAAACTGTAATAAAACCTGCCTTGATCTGCTTTGTCTTTAAAATTACATTCGGCTTTAAAATATATTTTATCCTGATTTATTGAAACACTTTCTATTTCTTTCGGAGTTCCTTTTTCGGCATCTATCATCATTACTTTTTTCGAACCCTTTTCTACTTTTACTCCAACCAGACCAAAATCTTTTTGAAGCAATGAAAGTCCTGCAAAATCTCCTTCTTTCATTTTTGAAAGTTCCAGCATTGTCGTTCCAGAGCATACGGGACCAAAAGTTCTTTGTGTCAAAACATTTTTTACCTGCGTAAAACTGCTGTCGATTCTAGAAGTTTTTATTCTTAAATAACCTTTTCTTTCCTTGACAGACCAATTTTTATTATCTGGATTATGGTTCCACTGCCAAACCAGCGGTAAATCATTATCCCCATTTTTTCTAGTAAACTCATCTGAATTTACGATTCCAGGAATAATACTTTTATTGGCTGGAAGATCAAGGTTTTCTGGTACTTTGCCGTTTTCGCCCAAAATTGGCCAGCCGTTTTCCCATTTTACAGGAACCCAATACGGAATACGGCCCACACCACCGGCATCTCTAAACAGGTATGAGAACCATCTGCCGTCTGGCGTATCAATAAGACCGCCTTGTGCAACGCCCAAATCTTGTAAACCAATTTTTCCTTCCCAAGGACCTACAATAGAGTCTGCTCTATGTATGATTACTGTACGCATGCTATTTTTTGGCCAGCAGATATTGAATAAATAATATTTTCCTTTAATTTTAAAAAGCTGTGAACCTTCAGACGGCAGCATGATATTGTTTCCCGCAGGTGCATTGGCATTTTCGATTAAAACTTTAGTGGTTTCTTCTTTAACTCCTGACAAATCTTCTTTTAATTCTACTATTTGAATTTTTCCTCCGCCCCAGACTAAATAAACTTTTCCATAATCATCAAAAAAAAGAGAATGATCGTGATAGGAATGATTTAAAACAGTTCTTTTCCAAGGTCCCTTTTCAATATCTTTTGTAGAAAAAATATAGGTTTTACCCGTTGTTCCAGAAAATGTGCTTACATAATATATTCCATTATGAAAACGCAGACTGCTAGCCCATGAACCTCTGCCGTAGTCATTTTTATTATCATTTAAATTCAGCCTATCGTCATTGTCTTCCAGAGTTTCATAGGCATAATTAACCAGATGCCAGTTCACCAAATCGTTCGATTTCATAATGGGAACTCCAGGATTCATGTGCATGGTTGTACTGCTCATGTAATAGGTATCGTTATTTCTAATTAGGGATAAATCAGGAACATCTGCAAAAATAATTGGATTCTGAGCTTTACCACTTTGAGCTTGAGCTGTCACAATCGTCAATGCAAGTAAGAGAATGTTATAAATAAAATTTTTCCTTGTTTTCATCATAATTTTTACTTTTCAATATTTTGAAATACCTTTTGAAATACTAAATTCCTAATCCTGATTTAGTCTTAAAATTTCTATTTTCATTAATTCGAAACAATTCTAAGCTGCGAAAACTTTGGACTGATTTTTTCCTCTTTGGCAACAATTTTAATATTTTGCACTTCCTTGTTATCGATTTTTATTTGGATTGTTTTTTTATCTTGAATACTAATTACAGCTGGTTTTTCATTAATAAAAATCGTGACAGCATCTGCATTGAAATCATCCAAAATACTAATTTTCAAAAATTGCCCGCGACTGTTTTTGTTCTGCATATGATACGAAATATAAGAGCGTGTATTTCTCCAGAACTTTCCATCGTCATAACCTGAATTGCTTTTTTCGCCTTTGTACGAATGATCTACTTCTGGCTGTTGTTCTCCGCAATTTATTTTATCTATAGTTTTGGCTTCTAATGCTATCGCTTCCATCTCCTCCTTTTTCAACAATTCCTGCTTTTCCTTATACTCTTCTTTAGAATAGGTTTGAAAATACATTTGATAACGAGCATCATGGACTTCAAAAAAAGGTTCTAATTCTAGGGAATCTAAGCTAAATCGTAAGTTGACTTCTTCTTTCAATTTTGAAGTAAAATCTGCTTTGTCGCCAACTAATGCGTAGGCTTTATCAAGCGGAATATATTTTCCTCTTGCTGCATGTCCCATTCGGCTGTCATCAGCAAACAAACCATCTAATCCTTCTATAGACGTTTTTGCAGCCAAGACGATCGGTCCTTTTACAAAAGCGCTCCAATTTGAACCGTCCGGCAGATTTTCTAAATGAATTGTAGTTTTAAATCGCACTGTTACTTTATCACCTGATTTCCATTTTCGTGAAATCGAAGCGTATTCAGATGGTTTAGTTTGTATTTTTTCTACTTTTCCATTAATTAGTATTTCAAAATTTTCTGCCCATTTTGGATAACGAACATTTAAAGCAAAGTTTTTGGCTTTTTTAAGTTTTAAAATTAATTCGGTTTCATTTTCATACGGAAATTTCGTGCTTTGTTCCAGTTCAATTCCTTTTTCTTCCCATTTTAAAACCGATGGAATAAAGAGATTTACAAAAAGATCATTCTGCGTGTGGCTGTAAATTAATTCTCCATATTTAGTATGATTTTCAAGTCCGGTTCCTACGCAGCACCACATACTGGTTTCTGGCTGCGAATAAACGCGGTAATGATTGGGACGAATTGGCGTAAAATAGACAAAACCTCCTTTTTCTGGATGCTGGCTCGAAAGAATATGATTGTAAAGGGTACGCTCATAAAAATCCAGATAACGCACATCATTTTTATCCAAAAACAAAGCTTTGGCAAGACGTTCCATATTATAAGAATTGCAGGTTTCGGGTCCTTCATTTGACTTGACCATGCCACTGAAATCGTTTACAGGATTAAAGTGTTCTGCAACGCTGTTTCCTCCAAATGCAACTGTTCGTTTCTGGGTCACATTATCCCAAAAATACTGTACAGCATCCGACCATTCTTTATTATCTGAAAGCACAGCAATTTTTTCAAAACCAACCACTTTTGGGATTTGTGTATTGGCATGCAGCCCTGTAAGTTTATCTTCTTTATGTAATAACGGATTTAAAAAAGCCTTGTGTGATAATTTTTCTGCGGCTTCGAGGTATTTTTTATTTTTTGTAATTTTATATAAATCGGCAAAAGATTCATTTATGCCTCCATGTTCTGTTGCCAAAACTTTCTGAATTTGTTCGTCTGAAAGCGGACGAATTAGTTCTATAAACCAATCTCCTAATTTTATTACGATATCTTTTGCCTGCTGACTTCCGGTATAGAAATAAGCATCTGTAAGACCGGCAAAAAGTTTATGAATGTTGTAGATAGGAACCCAAGTATTGTTTAAACCAAAACTGCTTCCGTCGATATCTCCTTTATGAATTCGGTCCCAAAAAACTTTTCCCTGCGGAATCCCGCCCACATAGCCGTTGCCATTTTTATCCTGACAGCGCGCCAATTCTGAAAGCATATAATCTAATCTTTCTTTCAGTTCTTTATTTCCAGTTGATTCGTACATTAAGGCTAAAGCCGAAAGATAATGACCGCCGATATGTCCGTCAAGTCCGATACTTTCCCAATTGCCGTAGCGGTCTGCTTTTGTTGGAAGCCCTGATTCTAATAAATAAGGTGCCAAAAGTTTATCGGGATTTAATGCTAAAATGTATTTAAGATCTACATCCTGAGCATTTTTAAACGGACCTTCTTTTAATCTCACTTCTTTTAAATCAAACAACTGCATTTGAGCTGCAACATTGGAACAAATAAATAAGGCGGATAGGAAAAATAAAATTTTAGTTTTCATCTTGAAATCTTGATTTAACATTATTTAGCAGAAAAAAGTGTAAAATTTACACTTTTTTTTTCAATACATCTTACTTAAAAGAGGATTTATTCTCTAACACTTTCAGGAGCACCTAAATAAGAAGGTTTTAAACCGCCTGTGTCTATTAAAATCTTTTGCAATACAATTCCAGGTTCTAAAACCCTGAAACGAAGAATGTGTTTTCCAGCTTTGAGAATATTATGTTTCGTAGCAGAATGAATCATGTGTTCTGCCTGCCATTTTCCTAATTCTCCTTTATAGTGGCCGTTAAAATTTACGACCTGAGGTTTTTCTCCATCAAAAGCTATTTCGTATCGAAGTCCTTTGTTGCTGTTAAAGTTAAGTGTCGGCGCCAGTAAAAGTTCTACTGTACATTCTCCTGTCGAAGTTAAATTAATTTCATATTCTACAAAGACATCATCATCTGCCGAAGGATAACTGTTTTGAGGAAAAGTTGTAATACCGCTAAGTGTTTTTCCGAAATTTGGAATGATTTCCCAATGTATTTTTTTCGAATTATTTATTTTTGAATAATGTGCTGCTTCGATAGAAACATACCCGTCTTTTTCTACAAATACTTTTGGTACAATAACCTCGCTATCTGATACATATTGTACTTCTGGAAATATGTTTTTCGGAGTGTCATGCCAGGCTTTATAACCTATTCGCATCTGATCCATTATGTGCGTCCATTTGCCGCCTGAAATTTCATTATTGTATTTATTTTGAAGCACTGAATCTCGCGCAAATTTTACTTTGACCTGATCTGCATAATAATTGGCAAGACTATTTTTCTCGGCTGCGAGTTTTCTGTTTCTCGCTTGAGCGAAATACATTTCATAAAGATTACTGCACGCATCTATCGGATATAAAACCAGCTGAAAATAAGCATCTTTATATTCCTTAGGAAGTTCATTATAAATTCTATAAGCATCAAGCGCTAAATTTTTATAGTCATTAACAACCGTTTCAAATTCGTTGTAATTTTCTAAAGAATAGGTTTTGCTGTCCAGCATTTCTGGAGTTACACGACGATTGAATTTTGGATAAGTATCTAATAATCTGGCAATCTCTTTAGAGAATTTACTCCCAAACTGCGCTGATGTCCAGTTTTCTGTATATTGAAATAAATTTTGAGAATTGAAGTTTTTTGGATTCCAAGCCATGTCTAAAAAGAAACTGATTGGAAATTCCATAGGCTTTAAATCACCCACATTTACAATCCAAACTTTGTCGACTCCGTTTTCATAACTAAGATTCATTTGTTCCCAAACCCTTGGTATCGGACTAATATTAATCCATTTTGAATTTCTTGGTGCGCCTACATAATCAAAGTGATAGTACATTCCATATCCGCCTTTATGCAAAGGTTTAGAAGGATCGGGAAGTTTACGAACATTGCCCCAATTGTCATCACAAAATAAAAGAATTACATCATCAGGAACACGCATTCCCTGATCGTAATAATCCTGAACTTCTTTGTATAAAGCCCAAACCTGAGGTGTTTTTTCTGCTGTTTGCCCCGTTTCTTTCTCTATAATTTTACGCTGTTCTTTTACAATATTTTCCAGCAGGCTGATGTTTGTGCCTTCACTCATGGCCTCGTCGCCGTCGCCTCGCATTCCAATTGTTACGAGTTTTTCCCAATTTTTACTTCGCTGAATTCCCGTTTTCCAGAATTCATCTAAAACAGTTTTATTTTTAGAATAATCCCATAGATTCGGTAAATTATTTTTTTTAATGTAGCGTCGCCAGTCTGTCTGCGCCAAAGCCATTGGTTCATGATGAGAAGTTCCTACGACAACTCCCATTTCGTTAGCCAAAGGTCCGCTTGCCGCATCATCGTCATAAAATGCATTGCCCCACATTGCCGGCCAAATGTAATTGCCTTTCAGCCTGAGCAGCAATTCAAAAACCTTTTCATAAAACTTACTGTTAAAACCACCAAAAGTAGCTTTTGCCCAGCCGCTTAAAGCAGGCGCTTCATCATTAAGAAAAATTCCCCTGTACTTTACAGCGGGCTCTCCGTCAGTGTAAGTTCCCTTAATAAAGTACAAATTTTCTTTTTGTTTTACTGGCACATCTGCCCAATAATACCAAGGAGAAACTCCAATTTGTTTCGATAATTCATAAATGCCGTAAATGGTGCCGCGTTTGTCGCTTCCTGCTATCACGATTGCTTCATCTATTCCTTTAAATGGATTTTTAACATGCTGAATGATAAACTTTTCGTTTTTACCGTTGAGTTCTTTTCCGTCAATTTTTTTTTGTTTAATTAAATCATCGATAACCGAATTTGATCCGATCATTCCAATTATAATAAGCGGTGATGAACTAGTTGGATTTTGATTTAAAACAGTAGGAAGCTGTCCTGTAACTTTTTCAAAATCAGATTGAAGATTGTTTACCGCACGCAAAACTCCCGCATCTAAATTTGAATTTACAAAAAAAGAAAGTGACAAAGATTTCTCTTTCAGTACCATAACACTCTCATTTCGATTTTCTGTTATAAAGGGCTGTGACGCTTTTGAAATCGTACTTATAAAAGCAATAATCAAGGTAATTACAAATGTAGAATAGTTTTTCATGAGTTATTTTTCATTCATTATAGATTCCATTTTAGTTGAAATCAAATTCTTTGCATTACTTCTATTTTTATTTGAATAATAATTGAGAATATAGATATAAATCATGTCTCCATACGGGCCAGCTATGACCACCAGGATATTCACTATATTTATATTTAAGTCCTAACTGATCAAATTTCTGCATCATAATTTTACAATTCTCGTAGGCAATATCTTCTTTGCCTCCCATCGAAATCCAGTAATCTTTTAAATTTGAATTGATAGTCTGCACATTATTTTTAATAAATTCATATTGAGGATCAGCCAATTTCGGATTGTTTGCCCACCATCCTGAACTAAAAACACCAAGACTAGAAAATAGATTCGAATTTTTAATTCCGGCATAAAGCGTCTGTAATCCGCCCATTGATAAACCCGCTAAAGCTCTGTTTTTACTGTCTGTTGAAACTTTAAAATTACTTTCTACAAAAGGAATTGCTCCATTTTTCAGTTCATTTTCAAATGCTTTTAAGGTTTCTTCACTAAAACCTGCGATACCGCCTGTGCTTGCCATATTACCGTCAAGCATTGCGATGACCATTTTTTTCGCTTTGTTTTCGGCAATTAAATTATCTAAAATTAAGTTTGTTTTTCCCTGATTGCTCCATCCTCTCTGGTCTTCGCCACCTCCATGCAAAAGGTATAAAACAGGAAATTTCTCGGTTGAAGTTTCGTAATCCGGCGGTGTGTACACATACATTTCGCGCCATGAATTAGTTCCTTTAGAAAAGTATTTCATGATTCTTACGTCGCCATGAGGAACGTTTTTCAATTCATAAAAATCGCCGTCTTTCTTCGGAATTTCTATGCCGCTCGCCATACGCCCCATTCCGTAAAATGTCTCACTTGACGGATCTGCTACTGCAACACCATCAATCAGGATCGAATAATAATTAAAACCTCCGTTCACCACATCGGTCGTTGCAGTCCACAAGCCTTGACCGTCTTTCTGCATATCGTATTTTTTGCCCAGATCGACCTGAACTTTTGAAGCTTCAGGTGCATTTACTTTAAAAATCACTCTATTATCTGGAAGAATCTGCGGATATTTTGCGCCGCGGATATTGGTTTGAGCTGTGGTTCCTAAAACGGTATATTTTCCGAAACTTGATTCATCTACAGGTTTAAACAATAATTGAGAAAACATGTATAAACCGTTTTTCCACACTTTAAAATCGTGAACACCAGGTTCTATATAATAAATGTGCGCTACATTATTTTTAAATAAATAATCGTGAGTGCGTTTACTGTTTTCAAGCAGCCAATCATTATCTCCGCAGGAAATCCAAAGCAATTTCAGCTTCTTTTTTGTTTCTTCTGGATTGGGTACTAAATCTTCTGTTTTCTTGGTATTGGGTGCCGATGAAAATCCACCGATCCAAGCAAATTTATCCAAGTTTGTTAATCCGAAATTCAGAGATTGTCCGCCTCCCATAGATAAACCCGCGATGGCGCGATGTTCTCTGTCTTTGTAAACATTGTATTTTTTTTCAATAAAAGGAATTAAATCCTTGAATAAATCTTTTTCGAAATCTGCGAATGCCTGCACTTTATCTGGCGCCATTATATTTCCGGTGGCGCTGTCGTCTTTCATTGCTCTTCCGTTTGGCATCACCACAATCATGGGTTCTAGTTTTCCTTCTGCATAAAGATTGTCTAATATAATCTGCGGACTTCCTCCATTAAGCCATTCTTTTTCGTCTCCTCCAATTCCGTGTAAAAGATATAAAACCGAATATTTTTTGCTTTTATTGAAACCCGGCGGTGTGTAAACCGTAGCTTTTCTAATTGTTCCAACTGTTTTCGAATTATAACTAACCGTTTCTACTTTTCCAGCAGGAACTGCGGTATTCAACTGGTCAAATCCTAATGAGGCCTGAACGATAAAGGGTTCATTTGAATTGTCTGATTTATAGCCTAAAAGCGAAAGCATTTTTTCTGCGTAGCGTTTTCCAAATTCTCTGTAACCCGGCGCACTAAAATGCAAGAAATCGGGTGCTACAGCACAGCCTCTTGAAGAAATTATATACGATGTTGGAATGGTCTGAGGCAGTGTTGCAATGATTTTATTCATGCTTGCACATTTCCCTTTTTGCTCTTCATGAACGGTTTCTCCAGAGAGTAAAGGCACTTTTTTAGGATCTAAATTCAGATCTTTCATCAGATTATCGTAGACTATTTTGACCTTTTTTGGCCAAAGCGTGTCTCCTGTATTAGATTCTCCCTGATGCAGTAAAATCCCTTTTATAACGCCTTTCTTCTGTGCAATTTTTGCCATTTCGACAAGTCTTGCATACGGACTTCCATTATATTCTTTGATCATTCCCAGCATCCAGTCTGGAGCTGTTTTCATATAATTATCAAAATTATCTTTATCGAAAAGTTCAATTTTACATCCGCCAACAGCGACATTTACAACACCTACTTTTATCTTTTTCGGAAGATTGGCAACCATTGTTCTACCAAAATTATCTGTTAGTGTCAATCCCGTTTTACAGCGGCATAATGGCGGTATGGCGGTGTACCATTTTCCCATCTCGCGATTCAAGTCTGGACAGTTTACGGCTTCTAAAACCTGAAAACGAGGATCTACATTAATCTTGTCCTCCGCTTCTATTGGAGCTGCGCCTTCCATATTGGACTGACCAAAACTTAAATAAACATGAAAATTTGGATCTTGAGAATATCCTTTTTGTGCAGTAAAAAAAAGAACTGCAACTGCGAAAAATCTAATTATTGCTTTCATGGTATCTTGTTAATTTATTTTACTGCCAGAACAAACTGGCTGATATATGTTTTTACAAATCTGTTGGGTGAAATTATTTTTAACACATAGAAACATAGTCCGAAGCGCAGAGTTAAACTTTTAAAAAGGCGTTTCACTTATTTCAATTCATCCCGAGGCTTCAGGACTATGTGTTAAAGCTTGCTTTTTCAATAATCTTAAACAAAAAGCAATTAAAATCTATGTTTCTATGTGTTGATTCTTTTTCTATTTCACCCAAGGGTTAATAGAATAATACAAATGAATTTCTTTTTTACTTAAATAAATTTAGATCAATGACATCTCCCATTCTTTGATATCCCAGTTCATTAGGATGTAAAAAATCGCCATCATGCATGTTTGCTAAAATGGTTTTGGGATCTTCTTTTGAAGACATTTCTTTATCAAAATCTATTACTGCATCAAAGTTGTTATTTCGAATCCACGCATTGACAATATCTCTTGCTTCTTGTTTAAAAGGTGCATCATAAAATGATTTTTGGAATGGCAGAATCGTGCATCCATAGACTTTTATGCCTCTGGCGTGTGCTTTTTTTATCATAATTTTGTAAGCTTCTATAATTTCCTGAGCTTTCGCGGAAGCATCTTCTGCACGTTTAAGTCCGCCGATATCATTTATTCCTTCTAAAATTACAAGCCATTTTGTACCCGCCTGAGAGAGTACATCACGATCAAAACGGTCTAAAGCTGTTGGACCAAGACCGCCTTTTACAACACAATTTCCACCAATTCCTAAATTCAAAACCCCAATATTCTCAGTTGTTTTTTCTGCTCTAAGTCTTGCCGCTAAAATATCTGTCCAGCGGTTTTGCTTGTTTGTCCCAGAACTGCGTCCGTCTGTAATAGAATTTCCTAAACAAACTATATTAAATGTATTTTTTGATGCCTTTACATCTAATCCCATAATGGTATACCAATGATCTGTTTTTACAGCATCAGAAAAATTTTCATTGTTGATCTGATCGCCTTTCAAAATATAAGATGTTGTTCTCGACCCTGGATGTCCAGATGTTTTTTGCGATGAGGCTCCATAATAAATGGTTATGGCAAGCAATTGACCCGGAGTTAATTTAAAATTTAACGCATCAGAAAAAACTTCCTGTCCCGGATTTAAGGTTATTTCTTGACTTCCATTAAAACTTAGATTTCTCTGCGTGTTTTTATCAATCGCAGGAGCATTAACCACATTGGCGATGCTAACCTTTTTTAAAACTGTAGGCTGATCACTAAATAAATTTGAAAAACGCAGCCGAACGTTTTCTCCTCCTATTGAAACTTTTACAATTTGTCGAAGTGTGTTTTCGGCCAAACCCGGCGCGGGAGGCATATTATTGGGTTCTACTAGCATTTGCGCGCAGGCCCAAGATCCCACCCAGTTTTCAGTATTCGCTTTTGCAGAAGAATTTACCACTGACTGGCTTTTACATCCTGTTATTAAAATAAAAAGCGGTAAAATCAGTGTATATATTAAATATCTTCTCATGCTATTGTTTTTAAAATTTAAAACCTATAATTTCTCAAAAGTATATTATTTTGGACCTGAATTATTGGCTGAAGTAGCATACAAACCTACCAAAGCTCCTGTAAATCCTTTAGCAACATTAGTTGAAAGAATATCTCCTGAAACTGGACTTCCTAAGTTTTCAAAATTACCTCCATTCAAAGCATAACTGAATTGATAATTATCTCCAACAGCTTTTACCTGCAAACGCAGCGCGCCTTTGTACTCAATTTTGTTGCTGAATAAAGTTTCTGATTTTCCATCTTCTGTTCTTTCTAACAGGACATAAGTATCTTTTCCTTTTTTAGTTATTCCAAAAACATAATTAAAACGTTCGTTTTGCAGGCATACAATTCCAGCCAAATCTTTCTCAGATTCTGGTTTATACTCTAATGAAGTTGAAAAAGAAAAACTATTGTGCTGCTGTCTGTAGAACAAGGTAGACGTTGGTTTCATTTCTTTGATAGATACAGGAAACGGATTAATCTCTAATCCTTTTTTACCAATAGAAATAAAATGTTCTCTTGGTCCTCGTAATCCAATCCATCTGTAATCTAATTTATCTGAAGTAAAATTTTCTGTGAATGTAAAATTGCCGTTTGGAAAAAAGCCCTCTTTTCCGGTTTTGTTGACCACACCGTTTGGCATTTTCAATTTTGGTCCCATCGGAACTAATCCGTTTTCGAAAACTGGAAAAGTACCTGACCAGTCTACAGGAAGCATAAATGTCTCGCGTCCTGCGTTTACTCTATCTTTTTCATTTGGACGAATTCCTAAAAATACGCCGTAATATTTATTATCTGGTCCTAAGACTAAATCGGCATGACCTGCCCAATCTACTTTATTGGGTCTGTTTTCAGGAAAATATCTTTGAGTCAAAATCGGATTATTTGATGAAGGTTTAAAAGGCCCTTTTGGACTATCACTTATAAAAATAACTTCACTGTGATTTCCTCCTGTACCACCTTCAGCACACATTAAATAATAATGATTGTTTTTTTTATACAAATGAGGAGCTTCTATCCAGATTGGTTTTTTAGAAAGATCAACACCACCATCTACAATAATTTTATCTGTACCCGGAATTACCTGATCTTTTTCTGTATCGTATTCCCAGACTTTAATTACGCGATGTCCGGTGTATAATTCTTTTCCTTTACCTGGTGCATCATTGTGTACGACATACCCTTTTCCGTTATCATCGAAGAAAATAGAAGGGTCAATTCCGTTAAAATCCAATTTAATCGGACTTCCCCATCCTTTTTTTGGATCTTTAGTCTTTACAATAATATTTCCCATATTACCAGTAAACGCCGTTACAATCATATAGAAAGTGTCATTGTGAGGATTATAAGTAATTCCCGGAGCATATACGCCGGCACTTATACCCGTATCATGAGGATTAAACTCTGAAACCTTATTTAATACACCGCCCAAATCTGTCCAGTTTACTAAATCTTTAGAATGAAAAATTGGCACTCCTGGAAACATAGCAAAAGAAGAACACACCATGTAATAATCGTCTCCTTTTCTTGTGATTGCAGGATCAGGATAACATCCTTGTAAAATTGGAGAATAAAATTCATCTTCTTTTAATGGATTTTTTTTATAAATCTCATCATCTCCCTGATATTCAACTTTAGAAAAAACAGGAAATTTTCCATTTGTTTTTTTCTTTGAATTTTTCTCCTGAGCTGTTAGAGAAAAAAAGCATAAAAATCCTATCGTGAATAACAAAAATACTTTTCTTGTAACCATTTTTTATTTTTATTTAAATCAATCGAAATAATTATTAAAAAGCCGAAAGAATTTCTCCCGGCTTTTAACTAACACAAACTCTAAATCTGACCTAAGTTAAAATTATAAAATCATAACTTATAAAATGCAATCAGGCATGCAACTTACTTAACTTAACTTAATAACCAGGATTTTGATATGCCGTTTTTTCAGCTGGCGTCATCTCCATTCCATCAATTTGTCCTTGCGGAATTGGCCTTAGGTAATGATGAGCATCAATTGTTCTCGTTACTACTTCAGGGGTATGCTGTCCGTAATTAGATCCTCCAATAGAATATTTGCCTGCAAGTTCATTCCATTTTTGTGTTCTAACTAAATCATACCATCTGTAACCTTCACCAAAAAATTCTCGTGAACGTTCAGCCAATACATAATTGATATCTATAATAGCAGGAGTTGCAGTTGTCATCTCAACACTATTATCTTGTATTTTTGCCACATTTCCGTTATTATCAAAACGCCATTTTCCTGCTCTTGCTCTTAATACATTTACCAAAGCTCTTGCGCTCAATGTTCCTGTAGCACCTTTAACCGCTGCTTCTGCCGCCACAAGATATAATTCAGAGAATTTCGCAACAGGAAACGGTCTTGTGCTTCCAGCATTAGGCTGTCCAAGTCCGCCTGCGTTGTCTGTTCTGTATGGTCCTAATTTCCAGAAACCAGGGTATACTATTCTGCTTATTCCGTTTGGAGATATGACGTAATCTGCTCTTCCAGGAAGAACTCCCGCTCCTACACCACTGTCTCCCTGACCTGTAGGATATGTTATAGCTGTTGCCGGTTCATCATTTAGGAAGGTTAAAACTGCATCTCCAGGTTTAATGGTCAAACCATTAGCATTGGTAAGCGTTGCTACTCCTGTAAGACCTGTTCCAACAAGATTCCAGTTGCCACGGAAAGTAGTTGCAAAAGTTCCATCGTATCTTGAGTCATTTGTTTTGTCTGCGAAAGTATTTTTAACTACTTCAATTGGCGGCGCCATTCTAACCCACGGACGTCCTAAAAACTGATTTGCTTCTCGTTGTACAGAAGAAACTGATGCCGTTCCGTTTTTACTTCTTAAAGCAGTATAATTCCATGTTACCATCCATCCGGCAAAATTATCAGGGGCACCACCACTTCCAAAAGTAAGACTTGCACCATTATAATATTCACTCTTTTCTGTGTGGTCTGCGTAAAGCATTACTTCTTTATTTCTGTCATTAGATCCTAAATTCACATCGTAAAAAGAATCTACCAATCCGTATGCTCCAGGATTATTGATGCCCTCTACAGCAATATTATACGCCTGCTGATAATACCATTGTGCATTGTGTCCATCAGGATCTGTTCTTGGCGCATCTGGATAAGTTGGAATATTATTCGGATTTTCCAACCACCATGCATAAGTCAGGTACGCTTTTGCTAAAAATAATCGTGCTACCGTTTTAGTTACTGTACCCGTTAATCTAGGTGCAGTTGGTAACTCATTTACCGCTGCCAGAAGATCTGGAAAAATAGCTTTCGTGTATACTTCTGGAACTGTATTACGTTTAGAATATCTTGAAGGCTTACTGTTAAACTTCAAATCTCCAGCTCCTAAATCTAGTGGAACACCACCAAAAGTTTGTACTAATAAGAAATAATCAAAACCTCTAAAGAACTTAGATTCTGCAATCAGATTACTTGCAATACCTACTGCAGCACCGTTTTCAATGATACCACTTGCCGTATTAATGTCATAATAAGAGTTGCCCCAAAGTACGTCAGATCGGCTTGAAGTAGGAGTTATGATTCCCACCCCTGATAAATCGTGATCTTTGAAGTTCCCATCTGCGCTTTGTCCATACGTACTTTCGTCTGTACCGGTCTGGCAGGAATTATAAAAATAAGCCTGTCCGTAAATCCAACGTAGGTGAGCATAATGCGAAGTTAATCCCTGTAATACTCCTGACTCTGTTTTAAAGTAACCTGGCTCATAAAAATCATGAGGCTTTTCTTCTAAAATATCAGTACAGCCAGCTAGAGAGAACAAAACTGCTGAACCTATAATTAATTTTTTAAATATATATCGTTTCATATCTGTCTGATTAAAATGTTAAATTAAGTCCGAATAAATAATTTCTTGTGGATGGAGTATTGGTTCCAATTACCGAGAATCTTCTCTGATAAGAAGCTACAGCCTGATTTTCATCTCCAAATGAATTCGTTTCCGGATCCATTCCCGACTTATCATGATAAGGTGAGAATAAAACAAAAGGATTCTGTGCTGTAAAATAAAGTCTCAATTTATCTATCCCTAATGTTCTGGTAAAATTCTGATCTAAAGTATATCCCAAAGTAATGGCTCTAATCTTCACATAAGAAGCATCAAAATAACCCATTGTAGACATGTATTTCGGATTATCCCCACTTCTGATACCTCTTGGGTTTGGAAACTCACCATCTCTATTATCTGGAGTCCAGTAATCAACATCAACGTTGCTTCTTCTTCCATTCAATAAATTCAGATAACTTGCTCCTCCATAAAGTGTACTAATAAGAACACCACCGCTTTTGAAAGCTCCTACAACTCCAAAATCAAATCCTTTGTACGTTAGGTTTGTATTAAAACCACCCTGAAAATCCGGATCTGTTTCTATAATTTGACGGTCACTTGCATTGATAGCACGTGTAGGTGATCCGTCTGCGTTGAAGCCCCCTGTATATTTTACTTTGATAGATCCTACAACAGTTCCTTGTTGGTTAATACCAGTAGGACCTGGCTCATATGCAGCCATGAAAGGATCTCCTTCTTGCCATAACCCCACTTTTTCATAATCATAAATTGAATTAATATTGTAACCCACAAACCAGTTATTTGCTTCATCACGACTTGCTCCAGAAGCCAATGCCACTAATTTGTTTTCATTTTTATAGAAGTTTACTCCTACGGTCCATGTCAACCCTTTTGGATTATCTAAGATGGTACCGTTTAAAGATATTTCGTACCCTTTATTTTCAGTTTCTCCCACATTCGCCACATAACTGCTTACACCCGATGTCGAAGGCAGTCCAACACGTTGTAAAAGATTTTTTGTATTGGTTTTATAATACTCAATCGTTCCTGATACTCTATTATTGAAAAAGCCAAAATCTAAACCGTAGTTCCATGTTGTTGAAAATTCCCATCCTAAATTTGGATTCGGTAATTCTGTCACATAAACTCCAGTTGAATTGGTGCTTCCAAAATTATAAGGTCTTGTGCTTAAAGCTCCTAAAGTTGCATAGGGAGATACCGCCTGATTGGAAGTTTCACCGTAACCAGCTCTTAATTTTAAAAGATTTATTTTTGAATTATCTTTAAGAAAAGACTCATTAGAAATCGTCCAACCAGCAGAAACAGCAGGATACGTAACCCATTTATTGCCTGGCGAAAGTCTTGAAGAACCATCAGAACGAACTGTTCCTGATATAAAATAACGGTTGTCATACGAATACATCAATCTGGCCATGTAGGATGTAAGTCCCCATTGTGTATAATCCTGATCTGCAGGAGTTATAACCGCTTCTTGCTCACTTTGTCCTAAATTATAAAATTGGAAAGCATCAGAAGTAATTCCGTTTCTGGTAACTCTTGAACTCTGTCCTGTAAATTGCTCATTAGAATATAATCCAACAAAATTTATAGTGTGTTTCTGAGCAAAAGTTTTATCGTACATCAGTAAATTTTCTAAAAGCCACTGCGTAGACCATCCATTTGTAATGGCAGCATTAGAAAGTGTTGCAGGATTAACATCAAAAACACCTTGTCCTTCATAGTATCCACTATTAGAGGTACGGAAATTCAAACCAGTGTTTAATCTGTATTTTAAACCATCTATTCCTGGTATTTTAATTTCTGCGAAAATATTATTGTATGAACTAAAAGCTCTCTGTAAATTAACATAAGAATCTCCTAAACGATTGATTGTCTCTCTGGTGTAAACCCATTGATCATCAGCAGCCATGCTTACGGTTCTTTTTAATGATCCATCGGCATTGTACGGATTCGCAAGAGGTGAAGTTCCCAGTACAGTACCCGTTCCGATATTGTCACCGTTCGTAATTCTATAATTACTATTGGTATTGAAACCCATACGAATTGATCTGTTCAACTGCTGATCTAAACCTGCTCTTAGCGTAAAACGTTCAAATTTCTGTCCCGGAAGAACCGATTCTTCCTTGTAATATCCTAAACCTGCGTTGTAAGCCCCCGATTCGCTTCCGCCCGATACACTAATATCATGATTGATCATCTCACCAGCTCCATACAAAAGATCCTGCCAGTCTGTATTGGTGCTGCGAGATTCTCCTATTCCATCAACGTATAAACCAGAGTAATCACGAAGTGCTGCAAATTTTTGACTATCCATCATTGGATATTTTGACCACACTTGTTTGATACCACTGAATCCGTTGTATGTAAAAGTAGCTCTCTGATTTTTACGTCCTTTTAAAGTTGTCACTAATATAACTCCATTAGCTCCTCTAGAACCGTAAATAGCCGTAGCCGAAGCATCTTTTAATATATCAATCGATTTAATATCTGATGGGTTTATATCTCCTATTGACCCTGCAAACGGCACTCCGTCAAGCACTACCAAAGGATCATTACTTCCTGTCAGCGATCTTGTACCACGTATTCTAATTTGCATTTCGGCACCAGGTTTAGATGAATTCTGAGTCATTTCGACCCCTGCCAATCTTCCTTGAAGCGCCTGTGTTATATTTGCGGCGGGCACTTCATTTAATTCCTTTCCTCCTAATGAAGCAACAGATCCGGTAACAGCTTCTTTAATTTGTGTACCATATCCAATAACCACTACCTCTTTCAGATTATTAGAATCTTCTTCGAGCTTTACATTAATATTTTTCTGCCCGTTTACAGCAACTTCTTTACTTTTTAATCCTATAAAACTAAAAACAAGTACACCATTAGCGGGCACATTTATAGTATAGGTTCCGTCAAAACTTGTGCTTGCTCCATTTTTAGCACCTTTTAAATTAACATTGGCTCCAGGAATGGGGCCACTGTCGTCGCTCACTGTTCCTGTAACAGTTGTCTGTGCTTTAGATTGAAATGAAAACGCAAACATCAGCATCAAAAAACAAAAACATTTTAAACGTTTCTGCTTACTTGCAATAAATTGGTTAGTCATAAAAATTGTTTTAAAATTAAAATTGGTTTCAGTTAGTAATTTTTTTTCAATAAATCTATATTGATAATTATAAGTGTATTTATTACAAATATAAAAAAATATACGATAAACACAATCGGTTGTGTAATTTATTTTTATGAAGTATGGAAAAAATACTGCGAAAAATAATATTTAATATATAATTTATGATGAATTTTAAATAATATCTCAATTTAAACTACAACGTTGTAGTTATATTTGATAAAAACAAAACGTTTTCTCGATATTCTTAAAGAAATCACAAAAAGGCTTAACTTATATTTTTTTGATGAATTATTTTGAAAGTTTAGTATTCTTAATATTACAATTATGATATTAGTCAGTAAAATCGCGCATTATAAGATAATATACTGGAAATCTTGTTAGTACAAGTAAATCGAAATACAAACAATCGATTGTTCAAAATAAAAAAAAATTAGTAAGTATTTTTAGAATTGGGTATTCTATTTAATAATAAACCATGATTTTACAGATTCTTTTAAAATACTTGCATTCATAATATTGACTGTAGAAAGTGTATGATGGTTTTGGAACGAGAGAACTCAAAATTTTTTAAAAACACAAATAACGCTCCATGGCTATCTCATAGTGACTTAACATAGAAATATTGCATTTTGAAAGATGAGTCTCACTTTAGAAATTGAAATTAAATTTTGCATTCCAAAATATTTCATTTGTTGGTACATTTAAATTGTAGTACTTGGCAGCGCGATAGGAAACTCCCTCCTCTTTTTCTTCTAAACTGCGAACCAATTTTCGCTGCAAAATTTTCCTTCTAAAATTTGTCTTATTGATTTTAATACCTAATATTTCCTCATACAAATGAATGACCTGAAGTAAGGTGAATTTTTCTTGTAAAAGATTGAAACCTACTGCGCTCCAGCAAATATTCTTTTTTAATTCTTTAATACTAAAATCCAAGACCAAACGATGTTTCTCCTCCAAGTTTTTTACACTATGAATATCAGTCCAGATTATATTTGAATTTGAATCTTCGTCTTCGTTCTTTCTCCTATCTTTTCTGACCAACGAGTAATATCCAATAGAAATATGCTCTCGTGCAGATATGGGAGAATCAGATGCAAAAGCTTGTAACTGCTCTAAAAAGGAATCATTTGCAGGTACATATTTCTTCAAAACTTTTTGTGCAGTTTTTAATATGGTTTCTCCCTCTTTTAGTATGTCACTCGGCAATTTCCAAGTACCAGTTGCTGCATCACTTTCATTTTTAACAAGCAAAACTTTTAGGCTTTTTTCTTCAAAGCAAAATATTACGCAGTCAATTTCTATCATATTTTCAGGATACGAATTGCTGCCAATTTTCTTTTCTAATTCTTCTCTTTCCATAGAAACAAAAATTAAAATGATCTTTTAATCAAATGATCTTCTTATTCCATAAGGATCAATCGTAACAATCGAACCATCTTCCAAATAATCGATTTTGGTAACTTTCATACTTCGCAGATGCGTCACGCCTTTCGATAAACTCGAATCGTGGTAAAACAAATACCATTCGCCTTCGACCTCGCAAATCGAATGGTGCGATGTCCAGCCCACCACCGGATTCAAGATTCTTCCCTGATACGTAAACGGTCCGTAAGGATTATCACCAATCGCATAGCAGATAAAATGTGTATCACCTGTTGAATACGAGAAATAATATTTGCCGTTGTATTCGTGAACCCACGACGCCTCGAAGAAACGACGGTTGTTGTCGCCTGCCAGGATTTCATTTCCGTTCTCATCCATAATTTTAATCTCTTTCGGCTCTTCGGCAAATTCCAGCATATCATCCCTCAACAAAGCGACTACTGGTCCTAACGCTTTTTGGTTTGCTTCGGGTTCCTCGTTGTTCTGGTCGTATTGATTGTTGCGGTATTTCTGAAGCTGTCCGCCCCAGATTCCTCCAAAATAGATATAATGTTTTCCATCCTCGTCCTCAAAAACCGCCGGATCAATACTGTAGCTTCCTTTTATGGCATCAGGTTCGGGTTTAAACGGACCCGCTGGAGAATCGCTTATTGCCACTCCGATCTGGAAGAGTCCGTTGGCGCGTTTGGCTGGGAAATACAGATAGTACTTTCCGTTTTTGCATGCCGCATCGGGAGCCCACATCTGCTTTTCCGCCCAGGCAACGTCGTCTACGTGCAATGCAACGCCATTATCGATCGCCTCAGCAGAAATGTCCTCCATAGAAAAAACGTGGTAGTCCTCCATTCCGAAATGGTCGCCATTGTCATTGAACGGAATTCCCGCATCGATGTCGTGCGAGGGATAGATGTAAATTTTACCATTGAATACATGCGCCGAAGGATCGGCCGTGTATATATGGGATACAAGTGGCTTTGAAATCGCCAGTTCATTAATCTGCTCGAAATTAATGTGTTCAATGCTGTCTTCCGGCATAGTGCTATCTTGTTTAAATAATTAGGTTCTTCTTTGTTTTAGGTCGGTTTCAATCTGCACTTCCATTTCTTTGTTGATTTTATAGAAAAACAACAGTCCGGCCCCAACCAGAAAAGGAATGGAAGGGAAAATGCTTACCAATAATTTTATTCCGTTTACAGCATTTTCCGACTGCTTTAAGGCATTTGGCACGTAATGGAAATATCCCAGGAACAAGGTGGTCAGGGCACCCCCGATGCTCAATCCTGCCTTCAGTCCGACCATCATGGCCGAGAAGATGATTGCAGTCGCGCGACGGTTGTTCAGCCACTCCGAATAATCGGCGACATCGGCAATCATCGCCCAAAGAATCGGGATGGTTATTCCGTAGAAGAATCCGTGAAGGATCTGGGAGAAAAACATCAATCCGATCGACGTTGGCGGAAAGAAATAAAATGCGATGATGAATAAGGTGGAAATAAATAAAAACAAACCAAAAACATTTCGCTTCCCGTATTTGTCCGCCAGATTTTTGGACAATGTGATTCCTACGATCATGAAGATTATGCCGCCCGCATTGAAGAGTCCGAAGCCCGCAGAAACAGGATCACTGCCAAATTGATCCAATCCGATATTCGACAAGAAATCCAAAATGGGCTGAATAAAATTGGCTAGTTGTTCTTTGTTTACGTAGTTTTCAAAATAATAAACATACGAACCGCCTTTCATCGCCAAGGTCACAAAAACCAAAGTCGTGAGCGTAAGCATGATAATCCAAGGTCTGTTTTTTATTAAATCGCTCAAGTCCTCCTTAACGCTCGACTTTTGTTCGGGTTTTGGAATAATCCTTTCCTTGGTGGTCAGAAAAGTGATCAGGAGCATGATGGTTCCCACTATCGCCAGAACCGTCATCACTTTTTCAATTCCGATCGCCTTGTCGCCGTTTCCGGCACTTTTAATGATTCCAAGCATGAAGACCTGAACAAAAAACTGGGCAAACATCACCGCCACAAAACGGTAGGACGACATACTGTTCCTTTCCTTCATATCGCCCGTGATCACGCCGCTCAAAGCGGAATACGGAAGATTGTTTGCTGCATAGAAAAGCAGCAGCAAGGTATAGGTCACAACTGCGTAGACCACTTTTCCCTTATAGGAGAAATCCGGAGTTGAAAATGCCAGCAGGGCCACAACCCCAAGCGGAATGGCGGTAATCAGGATCCAAGGTCTGAATTTCCCCCATCTCGTATTGGTCCGGTCGGCCAAAACCCCGATTATCGGATTGAATATAAAGGCCGCAATCAAACCCACAATGAGCATGATGATCGACGAATCTCTCGGAGAGAGGCCGTAGATGTCGGTATAAAAATACGCCAGATAGGTCATCAGGGTCTGGAAAACCAGATTGGCCGCCAGATCTCCCAGACTGTATCCGATTTTTTCCCTGATGGATAATTTTTGTGAATTAGAAGTCATTGTGGTTTGTGGTTAGTTAGTTTTTTCCTCTGTTTTTCTTATCAAAAAGAATAAAACAATCGGTTGTTTAATTTTGGCAAAAAAAATTGTGAAACATCAATAACTAAACGAAGTTAATTGATAGTACAGCCGTTTCCTCTTTTTAGATTATAGGTCAGATTTACTTTTTATTCTTTGGTTTCCTTAAGTTTTATAACACTTTCGTATGCTTTTTTGTGTTTTAAATTAGTATCAAAAAGCAAAGGATAATTTGTTCTTCCTTTAATAGGCCAGCCGTTAAGCCAAGACTGCTCGTCATGAACTCCCCAAAAAGTAACTCTGCTGATTTTGTCTTTGTGTTTTAAAAACAATTTAAAAATCGAAGCATAACGTTCTGCGAGTTTGTTTTGAACAGAATCTGGTAATGTCTTTGGATATGGATTCATTTTTTCACTTCCTTCAAAATTCTGATTGACATCGGCGCCTTTTAAATCCCACGGATTTGGTAACACCGTAATATCAAGTTCCGTAAAAGCTATTTTTAGTCCAAGCGCTGAATAAGCTTCAATACTTTCTTCAATTTCTTTTAAAGAAGGACTCTCTAATCTCCAATGCGCCTGAATTCCAACTCCATCAACCTTTCCTCCGGCAGCTCTTACTTTTTTGATCAAATTAATGGTACCTTCTCTCTTTTTTGGTGCTTCATTGTTGTAATCGTTGTAATACAATTCTACGTTTGGATCTGCTTTTGCGGCTAAGATAAAAGCATCAGCCAGATATTTCTCTCCGAGCGTTTTCAAAAAAACCGATTCTCTCAACGTTCCATCTTCGTTTAAAGCTTCGTTCACCACATCCCAGGAATTAATCCTTCCTTTATATTTAGAAACAATCGTAGTAATATGGTCCTTCATAAACGCTTTCATTTCTGTACTGTCTGCAATTTTCTGCATCCAAGGCGCTAATTGACTGTGCCATATCAAAGTATGTCCATGAACAAACATTTTATTTTTTTCGCCAAACGCTACAAATTTATCGGACAAAGCAAAATCATATTTGTCTTTCTGTGGATGTGTGTACATTGATTTCATGATATTCTCTGCTGTAATAGCATTGAATTCTTTGCGAATCAGGGAATCTTCTTTTTGATTCTTTTCTTCAATTTGATCAGCACTTAATGCAGTTCCGATATAGAAATCATTTTTATATGCGTCTTTTAATGATAGTTTTTTTTGCTGTGACGTACAATTAACAGCCATTAAACTCGTAACCGCAAATAAATAAGTTTTAATAAAGTTCATATATTTTCGTTTAAATAACATTTAAATACTTTCCTGTTTTCGTTCTGAAAGTTTCCTTTCTTAAGATGATTCCTTCAAGAATAAATTTAAATCTTTAAAAATTAAGCTTTAAAATTTTCATCTAATCTTGACAACTTCTCGGACAAATACTTACTACAATCTTTTCAAAAATTGTTTTCTCCCGATATTTTTAAAAATCATCATTATTAAAAATGATCACATTTAGATTCATTAAAGAATAATTATCAAAATAACTATAATAAAAATACAGTATTCAAAAATAAAAACTAATAACAATCGGTTGCGCTAAAATACAATAATATTCAATATAAAAAAATAAAGCTTCATTTTTTAAGCTTTAATTCTAATAAAAAATAAAAACGACAAGATAAACAAAGGGAAGTATATTAGCTTTTAAGCATAAAAAACTGCTATTACAGATAATGCAATAGCAGTTTTTTTGAAGTAAAAAATTAAATTCTTTTTGAAGATTCTCTAATAAGCACTTCTGTATTAAGGAAAGTTATTTCTTTGGCTTCCTCTTCTTTAGAAGACTTAATGGTGTCAATAACAATATTTGCTGCAGCTTTTCCCATTTTCTCCGCGGGATGCGTTATTGTTGATATATTAGGTTCTATGATTTCTGAAATCGGATCATTATTAAAACCAATTACAGCCAAATCCTGAGGCACTTTTATTCCTTTCTTTTTGGCAGTCTGTACTGCGCTTACAGCAAGAATATCTCCCGGCGCGAAAAGTCCGTCTGGTGGCGGTTTTAAAGCAAACAGTTTACTACAAGCCTTAACCCCGTCATTATAGGTCATTTCTTTTAGACTTATAATCAACTCTTCTTTCAATGGCAAACCATGTTCCGTTAATGCGTCGATATACCCTCTTTTTCTTTCATTATATAAATTACCAAATTCTGCATCTGCAGTCAGGTGAGCAATTCTTTTACAACCTTGATCAATAAGATGTTTGGTTGCTTTATATCCTGCTGTATAGTTATCTATGACAACTCGGAACGTATTAAAACCTTTAGGAACACGATCGACAAATACAAGAGGAATATTATTATTTGAAAACTGCTGAAAATGAGAAGTATCTTTTGTCTCCATAGCAAGTGAACAAATAACACCACTTACCCTACTACTATACAGCGATTTAGCCATATTAACTTCTTCTTCATAAGAATCATGTGACTGCATAATGATAACCGAATAATCAGATTTTCTTGCAGTGATTTCAATACCACTAATTAAAGAAGACAAGAAAGGCTGCGTGATGGTGGGAATTAAAACGCCAATCGTTTTCGATTTGTTTCCTCTTAGTCCAGCTGCCATAGTATTAGGGACAAACCCCATTTCTTCGGCAGTTTTTTTAACTTTCTTAATGGTTTTATCACTTATACTATGATGATCTTTTAGCGCTCTAGAAATCGTCGATGTAGCGAGATTTAGTCTCTCAGCAATATCATAAATCGTTACATGTCTATGTTCTTCCATTACTATATAATTAATCGTAAATATAATTTTATAAACGAATGAAACAACTTTAACAGCATTGTTTTTTCATTTTATACTGCAAATTAATCTATATTAAGTACATATCACAATATTTATCCCAAAAAATAATCAATAAAACATTTTCTAAACATTTTTTTTAAATAAAATCTTATAAGTTCAATTTATTTTTCTTTTCTTTACGCAATCGGTTGTATTTTCTTTTTAGATTCCATTTCAAAATTATTCTTAAGCATAAAAGTTACTCTTATGAAAACAAAAAAAATAAAATATCACATTCTTATACTGATGTCAATTTGGTGTACTGCACAAAATAAAACATCACAATTTCCCTTTCAAAATACAGATCTCACTTTTGAAGCACGAGTAGAAAACTTAGTCGGTCAATTAACTTTAGAAGAAAAAGTAGCTCAAATGTTAAACGCCGCACCTGCAATTCCACGACTTGGAATTCCAGCTTATGATTGGTGGAATGAAACGCTACACGGCGTAGCGCGAACTCCATTTAAAACAACTGTTTTTCCGCAGGCTATTGCGATGGCTGCTACTTTTGATAAAAATTCACTCTTTAAAATGGCCGATTATTCTGCTCTCGAAGGAAGGGCTATTTACAATAAAGCAGTGGAACTAAACCGAACAAATGAGCGCTATTTGGGACTCACCTACTGGACTCCAAACATCAATATTTTTAGAGATCCAAGATGGGGACGCGGACAGGAAACGTATGGTGAAGATCCGTATCTGACGGCAGTTATGGGCGATTATTTCGTAAGAGGACTTCAAGGCGATGATCCTAAATATTTAAAAGCTGCAGCCTGCGCCAAACACTACGCTGTACATAGCGGACCAGAATCTTTACGCCACACTTTTGATGTTGATGTAACGCCGTACGAACTATGGGATACTTATCTCCCTGCTTTTAGAAAATTAGTAACAGGTTCTAAAGTGGCCGGAGTTATGTGTGCCTACAATGCATTTAGAACTCAGCCTTGTTGTGCAAGTGATATTTTAATGAATGATATTCTAAGAAAAGAATGGAAATTTGACGGTTACGTCACCTCTGATTGCTGGGCGATCGACGACTTTTTCAAAAATCATAAAACGCATCCTGATGCCGAATCTGCTTCTGCAGATGCCGTTTATCACGGAACTGATATTGATTGTGGAACAGATGCCTACAAATCACTGGTTGCAGCTGTGAAAAACGGAAAAATAACTGAAAAGCAAATCGATATTTCTGTAAAACGTCTTTTTATGATTCGTTTCAGATTGGGAATGTTTGATCCTGCGTCGATGGTTAAATATGCGCAAACTCCGAATTCTGTTTTAGAATCAGAAGAGCATAAAAATCATGCTTTAAAAATGGCCAGACAATCTATCGTTTTACTTAAAAATGAAAACAACACACTTCCTTTAAACAAAAAACTTAAAAAGATTGTAGTTCTTGGGCCAAACGCTGACAACTCCATCTCTATATTGGGAAATTACAATGGAACTCCATCAAAGCTAACCACTGTTTTACAAGGCATTAAAGAAAAAGTAAGTCCTGAAACTGAAGTGATTTATGAAAAGGCGGTGAACTTTACAAATGATACCTTATTGGTGTATAAAGATCTTAAAAATCAGTATTCGTATGAAGGTAAAAAAGGTTTTAAAGCAGAATATTTCAGTAATCCTAAATTGTCTGGTAAACCTGAAATTACGCGAACTGAATCTGAAATAAATAACTTTTGGCAGGAAGGAGAAATGGTAACTAAAAGCATTAAAGCCAATCATTTTTCGGCAAGATATACCACTAATTTTACAGCAAATGAAAATGGAACGATCACTTTTGAAGTTCGTGCCGATGACGGTTACAAACTTATAATTGATCAAAAAGAAGTAATAAACGCTTGGGATAAAAACAGATGGGGAGAAAAAACCTATAAGCTTCAAACCAAAAAAGGTAAAGTTTACAAATTGGTATTGGAATACTGGCAAGGTGAAGGAAAAGCAGAAGTGTCGCTGCAAACAGGAAATTTTGTAAAAACAGATTTCAATACTTTAATTGCAAGACATAAAAATGCAGATGCCTTTATTTTTGCAGGTGGTATTTCACCTCAGCTTGAAGGGGAAGAAATGCCTGTAGATGCACCCGGTTTTAAGGGGGGAGATCGTACCTCTATTTTACTTCCTGAAGTACAGACTAAACTTTTAAAAGCACTTAAATCGTCTGGAAAACCAGTAGTTTTTCTGATGATGACGGGTAGCGCAATTGCTGTCCCTTGGGAAGCAGAGAACATTCCGGCAATAGTCAACACTTGGTACGGCGGCCAAGCTACAGGGCAAGCCGCGGCAGATGTTATTTTTGGAGATTATAATCCGGCGGGAAGGCTTCCTGTTACGTTTTATAAAGATGACTCCGATTTATCAACTTTTGTTGATTATAAAATGGACAACAAAACTTATCGTTACTTTAAAGGTACCCCATTATTTGGATTTGGCTACGGTTTAAGTTACACTGAGTTTACCTACAGCGATTTGAAAAATCCATTGAAAATAAAAAAAGGACAGCCGGTTTATATTGCTGTGAAAGTAAGCAACTCAGGTAAAATGGAAGGCGAAGAAGTGGCTCAACTGTATTTAATTAATCAAAATTCAGCTATAAAAACACCTTTAAAAAGCCTTAAAGGATTTGAAAGGTTTAATTTGAAAGCAGGCGAAAGCACAACTGTCAACTTTACTCTTTCTCCAGAAGACTTATCGTATGTGACAGAAGACGGAAGTTTAAAACAGTATGAAGGCAAAGTTCAAATTGCCATTGGAGGTTCTCAGCCCGACGAAAAAAGACTAGCAAAAAATAATGTAATCACACAAATTCTAGAAATAGAATAATAATAATAATAATAATAATAATAATAATAGTAACTCCGTCCTTTTAAACTTCGCGCGGGTTTAAAAAAGAAAATAGCCTGCAGAAAATCTGCAGGCTATTTTTTAACGATCGGATTTGTTGAAATCTTCTATTCGTGGTATCAATTTTTCATTAAATGCAAATTCAAAAAAAATATAAAATTCAGAAGTACTAATTAAAATATAATCAATTCCTTTTCTACTGAATTTCAAAAACGGTAGCTGTACTAAACGGCATACTTTCGGGACATGTAATTACAAGAGAGTCCGCAACCTGTGTCCATTTTAATTTGCCTTTATACCCCAATAATTTAACCGATTCTATTTTTTTTTCATAATATTTCCCATCAGTGCCAAGAGATTTAATTTTAATTTGAGCATTCGGAGCTGGCACATTCATACAAAAGGCATATAATTTATTGTTTTTACCAAGTGTAAATCGGATATCCTGAGCATCAAATTTAAATTCAGCCTGACTTTTGCCTAATTTTCCTCCGGGAAGCATTTTTAATTTTCCGTTAACCAATTCTCCTTCGGCTGGAATTTTCCATGCATGACTTCCATACACACCTTCACCGTTAATTCGCATCCAGTTCCCTACTTCCTTCAGCATTTTTTGACTTTCTTTATTAATGGAACCATCCGGCAATAATGAAATACAGATAGCAGCATTTCCATCGCGAGCAATCGCTTCAATAATATACCGAATCATCATTCCAGAATCATACGTAAAATCTGGAGCATAAAACCAATCGCCTACCGGAGCTTCGGCAATCCAAGGCTGGTCTTTTTTAATTTCTGACGGAATACCAAATTCTTCTGTATTTACTGTTCCGTTAGTTTTATTACGAAACTTCACTATACTAAAAGTATTTACTTTACCACGACGCTGTAGACTTGTATTATAAAAATCGGCCATAACACTTTGCATCGCATTTGTTTTGATACCAGTTCCCGTTCCGTCTCCGGTAAATGGTCCTTGAACAGTTCCGTCAGTGTAAATAAAATCAGGATCGTATTTTTTTACAACATCCATCATTCTCAAAGCCCAATTAGTCGTATACCATTTGGCATATTCTAAATGATTACCAAAAATCCCGGCTGGCGGCGGAGACCAATCTGTATTCGCATTTTGCTCTACTCCTTTGTATTCTCTTAAATCTATACCGTACAACATTTTCGGGTCGTATCCTTCCCACCATTTTCCTTTACTATCAGGAAGTGTAAGATTTCCATCATAAGAGATTCCTTTTTTACTTCCTTCTTTATCACTTCCAAATGCCGTTTGCCACCACCACCACGTATATTCATGATGAAATGTCACTCCGTATCTCATGCCTACTGCTTTACAAGCTTTTGCCCATTCGCCGATCAAATCTCTTTTAGGACCAATATTTACCGAATTCCAAGGCTGATATTTAGAATTCCATAAATCATAATTATCATGATGTACGCCTTGTATCATTAAAAAACGAGCACCAGCATCTTTGTAAATTTTGGCAAGTCTCTCCGGATTTAAATTTTTGGGATTCCAATCTCGCAATACCTCTTTATAACCCGATTCAGAAGGATGACCATATTTTTTAAGATGATTCTGATACGCTTTATTATCAGATTTATAGAGATTACGTGCATACCAATCACCGCTTTCTCCAGCAGCTTGCGGTCCAAAATGAACCCAGATACCAAATTTTGCATCTCGAAGCCAATCGGGTTCGCCAGGATAATTTTTTTCTATCGATTCCCATGTAGGTTCAAAAGGTCCTTTTGCTATCGGCAGCTCTAACTGTACTTCAGGAAAGGTTTTTGAATCTTCCATCACAACACTATTAACAGGCAATGCAACGGGTAATGCTGGCATAGGATTTTTTTCCTGAGCATAAAGATGAAGCTGTAAAATGAGCAAAAGGGTAACTGAAATTTTCGTTCTCATATTTTTCATTTGTATTGTATTTTTTTGTTTTTAATGTGATGCAATTGTCTTATTCCAATTTAAAAATTTGCTCCCAACCATTTTTTTCCTTCCTTAGCGCCTGGAGGTGCTTGTTAAAATTTCCACATTAATTCTTCCCATCCCTAACTTTTAGATTAGCAGAAATACGCTTCTTATGTATAAAATAGTGATCCATATCTATATTATATAATACTGATAGATAGCCTTTACCTATTATTTATATCATTTCTTCAACGGAAAAGCCACAAAGAAAATAGTCTCCCCATTGTCGGTACTTTCAACTCCGATTTCTCCGCCGATTTTCTGCATCATTTCATAACTAATTTTAAGTGCTACTCCCGCTCCGCCACTGATCGAATTGGGTAAAGTTTCGGATTTTAGATCAAAAAGCGATTCTAATGCTTCGTTGGTCATAGTTTTTCCCGAATTGCGTATTTTAAAAATTGTTCTGTCCTCTTCTTCGACTGCGCTTATGGCTACAGTACTTTCTGTATTAGCATATTTAGTGGCATTGTTTAACAAATTTCTGAAGATAAATAGTGCAATTTGTTTGGGTGCGAAAAACCTAAAATCCAAAGGAATTGATGACACCACTGCTATCGCTTTCTCTTTTTGTGTTTTTTCAAAAAACGCATTAGAAATACTAAGGATTTCCTGAGCATTTAAAAACTCCTTATACAAATTGAAATCCTGATTTTTAGATTTAATCCATAGCAAAAGACCATCCATAAAACTGATTCCCTGATGGGTTATCTTGTTGAGTTCGCTCATGACTTCCTTGAATTCCTCGGGAGTCGTCAGTTGTCCCTGATCAAAAAATTGACTTAACATTTCTATATTAGCAAAAGGCTCCCTGATATCGTGAGCCAATATGGAAATCAGCATCGTATTGAAATGATCTGAAACTTGAAGTTCTTTATTTTTTTCTAGAGACGCCAGATGAAGTTCTTGTTGGAGTTTCAGATATTTTTTTCTATTTCTTGATGTCATCCACAAAAAATAAACCACAAGGAGCAGCATCAGCATTAGTCCGCCCAAGAGTGCAGCCAGCTTTTTCTGTTGCTGATACTCTTTTTCTTTCTGTTTCAACAAACTTTCTTGTGAAACATAAGATAGATAATTGTATCCCGATTCTTTAACTGCTTGAGCATATTCATTGTGTTTAGACAAAAGAAGTGAAGCATATTTGAAGGCATTTTCGGTATCCTTTTTTTCTTTATAGAAATGATAAAGCCTTTCAGCAAAAGCCAGATAGCGTTCGGTATACCCAAACTTTTCTGAATTAGCCATTCCTAACTCGTAATAAGCTATGCCTTTCTTATAATTTTTCAGATCAAGTTCCATTTCTCCCAGTGTCATTAGGGCAGATACTTTTACATATTCGCTTCCTTCTCTTTCTGCAAGTTGCAGGGATTTCTCCAATATCTCTAGCCCTTGCGTTTCTTTTCCGTCGTTGTAAAGTTGTGTTCCCAGATTATTCTGATACGAGATCATCATAGGATAGTCGTTGTATTTCTCTGCTGTTGCCAATCCCATTTGAAACAGTCTATCGCGTTTTTCTTTGGTGAGATTCGTGTCGATAGTTAAAATATCGCTCAGAATAATAGATCGAATCGAATCTTTTCCACTCTGCATACTTTTTTTAAAGGCACTGTAAATGTATTTTTTAGCTTCGGTTCTATTATTATCAATAAACATCAAGACGCTCATGTTCATTAAAAGCTGTGCCTGATTTTCAAGATCACCTGTTTGTTTGTAAAGTGCCAAAGCATCATTAAAATACTTGGCAGAGAGATAATTATTGAGCGACAGATAATAAATGCCTTGACAATTCAGAGCATCTGCAATACCTTTAGAATACCCTTCCTTTTGCGCTATTTTTAAAGCTTTGGCAGAATAATAATAACAGGAGTCCCTGTAGCGCATCTGCGAAAGCATTGCCAGTCTGTTGTATCGGTCTATTAAAGTCTTCTTGTCTGTGGTGTTTTTTAGACTCTGTTGTATACTTTTAATTTCCTGTACTTGTCCCGAGGCAGGAGCACTATTTAAAATAAGGACAAGTAAAATTAAGCAACAGGTCAACATTTTATTGCACCCTTTCATACTATCAGCGATTAGTTACATTAGAAAGTTAAGAATTAATCCGTTTTAGAAAGGTTTAGAAAGGATTTTTTTAGCTCCAACCTTAGAATTAATTGCAGTGCAAAACTATTCTTTTATTTTATATTTTCCACTTCGTTGAGTAACCGTAATTTATGAGTATGGATAATTTTGTTATGAAACTTAATCAAAAAAACAAAACATAATGTTTTCTTGATTCTACTATCCATTAGTAACCAAAAAAATTATTTTATGATTGCTGATTTACTAATTCATTAATCATACCATTGAAAATAAAACCATGAAAAGGCAGCACAGAATACCAATATAATTTACCAGCGATTCCTTTTGGTTTAAAGGTCGCAGCCTGATATAAAGTGTCATTGAAAATTTTAAACTCCAGCCATGCTTCGCCGGGCAGTTTCATTTCTGCATACAATATTAATTTTCCCTGCTTTTTATTAGCATAGACCACACGCCAAAAATCAAGCGCATCTCCCGCATGAATCTCATGCCTATTTGTTCTGCCTCGTCTGGCGCCTACACCTCCAACAAGCTTATCCATAAAACCACGAAGACTCCAAAGCCAGTCTGCGTAGTACCAACCTGTCTCTCCGCCTATAGACCAAATTTTAGCAATGACAGCATTTCGATCTGTAATTTTTCTTTTTCTCCTATCAATAAAACAATCTTTTTTGGGCACTTTGAGATAATATCCAATACTGCCTTTAAACTGTCCGCTGATCTGGGAATCTTTCCAGCTTGAGGCAACAGCATCTTCATCAATTTTTACAATTGCTTTCTGCAAAGCCTGATCGTAACTCATTGGTTTTACATTCAATAAATCATTTATTCTCGTATCACGGCAAACTACTTCTACTTTCATACTACTCACCAGAGCTGATGCAAGTTTAAAAGAAGTCGAAGTGATGAAATACAGCCAATACGAAGATAATTTTGGGGTCATGACTGGCAGAGTAAAAATATATCTTTTCAGGTTTTTAACCTTGGCAAACTTCAACAACATTTCCTTATAGGTTAGGATATCAGGTCCGCCTATATCAAAGCTTTCATTATAGGTTTTAGCATTTAGGAGGGATTTCATTAAAAAAGCTAAAACATCGGCGATAGCAATTGGCTGGCATTTGGTGTTCAGCCATTTGGGCGTAATCATGATGGGAAGTTTATGAACCAAATCCCGTATAATTTCAAAAGAAGCACTACCAGAACCTACAATAATTCCTGCTCTTAACGTTGTAGTTGGCGTTGTACCAGATTTTAAAATTTCTTCTACCGCTTTTCTAGATGACAAATGTTTAGATAGTGACTTGTCATTCACAATACCACTCAAATAAATTATTTGTCTGGCAGTCGTTCTGTTTACTTTTTCTTTGAAATTTTGAGCAGAAATACGCTCAAGCTCTTCGTAATTTACAGCGCCTGACATCGAATGTATCAGGTAATAAGCGGCATCAATATCATCCGGAATCTGCTCTACACTCTTCTCATCCAAAAAATCTACTTCAATTAGCGCAATATGAGATGAGGATTGCGCTGGATAATAAAACCGGCTTTTATCCCGTACACAACAAATCACCTCATGTCCCTGTTCAAGCAACAAAGGCAGCAGTCTTTTGCCAATATATCCTGTAGTTCCTGTTAATAGAATTTTCATTTATTAATGAATTAAATTTTAAAACTTACCAACCCATAATCCATTTGAAAAATCTGACCCGAAATTGAACTCGAAGCTTTAGAAACAAGATAATCTGCCATCTGAGCTACTTCTTGTGGCTTTAAATAGTTTTTTAAAGGATGACGCTCGACCATATTTTCTTTCATACGATCGTTTCTTAAAATAGAAGCAGATAATGGAGTTTCTGTAATAGTCGGAGCGATCGCATTTATACGAATTAATGGTGCTAACTCTGCGCCCAACGATTTTACAAGACCTTCTACTGCTCCTTTTGCCGCTGCAATACTGGAGTGGAAAGGCATTCCCAATTTTACTGCAACTGTGCTGAAAAGCACAATTGAGGGATTAGTACCCTTTTTTAAAGCAGGCAGATAATGTTGTATCACTTTTACAGCGCCAAGAACATTAATTTCGAAATCATCTTTAAAATCTTTAAGGCTCAAACTTGAAATCGGTTTCAAATTTATGGACCCTGGACAGTAGATCAGAGCATCTAAACTTTCAATTTCAGGAAGCTCATCCTGCAAAATATCTGCATTGTAATGAATTAAATTGCGATGAGAAATTTCAGGATTTGTTCTGCTGATGTTGTAAACCTGCTTCGTTTCTAATTGCTGCAATACTATTGCTTGTCCAATGCCTCTGCTTCCTCCTATTACCAGTATTTTTTCCATCTTTTTCTTTAAATTATAGTGCTTATTTAAAGTTACTTTGTTTTAGCAACTTTAAAAATCATCTGATTTATACCTTAAAGATAGTTATTGTTTAACATTTTTCAAATATCATTAAACAAAATAAATTTAATTTGATAACTTAGCTTTGCTTTATTGCGCTTTCAAGCCTAATTAATTTAATTATTAAAACAATGCAAAATAACTTCTCCGATCAGGAACTGGATCGTATTATTGAAATGGCATGGGAAGACAGAACCACTTTTGACGCCATAAAATTTCAATTTAATTTATCTGAAGCCGATGTAAAAGCTCTAATGAAAAAGGAGTTAAAATTCAGCAGTTACACCTTATGGCGCAAACGTGTTGAGAATTGTAAAACCAAACATGCGGCAAAACGCTCAAGTGAGATTGATCGCTTTAAATGCAGCAGACAGCGTGCGATTTCAAATAATAAGATTTCTAAAAGAAGATCAAATTAATTTAAGTTTTAATGCAGAAAGTAAAGAAAGAAAATTTACCCAATAAAATCTGTCCCGTTTGCAATCGCCCCTTTACTTGGAGGAAGAAGTGGGAAAAAGTTTGGGATGAGGTTAAATATTGCAGTGATAAATGCAGAGGGCTTAAAAATTCTTAGCCAAAGTTGAATTATTGAATACACAATTTGACGCGCAACTAATCGTCCTGTTTATTTTTCTAATTTCCAATCAATGCAATACTAATTTTGGAAGATCTGTTTATCGTCATTTTAACTTCGTCAAAATTAGGCGCTGAGAGTTTTGGTCTATAATTCTGGGAAAATCCAAATCCTTCGGTTGGATAGCCAATTATATTTTTGTCGCATTTTCCGTTACTATTCACATCTTGGTATACTGCAATGGCATAATCACCATCGGGAAGATTTTTAAACGTATAGTCGACTTTTTGTCCTGTGGCTTTTACTTTTGCAGTAGCAATTTGAGACTTAGAATCCAGAAATCCTTTTTCCTTATCATATAAACCAAAAAATACATATCCTTTGTCTGCCTTTAAGCTGGTCACTTCTACATTACAATTATGTTGTGCAAAAAGTGTTGCGTTAATTGCCACCAAAAAAATGAAACTTAATATTCTCGTTTTCATAAATATTATATTTAAAGTTTATAATAAGGACTTTTCAAGTTTCTTTTCATCCAACGATATAAAAAATTGACTCATTTCTTTTGCATTCCCTTGTTTATAAGCATGGTAAGGTTCTGATTGTGAAAGTAACCATTTTTTAATGAAACCTCTGAAAAGGAACGTTATATTTTTTTGAAATGGATGAATCTTCCTGCCGACCATCTCGAAATAATCGTTTAGATTTTGTTGTCGAAAATTCAGAATCTGCTCTAAATTATCACCATCTTTTAAAATTCCACAGTGAAAATTTTTCTCTGCAAATGCTTTCTGTGGAAAATCAGCTTCACCCAATCCGAATTTATCAAACATTTTGTCCAGAAATGATTGATACAAAATAACACAATCTGCTCCTCCTCCCAAGTTGAATATTTGATTCTCTAGTTTTTTCTGACTTTCAATGGCTTTAGCAAAAGCGCTGCCCGTATCTTGTGGCGTACAAATTTCCATTGGCGTGTCTAACGGCATGTGAAACATTAGTTTTGAAATTTTATGATTGCCCATTATAGCAGCCAAACGAAATATACTCCATTTTAATTTGGACTGCTGAATTAGTGACTCACAGATTACCTTAGTTTCTCCGTATTGATCGCCAGCACTGGGTTTCAATGCATCGTTGACACTGATTTCTGGATTCTTTAGTCGATCACCATAAACTGAAATACTGGAGCTAAAAACCAAATAACAATTTGGAGAATTTTTCTCTAAAGCATAAATAAGATTTTCGGTTCCTTTTACATTAACATTAAATGCCAATTTTGGATTTATATCGGCAAGCGGCGGAATAACTGCTGCCAAATGAATGGCAACATCTTTATTTTGAGATACTTTCAAGACTTCTTCCCTATTGCTAATGTCACCGTAAACAATCTCTATTCGTGAGGCAAAAGGAGCGAGCTTTTTAACCGATTTTGGAGTTTTCACATCAAAAACCGTTATGTCATAATTTATATATTTCAACAGATGCTGCAAGGTTTCTAAGCCGACAGTTCCAGATGCACCCGTGAGCAATATTCTTTTTCTTAAAGTCTTATTTTCCATTTTTTTTAATTTAAAAGTCAATCTTTCAATCCATAATTTTCTAAAGAAAAATTATATTTGTTAGACAATATGTTCGATATTTAATGTTGTGTCTATTTTAGATTATTAAGTAAAACTATCAAAGAGAAATATATTTATCGATTCAAAAAATTGATTTTCTGCGCTTTAGCGAACAAAAACTACTATTATTGTAGCGTAATTGAAATAAATTATGATGGATTTAAGAAATGACAGAAGGATTCAGTATACAAAAAAAGTTTTGCGTGAGGCATTATTTGGCTTGCTTCAGGAGAAGGAATTAAGTGAAATTAGTATTACCGAACTTTGCAAAACGGCAGATGTAAACCGTAATACCTTCTATCGATATTATAATATTCCGTTGGATATTTTACTTGAAATGGAAGAAGATGTTTTTGAAAGACTATCGGCCGTTTTGCGAAAAAGCACCAACATGGATGATGTGATATTGCTAAGCTGCCAATTGCTGGAAAATGATAAACAAATGAGTAAAATTGTTTTTACAAAAGCCGATGGAAGCGGAATTTTGTCAAGGATTCTGACAAGCGTTCGAAATAATTTTCCAGTAGAAAATCAAATCGAACTTACTCCAGAAGTACAGCCGTTTGCTGAAATGGCGTACCAATTTGGCGAAAAAGGAAGTATCGCGGTCATCAAAAACTGGATTGAAAACGACTTCGCTATTCCTGCTGAAAATATTGCACAAATGATCAGTTATCTGGTAAATAAACTAAATAAGTTGTAGCACTTTAGCTTGTTTTTATTTTATAAGTACGCTTTTATATTTGGATATATTTTTTAGAACAGTACCTGTGCCTTTAACTACTGCCCTCAAGGGATCTTCAGCAATATAAACAGGCAGGTCTGTCTTCTGTGATATTCTTTTATCTAATCCGCGTAGGAGCGCGCCTCCACCGGCAAGATACAATCCGGTATTATAAATATCTGCAGCAAGTTCTGGTGGAGTAACTGAAAGCGTTACCATGATGGCATCTTCAATTCTAAGGATCGATTTGTCTAAAGCCCTTGCAATTTCCCTAGATGTGACCGGCACCTCTTTTGGCTTGCCTGTGAGCAAATCCCTACCTCTGACCAACATATCTGCTGGTGCATCTTCAAGCACTTCTATCGCAGCACCAACTTCTATTTTTATCTGTTCTGCTGTAGCTTCACCGATGTAAAGATTATGATGGGTTCTCATATAATACAATATATCCCCAGTAAAAATATCTCCCGCTATTTTTATGGATTTATCGCAGATGATTCCGCCAAGTGCAATCACTGCAATTTCTGTAGTACCACCTCCAATATCAACTACCAAACTTCCGTTTGGCAACATGACATCCAATCCCATCCCTATCGCGGCAGCCATGGGCTCATGAATTAAAAAAACCTCTTTTCCATTTACTCTTTCGCAGGATTCTTTTACGGCTCTCATTTCTACTTCTGTAATACCGCTTGGAATACAAACTACCATTCTTAATGCCGGAGTGAATAGGTTTTTCTTAATATCAGGAATGTTTTTTATAAACCAGCTGATCATTTTCTCAGAGGCATCAAAATCGGCAATAACGCCATCTTTAAGCGGACGAATGGTTTTGATATTCTCATGTGTTTTACCCTGCATGAGACCGGCTTCTTTACCAACTGCAATAATTTTTCCGTTCCGAATGTCTCTTGCTACTATCGAAGGGCTGTCTACCACAATTTTTCCGTCGTAAATAATTAGAGTATTTGCCGTTCCCAAATCCATAGCGATTTCCACTATCATAAAATCAAATAAACCCATATAATATCTTTATTATGAAAACGGTCAAGAAATTGATTTATTCTTTGGTAAATGCTAAAATTGTCTAAAAAATCAAAACTATTTCATAAAAACAGGAGGTTACAATATTCATTTCGCTTTAAAGCGTACTTACTTCTAGTAACTAAAATCGAAATCGCATTCAAAATTAAACAGCAAAAATTCTGTTTTAGGCAGAACGATATTTTTCTTTATAGAATTGAAGTTCGCTGTCCGTTTTACTAAGCAGTTTTTCCAGAAGATCAATCTTATCTTCGTAGAGTTTTTTAACCAAATCAAAATTCACATCACAAGACTTATCTTTTAGCTGATAAACACTGTTTTCTTTGAGGCAGCTGCTGCCGCTAAAAGTGATAATGTTTTCAATTGGCAGTTCTAAAACCCTAGCCAACTGTCCAAGTTTCTCAATACTGAGTCTTGTTTTGCCCTTTTCAATTTTACTGTAGCCCGCCTGTGTCATGTCCAGTTTTGATGCCACATATTGCTGTGTGTAATTTTTTAATTCTCTTATGTTTTTGATCTTATCTCCTATTAACATTATGATGGTGCTTTAATCTTGTTATGCCGTATCAATAGCATTAAGACAATCGGATGATTGCCTTGTAAGAACAATTACTAAAGTACTAGCACTGAAGAATTTTTATTATTTTCTAACTTCTCTCAAAATTAGGTTCCTCAAAAAACAATCGCAATAACATTTGTTTACATTTTACATAAATTTTATTCTAGACCTCGTTTCAGACGGCTTAAATGAACTGGCGTGATATTGAGATAGGATGCAATATAATGTTGAGGCACACGAACTAGAATTTTAGGATAAGCTTCGTTCATGCTATTATAACGCTGAAGTGGTGTTTGGGTATAAAGTCCCCTGATTTTCTCATTCATTAAAAAAAAATAATCCTCTGCAATAAGTCGTCCCAGTTTTTCGCCCTGACGTAGATTGCTGTACAGCAACTGTAGCATTTCATAAGTAATGACGATGACTGTAGTATCTTCCAGAGCCTGAATGTAGAAATCAGCAGTATTCCCCTTTAGAAAACTTTGATAATCGGTAGCAAAAGTATTTTCTAATGCAAAATGAAATATTTTTTCATCATCATTCTGATCTATGTAGTAAATCCTGATAATGCCTTTGACAACAAAATAGATTTCGCGACATAAATCTCCTTTAGAAAGTACAATTTGCCTTTTCTTGAACAGTTTATGTCTAAACATCGCTTTGCACTGTTGCCATTCGTTGTCGTCAATCTCTATATAATGGCATATCAATTTATATATGTCTTCGAAGTCTTTGCTCATAAAGGTCTGTAAATTTGTTTTATTTTTTTATTCATTTATAACGCTTTTGACCTTTTAATATTTGGAATACTTATTAAGTTAGAGAATATTTTCTATATAATTAACATAATATTTCAAATTATGTGGCATTCGAAGACATCAGTAAAGATATACATTCAAAGCCAATTTGAGCCGATAAAACAGTAGGGATTTCTACCTGTTTTTTAATTCCTGTTCAACCTAAAAACTAAATTAGTGATTCAATTTAATTCGTTTTATTGATGGGATTTATTAGTTTTGTTTTTCACGTAAATACGATTGTATATAGCGACTTCATCCCAGCCAGAAATAAGATTGCGTATTTTGTTGGCATTAAAAAATAAAAATATGAGATTCAAAATAAATTTATTTGTGTTTGTTTTTGTTCAATTGACAGTAATGTTATTTGCACAATCAAAAAAGGAGTCGGTTACTATTACTTCTCCAGATAAAAAACTGGTAGTTCAAATCGAAAAAACCAATACAAATAATGTTGTATACAGTTTTAGCGCTGATAGTCATTTATTGATAAAAGAATCTAAGCTTGGACTAGAATCCCAAAATAATATCCATTGGAACAAAATAAGTAATTCATCTGTAAAAAATATCTGGAAGCCTGTTTGGGGTAAGAGAAAAAATGTGCCCGATCATTATAATGAAGTTATAGTAGATCTGACTTATTACCAAATAAAAGTGAGAGTATACAATGACGGAATGGCTTTTAAATATGAAGGGGCAAATGCAGAGCAAGAATTGACAGAATTTAACTTTGCAGACAACTATTTAGCTTGGTATTATAATGGTGAACAACAAAATATAGGTCCAGAAAAACTGAATGAGGCAAATGATATCCGCGAACCTGTTATGGTTATTAAAGCTTCAGAAAACAGTTATATGGCAGTGCATGAAGCTAATCTTGAGAGCGGTGAACCTCTACTTCTACAACCACAAAAAGGAACAACTCTGTTTTCTGTACCTTCAAAAAATGCAAAGGCATGGAGAATTATAATGTACGGAAGAACTCCTGGTGAATTAGTCGATTCGCATTTGATTGAATTACTAAATCCTGAGCCAAATAAAGGAACCGATTTTTCGTGGGTAAAACCAGGTGTAGCTGTGTGGGATTGGCGTATTGATGGCGCTGTAGCCAATGGTTTTAAATATGAAATGTCATTGGAATCTTGGAAACGCATGGTTGATTTTGCTTCTGCTAATGATATGAAATCGCTGGTTTTAGACGCCAATTGGTACGGCGAGGAATTTAACAAAGAATCAGATCCTTTAAAAGGTGGTAAAGTTCAGCAGGTACATCAAATCATTGCTTATGGAAAAGAAAAAAATATAGGTATTTGGTTGTATCTGAATGATGTTGGAGGGAAAAATTATCCTTTAGAAAAAACATTAAAACAATATGGAGATTGGGGAGCTTCGGGTGTAAAATATGGTTTTATGCAAGGAACTTTAGAGCAAAAAAACATACATACTCAACTTATAACTAAACTTTGTGCAGAAAACCACTTAATGGTCGATTTTCATGATGGCCCCGTTCATCCATTCGGGCAAATGAGAACTTGGCCAAATGCTGTTACGCGTGAGTTTTGTCAAGCCCAATCGGATGCACGCAGAGTATTTCAACCCAAAACATTTGTTACATCTGTATTTGTAAATATGGTCGCGGGTCCTCTGGATATGAACAATGGCGCATTCGATATGGAGCAAAAAGGAAGAGTAGACAATCCGATGCCGGTACCTTCTACAATTACAGCCGAAGCAGCACGCACCCTTATCACATTTTCGGGCGCAACTATTATTCCCGATATTCCAGAAAACTATAATAAATATCCCGATTTATTAAAGTTTATAAGTGCAGAAAAACAGCCTTGGCAAGAAAGCAAGACAATCAGCGGAGAAATTGGCCAGTATATTGTCATGGCGCGTCAGGCTGCAGACGGAAATTGGTTAATTGCCGCAGCTACTAATGAAGATGGCCGTTCGCTTCGTATTCCGCTGAAAGTAATAGGAAAGGGCAGCTATAAAGCAATGATTATTCAAGACGGTAAAGATGCCGATTTCAGAACCACTAAAGTGAGCTATGAAACTAGTTCTATAGAAGTTACCAATGGCGATTTTATTGACGTTAAACTAGTTCCAGGAGGAGGAGCGTGCATTTTGTTACAAAAAAAATAGTTATCAAAAATTAGATATAATTCTAAGAATCAACGAAAGTTTATCAATAATTTCTTGAATTTTAAAAAAGATGTTTAAGACCGAAGATGACTTCAGTCCCATTGCTATAAAACTGCAGCTGAATTTTTGATAGGTCATAAAAAGCGTAATTATTCAATAGAGATCTTAACAACATATATCAGCCCGTAGGTTACGATTTAGTTGTGATTTAAAAACATCTAAATGTTAAGAAAATCATAATAAAAAATTTATAATCTGATTTCCAATAATTAAAAGAGTACATTTGAAAAAATTAAATATTTAAGATGCAAGAAGGTACAGTAAAATTTTTCAATGAAGAAAAAGGATTCGGATTTATAACACCTAATGATGGTGGAAACGAAATTTTTGTTCATGTTTCAGGTCTATCAGAAAACGTTCGTCAAGATGATGCCGTTAGATATGACGTCCAAGAAGGCCGAAAAGGTCCAAACGCAGTAAACGTAGTCTTAGCATAATATACTAGAGAAAAAGTTTAGAAAGCACCTGTTAAAGCAGGTGCTTTTTTATTTATATAAATCATTCTAAACATTTATTCTTTATACTATGAAACTTTCTTTAAAAATAGAAAGACATAGCGTAAACATATCTACCAATCTTTAACTGATTCTGAAAGTTTTTTAATTAACATTTTTTCTTATTAAACCCAAATTAGTATTTTACTACAAAGCTTCTATGAAAATTAAAGGCAAATTGGCTTTTGGAGATGTGAAGAAATTCTTAAAAAAGTAAGATTTTACTTACCTATGCAAAAATTAGCGAATATGTTCCCCAATAATTCGTCATTTGAGACCTGACCTGTGATAAGCCCAAATTGATACAAAGCTTCACGAATATCTAGCGCCATTAAATCGCTTGAAAGATTTGTTTCTAAGCCGAATTTTACTTTTTGAATTTCGTCTAAAGCTTTTAATAAAGAATCGTAATGTCTTGTATTGGTTATAATGGTTTCATTGTTACGAAGCGCGCCAGTATTTACAAACGATAATAATTCATTTTTTAAATCCTCTACTCCTATTTTTTGTTTTGCAGAAATCAATAGCAATTTGGCATTTAAATTTTCTAATTGACTCGTAATATTCGCTACTTCATCAGCAGATAAAATATCTTTTTTATTAACCACAATCAACAAAGGTTTTAGCGGATATTTATTTTTAATCTGTTCAATTTCATTGACAAATTCTGCACTTGAAACTTGAAATTTCAATCCGTCAAATAAGTAAATTACGACTTGCGCCTGTTCTATTTTCTCGAAAGTTTTTTTGATTCCGATACTTTCTACAACATCTTTAGTTTCACGAATTCCGGCAGTATCAATAAATCTAAATCCGATTCCGCCAATTACCAGTTCATCTTCTATCGTGTCGCGGGTAGTTCCGGCAATATCAGAAACGATTGCACGTTCTTCGTTCAATAAAGCATTCAACAAAGTCGATTTACCAACATTTGGTTCTCCGACAATCGCGACAGGAATTCCGTTTTTGATTACATTTCCAACTGCAAACGAGTCAATTAGACGCTTTAAAACAAATTCAATTCGGTTTAATAATTCATGAAATTGTGTTCTGTCTGCAAATTCTACATCTTCTTCTGCAAAGTCCAATTCCAATTCAATTAACGAAGCAAAATTTAAAAGTTCTTCACGAAGTTTGGCAATTTCATTACTAAATCCACCACGCATTTGCTGCATGGCAATTTGGTGAGAAGCCTCATTATCTGATGAAATCAAATCGGCAACTGCTTCTGCCTGAGATAAATCTAGTTTTCCATTTAAGAAAGCTCTCAAAGTAAATTCACCCGCATCAGCCATTCTACAACCATTTCGCAGCAATAACTGAATAATCTGTTGTTGAATATAAGTTGATCCGTGGCACGAAATTTCAATTGTATTTTCTCCTGTATAAGAATTCGGACCTTTAAAAACCGAAACTAAAACTTCATCAAGCGTTTTGCTTCCGTCTACAATATGTCCAAGGTGAAGTGTATGTGTTTTCTGTTTTGTTAAATCTTTGTTTTTAATAGATTTAAAAACCGAATTACCGATTGTAATGGCTTCAACACCCGAAATTCGAATTATGGCGATTGCTCCAGCACCCGAAGGTGTAGCCAAAGCAACTATAGAATCTTGATTTATCATGCCGCAAAGGTACAAAAAAAGGACAAATTCTTTAAAACTATTGAAACTCGGAATTTTAGATTAAATCGAAAAATTAACAAATCATTAAGTGTTAAAATACTGATAATTATCAGGTTGTTTTTATTTGATAATGATTAAATTTGAGAGACAAACCTTAATTTTAAATACCATGAAAAAGATATTATTCCCAACCGATTTCTCTGATGCAGCTACAAATGCATTTGTCCACGCACTAGAATTTGCCAAAGTTGTAAAAGCCGAATTGATCTTGCTTCATACTTTTGAAATCCCGGTTTACGATAGCCAATTCTTTCCAGAAAATTACGCATCAATATACAGTTCAATCGAATTAGCAAAATTTGAAATGTTTAAAGATGAAATTCCGAAACTTAGAACGATTGCCATCGAACGCAACTTAGAAGATATTGTGATTAAACACCGATTAATGGATGGTGATCTTATTTATAACCTTAAAAATGCTGTTGAAGAAGATCAGATAGATTTTGTAATCATGGGAACCAATAGCGTTTCTGACTGGACAAAATTCTTTACTGGATCTAATACAGAATCTGTAATTTCTGGTGTTGAGGTTCCTGTTTTATGCGTTCCTGTTGATGCCAAATTCAAGAAGGTTAAAACGATTGGTTTTACAACCCGTTACCGTGAAAAAGATAAAAAAGAACTGAGAAAAATCCTGAAAATCGCTAAAAAAACAGATGCGAGGGTAAAAAGTTTATATGTAAAAACTTCTAGTTCTGATGTTACAGATGAAACAAGAAAAGAATTTGAACGAGAATTTGCAGCAGAAAATGTCGAGTTTTTAGTTTTACCAAGTGACGAAGTTAAAGAAACGATTCTTGATTTTGTTCTATATAAAGACATTGACATTTTAACTACGATTACTCATAAACGTTCTTTTTTTGAAAGTTTATTCGATTCTAGTTTCAGTAAAAAAATATCAAAAGAAATTCCGATTCCCATCTTAGTGATGCACGAAGATTAATCGTAATATCTAATGATTTTGTCGCTGAAAAGCTATATTTGTATTTCAACAATATTTTACAATGAAAGCATATCAGGATAACGTCAGTACATATTCAGAATCATATCATAAAACCAACAAAAAATACAACAGCATAAGCCTCTTGAGGTTATTAAGTATTTTTCTTTTATTGTTTTTTATGTTCTATTACATTAAAACAGACGAAATACTTTATGTAATTTTAGCTGTTCTGTCTTTTGCTGGTTTTATTTTTTTAATGCGAATTCATTCGAAATTAGCTTTCCAAAAACTATTAGTCGAAACACTTTTAAAAATCAATAAAAATGAAATTGCGTTTTTAAACAGAGAAAAAACACCTTTTGAAAATGGCGTAGAATTTATCGACTTTCATCATCCGTATGCATATGATTTAGATATTTTTGGAGAACATTCTTTATTCCAAAATCTAAACAGAACCGCTTCTTTTATCGGAAAAAAAACACTTGCTGAACTATTACTTCATACGCTTCCAGAAGAAGATATTTTAGAAAACCAGGAAGCTGTAAACGAATTAAGAGACAAAATTAACTGGAGACAAGAATTACAGGCTTACGCTATTATAAGTGAAGATTCTAAGCAATCATATGAAGCTATAAAATATTGGAATTCATTTAATAACAATAGTTTACCTAAAGTAATACTTTTACTTTATTTCATTTTTCCCATTAGCTTTTTCGGACTTCTTATAACTTATATTATTACTTCGAAAATCATTTTACTTTCTTATTTGACCTATATTTTCATTAGTAATTTGATTGTTTTAGGATTTTCTACAAAACGAATTCAAGCAGAAATTGCAAAAGCTGACAACATCGATAAAATCATAAAACAATATAGTTTATTGATTGAGAAAATTGAGAAAGAATCTTTCCAATCCAAAAAACTGATTCGTTTACAAAAACAACTCAATTATAAAAATGCTAAAGCAAGTCAGCACTTGAAACAACTATCAGAATTATTCTCAAGAATGGATACGATAAGTAATTTGTTTACAGCGACTTTATTCAATGGAACATTTTTATTTAATCTTCATGTTTTAAGAGCACTTTTAAAATGGAAAGAAGATTATGCTTCTGAAATGAATACATGGATTTCTACTATAGGAGAAATCGAAACGCTAAACAGCCTTGCCAATCTAGCTTACAATAATGAAGATTTTGTTTTCCCTGAAATCAATTCAGAATATAAAATTGAATTTAAAAATCTAAGTCATCCGTTATTAAATCCTGCAACAAGAATTGGAAATGACACTCAATTTTACCCACAATCTTTTGTGATTTTAACCGGATCAAACATGTCTGGAAAAAGTACGTTTTTAAGAAGCTTAGGAATCAATATGGTACTGAGCGGAATCGGATCAGTTGTTTGTGCATCAGACGCTAAAGTTCATCCACTTCCAGTATTAGTTTCAATGAGATTATCAGATTCTCTCTCCGATTCTGAATCTTACTTTTTTGCTGAAATTAAACGTTTAAAACAGATCATGGATGCGCTTGAAAATCAGCCTGCTTTCGTTTTATTAGACGAGATTTTAAGAGGTACAAATTCGGACGACAAAAGAAACGGAACAATTGAAGTCGTTAAGAAAATAATCTCCAAAAAAGCAATCGGCGCCATCGCAACTCACGATATTGAAGTTTGCCTTACTACAAATGAATATCCACAAATTTTAATCAATCAATGTTTCGAAGTTGAAATTCAAAATGACGATTTGCAGTTCGATTACAAACTCCGAAACGGAATCTGTAAAAATAAAAGTGCTACTTTTTTAATGCAAAAAATGAATGTGATTTAATTGTTGATGGTTGGGGTGGTTGATGGTTGGTGGGCAATGGCTTAAAAGAAAAAGCTTTGTCAAAGTTTAAAACTTTGACAAAGCTCGACAATAAAATTACTATTAGGATTTTATTGATAATTAAAAATCAATTAACTATAAATCAATCAATTAACAACCATTAACAATCAACCATCAACAATCAACAATCAACAATCAACAATTAAAAATTATTCCTCATACATTTCCATCCACAAACGTGTTTCTTCCAGATCCAATTCTTTTTCTATTTTACGGAAGATTTCTTCGTTGACGGAACCCGATTTGTGCATTGATTCTAATTTTGCTCTTTCTACATTCAGCAGATCGATTTGAATTTTGGTAAATTCATTAAAGATTTGTCCGCCCAGTACTTTACCGTTGCCAAAAAAGTTAGAAGGAAGTTCTGTTTTTTGCAAGCGGTTAAATTTTACTTCGTATTTACTTTTAATATTATGGAGCAATTCATCATCTAATAAAGAAAAATTATCCTCAATATGGCTAATTGTTTGAGAGACAATCTTGTTTCGAATCTCATATTCTTCTGCCAAAATAGAATAACGCTCTATTTTTAGCTTTTTAATAAGCCAAGGGAGAGTCAATCCCTGAATAACCAAAGTGGAAAGTATTACGCAGAAAACCAAGTATATAATTAAATTTCGAAGTGGAAATTCTTCTGTTTTATCAATCATTAACGGAAGTGCCAAAGCTGCAGCCATAGAAACCACACCGCGCATTCCAGACCAGCCAAAAATGATCATATTTCGATAATCAAATTCTTCTTTTTCGCGAATCTTTTTACTCAACATTCTCGGAATAAGTGTAGCCGGAATAATCCATAAAAAGCGGACTAAAATCACCACAATACTGATAACGGCACCCCAAATAAATAACGAATTTCCTGAGTAATTACTGATTCCTTCAATGATTTGTCTCAATTGAAGTCCGATGAGAATAAAAATCAAACCGTTTAGAATATTATTTAAAACATCCCAAATCGTGTTGGTCATAATCCGGCTTTCGTGAGAAAAAATAGTTCCTGATCTCGCTGCCAAAAATAGACCTGTAGCTACAACTGCCAAAACTCCAGAACCTTCAAAATGCTCCGCAATAAGGTAAGAGGCAAAGGGTGTCAATAAAGTAAGAGTTACCTCGATAATATCGTCGCAAACAAATCTTTTATGAATAAAGTACATTATATAACCTACAGCCAAACCTATTGCGATTCCTAAAACCGACATCAAAACAAAATTCAATCCAGCTTGCCATAAAACAAAATTTCCGGCGGTAATCGCCATAAGCGCATATTTGTACGCCACAAGTCCACTTGCGTCGTTTACTAGACTTTCGCCTTCCAGAATGGCAATCAATCTTGGATTAAGTCCCAAACCTTTGGTAATCGCTGTTGCAGAAACCGCATCTGGTGGCGAAACGATAGCACCCAATAAAAATGCTAACGGCCAAGAAATATCATCAATTAACCAATGCGCTACAACCGCAACCAATCCGGTTGTAAAAAAGACCAAACCAACAGCTGCTAAAGTAATCGGTCGGATGGTTTGTTTAAATTCAGACCAGCTTGTATGCCATGCAGCGTGATACAAAAGAGGCGGAAGAAACACAATAAAAACCACTTCTGGACTCAAGGCAATTACCGGAAGTCCTGGAATTACACTAATTACAACGCCACATAAAACCAAAACAATTGGAATAGGAAAATTATATCTTTTACTAACAAGACTAAGAAATGCAACGCCAAAAAGCAGCATTATAATTACGGTAATATTCTCCATTAAAGTTGGTATTTATTGATTTTTGGATTGTAAATTCTCGGTACTAAATTAATATTTTATGATTATTAAATTAGAATATCATTAAAAAAAGGAATTGAAAAAAGTATTTTGAGCATTTTAAATAAATAGTAAAATTATTTTGATTGTAGAGTTTCTTGCGGATATGTCTCATTCGTCTCATGACAAACTTTGTAGAAATACTTTGTAATTATATCATCTCCCGCAGATATTACTAATTCTAAGTATTTTTCACTCTCCTATTTGTCCTCCTGAGCGAAGTCGAAGGATCGTATGCTGAATCCATAAAGCATATACTTACTGTGCGTCCTTCGACTTCGCTCAGGAAGACAGACATTTTAAATACTTTATAAACATAAAAAAGCCGAATCTAAATTAAGATTCGGCTAATTATTTTTTTATGATTCGCAACTACTGCAAGAAACAAGACTTGTAACCAATTCTTTAGAAACACTCTGGCTTCGTTGGTAGTACAAACTTTTAACGCCTTGCTGCCAGGCTTCGATCATTAAACGGTTTACATCTTTAATGGCCAATTCTGCCGGAATATTAAGATTTAAACTTTGTCCCTGATCTACAAATTTCTGACGAATTCCTGCCTGTTGTACAATTTCTAACTGACTTATTTCTTTAAATGTTTTAAAAACATCTTTTTCTTCCTGAGTCAGTTGTTCCATGTGCTGAACACTTCCTCCGTTTAGCATAATGCCTCGCCAAACTTCTTCGTTATCTAAACCTTTCTCTTCAAGTAGCTTTGTAAGGTATTTGTTTTTACGCATGAAATTTCCTTTGCTCAATCCAGCTTTGTAATAATTACTACTAAAAGGCTCAATTCCTGGCGAAGTTTGTCCTAAAATTGCCGAAGAAGATGTTGTTGGCGCAATTGCCATTGTTGTAGTGTTACGTCTTCCGTACCCTTTTAGCAATTCAGGTTCACCATAAATTCTAGCCAATTCTTGACTTGCTTTGTCGGCTTTATCGCTAATATGTTTGAAAATTTCTGTCGTTTTCATTTTAGCTTCCATTCCTTCAAACGGAATCATGTTTTTTTGCAGGTAAGAATGCCATCCTAAAACTCCTAAACCTAAGGCACGGTGTCTTTTGGCAAATTTATTAGCTGCAGCTAAGTAATAGTTACCTTCTGTTTTTTCGATAAATTCCTGTAAAACAGCATCAAGGAAAAAGATCGCCAATTTAACCGCTTCAGTATCTTTCCATTCTTCATACAATTCTAAATTCATAGAAGAAAGACAGCAAATAAATGATTCGTCATGCGTTGACGGAAGCATAATTTCGCTACACAAATTACTTGCGTTAATTCTAAGATTCTGATCTTTATAAACTTGTGGTTTGTTTTTGTTTACGTTGTCACTAAAGAAAATATACGGCAATCCTTTTTGCTGACGGCTTTCTAAAACTTTAGCCCAAACTTGTCTTTTTTCTGCATCGCCGTCGATCATTTCCTGCATCCAATAATCTGGCACGCAGATTCCTGTAAACAAGTTCTGAATTGGGTTTCCGATACTTTTAATTTTCAAAAACTCTTCAATATCCGGGTGATCAATATCCAAATAAGCGGCAAATGCACCACGACGCACTCCACCTTGTGAAATTGTGTCCATTGCCGTATCAAAAAGTTTCATGAAACTTACTGCTCCACTACTCTTCCCGTTATCTGTTACGGCACTTCCGCGTTCGCGTAATTCACCAAAATAACCAGAAGTTCCTCCTCCGATTTTAGTCTGCATGATTACTTCTCCCAATTTATGCGTAATTCCTTCAATCTTATCCGGAACGTGAACATTAAAACAAGAAATTGGCAATCCTCTTTCTGTTCCCATATTGGCCCAAACCGGCGAACTGATACTCATCCAGCCTCTTTCGATCATTTCAACAAAAGACTCTTTCAATTCTGGTTTGTAAAGTCTTTTTGAAGCAGCCGTACAAATTCTGTCAATTGCACCTTCTACTGTTTCCCCTTTTAAAAGGTATCCGCGGTTAAGAATCTGTTCACTTTCAGAGTTTTTCCACCACATTTTGGTGTTGGTTTCTTGTTCAAAATTATTTGCTGGGTTTGTGTCTGTTGTATTCATATGTAATTATGGGCTTGTATTAGAAAAGATCGTTTGCTGTGATACTCTTGTCGTGTTTAGTATATTCTACCGGACGTTTGGCAAAGAAATCATCTAAACTGTTTGCAAAAACTTCTTCTTCAAACCAAGTCATTTTTGAATATTCGTCTGGAGAAACATTAAAAATCGTTTCGATATTGATTTGTTTCAAACTTTCGTCAATTCTAAATTTCATGAAGTTCACTAAATCTTCTTTGTTGATGGTTTCGATAGCGCCATCTTCAAAAATCCAGTCTAAAATATCAGCTTCAACAGTAATTGATTCCTTAACGGTTTCTCTAATTAATTCTAAAGTGTCAGCATCAAAGTATTCTGGAAATTCTTCACGGATTTTATTAATAATGTAAATTCCGCCATTGGCATGAATTTGCTCGTCGATTGATGTCCAGGCGATAATATTGCTCACATTTTTCATATATCCTTTGAATCTTGTGAATGACAATAAAATAGCAAACTGACTGAACAGCGAAACGTTTTCAATTAAAATACTGAACAAAATCAAAGACACCATATATTTTCTATTGTCCTGAGATTTCGTGTCTTTCAATACATTCGAAAGATAATCTACACGTCTGCGAACCACAGGAACATCCAAAAGTCTTTCGAATTCATCATTATAACCCAAAACTTCCAATAAACGAGAATACGCTTCTGAATGTCTGAATTCACATTCTGCAAAAGTAGTTCCTAATCCATTAAATTCTGGTTTTGGAAAATGCTCGTATATATTTCCCCAAAAGCTCTTGACAGCCACCTCAATCTGAGCAATTGCCAACAAACTATTTTTGATTGCTGTTTTCTCCGCATTATTTAAATGCGCATGAAAATCTTGTGTATCAGCAGTAAAATCTACCTCGGAATGAACCCAGTATGCTTTATTTATTGCTTCAGTAAATTGGAGAACCTCTGGATATTCGAAAGGTTTATAATTGATTCTTTTATCGAAAATTGACATATATATAGAATTTTAAGTGACATGATTTGAATTGAAAAACGAGTTCAAATTTGGGGAGCAATTGCGTGTTTTTCAATTAATACAAATTTAACCCGCAGTTATTCTTTTGTCTAGTTTTTGATGTTAAAAATCCATTCAATTATCAACAGTTTTTAAACTTCTAAAATGAGTGGTTTTAGAAATTTTATCAACATCGAAATACGATCTTCTAATTCGCAATGAACTAGCTATTTCCCGAAAATTCATGCTGAGTTATCAACAAGAATAAAGGTTCATTTTTAGGCGTGAAACAAAAACAGTTATCAACAGCACATTTCAAAAAAGGTAAATTTGAGTCTCAGTTTTAAAATAGAAAAACGTCAGCTATTAATAATTATTCTAAATAATATTTTGTAAATTTTACACATTATTAAAAACACAATTGACTTTATAACAAACCATTACAGATAAAACCATTTAAATAAAGTTGAAGCAAGTTGTAATTTATACAGTAAAAACGGTACTTCTAAATAAAACAAAGACTTAAAATTGGCGGAAACTAAAAAACGTCTGAAAATCAAATCCGAGATGATTTTAATTCAAATCAAATTCTTTTTCAGTTGTTTCACTAAAAGATTCTAAGCTTAAAAACTTTAGCCACATTAAAGAAAAATTAAAATCAACTTAAGACATTCTTAATTTTTATAATAAGAATACTAAAAATGCCTTTTTACACGCAATTATTGTTGGTTTACTAATATTAATTTTTACATTTGCTTTATTTTTATTTATTCTAAATAGATAAATATAATTTCCTTAAAAGTAAATTAATCTTGTACAATTCAATAACCATAAATTATCGAAATATGAAAAAGAATCTTTTTGTTTCTTTTGCATTTGCTGCGTCTTTATTTGTAAGTGCTCAGCAAAAAAACTCCTTGTTAGATGCCGCTTTTTGGAAAACGTCTCCAACTGTAGAAACTGTTCAGGCAGAAATTTCAAAAGGAAATAATCCAGCTGAAGCTAATTCAAATGCGTTTGACGTTACAACTTTGGCTATTAATAATGATGCACCTTTTGCAACAATCAAATTTTTAGTCGAACAACCTGGGAATTCTGTCACAAAATTGACGCACGACAACCGTATTTATTTGCACTGGGCTGCTTACAGGGGAAATACAGAATTGGTTCAATATTTAATTGGTAAAGGTTCTGATGTAAACTTTGAAGACAGTCACGGAACTGCACCTGCAGATTTTGCTGCTTCAAACGGACAAGCTAATCCTGCGATGTATGAGGCTTTTTTTAAAGCAGGTTTAAATCCAACTAAAAAATATGCCAACGGCGCTAACCTTTTACTTTTAGGAATTGCAGCTGATAAAGATTTAAAAGCGGCTGAATATTTTTCTACAAAAGGAATGTCGTTAAAAGATGTTGACAGTGAAGGAAATACGGCATTTTCTTATGCAGCAAGATCTGGAAATATTCCGCTTTTAAAGAAATTGATTGAAAAAGGAATCAAACCAACGGATAATGCACTTTTGATCGCAGCACAAGGAAGCCGTAGAGAAACGAATACTTTAGAAACCTATAAATATTTGGTTGAAGAAGCAAAAGTTAAAGCGACTGCTCAAAACAAAGCGGGACAAAATGTATTGCATATTTTGGCAGGAAAACCAAATCAGATCGAAATTATTAAATATTTCTTAGCGAAAGGTGTGGACGTAAACAAAGCTGATAAAGAAGGAAATAAGCCTTTAATGGCTGCCGCTTCGGCTAGGGAAACGGCGGTTTTAGAATTTTTACTTCCTGTGGCTAAAAATGTTAACTTACAAAATTTAAAAGGAGAATCTGCTTTGACTTTTGCTGTTAAAAACGGAACTCCTGAAGCTGTAAATTTACTTTTGGCAAAAGGCGCAGACGTTAACGTAAAAGACAAAGACGGAAATAATTTAGGTGTTTATCTAGTACAATCTTATCGTCCTGCGGGAAGAGAAAAAGCAACTGTAGATCCGTTTGATGCTAAAGCTAAATTACTTCAGGAAAAAGCATTGAACTTAGCAAATGCTCAAAAAGACGGAAACACTTTATACCATTTAGCGATTACAAAAAATGATGTTGCACTTCTTAAAAAAATTACTGATTTGAAAGTCGATGTAAATGCTAAAAATAAAGATGGTTTAACGGCTTTACACAGAGCCGCAATGACTTCTAAAGACGATGCAATCTTAAAATATCTGGTTTCGGTTGGTGCTAAAAAAGATATCAATACAGAATTTGACGAAACGGCTTATGCTTTGGCAAAAGAAAATGACTTACTGACTAAAAACAACGTTTCTGTTGAATTTTTAAAATAATACAATTAATTAATAATCATTATTTGAAATTCCAAATTCCAAACTCTATTTTTGGAATTTGGAATTTGAATTTTGGAATTTAAATTACCAATCAATACAAATAAAATTTATGAAATCAATATTCAAAATTGCTTTTACAAGCGCTTTTATCTTTTTAGCTTCTTTTCAAACTCAAGCACAATCAAGCAAATACAAAGTGATGCTTCAAATGAATAATTACATGGGTGAAGGTGCTTACATCGTAGTTTCTCTGGTAAATGGAAGTGGCGAGTACGAAAAAACGCTTTACATAATGGGCGATGACAAAAAATGGTACAAATCTTTAAAAGAATGGAATAAATTTCACACGGCAAAGTCAGATGATATCAGTGCAAAAACGGGTGCTTCTGTAACAGGCGGAGATCGTAGTGTTACGACTATTGAAATTGAAAATTCTAAAATTAATAAAGGATACAAATTACGTTTTGAATCTGCCGTTGAAGATCAGAAATACTACGTGAGCGATCTAGAAATTCCGCTTACTACAGAAGGTCTTGCAGAAAAAACAGATGGAAAAGGTTACATCAAATACGTAAGATTAAGTAAAATATAATACTACATTTCTAGAATACACTCAATGACTCTTTCTTTTTGGCGTTACGCACACTTGGCTTTGGCCTTATTTTCTTCTATTTTTTTGCTTTTGGCTTCGGTTACCGGAATTATTCTGGCTGTCGACGCGGTTCAGGAAAAAACACTTCCATATAAAGTAGAAAATTTCGATAAAATAACTTTAGGCGAAACGTTGCCGATTTTAAAGAAACAGTATTCTGAAATCACAGAATTGAGCGTCGATTACAATCAGTTTGTAACGATCCAAGCAATTGATGCAGACGGAAATGACGTTAAAGCATACATTGATCCAAAAACTGGAAAAGCATTAGGAACTCCTCAAAAGAAAACCGAATTCATAAATTGGATTACGAGTTTGCATCGTTCGCTATTCCTTCATGAAGCGGGACGTTTTTTTGTAGGTGTAATTTCTTTTTGCTTGTTACTAATATCCATTTCGGGTTTCGTTTTGGTTTTGAAAAGACAGCGCGGCATCCGAAATTTCTTTTCTAAAATAATCAAAGAATATTTTGCACAATATTATCATGTGCTTTTAGGAAGATTAGCTTTAATTCCGATTTTGATTATTTCGCTTACAGGAACTTATTTATCGCTAGAAAGATTTCATTTTTTCATGGGTGAAGAAAAAGCAAAACCTGCAAAAACTGAACTTTCGGCGAAAGCCAAAACAACTTCAATTTTTAAAACCACTTTGTTATCTGAGGTAAAGAAAATCGAATTTCCTTTTACAGATGATCCTGAAGAATATTATATTATCGAACTAAATGATTGTGAAGTTGAAGTAAATCAGGTTACTGGCGCTGTAATTTCAGAAAAACTTTCACCCGTAACTGCGCAATATGCAGCTTTGAGTTTAGATCTTCATACAGGAAGAATCAACGGAATTTGGGCGGTTGTTTTAGCCATTGCGTGCCTTAATATTTTGTTCTTCATTTATTCTGGTTTTGCGATTACTTTGAAAAGAAGATCAAGCCGAATTAAGAATAAATTTAAAGCCAGCGAAAGTACTATCATCCTTTTAGTGGGTTCTGAAAACGGTAGTTCTTTCCGATTTGCAAATGCGATTCAGAAACAATTGATAACGCACGGACATAAGGTTTTTATTAGTGAATTGAACAAATTTACGGCTTATCCGAAAGCAGAACATATTATTGTTTTTTCTTCAACACATGGTTTAGGCGACGCGCCATCGAATGGAACGCAATTTAAAACGTTGCTGGAAAGACAAAATCAGAAGCAAAAAATTAATTTTTCTGTGGTTGGATTTGGTTCGAAATCGTATCCGGATTTTTGCGGATTTGCCATTGAAATTGATGAGCTTTTAGAAAAACAAAATTGGGCAGAACGTTATTTAGATTTGCAGACTGTAAATGATAAATCGGCTGTAGAATTTGTAGAATGGGTGAAATTATGGAGCGCCAAAAGTGGAATTCATTTAGCCACAACACCATCTTTATACAATCATGTTCCGAAAGGTTTGCAAAAATTAATGGTTTTGGATAAAACGCCAATTTCTGATACAGAACATACTTTTATCCTGACTTTAAGAGCCAATGCGAGAGCAAAATTTAGTTCGGGAGATTTATTAGCGATTTATCCAGCGAATGATTCAAGAGAACGTCTCTACTCTATTGGAAATCATTCTGGCAATATTCAGCTGGTTGTAAAATTGCATCCAAACGGATTAGGTTCTTCTTATTTGAATAATCTGGAACCTGGAAATACGATCAAGGCAAGAGTCATAAAAAACCCTGCTTTTCATCTTCCAAAGAAAGCCTCGAAAGTGGCTTTCATCTCCAACGGAACCGGAATTGCGCCTTTCCTTGGAATGATCGAACAAAACAAATTAAAACAGGAACTTCATTTGTATAGCGGATTTAGAATGGAAACTCCGACTTTAATGGCGTACAAAAAGTTTGCTGCGATTATGATTCAGAAAGAACATTTGGATAATTTTCATGTGGCACTTTCTCGCGAAGCCGAACATATTTATGTCATGGATTTAATCAAAAGAGACGTTTTATTTTTCGTTAATTTATTGAAAAGAGACGGCGTAATCATGATTTGTGGTTCTCTTGCCATGCAAAAAGATGTGGAAGCTATTTTGAGCGAATTACTTTTGGAAAAAGGTTTAAAAACATTAGAAGAATATAAAGCGAATAAGCAATTTTTAACGGATTGTTATTGATAGAAGATTGTAGATTTTTAATTGTGGATTTTTGATTGTAGATTGTGAATTTTTAATTTTTAATTGGATCAAAAATTATAGTATTTTATGCGATTAAATCCCGTAGGGATGACATATTTATAGAAATTTTCACGTTACAATTTTCAAAAAGCCCCGGCGGGGTGATATATATTTAACGAAAGGTTTCGTTCCGCTGGAGCTTCCTTTAAAAACTTAAAAAACAGAATCATCTATAAATATTTTGCTTCTATGAAGCATTCTGAAACTTTCAATATTTATGCACAATTTACTCTCATATAAAACATCATTTTCTTTACTTTTTATAATTACTTGCTGTTTTTCAATGCATTCACAAGTTTTACGAAAAAGAACTACACTGCTAATGGGCGGAAGATTTGATATTACTATTGTTGATAAAGATTCGCTTTCTGCAGAGCAAAACATTAATCACGTTATTGAAGAAATTAGCCGAATTGAAGGTTTAATTTCAGATTGGAAACCTGATTCACAAGTTTCAGAAGTGAATCAGAATTCGGGAATCAAACCTATAAAAGTTGATCGTGAAGTTTTTGAATTAGCACAAAGAGCAATCCAACTTTCTCAAATAACCAATGGCGGATTTGATGTTAGTTTTGCTGCTTTGGACCGTGTTTGGAAATTTGACGGCTCAATGACCGAAATGCCTTCGGCGGAAGCCATAAAAAAATCAGTGGCGAAAGTCGGTTACAAAAACATTATTTTGGACAGTACAAATTCAACCATTTTCTTGAAATTAAAAGGAATGAAAATTGGTTTTGGCGCTTTAGGCGAAGGTTACGCTACTGATAAATGTAGAAAAATGATGCTCGAAAAAGGTGTCCAGGCGGGAATTATAAACGGTTCGGGAGACATGAGCACGTGGGGAAAGCAACCCAACGGAAATGACTGGAAAATTGGCATCACGAATCCTTTTAATCCTGATAAATTAATTGGAACAGTTCCTTTAAAACAAGGCGCTGTGACTACTTCTGGCAACTACGAAAAGTTTGTTGTTTTTAATGGAAAACGATATTCACATATTATAAATCCTGCAACGGGATATCCTGCAACGGGTTTGTGCAGTGTAACGGTTTTCGGTCCAAACGCCGAAACCGCCAACGGATTAAGCACTTCTATGATGGTTTTAGGTCAGAAGGAAGGTTTGCTTTTACTTCAAAAATTCCCAGAATACAGTTGTTTAATGATTACTGATAAGGGGAAAGTTATTAAGTCTAAGAATTTCTTGTATAAGTTGTAAGTTGGTTGATGGTTTTTGGTTGATGGTTTTTGGTTGATGGTTTTTGGTTTTTGGTTGATTGTTAATTGTTAGCTTAATACATCACGCTTATCCTTCGACTTCGCTCAGGAGGACATAAAATGAGAATATAAAATTATCTACATTAGGCATCAAGAACCAACAATCAACAACAACAACAACAACAACAACAACAACAACAACAACAACAACAACAACAACAACAACAACAACAACAATCAACCATCAACCAAAAACTATCAACTATCAACTATCAACCATTAACAATCAACCATTAACAATCAACCAAAAAACCATCAACGCATTAAAATAACATTAAAATCTTCCTCGAAATTCTAATAATCTTCTAATATCTTTATTTAGATTAAATTTAAATAATAACATAAGTTTGCAGACAATAATCAGCGAACTACTATATGAGAATTCTTTACTCTTTTCTTTTAATGATAACCATTTCTGGTTGGTCTCAAACCGGAAAAATTACAGGAAAAGTAACTTTTAATGACAACGAAGTAGCTTTTGGCACTTCAATACAAATTTCAAGTAAAAAAATATACGTCGTAGTCGATGGCGAAGGTCAATTTGAAATAAAAGGATTGGCTTATGGAAACTACAAATTAGAAACTTCTTCTATGGAAGCTCAATCTAAAACAGTCAATATTTTAGTGAATAAACCTTCACAACAAATCAATATTGTCTTAGAGAAGATAACTGATGCAAAAGCGCTGGAGGAAGTTCGCATTCAAAGAAAATCTTTCAAAAAAGAAATTACAGAGAAAGGTTTTGCGGTTAATGTAATTGAAACACAAGAAGCGGCAAAAAGAAACCTTCAAACCAACGATTTATTAGATCGTTCTGGTGGTGTAAGAATCAGACAAAACGGTGGATTGGGTTCTTCTGTAACTTACAATATCAACGGAATGTCAGGAAATGCGATTAGAATATTTATTGATGGTGTTCCAATTCAGACATACGGTGCCTCTTTTAGTTTAAATAGTATTCCGCCTGCTTTGATTGAAAGAATTGAGGTTTTCAAAGGAGTTGTTCCTGCTTATTTAGCCGACGATTCTCTTGGTGGAGCGATTAATGTGGTTTTGAAAAAAGGAGCAAAAAACAGCTTAAATGCTTCTGTTTCCTATGGATCTTTTAACACTGTACAATCCAATGTAAATGCTTCGTACAGAGATAAAAACGGATTTACAGTAAAGACAAATGCCTTTCAAAACTATTCTGATAACGATTATGAAGTTTGGGGAAGATTTGTCTATAACATCGCACCAAACGGACGTTACGAATACATTCGTGCCAAAAGATTCGAAAGTATGTACCGTTCTTTTGGAGGTCGATTAGAAGCTGGTTATACGAATGTTGACTGGGCAGATAATTTTTCAATCAGTTACAATGGTTCGCAAGATTACAATCAGATTCAGCACGGGCAATATATGACAAAACCTTATAAAGGCCGTTTTAGTGAATCTTCGGCAAACGTAATTACTTTAAATTATAATAAGAAAGACTTTTTAATCAAGAACCTTGACTTTTCTGTTACTTCTGTTTATAGTCATAGAAATGATGTGATCAATGATACCGTAAAATGGAATTACAATTGGAACGGAGAAAAAGCACTTGGTTTATATGGTACGCCTATTTTAAGTAATACAGGCGCACAACAAGGCGCGCCGACAATCAATCATATGAAGACGGATATTTTTAATACCCGTGCCGGTTTAACATACAACATTACAGAAAATCATAGAGTGATGGTCAATGTTATGACTTATACTTTAGATCGAAATGATTTGGATGAAATGCAACCTGAAATTACCCGAAATTTTATTGTAACCAGAGATTTATCCAAAACAGTTTCTTCTTTTGCTTATGAAATGTCTGCTTTTAAGTCTCGATTACGAGCCAACTTTTTTGTAAAAGATTATAGTCTTAAAAACGAACAAAACAGTCCTACAATCGTAACTCAAAATGGACAAACTGTGGTAAGAGAAGTAATTACTTCTAAAAAAACTAATTATCAGGGTTACGGTTTTGCCGGTTCGTATGCTTTATTTAGAGATGTAATGTTGATGTTTTCTGCTGAAAAAGCCATCAGACTTCCTACTGAAAATGAAATCTTTGGAAATCCGAGTGAAAATATTATAAGCAACTCTAATTTAGGTCCGGAACAAAGTAATAATTTCAATGCCGGTTTCCGTTTTGGCGCGTTTGATTTCAATAGACATAAAATTACAGTTTCGGGAAATGCTTTCTGGAGAAATACAGAAGATAAAATTGTTCGCCAAATTAGTGATCGTTTAAATGAAGCGGTTCAGGCCTCTCCATTTGTCAATTTAGGTAGAGCGCAATCTGTTGGTTTCGAGACTTCTATTCAATATTCATACAACAACCGCTTTTTTGCCGGAATGAATCTTTCCAAATTCAATTCGCTTTACAAAGACAAATATGATGCTAACGGAAATATTTTGGTTCATTACAATAAACAATTACCAAATGAACCTTACTTCACTATTAACGGAAATCTTCAATACAACTTTAGAAATGTAATTCAAATTAAGTCAGAACTGAATCTATATTACTACTGTGGCTACGTAGCGCCTTTTTATACTTCATGGTTAGAAGTGGATAGAACTACGGCACAGTTTCCACAAGATTTAGGACTGAGTTATGTTTTTCCAAACAAACAATTCACCGTTAGTTTTGATGCCCGAAATATTCTGGACGAGCAAGTTTATGACAACTTTGCCGCTCAAAAACCGGGAAGAGCTTTTTATGTGAAAGTGAATTACAACCTAACAAAATTTTAATTAATCATTCAATAAATAACTAATTTTTAAATGCAATAAAAAATGAAAAAGAATACATTTAAATTATTTACCGCAAGTTTATTAGTGGGTGCTTTTGCTCTTTCTACAGCTTGCAGCAGCGACGATAACAACAATTCAGAACCAGTAAATCCGGTAACAGATGGTCGTTGGATTACGGTTGCAGGTGCTCTAATGCAAACAGATCCAGGTGATGGAAATGGCGGAACAAGGGTTTATGCCATCAGCAAAGAAAATGCGATTGATCCTAACTTTTCTGTAAACGTTTATGACAATGGTTCTCCGGTACAATCTAGCAGAACTGCTCGTTTACAATCTTCTGTAGACGGAAGTACGCTTTTCAACATCACTTATACGGGTGCAAACGGCGGTGAATTTATGACGTATAAAGTAAACGGAGGAAACAATTTTGCAGAATCTCAGGCAAAAGTTAATATTTCTCAGTATGCAGGAACATCACCAAGATGGGTAAAACTTTTTGATGGTGATAAAACGGGTATTGCTGTAAACGTTGCGACTCCAATTGTAAGTACAAACGAAGATAAAACATACAAAAACACAAGAGGAATTGCGACTGTTTTGTCTTTAGATATGCAACAAACATTGATTTCTGGTTACAAACAATACCAAATTCCGTTGAGTGCTGAGGAAGAAGCGTTAGGTCACCACATTTTCCGTTTAGATGCTCCGACATTAAACAAAGCAGGAAACAAATTAATCATCGGAACATGGATGCGTAAATCAAATCCGTTAAATCCTGCGACAAACGAAAGTTCATTTACGCGTTTAGGATCTAAATCTGTAGTGGTTGACTATCCTTCATTAGAAAATCCGAAAGTAATTACTTCTACAGTTGGATTTGGTGATACAAGCGGATACAGAAGTTTCAACAGTTTTGTAGCAACTGACGGAAACATTTATCAGGCAACACAAAGAGATACGCAAAAAGGTTCTTATATTTTGAAAATTAATCAAAGTAACGAATATGACAATTCTTATGTATTTAGTTTAGATACTGCTTTAGGAGTAAAAGGAAGTTATATCGACGCTTGGAGATATGCAGGAAACGGAATTGCTTATGCCGTATATACTTTTGAAGGCACTGAACAAGGATATTTGGCTAGACTTGACTTAAATGCAAGAACAGCTACAAAAGTAGAAGGTATTGACTACGATGCAAGCTTAGATTTTGGACAGTACCAAGGTTTTGTAGTTGATGGAAACAACTTCTACATTGCAGTTACACCAGTTGGAAAAGACGGTAACATTTATGTAATTGATATTCCGTCTGGAAAAGTTACTAAAGGTGCTAAACTGATTAACAAGCCAGGAAACCACTATATTGGGGTATTCTAAAAATATATTTTTGTGATAAACAATCTGTAAAATTTCATTTACTTGAGTTTTTTTTAATTGAACATTCCGCTTCTATTTATTGTAAGCGGAATGTTTTTTTTATGATTAAAATTTTGAAGCAAATTCTTTGGCAAAATCTTCCAATTTGATTTTCCCTTCAATTGTTTTATAATTATTTAAGAAATCTGCTGCGATTGTTTCATTTCTTAAACCAGTTCCCATTTCGGTATACAAACCAGCCATTTCTTCGGGAACTCCAGCTTGTGTCATTCCGCCTAAATATTGTTCGTCTGTAAATTCTACCCAAGGCAGTTCTGGTTTGCCGATTGCAGAACCGAAAGTTTTTGCGATTTCAGATGGCGTTTTAACATCACTAACAATATAACGAATGTTTTTTCCTTCTTGACTTTTTAGCAATTCTTCGGCAGCTGCAAAAGCGATATCTTCTGGATGTACCAACGGAATACGGTTTGCTGTTGGGATATTTGCGCCCATAATTCCCGCTCCTTTTATCATCGGAATATCATTGAAGAAATTAAAATAGAAATATCCCGCTCTTAAAAATGTAATTGAAGTATCTAATTTTTCGTAAATCTTCTCAATATTATACAAACCTGCAATTGGTCCGTTTCCTGTTGGTAAATCGGCTCCGATGCTGCTTAACATGACCACTCTTTTGATGTTGGCAGTCTGGATAGCTTTCGCGAAAGCGTAACCTGCATCTGTCGTATTTTTAATGATATTTACGCCACCCATATTTGGTGGAGTCATCGCAAAAAGAGCATCTGCACCTGCAAAAGTCTGAGAAAGAAAATCTGCATCGCTAACAGATCCTACTGCGGCTTTTGCACCTAGATTTTCAATCGCTTCTTTACGATCTGCATTACTACTGATAACCGTTACATCGTGTCCCGATTTTACTAATTGAGCTGTTAATGGCTTTCCGATATTTCCTAGTGAACCTGAAATTATAATTTTCATCTTAAAATGTTTTTTTATTTGACAAGACAAAGATATCTTTGTACTTACTTTTACACAAGTACTTACCCTAAAGTATGTATCATGACAGCAATTAAAGAATCGTCTACTATTCAGGAAAACAAGCAATATGCTTTGGAAAAATGTCCCGTAACTTTTGTTATGGAAAAAATTGGAGGTTATTGGAAACCTATTATTTTATATCATTTATCAACTGGTGACAAACGTTATAGCGAATTGAAAAGAGCAATTCCGGCAGTTTCAGAGAAAATGCTCATTCAGCATTTGAAACAATTAGAAGCAGATGATTTGGTTATTCGCGAAGCAAAACCTGTAGTTCCTCCATTTGTAACGTATAAATTAAGCAGCGCTGGAACGGGTTTATTACCCGTAATTGATGCCATGGCTTCATGGGCTTTTAAAGTAAAAGACGGCGTCTATACTATTTAACAGACACCGCCTTTCAAAAAACAAAACTTAAACTAACTATAAACTTATTTTTAAATGAAAATCACTTTTAATTTTGTTTAATGAAAATTAAAGCTTCTTCGTAATTGGCAATTTGTTTCAAGGCATTGTAAATATATTTGGAAACCAATGCACCTCCGTCTGAATTAATCAGTTCAATGTCGTCGTCAGGAGTGTGATATTGAGGATGTCCGCCGGTATGAAAACCGACTGCTGAAATGGATTCTTTGTAAAAAGAAACATGATCTGAACCGCCAACATCGCCAGCGTGAATTATTGGATTTAAGCCGCTGTTTTCTTGCAGTTTTTTCATCAACTCTACTCCATTGGGGAAAGTTCCTGCTCCGCCCATATATAGCTCTTTTTTGTCATTTAATCTTCCTACCATATCCATATTCAGCATTACTTTTACTTGCTCTTTTGAAACTGGCAAATGGCTGATGAAATATTTTGAGCCTAACAATCCTTCTTCTTCTCCGCTAAATGAGATGAAGATTATACTTCTTTTGAGTTTTATTTTTTGTTTTGAAATTTCTTCTAAAATGCATAACAAAGCCGAAACTCCCGAAGCATTATCGTCTGCACCGTTATGAATGGCAAATGCTTCTTTCTTTTTACTTCCTGAACCTTGTCCGCCCCAACCCCAGTGATCGTAATGCGCTCCGATTACGATGTACTCATTTTTGAGTTTTGGATCTGAACCTTCGATAAATCCGAAAACATTTTGGGTTGAAACGCTGTCTGATTTCATTTTATTAATGCCTTCTTTCACAAAAACTTTAAAAGGCTGATAATAGGAATTGCCGAATTGCTTCAGTTCATACCTTTTAAAATATTTTTGAATGTATGCTGCAGCTTCGTTATTTCCTTTTGTTCCCGGAAAACGGCCTTCCAATTTATCAGATGACAAATACTTATCGTGTTTGTAAAAGGTCTTGGCCATTTGTGCATTCACGAAAGTGCAAAACAAAATAGTTAAAATGAGGAGTTTTAATTTCATAATTTTTTGTCTATAAAATGGGACGCGGATGAAACGGATTCGCTTTCGCGAAGACGCGGATATAAACGGATTTTATTTATTCCTGTTTTTTAAAAATCTGCGATTATCAGCGTCTTCGCAACGCGAACCCGTTTTATCCGCGTACTATACACTCAAAGATTATAAATCGAAAGAGGTATGTTTGATATATTTTCGATCGTACGTATATAAAACGTGTATTTTTTTGTCTGTTGTTTGGATGATGGCAGGATAGCTAAATTCTCCCTTTTCCTGTTTTTCCAAATCGAATAATTTTGTCCAGTTCAAACCGTCTTTAGAATATTCGACATCTAAAATATTTCTTCCGTTAAACCAGTCTTTTCCAATTGGAAGCGGATTGTTTACTAACAGAAACAAATTTTTATTTACGGTCAAAGCATCGATACCAGAATTGGAATTGACAACATTTATGGTATTGGTTCGAATCCAGCTTTTTCCGTTATCTCCAGACCAGCTAGAAACAATTCTGTTGTGTTTGCTGCGGGACAACATTTGAAGATCGTTGGTTCCGTGAACTAAAAATGTAGGCTGAATTACATCAAAATTTTTGTTGTTTTCTACTGGAATTTTCACCCAAGAATCTGTTGCTTCTGTATATTCTTCAACGTGCACTCGCCATTCGTCTGTATTTACACTTTCTGTACTGCTTCCGCATAAAATTACGCCTGGAGTAGTTTCAATTGGTTTATTTCGAATTGGACCTAAAATTCCCTCCGGAAGATATTTTGGTTCTCCCCAGGTTGTTCCATTATCTTTTGAAACAATCATGGCGCCAAACCACTCTCTCGGATTTTTTCCAATTTTATAAAATAAATACAAGTTCTGACTTTTGCTTTTAAATAAAACCGGATTCCAACAAGGCAGTGTGTCTCCGTTTTTAATAAGAGGCTGAATCAATTCTTTTGGTGCAGCCCATTTTTTGTCTTTATATTCAGCAATATAAATTCCGACATCTTTTGCGCCTTCATGTTTTCCTCCAAACCAAGCTGCCAAAATTTCATTTGGTTTGTATTCTACTAATGTAGAGGCATGGCTGTTTGTGGTTACAGGCGGATCTGCTATATAACTGCTTTCTATATTTACTGCTTTTGTTTGCGCTTTTAATTCATTCGAAGAAATAAAAATTGCTAATAAACACAGTATTGTATATTTTGTTTTTGTAATCATTTTATTCTTTTATTTTTTAGATGAAAGAGGAAAGAATCAAGAATGAAGATTTTTATTTGAGATTTCTAACTCACATTTAAAATCTTTCTTCTTGATTCTATCTTGTAAAAATCTAACTTTTTTTTAAACCTACTTTGTGTCCTGCTATAGCATAATACAAAATAATGATATAGCAAGGTAGTAAAATCCAATATCCTTTTGTTGATGCTGTTGCTGTTGCATTTACTTCGTTAAGTCCTTGTGCTATCAGATCTGCTTTTTTGCTGTCAACAAAATTTCCGTACAATGGCGGAATAACGGCTCCACCAGAAATTGCCATTACCAATAATGCTGCTCCCGTCTTTGTAAATTTTCCGAGTCCATTTAGCGTAAGCGGCCAAACCGCCGGCCAAACTAAAGCATTTGCGATTCCTAATGCGGCAACGAATAACACAGATGTAAATCCGGTTGAAAACACAATACAAAAAGACAATATAATTCCTAAAATGGCACTTACTCTTAAAGCTAATGCCTGAGTAATGTATTTCGGAATCAAAAATGCACCTAAAGCATAGGTACAAACCATTGCTAATAAAGTAAAAGTGGTAAAAAATTTGGCATCTGCGGCAGGAAATCCTAAAGCAATGCCGTATGCAATAATGGTATCACCTGCAATTACTTCTACTCCTACATACATAAACAACGTTAATACGCCCAGCCAAAGATGTGGAAACTGAAAAATACTTGTTTTTGCAGTTTGTCCTTCTTTTGTTTCTTCGGTTGCTGCAGCCTCAACATTTGGAAGGGGTGCTTTGCGAATTAATATTCCTAAAACAAATAATACGACAGCCATTGAAATATAAGGAACAACTACACTATCTGCCATATTGTTCAACAAAACATTTTTTTCGGAAACGCTAACTTTGCTCAGTTTTAGCTGAATTTCATCAATTCCAGACAACAAAATTGATCCGAAAATAAGTGAACCTAAAGCTCCTGCTATTTTATTACAAATTCCCATAATCGAAATTCGTTTTGCAGCACTTTCTATTGGTCCTAAAATAGTGATATAAGGGTTTGAAGCAGTTTGTAATAAAGTCATTCCTGCTCCCTGAATAAAAATTCCGGTTAAAAACATCCAGTAAGTTCTGGCTTCTGCTGCGGGAATAAAAATTAAAGCTCCGAAGCCCATGATAAATAATCCTAAAGACATTCCTTTTTTATAGCCGATTTTAGCCAAAATATAAGACGCCGGAAGCGCCATTACTACAAATGAAATGTAAGATGCAGAGGCAACTAATAGAGATTGAGCAGAGGTTAATTCGTTTATTGTTTTCATAAACGGAATCAATGCTCCGTTTATCCAAGTTACAAATCCGAAGATAAAAAACAGACTTGCAATGATTAATATTGGTATTAGAGTTGGTTTGGTTGGTGAGGAGTTAGTGGTATTTGCGTTTACCATTTTTAATTTATTTAATGTTTCTGTGGTTTTTGATGATATTTAAATTGGAGAAATCATCATGTGTTAATAGCATTCTAATGTCAATTTACTGACATACATATAAAACAAAAGGAGAGTTACCTCTCCTTATGCTCAAGTAACAAATTTTACAATTTTCTACTTTACCAAATTAATTATTTTGTGTCCCACCAAAGTTTAGTTCCACCAGAATCTGGACCGCCTAATTTTACGATACCGTCTTCAACAGCAGCTTTGTTTGATGAGTACTCATTTGTAGTGTAAATGATTCTCTTTAATAAAGATTTACCAACACCTGCATCTGTATTATCCGTATTTAAAACTGGATAAATAACTTTAGCATCGCTTCTACGTAAATCTGCCCAAGCTTCCCAAGATTCAGGGAAAATTGCTAAATATTTTTGTACTGCAATTTGTGTACGTTGGTTAGCAACAGAAGAAGACCAAGCTACTGGCAATTTAACCGGAATATCTCTTAAATCTAAAGTTGGATATACTGTTAAAATGTTTGGTAATGTTGGTAATGTTGCGCCATTGATATAAGCATTAACTACGGCAGCATCAGTAATTTTCCATTGTTCCAGAGATAATCTAATACCAGTTTCGTATAGAGTTTTAGCATCTCCGCCCATGTTCCAACCATTTAAAGCTCCTTCTGCTCTAGTCAAATAGTTTTCAGAAGCCATAAAGATTTCGATGTTTTTAGTTTCACTAACTGTATTAGCAGAACCGTTACCCATAACCTCGTTGTTAAATTTAGAGAATTCGGTAGTTCCAAACTGATCTTCTAAACCTCCAACTGGATTTCCTCTATATACACCACTCGCAATTGGGGCAAACCATTTTGATAAACGTGGATCTTGGTATCCTACTAAGATACTTTCCATAGAAGAAGTCATTACATAACCCCAGCTGTTTACAATCATGTTTAAATTGTTTGGTGTAATGTTACTTGCTTTAAAGAATGCACTTTGATCGTTTGTCTGCATTACTCCGGCAGCTACAGCAGCTTCAGCCTGAGTTTTTGCTTTTGCAGGATCTTTATCAGAAATTCTCAATGCAAGACGTAATCTCATACTGTTTCCAAAAACTCTCCATTTGTCAACACTTCCTGCGTAAACTCTGTCATTTGGAGCAAGAGATGCAACTGTCGATGTCGAAGAAGAACCTAGTACCGCGTTTGCTTCGTCTAATAATTTGAAGAAATCTGTGTAAATAAATTCTACGCTATCGTAAGGAACTTTTTCTTTACCGTTACCAGCTTCCGTGTAAGGAATTGGTCCGTAAGCATCAACCATTTGGTTGTACATGAAAACTTTCCAGATTTTAAGAACCGCTGTAGCTTCTGCATTTCCTTCAGATGCTTTTAAAGCATTTGTAAGAGCCGGTGCCGCAACTGTATAAAATCTTAACCAACCTCTACCTTCGTATCCGTTAACGAAAGCATTTCTTTCTGTACCATATCCACAGTTTAAATAGTGAATAAAAGTTGAAGATAAAATACCTGTAGCAATACCCCAAGTACCTTGATCATCTACTCCTGGAGAAGAATAAGATCCGTTGTGAATACCTGCGTACAAAGCAGATGCAAATGCAGGACCTGCTAAAGTAGCATCTAACTGATCTTCGGTCAACGAATTAGGATCTTTATTTATTTCATCAAAGTCGCCAGCGCAGCTTGATAAAATCGAAACTGCCATTAATGCAACTCCTAATGTTTTTATTTTAAAACTATATTTCATGATGTCTCTCTTTTTAATTAAAATCCAAATTTAACATTAACTCCATAATCTCTTGTTGAAGGAATGTTGAAAGATTCTATCCCCTGTAAGTTACCTGTACCTGCTCCTGCTTCTGGATCAAAATGTTCTGCTTTGTTTAAGAAGAAGAATAAGTTTCTACCCACTAAAGAGAAATCGATAGTTGTAAACCCTGAATTAGCTAAGATACGTTTTGGTAATGAATAACCAAAAACAAGTTCTCTTAATCTAATGTTTGTAGCATCATAAATAAATGGTTCTGCAATTGGAGTTCTTTGTCCGATAGCTGTCCAGTATTGCTCTGCATTAATACTTGTAGTATTTGGAGAGTAAGTACCGTTTCCGTTAGAAACAACACCATCAACAATGATTCCGCCTTGTCTTCCTGCAAGTGTAACATCACTTACCCCTAAACCAGCTTGTCTAGCTTGAGTGTATGAAATAACTTCACCACCAATTCTGAAATCAACTAAGAAACTTAAAGAGAAATCTTTGTATTTGAAGTTGTTTTTGAAACCTGCAGTCCAATCTGGATTAAAGTTACCAGCACGAACATCAAAACCATTTGTTGCCAAAGGAATACCTGCGCTATTTACGATAATATTTCCTTGTGGATCTCTTTGGAAACCTTTAATATATAAATCTCCATACTCACCACCTTGAACAACTTTACTTCTTACTAAACGTCCTTCACCAAGAACTAACTCATCTCTACCATCATAGATAGATTTTACTTTTGATTTATATGAAGCGTAATTTGCTGTAATATCCCAAGTAAAGTTTTCTGTTTGAATTGGAGTTGCTGTTAGCGTTAACTCGATACCTTTATTTTCAATATCTCCACCATTTACAACTGCTCTAGAGAATCCAGAAGACTCAGGAGTATTGATGTAGAAAATTTGGTTGTCTGTTAATGTATTGAAATAAGTGAAATCTAAACCTAAACGATTGTTGAAGAATCTAACATCAGCACCAAACTCTGTAGAAGAAGAAATCTCTGGTTTCAAGTTTGGATTTGCTTTTGTGCTTTGTCCGTATAACATACCACCGTTTCCTCCGATGTATGAATATCTTTGTTGTGTTTGGTAAGGATCTGTATCGTTACCAACTTGTGCGTAAGAACCTCTAATTTTTGCAAAACTGATTACTTCAGGTAATGTAAACATATCTGAAAGAACTGCAGAAAGACCAAAAGATGGGTAGAAATAATCATTTGGCAATGTAGAAGACCAGTCATTTCTTGCTGTTACGTCTAAGAATAAATAGTTTCTGAAACCTAATTGACCAAATGCGTAAACTGAATTGATTCTTTTGTTTGAAGCCGTAGAACTAGCACCTATTGTCTGAACATTAGATAAAGCAAAGAAGTTTCTTTTACTTAATACACCACCAGAACTTAAAGATGAATTGTTTTGTTGTAATGCATTCGCACCAGCGTTAAGTCCAACTGCAAAATCTCCAAATTTCTCATTGTAAGAAAGTAAAGCATCAACGTTTAATTCGCTTACAGTTTCATAAGATTCACTGTATGAACCCATGTTGCTGTTAAATGCATTTGTAGCAAATCTATTTCTTACGTTCTTGTTTGTCATTTGGTCTAAACCAGCTCTACCTTGTAAGCTTAACGTTTTTGTAAACTCATATTTAAGAGACGCTAAACCAATAAATCTGTTTCTTTTGTCTGAACGAGCATCATCTCTCAAAGCAGACCAGAATGGATTTCCACCAGGAGCTCCAGTTTCGTCAAGGAAATAGTTTACTTGTCTTTGTCCTGCAGCATCTGTGTATTCGAAATTTTTGTAATCGTTGTAAGCAATACTACGAGGTAATAAATAAGCAGATGTTCCAATAGACTCTTCTCCAGTTCTCAATAAATTATCGATATCCTGAACGATGTAATTAGTTTTAGCATCTAAAGTTAATTTATCTGTAATTTTACTAGTCAATCTTAAGTTAAGATTGTGTCTGTCCATTGCATTTCCTCCAACAATACCTTCAGCACGTGTGTTAGTATAAGAGAAATAACCTTGCGCTTTTTCGTTACCAGCAGTAACTGTTAAAGTGTTAGCTAGATTGTAACCTGTTTTGTAGAAATCAATAACGTTGTTTGGTTGCGCAGAATAGCTTTGTGTAGCTGGACCTGCAAAATTTGGATTACGAACCAACTGCCAGTTAGAAACCTGACTTCCGTCTAATCTTCCTCCCCAACTTGAACTTGAGTTTGGAACATAAGTACCATTTGTACCTTGTCCGTATTCGTTTTGTAAATTCATCAAATTATAAGCAGAAGAAGCCATAAAATTAGATGATAACGAAACTGAAGTTTTTCCTGCTTTACCAGATTTCGTTGTAATAACAATTACACCATTTGATGCTCTAGAACCATAAAGTGCTGCTGCAGAAGGTCCTTTAAGAACAGTCATCGAAGCAATATCTTCTGGGTTAATGTTAGAGATACCGTCAGGTTGTGTAGTTCCTCCTGTATCAATATCAGGGTTAGAATTTGTTGTTCCGTTACTAATTGGCACACCATCAACTACATATAGCGGTTGGTTGTTACCATTAAGAGATCTGTTACCTCTTAAAGTAATTCTTGAAGAAGAACCAACACCATTAGATGTTGTAGAGAAGTTAAGACCTGCAACTTTACCAGAAAGAGAGTTGGCAACGTTTAATGATCTTGCTTCTGATAATTCGTCTACAGAAACATTTTGTGCAGAATACGTAATAGCTTTTTTCTCTCTCTTAATACCAAGAGCGGTAACTACTACTTCTCCTAATTGTTGTGTGTCTGCACCTAAACCTACGTTAATTGTAGTTTGAGTTCCAACAGCAACTTCTTTTGTAGCAGATCCTACATAAGTAAAAACTAAAACTGCTGATTGATTTGGAACACTAATGCTGTATTTACCATCAAAATCTGATGAAGCACTCGTTTTAGTTCCTTTAACAATAATATTTGCTCCAGGAATTGGGATTCCGCTAGAAGCATCTGTTATCGTTCCTTTTACTGTGGTCTGCGCTTTTAGGCTTTGGAACCCGAAAAGGCAAATGACCAACAGTAATTTTAGTACGTTTTTAATCATATTAGTTGTTTTTTTAGAGTTAATAACATGTTAAATTTAAGAATACATTTTGTTAACAATACATAATTTCGACAAATGACAATTTTCAAAAGGTGTTGGTGATTGTTTGCCCCAAAATTGAAAGAAAACGTTTTCATTTGTAATCCAACTCTGCCTTATTTTAAAGGCCAAAATCTATTAATCTAATAGATTTTGGCCTTTTATAATTGTATTCACTTTTTAAACTAAAAATCGTTTAAAAATCTTCTGTATTTAACACTTTTTAGTTCGAAACCTTGAATTTTGTTTTTATAAGATCGGTCGAGTTTCCTCCTACCATAACTTCGAAGTCTCCAGGTTCTACAACATACTTCATCTCCCTGTTATAAAGGCCTAGCTCGTCTTTAGTAAGTGTAAATTCAACAGTTGTAGTTTCTCCTTTTTTAATATTTACTCTTTTGAAACCTCTCAAAGTTTTTTCTGGAGTCGTTACAGAACTATAAATATCATTTACGTATAATTGAGCAACTTCATCTCCATCCCAATTTCCAACATTTTTCACATCAACAGAAACTTTCAATTCTCCGTTTGGTTTAATTTCGTTTGCACTTATTTTCAAATTTGAATATTCAAACTTCGTGTAACTCAACCCGTAACCAAAACTATATAACGGATTTTCGCTTTCGCTAACGTATCTGTGAATCGCAGATGGTTTTTGGTTATAATATATAGGTAACTGCCCAACCGATTTCGGAACTGTAATTGGTAATCTTCCACCAGGGTTATAATCTCCAAATAAAACATCAGCCACAGCTCTACCTCCAAATTCTCCTGGGAACCATCCTTCTAAAACAGCAGGAATATTATCTGCAATCCAGTTTGTAGAAAGCGGACGACCGTTTAACAACACACAAACTACTGGAGTTCCTGTTTTCTGAATCGCTTCAATCAATTCTTGCTGCATTCCGTGTAAGTCCAAAGTTGCAACATCTCGGTTTTCTTCAACCAATTCGTTAGATTCTCCTAAAACGACAATGGCAACATCCGCTTTTTTAGCGGCATCGATTGCGGGCTGCATGTTCACTTTTTCCATGTTCCAACGCAGGTGCGCTCTGGCTCCCCAACCGCCTTCCCACATTTCAATGCGGACTTTGTATTTCTTTCCTGCTTCGATATTTTTTGGAGTCGTAACAATACTTGTAGCACCTTTTGTCCAGTTATCAATAACCAATTGATCGTCAACCCACATTCTGATTCCGTCATCTGAACTTAAACCCAACCAACCGTTAAACGATTTGTCTGATTGAATGTAACCTGTCCAACGAATAGAAAAATCATCAACATTTACCCCATCACCCGGAGCCCAAGGCCAGTCAAACTCTAAATGGCTGTCTAGACGAGTTAAAGCTGGAGTTCCTTCAAGATTTCTGTTATTGAAATATTCTCCTTTTAATCCGTTTTGAGATCCGTCTGAAGTGAATAAATATTTAGATGGAATAGCTTGTCCAATTACAATTAGCGGAACACCTTCTTCATAAACAACATTTGCGGTTTTTCCCATTACTTGCTGAACACCTTCAAAAACTGTTGTTCCAACACTATTTTTTGGAGCATAACCTCCCAATCTTGAAGCATTAGCATTTGGTCCAATCACCGCAATATTTTTTAGATTTTTGCTTAATGGTAAAATATTGTTTTCGTTTTTCAACAAAACCATAGATTTATGACCTGCTTCTAACGCAACAGCTTGATTTTCTTTGGTATGAAAACGCTCTTTGATTAAATTTTTATCTGTGTACGGATTTTCAAATAATCCCAATAAAAATTTCAAACGTAAAACTGCTCCTGCAGCACGGTCAATGTTTTCTGTTGTTAATTTCTTTTCATTCACTAATTCAATTACTGTACTTTGCCAGAATTCATTTGAGAAATCATAAAACTGCATATCAACTCCTGCAGAAACCGCTTCTCTAATACTTTCTTTTGGAGAATCTGAAACTTTATGAGTCGTTTGAATGTATTTAATAGCTCCTAAATCTGAAACAACCAATCCTTTAAAACCCCATTCTTTTCTCAAAACATCGGTCAATAACCAGTGATTTGCAGCACAAGGAATTCCATCTAACTCAGAGTAAGCACACATTGTTCCCAAAGCACCACCTTTCATAAATGCCTTTTGGAAAGATGGTAAATGATCTTCTCTAGCTGAACGTTCTCCAACTAAAATTGGCGAAGAATTTCCTCCCGCTTGTGGAATACCGTGAACCGCAAAGTGTTTTGGCTCAGCAATAATAGAACGATCTGATTTTAAATCGTCTCCTTGCAATCCTTTGATGAATGCCAAACCAATTTCGCTGTTTAAAAAAGCATCTTCTCCAAAAGTTTCAGCAACTCTTCCCCATCTTGGTTCGCGGCCTAAATCTAAGTTTGGACCAAAACCAAAATGAACTCCGTGCGCTCTGGCTTCCATAGCAATAACTTTTCCAACTTTGTCGATAACGGCAGTATCCCAAGTTGCTCCAAGTCCAATATTCATTGGGAAAGCTGTACTTCCTTCGTCTAAATAGCCGTGAAGCATTTCACACATAATCAAAGCTGGTATTCCCCAACGGTTTCCTTTGATTACATTAGTTTGAAGATCATTGATCATTTTCGCTGAACGCGGATAAATATCATGAATGGCTCCAATTCCTAATTTTCCAATTTTTTCAGCCGATTTACTTTTAGCAAAATCTTCTTTTTCTTTAAAAAAATCTCCTCTATACATATCCATCTGACGTACTTTTTCTTCAAGTGTCATACGGCTTAACAAATCTTGTACTCTGTCTTCAACAGGTGCTTTTGCATCTTGGTACAGATACTTTTTCTGGGCATGGCTCTGGTTGAAGAAACCAACAGCCATTACAAAAAGAATGGCTGTTTTTTTCATTTTTAATTGTAACATAGTTGTGCGTGTTTAATTTTGAATCACTTTAAGCTTGGTTCCATTCACAAAATCATCATGCGAAATAAAAAAAGTATTAAGTGATTTTCCGTTTAGTTCAATCGAATTGATTTTTCCATCATTATTGATTTGTCTTTCAATTACAATGCTCTCTTTTTTATAATATCTTGGATCTAATTTGATCGTAATTCTATGAAACATTGGCGCTGTAATAGTATAAATTGGATCTCCCGGAGAAATTGGGTAAATTCCCATCATCGAATATACCAACCAAGCAGACATAGTTCCCGTATCATCATTTCCTGGCAATCCTTTTGCTTTGTTCTGGAAATGTTCTCGAACCAATCTTTTTACATTTTCCTGAGCTTTATACTCTTCGCCTTTCACATAATTAAACAAATACGGATTTGCAATATCTGGCTCATTTGCCATATCAAATTGTTTAGTATCAAAGATTTTCTGCAATTGTGCCGAAAATGCTTTATCGCCGCCCATTAATTTCATTAAACCTTTAATGTCGTGCGGCACCATAAAATTATACTGCCATGCATTTCCTTCGATAAAACCAACATTTTCTTCAAAATTAGCTCCCGAAGAAGGATCAAAAGGTTCGTACCAATCTCCGTTTGCAGTTCTCGGACGAAGTAAATTCAGATTCTTATCAAATAATTTTCTGTACGATAACGAACGGTTGTAAAAACGTTTTACATTGTCTTTGTCCCCAAATTCATTGGCCATAAGTGAAATGGCATAATCTGAAATATTGTATTCTTGAGTCGTAGAAACGGGACCTTTATTCTCAGTTGTTAAATATCCTTTTTTGATGTAATCTTTCAATCCCGGACGAAGCGGATTATTTTCAGTATTATCTGCTCCTTTTAACATCGCATAGTACGCTTTATTAACATCATAATCACGAACCCCTCTCAGGTAAGTATCTGTAATTACAATACTGGCAGGATCGCCAACCATGGTAAAAGTTTCAGTCGAATTCAATTCCCATTTTGGTAACCAGCCGTTTTCATCAAACATATCCAACATACTTTTTACCATATCAGATTGCTGTTTTGGATAAACCAAAGACATTAACGGATGTACATTTCTATACGTATCCCATAAAGAAAATACGGTATAACGAGTATCTTTGGTTTTAGCAATTTTACTTCTTTTGATTACTGGATATTCGCCATTGATATCGTTTAAAGTGTTTGGATGGATTAGTGTATGATACAAAGCTGTATAGAAAATCGTATTGTCATCTTTTGAACCACCTTCAACTAAAATTTTAGACAATTCTTCGTTCCATTCGTTGTAGGTTTCTTTGTAAATTGCGTCAAAAGATCTGTTACCCACTTCTTTTGCTAAGTTTTCACGGGCATTTTCGATACTTACGTACGAAATTCCAATCTTCACTTCAACCGTTTCTTGCTTTTCAAATTTATAAGTAAAATAAGTTCCAATACTATCTCCAACAACGGTTTTGATTGTATTGTCCATCATTCTAGCTTTTCCGTTGTAACCCATCCATTGCGCTTCAACACCGTTGTATTTCGTAGGTTTTTTCCAAACTCCGAATTTATGAGCAGGTTTAGAAAATTGAGCCACAAAATAAACTGGGTAAGCATCTTCTGGGCTGTTGTAACAAAACGAACCAACCGAACGCATTCCTTCAATTTCTGTCGGTGACACTACTTTTATCATTGCACCTTCTTCATTTGTTAAACCTAAACCAAGATTTAATAAAATATTAGACTGCCCTTTCGGGAAAGTGAATCTGCTAATTCCAACTCGTTTTGAAGCCGTGAATTCGCCTTTTACTTTGTACTTGTCGATGTTTACGCTGTAATAAGCCGCTTTCGCAACTTCATTAGAATAAGTAGAACCGTATTTTAAATGATCGATTTCTACTTCGCCCGTTGTTGGCATCAATAAAATAACGCCCAATTCTGGACAGCCAACACCACTCAAATTCACTTGACTAAATCCAGTCAAAAACGTATTTTCATTCACATACGGATTAGAAAGCCATTGACTGTCTTTTTCCATCGGAGTATTTTTTACTCCAGCCACATTAAACGGACTAATACTTGCCATGCCTCGTGGTGCAATTGGTCCCGGATAAGCCGCTCCAAAATTAGAAGTTCCAATAAACGGATTCACATAATCGGCAGGCTCCTGCGCAAAAATGCTGATGCTAAAAAACAGCATGTAAAAAATACATGCTGTCTTAAATTTGTTTTTATTATTTAAAACCATAGGTTTCGTTTTTATCTATTGATAGCGTCGATTTTTAAAGTCCATGCTTCTTTTGCAGGAAGATTGTTTCTTAAGCTTTCTGGAATAATTACTTTAAATCCGTTTCCTTCTTTTGTCCATTTTAAAGAAGTTTTAGAACCTAACATTGTAATTTTTGTTCCTTTTTTAGGGCTGATTGATTTTACAGTAACTGTTGCAGGAATTTTATTTTCTCCTTCTTTAGCTAAATAAAATGCATATACATTTCCTGCTTTATTTTGTGTAAAACAGATATTTTCTTCTTTGTAAGGCTCGATTGGTTTGGTGTTGTAAATCGCTGTGCTGTTTACTTTCATCCAATCTCCGTAAGCTTGCAATAAATCATAAGCTCCTTTATCCCATTCTCCTTCTGGACTTGGTGCAATGTTTAATAATAAGTTACCGCCTTTTGCAACAATATCAACTAACATGTGAATACCTTGTCTTCCAGTCATATATTCTGCACCTGGAGAATAAGACCATCCGCCGCCAGCAGGAATACAAGATTCCCAAGGGTAAGGCAAAGTTTTAGCAGGAACACGTCCTTCTGGAGTTAAGTAATTTTGGTTTTTACCGTGAACCGCTCTATCAACCACAATTAAACCTGGCTGTTTTTGACGTGCTTTTACAACCAATTCATCCATTTTAGGATCTTGATCTACCACTCTGTGTTTGATAAAACCGTTTTTAGATTCGTTTTCTGTAAACTTCTCGTCGTAGTTTTCTTTAATATTAACCTGGTCTCTTTTTCTAACCCAACCTCCATCTAACCATAAAATATCTACTTTTCCGTAGTTTGATAAGATTTCTAAGATTTGGTTGTGCGTGAAATCAACATATTTCTGCCATTTTTCTGGATATAAAGATGGATCGTAGTTTACGTTTCTGTCGAATGGAGGAAAGTATGGATCCCAGTAGTTTTCGTTATGCCAGTCTGGTTTAGAGAAGTAAGCTCCAGTTGAAATACCTTCACCTCTAAATGAATTGAAAATTTCTTTTAAAACGTCAGCTTTTGGATTGGTATGAAAAGGAACGTCTTTACTCGTAATTTTATAATCAGAATATTTAGTATCATACATATTAAATCCGTCATGGTGTTTTGTAGTGAAAACCATGTACTTCATTCCCGCATATTTTGCCGCTTTTGCCCATTTAGCAGGATCAAATTTCACAGGATTAAAAGTCTTTCTTAATCCTTCATAATCTGCAATATACTGATTGTAATTTGCCGGATTACTACCTTTTTTACGCTCACACCATCCGTAATCTTCTGGACAAATTGACCAAGACTCTACGATTCCCCATTGGCTGTAAGTTCCCCAGTGCATTAGCAAACCGAATTTTTTGCCTTGCCATTCGTCTAAGTTCTTCAACACTAACGGATCTGTTTCTGGCACGTATCTTTCATCTTCATAAATCGCCTGAGCGAAAATCTGAGCTGAAAATAAAAGGGCGATTATGAATATTCCTTTTTTCATCTTTTAATCTGTTTATTGGGTTTTATTTATTCTTTAGTTTTTAGTTTAATTTGTCGAGTATAGGTTGATCTGTAAAAATTAATTCTTTTGGAGTATTTTCATTAAGCTGCTCAAATACAACAAATTTATTTTCACCTGCTTTCAACCAACAACCTGGCACATACAGCGTTTGTTGCGGTCCCACTTTCCAGTAGCGTCCAAGATTGTGTCCGTTTACAAATACAATTCCCTTTCCCCAATTGGTCATGTCAAGAAAAGTATCGGCTGGTTTGTCTATGTTTAGGGTAGATTCATATATAACTGGTCTCCCGGATTTTACCGTTTCATTTTTAAGAACTGGAACGTCATTCATTGGTATTTTATACATTTCCCATCCGCCGCTAATTTCATATTCATTAATAAAAACTGGAGAAATAATTCCTTTAGTGTTATGCACTATTTCGGCTCCGTAATTAATACGTCCCATATTTTCAACCAGAATTTCCAAAATACCGTTGAAAGGAATAGTAACTGTCAACTCGTAATTTTTGAAAACTCTATTCAATTCACCCGCCCTAACTCCGTTTATATACACTGTAGCAAAGTCTCTTAATCCAGCAATTTTTAATTGACCTGAAATAGGTTGTGTAAACCTTTTACGATATAAAACATATCCATTTCCTTGTTCTAATTTTTCAAATGTTAAAGGCTGATCGTTTACAACTGGTTTTTCTTTTTTGATCCAACTTAAAACATCCATACTCGATTTGATAGGCTGATTAGGATATTTTGTAACTGGTATTTTCTCTGGAATAGGTGCTAATTTTGTTTTAGAATACTTTTGCATTACTTCACGAATAGCCATAAATTTTGGTGTTGCCCAACCTGCTTCGCTAATAGGCGCATCATAATCATAACTTGTAATATCCGGCTGAATATCACTTTCTTCATTATAATTTGCTCCAGAGGTAAATCCGAAATTAGTGCCACCATGTACCATATAATAATTAAAAGAAACACCTGCATCAAGGTACTTTTTAGTTTGATTGGCAATCTCATCAGATCCAATTTTAATAAATGGTTCTGCCCAATGATCCAACCAGCCAGAATAAAACTCTGCAACCATGTAAGGACCTTGCCCTTTATGAAATTTATCAACTTGTTTTTTTAAATTTTCTATATTGTTTTCCCCGTTTGCAGTTGGTAATACGCCTTCGACCATTCCACCTTCAAACAGCCAAGTACCATCAGAAGTAAAAAATGGTTCTTGAAAACCAGTTTCCTTAAGCATATTGTAAATTGCAGTTTTGTATGCTTTATGATCCTCAGCTTTGATATCTGTTCTTTGAGAAACATAAGAACCAAATTCATTTTCAGCCTGAACCATAATAATAGGACCTCCTTGGCTAGCAAATTGTCCTTTTACTTCTGCATACAAATGCTCAAGATATGTTTTGCACGCGTCTAGAAACGCTTTATTATTCGTACGAATTACTAAATCTTTATTGTTTTGCAGCCACCAAGGATAACCTCCAAATTCCCATTCACCACATGCATACGGACCCGGTCTAAGAATGACATACAATCCTTCACTTTTAGCAATACTTAAAAACTCTGATAAATTTTTATTTCCTGTTTTAAAATCCCATACACCTGGTGCTATTTCATGATAATTCCAGAATACATAAGTTGCCACGGTGTTCAATCCCATAGCTTTAAGCATTTGCAGTCTATGTCTCCAATACGCTGCAGGAATACGCTCATAGTGCATTTCTCCTGAATGTATCTTTACAATTTTCCCATCTTTTTGAAATTCTCCATTAGATATAGAAAATCCTTTCGTTTGCGCCTCAGTAAAAAGCGGCATCAAGCAAATCAATAATACCCCGAGCTTACATAATATCTTTTTCATTTTTTTTGTATTCCAGATTATATTTATAAACTTAAAAAATTGCAATCTTTAAGTAGTATACGACTTGATAATCAAATACTACAGAGAGTTATTCTTTAATAATTTCACTTTATAGAATTGACAAACTTGACTTTACAGCTTTGTCAATCACAAGCATTTCACGTTAAGCTATGTGTTACAAACTAGTTTCTTTCTAAACTCTTTTACCAAATTTCAAAAGAAAAAGAATCTATATTTCTAAGTGTTTAAAAATTTTAATTCACCACAATTTCATCTACAAACAACCAAGAACTTTCTCCTTTTGGACTTTTCTTTAAATTGCCTGCAACAACTTTTACAAAACGTGCATTTTGTTTTGGGAAATTAATTTTAAAATCTTTCAATTCTGGAACTGCATTTACAGCATACGGACGTATAATTTTTCCAACTTGCTGAAATTTTACACCATCATTAGAAACAAAAACTTTCACTTCAACTGGAAAATTAACTCCTGCGCCTTGACTTTCTAAAGCTCCAACTTTAACTTGTTCGATACTTTCTATTTTTTCAAGGTCAATTACCAATTCCATATCGTTAACCAGCCAAGCCTGCCATTGTCCGTCGTGGAAATTTTTGCTTCCGCGAATGGTATTCACCATCGTATTGGCGTCTCCTTTATAATTCGAATTGAAAGGCGTTAAATATTTTACTTTTTTAGCAAATCCTTTATGGAAAACAAGCGTATCTGTAAATGTTTTTCCTACTGGTTTTTCATCTTGAAATAAAGAAGCTTTTAAAACTGTTGTTTCTTTGATCTCAATTGGACTTGTATATTTTACAGCATGATGATCAATGCTTTTATCTCCTAAAACGTAACGAATGTCTGGGTTAGGAAATTCATTTTTCAATTCGACTTTGATTTGTTTATTTGCCAAATCAGCTGTTGAAGAAGCGGTTACCAAATACGCACTTTTCGCATAATTGATTCCCAAATAATCGTAACGTTGTAATAAAGAGAACAATCTCGTTGTAAAATCATTCCAGTTGCGCTTTTCCTTCGGACTCCATAAAGTTTCTGATAATGCAGCCAATCTTGGAAAAATCATGTATTCAGAATCTTTTGGCAATGATAAGTGTTCTGCCCATAAATTGGCTTGTCCGCCCAAAACGTGCGCTGCTTCCTGAGGCGTCATTGTTGAAACTACAGGATCAAATTTATACACTTCACTTAAAGGATTATAAGCATCAAAAGCTAAAGGTTCTTCGTTTTGAGGACCTTGGTAAAAGTTAAAATAACAAGGAGATTCTGGTGTCATAATTACATCGTGACCTTGATCTGCAGCTTCAATACCGCCTTTCATTCCTCTCCAGCTCATCACGGTTGCATCTGGAGCCAAACCACCTTCTAAAATTTCATCCCAACCGATCACCCTTTTACCTTTTGAGTTGATGTATTTTTCCATACGTTTTACAAAATAACTTTGTAATTCGTTGACATCCTTTAAATGTTCGTCTTTGATTCTTTTTTGGCAATGCGGACATTTTGACCAATTGGTTTTCGTCGCTTCATCGCCACCAATATGAATATATTTGGATGGAAAAATCGTGATTACTTCATCAATTACATTTTGTAAAAATTCAAAAGTTGATTCTTTTCCTGCACAATAAATATCTGTCAAAGGCCAAACGCCGCCTGACGGAACACCAATTTTCTGATCAAAACAAGCCAATTCAGGATACGATGCAATGGCACTGCTTACGTGCGCCGGCATCTCGATTTCTGGAATAATTTCAATGCCTTTTGTCGAAGCATATTTTACGATTTCTCTTAATTCATCTTGCGTAAAAAAGCCTCCATAAGTTCCTTTTTGATCTGCGGTTACTGGAAGTCTTGCATTCCATGATAAGTTTTCCTGATCTACTCTCCAGGCACCAACTTCTGTTAGTTTTGGATATTTTTTAATTTCGATTCTCCAACCTTGATCATCAACTAAATGCAAATGCAAAACGTTCATTTTGTGCATGGCCAAACGGTCGATTGTAGCCAGAATATAATTTTTATCGAAGAAATGACGTGATAAATCCAACATTAAACCTCTCCATTTAAAACGCGGTTCGTCTGTAATAGTCAAACTTGGAATCTCCCATTTTGCAGTTGAAATCGAAAATTTGCTTTCAATTGCTTCTGGAAGTAATTGTCTAACACTTTCTAAACCATACATAAAACCAACATTTCCTTTAGCAGAAATAACAATGCTCGTTGGATTTACATCTAAAACGTAAGCTTCATTTTTTAAATTCGGATCAACTTTAAACTGAATAAAATTGCTTACTGGCGCTTTTGTTGTCGTTTCTGGTTTCCATCCTGCAGCAAGCTCAAATTTAGAAGCTAAAGCATTGGCAGCATCTTTTTGGAAATCACCGTTTACAACAAACTTGGTATCTTTTGTAAATTGAAAAACACCTGTTTTGATAAGCGTCTGACTCGGTTTCGGAATGATACGAATATCGCTTTCCGTGTAAACTTTCTGCGCGTTTACCGAGAATATTGAAGTGATTAGGGTTAATAAGAATAGTAATTTTTTCATTCTTTGTTTTTTGGTTTCTCTTTGTGCTTAATTAATTTAAACACATAGTCCCGAAGCCTCGGATAGTTTTTTTAGTTTAGTTTGTCATTTCGACTGAAAGTAGAAATCACACAAGTAGATCGACATAGATTGGAGATTTACTTTGCGGAATTTCTATTGTGATTTCTCTTTTCAGTCGAAATGACAAATATTATGTTTAAATTCATCTAAACGTGATAAATTATTTATCCCAAGACATTTTAAATTTCGCATCTTCCATTCTGTGACCTTTTACATCATCAGAAACGGCAAAATTAAATCCAGATCTTAGGCTGTAACCTGCGTATTCACCGTTTTTATTCAAAGCAATAAAACCAACTTGCAGGTATTCCATGTCTTTGTGGTTTTTATGTTTGTTGTAAATACGTTCTGTAATCTCTTTACAAGCGTCATAAGGCGATTTTCCCTGACGCATTAATTCGACCACCATTGCGCTTCCAGCGGTTCTGATCACGGCTTCGCCTAAACCAGTTGCTGCTGCAGCTCCTACTTCATTATCTAAAAAAAGACCAGCGCCGATTATGGGGGAATCACCGACGCGTCCGTGCATTTTCCAAGCTGCACCACTCGTGGTACATCCGCCCGAAAGATTTCCATCTTGGTCTAACATTAGCATACTTATGGTATCGTGATTTTCTATATTAATAACTGGCTTGTATTTAGAATCTTCCAGCCATTTTTTCCAGTCTTTTTCAGATTCTGGAGTTAATAGGTTTTCTTCTTTAAATCCTTCTGATAAAGCAAATTGTAATGCGCCTTGTCCCGCTAACATAACGTGTGGCGTATTTTGAAGTACTCTTTTCGCAACAGAAATTGGATGCATAATTCCTTGTAAAAAACAAACTGAACCGCAGTTACTGTTGTGATCCATAATACAGGCATCAAGCGTCACTTTTCCTTCTCGGTCTGGATATCCTCCATAACCAACGCTGCGAACAGTCGGATCGGCTTCTGGTATTTTCATTCCGGCTTCGATCGCGTCCAAAGCTGATTTTCCTTCTTTCAGGTTTTTCCAAGATTCTTTATTGGCAGGCAAACCGTGATTCCATGTTGAAATGATAATCGGTTTGGTCTGTTTTTTTTCTTTTGATTCAACTTCCAGCTCATTTTCAGGAGCAGAAGTAAAGCTGCTAACGCCTAAAACAGAACCAATAGCTAAAGTTCCTAAAGTCGTTTTCTTGATAAAATCTCTTCTATTTGACATGTCTTTTGTTTTTTTGTTCAACTTTCAAAAACAAATGTTCTTAATGTTGCTAATTTAATCAGTAATAATTTTTAATCCGAGTAAAATCGACTATAACGACTCTTTTACCTGTTTAATCGTCTTCAAATTACTATCTGATAAAGCATTTCCGTCAAAAAATGAAACTCCTGTTGCGCCATTTTTCTTAGCTTGAAGAATCGCTTCTTTCAATTCTGCATCCGATTTTAAACCAGGAATATAAATTCCCGTATTCACTTTCGTTTGTTTTCCTTCTAAATCTGCTACGCCTTGTTTTGTTGCGTAACCAACCCAATCAATTTCTTCATCATAAAAACTATGATAAATCATTGGATATACTTCGTCAATATTCCATTTATCCCAACGCTGACGCACCATGTGATCTGCCATTTCTGGGTAAGGAAATACTGCTGCCGTTAATTTTTTATTGTATTTATGAGCAATTTTATACGCATCATCAACTACTGCTTTTACTGCATTTAACCTGAAATTTTTCCATTCCATATCAATTGAAGTATTGTGGCTTTCTTTTGGATTTTTATGATGTTCTTTTTCGAATTTAGAAACACAAGCATCACAATAACAGAAATCAAATTGTGGCAATTCTACATCTTGAACCAAGTTGTATTTTGGCAACAAACTGATTGGCAAGAAAATATCTGGAAAACGAATGTAATCTAAATGCACACTTTCGATTCCTTCTACTTTTGCTAAACCTTCAACCAAACCTAAAACGTGGTTTCTAGATGCTTCTTTTGTCGGGCAAAGCCATTGGTAATAATCAACATATGGGCGGTTATCAAAACAGGATTTTCCTTCTTTGCTTACTTGATACCAATCTGGATGTTGTAACGCAACTGAATCATTTGGGCGATTCATTGCCATAATCCAAGCGTGAACTTTTAGTCCTTCTTTTGTTGCAAGCGGAACTAATCTTGCTAATAGTTTCGGATCGGTTTGCGTGTTGATTAAAACTTCGTCGATGCCGCCGTCTTTGTACTTTTTGAATTCTTTCGAATAATCTGCATCCGATTTTTTAGCGTCGGCAGTTGTCCAAACTCCAAAGGTGAATTTTCCGTTTTCTTCTGCTTTAGCGTCTTTTTGTCCGCACGAGAATAAACTCAGCGAAAGCGCCAAAACTATAACTTTTGAAAAGTGTTGTAATTTATTCGTTCGTAATAATTTTACCATCTTCTTTAATTATTAAGGTTTTGTTTGAAAAAGGACTTTTAACTGCAATATTAAATCCTGATAAATGATTTTCTAATGTCGGTTTTAAAACTTTCCCATCAACAATTATATTTTTTTTACTGATATTTTGAATGGATTTTGCCCAGGTTTTATTCTTGTCAAAATATCTTTTTTGAGCTCTGTACAAGGTATACAATTCCCATTTTACTTTTTCTTCCTGCGGAATTGTAAATTTATCATCGCTTTCTTTTGAAGAGAAGTACACATAAGCCCATTTTTCGGGCTCATGCATATTTATCACTCCCATAGGCGACCAAACCCAATTGTATTCTGGGAGAAATTTTCCTTCTTTATCTTTTTTACGTTCGTATTTTCCATCAACAACAGAATGCTGCCAATTCACTCTAGAGAAGTTTACTCTCCAAAATTTATCTTTCGGAACAATATCATCAAAATAAGATGTTTTATAAACCGACCACGGAATAGCAATTTCTAATGTCCAGCCTTTATCGGTATCTGAAGCATTATTTAATGTTCCGTCGATCTTTACAGCCGATTTCAATCCGTCGATATTCCAGTTGTTTAAAACTGTATTTTTTTCTCTGTATGGTTTATTGATGAATAAATCCCAAGCAGTATTCAAAGCGTTAATTTCCAATTCATAATAATTATGAGTATCATTATCTGGATCGATAAAAACCTCAAAATCATTATTATAAAAAATAATCGTATCACGTTGTCTTAGATTTGCCCAAACGTGAGGCTCTTCTATTTTTGCGAGGATATAGTAGTATTTATCGTCCCAAAGCATTTTTACTTGAGTTTTGTATTTTGGAGTTTCAACGCCCTCTATATCAATAAAAGGTGTTGTCCAAGATGCTTTTTCCCAAGCTTTGTCTGCTCCGTCTCCGTCAATAACAATTTCATTTGCGGTTTTATACGCAATGTAGTTTTTCGGAGTAACCTCTTTTTCAGATTGCGCATAACCCAGCATCGAAAAAAATGTGACAGCTAGGGACAATATTATACTTCTACTATGCATCTTTATTTTATAAACTATTATCTTTTGTAAACTGAATTACTTCACTTAATTTTCCGAAAGCGATTGCTACGTGCGTATCAGCAGCACCATAATAAACCGCCAATTTATCTTCTTCAATACTGTGTAATGCAGCACATGGGAAAACTACATTTGGAACATCTCCAACCATTTCATAAGTCTCTGCTGGTCCTAACAAATAAGGTTGTGTTCTGTATTTTACTTGGTCTGGTGAATCAACTTCTAAAAGCGCTGAACCCATTGCGTAACGGAAACCATTGCAAGTATTGATAACTCCGTGGTAAATCATCAACCATCCTTCTTCAGTTAAAATCGGGATTGGTCCTGCTCCCACTTTTGTACACTGCCAAGCACTTTTTTCGAATGGAGATGGTTTCATCACCAATCTGTGCTCTCCCCAATATTTCATATCCGGGCTATAGCTAATCCATATATCTCCAAAAGGTGTATGTCCATTATCACTTGGGCGACTTAGCATTGCATATTTACCGTTAATTTTTTTTGGAAATAATACTCCATTTCTGTTGAATGGTAAAAAGGCATTTTCGCATTGGAAAAATTCTTTAAAATCGAAAGTATAACCAATTCCGATTGTTGGTCCGTTATAACCATTACACCAAGTGATCCAATAACGATCTTCGATCCAAACCACACGCGGATCGTATTTGTATGCCGATTCGATCATTTCTGTATTTCCAGATTTCATCTCGATCGGTTCGTGATTAATGTCCCAATTGATTCCGTCTTTACTGAAACCAGCAAAAATATTCATTTGAACCGCTTTGTTATCACATCTGAAAACCCCAGCATATCCGTCTCCAAAAGGTACTACTGCACTATTGAATATACTGTTTGAAGAAGGAATCGAATATCTGTCGATAATTGGATTCTCAGAATATCTCCACATTACATCTTTACTGTTTTCGGGTCTGTCTTGCCAAGGAATAGTACTCATTTTATTGTTTTTTATTTATTATTTTTTTTATTCTTGTTTTTGTTTTTTGTCATCCTGAGGAACGAAGGATCACACTAGAGGCTCCATCCTGTTATTGCCACTCTTTGTCGAGTTCCAATGCGTTCCCATAGTTGAAACTATGGGCTACGCCGCAATCTTTGTCGCCAATCTTTGTAGAGTTCCGAGTGTGATTTCTCGTTACTCGAAATGACAAACTGTATCATTAATCTATGTTTAGAAACTAGTTTCTTTCCATTTCCTTTCAAGCAAAAGAAAACCTATGTTTCTATGTGTTTAAATTTTATCTCAATCCAAGAAATCTTTCTTCTTGCTTCTTTTTTCTTTCTTCTTTACTCTTCAATCTTCCTAACTCTATCCAGCCAAGTAAACTTAAGCACCGTAGTCGTCACTAAGAATACTACCAATGCCACTGCTGCTTTTGGATAATCTCTGATAATGAAATAAATCGGAAGAAGGATCATACTTGACTGCCAAATAATACCGATAACACAATTCATCATATCTAAATAGAAATCATTATTTTTTTGGAATGAATGATCTTCTGCTTTCAATTGTTTGTAAACTGGCCCCCAGAATCCCCATGGTCTTACGTTTGAGTAGAACGATTTTAAAACTTCCATATCTGTCGGTTTGCTTAGGTACGTTCCTAAAAGGCAACCTAAAATTGACATTCCGAAAATTAATGGGAATAAGTAAATCGATGGAACTTCTGAAAGTTGTTGTAAAAATGAGCCTGACGTTAAACTTCCTTTACTTTGATCTAAAACAAATTGAAGAGACGCTGCGATTAAGCCACCGACCATTCCCCAGAAATAACCCCAACCGTTAAAACGCCACCAAATCCATTTTAGGAAGTTGGCTGCCACGTAACCTCCGTAAAGAGCACTTGTAATCCAAAGTGTTAGTGAATTAATTGAGTCTGCGAAGAATCCCATGAAAACTCCAAGACCAACAACCAAGAAAGAAGAAATCTGACTTACTTTAATATAATGTTGATTGGAAGCAACTGGCTTGAAATATTTTTTATAAATATCATTTACAATATAAGCAGGACCTGCATTTACGAAAGCAGAGAATCCAGACATAAAAGCCGCTAAAAGACCTGCAAGAAGAATTCCTTTAATTCCAACTGGGATATAAAGATTCACCACTTTTGGCATTAATAATTCTAAATCGGCACCTGTTAAGTTTACATTAGCATTTAATTCTGGCGCTAAATTTACTAAAGCAATTACAACAATTCCAGTAATCAATAAATATCTAGGAATGAATAAAATTAAGTTGGTAAAACCACTCATATAAGCTGCTTCTTTTACCGATTTTGTAGAAAGAACTCTTTGTAAATCGTAACTTGGAGTTGGACCTGCAACACTCGCAAAGAAACCTTTGAAAAGTGTCATTCCTATGAAAGCACCAAACATTTTGTAACCTTCGGTATCAATTAATCTGTTGAAAGTTTCGAATTTATCGCCCCATTGTGTTTCAAATTCCCATCCGAAGAAAACATTTTTCCATTCTGGTGTAATAACAGAATTGATTTGAAGATCACTATAATTAATGAAAGCATAACCAGCGATTAAAACTCCAGCAATAATCATAATAACATATTGTACCACTTCTGTAGCAACAACAGAAAACATTCCGCCTTTAACCGTATAAATTGTAGTTAAGAAAATGATTAACAACGCATAAGCTTGTTCTGAAGTTAAGAAAACTGAACCGTTCATATGAACCGTTAAATCCCAAGGAAGAATAATCGTAACGAATTTTCCGATTCCGACGAAGAAATAAGCTATGAAACCAATGGTAGAAATAATTGCAAAAATGGCTACAATAATATGAGAAGCTTTTCCTGCTTTGTCACTTCCAAAACGCGTTAGAATCCATTCTGAACCTGTCATTACTTTCGATCTTCTGATCCAGACTGCGAGGAACATCATCACAAAAATCTGATTCCAAATCGGCCAAAGCCACATAAACATGAAACTTTTTACGCCGTATAAAAATAAAACTCCAATCATCCAGGAAGTTCCTGAAACATCAAACATTCCCGAGCCATTGCTCAATCCTAAAAAGTACCATTTGATTGATTTCCCGCCAAGGAAATAATCATCAAGTCCTTTTGATGCTTTTCTTGAAATCCAGATTCCTATACCGACCGACATTACGATATAGATTAAAATGATTGTTACGTCAATAATGTTCATTAAATTATTTATTTTGAATTAGTTAGTTCAGACCCCAGTTTTTGTTTGGCTGTGCTCCCATTACAAAATGTAATACACCGCCTTTTTGCATTTCCTCATGAGAAATTGCTGTTTTATTAAATACTTTTCCGTTTAAAGTAGCCGATTGGATGTAGAAATTTTGTTTTGAAACATTTTCTGCTTCAATCACAAAAGTTTTTCCGTTTGGAAGATTCAAAGTCGATTTCTCGAAAATCGGACTTCCAATTTCGTACTCTCCAGAAGCCGGATTCATTGGATATAATCCCATTGAACTGAAGACATACCAAGCCGACATTTGTCCGCAGTCTTCATTTCCGCTCAAACCGTTTGCAGTCGTATTGTATTGTGTGTCTAAAATATGACGTACCCAAAATTGCGTTCTCCAAGGCTGTTTTGCATGATTAAACATATAGGCAATGTGATGACTTGGCTCGTTTCCATGCGCATATTGTCCTATTAATCCTGAAATATCTGCCGAAACATTGTTTCCTGTAATTTCAGAACTCTCTGTAAATAATTGTTCTAAACGTTTTGTAAAAATGTCGTTTCCTCCGTGAAGCTTGATCAAATTATCTACATCATGAGGCACGAACCAACTGTGTTGCCAAGCATTTCCTTCTGTATAATCCGTGTGTTCTCTGTGGTTGGAATGTTTCGGATCGAAAGGTTCGTTCCAAGATTTTCCATTTTCAGATTTTCCTCTCATGAAACCAGATTTCGCATCAAATAAAAATTCGTAAGCTTTGGCACGTTTTGAGAAAAACTCATAATCGGCTTGTTTGCCTAAAGCTTTCGCCATTTGCGCGACACACCAATCGTCAAAAGCATATTCTAAAGTGATCGTAACCGATTCGTCTAATAAATTATAAGGAATGTATCCGTATTTTTTGTAGAAATTTAAGCCGCGTTCGTCTTGCATCATCGTTGCTTTCATTGCTTCAAAAGCTTTTTCGGGATCAAAACCTTTTATACCTTTAAAATAAGCATCAGCAATAACCGGAATCGAATGATATCCTGTCATCGTATTGGTTTCATTGGCATATAATGTCCAAACCGGAAGTATTTTTTTAGTTTCGTAATACGCCAACATCGAATTGACCATATCTGAAACTTTATTCGGTTCTAAAATCGTAAGCAACGGATTTTCAGCTCTAAATGTATCCCAAAGAGATAAAGTAGAATATGCTGTATAATTTTTTGAAGTAACAATTTTATCATCTTCTGTTCTAAATTGTCCGTTTTTGTCGCTGTAAGTTACTGGCGCAACCTGAGCGTGATATAAAGCGGTGTAGAAAATCGTTTTTAGAGAATCAATCGGAGTTTCGACCGTAATTTTACTCAACGCTTTGTTCCAATCTGAAGAAGCGCTTGTTTTTACTTTTTCAAATGCCTTGTCTTCTTCTAGATTTTCTTTCGCATTAGCGATACTAACCGAAGAAAGTGCCACTTTTACGTTTAATTCTTTAGAATTTTTAGGATCGAAGAATAATTGTAAAGCGGTATTTTCGCCTTCAGCATTTTTTCCTGAAACTACTTTTTTATCAGCAGTAATGATTGATTCTGTAATAGGTTTTGAAAACTTGGCCACAAAAAATACCTTCTGGTTTTTTGCCCACCCAGTACTGTAACGATAACCGCTGATGGTATTCGCATCTTCAATTGTAATGGCCGTTTTTGTCGCTTTATCCCAGTTAATGGCAAAACCTAAATCGACTACAACAGATTGTGTGTCGTTATTATTATAGGTGTATTTATGGAATGCGGTTCTTTGCGTAGATGTTAATTCTACATTGATTTTAGGATCCTCAAGAAAAACTTGGTAATAACCCGGTACTGCTTTTTCGTTAACATGACTGTATTTTGATTTATAGGGAAGGAAATCGCGTGAAGCGGCTTTGGCGGTTAAATCTAATTTTTTGTTTGTCGGCATAAATAAAATATCTGCCAAATCACCGATTCCTGTCCCGCTTAAATGTAAATGACTAAAACCAGAAACTATCGAGTCAGAATAATGATAGCCTGAACACCAGTCCCAGCTCGAAATTCCATTATCTGGACTCACCTGTAGCATTCCAAACGGAACCGTTGCGCCCGGATACGTATGTCCGTGACCGCCAGTACCTATAAAAGGATCTACATAATTTGTTGCAAAACTTTGCGTATGTTGATTTTTATCAACTTTTATTTTGCAACTTGCAATAAAAATTACCGTAAGAGATAGCAGAGTAATTTTCTTCATATCAAAACAATATTAATTTAACTTTAAATTTAGATAAATTCAACTTTTACCAAAATATTTTTAGACGGACGACATTTAAACGGCTCTAAACATCAAAAAAAAGCAACAAACGACATTTTAAAATACCAATATGATTTTCAACTCAAGCAAGCTTTACAAAGTACCAATTCGTTATCATGCTTACTTCTGGCTGACGTATTTTGTATTCAATACATTTCGCTGGGGAAGCTATTTCAACGACTATGTTTATTCCTTAAAAACTACGCTTCTCGGTTTTCCAATTCACATGGCTTTATGTTACCTTAATATTTTGGTACTGATGCCGCATTTGGTTTACCGTAAAAAATACATATCATATATTATAAGTGTACTTTCGGCTATTTTTATAATGGTTGTAATTAAATTTAATCTGACTTATTTATTGATTACACATAATGTCTGGCCAGAGGGACCTCAAACCATAAACAATCTTACGCTAAATTATACAATAGATATGATGATGGGCGAATTATATGTAATGACTTTTGTTACGGCAATAAAAATAACATTTGATTTCCTTCAGGAACAAAGACGTGTAACGGATCTGGAAAAATCTCAATTGGAAACCGAATTATTGTTTTTGAAGTCACAGATTTCACCTCATTTTTTCTTCAATACCTTAAATAATATTTATTCACTTTCTGTAGAAAAATCAAATAAAACGCCAAAAATTGTTTTGAAGCTTTCTGAATTAATGCGTTATATGCTTTATGAAACAAAAGGTAAAAAACAAACTCTGGAAAATGAGATTATGTGCATTCAGAATTATCTGGATTTGGAAAGAATTCGAAACGGAGAAAGATTAGAAGTTAATATGTACATTTCTGGAGATATTCACGACAAAGAAATTTCTCCTGTATTATTGTTGACTTTCGTCGAAAATGCTTTTAAACATGGCGTAAACAAAAACACCGGAAACGTTGTAATTGATATTAATTTTAAAGTAAAAGGCGATTATCTTTATTTCATTATTTCAAACCCGATGCCTGAAATTACCGTACATAAAGATAATTTTAACAAGTCAAGTGGTATAGGTATTGAAAATGTCAAAAAAAGACTGGAATTAGGTTATAATAAAAGCGACTATAAGCTTTCATTTAAAAATAAAAAGAATATTTTTGTCGTTAAACTAGTTATAAAAGTCACGTAGAACTGCATTTAGCTATTTCTAAAACTATACCTACAAAAACCAAATACCGGCCTAAAATAACATTTACAAATGAAAATAAAGTGTCTAATTATTGATGATGAGCCATTAGCAATAAACGTTATTAAAAGTTATATTGAACAGATTGAGGATTTAGAACTTATAAACACCTTTAGTAATTCCATTGAAGGCTTAAATTTTCTAAAGAACAATACGATTGATGTAATTTTTCTAGACATAAACATGCCTGTTTTAGACGGAATTAATTTTATTAAAAGTTTAGAAAATCCGCCTTTACTAATTATTACCAGCGCTTACGATCAATTTGCAATTGAAACCTACGAACTTGACGTTTTAGATTATCTGGTAAAACCAATTGAGTTTCCTAGATTAATGAAAGCGGTTAACAAAATCAACAAACGCCTTAATAATACGAGTAAACTTCCGTTAGAAAACAGCAAAGAAAACGCTTTTATTTTCGTAAAAATCGACAAGAAAAAGATGAAAAAGATTTTCTTGAACGAAATTTTGGTGATTGAAAGTTTAAAAGATTACTTAAAAATAAGCACGACTTCAGGAAAGTTTATCATTCACAGCACTTTATCTGATTTTACGAGTTTATTACCCGAAAGAGATTTTATCAGAATTCACAGATCCTACACAATTGCCATAGACAAAATCGACGCCGTTGAAGGAAATAGCATAGAAATTGAAGGACTTAGATACGTTATTGGAAGATCTTATATCGACGAAGTAAAACAGAAAATTTTGAATTCTTCTATTTAGTTAAAAGTAAAAAAGTCAGATGTTAGAAGTTAAAAGTTAGATGTAAAATGTCTAACTTTTTTCCATTTTAAAGATAACATTTCCCATTTCACAAATAACATTTTACAAAATTATAAAAACAAAAAAGCAGTCTCTCCAGACTGCTTTTTTTCTCAATTATAGGTAACTAACCAAAATAAACCATGAAATAGCTTATTATCTTTATTGCTGCAAAACCACTAAAAGTGATATCTTTTAAAAGCTTCGATAGCCGAATAATCTGCTAACCCTAAGCTGTGATATTTTTCTGCAGTCAATCTATTTCTGTCTTCAACTCGCACCCAAAACTCCCTGCTGTCATCACCCTGAAACATAACGCCGTCTTTTTGAGACTGGTGATAAAAAATTGCATGTCGTTTCTTTAAAACCTGGTCAGGACTCATAGGTACTGCCATGTCAATTTGGTACGATTCCCATTCATGCCAAGCGCCTCGGTACAGCCAAACCCAGCAATCGTTCATAAAGCTGTTGTGTTTTAATCTTTTTAAAGCTTCAAACAAACTGTCTAAACACACTTTATGAGTTCCGTGCGGATCTGCTAAATCTCCAGCGGCATAAATTTGATGCGGTTTTATACTTTCAATAATGTCACACATAATGTCGACATCTGCATCCGAAAGATTATTCTTTTTAACCGTTCCCGTTTCGTAAAACGGAAGATCTAAAAAGTGTACATTTGAATCTGGTAAACCGATGTAACGTGTTGCACCAAAAGACTCGCTTCTTCTTATTAATCCTTTTAATTTTCTAACTTCCGGCGAATCTATTTCTGTTCCTGTTCTGTTTTTAAGGAAATCGATTATTTCCTGAGAAACTCTAGAATCCGGATTCACGGCTTTAGAAATCTCTGCAAATTTCAAGGCTTCTTCATTAGAAACGGCGATATTTCCAGAAGTCTGATATACTACATGAACATCGTGCCCCTGCTCTACCAAACGGTCAAATGTTCCTCCCATCGAAATCACGTCATCATCTGGATGCGGACTAAAAATAATCACTCTTTTTTTCTCCGGAGTAGAACGTTCTGGTCTGTACGTATCGTCAGCATTTGGTTTTCCACCCGGCCAACCTGTAATAGTTTGCTGCATTTTATTAAACATTTTAATGTTCAAATCGTATGCAGTTCCTTCTTCCGTCAAAAGACTCGACATTCCGTTGTCGTTATAATCTTTATCCGTTAGTTTCAGGAAAGGTTTTTTGGTTAATTCACTCAACCAAGCCACCGCTTTTAGTTTTAATTCGTCTGTCCAAACGCAAGATTTAACCAACCACGGTGTTTTTACTCGCGTTAGTTCAGACGAAGCTTCTGTATCTAGAACAAATGTTGTGTTGTGATGCTCTTGTAAATACGTAGCGGGAACTTGCGAAGAAATTTCTCCTTCGATTGTCTTTTTTATGATTCCTGCTTTACTGATTCCCCAACCTAGTAAAACGATTCTTTTTGCATTTCTAACGGTTCCAATTCCCATTGTAATGGCTTTTCTAGGCACATTATCAATTCCTAAAAAAGAAGAAGCCGCGTCTATACGGGTCAAATGATCCAAAGTGATACTTCTGGTTCCAGAATTTACGTGAGAACCTGGTTCATTAAATCCAATGTGTCCTGTTCTGCCGATTCCTAAAAGCTGAAAATCTAAACCTCCATAAGATTTAATTTTCATTTCATAATCGATACAATATTGCTGTAATTCCTCGGCACTCACCTGCCCATCTGGAATATTTATATTTTCTGGATGAATGTTCACATGATGAAACAAATGCTCGTGCATAAAATGATAATAACTCTGAATATCATTTTTATCCATCGGATAATATTCATCTAAATTGAAAGTCACTACGTTTGCAAAACTCAGTCCTTCCTCTTTGTGCATTTTCACCAATTCTTCGTACACTTTGATGGGGGAAGAACCTGTAGCCAAACCTAAAACACAAGGTTCGTTTAGCTCATTTTTTCTCTGAATTAAATTGGCAATTTCACGAGCTACCATTAAAGAGGCTTCTTGAGACGATTCGAAAATAACATTGTGAATTTTCTCAAAACGAGTTTCTTCAAATTTTCCTGCTTCTCTAAAACCTATATCTTCTTTAATCATTTGCCGCTGGTCATTTAATTAGTAAGATAAAAGTAGAATTAAATTATCCTTCTCTATCAAAATTTCGACTAATAACGATTGCGCTTCGGCAAAAGACAAAAAAGGAAATATAAAGCAATTTTGAACCCTTAAAAAATGCTTTTATTCTACCACTCCAATTTCGGCAATCGAAACACTTTGGCCATTTCCTACAGCAGCTGTAGCGACAAATCTTAAAAACCTTGCTTTAACTTCAGTAAAATTCTTAATTTGTTCAATTGGGTTGTGTTTGATGTTTGAAAATTCTCCCTCCGATTGTTTATTCCAGGTGATATTATCTTCACTAGTATAAAATTCATAATTGGAAACAAAATTCGAATTACTTCCTACCTGTTGTGGTGTAAAAGTAAAACCTTTAATCGCTCTCAATTCGCCCATATCAATAATAACCGTTTGAGGCAGTTTGTTTTCATTATTTCCAAGTCCCCAGTCCGTATTAGGATTTCCGTCAATAATTCTTTCAACCGATTTCTCATCTCCACACGAAATCGAAATTACTTTCCATTTTTCTTTAGAAACACCATATTTCGCAGCTTTTACCGCACTGTTGATTTTTTCTTTTGTGTTTCTTGAAATCGCTTTAATTTCTACTGCTTTATTGTAAGTAAATGGCGTTTTGTATAAAATACTTTTCTCGGAAGGATTTTTTCCGTCAAGCGAATAATAAACAGCGTTTCCATCTTCCGCTTTAAGCGTAACCAAACCATTTTTATCTCTAAGAATCTGAGGTTCTTTAACGAAAGTTGGCGCATTAAAAGCCTCAATTGTACTAATTACAAAACCTGCTTTTGCATCCAAAATATTCACTCTAATTGCCGAAGCCAAAACGCGATCTAAACGCAGAATTCTTTTGTAACCAATTGTAGTTTCATTGGCAATCGTTTTCCATTGTCCGTTTACATTGGCTTCAAGAGTAAACGCTTTTACACGTTGTCCAAGTTTAATATATTCCTGAAGTAAAATTCTATTGATTGCCGTTGGTTTTTTAAACGTAAATTGAATTGAAGCTTGTTTTACCTTATCGTCCGTCGCCCAATACGTCTTTTTATTTCCGTCAATTACATTTTGAGGTCCGAAATTAGCATCCGCTGCTCTTGTATTTGAGGCTTGAACTGTTGTTCCTTTTAATAATTCTTTTTTAAAATCGGCTTTGATTGTGGCAACTAATTCTTTTAGTCTTGCTTCATCATTTTCATGAACTAAACCTCTTGTGTCGACTGGAAGATTTAATAGTAAAGTCGCATTTCGTCCAATCGATTCGTAATAAATATCGACCATTTCGTCAAGCGAACGAACCTTGTCATCTTCAACCGAATGATAAAACCAGCCCGGTCTAATGGAAACATCAGCCTCACCCGGAACCCATTTTTCACCATCTTCATGTCCAGACGTGAATTCGCTGTAATGTACTTTTCCTGCCAATTCATCTTTTTGGCGTAATAATGCCCAATTGGTTTTTCCAGCGCGACCTTCCTCATTTCCAATCCATCTCGCTTCTGAAGGTCCAACTCCCCAAACTAAAGTTTTTGGAGCGATACTGTAAATTAATTTATAGGTTTCATCCCAATTATAGTATGTAAGAGTATTGATTTTTCTGGTTTCATTTGCGCCTCCGTAATAGCCGTCTCCGCCGTTTGCCCCGTCAAACCACATTTCGAAAACATCTCCGTAATTCGTCAATAATTCTTTTAACTGATTTCTGAAATACGTTACATATTCAGGTTTTCCATATTGCGGATGATTTCTGTCCCAAGGCGAAAGATATAATCCTAATTTTAAATCGTATTCTTTACAAGCTGCAGCCAATTCTTTAACTAAATCACCCTTTCCATTTTCCCAAGGAGAATTTTTCACTGAACGTTCTGTATATGCCGACGGCCATAAACAAAAACCATCATGATGTTTAGCAACCAAAATAATTCCTTTCATTCCCGCCTCTTTCACCACACGTGCCCATTGACGAACGTCTAATTGCGACGGATTAAAAAGTTCTGGCGATTCATCTCCGTAACCCCATTCTTTATTGGTAAAAGTATTTAATGAAAAATGCACAAAAGCGTAAAATTCCATTTCCTGCCAATCGATTTGTTTCTGCGTCGGAAGCGGTCCAAAGGGCTTTGGAGCATTCGCCAATTCCTGACTCGAAACATTAGAAATTACACCAAAAAGACATAAGGAAAGGAATATTTTTTTCATGCTGATCTGCTTTAAAATAGTCTATAAAGCATAAATGTAGCATAATTTGAAATCTGTTGTGTAGATTTTCGACCAATGACGGGTTTTAAAGTGTTTTGGTTTGAAATGGTTTTATTTGTTCCGAATGAACATCTCATTGGTAGACATTATAATGTCATAATAATTCCACGCTCCAGAGGTTTGTTTGGTTTTAAAATCATTCATTTGAAAATTAGATATATCAAACGTTCCTCCGGAACGAAAATAATTGTCTCCCATTTTTTTTACCGATGAAACATTCCTCCGGAATGACAATTGATGTGAATAAAAAGTAATCCTTTTAAAATATTCATAAAGCATTAAATTATAGATATTTTGAAATTCGTTATGCAGAATTTGAGAAAATGAAATGTTTAAATCGTTTTAATTTGTTCCGAATGAACATCTCATTGGTAGACATTATAATGTCATAATAATTCCACGCTCCAGAGGTTTGTTTGGTTTTAAAATCATTCATTTGAAAATTAGATATATCAAACGTTCCTCCGGAACGAAAATAATTGTCTCCCATTTTTTTTACCGATGAAACATTCCTCCGGAATGACAATTGATGTGAATAAAAAGTATCCTTTTAAAATATTCATAAAGCATTAAATTATAGATATTTTGAAATTCGTTATGCAGAATTTGAGAAAATGAAATGTTTAAATCGTTTTAATTTGTTCCGGAGGAACATCTCGTTGGTAGCAAATTAAAATTCATAATAATTCCACGTTCCAGAGGAACATATGGTTTCAAAATCATTTATTTCAAAATTAGATATATCAAACGTTACTCCGCAAAGAAAATAATTGTGTAATCTATTTTTTTTCTACCGATCAAACATTTCTCCGGAATGACAAATTGATATGAATAAAAAGCTTCTCAGGTTTGAAATGGCTTTATTTGTATAATTAATTTTAATCTCCACCGCCACAACCACCACACGAACTTCCGCAAGACGAGCCACATGAACTTCCTCCAGAGCCGCACGAACTTGAACTTCCAGAATCACTAGAAGAAGATGCATTTGAATTGTAATTGGCAATCGGAATAAAAAAACTGGATAGCACTGCACTTCCATAAAAAAAATAATTCCATTCCCAATTGTTTTCAACTGGTTCGTTTTTTCTGATTTCTTGTTTAAATGAAGATAGAATAACCTTAGTAAACATTAGATTAACAATACGGTCTAATTTGTAAATGGAAACTAATATTAAAGGAAGAATGGCGAATACCAAATAAGCTACTGGTTTGTCTCTCCAAATTCCTGTGATAAATCTGCTGAAAATTATGGCAAGAAATAATCCTAAAGTAATCATCGCTGAAATTATAGTAAAAGTAAATTCATTGGAAGCAATAATTCGATTTTTAATTCTATAAGTTGCCTTTTGTAATTGTTCAAAAATTGGTTTTTGCATTACTTCATGACACAAATGTTTATAAGGCATTGGATCGAAATCTTTCATTATTTCGATTATACAATTTTCGTATTTATTAGTACCAAAAGCATCATCGATTAACTGCAATCTATTATTCGTTAAAACTATTATCTTTTTATTGATAATCAAATTATTGACAACACCGTCAACTACTTTATCAAGCTTATCTTCTTTTAAAACGACTAATTCTAAAGGACTTAGATTTTGAATGATTCGATTGAATTGAATCTTTTCATACAATTTCGAAAAACTTCTTTCGGCATAGAAATCTAATGCAAAAAGAGTCAAAATAAATGATATAAAATAACCTATTAAAAAATACGGATTATTGATCTTTATTAAAAAAGGATAAATCAGAAGACAAACAGGAAAGGTAATAAGTATAGAATACAGGACAAATTTTTTTCTAAGTTTCGGAACATCAAATTTGCTTTTTTCAAGTTGCAAAGAATCCATTTCATTATGATAATTCCAAACTTCTTCTGGCTGATTTCCAAAGTTTTTTTCATACAATTCCTTAGTACGGTCTTTGGCTACTTTAAACTTCTCGAATTCGGAAGGATTGTGAGTTGAGGGGATATGTTCTATTCTTTTTCCTAAAAGAGTACAGAATTCCGAATACGAATTGGTAAAAATTAAATGCTGATGCCAAACAATATCGACTATTTCAGAAGGAGAAACCATTTCGTTGTTGGTGGCAGCCAAAAACATAAATTTTTTGTATTCTACTAAAGCACTTCGAGTAAAGTGTAATGTCCAATGATTTTCGAGTGCTAATCTTGTCGAAAATCCGTATTGATCGGTTGCGTTATCAAATTCAAAACGCTGTACATTCTCCCAAAGTATTTCATTCATAAAGAAAACTTTAACCATTAAATCTCTATCAAAAATAGCAGTTTATTTTTGTGTTCCAAATTAACTTTCAAAAAAAATAAATCTTTTGTGAGGTCTACGTAAAAAGAAAAGAGCTGTTCCTAAAAACAGCTCTTTATAGGTTTTTCAAGTTAGTAGTATAGGCTTACTAATTCAAAATACTTCTAATTAAAATCAATGAAAAACCAATATATTCTTTCTATTTTGCCGAAGCATGTAGGAACATTGTCATTTATACTTTTTTTTGGTCTGCGTGGTACGCAGATGACATGGATTTGCTGTCGCAAAGACTCGGAAAAAAACGGATTTTTTTAATTTACTATTTTTTTAAAATAGCTTCCATCAGCGTACTATACTATTTTTTGAAATTGCGGATCCCTTCCTGAAGCCAATTGTAATACGCTTCAATATCAGGATTATACGCCGATGGTTTGTTCAAACCTTTTTCGTTATGATCCATTAATACATAATACGGCTGTGCATTGGTTTTGTATTTCAGAATCTGAAGTTCGCTCCATTTTTGTCCGGTATATTTTAAAACTTTTCCCGTAATTTTAGAAACGACTTGTTCATTTTCTGGCAAAGGTCTTTTGTCGTCAACATACAATGAAATCAGTATTACATCATTATTTAAAACCGATAAAACTTTTGGATCTGGCCAAACTCTTTCTTCCATTTTACGACAGTTTACGCAGGCATAACCGGTAAAATCAATCATTACGGGTTTGTTTACTTTTTTCGCGTAAGCTAAACCTTCATCATAATTATGAAAAGTCGGAATTCCGTTTGGACCACTTTCTGCACCTTCTGGTAAAGCATTTTTTTCTGAACTTGGAGCTGTAACGTTTCCAAAACCATTTGGTGATTCACTGTATTGTTTTGCTGGCGGAAACCCGCTGATGTACTGCAACGGAGCGCCCCATAGTCCAGGAATCATATAGACTACAAATGTCAATACGATAATTCCTAAACTTAATCTTCCAACAGAAATATGTGTAACTGGAGAATCATGCGACAATTGAATTTTTCCAAATAAATAAAATGCTAATACTGTAAATATCGCAATCCAAATCGCCAAGAATACTTCTCTTTCTAACAAATGTAATTGTAAAACTAAATCGGCGTTGCTTAAGAATTTAAATGCTAAAGCCAGTTCTAAAAAGCCTAAAACCACTTTAACCGAATTTAGCCATCCGCCTGATTTCGGTAATGAATTCATCCAACCTGGAAATGCGGCAAATAATGTAAACGGTAAAGCAATCGCTAATGAAAAACCAAGCATTCCAATAATTGGTGCAATTCCCGCTTGACTTGCTGCTTGAACTAATAAAGTTCCAACAATTGGTCCGGTACATGAAAATGAAACTACGGCTAAAGCCAATGCCATAAAGAAAATTCCAAAAACACCTCCAATTTCCGATTTCTGATCAATTTTGGTTAGCCATGAACTTGGTAAGACAATTTCGAAAGCGCCTAAAAATGATAACGCAAAAACTAGTAAAAGCAAAAAGAAAAAGACATTAAAAACTACGTTTGTTGCCAATGCATTTAACGCATCTGCGCCAAAAATTGCCGTAACCAAACTTCCTAAAATCACATAAATTACGATGATAAAAATTCCATAAAACATAGCATTTTTAATTCCTGCTGCTTTGTTTTTACTTTGTTTGGTAAAGAAACTCACCGTCATCGGAATCATCGGAAATACGCAAGGCGTAAACAAAGCCGCAAGACCTCCTAAAAAGCTGAAGAAAAATAAAGTCCAAAGGCTTTCTTCAGGGGCTGTTTTTCCCGAAGCAGTTTCTGCTTTATTATTTAAAATTTCAGGAGTGTCTTTGCTGGCTGTGCTAACAGAATGTGTTGTGTTGTTTGTGGTATCCTGTTTAGTTAATGATTCGTCTTTTGCAAGCAAATTTTTATTTTTCGTTTCTGTTACTGCACTTGCTGCATCTTCGTTTTTAACTGCTATATCTGATTTTTTGAACGTAAATTTCACTTCTTTTTCTCCCGGAGGAAGGCAACTATTATCATTGCAAACCATAAAAAACACAATCGCATTGATCGTAAATGCATCGCTTGTTTTGCGTTCTATAGTCTGAGTAAAAACTGCTTTGTCTGCAAAATATTTAATTCGCATATTAAAAACAGGATCGTCTACTTCATGTCCGGCAGGTTCTGCAACAGAACCAATTGTTTTGTAGTTTTTTGATTTCGGGAAAGTAAAAGCTGTTGGTGCAGGTCCGCCAGCTGGTACATTTTGCGAATAAATATGCCAGCCTTTATCAATTTTGGCAATGATACTCAAAGTATATTTATTTTCTCCTGTTTCTTTTACGGATGTTGTAAACGAAACGGGATCGTAAATTTGGGCTGTAAGATTACTTATCGCAAATAAAAATGCGATAAAAAAGAATAATTTTTTCATGATGAAAATATTGTTTTTTAGAACTTTGCTTTTGTGCTTTGTCATCCTGACGAAGGAAGGATCACACTCGTAATTCGTCAAAAATAATTGATAATCTTTACGCCCTTCAACTTCGCTCAGGGAGACACTTCGGATTTCGCTCAGGGTGACAAAATAGCTACATTAAATTAAACCATAAAGCTTGTCAGGCTGAGCGAAGTCGAAGCCCAAGCTTCAACTTTAATTTTAAGTTTCTCGTGTGATGCTTCCTTCTTCAAGATGAAAAACTGTGCTTATAATCTTTATCAAAGTCTTAAACTTTGACAAAGATGTTTTGATGATCATTTTTTATAACGACTCAAAATCCATTTTGAAACATCTGCCATAACTTCTTCGGCAAAAACCTCATCCAGTTCTTTGACTTCGGCTTGTGTACAGGTTTTACAATGCTGATACATATGATTCAATCCCGGATAAATCTTCGTCGTAAGATCTTTTGTACCCAGATATTTTTTGAATGAATTGATGTTTTCCTCCGCTGGAACCTGAATGTCTTTATCTCCGTTTCCAACCATTACCGGAATAGTAATTTTTGGCAGATAATTTTCTGGCTTGTAATGAATGTTGTAACGGTACCATTTTCTGTCTGCATCTTTTCCGTAGCGATACAAGAAATCTTTTTCTCTGCCATCCCAAAGATGTATTTCTTTTAATGTTGTCGAATCTTGTGTTTTCATCCATTCATTCAACTTCACTTCCATTGCAGGTTGTGCAGATTCGCCGTCTTTGGTATTGTACACAATGTTGAACATAATGTTATACATTTCCATTTGTTTGGCCACGACTTTATCAGAGAAATTATAGCTTTTTAAAATTGCCGTATTCTGGAGATTCAGCATTTCCAGTCCGCTTACTCCTACTCCTGAAAGACTGACCATAAATTTTACATCTTTATTTCTTGAACTTACAATCGATGCGATCATTCCGCCTTCACTGTGTCCAATTAAACCAATGTAAGATGCATCGATGTTTTTATCACTTTTCAAATACGCAATTTCTTCCTCAATATCATCTGCAAAATCTCCAGTTGTAGCAGTCTGAAAATCTCCAGTCGTTTTACCAAATCCTCTGTCGTCTACGCGCAAAGAAGCGATTCCGTTTTTTGCCAGATAATCTGCCAAAACGGTAAACGATTGTCTTCCCACATAAGTGTAATTTCGATCGTGTTGTCCAGTTCCAGAAATTAAAATCGCTAACGGATATTTCTTTTTTCCTTTCGGAATAGTCAATGTTCCTCCGTAAGTCAGTTTTGTGTTTTTTCCAAGAAAAGTCATATCAATAACCTGATACGGATATGGCTTTTTAGGATGTTGTGGAAAATTTAAAGGCTGAATTTCTTTCTCTTTTTTTAAAACAATTGACGCATTAGTAATAGAATAATAATTAAATATTCCGGCAATTTTTGTTCTTTCTGTGTTGAATTTTCCTTTAAAAGAAAACCCATACATTTCATTTTTAAACGAAAGACTGTCTCCTGCAATCTGCGTTCCTACTTTAATGTTTTTCATTTCAAATTCAGGAATGCTGACCGCTAAAGAATCGGTTTTGTATTTTGATAAATCTCCGGATAAAATAATACGCGAAGAGTTATATTGTGCCTGCCAGATGGTTTGCGAAAAACCAGTCTGACAGCACAATACTAAAATACTGAGATACAAAAAATGAACAATTTTCATTACTTAACCTTTTTTAACTAAATTATTTTTTCTCAGTTTTTAAATATTCGACTATGATCGAAATTTCATCAGCCAATTCGCTTGGACTTCCAAAATAACCATTTGACATCCATCTTAATTTTCCGTTTTGATCAATGATCATTTTTTCTGGAATTCCAGAGAAATGAAATGCTTTTGAATACTTGTCGTAAACCGCATCGAATTTTCCAGTTTTCGGGTTTTTGCTGTCATAAAGAACCGTAAAATCAAATCCTTTTTCTTTAATGAAAGCCTGAGTTTGTGCTTTGAAATCTTTAATATATTCCATTGTATCAACAAAATAGAATTTTACATTCTCATCGGCTTTGTATTTGTTTACGGCCATATTCATTCCCGGCATTGCATTTTTACAAGGTCCGCACCACATTGCCCAGAAATCAAGAACCACAATTTTACCTTTTTGGTCAGCTAATTTTACTTTTCCGCCACGGCTGCTTTCCATTTCAAAACCGTCAATTGGAAGATTGATTAATTCTGAAATTAATTTCTTTTTGTGATCTTCATTAGTATCTGATTTTAAAGACTGAAAATAAGCGTCAAAATCTGCTTCTTTCTTTCCTTCTTTTACAAATAAATCTTTTAAAGTTGCGATAGAAACCGGAGTAATTTTATTTGCTTTTGAAGCCGAAACTAAATACGCTTTTGCTTCAGCCGTTTTTCCTTCTCTTAAAAGCATTCTTGAATACACTTCATTGTACTGTGCATCATCAAACTTCATTATTGGTTTGATTTTTTCTAAATATTTTTTAGATAAATCATAACTTTTGAAAATTTCCAAAAGCTTCGCATAAGTAAAATATTCTCTTGCTGCACTTTGTAATGTTTCTGCTTTCCATTCATTTGGAGATAATTTTCCAAGATATTCTTTTGGCACAAATGCTTCTCTGCTTTCCATTTCCGGAACAATAACATCAGCATATTTTTTAAGCGTTTCCAAAGATGTTTTTTCAGTTCCTTCCTGATCTCTGTCAAAAGGAATAGAAATTAAATGCCAAGCATAATCAACCAACATATTAAATGAAACCGTTTTAACGCTGTTGATCGCATAACTGTAATCTTTGTTTTTTACAATATAATTGTAAACAATGCTTTTTACCATTTTATCATAAAAAAGGCTTTCTGTATCTGTTAAAACATCATCAAAATTATGTTGAGGAAAGTTTTTTTCAAATGCATCATACAGCGCTACTTTTTTATTAAAATCTGTTTCGCTAAATACTTTTTTGATTTCGATATCACGAGCCCAAACTCCGTTTGGATATCTTTTTAGTAAAACATTCTGAACAGAATCTGTAAAGACTTTATGTTCTGGTTGCGCCATTAAACCAATCGCTTTCTGAATGTTGTATTGTGTTGGATTGTCCAGGTTCTTTTCTGTTAAAACAAAACGTACTTCTCTTTTTATTAATTTCGGCTGTTGTTCTCCAGTTTCTAGCTGTTTGATTTTTGCACCTTCATAAAACACATGTGTGCGTGCATTTGGATGGTATTTTAATTCATTATTAATCCAAAACAATGTCACCTCTTTTTTGATGTAAGCACTGTCATGAACAATATTCGGTACTTGATCTTGTAAATCTGGACTTCTTAAAAATCCCCAACCGATATAAGAACCTTCATTTTTATCCAGAATCCAAGAATATGTCATTTTTTCTCCATTATCTTTAATGGTATCCGATTTAAAAACACAGGTAATAAAAGAAGCTTTATTAGAAAGTTTCATTTTAGTCTGCCATTTTTTATCTCCAGTCGATTTTAAAGTAATATCGTCTGCAAGCCATCTGAAATTATCATAAGTATATACAACTCCTTCAACATGATTTGCATTTGCAAGCGGTGTGTTAGCTGCATTGTAAGTAATCGTTATCTCCTCACCTGCGTTTGGATGTTCTGGCGAAACAAGAAATTTTTCTCCCCCGCTTTGAGCCATTAAAGTACTTGTGATACCGAAAAATAATAGTATCAGTTTGATATTTTTCATTTGTTTGTTTTTTGAAATTTAGTGCACTCAAAAAAGCCTGAGTGCACTTTTATGATTATTGTAATTATGGATTCTGTTGTAAGTTTGGAGCGTATTCAAAATAAATTGGAGCAAATGGCATTTGATATCGATCGCTGTTTGGCGCAAGTGTAAAAGTTTGTCCGGCAAAAGTGTGCGTAATGGTTCTAGCAAATTCTGGTTCTTTATTTAGTCTTTTCAAATCAAACCATCTAAAACCACCAGATCCCATTAATTCTCTTCTTCTTTCTGCTAAGACTTTGTTCAAAGCATCTTTACTATCTGTTGCCGTCAAAGCCACAAATTGTCCGGCTCTAAATCTTTTTTGTCTTAATTTATTGATTTCAGCCATTGCTAAATCGCCAGAACCTGCTCTCGCAAGACATTCTGCTTTTGTTAACATCATTTCTGGTACGGTTGGACCGGCATTTCTGCTTTCTCCTGTCAAACCTTCTTTAGCATAGGTTCTTCCTACCGTATATTCAGAATTAAAACTACTTGTGGGCTTAGTAAACAATACGTAACGTAAATCATTAGTATCAAATGAATTAATTAATTCGTTACTTAATGATAACAATTGAGGTGCATAAGAATATGAACTATATCCATTCCACTTTGATAATAGCAATTCTTTATCGAGTTTTCTTGATGGAAAAGCTCCAAATTCAAAATCTGCCAAATTGTTCAATGTACTTTGCAATGCCAATGATTTTTCGGCATTCTCTAATGCTAAAGGATAATTGCGCATGTACAAATATGCTCTGGACAAAAGTGCATATGCTGCTGCTCTTGAAGGAAATGCTATATTATTATTAGTATTAACTGGTTTTAAACCCGCATTGACAGCATCATTTAAGTCACTAAGAATTACATCATAGGCAGCCTGAACCGAGGTCCTTTTTATGTCATCTGAAACAGTTGGAGTGGTAAAAAGAACAATTCCCGGGTCTGTTGCAGAAGTTGTGGCGTCATACGCTTTTCCGAAAGTATTTACCAAAGTCAGAAAAATAAAAGCACGATGTACTTCTGCTTCTCCTTTTAAGGCTGCCTTTTCGGCTTCAGTTCCGTTTTTGCTTTTCATTACCTCATTAATTACAATATTAGCATAAGATAATGCTGTATACAGAGTATTCATATCATAATCATTATCGCCATCAAAATAGACTTTTTCTGACCATTTATACAAATTGGTAAAAGGACGATAATAATCAGATCCGCCTAAAGCAGAAGTTTGTGCGTCATTTTGAAAACTGATATCATCTGATGCAACATCTACAATTCCATAAGATTTCTCTAGTACAGAAGTATTATTTAAAAGATATCTGTAGTTGGATGTTTCTTCTGGTATTAATTTTCCTTCGGTCTTGATATCTACGTAGTTATCACAGCTTAAAACAGTTGCTCCTATTGCAGCAATTGCGATGTATTTTAAATATTTTTTCATCTTAAAAAATTAAAAATTAACATTAAAACCAATGGAATAAATGGCCGTTGCAGGCAGTTTCATATTAGTTCCTGTGTACGGTAAAAAGTCAGGATCCAGACCGTCTTTATTTTTTCTCCAGAAGAAACCAAGATTTCTAGCTGTAAAAGTTATCGAAGCGCCTCTTACAATTCCTCTGTTAATAAGACTTGTCATATCGTATTTTAAAGAAAGTTCTCTAAAACGAATGTGATCTCCCTCAATAATCCTATCCTCTCCAGCCAGATATCGTATATAACTTAATCCCGTTGATCCCTGAATTCCTGGTACTGATGTAGTAGCTTCGTCACCTGGACTTCTCCATCTTTGATCGATATCAGTATTTAAATCATATTGATTAAATCTACCTTGTCTGTTTACGTAACCTGCGTAAGAAGGTTTAAACAGTACATAATCAAACTTGTAAGTTGCTAAAACATACAATGAGAATTTTTTGTAATTGAAGGTCTGACTGAAACTTCCGTAATACGAAGGAATATTTGTTCCCATGTATTTCATATCCTCAATATCTTTTAAAGAAGTAAAAGAATTTACAATGTTACCTGCTTTGTCATAAATCTGAGTTCTACCAGTCGCATCTAATCCTGCTGATCTAAATGCAAACACACTATTTAAAGGATAACCCGCAATTGGCGGCGTCGATCCTGCACCATTTAAATACTGACTATAATTTTCAAAACGGGAATCTGTAACCTCTGTTTTGTTAAAAGAAAGTACAACAGCAGAATTCCATGTAAAATCTTTCGATTTAAGAATTGTTCCGTTTAAACTTAAATCAATTCCGTGTCCTGCTAAAGTAGCTGCATTTTGTATCAATGTATTGTTTGATGTTCCATAAAATGGCGAAACAGGAAACTCTACAATTAAATCTTTACTGTCTTTTTTATAATATTCTACAGAGCCATTTAATCTACTGTTTATGATGGAGAAATCTAGTCCAAAATTTAAAATTGCTGTTTTTTCCCAACGCAAATTAGGGTTTGCCGGCTGCGTAATAAAAGCATAAGGCTGCTGGGAAAAAGTGTCTAAATCACTTAAACTAATATTTGTAAAAGGAAAAACCTCTAAATTGATATTTCCATTAAAACCATAACTAGCTCTTAAACTCAAACTATTAACAAAGTTTACTTCTTTTAGAAAAGATTCATCTTTAATATTCCATTTTGCTCCTGTAGACCATAAAGGTGTTCTCCTTAATTTTTTACTTACTCCAAAATTGTTGTAATCATCTAAACGCGCACTTCCTGTAAGTGTATATCTATTTTTGAAAGTGTAGCCCGCATTAGCATAATAAGATAAAAATCTTCTCTTAAAGTCTTTATGTGTATCACCATTAGCAAAAGTGTAATTATATCCGTTTACGTCTACATAATTTTGTGATGGAAGACTTATAGAGGTTTGTGTTTTTGAATTATAACCATAAAGTATTCTCGAATCTTGAGTTTCTCCTGTTTCTCTAGCTTCAATACCTGCCATAGCGTTAATCAAATGATCTTCACCAATTAGTCCGTCATAATTTAGTTGTCCACGCATTGTAGAACTGGTTTTTCCAAATTTATTACTTTGAAAAATTCCTCCTAACGGAATTCCGTTTACTAATTCGCCGTTACTGTTTATCGACGTTGCCGAATTGATCATGTCGCGGGCAAAATATGTATTTTCGTTGTACATATTATCATTGGATGAAGTTGAAGTTTCTATGGAATAAGTTCCAACAGCATCTAAACCTTTTAACAATGGAACTGTAGCAGAAACAGTAGCTCCAAAATTTTGCTCGTTTACAGGATTATCTTTGTTCGCTAATTCATCTACATAATTGTAAGTCCACGGCAAATATCCGGCTTGCTCTAACGGAATCGTTTGTGCAGCATAATAATGGCGGTAATAATCAACTGAGTTTCCATCATCTCCAACGATTTGATTGTATGGCAATAATGTGTTTAATGAAGGTGCAAATGGCGAAAGTCCTAAACTATTTTCATTGTATTTAAAAATAGAACCTCTTAAACTTGTTGTCATTTTCACAAAATTAAAAAGCTTAAAATCCTGATTAGACAATAAAGTCAAACGTTGTCCATTGCTTCCTTTTGCCTGAGTTTCTTCTTTAGAATACGATCCTGACATGAAATAAGAATAATCATTTTCTGCTCCACTAAAAGACAAATCATAATTTTGAGTAGTTGAAGCCTGAAGCAAATATTTCTCTAACTGATCATAAGAATTACGGTTACGTAAAACATCTAGTCCTGCATTTCGCTGTGCTTCTGTTATTTGGCCGCGCTTGTACTGAAACATCAAATCCATTCCCTGACTTACAGGAGAAGTAAGCATATAGGTTACACTTGCTGGATCTGTAACCAAATTTTTATCTACAAATTCCTGCTCTAAATTTAAAACCTGAGAAGAATTCATTAAGGGTAATCTTGATAAAGAAGGTTTATTGGAAAAACCATAATTTTGAGAAAAATTAATTCTCGTTTGTCCCTGTTTTCCTTTTTTGGTATTAATGACCATTACACCATTTGCCGCTCTTGCCCCATAAATAGAAGCTGCCGCTGCATCTTTTAGGAACGTTATTTTCTCTATATCATTTGGGTTAATCGTTCTAATATCTAATTCTGTCGGCGTTCCGTCAAGTACAACCAAAGGCATGTCGTTAGAATCTATAGTAGATTTTCCTCTAATTGAAAAATTATAAGCTGTTTTTTCAGATCCAGAACCAAATTTTCTTCCGTATACAAAAGTATTGTCAGCATCTAGCAAATCTAACTGAAGTCCAGCAACCTGACCTTCTAATCGGTGCAAAACGTTATTAACAGGAACTTTTTCTAAGTCTTTTGCCGTAATTGTAACAAAAGAACCTGTAGAACGCTCTTTATCAATGTTTTGATAACCTGTTGAAACAATTTTAACCTCGTCAAGTTTATTTACATCTTCTAATAAAATTGGATTAATAATTACGCTATCGCCTACTGTGATTTCTAGTTTTTTGTACCCCATGTAATCAATAACAAGAACATCTCCTTTTTGGGCCATAATTTCGTATGAACCATCAAAATTGGTGTAAGTCGATACTTTAGTTCCTTTTACCCAGATCGATGCACCAATCAAATATTCTTTTTTGACATTTGTTACAACTCCTTTAATTTTCACTTTTTCTGCCATTACAGAAGCTGTCCCAGTTTTTATATTTGTATTTAAAGCAATAACAATCAATTTGTTATTAGCAAATTCTGCTTTATAATTGTCACCAATTAATTCTTTGATCACAGCCATGACATCAGCGTTGTTTACTGATATATTTACTCTTCGCTGTGCATCAAAAACATCATCACTGTAGAAAAACTCAACATTGGTTTTTCTTGTAATTGTTTTTAAAACATTCGATACTGACTGGTTTTTAGCGTTGATGCTTACTTTTTGGGAATAAGCAAAGGCAACAACGTTAAAAAGAAATATGGTTAATATTAGGGATTTCTTCATAAGATCAAGAAATTTATCCCAAAGCGCGGATTTTACCCCACAATCTTTTGCGGATAGGTTTTTTTTCATACTTTTAAATGTTTTGGTTGGTTAATTGGTTTCGAACTCTTTTTTTCGACTGAACAAAGACTCGCCGGGAAATACTGCAATATTTTCCGGTTTTTTTGTTTTACTTAGTTACGGTTACTTCATACGCTTGGTTTACTTTGGTTATTTTATATTTAATATTCGATGTTTTACTTATAATATCCAGAAAACGATCTATTGGTTCGTCTTTTAAAACAATTCCAGTGAACTTAATCTGCTCTAATTCTTTTTGTTGAAACTTCACCTCAAAATTGTACCATCGCGCCATTTTGTTTAAAATGTTTTTCAGATTCTCATTCTCAAAGTAAAATTTACCGTCTTTCCAGGCAGTATAAACTGCTGCGTCAACATCTACAACTCTTAAACCTGAATTTTTAGAACGAGCCTGCTGCCCCGGATTTAAAATAACGGACTGATTTTCTTCTGAAACTTTTACTTTTCCTTCTGCCAGTGTGGTTTCAAAATTTTGATCTTCCGCGTAAGCGCTAACATTAAAATGCGTTCCTAAAACCGTAACATCGCCAGATTTTGTTTTTACCGTAAACGGACTCTGGGCATTTTTGCTCACTTCAAAATAGGCTTCACCTTCTAAGGTTACATTTCGCGTTTTACCACTAAACTCAACAGGATATTTTAAAGTAGACTTTGAGTTAAGCCAGACCTTTGTTCCGTCTGAAAGACTTACCGCGTAAATGCCGCCAACAGGAACTATCAATGTGTTTTCGCCTGTAGAAACTTTTCCGTTTAGCGCTTTCGCATCATAAACCAAAACATGATTTACATTGGAAATCACTCCATTTTTAGAAACAATTTTTTCTTTTTTAGGTTCTAATGAAACAACAGTTCCGTCTGCTAAAACCAAGGTTGGGTTATTGTATTTTGGTTCAATACTTTTTACAACTACCTCTTTGTTTGTCAATTGATCTTCATTAGTATTCATATAAAAGAAAACAGAAGAGATTCCAGCCAAAAGAATTAGAACTGCTGCATATTTCCATATTTTTTTAAAATTGAAAAGTGGTATAACAGGCGAATCAATAAAACCGATTTTTTCCTTAATTTTTTCGAAAGCTAAATCAATATTCACTTCATTATAAAATCGCTCTTTTGATTTTAAAGTTTCTAAATCAATAACTTTCTGATAATATTCCTGATTTTCGGGTACAGAAAGCCATTCCTGCAAAAGAGCATTTTCTTCCATCGATAATTCTCCTACAAGCAATTGTTTTCTGATAAGAGCTGCGATCATGATTTCTTTCTTTCCTGAAGACATATATTTTTGATATTAAGTATCGGTTATTAACACTTTAAGTAAATGTTATATAACTAAGAGTACAGAATATTAAAAATGGGTGGAAAGTTTTTTGATTTTTTTTAAAGAAAAAGCAAAATAAATAAAAGTTCGGAGTGATTCTTAAGTTTTTCCTTCAATAATTCTATAGCACGAGCGCGCTGAGACTTGACTGTATTGACAGAAATATTGAGTTGTTCGGCTATATCTTTATATTTCATTCCTTCTAAACAAGAAAGTTCAAAAACTTCTTTGCATTTTTGAGGCAATGAATTTAAAGCATCAATGAGAGTCGAATACAACTCATCTTCGAGAATATTAAAATCGAATTCCACAGATTCATCAGAAAGTTTGTGATCTAATTCGACAATTTTTTTCTCTTTTTTTAAAGTTAAAAGAGAACCATTTCTAACCATTGTATACAAATACGATTTTACATCAATGATTTTTTCAAATTTGACGCGATTTTCCCAAAGTTGGAGCATGATGTTTTCGACCACTTCTTCTGCTAGAAAATTGTCTTTCACGAAAGTGTAACTGTAGCTCACAAGACGTGGATACAAAGAATAAAATAGCTCTTTGTAATATGCTTCGTCAATTCTGATATTTTCTTGTTCTAAGCTAATTTTTTGTCCTTGTTTATTTGCGCAAATATAAATTTAATATCAACAAAACATCATTTTTACAAATAATTATCATCAAATTCCTTAAACCACTGCAAAAAAGTAAGAATAAAAAGGTCTTTTGATTTTAAGTGTTTGAAATTGATAAAAACTAAAAATGGTTTATTAAATATACGTAATAAAAGTTTTTTTGTTTTTAATTTGAAATGATTAATCAGAAGTTTTTGTTCTGATTTTAGAAATAAAAATCAAAATAACTGACAGAACCACAAAGGCCAGTAAAACAAAAAAGCCATTTACTAATGCGGTTTTAAAACCTACTTTCGTGACATCAATAAATGGATAAGGATAAAAATTGGTGAGAATTCCATGCAATAATGTGTAGATGATGTAGATGATCGGATATACGAGCCAAGACAGAATAACCTTGAAATTGATTTTTTCCGAACTTACAAAAAACAGCCAGTAAAAGAGAAATAAAGCGGGTACAACGGTATGAAATATTTCGCTTACAATAAGATGATGTCCCTTTAAATCAACAATTTGACGAAGAAGTAAATTGAACACGATTCCGACAATTAAAATATAAACCGTAATTGCTGTAATGGTCGTGCTTTTCCTAAAAAAGGAATTCATATTGCATCTTCCGCCAAATAACAGTAATGCTGTACACAAAAAAACTATAGTATTGGTCAAGATGGTAAAGAAACTGAAAAAACGCACTGCGGCGCTGAAAATGGTAAATTCAGACCCTTTTAAAAGAAGGTAAAACTGTACAGGTAAAGCGTATAATTCGAGAGCAAAAATAATACCCAGCAAAATCTCCCCTTTTATTGTTGTGGTATTTTCTATTTCCATTGTAATAAAAGTCAGTTCACTAAAATAATAAATTTTATCCTAATTTTTACAATACTCTCTTTTGCTTTTCACTCTCTATAATCGTTTTTTCGAGTCGGGACAACTGAGTTTTTTCTTGTTTGGCGCTCATAATCCAATGAATCATTACTTTCTTGTACGAAGGCGCTTGTTTGTCAAAAAATTCCCAAGCTATTTTATTGGTTTTAAATTGCTTTTCGTACGATTCTAAAAGTGGAACTGGCTCTTTTTCGTGCGAGTAAATTTTCGATTTGCTTTCTGTTCTAAAGCTAAATGCTTTCAAACCTGCGTCAGTCATTAAACCCGCTTTAGTCAAATCTTCCATTTTCTGAATATTAATTGCACTCCAAATACTAGAAGTTTTTCTTGGCGTAAAACGAATGGTGTAGCTCTCCTCATCAATTGATTTTCGAACTCCATCAATCCACCCAAAACAAAGCGCCTGATCAACAGATTCTGACCAACTCATAGAAGGCTTTTTACTTGTAACTTTGTAAAAACCAACCAAAAGTTCTTTCTCTTTTTGATGATTGTTCTCTAGCCATTTTCTGAAGTCTGATTGATCTGAGAAGAATGTTGGTGTCATTTGTTTTTTTATAAATATATAAAGAATCTCGCAAAATCGCTAAGACGCAAAGATTAGTAAAAAAACATATAAGTTCAATTAGGTAAAAACCTAAAATAACTTATATGTCTTATAGGGTTCAAAAAACTTTGCGACTTTGCGAGCAATAAATCTGTTTTATTTTTAGAATAACATATTATGTATCGCAAGTTACATTATCCCAATCCTGATCCATATAATTGATCAACCAATTAAGTGCGTATTGTCTTTCGTACACAATTCCCGGATTGATATTTTCAATTTGTCTTCCGTTGATTCTTTCGTCTACACAAGCCCAATTGAATCTATAATACAAATCGGCAGCATCTAAAATCTCACTTTTCGATCGAACTTCATTTACCGCATTTATAAATTCAAACGGATTTTTGTCTTTTCCAACAGGATAATTTTCTGCACTTATATTTTCCAGATTACAAAATTCGTTTGGAAAAGCTAGATGATCGACTTTTTTCAAAGCCCAAGTCAAAGTCCAAATTCCTTCACATTTCCAAGTTTCATACATTTTTTTGTCTTCGGTTGGATCTGCCAAAAACTCTTTTTCTTTTTCGGTTACAAATTCCCAAAGATTATAGTTCTGCAAATAATCAACTGCTTCTTCAGCAGAAATACTATTGAAAGCAACCAAATTCGTAACCGCCAAAACGCTCAATCTCTCTGCAATTTCTTTTGGAGATCTCAGAGTAGTTTCATTTTCAGATTCTACACAAGGTAAATGTCTGTTGATTTTTATACTTTCTCTTTCAAGAATTGCTTCATTTTTTTCTTTTCTCTGAATCTGATCTTCTTCTAATTGCGTTTGATCATTATCAAAATATTCAGAATTAATGTGAACTTCTAAATTTTCTATTTCGCATTTTCCGTCTGTATCAATAATCAAATTCAAATCTTTATCCAGAAAATGCTGTGTTTCAGATTTACTGATAGTAGTTTTTGGCTGAACAAATAAAACAGCATCAAATTCCTGAGCAAGATCTGCTATTATAGCGTTCAATTCTTTTAATTCACCCTTGTCTTCACTAATGGAAAGTTCCGAATTAAGCGTTTCTATTTTATGAAGAAATAACGTTTTTACCTTTTCATTTTCTGCTGGTAATGAATCCACAAAACCATACAATCCTTTAAGATTGGCTGTTAGCTCAGAATCATCAATTTGCGGAATTTGATAAGAGGGAACTGCTCTTTCTCTATAAAAAATAGTCACTTTTTTTGACGGACTTAAGATGCCGCCTTTTACTTCAAATTCAAGATTTTCTCCATTATTTGAAAAAACTCCTTTAGGAACGTGCGAAAGAAATATTTGCTTGATTTTCTCCAGTCCCAAATGATGCGAATAAATTGTACAAGTCATTTTTTGGCTTTTAAAATATTTATGTAAGCTAATATAAGTTTAATTCTACAAAAAAGAAATTATATCATTTTCAATTGTCTGGTTTTCTCTAAAATTAAACCATTTTCTAATTCGACTTCAATCATTATTTCACTATAATTTTTTAATACATTGAAATAACCATTGGGAAACCAAAATGAAAAATTAGTGATTAAAAACCTATTTCCCGAAGTTATATTTTTATTAGAAAAACCTACTTCAAATTCACCATTATTAAAATTATTAAACCATCTCACAAAATCATTAACGTTTTTAAAAATTGGAACTTTTTTAGAAGTTACTTTTCTAAAAACTCTTCCTCCTAAATAATTTTTATTTAAATATTCTAAATATTCATTCTTTTTTGAATCAAAGCAAACACAACTAAAATCGTTTTTGTCAAACAGTCTTTTATTAAATTTCTCAAAGGGATTTAATAAAATAGATTCTTCTTTATTAAATAGCGTCTTAGTAACATCTATTTCTTGTTTATTGTTTTTCAGTAAGATTTTGAAACTTTTTATACTATCATCTGCGCCTCCAAGTCCAGGTTCAATTGCACAATTACAGTTTGAAGATTCTTTATTAGGATTAAATTCTACGTCAAATTTAAATACAACACCTATCTTTTCCTGATTTTTAATGGTATCTGTTGCGGTATACAATAAACATGGAAAATTATTTAGCTTTTTTGAATAGATAATTGCTATATCAACTTCTTTAAGACTAAATGAATTACTTTTTTTTGAATTTTGAGATTTGTTTGCACAGGAAAAGCAGATTAAAAAAAGTGCATAGAATAAAATTTTTCTCATTTTCACATCTTTTTATTTAATAGAATGTTTTAAGAGGGAATGCATAAAAAATCCAAGTTTAAAAAAACTCCATTATTTCTAATGGAGTTCCTTCGTATTTATTTTTATTTTATTCTTTTATTTAATTCTTCAAGTATAAATAAATTTAATTCTAAAGGCCTTTTGTTATTTGGCACTTCAAAGTCTTGTGCCATTGCATTATTAATCAACGCATAACCCTGATACGCTTCGTCGTCGTTAAAAAAAATACTGTTCCAATTATAACTACTATTGAAATCTTTCATTTGAACTCCATTTCCATAAAAATCCAAAGGCAGATAAACAGGGTTTAAAGACAGAACCTTTTTTTCATCTTCCAATCCGTTTTTGAAATATAAAATGGTGTTTTCTAAAGCCTCTTTTGTTCTTTTCTTTATCTGATCTTTATTTTCAGATTTTTGCGCTTTGTTTCTCCATAAATTGCTTGTCTTTTTAGTAAAATCTAAATCTGAATCTAATGTAAAATCATCTTTTACAAACTTATATCTATGATTCATATTATCTGCAAGCTGTTTTAAATAGGAATCTTTCTTATTTACTTTTTTAGGGTTAGGATCAGATAAACTCAGTTGATTTCCTTTTAGATAATTTACTTTATATATAGGATCCTGAGTTTTACTGTTAGCATAAAACATCAATAAAGAATCATTTTCCCTATACTCCCATTTTCCTTCAATATATCCTCCATCTCCTTCTGTATGAAGAGAATAATAGGTATTATCTTCGTTTAGAACATAATAACTTCCTTTAAAATTTTCATTTCCAAGATCATCAATTTCTTTGTCCCCAACCTCTTGGTCGTAATTTTCACTTTGATTATTTGGATTATACACGTTTCTAAAATCTCATTTTCCTACCAATTGAGATTTGATGTCAGATTTTCCACAGGAAATTAATAATAAAGATGTTAGAGCAAGTAAAGTTTTTTTCATTTAAAATTTGGGGTTAAAAATGGTTAGTTATTTTTTGTTAAACCAAAATGATTGCATTCTTTGTAATGTCAAAGAAGCGCTAATATAAAATTAATTTTAGAACAAAATAAGTTTCTTCTTAATAATAAAAAATTGAACCATATAAGTTATTTAAGTTCAATTTAGTCAAAGCCTAAAATTACTTACATACATCATATGGTTCAAAAACTTAGCGACATTTCTAGATTAATTTACTTTAACATCAATTGTAGACGCTTTTAAATTTCCAGTCGTTGCCTTCAACTGAATCTTTTCTTTCTTTCCGTTTGATTGAATAATGACAACACATTTTCCGTTAAAAAGTTTACAAGAATTGGCTTTGAAAGACTCCAAATTGGCTTGATATCCGTTATCGACACCAACTAATTTTCCTCCGCCAGTAACTTCAAAATTGATTAAATCCATTGCGTTTGGAAGCAGATTTTCATCTTTATCTGTCATCGAAACAGTTACGTAAACCAAATCGTAAGTATCGTTTTTGATTGCTTTTTTATCTGCTTGTAAATCTAATTTTGAAGCTTCTCCTGCAGTATGAATTTCTTTTTCTAAAACAACTTTCCCTCCTCTTTTAGAAACCGCTTTTAATGTTCCCGCTTCAAACTTTACTTTCCATGAAACATGTAAATCATCATTTTGTTTTGATTTTTTACCTAAAGATTTTCCGTTTAAGAACAATTCCACTTCATCGGCATTATTATAATACGCCCAAACGTTGATTTCCTGATCTTTTGTCCAGTTCCAATGTGGTAAAATATGCAGAACGGTTTTGTTCGACCATTCGCTTTGGTACATATAATACACATCTTTTGGAAGTCCGGCTAGATCGACAATTCCGAAATACGAGCTTCTCGCAGGAAACGGATACGGATCTGGTTCTCCGATGTAATCGAATCCCGTCCAGATAAAAGTTCCCGCCATAAAATCCTGACTTTTAATCGTTTTCCAGTTTTCCTCGTGCGTTGCGCCCCAATACGATTTTACCTGATCGTAAGCCGAAACCGTCCAATCTGCGTTTCCATCAAATGGAGCCCCGTGTTTTGTTGGCCAAGCTCTTATCACTTCCGACTGATCGTAATGTCCGCGCGTTTCTAAAGCCGAAACACTTTCTGAAGCCAATATTTTTTGTCCTTTAAATTTAGTTGGAAAGTCTTTATAATCTTCATGTTTGTAATTGAATCCCAAAAGATCTAAAGCGCCAGATTGATAGATAAAATTCTTCTCAATTACATTTTCCGTCAAAGCAGAAGTTACTGGACGAGTAGTATCTAACGATTTTACAATCTTAGCCAATTCTCTTGTAATAGCAATTCCCGTACTATCAAATTGTTCACGGATTTCGTTACCAATACTCCACATCATCACTGATGGATGATTGCGATCTCTTTTGATAAAATCTTCTAAATCCTGTTTGTGCCACGCATCCCAATCTTTATGATAATCGTTGGTTACTTTTTTCTTTTTCCAAACATCAAAAGCTTCATCCTGAACGATGAAACCCATTTCGTCGCACAATTGCATCATTTCTAAAGAATGCGGATTATGAGACATTCTGATAGCGTTTGCTCCCATTTCTTTCATCAAAGTCAGTTTTCTTCTCACGGCGTGAATGTTTTCCACAGCACCCAAAGCACCATTATCATGATGCAGACAAACGCCATAAATTTTAGTCGGAACGCCGTTTAAAGAAAATCCTTTTTCTGCATCGAAATTAAAAAATCTAAATCCGAGTGGCGTTTCGTAATTGTCAATCAATATAGATTTCTCATACACTTTTGTAATGACTTTATACAAATACGGATTTTCTGTATTCCACAATTTCGTTTTATTTAATTCCAGATTATGAACCTTTTTTTCAGAGGTTTTTGCGCCGATTTTTTCTATTGAAATTTTGTTAGCCACTTCTTCATTTTTGGCATCCAAAATAGAAGTAACAAGTGTAAATTCCCTCGCAGTATCATGATCATTATCGATTGTAACTTCAAAATGTATTTTTGATTTCTCTGTTGAAACTTGTGGTGTTGTTACAAAAGTTCCCCACTTTGCTACATGCAATTTCTCGCTGGTCACCAATCTCACGTTTCTATAAATTCCAGAACCCGTATACCATCTTGAATTGGGCTGAGCATCATTATCGACTTTAACTGCAATAGTATTGGCTTGTCCAAAATTTAGGTACGGAGACAAATCATATCCAAAAGAAATATACCCATTCGGACGCATTCCTAATGATTTTCCATTAATAAAAACTTCGCTATTCTTGAAAACACCATCAAATTCTATTGAAACCGTTTTGCTTTTACAACTAGCAGGTAAAGTGAAAATTTTGCGATACCAGCCCTTTCCTGCTGGCAAAAATCCTTGCGCTTGTTTCGTTTTAGCATCTTTATCAAAAGTGCCTTCAATACTCCAATCGTGTGGCAATTGAAGCGTTCTCCAATCTGATGCATTGAAATTAGCATTGATTGCTTCAGGATAATCTCCTAATTTGAAGTTCCAGTTTTTGTTGAAGTCTTCGATGATTCTGGCTTGTTTTTGTGCAAAAATTGCTATTGAAAACAAGATTGCAAATGCAAGTGTAATTTTTTTAAACATATTTTTTATTTTTTTCTCGCAAAGTCGCAGAGTCGCCAAGTAAATTAAACCATATAAGTGATATAAGATAATTTAAGTTTTGCTTAATTGAACTTATATCACTTATATGGTTCAGAAAAAAACTTTGCGCTTTTGCGTCTTTGCGAGATTATTTTTTTATTTACTGAAATTCAAAATTATCCAACATCAACCCTTTCAAATCATCTCCTTCCAAAGTGATTTTATAAGTTCCAGCATTGATATATCCTCCTGATGTTGTGTTTAAAATTTTCCATTTTTCTGGTGAAGGAAAAAATTCAATTGTATCATTTCGCATTAAGATTCCGTACGCATCTTCCATTTTAAATTTTACTTTCAATGGTGTTTCATTTCGATTCATAAAACGAAAACGCATTAAATAGATTCCTGCAACACCTGGTTTTACTTCAAACTCGATACTATTATTGGTCTTTTTTGTGAACTCAATATAATCTGCTTTTTTGAAATTTCCTTTTTCAATTCCAGTTCCATTTGTTTTTGTTTTTTCTGCTTCGATGATTACGACTGGTCTTGAATCGTCTTTTTCGCCCATATCATAAGTTGGAACAACAGCAATTGTCGAAATTGTCTCCCCATTATCAAAAAGAACTTTTTCGCCTTTTTGTACTTTTTTAGTGAAAACATCAAAAGAAATTCCGTTGTTATTTTTCGCTTTTTCTTCTATTTTTTTATAATCTGAAAAACCTTTTGGCATCTTTATTTTATCATCAACTAAAACAAAAACAGTTGATTCTTCTTTTGCCGTAAACGAACCGGAAACTTTTGAATGATCAGAAAACTGTAGATAATCTGCTCCAAAAACTTCTGAAGGTAATTCGGTAAAAACAATTTCCGAATTTGAATATTGTTTTGAATTGATGTCTAACCAAGAAGTGATTTTAAAATCTTTAGCATCTAAACTTACATTCTGAATGTTTTTTGGAGATTCCTCTGCAGGTCTTGCGTGATAATCTTTTGTACCAATTGCAATTGCCGAAATGATCGCTTGACCCGCCTTTACATTTGGAAACGAAATTTTAATTTTTCCGCCCGTGCTTTTTACTTTGAAAGTTTTCTTCAATACTTTATCGTGTCCCGCTTCTGCCCAAATATCAAAGTTTTTTAAAACTACTTTATCGTTTATGGCTACATCAAACAAACGCCAGCCTTTGCAGTCTAATCCGCCGCCAGTTCCGTACCACGGTTCTGTGAAATACAATTCAATTTCATATTCGCCGTCTGGTGCTGGAAATTCATAACGTAATTTATCAACTCCGTATCTGAAATTCTGAAATAATTCCGGATCTTTTGTACCATTTACAGGATCAAAACTGCTTCTCTGACTCGCAAAAAAATCTGGGAGTTTTTGAAAATTATCAGTCCAAGATAAAGAACCCCAAGTATTTTGTCCGCTTTTGTGCATATCGGTTAACCACGTATTTCCGTTACTATCTGTAAATTCTGAACCACCACAATTTACTCTGTAGATATAATTTAAACCTTTTTTGGCTTTTAAAATATCGGTTTTATCAGCAATTAAAGTTTCTAAATTTGGGGCTTTCGGAAGAGTATTCAAAACAATATAATCTTTAGCAACCGCTTTTCCGTTTACGTAGCCAACGGCATATAAAACATTGTACTGAACATTGACGTTGTTAAATATAAAATGCTTTCCAATTCCTGGGTTTTTAAGTTTTCCAAGTGAAACTTTATTCACGTCATTAAACAATTCTACTTCATCACAATTGGAGTAAATATCGATTCCGTTTTTGACTCCGGCTTTATCCCAACGGCTTGGCCACGTGTGCGAAACGATATACACCATCGGATTAGTTTTGTTCGAAGCGTAATTGGCGCGGTACATATAAAACGCATCCAAAGGTTCACCCCAAATGGTGAAAAGTCCTTTATAATTTACTGGTCCAACTTTGTCAATATCTCTAAATCCTTCTCCGTTTTGAACACGTCCCGGATTTTCGTGCGAAGCAAAAAGCCAGTTGAATTGTCCCGCAATTTTATCTCGAACCGATTCTGCTTCTCTCACTTTAATTTCCATTAATTGAGAAAAACGGTTTTCGCTTAAAGTTCCTTTTTGATCGAATTCGCCTTCAGTATGCAAATCGGCAGAACGCCATGCGCCGTATTCGCCGTTTAATAACTGAGTCGTCATTTCCAGATGATATTTCAATGGATCTCCGCCATACGTTCCTGACCAGTTCTGAACGACATTCCAGTCCGTTCCTTCTCCACCGTTACAAGTCGTTACAATTCTTTGTGAAGCCGATAACGGATCCATTTCGCGGATAATCTGTGTGCATTCTTCGGCAAATGCTGCCGGAATTGTGCTTTCATTCTGCAATCCCCACATCACAACTGACGGACTGTTTCTGCGTTCTTTAATCCATTCGCGTAAAAGCGTTTTGAAATTTTCTTTGAATTCTGGTGTGTCGTACCAAATATGCGCCGAAAACTGACTCCAAAATAAGATTCCGTTTTCGTCTAATTCTTTTTGATATAATAAATTATGAGGCTGATGTGCTTCTCTAAAAGCATTAAATCCACCTGCTTTGATTTGCTCGATTCTGGCATGAATCTGTTCGTCAGAAAAGGCATGACTATTTCCTATTTGATGTTCGTATTCGCAAACACCATTTATAAAAACTGGCTCATCATTAATGAAAAAACGATTGTCTTTTCCGTCGCGACTCACAGGCCAGCTTACCCAACGAATTCCGTAAGGTGTTGTTAATTGATCGATTACTTTTCCGTTTTCAGAAACTGAAGTAACCAATTTATACAAATACGGATTCGACGGCGACCACAATTTCGGATTTTGAATTTCTGGTAAAGTCTGAGCAACCGATTTTATTTCGCCCGAAGTATTTTTAACGGTACTTTTTGAGCTTGCCACTTTCTTTCCTGAAGCATCAAAAAGAACATTTTCAATCGTAAGATTTCGGTCTGAAGTTCCGTAATTTTTGATTTCAGTCGTAGTCAATAAAATCGCTTTTTGTTTCGAAACCGATTTGTAATTCCAGATATGAACGCCAAATGGTTCGATTCTGACATCGTTTGTAATGACTAAAGAAACTGGTCTGAAAATCCCCATCGGCTGAGAACCTTCTGAAAATCCCCATTCACCAGAGCAGCCTCCGCAAACCCACGGAAGATCTGCAATAAAAGACGGATGCGATGCTTTTACCAAAATTTGATTTTCTTTTTCTAAAGAAACTGCCTTTGTTATATCAAGCGTAAAAGTGGTTCGCCCACCTTTGTGTTCGCCCACTTTTTTTCCGTTTACCCAAACTGTCGCATAAGAACTAACGCCTTCAAAGAATAAAAAAAGTCTTTTTCCAGTAGTTGTTTTATCGAGTTTTAATGTCTTTTTGTACCATGCAGTACCGTGTAAATTTCCATGTTTTGTTCTCCTGAAACCATAATACTGATCCCAATTGTGAGGCACACTAACCTGCTGCCAATTGGAATCAGTTTTTGGATGGTCTACAAACCTCTCTTCCTGCACCGGAAGATTTTCCAAGATTATGGTTTCCCAAGACGAATTCAGTGAAATTTCTTTGCGTACTGAACTTTTGCTTTGACTCCAAACAAAGCAAAAACTTGAGAAAAAACAAAAAATAAAAAAAACTATTCTGTTCATATTTTTAAACCATATAAGTTATATAAGGTTGATTTAAGTTTTTATTCTGCGCATTTTTGTCATTTCGACCGAAGGGAGAAATCACACTAGAAACTCCGCAATCTTTGTCGCCAATCTTTGCAGAGTTTCGAGTGTGATTTTTCGTTCCTCGAAATGACAGACTGTTGTCGAGCTTCTTGTCGAATTCCGTGTGTGATTCTTCCTCGCTGTACGTCCTGCAAGGTTTTTAAAACCTTGAAGGAACGTGGACATTCTTAATCTAAACCTGACGGGTTTTAAAAACCCGTCAGGTTTAACATTGTCTTTAATAAAACAACCAATCTACCGCTGCTTTTTCTCCCGCATCGATATAACCGACATCACGTGGTGTTATATTTTGATCGGCATCGATAAAACCTAAAATCAATACTTTTCCTTTTCCTAAATCTAATTTATTTTCTCCAGGTTGGAAAGTGTAGGTATGAATATTTACACGTGGTAACTCTTTCAGATTCATAGCACTTGCCAGAATTACTTCGGCTTGACCGTGGGCATTTCCCGCAGCATCGGTTTCTAAACTTGGCGGCAATAAAAATCGCTTTTGATCTGAATTAAAATATCCAACCACTAATTTAACCGCTTTTGTATTTCTAAACTTCAAATGAGTTCCTTTTTCGTTTTGATCGTTTTCTACGAATGAAAATCCTTTTAGGTTTTGAAGTTCAGGTGCTATTTTAGTTAATTCAGAAATATCTGTTCCATACACTTTTGTTCCGGTTTTTACTAAATATGTCCCTGGTTTTTCGTCTAGGAAAGTTACTTCTGCCGTTTTCCAAGGTTTTCCTTCTTTGCTTTCGATTTTACCATCTTTTGAAACTTTTAATTTTTCTAAATTTCTTTTGAAATTAGCCAATTCACGCTCGTAGTGCGGCAATAATTCAGCCCATGTTTTGTTGTTTCCATCGTCTCCACCAATCGGAATTCTACGTTGTGCAGTTTGCATACTGTTGGCATAGTAATATGTATCTTTCGTTAATTTTACCAATAATTCGTAATGCTCCAAACTTTTTTCTAAATGAGGCGTTGCTTTGTCTAAGTCGGCAATATCATTTGAATAACTGTATCTCAAAACCAATAAGGCTGCTTTTACTTTTTCTGAAAAGAAATCGGCGAAAGCTTTATAAGCATGCATATCATTTTTAAGACGTGCAAATTCTTCTTTGTCTTTTGTTACGCTTGCTTCTGCTTTGTCGATGGCTTCAACAGCCAATCTTCCGTGTTCTGTAATTTCAGCAATAATCTGTGTTGGAAGTTCGCCAGAATGTGGCTCTTTGTTCCATTCTTTTTTAGCATATTCTAAAAGTAATTCGCCCGCTGGTCCGCAAGATTCGTGGAATCCCGGATAAACTCTCCATTTTGACGGATTCACCAATTGGCTTTCGAACATTCCTAATAATAAAGTTTGTCTGTTTCCTTCTGTAATTCCGAAACGTCTTAAGGTTTTTGGAGCAATTTCTCCTGTTTCTTCGTACGCTTTTAAAATGTTATTTGCTGCTTCTTGCGTTGTTCCGAATTTCGCAGCTAAATCTTTATCCCAAAATTTAACTTCTTCATTTCTGTCTCTTTTACTGTCCCAGGCGTATCTTGCCCAAGCTTTGTACCAAATCCAGTCGCGATCCATCTCCAACAAACGCTCACCCGATTTTGTGTTATCTGCAGAATACGGCCAATCCCAATAAGAAGCTTGCGGATATAAGTGTAACGCATTGGCTCCGTGAACGCTATGCATTGCTTTTACGGTTTTCTGAATAAAATCTGGAGAACCATATCTAAAAGGTTCTAAGTTTGCCAAAATGTGAACGTTCTCAATATGAATTGATTTTAGAGCGCTCAACTGTTTGTGCGTTTCGCCCCAAGGTCCGCCCGGCGTGTAAGTTGTTAAAGATTCTCCTGTATATTTACTTTCTGTATAAAGATTTTTGTATAGTGGAAGTGATTTTTCCATAACCAAAGGTCCGTCTGTATCGTGAGAACGCAAAATAATTGGAGGTTCTTCTGTTTTTCCTAATGCTTGTAAACCGTCGCGAACACCCGGAATAATCGTTTTTGTAAACCATTCGACGTCATCATCAACCGTATTAATTGCTTCTCCCAGACAAACCATTAAACCAACATTTGGATATTTTTCGATAAAAGCGGCAATAGATTTTCTGGTATAATCAGACAATAAAGGCGTAATTGGTCTTGAACGATCTTGTGTTTTAATGTTGTAATGCTCTGCAAAAGGCTTTGAAACAATAATATTGTAAAACATCTGAATAACCCAGATTCCTCTTTTGTTTGCTTCAACGGTCAGGAATTTATAGATTTCTTCGTTCTTTTTGAAGTCTTCATCGCTTACTTCAACTGCAAATGGATATTCTTTTAATTTTACTAATGAAGCAAACGGGTGTCCATTCCATAAATACAAAGAATTCATACGGTTTTCTACCAGCATATCTAAGTATTTAATCCAAAGTGCTTTATCATAAAACCAAGGAAAAGTTTCTGGAGTATACGGATATTCGTAAACATCGCGTCCCGGAAGATAAACCGGTTTCTGCATTCCGATGCAAGCTCCACGCAAAACCATTTCCGGACTGTCGTCAATATTGATTTCTGAAGGAAGCTGACCTAAAGTTTTGATACGATCTGCTAATTCTAAAGCGCCGTACAAAGTTCCGCTCGCATCTGTTCCTTCAATGAAAATTACATTTTTTTGCGTACGAATCTGGAAACCTTCTTTCTTGGTTAATTTGCTGTCGTCGATTTTAGCACTTTTAGCATTCTTTTTCCAAAAATCAGTTCCTTTTTCTCCAATAACAATTACTTTATCTTTTGAGTTTTTTAGTTTGTCAACAGAAGTCACTTTGAAACCTTTTGCAGAAAGCGTTTCTGATAATTTATCTGCTCCAAATTTTGCTCTCGGCGAAGTGGCATCACTAACAATGGTAATGTTTTGCGCTGTCGCGAAAGAGACGAAAAAAGATAAAAGTAGTAATTGTAAATATTTCATGGCATACTGTTTTTGGGTATTCTATTTTAAAATTTAATCTGCTTAATCTGCTAGATCTGCGGGAAAAAATAAACTCTCGCAGATTTAGCAGATTTGGCAGATTGATAGTGAAAATTGTGTTGTTTAACTTTTACATATTTTCACTAATGTTTTGTTAATTCTGGAAGATTTTCTTCAAGTAAGCTACATTTGCTCCGTAATTGGCTTTTACATTATGCACTTGTGTCACGTCTCTCGAACGTTCTACAATAAGCCAACCGCTCCATTTCATTTCGTCTAGAGTCTGTTTAATTCTTGGCATATCGATTGCTGGATCTTTTTCTAACCAAAATTGATCGGTATTTGAAGCGTGGATCTGTGCCAAATATTTCTTTCCTAATATTTTTAATTCAGAAGAAATATCTCTTTTATTGTCTAAAGCATTCGCAAAGTTGAAAGAACTTTTAATGTATTTTGAACCGACTTCATCTAAAAGTTTTTTCTCTTCTGTCGCGCTCAAAGAAGTTTCAATCGCAATTACACCGCCAATTTTCCCCACTTCTTTTCCTGCCCATTGCAATCTTTTGATTACTTCTGGACGCAGTTCTGGATTTTTAACTAAATCGGTTTGCGTTCCTAAAGGAAGATAGGCTGTTTTTAACTTCATGTCTTTCATCGTTTTGATGCAGTCGCTGATCATAGGTATGATTTCTCTTGTCGCAAATGACTGCGCATAAAATCCAGACATCGCAATCGAACTGATTCCAACTCCTGTTTCTTTTGATTTATCTAAGAATTTTTGTCTTTCTACAGGATCGCCTAATTTGCTATCAAAAGTTGGTCGGTTTCCTAAACCTCCCATGTCTAGTTCGATTCCATCTGCTTTTATTTCAGAAGCTAAACCAAAAGCACCTAATTTTTGTCTTTTTAAAATCATCCAGTCGCAAACCGCCACTTTGTATTTTTGCTTTTTGTTTGAAGACTGAGCTGTCGCGCAACTGTTGAATGTTGTTGAAACAACGACAAGCATTGCAATTAATAAATGTTTTTTAGATTTCATTCTTTTATTTTTTTCTGCCACAGATTAAAGGATTATTTGGATTAAAAAATCTGCGATATCTGCTTAATCTGCGGGAAAAATTTTACTCTCGCAGATTAAGCAGATTTTGGAGATTAATTAGAAAAAAAATCATTTTAATCCTTTTAATCTGTGGCTTTTATCTATTTTACTCTTCTTCTGCTTTTACTGCGGTTACGACTTTGTTTTCATCGCCTGGCCAGATTCCGTTTTTGATTGGAAGTGCTTTCAATTTACTTGGATCAACTTTTACATATTTCAGTTTTTCCCTTCTCCATGTGTAAACAATATGCACCATTCCGTCTGAACTTTGAATCATCGAAGGATAAGAATATTGGCTGATTTTTGAGTCTTCTAAAACTAAAGCAGCGTCCCAGTGAATTCCATCTTTAGAAACCGAAACATTCAACGGCGTTCTTGGTCCTTTTGCTTCTGTTCCAGGAGGCAGAACGTGATTGTAAACCAATAAATGTCTGCCGTCTTTTAAAGTTACCGCATCAGTTCCTGAGTTGTTATTGGGAAGTCCGATTAACTCAACATCCGACCATGTTTTTCCTAAGTCTTTTGAAAAAGTGCTGAAGATCGCTCTGTTTCTGGTTCTTCCAATGGCCTGAATACTTCCGTCTTTGTGGAACAAAATACTCGGCTGAATTGCATTGATTTTTTGTTTTCCTCTTGAAAGCGTATCGCCCATTACCCAGGTTTTTCCGAAATCTGGAGTAGATTCCATACGAAGTCTCCAACCGTCTCCTTCAATACTTGACGGACATAATAAAGTTCCGTTGCTTAATAAAACAGGTTTGTTTTTGATTGGTCCTAAGAAACCATCCGGCATTTTTTGAGCCTCAGACCACGTTTTTCCGCCATCAGAGGACCTTCTGATTATGCCCCACCATTCTGATGGTTTTGGTCCGATTTTATAAAATAACATTAAATCGCCACCCGGAATTTGATATAAAACCGGATTCCAAGTTGGTAATCTCGGGCCTTCTTTCATAACGCCATCGGCAACTTTTACGCCTTCGTTCCAAGTATCGCTTCCTTTTGGTTTGATAGCAACGTAAATGCAAACGTCAGGATTTCTTTCGTGAGTTCCGCCAAACCATGATGCAACTAAATCACCATTTGTAGCTTCGACTATTGTAATCGCGTGGCAAGACGGATAAGGCGCTTTATCGTAAACAAATTGATCTACAAGAATTCCTTCTTTCCAAGTTTTCTTTTCTAAAACCGATTTACAACTTCCTAAAAGTAAAAGTCCAAACAATACAAATACTAATTTTGTTACCTTCATTCTAAATTTTATTATGAATTAAAATTTTCGATTATAAATACATTCCTAATATTATTTTAGGCAAAAATATTTATTAAGTGTAAAAATAACACTAAAAAATTAACAATGTATCCTGTACTGTCCCGAAATCCTAAAAATGCGGGTTATTTAACGTTTACCGCATAATTTCCTGACGAAAGTGTGATAATAACCTGATTTTTATCTGTTGTATAACTATATGAAGTCTTATCCAGATTCTGTTTATTAATTAAAACTTTAGAAATATCACTTGCAGGAAGATATACAATTGCAGAAGTATTCGCAGGAACAGTGATATTCCAAACCAAAGACTTTTTATCTTTTTTCCAGTCGCTTTTGATAGTTCCGTAAACCGATTCGTATGAAGCATTTACATAAGTCAATCCTGCATTGAAATCTGGTTTCATAATAATTTGTTTGAAGCCTGGAGTTTCAGGATTGCTTTTGATTCCCGCCATATTTTCGTAATACCAAATCAATAAATCGCCTAAAAGCATCACGTGATTTTGCGAATTCATTGCAGGATCTGCCGTATTTCCGTTCCAAAGTTCCCAAATCGTAGTTGCACCATTTTCGACCATATATCCCCAACTTGGATACGTTTTATTTGAAGCTAATTTGAAAGCCAAATCACCACGACCGAAATTCGTTAAAGTTCGCATTAAAAACTGTGTTCCGATAACGCCTGTACTGACGTGACCATTTTTAGTTACTTCAACTTCATGCACCAAGTTTTCGAATATTTTGGTTTGAAGTCCATCTGGAACCATTCCGAAAGTTAAAGGCAATAAATTGGCTGTTACGGTATTATTAGCGTAACTATTTTTTTCTTTGTTTAAATATTTGGCATTGAATGCGTTTTTGATTCTTAAAGCCAAATCATCATAATTCTGAATGTCATTTTCATTTTTAGAAATGACAGCAAACTTCTTCATGATGTTCAAAAGGTTGTAATAAAACGCACTCGAAATCAATTCGCCATCTGTTAAACGAGCAGGATCTTTCGAACGGATTAATTCCAACGATTCTGGCGGCACGCACCAATCTCCATATTTATCTTTAGTCATTAAATCATCAACCAAATAATTTTCTTCCATATAATCCATCCATTTTTTCATGTATGGATATTGTTTTTCAACCACTTTTGCATCGCCAAATTGCTGATATAACATGTCTGCAACCGTGATATAGGTTCCCGGCCAAGTCACATTATCTCCGTAATAGCGCCAAAAAGCGGGTGCCACATCTGGAAGTCCGCCATCAATGGTTTGCGAGTTTTTAATATCGTCTAACCATTTTGCATATAAGGTCTGATTATCAAACAAAAAACTTTCGCCATAAGCGCCCGTTGTTCTGTCTCCTAACCAAGGCTGACGCTCGTTTCTCTGTGGACAATCGATTGGCATTCCTTTGTAATTTCCGCTAATTCCCCACCAAGCATTTTTAAAAATCTGATTCATTATTGGGTTTGAAGAATCAAAAGCTCCTGTGGTCTGAATGTCATCATAAACTACTTTTCCAATGAAATTTTCTAGAGTTGGTTTTGTTATATAACCTGAAATTTCAACAAATCTAAATCCGTGGAAGACAAAACGAGGCTCCCAAATTTCTTCTCCTTCGCCTTTTAAAGTATAAATATCGGTAGTTTTTGCATCACGCAAATTGGCAATGTACAACGAACCATTTGGCTGAAGCGATTCAGCAAATTTCATCGTGATTTTATCGCCTTTATTACCTTTCACTTTCAATTGCAACCAGCCCACCATATTTTGCCCCATATCTAAGATATAAGTTCCTTTAGGCGTTTGTTTTATCGAAATCGGTTTTACTTCACGCTTCACTTTCATATTAGCCGACATCTGTCCTTCGTAGAATCCGCCTGGTTCCTGAACATATTCTGCCGAAAACCATTTTTTATCATCAAAATTAACGGTATTCCAGCCTCTCATTTCTTTGCGGGCGTCGTATTCTTCTCCGTCGTATTCGTTGTTGGATAAAATTGGTCCGTCAGTTGTTATTTTCCAAGTATCATCGGTTCTAATTACGTCTTTACTTCCATCTGTATATTCGATAAATAACTGCAAAGCCATTTTCGGGTAACCAAAAGTTTTGATTTTGTAAGGTTTGTAATCCTGACGCATCGTGAAAAAACGTCCATTTCCTAAAATCGTTCCTAACATGTTTTTACCTTCTTGCAATTGCGAAGTCACATCAAAAACATTGTATTTTACATTCTTCGTATAATCTGTTGGAACTGGAGCTAAAACCTGATCTCCAATTTTATTTCCGTTAATGTAAAGTTCATACAATCCCATTCCAATGATATAAACCTTAGCATTTTTGACTTTCTTTTTCAGGTTGATTTCTTTTCGAAGATAACGTGCAGATAATCTCGAATACTGCGAAATACTATCGCCAGGAGAAGTTTTTTCGTAACCAATCCATCGTGTTGATTTCCAGTCTGCATAAGTCAAAATCCCAATGCTGAAATGTGCATTTTCTTTGGATTGAACTTCTCCTTTATTGGTAAAAACAGTTACTTTCCAAAAAACATCTTGACGATCTTTGAGCTTTTTTCCGTTATAAATTATATTAACAGAAGCATCGCTTTCCACTTTTCCACTGTTCCATAAATCACCATCTCCAACATTTAGTTTTTCTAAACTTGAAGATGCAATAATTTGATAAGCTGTTTGTTTTACATCGTTTACCTCTGCTTTTATTTTCCAACTTAATCTTGGCTGTAAAACGTCAATTCCTTCCGGATTGGTCAGCATTTCGCATTTTAAATCACTTACAACTATTTTGTTTTGGGCTTTCCCCGAAATTGTGAAAAATGAAATGATTAATGTAAGATGTAAAAAAAACTTTTTCATGATATTATTATTAAGCTTTTTGAGGCTTTATTTTTTGGTTCTCTCGCAGATTTTGCAGATTGAGTGGATTATTTTCTGCCAATGATTTCTCAGATTAAAAGGATTTTTTATCTGCTTGATCTGCAAAATCTGCGAGAGAAAAAAACTCAGCGAAAATCTGTTTAATCAGTAAAATCTGTGGCTAATATTTACTCCGAAATCACTCGCTCCAATTTCTCAGAAAACGCAATTTCTTTTCCGTTTTTAAAAACTCTAAACCCTTTTCCTTTTTTATATTTTTCTCCAGTTTTATCCCAAAGAATCGTAATTATATTGCCGTGATACAAAATATTATCCAGACAAAACCAATCCCATTTTTCTTGCGGAATCAACGGATTTACTTCAATCTTTTCATCAGCTCTCGGACGCAAACCAACCAACCCTGTAATCATTAAATCGTTGAAAGTCGAGTGATTGTAGTAACGGCTTCTTTCTCTGTCGCCCATTAACCAGTAACCCGTCGTTTCGTCCAAATATTCGCCAAGATAAGGTTTTCCTCTATAATACTGCGACTGAACGTACAATTCCATTTGTTTGAAATAATCTGGTTTTCCAACAAAATTCTGATCGTAACCATTCAAAACATTCGCCATAGCCGTCAAAGTCTGCGAACTTGCAAAAGGCCAAATCGCGCCGTCCCACTCACAAGTTCCAGTTCCGTGAGTTCTAAAACGCGGACTTCTTCTTTCTGCTGTCGTTAAACCAAACGGAGCTGAAAATCCTTTTTCATCTTTTACTTGTTCCCAGGCTTTCTCAAAACCTTTTCCTTTTTCAGGAAGATTAAAATACCACGGAATAAATCCGATTGCTTCTCGAACTTGTGCCAGCGTATCTTTTTGTGTCAAAGTTTCAAAAAATTCACTTTTCTGATTCCACAATTTCGTTTCCACTAATTGCTTCAAATCATCCGCTTTAGCTTTGAATTTTGCTTCAGCATCTTTATCGCCTTTCAATTCAGCCATTTTCGAAATTGCAACGGCATTTCCGTACATATAACTGTTAATCGTTGGTCTTGCATTTTGCACTTTTCGCCCGCCGCTCAAGGATTCCTCCATTCCATCTTTGACATCATGTTGCCAAAACAAACCATCCTTGCGCTGACGGTCTTTTTCCCAAACCGCATAATCGGTAACCATATCTGGATACATATCCAATAAAAAAATTTCATCTTTATTTACCAAATAACGATTGTACAAAGCATCGGCTGTCCAACTGCTGAATTTATACAATTTGTTCATCGGTTTTCCCTCATTTCCGCGGTACCAAAGTTTCACATCCTGCTCAATATATTTAGGATCATGGACCCATCTGAATTCGTTAATATGATGCCCCAAAGCACAACTAATCATATTGTATTTATCTGCATATGAACGATCTACCAAAAACTCTGTAATCGCAAATCCCTGTGGTGTTTGTTTAATGTGCTTACGAACGCTCCACCATCTGAAATAATAGATTTCCTCAAAGTTTTGCTGTGGACATTCAAACAACGGAATATTCTTTTCCATCCAACCCCAGGCACTGTCATTCGGAATCGCAAATTTTAAGTTTTCGTCTTCCATCGTGTTGAAGTAATCAACATAATGTTTGAAGTTTTTTTCTTTTAAAACAGCCGATTTTCCTAATTGCGTAGATTCTGCACCAGATTTGCAACTGCTGTTTAAGCAAGCAATTATGATGGAAAGAGCTATTATTTTATGTTTGAAATTTGTCAACATCTTATTCATTTAATTTTAATATTTTGGGCGTGTCCCTCCGGGTCGTGCTGTCCGTTCCCGCTTCCCGATGAAAAATCGGGAGAGCTCCACTTCCATCACTCACGCAGAGACGTCTTCGTTTTTTTCAACACCTCTATTTTCCTGCAAGGTTTTCAAAACCTTGTAGGTATTTTAATTATTAAATTCCCCTCTTTATCTGTCATTTCGACGAAGGAGACCCGAGCGATAGCGAATAGGCGAAGCAAATCACACTAGTTTGTCTACACAGTTTGGCTTTTCTTTGGCGAGTTTCGAGTGTGATTCCTCGTTCCTCGGAATGACAAACTAGACTTGCTATTTAATACCTACCAGGTTTTCAAAACCTTGCGGGAATCGCGGCCAAACTTTATATTTTCTTATATAACTCATATGGTTTAAAAAAAATTAATTCCCCATAAAACTAGAACCGCAATTTAATACCTACAAGGTTTTGGAAACCTTGCAGGAACGACCTCACTTTTATATTTCCTTATATCACTTATATGGTTTAAAAAATTTAATTCCCTGCAAAAGTATAAGTCTGCCCTGCTTTCATATTCACATCGTAAATATTGTAATTTGGTAATTTTACTTTTTCCAGTTTCGCTTCACTTGAAATAATTGGTTTCTTCACTTCAACATCATAAAACAAAGGATTTGCATTTTTACCTTTCGCTTTTTTAAGTGAAGAACCACTCAAAGTATTTTCCACTTTCAAACGGCAGTTTCCTCCAATTTTCGAATAGATTTTTAAAGTCGAAACTTTATTGTTTTTCCAAGTCATATCGATTAAAAAACCGCCTCTTGCTACTAAACCTTTTATACTTCCTTCTTTCCAAACCGTTGGTAAAGCAGGCAATAAATGAATCGCATCTTCCTGACTCTGCATCAGCATTTCGGCAAAACCGGCAGTACAGCCAAAATTTCCATCAATTTGAAAAGGCTGATGCGCATCTAACATATTCGGATACGTTCCTCCTCCTTTTCTTTGGTCAGCCGTTACCAAATGCAATTGATCCTGAATCAATTTATAAGCGTGATTTCCGTCTAAAAGTCTTGCCCATAAATTCACTTTCCAGCCCATTGACCATCCTGTAGATTCGTCTGTTCTGTAAATCAAAGATTGTTTCGCCGCTTCGAATAATTCAGGTGTTTTTATTGGCGAAATCTGATTACTCGGATACAATCCGTACAAATGCGAAACGTGTCTGTGATTGTCTTTCGGATTATCCCAATCATCCTGCCATTCCTGCAATTGACTGTGTTTTCCCACTTTCATTGGAGGCATTTTTGCCAAAGCATCACTTACTTTTTTGGTATAAGCAGCATCTGGCGAAACCAACGCAGAAGCTTGGATAACATGCGTAAACAAATCAAAAACCAACTGATTGTCCATTGTTGTTCCCGATGCAATTGTTGCTTTTCCAGTTCCTCCAGCATGTGTGTTTTCTGGAGAACTTGAAGGCACTACAACCAAATATCCTGTGTTTGGATCAACTATCATAAAATCTAAAAAGAAATCGGCGGCGCCTTTCATAATCGGATAAATTTCTGCTAAATATTTTTTATCTCCTGTATATAAATATCTTTCCCATAAATCCTGGCAAACCCAAGCACCGCCTGTCGGCCACATTCCTGAAGCAGCTGAATCGACTGGAGCGGTTACGCGCCAAATATCGGTGTTGTGATGCAGCACCCAACCGCTTGCATTGTACATCATTTTTGCTGTTTCTGCACCTGTTACACTTAATTCTTTTGCCATTTGAACAAAAGGCTCGTGCATTTCCTGAAGATTCGTTACTTGCGCTGGCCAATAATTCATTTCGGCATTGATGTTTGTTGTGTATTTACTGTCCCAAGGCGGCGTTACCATATCGTTCCAAATTCCTTGTAAATTTGCCGGCTGTCCGCCTGGCTGAGAACTTGAAATTAAAAGATAACGTCCAAACTGGAAATACAAAGCCGCCAATTGCGGATCAAATTGTTTAGAAAAGTCTCTAATTCTTTCGTTTGTTGGTTTCTTAATCAATTCATTTGAACCTAAATCCAAACTAACTCGGTTGAAGAATTTTTGGTAATAATCAACATGTGCTTTTTTGATTTCGTCGAAACTTTTTGGTAAAGCTTGCTCTAAAAATGATTTACTTTTCGCAATTTCATCTGCGGAAATATCTTTATAATTTTTAAAATTAGTTGCAATCGAAATGTATAAAGTCACTTCATCGGCTTTATTAATACTTAAAACACCATTGCTAGCATCAATTTCTCCTCCTGTATTTTTAGCCGTAAGTCTTCCCTGAAATTTTACTTTTCCTTTTACATTTTCAAAGTTCGTTCCTAAACCTGAAAGTATAATTTGATTTCCTTCCGTCGAAGCGACTGTTTTATCAATCGGAGAATTCATGAAAACATTACATGTAATCTGACCCGGTTTACTCGCAGAAAGCTTCACCACAATGACCTGATCTGAAAATGCAGTTAGAATTTCTCTTGTAAATTCAATACCATTTACTTTGTATTTTACTTTTGCCGTAGCATTGCTGATGTCTAAATCTCTGTAATAATCGGTATATTTTTGATGTCCTGCGAATGAAATATAAACGCTTCCGAAAGTCTGATACGGCATTCCGTCATTGGTTTGCGACATGATATCTTTTGTAGCCAAATCTTGCGCTTCGTCAAATTTTCCGTCAAAAATAAGCTGTCTTACTTTTGGCAGAGCTTCAATTGATTTTGAATGTGCATTACTGTTTGGAGATCCTGCCCAAATTGTTTCTTCATTCAATTGCAAACGTTCAACTGCTGGATCACCAAAAACCATTGCGCCCAAACGTCCGTTGCCTAATGGTAAGGCTTCGTTCCAGATTGTGGCAGGTTTATCGTACCATAATTTCAGATCGTTTTGCGCTGTTGCAGCAAATGAAAAAATTCCAAAACAGATTGCTGTGATTTTAAATTTTAATCTCATATGTATATTTTTTTTTCGCCACGAATTACACTAATTCGCACTAATTTCTTTTTTAATTTTTATTCAATTTCTCTAATTTGTTTTAGCCACTGATTAAAGAATTTCACTGATTAAAATCTGCTTAATTTGCTAAATCTGCGGGAAAAAATTTTACTCTCACAGATTTTGCAGATTCAACAGATAAAAAAAATCTCTTTAATCTTTTTAATCTGTGGCAAAAAAAATAATTCGTGCAAATTCGTGAAATTGCTTCGCCTGTTCGCTATCGCTCGGGTCGTGGCTATTTTTTCACCTCATAAACCTTCAGATTTTTTTCTCCGAACATTTCATATAATTTATTGATGTCTTTTAGCGCATTTTTTGGGAGTTTTTCTCCTTTATCTCCAAAAACAAACAGCTTCTCTTTTGGTTCAATTACACAAGTCGATTCGTCCATTTCGCCTTTTTCATTCTTCACTTTATTCAAATCTAAATTTAAATATTTCGCCATAAATGGATATAAAGCCATACGTTTCGAAATTCCGAAATCATGTCCTTCTTTTGCAAAGTGAGCATTTTCTACCAAATCTTTTTTACCGTATAATTCATAAGTTCTTTGAATGAATGGAAATTCCAATTCTGGAACTGCTAGTGTCCAATCTTTTCCATCTGAAACAATCAATTGCGGTTTTGGAGCCATCATGGCTGAGATTTCGGCATTGTTTGTTCCGTTTCCGCATAAGTGGATTCCGCGTCCGCTTTCGCACGGGCATCCGCCAGAAAAATGAGAAGAAACCATTACAACTGGAGCTGAAACTTTTACACGGTCATCAATCGCTGCTAAAAACATGGTGTGCGATCCTCCTCCAGAACCTCCAGTAACACCGACTCTTGTCATATCAGCATTTTTTACGGTTGCTAAATAATCCAAGAAACGAATTCCTGTCAAAACCTGAACGGTCGATGCAATGCTGTTTCGGTGCGTTTCTTCTGGGAACTGCAAAAGCGATTCTCCCCAAGCAAATAAATCATAAGCTACCACAATTGCGCCCATCTTCGCCATCATGGCGCATCTGTATTGTTCATCTTTTCTATATCTTCCGTCGCCAAAATGTCCGTCAGGAGTTAAGATAACCGCCGATTTTTTATTTAATGGATACGGTTTGTAAATGGAACCTGTTGCGTAAACGCCAGGCAAAATTTCTAAGGCAATATTCTCTACACTGTAATCCTTGTAGACTCTTTTTGGAGTTAAAAGTGGTTTAGATTTTGGCATTGGGGGAGCCTTTTCTAATCCAAATGAGGTTATCATACAAGCTTTTAACTCCATTTTACGTTTCTCCCATTGTTCTTTGGTCGAATAAAGGTTTTCTAAATAGAACAAGCGTTCTTTTCCTTTGTCTACAGAGACTTTATGGTTTTCATATTTACGAATAATGTAACTTCCGTCCGGCTGTTTGAAATACATCAATTCGAAGGGAGCCAAAATATTGGTTAATGAAAGCGGCAGATTTCCGGGTTCAATTCTCCAATCGGCATAATCCAGTTCTTTTCCTTTTAGTAAACCTCTGTCATCGTTGATCGTTACGTTAAAAAGTATTTCAATATTTTTCAAAGTTTCTGAAACTGGTTTTCTAAAATTAGTATCAGAAGTGCTTTGTGCGTTGGCAAATGTCAAAGCAAAAATGGAAACAAAGAGGATGTATTTTAAATTTTTCATTTTTAATAGTATTGTGTTTTTTTGGTACGCTGATGAGACGGATTTACTTCGTAAAGACGCGGATAAAAACGGATTTTTTTGTTATTAAAAAGAAAAAAATCCGTGTCAATCAGCGTTTTCGCGAAAGCGAATCTGTATCATCCGCGTTCTATATTGTGCATTCTATATTATAAATTCCAGATCCAAATTCTAAAAAGGGCTTTTGATCCTTTTCATTAAAACCTGCTCCAACTCTTTTATTATCTATTTTTATTTCAGAATCTTTTGCAACTGGCAGTTTTATCGTGGCTGTTGTATTTACCGGAATCTCCACATTCAGAATAAATTTGCAGTCTTTTTTCTCCCAAGAAGAAGCAATTTTTCCATAAACCGATTGATAATCCGCCTTCGCGAAAGTCATATCGCCAACTACTTCCGGCTGAATGAAGAAATGTTTGAATCCTGGTTTTTCAGGATCGGACATAATTCCTGCTAAACTTTGGTAAAACCATTCTTCAATTTGCCCTAACATAAAATGATTCCACGAATTTCCTTTTCTCGGATCCCATTGTTCGGTTAAAGTGGTCAAGCCAAATTTAATCTGAAAACCATAACCCGGCGCATCGTAATGATTGTGCATTCTGTACATGGTTTCGTTTTCTCCGTTTCTCGCCAGAGTTTGAAATAAATAGCGATTTCCAACATCTCCCGTTGTTAAACGATCTCCTTTTTCCTTGATATCAGCCAATAAATTCTGCATTACAGCATCTTTATACTGAGGCTCTACAATATCCATAAAAATCGGAACCGAGTTGCTAAACTGGCTATTGGTTCCGTATTGTTTGGTTTCTGGATTAAAAAATGTTGCGTTAAAAGCTGTTTTTATCTCAGAAGCCAATGTGCTGTATTTCTCAAAATCTTCCGTTTTACCCAATAATTTTGATGCTTTTGCTACTAAAAAAGCTCCGTAATAATAATGCGAAGTCGCCGAAAGTGCAATCGGACTATTCTTAGAATATCCTGCCGGATGCGTTCCGTAATCGTACCAATCACCTAATCCGTGCGAAACGATGTGATTTATAGACTTCGTTTCTAAATAATCGACATACTTTTTCATTACAGGAAAATATCTTTCTAATAATGAAGTGTCTCCGTAATATTCATAATACATCCAAGGCAGAATCACACTTGTAACTCCCCATTCTGGAGAATCGGTAAAATCGCCACCGAAAATCACATATTCTGGCACAATCGTCGGAATTAAACCGTTATCTCTTTGTGCATCAGAAATGTTCTGCATCGTTGCAGGAAGAAAAGTCTGTAAGTTATAATTGAACATTAAACCTGGACCATTCAACTGAATTTCTTCTAACCAACCTAATTTTTCACGTTGCGGACAATCAGTAAAAACACTTTGGAAATTGCTTTTTATTGAATTGTTTATTAATTCATGTGTTTTATTGAAAATTTCATTCGAACATTCAAAACTTCCTGCTTCTCCAGCCGAATTGTAAATGAAATTTGATTTTAAATCTACTAAAGTTGGAAGTTCTTTATTCTTATTTTTGGAATCTTTGTAATTAATATTTTCAATTTGAACATGTTGAAAGCCGTAAAAACTAAATTTTGGTGTCCATTCTTCTGTTCCGTCACCTTTTAAAGTGTAATCGTAATAATAGGGTTTTCCGGATCTTCCTTGCGCGATTGTTCCGTCTTCATTTAATCCTTCTGCAACCCAAACACGAATCGTTTGTCCTCTTTTTCCTTTTACTTTGATAGTTGGGAATCCGGAAAGATTTTGTCCCATATCAAACACATAGAAATTCGGTTTGAGTTCTTTTACCGTTTTAATTTCATATTGTTTCTGAATAGTTACCGGCGGTGCAGTCTGTGGTCGTAAAACTCCTTTTGGTGCTTCCTGAATTACCACTTTTTTCCAATCTCTATCTTTGAAACCTTTTTTGTCCCAGTCTTTTTGCTCTAGGTTAGCATTGTAATCTTCTCCACCAAAAATACTGTTATACGTAGTCGGACTTTTGCTGTATTTCCAACTTCCGTCTGATTTTACAACTCCTTCTGAACCATCATTATATTTGATTTTCATTTTGAAGAACAAAGTCGGCGGACCAAAACTTACAAAAAATTTGGTATATCTCTCTGACAGCGTATTGTACATTCCATTTCCTAATAGAACGCCAATTACATTATCGCCTTTTTGAAAATCTTTTGCACTTAATTCGTAAACATTGTAATTAACCGCTTTGTCGTAATCTGTCCAAAGTGGCGCAAATTGACTGTTCCCAACTTTTTTTCCGTTGATTGTCAGTTCATAATGTCCTAAACCTGAAATATAAACAACGGCTTCTTTGATTTCTTTTTCTACTTCGAAAGGTTTACGAAGCATGATACTTCTACGTGCCAACGAATCGGAAGCGTTTATAAACGAATTCTTTTTTTCTCTGTTGAAAGTCGCTGAATGATAATTTCTTCCTTCTGGCAAATGACTGTCGGCTTTTGTAATAGCACCAATCCAAACGGGTTTTAATTCTGATTCTAGAGGAGTAGTTCTAAAAGAAGCATTTTTACTCCACTTCGAAATTTTTCCAGCTTGGTTCCAAACTTTCACTTTCCAGAAATATTTCGTTTCGTTTTTTAATGGTTTTCCACTGTATGAAATATGCAGATTTTTATCTGAATTTACTCTTCCGCTGTTCCAAATATCGCCATCGTCATTTTTTAGTTTTTCTTCTGAAGATGCTACTAAAATCAAATAAGCGACTTGTGATGCATCTGATTCTTTCGAAACTAATTGCCAGCTTAATCTAGGCTGATTCTGAACGACTGCTAATGGATTTTCGGCCATTTCTGTTGTGAGATGTACAGGCAGAATTTGTCCATTCGAGATCAAAGAGACTAAAATAGTAATTGTTAATAGTATATTTTTTAAATACTTCATTTCTTATTGTTGAGATTAGCACGCGGATGACACGGATTTACTTCGTAAAGACGCGGATAAAAACGGATTTTTATTTTATATTAAAAAATCCGTTCAAATCAGCGTTTTCGCGATAGCGAATCCGTTTCGTCCGCGTTCTATAATTTTTTACAACTTTTTAGTAATCAGAGACTCAATATTGAATACTGCTTCTGGAATTTGTTTTCCGGTTTGAGGCAGGTCATCGTAATCGTCTGTGTCTGGCGCTGTGTCAGGATTTGGCGAGTGTCTTTGTTCTCCTGTGCGGAACATAATTCGCTCGAAACCATCTGTTGGCGCGTACATTATCTTTGTTGATTCTTTTCCGTCGTTTACTTTTATAGTGTATTGACGGTTTTTAGGATCTAATTTAACTGTGATTTTATACGCTTTGTTTTCTTCGTATTTTGCAATGGAACTCAAACGAGCGCCGTTTTTCACTTTTAATTCTCCGTCAGAATCAAAAATTAGTCGTACCGATGGCAGACCTTGTTTATTTTGGAATTCAATCTGCAATAAACCGTGATTATTCTGCTCTGGCATTACGGTGAAAACCGCTTCCAATTTTGATGTGAATGGAATGACTCTTTCGGCACGAGAATAATCAAAATAATCCTGATCTCTTAAAGTCAGCCATTTTTTACCATCGGCTTTCTTTTCGATTTTTGTGGATGCCCAAGAAAGATCGTAGGTATTCCACAATTTCAATTCTTCTCCGTTTGGAAGATTATTGAAAACATCATTTGCCTGTTCTGTCACCACCGAAGTTACAGGAACTGGAATCGACGCAACCCAAATATCTTCTTTGTTCATACTGTAACCCACCCAGATTTTTCCGTCTGGCGGAGTTCCATTTTTTTCTGTGATTCCGCGTACATATTGCGGACCGGCAGATTTGTAGTTTCCGCCATAACGCATCGGACTTACTTCGCCGTGAACCAACAATAAATCTTTATAATTCAGTCCGTCATCACTTGTCGAAATTGCCAACGGCCAACGATATTCTGATGGATTATAAAGCGCTGCATAACGATTATCTGATGTTTTTTGTCCCCAGATTTTAGCGTTACTGTTTACAAAACCTGGCGCACGCAACGGCATATAATCCCAAGATTTTCCGCCGTCTTTACTGATTGATGTTAAAGCGTGTTTCCATAAACCAACCACATTTCCGTTTGGCAGATGATAATAACTAAACGCTTTGTATGGTTTCTGTAACGGAATCAATTCGTCATCGCGATCGGCTTCTTCAACCCATTGTTGTAAAACCAATGGTTCAGAGAGGATTTCTTCGCAGGCTTTGATCAAACCTTTGTCTTTTGATTTGGTATAAAATGGGAATTTTGATTTCGATTTATCCCAAGTTTTATTATATCTGATGAAATAAATTTCGCCCAAACTTCCGTCTTTTTTGATTTCGCGAATCACACGTCCGATTCCTTTTCCGTCGTTTGGATCGTCTTTTTCATCCATCGCGATTCCGTAATACGCCAATGCAAAAAGGCGTTTGTCTTTTGAGGTATAAAAACCCATTCTTTGGTGCATAATTGCATCCAGATTTTTGGCAACACCTTCTACGCCTTCTTTCTTCCATCCATCAGGAATTCTATAAATTGGGAAAATAACTTCTGGTTTTGTCCAAGTTACTCCGTCTTTAGAACTCATAATTAAAGTCTGACTTGGCGGAATATGTTCTCCCGAAGGATCACTCAAATAATGCAGATAAAATGTATTATTCCAATACGCCATCATCGGCTGGTGATTGTATGTCCAGCCAAAACCATCAGCTTTTTCTGGATGTTCACGACTTGCACGCATAATTTGTGTGGCGTGAACTCCAACGGCCGGACTTAACATTCCGTGATGGTAATCAATGTTTGAAAGTGTTTTGCCAATATAACGCACCGTGTCGTTTTGTGCGTTTACAGCTGTACCAACCAAAAGAATTGTGGCTGTTGTAATTATGTTGGTTTTTATGTTTTGGAAAGTAATCATTCTATGGTATTTTTTGAACTTCTAAGAGACCTAACAGGTTTTTAAAACCTGTTAGGTCTGCTCGAGATATTCTATTTCTTTTCAATTAATCCTTTTAAAACTTCGCTTGAAATTGTTGTAATCGTTCCGTGTTTGTGTCCTTCCGGTAGACTTATTTTGGATGAAACATCTTCAAAATGAACAAAATCTGAAGTGCTTAAAGCTTTATAATTTTTTGAACCGTAATTGTCATAATATAGTAACCAGTTTTTGCCCACTTTTACGACTGTTGGACCTTCTGATAAATATTCTGTTAGAGGTGCTGAACTTTTTTTAAACGGACCTAAAGGCGATTTTCCGAAAGCTACTTTTATATTTCTCATTGGTCTTGTGTTGTCTTTTAAAACCAGAACATAATCTTTCTTTCCTTTTTTGACAATCACACAGTCGATTACGCTGAAACCTGGATCGTAATATAATTTTGTATCCGAAAAAGTTTTGAAATCTTTTGTCTTTACGTAATACATTCTGTGATTGTTTTTCTCCTCTTCTACTCCTTTTTCAAAACGGAACGGAATTGTCGATGCCCAGATAATGATGTATTCTTTTTTTACATCGTCATAAAAAATCTCCGGTGCCCAAACATTTACTACTTCTGGCTCGTTTTTCATTACGGGAATATATTGCTGTTCTGACCAATGAATCAAATCTTTTGAACTTGCGTAGCCGAAACCGTTTCCGCCTTTCCAGTCGGTTGTCCAAACCATGTGATATGTTCCGTCGGCTCCTTTTGTAATGGAAGGATCGCGCATGATTTTGCTGGCTCCAATTTCTGGTTTTAAGAATGATCCTTCTAAACCTTTCCAATTGTAACCGTCTTCGCTGTACGCCAAATATAAACCTTCTGTTGCGGGTTCCCTAAACGACGTAAAAAGATAAAGTTCTTTCTTTTTCTGTGCGTAAGATATCGCAAAAATCGAAAAGGTTAATAGGATGAATATTTTTTTCATAATATAAAATTGAACACGAATTTCACGAACTATCACGAATTAAATTGGTGTAAATTCGTGAAATCTGTGTTTTATTATTTTGTGTAATCTATTCTGTAATCGCTTTTTTACCTAAAGAAGCTCCTTTTTTAATTTTCGTTGTTACATTGTTTAAAACATTGTTTTTCATGAAAATATTTTTCGTTTCTTTTCCATCTGCTTCGATAAAAATATCGGTTTGATTGAATGGAAAATTATTGTTGATCAACGTATTAGAAACATTTTCTAATTTGATAACCGGAACTCCTTTTATTGGTGTTGCAGATCCTAAGTTGTCTAAAATCACATTTTTTGAATCTGATATTTTGAACGAAGAACCCGTTGTTGCGTTTACTTTTACATCATGAAATTCAACATCTGTTGCGGTGCTCACGGTAAAACCTTCTTTTCCATCCATATTGATGTTTGAAAAAGTAATGTTTTGAATTGGCATTTCTGTGATTCCTAAAATCTGTCCTGCTTTGTTGACGTTTGAAGCTGTGATATTGCTCATGTGAATGTTTCTAAAAATGGGCGTTTTCTCGGTTACTGGCTCGACTTTAGTGCCTTTATCGTAAAAAAGGCTTAATACAATTGCTTCTTCTTTGATGTTTTTCATGACAATATTATCGACGCGAATATCTTCTACAACTCCGCCTCTACCGCGCGCCGATTTGATGCGGATTCCTCTATCGGTTCCGTCAAAAACACAGTTTGAAATCGTGATTTTTTTGATTCCGCCCGACATTTCACTTCCGATAACCACTCCACCGTGACCGCTTAACATCGTACAGTTTGTAATGGTAACATTTTCTGTCGCTTTTCCGTATTTACGACCGTCTCCATCTCTTCCTGATTTGATTGTAATACAGTCGTCGCCAACGCTGATATGACAATCTGAAATGTGAACATTGGTACAAGAAGAGGGATTTATCCCGTCTGTATTTGGAGAATGCGGATTAAAAATCGAAATTCCGGTAACTCGTACATTATCACAAAATTCCGGATTAATAGTCCAAAATGGTGAATTTTGAAAAGTCACGCCCTCGATCAAAATGTTTTTGCAGTTGTAAGCCTGAAAAAAAGAAGGTCTGAAGAATTTCTTTTCAACCGTTCTTTTGTAATATGGTTCTGTGTAAAGACCTTTGTTTTGCTCTTCCCACATGGTTTGGTATTTTGTTGGAGGCAGAGGTTCTTTGGCGCCTTCGATTCGGTAAACTTCATTCCACCATGCTTTTCCTTGTCCGTCGATTACACCTCTTCCTGTAATAGTGATGTTTTCAACGTCTTTTGCATAAAATAATGGTTGGAAACTTTTCATTACAATTCCTTCGTAACGCATTTCTACATAAGGAAGAAAATCATCGAAATTTTCTGAAAACTTCAAAAGTGCTCCAGAATCTAAGTGAATTGTGATGTTGCTTTTTAGCGTTAAAGCTCCTGTTAGGTATTCTCCTGCTGGAAAAAAGATGGTTCCTCCGCCGTTTTTAGATGCTTTTTCGATGGTTTTTTGAATGGCTTCTGTGCATTTTTGGCCTTTGTTGTTTCCGCCTTCGTTTAAGATGTTGTACCAGCCGTCGTTTGCGAAGGTTGTTAAACTGGTTATGAAGCAGAGTATGAATAGTATATTTTTCATTGTTGTGTTGTTTTTTTTACTCTCGCAGATTTGGCAGATTGTGCAGATTTATTTTTTTTGCCACTGATTTCACAGATTAAAAAGATTTTTTATCTGCTTGATCTGCAAAATCTGCGAGAGTTTTTTTATTCTCATTTTTTGTCACCCTGAGCGAAGTCGAAGGGCGCATGCATTATCACGCATTATGTCCAATCTTTGTGGTCCTTCGACTTCGCTCAGGAAGACAATACTAGACTTTTATTTTACTTTGACTTCAAAATCAAAACCCAGTCATTGCCATCTTCTTTTTTGCCTTCTGGTTGAAAATTTTGAGTTCCTTTATTGTCAAATGTTCCGATTTTGGTTTTCTTTCCGTTTCTTGGATTGTACCAACTTGCTTCGAATTTATCTCCAGCAATTTTTCCTAGTTTTACTTCAATTATTCCTCCGTTGTAGGTGTAAAGCAAAGCGTACTTTTCTCCTCTTATTGCCGGAATATAATTGTATTTTTCTCCTTGATTAACTACTAATGAAACATCTGGAGTTCCTTCTAAAAACGGAAATTCTTCCATTAATTTCTTGATGTACACCATTTGTTTTGCTCCAGGCGCATTGATTGCCGATGTCCAAAGTTCTTTATTTCCGTATGCTGGTTTGTCGCCTTTTCTGAACATTTGCATTACGGCGTTGTGTCCATATGTGTAGCCTGCTCCACCAGATAAAACCGACCAATATCCGTAACGACGGACATCGCTTGCGGTCCATTTTGGCTGTAAAGTATCATGTAGCCCGTGTGGAATTCCTTCATATGATGGTTCTCCGTCAAGCGTAGGTTTTGTTGGTTTTAATTCGAAATCTCTTAGAACGAATTTGTAATTGTCTTCTTTGAAATTCGTTTTGCTAGAATCCTGATCGTATCTTCTGTGTCCAGATTGGAACATGTTGAAATCCAGCCATTTTTCGTTGTGGAAATTATCTGAGGAATCGGTTCTTCCAAATGGGTGAAAAGTCACTAATTGATTTGGATTGCTTGACTTTAAAGTATTTCCGATGGCTTTCCAGATATCTTGGAATTCGTTTCCGTGCGTATCTCCTCCGTTTAACCAAATGATGTTGGTTCTGTTTTTATATCTGTTAGCCAAGAACTGAGCGTATTCTGTCGCTTGTTCTTTGCTTACTTTATTTCCTTTTGAAACGTTAGTTCCCCAAACTGGAACCATTGCTAAGTAAATTCCGTTTTTCTGCGCCACGTCTAAAGTATAATCTACGTGATCCCAATAATCGTATTGTTTTGCGTCTTTGAAATCATTTCCTGCCGTAATAAAAGGTTTAGAAACGTCTTCGTTGATTAAAGCTGCATCGCCGTAAACGTTGACAGCATTGATATTATGCAAAACCATGACCTGAACGACATTGAATCCTTTGTCTTTTCTGTCTTTAAAATATTTCTCTACTCCTGCTCTATCTAGTTTTCCGAATGCCAGCCAGCCTGTGTCGCCGAGCCAGAAAAATGGTTTTTCGTTTTCGGTAACAAAATAATGCTGATTTTTAGATACTTTGATTTCAGGTAATGCTTTTGTTTTGGCAGATTGCGAAAATCCGCTTTGTGCTGTAAACATAAAGCTTATACAAATGGCGTATAAAGATTTTATTTTCAGATTCATTATGTTTTTTTTTCGCCACGAATTGCACAAATTTTCACTAATTTTCTCTTTTTGCTATGTTGTGTTTTTCCACAGATTTCACAGATTAAAAAGATTTTTTTATTCTCTTTGTGTTTTTATTTTATACAGATTCTGGCAGATTATTTTTAATTTTTAATTCTCAATTTTTAATTTTTTCTTACTACAAAAAGCACTTTTTCTTTTATTTCGGCTTGTGGAATCGTTACTTGTTTTCCTCCGCTGATGTTGGCTTTTTTGGTTGTATTTCCTGTTGAAGCATTGATTGCGAATACTTCAAATGTTCCTTTTTCGTTTGACAAATCGATTGTAATATCCTGATCGTTTTTTAGATAGAAAAGATAGCTTTTTCCTTTTTTCTCTAATTTCCAAAGGTTGTCTGAAAACGTATTTCCATCAGCTAATTTCATTTCGCTTAAAGCGGAATAAAATTGCGTAAGTTCGATTTTTGGGATATTTGGCATTGAAGCACCCGCCATCAAAGCCGGCCATCCAAATCTTGAAGAACCGTCTGTTGAATATAAAATCACTTTTTCAGGATATTTTTCTCGGTATTCTCTAACGGCACGATAGACCTGATTGTCAGTTTCTTTTCCTGTTTTCAATTTTCGAGCGTGCTGTCTTGGTGCTAAATTTACGCCTCCTTGCGGAGCGTAAGCCGAACCGTCTTCTTTGTAATACCAATAACGAATATCGATTACATCTACTGTTTTTATTCTTTTGGCGTCATTTAAAATCGCGTCCTGAACATCTTTGGTTGCACTTAAACCAATTAAGCCTTTTTTACCAGTTTCGTCTTTCCATTTTTGGGCTTCGTCTAACCAGAATTCCATAAAGTGAAGCGGACCAGTATATTCGGCGCTTGTTAACTGAATTACGTTGCTGTTTTCCTGAAAGTTTTCGAACGATTTTCTAATGAAACCTTGGTGTAATTTTCTTCTTTCGGGATTGGTAATATCGTAAAATTGTTCCGCCATAAAAATACGTTTGTCTCCTGCGTAAGGCGGTGGTTCTGGAAATCCTGAGTTGTTGATATTATTTGCTGAACGCCAAGGTGAACTTGCCCAGTGCGCTCCGGCTTCTAAAATATTGTGCTGAAAATATTGCTGATTGATTAAGATTTGTCCGTTTGGTTCTGCCAATGTTGCAAACTGCGCTAAACGGCTCCAATACCAATCGTTGAATTTTGTTAGATCGTATTTGCTCAAATGATCCCAAGCCAAATCTTTTCCGCTTCTTGCAAAAGGCTGTTCGTAAAACGGAGGCCAAGTATCATCGTCAATTCGTCGTACACGTTCGTGATCGTCCATTCTGCGGTCGTACCACAAACCGTAATTGTGTTCTAAAGCAATGATGTTATTTGAAGTTAAATAATCTACCGTTTCCTCAACTTTGTCTGTTAATCCGTTTCCTGTTCTTCCTGGTACAAAACGAGTTATGTGCGGAGTTGATTTGTTTACAAAATCATCTGTAAGATCGCCTCTCCACCAAGCCACGTTCATTTGTTTTCCAGCGATTACTTTTCCGTTAAAAGTTAACCAGCCATTTTCTGTGATTACTTTTGATTTATTTTCCGATTTATTTGAAGAAGTATTCTTTAAATCATTTGCATTTTTTAAACCTGAATTATTAGTATTGATCGGGTTTTGTTTTGAAACTTCTGCAATCCATTCTGGTAAACTTTGTTTGGTTGTAACTGAAGCTTTAGTCAATTCTTGCGCCACTTCGATTGTTGGACTTGAAGAGGGTTCTGAACCTAAATCGTAAATAAAAGCCGGCGTTGGAAGTTTCCCTAATCTGTTTTCTAATTGTGTGTAGAATAAACTTCTTGGACTAATATGACCGTTTACGTCTTTCCAGTGACCGTTTCCTCCAAATTGACCCCAAACTCCAAAGGCCCAGTTTTGAGCTGTTGGCGGACTATAACATTCTATTTTTGAAGCTGAGGATTCCCAAATTACAGAATTTGAGGCTGTCCAACCTGCTCCTCTTCCACCTTGTTCTCTGTTGTTGTAACTTAATGCTTGTCCGTCAATATTAGCAATGTCAAATAAAACTCCAGTTGCCCAGCTTCCGATTGCGCCACTGTTGCTGAATGGAAGATGCGATTCGCATTGCACAAAAACATTTGGACCCGTTGTTCCGAATCCGCCTACAGCGAAATCATGATATCCAAATTCTGAATAACAACGTTGGAAAAGCGTTTGCTGACCTTCAGTATAAAATGTATGTCTTCTGAATGAAGCAATTTCTGAAACGGGTTCTGTTGCAATACAATCTTCAACTGTAATCTGCTGACTTGTTTTTAAAATCGTAACCGCTCCACCCGCAAAATGTTTGAAATTAACTTGTTTAACCCAAGCATTTCTAGTGTTTTCAATGCTAATTGCCTGCCATCTGTGTTCTTCGTCTTTTGCATTTGAAGCATTAAAAGTTGATTTCATCAAGATATTTTCAACTCCAGCATTTTCAATTCTTCCCGGCCATGAATAAACGGTTACTTTTGAAGCGCCGAAAACATCATCTAAGGACATTGTAATTGGAGCATTCAATGTAACTTCATTTCCGTTGATTTTGGCTACAACTCTATTCCAAGTCATATCCCAAGCGCCTTTTTTCCATCCAATCCAAGAAGTTTCTCCACCAAAATCCTGCATGTTTACTTCTTTAATGAAATTATCTGTCAAAGGTTTGCTGATTTCAATTTCATCTGAAACTTTTAATTTCGATGTATTTTTTAATTGGATTTTCTGAGTTCCAAGTGGTGTGTAAGCGTTATTAAATTCGAAAACATCTTTATACACTTTGTCATTAACACCTAAAATTCGAATTAAAGCTTCTCTTTCTAAACCTGTTCCTAAAAGTATGGTTCCGTTTTCATCATTTCCGCTTCCTCTTAAAACAACACCCGATTTTCTGATGTATAATGTTCCGTTTATTTTGAAAATTCCTTTGTCTAAAAAAACAGCTCCGCGAAATCCTGATTTATCTGGTTTTAATGCGCTAACATAATCAATTGCATTTTGGATTTTCTGTGTGGCATCTTCTTCTTGTTTGGAAACAAAAATCTTGTTTTCCAGATTTGGAATTGCTTTTTCTGATGCCATATATCCCGCAAAAGAAAAATCAGGGATTTGATTTCCTTGATTGTCTGTTGTAAAAGAAAGTTTTCCTTCTTTTGTTTTTACGATGTCTGGGAAAGTGATTTGGGCTGTGATGCTTAGGTTGAAAAACAAAGCAATGCACATTACTGAGAATGTGTTTTTGAAAGAAGTACTATTTAAATTAATTAGATTCAATTTAATACTATTTTAGATTTTATATTCTTCACAATCTTGTCATTTCGACGAAGGAGAAATCACACTAGAAACGCCGCAATAATAGTCAAATATCTTTGTGGTTCCTCGGAATGACAAACTCTATGGGTGTTTTTTACGCTGTTTAAACCTGACAGGTTTTAAAAACCTGTCAGGTTTGCGTTGAAAATATTCTTTATAAATTAAATCATTATTGCAACAATGACTTCAATTTAGCCAAAGTATCTATATTATTTTCGATTTTTGTCCAATCTGTTTTACTAGTTGGATCAATTCCGTTGAAATACTTTTCGATGTTTGTATAACCGTCACCGTTTGAATCTTTATTGGCATCTGAAGCGTCATTTGGATTTAAACCGTATTTTTTCTCCCATGCATCTGGAATTCCGTCATTATCAGAATCTCTGTATGCTTTTCCTTTGTAAGTTGGATAACCGCCAACTTGATCAGGATGTGTTATAATTCCTCTTTTGTATGAATCTGCAGGCAATCTTCTTTTGATGAATTCTTTTCCGATTGCATTTTCCAGACCATCTTTCACTTCAATTTTTCCTGTTCGAACTTGTTTCAAGATTCTTTCGTCAACAGCATCTCTTTTCGGAATTGTCGCTCCAACATTCGCTAAGACAAAATCGTAAGCTTCTTCTGCTTTCATAATTTTAAATGAAGGCATTGAAAAAGGTTTTGGCTGTTTGATTGCTGCTAAAAATTCCTTTTTGTCTGCTTCTGGAAGATCTTCTAGTTGCACGCCGCCATTCCAGTTATCTGCTGTAACTTCTGGACTTCCAACAATAAAATTACCTGAAACATAAGCTCTTCCGTATTGTTTTGGTTCAATATATCCTGATTCAGGTTTTACAATTCTATGTGCAATAGGCTGATCTTCTGGTGTAATCGGACCGGGTTTAAAATAATTATTGATGATGTTTAACATCGAACGATAATCACCTCCGTCTAAGGTACGATTCCACCAATTAAATACTACGTTATTCACAAAATTAAAGTCGCCATACATTCCGATAGAAGCATTTCTAGAAATGTTGTCTGCCCAAAGATTGCGCATAAACGTGCTATTTAATCCGCCAATTGTACTTCCGAATGCGTGATTGTAAGTATCTAAACCTTCAGATGAAATGGTGTTTTGAATGGTAATATTACAAGCTGGTAACTTCTCCAGTTTTGATTTCGCGTTAGCTGCAAATTGATGTCTGTATAAAGAAATATTTTCATCTAATCCCCAACTTACAGAACAGTGATCTATGATAATATTTCCCATCGGATTTCCTCCCAATGCGTCATCTCTTCTTGTAACTTCGGTTGCACCACGTCTGAAACGCATGTGTCTGATAATAACGTCATGAGTATCAATTTCTAAAGTTTCTCCAGCAATACAAATTCCGTCTCCAGGAGCCGTTTGTCCAGCAATTGTAACGTAAGGCGCACGCATGCTGATTCTCTTTTTTAATTGAATAATTCCTGAAACATTGAATACAATTGTTCTTGCTCCAACGGCTTCACAAGCTTCACGAAAAGTTCCTTTTCCACTGTCTTCTAAACTTGTAACTACAAATATTTTTCCGCCACGTCCGCCTTGCGTATATGCTCCACCGCCTTCAGCACCTGGGAAAGCTGGAATATCTGCCAGAACAAAATCTTTTGGATAAGATGCCCAAGGCAAATATGGTTTTCCTTGTTTTGCTTCTTCTTTAATAATGTGAAGATTATTTGTCCAGATTTCGTTCAGTCTTTTTTCTTCATCAGCTAAAATTGCATCTGCTTTTTCCTGAACGGGCTTTGGAATATTCGGATATTGGGCATATGCCGATGAAAAAAGCGAACAAAATGAAAATGCTATTAATGTTCGTTTTAAAGTTCGATTGGGAGAAATATTTTGCATTAGTTAAGTTAATAGTAATTAGTACTTAGTGATTAGTCACCAATTCTTTGTCTATAAATTTTAGTCCATTCAATTTAGTAATGCTGTCTATTAGTTTTAAAAGCTAATCACTAATTACTAAATACTTAGGACTATTTCTTGGCTTTTTCTCTTTCTTCAACACGTTTATGCCAATCTGCACTTTCTTTGTTTAAATCGTAACCTTGTTTAGATAAATAATTATTGATTCTTCCTTTGTATTTACCAAACCAGCCGTGTTTTTCTTTAGAAGTACCACCATCCATTGCATGTTCTCTCGCCTCTACTAAAGCTTTATAAATATAATCCTTTTGTTCTGCAGTTAAGTTTGGAAGCATGTCGTTGTAACCTGCAACCGTAATTGGAAGTACTCCATAAGTCATTCCGTCTTTAACTTCAGTAATTTTGTCTTCTGATAATTCTTTACCTAATTTTTTAAGGTAAGATTTATGCAATTTTGCAATTGATTCGTCTGCTTTTGCTTTCAGTTTATCAATTTTTTCGTTTTGTTTTTCTTTGGCTAAAGAAGTATCTTCTTTTACTTTTTTGATTTCAGCGTCTCTTCCATCTTGGATTTCACTTAAATCTCTGAATTGTTGCGCAATAATATTTGAAACTACTTTTTCTTTAGCTTCATTTTTCAAATCTAATTTTACAACTATTTTTGCTGCTCTTTCGTTTGTAACTTTGATATATTCAGGGTCTAAGTGCTGTTGTGCTATATTGCTTCCATACACTAAAAGCATCATTAAAATCCCAATATTTTTTATTGATTTCATCTTTATATATTTTATGAATTACAATATTTAATCTGCCCAATCTGCTAAATCTGCGGGCTTATTTTTTTCTCTCGCAGATTTAGCAGATTTGCAGATTTTTATTTTGCTTTTTTAATCTCGCCGATTCTTATTTTAAATCTAACAAAGGTCTTACCAAAGTTTCTTTGTTATTAGCTAAATCTTTCCAGTTTACTTTGATAGCTGGATTTACACCGTTGATGTAATCTTCAATATTAGAATAACCGTCTCCATTTAAATCTCCTTTTGCATCAGAAGGATCATTCGGATTTAAACCGTATTTTTTCTCCCATGCATCTGGCATTCCGTCTTTGTCTGTATCAACATAAGGTTTTCCTTTATAATCTGGATATCCGCCAACTTGAGAAATATCTGTAATAATTCCTTTTTTATAAGAATCCATCGGTAAACGTCTGTGCTCGAATTGATAAAATTCTTTTTTCTCTAAACCTTTAGCATATTCTGGAACTCCCGTTTTTACAGTTCTTACGATTCTTTCATCAACTTTGTCTCTTAATGGTAGCGTTGCTCCAACATTTTTAAGTACAAATTCATAAGATTCTTCAGCTGTCATGATTTTATTGAACCATGGCATTGGAAAAGGTTTATCTGCTTTCATTTTTGCGAAATAGTCTTTTGATTCTTCATAAGACATTAGTTCCCCTTTTTTGTTTTCTATTTGAATACCACCATCCCAGTTGTCTTTAGTCACTTTATCATTATTATTAATAACGTTTCCGTTTACAAAAGCTCTTCCAAAAACCATATAAGGCAATTTGCTTCTTCCTGATTCTGGTTTTAAGATCCTATAACTGATTGGTTGTGTTAAATCGGTAACAGGACCTGGTTTATAAAAGTTATTGATAATGTTGTAATTAGCAGTATAATCTCCACCGTCTGTAGATCTGTTGTACCAGTTAAAAACTACATTATTCACAAAATTAAAAATTCCGTTCCATCCAATAGAAGGGTTTCTACCTGCGTTGTTCGCCCACATATTTCTCATAAAAGAACAATTTTCTCCACCCAAAGTACTTCCAAAAGCATGGTTATAAGTATCTAGAGCTTCACCAAATAAACTGTTCTGAATGGTAATATTAACTGTAGGTTTCTTTTCATCAGGATAACCTGCTCCAGGACTGTACATGTGTCTGTAAATGGACATATTTTCATCTAAGCCCCAAGTTGCCGAAACGTGATCAATCATAATGTTTCCAACTGGATTTCCTCCAATTGAATCATCTCTACGACCCACAAAAGTTTCTCCTCTACGGAAACGCATGTGTCTGATAATTACGTCATGCGTATCAATCCAAGTTGATTCTCCAGCCACACAAATTCCGTCTCCAGGTGCCGTTTGTCCAGCGATTGTGATATAAGGTGCACGAATAATTAACGGACTTTTTAATCTAATAATTCCTGAAACATTAAATACTACAATTCTCGCTCCTCCTTTTTCGCAAGCTTCACGCAAAGTTCCTGGTCCGCGGTCTTCTAAACTTGTAACGGTGTAGACATTTCCTCCACGGCCTCCAAAAGTATACATTCCACCACCTTCAGCTCCCGGGAAAGCAGGAATTTCAGCTTGTGGCAAATCATTTGGTCGAGATGCCCACGGAATATATGGTTTACCATGTTTTGCTTCCTCTTCGATAATAACCAAAGCTTTTTCCCAAGCTTCATCAGAAAGTCTTGATGCTTCTTCTTTAATAGCTTTTTCCTGAGCCTGCACTTCTGGACTGATCTTTGGATATTGAGCAAAACATTTTGCACTTCCTAAAAAAAGCAGAGTTGCGATAAATAATGCAGAATTTTTCATGTTAATTGTTAATTATGGTAATTCTTTTTAAACAAATCACCTGTATCTTTTTGACGAATACAGGTGAAAAGCTTTATGTAATAATTTCTGTGATATTAAAATCTATTCTTGGTAATTGTAAGTTCCAGTTCCACCAAAGTTATCATTCCAACCAATAGTTTGTAACAACCATGGGTTTGAAGTTAAAGCAGTTGTGTTAAGTCCATTAATATAATAGTTTGGATTAAACTTAATATTAACAGCGGCTCCATTAAAGTTATCCATTGGAGTAACTAGTGCTGTACGAATAAAATTTGTGTTGTAGAATGTTGCCAAAGTCGCTAACTGAGTAGTAAAATTTGCCGCATCCGGATCTGCTAAAATACTTGCACGTGCAGCAGCCAAAGGATCTGTTGTTGCAGATGTTGTTGCCACTCTGTATTGTAAAAAGTTACCTGTACGTTTTGTTCCGTTGATTGGAGTTAAACCTAATTTGCTTACAGTACCTCCTGTAACTCCAGGCAATGCTTCGTTATCATATAACATCCATCTTTGAACATCCCAATAACGTTTTCCTTCATAAGCCAATTCTACTCTTCTTTCATACAAAACAGCTTCAATAGCTTGGTATTTAGTTGATAAAGTACCAATTCCGTAATTGTTTGCAGCAGGAATACCAACACGATTTCTGATTCTTCCTAAATAAGTCAAAGTATTATTAGTCTGACCTAATGCAGCATAACATTCAGCAATATTCAATAATAATTCTGCATAACGATATTCGAAAATATCTGTACCAGAATATTGAAAGTTAGTTTCTTTACTAGCAGCCGTATTTGACATTTTTCTAACGAAAGCTGGGCTAGAAATTGCAGTATTTCCATCTGAAAAACCTGCTTTATTAGCTCCGTCTACCCAACGGTATGCCCAAAGAACACTATTTGGAGTTTCTTTACTTCCCCATTTAACACCAGAGAAAGCAAACGTTCTGTAGAATCTTGGATCTCTATTTTGGAAGAAAGTAAAATCGTTGTAACCATTTGCAGTTGTTGGTCTTCTACCATCTGCCATTGGAAACAAGTCAATCATTTCTTTAGGAGCAGCAACTCCTCCACCTGTTCCACCTAAACTTAGTAAACGTATTCCTTTTTCCCAAGAGTTATTGATTGCCTGAGAAGTGATACCGATTCCGCAAAGTTGCACTGTAATAGCTTCAGAACAGAAAGCATTATCAATTAAAAACATTTGTTCCCATTGTTTTGCAGTGCTTCCGTATAATCCGTAACCATCTGCAGACAATTGTGTTTCTGCTTCTAATCCGGCTTTTAAAGCTGCTTCCCAACGCTCATTTGATCCATCCCAATTTTTATTGAATAATGGACTGGCAAATGTTAAAAGTACCCTTGCTTTTTGTGCCATAGCCGCTCCTCTTGTAAAACGTCCGTAAGCTCCAGAAGTCCAGTTTCCTGGTAATAAGCTGGCCGCCATATCCAAATCCTTCACAATTTGAGCTACTACTTCAGAAACTTTTGCTCTTGGAAGTTGAATTGATGGATCATCAGCTGCAGCTGCCTGAACCGTCGTAACAATTGGCACACCGCCATAAACACGCATTAGATCAAAATACTGCATTGCACGCATGTAATACATTTGTCCTTTTGCCTGATCGCGAAATGTTTTATCCAGATTTGAACCTTTTACATCTACTTCTTCAATAAAAGCATTACATTCTCTAATTCTGTTGTATGGATGGTTGTTAATACTAGTCGCTAATTTAGCTCCGTAATAACTACTTGCATCTGCCGCGTTGATGATGGTTTTATTAGGATTAATAAAATCTTGTGTACCACCTAATTCTTCTGTTAATCTTGAATTTGCATCTGTATATAAACCAATTACAGTAGAAGTTGGCGATTTGTATGCATTATAAAAATCATAATATTGATTGTCTACATAAGCCTGAGCACGTTCTTGTGTTTGGTAGAAAGTATCGTCGTAAAAACCATAACCTTTCTTATCTTTTAGAAAATCATCACTACAAGAAGCTGCACCTACAGCAAGTAATAGTGATAGCGTTATATATTTAAATGGTGTTTTCATAGTTTCTTTTTAATTTTGATTAGAATGATACGTTAAAATTAAGCGACCAAGTTCTAAGTGTAGGATAATTTACTGATGAATTATCATACATGTTTCTGTAATGATCTGGGTACGGATTGTAAAGATCCCAAAGGTTGTTACCTGTTACACCCAATGTGATAGCAGCGATTTTTGTATCTGCGAAAACTTTCTTAGGAATATCATAGTTAAGACTTAAGTTTCTAACAAAACAACGGAAAGTATTCAATTGCCAGAAATCTGAAGGGCTTGACATATATGCCCATTGTGCTACGTTTGGATATTTACCATTCGGATTATCCTCTGCATACATATCGCTCCAAAAACTTTCACGAGACCACATATTGTGAGCAGATGATGTTCCTTGATTTACTAAGTCAACAAAAGTGGCTCCACCCCAAGAAGTTGAAATTTGAGTTCTCAAAGAGAATCCTTCGTATTTAAAACCTAAGTTTGTTGTAAAACCGTAAGTTCTGCTACTGTTTGCTAATTTCACATAATCATTATCTTTCATAATTTGCCCGTCTGCTTGCGCTAACGTTCCATCTGGATTAAGTTGTCCTGCAACATCCTGATACGCTAAAGATCCTTTTCTCATTCCGGCAGCAGAATTGATATCTAAATATCTTGGCACTCCTCCAGCTGCAGTAGCGCGTTCTGTTAAATATGCCCAGTAATTTGCAATATCTTCATCTGTACGTAAAATACCGTCTCCCGTTGATGTTCCTTTCCACACTGCAAATCCCCATACTGGATTAAAAGATGAATATCCTTCTCTTGTAGTATTATTAGATGGTACTAAATTTCCTTGATCTGGATATTTTTTAACCTCATTATCATTATAACTAAAGTTGATTCCAATATTATAACTCATGTTACTTTTTATTTTATCACTCCAGTTAATGCTAAATTCGTGTCCCCATGCATCAATTCTACCGTAGTTTTGTTCTGCATACGCTCCTCCTACAGAGATTGGCACACCAACAGCACTACTCATATCTGTCAACATATCTTTATTTTGATCGTAATAATAGTCGTAAGTTAAGCTTAATCTGTTTTTCAATAAATTAATATCAACCCCTACGTTATTTTTGATTGTTGTATCCCAAGTTACGGCTCTATTTGGATTTACTCTTGGTGTTAAACCATTTCCATTAAATCCACCACCACCTGTAGCTGTACCAGGTCCGAATTGAAAACCTTTATCTACAATAAGATCATAGTATTGTTCCCATCTCCATGGAGCGATATTATCTTTACCAGTTTTACCAATTGAGTAACGAACTTTGAAGAAATCAACCCACGGTAAGCCTTTTTCGAACCAGCTTTCTTTAGACATTACCCAACCTACTTGAACTGCTGGGAAAGTTCCCCAATAGTTTTCTGGTGCAAATTTTGTCGAAGCATCACTACGAAGAATAAATTGGAACAAATATTTTTGTTTAAAGCTATAGTTCAAACGTCCAAAATAAGATAATGTTCCTCCTTCTACTTTCGTAGCCTGACTATTAGAAGTACTTAAAGTACCAGCTGTACGATAATCTCCTAAGTAATCTTTTCCTGTGTTCTCATAAGCCAAACGTGTAAAAGTATTGTACGTTTCAGAAGCCTCTCCACCAACCATAGCGCCAATTTGGTGATCTCCAAAAGTTCTATCGTAGTTAATCAAGAAATCTCCTTGGCTACTTTTACTGTCTGTATTATTATAGTAAACTCTTGAGTTTCTAACGTTTGTTTCGATAACATAACTTCCTGTCGGATTTGTTGCTGAATTGAAAATACTAGGATTAGCTGAACTTGCTAAGTGTCTGTCTTGTAATTGATAATCTCTAATTCTAGCTAAATCGTATGGCAATTGAATTTGCTCATTGTAAGTTGAACTTTGATTTCTTGAATAACTTACTTTGAAAGACAATCCTTTAACTGCAGATACCTTATAATTTAAGGAAGCATTTACGTTAAATGTATTATCATCAGTAGTTTGGTGTGAACCATTATTTAAGTTGGCAAAATAATTCCAACCTGCAATATTGTTGTTTGCATTTGCACTTCCAAAGTTTTTATTTGAATTAGGAAATGGAGACACATAATATTGTTTCCCATCTAAAGTTGTTTCCCAAGGCACATGCTGTGGCATATGTAATAAGAACCCGTAATCTGCCTGTTCTCCACCTGCAGCAGAAGCATAACTACCATCACTAATATTAGATGACGCTTTTGTAAACGATTTATCAATAAACCCAACATTCCCTGAAACAGAAGCAGATAAATCTAAATTCTTAGCAATTTTCGCATTAATACCGGTACGGAAATTCCATTTATCATATTTTTGGTATCCTAAGTTTGCATCTTGTGTCAAATAAGTTGCACCTGCAAAATAGGTAATATCTTCACTACCTCCACTTACGTTGAAAGAGTGTTTTTGCTGAATAGCTGGTCTCCAAGCTTCGTCTAGCCAATTGTAATTTAATCCTTTCATTTGCTCCAATTCTGCAGCTGAATAAATAGTAGCAGGATCAATTACCGCTGGTGCAGCTACTCTTGAAGTAAAAAATCTATTACTAAAAACTCCAAAATCGTAAGCATTTAATACTTTACTATGACTTACTGCATCGTTGATAGCAAATTGACTATTGTATGAGAATTTTGCTTTACCCGCTTTACCACGTTTCGTTTTTACCACAATTGCTCCTTGTGATGCACGAGAACCGTAAATTGCAGCAGAACCATCTTTCAATACAGTAATACTTTCAATCTCAGAAGGATCTAATCTGTTAAATTGCTCCAATGTCGGTTTACCATTCGTAGGATCAACCTGAATCATATCATCAATGATTACTAAAGGAACACTGAATCCTCCATCTTTAGACAATGTAAAAGTTTGACGAATCGAAACAGTTCCTGCTTCACCCGGGCGACCAGATCCGCTAGTAACGTTAACGTTTGGTACTAATCCTTTTAACGCGTCCGATAAATTCGTTACAGGCAAATCCATTAAGTCATCTGCCTTAATCGTAGCGATAGCTCCTGTAAGTTCCTTTTTCTTTTGACTACCGTAACCAACTACAACAATGTTTTCTAATTGATTAAAATCGTCTTCCATTTTTGCGTTTACAATCGTACGATCATTAAGCGGTATTTCAATTTTTTTCATTCCAATGAAAGAAAAAACTAATGTTCCTCCACTCTTAACTTTAATTTGGTATTTACCATTGTAATCTGTTGTCACCGAATTCTTCGTAGATTTTTCTGTGACGTTAACCCCAGGAAGAAGTCCTCCTAAATTATCTGTAACAGTTCCTGTTACTGTAACTTGATTACTTTGAGCATAACTCAGCACACTCATCAATGTAAACAAAAGAAAACTACATCTTTTTATAAGTGCTTGTTTCATAAATGTTTTTTTTGGTTAGGTTATAAATTGTTAGTTAGTCCTATTTAACATGTCTTAATTAAAATAAAAATTTACTTAAAGAAATCTTAAAGCTTTTTATTAAATGTTCAAAACACATTTATTTTAGTATTCCAAAAATATGACGATGATATATGAGAACCGTCCTGCTGTATCCTGTTTTAATAACATTATGTCAAAAAAAAAGACATAAAAAAAACAATATTAATAAAAAAGGAATGTAAAATATAAATGATATAAAATATTTAAGGTAAATGATTGCTTAAAATCAAATTTACAATCTTGTTTGAACTAAAAAACAATATAATTTATACTAAAAATATAGATATACTATTTATTCTGCAAAACGAAGATGTATAGTAGCTGATAAGTAGGTGCTTATAAATTGTTATATTTTACGAAAACGTTAGAGAAAATTTTCGAAATAACATTTAATTTACATGAAAAAACTTATAAAAAATATGCAGGGTACTACAAAAGTCCATTCAAAAAAAAATTATAATAAAAATTATTTTTAAAAGTAAATTCTGACCAACGAATTGTAAAGGCTCAATTTCTAATGAATTAACTCCAGAATAAAAGAGATAAAAAATCCGCTTAACCTGTAAGTTAGCGGATGAATGTTAAGAATATTTGGTTCTGTTTAACTTACAGCTTTTTCATAGCATTAAAAACGAGTCTTGCGACCTCAATTCCGCCCTTGGTTTGAAAATGTGTATTGTCTTTTTGTCCTTCTGGAAAAGCAGGGTACTTTCCGGCATCAAAATTCATAAAATAATTAGTGGTGACAAAATCCTGTCCTTTAGATGAAAAATAATCCATTGACAAAACATTCAAATCAATATATTTCACCTTTAGTTCCTTTGCGACATCAATTGCTGCCTGCGGATAATCACCATGCACATTGGTTAATTTCCCATCTTTCCACGGGTAATTTCTGGCAACGGGCGTCTCCACAATTGGAACTGCTCCTTTTTCTTTAGTTTGATTAATGAAAAGTCGTAGAAACTCCTTGTAACCTTCAATATTGACATAGCGTTCTGTCTTTTCGACAGAAGCATCATTATGCCCAAATTGCATCATTACAATATCTCCTTTTTGAAGAGCTTTATAAACTGAAGCCCAACGTCCTTCCTGAAAAAATGTTCTGGTACTTCTCCCGCCTTTTGCGCGATCGTCTACTTTAACTTCTTTAGCCGAACCTAAAATATTAGAAACCAACTTTAAACTGTCTTTTTGAAAGAAAGACTGAAAAACTTGTCCCCAACCCACTTGCGGAAACTTCTTGGTTTGATAATTTTCTTCTAATGAATAATCAGCAACAGTCGAATCGCCAATTAAATAGATGGTAGTTACTTTCGACTTAAAACTAAAAGAGCCCAGTAATAAAACCGAGCACATTCCTATTATAAAAATTTTAAAGTTTTTCATAGTTTAATTATTTGGATTCCATCCGTTTAAAACTAAATTTCTATCGTATTTTTTAATATCTTCTTTCTTCAATTGATGTGACCAAGGAACTCGCTGAGAAATAGCTTTTGCACTTGCTCCTTTGCTTCCATATTCTGCGTAATAAGCGGTTTTGTCTTTGTCAGGAAATCTGGTATCAATCCATTCATTCCAACCTTCCGGAATAATATGCGAACCAATATCTGTATTAATAAAAATTGTTTGGGCATAAGGTCTCCAAGGTCTTCCTAAAAAAACTTTATCTACCGATTTGTCTTTCGCCTTAAGCTTACAATCTACAAAAACAAAACCATAAGCCTGCCCTTTCGGCGTCGAAGCAGCCGTAATATAAGAGTTTATCAAACTTTCGATGGTACATTTATAAAAATAAGCCGTGGCAGCTCCGAAAATAAAATCGGTTGTTCCATTGATAAAACAGTTTTCAAAATAAATTCTAGTGTTTCCTTCCGATAAATAAAGCGTATCCTGATTACCTAAAAGATTACAATTCTTTACAATAACTCTATCACTTTTAATATGAAGTGCTACTGCCTGCCCCACTTTTCCAGCGGAATTTTCAACAGTCAAATTTTCTAATGTAATGTCATTCCCTTTAATTAAAAAAGAATAAGAAGTTCCTGTTCCAAATTCCTTTTTCCCCGACAGATCTGGCTCGCGAAGCGGTTTTCCAGAATAATCATCAAATGAAATAATTGTTTTATTTCTATCCGTTCCCTTTAATGTAATGAAAGTTTTAGAAACCGGAATTTCTAACTTTTCAATATACTTTCCAGGCTTTATGGTTATCACAACACGTTTTTCGGAATTGTCTTTCACATTATTTATCGCTTCCTGAACGGTTTTAAAATCTCCTGAACCATCTTGTGCAACGGTTAATGTTAATTTATTATCAAGCGTTTGGGCCGATAAAGAAAATGTAATTAAAAATAAGGCTAGAAAATATTTCATATATTTTTATTTATTTGATTTGTTTTGTCATCTTGACGGAGGAAAGATCACACTAGAAATTCCGCAATTTGATTTCCAATCTTTGTGGTTACGAGTGTGATTTCTCGTTCCTCGAAATGACAAACTTTTGGGTAACTTTATAGAGTTACGTGTATGATTTCTCCATTCGGTCGAAATGACAAACTATACGTAAAACTTTGTCAAATATTAACAATCATTTTAAAAGAAAAATCCGTTTTTAATCCGCGTCTTTACGAAGTAAATCCGTTTCATCCGCGTCCAATGCGTCCCAAAAACTAATGCGACATCCAAACCGTCATTTCCCCCTGCCCTTTATTTCCCCAAGCAAAATACGGAACTAATTTTACAGAAACAGCCATTGCATCTTTCGATGAAAGCGGTTTGTACAACGATTTATCCCAGGAATTATTTGGATTTATAATTGCTTCAGCTTCAATGCTCACTAAATTTCTATTGTTTAAAATAAAATTGTTGGTTGTGAATTTCGAATTCAATTTCAAAGCCACATCATTTACACTCGTTTTCGCAGGAAGCTGATCAGATTCTAAACAATACACCAAAGGTCCTCTTTTTACCGCAACCTGATTTTTAACTTCTTCCACTAACGGATTCGCTTCCATCAATTCAACTGGCATCGGAATATTCAATTCAATAACATCTCCTTTTTTCCATTTTTGATTTAATTTCAAATAAGTCCCAGAAACAATTTTATCTGTAATTTTTGAATTATTAACTGAAACTTCTGCGTTCTGACTCCAACCTGGTATTCTTAAAAAGAAATTCTGTAAATCTTTTGGCGCTTTTACAATTTTCAAAGTTATTTTTCCGTCCCAAGGATAATTCGTTTGCTGTTCAATTTCTAACGTTTCTCCGTTTAAAGTTTTTGTATTTAAAGAATTACTTCCGTACAAATTGACATACAAACCTTCTTTTGAAAGATTGTAAGCGTAATTTCCAACTTCGGCAATAGTTCTCGTTACGTTTGGCGCACAACAATTTGAAAGCGCAATATAACCTTCACGAACATTTCCCCATCTTTGGTGAAAAGGCAAATCGTTTGAAACATTCAGCGGATTGTTATACAAGAATTTTTCGCCCTCTAAATCCATTCCCGAAAGTACGCTGTTGTAAAGTGCCAACTCTACAACATCAGCATATTTAGCATCTCCCGTAATTTGAAGCATTCTCCAATTCCACAATACATTTCCAATATTCGCGCAAGTTTCGGTATGAGCCGTTGCATTTGGCAATTGAAAAGGTCTTCCGTAAGCTTGATGAATTTTTTGAACCACAGTAGGATCATAAGAAGTTCCGTCTGGCGAAACTCCGTCGTACAAAGAACCACAACCGCCCGTGATGTACATTTTTCGGTACGTTACGTCATCCCAAATCGATTCTAAATTGTCCAACAATTTCTTTTCTCCAGTTTCGGCATATAAATCGGCAACTCCCGCGTATAGGTAATTTGCTCTTACAGCATGTCCCATCGCGTTTGTCTGTTGCCTAAACGGAATTCTATCCTGATTGTCATCGGTTCCATCGTTTGTAGTTCCGCGAATATCGATCAGATTATTAGCCAATTCTAAATATTTCGGATCTTTTACAGTTCTGTACATTTCGACAATTCCCATATAATGAGACGGACAAATCGCATTTCTAGCCAATTCTGGCGAAGCTTTTTTGTAGAAATCATACAAAAAATCCGCAACTCCTTTGGCAATATTCAGAAAATTTGTTTTTCCCGTAGCACGATAATGAATACAAGCCGCAGTCATTAAATGTCCCATATTGTATTTCTCGAAACCCAATTGTTTCTTCACTTCTTCTGGACCTAAAGTTCCCCAGCGTTCGTCAATTAAAACCGGTGTATGAATATAACCGTCTTTGCGCTGCACTTTCGCGAAAAGCGCAATAGCCTTATCCATTTCGGCATCGAGTTTCTTATCTTTTGTAACAGCGTAAGTCGCCGCCATTCCTTCAAAAATCTTGTAGAAATCTCCGTCATGAAATGAAGGTCCTTTGAAAGTTCCTTTGCTTAATCCTGCTGCAATTTCGAAATTTTTGTAAGCATGAGAAGTTTCATTATGATACAATTCCCACATATAAGGCAAGGTGTTTTTGGTTTCTACATCAAATTGTTCTTTCCAAAATCCGTTAGTCCATTTTACGTCTTGTAAACCTACGCTCTGCAGTTTAGAATACGGACTTTGTGAATTCGCCACCAAACCTTTGTTTTGGGCAAAGATTACCGTTGAAAGAAATAAAGAGGATATGATGATGTTCTTTTTCATTTTGAATGTATTTTGGTACGCGGATGAAACGGATTTACTTCGTAAAGACGCAGATTAACGCGGATTTTTATTTTATTTTCTAAAAATTATTTCACGCAGATCTTGCTGATTTAAGCTGATTTAAATAGATTTTTCTTTTTAAAAAGAATCTGCATGATCTGCTCAATCTGCGAGAGATTATTTTTCCCGCAGATTGAGCAGATCAAGCAGATATTTTTTGATTTTGTTTAAATAGCGTCGGCGTCAATCTGCCTAAATCATTTTTAAATCTGCGTGAAACCTATTTTACAAAGAAATTAATTGTTCTGCTCATTGAATCTCCTTCAGCATCTTTTACCGTGATTACGAATGATGCAAAACCTGTATTTTCAGCTGTAAATTGAATGTCTTTTCCTTTTAAAATTGCTTTTCCATTTTTAACTTCAGAGAAAATATAAACTGGTTTATTGTCATATCCTTTGAAAAAATCTGCTACTGCTAAAGCCTTTTTATCTTTTAAATTTATAAAATAATGAGGCTGAGCCAACCAGTCTAAATAATTATCCAATTGTGTAAATCCGTCTTTATCAGGATCTGAATTAGCGTCTGAGAAATCTCCTGCTGATGAATTTTCATTTAAACCAAAAGCTTTTTCCCACCAATTTGGCAAACCGTCATGATCTGTATCCCAATCTGCCGGACGAGTTTCTGATGTAAAGTTTGGCCATCCTCCAGCATCTTCTTCATTGTCAATCATACCGCCGAGACCGCTTTTACTTCCTTTATAAGTAAATGTACCTTTTTTAGTTTCATCGATAATTCTGTTATCGTGTTTATCCATAAACGGCTGATTTGCCCCAACATCCGAAAGTACATTTTTATAAGCACCTTTAGCCGATTGTGTTTCCACAAAAGATTCAAAAAATGGTTTATTGACGAAAGTTTCATAGTTCACCATTTCTTTGTTGGTAACCGTCATTTTTCTTCCTTTTTCTTGAGATTTCTCGTCAAAATAACCCGGCATCACATTTCCGTCAAAATAATAACGCTGCATTCCTTTTCCAACACCTTCGTGCTGTGCGTTTAAGGCAACAAAAATTCCAGTTGAAGCGCCTGGTTTGTAATAATTGTTTACAAAGTTTACCTCGTTTGCACCACCATCAGTTGTTCTTTTTCCCCAATTGTAAACAACGTTATTACGAATATCCAATCTTCCTGTATAGAATCCGTCACCACTTAAACCACCGCCAATACTCCAGTTTCTTCCGTAATTGTGTGCCAGTAAATTGTGATGAAAGCTTCCTATATCGCCGCCAATTGTTGCCGCATAACCGTGCATTTTTCCTGCTTCGTATTTACCGTGTCCAGCCACATTTAAAGCCTCAGAAATTAGAGTTCGCTGCAACGTAATATGATGCGCACTACGGGAACTAAACGATTCATCAATCGTCCAGCTGATAGAACAGTGATCAATAATACTAAAATTAGCACCCGTTAATCCCATTCCGTCATACGTTCTTCCGCCGCCGATTCTCACTTTCAAAAAGCGGATAACACCATCATTTCCTGTTAATCCAATTGGCGCTCTGCTAATTGTAATTCCTTCACCCGGAGCGGTTTGACCTGCAATGGTTATATAGGGCTGATTGGCAACCAATCTTGATTCCAGTTTGATATTTCCCGAAACATTAAAAACAATAGTTCTTGGTCCAATTTCCTGATTAATAGCATGGCGTAAACTTCCTGGACCGTTATCGTTTAAGTTCGTTACTTCGACCACTTTTCCGCCACGTCCGCCCACAGCATAACGCCCGTAACCTTCAGCTCCCGGAAATGCCAATTGTGCAGGTCTAAACGACCAAACATTTCCTAATGTTTCCTGACCGTTGCTATCTACTTCATCCACTCTCCAATAATACGTTGAACCACTGTACAAATCTGAAACTGAGAAATTTTTATCGACTAATTTTCCTTTGAATTCTTTTGAAGATTCTGTTGCATTTTCTACCGCATTTTTATCTAAACCAAAATACAATTTGTGAGCAGCAACACTTTTTGGAGCATCCCATTTTAAAATTATATTTTTGGTCACTTCTACATGTTCGTCTCTGTTTGCAGGTTCTGGAGTACGCGCCTGATTCATCAAATTTGGCGTATCAATTTCAAAACCATTCACTACAATTTGTTTTACAATATCTGGATTATTTGTTGGATCAATTTCAAAACGAACAATTACATCTTTTCCTTTTTCTGCAGTGAAAGTGATATAAGCCATTACAGCATCAATTTTTGCATTGGCTCTCTGACTCGCATTTACAGTTTCCTGAAGTTTCCCGTTTACGAAGATTTTTATCGGAGAAAAAGTTTTTCCGGTAATCACGTCAAACGCATTATGAAACGTCAAAAGCGTATGTTTTCCTGCTGTTAAACCGCTAATTTTTAGTTCTAAATTTTCAGCTGTAACCAATCCGTCAGAGCCCAATCTATTGTAAAACGGAGCACTAATTCCGACCTTATTCCATTTTGAAGTAAAATTTCCTTTCAACTTAAAATTTACTCCATTAAAAGTCTTCTGATCTTCCTTATTTTCATTGATTACCCATGAATCGTAACTCGGATCGTGAACCTCTTCTAATCTTCTTTGAAAAAAGTCAAAATCGACTTTCACTATCTGTTTATCGGTATTTTGTGCCTGCGCATTCGTTGCCAACAGCATTGCCAAGGCAAAAGAACTTACTACTTTTTTGATCATTTTAATTTGATTTTTTCTGATTCTGATTTTCCAATCAGGTTTATAATGTCTTTTTTTCTTTCTTCTGGAATTACTTTTAAAACCTTTACTTCTCCGTTTAAGAGTTCGGCTTCAATTGTAGTATTTTGTTTTGCATGTAATTTAAAATGAACGTTCCATTCTTTTGGCCACGCTGGAAAAAGATAGATTTTCCCGTCTGCTTCCTGCAAAAGCATTTCCTGCATGCCAATCATGCCCGAACCGCCCCAATTATGATCTGGAACCCAGTCAAAACCTGGTCCCCAAAATGCTGGAAAACGTCTTTCTGAATTGGACATTTTCAACGTATTGTATTTTGCTGCTTCATCGGTCAAACCTAAACGTGCGGCGAAAATATTGTCTTGTTTCCAGCCCACGTGACTTCTAAATTTTAAAGCATCTGGATCGTATTTCCATGTATTCAAAGCCGTTTCTAAATCAGCTTTTCCAACACCGTAAATTCCCCATGGATAAACAGGATACAATTGCGGAACTTCTGAATTGTTAACGCGCTCCCATGTTTTGGCAGGAAGCAACAGTTTATGATTTTCAATCTGCCCGAAATTCAAAGGCGGAATTCTAGTTTGAAATGCCTTTAAATATTCAACGTCTTCTTTTGACAATTCATTAGCCGAAAGGTTTAAAAGATTTTCTGTAATAACTTGCAAAGCCGAAATCGTGCTATTTGAATTATTAGTCATCTTATACGTTTCAGCAGCCGAACCCGGAAAAAGAATTAATTTTCCGTTTCCGTCCAATGCTTTTCTTCCTCTTTGTTTGGCTAAATATTGGTAATGTTCATCAAAAAAACGAAGGCAACTTATGATAAACTGATTGTATATCTGAATATCTTCTCCCGCATATTCTTTCTGCTGTAACATCATTTGGCAAAACTCTAAAACAGTATCCCACTCGTATTCCAGCCAAGCATTGTATTCCATTCCCGGATCGTAATCTGCGGGGCGTTTCCATTCGTATTCAGCAGGATTTGGAAGTCCGAAATTTTCTAATTGTTCTGTAAAAGAGGCTCCGTTATGTTTCCAATATATTTTACTGCGTAATTCGGCATTTTTTTGAAGACTTACGTAATAATCCAATTGCGATTTCATCATATCAAAATCACCGCTTTTTACCATCGGAAAATAAACCAATCGCTGGTTTTGAGCCGTCATTGTTCCTCCGCCCCAATTTCTGAAATCGGCAGTGAAATTCAGATCTTTATTAATGTGAACAGGATCAACTGTAAATAATCCACCGTTGAATTTGGTAGGATATTTTCCGTAAGCGTTACATCCTAACATGTATCTAAACAACTGATAATTTTGCCCGATTTGGTAAACGGAATCTTTCTCAATCGATTGATTTTTTTGTGTAAAAATAAAACTGCGATTCCAGAAATTATTCCACCATTTTAAAGTATTTTTTTCGGCTTTTTTTGCTGTGTTTTTATTTTCAGCAATCAAACTTTTCAATCCATTATTCCAAGTTGAAAAATCAGATTGACTGGTATTTAAATAAATTTCTAAAGAATGTTTTTTTGAAGGTTTAACGCTAGTTAAGTTAAAACCTTTGAAATCGGTATCTTGGTATTTTCCCAAATAAGTTCCGTCTGGTTTTAAGTTATTGCCTTTCATGAATCCACCGAAAGTTAGATTGGCAATCGGATTAAGCATTTGATCTTTAACCGACTCCATTTTCTGCTGTTTTACGGCTACATCAAAAACGGTTTGTTCACGATTTCGGTGATAAAATTTAAGTTCGTTATTTTCAAAAGCGATCGAATCTTTAAAAATAATAACATCTCCCTGAGGTGCCCATTTATAAGAATTTGCATTGTTTTCTTTTCCTTTTGAAATACGATTTTGATGACGCCAGCTTTCATAGGAAGCCGTCATTTTCAACGGATTTTTACTTTCTAAATCAACATGAATAATAGGTTTAAAAACATCCACCCAAAGTTTGATTTTCGTATTATTTTGGCCAACCAAAATATAACCGTCTTTCAACTTCAATTCCTGACGAAAACCTATTGCTCCCTCAAAGGGATTTGGGCTTAAAGTAACTTTTACACGACCTAATTTCAATAAAGTATTATGCTCGTCAAAAGTTCCGCTACGCGAAAAATAAAAATACAAATCGCCCTTTTCTACCCAAACATTCATACCAATATCACCGCCTCCCAAAGGCATAGATTCTGATGAATTTGCGCTTTGCGTTGTCCACACTTGATTGTAAGTATCGAGTACAGGAATCTGCGCTTTAAGGCAAAGCGTAGTGAAGAAAAGTATAAATAGTATTTTATTTCTCATCGTTTTCTTTCCTGCAAGGTTTTCAAAACCTTGTAGGTATTTAATTTTTATTTTTCTCTCGCAGATTTCGCAGATTTTGCTGATTTTATTTTATCTGCAAGATCTGCTGAATCTGCGGGAGATGTAATTCAATCTTTGTCGAGTTTCTTGCGGAGATTTCTCCTTTCGTCGAAATGACAAACTGTGTGTCAATTCACAATTAACAATTCACCATTAAAAATTATAATCTACCATTCATCCGTTCTAAAAGATGAAACCGGCAGACCACCCGCACTAAACAATTCCGCTTTCGCGAAATCCTTCCATAAATATCTAATCGCAACTGGTTTCTTTACTTTATCAGAAGTTAAAATCACTGATTTTCTTCTTACAACTGTTTTCGCAGGATAAAAAACTTTGTCTTCGCCAGCAATTTCAAAACCCGTAATTTCTTTATCATAAGATGTAATTCCGTTTGCCACATCATCAAAAGAAACCGTAACGGCACCGTCTTTAATTTCCATCGATTTGTATTTCGGACTCTCGAATTCGAAACCTTCAATTCCGTAGGTTCTTGCCAAAGCTTCAAAAGCCAAACGATTTCCCCCTTTTTCCTTATCCATTGGATGAATATTATTTTCTTCGCCAACATCCATTAAAACCGCCATAGCCGAATTCGGAATTTCCTTCGAAGCCTTAAATTGCGCTTCTCTCAAATAAGCCGAATTATATTTCTCCAAATAATCTTTTGGATGAAATGAAGCATAATTAAATGGTGCAATCTGAGCGAAATAAAACGGAAAATCTCCCTGATTCCACATTGTTCTCCAACCGCTTACCATTTTTTTCATTAAAGCTGTATATTCATTTGCTCTTTCATAATTTGATTCTCCTTGATACCAAATACAGCCTTTGATTCCGTAACCAATTACAGGCGAAAGCATTCCGTTAAACAAAGTCGTTGGAACACGGTTTGGATCTTTTGCCAATTCTTCTTTTGTAGTAGGAATTTTAGCGCTTGCGAAATCTTTCAGCATTTCCTGATTCATCCACGCTTCCATACTTGATCCTCCATACGAAACATGAATCAATCCCACTGGAACATTTAAAACTTCTTGCAAAAGTGATCCAAAATACCAAGCCGTCGCACTAAAATTTGAAGTCGATTTTGGAGAAGCTTCTTCCCACTTCCCTTCAAAATAGTCTTTGGGTTCTAAAACTGTCGCACGCGGAATAGTAATCAAACGAATGTTTTTATTGGTTGACCTTACAATAATTTCGTTTCCGTTTTTAACGGGTTGTCCCTGAAATCCTTTTAGAGGCATTTCCATATTCGATTGTCCGGAACAAAGCCAAACTTCTCCAATCAAAATGTTTTTGATCGTTACTTTTTCGTTCCCTTCTGTTACTTCAATTGTAAATGGTCCGCCCGCAGTTGGAGTTTGTAATGCTGTTTTCCATTTACCATAAGTATCGGCTTTTGTTTTGTAAATTTTAGAATCCCAAGATGTTTTGATAGTAATGTTTGCATTCTTTTCAGCCCAGCCCCAAATTGGTGCATTTGATTTTTGCTGTAGCATCATATTGTCCGAAAATAATGCTGGCAGTTTTATTTTTGCATTGATTTGAAAAGTCACAATCAAACATAAAATTGCAACAATACATTTCTTTATATTTCTCATATTTTTTATTTTAATCTATATTTCAACGCCTTAAAATCCGCTGTTCCAATCTGATCGCATCGGGTTAAAACCCGACGCTACAATATAAATCGTTCCTCCGGAACTTTTAAGTCATACTATAGAGCCTTAGGCTCGAAACATATTGTAGGGCTGGACTTTAGTCCATTTTATAATGCAAAAAAAAGCTATAGGCTCGTTAATTTATTTATCTTTTTCTTTTAAAATCATAACCGGTCCAATTAATCCCGCTTTCAATAACGAATTTCCTTCCAATCTAAATGGCGCTGTTGTCCACGTCAATCTTTCTTCTTTTGGTAATTTTTGATCACCAATTAAACGGTTCGCCCATGTATTGGTCACTTTTATTACGATTGTATTTTTTCCTTTTTCTAATGCTTGTGAAATATCTGTTTTGAAAGGGAAAGTCCAAAGTGTTCCGCAGTCTTTTCCATTGATGGAAACTTCAGCCATATTCGCAATTTCTCCCAAATCAAGCCAGATTTTGTTGGTATCTTTTCCTTTCCAAACAAACTCTTTTTTATAAATTACAGTTCCTGAATAATGCTTAATTTCATTATTTTCGGAAGTACTCCAATCAAAAAGTTTTTTTATTTTTATGATTTCTTTCGGACCTTTAAATTCAGGATTAAATTGAAGCTCCCAGTTTTCATCTAAAACCTGAACTTTTTCGAATTCAGCTGTTTTTCCTTGAGCTAAAACTTCTTTTGTTTCTTCTTTAAAAATTACAAAACACGATTCGTTTGCCTCTAAAGTTAAAGAAACAATCGTTCTTCCGTTTTCTATTTTCCAATTGGCTAAAGCCGAAGTTTTATCGCTCACAGGATTGTACCATCGCAGCACTTTTCCAGTTATTCTAAACGAACCTTCAAATGTTCTTTTTTGTTCTTTTTGATTCGAAAGAAAATATACTTCTTCGTTATCTGCTTTTCTGTGCGCCCAAGCAATTGTTTCTGAATCGGTCCTGCTTAAATTTGGAAAATAAACATCCTGCGTAATTCCGACCGAAGCAAAATCATTTCCTAAATAAGGCAATTTGACAACTGTTCCTTTTCCGATTTTCCATGAAGACAAATTAGCATTATTCCAGATTTCATCAATTACATTCTGCCATTTCTTCTGATCTTCTTCTGATTGAATTCCCGGCTGAATTGTTGGTTTTTCATCTACAAAAATAGTTGCTCCGTCTTTTAGCAATTGCAGGATTTTTTCGGCGGAAGCCAAAGACAGCATCTTATTCGGTGCCATTTTATGACTTCCTGGAAACAGTAAAGCTCCATATTCGATTCCGCCTTCAAACGTTACTTTTCCATTCACCACTTTTGCTCTTTTGATTAAAACATCGGCGTTAAATGAATCGTATTGATACCCATTTAAAGGATTAATCCATTGCGATAAATCGGTAATATTTTTAGAATAAGTAACTTCTTTCGGCATTTTTGCTGTTGGCTGACCCTGATTTTCTAAACGGATTTTCTCGCTTTCAAATCTTTCCTTTCCAAAAACATTCGGAATAAACGGCACCAAACGATCTGGAACGAAAGAACGTGAAGGCAAATCTTCGCCAATAAAAACAGCCAAATCAATTACTGGTTTTCCTTTTTGTAATTGAAATTGCACTCTTTGGCAATAATCAAACCAAGCTTTTCCGGGTTTCCACCACGTTTGGTCTCTTTGGAAAAAAGTTCCGATATCGTCTAAAGTCATTCCCGGTTTTCTATCCGTCCACGGATTATGTACAAAAACGTGGTAGAATAAACGATTGATTCCGAGAGCATAATTTCGGTCTGCGGTTGTTTTTAGATTTCCGGGATGTTCATCCCAATCCATTCGCAAAGCCGTAAAAGATTCTGCCTGAATAATATCTTTTCCATAAATATGCCCGCCTGAAATGGCATCTACCATATCAAAAGGTTTGTCGTGTGTTGGGCTTTTCAGCCAAAATTCACCACCAGGATAATCTACATATTTATAATGCAATAAAGCATCACTCATCATGGTTGGCGCGACATTTTCTGAACTCAATTTAACCTTATATTCTTTGGCAATTTGAGCGACAGTTCCGTAAAAATTATCTGCTACCAAATCGCCAATTGTTTTTCTGACATCATATAAAACTTTCTCCGAAAAATCGACACTTTCTACTGGAATCCCAGCCATGACAGGCAGATATTCTACAATATCATAACCACGTCTCTTTTTAAATTCAGCCTGAAAAACCGAAGACCAGTTTTGACTTCCGCATTCCCAACTGTCAAAATGAAGAATTGCTAATACTTTTGAAGCCAGTTCCGGACCAGCTGAACGAACTGCCTCTCCAAACCAATCGTCCAATTGAAAACGAATTAATTCTGGATTAAATTTATCTACTTCCAAACCTTTTCCTGCTCCACCTGTTGCATTTTCATGTCCTGTAGAAGTATGCCCCATTCGGATAATTTTCCATTTTCCTTTGGGAGCTTTCCAGTTCAAATTTCCATCGACATCAACAAAACTCGAAATATTGATGATTTCTGATTTTTTGAATGCATCTGTATTCGGAATTTCTTTCTCAGTAGTTTCTGGTGTCAAACGCCAGATTGCGCCTGATTTTCCTTCATAATTATTAATTAAGGACTGGTTCGAAAGTGTAATTTTACTCACTTTCAGATTTTGTTTCCATTTCGCAAAATCCAAATCTTCTGCTCCTGGTTCTGTTCCAACTGGGTCATAAACAAATCTGAAATATTTTGCTGTGACAGGCGCGATTGTATGTGTGTTTGGAAAATCCATATCCTGCCAGCCGTGACGGGGTGCAATCAATCTTTCGTGGAATTTAAAATGACTTCCGTCATCGCTCACTTCCACAATTAAACGCTGTGCCTGATAATCTCTTCCTTTGGTTTCTATCACAATAGATTTGCACGTAAAAGGCTGAGCAAATTCGTATTGAATCCAACCTGCATCGGCAAACTTAAAGTTTTCCTCTTTTTTAGAATCAGCCAAAAATGAAGCATCTGTCTTGTTTGATGTCGTTACTTTTGGTAATTGAATCTGCGAAATGGTTTGATATTCTTTTATTGGAAGAGCAAAAACCGCAATATCTTTATAATAATCTTTGTAATGCTCTGGAACAGGAAGTTTTGAAGCGACTTTTTTTCCTCCTGAAATTTCTGTCGTTGACCAAACCACTTTCTGCATTGACATTTCTGGCTTAATCCACGGACCACCAGCAACAGCAAATCCGTCAGCTCCGTGAAAAGCCAATTTCAAACCTAAACGATCTGCTTCTTTAAATGCCCAATGTATCATATCCCAAAATTCAGGTGTCAACTGTAAAACTGGCGGATCGATCAATGGCGGATTTGCTGGACCTTTAATGGTCATTAGATATGCGCCTGCAATTCCGTTTTGTTTCATCGCTTCCAAATCCGCTGTGATTCCTACTTTAGAATACGCCGATTTCATCCAATACCAATACACCCAAGTTTTGGAGGATTCTAATGTTGGCTGAAAAGATTCTTTTTTATGGACTTCCTGCGCGGAAACGAAGCTTGCGAGAAGAAGGATAAAAAAGAGGTGTTTTTTTTGAAACATTGCTGAATATCTTTTTTATAAATCCGCTAAATCTGCAAAATCTGCGGGAAAAATTTTACTCTCGCAGATTTTGCAGATCAGGCAGATTTTATTTTATTTTTTCTAATATTTAAATTTCTTCAAACTACTTTCCAACTGATTCTTCGATCCGCTGAAAGGCGTTAAATAAAAACTATACTGATAATTTCCAGATTTAATCTGATATTGTTCAATTGGCTGTGCTACAATCGTCCAGCTGTCGTTTCCTCCAACTCCCATTTGCATTAAATCGATGTTTACAGTCAAAAATCCCGGATCTTTTAAATCATAAGTATGACCAGCTGAACTCAGGTTTTCTTGTGTGTAAGGCCATGCGCTCATGCTTAAAACTCTGGTATCATTTACAACAACAAAACCTTGATTTTTTTGAGGAGTTGTCAATGCCATCCATCTTACATCGCATCTGTTTCCGTTTTCTTGCGGTTTTGGATAATGTTCGATAAAATCATTAATTGGAAGCGAATATTTACCTGCAAACGAACCAAAACTTCTGTCGCTGTAATTCTCCAATTCCCCTTTTCCATACCAAGAAATTTGATCGAATTTCCTTTGAACCCCCATCTGCATTCCGATTTTTGGAATGTTTGGCAGTTTGTCTGAAGCTTTCAAACTATAATCTACTTTTATTACTCCGTCTGGGCTGATGTTATACACTACGTTTACACTCGCACTGTCTTTTATAATTTCGTAATCGCTTATGATTTTTATTTCAGAAGCCGATTTATCGATTTTTACATTAATCAATTTTGGTTTTGCTTTGTACCATTGTTTCAAAAGTTTTTGCGATTTCCAACCTCTTTTGTCATTATCTGTAAGAGGTCTTACGAAGTTTGGAAGCAAAGGCGCAAAAACTTGTTCTTCTCCGTTGAAAACATACGAACTCAACGCTCCGTTTGTTTTTCCAATCGTAATATCAAAAGTTTTTCCTTTGATTTTAAATTCAGAATCAGATTCAGAAATATTTAAAGCTTCTTTTTTAGCATTCAAAACCAAAGCTTCTTTCTTTTTTAATTGAAATTGATCTTCGGCAACAACATATCCTTTTGAAGCCCAAAGTTCATCTGCTGAAAGCTGGAATTCAATATTTAAAAGATATTCAGCATCATTTTTCATTTTTGGAATATAAGCGCTGATATCTAAAATAGTTGATTGTCCTGCTTCTACTTTTAATGGTTTTAAAATCTGAGTTTTAATTACGTTTCCGTTTTCCAAGACTTTCAAAACTGGAACATAACTTTCTAAAGATTTAACCGCCTGACGATTTTTAATTTCTAATTGATTTCCTTTTAAACTCGAAATTGCTGGCTGATATACCCATTTATTTTCAAAAAGAGAACCTTTCGGTTTTCCGTTAGAATCTACAATTCCTTTTGTATTGAAGTTTCCGTCGTGGTATTTTTCGCCAAAATCTCCTCCGTGAGCAAAATAATTCTGACCTGATCTAGAATCATATTTCACCAATCCCTGATCTTTAAATTCCCAAATACAGCCTCCTATAACTCTTGGAAGCGAACGGAATTCATCCCATAATTCTTTTAAATTTCCAACTGAATTTCCCATAGCATGAGAATATTCAACAAAAATAATCGGACGCGTATCTTTTTTTTGATCTACTAAAAATTTTGGTGTGAAAACGCCCGGATAAAAACGGCTGACTATATCAACATACGAATCATCTTGCGGATTTTCGAATCGATACGCATGATCGATTGTTTTTGGATATCTCGGATCAAGCGGATCAATATAACCGTCTAGTTTTGCATTTCCTTGTGCTGGTTCATAATGCACCGGACGCGTGATGTCGAAATCGTGAACCCAACCCGACATTGCGGAATGATTTGGGCCTTTTCCGCCTTCGTTACCCAAACTCCACATCACAACAGACGGATGGTTTTTATCGCGTTCTACCATTCTCGACATACGCTCCAAATAAGCATTTGTCCATTTTGGATCGTTACTTAATTTACCGCCAATTCCATGAGTTTCCTGGTTGGCTTCGTCCATTACCATGATTCCATATTGATCGCATAATTCGTAGAAATAAGGATCGTTTGGATAATGACTTGTCCGTATAAAGTTGAAATTGAACTTTTTAATCGTCGTAATATCTTCTTTAATATCTTTTCTCGTAACGGCTTTTCCTCTTGTCGGATGATGGTCGTGACGGTTTACGCCATACACATAGGTTTCTTTTCCATTAATGAGCATTTTTCCGTTTTCTTTCGAAAATTCGATGCAACGAAAACCAACTTTACAGCTTTTTGCTTCGGTAACATTTCCGTTTTTGTCTTTTATGGAAATGACCATCGTGTATAAATTCGGCTCTTCTGAACTCCATTTTTTAGGATTTCTGATATTTTCTTGGAAGAATCCGAAGCGAACATTATCCAGACGAGGATAACTTTCGTTAATTAAATCAATCACAGGTCTTTGAAGCGGTTCTTTGAACATTGCCGTATTATTGGCATCGTACAACTGAACGTTCATTGTATAATCTTTGATTCTTTCTCCTGTAAGGTTTTCTACTATTGGTCTCAGTTTGAAAATTGCGTCTTTGTATTCTTTATCTAGTTTCGTTTGAACAAAGAAATCCTGAATGCGCAGTTTTGGTTCCGCCATAATGAAAACTTCACGCTGGATTCCGCTCATACGCCAGTGATCTTGATCTTCTAAATAAGAACCATCTGTCCAGCGAATTACACGAACCGAAACTACATTTTCTCCTGCTTTTAAATAAGGTGTAACATCAAATTCTGATGGTAGAAAACTATCTTCACCGTATCCTAAAAATTCTCCGTTTAGCCACACTTCAAAACCTGAACTTACAGCTCCGAAATGCAACGTAACCGTCATATCTTTCCAATTTTCTGGAACGGTAAAAGTCCTTTGGTAAGAACCAACTCCGTTATAATCTTTAGGAATATAAGGCGGATTTATAGGCCTAAAAGGATAAACGGCACTTTTGTAAATTGGATTGTCGTAGCCTTTCATTTCCCAGTTGGATGGCACTTCGATTTTATCCCAGCCTGAAACGGTGTTTTTATAGAAATCTTTATTGGCTTCTTTTAGGTTTACTGCGTATTTAAAATTCCAATCGCCGTTTAACATCTGGATTCGGCTTTTGGTTCTGTCACCTTTTAATGCATCTTCAACGCTGGTGTACGAATAGGCAGTTGCTCTAGACGGCTGTCTGTTGATGCTTGTAACTGTTGGATCTTCCCAAGGCGCAAATTCGTATTTTTTATGAAGTTCTGGAACTCCTGCTGGTTCTCCTGTTACGGATTGTGCATTTATGGAAATAGCAAAAAGTAAAATGAAAAATGTGAATACTGATTTGGGTATCGAAAATCGAAACCTTGAAAAGTGATTATTTTGGATTGATTGAAACATTCTTTTATTTTTTTATTCGCTTTTTTGTCATTTCGACGAAGGAGAAATCACACTAGAAATTCCTCAACTATAATCGACAATCTTTGTGGTTACGAGTGTGATTTCTACTTTTAGTCGAAATGACAAAACCGTGTCTTTATTTATTTTCTCCGTAATTAAACCTGACAGGTTTTAAACGTACTATATTTTAATTCTTTGTACTTTGTACTTAATTCTTTTTCTTCTCTTTCTTCTCAGGCGGAGCCACAAAATTCAATTTGCTTTTTCCTAAATCTTTAGAAGTTGCAATTGCAATTCCTCTTTGTTCTGCTTTGTTAACGGCACAATAAAAATGATACACAACACCATCATGTTTTACCACAAACGATTTATGAGCAAACATATCATCGTAAGGTTCAGATGATTTCACTAAATCTTCCCCTTTCCAGTCGATCCAGTTTACTAAATCATTCGAAACTGCAAAACGGTTGAATGCACCTTGATTCCAATCCTTCCAAAAAGCTCCAAAATAGAACATCACCCAAGTGTCATTAATACGCTGAATGTATGCATCTCCAGAAATTCCTTTATGATGATTGATTAATGGTTTATCGCCATAACGCTTCCATTCTTTCATATCGTTTGATACTGCCATGGCAATACGCTCTGCTCCTTTTGCAGGATTTATACTGTCCCCGCGGGCATTATAATACATGATAAAATTGTGTCCCGTCACTTTATCTTTATCCCGAATCACACTGTTTTTGTACATTGTGCTGTTATCCCACCATTTAGCGTCTTTGTCTTTTGGCGTTAAAACAGGCTTTTCTAATCTCTGGAATTCGTGCGGTTTTGTCGGCGCTTCTTTTGTGTAAGCCATTCCGATTGATAAAACGCCCGCTTCGTAACCTTTACTGTCTCCGCCGAAATAGCTCATCCAATATTTATCATCGTATTTTTCCCATTCGTAACTTCCGCCCCAAGTGATGTCTTGCAACGCAATATATCCTGCTTTTTGGTTGACATCCCAGTGTTTTTCATTTTCTGAGAACGACATTACTTTTCCTAGATATTTCCAGTCTAGCAAATTATCGCTTTCTGCTAACCAGGTTTCATAACCTCTTCCGTCATAAATCAAATACGTCATATACCATTTACCGTCTTTTCTAAAAACGCTTGGACAATCCATTTTATAGGAGTTTTCTGTTGGCACCATCACCAAACCGTATTTATAAGGTGTTTTTACTTCTTCGTAAATTTCCTGCATCACGGTTTCGGTGATTTCCCTTTTTTTGTATTTGGTTGCGCAGCTGCTTATAAAAAGTGATAAAACGGCAATTAGGAAATATTTAATTTTCATTTTTGGTTATGTTTTTTTTGCTACGAAGGCACTAAGACTCTAAGTTTTTTTCTTTGTGACTTTGTGTCTTTGCGAGATTAATTCTAATCTTTATTTATAGCTCTCGCAAAGTCGCTAAGGCGCAAAGTTTTTTTATTTTTCTCTCGCAGATTTTGCTGATTTTTTTATCTGCTTGATTTGCCAAATCTGCGGGAAACTTAATTTATTTCCTTTGTTGAATCAATTAAAATAAAATCTGTGTAGATCAGCGTCTTTACGAAGTAAATCCGTTTAATCCGCGTTCTAACTTTATTTTTTTAATTCTTTTAACTTCAACTCCATCACATCTTTGTTCAATTTTACTTTTACCATTCCTGTCGGATGAAATCTTCTTTTTAAGTCGATTGCATTATAAACGATTGTGTAAACATCATTTCCTTCTGGGATTAAGCAAAGCGGCGTTCTCATGATATCCCACCATTTGTCTACTTTGGTTTCGATTGGTAAGTAATGTGCTTCTGCCCAATTAACGCCGTCTGCCGATAAAGAATAGGCAATCATATTTGGTAAATGATGTCCCCAACCGTCTGGGCCTCCGTCGAAAATCGCGATATACAAACCGTTTGGTAATTGACTCACTATTGGATTTTCAACAAACTGTGGATGCATCGTTTTAATGGGTTCCAAACCTTTATTCATTCGCAGCCAAGGACCTTCTAAACTTTTTGATTCTGCTAAAGCTACAAACCAGCCTTTTCCTGATTTCTTCGGATAATCTGCCCAAGAGTTAAATGGATAGGCACCACTGTAAAATCCGAAATATTTATCACCAACTTGGTACGGGAAGAATGATGCTACACCCTGACGTCCTTCCCAAGGTTGAGAATCTAATCCTGGTTCCATAATAATTCCCATATCTTTGTATGGACCGCCAATTCCGTTGATTCCTGCCACAGTCGATTCACAACGCCAAATTCTTCCAAATGAATGATTTGGTTCTATCTCTTTACTTACGGTATAAGCCAAATAATAGCCGTACCATTTGTTTGCTTTTTCATTGAAAACTGGCATGTATGACCAAATTGCCGCACGACGATCGTTCATCGGGTTATCATCTTCGGTTACGGCATAAGTGCCGCTTGCTTGATAAATGGTAGATTCTCTTTTCCAGTGAATGGCATCTTTACTCGTCCAATGTCCGATTTTGGTTTTTACACGATCGTAGTAATAATCAACACCTTTTTCTCCAGCTCTTTCTGTTGGAAACATGTGATACATATCACCCACTTTTACTACACGTCCGCCTTCAAAACCTCCTTGAATTCCTTGAGTTCCTGACATTCCTTCGTCAATAACGGGTTTGTTTTCTCCGCCGATAACTTCGAAAAGCGGTTTTTCATCTGAGAAGCCTTCAACGATAAAAGTTGGACTCCAAAGTTTTCCGTCTGGTAATTTGACATCTCTCGCATTCAATTGCTGATCGATTTTCAAAACTCCCAAAATAGCAAATAACCCTTTTTGATTTGGTAAAATAGTTTGAGTTCCTTTTCCGTAATGAATAGCATATACATCAACAGGCGGTAAACCTGTAATCGTAACGCCGTTTGACAGAATCTCATTATTATTTCCAATTTGATTTACTTGAAGATATTCAGCGTTGTTATCATGAAAAACACCGATTAAAACTGTTACGGGTTCCTTAAATTTTAATTGTAATGGAGCATTCGTTCCGTTTTTATATTTAGCTAAAGGAAGTTCTATTCCTGTCAAACCTTGCAATTCTGGAGCTAAACGAACAATATTGTGTTTGCTTCCTGAAAAAACGTGTGCGTATTGAGTGGTTTTGAAAGTTTTATAATTTGATTTTATGATTTCGAAGGATGCTGGTTTCCATGCGTTTTGTGCTATTGCTGAAAGTTGTAAGCAAATTGAAAACAATGCTAGGAAAGCAGTTTTTAATTTGAAATTGGTTTTGGTACTTTTTGAAAACATTGGTTTTTTATTTTTTGAGTTTTTGCGTCATTGCGAGGAACGAAGCAATCACATTTGCTATTTCAAACTTTGCCAATCATTAGTGAGGTTGCTTCGTTCCTCGCAATGACAAACTGTGCGGATAATTATGAGCTAATTACTAATAATTTAGCACTTACAGTGCCTTATAACTCAATACATACTCCACATTCGGTCTTACAATCAACTGATATTTATTCTTTTCTAATTCCGTAATCGTTCCAGAGTTTGTTTTTGGTTTGCCTGCACTTTTAAAAATTAATTTTCCTTCTCCTTCGCCTGCTTTCACTTTAATTTCTTTGGTACTGCAATACACAGCAACTTCTCCGTTTGGTGTTGGTACTTTTCCTTCCATCCATTTTAAACCTCCTAAATTTGGTTTGATTTCATATTCTGAATATCCTGGAGCGGTTGGTTTTACACCTAAATAATATTTTCCTAATAAATAAATCGGACTTGCTCCCCACGCGTGGCAAAGACTTTTACCGTAAGGACGTCCATACATTTCTAAATGCTCTTTTCCTGTTTGCTTTGGATCGTACTTTTCCCAGAATGACGTTGCGCCGAGATTTAACATTCCGCCCCAATAATCACGAATTTCATTTAAAACAAATTTCTGTTCGTCCATGGCGCACAATGCTTCCAGTTCATAAAAACGCATGTAGGGTGTTGTGATTTGAAGAACATCTTTATTCAATAACACTTTATTTTTTACACTTTGCTTTTGTTCTTCAGTAAAATAATTGAAGAAAATACCGAACATATTAGCGTATCTGGTTACAATATTTTGCATTTTACCGTCGATCCGCTGATGCTTCATGACGTTTTCTTTTTTATCCCAAAAGACATCAAATAAGTTGGTTTTTAAATCAGCAGCTAATTTTTGATATTGTTTTTGATCTTCATTCTTGCCTGCGATTTCGGCGCTAACAGCCATAGCTTCTAAACTTCTTGCCAAAAGCATTTGCTCAAAACTAACTTCTCCCGTTTTTGGTAATCCGTCAGCCCAATCAATGAAAACCCAGTCGCCTTCTAATGGCTCCAAAAATCCGTTTTTGTTTCTTCTTTCCAAACAAAAATCCATCAGTGATTTCATTCTTGGGTAGTATGTTTTGATGAATTTCGTATCGCCGGTATGTAAGTAATAATCGTAAACACCGACAAACCAATACAATGAATAATCCATAATGATATTGACGTGAGCCGTTACCGGATCTTTACCGCGAAGTGCTGACATGGTGCGTTCTACCGAAGGCGAATCAAAAAACAAATAATAATTCATTAAATAACTTTGATAAGCGTCGCCAGACCAAACCCAACGGTCACGTTTGATTCCGTCAATAAAAAATTCGCGAGACGTTAAATGCATTGTATAAGCCGAAACATCCCAAATTTTATTCAATAATTCATCTGAAGATTTGAATGCGCCACGATAATCTAAAGGCAAATATTCGTAAAGCATCGAAATAGAATCGTATTTTACTCCTGCATCTGCTTGTACTTGAACGTAGCGAAATGCTTTTGAACCATCATGCGTGTAAGTTTCAGACTGTTTTCCATCAAAAGATAAATGATCTAAAGTTTCGCATTTGGCAGAATCCAAAGATTCTTCACGAGATTCTCCGTAATAAAGTGCTAATTTGCCTTTTCCTTTTAAACCGTGAATTTTGATATAACCAAAAGTCTCTTTCCCAAAATCTACTAATTCACCACCTGCAATTTTTTCTGTTTTCTTTGCACTTAAAGGTTTGGTTGTTAATTTAAATTCAGAAGGTTTATTTTCTGCAGAATTAAAATTCCAAGAACCAACAGGAACCCACGGCGTACCAGATTGTTGTGCTTTTCCAGCTTCGTCAATCCAAAGTTTGTCTTCGTTGGTAACTTTCCAAGTTGCATTAGATTTAACATATTGACCAGAAATATAAATAGCAGGCAATACTTCTTGATTGTAAACTTTAAAAGAAATTTTATGTTTTCCAGCTGGAATTGTTATCGATTTTGGTTGACCGTAAACCTGAACGCCGTCTAAAAGTAATTGAAAAGGTCCTTCTGAGAAAATTTTTACTTCGTCTGGTTTTGGAATATCAACTTCTGTTTGAAAAGTTACCAAAGCGTAAGGACTGTAATATTGCCAAAGTGGCGGAAAAACTGCTTCTCGTTCTGTACGTCTTACTTGCATTTTATTGCTCAGCCAAATTTCGAAATCGCCTGGATACCAAATCCATGTCGCTTCTTTTGATTTTTCCTGCGCAGATCCTATTGAGCAACAAAAAAAAGCAACAAAAAGCAAGAAAATCTTAAAAATGGAAAAGCGGTTTAGCATAGTAAGTTTATTTTGGGCCTAAGATAAGTGTTACAATTACATTTTACACCCTGCACTATCCTGTTATTTCATAAAAACCGTACTATTTGCTAATTTTTTAAGGTTAAAATTATGAGTTATCACTTTTTTAGTACTAAAAAAAATCGATGCTGAAATATTTATGGAACGCTGATGACATAGATTCGCTTTCGCGAAGACGCGGATAAAAACGGATTTTTCTTCTAACAAATAAAAACATAAAATTGAAAATGCATAAAAGGCGTTTCAATTATTTAAACAAATATAACTATGTGCTAATGACTAGTCATCTTTTAATCAACTCAATTATAAGTAGATAAAAATCTATATCTCTGTGTGTTTAATAAAATCAGTTTTTATCCGCGTTTTTACGAAGTAAATCCGTTTCATCCGCGTTCCATCCCGTAATCTAGGCAATCATCTTATCAGACTCATTTTCATCTTCCAGAATATAATTAGAAGGCGTTGTGCCTAAATGTTTTTTAAACATAAAAATAAAGGCGCTTGCGGTTTCGTAACCTAAATCCAAAGCGATTTCTTTAATAGATTGTTTTTCGCCTAATCTTTTAATGGCTTCGAGTAATTTCATTCGCGTACGCCAATCGCTGAAATTCATTCCCAATTCTTTTATGAATAAACGTGATAAAGTTCGACTGCTCATAAACGCAAGTTCGGCATAGTAGTCAATTGTTTGTTTACTAGAAACATCACTCATTAAAAGTTCGACTACTTTTTGCAACCTTTCATCATTTGTGGTGGGTAAAAAAGTCGCACTTGGCATTATTAAAGCCAATTCATCTAAGAAAACGGAAATGATTCTTCGTTGGGAATCCGTTAAGTTTCCACTTGTTCCAAAAGATATGATTTTGAAAACCAACTGCTTCAAAAACATCGGAATATCAAATGAAAAACTGTTATTTGGCAATCCTTCCACTACAGAGGGATCGATAAAAACACTGTAGTAATTCACATCTTTCTGAAACGTAACTTGATGTTCCATACCTCCAGGAATCCAGAGTCCCTGCAACGGATTTACAACCCAGATGTTATTGCCTACAACAACATTCATTACGCCACGCGTCGCATAGATTAACTGCCCGCGGGGATGCGAATGTGAAAAACACATTTCGTTATTTACTGTTTCTGTATAACCTATAACGGGTATTGATGGATCAATTTGGTATCCATAACCTTGTGCAACCCGATATGTCCGAATTTGATTATTCATTGTCCAAATATAGCAATTTCGACATTCTTATTTATTTCAATTTTGTAAAAAAATAATACAGCTGTTATTTTTCAAAATACCATTAACCTAAATATAACTCATGGAAACCGTTAAAGTACAACCAGAAGTAATTAAAAAAACCACTTATTCAATATTATTTATAATCAGCTTTTCGCATTTAATTAATGATCTTTTACAAGCGATTGTTCCCTCAATTTATCCTTTAATTAAAGATAATTTCGGTTTGAGTTTTACACAGATTGGAATTATTACTTTTACTTACCAAATCGTAGCATCCATTCTCCAGCCATTCGTTGGAATGTACACCGATAAAAATTCTAAACCGTATTCTTTAATTATCGGAATGTGTTTTACAATGTTTGGACTTTTCTTGGTTTCGATCGCTACAAGTTTCATTTTTCTATTAATGTCAGTAAGTTTAATCGGAATTGGTTCTTCAATTTTCCATCCAGAATCTTCGCGTGTAGCACATTTGGCATCTGGCGGAAAAAAAGGTTTGGCGCAGTCTATCTTTCAATTAGGAGGAAATGCAGGAAGTGCTATCGGACCGCTATTAGCAGCTTTTATTATTATTCCGCACGGACAAAGTTATGTGGCTTGGTTTTGTATTATTGCTTTGGTTGGAATTTTTGCTTTGTATAAAATTGCCGTTTGGTACAGCAATCATATGTCTGAGAGAAACGCAAATAAATCGGCGTATAAAATCGAAACGCATCATTTATCTAAAAATAGAGTTATTGTTTCTTTAGCAGTTTTGTTGATTTTAATTTTCTCTAAATTCTTCTACATGAGTAGTATCACAAGTTATTACACCTTCTTTTTGATAGATAAATTTCATGTTTCAGTACAACAATCACAAATTTATTTATTCTTGTTTTCGGGAGCTGTTGCAGCAGGAACTTTGATCGGAGGTCCAATCGGTGATCATTTTGGAAGAAAATATGTAATTTGGGTTTCTATTCTTGGCGTTGCTCCATTTACATTGCTATTGCCTTATGTTTCCTTATTTTGGGTTGGAACTTTATCTGTAATTATCGGATTAATCATTTCTTCGGCTTTCTCTGCAATCTTAGTTTATGCAACTGAGTTAATGCCCGGAAAAGTTGGTCTAGTAGCAGGTCTTTTCTTCGGATTTGCTTTCGGAATGGGCGGATTAGGTTCTGCTGTTTTAGGAAAAATCGCCGATGCAACGAGTATAGAATATGTATTCAAAATTTGCGCTTTCCTACCCTTAATCGGAATTATTACTGGATTTTTACCTAATATTGAAGGAAGAAAAAAATAAAAATATTCATTTAATTTAATAAAAAAAAGGAGCTGAAAATAATTTCAAGCTCCTTTTTTACATTCTAACCTAACTAAACTTTACTTTGAATTTTATAAACTTCTCTTTCCTGAGGAGTCATTTCTTTTACTAAAATTTCATCATTATACTTCACTGTGTAGTTTTTATCACTTTCTAAATTTTGATATCCCTCTGATGTATAGAAAGCGGGCATAACTGATCTTTCAATTATTTTTACATTTTTACCATCTAAACCTTGTATTTCCTCATTAGAAAAATAGTAGACATTAAACTTAAAATTTCGTTTCTTTTCACTATCAAGAACATCATCCATTGTTGCTAAGCGAGAGCCTGGAAAGATTTGATCATTTACATTTACTGCCAATGTTTTTTCATCAACACCAATATAAGATGCGTTTGTTCCATCAGCATGATCAACAATGATTTCAGTTCTGAAAATAGTTTTACCATTGTAGTCAGCAGTAAACTTTTTAATTTCAGTTACTACCCCTTTTCTCATTGCATAGATAGTATCTTTTGTAGCAGAATATACTGAATAAAGTTTCCATGTATCTGGACTAACATTATATCTAGTAGATTGATATATCGTTACATTTTTATTTTCTTTAAATGGAAGTAAATAAACTGTAGCGTTATCTATTTCTGGTTTAACAAGACCTCTTTTGTAGCTATAGGTATAAGCACAATAGATTGGTTTCTCCTTATCAATTGGCGAAAGCTTAAAAAGTGTTCCCGAATCTGCCGACAAATTTAAATTATAAGATTTCTTAAAATCAGAAAGATCCTGTACGTTGGTAGCACTTTCTAATTCAAATTCTATAAAATAATTTCCAGATACAGATTTGATATAATTGAAATCCACACTATTATCTGCATTTTTTACGCGACTGATATAAATTTTTTGATTCTGCGAAATAATCGAATTGGTACCAACTAAAAAAAGTAGGAACGCTATTATACTTTTTGTCATAATTACATTTTTATTGTTACACGATGTTTTAAAAACGAATACAAATGTAATATAAAAACTACAAATAAAAATATTTATTGTATTTAAAAGTAATAAAAATATTACTTATAAATACAAAGACTATTTAGATAAGAATACGAAGCGTAAAGGCTTTAGCCAAACTACAAGGTGCTTGGCTAAAGCCATTTTGTATTTTTGATTTAGAGCTCCAGTTAAAACTGGAGGCAATTCATAAAAAACAAATAATACGTTTCCTAAGGTTGAAACCTTGGGCTATGTTTAAAATTCTTTGCGAAAAAGAGTTTTTAAAATCTCGCTAAGTCGCTAAGACGCGAAGCCTCCATTCTTGAAACTTAAAACAAATAAACTTTGCGTCTTAGCGACTTTGCGAGCAATTTGAATTATTAATGGAAATTGAAAATTAGATATAAAACAAAAATTGTTAATCCTAATAATCCAAATAAGACTTTGACTTTCTTACTAGTTTTAGGAATATCAGTTTCATCCGAAATATTAACCTCTGGATTTTTATCCACTAAAGAAATTATTACTGCTGAAACTAAAAGCACAGCAAAAATGTAAAAAGAAATCAATAAAAAGTGTGGCCAAACCGGGTATTTGTCTGCAGGGAAAATCCATAAATATAAAACTCCCACAAATAAACTAAAAGCAGAACCCCAAGAAAGCGTTGCATTTACAGCTTTTTTCGTAGTGCGTTTCCAGAAAACACTCAAAAGAAAAACAACAGATAACGAAGGCGCCAAGAATCCTAAAACCGCCTGAAAAATATTGAATAGATTCTGTCCTTTAATATTATCAATCGCAATGGCAATCAAGATCGCAAATACACAACCTGCTGCAATACTCAAACGCCCAATTCTAATTTGATCTTTAATCGTCGCTGTCGAATTGATTTTCTTTACATAAATATCATTCGTAAAAACGGTGCTCAAAGCATTAAGTGAAGAACCAATTGTTCCTACCAGAACCGCAATCATTACACAGATTACTAGGCCGTTCATTCCGCTTGGGAAAAGATTTGTAACCATGGTCATGTAAGCCAAATCGGAGTTGCTTCCTAATTCTGGATATAACGCGTAACACAAAATTCCAGGTAAAATAAATAACGGAAGCGCCATCACTTTTAGCCATCCAATAAAGTTTACTCCAAGTTGTCCTTGTTCTAGGTTTTTCGCTCCTAAAACACTCTGCACCATCGATTGATCGGTACAGAAAAAAGCAACTGCAGCTACAGGATAACCTAATAAAATAGCTGGCCACGGATAATGAGCATCATCAGAAGGGCGAATTAAATTCCAAAAATTTGATGGTGTTTTTGAAATCAAAACATCAATACCTCCCAATTTCTGCATTCCTAAATACGAAAGTGTCAATGAAACTACAATCAGCAAAATCATCTGAAAAACATTGACTTTAGCAATTGCTTTTAATCCGCCTGCGAAAGTAAAAATTCCAGAGAAAATCACTAAAACCGTAACACTCTGCCACATCGGAATTCCTAAAATCTGACGCACTAAAACGCCTCCGCTGAATAATCCTAAAGACAACCAGCTTACCAGAATTTTAACCAAAGCGTACCAGGCTAAAATGTTTTGGGTACTGTCGCCGTAGCGTTTTCCCATATATTCGGGCATCGTGCTTACTTTACTCGCAATATAACGCGGGGCAAAAACCATCGCCAAAAGCAGTAAAAAAACAAAGGCATACCATTCGAAATTTCCAGCTACAATTCCGGTTGCGTAACCAATACTCGCAAAAGCTAATAAAGACGACGGACCAACATTGGTTCCCCACATATTAAACCCGATGCTGTACCAGTTTAATGAATTTCCGGCCAAAAAAAGCGTTTCGTTCTTCTTTCTTTGTTTGGCACTTACCACAAAACCAATCACTAATAATGCTACCAAATAAACGGCAACAATTACAAAATCAAGAGTCGTTAATTTATCGTATATACTGTTCATAGTCCGTATTCATTAAGAATATCAGCGATTTTTACCGGCATTCCAGTTTGCAGTGATTTGTCCATTGCTTGTAATAAAGCTACGGTTCCAATTCCTTCTTCCATGTTTGGATACGCTTCAAAATCCTGTTCAATACTGTCCACAAAATATTCTAAATAATTCTGATATTCACCGCCATGATGACTTTGTCCTTCAAAACGGAAATAATATTTTAAAGTACTGTCGCCCCAAGTAACTACTTTTTCTTCCCCCATTTTATCGGTAACTGCATAACGCAATTCGTGATAATCGGCCTGACTTGCTCCTTCTGTTGCTCTTAAAATGGTACTCATGCCACTATCGCGTTGCGCAGGCTGCGTCGGCGAAGTATAAACACCGCTTACACGTGCAATTCTTCCGTCGGTTGCTTTGAAGATAAAGTGCATTGTATCTTCATTTTTCAGTCCGGCTGATTGTCCGTTAGCGCTGATCATTCCGTAACCCATTACTTCCTGAATGTTTGGCAAATACCATCTGATGAAATCTACAGGATGGCTCAAACCGCCGTACAGCCATTTAAACGATTGTAAAAGCGACCATTCTTTCTTTAAAAACCATCTGTGATCGGCGTGGTATTGTGCCTCAATGGTAATTAAATCTCCAATTAATCCTGCTTCGTAATCGGTCCTTTGTCTTTTGGCTGGTTCAAAGAAACGTGAACTCTGTCCAATGAAAACCTTCTTTCCTGTTGATTTACTTAACTCTAAGAGTTCTTTAGCATCAGATAAATCATCGATAAACGGTTTTGTACAAACAACGTGTTTTCCACTTAATAAAGCTTGTTTTACGTGCTGCGCATGCAAATGATCTGGCGTATAAATTGCGATAATATCAATCGACGGATCGTTTAGTAAATCGTCGTAATTGGTTGTGTACGAATGAAAATCGAATTCTTTTGCTCTCTGCTTACAGATTTCTTCACTTCTGTCGCACACTTTTACAAGTTCTAATTTTGAACTTTCTAAAGCCGCAGACATTGTGCTTCGTCCTTCTCCAAGTCCCAGAATGGCTATTTTTAACATGGTGGTTATTTTAGGTTTTTGATAGTTTTTTTTTCCGCCACGAATTCACGAATTTTCTTTTTAAAAATCTTTGCGCTTATTAATTCGAATTATTCGAAAAATATTAGATAAAGTATTTAAAAAGAAAATTCGTGAATTCGTGGCTATCTCTCTTTATTTAGTTTCTACTTTGTTTAAGAAAATCCAAGTTTCGTCTGGTTTTGTGCCGTCTATTCCGCTTTGGTATTTTTTCATTAAAGCATTCCAATCGTCTACGCGAGGATTGTTTTGTGTTGTTTTCGGATTTAGTTTGTCCAGATTTTCACCTTTCGGAATACTGATTACCAAGATCAATTGGCGGTCTTTTTTGAAAACTTGTAATTGTTGAAAATCGGCGTTACAGAAACCTTTGGCAACTTCTGGCCATTTCTCGAATTGCATTTTATGATATTCTACATATTCTTTTTGCCCTTTTTCGTCAGCAGGAAGATTGGCTGTTAAAACCACATTTTCCCAATCTGATGCAGGTTTGGAATCTTTACATCTTTCGAAATTTTGGAAATCATAAACCAAATCTTCATAAATTTTTATTTCTAAAGAAGGAAAAGCGCCTGCCAGTTTACGCTTTGTTCTTTCTGGCTGATTCATTTTTCCGTAAATCACCAAATGATTTTTCCATTGGTACAATTCCTGCCCCACAATTCTAAATCCTACTAAAGTCGATTTGATTTTTTCGATATCAAAATCAGAACCTATCAATTCGATTGCGTATGGTTTTGGCATTTCCTGCAATCCCCATTTTTCGTCGATTACAACCTCTTTTTCCAAATCTTTGTAAGGCGCTCTGATTCCGGCAGCCTCTTTAATTTTTGTGCTTACATACGGATCGTTGTGTTCCCAGATATTTCCTTTAGGACCGTTATGGTTTTTTAAGATTTTCTTTTCGGCAATCCAATTGTTTTTAATCGTAAAACCTTCAGAACCTTCATCGGTATACAAATACAGCCATAAAAACGGATCGTGCGCGTACGGACTGTTATAAACCTTATCAATATAATTCTCTTCAATTCGGCTGCCGGGTTGTGCAGAAAGCGTGTAAATTCCCGCTACATCATGCAAATGTTTCGCGTAATGATGAATTTTATTGGCCAGAATTTTATTATTCTGCATTACGTTTGGCGTATGCGTCCAACCCCAGCCCATTGCCATTCCAGAATACGAAACATCTGAAATTTCGTTGTGTTCAATCGTAATATTTCGAACAAAACCAGCACTGATGCCTAAAGTTCCCCAATCTTCATTGGTTACATTTGTAATTAAATTATCGGCAATCACTTCATCAGAACACATTTCTCTTTCATCCTTTATAATTAAAGGCAAATGCGCTTCAAAAGCTTCTTCAGAGAAAATTCCAACGTTGATCGCACTTCCGCCAATATCTTTAAATAAATTTCCTTTTACCGTATTGTGATTTGTTCCTTTATTCAAATCTAAACCCGTCGAAGACAAATGTTCAAAACGACAAGATTCAAACTGAATATTATTCGAATAATTAACTTCAACCGCCGCACGTGGTCTTCCAACCCACGCCTGATTTTCTAAATTCGCCTGATTTGGAGTTCCCGGCTGTTTTAATTTATAAGCGTCTAACAAATATAATCCTGACTGCAACGGAACATGACCTTGCTGTGAAGGACGAAGCCAGTTGCTGTATTGAAACGAAATTCCTTTAAATCTAAAATAACTTACAGGAGAATCGATTGTTCCTTTTACTTCAACCAAATTTTCTAAAACTGGTGCAGTAACAGTTACCGAATTGATCTCTTCTCCATCTCTCGGAACATAATAAATTTTAGCATTTTTTTTATCTAAAAACCATTCTCCAGGTTCATTTAAAAGTGAAAAAGCGTTGTTTAAGAAATAAGCAGAATTTCCGTTGTTTTTAGAAATCCACGGAGCAGGCCAAGGATGCTCGCTTTGAATACGACTTTCTGGTTCTTCAAATGAAAGTTTTGCGCTGTCTTTTTTGATTTCAATATTTTTAATACGCAAATTGGCATTTGACCACCATTGCACAATAAACATTTCCATTCCTGGCTCATATTTAACCGATTTATCTTTAAAAGGAATCCAGCAAGTTTGCTCTTCGTGATTCCAAGATAAAATACGTTCCATTTTAGTTCCAGCGGTATTTTTGGCTCTTACAGCTTTTTTACCATTTACCCATAATTGTCTGTAATCAATCAGAGTTCCAGCTTTTTTTGGAGCATCAGCCACCCAAACCGAGCCTTTTTTAAGTCCGTTTATAATTGTAGTAGATTTTGTCCAGTTTTTAATTTCGATGCCGCCGCTAATAATTGGTTTTGCATTGACATCGGCTTCAATTGTTGTTGGACTTTCTGCTGTTCCAGAATCTTCTGGTCTTACGAATAAAGGTTCGTTTAAATAATACGTTCCGTTCATAACAATAATACGAATGCCATCTTTTATAGAAGCGTCTTTTAATCGGCGTAATTCTCTGGCTTTTCTCACAGCCATATTAACTGTCGCTAACGGACTCTCTTTTGTTCCTGAATTTTTGTCGTGCCCTTTCGGGGAAACCCATATTTCAGCCGCATTTGCCGAAATTGCAAATACCATTAAAAAAACGACCAGTAATTTGTTGAAACGAAGTAAACGCATTATTCTATTTTTTACTTTTTTACGCTAAAATTAGGAGTAAATAAATTTAAATCACTTAAAATTTTATTTCACGTGTAATTTTAACACTTAAATTAAATATTCGGCACAATTTAATCGAACATAAAAAATTACGCATCCTGTACCCTCCTGTCTAAGTTTGTTTTTGTCACGAGTTACACGAATTGTACTAATTTTATCTTGCCACAGATTAAAAGGATTTTCATAGATTTTTAATTCAAATAATTCTTTTTTTTAAAGATATACCGAGAAAAATTAGTGGAATTCGTGAAATTCGCGGCAACCATCACAAACAAAAACAAAAATCATCCTTAATCCTTTTAATCTGTGGCAAACAATTTTAAGACAATGAAATTTCTTTTGTAAACTTTTTTTAATAGATTTGTGTAATCGATTACATTTAACTATTATTATTTATGTGAGAAGTAATTTTCCACATCTATAAAAATAACACCAAAAAATTACTAACAATGAAAACCAACCGATTAAATCTTTTTTCTCTTGCAATGGCAATTATGCTTTGTATGAGTTTGCAAAATGCGAATGCTCAAAGTACATCTTACGATACTTATGCCAATGTCGAATTCAAAATGCCAAAAGTCAACGAACCAATTATTCCTGCTAATACAGTAAATTTAAAAGACTTTGGAGCAGTAAATGGCGGCTATGTTTTAAACACAAAAGCTTTTGCTGATGCGATTGAGGCGCTTTCTAAAAAAGGTGGTGGAAAATTGATTATTCCGCCAGGGATTTGGCTTACGGGTCCAATTATTTTAAAAAGCAATATTGAACTTCACGCGCAAACGGGTGCTTTGATCAAATTTTCGACAGACAAAACTTTATATCCACTTATAGAAACTAGTTTTGAAGGTTTAAATACGTGGCGATGCATCTCTCCTATATATGGTAAAAATCTTGAAAACATTGCTTTTACTGGAAATGGTGTTTGGGATGGTTCTGGTGAAGCTTGGAGACAAGTTAAAAAGAGTAAACTAACAGACGAACAATGGAAGAAATTTGTAGCTTCTGGAGGCGTTTTGAACGAAAAGAAAGACAATTGGTATCCTTCTGAACAATATATGAAAGGGGCAAAAGGCGCAGATCAAAATGTGCGTCATGATTTAAAAACAAAGGAAGATTTTGAAGCAATTCACGATTTTCTTCGTCCGGTTTTGGTAAGTATTCAAAACAGTAAAAGGGTAATGTTCGACGGACCTGTTTTTCAAAATTCTCCTGCTTGGAACATTCATCCTTTATTAATTGAAGATTTAATTGTTCGAAATATAACCGTTAGAAATCCGTGGTTTTCTCAGAACGGTGACGGATTGGATGTTGAATCTTGCAAAAATGTCATTATCGAAAATTCAAGTTTTGATGTGGGCGACGATGCGATTTGCATTAAATCTGGAAAGGACAAAGACGGACGTGACCGTGGTGTTGCCTGCGAAAATATTATCGTCAAAAACAATATTGTATATCACGGTCATGGCGGTGTAACGGTTGGAAGTGAAATGTCGGGCGGTGTAAAAAACCTGCACGTTTCAAACTGTACTTTTATGGGAACAGATGTCGGACTTCGTTTCAAAAGCACGCGCGGACGTGGCGGAATTGTAGAAAACATCTTTATTTCTGATATTTTTATGACTGATATTCCCTCTCAAGCTATTTCTTTTGACTTGTATTATGGAGGGAAATCAATCGCTGAAACTTTGGCTGAAGGCGGCAATACGGTAACTACAAAACTGGTTCCTGTAAACGAAGAAACGCCTCAATTTAAAAATATTTCGATTAAAAATGTTACGATTAAAGGTGCTCAGCAAGCGGTGTTTTTACAAGGTTTGCCTGAAATGAATTTAGAAAATATCGAGATCTCAAACTTAATTGCAAAAGCAGAAAAAGGTTTTTCTATAATTGATGCAAACGGAATCAAAATCAATAATGTAAAATTATATATCGATGCTAAAAATGCATTTGAGATTTATAATGTTCAAAATCTTTCTTTAAAGAGCGTAGAATTTAATCCTGGTTCATCAAACACAATTACAATTGATGGTAAAGCTAGTAAAAATATTGATTTGAGTGGTTTATCTAAAACTACTACAATCGGAAAAGATGTTGCTAAGAAAGCGGTTAAGTTTTGATTTCTTGAACCATATAAGTAATATAAGTTCATTTAATTAAATGCGAATAAAAATCTCGCAAAGACGCCAAGTCGCAAAGTTTTATTTTCTTAGCGACTTGGCGTCTTTGCGAGAAATAATTAAGAACCAGCTAAATTGAACTTATATTACTTATATGGTTTAAAAAAACTATATTCTATAAAATGTTTTAGCGTTCTCAAACCAAATCTTATTCTGATCTTCAATAAATAATTCAGCAATATAATCTTCTAAAGTTTTTACCACTTCATTATAATCTGAAGCTACATTTAAAACTGGCCAATCTGATCCGAACATTAATTTATCGACTGAAAAGTTCTCAAAAATAACATCTAAATATGGTTTTAAATCTTCTGGTTTCCAGTTTTTCCAGTCGGCTTCTGTGACCATTCCTGAAATCTTGCACCATACATTATCGTATTTTGCGATTTCTTCAATTCCCTTTTTCCAAGAATCAATACTTCCTGATTTGATGTTTGGTTTGGCAATATGATCAATTACAAAACGCTGATTCGGGAAATCCTGAACCAAACTTATCGCCGCCGGTAATTGACGTTCGAAAATTAAAATATCGTAGGTGTAATCAAATGGTTTTAAAGCTTGGATTCCTCTTCGAAATGCTTCGCCAAACATAAAATCGTCTGCTTCTGCTTGAACAACATGACGAAAACCTTTCAGTTTTTTTTGATCTGAAAAGAATTGTAAACGTTCTTTAATATTTTCATTTCTTAAATCTACCCAGCCGACAACTCCTTTTATGAAATCATTTTTTGAAGCTAAATTCAATAAAAAAAGAGTCTGATCTTCTGACTGGTGAGCTTCTACTGCAACACAGCCTTCAAATTGATTTTCTTTTAATATGGATTCTAAATCTTCAGGAAGAAAATCTCTCTGAATATTCTGCATCGTTTCATCAATCCAGCTGTCTCTAACGGGATCAAACTTCCAAAAATGCTGATGGGAATCAATTCTTTTACTCATAATTTCTTAGTTAACATCGCTGATTAATGCGCGGTCTAAATGTACATAACCTCCATCTACAAAAACAAATTGTCCTGTAGTATGCGATGATTTTTCTGAAATGATGAAAAGCGCCGTATCTGCAATTTCTTCAGTCTTCGTCATTCGACTTTCTAGCGGAATACTTTTATTGATTTTATTCAAAACCGTTTCGCCGTCTGGCAATGTTTTAATCCAATCTTCGTATGCTGGCGTATAACTTTCTGCAATGATAATGGCGTTAGAACGAATTCCAAACTGAATCAAATCTACCGCCCATTCTCTTGTTAAACCCAATACGCCGCCTTTCGCAGCCGCGTAACCAGAAGTTCCGCCTTGCCCTGTCAAAGCCACTTTTGAACCGATATTTAAAATATTTCCTTTTGATTCTTTTAAATACGGAAGCGAATATTTAGCCAAAAGAAAATAACTTACCACATTCAATTTCAAAGAATTCATAAAATCTTCGTAGCTAGAATCTAATCCTGCTCCATCATTCACACCAACATTGTTGATGATAGCATCGATTCTGCCATATTTAGCTGCGATTACTTTCACCGCATTTTCTATTGCAACAGGATCAGTTACATCAGTTTGCACAAATAAAGAATTAACGCCTCTTTTTTGAAGTCTTTCCACGTATTCAAAACCTCTTGCATTTCGGTCAACCAAAACTGGAATTGCACCTTCATCAGCTAATCTGTTCACAATCGTTTCTCCGATACTGCCTTCTTTTCCAGCCGAACCAGAAACGACAACAATTTTATTTTTTAAGTTTAAATCCATTTCTTTATGTGTTAGATGTGGTTTGTAAAATGTGAAATGTTTTTTTCTTGTAAAAACGTAAATTGTAAAATCTAAAGTAATGCAATCTAATTACTTAGATTTTCTTTTTACATCTCACATTTCACCAATAACTTTTCACTAATTACCAGTTACTCAATTTCAATCAACGCTTTGATCACATTGTTTTTAGGGTCAATTAAATTTCCAAAATCATTAATCATATCTGAAAAACTAGTTCTATGCGTAATGTATTTTTTCGGATCAATTTTTCCTTCTTTCAAACATTTCATTACATATTCGAAATCTTCGATCGTTGCATTTCGGCTGCTCATCAAAGTTGATTCTCTTTTGTGGAAATCAGGATGGCTGAAACTTAATTCGCCTTTCTGCAATCCGACCAAAACAAATCTTCCGCCATGCGAAATATAATTAAAAGCACTGTTCATTACTTTCTGATTCCCAGTCGCGTCAATTACTACATTTGCCATATCTCCATTAGTCAATTCAGCCAATTTTACAGCAACGTCATCATTTAACGGATTAATCGTTTCATCTGCCTGCAATTGTTCTTTACAGAAATTCAATCTGTAATCGTTGATATCCATTACAATAACTTTTGCGCCAGCAATTTTGGCAAACTGAATCAAACCAATTCCGATTGGTCCAGCTCCCATTACCAAAACCGTATCGGTAGCTTTTACAGCCGCTCTTCTAACGCCGTGTGCTGCAATTGCTAAAGGTTCAACTAGAGCTAATTCATCAAAATCCAAACCTTGACCGTGCAATAAATATTGTTCAGGAATCGAAACATATTCGGCCATTCCGCCATCAATATGAACTCCGAAAACTTTGATATTTACACAGCAGTTTGTTAATCCGTTTCTGCAGGCAACACATTTTCCACAATTAAAATACGGAATAAAAGTTACTTTATCTCCAGGTTTAAAGCCTGCAGCATTTCCTTTTACATATTCTGCAGCCAATTCGTGACCTAAAACTCTCGGATATTCAAAGTACGGCTGCGTTCCGCCAAAAGCGTGAATATCAGTTCCGCAGATGCCTATTCTTTTAATTTTCAATAAAACCTCACCGTCTTTTGGTTCTGGAATAGCAGTTTCTTTTAATAGAAATTCCTGTGGTTTTTCGCAAACAATATATTTCATTTTTCGTTTTTCGTTTTGTTTAAATTTAATCAGACGCGGATTGCACAGATTCGCTACCGCGAAGACGCGGATTAAAACGGATTTTATATTTAATTTTTTAGAAAGATTAGTAAAAAACCCGTTTTAATCCGCGTTTTTACGAAGTAAATCCGTTTTATCCGCGTCACGATCCGTTACTTCAATAACAGATCGTTATATTACTTTTATAAGCTACCGCCTTTTGTTTGCTTGTTCCCAAACCTTCAATTCCTAATTCTACAACATCTCCCGCTTTAATATAAATCGGATTTGGTTTTATTCCTAATCCAACTCCCGGAGGCGTTCCTGTACTGATGATATCACCAGGAAGCAGCGTCATAAACTGACTTAAATAATGCACTAAATATGGAATTTTGAAAACTAAATTCAACGTGTTACTGTCTTGGTATTTTTTGCCGTTTACAGTCAGCCACATTTTTAAATTGTCAACATCTGCAACTTCATCTTTTGTTGCCAAAAATGGTCCAAGAGGCGCAAAAGTATCGCTTCCTTTTCCTTTTGCCCATTGTCCGCCACGCTCTAGTTGAAAAGCTCTTTCGCTGTAATCGTTTAATAAAGCATATCCTGCAACATAATCTAAAGCGTCTGCCTCTTCAACATAACTTGCTTTTTTTCCTACGATAAAAGCCAGTTCCACTTCCCAATCTGTTTTTTCGCTGTTTTTAGGAATAATCAAATCGTCATCTGGACCGCACAAAGAAGTCGTCGATTTAAAGAAAATAATAGGTTCTGTCGGAATCGGAGCGTTTGTTTCTTTGCAGTGATCAATATAATTTAAACCAATACAGATAATTTTAGAAGGTCTTGCTACAGGCGATCCCAACCGTACCGAAGCATCTACTTCTGGCAAAGTTGGATTACTTTCTAATGCTTTTTGCAATTTCTCCAATCCATTTTCTTCAAAGAAACTTTCGTTAAAATCGGTTACAATTGAAGATACATCATATCTCTTTTCTCCAATCAAAACTCCTGGTTTTTCTTTTCCGATTTCTCCAAAACGTATTAATTTCATAATCGTATATTTTTAATTTTTAGTTTATTTTTATAATGAATGAACTTCATCAACATAGGTTATTTCTAAAATGATCTTCCATTTACAATTCACAATTCCTCAAAAAATAGGAAACAAAATTAATAAATGTAAAAATCACAATTACAAAAATACTTTTTAAAAATTAATATTAGAGATATATTTCATTTTAGACTTAAGAAAATAACTAAACTTTAAATTTTTATAACATTTTTTAGACAGTTTGTAAAAATAATATCACTAATTATCCATTTGTGCAAAAAGATTCTCTAATAAAGTTTCTATTTCTTGCGCATTTGAATCTTATTTCTACTTTTGTAATTGTATTTTTTACATTTATTATTTCAATCGATTTCACTACTCAAAATTTCTATATAAAATGATAAAATTAAAAGGCATAACTTGGAACCATACAAGAGGTTTGCTTCCAATGGTTGCCACATCTCAGCGTTTTACCGAACTACATCCTGAAGTCGAAATTTCTTGGGAAAAGAGAAGTTTACAAGAATTTGCCGATGCTTCGATAGAAGACTTAGCCAAAAGATTTGATTTATTGGTAATCGATCATCCTTGGACAGGTTTTGGAGCGCAGACCAAAGCAATTCTGCCATTATCTGATTATTTATCTCAAGAATATATTAAAGATCTAGAAGTTAATACCGTTGGAAAATCGTACGGAAGTTATGTTTTTCACGATAAATTATGGGCGCTTCCTATCGATGCGGCGACTCCGGTTGCTTCTGCCCGCTTGGATCTTTTAGAAAAAAACAATTTAGAAGTTCCTAAAACCTACGATGATTTATTGGCTTTAGCGAAAAAAGGTTTAGTGGCTTTCGCCGGAATTCCGGTAGATGTTTTAATGAGTTTTTACATGTTTTGCTGCAGTTTGGGAGAAGCTCCGTTTCTTTCTGAAGAAAAAGTGATTTCTGAAACTACAGGAAAAAAAGCGCTTCAAATGTTTAGAGAACTGGCGCAATTAATTGATCCAGCTAACTTTAACCGAAACCCAATTCAGGTTTATGAAGCGATGGTCAATTCAGATGAAATTGCCTACTGCCCTTTTGCTTACGGATATTCTAATTATTCCAGAGCGGGTTACAGCCGTAAACTTTTGCATTTTTACGATTTAGTTCGTTTGAATGAAAACCATATGATTTCTTCTTTGGGCGGAACAGGATTAGCTGTTTCATCGTTCAGTGAACACACTGAAACTGCTATAAAATATGCAGAATTTACCTGTTCCTCGCAAGTACAGCAGAATATTTATACCGATAATGGCGGTCAGCCCGGACATTTACAAGCTTGGAAAAGCGAGAGAATTAATGGCGTGACAGCAGATTATTTCAAAAATACGTTACCCGCTTTAGAACGCGCTTTCCTTCGTCCGAGATATTATGGACATATGTATTTCCAAGATCATGCGGGCGATGTGGTTCGCAATTATTTGATGAATGGCGGAGACGAATTGAAAGTTCTTGAAGAAATGAATTCGCTTTACGCGGAATCTCTAAAAATCCAGACGATATGAGACCTTTAGAAGGATTAATTGTTTTGGAATTCTGCCAGTTTTTGGCAGGACCTTCAGCCGGATTAAAACTGGCCGATTTGGGCGCACGCGTCATTAAAATTGAGCGTCCTGTAAAAGGTGAAGCTTGCAGACAATTAAGTATCAAAGATTTATTTGTAGACGATAGCAGTTTACTTTTTCATACCATTAACAGAAATAAAGAATCTTTTGCAGCCGATTTAAAAAATCCGGACGATTTGGTTTTGATTAAAAAACTAATCGGAAAAGCTGATATTATGACGCATAATTTCAGACCTGGCGTAATGGAGAAAATAGGTTTAGATTTTGAAAATACACTTTCTATAAATCCCAAAATCATTTACGGATCGATTACAGGTTACGGAAATGAAGGTCCGTGGGCAAAAAAGCCGGGACAAGATTTATTATTACAATCTCTTTCTGGTTTAAGCTGGTTAAGCGGACGAAAAAGTCAAGGTCCAGTTCCGTTCGGATTGGCGGTTGCCGATTTAATGTGCGGGAATCATTTTGTGCAAGGAATTTTAGCAGCACTTTTAAAAAAAGCCAAAACTAAAAAAGGAGTTTTGGTCGAAGTGAGTTTGTTAGAATCAATTTTAGATGTTCAGTTTGAGGCGATTACTTCTTTCTTAAATGATGGCGGTCAATTGCCAGAACGTGGTGATATTAAGGGAAGTGCACACGCCTTTTTAAGCGCACCTTACGGAGTTTACCAAACGCAAGACGGTTATTTATCTCTTGCCATGGGCGATTTGATTTTCATCGGAAAAGCTTTGGGATTAGATTTAAACGCTTTCGCGGATAAACATTTGTGGTTTGAAAAACGAGATGAAATCAGAACGATTTTAAGCAACCAAATTCAAACCCAAACTTCTGACTATTGGATTGAAATTTTACAGAAAGAAGGCATTTGGTGTGGCAAAGTTTTCAATTACGAAGAACTAGACAAACAGCCTTTTGTGAATGAATTGCAATTAAAACAAACCGTAAAAAATGCAGAAGGAGAAACTTTGGTAACAACAAGAAGCCCGATTCAGTTGGATGGTAAAATTTTGCTTAGCGAAAAAGCAGCGCCAAAAGTTGGTCAGGATAATTTAGCGATACATAAGGGGTTAATCGGTTAATCGTTTAGTTGTTTAATCGGTAAAGCGAAATGATTACACGGTTAAACGAAAAAACGATTAAACAAGAAAAAACGATTAAACGGTTAAACAAAAAAAACGGTTAAACAATAAAAAATGAAACCATTAGAAGATTATTTAATTGTAGATTTCAGTCAGTTTCTTTCGGGACCTTCAGCCAGTTTACGATTGGCGGATTTAGGTGCGCGCGTGATAAAAATTGAAAAACCGGGAACGGGCGACATCTGCCGAACGTTATATACTTCTGATTTGATTATGAACGGCGAATCGTCTGTTTTTCATACCATCAACAGAAACAAAGAATCTTTTGCGATTGATTTTAAACAGCCCGAAGAACTTCAAAAACTAAAAAAATTACTGGCAAAAGCCGATGTTGTCATGCATAATTTCAGACCTGGAGTTATGGAACGCATTGGTTTGAGTTATGACGATGTAAAAAGTATTAATTCGAATGTGATTTACGGATCGATTTCAGGTTTTGGAGAACATCCAGATTTGAAAGATTTACCGGGTCAGGATTTGCTTTTACAATCTTTAACGGCTTTGACTTGGTTAAGCGGCAATCAGGAAGATGGTCCAGTTCCGATGGGATTATCAATTGTAGATATGCTTGCCGGAGCACATTTGGCACAAGGAATTTTAGCTGCTTTATACAGAAAAGCAACGCATAATATTGGAGCACAAATTCAAGTCAGTATGCTTGAATCAGCATTTGATTTTCAGTTTGAAACCATTACAACCTATTTTAATGACGGAGGCGAATTGCCTGTTCGAACCAAAACAAATAATGCACACGCTTATTTGGGCGCGCCATACGGAATTTACAAAACCAAAAATGGCTATTTAGCTTTAGCAATGGGATCAATTCCTGTTTTGGCTTCGTTGCTGAAATGTGATGCTTTATTGCAGTTTCCAGAAAATAAATTTACGCTAAGAGATGAGATCAAAAATATCTTGGCAGATCATTTACAAACGCAGGAAACACAATTTTGGCTGGATATTCTAGAACCTGCAGATATTTGGTGTGCAGGAGTTTTAAACTATCAACAGCTTTTTGCAGAAGAGGGATTCAAGGTTTTGAATTTCACGCAGCAAGTAGAAATGCTGGACGGTTACAGTTATAAAACAACACGCTGTCCGATAAAAATTGATGGCGAATATTTGACCTCAGATAAAGGTTCACCAAAATTAGGTCAGGACAACGAACGCATTACTAAAGAATTTATAGACTGCTAAAAAATGGACAAAATCAGAATCGCTGTTCGAAAATTCGATCCTTTCGAAAGTACCCTGCAAAAGCTGTGGGATGCTTTCTGCCTTCAAAATAATATTCAGGCTGAAGCCGAAATGATTCCGATGGAACTTCATGAATTGTATGAAACTACGATTTCTAAAAAAGGTTTAAAAGAAGGAAAATGGGATATTGCACACCTCAATACCGATTGGATTTTTGATGCTGTACACGAAAAAGCGGTTGTAGATTTGTATTCTTTCATAGCAGAAAATCCGCCAGAAAATTATCCTTACGGCTGGCATAAATCGCTTTTGCATTTGCAGAAACTGGACAATGGAACTTTCGGACTTCCTTTTCACGACGGACCAGAATGTCTGATTTACCGAAAAGATTTATTCGAAAATGAAACCGAAAAAGAGAATTTCAAAAAGCAATTTGGTTATGAACTTTCTACTCCAAAAACTTGGAAAGAATTTGTTGAAATTGCGACTTTTTTCAATCGACCTGAAGAAAATCTATACGGAACTATTTTTGCCAATTACCCCGACGGACATAATATGGTTTTTGATTTCTGTCTGCAATTATGGACACGCGGCGGTTCTTTAATCAACCATAAAAATCAAATTTCTATTAATAGCGAAGCTGGAATTAAAGCTTTAGATTTTTATAGAAATATAGTCAATAATAAAAATGCTGTTCATCCCAAATCGAAAGATTTTGGTTCAGTTGAAGCTGGTTTGGCTTTCGCCGAAGGGCAAGCGGCAATGGCAATCAACTGGTTTGGATTTGCTTCCATGGCAGAAGTAATTGACGAATCGAAAGTAAAAGGAAAAATTGATATTACTTCCCTTCCATCCGATCCTGGTTTTAAAACAGCTTCTTTGAACGTCTATTGGTTGTACACAATCGGTTCTGGAAGTAAGCATAAAAAACTGGCTTACGATTTTCTACGATTTGCTACAACTGCCGAAAGTGACAAATTATTAACCACAGAAGGTGGCATTGGCTGTAGAAAATCAACTTGGAAAGATAAGGAAATCAACACTTTGATTCCGTTTTATCATAAATTGGAAATGCTGCACGAAAATGCTTTGACATTGCCGCAAACTCCAATCTGGCCAAAGGTTTGCGAATTCATCGATCATATGGTTTTAAAAGCCATCAATAGCGATATTCCTTCGGCGCAATTATTAGAAGAAACACAGATTAATATTCAAAAAATAGAATAAAAAAAATTATCGTCATGAAGAACGTTGTCAAAGTTTAAAACTGTGACAACGTTGACACTAATCTTAAAAATAGTTTATCATGAATATTCCATATAAACCTTTATTACCCGAAACAGAACAGCCTATTATCATTATCGGGGCAAGCGGCATTGTAAAAGATGCGCATCTTCCTGCTTACGAAATGGCTGGTTTTAAAGTTTTTGGTATTACGAATAGAACGATTTCAAAAGCTTACGATTTACAGAAAGAATTCAAAATTGATCATGTTTTTGAAAGCGTTGCTGATGCGGTTAAAAATGCGCCTTCAAATGCCGTTTATGATATAACGGTTTTACCTGATCAATATATAGAAATTTTAGAGCAATTGCCTGATGGCGCTGCCGTTTTGATTCAGAAACCAATGGGAAATGACTTGGCTCAGGCTCGCGAAATTGTAGCAGTTTGTGAAAGAAAAAATTTGGTTGCAGCGATTAACTTTCAGCTTCGTTTTGCGTCGTTTGTGAGCGCTGCCCGATATTTAATTGATCAAGATATTATTGGCGAATTATACGATTTAGAATTTAAAGTAACGGTAAATACGCCTTGGGAATTGTTTCCTTTAATAAAAGAACATCCTAGATTGGAGATTCTTTTTCACAGCGTTCATTATATCGATTGTATTCGATCTTTTCTAGGAAATCCGAAAAGTGTAATGGCGAAAACGGCTAAACATCCGCTTAAAAAATTATCATCGAGCAGATCGACCATTATTTTAGATTATGGCGAAGACAAGCATGTCGTTATTAATACCAATCACGATCATCATTTTGGACCAAAACACGAAGAAAGCTACATTAAATGGGAAGGAACAAAAGGTGCAGTTAAAGCAAAAATGGGCTTATTGATGAACTATCCAGACGGTCTTCCTGACGTTTTTGAATATGCTTTACCAAAAAAAGATAATCCAAATGAATACGAATGGACAGAAGTTAAACTAGAAGGTTCTTGGTTTCCAGAAGCTTTTATCGGCGCAATGTCTAATTTAATGCGTTACAAAGAAGGTTCTGACACCATATTATCTGCCAGCGTGCAAGATGTTTTAGGAACAATGAAAGTTGTTGAAGCATGTTACATGAGCAGTAAAAATGGCGGGATTTCTTTTGATGAAGTGTAATTAAAACACTATATTTCAAAACCAAAAAACTACAAATAAAAACCTTTTCATAAAGAAGTAATTTCAAAAAAATATACTTTCAAGAATATGGTTTGAAAAATTAATTCAAATATGTATTTTAAATCCACTTTTTTCGAAGATTATACCATCGACGATAAACGAGTAACTGTCGGAAGAACAATTACAGAAACCGATTTTGTAGTTCACGCCGGACATACGGGAGATTTCTTCCCGCACCACATGGACGAAGAATGGTGTAAAACACAGCCATTCGGACAAAGAATTGCACACGGAACCATGATTTTCAGTATCGGAATCGGTTTAACGGCATCAGAAATAAATCCAGAAGCTTTTTCAAGAGGTTACGACAAAATGCGTTTTGTAAAACCTGTCCATATTGGTGATACCATCCATTCTGAAATCACAATTTCTGAAAAAGGCGAAGCAAAAAATCCAGAAATGGGAGCTGTCACAGAACATGTAGAAATCATTAACCAACGTGGAGACGTAGTACTTGTTTGTGATCACCTTTTATTTGTGAAAAGAAGATCTTAAACATTTGCTTTAAAATAATCTCGCAAAGTCGCAAAGACGCTGAGTTAAAAGTAAAGCAATTTAAAAACTTTGCGACTCTGCGACTTTGCGAGAAATAACTCAAAAACAAAAACAACTTAAACTATCACTCGAATGCAAATTACAAACCAAGCTGGCGATCAACACGAGGCGCCTTTAGAAACTGGCACTATTGCTAATTATAAAGTTCCATTTATTTTAATTACCTGTTTATTTTTCCTTTGGGGAATGGCGCACAATCTGGATTCTGTTTTAATTCCGCATTTAAAAAAAGCTTGCGAATTAAACAATCGCCAATCTACCTTAATTGATACCTCTGTCTTTTTTGCCTACTTTATTATGGCTATTCCGGCGGGAATGCTTATTAAAAGATTTGGTTACAAAGCAAGTATTATAACCGGACTTTTAGTTTTTGCTGCAGGAGCATTTTTATTTGTTCCAGCTGCTAATTCTCGCACATACGAATTATTTTTATTTGCTCTTTTTGTTATTGGCTGTGGTTTAACAATCCTTGAAACGAGTGCAAATCCCTACGCTACAATTTTAGGACCCGCAGAAGCTTCTTCTAAAAGAATAAATTTAGCTGCTTCATTTAATGCTTTAGCCGCTGTGATTGCTCCTGTTATAGGATCATTGTTTATTCTTTCTGGAACCAATCATACACCAGCACAAATGGCAGCGATGGCAGATACAGAAAAAGCGTCTTACTTATTAGGCGAAGCTCAAGCAGTAAAAATGCCGTACATTGTTTTAGGTACCGTTTTATTATTAGTTGCAATCGTATTTTACTTTATGCATCTTCCTTCAATGAAACCAAAACATACTGAAGTAGAGGTGAAACCTGGTTTCTTCTCCGTTTTAAAATTTAGACATCTAACTTGGGCTGTTGTAGCTCAATTTTTCTATGTTGGGGCGCAAGTTTGTATTACAAGTTTCTTTATTCGTATTGCACAACAAGGAGCTGGATTAGATGAAAAAACGGCTGCTTATTATCTTGCAGTTTACGGTTTTCTCTTTATGGCGGGGCGTTTTATTGGAACATTCTTTTTAAAATTCGTTAAAGATTATGTATTGCTTTCTATTTATTGTGTAATCTCTGCGCTTCTATCATTAGTGGCTATTTATGGCTCTGGTATGGTCGTTCTTTACGCACTTGGAGGAATCGGATTTTTTATGTCGATTATGTTCCCTACTATTTTCTCTTTAGGAATTAAAGGTCTAAAATCAAATACAGAAACAGGTTCTTCTTGGTTGGTAATGTCAATCGTTGGTGGAGCGATTATTCCGTACGGAATGGGAACTTTAATCGATATGAATCATGATGATATTCAGTCAGGATATATTATTCCGCTAGTTTGTTTCTTGATTATTCTGTCTTTTGGAGTTATTGGTCATAAAGTAAAAACGGTTTCTGAATAGTTTTTAGCCTAAGATTAATTGGATTAAAAAGGATTTCTTTTTTACCGCAAATTACACAAATTAACACAAATTTATTTTTAATAAAAATTTCTAATTATCAATCGCCTTCAGTTTTAGCTGGAGGTTTTTTGTTTTTAGGGAACAAAAAAACGCTTTAGCCAAACTTTGCGCTTAGTTCGGCTAAAGCCAATACATGCAAAATCTATTAACCTCCAGCTAAAGCTGAAGGCAATTCATTTTATAATTTTTGCTAGGAATTACATGCATTGCACAAATTTTTAAAATTATTTAATTTTTAATTCATAAAAATTAGTGTAATTCGTGGCAACAAAAATGCCTCCAAATGGGAGGCATTTCTTTGTAGTCATTTTAGAGATTAACGGTGTTTTCCGTTACCATGATCGTGGTCTTTTTTTGATGACTGCTTGGAGTTATTGTTATCGCTGTGATCCGGTTTTTGTTTTCCTCTTCCGTTGTTACCCTTTGCTGGTTTTTCTCCTCTGTTTTTCTGAGGTTTCCCATGATACCCTTTTGGATAAGCTTTTACGTGTTTGGTATGATAACTATAAGGTGCATCTCCTCTATAATCTGTCAATACAACTTTGTAACCAGAATACAAATCATAATTTCTATATCTTGACGGAAGTCTTTTTTCGCGAATCCACTTTCCTCCATTGTCATAGATGAATACATTTTGATTTACATCATAATAGGTATCGATATCTGGCAAATAATAATATCTGCTATTATCATATCCTTGTGGTCCCCAATTTGGCGGAGTACCAATATTTACATTTACTGAAACTTGCGCTTGAGCAAAAAATACACTCATAAAAAGCACTGAGGCAAATACTAACTTTTTCATGTTTTCTAGATTTAAAAATTAATTATAGTAACTGTAAATCGAAATTAATGCCAATATTTAAGGCTTTCGAATTCATTATACCAAAATAGCAAACTAATCGACGTACAGCACTTTTTAGACGACATAACTTCAAAAAAAAACACCCCAAAAATGAGGTGTTTATTGTCATGTTTCTTTAAATAAGGCTATCATAATTCTATAATTATGATCTGATGTGGAACAGTATCTTATTTGCCGATATATTTTATTAGTCTTTGTAGTGCAAAAGTAGATACAATTTATTGATAATGAATATTATTTAGACCAAAAGCTATATTTTAACGACAAACGGATAATTATTACAAATCAACCTCTTATTTCCATCCTCCACCCAAAGCTCTATATAAATTAATTACAGCCTGCAATTTCTGAAGGTTATCATTAATTCCGCTTAATTGCGCTGCTAAAAGGTTTTGTTCTGAAGTTAATACGTCTGTGTAATTAGTGGCAGAACTGTATTCTAGAAGATCTTGTGTAAAATCGACTGCTTTTTCTAAAGCTGCAATTTGTTTTGCTCTCGAATCTTCTTTCTCCACAGCCATCTGATACGAATACAAAGCATTTGAAACTTCCTGCCCTGCTACTAAAAGACTTTGCTGGAAATTATTGTATGCCTGTAATTGTTGTGATTGTGCTGTTGTCAATCTCATTTTGTTTAACCCCTGATTAAAAATCGGCTGCGTTAAGCCACCAATAATCGAGTAAAAAATAGAACGGCTAAAGAAATCTTGCAACTCTAGATTTGAAAATCCTGTGCTTCCTGTTAAGGTTAAACTTGGATAAAAATAAGTCTTAGCCAAATTTGTTGATTCGAAAGCGACTCTGAAATTAAATTCCGCTTGACGGACATCAGGACGATTTTGCAATAATTGAGCAGGCATTCCGATGGCAATTTTTTCTGGAATAATTTGGTCTCCCAAAGTACCTCTATCAATTGGTCCAGGAGTTTGTCCTAACAAAATATTTAAAGCATTTTCGGTTTCACGAATGTTTTGTTTTAAATCCGGAATTAAAACCTCTGCCGCGTGCTGGTTTGCTTCACTTTGAACCACAGCTGCTCCAGTTACAATTGCACCTTCTTTTAAAGCTTTAATTGTTTCCACATTTTCAATGCGGCTTTTTAAGGTTGCTTCTGTAATCTGCAACTGTTTGTCATACGCTAACAGCAAGAAATAGTTGTTGGCAATATCTGCAATTAGTTGTGTCTGAACAGCTTGTTTGGCAGCATCAGACGCTAAGTAACTTGCCAAAGCGGCTCTCTTCGAACTGCTTAATTTTCCCCAAACATCAATTTCCCAAGATGTACTTACTCCTAATTTGTAAGTCGTTGTTAAGGTATTAATGTTAATTCCTGCCGGAAAGTTAAGTCCCGCTTCAGATTGTTTGTTGTGAGTAACGTTGGCATCCAATTGTAAAGTTGGATAATAAGCCAATTTACTCTGACGCAAGGAAGCTCTCGACTGTACAATGTTCTCGATTGCATTTTTCAGATTCAGGTTCTGATCAAGCCCTTTTTGAATTAAAGCATTTAGTTTCTGATCTTTAAAAACAGTATTCCAAGGCATATCTGCAATTGTAGTCGAATCTGTAGAAGACTGATCACGATACAACTGATCTGTTTTTAAAGTAGTAGGACGTTCGTATTTATTGGTAACAGAGCACGCACTAATAAGTGCGGCTGTTATTACCAGTAAAATATATTTATTTGAACTATTCGTCATCTTTCTTGTAATTAAATTTTACTCTTTGTGAGCTTCTATTAAATGAATTTCCTCTTCATCATCATCGTCATCATCATAACCATCTTTCGCAGGTCCACTGATTTTTTCCTGTAAGGTTTGAAAAATGATGAACAATACCGGAATAACAAATACTCCTAAGATTGTACCGATTAACATACCTCCAACAGCTCCTGTACCAATAGATTTGTTACCTACAGCTCCAGCTCCACTAGCAAACATCAACGGAACTAATCCTAAAATAAAGGCAAAAGAGGTCATCAAAATTGGACGTAAACGCGCTACGGCTCCTTCAATTGCAGATTGTACAATTGGCAGTCCTTTTCTTCTTCTGTCTAAGGCAAATTCGACAATCAAAATACCGTTCTTCGCCAGAAGTCCGATCAACATGATTAAGGAAATCTGCAGGTAGATATTACTGTTCAATTTGAAAATAATAGAGAATAAATACGCTCCTGCCAATCCAAACGGAATTGAAAATAATACTGCGAATGGCAAAATGTAACTTTCGTATTGTGCACTTAACAAGAAGTAAACGAATACCAAACATAAGATGAAAATGAAAATCGTTTCACTTCCTGATGCTAATTCTTCACGCGTTAAACCAGAAAATTCATAACCATAACCTGCGGGAAGACTTTCTGCCGCTACTTCCTGAATCGCTTTAATCGCGTCTCCAGAACTGAATCCTGGTTTTGGTGCTCCTGTAATCGAAATAGACGTAAACAAGTTAAATCTAGAAATAGATTCTGGGCCAAAAACTCTCGTCATTTTTACAAACTCTGTAATTGGCGCCATATTTCCGGCACTGTTACGAACGAAGATTTTATTTAATCCCTGTGTATTTGTTCTAAACTCTGGAGAAGCCTGAATCATGACACGGTATTGTTTTCCGAATTTATTGAAATTCGAAGCGTACAATCCACCGTAATAACCTTGCATGGTCGATAAAATCGAATTTACAGTAACTCCTGCATCCTTTGCTTTTGCTAAATTAATATCCATCATATATTGCGGGAAACCAGGATTAAATGGCGTTGTCGCATATTGAATTTCTGGACGTTCAGCTAATTTTGCTAAGAAATCGGTATTTACTTTATAAAACTCAGAAGTTGTATGTCCACCTTTATCCTGTAATTGAAATTCAAATCCACCACTTTGTCCAAAACCTTGAATCGTTGGAGGCGAAATAAAGAAAATACTCGCTTCACGAATTCCGCCGGTTTTGGCAAAAAGCTGACCGATTACGTCATCCACACTTAAATCACGTTCGTCCCAAGGTTTTAGTTTCACAATAACCATACTATAGGCACTACCCGCACCCGCTGTAAAGTTTTGTCCAACAATACGAAGTGTATTTTTAACTCCAGGAATTGTTTTTGCAATACTATCTACCCTTTTTGCAATAACATCAGAACGCTCCATTGAAGCAGATGGCGGCAAACTAATGTTAGCAAAAACAGTTCCCTGATCTTCCGCAGGAACGAAAGCAGATGGTGTAGTTTTCATCATATAAAACAAAGCTGCACCAGCAATTACAATCGATGCCAGAACAATCCATTTTTTTACCGAAAGGAAACTTACCGAACGTTTGTATCTTTCTGTTACATTATCAAATGCAACGTTAAAGGAAGTGTAAAAACGCTGTAAAAAACTTTTATGTTTATGATCGTCTGCATGTGGTTTTAATAAAAGCGCACATAAAGCCGGACTCAAAGTCAAGGCGTTAACCGCAGAAAGAATAATTGCAACAGCCAGTGTAATACCAAATTGTTTGTAGAAAACTCCTGTAGATCCTCCAATAAAAGTTACCGGAATAAATACCGCAGCCATTACTAAGGTAATCGAAATAATAGCTCCCGAAATTTCATCCATCGCATGAATCGTTGCTTTTTTAGCCGATTTGTAGCCGTGATCGAGTTTGGCGTGAACGGCCTCGACGACCACAATCGCATCATCGACGACAATACCAATGGCCAATACCATTGCGAAAAGCGTCAATAAGTTGATGGTAAATCCGAATAAATTCAGGAAGAAAAACGTTCCTACAATCGCAACCGGAACTGCAATTGCCGGAATCAATGTAGATCTAAAATCCTGAAGGAAAATAAATACTACGATAAAAACCAGAATAAAAGCTTCTATCAAAGTATGAATTACTTTTTCAATAGAAGCATCAAGATTTTCGTTAACGTCTACCAGAGTAGTATATTTAACTCCTTTTGGGAAACTCTTTGCAGCCTCTTCAATCAGTTTTTTAGAATTGTTAATTACGTCACGTGCATTAGATCCTGGAGTCTGGCTAATTGCCATCGCTGCAGATTCGACACCATTCGTTTTAATGGTTGAAGAATAACTTAAAGATCCTAATTCTACTTTAGCTACATCTTTTAGAAGAAGCATTTGCCCGTTTCCAACCGATTTTATAACAATATTTTCAAATTCCTTAGCGCTAGTTAAACGCCCTTTGTATTTAATTACATATTGAAAAGCCTGATTTCCATTTTCACCAAATTTACCTGGTGCAGCTTCGATATTTTGCTCAGATAAAGCCGCAGAAATATCGCTCGGAATCAATTTGTATTGCTGCATTACGTCTGGTTTCAACCAGATTCTCATCGAGTAATCTTTTGCACCAAAAACGGTTACATCTCCAACCCCAACAACACGCTGAATTTGCGGCACAAGATTAATCTTCGCATAATTCTGTAGAAACGTCTGATCGTAAGCTTTATCATCACTATATAAAGAGAAAATCAATAAGTTACTACTTTGACTTTTTGTAACTGTTACCCCTGCCTGAGTTACCTCAACAGGCAATAAACTCGTTGCTCTAGAAACCCTGTTCTGAACGTTCACGGCTGCTAAGTCAGGATTTGTTCCTACTTTAAAGAAAATTTTAATAGAAGCATTTCCATCATTTGTTGCTGTAGAAGTCATGTACGTCATGTTTTCTACACCATTGATCTGCTCTTCCAACGGAATTACAATACTTTTTAATACCACATCGGCATTAGCACCGGTATAACTTGCCGCCACGTTTACAGTTGGAGGCGCAATATCCGGATACTGCGATATCGGTAACTCAATTAGGCCTAAAACACCTAAAATGACAATAATAACAGATATTACGGTCGAGAGTACGGGTCTTTGTATAAATTTTTTAAACATTCTTTTTTATTTTAAATCGGCGTATACTGTTTCTGAACTTTGATTGTTTGCTTTAATTTCAGTTCCTTCTTTTAGAGAAGCTACCCCTTCTAATACAATTTCATCACCTGCTTTTAATCCGCTAGTTACTACGTAGTAATTTCCAGCTGCATTTTCTAAAACAGTGATATTTACATTTTTAGTTTTCTTATCTTTGCCAACCGTTACCACGAACATTTTATCTTGAAGTTCAAATGTGGCACTTTGAGGAACAATAATTCCGTCTTTAACTTCTTTAGGAATTCTCACTGTTGTGCTGCTTCCACTTCTAATGATTCCTTTTGGATTTGGAAAACGAGCTCTCACATTTACAGTTCCTGTTTCTGTATTGATTAATCCGTTTACAGTTTCTATACTTCCTTTTTGGTCATACGTTGAACCATCGGCAAGCAATAAAGAAACTGCCGGCATACTTTTTATTTTTTGATTTAATGAAGCTCCAGAATCTTTGGTGAAATTCAATAATGTTTTTTCATTCATTGCAAAATAAGCATACACATTCCCAATACTTGAAACAGTCGTCATTGGTTCGGTAGTATTTGAACTTACTAAACTTCCTAAACGAAACGGAATTGAGCCCACAACTCCATTTACCGGACTTGTCACTGTTGTATACCCTAAATTAGTTTTAGCATTTACTAAAGCCGCATTTGCCTGAGCTAAAGAAGCCATTGCTGACTCATACGTATATTGTGCAGATTCTAAATCATATTTACTAATGATTCCTTTTTCAACCAAAGGCTTAACTTTGTTTACAGCCAATTTTGCTGCACTAACTTCTGCCTGAGCACTTTTAATACTTGCAGCTGCGGTACGAACCTGCTGCTCATATTCTGGAGCGCTGATTTTGAATAAAGGCTGACCCGCTTTTACAACCGCTCCTTCATCAACAAAAATCTTATCGATGTAACCTTCAACTCTTGGTCGAATTTCTATATTTTGCTGTCCCTGAATACTAGCCGGAAAATCGCTATTTAATGTAGCTGTTTCTTGTTGTATTGTCACAGTTTTATACTCTTTTATCTGTGGTGGTGCACCAGCCTCAGCCGATTTATCATTTTTACCGCAAGATGCGATAAGAAGTGAAGCTGACAGAATACCTAAAAATGATTGCTTATTCATTGTAAAAAATGTGTAATTATCGATTATATGTTGAACAAAATAAATAAAATTTAAGGTACGAAAAATTTCCAATAGACGGAGAGTAAATTTTAATCGACAAAGATTGCTTGAGAGCCGATGGTTTTTTTAAAATATTAAACAAGTGTTTAATTTTCGTCCCATCGGCTCTAAAACGCTTTTTAGAGATTCTAAAACACGATTGGGCGATTGCTTAAAAATTCATTCAAAATAAAATGTAATATTGCCATTATAAATCATAAATTAAATGTCACCAACCTTCTTTAGACCTTATTTATTTACCGGAATTCACATTCTTGGATGGTTACTTTTAGGATATATAATGCTTTTTTATATTCCGTTAGCCTGGAATGTAGTGCTTCCTGAGGCTTTTTGGCTTTGGCAGAGTATTATATTGGTTTTATTGATTGCCATTTTTTATTCGACAGCAAAAATTATTGTTCCCAGAACTATTATTAATGATAATACTTCTCTGTATTTACTTTGGGCATTTTTGTCGAGTTTTGTAGTGCAATTAATAGCCTACTTTTATACATCGCAGACAGACCTTCATAACCAAATAAGTAAAGCAATTGGTTTTACAAAATATAGAAATCCTTACTTTGACAATTACGCATTTACACTTACATTATTGGTTTTAGGAATCAGTACCAGTTGGGCGATGTTGCAGCATTGGCAGAAAGCTGCACAGCACAAACAGAAATTAGAGCAAGACAAAACGATGGCAGAATTGGCGATGTTGAAGGCACAGATTAATCCGCATTTTTTCTTTAATTCATTAAATAGTATTTATTCGCTGACTTACACCGATATTGAAGATTCACGAAATGCGTTGCACACATTGAGTCGAATGATGCGCTACTTACTGTACAGCACTGATGAAAAAACTACATTACTAAAAGAAGCCGAATTTATGCGTGATTTTATCGCTTTAATGAAACTTCGCGCCAACAGTAAACTGACTATTACCACGGACATTCCTGAAAAAATACACGATTACCCGATTGTTCCGATGTTATTATTACCTTTAGTAGAAAATGCTTTTAAACACGGTGTTCACGCTACAGATAAAAGCGAAATTCACATCAAACTCACTCAAAATGGAAGCAATCTGGAATTTGAGGTAGAAAATACTTTCTTCGAAAAAACAGCTGTTTCTGATGTAGGGGGAATTGGTTTAACCAATACCAGACGAAGATTACAATTAATCTACCCAAATCAGCATTATATTTCCTGCGGAGTTACGGATCACGGAACGTACAAAATTAAATTGAAAATAAATCTAGAGCAATGACGATATTAAAATGTATAGCAGTAGATGATGAACCATTGGCTTTAAAACTGGTTGAAACGTTTATAGAACAGACTCCGTTCTTAGAATTAATTACGACTTGCGACAATGCTGTTGAAGCTATGGGAGTCATTCGTGAAACTAAACCGGATGTTGTCTTTTTAGATATTAACATGCCAAATTTAACCGGAATGGAACTAGCAAGGTTGATACAAGATCAATCTGGGCCATTGCCAAAAATTATTTTCACAACTGCTTACAATCATTATGCTATTGAAGGTTATCGTGTAAACGCGGTAGATTATCTTTTGAAGCCTTTTAGTTACGAAGAATTTTTACGCGCTTCTACCAAGGTTTTACAATTGCATGAAGAAGCAAATAACACTCATTTTCAGAATATCGCTGCTGATGATGAATTTATTTTCTTGAAAGTAGAATACCAATGGGTTAGAATATCCCTCAAAGATATTTGCTACATAGAAAGTTTAAAGGATTACGTCAAAGTACATTTGGAAGATTCTCAAAAAGCACTTTTATCTTTGATTTCCTTAAAAGCTTTAGAAGAAAAACTTCCGTCATCTAAGTTCATGCGCGTACATCGCTCGTTTATAGTTTCATTAGATAAAATAAGCGCCATTAGCAAAAACTCCATCTTTATTGATAAAATTGAAATTACAGTTGGCGAACAATACAAAGAAGCCTTTAAGATTGTAGTTGATAAATGGCTGAAATAACCTTTGAATTTAAATTACCATGGAAAAAAGATCAAACAAATATTATCTGACTTTAAGTCTAAAAGAATATGCAAATGGCGAAAATGAGCCTGCAAAAGAATTAGGAATTGAATTTGACAATCACGACGAAATTTTCGGAATAATCGAAAAAATAAAAGATAAAAACATTTTCGCAGATGAATCTGAAGCCATTCAGTTTGCTTTGGGACTAAAATTATTCAGTGAAATCAAAATTAAAAACAGAAAAAATCCGCTTTTTGACGAATTAAATGAAGTTTTTCCCGTTTTTATGAAGAAGCTTAAAAGTCTTTAAAAATCCCTTTGAGAATAAGACCTCAAACCCACTCTAATTTTTATTTTCTACATAAGATTTCCTTAATAAGGACATGTAATTATTTTTTTCGGCAATATTTCGTAGCAATTTTCCGTTAAAATTAAGCATGTGCCACTAAATGCTTTCCAAAAAGGAGTTTAATTTCTAATTTGAAATCATAGCAACTTCACAAAAAAGTGAAGGTATTTAGGAAATCTAAATTGAAAATAGAATCAGAGAATATTTGAAATTGACCCATTCAAATACAATATTTTAAAGACTGACCATCTTCACTTTCAATTAGTTCGGTAATGCAAAAATTATTTTTTAACCATTAAAAATGAATGCATTATGATATTTCAAAAAAGTATATTTCTTCTTGTTGGCGTACTTGCTTTAAGCAGTTGTTCCAACAATGATAACGATGACAGTGCCAACACAGGTCCAACCGGACCACCAGTAGAGACAGGCACTGCGAACACCACCTACCAACCTGCATTTGCCGGACAGACGCGCGCTGGAAGTATTCAAACTACTACAGAAATTGAATCTAAAGTTATCACCAACGGTTTAAGCGCTCCTTGGGGAGTTGCCTATCTTCCAGACGGACGTCTTTTAGTTACTGAAAAAGCAGGTAGAATCAGAATTGTAACTCAAGCAGGAGTAATTGGAAATGCTTTAACAGGTGTTCCCGCAGTTAATCCAGCTGATCAGGGAGGATTGCTAGGGATTTGTTTAGATCCTTCATTTGAAACAAACAGAATGATTTACTGGGCATTTTCTGAAGTAGTTGCAGGCGGAAATATTACCGCTGTAGCGAAAGCCAGATTATCAAACAATGATACTGCTCTGGAAAATGTTACTGTCATTTATCGTTCGAATACGCCAAATGCCAGCACACTTCATTACGGAGGAAGAGTTCTATTTGATAAAACAGGAAATTTATTTGTAAGTATTGGCGAACGATCTGTTTTGGAAACTCGCCCTCTAGCACAAGCCGTAAACAGTAGTTTGGGTAAAATTGTGCGCATTACAACCAACGGACAAGCCGCAGCAGGAAATCCGTCTTTTACTCAAACTGGAGCTTTACCAGAACTTTATTCAATTGGACATAGAAATCCGCAGGGAATTGCCCTTCATCCTACAACTGGAGAATTATGGCAAAGCGAACACGGCCCAAGAGGTGGTGACGAAATTAATAGAATTACTGCCGGAGCTAATTACGGCTGGCCAACTATCACTTACGGAATTGAATACGGAGGTGCTAAAATTGGTGAAGGAATCACACAAAAAACCGGAATGGAACAACCTGTTTACTATTGGGATCCAGTGGTTTCGCCGAGTGGTATGACTTTTTATTCAGGAAGTCGTGTTCCAGAATGGAAAAATAATCTTTTCATAGGTGCTTTAAGTGGCATGCATATTGTACGTCTTGCTTTTAAAGATAACAAAGTTGCCGGAGAAGAAAGATTATTGTCTGGAGAAGGACAACGATTTAGAGATATTACACAAGGAAAAGATGAAGCTTTATACGCCGTTACCGATCAAGGAAGACTTTACAAAATTGATAAAAAATAGAGAAAAGTAAACTTGTTCACCATATTTGCCAAAAAACGCCCCAAGAAATTGGGGCGTTTCGTATTTTGGGTGTTTTTGTTTTTTTTTGTTTCAGGTTTAAGGTTTAAGGTTTCACGTTGTACGTTAACGTACAGTATAAAACATGAAACCTGAAACCTGAAACAAAAAAACTTAAGCTTTTGCTTTTCTTTTCACTGTACAGCCAATTTCTTTGGTTTGCGTTACAGCTGGTTTTTGTCCACTTTTTAAGGAAGCGATAACGTCTTCTGCATATTTTACTTTTTCAGGTTTGTTTCCTTCTGGATCATTATCGATTGCTCCGACATATTCTATTACGTTTCCTTTTGAAGTTTTAGAAACTATGAAAATATGAGGTGTGCGTTTTGCTCCGTATTCATCGGTAATTTTTTGTCCAGGATCAAATAAATAAGGGAAAGGATATTTTTTATCTTTTGCCAAATCCTGCATTTTTGCAAATGTATCTGCCGTAGAAGCTTCCGGATCATTTGGATTAATAGCAATTACAGGATATCCTTGTGGTGTGAATTTCTTGTCTAAATCGATAATTCTTTGCTCATAACCAATTGCATACGGACAAGTATTACACGTAAAAACAACTATAAATCCTTTTGCATCTTTAAAAGTTCCAAACGAAACTTCTTTGTTGTCTACATTTTTTAGTTTGAAATCTGGCGCTTTGTCCCCCGCTTTTAAGGTTACCGAATTTTGTGCTTGTGATAGAAAAGCAGAAAATGCCAATGCTAGTAATAAGACTATTTTCTTCATAGTGGTTTACAGTTTTTTATATTCAGTTAATAATTGTTCGTATGTAAATTCGCTTTCGATAAATTTTCTTTTTTCATTTTTAATGAAAAGTGTCGCTGGAATACTTCCTGACCAAGACGGGTCAATTCGGTCAATAAATTGCTGTGGATCACTTTCGTTTAATAGAAAAACTTCATTTTTTAAATTCTTTCTTTTCGCAAAAGGAATAACATTCGATTCTAATTTGGATTTAAAATCTAAACTAATTAATAAAACGGCTAGTTTTTCTGATTTATGCTCAGCACTCAGTTTCTCAAAATGCGGCAATTCTTTGATACAGGGCGCGCACCACGTTGCCCAAAAATTCACCACAAAAGTACTGTCTTTTCCGTTTTTAATCCTTTCATTGAGTTGATCAATATTTAAAAGTTTTACGTTTTGATTGTATCCTTTTATTGAAAATAGCAAAAAGAGAAGAAATGAAATTTTTAAAAGTTTATTTTTCATAACTGTATGAAATTGTTTCTTACAAATATAAACTAATGAGGAATTAGTTTTTGTTAATGAAAATTTAATTGGTTGTTCATTTCTGAATAAGACGAGATGCCATAATAGAACATTTTTTGAATGAACAATTTTATTTACGTTGGTACCAGTGAGATGCTCCGCTGGAACATTCTTTTATATTACATATCTTTTTTTTTGCTAACAATGAGATGTTCCTCTGGAACATTAAATTATTACGCATTCTTTTTTCTACCGATAAGATGTTCCGCTGGAACATTCTTTTATATTATATATCTTTTTTTTGCTAACAATGAGATGTTCCTCTGGAACATTAAATTATTACGCATTCTTTTTTCTACCGATAAGATGTTCTGCTGGAACATTCTTTTATATTACATATCTTTTTTTGCTACCAATGTGATGTTCCTCTGGAACATTAAATTATTACGCATTCTTTTTTCTACCAATAAGATGTTTCGCTGGAACATTCTTTTATATTACATATCTTTTTTTGCTAACAATGAGATTTTACTCTGGAACATTAAATTATTACGCATTCTTTTTTCTACCGATAAGATGTTCCGCTGGAACATTCTTTTATATTACATATCTTTTTTGCTACTAACAATATATCCTTTGGAACAATTCATTATGTTCCATCAAAACATTTTATCGGTAACATCTTATATGACCCATAAAGAAAATCGTCCCGGAGGGACGACTGATATTACACAATAAATTATTTAAAAATGATATGATATTCCATTGGAACATCATTATATATAGCATATTTTATTTTGCTACCGATAAGATGTTACACTGGAACATAATAAATTGTTCCAGCGGAACATCTTATTGGTAACATCTTATGTGACCATCAAGAAAATCGTCCTGGAGGGACGACTGCCATTACAAAATTGGTTCTGTAAAAATATACTCCTTTTTATAATCCACTTCGAAAGCTTCTAACATAGTAAGATATTCTTCTAAAAAACTCTTTTTCTCATGGTGTTTTTCCTGATTTTGTATATAACGAATCACATTCGAAACATGACTTCTTGAATAAGAGAAAGCTCCATAACCCTCCTGCCATGCAAAATTTGAATTCAACTTTTGTTCCTTTATCCATTTACTAGATTCTGTCTTTACATTTTGAATAAGAGCAGAAATGGATTGCGTTGGACGCATTCCAATCAGTATATGAATATGATCTGGCATGCTATTGATAGAAAGCATTTTGTGATTATTAGCCTGAATAATTCCAGTAATATATTTATGTAATCGGTCTTTCCAATCTTTATCAATTAATCCTTTTCTGTACTTTACTGCAAAAACAAATTGAACATGTATTTGTGTATAGGTATCTGCCATTGAACAATTAATTTTGTAAATATTTATTTTTCAAAAATACAAAAAGTAAGATTAAAACTACTTTTTTTATTTTATTTCATGGTCATCTTTTTTTGACTAATTGACCACCGTCTAAAATCAACTGAACTTTGTGAAAAATAAAAAAACAGCGAATAACTAAATCAATACTATGAAAATACTATCGCTGATATTAATCCTGATTTGCAGTTTGAACTGTCAATCGAAAATGAACTTAAAAATGAGTGAAGAAAAATCCAATCCGTTATTATGTGATCCTGTTAGCGGAACTTGCGAAATGCCTGTTGCCGAAAAATCTAACGAAACAGTTATTCTTTCAACAGAAAAAAAACCCGTAAGAATTGTATATTATACAGATCCTATTTGTTCTTCGTGTTGGGGAATCGAACCTCAACTTCGAAAGTTAAAATTAGAATATGGAGATTATTTTGAAATTGATTATAGAATGGGCGGTTTATTACCCGATTGGAATTACAACAGCGGCGGAATAAGCAAACCATCCGATGTGGCGCATCACTGGGATGAAGCGAGTTTACATTATGAAATGCCTATTGACGGTGATGTTTGGATTGAAGATCCTTTAGACTCTTCTTATCCTTCTTGTATTGCCATGAAGGCGGCCCAAATGCAAAGCAAAGAGAAGGCAATTTATTTTATGAGAATTCTTCGCGAAAAATTATATCTGGATAAAAAGAATATCGCAAAATGGAACGTTATTGAAGAAGCTGCAAAAACAGCAGGTTTAGACATTCAAAAACTTAAATCAGATTATGACGGCGATGCAAAAAAGCTTTTTCAGGAAGACTTAAATCTAGGAAAAAAACTAGGCGTAAGAGGTTTTCCAACTTTATTTTTTGCTGATGGAAATCAAAATCAATTGACGGTTTACGGATCTAAGCCTTATGCTTCTTATGAAAATGCTTTGCTGGCATTATTTCCTGAAGCAAAAAAGAAGAATATTAAAAATAAAAATCCACTAGCGCTTTTTGATATTTTTCCAACTTTAGCACCAAAAGAATATGCTGTAATTTTAGAGAAGTCGTATTCTGATGCGCAAATAATTTTAGAGAAATTACATCAACAAGGTTTATTAGATAAAAAGACCATTAAGAATGATGGGGCAATTTACATTAAAAGGTAACTTTTAAAATTGAAAAGCCGTAAAGATCAATTTTTACGGCTTTATATTTCCTTCAAAATCAAATCTGCTACAACATCTATCGCCTGATTGATTATATTTTCTGCATTTCCTTTAAACTCATAACGTTTGGCAATTTGCTTTTCCCCGAAGATCATATGTATAAAAATAGTTCCAACGGGTTTAGATTCACTTTCACTACCGCCAGGCGTAGTTAATCCGGTTAGAGCTACACAAATATCTGAGTTTGCATAACGATAAAAATGTTGCGCCATCAATTTTGTGACTTCCGCAGATTCTGCACTGTATTTTTCGATGGTTCCCCACGGAATCAATAATAAATCTTCTTTCATTGAAGTATGATAGCAGACAATTCCACCTATAAGAATTCTACCGGAATTGACTACTGTAGAAAATTCATAACTCATTTTTCCCGCAGAGGCACTTTCTGCAAATGATATCGTCAGGTTTTTATCTATTAAAGCTTGGCAGCAGGCATTTACTTTTTCAGAGGCCATATCTTTTACATTTAATTAAACATTCCAATAGTCCAAATGTAAATTGTTTGTGGTCTCCAAAACTTATATAATCTCTTACAATACTTATATTATAAGTAACTGTTAATTATACAACTATATTTAATTTTCCTGTAAGGGCTCCAAAGTACTTGATTGTTAATTTTGTAAATACAGGTAAACTTTCTAAACGATTGATTTACTTCCATACTAATTAATAATCTAAAAAATTTAGCATTATGGAAAAGCAAATAAACCACGAATATGGTCAGTACGATCCTGACTATATCGATCAAAATACTCTTGTTGACGGAACTCATTCTAATGAAGATCAATACAAACAAGATTTAAAAAAACACGACGAAAAAGAATTTGGTGAAAGTGATCCTGATCATTACGAACAAAATACACTGGTAGATAATGACAATTATGCCCGTGATGAAGATCCGTATCAGTATCAGGAAGAATTTATCGAAGATCCAAAACATCCGCTAGGCGATTTTGAACCGAATACAACTACTATTCGATCCGAAAATATTCCGAATGAAGAGCGAATCATAAACGAAGATGACGCCATTACAAATGATGACACCGAAGATGATTTGAATGACGATTATGATCCGGATTTGGATGCAGAAAATGATTCTGAGAAGAATAACGATTTAGACGAAGATGAAGAATTGGACGATTTTGATGCCGAACATTTTCCTGAAAATCATCCAAGAGAATAACCAAAATTTCGTAAATTGTAAAACATATTTTTATGGCTTTAGGAGTTCAACTTTTCTGGCTTTTTGTACTGGCGATTCCGATTGCTTGTATCAGCTGGACGGTTACACACGAAGAAATATTTAGAGAACCTCACGAATGGTGTGTAAACCGTTCTAAAAATGGCAGATCAATTCTGTCAAGGAAGTTCTTTTACCTTTTTACATGTGAATACTGCTTTAGCCATTACGTCACAATAGCATTTTTGATTCTATGTGATTATAAACTTTTGTTAAATGACTGGAGAGGCTACATTTTGGCAGGGTTTTCTCTGGTTTTTATGGCAAATGTCTATATGAGTCTTTTTGCTTTACTGCGTCAGGCGATAAAGAAAGAAAAAGTCGTTATAGAAAAAATTGAAAATGAAACTGGCAATGAAAGTCAGTTAAAATAAAAATGAATAACTATATTAAAATTAACTATTATGGAGAATTTGAATTTCATAGATCCACTTTTACACGGAATTACACCTGAAAACAAACCACTTAATCTTTCAGTAAAACAAATGGTACTTGCTGGAGTTGGCGCTCTTGTTGCCTCTGCAGTATTAAAAAAAGCAGGACATCCAAAAGCTAGTGCAGTTGTTGGAAGTGTTGCCTTACCCATCTTAGCATCTGCTGCATATAAAAAATACGCTCAGGTTACAAAAGATAAAAACGACGCTAATACTAGTAGCGGAATTGAATACAATCATTAAAATTTCAAACCTATTTCATAAAAAAAGAGCACTTTTTAAAGTGCTCTTTTTGTTTTTTGGTTAAAACCAAAATCTTAAGAAATATTTCCTTCTACCCAATTTAGGGCTTTATTAAATTCTGATTTTTTATAACCACGAAATTCTCCAGGAACGATATAACTGAATCCGTTTGTGAATGAAATTATTTCATCAGTATCGGTTATAATTGCGGCTCTATTCCATTTTCCTAAGTTCTTTAATCCCAAAAGTGCATCCTGAAGCCACGCTCCTGCTGTAAAATTCTTAAGATCGGTATCTAAAACCAATAAGAAATTAATTTCATTAGTTTGTTTTACCAAATGTTCCACCGCCGGAACAACGGTTGCCAAAAAATCGTCTGTAGTTACTTCTGCTAGTGCTCTAAAAGCAACTATATTATCGGTAGTATCAATTTGATGTATCATGATTTTATTCTATTATGAGTTATTTTATAAAATTCTGATATTTAATATTTTAAAACCAAAATCACAACTCAAATTTACTCATTATCAATCAGATTGAAATTATATTTAACTATTCGTTTATTATATTTTTTTAAGTTGCTAAGGTTCTGAGATGCTAAGTTTATAAGTTTTTGTTTTGTGGAATATGGAATTGGAAATAACTTGTGTTAGGTGCACATCTCTACAGTGCAACAATCTGAGAATTACAGTCTACAAAGATTTTACTTAGAGACGCATTGCAGTGCGTCTAACACTTAAAAACATAAATGACAATGAATGTAAACCTCAGCATATCATAATCTTAGAAGCTTAGCATCTCAGAACTTCAAAAATAAAAACCCATCTCTTACGAAACGGGTTTTTGAAAAATAAAAAAATAAACTAACACACAAACTTAATTATAACCTTGATTTTGTTTGAATTCTTTAGTCACGTCGATTGTGGACTGCGGAATTGGGAATACTCTTCTAAAAGGTTGCGAAGCTGATTTTGCAGTTCCTGCCAAATCAAATTTTCCAAAACGAATCATTTGTGGTCTTCTGTACAATTCCCAGTACAATTCGAAACCAATTTCATTATATAAAACTGTTTGATCAATAGAGGTCAACGCTTTTCCTGTTACGCTTCCAAATAATGCTTCTCGCTTTCTGCTAGTACGTAATTTGTTCAAATCTTCCATTGCTAGAGCCGAATTTCCTTTTCTAAAATACGCTTCAGCCCTCATCGTGTAGATTCCTCCTAAACGGAATAACGGAATATCAACATTACTGTTTCCATTTCCTCCTTCTGGATCAAATTCATATTTAAAAACACGCGCTCCCTGATTGATTTCGTTTTGGGCAAATACCGCTTGAGCAGGATTTTTGAAAGTTAAAGATGGCGTAAAATCCATTCTTGTTGTTGTGCTTTTTTCCATCACTAAAGGAGAAACCTTAATACGGCCGTTAACCATTTCTAAGGAACCAGAAGCCAATAAAACCGGTCCGTATTGTGGTCCGTACTCGATTCCTCTGTTAAAGTGAAACCAAGGCAAATTGGCACTTTTAGGAACTATATCTGTTGCAGGGACACTGATATCTGTTCCATCATTTTTAAACCATGTTCCATCAACATATTGGTATTTTTGTTGAAATCTCGGATCATCATGATTTCCATTCCAAGTTGCAAAAAACTCAGGAGTTGTACACGCTGCATTTGTTCCTCTGTTGGCAGCAGAAGTTCTTTGGTTACGCTCCATACATACGTAAGCAAAACTGTTTGAACCATTTCTGATGTAATCGATCTTTTGAGAAATTGCAAAAATCAATTCTTTTCCTTTGTCATTATCTCTGGCGAAGTTTTTAAAATAATCACTCTCTAAAGTATATTTTCCAGAATTAATCAATAATGAAGTATAATAAATTACACGATCCATATCTGTTCCAGTTCCTGTTGCAGCAGCTTCATTAAAATTATAAGTTGAAGAAGCATTTAAACGATCTTTAAAAACCGCACGATTCAAATACATTGTACTTAAGAAACCATAAGCAGCTTCTTTAGTAAACCTTCCGTGGTGTGTTTGCTGCGTTCCCATTTCTGCCAAATCCGGAAGCAATGCTTCAACATCTGCAATTAGAACATCAATTTGTGTATCTGCTTTTAAAATTTGCAATGGCGCACTCGGATTCATTGGATCTCTGTATGGCGCTTGTCCGTACAAATCTAACGTCGTGTATAAATAATACGCTAAAAGTCCTTTCGCTTCAGCTAAAAATAATTTTTTTTGCGGAATTGTACTTTCGTTAATAGATTGAATTGCTGTTAGAGAACGCGTAATCCCGTTCGTCAGTTTATTCCAGTTATCTACCACAATCGCGTTGTCAGATTTCCATGTAAATTCATGCATGTCTCTCCATTTACCACCATCTCCCCAGTCACTTCCACGAGTTGGCAGGATAGCCTCATCTGTCGTATATTCCTGTAAAGAGAAAACGCCTCCGTGATCTACAAAAGTTCCATCTCCTAAACGATCGTAAGCAGCTGCAAGAGCTCCGGCAGGATTTGAAGTATCTTCTCCTAAAACCTCATCCAAAACCACTTCGTCAAGATTGGTACAGCTTGCAAAAAGCCAGATAAAAGAAAATATGGCTAAAGTCTTTATATTAAAAATAGTAGTTGTCTTCATAATAAATTATAATTTTAAAGTTGCTCCAAAACTGAATGTTCTAGAAGTTGGATAACTTGCATAATCGATACCGATAGATTGATTTCCTCCGTTTGATTTCGGACTATTGATTAACGGATCGTAACCTGTATAATTGGTAATCGTCAATAAGTTCTGACCTGTTACAAAAAGTGTTAAACCGTTGATCCAGTTAATGCCTTTTAAGTCAAAATTGTAACCAATACGAGCTGTATTCAATCGGATAAAATCTGATTTTTCTAAGAATAAAGTTGACAAAATTGGTGAGTTTGTTGCGTTTGCTCCAGACTCATAATATCCTGTTGCCACATTACGATCTGATGCTAAATTGTTTATATTTAAAGCATTCAAACCCGTATTGTTCAACAAATATCCTCCGGTTTGTCCGATGATAGAAAATGAGAATGAGAAGTTTTTGTATCTCATATCACTATTAAATCCGTAGTAGAAAGTTGGCAACGCGCCTTCAATAATAATTCTGTCGCTGTTATCTATTTTACCGTCTCCGTTTTGATCTTTAAAAACGTTTGCACCGTTTGCATCAAAACCAATGTGCTCTAGTAAATAGAAAGATCCAGCTGCATATCCGCTTTTGTAGATATTGGCATTTACTCCCGATTGTCCAGGTCCAGAAATTGTTCCTGTTAAGATTTCTGAAACTGGAAGATCCTGAATTTTATTGTTCAAAGTCGCACCATTCATATCAACATTCCACGTAAAATCTTTTGTGTTGACGATTTTCGAACCTAACATAAATTCAAAACCTTTGTTGATGATTTTTCCATCAATATTTGTCCAGATTGTAGTTGTCGGACTCAAAGCCTGAGATGGAACATTTAAAATCGCATCTGTAGTTGTTTTATTGAAATAATCTAAAGTTCCGTAGAATTTATCATTCCATAAATTGAAATCTAAACCTAAATTATATTGCGTTACAACTTCCCACTTCAAGTTAGGATTCGGAGTTCTGTTTACAGAAACACCATTTACTAAATTCAAATCATCATACAAATAATATCCGTCAGCTCCAGATAATGAATAACTTGCCTGCGTAATTTTATTTTCAACTTCTTGGTTTCCTGTTTGTCCCCAACTTGCTCTTAATTTTAAATTTTGCAATGAAGTCGAATTTTGCAAGAAGCTTTCATTAGCAATATTCCATCCTAAAGCAAACGATGGAAAATAACCGTATTTGTTGTTTTTACCGAAACGAGTCGATCCGTCACCTCTCATAGAAGCGGTTACCAAGTATTTGTTGTCAAAACTATAATTCAATCTTCCAAAATAAGACTGCAATTCGTTTTCTTGTGCATAGCCTGTTGTTCCAGATTGCGTCCCTGCAAAACCAGGATTAATGGAAGGAGCAACACCAACACCTTGATTAGAAATTCCGTCGATACTGAAACTTGTTCCAGATCTTTCAAATTTTTGGTAAGAGAAACCTCCAAGAGCTTCGATCTTATTCTTATCTAGAGTTAAGTTATAAGTCAAATAATGCTCAACCAGAGAGTTTTTAGAATCTAAATTATTCTGAACATATCTTCCTTTCGGATTCAAATCTGTTAAGTTTGGAAAAATCGTAGTATTTCTTTCCGACATAGAACGGTCGATACCAAGATTCAGTTTATATTCTAAACCGTTTACGATTCTGAAAGAAGCTTCAAAATTTCCTAAAACTCTTAAAGTTCTTGTCTGATCGGTATAAATGCTCAATAAATATGCTGGATTATAATGCGCATTCATATTGAAATTGGTGTATTTTCCATTCGCATCAAAAACAGATCTTGTCGGATTTGCCATTAAAGTATGCACTAATAATTGTCCATTAGAACCTCCGTCATCACTTGTTGGCACACCGTCATCTTTGGTTTCGCTGGCAGTAAGATTAAATTTAATTTTCAAACGTTTATTATCTAAAAATGACTCGGCAGCATTGATTCTTCCCGTCATACGTTTAAAATTACTGTTTCTAATAATACCTTCCTGATCTAACTGAGATACAGACGCATAATAGTTTCCAGATTCTGTTTGTTTAGAAAAAGCCAAAGAGTTACTTTTTGTAATCGCTTGTCTAAAAATAACATCTTGCCAATCTGTGTTTCCACCGTGATCAAAAGCTTTATCCTTAATCGCAGTCCTGTATTGATCTGCACTTAAAACGTCTAATTTATTGGCTACAGTCGAAATTCCTAAAGAAGAATCATAAGTCAAGGTTCCCTCTCCCTTTGCTCCTTTTTTAGTAGTTACCAAAACAACTCCGTTAGAACCTCTTGCTCCGTAAATTGCAGAAGCAGATGCATCTTTTAAAACTGTAATAGATTCGATATCACTATTGTTCAAAAAGTTCAACGGATTTTTTGCAGCAGAACTACCAAAACCAACATTTGATCCTGACGGACTCACATCGTCATTAGACAACGGAATTCCGTCTACAACAAACAAAGGTGTACTTCCACTTCTGATAGAACCTACTCCACGAATCGTTACATTTACTCCCGCTCCAGGCTCACCGCTTGTACTTACAACACGCACACCGGCAACTTTTCCCTGAATCAAATTATCTGGCGAAATACTAACTCCTTGCTTAAAACTTCCCGCATCTAATTGTGTAACAGCTCCGGTAACATCTTTTTTAGACTGTTTACCGTAACCAACCACCAAAACTTCATTCAATTCAGAAGTATTTGGCTCCAGTTGAACAGTCATAAAACCTGTTTGTACAGCAAGTGTTTTAGTTTTATATCCCATGTAAGAAACCTCAAGTGTTTTTCCTTCACTAACAGTAATTTCAAATTCTCCGTCAAAATTAGTTACAGCAGAGTTTGATGTACTTGTTTCTCTTACAGTGGCACCCGGAATTGGCACGTTATTTTCGTCAACAATTTTTCCTTTTACTTTTATTTTGTCAACTGGTTTTGAGTTTACTGCTTTTGGGGCAGCAGTTTTCTGAATTAAAACTAATTTTCCATTAATGTTATAATTGAAATTGGCTTTTTTAGAAAGATCATTTAAAATTTCGGTAACAGATTCGCCATTGTAATTTATTGTGTAAGAAGTATTATCAGCAATTACAGCTTGTCCGTAACTAAATTTGTAGTCGGTTTGTTGTGTTAATTTTGAGAAAATAGAAACAAGAGTCGCTTTTTCTATTTTATTGTTTACTTTTGACTCTTTTAATACATTAGTTTTACTGTAACCGCTCTGAAAAGCCAGTAAAGCCATAAATAAAAAGACAAAACTTTTTAGATTTAAATAAGAAGGTTTAAAATACATGATTTAAGTAATTGTTTTTTTTACGATGCTTAATAATAATTGGCAGTTGTTCCCGCAACTGCTTTTTTTGTTTTTAATCCACTTTTACTATTTCGCCATAGACTTTGAATTTTAAGTTTGTGATATAATTGATTTGCTCCAAAACATTTTCTAATGTTGCGTCCTTCTTAATGAATACCGTTAACGGCGTTGCTAATACGCGCTCATTATCATATTGAAATGAAACGCCGTATTTATATTGTAAAATCGTAATTACTTGTTTTAACGTAGTTTGATCGAGCGTCACATCTTCATTATACCAATTCACCAAAAATGCTTTATTGGCTTGCTGTTTGGTCAGTTTTTGAGATTCGAATACAGCTTCCTGATTCGGAACTAAATCAACACTCTGCCCTTTTCCAGAAACATTGACTTTTCCCGTTACTACAATTACTTTACAGTTTAATTTTGATAATTGAATATGAAATGAAGTTCCGACCACTCGGGTTTGAATTTCACCAGAATGAATGATAAAAGGATGTTTTTTGTCTTTAGCGATTTCAAAAAAAGCATTCCCCTTTAATAAAGAAACCGTTCTTTGATCGCCTTCAAATTTTTCAGAATACTGAAATGATGAGTTAGCTGCCAGATAAATTTTCGAACCGTCACTTAATTGGATAGATTGGGGGATCGATGAAGTTTTAAATGTGATTTGTTTTTGGTTTAAAACATTTGGTCTCAAGAAAAATCCTAAACCAAGTAGAAAAAGAATGCTGGCAGCTGCCATATATTTTATATAAGGATTGAAAGTTTTTTTCTTTCCTATTCTAAGCTTAATTTCGTCATAAATATTTTGAGATACTTCTTCTGGATGTCCCATCAAATTAGCATCCCATTTTGAATTTTGATATTCGCTGAAAGCAAAATCATGTAATAAATTTTCTTCTGCCGATGAAGTTTTTCCTCGCGAACTTTTATCCAGCAAATATTCTAAACTATGTTTAATTCTTTTTATCATAATACTTATTGTTCCCGCGTAGTGCAATTTCTCAACACATTCTATTTGTTAAAACAAAATTGAATTGTACTTAAACAGGTTTGTTTCTTATAAGTACTAGAAACTTCAAATCGTACTATCGCCAAATATTATGAAAACATCAAGCAAAAGTTATCTTAAAATTTTTGATTAAAAATCAGAAATGGAGCCAGCCAGACAAGGTCTTTCAAGCCTTCTCGAAGTTGTTTTACTGCAGAAGAAATTTGATTTTTTACGGTTTGTTTTGAAATTCCAAGTTCATCGGCAATCTGATCTATTGTCATATCCTGAAATTTATACATCAATAAAACCTCTTTTCTTTTTTCTGGAAGTTTGTCTAATAAGGTATGAAGCAACTCCATAACTTCGGGATCAATAGTCGAAAAATTATCAATAATGTAGTCTTCAAATTTTTCTTCTAAAATCGTCTTATCAAAACGGTTATTTTGATAATGTTTGAAAACCTGATTTTTTACCGCACGAAACAAAAAAGGTTCAATGGCATTAATATTCAGTTCTTCTTTTCGTTCCCATAAATCAACAAAAACATCCTGAACAATATTCTGCGCCAAGTCTTTATCCTGAGTCATTGTAAAAGAAAATGCATTAAGCTTTTTCCAATATTCGTTATACGTTTTCTCAAAAACTTCAGGATTATTCATACAGCAATTACAGGCTTTTTAGTATCGTAAAATAATGAAATCAAAAGCCAATGTTTTTTGCGTCAATGTTATCTTTAAATTAAAAAACAAACACGTTTGCTGTAGAAATACTACTTTTGTGAAACAATTTTTCCAATCATTTTGCGATTTCTTCTTTTTCATCTAACATGAAAGCCAATTGGTAGATTTAACTTAGTAACTTTCAAAATGCAATTTCTTTTGATGCGTCCTCGTCAAACAGTATCAATTACATTTTAGAATTATGAAACAATTTTTGTTCACTTTACTTATTGCCGGCGCTGTACAATCAAGCGTTCAGGCACAAAACGACAATTTAAAAATCAATCAGATTCAGGTTATCGGATCACATAATAGTTATCGTCATGCTATCGAACCTGAACTCTACAATTTAATTCAGGCAAAAGACACTTCTCGTTCGCTTAAAGGTTTGCAATACACGCATATTAGTATAACAGATCAATTAAACAAAGGTTTAAGAAATCTTGAAATTGATATTTTTGCTGACGCGAAAGGCGGAAAATATGCTCATCCTAAAGGTTTAGACATTGCCAAATCTGAAGAAGCGTACGACCCAAACGGATTAATGAAAAAACCAGGTTTTAAAGTTTTCCACATGCCGGATATCGATTTTAGAACTTCTGCATATACTTTTGAAATTTGTCTTCAGGAATTAAAAAAATGGTCTGATGCCAATCCAAACCATGTTCCGGTTTTTATCACTTTAGAACCAAAAGATGGCGATGCGAATTTCTTCGGAACAAAACCAGAAGATTTCACCCCAGCCGTTTTTGACGAAATGGATAAAGTGATTCGCAAAGAACTAGGAAAAAAGAAACTGATTACACCTGACATGGTTCGCGGAAAATACAAAACACTCGAAGAAGCTGTTTTAAATAACAATTGGCCAACTTTAAAAGAAGCAAAAGGAAAATTCTTTTTTCTGTTAGATAACAACGGTGCCAAAAGAGATTTGTACGCTTTGAATCATCCGTCACTTAAAGGGCGTGCTGTTTTTATCAATGCTGAACCGGGAAGATCAGAAGCTGCGGCTTTGTTCAGAAATAATTCGGAAGATCCGACAATTTCAGATTTAGTTAAAAAAGGCTACATCGTAAGAACCAGAGCCGATTCTGATACCAAAGAAGCCCGTAAAAATGATTATTCTCATTTCGAAGCAGCAAAAAAATCTGGTGCACAAATCATTACAACTGATTATTATCTGCCAAGTACCTTCTTCAACTCTCCATACCAAATTAAGTATGATGACGGAAGTTATGTTCGTAATAATCCTGTGAATGCAAATTAATTGAGAAAGAAGAATTACGCAGAGTGCGCGGAGATTTTAATTTGAGATGGTGCTCAAAAGCAAAGTTCGCAAATCTTACTAATAAAGCTCTGCGAACTCTGCGTAAAAACCTTTGCGAACTTTGCGTAATTCTTAGCGCTCTTTGCGGTTAATCTCTCTCGTTTTGCAGGAACATCATACATGAATCTCAGCAATTTTATAGTCTATGTTACTGTTACCGAATGATAATCTTTGTAATTTGTTTTTTGTAAACAATTTTGTTAAGATTCGAGAGAATTAAAAACCTAGTTTTTCACTTAATTCGGCATAAGAACTAAAAAGCTCTGCTCCTTCTTCTTCCAAATCTTGATTATTGAAACCATTCGCAAAACCGTAAACTTTAAAACCGCCACTTACCCCTGCTTGTACACCAGCTTTACTATCTTCTAAAACAATGCAGTCTTTTACCTCAAATCCCATTTCTTTTGCCGCGTGCAAAAATATTCCTGGTTCTGGTTTCCAGCTTCCAATTTGGTATGAACTGAATATTTTACCTTCGAATTTATCCAGCAAACCGGCAACTTCCAGATTTAAACGGATTTTTTCAACAGGTCCGCTCGAAGCTACAGCATACGGAATTTTTAATTTTTCTATAAAATCAACAACGCCTTCCATTGGTTTTACCTGCGTTTTAAAAGCTTCAAAACTTTTATCTCGATATTCTGTTTCAAAATTTTCTGGTAATTTTTGATCGATTGATTCTTCAATATGAGCAAAACAATCTTTTAAATTTCGACCGTTAAAATGACGATAAGCATCTTCCAGTTCCATTTCGAATCCGTGTTCTTTTGCCATTGCAAGCAAAATTCCATTACCAATTTTTTCTGTATCGACTAAAACTCCATCACAATCGAAAATTATACATTTTACCATTTTAATGATTTTCATTTAGTTATAAAAATGCCTTTTCTTAAAGACTGAAAATGAAATTTACGAAAAATAATCGATTCAAAAATCTAAATCAAATATTCTGATTTTGACCATTCTGTACAGAATTATACCTTTTCTGTATTTTCATTTCCGTTTTGATTTGTACTTTTATGGAATACTATTTAACTGATTTCTTAAAAAATTAAACCTTACGTTTTGAAAAAACATTTTTTAATCATCACTATTTTGGCTGGTAATTTTGTTGCCATTTCTCAAAATAAAATCATCACAGTTTCCAATAATTTAAAAGTTGAAAGAGAATTTGAAACCATTGAATTAACTAAAAAATCTCTGGGATTAACTACAAATGCTAAACTCGAAGATTATGTAATAAAAAACGGTAGTACATTTTTAGAAACTCAAACTGTAGATAATGATGGTGATGGAACGGCAGATGTTTTATTGTTTCAGCCAAAAATTAAAGCTTCATCTAAACAGGATTTTGAGGTTTTGGTGGGAACAAATTCAAATGCTTCAAAAATTATTAGTTGTTATTCTCGCTTTGTTCCTGAACGCACAGACGATTATGCGTGGGAAAATAACAAAGTGGCTTTTAGAACTTACGGACCTGTGGCGCAAAAAATGGTTGAAGAAAATGTTGCAGGCGGAACTTTAACCAGCGGAATTGATGCTTGGTTAAAAAGAGTCGATTATCCAATCATCAACAAATGGTACGAAAAAGCTACGAACGGAACTGGAACGTATCATAAAGATACCGGAGAAGGTTTAGATAATTTTCATGTGGGAGACAGTCGCGGTGTGGGCGGAATTGCTGTAAATGTTGATGGTAAATATTATTTTTCTAAGAATTTCATCAGCTGGAAAACGATTACAACCGGACCAATTAGAACAAGTTTTATATTAACTTACGCCGATTGGGACGCAAAAGGAAATAAAATAACCGAATCAAAATTAATTAGTTTGGATTATGGAAGTCAGCTTTCTCGCTTTGAAATCAATATTACAGGAACAAAAACAATTTCTGCAGGATTGACACTTCATGACAAAAAAGGAACAATCGGAACAAATTTAAAAGAAGGATGGCTAAGCTACTGGGAACCAATTGACGATTCTGAAATTGGAACGGGTTTGGTTGTTCCAAAAGGTGGTTTACTTAGTTTTGATCATCATGTTACAGACGAAAAAGATTTGAGTAATCTCTACGGAACTATTGCTGTTAAAAACAACAAAGCAATCTATTATGTCGGTTTTGGATGGAAAAAAGGAAGTCCATTTCAAACGAAACAAGAATGGGAAAAATATTTGAGTGCTTTTGCAGAGAAGATTAATAATCCTTTGATTGTGAAAGTGAAGAAATGAGTTTTTTTTGCCGCGAAGGCACTAAGACGCAAAGTTTTTTTCGTTTAGTTTGTCATTTAGATAACGACACCTGACAGGTTTTAAAAACCTGTCAGGTGTAATTCGCAAAAAAATAAAAGTTATTATCTCGCAGGAAAATAATTCTCCTTCAAAATAATCTCCAACGGAATATAATGGGTCTTTTCGGTTTCTTCCTGGAGAACCAGTTTTTTATATAAATAATTAATTCCCAAATAACCTTGATCTTCTGGTCTTTGGTTGATTAAAAAATCAATTACACCTTTGTTTAAGTATTCAATATTTTCTTTCAACAAATCAAAACCAATAATTCGAACGCCTTTAATGTTGTATTTTTCTAAAAAATCGGCCACAATATAAGCTCGTGAATTCGGTACAAAAACGCTGTTTACACCAGAAAACATTTCCATACTCAATTGATCAATTCCAGAATCTTTTAGCGTTACCTCTGAAAATTTAAAATTGGTCAGTTCGTCATGATCTTTGAAATACGAATAAAAACCTTTAATACGCTGTAAGTAAACAGAAGTACTTTCGATTTCACGGGTAATTTTGAAAATCAAAACTTGCCTTTCGTTTTTAACCGCAAAACTGATTAATCTTCCGGCCAAATAGCCACTCTGAAAAGCATCTTGTCCAACGTACGCATGTTCGTTTTCTTCAGAAATATTCGAATCGATCATGACAACGGGAATATTTTTCTTTTCATATTCCTTTAAAAACTGAACAGATTCTTCATAGAAAATTGGCGCAAACAATAAACCGTCGCAATCAAATTGCATGACTTTTCGAACCGTTTCTTTAAAAGAAATTAAATTATAATCATAGAAAAAATAATCCAAAACGATTCCGAATTTACTGAATTCCAAAGCAGCTTTTTCAATTCCGTCAATCTGACTTTTCCAATATTCCAAAGTTTCAGATTTCGGAAGGAAAATCGCAAAATGAAATTTTTTGTTTAAAGCCAGATTGCTTGCCAGTATATTTCGCTTATAACCAAATTCTTCAATAATCGCATTGACTTTGTCAACCGTTTCCTGAGCCACTTGTCCGCGTTTGTGAATAATTCGATCCACAGTTCCCGGCGAAATATTAGCCAATTCAGCAATTTTTTTAATTGTTATGATATTGATTCTTTTTAAGTTAAAAAAATAAAAGCAGTGCGGTAAAATTAATTTATTTTATCAAAAATAAGTTGTTTTAAAGTACATTTTATATACATTTGTAAAAGCACCGTGTACGCACACGCAAATATACACATAACATTAACAAACCAAAATTATAGCGAAATAAAATGATAGTAGATTCATTACAAAACGCAGCAAAATATTATAATCTGCATCCTAATTTCAAAAAAGCATTTGATTATGTAAATCAGAATGACATGGCAAATCTCGAAGAAGGCGCTTTTGAAATTGGCGAAGGATTAAAATTAATTGTCATTGTCGGACAAGGAAGTACAAAAGAAGAAGCTGTAAAAGGATTTGAATGTCATGATCAAAACATTGACATTCAGATTTCAATCAAAGGGCCTGAAACTTTTGCATGGAAACCAAGAGAAAAATGCGTGAATCCAAATGGCGATTACAGCGACGAAAGAGACGTTCGTTTTTTTCATGATGCACCAGATACCTTTTTTCAATTACAGGAAAAACAATTTGCGATCTTATTCCCAGAAGACGTTCACACTGCGATGATTGGCGAAGGTCTTTTGAAGAAAATTGTAATTAAAGTAAAAATATAAATAATGAGTACCATTCAGAACTCCATTGATGTTATTTTAAAACAAGGAATGCTTCCGTTGTATTTTAATGCGGATGAAAATAAAAGTATTGCTCTCTTAAAAACACTTTATAATGTCGGAATCAGAGCTGTAGAATATACAAGTCGCGGTCCTGAAGCACTTTCAAACTTTAAAAAAATGATTGAAGTTAGAAATGCTGAATTACCGGGAATGCTTTTAGGAATTGGAACAATCAAAAATTTAGCGCAAGCAGAAACGTATTATTTAGCTGGAGCTGACTTTTTTATCAGCCCCGGATTTGTGCCTGAAATTGCTTCCTTTTTAATTTCAAAAGAAACGCTGTACGCACCTGGATGTATGACGCCGACAGAAATTATTGCAGCTGAAAATGCTGGAGTAAAATTTATTAAACTTTTCCCTGGAAATATTTTAGGTCCTGATTTTATAAGTGCCATTAAAGATGTTTTTCCAAACTTAATTTTTATGCCAACAGGCGGCGTTGACACAACTCGTCAAAGTATTGAAACTTGGTTTAACGCCGGAGTTTCTGCGGTTGGAATGGGAAGCAAATTAATTAGCAAGGAAGTAATGGAATACGAAGCTTATGACACAATCGAAAAAGAAACGAAAAGAGTTTTGGATTTGATTAAAGCTATTAGAAGTTAAATTCCAAATTCCAACTAAAAACTTAATAATTTATAATTCTACTTTACTTTCCAATTTGGAATTTAGAATTTAAGTATTGAAATTTTAAACAAAACTAAATCATAACCCATACTTTATTTTTCAAATTGGAATTTGGAATTTAAAGTATTGAAATTTTAAAATAAAAATGGATTCAATATTCAATCTAAAAGGTAAGATTGCACTGATCACAGGAGGTGCTGGAGTTTTAGGAAGCAATTTTGCAAATGTATTAGCGAAACAAGGCGTAATTGTCGGAATCGTTTCGCAGTCTCTTGAAAAAGCAGAAAGCACGGTAAAAACAATTGAAGCAAACGGCGGACAAGGTTTTGCTGTTCAGGCAAATGTTTTAAACAAAGAAGAAATAGAAAAAGTAAGAGACTTTATCGTTGAAAAATACGGACGTCTTGACATTCTGATTAATGGCGCGGGCGGAAATATGCCTGGAGCGACAATTCAGCCGGATCAAGCTATTTACGATATGAAAACCGATGATTTGCAAAAAGTTATCGACTTGAATATTATTGGAACTATGCTTCCATCTCAGGTTTTTGCGGAGCTTTTTGCGAAACAGAAATCAGGAAATATCATCAATATTTCGTCTGCATCGGCACAAAGACCTTTAACGAGAGTCGTTGGATATTCGGCTTCAAAAGCGGCAATTGATAACTTCACACAATGGATGGCGGTTGAACTGGCTTCTAAATATGGCGAAGGAATTCGTGTAAACGCTATTTCTCCAGGATTTTTTATCGGAGAACAAAATCGTGCCTTATTGCTGACTCCAGAAGGAAAGTTGACACCAAGAGGAGAAAAAATTATCGATCATACGCCAATGGGAAGATTTGGTTCGCCAGAAGATATTGACGGTGCACTTTTATTTTTATGCAGCGACATGTCGAAATTCGTAACTGGAATAACGTTAAAAGTTGACGGTGGTTTTGCCGCTACAAGTATTTAGTATTTCCGCCTCCTGCAAGGTTTTTAAAACCTTGTAGGTATAAATTTTAAAATTAGAATAACATATCAATCAGACCTACAAGGTTTTAAGAACCTTGCAGGAAATAAAAAAATATAAAAATGGAACAAACATTAAGATGGTTCGGACCAAATGATCCTGTTTCTTTACAAGATATTGCGCAAACTGGAGCAACCGGAATTGTAACGGCTTTACACCATATTCCAAACGGACAAGTTTGGAGTATCGAGGAAATCATTAAAAGAAAAGTTGAAATCGAACATGAAAACGGAGATCCTAAAAAAGGTGCTTCTGGTTTAACTTGGTCGGTTGTTGAAAGTATTCCGGTACATGAAGACATTAAAAAACAAACAGGAAATTATTTAGAGTACATTGAAAACTATAAAGAAAGTATAAGAAATTTAGCTTTGTGCGGTATTAAATGTGTTTGTTATAATTTCATGCCTGTTTTAGACTGGTCAAGAACCGATTTGTCTTACACTGTTGAAGACGGTTCAAAAGCTTTACGTTTTGATATCAATGCTTTTGCGGCTTTTGAATTGTTTATTTTGAAAAGACCAGGCGCTGAAAACGAGTATTCTGACGAACAAAAACAGAAAGCAAAAAGCTATTTTGAAGCCATGACTTCAGAAGATAAAGTAAAATTACAGCAAAATATTCTGGCTGGACTTCCAGGTGCTGAAGAAGCGTATTCTGTTGAAGATTTCTTGATTACTTTAAGCGCTTACAACCATATTGACAGACAGGCTTTAAAAAACAATCTTTTTTATTTTCTAAAAGAAATTATTCCAGTTGCTGAAAGTAAAGGTGTTTTAATGGCGATTCATCCAGATGATCCTCCTTACCCAATTTTAGGTCTTCCGAGAGTGGTGAGTACAGAAGAAGATTTGATCGAATTAATGAATGCTGCCCATTCTCCATCAAACGGATTTACCATGTGTACAGGTTCTTACGGGGTGCGCGCCGATAATGATTTGCCAGGAATTGTGAGACGTCATGGCGATAAAATGAATTTTATTCACCTAAGAAGCACACAGCGCGACGAAGAAGGAAGTTTTTACGAAGCGAACCATCTTGAAGGAGATGTTGATATGTACGAAGTTGTAAAAGCCATTTTGGAAGTAGAAAAAAGAAACAACAGCAAATTACCAATGCGCCCTGACCACGGCCATCAAATGTTGGATGATTTGAAGAAAAAAACAAATCCAGGGTATTCTGCGATCGGCCGTTTAAGAGGGCTTGCAGAACTACGCGGACTTGAATTAGGAATTAAACGTTCCTTATAGAGGTTTTGCTACTAAGGCGCTAAGGCACAAAGTTATTGTAAGCTTTGTGCTTTTTAGTCTCGCAAAGTCGCTAAGACGCAAAGTTTTTTGTTTCACGCAGATTCAAAAGATTTAAGCAGATTTATTTTAAAATAAAATCTAAATTAAATCTGCGTGAAATAAAATCATTTTAATCCTCTTAATCTGTGGCTTAAAAATACTTCGTGGCAAACTCTCAAAAAACTAACTAACCACAAAAACCACAAACCATGATTCGCCAAGTCATTTTTTTATCCTGCGGTCTTTTCATGAACAATTTACTGGCGCAGGAATTACCAAAAATCATTACTTCAAAAAACAATTATCTTCCTGATTTTAGTTACGCAGGATATCACTTCGGCGAAAGCCAAATTCCTGAAGTAAATGGAAAAGTAATTAATGCTACCGATTTTGGTGTAAAAGCCAATGATGAATTAGACGATTCAAAAGCACTTTTAAAAGCTTTCAAAGCGGCAAACACTATTGAAGGAAATGTAATTCTGCAATTGCCTGCCGGAAGAATTATTTTAAGCGAAATTCTCTACATTGAAAGAAGCAATTTTGTTCTTCGCGGCGCAGGTTCTAACGAAAACGGAACCGAAATTTATTGCCCAAGACCGATGATGTATCTTAAAGATTCTCCAGTTTTGGCGGAATTAAGAGAATATTTAACCACTTTTGACAAAAGACAACGCGAACCCGAAAACAATATTGATCTTCCTTTTTCGCAATATGCATGGTCTGGCGGTTTTATCTGGACGCAGGTTTCGGGCGAACGCGTGAAATCATATTTGGATAAATACGAACCCGAATCTAATCCGCTGGCGAAAGTTAGTTTGGGAAAAATGGGCGAACATATTATTACCGTTTCAGATGCAAAAGGTTTGAAAATTGGTGATGTTGTCGAATTACAATTATTCAATAAAGACGGCGAAAATGGCGAAATCATAAAAGATTTATATCAAGGTGCGAAAGTAAAACCGGGTTCGCATCATTGGAAATTTCCGAAACTTCCCATTGTGAGACAACAAGTTGAAATCACTAAAATTTCGGGTTCTAAAATCACTTTAAAAACGCCTTTAACGATTTCTATAAAACCTAGTTATCAGGCACAATTGGTGGAATGGAAACATTTAAATGAAGTTGGAATTGAGCATTTGCATTTCACTTTTCCTGATATTCCGAGAGTGGCGCATCACGTAGAACCCGGAAATAACGGCATTTTCCTGACGCGTCTTTTCAACAGCTGGGTTAAAGATGTAAAAATCACCAACGCTGACAGTGGTATTCTAGCCGAAGAAGTTGCAAATGTTACCATTCAGGATATTACGACAGACGGTCCGCATTTAGCACATTATACCGTAACTTTAGGCGGCGTGCATAATGTTTTGGTTCAAAATCTGAAAATCTATAATTCGGCTGTTCATCCGTTAAGTTTCAACACTTTTGCGACTAAAAACGTATATAAAAACTGCGAAATTTTTACAGACCCGCTTTTAGATCAGCATTCTGGAGCCAATCATCAAAATTTATTTGATAATATTACGGTTCACATAAAGGCAGAGAAAAATAACAGTTACGCCATATTTGGCGGCGGTGGCGCAGAGTATTGGAAACCGTCTCACGGACCTTTCAGTACGTTTTGGAATCTGAATGTTCAAGTCGAAAATCCAGATGCCACAAAAGCTGTTTTATTGTACGGAATGAAAGACGGCGCTTTGGCAAGAATTATTGCTGTTCATGGAAATACAAAATTCGAAATCAAATATGATATTGATCCTTATATTGAATTTTTGAATATTCCTGTTGAAAAAATTCCGTCTCTTTACGATTATCAATTACAAAAACGCTTAAAGTAGCTGCTATAATTGCCACAGATTGCACAGATTTAATTGATTATTTTTCTTTACGTTGAGATTAGCCACAAATTCACGAATTATTACAATCTTAATTTGAATAAATTCGTGAACTTACAGCCATTTCAGCATATAATCTAACCAAAAACATTAGAAAAAATTCGTGAATTCGTGGCTAAAAAACATTAAAAATAAACGCTATGAAATTTAAAATAGCTTTTCTCACAATTGTATTTGTCTTTGGAAATCTATTTTCCCAAAACAAATACCGTCTCAAAAATTTCTCAACAACCGACGGGCTTTCGCAGAGTTCTGTCATTGCTATTCATCAGGATAAATTTGGGCAAATGTGGTTTGGAACCCGTGATGGACTCAATAAATATGACGGAAGTCGATTTACTGTTTTTAGAAATGATGCTTCAGATAAATATTCAATCTCTAATAATGATATTTTGGCTATTGAAGAAGACAATTCAGGAAAAATCTGGGTCGGAACTTACAATGGATTAAACTGTTACGATCCGGTTTCTAATCGTTTTACGAGATATCTTCATACGAAAACAAATCATACAATTAGCAATAACGCCGTTTGGAGCATTCGCGAAATTGGTGACGAAATGTGGTTTGGGACTTCAAAAGGATTAACTATTTTGAATAAGAAATCGGGATTATTTACTTCTGTTTTTCATTCTGATAATGATACTTCTACCCTTCCGAGCAATAATATTTTGAGTATTCTAAAAACTAAAGCAGGCGAAATCTGGATCGGAACTACAAAAGGTTTATGCCAATTGACAAGTCGAAAAAACGGCAAATTATCTTTCAAAAATTATCCATTAAATGCTGTCGATTTACTAACTATTCAAACGGTTATCGAAGAGAAAGACGGCAATTTGTGGGTGGGAACAAAAAATAAAGGACTTTTAAAATTCGATCAAAAACAGAAAACTTTTGTTCCTTTTTTATCGAATGAAAAATACAATGAAATCAATACCGACATTCGATCTTTAGTGACTGACAATCAAGGTGACTTATGGATTGGCGCGTATGACGGAATATACATTTTAGGAAAAGATAAAAGTCTGCAAAAAATAAACAACAGTAATAACAGCAACGGAATCGACAAAGTGAAATCGGTTTTTATGGATCGAAAAGGTTCCATTTGGATTGGCTGTTATTACAAAGGTGTGAATCTTTGGGATGTTTCAAATGTCAATTTCTCTAATTACAATCAGAGTTCGAAAAAGATTCCGATGAGTTTTGATGTGGTGAGTTCGATAATTGCAGACAAAAATCAGAACATTTATTTTGGAACCGAAGGCGGCGGAATCACGATTTACAATAAAAATTCTGAAGCTGTAAGCTACATCAACAGCAAAACCGGTCAATCTAATAAAAATGATATCAAAGCGATGTGTCTTTCTGATAATCATATTTTATGGATCGGTACTTTTTCTAAAGGATTATCGGCTTACAATACTATTTCTAAAAAAATTGAAGACAATAGGATTGCTCCAGATTTGGCAGAATCTTTAAAAGAAAGCGGTGTTTATGCCCTAAAAACTCAAGGTTCTATTTTATGGATTGGTACTTTTGGCAAAGGCTTAATTCGTTACAATACTACTGATAAAACATTTGAATTTATTGGAAACGATAATACAAAACCTGTTTTTCTGACCAATAATATTCTTCGAACGCTTTTAGTTGACAAGCAAAACTCCCTTTGGGTTGGAACACAAAACGGACTGAATCGCATTCCGCTTCGAAATTTGAATACCAAAAAATACAAAATTCAGCATTTCTTTTATGATCATTCTTCTTTGTCGGGCGACGATATTCTGACTTTGTTTCAGGATTCTCAAAACAAAATATGGGTTGGAACAAAGGCAAAAGGATTGCATTATTTTGATGGAAAGAAATTCAACCGTATCAATCTTAAAATTGGAAATACAGTTATTACCTCTATTCATTCCATTTTAGAAGATGATGATAAAAACCTGTGGATTAGTACAAATCAGGGAATTCTAAAATACAATCAGACTAAAAAATCGATTGTCATTTACGATCAGAAAGACGGTTTGTCTAGTAATGAATTTAATGATAATTCGGCTTTAAAATTAAGTTCGAATCAGTTTTATTTTGGAAGTCCGTCTGGTGCGACTTTTTTCGATGCTTCGAAAATTTCTTTAAACAATTTTGCTCCACAGGTTTTAATCACCGATTTGAAAATCAAAAACGAAATTATCAATGCGCACGATAAAGACGGAATTTTAGAAAAAAGCATCGGTTTTACCAATATGATTACGTTAGATTACGACAAAGCAAATTTCTCGATCAATTTTGCGATTCCGAATTACATTCGATCAAAAAACAATCAATACAGTTATCGTTTGGTTGGTTTAGAAAATAACTGGACAACCACCAAAAACGGCGAAGCCAATTTTGCGATTCAAAATCCGGGAACATATACGTTTGAAGTCCGCGGTGCCAATAACGACGGTGTTTGGAATAAGACGCCAACTACTTTAACGGTTGTTGTAAATCCGGCTCCGTGGCGCAGTATTTGGGCATTTTTATTGTATGGAATTGTAATTGGATTAGGTTTATACGGTTTAATTTGGATTATGAAATCGAAAACCAGATTGAAACAAAAATTAGAACTGGAATATCTGGAAACACAGCGAATTGAAGAAAACAATAAATTGAAACTAGATTTCTTTACCAATATTTCACATGAATTCAGAACGCCTTTGACTCTGATTTTAGGTCCGTTGCAACAGATTTTGGCAGATTATAACGGAACAAACGAAATGTATAAAAAGCTTCTCGTGATCGAAGGAAGCGCGAATCATTTGTTGAGTTTGATTAATCGTTTAATGGATTTTAGAAAACTCGAAAATCACCAAGTTACTTTGGAATCGGCAAATGGAAACATTGTCAAATTTACCAAAGAAATATTTTTATCTTTTATTGAATATGCCAAAGACGGCGGTTACGAATATACTTTTGAGACAGAAAATGAAGAAATGCTGGTGTATTTTGACCGATATAAACTCGAACGTGTTTTTTATAACTTGATTTCGAATGCTTTTAGATACACTCCGAAAGGCGGTTCAATAAAAGTTAAAATCAATCAGGACGAGCAAAATCTTTTTATAAATGTGGAAGATTCTGGAGTCGGCATTTCTGAAGACCATATCGATAAAATTTTTGATTTATTTTTTGAAATTCCGACACATAACCAAGTACAAAAAAACTATAATAAAGGAACCGGAATCGGACTTTCGATCGTAAAAAATATTGTCGAACTGCATAAAGGAAAAATCGACGTTACAAATAAAACAACTGGCGGCGTGATTTTTACAGTTAGTTTACCGCTTGGACGCGAACATCTTCTGGACAGTGAAATTCTTTCTGATTTTAAAATTAGTGATGATATCGAACAATATAATGCCCAACTTGAACCTTCGGAAATTATTGAAAATGACGACATCGAAGATTTTATTGTAAACGAAGAAAAACAAACGATTTTAATTGTTGAAGATCATAAGGTTTTAAGAAAATTCATGAAAAACCTGCTCAAAAAAGATTACAACATTATTGAAGCCGAAAATGGGAAAATTGCCTTCGATAAAGCATTAAAATTTGTTCCTAATTTGATTATTTCTGATGTCATCATGCCCGAAATGGTTGGAACTGAACTTTGTTCCAAAATAAAAGAAAACCTTAAAACCAGTCATATTCCGGTTATTTTATTGACTTCCAGATCCTCATTGGTTTATAAATTTGAAGGTTTAGAAAGCGGTGCCGACGATTACATCAGCAAACCATTCAATTTAATAGAATTTAGACTTCGCGTCAAAAACCTGCTGAATACTACTGAACGTTTACGAATTAAATTTTCGAGCGAAGACAGTTTTATTCCGTCAGAAATTACGGTTTCATCTTTGGATGAAGAATTATTGAAAAAGGCATTCAAAATTGTAGAAGAAAATATTTCGAACGAACAATTTGATATTCCGTTTTTCTGTTCCGAATTAGGGGTCAGCCGAACAATGTTATTTCTAAAAATTAAAGCTTGGACAAATTGCACGCCAAATGAATTCATTCATGAAATAAGATTAAAACGCGCCGCTCAATTATTAGAACAAAATAAACTGAACGTTTCTGAAATTAGTTATAAAGTAGGTTTCAATAATCCGAAATACTTTAGCAAATGTTTCCAGAAAAAGTATGGCGAAACTCCATCTCAATATTCGGATAAATTTTATAAAAATTGTGAGATGTAAAATGTGAGATGTGAATATGTGAAATGTGAGATGTGAAATGTAAAACGTCAGATGTGAATAGGTGTTTGTGACTATCTCTCTACTTTTTCACTTTCAATTTCAATTTTTAATTTTAATTTTTAATTTTTAATTTTTAATTTTTTACAATTCACATTTAACATTTCACATATTCACTTCTCACATTTTTAAAGGCTTAAAAAAGGGTATCTGTATTTTTAGATACCCTTTTTTGTATTTCTATTTCTTTTTTGGCTTCTACATTTGCGATATGAAAATCAAAAAATCAAACTTCCTTTTGCTTCAAATTGTGTTTGTCATCATCATAATCGGAATGAGTTTATTGCTTTTCTACTTTATCTAACTTATTAACTTAAACCAAAAAATGAATGTCTACACACCAAAAAAACAAATCGTTTAAATGGTGTTTACTCGTATTTTTTTTACTTGTAAATATCATGATGAATGCACAGGAAAGAAAAGTTACCGGAAAAGTGACTTCCAGTGATGATTTACTCGGACTTCCTGGCGCGAATGTGTATATCAAAAATTCTTCTGTAGGCGCTTCCGCTGATATGGATGGAAATTACACTGTAATTGTTGGAGAAAAAAATGCCGTTTTGGTTTTCAATTTCGTCGGATTTCAAACTGTTGAAATTCCAGTTGGCACTAAAACCGTAATTAATGTAAGCCTAAAACCAGATACCAAAGCGCTTGACGAAGTTATTGTAGTAGGTTACGGTACTCGTAAAAAAAGTGACATTACAGGATCTGTTTCTTCTGTAACAGCAAAAGAACTGACTGCTTATCCGCTCTTGAATGCAGAACAAGCTTTACAAGGCCGTGCAGCGGGGGTTTCTGTAATGACAAATAATGGTGGTGAACCCGGAGCGCCAGTTAAAATCAGGGTTCGTGGAGGAACTTCTATCAATGCCAGCGGAGACGCGCTTATCGTTGTTGATGGTTTTGCCGGAGTTGCTATGCCTGCACCACAAGACATTGCTTCTATTGAGGTTTTAAAAGATGCTTCTGCAACAGCAATTTACGGATCAAGAGGTTCAAACGGAGTGATCATGGTTACGACAAAAAAAGGAAAACCTGGAAAACCAGTAATTGAATTCAGTAATTCTACTTCTGTGCAATCTGTAAACAACAAATTACATTTATTGAATGCCGATCAGTTTGCTGCTTACCGCAAAAGTTTTACAACGCATACACAAGGTCCCGCAAATTCAGACTGGCAGGATATTATTTATCGTGACGGAATGATTTCTAATACACAATTGTCATTTTCGGGTGGTTCAGAAGATATAAAATACTATGTTTCGGGAACTTATTTCAATCAGGATGGAGTTGTAATAAATTCAGGAATTGATAAGTACACGATCGTCGCCAATCTTGAAGCCAATTTGAGTCCGAAATTAAAAGTTGGCTTGAACAATTTTACAAGCAAACAAAACAAAGAAGGAATTATCAGCCAGACGGGAGCCGGAGGAACTGGAGCTGCGGGTGTAATTGCTGCGGCGTACCGATTTATGCCAGATAAAGGAATTTATAATGCCGATGGAACTTACACTACAACAGCACCAATTGGAGACGATATAGACAATCCGTATGCAACGGCAATGGAAAACATTCTGGAAACCGTTTCTATCGTAAACCGAAGCAATTTCTTTGCGCAGTATCAAATTACAAAAGATCTTGATTTTAAAACGACTTTAGGTTTAACCGATAATAATTCACAAACAGGAAGATTTATTCCGTCGACTTTAATTGCGGGTAAAAATATCAAAGGAGAAGCTTCAGTAAACAATACCAGATTTTCTTCTTTCCTGACAGAGAACTATTTGACGTTTAAACGCGAAATTATCGAAAAAGGAATTCTAACCGTTTTAGGAGGTTACTCCTATCAAAAAAACAAAAACGAGAGTTCGTATGCAGCATCAAGAGGATTTTTGACGAATACCAATTCATACAGAAATTTGGGCGCTGGAACTGTGTTTCTAAAACCCGATTCTAATTTATCTGAAACCGAATTGATTTCTGCTTTCGGAAGGTTGAATTTTGATTACGATGACAAATATTTGCTAACGTTTACAGCCAGACGAGATGGTTCTTCAAGCTTTAGTAAAAACTACAAATACGGAACTTTTCCGTCTGGAGCAATTGGGTGGAATGTTAGTAAAGAAAATTTCTTAAAGGACAATAAAACGATTTCAAATCTAAAACTTCGAGCAAGTTATGGAGCAACAGGAAATCCGTCGATTGGCGCCTACTCTACACTTTCTAGATTTTCTGAAATTTATGATGTAAGTGGCGACGTGATTGTAAATGCGGTTCAATTGACTTCTTTGGATAATCCGAATTTGAAATGGGAAACGTCATACCAACAAGATTACGGAATTGATTTGGGATTGTTTGATAACCGAATTAGTCTTACGGCAGATTATTATAAAACAATCACTAAAGATTTGTTGTTCAACAGACCGCTTCCGGGAGTTTCTGGAATTGCTTCTCAGCTTCAAAATGTGGGTGAATTAGAAAATAAAGGTTGGGAATTGGGAATTAATACCAAAAACTTCATTGGCAACGATTTTACGTGGTCAACTAGTTTTAATATTTCTTCAAACAAAAACAAAGTTTTAAAATTAGCCGATAACAAAGACCTCTTGATCAATTCTGCTCCGGGTCACTTTTTGGCAACCGAATCTCAGATTTTGAGAGTTGGTCAGCCTGTCGGTTCTTTCTTCGGATTTATTTATGATGGGGTAATTCAGCAAGGAGAAACCGTTTTGCCTGGCAATTTTGAAACTGTTGCAGGTGGAGAAAAATTTAGAGATGTAAACGGTGACGGAAAACTGGATTCTCAGGATAAAACGATTATTGGAAACCCAAATCCAGATTTCATCTTCGGATTGAACAATGATTTCACTTATAAAAATCTGGATTTGAATATTTTCTTTCAGGGTTCACAAGGCAATCAAATCCTTAATTATACTTTGATGGAACTGGCTTCTGGAAACAACAATGCTACAACAGAAGTTTTAGACGCCTGGACACCTACAAATACCGATACAAATGTTCCTGCAAATGCCGCAAGAACAAAAAGAATCACGTCGAGATTTGTTTATGATGGAAGTTATATTCGTCTAAAAAACATCTCTTTAGGATATAGTTTAGAAGAGAAATTTGTTTCTAAAATGGGATTAAGCAAAGTTCGTTTTTACATCAGTGCTCAAAATCTTTGGACAATTACAGATTATCCGGGAACAGATCCTGAAACAAATTATTTAAACGACACGAACTCAAGAAGTAATACCAATTTAGGATTGGATTATGGAGGATATCCAAACGTAAGAACGTTTACAGCAGGATTCAACATCAAATTTTAGTCAAAAAAATACTATGAAAAAATATATCGCTTTTCTATTATTCGGAACATTCGCTTTTTTTAGCTGTTCTGATCTGGAAGAACATCCAGTTGGAGTTATTCGTCCAGACAACTTTTTTAATAATACAGACGATTTGCAAGCGGCTGTAAATGGCGCTTTTGCAAACATTGCACACAATAATTATTGGGGAAGAGAATTTACAATTGCCCTAATGCTTCGTGATGATATGTCTGATATTGGCGACAGAACCACACAAGCAGCTCGTATTGATGTAAATGATATGAGTATGAATGATACAAACGCACTTGTTGCTAACTTCTGGCCACAATCTTATGTTATTATAACGGCTGCTAATCAAGCAATTGAAGGTGCTAAAAAAACACCCGGAGATCCGGCAAAAGTAAATGCGATTGTGGCTCAGGCTTATTTTGCAAGAGCTTTTACTTATTATCATTTAGTGCGTCTTTTTGGAGATATTCCGTATATTGATTTTGTTGTGAATGATGTGTCTCAGGTAAATTCAATAACTAAAACCAAAGAAGCCGACATTTATCCAAAAATCATTGCCGATTTAGAGTTTGCCAAACAATGGCTGGAAGACAAACCAAAAGTAAAAGCCGTTCCGGGAAAAGGCACTGCGGCGGGATATTTATCTTCTGTTTATCTGACTTTAGGTCAATATCAAAAAGCGTATGATGAAGCCAAATTTGTCATTACAAACGAAGCTAAATTTGGTTTAGGTTTAGATGCTGATTTTCAGGATTTATTTAATGCAAACAAAACAGCTTCATTAAAAGAACCTCTTTTCACCATTGACTTTAACAATCTAACTTCTGGAAATTACGGCCAGGATTACACCGCATTTTTTACAGGTTCTTTAAAAGATGACAGTTACAGTTACGGACAAGGTTTTTCGGTTGCGGTTCCTTCATTAAAAGTTTTTAATACCTGGGATCAGAGAGATTATAGAAGAGCCGTGAGTTTTGATACGATTATCAGAAAGAAAACCGGTCCGGGCGGTTCTTTGCAAGTTTTTCCTTCAAGCGATAATGAGAAAGCACCGCGTCCGCATATTGCGAAATATTTCCGTTTTCCGGGAAAAGCAGGTGCAAACGGAAGGACTTCGCAACACAACTATATCACCATGCGTTTTGCCGAAGTTTTATTAACTGCCGCCGAAGCCTTAAACGAAATCACTCCTGGAACTACAGAAGCAGATGGTTACGTAAACCGTGTTCGTGCAAGAGCTAGAAATAAAGCAGGAAAACTGGTTTCTTTTCCGGCAAACGTAACGCCGGGACTTTCTCAGGTTGCTTTTAGAAAAATGGTTATTGAAGAAAGAAGATTAGAATTGGCTTTCGAATATATTAGATGGTACGATATTAAAAGACTTAAAATGGGTCCGGAAGTTTTCGGTGCAACTGGCTTAGAACCACACGCAAATTTTGATCCAAATAAAGATTATTTATGGCCTCTGCCGGGAACAGAATTAGCCATTAATCCGAATTTAAAACCGAATAATCCTGGTTATTAATTATTGAACGTGGATGAAACGGGTTTGCTATCGCAAAGACACTGATTTACACGGATTTTTTATTTCACGCAGATTTTTCAGATTAAAGCAGATTTTAAACAGATTATTAAAATTTTGAAATCTGCTTAAAAATATTCTCTCGCAGATTTTGCAGATTTAGGAGATTTTTTTATTCACCTAATTCAATATTAATTGTAATTAGATCTGCTCAATCTGCAAAATCTGCGGGAAAAATAAATCTGCTTAATCTGCTAAAATCTTTTTAAATCTGCGTGAAACCAGATAAAAAAATCCGTAAAAATCCGCGTCTTCGCAACAGCGAATCCGTAAAATCCGCGTCCCAAAAATCACAATATATATTATTTTAATATGAAGAATGTCAGTTTCATTTCTTTAATTCTTGGGTTCGCATCGCTGGCAACAGCATGCAAATCCGGAATTAATTCTCAAACAAAAAATCCCTCAACAACGACAGAAAAACTCCAAATGCGTTACAAAATGCTTTTAGATTACCCCGTCGATTCAATGTCGATGCCAAGAAGTATGAATACGAAAACTCTGGAAATTCGAAAAGTACCATCAAGAGACTGGACAAGCGGTTTTTTCGCTGGAAATCTTTGGCAGTTGTACCGAATTACAGGCGATTCAAAATACAAAGAACAAGCTCAAAAATGGACATCTTTTAGCAAAAAAGAAAGTGTCAACAGTAATTCGCACGACGTAGGTTTTAAAGTATTTTGCAGTTTTGGAGAAGCGCTAAAAGTGGAAAATAAGAAATCATACGAAGCTGTAATTGTTAAAGGCGCAGAAACTTTATGCACAAGATTTAATTCAAAAGTGGGTTCGATTCGTTCTTGGGATTTCAACAAAGAAATCTGGGATTATCCTGTAATCATTGATAATATGATGAATTTGGAATTGCTCTTTGAAGCTTCTAAAATATCAGGAAATCCAAAATACCGTAATGTTGCGATCCAACATGCTAACACGACTTTAAAAAACCAATTTAGAGAAGACAATTCTTGTTACCATGTGATCGATTATAATCCAAAAACGGGCGAAGTTAGAAAGAAAACAACACTTCAGGGTTACAATGACGACTCGGTTTGGGCTCGCGGTCAGGCTTGGGCGGTTTACGGATTTACAATGTCGTATCGATATACAAAAGATCCTGCCTATTTAAATCAAGCCGAAGCAACAGCACATTATTTTATAACAAATAAAAATCTGCCAGAAGACGGAATTCCATACTGGGATTTGAAAGATCCGAGTATTCCGAATTCGCCACGAGATGTTTCTGCCGCAATGGTCATGGCATCAGGATTATACGAATTGTATACTTATACCAAAAATAAAAGTTATTTGGCTTTCGCCGATAAATTAATGGCTTCGGTACAGACCGATCAATATATTTTAGACACCAAAATTAACGCGCCTTTTCTATTTGATCACAGTACTGGAAACTGGCCAAAACACGACGAAATTGACGAGCCAATAATCTACGCAGATTATTACTTTTTGGAAGCAATTCTTAGACAAAGGGACAAAGTTGCAGAGTGACAAAGCTACAAAGCTTTTGCCCTTGCACAACTCTGAACCTTTGTTACTAAAAAAATAATCTATGAAAAAACATAATATTAAAATTTCATTTTTTGCCCTTTTGGTTTTGTTTCAAATTTGTCTGAGCAGCACTTTTGCTCAGACAAAGGCGAACATTAATGAAAATTGGCTTTATTTAGAAAATCATACTTCAAACCTCAGTGAAGCAGAAAAAGAGTCAAACTGGGTTTCTTTAGATTTACCACACACGTGGAATGCCGAAGATGCAACCGACTTAAATCCGGGATACAGACGTGACGCAAGCTGGTATAAAAAGAAATTGAATATTCCTCAAATTGATTCAAATTGTCTTTATTCCTTATATTTTGAAGGATCGAATGTTACGACTAAAGTCTATGTAAACGGAAAAGAAGCAGGTTCTCACATTGGGGGTTATATTGGTTTTTCTATCGATATTACAAAATTCATAAAAGAAGGAAACAATGACATTTTTGTCCGTGTGGGTAATAGTTATGATATCGAAATTATTCCGTCTCAAAAAAGCGATTTCTTTATTTATGGTGGAATTACACGCGATGTTTGGCTGGTTTCGAAATACAAAAATCATATCGAAAACATCAAGATTACAACTCCTGAAGTTTCTGCAAAAAAGGCTTCTGTACAAATTATTTCATCAATTGTAAACCCAAATAATTCGAAAGATTTAGTATTAACGATAACTTTAAAAAATCCGAAAGGAAAAAAAGTAGCGAGTAAAACGATTTCAGTTTTTGATAAAACTTCTACCATAACTTTCGAAAATATCAAAAATCCAGAACTTTGGGATACCGAAAAACCCAATTTATATCGATTGACAGCTTCATTATCTGAAAAAAATCAAATCAAAGACAGCGTTTCTGAGAAAGTAGGTTTTAGATGGTTTGAGTTTAAAGATCATGGTCCGTTTTACCTTAATGGAAAAAGAGTATTGCTCCGCGGAACGCATCGTCATGAAGAACAAGCCGGAGTTGGAGCTGCCATGAGCAACGAACAACATTGGGCCGACATGAAATCGATAAAAGAAATGGGGGCAAATTTTGTTCGCCTGGCGCACTATCCGCAGGATCCAGAAGTTTACAAAGCCTGCGACGAATTAGGTTTATTGGTTTGGGATGAATTGCCTTGGTGTCGTGGCGGAATTGGAAACGACGTTTGGAAAACCAACACTAAAAATATGCTGGCAGAAATCATTAATCAAAATTACAACCATCCGAGTATTATCATTTGGTCGTTAGGAAACGAAATGAACTGGCTTCCTGATTTCCCTGACGGAGATAATGCAGAAAAGACAAATGTTTTTTTAAGTGAATTGAATGATATTGCACACAAACTCGACCCAACGAGAAAAACGGCAATTAGAAAATATTATGAAGGTTCGCATATTGTGGATGTTTTTTCGCCTTCGATCTGGTCGGGCTGGTATTCTGGAAGTTACAAAAGCTATCAAAAAGCAATTGATGTTTATAAAAAGGAATACAAACATTTTATTCACGCCGAATATGGTGGAGACAGTCATGTTGGTCGTCACAGCGAAAATCCGATTACTGGTGAGAATGTCATAAAAGCAGAAGGTTGGGAAGAAGCGATTGTTCAGACGAAAGTCGCAAACATTGCCCAAATTGGCGACTGGAGCGAAAATTATATTGTCGATTTATTTGACTGGCATTTGCATATATCCGAGAATGATCCAACGTTTGTGGGAAATGTTCAATGGGCATTTAAGGATTTTGCAACACCGTTACGTCCGGAAGATGATATTCCGTATATGAATCAAAAAGGTCTTGTGGATCGAAACGGAGTTCCGAAAGATGCGTATTATGTTTTTAAAAGTTATTGGGCGACAGCACCTTTCGCGTACATAGAATCGCATACGTGGACAGAACGTCAAGGTCCTGAGAATACGCCGAGAACAATCAGCGTTTTTAGTAATTGTGAGAAAGTAACTTTATCTCATAATGGAAAACCGCTTGGAGAAAAACAACGAAATCTTTCTCTATATCCTGCAAATGGCTTAACTTGGAACGTCAATTTTACAAAAGGTGAAAATATTTTAATTGCCGTTGGAAAAACAAAAGAAGGAAAAACAGTTTCTGATACCATAAAAATCAATTATCGTTTTAATAAAAATGATACGGCTTCGTCTTTGCAATTGTCATCTGAAAAACTAAAAAATGGTAATTATCTGGTAACCGCAATTGCGATTGACAATAATAATTTACGCTGCCTTGATTATGAAGAAAGTGTTTATTTTCAATGTTTGAAAGGTGGAAAAACATTAAAAAACCAAGGAACTCCAACAGGGAGCGAATCAATTAGAATGGCAAACGGAAAAGCTTCAATCGAAGTGATTCCTGATGGTTCTAATGCTCCGATTGAAATGACGGCTTTGAACCAGAGTTTTAAAGGAGAATATTTAAGAATTCCTGTTGAGTGAAAAAGATGCTAAGTTGTTAAGGTTCTAAGATGCTGAGTTTTTTGTTTCACGCAGATTTAAAAAGATTTAAGCAGATTTATTTAGATACAGTTTGTCATCCTGACGGAGGAAGGATCACACTAGAAACTCCATAAAGTAAAGCGTCCATCTTTGTCGAATCCCGAGTGTGATCCTTCCTCCGTCAGGATGACAAAATATGAACAGCAAAAAAAACTTAGTGACTTTGCGCCTTCGCGGCAAAACAAACAAAAACAAATTAATACAAAAATGAAAAAACTATTAACCGCATTACTCCTAACCTCTTCGATTCTAGGATTTGCACAAAACCTCATCTCCAACGTTCCCAACCGAAATACAACTTCCTTAAACGGAACATGGAATTACATTATCGATCCGTATCAAACTGGTTTTTACAGCTTTCACTTAGATCAATACGATAAACAGGAAAAACCTGCAAAAGGAACTTTTTTCAGTAATTATCATGCTCAAAACAAACAAGAATTGGTTGAGTATGATTTTGATAAATCGCCTACAATTACAATTCCTGGCGATTGGAATTCGCAGGTTGCGGAACTAAAATATTATGAAGGAAATGTGTGGTTTAAAAAATCTTTCGATTATAATTTGACGGCCAAAAAACGGCTATTTTTATATTTAGGAGCCATTAATTACAAAGCAGATGTGTATTTAAATGGAAAAAAATTAGGAACACACGAAGGCGGATTTACGCCATTTAATTATGAAGTGACTTCGATTGTAAAGCCAAAAGACAATTATTTGGTTATAAAAGTCGATAATACACGTCACAAAGAAGATGTGCCAACTATCAATACCGATTGGTGGAATTATGGAGGAATTACCCGCGATGTGACTTTAATTGAAGAAGAAACTTCTTTTGTGGAAGATTATACCATTCAATTGAAAAAAGGAAATGCAAATGTTATTTCAGGTTTTATTAAAATCAATAATTTAGAAACTTCACAAAATAATGTTTCGATTTCGATTCCTGAATTAAAAATTAATTTTAAAGGAAAAGCAGATGCTCAGGGAATTCTAAACTTCGAAATTCCAGCTAAAAAAATCTCATATTGGTCACCTGAAAATCCGAAATTATATGAGGTTTCAATTGATTTTAACGGAAAAAAATTAAAAGACAATATTGGCTTCAGAACTATTGAAACCAAAGAAGATAAAATTCTGCTAAACGGAAAACAAATCTTTTTACGCGGTATTTCTATTCATGAAGAAAATGCCAAAGGTGGTCGTGCTAATTCTCCCGAAGATGCTTTGCGTTTGCTAAATTGGGCAAAAGAATTAGGCTGTAATTATGTTCGCTTGGCGCATTATCCGCATAACGAAAACATCATTCGCGAAGCTGACAAAATGGGATTGATGGTTTGGGAAGAGATTCCGGTGTATTGGACTGTAGAATTTACGAACAAAAATACCTATCAAAATGCCGAAGATCAGTTAACAGCTTCTATCACCCGAGACAAAAACAGGGCGAGCATTATTATTTGGTCAATGGCAAATGAAACTCCGATTTCTGATGCTAGAAATACTTTCATTAAAAATTTAGCATCACATACGAGAATGTTAGATAATACTAGATTAGTCAGCGCTGCTTTATTGACTAAAAAAGAAACCATTGATGATCCAATTGGAGAAGTTTTAGATATTGTAGCTTTCAATCAATATCTAGGCTGGTACGGCGGCAATTTAGAAGATGCTGAAAAAATCGTTTGGAAATCAAAATACAACAAACCAATTGTTGTTTCGGAATTTGGTGGTGATGCTAAAGCTGGTTTTCATGGAGAAAAAAACGAACGCTGGACAGAAGAATACCAAGAATATTTATACATCCAGAATTTAAAAATGATTGAAAAAATTCCACACTTAAGCGGAACAAGTCCGTGGATTTTGGTTGATTTCCGATCTCCAAAAAGGTTACTGCCAGGAATTCAAGACGGTTACAATCGTAAGGGTTTAATTTCTAATGATGGTGAAAAGAAAAAAGCGTTTTACATTATGCAGAATTGGTACGCGAAAAAGAAAACAGAATATTAAACACAATTTTGTTTGTAGAGACGAACCGCGCATCTAACGTATTGTAGATATACTTTGCGTAGACGCACTGCAATGTGTCTCTACTGAAAATTCGAACGGACATAAAATTATATTCTCAAATCTATTATCAATTCATTAACAAAAAACAAACTGTAAATTATATGATTTTTCTTCATTATTAACTTACTTTGCAGTATTCTAAAAATTGTAATCCTATGAAAAAAATTTATTTACTGGCAGTTACATTGTTTGCTGCTTTTACAGTTCAGGCTCAAGATGTGGTTAAATTTGCTCCATTAGACAATAGTCCTGTTGATATTTCTTATTTCCCAAACAAAGCGGTAAAATTCAAAAAAACAGATACGCCAAATCCAGTTGTAAAAGTTATTTACGCAAGACCTTCTGTAAAAGGAAGAACTATTTTTGGTGATGTTGTAAAGTTTGGTGAAATCTGGAGAGTTGGTGCTAACGAAAATACAGAAATCAAATTCTACAAAGATGTAACTATCGGCGGTAAAAAAGTTCCTGCAGGATACTACAGCTTATTTGCTATTCCAGAAAAAGACAAATGGACCATCATTATCAATAAAGAATTGGATTTATGGGGTGGTTATGCTTATGACGAGAAGAAAGATGTTGTAAGAGTTTCTGTTCCTGTTAAATCGGTATCTGAGGTTATTGAAGCTTTATCAATTGCTTTTACAACGCAGGGTAACGTAGCAAATTTAGTTATTGGATGGGATAAAACTACGGTTGAATTGCCAATTACGGTTAAATAAGTTTTAATAGTATATGCCACGAAGGCACAAAGTCGCAAAGTTTTTTTTAAGCTTTGCGGCTTTTTTTTTCTCGCAAAGTCGCAGAGGCGCAAAGTTTATTGCAAAAAAAACAACAATATAAGTCATATAAGGAATTTTAAGTTTTCTCTTAATTGAACTTATATCACTTATATGGTTTAAAAAACTTTGCGCCTCTGCGACTTCGCGAGATTTTTCATAAAACAAAAAAATCCCTTTAAGATTATACTCTCAAAGAGATTCTTGTAATTGTTTTTTATGCTTAAACCTTTGCGGTTTCTATAATCTTATCCAATGTAATCGGCAAGTCACGAACACGTTTTCCTGTGGCATTAAAAACGGCATTTGCAATTGCAGGCGCCATTCCGACCAAAGCAGTTTCTCCCAAACCTTTTGTTCCCATCGGATTACTGATTGGATCTTTTTTATTTACGAAAAATACTTCCTGCTTTTCAATATCTGCGTTTACAGGAACATGATAATCGGCGAAATTGTTATTTATCGGACGACCGAAACGATGATCGATTTCTAGAGCTTCCATTAATCCCATTCCGATGCCGCCGACAGCGCCGCCAAACATTTGTCCAGCAGACGTTTTCTGACTGATAACAGTTCCGATATCGGCACAAGAAACCACGTGCGCCAATCTTATTTTACCCAAATTCGGATTCACTAATACTTTTACAAAATGAACTGAAAACGAATAAATCGAATATTTTTTTGCTTCTTCTGCACCTTTTGAAAGTGTTTCTGCTTCAAAATCTTCCAATTTATTACCGCTTATCAAAGAAGCCAATGTTACTGATTTTGATTTATTATTTTTAGAAAAAATTACTCCATTTTCAAAAGTTAAGTCGGTAACCGGAATCCCTTTCAAAGCTGCACTTTGACTTGCTAATCCGACTACTTTGCTAATTAACAAATTACACGCATCGTGAACAGCAGAACCAACAGACGAAGTAGTTGCAGAACCTCCTTGTGTTGGACCTTTTGGCAGACCACTTTTACCCATTTCGATGATCACGTTTTCTGATGGTAAGCCTGTGATTTCTGCGCCAATTGCTGTCATCATTGTCGCTGTTCCAGGTCCCATATCATTAACACTACATTGCAGCACCAAATTCCCGTCAGCCGAAAATTTTGCTTTTACAGAAGTTGCATTTCTATAACTTCCAAAAGTTCCAGTTCCCATTCCGTAACCTACAAGCCAGTCTCCTTCTTTTACAGAACCAGGTTCATTTTTACGGTTTTTCCATCCAATTCGTTCCATACCACCTTCGTAACATTCCAAAAGAAATTTACTACTCCACGGTTTATTTTGTTCTAAATCTTTTTCGGCATAATTGCGTTTTCTGAATTCAATTGGATCTAAATTTAATTTATAAGCCATTTCATCCATTGCAGATTCTAAGGCAAACGAGCCCGTCGCTTCTCCAGGACCACGCATCCAAATTGGCGTACAAGTATCTAGAGGTACAATTCTGTAACGTGTCGAAACATTCGAGCAATCGTAAATAAATCTAGACATGTTTACCGTCCCTTCCATAAAGTCTTCATAACTCGAAGTCATGGCCACAGCTTCATGCGTTAAACCAGTAAGTTTTCCTTCTTTTGTAGCGCCCAATCCCATTTTTTGAATGGTATAAGGTCTGAAACCAACATTGGTAAACATTTGTTCGCGGTGTAAAACCAATTTTACGGGACGATTTAATTTTTTCGCGCCAATTAAAGCAGCAATTTCATACGGCCACGTATGTAATCCCATTCCGAATGCACCTCCCAAATATTCAGCATTTACCTGAACATCTTCAACTGGAACACCAAAAACTCCTGCAATACTTTTACGCGTTCCTTCGACACCTTGACTTTTGGTGTATACAATTGGTTTATTTCCGTCCCATTTGGCAATAATATTGGCTAATTCCATTGGGTTGTGTACCTCAGTTGGAATTGTATATTCTGTTTCCAGAACTACCTCAGCATTTTTATAGCCGTCATGTTCACCACGATGATAATCATTTCCTTTATCTGTTTCTACTTTTTTCTCTTTATCAGCCGCTTTTTTAAGTTCAGTCGAGTGCTCTTCTTTTAAATAATCTGCTTTAATGAGACTTGCCGCGTATTGCATACGTTCGAAAGTGTCAGCAATTACCAAAGCAATCGGCTGATCGTAATACAAAACCGAATCATCTTTGAAAATCTGAAGCGGCTGCCCAAAATTATGTTTGTCTTTTGCTTTTTGATAACCAGAAGGTTTGTCCACATTCAAATGCGTAATCACCGCGAGAACTCCCGGTGCCCATTCTGCTTTTTTGGTATCAATGGTTTTAATTCTACCTTTTGCAATCGTACTTCCAACAAGGCAGGCATACACCACACCCGGCGTTTTATATTCTGCTGAATAAGTTGCAGTGCCCGTTACTTTAGCAAATCCGTCAACTCTATTAATATTACTTGTCTTGCTCATAATTTAATTATTTTGATGCTGCTATTGTAAGTGCTTCTTTTACTGCATTTCCTCCAAGCGTAAGTTTAAAATCATTTTCGCCATAACCTCTGGCGCCTTTCATAGATAAATCGCCTGCTTGCTTAAATAGATCTTCCGAAACTGTTTTTCCTTTTAAGAACTTTTCAGTTTCAGTCAGTCGCCATGGTTTATGTGCCACACCGCCCATTGCCAGTCTGACATCATTGATTGTATTATTTTTTATATCTAAAGCCACAGCAACCGAGATCAATGCAAAAGCATAACTCGTTCTGTCACGTACTTTTAGGTAATGAATGTTTTTAGTGAAATTATTATCTGGAATTTGTACAAAAGTTATCAATTCTCTTTCATCCAATTTGTTGTCCTTTTCAGGCGTATTTCCTGGAAGTCGATGAAAATCTGTAAAATCAATTTCTCGTTTTCCTTTTGGACCTTCCACCAAAACTTTCGCGTCAAGCGCGGCCAAAGCCACACACATATCACTTGGATGAACGGCAATGCAACTGTCTGAAGTGCCGAAAACGGCGTGCATTCTGTTTGCACCGCCAATCGCTCCGCAGCCACTTTTTGGGACACGTTTGTTGCAAGGCATATCGATATTATAAAAATAAGAACAACGAGTGCGTTGCAGCATATTTCCGCCAACTGTTGCCATGTGACGGATTTGCTGCGATGCTCCAGCGGCTAAAGCCAAAGCCAGCAAAGGATGTTTTTCTTTTATGGAAGGATCTTCTGCAACCTGACTGTTTTTAGCCAAAGCGCCAATCGAAACTTTTCCTTTTAAAAATTCTATTTTCTTTAAATCCAATCCGTTGATGTCAACCAGTTTGTCTGGCGCCACAACGTTTTTTTTCATTAAATCGACCAGATTCGTTCCTCCGGCAATAAACATAGTAGAGTTGTCTTTTGCTTTTCCCGTCACTGCGGATGAAGATGATAATGCTTTTATGATTTGAAAGTTTTTCATAACTCCTTTCCTCCTTCCTTCACTTCTGTTATGGCATCAACAATGTTATGATATGCACCGCAACGGCAGATATTTCCGCTCATATATTCGCTGATTTCTTCTCTGCTGTTGGCGTGACCTTCTTTGATACAAGCAATTCCAGACATGATTTGACCGGGAGTGCAATACCCGCACTGAAAACCATCATTTTTAATAAACGCTTCCTGCATTGGATGCAATTTTTCACCTTTTGAAAGTCCTTCGATTGTCGTAACCTGAGCATTTTGTTGCATTGATGCCAATGTCAGACAAGATAAGATTCGGGTTCCGTTTACGTGAACAGTGCACGCGCCGCATTGTCCGTGATCACAGCCTTTTTTCGTTCCTGTAAGTTGTAATTGTTCGCGAAGTAAATCGAGCAACGTAGTTCTCGGCTCGACATTGAGATTGTGTTTTGTGCCATTTACTTCAATAGAAAGTGGTACTGTTTCTAAATACTCCGCAATTTTTTCATCCCATTTCTTTTCTGAAGCCATCACCAATGTTGGCGGGGCCAGAGCAAGAGCGGTAAAAAGTCCTGATTTCTTTATAAAGTCACGACGGGAATTGGAGTCTTCCGGAGTTACTTTATCCTGATTTGTTTTTTTAGAAGCCATTCAGTCTATTTGTTAAATTAGCAAATTCGCTTTTGTCATTCTAACAAATTTAATCAACTTAAATCACAAAAAGTTATGAAATTCAAACATTACTCTTATTTAGAATAATTACACCTTTGTGTTTTATTTACCGCAAGACACAAAGGATTTTCGCAAAGAGCGCAAAGAATTTTATTTCGCATGAATGTCCAATTTATTTCTCTCGCAGATTTTGCGGATAATGGAGATTTTGAATATGATGAAAAGATTTGTGCAGATTCTTTATGATAGAAATAAATAAAAAATCTGTTTAGATCTGCACAATCTGCGAGAAACAAAAAATTATACGCAGTAAAACTTTGCGTACTTAGCGAAAATCCATTGCGTGCTTTGCGGTTAATTTTCCACACCGATTAATTAATTGTATTTTTACTGAATTAAGTCCAAATTATGTCAAAGCCAGAAAACATTTATCTCGATAATAACGCCACAACTCGTATTGACGAACGTGTTTTGAGTGCAATGCTTCCTTATTTTACTAATTTTTACGCCAACGCATCAAGCACACATATTTCTGGATTAACCGTAAAAGAAGCTGTCGAAAATGCAACTTGGCAAACGGCAGATTTAATTGGTGCTGATGCTGACGAAATTATTTTTACATCGGGTGCAACTGAAGCGATCAATCTGGCGATAAAAGGTTTGGCGGATCAAAATCGAAAACATATTATTACCATTCAAACCGAACACAAAGCAGTTCTGGAAACTTGTCTTTTCATGGAAAATATTGGTTTTAAAATAACTTATCTAAAAACTGATTCGGACGGACTTTTAAACCTTAAACTATTAGAAGAATCTATCACAGATAAAACACTGGTTTTCATTGGAATGTTATCCAACAATGAAACTGGTGTCATACAAAATATTAGCGCAATTTCTAAAATTTTAAAAGCCAAAAATGTTTTTTTTCTTTGTGATGCGACTCAATCGGTTGGTAAAATTCCGATTGATGTTAAAAGTCTCGGAATTGATCTTTTAGCACTTTCAGCTCATAAATTTTACGGACCAAAAGGAGTTGGTGCTTTATACCTTTCAGCGAAAGCCAAATTAAAAATAATTCCACAAATTATTGGTGGCGGACAACAACGAAAATTACGAAGCGGAACACTGAACGTTCCTGGAATTATTGGTTTAGGAAAAGCAGCTGAAATTGCTGTGAATCAATTAGAAAATGATAAAAAACGAATTGAAATTCTAAGAGACCAACTAGAAAAAGGCTTATTGCAATTTGAAGGTTCTTTCGTTAACGGAAATACTGAACACCGAATTTATAATACTTCTAATATTTGTTTTCCAGACGTAAATTCAGAACAGCTGATTTTGGCTTTGGGAAATATTGCTGTTTCTAATGGCGCTTCTTGTTCGGCTGTAACTTCTGAGCCATCGCATGTTTTGAAAGCAATGGGTTTGTCTGATGAAGAAGCTTTGAGTTCGATTCGCTTTAGTTTGGGAAGATTTACTACTTCTGAGGAGGTTGATGTCGCCGTTGAGCGGGTTTTGGAATTGGCTGGAAAGTTACAGGGCTGATTTTTTTTTCCGTCAAGGCACGAAGACACTAAGTTTTTTTAATCTCGCGAAGTCGCGGAGACGCAAAGTTTTTTTATAAACGAGGCGCTAAGAAGCAACCTTTTTTGTCATCCTGACGAAGGAAGGATCACACTAGAAACTCCTCAAAGTATGGCGCTAATATTTGTCGAATCCCTCGTGTGATCCATCCTTCGTCAGGATGACAAACTGTATGTAAAAATCCACCCTAAAAACTTAGTGACTTTGAGGCTTTGCGGCAGAAACAATTATTAAGAAATTAATTTAGAATAATCCTCCTCCGTATCAATATCAATATTTCCTCTTTCGAAAGGAACAGAAACGACATCGTCAATATATTTTTTGATAATCTTTTTTGCTCCTTCCTGACCTTTTAATTCCTGCAATTCTTTAAAGTATTTTTGATGAAATAAAACTGGTGTTCCTAAAGTTTCTGAATAAGCAGAAGCTGCAATTCCTTTTTTGGTTGTTTCTGATTCAAATATAAGATTTTCAAAGACAGAATTGGTTACAAACGGTTGGTCACAAACGGCTAAAATGCATTGTTCACAATTGGAATCTAAAACTAATAATTTTTCAATTCCTTTTATAATGGATGAAGCCATTCCATTTTCCCAATCGGCATTAAAAATAAAATGTATTTCTTCTGAATTAAGCTCTTCCTCAATCAAATCATGGTTTGAACCTGTTACGACTATTACAAAAGAATTTTCAACCTTTAAAGCTTCCGAAACAGTGTTTTTTAGTAAAGTCGATTGTTTATATTGTAACATCTGTTTGGGTCTTCCTAATCTTGTAGAATTTCCGGCTGCGAGAATAATAATAGCGGTTTTATTTAGAAATTTCTGCTCCATATTTAATTTCATCATGTATTTTTCCATGTTTAAATTTTAAGGAAGTTCCAATTCTTCCGGTTGCAAAAGCTTTGATTTCAGAAATTATCGAAAGTGCAATTTCTTCTGAGGTTTCAGAACCAATATCTAGACCAATCGGACTGTGAACTCTTTGTAATTGTTCTTCATTTAAAATAATTCCCTCGCTTTGAAGATCATCCAGCATTCGGTTAAACTTCGATTTTGGGCCAAGAACTCCGATATATTGACAATTTGTTTCAAACAATAATTTCAAAACAGCCAAATCGTATTTATAATTGTGCGTCATTAAAACAAAATAAGTCTGATCATCGACCATTACATTTTCTAAAAATTGTTCTGGTTTTGCCACTCGTAAAACATCTGCTTTTGGAAAACGTTTTTTGGTTACATGCGTGGCGCGACCTTCCTGAATAGTTATTTGCCATCCTAAAATAGAAGCCATTTTAACCAAAGGCTGAATATCATTTCCGGCACCGGCAATGACAAGAGAAATTGGCGGTTTTACATATTCTATTAAGGCTTCGTCATCATTTGCTTCGATCATTTTTTTTACGATCGTTTTCTTGGTTTCTAAAACCTCTTTTACATCTGAAAGCAAACTTAAAATATTGCTGTCAGTATGAAAAACTGGACTTTCATTTCTGTAAAAAAGTGCTGTACCTATTTGTAGAGCATTTCTTTTTAATGAAAAAACAGTAACAATTACGGCTTCTTTTCTTTCTGTTTCTAATTGGCGTAAAAGTGCAATCGGATTGTTAGCAATCTCTTCATCAATATATTCAAACAAAATATGAACGATTCCGTTACAACCTAATTGCAGACCAATTTCGGCGTCGTCTTCATTGCTTGTGTTATAAGTAATTAATTTATTTTGTTTTTGATGAATGGATAAAAGTGCTTTTCTCAGGGCATCACCTTCTAAACATCCTCCGCTGATTGCTCCAGTAAGAATTCCGTCTTCGGTTACCAGCATTCGGGCGCCAGGTTGTCTGTACGACGAACCTTCAACTTTTACAACGGTTGCCAAAGCGCATTTTTTATTTAAAATCTCGGCTTCTGAATAGGCTTTTAGAATATCATTGATCTCTTTCATAAAAATAATGTATTGATCAATAAATTAGTATTGACAAACTTTAATTGGACTATAAAAATACAAATTATTTAAAATAGTTACTACTGTATTTGAAATGCCGTTTTCTTTAATTCATTCAAAGAGAAAACTGTCTTTTTACAAAATTTAATTTATAGAAAAAAGATATCTGATTTGTGTTTTACAATGTGACTTAATTCAGTAATCTACTGGCTTAAAATGAATTGATAACTTAAATTTAATTATTTTTCAAATTGTCGTATGATTTGTATTACTAAGTTTTGTATTTTTATCGGTAGCGAAATAATTAATAATCACCTTAAAATTTAAACTGCATGGGAAAATTTGTAATCACTAAAAGAACCAACGGAGATTTTCAATTCAATTTAAAAGCCGGAAATGGCCAGACAATTTTATCAAGTGAAGGCTATGCTACTAAAGCTGGCGCTACTGGCGGTATTGAATCTGTAAGAACTAATTCTCAAGATGATAATCGTTATGAGAGAAAAGAATCGAGTAATGGAAAATACTATTTTAATCTCAAAGCCAGCAACGGTCAAATTATTGGTTCAAGCGAAATGTACGAAAGCAATTCTGCAAGAGAAAACGGAATTGATTCTGTAACGAAAAATGCTCCAGATGCAACTATTGATGATCAAACAGTTTAAGAATTTTATTTTATAATATAAAAAAAAGCGGTTTCCAAATTACTAGAAACCGCTTTTTTTATTGAAAATTAAAACTAAAAATTACTTTTTCAACGCCTCAATTCCGGCATGTGTAGGAACCACTTGTTTTATAGTTCCATCTGCATTAAATTCTAATTTATCGATGCAGACTTCACGGTGAAAACCTCCAGCATCTCCCATTTTTATTCCTGTTGGATAAGAGAATCTGTGGTATGTGATGTACCATTCGTCTTTGTTTGGAATTTGTAAAACTGAATTATGTCCCGTGGCATAAATTCCTTCGTCTGGTTTTCCTTGAATTACAATATTGTCTTTCGGAATTTCAAGCGGTCCAGTTGGAGAATCAGACATTCCGTATCTTACTTTGTATTTTGGACTTCTGGTATCGTCTTCGCTCCAAAAGAAATAATATTTTCCGTTTCTATAGATTACGTAAGTTCCTTCGCGAAATGAATTGTTAACTGCAATGATTTTCTGCGTATTTGGTTTTATCGATACCATATCCGGATTTAATTCTGCAACTCCCATATACATATTTCCCCAATACAAATAACTTTTTCCTGTTTTTGGATCTGTAAAAACATCTGGATCAATCTCTTGTCCGTCGTTTACACCTTCTGGTCTTTTGGCAACAATTGCTTTTCCGCTGTCTTTAAAAGGTCCAGTTGGATTATCAGAAACAGCAACTCCAACTTTTTGCGCCGCTGTAAAATAATAGAAATATTTGTATTTTCCTTTTATCTTTTTCTCGACAATACAAGGTGCCCAAGCATTTCTATTTCCCCACGGCACGTCTTTTTTAAGATCTAGAATTACGCCTTCGTCTTTCCAATCTACTAAATTATCAGAAGAAAACGTTTTGAAATAATAACCCGACCAGCCGTCAAAACCATCGCTTGTTGGATAGACATAATATTTTTTGGTTTTGTTTGAATACAGAATTTCAGGATCTGCGTAATAACCTTCTAAAACTGGATTATGATTTATTTTTGAAAGCTTTGCAGGCGTTCCCCATTTGTTTGTAATTCTCGTCAATTCTGAACGTGTTATGGGCAAAATAGTTCCGTGACGCGGATTAAAATCCATTGAAATATCTTGATCAATTACGCTGAAATTTTCTAAATCTTTCGTTTTTGTAAATTGATATCTTCCTTTCGTATACACGTCGTACATTAAAATATAGTCGTCAGAATTGTTTAGTTTGAAAACACTCGAACCTTCTACTCCATCTTTTGTCTGCTGTAGATAATTGTCGTTTTCAACCCATTTTCCAGAAGTTAGATCTTTTGTAACCGCCACTTTAATTCCAGGCGTATTGGTTTCTGTTTTGTAAAAAAGATGATATTCTCCATTTTTTTCGATAATGTCACCGTCAATACACGCGTTACCAGACTTTGGAACATACAATAATTTGGGTTCACCTTCTAAGGCTGTGAAATCTTTATTCGCGTAAGCGTAATAAATTTTATCTGGACCTCCGGCATGCTGCATGCTAAAGTAAATCATATATTTATCTGCTTTTGCATCGTAAATCGTCTGCGGCGCCCAAACTCTTTTTAAGTTTTCGTTTCCAGCAAATGTGGTTTGGATATTGACAACACTGCTTTTCCAGTTTACCAAATCGGTACTTTTTAGCAAAATCATAGCGCGATTGCTGTCCCAGCCTTTTGAAGAAGTCATATCGGTCAAAACCATATAAAATGTTTTACCGTCTTCGCCACGCAAAATATGTGGATCGCGAACGCCACCAGTTGAACTAATTACTTTACTATCTATAACGGGTTTGTTATTGTTAAGTGCATAATAGTGATATCCGTCTGTACTTACCGCGTAGTTTACGGCCTCTTCTTCTACTTTATTTCCAATGAAATAAACAAATAAATAGGCTGTTAAATCTTTCTCTGCAATAACTGGAGGAACTCCACTGTCTTTTTGCCCCTGCACTACATTCAAAAAAGAGAGTAATGCAACAAAGCTTAATTGTAATTTTTTCATTCTTTTCTATATTTTATTTACGGCAACTTCTTACTGTTATTTTGTTTTAATACGCACTACAACAAACGCATACGGTGGCAATTCTTTAGAAAAAGCTTCTTTGGCAGACAATTGCTGCGTAACTGGTCTTGCCGTTGTAAGCTCTGGATTTCCTGACAAAACGGTGTAAGTTACATTTTTTGTCGCAGCATAATTATCGAAATTTATTTCAGGAGCAACAGCAACAGGCAACGCATTTACCAACTTAATAATTAAATCGCCCGAAGCGTCATCAGATACTATCGAAACTGCGATACGTTTCCTAACCTCATCATTAGTGTCAGAAAGTTTTAAAGTACTTTCTATATAATGATTCCCAGGGTTTTGACCGTACAATTTCTGTACATAATAATTCATAGTTGGTTTGACTTCATCTCCTGTAAAATAAATCAAATCTGGATTCCATTGTGTATGTTTTTCTCTTGCCAATAAAGGCGCGTAAGAAGCCATTGCGACAACATCTCCGTTGCGCTCAACTCCTGTAAGATAAAGCGCTTCTGCCAACGCATTATAAAATTTATTTCCCCAAGAAGCGTATTCTCCTAAATATACTTTTGACTTTCTACGATCATAACTGTCATAAAAGTTTTGATTATTAATAAACCATCCCGGCGATTGGTAATAATGTTCGTCTACAATTGGCAATTTCAAATCGTCTGCAATTTTCCATCCCTCGTTATAATCTGTTCCTTCAAAAAATGGTCCGACGGTTCCAATTACAATAATTTCAGGATATTTCTGCTGCACTGCTTTTACAATCATTTTGTAACGTTCTTCAAAAACATCGCTGATTAAATCTTCATTTCCGATTCCGACATATTTTAGATTGAAAGGTTTTGGATGTCCAGCTTCGGCACGTTTTTTACCCCAAACGGTATTCACGCTTCCATTGGCATATTCAATTAAATCTAAAACATCCTGAACATATTCATCCATATCTTCCATCGGAATTCCGAATTGCTGTCCAGAACCTACGTCAGATGAATTCTGACACGGAACTCCCGCTGCTAAAACAGGAACCGCTTCGGCACCTAAATCTTCACAAAACTGAAAATATTCAAAATAACCCAATCCCATCGATTGATGATAATTCCAAATGTTTCGCATCTGAATTCGGCTTTCAAGCGGACCAATTGTGTTTTTCCATTTATAAATATTATGCAGTCCGTCTCCGTGCGCCACGCATCCGCCGGGAAAACGTACAAATTTAGGATGCATTTCTGCAATCGCTTCTGCAAGATCTAAGCGTAATCCGTTTTTGCGGTTTTTAAATGTTTTCTGAGGAAAAAGCGAAACCATATCAACGGCAGTTTCTCCGTCTGTACTTATTTCTAAATGAGCATCTTTTACCGTTTTTGAAGCTTTTAAAACTAAACTGAATTTTTTCCATGAAGCTGCAGGCGAGAATTTCGCTTCCGCTAAAGTTTCTCCGCTTGCCGATTTTAAACTGACAACTGCTTTTGTTCCTTTTCCAAAAACACTAAAATCGTATTTTTCATTGGCTTTTAAGGCGATTCCATCAAAACCAGAATTATTTATATTTCCTTTGGAAATGATCGCATAATTTGGATTATTAACGTGAATTGGATTTTCTTTTGAAATTTTAAAATCACCGCTCCACGCCATTGAGGCATTCCACTTTTCGTCGCTTCCTTTTTTATCATGAAGCGAATATTCGAAATCACGGTTCTGAATCAGTTCTCCATACAAACCTCCATCGGCAGCATAATTGATATCTTCAAAGAAAACTCCCGTAAGCATATTACTGATTTTCTTAGACTTTTGAGCATAAATCACAATTTCTGCTTTCACTGGTTTTAAACCCGCAAATAGCAAACTGTCGCTTTTTGGAGAAGTGTTGTCTCTTTTGTCTCTAAACTTTACAGACTCCATTTTTCTGCTCATATTTTCAACCAAACTCCAGTCGACTTTAAAAAGAGTTCCCTGTAAAACTTCACCATTTAAAGTAATTTCTTTTGTTAGTTTTAAAGAAGAAGTACTGGCATCAATTTCTGACGGACTATAACTTTTAAAATCTATTGTAGTTGTAAAATATTTTTTTCCGCTTTCGCTAAAGTGAATCAGATACTGACCATTCTTTTCATCAATTTGAATATTCGAAATAACCGATTTATCCTGATTTTTTCCAAAATTCTTCATTCCCTGAATGTAATTTTGTCTTCCCCAATTGACTAAATCTCTACTTTCTGAATGTGCAAAAACATTGTCTTTTACACTCCAAAAGCAATGAAAAACACCAGCCTTATCCTGAACCAAAAAAGGTTCTGACATGCTTTTTCCCGTTGGTCCCCAGCTTCCAAAATCTGATTTTAAAAAGCTGAATTCAGGTCCAATCGCAAACCAGTTCTGCTGATCTGTACTCCACGCAAAATGAAGTCCATTTTTTCCGTTATTTTTTAAAGTCGAATAGGCAAATAAATACACTTTATCTGGGTTTTCTGACTTGGGTTTCATTCCAAATCCGAAGACTACAAAAACAAATAGAAAAAATGAAATCAGTTGTAATGGTTTATTTTTTAAAACCATTTTCATTATTTTTTAGCTTTTAATTGATATAAAACAGAACTGTGAGGTTTTAAATCTGCTCCAATTTCTTTTGAAGCTAATTTTGATTTTTCGCCTGTCCACATATTTAAAACTTCAACTGAACCTGAAATTCCAAGATCTGAAAGGTTTACAGCAACCTTTTGTGTTTCTTTATCTGAAATATTAAACAAAGCCAGATAAACGCTTCCGTCTTTTGCATTTTTTGAAGTGACAGCAATTTTCCCATCTTTTTGAAAAAGTTGTTTTACATCTGTACCTTCGTTATGCATTTTTACCACTTCTTTATTCGTTAATAATGACAAAGTAAAAGCATCGTTACTTGGCAAATCGCCACCAAAAAACAAAGGCGATTTGAAGATATTAAAAAATGTAATCAGAGTGTATTGTTCGTCTTTTGTCAAACGCGTCATACGATCTTCGCCTCTTTCTCCTCTAATCGAAATACGCCCTAGCGGAATCATATCGCAATCTGGCCAAGTTCCCGGCGCAATATGTGGATACCATTTTTGCGCCACATCCATTAAATGGGTAATATGAGGCCATGTATCCCAAACATCGTCGACCATACGCCACATATTTGCGTGAGATTTTACGTGAGAAGCAGCTTCTATCGGAGTTTCTCCAGGCGATGTGCTCAGTACAATTTTGCGGCCGCATTTGTCAATCGCATTTCTAATTAAGTTGATTTCGCCTTCGTGATACGGTCTTGACAAATCATCAATTTTAATGAAATCTACGCCCCATTGTGCATACAATTCGAAAATTGAATTATAATATTCCTGTGCTCCTGGTTTGTCTGCCACAACGGTGTAGTTGTCTCTTAACCATTCGCATTGTAATGCTGTAGAATAAATTTGATCTGCTGTGATGCCGTTTGTTCCTTTAATTGGCAGTTTGTCTTCAACCGCTTTTTTAGGAATACCGCGCATAATATGGATTCCGAATTTTAATCCTTTTTTATGAATATAATCTGCTAAAGGTTTAAAACCTTGTCCGTCTTTTGCTGAAGGAAAACGATTAACGGCCGGCAGATATCTTCCGTATTGGTCAATTACATAACGCGGATCAGTTTGGTTGTAACCTCCTGCTTTATCATTTTCTACAAACCACCGAATGTCGACTACGATATATTCCCAGCCAAATTTCTTCAGTTCTTTTGCCATATAATCGGCATTGGCTTTTACTTCGTGTTCTTCAACTGTTGGTCCGTAACAATCCCAGCTGTTCCAACCCATTGGAGGCGTTTGCGCCCATTGTTTGAATTCTTCTTTTTGAAATGTTTTGGTTTGTGCATTAGATGCAGCTGATAGGAAAAAAGTTCCTACCGCCATCGTAAGTAAGTTTTTAATTTTCATTGCTTTGTGGTTATGTGTATTTTTTACACTTTAAATATAATGAAATTTTATTACTAAAGACAAAAATTAGATCTGACGGGTTTAAAAGCTGTCAGATTTTTGTCAATTTGATTATTCCGACGGAACATGATATTGGTGATCCATTGTTGCGAATTTACCGACGAAATGTCCCGCTGGGACATTATATTGGCAATCCATTTGTGATTCTACCGACAAGATGTTCCTCTGGAACATTAAATTGGCGATTCATTTTGGGGTTCTACGACGAGATCTTCCTCCGGAATATTATATTGATGATTCATTTTGTGTTTACCGACGAGATGTTCCTCCGGAACACTATATTGGCAATTCATTTGTTATTCTACCGACGAAATGTCCCGCTGGGACACTGCTTTGATGATTCATTTTTGTGATTCTATCGACGAGATTTTCCTCCGGAACATTACAATCATTATATTACTTTCATTTGGAATACAAAATTTCCTGATGAAAAAAATGCACCACTTACAGCAATATTTTACTAAAGAAAAGCCCCTTGCGGGGCATCTTTTATTTTACGTTAATTGTAACCTCAACTGGTTTTAACCATTGACTGGTAAATTTAACTTTTATTGGTGTTGTCGAATCTCCAATTGCTTGAATATACGCTGCAATATGTCCGTGGAAAACACGCTGCACATTATCTGTATAATCTGTCATGTCGCTGTTGTTTCCTGCTTCTAAACCTAATAAAGTTCCAGGACCAACAATCGTACAAGTTACTTCATTGTCTGAAAGCATTACCGGAAGTCCGTTTTGGTCTTTCACCTGAACCATGATTTTAGCAACTCCTTTGTCTTTGCTGATTGTAATATCTTTTTCAGCAATTGTTAACTCAACTGGCTGTTGTGTTGAACTGATTGCATAACGGCTAACTTCTTTATCATTTTTGTCTGAACCAATTACTTCTAATTTTCCTGAAGCAAACGGAATATCCCAGTAGATAATTCCCGTTTTTTCATCGTATAATTTAGTATCTCCAACTACTTTTCCATTTAATTCTAAACGTGCTTTTGCAGCATTGGTGTAACAAACCACACGAATCTTTTGTCCGTTTTCGTAATTCCAAATTGCCCAAGCATCTTTTGAAATATCTTTTTCGTTTGTTAACGGATAGGCTCCTAAATAAGCCATCGGTTTATCTGACCATAATGACTGACGGAAATATCCTCTTGGTTTGATAACTCCAGCAAAATCAACTAAACCAGAATAAAATCCTCTTGAAGGCCATCTTCCAGATTCTCCTAAATAGTCGATTCCTGTCCAAAGAAATTGTCCGAAAATAAATTTGTTGTTTTTTACCGCTAACCAAGGTTCCATGTCATGAACGTTTTCACTTCCGTAAATAACTCTTTTTGGATATTTTTCGTGATCAGATTTGTATTTACTTTCTGTGTAATTGTAACCTGTAATATCTAAAGCTCTTGGATATTCGGTTTCATTAGACATCGCTACTCCAGCCAAACCTGCTGTTGTTGGGCGTGATTTGTCGTATTTTTTTACTGCGGCAACCAAACGTTTTGCAATGGCTCCCAAACGCATGGCATCTGGCGCATCTTTTTTGTAACCACCGTATGCTGCTTGCCCGAAACCGTCTTTCCCTTTATCTAAAACTGGGTGAGAATACGGATCATTTGGATAATCTACTTCATTACCAATACTCCATCCGAAGACAGAAAGGTGGTTTCTATCACGACGCACAAAATCTTCTAAATCTTTTTCTGCCCAATCAGCAAAAATATCAAATGAACCTTGAAATCCTGGTGTTCCGTAGTTCCATCCTTCTAACCATTTACGTTTTGGGAATTCCCATTCGTCATATGCTTCGTTTAAAACCAATAATCCTAACTCATCACAAAGTTCATAGAAATCTGGAGCCTGTGGATTATGACTGGTACGAAGGGCATTTACACCAATTTCTTTCAATGTCTGCAATCTTGTTTTCCAAACTTCTCTTGGTACTGCAGATCCTAAAACTCCTGCATCGTGGTGTAAACAAACGCCTTTCATTTTCATCCACTTTCCGTTAAGGGCAAAACCATTGTTGGGGTCGAATGTAAAACTTCTAAAACCAGTTTGAGTTACCGTTTTATCGATTTCTTTTCCGTCTTGTAAAACGGTAGTTTTCAATTCATATAAATTCGGATTATCTAAATCCCATAATTTAGGATTTTTAACGTTGATTTTTGTCGAAATTTTTCCGTTTTGATTGGCTGCAACATCCACTTTAGAAGAAGTTTTTGCAACCGATTTTCCATCTTTTGAAAAAAGTTCATTTACAACGGTAACACTCGCTTTTCCATTCGATTTATTTTCAACATCAACCTCAACATTCAAAGTTCCGTTTCCTTTGTTTATTTCTGGATAAGCGTAAACTCCCCATTGTGCAATATGAACCGGATTTGCATACACCAACCAGACATTTCTGTAAATTCCTGAACCCGAATACCATCTTGAATCGGCACTTTGGCTGTGGTCTACACGAACTGAAATCGTATTTTCTCCGCCAAATTTCACAAACTCAGTCGCATCATAAGCAAAAGAAATATAGCCGTTTGGACGTTTTCCTAAAGAATGTCCGTTGATGAAAACTTCACTTCTATTGTAAACTCCTTCAAAATACAAGTACACTTTTTCTCCCGATTTATTCTGCGGAATACTAATCGATTTTCTGTACCAGGCAATTCCGCCAGGCAGATAACCTGTAGCACTTGCCAATGTTGGACTCAACTGGCCTTTTACACTCCAATCGTGTGGTACATTTATCTGCTGCCATTTGCTGTCGTCAAAAGCGGCATTTTTGGCTTCTGGAGTTTCCTGCAGATTGAATTTCCAGTTGTCGTTGATTTTTTTAGAATCTCCAAACGATATCTGACTACTTGCAGATAAACACGAAAAGAGTAATACGGGAATTAAAGTTTTCTTAGTTAACATGTTTTTTAAAGGTGCTAAGATGCTAAGGTTCTGAGAAACTAAGCGTCTTTTTGGTTTATTAATAATTTAAGTTTTTTATTGTATAACTTAATATTTAGTCGCGGTCGCAGTCACAGTTTTCAGTTTTCAGTTTTCAGTTTTCAGTCTTAACTACCCCACAGCACTGTGACTGAGACTGGATACTGTGACTGAGACTGAAACTGAACACTAAATACTGAACACTAAATACTGAACACTAAATACTGAACACTAAATACTGAACACTAAATACTACAGCAACTCTCCCACAAACGTCACTACAGACCTTGCAGGAATATCTAGTTTTCCATTTTTTTGAACTTCGGCTCTTTTTAAATTTGATGTATCAGAAGTTACGTATGGTGTGAACTCGTTGTTTTTTAAAGTTCCTTTTGATAAATCAAATTGGTATTGTTGTGCCGATTTTCCGCAGTTTACTGCAACTACAATCAGTTTTTTATTTTGAATGTCTTTGTACGCTGTAAGCATTACATCATTTGCTTTGTCCAATTCTTTTTGGTTTGGAACATCAACTCTTAACATTCCCGGACGCACAAAAAAAGAATAATTTCCTAAAGCCCAAAGCAGTTTTGAATCGTGAAATTCTCCGTCATTTTTTACATAATCTGGAGCGGTGCCACCGTTGCTTTTTCCGTCATCCAGATAAATCAAACCGTCTTTATAATCCACACGCGTGATAGAGGTCCACCATTGCCATGACGCAGCATTGGCGACCGCAATATCATTGTGAATTAAACGAGCTACGAAAAGCGCCGTCTGCATTCCTAAATCTCTGCCTCCACCTGATCCTCCTGGAATTTCATTTTCTCCCGGATTTTCTAAAATGCAATATTCCGACTGCCAGTATTTTAATCCTGGTTTTTGTTTGACTTCTGCTGCAATTAATTTTCTGCTTAAAACCTGTTTTTCAACTGGCCAAGTCGTAAAGTAACTATGACCGAGGATTACATTCTTTACATTCGAAAATTTAGTTACATTGGTTTTGGTTTTTCCAAAGAAATAATCAATTTGATTGTCGCGGTTTTCGGCATTTACATTTTCGTATAAATAATCAATTTGTGCCGCTTCTGCAATTACAATTTCGGTGCTCATTTTTTGCGCTTTCAGTTTTTCCGAAAGTGCTTTGGTCACTTCATATATTTCTTGATTCGTTGCCGGTGTTCCTTCCTGACTGTTGGTATCTCCGCTTTTCGGCATCCATTCCCACTGCGGTTCATTTAACGGACTAACGTAATCGAATTTAATTCCTTCTTTTTTCTCCAATCCTTGAATACTTTGAACTAAAAAATCGGCAAATTTTGGAATTGCACCATCTTTTAGATTCAGTTTGTTCTTTTGAGAAGCAAAAGATAATCCGTTGTTAGTCATATAAACTGGAGGACTGTTCGTGAAAATAAGAAACTTTTCTACACCACGCTTTTTAGCGGCTTGCAAAAACCATCTTTGTCCTTCTTGTTTCGAGAAATCGTAAGTGCCATCAGCATTCAAAAAACATTCACTTCTTCTCCATTCATCAGAAACTTTACTGTTTTCGCCTTGCTCCGTACTTCCTGCGCCAAGGTTAAATCTCCAGATCGAAAGTCCGATTCCTTTTGGATTTCCCTGCGCATCGATTTCTTTGCTAAACAATAAATCTGCAATAGCATTCTTTTTCTGCTCCGGCCAATTTTTACCCACAAACTGAGCTCTCCAGGCATCTGAACCTCCAAAACCGTCCATGGTTTGTACTACATTATCTGTGTTTATAGTAACCGTTCGCTGTGCAAATGACAGCGAACTTGTTACCAATAAAAGCGAGAGATATAATTTTCTCATTTATATTTTATTTTTTATTCGGCGAATATTTGGGTGATCAACTTTGTCAAAGTTTAAAACTTTGACAAAGTTTGCGCGCAACTTTTAAAACTTAGAAGCTTAGCAACTCAGAACCTTATAACCTTATTTATAATTCCCAACATAAGTCACCACAGACTTTGCTGGAATTTCAAAACCAGAAACATCAACCGCTGTTCCTTTTTTCAAACTTAAAGTTTCAGAAGTTGTATAAGGTGTCAATTTATTATCTGTTATTGTTCCGCCTGCAAGATTCAATTTGTAGGCTTTGGCTGATTTGCTGATGTTAACCGCCACCACAACCAACTTTTTATTTGCTACATCTTTGTAAGCTGTTACCATTACATCATTCAAAGAAGCCGTATTATCAACACTTGGAATCATCACTCTTACCATTCCTGGTTTTACGAAGAAAGAGAAATTTCCTAGAGTCCAAAGCGTTTTAGAATCTCTGATGTATCCATCATTTTTACAATAATCTGCATTTCCTGCACCGTTGCTTACGCCATCATCAACATGAATTAAACCGTCTTTATAATCTCCACGGCTAATTGCGGTCCACCACTGCCAAGACGTTACGCCACCAACAGCAATATCTGTGCTGATAATACGTGCTGTCCAAAGTGCCAGTGACATTCCTAAATCTCTTCCTGCTCCTGCTCCACCTGGAAGTTCAGCAGTTCCCGGACTTTCTAAAACACAATATTCAGACGACCAAAGACTCACTCCACCAACCGACTGAATTCTAGCTGCTGCTGCTTGTCTTGACGAAATCATTTCGCTCAACGGCCAAGCCTGCCAGTAACTGTGTCCAGAAATTGTCTTTTTTACATTACTTAATCCGCCGATATTTTTAGCAGAATTAGAGGCAAAGAAATAATCAATCTGGTTGGATCTGCTTTCTTTTCCTGAAACAGTTTTGTATAAAGGTTCATAAGCTCCTGCTTCTCCTACCACAATTTTAGCTTCCAAACCTTTTGCTTGTAATTTTGGCGAAAGAATATTCACAAAGCTGTAAATATTAGCATTTGTCGCTGGAGAACCTTCTTGTCCTGAACCGTCCCATTCGTATTGTGGTTCGTTAAACGGACTTACATAATCGATTGTTAATCCGTGTTCTGTTTTTAATTTATCTAAAGATGTTGTCCAGAAATCGGCTAGATCTGGCATTTTTCCATCTTTCAAATTATAAAATTCTTTGATAGAAGCGTGCGCTTTTCCGTTTTGAGTCAAATAAACCGGAGCACTGTTTGCAAAAGCCAAAAGTTTATCTACGCCGCGTTCTCTTGCTGCTTTCATAAACCAAACTTGACCCGCTTGTTTACTCATATTATAAGAAACTCCATTTGTAGTAAAACATTCAGATCTTCTCCATTCATCTGTAATATCACTCGCCTCACCTTGTTCTGCACTTCCTGTTCCAAGATTAAAACGCCATAACGACAATCCGATTCCTTTTGGGTTTCCGTCAGCATCTAAACCTTGGCTGAAAAGCAAATCGGCTATTTTATTTCTTTTATCAGTCGGCCAGTTTTTTCCAATAAAATTACACTGCCAAGCATCAGAAGCTCCAAAACTTTCCATGGTTTGAAGATTCATATCCAAACTAATATTCAATTCTGCTACCCCATTTTCTGAACCTGAATTTTCAGATTTCTCAGATTCACAGCCTACAAAAAGAGTACTTGCGAAAAGTAAGCCTGCACACAGCAGACTTACTTTATTTTGATTCTTGAACTTCATATTAGTATCCAGGATTTTGCTTAATAACATTACCACTCAAATCGATTTCTAATTGCGGAATTGGCCACAATAAGTGTTTTGCAGGATTAAAATTGATTCCTTTATCCTGAGGTTCTCTCAAGTTTGTAGTCTCGTATGGATCTGTAGAATTCAAGTTGTATTGCACAAAAGTTCCGTTTGGTCCCATTAATGATTCGATAACTGGTTTTCCTGTTGTTGGATCTTTTTCACGACGAATATCAAATAAACGTAATCCTTCAAAAGCCAATTCTAAACGACGTTCTTTATAGATTTGTTTCAATAAAGTTGGTCCAGAAATTCCTGTTTTTGGATCTAATTTTACACGTGCTCTAACGATATTAATATCTGCTAATGCATCTGCACCCGTATGATAATTAGCTTCGGCTCTTGTTAAATACATTTCTGCCAAACGAATCAACGGAATGTTTAATGGTAAATGCCCGTCTTTTTTATCTAAAGAACGACGTGTTGCAATTGGAATATAATATTTACGGCAGATACGTCCTGATTTATTATCGTTTAAACTGAATTTATGTGTTGGATTTAAAACCTCATCTCCATAAGCTGCTTCTCCCCATTTTGTAATCGTACTTCTGCGACGAATTACATCATTTTCAGAAAGATAAGCATTTTCTAAATCACTAGTTGGCATACACCATCCCCAGCCGTCCAAAACATCGGCTGCATCATTACTTGGAAAATTCTTTTTGTCTTCTCCTCTAGCTCCTGCTAAAGTTGGTAAAGCAGCACCTAAATCTCTGTTTTGAACAGAAGAAGTTTGCGCTTCTAAAATCGATTCTACACCATTATGATTGTTTACATTCCAAATGTTCAAGAAATCTGTCTCCAATTGAAATGGCCCTTCTGTAATTACTTTGTTTGAATACGTTTTTGCCTCCGCCCATTTTTCTTGAAACAATGAAACACGCGCTAATAAAGCATACGCAGCCCATTTGGTAATTCTACCATCTTTATTTACAGGAGCGCTTTCTAATTTTGCAGCGGCATCTTTAAGATCGGTTTCGATTTGTGCATAAACCTCTGCTGCAGAACTTCTCTGTAAGGTCAAATCACTAGTTCCTAAAGATTTTGTATATACAGGAACCCCTCCAAAAAGATTTACTAATTCGTAGTAGCAATATGCACGCACGAATAAAGATTCTCCCATATATTGGTTTTTCTGAGCTTGTGTAATTGGTGATAAAGCCATTTTCTCCAAACCAATATTAGCCGATTGAATCGTGTAAAAATGCGCTGTATAAATCCCGTTCATATCTCCCATATTATCAGGAGTTATTAGATATTGTGATGAAGGTCTGTGGGCACTATTGTCCTGTCCTGTGTTTCCCATCCAGGCATCATCTGTAGCCATTTCATTGGTTACTCTTGGCGCTGTCAAAACCCACCATTCTTTTGCCAATAGCAAACGCTGCGTTAATTCATTGGCATAGTTTTCACATTCTTGTGCAGTCTTAAAGTAATTTTCTAATGTCTGCGTTCCTCTTTGTTCTTTCTCTATAAAATCACTGCAAGAAGCTGAAAATAGAGAAAAAGCTATAATTGATACTATTATTTTTTTCATGATCTTTTTAATTAAAATGCAACATTAAGTCCCATCAAGATTGTTGGCTGAACTGGATAATTCCATCCTCCAAAACCTGAACCTTTAACTCTATCTTGTTTTTTCTCATCTCCTCCAGCAACTTCAGGATCAACTCCACTGTAATTAGTCCATGTCCATAAATTCTGTCCTGATAGTGAAACTCTCAATTTATCTAAACCGAATTTATTGTAGAAAGAATATCCAATCTGTAAGTTTTTCATACGAACAAAAGAACCATCTTCAACGTATAAAGAAGAGAATTTGGTAAAGTTTTCGTTGTTGTCATCTTTAGATAAACGAGGAATGTAATTTGAAGTTCCTTCACCGTGCCAAGCCATATTATCTAATCCGTTTACTTTGTTGGTTAAACTTGCACCATTATATAGATCTGAAATATTTGTATTAACGATATCATTTCCAATACTAGAGTAGAAATTTGCTACTAAATCAAAGTTTTTATAGGCGAAATTCAAATTCAAACCAACGTTGTAATCTGCCCAAGGAGATCCTATTTTCGTTCTGTCTTTATCGTCTAATTTTCCGTCGCCATTTACATCTTTAAAACGAACATCTCCCACTTGTGCATAAGGCTGTAATTTGGTTCCGTTGTTGTCTGTATGCGAATTTATTTCTGTTTGATTTTGGAATAATCCGTCAGCAACATATCCGTAGAAGAAACCTGGCACATCACCTTTTACCGTTAATGTTCTGTTGTCTGCACCGTATAATCTTTCTCCTTCAGCAGAAAGGGATAACATTTTCACGTTTACCGTTGTAAAAGTTACATCAACACCGTATGTAAAATCTCCTTTTTTATTTTTATAAGAAAGTAACAAATCGATACCGCTAGACTGCATTGATCCAATGTTTGTCCACATTCTAGAATTATCAGGAAATCCGCTGTATGTTGCAAATTGTTTTAAGAACAACATATCGTTTGTTTGCTTTTTGTAATACTCTAATGAACCTGATATTTTGTTTTTCAAAAATCCGAAATCAAGACCAAAACTCATATCTTCTACAGTTTCCCATTTAATATCTTTATTTGCAATTGAAGAAGGAAAAGAAGTATCTACAACTTGACCGCCAATTACATAATATCCTTGTCCGATATTAGATTGATAAACAGCATCTGGCAAACTTTGATTTCCTACTTTACCCCATCCTGCTCTTAATCTAAGATCACTTACAACATCTTTTGCCGATTCCATAAAACCTTCGTTTAAAATTCTCCAAGAAACAGAAGCCGAAGGGAAATTTGCCCATTTATTATTCGTCATAAATTTTGAAGAACCATCTCGTCTAAATGTTCCTGTGAAATAATATTTCCCATCATAATTATAAGAAAAACGAGAGATATAAGACATCAATGAATTTGACCAGCTGTTACCTTTACTATCTTTATTTTTAGTAGCGGCGTTTAACTCTCTCATCACATCTGAGTTATTTGGTACCCCTTCGCCATAACCCCAAAGATCGTTTCCGTTGTACTCTTCCATCGTATTACCTACCATTAAAGAGGCATTGTGTTTTTCTGCAAATTTTCTAGAATAAGTAATGGTATTCTGCCAAGTCCAATCAACATTTGTAGTGTTCCATTTTTCAATTTTATTGATTTCTTGTTTTTCGTGCGCTGCATCGATTACAAAATCTGGAACAAATGCATTTCTCACTTTATCTCCAACCTCAACAGACGCCTGAGTACGAATAACTAAACCTTTAATTGGTTCATATTGTAAATATCCGTTTGTATTTAAGTTGTACTGATCTGTGTAATCGTCATATCTTTTTACTCCTGCAACTGGATTCCAAACATACGAAGGAGATCTTGCATAGATACTGTATTCATTTTCTGTTCCGTTCAGTTGATCGGCTGGTTTGTAAATTGGCGTAATTGGATCGATTTTATCAAAATCTGCCCAGTTTCCTGGTGCACCATATGTTTCGTAACGCGGATTTAAAGTTACACCTGCAGAGAATTTATCAGAAAATTTGAAATCATTGGCAATTCTCATGGTAAGTCTTTCCCAACCGCCAACTCCGTACATAGAATCAGAGTCATAGTAGTTTAAACTGATTGAATAAGTATGTTTTTCTGAACCTCCAGAAATACCTAGAGAAGCATTTGTAACTGGAGTTCCTTTTCTAATTCCAGCATTCCACCAATCAGTAGTTTTTCCTCTGTATTGAGATGGATTTGGAAGATAATCTGAATAACCAGAATTGTTATACGCTTTATTCATAATCGATGCATATCCTTCGGCATCAGCCATATGATAAGGATTATTCATAATCTGCATACCAGAGCTTAAATCAAAACTGAATCTTGTTTTCCCTACTTTTCCTTTTTTTGTCGTAATCAAAATAACTCCATTTGATGCACGAGAACCGTAAATCGCACTTGCAGAAGCATCTTTTAAAACCTCCATAGATTCGATTTCATTATTGCTTAAGAAGTTAATGCTTGTTCCCATCGGAATTCCATCCACCACATAAAGCGGATCTGTACTTAAATTCAAAGTAGAAATACCACGAATTAAAACTCTTGGCTGTGCACCTGGCCCGCCTTGTCCCGTAACCTGAACTCCGGCCACTTTTCCTTGAAGAGATTCTGTTACGTTACCTACTGTCATCGTTTGTAATTCTTTTCCTTTTACAGATGAAATCGAACTTGTTACATCACTCTTTTTTACAGCAGCATAACCAACTACAACTATCTCATCTAATGCCTGACTAGATTCTTCTAGTATTACATTGATTTCTGTTCGATCTCCTATTGCTTCTGTTTTGGTTGTAAAACCAACAAAAGTAAATTCGATCTGAGCATTTTTGTTTGGAACATTCAGTACATAATTCCCATCAAAATCAGTTGCTGCTGATGACGAAGTTCCTTTTACCATTACGTTTACTCCTGGAATCGGCACATTGGCCTTATCCTTTACAGTACCTTTTATTTTTATTTGTCCAAATGATACAGCAGTACACATAAGGGCAATAAAAAATCCTATATATTTAAATTTCATATTAAGCTGTTTTATTTATTAATGTTACAACAAGGGTTATAACCAACTATTTTTTTGTTATAAATACTCTTTCTAATTCTGTATCTAAAACTACTTTGTACACGCCCGGCGCTGCTGGATATTTAGCATTTCCATTTTCACCCGGTGACATAGTTGCAATACCGTTTTTGATTAATCTCCAAGATGGATCCCACCATTGACCAGTAAAAGTCGCTTCTAATGTTCCTGTCAACGTATATTCTCCAACCAATTGATACGGATTAGCAGCGTTGTTGGCAAGATGTAAGCTTTTTTGAGTCCAGGCATCCCAAGTATCCCAAGTTGCTCCTTGAATTCCGCTACCGCAAACACTTACAAATGGTTTTCTCTGTGCAGCATCATCATGCCATAAACCGTTAGCAACATTTGCCCAGAGTTTACTAGTTGGTGTATATTTTTCTGCAGTGTATTTTAGCGTATTCGGATTAACTTTTATCTTGTAATATCCTTTTGTTGGTAAAATGATTGCCGTTGAAGTTACGTCATCTACCAATTCTCCTGCTGCATTTAAACCAAAGCAATGAGGAGCAAAATCAGATTCCTGACCTAAGAAATAAATTTCTTTATTGTCTTTATCTGCATAATATTTGAACTCGAAATCTTGTCCGGTTTTCCCATGAAAATACATTGGAACTCCAACTGCATCAGTTGTAAGATTAGTACCTTTTGGCTGATCACATAAGAAAATTGCCGGATACTCATTTGTAGCTACGATATTCACATTCAATGATCCGGTGTTCGGAATCGCAAATTTATCTTTTGCAGTAATCGTTAGCACATAATCTGCTGCAGTAACGGGTAATGTGTAGGTTTTATTAAAAGTATACGATTGAGGAGAGTTGGCTAACTGAATGGTCTCATCGATACCAAGTGCCTGACATTTTACCTGAATAAAATCAATTCCAGAATCATCATTGACTACAAAATTTAGAGGCATTTTATTGCTTGTCGACAACAAGATAACAGCACCTTCTTTTGGTGTAATCATAGAGATGCTTGGCGCAGCAAATTCACCGTCAAGACGAAGATTAATTTCTTCATTTACCGCATTTCCTGAAACATCTGTAATAATTAATTTTATTTTGAAAGCTTCTGAAGTTCCTCTATTCGATGGTACTTCAAAAAAATAACTCAAATCATAGGTTTCCAAAAGCGGATTCGTTGCAAAAGTGATCACTTTATCTAATGATAGTTCAGGAATTTGAATCTCTACACTTTTTAGTCCTAAATCATCAGCAAGAGCTGCTTTGATTTCAAATTTTCTACTTGGTGCTCCATAAATTTCTTTTGTAGAAACAGCTACCGTCGGGTTATCAGAACTTGGAAATCCTGATTCATTGTTTTGACATCCGGTTAGAAGAATGCCAAAAAGAGCAAGAAAAAATAAAAATACTTTTTTTTTCATTTCTTTAATTTTAAGGTTAGGTTAGTTAGTTTTTTCTTTCTAAAGTGAAAGCTTTTTATTCTCGTAGGTTATTAGAATTCTCTTTTTTCTGTGGTGGAAAAAAGCATTAAATAATTATGTGGTTACTTTCATACTGGTATTAAATTGGTTATTTGTCTGGTTATTATTTTTACTATTTATTTCTTTTATTTTATGTACTGAATATCATTGATCTTTAAAATAACCCGCAGCTCATTTGCAAACTGCGGGTTTGAAAAGTAATGTAACCAACCATTACTGTTCGAAGATTTAAAGAGTGCTCAGCTCTTTAAACAGATAAAACTATCTTGAAATTAACACTGATGACTAACTTGCAACAACGCAGTAAAATTCGTTGTTACAATTGCAAAGAAATGTCTAAATAACACTTCTAAGGAGGGGTAAATTGGAAAAAAAAGGAGGTCAAAATCGTAATTAGCTATTATTTATGAGTAAATTTTAGCAAGTATTAAAATTTAGCTATATTTTTTTAAATAATATGCAATTATTAAAAAATAAGCAATTTCATAACTAAAACGTTAGAGTTGATTATAGAATTTTAATTCTTACTTCTAAAAACAAGAAAATTATGCAACTCAAATAGCGCTGCATAATTTTATTTGACGATATTAAGATCAGAATTGAAAGAATTTTTATATTTTTTTATGTATTCTGAGGGCGTCATCCCAAAAAGTTTTACAAACTGCTGTCTGAAATATTTTTGATCTTCAAATCCAACTTCTGTACTCGCCTGAGTGATATTCATATCTTCAGTCAACATTAACATTGCCGCTCTTCGAATTCGTAAAGAACGAATAAAAGCATTTAAGGTTTGCCCAGAAATAATTTTGATTTTAGTATAAAGCGTTCTGTGGCTCATTCCCATTTCGAGCGCAAAAGTACGAATTGTAAAATCTTTTTTATGAATGTTGGCTTCGACGATATCAATACATTTTTTAAGTATCTGCTGATACTCTACTGGCACTTTCTGCGTATTTTCTTTTAATGTGATACTATCGAGAAAATAAGTTCTCAAATTATGGCGATTGCGTAGTAGTGATTCTACTCTAGCACTAAGAATATCATCATCAAAAGGTTTTGTAATATAATCATCTGCACCTTCATTAATTCCCTGCAGATGCGTTTCGGGATTTTTTGAAGCCGTTAATAAAATCACCGGAATATGCGATAAAGCATTGTCTTCCTTAATTTTTCGGCATAATTCTAAACCGTCCATTTCTTGCATCGTAATATCACTTATCACAAGATCTGGCATATGTTTTTTGGTCAGTTTTAAGCCTTCTTCGCCATTTTCTGCGCTGTACACAATATAATTATCCGAAAACAACTTAATAAGGTAAGCACGAATTTCTGCGTTGTCATCTATAATTAAAACGGTGCGTTTATCGGTCAACATTGTTTTTTTGAAATCACTGTCGGCAATTGAAGTTGTGGCAGTCGAAACTGGTTCTTCAATTTCATCTGGAATCAATTCGTCAAACAATTGACTTCGCTGTGGTTTTTCATTTGTAATTTCTATGTCTTCAAAATGGTCTTTTCCTTTTAAAAATGACAATTTAAAAGTACTTCCTTTGCCTGCTTCACTACTGCAGGTTACAGTTCCTTTGTGTTTATCAACAAAATATTTTACGATATAAAGTCCGATTCCGAAACCGGTTCCAACTGAAACTTTTGAATTGATTTGTTTGAATTTCTCAAAAATAACATCCATGTCTTTTTTATCAATTCCGCCTCCATTATCTGCTATTTCAAGGAAAATTTCCTTATCATTTTCAGTTAAAATCAGCGAAATTTCACCACCAACTGGCGTGTATTTAAAAGCGTTTGACATTAAATTGAACAACGAAATTTCTATTTTTTCGTAATCTCCAATAATTGTGATTTCATGATTTGGAATAATGAAATTATAAGTGATATTTTTATCTTTCGCCTGATTGACAAAACATTGATACACTTCATTAGAAAGATTATTAACATTAATGTGAGACAGGCGCAAAGAATCGGCATCGTTTTCGGCTTTCCGTAATAAAAGTAATTGATCTACCAAACTCAAAAGCCTTCTCGCATTTCTGTGTGCAATGGCCAAATCGCTTCCTGAGGAACCATTTTCTACATTTTCTTTCTGCACGGCTTTTTTCAGCGGATTTATAATCAGCGAAAGCGGCGTTCTAAATTCATGCGAAATATAAGTAAACATAGACGACTGTTTTTCGGCTATCTCTTTTTCTTTTTTGCTTTCTAGTTCGGCGATTTTTACTTTATATTTTAATTTTTCTTTGTTTTTATTGTAATCGAGATATAAAAATAAAATTCCTCCAATTGCTGCTAAATACAAGGTATACGCCCACCAAGTTCTGTACCAGGGCGGTAAAACTTGTATAGATACCAAACTGACTTCTTTGTTCCAGCCGCCTTTAAAATTGGTTGTTTTTACTTTAAACGTATAATTGCCTTCTGGAAGTCTTGAATAATTTGCCTTTCGGGTCTGCCCAACATAATTCCATTGCTGATCCCAACCTTCTAAAAAGTAGGCATAATTTATTTTGTCAGCATTATTATAATCCAACGCCACAAATTCTAATGATAAAGTGGTCTGGTCATATTCAAGACTTACCTCTTTTATTTTGTTTGAATCGGAATCTATTGCTGTATTTGTATCTTCAATAAGTTGATTATTCACATAAAAATCAGTTAATAAAACATTATTTTTCTGATTAAGCCCTTTGATAGATTGCGGATAAAAAATATTAAATCCGTTTATCCCCCCAAAAAGAAATTCGCCAGATGAAAGTTTGATTCCGGCATTAAAACTAAATTGATTGCTCTGAAGTCCGTCGTTTACTGAGAAATTGCGGAAGGTTTTACTTTTCTTATCATAACGACAGATTCCGTTATAAGTGCTCATCCATAAATTACCGCTAGTATCTTCCAGTAATCTTAAAATGGTGTTGGATGGCAAACCATCATCAATTGTCAGTCTTTTATACGTATATGATTTTCGGTCAAAAAGCAACAAACCACCCTCTTGTGTTCCTACCCAAAGATTTTTATTTTTATCTTCATAAATACAGCGAATCGGATTTCCAATTGCTTTTTTAATTATTTTCTTTGTGTTTTTTTCAATAGATAAAATCGAGTTGTAATTTCCTGCCCATAACTTTCCATCTGATGTTTCTGTCATGCATTGCAGGTTATCAATTCTTTTATCGAAAAGTTCAAAACTGTCTTTATCACGGTTTAAAAGATATAATGAACCTTCATTTGTAGCACTTGCCCAAATATTTGATTTTGAATCTTTAAATACAAACCAGATATTCTTTTCGTTTTGTTTCGTAAATGGATTGTAACAGGCATAATGCCTTAAACTTTTATCACTCTTCTTGATTTTATTAACTCCTCCCGCCCATGTTGAAATCCAGATATCGTTGTTGTCGTCACGAACAATTCCTGTAATAAAAGTGCTTGGAATTAAATTTTGATAATTCGTATAAGTATTATTTTTTCTGTCCCAATATTTTAGTCCTGCGCCATCTGTTCCTACCCATACGTTCTTTTTTTCGTCTTCACAAAAAGACAAAATAAAGTTATCGGCAGGATCTTTCGCGTTATAACGAACACTTTTAAAATACTTTGGTGTATCACTCAACATACTGATTCCGCCACGCAGCGAACCAAACCATTTGTTGCCCGATTTATCTTCGTATAAACTCCAAACTGAATTGCTTTTTGCTAATGATTCATTATATGAAAGAAGCTTTTTATCTTGCGGATTGATGTAAAATATCCCACAACCGTCTGTCGTGATCCAGACCTTTCCTTTCTTATCTCTCAGCACATCGGTAACACTGCATTTATTGGAGAAATAATTATCTGAAATTGCACCTGTTTTAGTGTTGAGTAAAAAAAGACCCTCATCTGTTCCTAAAAAAAGATTTCCATCAGAAGAAAGTTTCATTGCTTTTGCTCCAATTCTGAGTGGAAATACGATCTTTAAATCTTTCTTTTTATAATTAAAAGAACAGACTCCAACGTTACGAACATACACCCAACAGCCTGATTTTTCTTTATTTTCCTGAATAGCAACAGCATCGTAATTATTAATGTTAATTCTGTTTTCCAAGGCATTCAAAGAAATATGTTTTCCAACAAAAGAGCCATTTTCAAAAGCTAACAAACCTAATTTCTGGGATGCCACCAATACCAAATTATCTGAAACAGAACGCATTTGATGTATAATGTCGTGAAGTTCTTTGACCTTATTATCGGAGTTGTATCTTACCGTTCTAAATGTTGCTGTGGTCTTGTTATATATCGAAATTCCACTGGTTCCGCCAATCCAAATATTGTTATGAGAATCGCCTTCAATATTGTAAATGGTATTAAATGACAGTGATTTTTTATCATTGATTCTATTTCTAAAAACTTTAAAATTATAACCATCGTATCGATTTAAACCATCATAAGTTCCGAACCACATAAAACCTTCGTTGTCCTGATAAATGGAAATAATAGAATTATTAGATAAACCGTCTGATATGTCAAGAAATTTGACGGGATAATCCTGTGAATAGGAAAAATGAGAAAATAGTAACAGTAGAAAATATAGAACAAAACGTTTCAAAATATACTTTTTTTATGTTCTTGGAAAAGTACAATTATAAGCTATTTTAGCTATATTTTATAAAAAAGGATGAAGAAATAACAAAATTCCTTCATCCTTTTTACATTTTAATTCAATCGTTATTATGAAATTGAATGATTTTTAAGCCATTAAAAAAACAATTAATCCTCTTGCGCCGTGGGCTCCAAGAACCAATGATTGTTCAATATCTGCTGTTTTTGAAGGTCCGGCGATGAAAGTTCCAAAACCATATTCCATATTTCCGATTCTTTGATACGCTTGTTGCATCGTTGGAACCAAATCTTTTTTATGAACGATAATGGCTAAATATTGTGCAATAAAAGGCGCTACTCTTTGTCCTAAAATCTCATCTGTAACCCAAAGTGCACTGTTTTCTGCTACTCCAAAGTGCGCTTTTACAACTGTTAACTCAACATCTTGAAGTGTATGCGGGTCAACCGTTTTCCAGTTTAAAGAAGCAATTTCATCAAGTTCTGGAAGCGTTGTAATTAACCTTTTTTCTAAATTATAGTTTGATTTAATATAATTGATGATTTCATTATAATCTGCAACTTCTACAGGATCGCCTCCAATGCCTTTTAAAACTGTTTTGTAGGTTTCTAAAACATCAAATTGTTCAGAACCTAAAAGATTTAAATCTGGCAGTTCAGCAACCTCATTTGGCTGATTCGCTTTTATTCTTTTTAAAATTTCAGCTTTACTACTCATTCTTTTTATCTTTTGCTTCTTTCGAATTTTTCTTGTACCATTCTCTAAAAGATTCCTCTGGAACGTCTGGCATTTCACGCTGATCATACCATTTGTTCATCTTATTATTGACCATTGCCGGAGCATTTTTCATTACAAATCGGCCAGATTTTCCAGCGATATTAAAAACCGTTGGATTTGCCAATACTTTTGCCATCGTTTTCATAGCGACTGTTTTGGCTGTTGGCGTATGCCCCTCTTTTACCAAAACCTGACGCCATTTGTATAATTGATCGTGAATATCAATTTTTACGGGACAAACATTCGTACATGAACCGCAAAGCGTACTTGCAAAAGGCAGATCGGCATTTTTGCTCATGTCTAAATTTGGTGCTAAAATAGAACCAATTGGTCCCGCAACGGCATTGTGATAACTGTGTCCGCCGCTTCGTCTGTAAACCGGGCAAGTGTTCATACACGCGCCACAGCGAATACATTTTAGCGAGTTTCTAAAATCTTCTCTTCCTAATTGTGTACTTCTTCCGTTGTCTACAATTACGATATGCATTTCTTTTCCATCTCTTGGTTTCTTGAAATGACTAGAAAAAGTCGTAATTGGCTGACCTGTTGCGCTTCTTGCCAATAATCTAAGAAAAACACCTAGATGTTCTCTTTTCGGGATCAATTTCTCAAATCCCATGCAGGCAATATGAACGTCGGCTAAATGCGCGCCCATATCGGCATTTCCTTCATTCGTGCAAACCACAAATTCTCCTGTTTCTGCAACAGCAAAATTGACTCCAGTTAAGGCAACTTTTCTAGTTAAAAAAGTATTTCTCAAACTATGACGAGCCGATTCTGTCAAATACTGCGGATCGAAATTGCCTTTTTCTGTACCTAAATGTTCATGGAAAGTCTCGCTTACGTCTTCCTTCTTTAGGTGAATCGCAGGAAGTACAATATGACTTGGCGGTTCTTTACGAAGCTGCACAATATATTCACCCAAATCAGAATCGATTACTTCTATTCCTTTTTCGGCTAAATAATCGTTTAAATGGCATTCTTCTGTAAGCATCGATTTGGATTTCACCATTTGCTTAACCTCATGTTTTGCCATGATCGAATGCACGATTTCGTTGTGTTCTTTGGCATCGGCTGCCCAATGTACAATTATTCCGTTTCGCTGCGCATTGGCATCGAATTCAACCAAATAATCGTGAATATTAGCAAGCACATTAAATTTGATTTGAGAAGCTGTTTCGCGAAGCAGTTCCCAATCTTCAATTTGATGCGCTGATTTATCTCTTTTTGCACGCACAAACCAAAGCGTTTCATCGTGCCAATTGACACGTTCTACGTCTTTGTTAAACTTGGTTGCGGCTTCGCTGTGCGGTATAATTTTTTCTGATGACATTTTTAATTATTTAAAAGTCAATTTTGAAATCTTTCTTATGGTATTTATTTAACCGCAAAGTTCGCAAGGTTTTACGCAAGGTTCGCAAAGTTAATTTTTAATCTTTGCGAACCTTGCGACTTTTCTTTGCGTACGTTGCGGTTAAATTTCACACAACAAATATTTTTAGTTTTCTAATGAATTTAATATTTCAGCAATGTGAATGGTTTTGATGCTGCTTTTTTGTCTTTTTAGAATTCCTTCTAAATGCATTAAACACGACATATCTCCACCGGTAATATAATCCACATTATGGCTTTCATGATCTTTGATACGATCTTGACCCATTTTTACAGAAATCGCTTCTTCGGTTACACAAAATGTTCCTCCGAAACCGCAGCATTCGTCTTTTCTTGTTAATTCAACCAAATCAAGATCTTTAATTCCGTGCAGTAATTGTCCTGGTTTAGAGAAAAATGGCGCGTTTAATTCAGTCATTTGTGAAAGCTTTAATCCACGCTGACCGTGACAACTTACGTGCATTCCCACTTTAAACGGAAATCTTCCGTCGATATGGTCAATTTTTAAAACGTCTGTGATAAACTCGGTAAGTTCGTAAACCGTATTTCGAATGGCTGTCGCTTTCTCTTCTTGTTTTTCGTCATGCAAATGATCTTTTACATGCAAAACACAACTTCCAGAAGGACAAACAATATAATCAAATCCAGAAAAATTGGCAATAAAATTGGCATCGCATCCTTTTGTTAAATGCGCATAACCGCTATTCGCCATTGGCTGTCCGCAGCAGGTTTGTCCCATCGGAAACTCGACGTCACAACCTAATTTTTGTAGTAATTCGTAGGTTGCAATTCCTACTTTTGGATAAAATTGGTCGACATAACAAGGTATAAAAAGTCCAATTTTCATGTTGTAGTATTTAGTGTGTTGTTCATTTTGGCGTGTAGGGTAAAAATGTAAAAATTACGTTTCTCAGCAAATTTACAACATACAGACCGTTTTTACCTAATGTTTATAGAATTTCAAGTCAATTAAATCGTTCTGAATTGGTTTCGGATTCCAATTATGATGTATCGCCAGCGCCGCGCCCAAAGCACTTGCCTGCGCCATCGAAGCCGCATAAACTTCTATATCTGGAAATGATTCTGCCAATAAATTCATATAAATCGAATTTTTACTGAAACCTCCATCCACAAAAATCTTTTTTACCGGACTGTTGTGAATCACCAAATTGGTAGAAAAAACCTGTTGTTCAACCAAATCCAGCATCAATTGATGATAAGCGGTTTCATAATCTTTATAATGTGAAAGATCTCTTTTTTGGAAAGGACATTCTTTCAAAATATCAAAATTGTATTTTTTCGGATAGATAATCTGGAAATTAAGCGCTCTTAAATTGGCTACTATTTTTTTATCAAAATAAATTTCTTTGTAACTACCTACAGGAACATTAAAATGCGCTGCTAAACGTTTCGTCTGAACTTCGTGTTCGTTTCCTGCAAATAAACGCGCCGCCTTTACAGGCTTTTCTGTGTATTGCAAATAACAAAGACAATCGTTTTGCGATTCGTCAAACGTTAAAGGTTTATTGTTGAATGGATTTAAAGAAATACTCCAAGTTCCTGTTGACAACAATACAAAAGGCTCCGTAAAGTTGATGGTATAGGGTATGATCGCCGATGAGCTATCATGCAGACCAACACCAATTGCTATGTTTTCACGCGTCTTAATTACATCTTTTCCAAAATGTATGGGTGGTATTTTTTCTGCAATATTTTCTTCTTTTAACCATTTGTGGTATTTCATTTTTTTGAAATTCCACATATTGGTATGACAGCCAATACTTGTAATATCAGCGTACGCCTCATTGGTTAAAAGAAAACTCAAAAACTGTGGCAGATGCAGACAATATTTTACTTTTTCAAATAGTTCTGGTTTTTCTTCTTTTAGACGGTAAATCTGCATTCCAGAATTTAAACTGCCTAAAACCGGAGAAGCTGTTTTTACAGCAAACTTTTTTTCTCCTTTGTATTTTTCGTAGAAATTAGATTTTAATTCCTCTGGATACTCTTTTAAGTAATTATACAGAGGAGTTAAAACTTTTCCGTTTTGGTCAACGTAAACAAAGCTGGCTCCGTAAGTGCTGAAATTGATTGCTTTTAAAACATAATCCGTCAGCTCTTTTATTTCAGACAATCGATCTAAAATCCAGTTTTTCAGTACTTCGATATCTTCACACGGAAATCCGTCTTCGTCTTTGGTTTCTTCCAGATTTACCGATTTCTCCCAGACAATTTTATAATTTTCGTTAAATAAAAAAACCTTTTTGTTTGTTTTACCAATATCAAAAATCGCAACTACATTCATTTCTTTAATTGTAAATTGTTAACTATCAATTGTCAATTTATAATTAACAATTAATAATTTATAATTATAAGCCTGTTGCCATTGTTTTTAAACCTCTTTCGTCAATTAGGTTTTCTCTAACCTGAAGTGAACGATATAATGCTACCGGATTTAATGCCGATCCAGAGCGAAGACGAGCTTCTGCCACTAATGCGCGAACATCTGTACGGAAAGCATTTTGAAGAATTTCCTGCGCTTTTACTACATCATTTTCTTCTTGTGCCTGCTCCAATGCTTTTCTGTCTACAGAAAGTGCTTGAGCGTAAGCAATCATAATCGCTTCAACTGACTGCAACAAATCTTCTAATGGATCTTTGATGTTGTGAGAGGCGTCGATCATCCAACCTAAATCTTTGGCGTGGTTCATTCCTCTTGCATCCATTCCTTCAACCAATTCATTGAAAATCAAGAATAATTGATACGGTTTTAATGCTCCGGCTGTTAAATCGTCATCACCGTATTTTGAATCATTAAAGTGAAATCCTCCTAATTTGTTATCCATTAATAAAATAGAAACAATTTGTTCGATGTTGGCATTTGGTAAATGATGTCCTAAATCAACCAATGTTTTTGCTTTGTCTCCTAATTTTTGAACGTAAGAATACGATTGTCCCCAATCTGCCACTGTTGTAGAATAAAAGTTTGGTTCTGCACATTTGTATTCTAAAAATAATTTCCAGTTTGAAGGCAATGCATCATAGATTTCTTCTAAACTTTCTAATGTATTTTGGTAGGCGCGTCTGAAGTTTAATTGTCCTGGAAAATTAGAACCATCGGCCAACCAAATCGTTAACGACTCAGATCCTAATTCGATTCCGTGTTGAATAACTTCAATATTGTGAGCAATTGCTTGTTTGCGAACTGCTTTATTTACATTTTGTAAAGAACCAAATCGATATGAATTTGCTGAATCTGCCTGATCTTGAAATGTATTCGAGTTCATGGCATCAAATTTCAATCCGTGCTGCGCTGCTAGTTCTTTAATTGAATTGTAATTGGTTGGAATATCCCACGGAATATGAAGTGAAATAGCTCCAGAAGCATTGTTTAATTTATGAAGCAAACCAACGTCTTCGATTTTCTCTTCAATAGAACGAGGTTCTCCTCCTCCAGCGAAACGTCCGAATCGTGTTCCTCCTGTTCCTAAAGCCCAAGATGGAATGGCAATTTGAAAGTCGATTAATTTCTGAATAATCGCTTCTGTCTCGTTAATTTCTGATGCTGTAAAAACTAATTTGTTCTGGTGTTTTTTTAATAAATCCTCGTTATGAGATTCGATGTGGTTTGATCCGATTAGCATAGTTATTGATATTTTAATAGAGTTTACAATATATAAATTTTATACGGTTAGTATATTTTTTTAACACACAGCGTTGCGTTTTTGGATGCGGATTTTACGGATTCGCTATTGCGAAGACGCTGATGGACGCGGATTTTATTTTCTGGTTTCACGCAGATTTTAAAAGGATTTGAGCAGAAAACGTAGCTCTTTTTTATTTAGATTAGAAATAAAATTTAAAAATCTGTTAGATCAGCTTAAATCTGTCTAAATCTGCGTGAAACAAAAAAATCAGTTTTTTTCCGCGTCTTCGCGATAGCGAATCCGCGTCATCTGCGTTCTATTTTACTGTGCTATTATTTTTATATAAATTGTACTCTGGTTTTACTTCACTTTTTTGTTACGTTTTCTTTGTTTAAACGGAATTGTAATAGTCTAAAAAAATCTAACGTCCGAAATACATCGAACGCTAGACCACAAAAAACCACTTTTGCTTAAACAAACTTATAAAACCTAAACAATCTTTATCTATAAAAGCCCATTGCTACGCCACCGTCTACGTTTAATGCGTTTCCTGTAGATTTACCTAGTAGACCTCCAACAAAAGCAAAACAAGCGTTTGCAATATCATCTGGCAATATGATTTCGTTTAATAACGTGCGTTTTGCATAGTAAGCCGGAAGTTCTTCAACTGTAACTCCGTATGCTTTTGCACGACCTTCTGCCCAGCCTCCAGACCAAATGTTTGAGTCTGAAATTACGGCATCAGGATTTACTGTATTGACACGAATTTTGTCTGCTCCAAGTTCAGCAGCCATTAAACGTGTTAAGTGCGCCTGCGCTGCTTTTGCCGAACCATAACCAGGATTATTCGGACCAGCAACCACTGCGTTTTTAGAAACGATATTCACAATATCTCCTCCAAAACCTTGTTTGCGCATTACTTCGATTCCGGCTTTAGACACAATAAATTGTCCTTTAACCAAGATATCGTATAATCTATCCCATTCTTCTAAAGTGTGTTCTGCAATAGATTTTGAAATACTGATTCCAGCATTATTTACCACAATATCAACGCCTCCAAAAGCTAAAGAAGCTTCGTCTAATGCTTTTTCTGTGTTTACTTCATCAGTCACATTCAATAAAGTACTCGAAACAGCATCTTTACCAAATGCTTTTGTAAATTCTGCTGTAGCACCTTCTAAACGCTCTTCGTTAATATCGTTAATGATCACACAAGCACCTTCTTGAGCGAATTTTTTAGCAATAGCTTTTCCAATTCCACCCGCAGAACCAGTGATCAATGCCACTCTTCCAGATAATGCTTTTGGTTTTGGCATACGCTGTAATTTAGCTTCTTCCAACAACCAATATTCAATATCAAAAGCTTCTTGGTGCGGCAAAGAAGTATATTCTGAAACTGCTTCTGCACCTTTCATTACGTTTACTGCATTGACATAATATTCAGATGCTAAACGCGCCATTGTTTTATCTTTAGCAAATGTAAACATACCAACTCCAGGATATAAAATCACCACTGGATTTGGGTCACGCATTGCTGGTGAATTCGTTTTTTTACATGCATTGTAATAATCTTTGTACATGGCACGATACGCTTCAAAAGCAGGAGTTAATTTTGCTTTAATAGCATCAACATCCGATAAATCTTCGTTTGGATCTAATTCTAAAACCAAAGGACTGATTTTAGTTCTTAAAAAGTGATCCGGACATGAAGTTCCTAATGGAGCCAATTTTGAAAGATCATTAGAATTAATGAATTCCAAAACTCTTGCATCATCTGTATAATGACCAATCATTTGACGCTCTGATGAACAGAAACCTCTTAAGATTGGAGCCACTTTTGCCGCTTTCAATTTACGATCTGCTTCTGGAAGACTGTCAATTCTCTTTCCTCCAAAAACTGGACGAGTTTTTCCGTAATTGCTTTCTAAATATTCAGCACATTTTTCGATTACTTCTAATGTGTTGATGTAGCTTTCAAAAGCTGTATCTCCCCAAGTAAACAAACCGTGAGAACCTAACATGATACCTCGTAATTGTTTACCGTTTTGAGCCGCTTCTTCTAAACAGGCTCTTAACTGAAGGCCAAGATCAAATCCTGGACGCTGCCAGCCCACCCAGCCGATTTCTCCGTTGAATAATTCTTCTGTGATTTTCTTTCCATCTTTCGCTGCAGCGATAGCAATTGCCGCATCTGGATGTAAGTGATCAATATGTTTGAACGGAAGAAATCCGTGTAAAGGCGTATCGATAGAAGGCGCTTTTGAAGCTAAATCGAAAATACAGTGGTTGAATAATTCTACCATTTCGTCTTCAAACTCAATTCCTCTGTAAACGTTTTCAAGATTACGAAGTCTGTCTAAATACAAAGCTGCACAACCAGATTTTGTCAAAGTTCCAATATCTCCACCAGAACCTTTAATCCACATTACTTCAGAAGATGCTCCAGTTAAAGGATCTTTATCAGTAATTTTTACAGACGTGTTTCCACCTCCATAATTGGTCAATCTTAAATCTGCCCCTAACAAGTTAGAGCGATAAATAAAAAGCGCTACTTCATCACCCGCTAATACTGCGGCCTTAGCATCATCCCAAAGGTAGCTTACATGCTTAAAATTTGTATTAATTGTTTTTGTATCCGACATATACTTTTATGTTATTTTCTTGTATTATTTATAATGAGTTACCAATTCCTACCAAAACAATCGAAAGCATAATCAGCCCGATTCCCCAAATGAAAGTTCTAAATGTCTTTTTAGAAACTCCCGACCATTCTTTTAAATAAAATCCCCAAAAATTTGCTGTCAGGATAATGGTTGCCATGTGTAAAATCCATGAACTTGCGCCATTTCCTAATTTGCTTTCTCCCATTCCGTAGAAGAAAAACTGTAAAAACCACATCGTTCCAGCAAGTGCAGAAAACAAAACGTTTTTAGTTATTGGAGTAGCTTTATTGGTGTAATCACCAATAGTTTTATTTTTAAAATTTAAATAAAGACACCAGATAAAGTTGGTTGTTAAACCTCCCCAAAGCAAAACGATATACGTAACATTGTTTTGAAATAAAGGATTGCAGCCATTAATTACAGCTTGTTCTGCCATTGGTTTTCCAGCTTCGATTCCGTAATTAAAAAAGGAACTTAAAATACCCGAAATAACGGCTACCGTTAAACCTTTTACTAAACTGAAATCTTTGTCTTTATCTTCGTGACCTGTAGCAAAATCTTTTTCTTTTAAAATACCTGCTTTTCCAGAAATTGCAATTCCTAAAAGACAAACCGCAACTCCCAATAAAACCAATTGACCGCCTGAACTTGCCAGCATATCGCTAAAAGAAATTTTACCTTCTGTTGGATATAAATCGTAATAAATGGACGGAACCAAAGCTCCAAATGCAGAACAAAATCCAAGTGTGATTGAATTTCCTAAAGACATTCCCAAATAACGAACGCCCAGACCATAAGTTAAACCTCCAACTCCCCAAACAAGTCCCATTGCATAAGTAAATGCTTTTATTGTAGGAGAAGCTGCAGCGATTATTTCACCAAAATGCGGAATCGTTAAGTAAGCTGCGATTGGCGGAACAATTAGCCAGGAGAAAAATCCTCCCACAAGCCAATAGCTTTCCCAAGCCCAATCTTTAACTTTCTTAAAAGGCATATAAAAACTACCCGAAGAAAATCCTCCAATAGAATGAAAAATGATTCCTAATAATGATTCCATTTAATTTTTTTTAGTTTAGGTTAGTTTGATAGTAATTTGGTTTTGTAAAATAATAGAATGTAAAAAACAAAACTGTCCTGTACTATCCTTTACAGATTTTGCAATTTTTGTTAAAACTAAAGATTATTAGAAATAACCCTTTGCAATTATTGGATAAATAAATTTAAAATGGCTATTTTAGCAATCGATTTCGTAATTATTGAATCCGCATTCGGACTAAAATTCAAAAATTATAAAAAAAAGATTACAAGTCTTTAAAAATCTCTTTTTTGATTAGTGATGTAATAAAGCCACTGAAATTACTTTTCTACAGGAGATTTTTTTTAAATAGATAAAATTAAAAATGAGTTTCGTTGAAATACGAAGCAAATTTCCTCAAATGACATGATTAAACTTATCAAAATAGATGAAGATTCAAGGGTTCCAAAGTACAAACAAATTGTTGACTCTATTCTTCAGAACATCGCGAACGGAAATCTTAAGATCAATCAAAAAATTCCTTCTATCAATAGTTTTAGTGAAGAATTTTATATGTCTCGCGATACCGTCGAAAAGGCTTATAACATTTTAAAGGAAAGAAAAATCATTTCTTCTATAAGAGGTAAAGGCTATTATATTACCAGAACGAAATTAGAATCTAAAGTCAATATTTTGTTTTTGACTAATAAATTGAGCTCCTATAAAATGAAAACGTACAGTTGTTTCATTGATACATTGGGAGCAAACGCACACATAGATCTTCAAATTTACCACTGTGACGAGACTTTGTTTTTGAATATATTAGATAAATATGAAGGAGCGTACGACTATTATGTAATTACTACTCATTTTAAAACAGACGAATTAAAACATTTAAGTTTTACGGATGAAGTTGTAAATGCAATTAAAAATATTCCGCAAGATAAATTGGTTGTTCTGGATAATATTAAATTAGGAACTGGCGATGATGTTATAAAAATTTATCAAGACTTTGAAAATGACATTTACAATGCTTTGAAAGAAGGATTGCATAAAATAAACAAATACAAACGCTTGATTTTGGTTTATCCAGACAAAGCTGTTTATCCTTATCCGAGAAGAATTTTACACGGATTTAGAAAGTTTTGCGTTGAACACGAAATCAATTTTGAAATTCTTAGCGAAGTTTACGATGATATGATTCTTAAAAAAGGTGATTTATTTATTACAATTGAAGAATCTGATTTAGTGAATTTAGTCAAGCAGATTCGTGATGAAGAATATGTTTTAGGAAAAGAAATTGGTGTTATTTCTTATAATGATACTCCTCTAAAAGAATTATTAGGAATTACAGTGATTTCAACCGATTTTAATATCATGGGAGAAACCGCCGCCAGAATGATCTTAAACAAGGAAAAAGGTCAATTTAAAGTTCCTTTTAATTTTATTGATAGAAATTCGATCTAAGTTGCTAAGGTTCTAAGATTCTGAGGTGCTAAGTTTTTTCGCCACGAATTCACGAATTAAATTAGTGCAATTTTTTCTAATTTTTCATTTTTTTTTACCAAGAATTCACAAATCAATTAAAAAAATTCGTTAATTCGTGGCAGAAAAATGGCAATATAAACACATAAAAAAACCTCGCCTTTATCAAGCGAGGTTTTAATTTTTCTCTAAAAAGAAAATTATTTTTTAGATTCTTCGATAGAAACTTTTCTGAACTCTTTTAAAAGTTTTTCAATTTCTAAAGTTGATTTACGTGCTCTTGGTCCAGCAGCTTTAATTCCTTTTTCAGTTAAAGATTCAGACTCTGCTTTAAATGTTTCAATTTCGGCGTTGATTTTTACTAATAAATCTTTCATGCTTATATATTGTTAAATTAAGCCACAAAAATAGAAGTTTGTGTGATAGTTACAACACTTTTGCTGTTAAATTTAATGCAGTTTTTCATTCATTTTCTTTACAATTAATTGACTTGGCATTGGTATAAAAAATCATATTACCCAAAAACACTAACAATCAATTACTTATTTTAAAAAATGCAGTCTCCATCCTATTTTAAAGCACTGTGTAAAGTAGCCATACAGTAAAAAAAATTATTGAGTATCGTCTGAAAGGACTTTCATTTGTTAATTTTTGAGCGTAAAAATTGCCCGAAAAAGGAAAAAATTACCCGATTTTGTAATTAGATATAGTGTATTACAAAGAATTCATCATGTATAAACAATCGAAAATATTGCTCTTTCTGCTATAAATAATGTTTTATTTTATTTCAATTTTTATCTTAGCCGAAAGTTGTTTCGCTAAATTAGTTACATAGTTGGTAAAAAAAGCCGAATCATTAAAACCTTTATCGGCACTTAATTCCCACGCCGCTATTGCGTAATAACTAATTTCCTTATTATTCTCCACTTTCAATTTTGCTAAATAAGAATCTGTTAATTGTCCCGTTTTCGGGGCTTCTAAATAACCTTGATAAATATCCTTGGGAACTAAAATTGCGGTGCCTAAAATCCATTGCCTCTCATAAGTCAAATAATCGTGTTGAATTAAACAAACCCAATCACCAGATTCAATAACCTGAAGTGGATTTTTATTATTCAAATTCGAAATTGCCGCCAGAAAAGTTTCATTTCCTTTAATACCTTTTATTGAAACTGTATTTTTATAACCATACATTCCGGGCCAAATCGAAGTAGTTTCCTTAACTTGGTATAGATTTTCAGATGCTTTCCAATTCTCATAATGATAGCTTAGAACCGAATTAACAGGTCCCTCACTTACAATCTTAAAAGTTGTTTTTCTAACATTATTGATCGTGTCATTTGCTAAGATTCCAAGTCTGTTAATTTTATTGTTAATCAATAATGCATAACCTCCTAAACCTACAGAACTTCCCACAGGAAAAATGTCCCTTCCCCAATCGTACATTACATGATAATTATCTTCAACAGCACCTTTATCGTTTACACCTACATTTTCTGGAGTTATAGCGGGTAATTTTTTCCCGAAAACATCTTTAGAATTTCTTCCATCCAGATAATGTCTAAAACCTACTTTATCATTTTCCCAAGTTGGTCCGTCTGTCTGATATTTTTGATAGTCTAATTTCTTTAAAACCTGATTTGCCATCAAAACTTCTTGCGTGTCTGGATGAACAGGTAGATCTTTGCCTTCTCTTTTTCCAAATCGCACACTCGTTTTTACTGTAAATTTCGGATCAGTTTCTGACCATTTTAGTACCACATTTTTTTCTTCATTTGGTAAAAAGTCAGCAGTAAAAAATAACTCATCCCATTGTCCATCTCCATTTAAATCATTTGTCTGTGCAGGAATAGTATGCTTTTTAGAAATTAAAATTGGATAAGTTCCTTTAATTACTCCCAGGTTGTGTCTTTTAATGGAAATTGCTCTTTGTGATAAAGCCAAAGAACTACTATTTTTTAGAACAATCGTTTTTTCTGAAGTATTTTGAGAAACTTTACAACTAACCAAAGAAACTGCAAGCAAAACTATGGGAAAATAAAATAACGCCGTTTTTTTCATTGTTTCTAATATTTAGAATTTTAAACAATTTAAATAAATTAACGGTAAAAAAAACACTTGTCAAGGAAAACTTATTTACACGGGAATTTTCTAAATATAAAAGCAGGATAATGAAATACATTATCCTGCAATTAAAAAACACAACTTTTGTCAAAATATGTGAACGAAAAAATATAAAAAAATAAAGTAAATTACATTAAAAAATACATGACTTTATAATAATCATTAAATCGAGTCTCCAGAATTTCAGGCGCTACAGCGCTGTTGTTTTCGACAATTGAATCTGGTTTCATTTTAAAATATGACTTTAGCTCTTTGGCTATTTCAACCCTTGTTTTTGATTCATCAAATAAAATAAGGTTATTAATAGATTCTAAGAATGAAAGACTTCTGTAAAGCTGTTTATTAAAAAGGCAAACTAACGTATTGACTGTTTTTGTATCTTCCTTTAAAAGTGATAGTAATTCCTGTTTATCGTAAATAACGCACACTACCCGATCAAACTCTTTAATTTCAAATTCATTTTCAATAAAAAAAGGCTTTTCAAAAAAATCACAGTTTTCTTTAAACGTTTTGCGAAACATTTTTAAAAACATATTTTTACTATCCCGCACCAAAACTCGTTGCTTTTGCATTTTTATTCTTTTAAAAGTTTATTGCGTATTATTTCCTTATAAAACATGAGCAAAATTAAAATTCCAACAATATTCAATGTACCCCAATATGTCAGAAAACAAACAGAATAAGATATTTCTTAATCAAATTTCATGAAGTGAAAACATTCTCATTATACTTTTATAATGTGGGTAACATTTTTTTCCAGAAAAACGATAAGGTCTTCCATCTTTCTAAAATCATATTCTTTTTTGGATATCGAAATAATGTAATTGTTTCGGTCCTTTATATATAGGAACAAAAAATTCTTGGTTAAAATAACTTTTTCAATGTTTGACCATTTATGTCTCAATTCTCCCAGTGGTGATTTGACACAGATATTAGAAGAAGTAAATGTAAATCTGTATCGATTGTGGAATTTGTCAAATTTCAACAACTTATCTGTTAACTGAAAAAAAAACTTCGAAATTACATTCACAAATGATCTTTCAATAAATACAAAAATTATAATTAAAACTAAGCTTCTAAGCAGCCAGTCAAAAAAATCATTTGCTAAGTTGATATGAGTAAAATCAAAAGAAACTAATAGTATTAAAAGTAACAATGAAATAAAAACTAAACGTTCTCTAAGCAATTGCTTGAAATACATTTTATTTAGTTTTTTAATTTCTGAGAAATTCAATTGAAATTCTAATGAAAAGTTTGTGGTACCCATATTCTTTGTTTTAACACATAAATGTTGTCGACACAAAAATATTTCAAAGTCTATTTGCAGAAAAGATCAAAAAGTTTTTAAAATAACAGAATAAGACTTTTGTTGAAAAATCATAAACTTTTGCGTCGCTTTAATATTACAAAATCGAACTTTAAACAAGTACCATTAAAAGACAAAAAAGCAACATAATACGACCTAAATAAACACCTTATTTATTTTATATTCAAATAGTTAACAAACAATACAGTTTTATTCGCAAGCTTAAATTATTTATTTACTTTTGAAAAAAATATAAACAATTTCCTATAATGAAACTTCAGTCAATCGAAGAAGATTTAAGAGAAAAAATTAAAGAACTCACATGTCTTTATGAAATTTCAAAACTTATTTCAAAATCATCTTCCCTCAATAATCAAACATTGCACAGTGTAATTGTTTGCACAAAAAATGCTTGGCGCTATAATACAGAGGCAGTTGTAGAAATTTTCATTTCAGACTATCATTTATTTACATCTTCTGAATTGAAAGAGAGCGTTTTTCAATCGAGTAGAATTTACACTAATAAAAATGACTTCGGTAGTATTAAAGTTCATTATCCTAGCTCCGAATATTCATTAAACGATTTTAATGATGATGAACAAGAACTTCTTGATACTATTGCAATCGAGATTGGGAATTATATTGAAAAGTATAAAACATTAGAAATAAAGGCAAATCTGAGAAGAACTATTGAGCGCATGGAACGCTTAACTCTTCTGGGCGAAATGACTGCTGGAATTGCACACGAATTAAATACACCTTTAGGAAATATTTTGGGGTTTGCCGAACTTATAAAAGCTCAAAACACAGATCCAGAAATAGATTCGGATCTTTCTATCATTATTAATTCTGTCATATATTCTAGAGAAATTGTAAAGAAATTAATGTTTTTTTCCTGTGAAATACCTCAGAAATTAGAACTTCAAAAAATAAAACCGATCGTTGTCTTTGCTTTATCATTTTTAAAATCAAACTTTCAAAAAAAGAATATTAAAAGCGAATTGACTTTTTCAGATGAAAATCTTAGTGCAAAGGTCGATTCGGTACAAATTACTCAGGTTTTATTCAACCTACTTATTAATGCAATTTATGCTTCACCAGAAAAGAGTATTATCAAAATAATAATTGATCATGATGAAAGCAATCTTTTTCTACGAGTTGAAGATCAAGGAATTGGTGTTCCTGAAGCAATAAAAGAAAAAATCTTCGAACCTTTTTTTTCAACTAAGCCTGTGAACTTAGGCAGCGGATTAGGTTTAAGTGTCGTTCATGGTATTATCAAAAATCACGACGGAGAAATTATTTTAAAGAACAATATTCCACAGGGGGCCATTTTTACAGTTAAAATCCCTTTAAATAAATAAAAATGAGTTTTAGAAAAGAAAACATATTAGTTGTGGATGATAATAACGATATGCTGGATTTAATACAAAGGCAATTAAAAACCTTCAATTACCGCACATACAAAGCTTCATCAGTAAATGAAGCAATTGAGGTGTTAAAATATTCTGACATAGATTTATTGATAAGCGACCTCAATATGCCCGATATAAATGGTCTGGAATTATTAAAATATACAGAAGAACACTATCCAGCTATACCAAAACTTGTGATTTCTGGTATACCGTCTATTCCAGATGTCGTTTCGGCTATTAAATCTGGAGCTCTGGAATATTTGACAAAACCGTTTACGAGCGATGAACTTAAGAAAGTTATTTCCAGCTCATTGGTAAAAAACAATTTCAATTCAAAAAGTCTTGACAAGCTTAATTTAGTAAATAAAAATTCATACGGAGATCTTATCGGTACTTCAAATCAATTTAAAAATATTGTAGATGTCATTGAGAGAGTAAAAAATACCAAAATTAATGTGTTAATTGAAGGAGAAAGCGGAACTGGAAAAGAATTAATCGCAAGAGCCATTCATTATACAGGAAATCTAGCCGAAAAACCATTTATAGCAGTGAACTGCGGAGGAATACCAGAAAGCCTTATCGAATCTGAATTATTCGGACATTACAAAGGAGCATTTACTGGTGCCTCAGAAAATAAAATTGGTCTATTCCAAGCAGCCGAAGGAGGAACGATCTTTCTCGACGAAATTGGAAATGCTCCTATGCTGGTGCAAACTAAGCTACTGCGCGTGCTTCAGGAAAAAGAAATTTTAAGAGTTGGATCTACAAAACCAGAAAAAATTGATGTTAGAATTATTTCTGCAACCAATAGTAATCTCGAAGCTATGATTGCGAAGGGCACATTTAGGGAGGATCTATATTACCGACTAAATGTAATAAATATAAAGACGACCCCTTTACATGAACGAAAAGAAGATTTACAGCTGTTAATAAACTCTTTTATAACAAAATATGCTGCTGAATATAATAAGAATGATATAAAAATTAGCGACAAAGTGATTGAAGTTTTAGTACGCTATAACTGGCCCGGCAACATTCGAGAACTTGAAAATATTATTCAAAGAATGATGATCATGAGTGATGATACCATTGGCTTAAATCATATTCCAGAAAATTTAAAATATCATATTCACACTTCAAGCGACACTTTTAAATCCTTAAAAGAGTTTGAAAAAGAACAAATTTTAAAAGTTCTGGCTGCTGTAAACAATAACAAAACGAGAGCTGCTAAAATACTACAAATAGATCGAAAGACATTAAATCAAAAAATTCTCTAATTAAGGATTTTCTCCACGCCTGCACAATAACTACCCATTGAATTTAATGTTAAAAAAATGATGTGTTTCTCAATAAATTGGTTTACAATATAATACAAATTGAGGCATATAATTTGCCCTTAAAAGTCAAAAATGTATTAAAATAAAACAAACAAGAAGAAAACATGCTCGAATTAAGACATCGCTAAATACATTCAGAAAAATGTTTGTAGAAAAGCAGTCGAAAACAAAAACACAAAAATAACATACAAATCTAAATATCAAACGGTTACAAATAAATAAATCAATAAGTTTGATAAAAATAATGTAACTTTATATATCAAAATTCATTTTCTATGAAAATAATTGAACATTATTATAGCGCAGATTTAAAATGGGTTGAACATTACGCAAAACAAATAGGAGGAAAAATTGAAGGCAATTTTATTATTACGCCTGAAGAATCTCAAAAGAACATCAGGTACTTTTTAGACTGCGGTGACGGTATTATAGCATTCTATATAAATGTAGAATACAACCGAAATTTTCAATTAATACAACGAAATATAGATCCTGATTTTGTTGGATTTTATTATAATCTGACAGATGGAGAAGCTACCGTAAGCAGCGGAAATTTTATGTACAACGTGGGTCGATGGCAATATAATTTGTCTGTTATAGACGGATCTCTTGACTCTACTTACAATGTCCTGAAAGGAAGTAAGACTTTCGCACTATGCATTTTTATCAAAAAAAGTATGATAAAAGCTTATGCGAAAAAAAACAATATTGTAATCGAAAATATAGACACTCTTGTAAATTCAAAGAAGAACACAATGGTGCGCTTTGACCGCATGAGTAATGAAAGTTTCCATATACTCAATGATCTAAGAAAATTAGACGTTGGAGGTTCCATTTTTGAATTGAATTTAAGAGGAACAGTTCAGCTTTTGATTTCTAATTATTTAAAAAAAATCGCAACAAAAAGAATTATTATACAAACGGTGAATGAAACTGATCTAGCAAATATAATTAAAGTTCAGATGTATTTGATTAAACATTTAGATGATCCTTTTCCAAGTATAAATTTTATGGCGCAGATGGCCAATATGTCTGAGTCTAAATTTAAAAATCTATTTAAAAAAATCACCGGAGATACAGCGAATGTTTTCTTCATGGATAACAAATTGCAATTTGCGAAAGAACTGTTGGAAAAAAAGCAACTTACTATTTCGCAAATTTCAGATCAGCTTAATTTTACTAACAACTCGTATTTTGCCTCAAAATTTAAAGAACATTTTGGATTATCTCCCAAAACATTTAATAAGCAATTGTAATGCAGAACGAATCATTAAGTTAAACCAACGCCTATGAGAAAAGTTACACATTATTACAGTCTTACACCCGAATGGCAACTAAACTTAGCAGAACAATTAGAAACTAAATTAGTTGATAACAAACTTATTATACCCTCAAAAGATATTGGAGAAGGTTTTTTTTATTTTTCAAAAATTATGGATGGAATTTCTGTAGTTTATGCGGATTTGACTGTAAAAGAACCCTTGAAAATTACTCGTCTAAAATCTAGTAATGAATTATATATATTTCATTTCGACTTAAGCGAACATATCAATTTAATTAAGATCAACAATGTCGATTATCAAATTGGAGCGTACAATCAGTTAGATTTAGCTATTATTGATAATGAAATTGAAAGTTCTTTTAAACCAGCAGTAAATCAAAGAACAGTTGCTTTGAGGATTTTAGTTGACAAAAAATTACTTCAGGATTTTATAAAAAAGTTTTCAAAAAAGGAACAATCATTTTACGAGAATAATACAAATAAGAAAATATTTTACCATTACGGTAATATCGATAGTAATAGTATTCTACTAATTCAATCGATTAAAAATAAATCAGTAACTGATCTATCCTATGACTCTTTTATTAAAGGCATTTCTTTAAAAGTTTTAGGGAATTTCTTCAATAAATTTTACGAAATAAAAGACACCGAGAATGATCTCACTGAACTTGAAAATGCATCAATAGAAAAAACAAAAGATTATTTAGTTAGTAATTTACAAGGATCTTTTCCTTCATTAACTTTTTTAGCAGGAATGGCAGGAATGTCAGCCTCGAAATACAAAAGCTTATTTAAAAAACGATATAATAATACTCCCAATAATTTATTTATTGAAGAAAAGATACGATTGGCTCAAAAACTTTTAAAAAGTGGTCAATACAACACTTTAACTGCTGTAATATACGAACTCAATTATACAAAACTTAGTTATTTCTGTGCAAAATATTATGACCTTTTAAAACGGAAGCCGACAGATGATTTTGTAAAAAAAACATCATTCAAAAAAAAAGTGACTCAATAGTCACTTTTTTTTTTTGAATCCAATTTATTTTCCAACCATTCTATAATTTTCATTCACAAATAGTATACAAAAAAAAAGCTACTGCATATATTTCTATAGTGCAATAGCTTTAAATTATTAAAATTATTTACTCAAACTAATTATAAACTCAGAACGTCTGTTTAGTTCATGCTCTTTTTCCGAACATTTTACACCGTTAGTACAATTATTTAACAATTGTGTTTCTCCAAACCCTTGTCCACTAATTCTTTCCGGGGCTATGCCAGCATTTATGATATAATCAACTGTAGCTTTAGCTCTATTTTCAGAAAGTTTCATATTGAATTCATCTCGTCCTCTACTATCCGTATGAGAATTAACTTTTACAAATACACTTGGACGGTCTTTCATTAAAGCAACAACTTTGTCTAATTCTTTTTTAGATGATTGTCTAATATTATATCCATTAAGGTCAAAATATATTGGACTTAATTTCAATTTGTCTGTTAAATTATCACCATCTATGATTTTCACTTTTTCACCATCAACAATAACTTCCATCTCTTTGGTAATTTCAAAAGATACTTCTTTTTTCTCCAATGGTTTTAATGCATCTACAATAACCGTTTTATCTGCATATTCAGGCTTTGTAAATAACAGTTTACTTTTTATATAAGGATCTACTGAAACTTTATAATTTCCTTTATCATCAGTCTTAGCTGTGCCAATACTTTCGTTGTTCGCATTAAAAAGCTGAACGCTAAAGTTTTGAACTGGTTTAGCATTTTCTGTAATTGTTCCATAGATTATTGCTCGTGTATCAAAATCAAAAATTAAAGGTTTGTTTTCAGTACAACTGTATATATCGTCATTACCACTTCTGTTCGAAGAAAAATAACCTTTTTTAGATTCATCGTTTATAATATAAGCAAAATCATCTGAATTGGTATTTACTCCATCTCCGACATTCACCACATGATACTTACCTTCGTCATCCTTAATTGCTGCAAATACATCTAGCCCTCCAAGTCCAGGATGACCGTCAGATGAAAAATATAATACCCCTTTTTTGTCCATGCATGGATATGTCTCACGTCCAGGTGTATTAATCTCATCTCCTAATTTTGTAACATCATTGCTAGTTAGAATCCCTTTTTTCAAAGTAACAACATACAAGTCTGAGTTACCAAAGCTGTTATCGCGATCAGAAGCAAAATACATTTGTGTTTCATCCGGGCTAAGTGCAGGGTGGGCAGAAGAAAAACCATCGCTATTTATTGGATAAGGTAATTCTTTAACATTTTTCCATTCTCCATTAATATTTTCAGCAACGTATATTTTTAAAAAGTTTGTACCGTTTTTATCACTCCCTAATTTTCCGTCTATGAAATTATTTCTAGTAAAGTACATGTATTTACCGTCTTTAGTAACAACCCCACTACTTTGATGATATTTTGTATTTACATCTCCTTTTAGAGGTGCTACATCTTCTAAATTTCCCTCTGTAGCAATTTTTGCAGAATAAAGTTTCATAAACGATTTTTCATTCCAACTATGTTTACGCTTAACAATTACACCAGTATCCTTCGCTGAAGCAAAGACAACTTTATCATTACCATCAAATGAAGTTCCAAAATCAGAAACTGGTGTATTAATATTAACCGCTTTAAAAGTATAGCGTCCAGACTGTTTTTGAATATCGGATAGCAATTTCTGCTCCTTCCAATTTTCACTTAAATCTTTTTTACCAGTTACAATGTAATACTTTTTAATTACTGCACTTGCTTCGTCATATTTTTTAATATTGTTCAAAGCCTGAGCGTATCTAAAATAGAATTCTGCATCTGCTGATTGTCCTGAATTAAAAACTTTTGAATATGACTCTGCTGCCTCAGGATACTGACCATTAAAATAATAACAGTTCCCTAATTTTGTAAAAACTTCCAATGAAGAATTACCTTTTCCTACAAGGTTTTTATATAATTTACCTGCTTCAATAAATGCAAACTTATTATAAGTCTCATTTGCTTTTTCTATCTTATTATTTTGTGCAGTTATGCTCCCTACCGGTAACAAACAAATGCAAAACAAAACGAGTAGAGTTTTTATCTTAGATATCATTTTTTTCATTTTAATTTATAGTTATTAAAAGAATCTTGGTGTAACCAATCTATACTTGGTTCCTGAAAACAAGTCGAAACGCATGAAAATTTCATGAGATCCTGAGTTGTAATGACCAATTTTCTGTGTGTCATAATCATAAGCATAACCAATATTCATTCCTGATGTAACCTGAAAACCGGCCATTGCACTTATCGCAGCATCCCATCTATAAGCAGCTCCTAATGTTAATTTCTCATTTAATAAAAAGTTTGCAGATAAATCAACAGCCAGAGGAGCACCATTTACAATTTTAATCATAGCTGCTGGTTTGAATTTTAGATTATCATTCAAATCAAAAACATATCCTCCCATTGCATAAAAATGCATTCTTTGAGAAGCAACTGATGTTTTTACATCATCATAAAACTTTGTTTCTAAAATCATTGGAGTAGATAGTCCAGCATACCATTTAGAAGAGTGAAAATAAATCCCGGCTCCGAAATTTGGAGAATTCTTAGCTAGGTTACCTTCAAGGAAAGGATCTCCAGGGTTTAAAACTGAAAGTTTATTATAATCAATTTGCATAAAATTTCCAGTTGCACTTATCCCTAAAGATAATTTAACGTCTGACGAAATCTGAATTGGATAAGCATAACTTAAAGTCAAACTAGTTTCTTGTGAGGGTCCAATTCTATCATTAACTACTGAAAGACCTAAACCTTGACCATTTTCTGTAATAGGTGCTTCAATAGAAAAATTTGCAGTCTTAGGAGCACCGTCAAGTCCTACCCATTGTGTTCTGTATAATCCGAATATACTTGGAATTGATCGAGTTCCTGTATAAGCAGGATTTATTGTCATAGTATTATACATATACTGAGTATACTGTGACTGTTGTTGCGCCGAAATTTCCAATATCCCGGCAAACAAGAAGATTAATAAATATGAAATCTTTTTCATTAGTTCTAATTTCTTTTTAATTATTGATTATTGATATACAGGTATCCTGATTTATCCATCACTTTGGTACCATTATTATATTTTAAAATATAGAAGTAAGTTCCTGTCGGTAATTTTTCTCCGCGATTCACTGTGCCTCTTCCATCAGAATAACCAGCAAACATGACATTACTCTCGTTGTATCCTTTAGCTTCATAAACTTTTACACCCCATCTATTAAAAATTTCAACGGTATTGTCTGGATATTTCTCTATTCCTTTAATAACAAAAGTGTCATTTAACCCGTCACCATTTGGAGATATTGCGTTATAAACAATTAAGTCATCATTTTTAATCACTTTATCAGCTATAGCTAATGTAAAAATCCCATATCCAGTTACCTCATGTGTTACCAGTTGAGTATAACCTGCTCCGGCGCTAGCACCTGCCATTTTATCACTAGTTACACCACCTTCATTTACCCATTTACCTAAACCTTCGTCCCAACGCACAATAACAACCATCTTGTCATCACTTAGATTAAAAAATTCTGATGGCGTTGTTCTGGTGTCCATTGTTAGACTTAAAACCAATCTATCACTTCCTTGATCTTTCGTAACATTCCAGTATTCAGTGTTATCAATTTGTTTAATTGACACTTCTTTATTTGAATGATCATGAATATCATTTGAGTTTTTAAGGAAATATTGTGTAGTGTAAACATTACCGTTATCTCCTACAGCATTGTAAGAAGGTCTAAAATACAAATCATCACCAACTGGATATTCAAATGCTGCCTGCCCCAGTTTTTGAACTTTTCCATCCACAAAACTCAAATCACTTGTATTTGAATGAACGGCATTCTGATTGAATATCATCAAGCCATTGTAAGAATCCGCATCAAGAATTCCATTTAGGAACTCTGCTTTTTTATTTACAGCTATAGATGTTGCCAATTGAAATGGTATCAATCCTGAAAGATTATCAAATAATAAGTTTTGAAAATTAGCCGTAACTGTTCCGTCAATTCTTTGGTCTTGATTACCTGTAAAAAATGTTTTACCATTCTCTGAGTTTGTATAAGTTACCACTCCGTCATTTGTCCAGTTTTGAAAAACATGAATATTTCCGTCATTTACGAGTTGCCCAGTGGATTTATTATTATAATCCATATATACAGACATAATAGTATTCTTGTCAACTTTTACATCACCAGTATTAACCATCTGAGCTTGAGTACTTGAAACAAAAGCTAAAGCCATTATAACACTTGCAGTACAATAAAGTCTATCTTTATTGACTGAAACTATATTTTTAGTTTCCTCATCTTTCGACAATCCACACAAATCAATATTTTTCATCATTTTATTTGCTTTATAAATTGTATTAAATAATGATGCAAAATTATGAGTAACTTAAAAGTTGATTAACCTTTAAAAGTTTTTAGAATATCAGAATTAGTCAATTATGTGTTTTAATTGCTTTATAAAAAATCTATAAGTATTTATTATTCTTTTTTAAATACTTGATCTTTATTCATCAAAACAAAAAAGCTACAAATATTGAATTTGTAGCTTTTTGCTTTTTTTTATTTAATATAAACCAGACTACAACGCAATTTAAAGGGTATCGATTTGTACTTTAATTTTAGATAAAAATAATTTGTCATTTAATTACAAGTAATAAATTTAAAACCCCATTCATATAACAAGAGAACAGCAGCCTTTATAGGGCTGCTGTCAAGTTCTCAAAATTTAGATACTATTATTTTAAATAATCAATCATAATATTGTCATTTGCTTTAATTATATATGATCCATTATTTGCATCATTATAATTAAGCAAAGTACCTGTTAAAGTAATAGCATTTTTACTAATGCGAACACCATTAATATATAACTTCACACTAGATAAAGTTGATGGTGTATCAGTTAATGTAAAACTTGTTTCCCCACCGTTTGCAGGGAATTCCTGTATTACTTGTTGAGGAACTACAGCAACTGAACTTAAATCAATTTGATTAGGATTTGCCTTCTCATCTTTGTAAGTCAATTTTTTTGTAGTTGCATCATAAGTTAAGCTTGTAAGTGTTTCACTTGCTTTAACAAGATCTGAAATATCAATTACTTGCGAATTTCCACTAGCATCAATATAACTGAATTTTTTAGTGATTGCATCGTAACTTACATTACCACCTGTCTTCTTGACGATGTTCTCAATTATTGTGGTCACACCTGGTTTGTTAACAATCGTCTGGAAATTATTCGCTACGTCATTTAAAATATCAATTGTAACTTCCGTTCCAGCCTCGTTTTTGTAGGTATAACTACCAGATCCGTTATTTGTTAAAGTTGTAAGTGTTTCATTAGCTCCAAGCTTAATCCAATTTTCTTTATTTTTCGGATCTCTTACATAAACAATTCCAGTATCGTAATCAATGTACATTTCAATCGATCCGTCGATACCAGCAGTTCCAGAAGCTCCAGGAACCCCGTTTCCTCCGGCAATACCATTTTTACCGTCGATTCCGTTTTTACCGTTCAATGCAACCCATTTGGTATTATCTTCCGGATCTCTTACGTAAACAATTCCCGTCTGGTAATCAACGTACATCTGGATCGTAGCATCTAATCCCGCATCACCAGGCAATCCCTTGCCGCCAGAAATTCCGTTTTTACCGTCCATACCATTCTTGCCATTTACAGGAATCCAGTTTGCCGGAACATTTGGATCCGTACCCGGTGTTAGAATGTAAACCGTTCCTGTTGACTTGTCAATGTAGATAGTTGTCTCCGCAGGGATACTTACGCCGTCCGCACCAGGAGCTCCGTTTCCACCATTGATACCGTCCTTACCGTTATTTCCGGTTTTTCCGTTAAGCGGAATCCAGTTCGCAGGATCCTCAGGATCTGTTCCAGGCTTCAAGATATAAACCGTCCCAGTTGAATTGTCAATGTAGATGTTGCTGTCCGCAGGAATACTAACTCCATCTGCCCCAGGAGCTCCATCACCACCATTGATACCATCTTTTCCGTTTAACTGAACCCATTTGGTTTTATCTTTTGGGTCTCTTACATAAACAATTCCTGTATTGTAATCGATATACATTTCTATCGACCCGTCGACACCAGCAGTTCCGGAAGCTCCAGGAACCCCGTTGCCTCCGGCAATACCATTTTTACCGTCGATTCCGTTTTTACCGTTCAATGCAACCCATTTGGTATTGTCTTCCGGATCTCTTACATAAACAATTCCCGTCTCGTAATCAACGTACATCTGGATCGTAGCATCTAATCCCGCATCTCCAGGCAATCCCTTGCCGCCAGAAATTCCGTTTTTACCGTCGATTCCGTTTTTACCGTTCAATGCAACCCATTTGGTATTATCTTCTGGATCTCTTACGTAAACAATTCCCGTCTCGTAATCAACATACATCTGGATCGTAGCATCTAGTCCCGCATCCCCAGGTAATCCCTTGCCTCCAGAAATTCCGTTTTTACCGTCGATTCCGTTTTTACCGTTCAATGCAACCCATTTGGTATCATCTTCCGGATCTCTTACGTAAACAATTCCCGTCTGGTAATCAACATACATCTGGATCGTAGCATCTAGTCCCGCATCCCCAGGTAATCCCTTGCCTCCAGAAATTCCGTTTTTACCGTCCATACCATTCTTGCCATTGACAGGAATCCAGTTTGCCGGAACATTTGGATCCGTACCCGGTGTTAGAATGTAAACCGTTCCTGTTGACTTGTCAATGTAGATAGTTGTCTCCGCAGGGATACTTACGCCGTCTGCACCAGGAGCTCCGTTTCCACCATTGATACCGTCCTTACCGTTATTTCCGGTTTTTCCGTTAAGCGGAATCCAGTTCGCAGGATCCTCAGGATCTGTTCCAGGCTTCAAGATATAAACCGTCCCAGTTGAATTGTCAATGTAGATGTTGCTGTCCGCAGGAATACTAACTCCATCTGCCCCAGGAGCTCCATCACCACCATTGATACCATCTTTTCCGTTTAACTGAACCCATTTGGTTTTATCTTTTGGGTCTCTTACATAAACAATTCCTGTATTGTAATCGATATACATTTCTATCGACCCGTCGACACCAGCAGTTCCAGAAGCTCCAGGAACGCCGTTGCCTCCGGCAATACCATTTTTACCGTCGATTCCGTTTTTACCGTTCAATGCAACCCATTTGGTATTGTCTTCCGGATCTCTTACGTAAACAATTCCCGTCTGGTAATCAACATACATCTGGATCGTAGCATCTAGTCCCGCATCCCCAGGCAATCCCTTGCCACCAGAAATTCCGTTTTTACCGTCCATACCATTCTTGCCATTGACAGGAATCCAGTTTGCCGGAACATTTGGATCCGTACCCGGTGTTAGAATATAAACCGTTCCTGTTGACTTGTCAATGTAGATAGTTGTCTCCGCAGGGATACTTACGCCGTCCGCACCAGGAGCTCCGTTTCCACCATTGATACCATCCTTACCGTTATTTCCGGTTTTTCCGTTAAGCGGAATCCAGTTCGCAGGATCCTCAGGATCTGTTCCAGGCTTCAAGATATAAACCGTCCCAGTTGAGTTGTCAATGTAGATGTTGCTGTCCGCAGGAATACTAACTCCATCTGTCCCAGGAGCTCCATCACCACCATTGATACCATCTTTTCCGTTTAACTGAACCCATTTGGTTTTATCTTTTGGGTCTCTTACATAAACAATTCCTGTATTGTAATCGATATACATTTCTATCGACCCGTCGATACCTGCAGTTCCGGAAGCTCCAGGAACGCCGTTGCCTCCGGCAATACCATTTTTACCGTCGATTCCGTTTTTACCGTTGACTGGAATCCAATTTTCCTTAACATCTGGATCTGTTCCCGGTGTTAAAACATAAAGTGTACCTGTTGAATTATCAATGTAAAAATTAGTATTAGAAGGTATGCTTACTCCATTCGTCCCCGGAGCACCATTTCCTCCATTAATACCATCTTTACCACTTACTTTAATCCATTTCGTTTTATCTTTTGGATCTCTTACATATACAACTCCTGTATTGTAATCAATATACATTTCAATAGTAGCATCTAGACCCTTATCTCCAGGAAGTCCATTTCCTCCAGCTATACCATTTTTACCGTCGATACCATTTTTACCACTAAACATTGTCCAAGTTCCATCAGGATTCTGAACATACATATCACCAGTTTTGCTATCAGTATAAATAGCGATACTTGTTCCAGGATATCCTGGTTCTCCTTTGCTTCCAGGAACTCCTTCTCCAATGGCAGTTGTAGGACAACATGCTGCACCATCTGACGAAGAACCTAATCTCCACCATTTATCTACATACCAGTAATAGTAACCTGGCTTAATGTCACCAATTACATCAGTGGCAAAAACTAACAAGCTATTTACATTGCCGCTTGTAATGGAAGCAGTATCTGTAGTACTAGTAAGTTTAACTTGTGGTATCAGGATACCTTTGTCATTTGAAACAACTTCTAACTGCGCTGATTTATTTGGAGTCAAAGTTCCAATACCAACCTGCGAATAGGCTGAATAAGATCCTAAGACAACAAATAAAGGAAGTAATCTATTTTTCATAACTATAATTATTATGTATTTAATTATTTATAAGGTCTTAAATTCAAATACTTCTATTTGAAAACGCAAAGTTCCTCTGAAAATAGATCTTTATTAACCCCTAAAAGTTTTTATAGTTACACTATAAGACGTAAATGCGGGTATATTGAGTTGGGGAGTTTTTATTTGTACAACAAAGTCAGCATCGCTATATGCCTTGGCTTCCGTAGCGTTATAAAATTCGTTCTCAAACATATAGAAAATTAATATTTTATCTCAATTCTCTTGTAAAAACAGTAAATATTGATATAGTAAGATAAAACGAATATTACCAAATGGACCTGAAACTTCCTTTTTAAATTTTTATATATCTTTTAAAAAATATATTAAAAATATAGTATTTAGTAAAAACAAAAAAAGTGAAGAAACTACGTCTCTTCACCTTAAAAATTTTAAATTATAAAAAACCAAAAAAATATTAAAATTCCAAAAACAATTAACTATCAAAATTGGTATTTACATCTGCAAATTTGCAATTATTAATATGATAGAATAGCCCGTAAAAGTTTTTAGAATTGTAATTTAAGACATTTGATGTATTTACATTATTTAATTCCTTTTTTTAATGGATTTAATTGCGGGTTATCAGAAATTTTAATCTGATCAATTACCATCTGAGCGATTGTAGTCGCTCCTAATAGTGAAAGATGAGTGTCATCTGCTTTGTCTTTGTCGTAATATAGGTTTTCACCCGCTTTAAAATGTAAATGCAACAGTTTAGATTTTTCAGGACCGTATGATTGTTCCAGTAGTTCTGTATAATATTCTAAATCAATAAAGGGTACATTATACTCTTGTGCAACCAAACGAGTTTCTAAGGGATAATCTCCGTGGGTAGGAATTAAAACTCCTTTTTCATTAAAGTTGCGCCTTGAAATTGACGTTAATAAAATAGGTATAGCCCCCTTAGCTCTGCTTTCTTTTACAAAGCGAATCAAATTGTACCTGTAAGCAGTATGCGGATTTGTATAGCGGCTTGGATCTTCTATTTTTTCATCATTATGCCCAAATTCAATAAACACATAATCTCCTTTTTTAAGTTTATTATAAATCGAGTCCCAACGTTTTTCATCGATGAAGCTTTTGGTACTTCTACCATTCTGAGCTTTATTTACAACTGTAATATTATCTTTAAAAAAGGGTTGCAAAACTTGTGCCCATCCATGTTCCGGATTTTTTTCGGGATCTTTTTTGTTTGCCATTGTAGAGTCGCCAATACAATATAAAGTTGTTTTTTGTGCGAAACAAATTGTGGTGATTAGTAATGTTATAAGTATGTACTTTTTCATTATAATTTTTTTAAGCTTATTTAAACTGTAAGACTGAGCGAAGTCGAAGATCTTATTAATCATGAATTTCCTTCGACTTCGCTCATGAAGACAAAAAATGAGTTCATCATAAGTTATAAGTAGTATAAAGTTCCTACACAAAACCTTTGTCACTTTGTCACTTTGCTTCTTTGTAACTAAAATCTAAGGTTTCGAAACTGCTGTAGGTACAGTTGCTTTTTGTCCTATAAATACATCTGTCATTAGCACATTCTCCGCATTTTCATTAGACAAAGCGTTTTTAGCTGATTTTATTTCTATATTATGAAAAGATATATTTCTGATTTTTTTGTCTGGAAATCCTTGAATTACAATTCCTGATTCGGATGCTTTGTTACAGATAATTTTAGAAAAATATAAATTTGATATATCTGATTGAAAACCTTTACCTTCTCCGTGATAATTGGATGTGATATAAATACAGTCTTCTACTTCATTTAATTGAATATTTCGAAAAAAAATATTTTTAATAAATCCTCCACGATCAGCGTTGGTTTTCAAATAAATACCTCTCTTTAAGTATCCAATGGTTTTACAATTTTCAACAAACACATTTTTTACTCCAGCCGACATTTCGCTTCCAATTACTACGCCATGCAATCCTTTAAAATTACAGTTTCTAATCACTATATTTTCGCTTGTCGTCCCAGTATTAGCTCTTCCTTCATGATCTCTTCCTGCTTTTATGGCAACGTTATCATCTCCATTATTAAAGGTAACATTTTCAATTAAAACATTTTTTGAATATTCAGGATCAATTCCGTCATTATTGTGATTCAATGATTTGTAACTTATCCCTCTAATCGTTACACTTTCTGATTTTAAAAGATGTAAACACCAAAATGGTGAATTTTCTATTCTGACATTTTCTACCAATACCTTTTTACAATTTAAAAATTGGATCATTTGTGGCCTCAAAAAATAACCTTCTCCAAATTTTCTTTCCTTTAAAGGAACATTATTATGATTCATTTCCCGACTCAAATTTTTACCCGAGCCTTCTTTTGCTTTAAAAGTTTTCCAGATCTTTCCTCCTTCTCCATCTATTGTTCCTTCACCAGAAATAGAAATGTTTTCACAATTATTAGCATAAATTAGCGGACTATAATTGTACAACATTGTTCCTTCCCAACTCGTTAAAACCATTGGCAAATAATCTTTCGGATTATCACTAAATTTTATTTTAGCTCCTTTTTCAATTCTAAGATTTACATTGCTTACAAAATGGATAGGTCCGTTGATTTTATAAATCCCTTTTGGAACTATAATCGTTCCGCCATTATTCTTTTTACACAATGCCATTGCTTTATCAAAAGCCTTTTTATTATTTGTAATAGAATCGCCTTTTGCACCCAATGTCAAAACATTAATCCGATAGGAAGTTATTATCGGAAGCTGAATTCGTTTTACTATAGAATCTACTGTAGCTGACGGAAAATCATTTTGCTGTCCATAAGATATCCATGAGAGGAATAGAAATAAGAGATATTTTATCTTCATTTTTATTTTTTATTTTTACGTGGAGTCATAGTTTCAATTGCAAACCGAGACTAAAACTTTAACCGAGACTGCGACTGTATACTAATACTATAAATACCAATTTACAATTTCATCTTTAAGAATATTTTCTATCGAATATTTTCCAGCTTCTTTCTTAGAAAGAAGATGTGACCAACTTACTCTTTTTGAAGGTTGAAATCCTTCTCCACTACAATTATATTCTGCGTAAAAAGTATTTTTTTCTGCATCAGGTTTTGACCAATTTTCCCAGCCTTCTGGTTTTATTTGTTTTCCCATTTCGCAATTAATAAAAGCTGTTTTTGCGTAAATTCTCCACGGTCTTCCTAAATAAACCTCCTTTGCATCTGGATTAGCTGTTAATTTGCAGTTTCTAAAAACAAATCCGAAAGCTTTTCCCTGCGGTGTTGAAGCCGCTGTAATGTAAGAACTTTTTATACTGTGAATGGTGCAGTTTTCAAATAAAACGGTCGCACCTCCAAAAATAAAATCTGTCGTTCCTTCAATATAACAATCCTTAAAATATTGTTTAGCATTTTGACCCGATACGTACAAAGTGTCTTGATTTCCCATCAAAATACAATTTAAAATTTTAGCACGATTTGCCACTAAGGATAACGCAATTGCTTGTCCGCGTTCTCCTGAAGTATTTTTTATGGTTAAATTCTCAGCTGAAAAATCGTCTCCTTCAACCAAAAGTGTGTAAGTATAAAAGGTACTATTTCTTCCTAAAGCAATTTTTGAAAAATTATCATCAAAAGTAATAATGGTATTTTCCTTGCTTTCACCTTTTAAAAATACTTTACTGTTCCATTCAGGAATTCTAACCTTTTCGTTGTAAATTCCATTTTTTATGTAAATCGTAACTTTCTCATAAGGAGATGCTGGCGTAGCATAAACGGCATCCTGAATTTTTGTGTAATCACCCGAACCGTCTTGAGCAACAGTAATAAAATTTACATTTTTCTTTTCTGCAGCTCCAACTTTTGTTCCGTTTTTTACAGCCCAATCCGGAAATTTTTTCAGTACTTCTTGTGGAGCTTCTGAATACCATGAATAGCCATTTCTTCTTTCTGAACCTATTTGATCTAAAGATTTTTTTCTAATTCCGTCACGGTCACAAAAGAATGGCTCATTCGTTTCCAAGTCCATAAATCTTGCCCAAATTGGCTTTGCATTTTTGGTTGGAATCATTTTTTTATCTATAATTTTCCCAGCATCATTTAGTACTCTCTTTTCTTCTAAATTGGTGATTTTTGTTTTTTCAAACCAAGCTACCGCATTTTTTACCGAAATAACAATTTCTGGTGATGGTTTATTTAAGGACATCAAAAGCAGGACAATTTTTGCCGATTCGTAACCACTTAAAGAGGCTAATTCAAAAGCTCTTGCATTGGCTGGTTTCAATGTAATTTCATCATGTTGCGCACACCACGCCGTTAAAATTCCATTTTGTTTATATTGCGTTTTTAAAATACAGTCGATTCCTTTATCAAATGATTTTTTACATTTTTCAACAATTTCTTTAGAAGGTTTGATGCTATAATAATCCGATTCGTCTGCAACGGCTTTTATGACATTCATAATATTAACCATCGAATCATCATTGTAGGTGATATGTGTGTAATACCCTTTTTTTAATGGATAAAACTGTGGCCATCCCCCGTTTGAATATTGTGCTTCAAGCAAATAATTCAATCCTTTTAAGAAAGAAGTTGCGTAGCGCTCATCTTTTACCTGAGCATACATTCTGGACATAAAAAGCATTTCCTGAGTTGTTGCTCCATTGTCGGTCGTAGTTTCTGCCGTTGTTTTCTTTAGAGCAATCAAATCATTCTTTTGCTTCTCTGTAAGCTCAAGTTGCATCTGAATATTTTTAGGCCAGCCGCCAATATCTCTTTGATATAATAAAACATTTTCTGCTATTGTTTTGGCTTCCGCCGAAGCAAACCAGGCTGCATCACTTTTTCGTATGATTTCAGGCCACTTTTTGTACGGATTCTGTGCCGTAATTGTCATACTCAGAAACAATATTAAAAGAAAAACTGTTTTATTTAATCTGTTCATTTTAATTTATTTTAACTTTTACTACTTTCTTTTTGAGAGTAATTCTTTCCAATTTAAATTCAAAAAAAATATTATATGTAAGAAAAATCATTTAAATACTATTTTAAGCAAACTTCTTTTCAGCAAATATATTTTTGTATGGAAAATTTTTATTTGTTTATTAAAATGAAATTATGAAAGTCATTTTTTCAAAAACTTGCAAAAATTTCTTTTTTGTCTTTTCTAACTTCTGACTTATTTAGTTATTCTAAACCAATCGACCGCGACATTACCTGAATCATTTTTTACCTCCTGCCCCAAAGCAAAGAGTCCAATTTTTGCGCCAATCCATTTTCCTTCTTTAGCTTTAAAATCTTTTCCAATGGATTGATAATTTTTATCGTCTACACTGTAAAAGAAACTACAGATTCCGTCTTTTTTAATTTGAACTCTCAAATAAATTGTATTATTTTCAACCAACACCGATTTTGTTTCTGTTTCCGAAACGATTTTATCAAAAGTTCCTGTTTTCTGATTGAGGTATAATTTTCCATTATCATTTTTAAAACACAAATAACTAAAATCTAATCCCATAATGATCAAACCAGTAGATTCGCCATTTAATCTCGAATTGAAGGTTAACTTGGTTGTAGCAGTAAATTCTTCAGCAGGAAATTTTTGCAGTAATAGATTTGGAGCATTGAAAATATTTTGAGAAGTCGTATTGCAAAACAAATTCAGATAACCCAGACTCGTCGGGAATCCCCAATTGGTTTGTTTATTTGCCTGCCATTGCCATTGTAATCCTAATTTTGGTGAATTAAATTCGTCAGATTCTGCCGGACTTTCTATAGGGTATTTCTTATGTACATTTGGTTTCTTGAAAGTCGTAACTGGCTCACCAATTCCATTATTATCAAAATCTTGTCCCATTACCGGCCAGTCATTTACCCATTTCATTGGCTGTAAATGCACAACTCTTCCGTAAGCTCCTTTATCCTGAAAATGAAAGAACCAATCTTCGCCAGTTTGAGTTGTGATCCAAGCGCCCTGATGTGGACCATTTATTTTGGTTGAACCTTGCTCCAACACCTTTTTCTTTTCGTAAGGTCCAAAAACATTTTTCGATCTCAAAATTGTCTGCCAGCCTGTCGGAACTCCTCCAGCCGGAGCAAAAATGTAGTAATATCCGTTTCTCTTATAAAACTTAGGACCTTCAATTGTCCCTTCGCTTTCATGACCATCAATTACCATTACCTCATCATTATTAACTACAGTACCATCTGGTTTCATTGTACAAACAACTAACAAACTTTTAATTTGTGCGCGACTTCCGGCAAAAGCGTGAGTTAAATAGGCTTTTCCATCTGAATCCCAAAGCGGACTCGGATCAATTAATCCTTTTCCTTCTTTTACCAAAAGCGGTTCAGTCCAAGGTCCTTCAGCTTTTTTAGCTTTAATCATGTAAATTCCGAAATCTGGATCTGGATAATAAATGTAAAATTCATTATTGTGGAAATTAATACTAGGCGCCCAAACTCCATTTCCATGCTGCACTCTGTCATAAGTTTCAAACGGTGGTTGCTTTACCAAGGCATGACCAATAATTTTCCAGTTTACCAAATCTTTAGAATGCAAAATAGGCAATCCGGGAATACAATTGAAAGAGGATGCAGTCATATAATAATCATCGCCTACGCGAACCACATCCGGATCGGAATAATCTGCATGAAGAATCGGATTTGTATATGTTCCATCACCATTATCAGCTACCCAGACTTGCGCGTTATTCTTCTGAAAACAAAGTATTGAAAGAAGAAAAAGAATGATTTTTATATTTTTCATTTAGGAATAATTATTTAGTAAACCCGACAGGTTTTTGAAAGCTGTCGGGTTTTAAGTTTACTTTTCTTTGTAGACTTACATTGCGATCCTTCTCCCGAAGTTTCGGGACGCTCAGGAAGACAAAAATTACTACTACAACTTTTCAATCAACATCAACCATCAACCATTAACATTTAACGATTCAATTCTAAAGCTGCCAAAATAAAAGGGCCGGTTGCTTTAGGATCGTTGTCTTTTTTTCTTTCGTTTACGTAATATTCATAAGAACCATCACGATACGGATTTCCTCCCAAACCTGCAACTTGGCAGCAGTTTGTTAAGGTGATTCCGCCATCTTCATCTACCTTTTTGATTAAAATTTTAGTCAAACCATCAAAAGCTTTGTTGGCAGATTTTTTGAATTTTGCTGGTAAATAACCTTTGTTAGCACCTTTAGCAAAAGCGTATGAGAACATTGCAGAACCAGAAGCTTCTAAATAATTATCTTTTCCGTTGGCTTTGTCTGTAACTTGATACCATAAACCAGATTTGTCTTGAAATTTAAGTAAAGCCTCAGAAGCATTATTCAAATATTTAATTAACTCTTTTCTTTTTGAGTGATCTTTTGGCATATAATCTAAAACATCAACCAAAGCCATAACGTACCAACCTAAAGATCTGGACCAGAAATTTGGAGAATTTCCTGTTTCCTTATTTGCCCACGGCATTTGCTTGCTTTCGTCCCATCCGTGATACAATAATCCAGTTTTTGGATCTGTAGCTTTTGATTGAATTATCTCAAATTGTCTTGCGATATCGTCGAAACTTTTTCCGTTTTCAAACTTAGCCGTGTATTCTGCATAGAAAGGTTCTCCCATATACAAACCATCTAACCACATTTGATTTGGATAAATTTGTTTGTGCCAGAATCCGCCACTTTGAGTTCTTGGTTGTTCTGAAAGTTGTTTACGTAGTAACTGTAAAGCTTTTAAATATTTTTCTTCTTTTGATTCTGCATAAACATCAAAAAGTAAACGTCCGGGTAAAACTAAATCAATATTATATTTATCGAATTCATAAGTATTGATGCTTCCATCTGCCTGAACGAAATTATCTACATAACCTCTTACATAAGCTTTGTATCTAGGGTCTGGATTTTTTTTGTATAATTCTTCTATTGAATGTAAAACTAGAGCATGAACATAATCCCATTTAGGCTTTTTAGCGTCATCCAACATATAGGATTCTGTATGGCGTTTCATTAAGGTCAAAGCCATTTTATCTGACCATTTCAAGTTCTTTCCGATTACGATATCTTTCTTTGCAGGCTCTTGTGAAGTTACTTTACAACTTGTAAATGTCATAACGCATAGCATCAAAACCGACATCAAATAACTTTGCTTTCTACTGTTTTTCATTTCAAAATATATTTAAATTCTATTATTTTTCTAATTCTATTGCTGCTAAAATAAAAGGTCCTAAACCATGAGAATTATCTACCTTTATTTTTTCACTTATATAATATTCGTATGATCCATCTCGATAAGGATTTCCTCCTAATCCTGCACTGGCACAAACTTGTGTAATATGAATTTCACCATCTGGATCGGTTGTAATCAATTTACTGACTATGCCATCAAAACCTTTTAAAGCAAGTTTTTTATAACTCTCTGGCAAATATCCTTTTCTAACTCCTTTTGCAAAGGCGTAAACAAACATTTCAGAACCCGATGCTTCAAGATAATTTCCTTTTTTGTCTCCTGCATCTGTAACTTGATACCATAATCCCGATTTATCTTGATATTTTGCAACAGCTTTCGAAATATCATTTAAATACTTAATTAGTTCTTTTCTTTTTGGATGTTCTTTCGGCATATAATCCAGAACATCGGTCAAGGCCATCATATACCAACCAATTGATCGAGACCAAAAATTTGGCGAAGTTCCGTTTTCTTTATTCGCCCATTCCATTTTTTTACTTTCATCCCACGCATGAAAAAGCAATCCTGTTTTTTTATCTAAAGTATGAAGATGCACTTGCTCAAACTGATTGGCAATATCATCAAATCCTTTATTTTTTTCAAACTCTGCCGTGTATTGAGCGTAAAAAGGAGTTCCCATATATAACCCATCGAGCCACATTTGATTGGGATAAATTTTCTTGTGCCAAAATCCACCCGAAATTGTTCTGGGTTGCGTTTCTAATTGCTTTCTCAAAAGCTGCAACGCTTTTAGATATCGTTCCTCTTTCGTTTGTTTATATACATAAAAAAGTCCTTTTCCAGCATTGATGTAATCAATATTATAATCTTCTAATTTATAATTGAGAATTTCTCCAGAACTGTTTATTACTTCTTCATAATAGTTTTTGACATAATCGGCATAAATAGGATTGTTGGTTTTTTGATATAACCTTTCAAAAGCCGTCATTACCAATCCCAATTTATAATCCCATTTTGGTTTTTCGTTGTTATCAATCTGCCATGCTTTTGGGTTTCTCTTCATTATTGAAAGTGCCATCTTTTCTGACCATTTCAAATCTTTTGAAATTTCCTGAGCATTACTTTTTGAACAGGCAAAAACAATAAAACCAATCAATAAAAACGTAATAATATATTTTTTCTCTCTATTCATTTTCGAATATTTAGCGCTATTATTTATCTAATTCTATTGCAGCCAATAAAAATGCTCCAAGTCCTATTGCTCCATTTTCTTTTGTTTTTGCAGTAAGATAATAATCGTTTGTTCCATCACGAAATGGCTTTCCTCCTAAACCGACATTCGAAGAAACATTTAAAACATTTACTTCTCCTTTTTTATCCACTTTAACAAATTCTTTTATAAAACTTTCAAAAGATTTTTTGGCTGTCGATTTGTAACTTCCCGGCAAGTATCCTTTATTGGCTCCTTTTGCAAAAGCGTAAATTATCATTCCAGAGGCGGATGGTTCTACATAATTTCCAAACTTTTCTGGTTTATCTGCTACCTGATACCATAATCCAGATTCACTTTTATACTTATTCACGCTTTTTGAAATTTGATTCAAATACCCCACCAAAACTTTATATTTTGGATGTGATTTCGGAAAATAATCCAAAGTTTCAACCAAGGCCACCATATACCACCCAATTCCGCGTCCCCAGATTGTTGGTGAAGTTCCTGTCTGTTTGTTTGCCCAGCCAATTTCCTTACTTTCATCCCAAGCATGGAAAACCAAACCTGTTTTTTTGTCAACAATATGATTATGAACCAATTCAAACTGTTTTGCAATATCATCTAAGCTTTTCCCTTTTTCGTACTTAACAGTAAACTGCGTATAAAAAGGTTCTGCCATATACAAACCGTCAATCCACATTTGGTTTGGATAAATTTGTTTGTGCCAAAATCCACCGCTTGCTGTTCTAGGTTGTGTTTCTAGCTGATTTCTCAATTTTCCAATAATTTGAAAATAGCGCGAATCCTTTGTAATTTCATATAAATTAAAAAGTAATTTTCCCGGATTCAAATAATCGATATTGTATTCTTTACTATCATATTTTTTAATATTTCCGGTGCTATCAATCATGCCATCAACATAATCTTCGATGTAATTTAAGTACATTTTATTGTTTGTCTTTTGATATAATTTTTCAAAACCAGACAATACAAATCCCATTTTATAATCCCACTTAGGCTTTTCATTTCCATCTAGCTGCCAAGCTTTCGGATATTTTTTTAAGATTGAAAGTGCCGTGCGTTCAGACCATTTTAAATCGTATGAAATAACAGAATTTTCAGCATCTACTTGACTTTGAGCATTTATTTCACCTCCAAAAATTAGTAGTAAAATCAAAATACCTTTTATAAATTTGAATTTTGTAGTAAGAGATTTACCCATAATAATTTACTTTTATCTTTTATTTAACACCTCTAATTTTGATCTAATTTATTTAAAAATTTTGTCTAAAAATCGCGTTGTATAAGAAATTGTTTCTGTAAACCAAGGTTCGTAAAACCAAAATGAATGCGGCGAATCTGGTATTGTGTGTACCTTATTATAGATTTTATTTTCATTTAAAATTTTAATCATATCATCTCTGCCCGCATGAAATCTTGGAATACTGCTGCAGATATACAATATCGGTGGCGTATTTTTATTGGTATGACTCAATGCAGAGGCATTTTTCCAGTTTTCTGGAATTTCATCTGATTTTCCTCCCAGCCAAAAAGCGGCCATATCTCCTTCTGACGATTCTGGATGTTTGAATGCTAAAACTCCGTCAACATCAATTATAGCATGCACTTTTGATGACGATTTGCTTTTAAAAGATGCATCTTCAAACATCTTATTTCCATTAGTTGTACCAATTAAAGCTGCCATTTGTCCTCCCGAAGAACAACCTAAAATCGCAATTTTATTTGGATCAATATTAAATTTCGATGCGTTATCTTTTATAAATTTTATCGCATTTTTCACATCTATAACAGCCGTTGGATATTTTGCTTCTAATGACAATCTGTACTCAATTGCAAAAGTCGTGTAACCTTTTGCTGCAATTTCTCTCCCTAAAAACTGCATTTGATTTTTATTTCCCGATCTCCATCCTCCGCCATGAATCATGATTACGGCTGGATTTTTTTTGTTTTTTGTATGGATAAAAGCATCAAAGTGCAAAACCCGATCTTTTTCCTGATTGTAAACTAAATCCAAACTTTCATTAACGTCTGGATTGGGTTTAATCTCTGGAATGGTAATGAGGGGATATTTCTTAACCAATTTCGTAAATGTGCTTTTTATGGTATAAGACGTATCAATCTGATAGTGTTGACTATGAGCCAAAAAACTATAAAAAAACAGGACTAAAATTAATCTCAATATTCTCATTTTCAACCTTTAATTTTCAGTTAAGAAAGGAGTTCGACCATTGTCAAACTCCTTTTTAACTCCTTCAAAAAAAATAAACTCAAAAAACTAACAAATTACTAATAACCAGGATTCTGAGGAAAATCTTTATTTTGGTTTAAATCCAAAACGCTTTGTGGTATTGGTCTCAAAATTTTAAGCTTACCATCGATACCAACAAAATTGGCCGCTTTGATTTTATAATTATGTGCTGATGCTCTTGCCACCAAAGTTCCAGTTCTTTTCAAATCAAACCATCTTTTATATTCTCCTAATAACTCACGACCTCTTTCATCTAAAATATAATCGATGTTGAACTCTGCTACTGTTGCATTTGCCACACCTGCTCTTCTTCTTACTTCGTTTAAACGATCTAAACCAGTGGTTGGTACTCCCGCTTTAAGATAAGCTTCTGCTGCTATTAAATACGTTTCAGCTAATCTTGAAACAATAATATCTCTTGTACTCACAGGTCCCGTGCTTGTTGGTGTAGTTGGATCCGGATCGTCAAATTTCTTAACTGGAATAGTATAACAGTCCAAATTTTTAATTAAAGTATGAGCTGCAGAATATTCTCCCCAAGGATGATAAACAAACGTTGCCGCTTTTCTAGAAGCATTAGCCGTATTCCAAGCTGCTCTGTCTGCCAGCGTAAACCATTTTGGCTCATAAAAATGTCTCACTTTTATCACACCACCGCTTGTTGGTCTGTAATAAGGATAATAAAGAGTTGTTGTTGCTTTTCCGTTTACATTTACAGTTTCTTCTAAAATCTCTGTCATAAAAGTAGCATCCCATCTCTTATCTCCTTTTTCATATAATCCTAAAGCATAATCTGTTGGGCATAAATTGTAGCTTCTTAATGGAGCACCAGTTTCTGAACCTCCTAAATAAGAACTGAAATAATAAAACTGATTATTTCCTAATTTTGTAGGATCGGTACTGGTAGAAGCTTTGTCATATTGAACAGAGAAAATTGTTTCTGCATTTAAATCATTTCCAGGTTTGAAAAGATCTGCTGTAGTCACATTTAACGCTTGTCCTGCAATAGCTGCGTCTGCGTAAGCTGCGGCTTTTGTAAAATCGTCTGCTTTACCAAAAGTTTCATAACCTCTTGTGAGATAAACTTTTGCCAGCAAATCATTAACGGCTCTTTTGTTTACTTTTCCAGATGTGCTGTATGCTGTTGTTCCAACATTCGCTAAAGCGAAATCCAAATCACCAATTATTTGATTGTAAACTTCTTCGGCTGTATTTCTGGTGAAAGACAAAATCGGTGTTGTAATATGATCATTTACAACAGGAACTCCTCCATAAGTCTGCACTAATAAAAAGTAAGCTTGAGCTCTCAAAAATCGCGCTTCACCTACCTGACTATTTAAAACTGTTGTCTGCTCTGTTACTGTCGAATAATAAATAGTTTTATTTACAGACTGAATTAACTGATAACATGGATTATACAAATCTGCCACATTATCTGATGATGGTATCAAAAGCGTATACTGGCTTAAACCTGCTGGTTCAGGAGTTCTACCTTCTGCATACATATCTGTTCCAGATTCAAACAACCAAGGATTTCCTCCATAAATACTTTTAAGCCATGCATAATTTGTATTTACTAATAACTGAAAACCTGATGCTTTTTTATACGTTTCATCAGCAGGAACAAACGATTTACTTTCTTCTTCAATATAATCACTGCAAGAACTTAGAGATACAGCAATTACTCCTAACATTATTATTATTTTTTTCATTTGATATCTTTATTAAAATTTAACACTTAATCCCAATTGCGTAGTCACAGATGCTGGACGGTTTACACCAAAAGGCGAACCTGCCCATTCTGGGTCATATCCATCAAATTTGGTAAATACAAAAGGGTCTAAAACATTGACATAAACTCTTAGATTCGTGATTTTAAGTTTTTTCAACAAATCAGAATCTAGTGTGTATCCTAAAGATATATTTTTGATTTTTACATAGGAAGCGTCTCTGTAATATCCAAATAGAGAAGTCCAGTAAGCTCCTGCACCGGTTGCAACTGGTCCTGGTCTTGGATTTGTATTATTTGCATTTGCTTCTATACCAGTACCGTTAGTAGGAATAAAATAATCCATAGCTAATTTCTGGCGTCCACGATCACTTACATCAGCAAAATTTTGGTGAAAAGTACTCAAAACTGTTTGTCCCTGACTTGTGATCACTGAAAAATTGAAATCAAACTGACCTACATTTAATTTTGAATATAAACTTCCCTGCCATTTCGGATTTGGATTTCCGATAACTGTTCTGTCATCTTGATTAAACTTCCCATCTCCATTTAAATCTTTTGGTCTTGCTTGTCCAGGAGCCATACCGTAAGCTGCTGCTTGTGTTGCTTCACTTTCCTGCCAAACACCATCATACACATAATTATAATTCGGATTAAGAGGTGCTCCAAGTATTAATTTGTTTCCAATATCACTTACTTTATCTTGATTGTAGATAGATTCTAATTTGTTAACGTTTTTACTAAAGGTAAAAGTAGTCTCCCAAGTAACATTTTTAGATTTGATATTTTTTGTAGTTAATAAAACTTCGACTCCCTTATTACTTACAGATCCAACATTCGCAAAAGTGTTTTTCCAACCTGTTTCTGCTGGTAATTGCTGTTTATAAATCAAATCTTCAGATAATCTGTCGTAAACATCTACAGTACCCGAAATTCTATTTTTCAAGAATCCGAAATCAATACCTAAATTGTATTCTCTTGTTTTTTCCCAAGTTAAATTAGGATTCGCTAAATTTTCTGATTGCCATCCTGGAACAACATTTCCTCCGGCAGCATAAAAAGTCTGTTGGTTTAATAATGCTTGAGAGGTATAAGGAGCAACGTTATCATTTCCTGTGTAACCAATACTTGCACGTAATTTCAAGTCAGAAATAATGGAACTGTTTTCTAAAAATGATTCTTTGCTAAGTTTCCATCCAAGAGCTAAAGATGGAAAACTCTGCCATTTATTTCCACGAGATAAAACAGAAGAACCGTCCCATCTTGTAGAAGCAGTAACTAAATATTTGTCTCTAAAAGCATAATTCAAACGAACAGCATAAGAATTTAAAGTGTTTTTTGCATAAGCAGATTTTATTACATAACTGGTTTGCACACCTGAACCCATATTATCTGTTCCAACATCAAAAGGCTGATTATTAGACGACATAAAAGAACTTTCGTCTACATTTGAGTACAAACTTTGTAGTAACAATACGCTAAAGTCGTGTACTTCATTAAAAGTATGTTTAATATCAATTTGATTATCCCAAGTGTAATTAAAGTTATTAAAGGTCTTTAAAATTGCAGAATTTTTTCCGTTTAATGTTACACCAGCATTTGTTTGTGCTGTGTAAGCCGCAGATTCTGAAGTATCCATAATACCTGCTGCAAATGTTGTTTTAAACGAAAGCCATTTGATAGGCTGATATTGAAAATATACATTTCCAACAGTCTGCCACGTTTTTTCTGTTTGAGAAGAATTAGCAATTTCCATTAGAGGATTTACTGCAGAAGTTTTATTGATTGCCCAAGAACCATCAGGATATGTCAATTTACCAGGAAGAAAAAATAAAGTTCCTACTTTCTCGTTTCCAGCAGCATCTACTGCCCAAGGAGACATTAATGGACTCAATCTAAAAGCATCCTGCATAGCCAAGTCACTTCCTAACTGATTATTTAATCTAGCGATAGTAACATTTACACCAGTAGAAAATTTTTCGTTTATTTTATGATTTAATCCTATTTTAAAAGAATACTTATCTGTAGCATCATTTTCTATAAGTCCACGATCACTCTGAATTCCAAATCCTAAATTATAACTTAGTCCAGAATCAGAACGTCCTGTAATATTTAAGTAATTATTTTCAGTCATTCCTGATCTTAGAACAGCATCGTACCAGTCAAAATTGTATCCGCTGTTCGCACGAGAAACTAATAATGGACTCTGATTTCCAGCCAAAGCAGCTAATTGTGCAGGAGTTTGTGTAGCAGGCGTTGCGCTCATGTAAGCAACTTGATGAAATTTCCACCATTCTTCTCCAGACATCATTTTTGGTAATCTGGCAGCTACTTTATTTCCATATGAAGTATCAAAAGTGACACTAATTCCGGCTTTCGCACTTGTACCGCTTTTTGTTGTTACAATGATAACACCATTTGATCCTCTTGAACCATAAATTGCTGCCGAAGAAGCGTCTTTTAAAACATCCATTCTAGCAATATCTTGTGGATTTAAGAAATCTATTCCGTCCATTGGTACACCATCAACAACATATAACGGAGAAGATCCCACTAAACTAGGATTACTGGAATCAGCAATTAAGGAATTATTCCCTCTAATTACTACTTTAAACCCATCTCCTGCACGACCTGAAGAAGATGAAATCTGAACTCCTGGAGTACTTCCCTGAATAGCTTCTAGTGCATTTGTCGTATTTCTTTCTGTAATAGTTGCAGCGCTTATCGTGCTAACAGATCCTGTAAGATCGGTCTTTTTTACTGAACCGTAACCTACAACAACAACCTCGTTTAACGAATTGGATTGTTCTGCAAGACTAACATTGATTTTAGATTTTCCCGAAACACTTACTTCTTGTGTTTGAAAACCTAAATAGCTAATTATTAAAATAGCTTTTGAGTTTGTAACATTCATTTTAAAACTTCCTTCAAAATCTGTTGAAGTCCCGTTTTTAGTTCCTTTTTCCTGAATATTTACTCCAGGAAGCGATAATCCTGCCGCATCGGTAATTTTTCCTTCAATACTAGTAGACTGCGCGTTAGTGGTGTTACACAGCAATAAATTCAGGAAAAACAAAAATACAAAACCGTATTTTTCTTTTTTCTTTGTTAGTTGTTTAATCTTCATAAAGTGGTTTTAAGTTTGGTTAATTGATAGTATTTAATTTTTAATTGATTCTACTTTTTTTTCATTCACATAAGTATTTATAAAGTTTATATTTTTTACATTTTTCAATAAATAGAGCGAATCTACTTTCTGAATTTTTACATTTTTAAGTGTGATATTTTCAACTGGAGATTGTTTGTAACCTTCTGCCCAAACACTGTATTTTCCGCCGTTTTTTACGTTTACATTTTCTAAACTAACATTTCTGATTGTTGGAATAAAATTTCCTGTCTGCGATCCGTAAACATTATAGAACATATTCAATTTTAGAACACATTCTTTTACGGTTCCGACTTCCAGATTTCTTACATATACATCTTCAATGATTCCGCCTCTTTTTGAATTGGTTTTGATGCGAATGGCGCGATCCAGATTTGGACTGTCCATGACACAATTTTCAACAAAAACATTATTAACTCCTGCAGAAATTTCGCTTCCAATTACTACACCGCCGTGACCGTCAATCATTTTGCAGTTTTGAACAATGATATTTTTGCTCGGAATTGCCACTCTACGTCCATCTCCATCACGACCAGATTTAATGGCGATACAATCATCTCCAGTATTGAAAGTGCAGTTTTTAATGATAATATTTTGAGAATATTCAGGATCACAACCATCGTTGTTTGGACCGTGACTGTTTACCGTCACGCCATCAATAATCATATTATAAGTTTTTATTGGATGTAAAATCCAAAATGGAGAATTAATGACTTTTACATCTTTTATTAATGCTGTATTACATTCAAAAAACTCAATAAAATTGGGTCTTAAATAACGTCCATCGCCAAAAATTCTTTCCGAAACTGGAATTCCCTTTTCTGCCATTTCCACTAAAACTTCACGATTATTCGGATCATTTTGCGATGGAATTCCTTTTTTCCAGCCGTAGTCTTTTCCTCCAGACCAAATCCACCAATTTGTACGATCTGCTTGTCCGTTTAAAGTACCTTTTCCTGTAATGGCAATATTGGTTTTATTCTTAGCATAAATCAACGGCGAATAATTCATTACTTCAGTTCCTTCCCATGAAGTATGAACAATTGGATAATCTTTCGGATTTAAACTAAAAAGGATTTCAGCATTGTCGTCGAGATGCAGATTTACATTGCTTTCTAAATGAATCGCACCGGTTAAGTATTTTCCATTTGGAACCAAAACTTGTCCGCCTCCATTTGCAGCACATTCTTTTATTGCTTTTTGAAATGCCAATGTATTTAATGTCTTCCCATCAGCAACAGCACCAAAATTATTTACGTTGTAAATTTTGTTTGAAAATTTTGTTTGAGGAACACTTTTAATGACCAAATCCATTTTTTTCCATGGATTATTTTGAATGTCTGAAGAAGTAGTATTGTTTTTTTCTGCGCAAGATATAACTGACATACTTACAGCAGCAAAAAATAGAGTCCATTTTGATATTATGTTCTTACTTAAAATCATTTCCACAGTTTTTTCTATTTAGAATCAAAAACATAGCAAATCATGTAATCGATTACACGAAAGTAGAAAAATTGTTCTAGTAGACCAAATTAATTTAGAAAAAAATTATATATTTAATTTTTATTATAATTTTTAATTACATTTAACGCAAAAATTTATATAAATTATTATCATTATAGAACCTAAATCGTTTGAATTTTTAAATCTGGTAATCGATAACAATTTATTTTACGTAATAAAAAAAAATGTACTTTTGTCTATTAAATAATCCGATAACTTTTTTTTGAATGAGTGAAAAAGTAACTATTTACGATATTGCTGAAAAATTAAACATCACCGCTGCAACGGTTTCTAGAGCGTTAAACAACAATCCTAAGATTAAGGAAGCGACAAGAGAGCTAGTTATTAAGACTGCGGCTGAGATGAACTACAAGCAAAATAAATTAGCTTTAGCCTTAAAAAGCGGTCGTAGTAATAATATCGGAGTTATTGTACCTCGTATCGACAGTAATTTTTTCGCCTCTGTTATTCGAGGAATCGAAGAAGAACTTTATCCTCACGGATACCAAGTAATTATCTGTCAGACACATGAAAGCATTAAAAGAGAAAATGAAAATCTTCATACGCTTGTAGATGCACAAGTAGACGGAATTATAATGTCTGTTACCGGAGTTTCAAATGAAAATGACAGTGCATTTAGAAATGTATTAGAAAAAAATGTACCTCTGATCTTTTTTGACAGAAGTAAACATATTGACGGCGTAAGCTCTGTCACGATTAATGACTTTAAAGGAGGTTATCTAGCTACGAAACATTTAATTGATGAAGGCTGCAGACACATTGCTCATTTATCTGGAGATCGCTCTTTAGATATCTTTAATAACAGGTTTTTAGGTTACAAGCAAGCTTTATTAGATAGCGGTCTACCTTTTAATGAAGATCATGTTATCCATGTAAAAAGTAGTGTTGATGCGGGAAAAGTAGCCACTACTACTTTATTAGCATTGCCTACTCCACCAGATGCAATTTTTTCATCTAGTGACTTTGCCGCTTTAGGAGCTATTCAGGAATTACAAGCAAGGAATTACAGTATTCCGAATGACTTTTGTGTAGCGGGATTTAGTAATGAACCTTTCACGAAATTTATGGAATTATCGATTACCTCTGTAGATCAGTCGCCACTGGAAATGGGAAAAATGTCTGCTAGAGTTTTCTTAGAACAAGTCGATAAAACAGATACAATTAAAATTGAGAAAAAAGTAGTACTTGCACCAGAATTGCACATTCGTAAGTCTTCTACAAAAACTGGTTTTTAATTTTTTTTAAAACTTATAAAATATTTAAGCTCACTTAATCGTGAGCTTTTTTTTTGCAAGTTTCGAAGAAGCGAAATATTTATAGCAAGAGATAAACGCTTACAGGATAAAGCTCCAGCGGAGCGACATATTTTTCTGCAGGCTAAATATATGTCGCTCCGCTGGAGCTTTTGTATGTCTGTCATATTGCAATTCTATAAATATTTTGCTCCGCTGGAGCTTTCTCAAAAAAAAGAGACGCACTACTGTGCGTCTCTAAATATAAACCTTTGTTACTTTGTCTCTCTGTAACTTTATAACTTACAAAGAAACCCCTCTTTTCCAAGGAATAAAATCGTTTTGATTTAAAATTGCTGCCTTAGTTTTGACAGTCCCACTAGCAATATCTATAATAGATTCAAGCATTTCATCAGCCATTTCTTCGATCGATTTTTCACCTGTAATGATTCCACCCGTGTCGATATCGATGATATCAGACATTTTGGTTGCTAACTGTGTATTTGATGAAATCTTTACAACTGGCGCGATTGGATTTCCTGTCGGGGTTCCTAAACCTGTTGTAAACAATACCATATTTGCTCCCGAACCTACCATTGCAGTTGTACACTCAACGTCATTTCCTGGCGTACATAACAATGTTAATCCCGGCTCGTTGATATACTCTCCATAATCATAAACACCTGCAATTGGAGAAGTTCCACCTTTTTTAGCCGCTCCTGCAGATTTCATGGCATCCGTAATCAAACCGTCTTTAATGTTACCCGGAGAAGGATTCATATCAAATCCTGAACCTGCATCAACAACTGTTTTTTCGTACCATTTCATCAAATCCAAGAAACGTTTTCCGTCTTCGTCATCAACACAACGGTTTACTAATTCCTGTTCTACACCACATAATTCTGGAAACTCAGAAAGGATTGTCGTTCCTCCTAATGCTGCCAATTTATCTGATAATACTCCTAAAGTAGGATTTGCAGAAATTCCAGAGAATCCGTCAGATCCACCGCACTCTAAACCAATTCTTAGTTTAGATAATGGAGCTGGCTCTCTTTTTATTTCGTTTGCAACTTTAATCGCTGCAAAAGTATCTTTTACCACACTGCTCAACATCGTTTCGATTGTTCCAATAGATTGCTGATCGTAAATTAAAACAGGTTTTTTACTATTTGGATTAATAGCATCTAAAGCATCTCTAAAAATCTGAATTTGCAAGTTCTGACATCCTAAACTCAATACCGTTGCTCCAGCAACGTTTGGATTATTTACATAACCTGCCAAAAGCTTCGCTAAACTATGAGAATCCTGACGAATTCCACCGCAACCACCTTGATGCGTAATGAATTTAACTTCAATATTATTGAATAAGTTAGCATCATTTGAAGCTTCTTGATTTCCTGCTCCACCTGTTTCAGATTTCACTAAAGAACGCAACAATAATTGATAATCGTTTTCCTTTGGTTTCATCAATTCTTTCTCAAAAATATCTTTTAAGATTTCGATGTTTCTGTTTTCACAAAAAACCAATGGAAAAAACAACCAAACATTCTCAGTTCCCACTTGCCCATCTTCTCTATGATAGCCTTGCCACGTTCTGTCTTTCCATTTGTCCACATTTGGAGCTGTCCAACCAATAGTTTCAGTTTTACCTGTCACTTTATCACTCTCGTGTTTTACGTTTAAAGTAGAAAGCAATCCTCCTTTTTCGATTCTTGCGCTCGCCTTGCCAACCAAAACACCATACATAATGATTCTGTCTCCTACATTAAAAGGAACCATTGCAATCTTATGTTTCATTTTCACATCAGACTCAACAGCAATTGATTGTCCTTCAAAATCAATCACTTCGCCAGCTGTCAGATTCACCAAAGCTACCGCTACATTATCAGTAGGATGAACTTTTATTAATTTTTTCTGCGTTGCCATAATTAACCTTTGTTCTTTGTTCTTTTTGTGTGTGTTTTTATTTTATTCTTTCTTGAAACTTAGCAAAACCAGCTTCAATTCCGTTCGAATCAATTTCTTCTAAAGCAATTGTAATTACTCTTGTTAATCCTGGAATTTCAGTTAAATCTTCATCCCAAAATGATTTGTTTTGTAATGTTAAACGAGCAATTTTTTCGTAATCATCAGACTTCCAAAGTCCGTTGAAGAATGTTGTAATATCTTCACCATCTTTAACCGGTAAACTTTGATCATTCCAAGTTCCTTTGTAGAAACGAATTAAACTCGCAAATGAGAAAGTCAAATTAACAGGCAGTTTTTTGTTAACATTATAATATCCCAATAAACTAGGCAAAACTCTTACTTTGAATTTCGATACAGAATTTAATGCAATATCAGCAAGTGCATGTTTGATAAACGGATTTTTAAATCGGTCCATTACTTCCTCAGCATAGGCCGTAATTTCGTTTTTGTCCATATCAAGAGTTTCACTAATTTCACTGATAACACTATTTACAAATTTTCCGGTAAAATCTCCGTTAACAGTTTCCATTACTAATTTATTACCATGCAAAAGTGAAAAAGGAACCATTGCCGTATGCGCACCGTTTAAAATACGAACTTTAATCATTTTAAAAGGACGTATGTCATCAACAATTTTTACATTCAAATCTGTCTTGTGAAAAGGTAATTTTGCTTTTAAATCATCTCCGCCTTCAATAGCCCAAAGGAAAAAAGGTTCAGCCGCAACAATTAAATTGTCCTCATAATCTAATTTATTATTGTATTCTTCAATTTCAGCTCTTGGATATCCAGGAACAATTCTGTCAACCAAAGTACTATGATAGGTACAAGCATCTGACACCCAAGTTTTAAACGCATTTTCTAATTTCCATAAATCAACATATTGTAAAATATATTTTTTAAGCGTTTCAGAGTTATAATCAATTAATTCACAAGGAATTACTGTAACTCCTTTAGAAGCATCTCCATTAAAATGTTTAAATCTTTCATATAATAAAACCGTCAATTTTGCAGGAAATGAAACTGGTGGCTGCATGTCTGGAGTATCGCTTCCAATAAATTCAATTCCAGCTTCTGTAGTATTAGAAACAATAAACTGAAGTTCTTCCTCTTTAGCTAAAGCCAAATAATTTGTAAATTCAGTATATGGGTTTACAGTTTTTACAATATTATCAATTAACTCAATATCCTGTATCTTTTCACCTTTTTTAATTCCGTTCATAAATAAGGTATAAAGACCGTCCTGATCATTAATCATATTTACCATACCGTCTTTCAAAGGTTGAACTATTGCAATACCGGCATTAAAATCAACTTCTTTATTTAGTCTGTAAAAAGCATAATCAACAAAGGCTCTTAAAAAATTACCTTCTCCAAACTGAACTACCTTAATTGGCTGTAACTTTTCTAATCCTGTATTTATTCTATTTAATTTTTTCATTTTAAATTTTCTTTAATGCGTTATAAATAACCATTTACAAACCTTATTTTTTTATTTCTGCCTTTTAAATTGTAAATGAAACATTACACCCGATTGAGTAAAATGGAGTCCGCTGTGAGGAATGGCAGACTACATTTTTCAAGCGTAATGTTCAATTACAATCTCTAAAAATCTAAAAAAAACTTATAAAATAAGGAGTTCGGCATGATTACCCCTTAATTTATTTTCTTATATCTTTTATTATATCGAGAACTTGTTTCACTTTTGAAGTAAGTCCGTCGAAGTCTTTATTGTCTAATATATCTTTTGAGATTAATTGCGAACCTAAACCAACGCAAGTTGCTCCAGCATTCAACCATGAACTCAAACTTTCTACCGTTGGATAAACACCGCCAGTAGGCATAATGTTTGTCCACGGACATGGACCTTTTATTGCTTTAATAAATTCTGGTCCGTAAATATCAGCTGGAAATAATTTTACAATTTCACATCCTAATTCTTCAGCTCTTGCAATTTCTGTTAAAGTACCACAACCCGGTGACCACAATACTTTTCTTCGGTTGCAGGCAATTGCAATATCTTCTCTAAAAACTGGTGTTACAATAAAATTTGCTCCTAAACTCATATACAATGAAGCCGAAGCTGCATCTGTAATGGAACCAACTCCTAAAATCATTCCCGGAAGTTCGGCTAATGCATATTTGTTTAAAGCTCCAAAAACTTCATGTGCAAAATCACCACGGCTTGTAAATTCCATTAATCTGGAACCTCCGTCGTAACATGCTTTTAAAACTTTTTTACTTAGCTCAATATCAGAATGAAAAAACAACGGAACCATTCCATTATCTTTCATTGTCTGAGCTACTTCAATTCTTGAATATTTTGCCATTTCTATTTTATTATCTTGACACTAATGCAGAACCATCACCATCAATCATATTTTCTACTTCTTTTAAAGTAACCAAATTACAATCTCCAGCAATTGTATGTTTTAAACAACAAGCTGCCACTGCAAAATCTAATGCCCTTTGGTAATTATTTTGATATTCTAATAAACCATAAATCAGTCCACCCATGAAAGCGTCACCACTTCCTACTCTGTCAACAACCGGAGTAACTTCTTTAACCGCTGCACTGTAAATTGCTTTTCCGTTGTATAAAATTCCGCCTATTCTTTGGTGTGAAGCACTTACAGAATAACGTAACGTTGTCGCTGCAATCTGCAGATTCGGAATAAATTCAAACAATTTATCGTACACCGCTGGAAGTGATTTTTCATCCTGATAATTCGGATTTACTTTAGGAATTGCCAACATGAAATACGCTGTATCGATATCTCCTAAAATCACATTGCTATATTTTAGCATTTCTGGCATTACCTCACTTGGAGTTTTTCCATATTGCCAAAGTTTTGATCTGTAATTTAAATCACATGAGATTTTAACTCCCAATTTATGAGCGACTTTAATCGCTTCTAAACAAGCTTCTGCTGCACTTTGAGAAATTGCTGGTGTAATTCCACTCCAATGAAACCATTCTGCTCCTTCCAAAACTTTTTCCCAGTCAACCTGACCTTTTTGAATCGTTGACATCGCACTGTGTGCACGATCGTAAACTACATTACTGCCACGTGTTCCTGCTCCAGTTTCTAAGAAATAGATCCCTAAACGTTCTCCTCCGTAAACAATGTTTTTAGATTCGACATTCATTTTTCGCATTTCTTTTAATGCCGAAAAACCAATTTCGTTTTCAGGTAATCTGGTTACAAATTCAGCATTAATGCCATAATTTGCCAAAGAAACACATACGTTAAATTCTCCACCTCCGTATGTAGCACCAAATGCTGTAGATTGTGAAAAACGTAAGTGTCTCTCCGTCGAAAGACGAAGCATGATTTCTCCAAATGCAACTACTCTACTCATGTTATATTTATTTTGCCACAGATTACAAAGATTTCAAGGATTTTAAAACGTAGCGAACCTTGCGTTAATCTTTGCGAACTTTGCGGTTAAACTTTAATTAGAATTTGAAATACTCTTTTGCGTTGTTGTATGAAATATCAGAAACTAATTTTCCAATCCATTCCATATCGTTTGGCAATTCTCCTCTTTTAATTTCGTCTCCAAGAAGATTACATAAAATACGTCTGAAATATTCGTGTCTTGGGAACGATAAGAAACTTCTTGAATCTGTCAACATTCCAACAAAACAGCTAATTAAACCCATGTTTGAAAGTGCATTCAATTGTTTTGTCATTCCGTCTTTTTGATCTAAAAACCACCATCCTGAACCAAATTGTACTTTTCCACGAACGCTTCCGTCGTTGAAGTTTCCAATCATCGTTGCCATAACTTCGTTATCAGCAGGATTCAAGTTATAAATAATCGTTTTAGTCAATTTATCTTTACTATCTAAAGCATTTAAAAAGCCAGATAATTTTTGTGCTTGCGGATAATCTCCAATAGAATCCCACCCTGTATCTGGACCTAAGATTCTGTGCATACGAGCGTTATTATTACGCAATGCACCTAAGTGGAATTGCTGCACCCATCCAAATTCGTGGTATGTTTCCGTTAAAAACAATAAAACAGCACTTTGGAATTTTAAAGCTTCTTCTGGAGAAATGATTCTGTTTTCTCTTTTCTTTTTGAAAATTGAAGCCACTTCAGATTCTGTAAATTCTTCAAAATAAATCTGATCTAAACCGTGATCACTTAATTTACATCCGTTTGCGTTAAAGAATTCAATTCTGTTTCTTAATGCTGTTTGTAAATCAGCATAAGTGTTAATTGCAACTCCGGACACATCCCCTAATGTGTCCAGATATGCATTATAACCATCATTAGCAATTAAGATGGCTTTATCAGGTCTGAATGCCGTACTCATCTTGATTCCAGTTGAGTTGTTTGCGAATTTCTGGTGAAATTCTAAAGAATCAATTGGATCTTCTGTCGTACAAACTAATTCAGCGTTTACTTTTTTAAGCAAATTTTGCGTGCTGTACGCCTGAGAATTGATTTTCTCAGAAGTTTCGATATAGATTTTCTCTGCAGATTTCTCGTTCAATAAATCGTAAATATCAAAATAACGCGCTAATTCTAAATGTGTCCAGTGGTATAAAGGATTACGCATTGTGTACGGAACCGTTTTTGCCCAGTTTACAAATTTATCTTTATCAGATCCATTTCCTGTTACAAACAGCTCGTTGATTCCCAAAGTACGCATAGCACGCCATTTGTAGTGATCTCCGTTAATCCAAACCTGAGTAATGTTGTCAAAGATTTTATCTTCGGCAATAAACTGTGGGTTTAAGTGATTGTGGTAATCTATAATTGGCTGATGTTTAGAGTAATTGTGATATAACTCCTCAGCGTATTTATTTTCTAATAAAAAATTATCGTTTATGAATGTCTGGCTCATGTCTTTTAAATATAATTTGAAAAATTAATCTTCGTTTGAAGGTTTTCCGATTGTTGCAAGAATTCCACCGTCAACATATAAAATGTGACCGTTTACAAAATCACTCGCTTTTGACGATAAAAATATCGCTGCTCCGGCCAAATCGCTTGGATCTCCCCATTTAGCCGCTGGCGTTCTGCTGATAATAAAATCATTAAAAGGATGCCCGTCTACGCGGATCGGTTTTGTCTGTTCTGTTGCAAAATATCCAGGACCAATTCCGTTGATTTGAACATTGTATTTTGCCCATTCGGTTGCCATATTTTTAGTAAGCATTTTCAAACCGCCTTTCGCAGCAGCGTAAGCAGAAACTGTGCTTCTACCCAACTCACTCATCATAGAACAAATATTGATGATTTTACCTTGTCTTCTTTCGATCATTCCTCTTCCAACATGCTTAGAAACGATAAATGGACTTACTAAATCTATATCAACCACTTCTCTAAAGTCTGAAACTTCCATATCTAAAAGCGGAATTCTTTTAATAATCCCGGCATTATTGATCAAGATATCGATTGGTCCAACTTCAGTTTCAATTTTTTTAACTGCTTCTCCAACTTCTTTTTCTTCTGTTACATTAAATTTGTATCCCACAGCATTAATACCTTCGCTTTTTAATTCAGCTACAGCATTATCGATTTTTTCTTGAGAAGAATTTCCGTTTACCACAATTGTTGCACCCGCCTGACCTAATCCTTTTGCCATTGCCATTCCGAGTCCGTGTGTAGAACCTGTGATAAGGGCAACTTTTCCTTGTATATCAAATAAATTTGTCATTTTCTTATCTTAAATCTGTGATTTTACAAACATCCATATCTCCATAATCTAAGTTTTCACCTGCCATTCCCCAGATAAAAGTATAATTACTAGTTCCGGAACCAGAGTGAATTGACCAAGGCGGAGAAATTACTGCCTGATGATTGTTCATCCAAATATGCCTTGTTTCTTGCGGCTGCCCCATAAAGTGGCAAACTGCTTGATTTTCTGGAATATCCAAATAGAAATAAACCTCCATTCTACGATCGTGAACATGTGCTGGCATTGTGTTCCAAACACTTCCTGGTTTTAATTCTGTCATTCCCATTTGCAATTGGCAAGTGGTAACCACGCTTCCGATAATCATTTGGTTAACAGTACGGTGATTTGCCGTTTCCATTGTTCCCAACAGTAATTTATTCGCTTCAGCTAAACTTACTTTTTTAGTTGGGTAAGCCGTGTGAGCTGGAGCAGAATTCAAATAAAATTTTGCTGGATTGCTGCTGTCATCACTTTTGAAGATTACCTCTTTATTTCCAGCTCCGATGTACAATGCATCTTTAAAACCTAACTCATACGTTGTTCCTTCAACAACCACAGAACCACTTCCACCAACATTAATGATTCCTAATTCTCTTCTTTCTAAAAAATACGGCGCTTTAAGCGGATCAATAGTTTCTAAAGCTAAATTGCCTTTTACAGGAACTGCAGAACCCGCAATATATCTATCGTAATGTGAATAAACCAACACTACTTCATCTTCCTGCATTAGATCATCAATTAAGAATTCATTTCTTAATTCCTGCGTATCATATTTTTTTACTGCTTCTGGACTTGACGCGTATCTTGAACTATATTTTGTCATAATTTTAAATTAATGTAATCGATTGCACAAAATTATATTTTTATATTTAAATAGCATAATTGAAACCAAAAAAATATTTCAATCCTGTTCATTTTTCTTTATAATTCGACTTTTTTCATTCGTGGAACTAGAATATGCATTATCAGCCAAGCCAATAAATACGATGCGCCACAAATACAGAACATTATAAAATAACCCGTTTCTACTTTTCCTAATTTCGTATAGTAAACAAACATGTTTTTTTGAACTAACACGGTTAATAAAATTCCACCCAAAGCTCCAAACATTCCTCCTAATCCTGTAACAGATGCAGTTGCTTTTTTAGGAAACATATCTGAAACTGTTGTAAAGATATTGGCACTCCACGCCTGATGCGCCGAAACCGCCAAACCAATAACTAAAATCGCATACCACATATTTATGTTTCCTAAATATTGCGAAAACAAAACTGGCAATACTGCAAACGCATAAAGTAACATACTGGTCTTACGAGCTTTATAGGCAGGCCAATTGTTATTTATCAGTTTTAATGGAAGCCATCCTCCGCCGATACTTCCAACACTTCCAATCATGTAAACCAAGGCACAAGGCCAGATAATTTCAGTTGCTGTCAGTTTGTATTGTTTCATTAGGAAATCGGGTAACCAGAACAAATAAAACCACCAAACAGGATCTGTCAATAATTTTCCAATTGCAAAAGCCCAAGTTTGACGGAATGATAATAATTTTATCCAAGAAACTTTTTCTTTTGATTCTGCTTCAACTTCGACAACTTGGTCAGAAGTAATATATTCTAATTCTGCTTGTGACAGACGTTTTTGCTTTTGAGGCACTTCATAAAATAAGAACCATAAAGCAAGCCATATAAAACCAACAATTCCAGTTAAAATAAAAGCCCATTGCCAGCCATAATTTTCTGCAATAAAAGGAACAGTTAATGGCACTATAATCGCTCCAATATTACTTCCTGAATTGAAAATTCCAGTTGCTAATGCCCTCTCTTTCTGGGGAAACCATTCTGCCGTGGCTTTTATCGCTGCCGGAAAGTTTCCTGCTTCTGTAACTCCTAAAAATACACGGGCAATTAAAAACCCGCCTGTTCCCGTTGCCAACGCGTGACCAATTGCCGCCAAACTCCATAATCCGGTTGCAATGGCGTAACCTAATTTTGTTCCTAATTTATCAATAATTCCACCAGCGACTAACATTCCTAATGCGTAGGCAATTTTAAACGCCAATTCAATATTCGAGTAATCTATAACTTCCTGTTCGGGAGTCCAATGAAACGCTTGTGCCAAAAACGGCCTAAGGTAACTTATTACATTTCTATCCAGATAATTGACAGTTGTAGCAAAAAAGACTAAACTGCAAATAGTCCAACGGTATTTTCCTATTGCTTCATTAGCTTGGTTCATGTTTTGGTTTGTGGTTTAGGTTGGTTAGTTAGTTTTTAGATTTTTACAAATCTGTAATTGGGCTGTATTTAGGAACCAATGATTTCATTACAATCCAGCCTGTTAAATAACAAACGGCACAAATAGAAAATATGATGAAATATCCCGCTTCAATCCCTTTAAATCCCATAAAAACCATATTGGTTTCTTTTGCATAATCAAACAAAACCCCAGATCCTTTATTGATTAAAGTCGATCCGATTCCTCCTGCTAAACCACCGATTCCTGTGATAGTTGCAATTGCTTTTTTAGGAAACATATCTCCTACTGTTGTAAAAATATTTGCCGACCAAGATTGGTGCGCTGCTCCTGCAATTCCGATAATGATTACTGGAATCCAGTAACTAATATATCCTAAAGGTTGTGCAATCAAAGCTAATAAAGGAAAAAATGCGAAAATCAACATCGATCTCATTCTTCCTTCGTACGGGTTCATTCCTTTTTTCTCTACAAAATATGTTGGAAGCCAACCGCCGATAATGGATAATAATGTAATTAAATAAAGTACAAATAATGGCAATGCAGCTTGTGTAGAATCCATTCCGTAAACTGAACTTAAATAGGCTGGCGTCCAGAATAAAAAGAACCACCAAACTCCATCTGTCATGAATTTACCAAATGCAAATGCCCAAGTTTGTTTGTATTTAAAACAATCTACTAGAGATACTTTTGTAGATGTTTCTGGTTTGTAACCTTCAATTTTACTATCTGCAATATCATCTTGCTGAATATAAGCTAATTCATCAACAGATACTTTTGTGTGTCTTTCTGGTTTATCGTACATAAACATCCAAAACCCCATCCATACAAAACCTAAAGCTCCGATGATGATAAATGACATTTCCCAACCAAAAGATTTTGCGATAAACGGAATTGTAATTGGCGCTGCTAAGGCTCCAACCGTCGCTCCTGCGTTAAAAATACTGGTTGCAAAAGCTCTGTCTTTTTTAGGAAAATATTCTGCTGTAGTTTTAATTGCAGCAGGAAAGTTCCCTGCTTCTCCAACTGCCAAAACGAAACGAGCAAAAATAAATAAAGCCACACTTACGTTGATTACCAACGCTGTATCGCTTATTGTACTGATTATTTCTTTTGAACCATGAAATCCAACAAACCAATTTCCTGTGATAATTCCTGAAGTTGCAATTCCGCAAAAGGCGTGAAGACAAGCTCCAATAGACCAAATTCCGATTGCCCAAAGAAATCCTTTTTTAGTATCCAACCAATCTACAAATCTTCCTGCAAACAACAATGAAACAGCATAGAAAATAGAAAATAAGGCTGTAATATTTCCATAATCGTTATTGGTCCAGTGAAATTCTGGTGCGATAAAATCACTCCAGGTTAAAGAAAGTACTTGTCTGTCAAGGTAATTGATTGTAGTTGCAAAAAACAATAAAGCGCAAATGCTCCAACGATATTTTCCTGTGGTCTTAACGCTTTGATTTACTGCAACTTTTTCGGTTTGATTCATAGTAAGCTGGTATTATAATTTTGTAAATTTTTGGTAATCTTTCTCAAACAATTCATATCTGCTTAAAAATATTAAAATCAACAAATTAATACCTCCAAACAGAAATAATGTAATCGATTGCACAAATATAGTTTTTAATCTGTACAATCCAAATTAATTATATAAAAAATTATTTTAACTATTTAAATTAATAGATTACATAAAAAAAAGAATACAAAATTACACATTAAACAATATATTTGTTAAAAGAAGACATGTGAAATTCGTTCATTTTTATGGATAAAATTGTACCGAAAACGTTCTTTTTTCTAAATTATTTCTACTATTTTTAATTCTAGGCAACAACGGTTACATTTAAAGAAAACAAACCATTAAAACATTGTAAAACAAATAATTAAATATCACATTGAAAAATCAAAAGAGCCAATTTTACAGAAGAATAACATTGAGTTTTCTTCTTTTTTCGGGAATAATCGCTACTAATGCTCAAAATCAGGTGATTCCGCTTTGGAATAAAATTCCTAATGAAATAAAAGCACCAGATTATAAAGAAAAACCAGAAATGAAAGATGGAAAAATGCAAAGTACAAGTCAGGTTTCAGTACCGACTTTGAGCATTTTTATTCCAAAAGAAACAAAACCCAATCAAACTGCTGTAATTATTTGTCCCGGAGGCGGTTACACTCATTTAGCTTTTGATAAAGAAGGAACAAAAGTTGCAGAATGGTTTAACAGTATCGGAATTGCAGCTTTTGTTTTAAAGTATCGAATGCCAAACGATTTGACTATGAAAGATAAAAGTGTCGGTCCGCTGCAAGATGCGCAGGAAGCGATTCGTTATGTACGACAAAATGCGTCAAAATGGAATATCGATACTAAGAAAATTGGACTTTTAGGATTCTCTGCTGGAGGACATTTAGCCGCAACTGCGTCAACTCATTATGATGATAAAGTTTACGAATCTGCCTATAAAGTAAGCGCAAGACCCGATTTTTCTCTTCTGATTTATCCTGTTATTTCAATGGAAAATGACATTACGCACAAAGGATCGCAAATCAATTTACTAGGAAATAATCCGTCGCAGGAATTAATAAGCTCATTTTCTAATGAAAAGAAGGTTAACGCGCAAACGCCGCCCGCATTTTTGATTCACGCAACAGATGATACGGTGGTAATTCCCGAAAACAGTATCAATTATTATTTGGCTTTGAAGAAAAACGGGGTTACAGCAGAGTTACATTTATATGAAAAAGGCGGTCACGGATTTGGTTTGGGTGTAAATGACACTAGCAAATTTTGGACGAGAGATTGTATCGAATGGCTCAAATCAAACGGTTACAATTAAAAAGAAAAAGGGTTTTAAAATTATGTCCGTCGACTCAATCTTAAAACCCTTAAAATTAGACATTAATGTATAGTGCAAACGTATACAATTACCCACGATCAAATGAATATGTCAAATTCAACTCTAAAAAAATGTTTCTCCAAAAACAGTATAAAAATTTAAAGTGACATCTAAAAAGGCAAAGAATAACACCGTTTTTTAAATTTCTACTCGACAAAATTAAAGGCCTAAAAAGACATTGCCTTACGGTTTTCCTCATATTTCCATTAAAAAATGTTTCTTAAAATGTTAATTAATTGTTTTATAGCAACTTACTTTTCAAACTTTAACAAAATATTCTCAAAACAATAATTACAAAAAATTTAAATGCTTCATAAAACAAAGTTTTCTTATCCTAGATTAAGTTTCATTTGCCCATTCATTTCTAATTTTGTAAATAAAATCATAAGTACAAATATTGTATCTTTCAAAATAAATCGATCATTATGAAAACGCTCGAATTCTTATTACTCGGAAAAAACGAAGACATTTTAACCATCTTACTACGTCTTGTAAACGCAGGCGAAAACTGGAACGGAGTTTCTTTTAATAATGAAAAAGAAGCTCAAGAACACTTTCTAAACAACAAAATAGACATTGTTCTTCTGAGTTCTGCCATTGAAGATCGTATTGAAAAAGAGTTCACTTCTTTTTGTTTAAAAAACCAGCCCGATGTTGAAGTTATTGAGCATTTTGGTGGCGGAAGCGGTTTATTGAAATCTGAGATTTTGCATCGATTACATTTGAAAGGAAAGCTTTAGATTTTTTTAAAAAGCATACAAATGGAAAAAACCTATTCTATAGTATTCTACTCGAAACCAATTGTAGATACTGTCAAAAAAATGAAAGATTTTTTGAGAAGTAAAATTCAGTGGTACAACAGCTGCAATTCTGAAGCACACATTACGATTTGTGAATTTAAAATTGATGATTCTCAACTTGATTCTATTAAACAGAAGCTTTATAGAATTTGTAATACTTTTAAAACTTCTCAGGTAAATTTAGATCATTTTGGCTCGTATGAAATTGCTGGAGCTTTTTTTATTGCTCCGAATGAAGAATCTAAAAACAATCTAAAACCCATAATGAAAAAGATTCACGATACACTGAAATCTTTTAAACTCAAAAAAAGTGACGATCCGCACATGTCAATTGGAAGAAAATTAACTCCTGAAAATCTAAAAATCGCATCTCAAATTTTTACCAGTATTGATATTAATTTTCTGTGCAATGAAATTGTTCTAAGAGAATTTGATCCTTTAAAAAAACAGTTTTTTGTGATTGATTCCATTGCATTTGGAAATAATCCTGAACCTGAATTTACACAAGGAAGTTTGTTTTGATTTTTTAACCGCAATCCCGATAATCATCGGAAGCAAAATATTACGCAAAGGTCGCAAAGCCTTTTTTTAAGATACCGCTTGTCTTCTTGAACGCCCCGAAACTTCGAACGTTCAGGAGGGAAATAAATTGTGAACAATAGCTTTGCGAACTTTGCGAAAAAACATTGCGCTCTTTGCGGTTAAACCAACCTGAAACCTGAAACTTCAAACTTAAACAACCAAAAAACCAATCTTCAATTTTTTCGTATATTTGAATTTTACAATTCACTACCATATGAAATCGCTCGACTCTTTTTATAAAGACATCACCGAAGGCTCAAATATCGAACCTAATTCTTTACTTCCAAACGACATCCAGAAAGAAATTGGTCATTTTAACGTTTTTGATATAAAAGAACTTTTAGAACGCCTCAAAGACAAACCTGGAATGCCGTATGACAGAAGAGCGTACTATAAAATAAGTTTGATTCGAGGGCACAACAAAGCCGAATACGCCGATAAAATAATCGAAATAGAAAAACAGGGATTGCTGTTTGCAACACCAAAAATTCCGTACAATTACTTACCTCAAGATACCAATCAAGGCGGTCAGTTTTGTGTATTTACAAGTGAATTTTTATCTAAAAACAAAAGCGGAATTGACTTAGACGATCTTCCGATTTTCGCTTCAGATGGATATCCTGTTTTTCAACTTTCTGACGAAGAAGTTTCAGAAGTCGCTTTGATTTTCAACAAAATACAGAAAGAAATTAATTCCGATTATATTTATAAGTACGATTTAATTCGAAATTATGTGGCTGAGTTAATTCACTTTGGACAAAAATTACAGCCCATTTCAGCTTTATATTCTAAACATAATTCGGCGGCGAGAGTTTCTTCATTATTTGCTGAATTATTAGAAAGACAATTCCCGATTGAATCTCCAAATCAGCGACTTGAATTGCGAACCGCGAAAGATTTTGCTGAAAGATTATCGGTTCACGTCAATCATTTGAATAAGGTTTTAAAGGAAAATACAGGAAAAACCACCACAGAATTAATTAGTTCTCGTTTAATAAACGAAGCAAAAATACTTCTAAAACAAACCGACTGGAACATTTCTGAAATTGCTTATTCGCTTGGTTTTGAAGAACTAGCGCATTTTTCTAATTTCTTTAAAAAACAAACTTCTTTGACGCCGCTTGCTTTTAGGAGTTAATATTTTAGATTGCAGATTTTTAGATTTTAGATTTTTATCAAACACCCTACACAAAGCTTGTCTTCCTGAGCGAAGTCGAAGGACACGCACAGTTCAGATTTAGCATGAGATCCTTCGACTTCGCTCAGGAAGACATAAAATAAGAAATTGGAATTTGGGATTTTGTTAGTGTGGTTGCTTCGTTCCTCGCAATGACATTGGAATTTGGGATTTGATTTTTGGAATTTAAATTAACGTGATTTGAATTTCGCAAACATCGGTTTGATATTTACAATTAGCCAACATTACTTCGTCCTTACCTTTGTCTTATCAAATTAAAAGATCGAAAAGATGAATTTATCAAACAACAAAATTTTAATAACAGGAGGTGCAAGCGGTATCGGACTCGGACTTACCGAAAGATTTATTCAAGAAAATAATACCGTAATTATTTGCGGAAGAAGAGAATCTGTTTTGAATGAAGTAAAAGAAAAATTTCCTTCGGTACTTATAAAAGTATGTGATTTATCTTTAGAAGAAGACAGAATTGCACTTTACGAATGGATCAAAGAAAATCATCCTGATTTAAATGTGCTCGTCAACAACGCTGGAATCCAAAACTGGATGACAATAACAGATGCTGATTTTTATGAAAACATGAAAAATGAGCTTACTACAAATATTGAAGCTCCTTTGCATTTAACATCACTTTTTATTCAGTTACCATCGCTTAAAACGGTAATGAATACCACTTCTGGATTAGCATTTTCACCTTTTGCAAAAGTTCCGGTTTATTCGGCTACAAAAGCATTTTTCCGTTCGTTTACACTTTCACTTCGTCATTTATTAAAAGAAAAAAATATAGAAGTAATCGAAATTATTCCACCCGCTTTGAACACCGATTTAGGCGGAATTGGTCTTCACGACGCGCATCCAAGTGTGAGCAGTTTTATCGAATCTATTTTCGAACAATTGAAAGAAGGAAAAAAAGAGCTGACTTTCGGAACAAGCGAATCAAGATTAAACGCAAGCGCAGAGGATTTAAGAAATCATTTTAATGCAATGCATAATTAATGGTAAATTGTAAATGGTGAATTGTTAATTGAAATACACATTTGACATCTCATCATTCACAATTTACAACTTACAATTAACAACTTACAATTAACAATTAAAAAAATGGCAGTAAATACAAAAATAGCTCTGGTTACAGGCGGTAGCAGAGGTTTAGGAAAAAATATGGCAATTGCAATTGCAAAAAAAGGACTTGATGTCATTATCACATACAACAGTAAAAAAGACGAAGCTGATGCTGTTGTTTTAGAAATTGAAAGTTTAGGTCAAAAAGCAGCTGCGTTACAATTGAATGTTGCAGAATCTGGAACTTTTGATTCTTTCTTCGAACAGATAAAAACAGTTTTAAAAGATACTTTTAAAACAGATAAATTTGACTTTTTAGTAAACAATGCCGGAATCGGAATTCACAATTCTTTCGTCGGAACAACAGAAGCAGAATTTGACCAATTGACGAATATTCAATTTAAAGGTCCATTTTTCTTAACACAAAAAGGACTTAACGTAATGAATGATGGCGGAGGAATTGTAAATATTTCTACTGGTTTGGCAAGATTTTCATTTCCTGGTTATGCGGCTTATGCGTCTATGAAAGGTGCAATGGAGACTTTAACAAAATATCAGGCAAAAGAATTAGGCGAAAGAAAAATTAAAGCAAATATTGTGGCGCCTGGCGCTATTGAAACTGATTTTGGCGGCGGAGTTGTTCGCGATAACGAACAAATGAACCAGCAGATTGCTTCTGTAACAGCTCTAGGAAGAGTTGGTCTTCCTGATGACATTGGAGGCGTTGTAGCTTTTTTATGTTCAGAAGAAGCACGTTGGGTAAACGCACAAAGAATCGAAGTTTCTGGTGGAATGATGCTTTAACAATTTTAGATTTTAGATTTTAGATTTTAGATTTTAGATTTTAGATTCTTAAACCTGACAGTTTTTAAAAACCTGTCAGGTTTAAACTTGAAACTTCAAACCTGAAACAAAAAACTAAAACAAAACCCGATAAGCTTTAAAACTTATCGGGTTTGTCGTTTCAAAAAATAATATTTGAATTAGTAAGCATTTATAATTGATTTCTTCAGATAATTCCCTTCGCTGTCGAAAATAAGATTATAATTTGTTGAACTCTTTTTTACCTCAATCTCATATCTTTTTACATTTCGATCATCCAAAACAGAAAAACTTTGCTTGATCCATTTAGGATAATTTTTATTGACATAGGTTTGAATATTTTTAGGCAATTTTATGAATATCAATGATGTTTTATAACTTTTAAAAACTCCCTGACCGTCATATAGGGCATATTCCAAGGTTTTTCCTGTATAAAATTTAGCCTCAAATTTAATGTCGTCTTCTTTCATTCCAACTTCCATTGACCAAGTTGCTTTTTTATTTGGATATTGCTTCTCAAACGCATTCAAAACACGATCTGGCGGTACTAACATACTTTGCGCCATTATGAAACTACAAGAAAAAAACAGGACTGATAATAAAATATTATTCATATCTAAAACTTAAAAAGCAAAAATACATAATAATATTCTTACTTATAAATCTCAAGGAAAATATTTTAATTCAATTTAATCTTTTTCAATAGAGACGTCAAAACCACCGTCTTTATCAAATACAACATCATAAAATTTGCTGTCTTTTGCAACACCAACTTCATAGGTTGTTTTCTTTTGATCATCGACTACCATGGCAATCTCGCGAATCGCTTTTGGCGCATAATTCTTTTTTAAATAGGCTTGCGATTTTGGCGGAAGCTGACTAAAAGGAATTTGCAATTCATACGCTTTCATGTTTCCCAGATTATCATAAATCGCTACAGCTTTAGTCGTATTCGTAATATTATATCGCGCTTCAAATCTAATTTCATCTTCATCATCGCCAACATATTCTTCTGACCAAACCGGCACTTTTCCGGGATATTCTTTTTCAAAAGCTATTTTGACCAGTTCTGGCGGTGTCACCACTTTTTTCATATTTGTCCCATCTTGCGCAATTAAAAAACTGCTGCATAAAAAAGTAAAAGCTAAAAACACGTTTTTCATAGTTTCATTTTTTAAATTAAAAGCTAAAACAACGTATTAAATTTACTACTTTTTTATGAAGAACAAATGAAGTAGTGCATAATTTTTAAGAACGTTTTCTTCTCTTTATCAAAACTTTACAATTCGATTTTTTTCAATCGATCTGTCAGTTCTCTTTTATAGGTAATTCCGATTGGAATTCTTTCGCTTTTAATTAAAACAAAATCTTTTTCAGTGGTTTCTATTTTATCCAAAGCCACGATATACGATTTATGAATACGCATAAAATTCTTTTCTGGGAGACCATTCTCTAATTCTGTTGTTGTAATTGATGCCAGATACGTTCTTTTAATAGTATGAAGTTTCACGTAATTTCCATAACTCTGCGCAAACAAAAGCTGATCCAGTTCGATATCCATTAAATAGCCATCGACTTTTACACTTACTGAATTTACGATTTCTTCTGTTTTAGGTTTTGTCGTCTCCATAGAAAAAAACCGATCAATTGCTTTTAAAAATCTTGGAAAATAAATAGGTTTCAGCAAATAATCAATCACGCCGTAATCGTAACTTTCTAAAGCAAATTCAGAATAAGCTGTTGTTAGAATTGTTTTAGGATGTGTTGGAAGAATCTTCAACAATTCCATTCCTGAAATCTCGGGCATATTGATATCCAAAAACATTAAATCGACCGTATTTTCTCGAAGGTAATTCATTGCTTCAATACCATTATAACCTTGAAAAACTAACTCTAACTGCGGATTCTGTTTGATGTAATTGGCTAAAACATAGTGCGCTGCGGGTTCATCGTCTACGATTATACATTTCTTTGTTTCTTTCATCCTACAAACTTTTTAAGTTGTATTTCTAAATTAACAACATAGATTTGTTTGTCATCCTGAATGTCTAATTTATAGTCTTTTCCATAAATTAAATTCAAACGTTCAATCGTGTTTTTTAACCCAATTTTAGTTGAAACAACATCTGTTTTCTTCGGAATTGAATTCGTAACATGAAGATGCAACAATCCATTTTCTACAGAAATAGTAATATTTACAAAGCACTTTTCTATGGCGCAAGTTCCGTGCTTAAAGGCGTTTTCGATAAATGCAATTAAAAGCATCGGCGAAATTTTATACGTATAATCTTTATCAACATTACTTTCAAAAGTGATATCACAACGATAACCAACACGTTCTTTTTCAAGTTGTACGTAACTGTTTATAAACTCCAATTCATCTTCTAAAGAAACACATTGTTTGCTGTTACTTTCTAATTGATAGCGCATTAACTGCGAAACTTTCATGATTAAATCGGGTGTTCTGTCTGGAAATTCCAAACTGATTCCGTAAAGTGTATTAAACGTATTGAACAAAAAATGCGGATTTAATTGTCCTTTCAATGAATTTAATTGCATCTGATTGAACAATAAAGCTGCATCGGTTTGTTTTCTATGAATACGATAAAATTTAAAAACAATAATCGGACTCAAAATACAAACCAAAGTTCCTAAAACGCTCGCCAACTGATATATATAACTTCTTTGATGCGAGTTTTGGTATAAATTGAATGTAGCAAACATATCCAGCATTGTAATTTCATACAGCAAAACCGAAAATACAAAAACTCCAAATAGCGTTAAAATGATATAAGAAAAAGGTTTATTGGCTTTGAATAAAATTGGAAGTAAAAAAAAACGGTTAAACTGCGCATGCATGTATAAAACGCAGTAGAAAAAAACACCCATTAAAATAGAAGTGAATGAACTAATGAGCATCCAATCATTTTTTAAGGTATATATGGTAAACGAGAAAAGGATAACGGCAACTTCTTGCCACCATTTGTTATCCAGTATGTTATCAATCTTTTTGTTCATTCTTAATTTTGAAATAGTTTACAAAGTACGAACAAATATTTTATTATTTTTTTCAAAAAATGACCAATTCAATTCGTCATTTATTAGTGCAGTACATCACTAAAGATGACTTTTATCAAGGTAAGAGAAATAAATTTGTTTCATCAAAAAATATTCTATTTCACAACTTGAGTTTATGTATTTCAAAAAAATTACCTTTTTATTTTTATTGATTTTCGCCTCAGCCGGTTATGCTCAAACCCTGTCTTTAAAAGAAGCCATAAAAACAGGACTTGAAAACTACGGTTCTATCCGGGCAAAAAACAATTACACCAATGCCTCAAAAGAGACACTGAAACAATCTCGCCGTGATTATCTGCCGAATTTAAATTTATCGGCACAGCAGGATTACGGAACTGTAAACGGACAAAACGGACCGCTTTACGGATTTGGAGGTCTAGGAGTTGCTTCGTCAGGTTTACCTCTTCCTGAACAAAACTGGAATTCGGCGTTTGGAGCGCTTTATTTAGTCAACATGAATTGGGATTTTTTCACTTTCGGAAAAATCAAAGAAAAAATCAATTTGTCTAAAATTGATGTTCAGGCTAAAGAAAAAGATTTGCAGCAGGAGAAATTTCAACAGGAAATCAAAATTTCGGCTGCTTATTTGAATTTATTAGCGAGTCAGAGATTATTGATTTCACAGCAAAAAAATCTTTCCCGTGCAGAAGTTTTCAAAAAGACGGCTGCTGCAAGAGTTAAAAACGGATTATTGGCCGGAGTCGATTCTACATTGGCTACAGCCGAAGTTTCTAAAGCTAAAATCGCTTTAAACCTTGCAAAAAACTTCGTTAAAGAACAAAACAACAAATTAGTCGATTTAATGGGCGTTGCACCGCAGGATTTTGTGGCTGATACTTTATTTGTAACTCAGATTCCGAAAGAATTGATTACCAAGGAAGTGCCAACAGACAGTCTTCACCCTTTATTACAACTTTATAAAACGAAAATCGATTACAGCAACCAACAGGTTAAATTGTACAAAAGATTTTATTACCCAACCATGAGTGCTTTTGGAATTTTGCAAACCAGAGCTTCAGGATTTGAAAATTCGTATGCTTCAGATCAAACCGCTTTCAGCAGAAATTATTGGGATGGCGTAAATCCAGATCGCAGCAATTATTTAATTGGAGTTGGAATTACGTGGAATTTAACCACTCCTTTCCGTTCCAGCAAACAAGTAAGCGCTCAGAAATTTGTTTCTCAAGGTCTGCAGGAAGAATACAATCAGGCAGATAGAGAATTGAAATCGCAGTTGAATTTTGCTGAAGATAAAATCAGGATTACGCTTGAAAACTTTGCTGAAGCACCGATTCAGGTTGATGCTGCCAAAAGAGCGTATCTTCAAAAATCGACTTTGTACAAAAACGGTTTAACCGATTTGACCGATTTAACACAAACTATGTATGTTTTAAACCGCGCTGAAATCGATCGAGATATTGTCAATAATAATGTGTGGCAATCGTACTTATTGAAAGTCGCTGCAACAGGAAATTTTGACTTATTTATAAATGAATTTTAATTATAAATCCTAATGAATTTAATACGTTTTGCACTCCGCAAACCCATTTCCATTTTAGTATTGGTTGCGGGTCTATTTTTCTTCGGAATTGGTGCCATCAAAGACATTAAGGTAGACATTTTACCAAAAATGAATTTGCCGGTTATCTATATCGCGCACCCTTTTGGAGGTTATACGCCAGACCAAATGGAGGCTTATTTTGCCAAAAACTATGTCAACGTTTTACCTTTTTCGAACGGTATTAAATCGGTTGAAACCAAAAATATTCAGGGGTTAATGATTATGAAATTAACCTATTACGAAGGGACCAATATGGCTCAGGCTGCTGCCGAGTTAAGTGCGCTTTCGAACAGAATTCAGGCGGTTTTTCCTCCGGGAACACAGCCTCCGTTTATCATTCGTTTTGATGCTTCTTCTTTGCCGATCGGACAATTGGTTTTGAGCAGTAAAATAAGATCAAACAACGAATTACAGGATTTAGCCAACGTTTATGTTCGTGCTTCGTTTACTTCAATTCCTGGTTTATTATCTCCAGCACCTTTCGGCGGAAGCCCAAGAACAATTGAGGTTAATGTAGATCCAGATTTATTGCGTTCGCATAATATGACGCCAGATCAGATTGTAGAAGCAATTCGTTTGAACAATCAAACAGCACCATCTGGAAACGTGCGTATGGGCGACAAAAATTATATTACGCCGACCAATAATACGATCAAAGAAGTTAAAGATTTTGAGCAGATTCCGTTATTCAAAGGCGGTGTTCAAAACTTAAAATTAGGCGATGTGGCATCTGTAAAAGACGGTGCCGATATTACAGCGGGTTATGCTTTGGTAAACGGAAAACGTTCGGTTTATATTAGTATTGCGAAAGCGGGAGACGCTTCGACTTGGGATGTGGTTCAGAAATTAAAATCAGAACTGCCTAAAATTCAGAGTACACTTCCAGAAGATGTAAAATTATCATACGAATTTGACCAGTCGGTTTATGTAATCAACTCGGTTAAAAGTTTGATTACCGAAGGAATTATCGGAGCGGTTTTAACCGGATTAATGGTAATGCTTTTCCTTGGTGACCGTCGTGCGGCGTTAATCGTAATTATGACAATTCCAATTTCGATTATTTCTGGGGTTTTATTCCTTAAATTATTCGGACAAACGATCAACTTAATGTCATTATCAGGATTAGCTTTGGCAATTGGTATTTTGGTGGATGAAAGTACCGTAACGATCGAAAATATTCACCAGCATCTCGACATGGGAAAACCAAAAGCACTCGCCATTTGGGATGCCTGTCAAGAAATTGCTTTACCTAAATTATTGATCTTACTTTGTATTCTTGCCGTTTTTGCGCCAGCATTTACTATGGTTGGTATTCCGGGAGCGCTGTTTTTGCCATTGGCTTTAGCAATTGGTTTCTCTATGGTAATTTCGTTTTTATTGTCTCAGACTTTTGTACCTGTAATGGCGAACTGGATGATGAAAGATCACGTAAAACACGATCATAAACCTGAAATTTCAGACGACGAAGCAGAATTTAATGCCTGCGGATTAACGCCAGAATCGGAACAAAATTTAATTGGTCAGAAAAAAGATTTGGTTGAAAGAACCGACTTCAACGACGACGGAAAAGTTTCTGGTTTCGAAAAATTCAGAAATCGCTTTATGCGAACTTTAGATCGTTTGTTTGTACATAAAAAAGCAACAAGTATTGTTTATTTGGTTGTTGCAACGCTTTTGGCAATTGTCTTCCTTAATTTTATTGGAAAAGATGTTTTCCCGAGAACCAATTCGAGTCAGTTTCAATTGAGAATGCGCGCTGCCGATGGAACACGTTTGGAAAGAACAGAAGAACAAGCTAGAATTGTTTTGAGAGAAATTGAGAACAAAGTTGGAAAAGATCACATCGGAATTTCATCTGTTTATGTGGGTCAGCACCCTTCTCTATTCTCGATTAACCCGATTTACTTGTTCATGGCGGGTTCTCATGAAGCTGTTTTTCAGGTAAGTTTGAAAGATTATCATGCCGATATGGATGAGTTTAAAGATGATTTGAGAGCGAGAATTAAAAAAGTTCTGCCTGATACCAAAGTTTCCTTTGAACCAATCGAATTGACTGATAAAGTTTTAAGCCAAGGTTCTCCTACTCCAATTGAGATTCGAGTGGCAGGAAAAGACAAAAAACGAAATGAATTATTCGCGACTCAAATCGTTAATAAATTAAAAGCAATTTCTTATTTCAGAGACGTGCAGATTGGTCAGCCAATTCATTATCCTGCCATGAATATTGATATTGACAGAACAAGAGCTGCGGAATTAGGAGTTGATATGAATGATATTTCGCGTTCGCTTGTCGCTTCTACTTCATCTTCTCGTTATACCGAAAAAAATAACTGGGTTGATGAAAAAGCAGGATTATCGTATTCTGTTCAGGTTCAAGTGCCGTTGAATAAAATGAAAAGCAAAACCGATATTGGAGAAATTCCGGTATTGAAAAACTCGCTTCGTCCTGTTTTAAGTGACGTTGCCAAAATTACACCAGGATTTGTAAGTGGTGAAAATGACAATTTAGGAGCCATGCCTTACATTACCGTTACTGCCAACATTTTTCAAACCGACTTAGGTACGGCGTCAAAAGATGTGAGCACAACAATTAGTTCATTGGGCGAATTACCTCGTGGTTTGTTTATCACGCCAATCGGGCTAAGTACTGTATTGACTGAAACATTAAGCAGTTTACAAACAGGATTATTGGTTGCCGTTTTCGTAATCTTCTTAATGTTGGCTGCTAATTTCCAATCGTTCAAAGTTTCGCTTGTAATTCTAACAACCGTTCCTGCGGTAGTTTTAGGTTCTTTATTAATGCTGACACTTACAGGTTCAACGCTGAATTTACAATCGTATATGGGAATCATCATGTCGGTTGGGGTTTCTATTGCCAACGCCGTACTTTTGGTCACCAATGCCGAGCAATTGCGAAAAATAAATGGAAATGCCTTAGAATCGGCTCGTGAAGCGGCTGCGTTGCGTCTTCGTCCAATTATCATGACATCGGTTGCGATGATTGCGGGAATGTTGCCAATGGCAATCGGACACGGTGAAGGAGGCGATCAAGTTTCTCCGTTAGGAAGAGCTGTTATTGGCGGATTATTATTTTCTACTTTTGCCGTATTATTGATCTTACCGCAGATATTTGCGTGGGCACAAGAAAAAACATCGACGCAATCTGTTTCTTTAGATCCTGAAGACGAAGAAAGTATCCATTATATTTCATCGATTAGTAAGTCGAAAGTTAGTAAGTCATAAAGTTAAAAGTCTTAAAGTCGAAAGTCAAAAGCCGTTGAGTTAATTAATTTTTAACACATAGAAACATAGATTTTAGTTTTTAATAAAAAAAGGTAAAAGAAATACTAGTTTTCACACATAGTCCCGAGACTTCGGGATGCGTTTAAATGAGTGAAACGCCTTTCACACACAAAGAAAAGCTATCCCGAAGCTTCGGGACTATGTGTTAAAATAATTACTCCAAAATCGTAAAACATATTCATTATATAAAACCAAAAAATGAAAAGTAACATTATAAAATCTACAGCAATATTATTTACAGCATTAGTTGTATTAAGCTGTGAAAAGAAAAAAGAAGAAACAGCAACACCAGAAATCGAACCTAAAGTGGAGACTTTCCTTTTATCGAAAGAAAAACTGACGACTGAATTGCGTTTACCAGCAGAATTAACGGGTTTTCAACAAGTTGATTTGTATGCAAAAGTGAGCAGTTTCGTAAAAACCTTAAAAGTTGATATTGGTTCTAAAGTAAAAAAAGGACAACTTTTGATTGTTTTAGAAGCACCAGAAATCAGTTCGCAATTGGCTGCAGCCGAATCGAGATTGAAATCTATGGAAGCGATTTACGCCACCAGCAAAAGCACTTACAACCGTTTGTATGAAACAAGCAAAGTAGAAGGAACGATTTCTAAAAACGATTTAGAAATGGCAAGCGGTAAAAAGAATTCTGATTACGCGCAATATCAAGCGGCCATTGCAGCGCACAAAGAAATCTCGATTATGAGAGGATATTTAGAAATCCGTGCTCCTTTTGACGGCGTTGTAGCGGCAAGAAATGTCAATTTAGGAACGTTTGTAGGTCCGGCAGGAAAAGGTTCAGATTTGCCTTTATTGACGATTCAAGAGCAGTCAAAATTACGTTTGGCGGTTTCGGTTCCAGAATTGTACACAGGATATTTACATGCCGGAGACGAAATGAGTTTTAATGTAAAATCGTTACCCGAAACTTTCACCGCTAAAATTACCAGAATGTCTGGAGCTTTAGATTTAAAATTACGTTCTGAAAGAGTCGAAATGGACGTTCACAACACCAAAGCAAATTTATTACCTGGAATGGTTGCCGAAGTTTTGTTACCGCTTAACGCGAAAGACAGCACATTTGTAGTTCCGAAAACAGCTGTTGTAAATTCTGCTGAAGGTTTATATGTGGTGAAAGTAGTAAACAAAAAAGCAACAAGAGTTGATATTAAAAAAGGAAGAGAAATCGACGATAAAATCGAAATTTTCGGTGATTTGAACCCGCAAGATAAACTGGTAAAAATTGCCAGCGAAGAAACTAAAGAAGGCGATCCAATAAACGAATAACCTGCGTTTAGTCTTCTTTTTAGTAGGATTACCAATATTACTGTACGCATTCTTTTGGAATGCTAATTTAGAATTTGATTTAAGGACAGTTCCTCTTTTTTGGAGGGGCTGTTTTTTTTCATTAAAAGCAATGTAAATATTTGGTTTTCTATATTTTATGAATTAATTATTTGACAAAATACTTTTTTAACGCAAACAATGTGGATAAGATTGTTAAAAAAAATATGTTTTCTTGTAAACACAGCCAAAAAATTGATTTATCTTACGTAAAAATTAAAAAATATGGCAAGATCTTCAAATTATCCCGCAAAATCATTTGAAAATGCAATGGAATTTGCTACTCAAGTAGATAAGTTGGGAGGAAAATGTACTGTGCATACACTCGCAGATAAATTGGGTAAAAAAATTACTGGCTCTTTTAATAATGATATTAATGCAAGTATTAAGCATAATCTTTTACTTAAGGAAGGTCTAAATCTAAAGATTACAGAACAATATTCAAATATTAAATTAGCTTACACTGAAGAAGAAAAACTCCATAATAAACAAATTGCATTTTTAGCTCCAAGCACCTACCGAGAAATATTAGTACGCTTTGACGGGATTGAATTACCAATATCTGTACTCGACAAAGTTCTTATAAGAGAATACCTAGTTATTGAAGGGTTATCAAAAACAGTTGCAAACAACATCTTAAAAGGTGGTGAAAAACTCAAACTAATTAACGGTGGAATTGTTCACTTACCTGAATATTTAAAATCTACGGATTTTTCAGATGAAAATAAAATTCAAGCAAAAGAAAAACATACTGTTACTAAAAAAGATAATTCTAAACCAACGCCTGTCAAACAAAAGGCCATTGAAGAAAACTCTATTGAAGAAACCAATTCAAATTTCGAATCGAGCCAAAAGCAACAAAATTTAGCATCCAAGGTTAATATTGAAGGCTTACACAAAGAAGTCATCATAAATATAAATATTCAATTGTCCGTTCCAGAAACAACAAACGAAGAAGTTTATGAGAAGTTCTTTGCTGCCATGAAGAAAAATCTTTTATCTTAATGAGTATAGATTTAATAAAATCAATTCTTGGAAACGTCCAAAAGTTTAAATCTGAAATTGACTTTGAATCAACTTCTGAAAACCCAACTTTTGAGCAAATTATAATGCCAAAATTTATAGATATAGCTATTATAACAGCTACACAAGATGAATTTTACTCGTTTTCTGCTCACCTTTTAGATCTTCAACGTTTAGAAGTTTTAAACGATTCATCAATTTATTTTCAAGGCTACATTAAAAAGAAAGAAGATTTGCTTTCGGTAGTTATGCATTTGCCAAGTGATATGGGAATAGCAGCTGCAGCTATTACGACAACTAAATGCATAACTAATTTTCGCCCTAAATATTTATTCATGGTTGGAATTGCCGCAGGAATAAAAGCAGTAACAAAAGTTGGTGATGTAATTATAGCTGAAAAAGCTCTAGATTATAATGAAGTAATTGAAATTGAAACGTCTGACAAAGGAGTAAGAACAAAGTTTATGAATGATGTCGTTTCAATACCTAAAAACTTAAAATCTAGAATGCAATTATTTTTAAAAACATTTGATTTTGATGAATTCGAAAATGAAATCCTAAAAAAAATAAACCGTAAATTAAATTATCATTTTGGTGTGGTTGTTACGGGAAGTTCACTTGTTAGAAACTCTGAAAAAATAGCACAATTAATTAGAGATTTTCATAATTTAAAAGGAATAGATATGGAGACTGTTGGTGTTTATAAAGCAATAAATAGCTTTGATAAAAATATTCAGCCAGATTTCTTGTCCATTAAAAGTGTTTCTGACTACGGAGATAATGATAAGGACAAAGAATTTGATTCACCTGAAGATCGTAGAAAACTTGCCTTATTTTCTTCAGCAATTGTACTTTTAGAATTTATAAAAAGTGATTTCTTTTAACAGAACTAAATTCTCAAACCAAATTCATTAATTGCTAATGTAGTTTACCTTATTTTCTTCTAATTTAAAAATAAACATTTTGAACCACTATTATCCAGTGTTTTAAATTCTATTTTTTAAGCAAGATAATATGAATTTGCACTATCAACAAAAAACCTCGATCCTAAAAAAATCCAGGTTTTTCCATTTTATAAACCTTACTCCTCACTCAAATAAGGATTCAAAATCTCCGCCAATTCATTGAGCCAATAATAATTGTCTTCAAAATTTGTAAGTCCAATTTGGAGGGTTTCGTGTTGTTGCATTACGCCTATAGCTAAAATGCAGTTTACTTGTCTTTAAGATAAAAATTATCGCATTTTTTGTCATTTCGACCGAAGGGAGAAATCACACTAGAAACTCCGCAAAGTATATCGCCAATCTTTGTCGATAAACGAGTGTGATTTCTCCCTTCGGTCGAAATGACAAACTAAACAGAAATAAGTATATTCGTACAAAAAATTAAAATGCTAAATCCACAAATTGGCTTTCATAACTATTACGTCTACATTCTAACAAATGAACACCGCACTTCTTTTTACATTGGAGTTACTAATAACTTAAAACAAAGACTCGCAAAGCATAAAGAAAATATAGATTTAAATATTAGCAGTTTTGCTTCAAAATATAATATTCAGTTTTTAGTTTATTATGAAAAATTCACATGGATTCAGAAAGCAATCGCACGAGAAAAAGAACTGAAGAAATGGCGAAGAGATAAAAAGATTGAATTGATAAGAGGATTTAATCAAAGTTTTGAATTTCTAAATTTTCATTTTGAATGAATTTTTTTTTCAAATCTTTGTCGATTAACTAGTGTGATTTCTCTCTCTTCGGTCGAAATGACAAACTAGATGAAAAACACACTGCAAACTTAATAGCATAAAAAAAATGCAAGACCAAAATTGATCTTGCATTTTTTAATTCTAAATAGAAAATATCTTTTTAAGCTGTCTGACGCTCGTGTTTTCCTTCTTTAATTTCTTCTACCATTTTTTTATTAAAAGCGGGTAAATCATCAGGGTTTCGGCTGGTTACTAATCCGTTGTCTACGACTACTTCTGAATCTTCCCATTGTGCTCCGGCATTTATCAAATCGTTTTTCACAGAGAAAAACGAAGTAACTTTACGGCCATCTAAAACATCTGCATCAACCAGAATTTGAGGTCCGTGACAAATTGCTGCTACTGGTTTTTTACTTTCAAAAAATGAACGTACAAATTTTACTGCAGACTCTTCTCTTCTTAATAAATCAGGGTTTATAACTCCACCTGGAAGAACCAAAGCATCGTAATCTGCTTCGTTTGCGTGATCTAATACGACATCAACATTATATTCAGTGCTCCAATTTCCGTCTTTCCAAGATTTGATCGTTCCAGACTTCAAACTGATAATATCTGCATTCCAACCTTGCTCTTCTAAATAGGCTTTAGGAGATGCTAATTCTGATTCTTCAAAACCGTTTGTTGCTAATATGGCGATATTCTTTTTCATAATTTTAAATTTTAAAACGTTATTTAATTTGATTTACCTAAAATTAGTTATTTCAAACAGCCAGAGAAAACGTACGATGTTAAAGCTTTCTTTAATAAAAGTTAATTAATTGACTGTCTGTTTTTTATTGAAAATTTAATTGAAATTGTATAAAATAGTTGTTAATGTGGTTTTATATTTTATAGTTTAGAAATAATCTTTCTAGCTCTTTTTGCGAGATTAACAATATGAATTTTATAAAGCCTTTATTTAAAATTCAATGATCCACGAATCAGCAATTAGGATAGAAAAATGAATTACCTCTATCTTAGATGGAGGTCAAAAATTTAGTTATTGTTCTTGAAATACAAACCGAACGTATAAAGAAAATATTTGCAGATTCTCTTGTGTGATCCTTCCTTCGTCAGGATGACAAAACTATAACCAACTGGACTGAAGTCCAGCCCTACAATATGTGACGTTCCTACGGAACTTTCTTATTACCTATACAAAAAAAGAGCCATAGGCTCTACCAATATTGTAGAGCTGGACTTCAGTCCAGTTGAGCATGTTAATGTAAATAGAATTAATGAAAACGCGACACCGATCGTCCCGAAGATGGGACTGGACTGAAGTCCAGCCCTACAATATGTGGCGTTCCTTCGAAACTCTCTTGTTTCTCGATGTAAAAAAGTCATCGGCTCTACCAATAATGTAGAGCTGGACTTCAGTCCCGTTGAGCATAGGTTTTTATGTTGGCCCTTCTATAGAAAAATTATGAAAATTATTTGTTCTCGCCTAGCCCCGATCGAAATGATATCCTTCTATGTCGGGGTTCGACATAAAAGATATAATGTAGAGCGGGACAAAACGTCTTTAAAACGAAAAATCTGCTGCTTCTAAAAATATTTATAAAATCAAAAACTCAATAAAATCAAAGCTTTACAATTGTTTTTTTAATCGCTTATTGTACGATAAGAAAATATTATGATAAAAACATTTCATAATTAGAAAATCCGCCATACATTTGCCTAACAGTGTTAAACAATTTAATACTCGAATGAAATGGCTAGCAAAGATCGAATTTTAAGACAAAAAGAAGAGACAAGAAATAATATTCTTGGCGCTGCTTATGATATCGTAAAAGAAGAAGGCTGGAATGGTTTGAGTATGCGTAAAATTGCCGATAGAATCGAATATACTGCTCCTATTATTTATGAATATTTCTCGAATAAAGAAGCAATTTTAGAAGAATTGACCGGCAAAGGTTTCGTCAAACTAACTAAGGAACTGCAAGTTGCAATAGATAAGTTTGAAAAACCCGAAGACCAATTGGAAGCCATGTGGATGACGTATTGGGATTTTGCTTTTACTAATACTGAAATGTATCAGTTGATGTTTGGTGTTCAAATGACGTGCTGTGCTCAAAGATGCTCAGCTCAGGAGGGACCTTACAAATTATTCACTCAAGTAATTGCTGAAGTAATGAAAAACAGCAATCCGAGTCAGGATATTATAAAACAAAAGTACTTCACTTTCTTTTCTGTTATTCATGGTTTAATAGCCATCAACATCATTAACAAAAGTGATATTTTAGAAACAATTAATGCTCAAATTTTGAAAGATGCCATTGGCGGTATCATCAAATCCATACAATAATATTTTTTTCAATTTTTACTTAACGGTGTAAAATGATTTAATTGGATAATGTAAAATCTTTTTTTTTATAACCTTCACTTAACACTGTTAGAAAATTTAATCTAGGTAATAAAACTATTTTTTTAGACTTTTACTTAACAACGTTAGATAATTTAATACCGATTTAAGAATACAATTGAAAACGATTACAGTATAGCAATTTGCGCTCATTTACTTAACAATGTTAGATAATTTAATTTAATTAAATATGAATCCCGAGAATTCCAGAATACCAACAAATTTAACCCGAGAGAATGTTCAACCAATTAAAACCAAAATGAAAATGAAAAATATAATTATAACCAGTTTTATTCTGGCATTAGTTTTAAGCAGTTGCGCCGATAAAAATCAGGCTCCTACTGCTCCACCGCCGCCAGTTTTACCAGTATTGGCAATAACTAGTGCAAATACCACTACAGATGCTGAATATCCTGCAGCAATTCAAGGAACCGTTGATGTGGAGATTCGTCCACAAGTAAGCGGAAACCTTGACCGAATTTTTGTTGATGAAGGCGCTTACGTAAGCAAAGGACAAACATTATTCAAAATCAATGAACGTCCGTATCGTGAGCAGTTGAACAATGCTTTGGCAAGTCTTCACGCAGCCGAAGCAGCTTTAATCAACGCCAATTTAGAAGTTGACAAATTGACTCCGCTAGTTCAAAACAAAGTTGTTTCTGATTATCAATTAAAAACGGCTAAAGCTTCACAAAAAATTGCTGCTGCAAATATTGAACAAGCAAAAGCAATGGTGGGTTCTGCTAAAATCAATTTAGGATATACAAATGTGATGGCTCCAGTAAGTGGTTACATCGGGAGATTACCTAAAAAACAAGGAAGTTTAGTTTCTGCTTCTGATGTTGAGGCTCTTACTACTCTATCTGATGTACACGAAGTGTATGCTTATTTCTCTTTAGGGGAAACAGATTTCATTCACTTTAAAGAGCAATATGCTGGAAATTCATTAGGCGATAAAATCAAAAAATTACCTCCTGTTACTTTAATCTTGGCTGATAATAGCGCTTATCCAAAAACTGGAAAAATCGATATGGTTGACGGTCAGTTTGATAAAACAACTGGAGCAATCACACTTAGAGCGACTTTCTCAAACGCAAACGGAATTCTACGTTCTGGAAACACAGGAAGAATTCGTTTAGGATTAAACCACGATGATGCGATCTTAGTTCCGCAGGCTGCTACAATTGAAATGCAGGACAAAGTATTTGTTTTCACAGTTGGAAAAGACAACAAAGTAACTAAAAGCCCAATTACAGTTGTAGGGAAAAGCGGTACAAATTATTTAATTAAAGACGGCGTAAAATCTGGTGATCAAATCGTGATGAGCGGTGTTGACAAATTACAGGACGGACAAGCGATTCAACCTGAGAAAGCAGCTAAAGTTGCCGAAGTAACTAACAAAAAATAATCAGAAGAAATAATGTTCAAAATATTTATACAAAGACCAGTACTTGCAACTGTAATTTCCATTTTATTGGTCATTCTAGGTGTACTTGGTTTAACAAAACTGCCTTTACAACAGTTTCCTGATATTGCGCCTCCATCGGTTTTGGTAACGGCGGTATATCCTGGAGCTAACGCAGAAACGGTTTTACGTTCTGTGGCACCTTCACTGGAAGAGTCTATAAATGGTGTAGAAAACATGACTTACATGAGTTCTACAGCGAGTAACGATGGTAGTTTAGCAATTACTGTTTTCTTTAAATTAGGAACAGATGCCGATCAGGCTGCTGTAAACGTACAAAACAGAGTTGCACAAGCGACAAGTCAGTTACCTGCCGAGGTTGTACAGCAAGGTATTATCACGGCGAAACAACAAAACAGTTTCATCATGGCGATTGGTATGTACACGGAGGACGAAACAAAATACGATCAGACTTTTGTGGCCAATTATGCTCAGATCAATATTATTCCGGAATTAAAACGTATTCCCGGAGTTGGTTCTGCTAGTATTTTTGGTGGTGTAAAAGATTACTCTATGCGTGTTTGGTTGAATCCAACACAAATGTCAACTTACAAAGTAACGCCAAATGAAGTTATGGCAGCAATTCAGGACAAAAGTTTAGAAGCTGCTCCGGGTAAATTTGGTGAGAGAAGTAAAGAAGTTTTTGAATATGTAATTAAATACAAAGGAAAACTTACCAAACCAGAAGATTATCAAAATATTGCAATTCGTTCTAATCCTGATGGTTCTGTTCTTCATCTAAAAGATGTGGCAAGAGTTGAATTGGGTGCTTACTCATACAACAGTTTAACGCGTTTAAATGGTAAAAAAGGAATTGTAATTGGGGTTATTCAGCTGGCTGGATCGAACTCAAATGATATTCAGATTGCGATCAATAAAATGATGGAAAAGGCTTCTAAGGATTTTCCAAAAGGGATTAAACACAATATTTTCTATAGTACAAAAGTATCTTTAGACCAATCTATCGAACAGGTTGAACATACGTTACTGGAAGCTTTTATTTTGGTTTTCATCGTGGTATTTATCTTCCTGCAAGATTTTAGATCAACATTAATCCCGGCTATTGCTGTACCTGTAGCAATTTTAGGAACGTTCTTCTTCATGCAGTTATTCGGATTCTCGATCAACCTTCTAACGCTTTTCGCATTAATTCTGGCGATTGGTATTGTGGTAGATGACGCGATTGTAGTCGTCGAGGCCGTGCATGCGAAAATGGAGCACAAACATCTGTCTCCAAAAGTAGCCACTCATGAAGCAATGCACGAAATAACGGGTGCTATTATCTCGATTACGCTGGTAATGGCTGCTGTATTCCTGCCGGTTGGTTTTATGGAAGGCTCAACAGGAGTTTTCTATCGTCAGTTTGCCTTTACTATGGCGATTGCAATTGTAATTTCGGCTGTTAATGCTTTGACTTTGAGTCCGGCGCTTGCTGCTTTATTTTTGAAAGACAATCATGGATCTCATGATGCAAATGCACCTTATGAGAAAAAAGGATTTAAAGAGAAATTCTTTACTGGTTTTAACCGCAGTTTTGATTCGTTGACGAATCGTTATGTTGGCGGATTGAAATTCTTAATCAGAAAAAAATGGTTGAGTTTAGGCGGATTGGCTTTAATTACTGTAGCAACTGTTTTATTAGTAAAAACAACTCCTGCAGGATTTATCCCGACAGAAGATCAAGGATTTATTGCAATTGCAGTGAACACGCCATCGGGAACTTCGCTTGACGGAACTCAAAAAGTAATGACTGATGCTGAAAATACTTTAAGAGGTTTAGATGCTTCAAGATTTGTAACAGCGATTTCTGGTTTCAACTTATTGACGAATTCTACAAGTCCATCTTCTGCGGTTGTTTTCGTATTGCTGAAACCAAATGAAGAACGTGGTGATATTAAAAATATTGACGAAATCATGAATCAGGTTCGTGGTAAACTGGGCGCTATTTCTGGCGGAAGTTTCTTCGTATTCAGTTTCCCAACTGTTCCAGGATTTAGTAATGTTGAGGCTTTAGATTTGGTTCTTCAAGACAAAACTGGAGGAAAACTGGATAAATTCAGTGGTATTTCTCAAAATTTCATTGGCGAATTAATGAAACGTCCAGAAATTGCGGTTGCCTTTACGAGTTTTAAAGCAGATTATCCGCAATTACAATTGGATATTAATGACGAAAAAGCGAATCAGTTAGGTGTAAATGTAAAAGACATTTTACAAACCATGCAAGCTTATTTTGGTAGCGCGCAGGCATCAGATTTCAACCGATTTGGTAAATATTACCGTGTGGTTGTTCAGGCTGATATCGCCGACAGAGCAGATCCAACAGCAATTGACCGTGTATTCGTAAAAAATAAAACTGGCGAAATGGTGCCGATAAATACTTTAGTAAAACTAACTCGTATTTATGGTTCTGAAACCGCTTCTCGATATAATTTGTTTAACTCAATTTCGATTAATGCGATTCCGAAACCTGGATTTAGTTCTGGAGATGCCATTAAAGCAATTGAAGAAGTTGCCAAACAACAATTGCCTGCAGGTTACGGGTTTGAATTCTCGGGCCAAACGCGTGAGGAGATCTCTTCTGGAGGGCAGTCGGCTACAATTTTCTTACTGTGTTTGATTTTTATCTATTTCTTACTTGCTGCACAGTATGAGAGTTATATCCTTCCTCTAGCGGTAATTTTATCAATCCCTGCAGGTATTTTTGGAGTATTTGTGGCAATTGGTTTAACAGGAATTGAAAACAACATTTATGTACAAGTTGCCCTTGTCATGCTGATTGGACTGCTCGCCAAAAATGCCATCTTGATTGTGGAGTTTGCGGTGCAAAAACGAAAATCGGGTATGGCGTTAGTAAGAGCTTCTATAGATGCTGCGAAATTACGTCTAAGACCAATTATCATGACGTCTCTTGCCTTTATTGTTGGTTTAGTGCCAATGATGAGCGCCAAAGGACCATCGGCTCAAGGAAATCACTCAATTAGTATTGGAGCTGCGGGCGGAATGATTTCGGGAGTAATTTTAGGATTATTCATTATTCCGGTTTTATTCATCGTCTTCCAATATTTACAAGAAAAGGTTACAGGAAAACCTGTAGCTGTAATTCATAACGAAGAAAAATAAAAAATGGAAAACTATATAACGACAATCCTCGTTGCCATCCTATTTGGCATCGGATATATATCATACAGAATCTCGAAAGATCTTGAAACCAAAAAAGATATTTGTACAGAGATCTAAAAAATAAATTTTAACACATAGAGACATAGATTTTTTGCCTCATAAAAAAGAGATTAGAAGAAACTAGTTTCCACACATAGTCCCCATCCCGAGACTTCGGGACGGGATGCATTTAAATTAGTGAAACGCCTTTTTAAAGTTCCTAAAAACTATGATTCTATGTGTTTAAAAAAAATACACCCAAAGTCAAAGGGTACAGAAATCTAATAAAAAGACAATGAAAAATTATATAACCAAAATCGTGACCTTCGCCATTCTGATCACGACTCTAATATCCTGTAAGGTCTCTAAGGATATTGAAACTCCAAAAGATGCATTTCCTGAGAATTTCAGGAATGCATCGGTTTCGAGTGATACAACCAGTATTGCCGATGTGGAGTGGAAAAACTTTTACACTGAAAAAGATATTATCAAACTAATAGACAGCGCTGTAGCGAGAAACAATGATTTGCTTATTGCAGAAAAAAACATTGAAATCGCACAATACAGATTTACGCAGTCAAAATGGGGAAATGTTCCCCAGGTAAATTTATTTGTAAATGCAAGTACCAGCAATCCTTCTGGTAACAGTTTTACCGGAATGAACTTGGGTCAGGCATTAGGACAAAAACATATTGACGATTATTCTGCCGGAGCTTCACTTTCTTGGGAAGCTGATATTTGGGGAAAGATTAGAAACCAAAAGAAAGGGGCTTACGCAGGATATCTTCAATCAGCTGAAGTGAAAAAAGCATTGCAGACTACGATTGTTGCTAATGTCTCAAGAGGATATTACAATCTTTTGATGCTTGATGCGCAATTGGATATCGCCAGACAAAATCTACGTTTAAATGATAGTACAACCAATATTATCAAATTAAAATATGATGCTGGACAAGTAACTAATTTAGCTATACAACAATCTGAAGCACAGAAATTAAACTCCGCACAATTGATTCCATTATTGGAACAAAACATTGCGATTCAGGAAAATGCTTTAAGTGTTTTAACGGGTTCTTTCCCAGGTGCGAAAGAAAGATCGATCCGTTTGAGTGCTTTAGAAGTAAAAAATAATAACGCAATTGGAATTCCTTCTTCATTAGTAAGCAGAAGACCAGATGTAAAAAGTGCTGAATTAGCGCTTAAAACAGCAAACGCAAACGTCGGTATCACAAAAGCGGATTTATACCCAGCTCTTAGAATTACGGCTCAAGGCGGTTTGAACTCTTTCGAAACGAGCAGCTGGTTTAATATTCCTGCTTCTTTATTTGGAACTGTTGCAGGTGGTTTAACGCAACCCATTCTGAACAATAAAAAAGTGAGAACGCAATATAATATCGCTGTCGCGGAAAGACAAAAAGCAGTTTTAGCTTTCAGACAACAAGTTTTGGTTGCTGTAAGTGAAGTTTCTGATGCTTTGGTAAAAGTGGAGAAATTACAACAGCAAGAAACTTTCTTAAAAGAAAAAGTAAAAACACTGCAACAAGCGATTAAAAATGCCAATTTATTATTCAAAAACGGAATGGCAGAATATCTTGAAGTTTTAACAGCACAAGCAAATCTTTTGCAAAGCGAATTAGAACTTGCAGATCTTAAAAGACAACAACTCACAGCCAACACCGATCTATATCGCGCGCTTGGCGGAGGCTGGAAATAATACCCGTACCCGTTAATTATTTATTTTTTGAGAGGAAAACGCTGTGAGACTTAGGTTTCATGGCGTTTTTTGATTTTTATTTAACCGCAAAGGACGCAAGGGTTTATGCTAGGCACGCCAAGTTTTTTTTAATTTCTCGCAAAGTCGCGAAGTCGCAAAGAAAAGCTTAAAAAACTTTGCGGCTTCGCGACTTTGCGAGAACTATTTAACCCGTTTGCAACAAACAAAAAACTTCTATAATTTAGTCCTTCAAAAAATACCAAATGACTTTCCATAAAGAAACATATCTCAACAATCTGAAAATCAGCATTGAAAGCTACTCTCCCATTTCCGAGCAATCCTGGAAACTTATTGAAAATATAACCGATTTTCAGACTATAAAAAAAGGAGAAACACTTTTACAAAATGGAGAAATCGCTAAAAATCTTCATTTTATTGCAAAAGGAGTTTTGCGCGCTTTTATTACAGATGAACAAGGAAACTTCTACAACAAAAATCTTTTCCTTGAAAATTACATTGCGGGTTCTAAAGTCTCTTTAATGCTTCAAAAGCCTTCAAATTTTACTATTGAAGCTTTGGAGGATTCGATTGTAATCAACATCAATTATAAAAAATATATGGAGTTGATTTACCAAAATGACGATCTCAAAAATTTCTACATTGCGCATTTAGAAAAAAACTGGATAATCGAAAAAGAAGAAAGAGAAGTGGCGCTTGTAATGCAAAATGCTACCGAAAGATATGTCAGTCTTCTTGAAAAACATCCTGATATTGCAGAACGTGTTCCGCTTCTTCATATTGCTTCGCATTTGGGTATTACGCCAACTCAGTTAAGCAGAATCAGGAAAAGCCTCGAAAAGAAATAAAAACTCAACATATGTAAAGGTTTTGCATAAAGGGCAATTTTATCTTTGTTGAATATTAAATGCGTTCAAAATGAAAAATATAAATCTCATAAAAGATAATATTGACAATCTTACCACACTTTGGAAAACGGTTGCCACTCCTCTACTTTCTTACCATGAAAACGATCCGTTTCAATTTAGTCTGATAAAAAATTCTGGATGGCCAAATCGATTATGGTTTCGTGAAGATATTACAGAAGAAAATCTGACGCAGATTCTTGAAATTATTACGGAAAATCCAGGATTGGTGATTCCGTATTGGAATATTTTTGGAAGTAATTCGAATGAAATTTTCGAGAAAAACGGATTTGAAATTCGAAACCAACTTGTCGCAATGGCTTTGAAACTTGGAAAAAAGTTCCCAATTCAAAACAAACTTACTTTCAAAAGAGTTTTAAATGAAGAAGACGCTAAAATTTGGTCTGATATTTATCCACTATCATTTAATTATGTAATCAGTAAAGAAACGTTGGTTCATAATTATGAAAATGTGAAGTTTTATTTGGTTCATTTTGATGAAAAACCAATAGGGACGCTGACTATTTTTCAAACCGGAAAAATTATGGGAATTCATGGAGTTGGCGTAATTCCAGAAATGCGCAAAAAGGGTTTTGCCGAAGAAATCATGAAGTTTGCCATTAATGAAGCTATTGATGCAAATTGCGATTATGCTCATTTGCAGGCTTCGGCTTTAGGGAAAAACATCTACACAAGATTGGGTTTTGAGGATTTGTTTTTGATTACGAATTATTTTTTAAATTCCAATATTTAAAATCCCAAATTCCAATTCGCCACATTTTGTGTCATTGCGAGTAACGAAGCAACCGCATTTGCTAAATTTTACTAATCGTTTATCGTAGTGAGATTGCTTCGTTCCTCGCAAAGACAAATCTTTGTGGTTACTTTCATCGCTACTCTTTGTGGAGCTACTTATGGAGATCCCTCGTTCCTCGGGATGACAAACAGGAAGGGAAAGCGCTTCACAAGAAACAACCAACAACCAACAACCAACAACAAACAACAAACAAACAACAACAAACAACCAGAAACCAAAAACCAACAACCAACAACTAACAACTAACAACTAACAACCCACACTTGTCTCAAATGCCCCTAAATTAGTCGTAAATGTGTATTTTATTAAAGGAAAACATCATTAGATTTGTAATACATTAACTAATAACCTTTTAAAAATTACCGAATGAAAACAACAAAAATCATTTTCTGGACCACTACAATTCTTATTTTTTTATTTGAAGGCGTTATGCCGGCTTTAACTTCTCAATCTGAAATGGCTAAAGAAGGAATCAGACATTTGGGCTATCCTGAATATTTCGGAAACGCTTTAGTCGTATTTAAAATTCTGGGCGTTTTGGCTTTGATTATTCCGCAAGTTCCTGGGCGTGTTAAAGAATGGGCTTATGCGGGATTTGCTTTCGATTTTATTTTTGCTTCAATAAGTCATTTTGCGGTTGACGGAATAGATTTTCAAGGTTTCTTTCCTCTAATTGTTCTGGCAATTTTAATCGTTTCTTATGTAACCTATCATAAATTACAGCGTTATAAAAATATTTCGCTCTAAAAACCAAAACTTTATGATTGAAGTTTTTAAAACAAATGTTCAGGAAGAATCACAATGTAATGTAATCATTGAAACGCTTCTTGAGCATTTTCCAAACAGTTCGATCAACTTCGATTTAGAAGATTGTGATAAAGTCCTTCGTATTCATGCGCCTGCAATTTCGAATACAAAAATTATCGACGTTTTAAATTTTCATGGCTACTCCTGCGAAGTACTCCCATAAAATTAACTGATTTCAAATTACTGATATCTAACATTTTATAATTTTTTATCGTATATTTGAAAGTCTATCATTCCCTAATCTATACAATTTTACTTTAACAGAAAATGTACTGTTGGTTTATTAAAACCTTTCGGCTGGCATTGCTGTTGAATAACTAATTTCTAAAATTTTTAAAATGAAAAGCGCTATTCAAAATACAATATTAGAAACTTACACTAAACTGAGTGATATTCTTTCTGCTTTTTTGGAAGAAGAAATCAATGTTAAGCCTTTTGAAGGAAGTTGGACGGGCGGACAAACGGTGCAGCATAGTATATTGGCTTGTTCTGAAATACCTAAATTATTTGTTGGAAAAACAGAAAAAACAACTCGTGAACCTGATGAAAACATTAAAAAATTGGATGCGATATTTCTTGATTTCAATACCAAATATAAATCGCCAGAAAACATCAAACCTGCTAATATTGAATATGATAAAAAGACATTACTAGCTTCCATAAAAAAAGTTCAAAACGATTTATTTGAAGCTGCTGAAACTTACGATTTAACTTTAACGTGTCTTGATGCACAGATTCCGGGTTGCGAAAATTTCACTATTTATGAGTGGTTGTATTTTGCGATTGTGCATACGCAAAGACATACGCATCAATTAGAATCGATTTACGAAAAGGTCAAAAAGCAATAAATGAAAATTTAATTTAAAATATTTTTTATGAGATCAAAAGTAAGAACTATTGTTTCATCTGGTTTAGTGGCAGGAACTTTAGATATTACTGCCGCTATTTTAATCTACTCGGTGATTCTTCATAAAACAACAGCCGAAAAAATCCTTCAGTCTATTGCAAGCGGAATTTTCAAAAAAGAAGCCTATACGGCGGGAACAGAAATGACTCTTGCAGGTTTGGGTTTGCATTTCTTAATAGCGTTTCTATTCGCCTGGTTTTACTTCAAGATTTTCCCTTATATTCCATTCTTCAGAATCAACACTTTCTTATCTGGATTCTGTTATGGATTTTTTATTTGGGTGGTCATGAATCTTATTGTTCTTCCTATAGTATTTCCAGTTTTACCAGAAAAAAAATTAGATTTTCCGCTTTTGCTTTCAATACTAATAATAGTTCTATGCGTCGGAATGCCGATTGCTTTTATTACGAGGAAATATTACGAAAAATGGTTTTGAGAAAGTGACAAAGAAACAAAGGTTCAAAGTGACAGAGGCTAAAAACCTTTTTCACTTTGAACCTCAATGTATTTTAAGAGAACAACGAACAACCGTACTCAGAGACAACTTTGTCACTCTGTAACTTTGCCCCTGTTCCTGAAAATTTAAACTTTTCTTCTACCTGTAATTAGCGAAATGATAAATAACACTAAAAAGATAAAGAATAAAACTTTTGCGATACTTGCAGCTCCAGCAGCGATTCCACCAAAACCAAAGATTCCTGCTATAATAGCTAGAATTATAAAAATGATTGTGTAACGTAACATAATATTTAGATTTTAAAGTTGGTAAATATGACTATTTTCTAGTCTGTTTTGTTTGTTAATTCAAAGTTCTTTTATTCCTACAAATCCTATTAACTCAAAACGTTTTTTTAATTAACTCAATCAATTAAAAAACAGCATTATACCTATGTTTTTCACTATTACTTTTTAGTCTTACAGAATTACCATGTTTATGCTTTTGAGTTAATTTTTTAATGGATTGGATTAATCGTCGCTCCAGTCTCAGGGTACTTTTGAGTAAAATTTAGAAGAGCGATGAAAGAGGCAAAAAAGCACGGTGTTATTCTAGAAAAAACCGATAGAGCTTTTGAAGAATTAGGTGTTTTGAATCCTGCAATTTATCAGGAAGGCAATAAAGTTCATATGTTTTATCGAGCGGCAAAAAAGGGAAATTTTTCTTCTATTGGATATTGCCGTTTTGAAGGACCAACAACTTTAGCAGAAAGAAACACACAGCCAATTTTTACTCCAGAGTATATTTATGAAATTCATGGTGTTGAAGATCCAAGAATTACGAAAATAGAAGATCGCTTTTATCTGACTTATGTAACCTATGACGGAATTAACGCTTGCGGTGCATTTGCAGTTTCTAAAGATTTGAAAAAATTTAAGAAGAAAGGAATTATTACACCGAAGTTTATACTTCATGATTTTAAAAATCTCATTAAAAAGCATTTACAAAATCCGAGCATTGCAAAGATTTTAGCTTTTAATACGGAAAGAAATTATCCTCTGACCGAAACCATAAAAGAGAACTTATTTGTTTGGGATAAAAACGTAGTTCTTTTTCCAAAGAAAATAAATGGAAAATTTGTTGCTCTGCACCGTCTTTTTCCATCGATTCAGATTTTTTCGTTTGAAAAGAAATCGGAATTAACCGAAGATTTTTGGAAAGATTATTTAAAAAATCTTCCTGATCATATTGTAATGGAACCGAAATATGAGCATGAAACAAGCCATATTGGTCCCGGAGCACCGCCAATCGAAACAGCAGACGGCTGGCTTTTAATTTATCATTCTGCTGAAAAAAGAGAAAAAGGATTGGTCTATCACGCTTCGGCTGTTTTACTGGATTTAGAAGATCCGTCAAAAGTAATTGCAAGACTGCCGAAACCAATTATCACTCCTTCTGAACATTACGAACGACATGGTTATGTAAATTATGTGGTTTTTCCAACAGGAACTGCCATTTTTGATGACCAATTATATATTTATTATGGTGCCGCCGATGACAAAATTGCGGTGGCTTCTTTGAACCTTAACGAGTTATTAACCGAATTAAAACTGCATCCTCATGAAAACAATATCAAATAAATCAAAAATAGTTTTTTTATCTACTTTTCCGCCAACACAATGTGGCATTGCAACTTATACTCAAGATACTATTAAAGGAATTACAGATGTTTACGGTAAATCTATTCAATGTGAAATCTGCGAGCTTGTTGACAAACCTAAAGAAGAGCCAACACAAGCCTATACCTTAAATACAAAAAATAGAGAAGAATATACAAAAGTTGCTGAGGAAATCAATAGTGATGAAGCAGTAAAATTAGTTCATATTCAACATGAATTTGGTTTGTTTGCAGGTAATTATGGAGATCATCTTTTAGATTTTTTAAATACTATTAAAGTACCGGTAACTTATACTTTTCACAGTGTTATTCCAAATCCGAATGACGAATTAAGAACATTCGTAAAATTGCTTTTAAACTACAGCAATTCGGTTTTTGTGATGACAAACAAGTCTAAAGAAATTTTAATTAAAGACTACGAAATTAGCGAAGATATAATCACTTGCGTACCACACGGAACTCATATCGTGGTTTATGAAGCTCCAGAACAAGCAAAAGAAAAATTAGGAATTGAAGACAGATTGGTACTTTCTACTTTCGGACTTTTGGGCGAAGGAAAAAATATCGAAACTGGCTTACAAGCTTTACCTAAAATCGTCGAAAAAGCACCAAACGCTTTGTATTTAATTATCGGAAAAACACATCCAAACTTAATTAAAGATGGTGTAGATCCGTACAGAGACAAACTAGAAGGAATTGTAGAAGAATTAAATCTTCAAAACAATGTTCGTTTTGTAAATCAGTATTTAGATACCGATGAACTTTTAGAATATTTGAAAGCAACAGATATTTACATGTTTACCTCTAAAGATCCAAATCAGGCAGTAAGCGGTACTTTTTCTTATGCGATGGGTTGCGCTTGTCCTATTGTGGCTTCAAAAATTCCACACACAAGAGAAGTATTAACAGAAGATTCTGGAATTTTATGTGATATTGGTGATGCTGATCAATTTGCTGCAGCTGCAATCAAATTAATTGAAGATGAGAACCTAAGACATGAAATGGGAATTAACTCCTTTACAAAAATGAGAGCTTCTTCTTGGGAAAATGTTGGAATTACTCAAATGAATACTTATAAAAAATTGATGGAAAATCCGACAGAAATTAAATTCAGCTATCCAGAAATTCAATTAAAACATATCAAAAAACTGACAACAGAATTAGGTATTGTTCAATTTAGCAAAATCTCAATTCCAGATTTAGATTCAGGTTATACCTTAGATGATAATGCCAGAGCGTTAGTTGCATTTTGTATGCATTATCAATTGACTCAGGATAAGGAAGATTTGGCGTATATATTAATTTACCTGGATTTTATTCAACGTTGTCAACAGCCAAAAGGAGATTTCATCAATTATGTTGATCAGGAAAACCGCGAGCATGTAGAACAAAATGCCGAAGTTAATTTAGAAGATTCTAACGCAAGAGCCATTTGGGCATTAGGGACTGTAGTTTCTTTATCTGATATTCTTCCTGACGCCATTATTAAAAAAGCGGCAAAATGTTTATTGCATTCTTTAAAATGGGCAGAAACTATTCAGTCGCCACGTTCTATTGGTTTTGCAACAAAAGGATTGTATTTATACCATACTGCTGTTCCAAACTTATATGTGGCTGCGATTATCAATAAGTTGAACGCTAAATTGTTGGCCAATTACGAAGATACAGCAACAGAAGACTGGCAATGGTTTGAAAATTATTTAACGTATGGTAACGGAATTCTTCCAGAATCAATGCTTTACGCTTACTTAATAACAAATAAACCAATTTACAAAAAAGTAGCTTTAGATTCGCTGGATTTCTTGATTTCAAAAACATTTGTAAAAGGCAATTTCAAAGCAATCTCAAACAGAAGCTGGTTTCATAAAGGTTCAGAACCACAAGAATTTGGAGAACAACCAATTGATGTTACGTACACAATTATGACTTTAAATGCATTCTATAATGAATTTAAAACTCCTCAATATAAAAAGAAAATGAAAGCTGCTTTTAACTGGTTTTTAGGTAAAAACCATTTAGGACAGATAATGTATAATCCGGTAAGTGGCGGTGGCTACGACGGACTTGAAATGCACAATGTAAACTTAAATCAAGGTGCAGAATCGACTGTTTGTTTCTTAACGGCAAGATTATTAATGGAAAAACTAGCGATGTCGCAATCTAAAGTTATTCCCATAATGAAAACTCGCACTGGAATTGCAATCAATTCATAAAATATAAAGAAGAAGCTAACCAGAGACTTCAACTTTAACCCTAAAAATCCCTTTCTCATTGAAAGGGATTTTTTGTTTACGGCATTTGCGTAACGTAAGTTGTAAAATTTTATTGTATTTATTTCGATGAAAATTATATAAAGTTCCAAAAAAGTTGTATAAGGTTTTTACTTCATAATAAAAGTAAATTTAATATAGAAATCAGAGGTGTTTTTGAACCAGCTGGTTTTTATATTAAAACATTCACCTAAAAACATAACATTTTGATTCTCAATGTAAAAAATATATTCGCCGAAATTGGAGAGACAACGATTTTCGCCAAAAAGTTTTTTAAGGAGGTTTTTATTCCGCCTTACGAGACTAAAGAGTTTTTAAAACAATGTTACATCATCGGATATAAATCTCTACCCTTAGTCGCTATTACGGGCTTTATTATGGGATTGGTTTTAACGCTTCAGTCGCGTCCCACTTTAGTAAAATTTGGAGCAGAATCCTGGCTTCCGGGAATGGTAGCGCTTTCGCTGATACGAGAGATTGCTCCGGTAATTACAGCATTAATTTGCGCAGGAAAAATTTCGTCAGGAATTGGAGCTGAATTAGGATCAATGAAAGTCACCGAACAAATAGACGCAATGGAAGTTTCGGCCGTAAACCCCTATAATTATTTGGTTGTTACGCGAGTTTTGGCTTGTACCTTAATGGTTCCCGTTTTAGTGTTTTTTGCTGATGCTGTTGGAATTATTGGTGGTTATATGGGAATTAACATTCATGGCGATGTCAATTTCTATCGTTACCTAACCCAAATTATTCAATCCTTAGAATTTTTAGATCTTTTTCCGGCAACTATTAAAACATTCTTTTTCGGATTTTTTATTGGCATGATTGGATGTTACAAAGGATTTACAGCTTCAAACGGAACAGAAAGTGTAGGAAACGCAGCAAATTCTGCAGTTGTAACGGCATCATTAAGCATTTTTATAATTGATATGGTAGCCGTTCAAATAACCGATTTATTCTTTTAAAAGATGATGGAAGAAAAATTACATAAAGAACCAAAGAAAAAAGCAAAAGATCAGTCACCGATTATCGAGATTACAGATCTGCATAAAACTTTTGGAAAAGATAATACCATTTTAAAAGGTGTTAATCTGATTTTGAATAAAGATGAAAATCTGGTGGTTCTAGGACGTTCAGGATCTGGAAAATCAGTTACCATAAAATGTATCGTCGGATTGATTGAACCTGATAAAGGCGAAATAAAAGTTTTTGATGAAAATGTGCTTAATATCTCCAAGAATGAGTTGAATGCGATTAGAGTCCGAATTGGATTTTTGTTCCAAAGTGGTGCTTTATATGATTCAATGTCCGTTAGAGAAAATCTCGCTTTTACATTAAGCAAACACAAACGTGATTTAAGTGAAGATGAAATCGAAAAAGAAGTCATGGAAGCACTTGAAAATGTGGGCTTAGCCGAAGCTGTTGACAAAATGCCTTCTGAGCTTTCGGGCGGGATGAGAAAAAGAATCGGTTTGGCAAGAACACTGATTTTAAAACCTGAAATCATTTTGTACGATGAACCTACAACAGGTTTAGATACGATTACTTCAAAAGAAATCAGCGAATTGATTTTAGATATAAAAAACAAACAAAAAACATCTTCTATCATTATTACACACGATATGGCTTGTGCAAAACTGACTGCCGACCGAATTATTGTTTTAAGAGAAGGTGTAATTCACGCCGAAGGAACATACGAAGAACTAGAAAAAGACGAAGACGAATGGGTTCGCTCATTCTTTCAATAAAAATAAAGCAAAATAAATAATAGAAATCATGGAAAAGCAATCAGGATATACTTGGAAATTAGGAATGTTTGTAACAATAGGTTTACTGCTTTTTATAATGGCCGTATATTTTATCGGAAAACAAAAAAACCTCTTCGGTTCAACCTTTCATATCAGTTCACAATTTAAAACAGTAAGCGGTTTAGAAGTGGGGAACAACGTTCGTTTCTCCGGAATCAACGTCGGAACGGTCGAACAAATTCAACTTAAAAACGACTCAACAGTAATTGTTGTGATGGTAATGAAAGACGAAGTTCGAAAATTCATTAAGACTGATGCAACAGCAAGCATTGGTTCTGACGGATTAATGGGCGATAAAGTTTTAACCATTACTCCAGGAGCAAAATCTCAAACCATTATTTCAGATAACGGACAGATTGCTTCTGTTGACGGAATCGAGATGAAAGACATCATGAAAAGCGTAAAGAAAAGCGTGGACAATATCGGCGTGATTTCAGACGAAATTGCGATTTTCAGTCATAGCATGAACAACGGAAACGGAGCCTTGGCAAGATTGGTTAAAGATGATAAAATGGCCAACAGTGTTTCTAACACTCTTGAGAATCTAGAATCTGGAACAAAAGGTTTCAGTGATAATATGGAAGCTGCAAAAAGTAATTTCCTTTTGAGAGGGTATTACAAGAAAAAAGAAAAGCAAAAAGCTAAAAAAATAGAAGAAGCCAAAGAGAAAAAAGAAGAGGCGCTGGAAAAACAGCAAGAAGAAAAGGAAAAAGCAGCTAAAGAAAAAGAGAAAAAAGAAAAAGAGCTTAAAGAACAAAAGGAAAAAGAATTGAAACAAAAAGAAGAGGACGCCAAAAAAGCAGAAGCAGATAAGAAAAAATAATTTTAAGAACAGATGTAGCATTTAATATTTAACGATTATAACTTATAACATACGAGCTATTCCTTATAACTCACACTTATAACTTATAACCTGTTATTGATCTGTTCTATTTTTTTTAATTCTAAATTTTGACTTTCAATTACTTCCCAATTTAATAACTGGAAAAATTGATTTATATGCCTATTACATTCAAACATACAGCCCTAAAAACTTTAAAAATCACTGCGATAACTATCGCAGTGATTTTGTTTTTGTTATTTATTATTCCGTTGCTATTTCCTGGAAAAATTGCTTCGGAAGTAAAGAAAATTGCCAACGAACGTCTCGATGCAAAATTGGATTTTACAAATTCAAAATTATCCTTTTTTACTCATTTTCCGTCATTAACCGTTTCGTTAGACGAATTGTCGCTTACGGGTTCTAAACCTTTTAGCAATGATACTTTATTGAAAGCCGATCAGGTTGCTTTTGGAATCGATATTAAAAGACTTCTTTTTAATAATGAAGTAAAAATCAACAAACTTTATGTTTCTGATGCATTGATTAATGTAATGGTCAACGAAAAAGGTCAGGCAAATTATAATATTTATGTTGCTCCAGAAGACAGAAAAGACAAAAAAGATGATCCAAATAATCCAGAAGAAGGTACTGCTATAAAACTGGAACGCATTGACTTAGAAAATTGTCACGTAAAATACAACGACCGCTCTGCCAAAATTTTGGTTGATGCACAAGGTTTCAATTATGTTGGAAAAGGGAATCTGAGCGAAGATATTTTTGACCTTGCCACAGACGCCCGAATTGATAATCTGGATTTCTATTACGACAGAACGGGTTACATTCGAAAAAAAGAAGTCCGTGCCGATTTAATTACCAGAATCAACACCAATTCCCTTTCTTTTATTCTTCAGAAAAATGAATTGCGTATTAATAAATTGCCTCTAAAATTTACTGGTTTATTTACCATTTTACGAGATGGATATAAAATCGATATTAAAGCTGCTTCAGAAAATTCGACGGTTAAAGATTTACTATCTGTAATGCCTCCGGAATATTTGACTTGGCTGGAAAAAACAGAAATCTCAGGAAAAAGTGATTTATTATTGACTTTTAAAGGGGATTATAATGTTGCCAAAAAACAAAAACCAACTCTGGCTTTCAACCTTAAAATTAATGAAGGTGCAGTAAATTATAAAGATGCTCCCGTTCCTTTGAAAGATTTTCAAATGGATTTGGGTGCGAAGCTTTCGTCTTTAGATACAGAACAATTAACGGTTGATCTTAAAGCTTTAAAATTTAAAGTTGGAGAAAAAGATTACTTCAACGCGTATTTACACAGCAAAGGTTTGACAGAAATGAACATTGATGCCAGTGTAAAAGGCGCATTGGATCTTGCTGTTGTAGATGCTGCTTTGGGTTTGAGTGATTTTGATGTGAAAGGAATTTTAAAAACCGACATTAAAGCGAAAGGACTTTTTAGCACTTCAAAAAAATTATTTCCCAAAACTATCGGCGGAATTTCATTGCGAAACGGATGGTTGAAAACGAAATATTATCCAAATCCAATTACCGATATTACTTTTGTGGCTAATATGCTGAATAAAGCAGGAACTTTTCAGGATTTGATTGTAGCAGTTGCGCCTGCTTCCTTCACTTTTGAAGGAAATCCCGTTTATGTAAGTGCTGCTTTATCAGATTTTAATGATTTGGCTTATAATGCCAAAATCAAAGGAGAATTAAACGTTGGAAGAATTTATCAGGTTTTCTCAGAAAAAGGCTTGGATTTAACGGGTTACGCCAAAGCCGATCTTTCACTAAAAGGAAAACAAAGTTATGCGACTACAGGTCAATATGATAAGTTGGATAATAAAGGAACTTTGATTCTTAAAAATATAAAAGCAACATCCCAATTATTTCCGAAAGCATTCTTTATCAAACAAGGAAATTTCCGTTTTCAGAATGAGAAAATGTGGTTTGAGAAATTTAATGCTTCTTACGGAAAATCTGATTTTGACATCAACGGTTATTTGCTAAATACAATCAATTATTTCTTAGAATCGAACGGAACTTTGAGCGGCAATTTCAACTTAAAATCAAAACTGATTAATGTTGATGAGTTTATGGCGCTTAAAGAAGGAGAAAACAAAGAGAGAACTCTTGCTGTAGATTACGCCAAAGAAGATCACCCAAAAATGAGCGGTGTGGTTATTATTCCGAAAAATTTAAATGTGAGTTTGAATGCAAATGCCGACAAAGTAGAATACAACGGATTGGTAATCAATAAACTTAATGGAAAAACAGGCGTTAAAAAAGAAGGATTTTACTTAGAAAACATTAACTTTAACATTATTGATTGCATTGTAGGCGTTAACGCTTTTTATAAAGACGAATCTCCTACTTCTGCACATTTTGATGCGCATTTTACTGCTAAAGATTTTGATGTACAAAGGGCCTATAAAGAGATTCCGATGTTTCATGATATGGTTTCTGCAGCAGAAAAAGCACACGGAATAATTTCTGTCGATTATAAAGTCAAAGGAGATTTGGATGGAAATATGGGACCAATTTATGCTTCTTTGAACGGAGGCGGAACTATAAATCTGAGAGATGTAAAAATTCAGGGGCTAAAATTATTTGACGGAATTAGTTCTAAAACAGGTCAGAAAGGTTTAGATAATCCTGATCTGAAGGGAATTGAAATCAAATCGACAATCAATAACAATCTTATTAATGTTGAGCCATTTACCTTTAAGGTTGCAGGTTTTAAACCTACCATAAAAGGAACTACAAGCTTTGACGGACTTCTGGATATTAGGATGCGTTTGGGTCTTCCCCTATTCGGAATAATCGGATTTCCAATTGTAATTACAGGAACGCATGAAGCGCCAAAAATTAAGATTTTCAGTAAAACAGGACAAGAAATTGATCCGGCGGTTTACGACGAAAAACATAATAAAGTTTTGAAAGAGGAAAAAGTCAGCAAACCTAAAGCTAAAAAATAGTCAAAATGAAAAAGCAAGAACACAAAAACGGATTTTTCGAAAGGTTTGCTTCCAAAGTTGCGAAAGCGACTGGAAGTACAGCTGCTTTTATTAGCGCTTTTATAATCGTGATTGCATGGGCTGTTTCGGGTCCGATTTTCAATTATTCTGAAACGTGGCAGTTGGTAATCAATACCGGAACCACCATTATTACTTTTTTAATGGTTTTCCTGATTCAGAAAGCACAAAATAAAGATTCACTTGCCATTCAATTAAAATTAAATGAATTAGTTGCATCTAATGAAGCGTCTAGTAATAGCCTTGTCGACATAGAAAGCATGACGGAACAAGAAATGATCATCATTCAGAAATATTACAGAAGATTAAGCGAATTGGCTAAAAAAGAAAAAAGTATCAAATCGTCTCACTCAATTGACGAAGCACAAGAACTTCATAACAAAAAACATAAAAAAAATAAAACCAAGGACAGCAAAAACGAATCTTTAAATAACCCAAAATGAAATTACGCTCTACCGAAACTTACTGGCCTTTAAAAAATGCCATGAAACAAAGTTATCCCTCAATAGATTCTGACATTACAACCGATATTTTGATTATTGGTGGCGGAATTACGGGTGCTTTAATGGCTTACAAATTATTAAATGAAGGCAAAAAAATTGTTTTAGTAGACAGAAGAGATGTTTGCAGCGGAAGTACTTCAGGAAGTACTGCCTTATTACAATACGAAATTGATGTTCCATTACATCAGTTAATCAAACTTCGCGGTGTAAAATGTGCCGTCGAAAGTTATCAAAATGGCAAAAAAGCTATTTTCGATCTTAGAAATATTATTGACAGCGTTGGGTGCGATTGTGGTTTTGAATTTAAAAAAAGCATCTATTTTACCACAGTTAAAAAGGATCTGCCTTTTTTAAAAAATGAATATAAAGCCAGAAAACAACATGCATTTGAAGTAAGTTGGCTAAACAGATCTGAATTACAAAAAATGGGTTTAAATGCCATTGCAGCAATCGAATCTAAGACGGCCGCAGTTATGGATCCTTTTAAATTAGCAACCGATTTATTATTTCATTGTCATGAAAAAGGAATGCAGATTCTTGACCGTACAAATATTGCCAACATTCAACATCAGAAAGGCCGGATTATTGCAACAACTGATAGCAAATTTACCATAAAAGCCGATCACATCATTCATTGTACTGGTTATGAAAGTACGGAAACACTTCAGGAAAAAGTAGTCGATTTAAAGAGCACTTTTGTGATTGCATCAGAAAGTCAGCCTGATCTTTCAGAGAGTTTTAAACATGCTATATTTTGGGATACAGCAACTCCTTATCACTACATTAGAACGACAGATGACAACAGAATCATTATGGGCGGAGGCGATGAAGATTTTAAAGATGTCAATAAACGCGATAAAATGATTCCGAAAAAGGAAAAATATTTATTAAAACAATTCTCAAAAAGATTTCCAGATTTAGATTTTAAAATTGATTATTCCTGGGCCGGAACTTTCGGTGAAACCAAAGACGGACTTCCCTATTTCGGAAAACCAAATTCTAGAAGAAATGAGCATTATTTTTTAGGTTTTGGCGGTAACGGAATTACATTCAGCGTAATGGGAATGAACGCCATTTTAGATTCCATCAACAACAAAAAAAATACAGATTTAGAGTATTATAGATTTGGAAGATAATTTCTTTTAAAGCGACAAAGGTTCAAAGTTACAAAGTTACAAAGTTTTTAAAACTTGATACTCTGCAACTTTGAACCTTTGCACTTTTATATATTATGCTTTAGAGCTAACAACACTACTTTTTTTGAGAGGTTAAGTCCCAAGATTCTAAGTTGCTAAGTTTTCTTCTCAGAAACTTACTAACTTAGAATCTTAGCAACTTTATATATCATGCTTTAGAGCTAACAACACTACTTTTTTTGAGAGGTTAAGTCCTAAGATTCTAAGTTGCTAAGTTTTCTTCTCAGAAACTCACTAACTTAGAATCTTAGCAACTTTATATATTATGCTTTAGAGCTAACAACACTACTTTTTTTGAGAGGTAAGTCCTTAGATTCTAAGTTGCTAAGTTTTCATCTCAGAAACTTCCAAACTTAGAATCTTAGCAACTTTATATATTATGCTTTAGAGCTAACAACACTACTTTTTTGAGAGGTTAAGTCCTAAGATTCTAAGTTGCTAAGTTTTCTTCTCAGAAACTTACTAACTTAGAATCTTAGCAACTTCATATATCATGCTTTAGAGCTAGCGACTTTATTTTTGGCAAAGGTTCAGCATAAGTAAAGACAAAGTTTTAAACCTTTGTTGCTTTGTAGCTCTGAATCCTTCTACCTATATATATTAAGCTGTAATAGCTAACGAATTCAAATTAAACTTATATTCTTTTGGACTGCAATTGTATTTTTGTTTGAAGATTTTTGAGAAATAACTTCTACTTGTAAATCCGATGCAATACACGATTTCAGAAATATTAAGATCTGAAGTTCTGATTAGAATTTCTGCTTTCAAAACTCGCATGTGAGTGATATAATCATTTACAGTACGGTTGTGAATCATCTTGAAACCTTCCTGAAGTTTGTTCGGAGAAAGTCCCGATTTTTTACTCAAAGATTTGATAGAAAATGCTTCTTCCGGATTTGCTTTAATAAATTCCGAAAGCTCTTTTACTTCTTCCAATTCTCTCAAAGTCAAACCGTTTGATTCGTTTGCAAAAGCATGCAAATCGTCAGAATGTTGTTGAATTTCCATTGCCAGAATGATTCTCATGATTCCTTCTTTCAATAAATTTCTAACTACTCCAGTTTGTGTAATCGAATCAAGTTGCTCGATTTTCTCCGCAATTTGTAGATTATAAGACCCAATGTAAAAGAAGTCCTGAACCAAATTATTTTCAAAGAAAGTATCTCTAACTTTTTGATTTAAAGAAAGTGATTGCTCTTTAGCATCAATCTGATTTCCAACAATAATTAAGGTTAATTTTGTTTTCTTTCCTTTTTCAAAAAACAAAACATTATCCTGATTTTCTTTAGAAGTTACAATAGCTGTTTGAAAAGTTTTCAATTTTCGCTCTTCGCCGTTTAATCCAAAACTATGCGAAAGATTTCCTTTCGAACAGTATGCAAAATATATTGGTGAAGATTTTATGTTCAAAATATCCAATCTGACATCTGTCGAAAATGTCATATCAAACTGAACGTACGAAATATTATCATTAAAAGAAGCACCAATAATAGAACCTTCGGCAAAACTATTTTCTACCTCTAGTGTATATTCGTCTAAGTCAAAAGTCACCTTTCCTCCAAAATTTGTATGAAGTTCATCAAACATATTTTGGTTTTTCTCTGTATTTATAGTAACTATTTTCATGGTTGCCGGATTTAAATTCTATAATAATCAAACAGATTTTGTCTCCTAAATCTGAAATTCAAAATTACTCCAATAGCACACCAATTTTGTTATACAATTTTTCCCTTTTGTTTTATAATTCCTTATAAAATGCCTATTTTAACATAACTAGAAAATCGACAATATATAAGTATGAAAAGTTTCTCATTTCCACCGATAAGTTCACCCACTTCCAAAATACTAATTTTAGGAACAATGCCTGGAACAAAATCTTTAGAGCTGAATCAATATTACGGCCACAGTCAGAATAATTTTTGGAAATTTATGTTTCCTATTTTGAAAGAAGAATTCTCTCAAGACTATGAAGTAAGAAAAAATTTATTAATTAAAAACAACGTTGCAGTCTGGGATGTCTTACAATTTTGTGATCGCGTTGGAAGTCTGGACAGCGCCATCAAAAATGAAATTGCAAATGATTTTGAAGAATTTCTAAAAACACATGCTCAAATAACCGCCATTCTTTTTAATGGACAGAAAGCAGCAGCGTTTTTCAAAAAATATGTTCACTTAAACAAAGAGTATCAAACTTTTACACTTCCCTCTACAAGTCCGGCGAATGCCAGCAAGGCTTTTCAAAGCAAATTAGACGAATGGAAAATCATCGAAACCTTATTATAAAGAGGCAAAAATTATACAATTAATATATACATATTGGAATCATGTAACTTTTTAGGTTTAAAGTATAACAAATTACAACTACTCTTAAACTAATTTTACATCTAAGAAAAGCAAGCAATATTGAAGATTTGAAAATCGAAATGAAAAAGCTTGATTCTTATTAAAATTGAAAAAGCAAACTGTAAAAAGTTTTGACTATAAAGAGAACATTGGTTATGTTAGTTTATTTTTGGGAAAAAGCTACTCTATAGAAATATAGAGTAGCTTTGTTTTTATACCACACCTACTTAAATGAAAAGCGTATGAAAATTCAAACTTATGACAACCATATTCGGTTCTATACACCACATCATTTTATTTATTATCCCGTATTAACTGTTTTCCTAATTGCCAGTATTTACCTGAGTATTACGACAGAAGATCATCTTATTTGGGCATTTATCAGCGTAGGTTTTATCTTTTTATTTGCCTTGGCTCTTATGCTTCGCCAACATTACGCGCTGATACTTCAAAACAGGATTGTACGTTTAGAAATGCGTTACCGTTACTTTACTTTAACCGGCAAACGCTTCGAAGAAATCGAATACAAACTTACAGACGATCAAATATTTGCGTTACGATTCGCACCCGATAGCGAATTAATTCCGCTTATAGAAGATGTCTTAAAAAACAATCTAACCGGAGACGCCATCAAAAAAGCAATCGTACACTGGAAAGCAGATTATTACCGCGTGTAAAAAAAATCAAAAAGCAAATTCAAAAATCAAAAATCAATTGCAATCGCAATAAAAAAAACTCAATTTGAAATTTTCAGATTGAGTTTTTTTTATTGAATTTTTTTGAATTTGATTTTTGCTATTGATATTGATTTTTGAAATTGCTATTGATTTTTGAATTTGCTATTGATTTTTGAATTTGCTATTGATTTTTGAATTTGATATTGATTTTTGAATTTGATATTGCTATTGATTTTTGCTATTGATTTTTCTTCTTATTGAAAAGGAGGTAAAAAAGAAACAATCCGATCCAAACTATTGCAATTACGATAAAGTAGATTCCGACAATGTTCGGATGCAGAAAATTTGGTTCATAAAACAACTTATTTAGAGTTTTAAATTTTTCAGATAAAGCCTTTCTGTCAAAATTATTTCGAATTCCGTTTAACGGTTCATAAATATTTTCTTTGTAATGATAAACATCCTGCGTCAATTTCTTCGGAATCAGATTCGTTTCAATATTTAATTTTTTGAAAATAGTATCCAATCTTTGAAACTCATAAGTAAGCGAATCTTTCTTCGACTTATACAACAAATTATAACGATCTATTGCTGCCTGACGTTTCTGCTTATTAATCGAATCCCCTTTTACCGCGCTGAATAAAGAATTGTTTTCCAAGAAAATACAAATATCCGAATCATGATCAGGATGCACCGGAAGACCTTTAAAAATAATTTCTGTACTATCTTTTATAACTCTTTTAGAAATAATTCTTTTGTACAATTCCTGCTTATCAAAACCTAAAATATTCAGAATACTATCTGCTTTATTGGTCGTTTTATCAAAACTGCTCGTCAAAGCTTTTATCGTATCAATACTATAATAATTCGTTTCTGTAATCGGATATTCGCCACCAGAAATCGTGACTTCCTCCTTAATTACCGGATAAGGTTTCGGGTATAAAATATTCTCATAATTAAACAATTTTTCTGAACTGTAAGAAGTATAACCATACAAAAACGGATTCAGAACATTCAACAGCTTTTTATCTTTATTAAAATCATTTTCAGACAATTCCGATTTTAATTTCGCATTCATCCCGAAACTGTAACTGATAAAAAAAGAAAAAGTCAAAAAGGAAATCAACAACAAAAAAGCAGAAATTTTCAACAAATTCAAACCTTTATAGCTTTCTCTAGAATGATTTTTAATCAGGAAAATCAGAAACAATAATAAAAACAATCCGCTTACAAAGAAATGCGAAATCGAAACGTCATCATAAAATTTGAATCTGTAGAATTCCGTATAAATATCAATTTTTCCAATGCCTTCAAAGGTGAAATAACCATACAAAAAATAAGCAATGTGAATTAGGGCTAATACAATAACAGATTTTATGAAGTAACGTTTTAAGTTTTTAGTCATGGAAAAAGGTTGTAAGTTGGTAAGGTTCTAAGATTCTAAGTTGCTAAGATTCTAAGATACTAAGTTTTTAAGTACAAAGTTTAATTTATTTTCTAAAAAAAGACGCACTAAAGTGCGTCTATATAAAAATTGAGTAAAACCTCAGAACCTTAGAATCTTAGCAACTTAGAATCTTAGACCTTTACTTAACTTCAAACCCTTCTTTTACAATTTCTCTTTCGACTTTACCAATCAACTTATTCGTTTTACCTGTTAATTTTTCTTTTTTCCAATCGCCTTTTGCATACAGGATCAAAGTAATCAAAGCCGTTAAAACTGTTGAAATCGGAAAAGCATACCAAATTCCAATTTTTCCAAGCGGAGTATTGTGAGATAAAATAAAAGCCAGTGGAAATTGTAAAACCCATTGCGAAACCAAAGTAAGAATCATAGGCAGTTTTGTATTACCAACAGCGCGGAAAACGCCCATTAAACAAAGTTGCAAACCTAAAAATCCCCAAGAAAGACAAGTAATTCTCAAAAACTCAGTTCCGCCTTCGATAACTGCCTGGTCATTCGGAACAAAAAAAGCAATTAAATAAGGAGCCAGAAAAAAAGCAAGAACTCCAAGTCCTGTTAATAATCCGAAACCTAAATAAGCGCCAAGTTTGCCAATTTTTGCCGCGCGTTCTATATTTCCCGCGCCAATATTTTGTCCGACCAAAGTCGCAATTGCCATTGATAATCCCAAAGCCGGAATCAAAATCAGCTGAATCAAATTAGATCCTGCACCGTACGAAGCAACCGTCAAAGTTCCGAAACGCACAATCAAAAAAGTAATTGTCATCATTCCCAACGCTCGCATCGATTGTTCAATTGAAGAAGGAAATCCGATTTCAAAAGCTCTTTTAATGTGTTTAAAATCAGGTTTAAAATCTGAAATACGAAGATGAATGCCATGTTTTCCTCGAAACAAAATCACAAAACCAATAATAATCGCCAAAAGCTGCGTAAACAAAGTAGCCAAAGCCGCACCTTTGACACCCATTGGCGGAATGAAATTCCATCCGTAAATAAACAACGGATCCAGAATAAAATTCAAAATAACGGTTCCTAAAACAATATACACCGGCAAAGTAACACGCCCAACTCCACGCATAATGGACTGGAAAATCATAAATCCGAAGCTAAAGACCAAACCAATAAAAGCAACCCTCATAAATCCCAAAGCATCATTATAAACCGTGGGCGTAACTTTCAGCAAGTATAAAAAATACGGACTCAAAATATAACCAATAATCGACAATACCACCGAAACGATAATCACCATTGATAAAGTCTGCGCGGCGACATGATTAACCATTTCCTGATTTCCGGCACCAAAATATTGCGCAATTAAAATCGAACCTGCAATAGCCAATCCGGTTCCTAAAGCAATAGTTAAAAATATTACAGGTGTACTAATTGAAACGGCTGCAACGGCATCTCCGCCCAATCGCCCCACCCAAAACGCATCAACCAATTGATAGGCGGCTTGTAATAAATTGGCAATCATAATCGGAACCGCCAATTTTAATAATGAAGAAAGAATTGGTCCTTCTAATAATTCGTTTTTTTTCATTTATTCAAAAAATATAATTAAAAATTAAGTTGACATATCAACTTTTTGCTTTCAAAAAAAATTAAAGTGTTTCTAACTTGTCTGCATACGATTTTACAATTTCGAGAGCTTCAATTCTTTCTTTCGGAGAAAAAACAGACATCACCTCATCTTCTGCCCTTTTCATAAGAGAACGAATCTCTTTTGCTAACGTAAATCCTTCCTCTGTAAGAGTTACAACATTTTTTCGCTTATCGATTTTATCTTTCACCACCTCAACCAAATTCTTCTTTTCGAGAGCAGTAATACTTCTTAAAATCGACGATTTATCACGCATTGTTTTATCCGATAATTCTCTTTGTGAAAGTCCTTTATGGCGCAAAATCATTAATAAAGGCAATTGCTCTAGCTGCAACGTTATTCCAGATTCTGTCATTAAAGCGTTCGTTCTTCTAAAAATTGCCCGCTTCATGCGATGAATCTGAAAGAAGAAACTATCTGCTATTTCTTCTTTCAAAGTGCTAGAAACATTTTCATTATCTCTCTTTATTTTATCCATAATGCAAATTTACAAAAAAAGGATGACATGTCAACTAATTTAAAAATGAAAATATTATTTAATTAATTATCAATACTTTAAATAACAAATAACATGTAAAAAAATAAATTTGAAAGATAATATTTACTAACTTTAATGTTAAATATTACCTAATCAAATCTAAAAACTAATCTGATGAAAAAATTATTATTTTTTTTGGTAATGACCCTACTCTACATTCCGTTACATGCGCAGACATTTGCAGAGAATAATTCAATTGAAAATTTAACGACTGTAAAATTTGAAACTGAAAATTTTCAGGACAATTATGCCGATGACCTTCCTTGGCATGCCAGAAGGTTTAAGTTTACAGTCGGTGCTTTTTTTCCGGTCAATAACACTCAAGTTAAAGTTGGTCGCAACGGAAATGAAGGAACAGAAGTCGACTTGGAGGATGATTTAGGATTTGCAAAATCAAGCACCTCATTTATGGGAACCTTCGACTGGCGAATTTCCAGACGATCAAGACTAGGACTTGAATATTTTGTTCTTAACAGAACAGCGTCGAAAACCTTGGAACGCGAAATTACTTTTGGAGACAATACTTATAATGTCAATGCACGTGTGAGTTCATTTTTTGACGTACAGATTGCCAGAATTTATTATGGCTATGCTTTTTTGTCAAAACCTAAATACGAAGCCGGTTTATTAATCGGAGCCCATGTTCTTTTTGGAGACGTAGGTTTACGCGTAGATGCGCAACAGGCAAGTGGCGAATATCGAGATAATTTTGCTTTTACAGCACCGCTTCCTGATGTTGGAATTTGGGGCGAATTTGTGTTGAGCAAACGTTTCGGCTTATTTGCTAATGCCAATTATCTGGCAGCAAAAGTCGATAATATAAGCGGTAGAATCGTAAGTTACAATATCTCTGTATTATATAATGTATATCAAAATTTCAGTTTAACCGCAGGATACAATGGCCTGAACTTTAGAATTGACGACAAAGAGGAACGTGTAAATGGATTTTTAAAATGGGGTTATAATGGACCAACTATAACAGCAACTTACACTTTCGGAAATCATGTGAAGCTGTATAGACATTAAGGTTGGTTTTGTTTCAGGTTTCAGGTTTCAGGTTATTAACTTTGAACATAATATTTAGATCTTCAACAAAACCTGAAACTTGAAACTTGAAACAAAAAAAATAAACCCAATAACTTTTCAGCCATTGGGTTCATTACCAAACTTAAACTTATTTAACTCAAAAAAACTCATTTCTCGATTGGAGAAAATTTTATCGCTGTTCCTCCGCCAGCTGCCAATTTTATGTTTAATACGGTTTTGCTGTTTACTTTTTGTTTCGAGATCGTCACCGGATACGGATTTGTTTTATAATTTGCTCCTGCTCCATCTGCGTAAATTGCTGCTTCGTATTCTTTGTTTTTGTCTAAGAAAGAAAGTGTTACTTTCAAATCTCTTTCATTTCTGTTCGTTATAGAACCTAAATACCAATTTTTCTCGTCCCAATCTTTACGAGCAATTGTGGTGTATTCGCCAATTTTTGAATCTAAAACTTTCGTGTCAGACCAAGTGCAAGGCACCTCTTTTATAAATTGAAATTCTGGTTTTCCTTCATAATTTTCAGGTAAATCTGAAGCCATTTGCAACGGACTGAAAATAATTACATACAACGCCAATTGATTCGCCAAAGTCGTCTGCACTTTTGCTCCGGAAGGTGTTTTATAATCAAAATTGAAGTTCCCCGGAGTATAATCAAAAGGTCCTGAAAGCATTCTGGTAAAAGGCAAAGTCGTTAAATGTTCTGGTGTATTTCCTCCGTCTACAGACCATGCGTTATATTCTTGTCCGCGTCCGCCTTCTTGCGACATAAAGTTCGGATAAGTACGTTGTAAACCGGTTCCTTTCATTGGTTCGTGGTTGTCAATCATAATATGATATTTCGCCGCCGTTTCGATTACTTTTCTATAATGACGCGCTCCATATTGGCTATCATGCCATTCTTTTTTATCTAAAAATTTGTTTACATAACCCGTTTTAACCGAATTCACGCCCATTTTTTGATACAGTTTGAAAGCATCTTCTAACTGACTTTCGTAGTTTTTGGTTGCTCCAGCCGTTTCGTGATGTCCAATTAAACGAACATTTTTCATAGCTGCGTATTTGGTAATTTCTTCCAAATTAAAATCTGGATATGCTTTTGTAAAACTAAAAGCCGATCCGTCGACTGTCCAGTCGCCGTCCCAACCTTCGTTCCAGCCTTCGACTAAAACGCCATCAAAATTGTTTTTCGCAGCAAAATCAATGTATTCTTTTGTGTTTTTGGTTGTTGCGCCATGTTTTGGTCCTTGTCCCCAAGTGTATTTTTCTAAATGCATTCCCCACCAGATTCCGATATATTTTGAAGGCGTAATCCAAGATAAATCTTCAATTTTTGATGGTTCATTTAGATTCAGCATAATGGTTGAAGTTGCTACTGCTCCAGGGGTTGCACCCACAACAATAGTTCTCCAAGGTGTTTTAAAAGGCGTTTCTGCATATACTTTTACACCATCAGCCCACGGCACTAAATCACTTTTGTATTGTTTGTCTGTCGTTTTCAAAAGCGTCATCGAAGCAAAATCGGTTAAATTTGCTTCGTGAATTGCCACATACAATTTGTCTTTGGTTTCAAAAGTTGCCGGCGTATTAATGGTATCGGTTTTACTCATTAACGTTTTGCGGTATTCACTTTCGTAATAACTGTTTTCACGGTGAACGGGAATCCACCAAACTTCGTTATTGTCTTTAAAAGTAAATTGCGTTACTTCATTAGAAATTTTGACTTTTCCTAAATTCGGCTGTTTTGGAAATTCATATCGAAATCCGACGCCATCATCAAAAACCCTGAAAATAATATCCACCAAACGCTCCTCGCCTTTTGCTTCTTTTAAATGAACAATCAATTCGTTATGATGATCTCTTACTTTTTTGAATTCGCCCCAAGGCTGTTCCCAAGTTTGATCTGCGGATTTTTCTTCCGTGGAAACGACTTCAAAACCATCCGTCATTTTAGCTATTCCTTGAAATTCAAATCCCATGAGAGAAGGCTCGATAACCGATTTTCCATTAGAATAAAAACTATATTGCGGCTGACCAGTTGGCGTTAATTCAAAAATTAATTCAGAGACTTTTTCCGGTGAACTGATTTTATACGTTTTTTTAGTACTGCAGGCCATCATCACGATTGATACCAGCGCAATTATGCAGTAGCTATATTTTCTGTTTTTCATTATTTAAATGGTATTTATTACAGCGCCAATTATATTTCGCTCATTATTTGTTTTGCTTTTGCAGGTTGCATCGAAATAAAATAATTAAATGCCTGATCGAGTTTTTTCTGAGCAGCTGCATTTCCTTTTTTTGCTACACGTAATTCATATAATTTGCTGATGTCTGGAAATATGCTTTCGGTATTTTTTACTCCAGCAAAAGTTTTTATTTTTTCAATGAATGAATAACCGAATTCAACTGTTGGTTCAATCATGGTTCCTTCTCCGAAATCATTCCATGTAATCATCTGAATGTAATTGACGTTTGCATTTTTTGCTAGTGTAAGTGTTTCTTCTAAAGTTGCTCCACTTTTATGATCGATGGTCCAGCCAATTGCTGCTCCGCCTCCACCTTCGGCATAAAAATCTTTAAAACCCGGATAAGCACTTCCCATTGCAACGCCTAATTTTGGTTTTGTATTGGTATAAAAATTAGTCAGGAAACTATTGTCTTTGTACACCCACGCATACTCGCCAGAAGCATTGTCTCCAGCTTTTACAGAATGATCCCAAAGCGTTAGGAAAGTTGGTTTTGTTGTCAAAGTATTGAAAACATTTGTCCATTCTGCAGGTGTCTGCAAAACGATTGGTCCAAAATTCATCAATAATGGTTTGCCATTAATTTTGATATAATTAGCATCAGTAAAATAATTATTTTGTACATAAGCCAAATCTGTTTTTGCTGCGCTTGTTACCGAAATTGCTTTTCCGGCATTGACAACATTGGTTAAAAATCGATCTTCGTATACAATGGCATATTCTAAACCTACTTTTTCTAACATTTCAATTAGCTGTTCTGTATTTTCTTTGACCATTCGATAATCGTTAACGTCGTAAGTGCCATACCAATCAATTAGAATTCCATCAATTCCTGAATATTTCATCAACAATAAATGATTTTCGATCACACTTTTATCGCCTGAATGGTACGGTCCAATTAGCGGATAATAATACGATGCAATTTCTCTGCGTCCGCTTGCGTTTACATTGTTCGGATTTTTATTTGCCATTGTCCAGTGATATCCCCATTTTTTGTCGGCACTGCTTTCGTTGGTTTCAAACCACGGCATATAATGCATATAAATTTTGGTGCTGTTGGTTTTCTCAATCGCAACAGGCGCTGTTTTTTCTGGTTCTGTTGGTTTATCTGAACCGCTGTCATCACTGCTGCAACCAGCAACCATCACAATGTTCATTAAACCAAAAACCAATGATGTGATATATCTTTTCATATTGATGTATTGTTTATTTTTTTGCCACAGATTAGAGGATTTAAAAGGATTCTCTTTAAAATTTTGAAAGAATTTGTTTCACGCAGATTTAAAAAGATTTGTGCAGATTCATAAAGATTAAATATTCTTTGTTTTAATAGAAATCTGCTTCAATCTGCAATAATCTGCTGAATCTGCGTGAAATAAAATCATTTTATATCATTAAAAAAAACTTTAGTAAATTCTTAAAAATATGTCAGCCTTCCACGACTAACCAACATGGAAGACTGACATTCAATAACCTAATACCCAGGATTCTGTTTTAGGTTTTTATTTGTTGTTAGCACTGAACTTGGAATTGGAAAAATAGCTCTGTATTTCTCAGTTGCACCTTTTTCCCACCATGGCAAAAAGAAGGTTCCGAAACGAATATTATCTGTTCTTCTTCTTCCTTCGAATGTGAATTCTTTCAACAATTCCTGATCAATAAATGCAAGATCGATTGTTGTAGGCATTTCTTCTCCGGCACGTGTAACCACTTGTTGCAAAAATGGTCTTGCAGCCTCTGGCGAACCTAAACGAACGTAACATTCTGCTTGCATCATCAAAATTTCTGCATAACGGATTAAGACGAAATCGTGATCACGCTCCCATTGTTCTCCGGCTTTCATTTCATATTTCGCTAGACGAACACCTTCATTTTCTTTCGCATCTGTCAAACTTGTTAGGTTTTCTGTATAGGTCAACTTTTCTCCGTTATCCATCATAATTACAGAACCAGTTGCCAAATTGATCTGATCGCCTTGAAGCATACATTTTTTTCTTTTGTCTGTATCAGCGAAAGCGGAATAAACTCCTGGTTGCGCGCACATTCCGTTAGCGCTCCAAGGATAATTTCCTGTTGCAGAAATCGCTAATTTCTGATTGTAATGTGCTGACATTGAACTCATATAATTTCCAACTGTTCCTGCTTTTGAATCGTAAGGAATGGCAAAAATAATTTCGCTTGACGTCTGATTTTCTGTAGCAAAATTGGTAAAGAAATCAGGTGTTAAGGTATAACCTGAAATTTTCTGACAAGCGTCTAAACAATCTTGCCAACGCGCTACGCCAATAAATGCTTCTGAATTAAGATATAATCTAGCTAAAATAGAATAAGCAACATTTTTAGTTAATTTAGAATACACTACATTTCCATTTAAATAGGGAAGTGCATCTGTCAATTCTTTTTCAACAAAATCATAAACTTGTTTTCTTGTCGAATTGGTTGGAAGATCGGTATCTTCAAAATTGGTTACGATTGGCACATTTCCAAATAAATCTAAAAGATTGTAATAGTAATAGGCTCTAACTGCTTTTAGCTCAGCAAAAATGGGGGCTTTTGCCTGCTCTGTCAAAGTCGATTTATTAATCTGATAAATGATCGCATTGATTTTTGCAATTCCGGTATAATTGTAACGCCAAGCCGAAAGAATCATTCTGTTATCTGCTTTCCAAGTATGTTTTTGAGCATCTTGATATTGTCCGCCATCGTACCAATTGGTTCCTCTTGTTGGAATTGTTGCTTCATCTGAAACGGTTTCATTCAAAAAGAAAACATATTCGCAAGTTGGATAATTATTCGAAATCGGATCGGCAAATCCTCTTAACGAAGAATAAGCTCCACCAACAAGCGCATCAATTTCTTTGGTTGTGTTTCCAAAATTTCCATCTTCCACCTGATCATACAGCTGTTCATTCAAATCAGTACATGATACCGTAAAAAGCATACTTAAAAGTATTGGTGCTATTATTTTGATTTTCATTTTTAGTATTTTATGGTTATCAATTCGCTTAATTATTCAGCGTAAAATTTAGTCCAACAGAAATTGTTGTTGGTCGAGGATAATTATTGTAACGGTCAATTCCAGGAGCTGCCAAACCAGTCTGATCGATTACTCCAGTTTGATTAATTCCATCCTGAGCATTTAAGCCGATCTCCGGATCTACACCTTTGTAACCTGTAATTACAAATAGATTTTCTCCCATCACGTACATTCTCACTTTAGATTTTTTGTATTTCAAAGGCAATGTGTAACCCAGAGATACAGTTTGCAATCTGAAGAAAGAAGCATCTTCAATCCAGTAATCTGAATATTTTGGAGCCGAAGTCAAACCGCTGTTCAAGAAATCGTCTGGAACATTAAACGCTGGTAATCTGTTTGGATCGTTCAACATCATGTTGGTAGCATTTAATGCTTTCTGGCCGAACATTCCGTATCCTGAAACTCCAAGATCAAAATTTCCATAAGTAAAATTCATTCCGATACCTAAAGTCAAATCGGGCTGAATGTTTCCTAAATCTCTTTTATCAGCATCTACCAATGCGCTTTCTGCTACTACTTCATTTGCAGCATTGTAATACTGAATTTTCCCATCAGCATCTAAACCTGCATTTTTGAATCCCCAGAAAGTTCCAACTGGATATCCTTCTGCAATAATTTGAGAATATTGTCCAGACATTCCTGCTAAACCGTGAAGCGATCCGCTGTAAATAACATCAGTTTTATAGGTTGGATTTGAAAGTTTTTCGATTTTTTGAACGTTATGCCCCAATGTCAAATTTGCATTCCAATTGAATTTATCTCCTTTAACGATATCTGCATTCAAAGTCAACTCTACTCCTTTATTAGACATTTCTCCAACATTGGCTAACATTGTTCCTACTAAATATGGAGGCTGAGGCACTTCATACGTGTATAATAAATCTTTTGTTGTTTTAGAATAATACTCAAAAGATCCTGTGATTCTGTTGAAAAGTCCGAAATCCAAACCAACGTTTATTTGCTCTGTAGATTCCCATTTCAAATCAGGATTCGGATTTTGTTTTGGTGAATAAGCCAAACTCCAGGTTTTAGTAACCGGATCGTAATAACTATCATTTCCAACTCCTAAAATTGAAAGCGATTTGTATTCTCCAATTCCGTCCTGATTTCCTGTAACTCCGTAACCAATCCTTACTTTTAAATTGTCTAACCAACCTTTTGAAGATTCCATAAATTCTTCATTCGAAATTCTCCACGCAGCAGAAGCAGAAGGAAAAGTTCCCCATTTATTATTTTCTCCAAAACGGCTCGATCCGTCACGTCTTACAGTGGCTGTCAATAAATATTTTCCGTCGTAACCGTAATTCGCACGAGCGTAAAAAGAAACTAAATTTGATTTTCCTTTGTATGAAAAAACATCGCCCAAACGATAATTGTAACCAGCTCCCAAATTATTATAACCAAATTCATCGGTAACAAAACCACCTCTTTGTGCTCCAAAACCTTGATAAATATTTTCCAAATAAGAATATCCAGCTAAAGCGCCAATAGTATGTTTGTCGATAATTTTACTGTAATTCACATACAATTCGCCTTGTGCATTTGTATATTCACCATAATTTCTTTGCGCAAAACCGCCTTCCGTTTGTCCTTCCATAACGGCATAAGATGGTTTGTAAGTTCCACCTTTTACTGCATTATGTTCTAATGAAATATTGGCTGTTGCTGTGAAATCATTCAGAAATTTTACATCTGTTTTGAAATATCCTAAAAGTCTGTGTCTTTCGCTGTCAAAAGTTCTGTTGGTTAAAATTTCAACTGGATTTTGATAAATATTTCCTGTTACTTCACTAAAATTTCCATTTGAATCGTAAACCGGAATTGTTGGATTTAAGTTATAAGCTCTTTCAAAAATTCTATAATCAATTGGGTGCCATTTGTCAATATTAGCAAATAATCCCATATCAAATTTTACATCTTTATTATCTCCAAGAAATTGGTAAGCACTAACATTTCCGCTTAATCTTTCTAAACCAGATTTTTTGATAACGCCTTCATTATTTAGGTATGAAAGTGAAGTTCTAAATCCGCTGTCTGCTTTTCCTGAATTAATACTTAAAGTATGCGATTGAGAAATAGCAGTTTGTTCAATCGCTTTTTGCCAGTTGGTATTTCCACCATAATCTACCGCATCTGCCAATCCGTTTTGACGCACATAACCTCTCCATTGATTTGCAGAAAGAAGATCTAAATTGTCAGCAACATAACCAAAACTCGTTTGTCCGTTGTAAACCACAGAAACTCCTTTTGTTCCCGATTTTGTTGTAATCATAATTACTCCATTTGCTCCACGAGAACCGTAAATGGCTGTTGCAGAAGCATCTTTCAAAACGTCAACCGATTTAATATCTGAAGGCTGAACCACATTGATGTCAACTCCAGCAATTCCATCCACCACAATAAGCGGACTGTTGCTTGCTGTTAAAGAAGTTCCTCCGCGAAGGCGAATTGTAGAACCCGCAGCAGGATCTCCAGAAGGACGAATGATATTCAATCCCGCTACTTTTCCTTGTAAAACTTGTTCTGTTGAAGAAATCGTTCCTTTTACCAAATCATCTGCTCCAACGGTTGAAATTGCTCCAGTTAAATCAGATTTTTTCACTTTTCCGTACCCCACAGAAACAACTTGAACTTCTGCCAAAGCGTAACCGTCATTTTGCATACGAACTTCATAAGTATTGTTTCCAGTGATTTGGACTTTTTGTGTTGTTGATCCGATAAACGAAACTTCAATTGCACTTCCAGCGGCTACCTGAAGGCTGAATTTTCCATCAAAATCTGTTGTAGTTCCGTTTTTTGTTCCTACTTCAATAATCGAAGCTCCCGGCAAAACCGTTCCTGTATTGTCATAAACGGTTCCTGTGATTTGTTTTTTCGTCTGCGCGAAAGTACCGGCAGCAAGAAAAAGCATAAAAATCAGCAATACCGCTCCTTTAGCAGTCCACATTTGATGCAGGACGCTTTTTTTATTTTTACTATTCATTAGAATTGGTGTTTTAATTTAATAGTGAATTATTTGTCTAGAGTCTTAAGCGGAATCATCGTATCTGAAATCGTTTTGTCTTTGTTGTCTTTAACCAAGACATGAATTTCATTTAAACTTGGAAGTCCGTTTAATTCTGTTACTAGATTGACAAAACCTTTAATTTCTGAAGTTCCTCCAGAAAACTCACCTGAAAATGTTTTTGTACCCGCCGTAATCGTGTAAATCAATTTGTTTACGCCCACTTCATTGTTTTTTCTAGACATTCCAAGAAAATCTTTCTGACTGATTTGCAATGGGAAAAAGCTGAAACTTGGCGGTGGCGGCGGAATAAATTCTCCTGCATAAATAATCTGATCTCCCGAATTTGTGGTCCAGTCTTTTGCTACCATCAAGAAAGTAATGTTTTCCATCACAAAACCTGCCGGCGGATTGTAATATTGCTGCGGAATCAAATCCATTCTATAAAAACCATTTCCAAGATCTTTCAATTTTGTTTTTTCAGAAATCTCTGGAAGCCAGGCTTGGTATTCTTGCAAAACAGCCCAATTGTTTAATCCACTATGAAAATGAACACTTTCTACGCCTGCAAAACCATCTTTTAGATTAGAATTGAATAAAATACTAACTGGTTTATCTATTAAAGGTTTTGAAGGATACGATCTGATTACCTCATTTGCAGTGTAAAAAGAAGAGAAATCTGTGTAAGGCATATTAGCAACCTCACTTTGTTTTGATCCATTTTTATTTTTTAGACGAAACCAAAATCCTGCACTTGCTGCAATATCAGCAGGAGTTTTAGAAAAATAAACCGTTGGCGTTAAAGTAAAACTCCACACTTTATTTCCTTCATATTTTAGTTTTGCAAAGTCTGAAGAGTTTTCCCAGTTTCCTGCATCTGGCTCAGAAGGCGACCAAATCCAGATATAAAGATCTTCGGTTTCGGCAAATGTGGTTCCCGAAAGATCAAAATACCACGTCACTTTTTCATCATATTTGTACACAACAGGAAACGATGACATTGGTCCCACAGCTCCTGCGGCTTCTTGCGCCTTCGTAAAATTAGGAGCCATCAATAAGCCAAGTAAAATTGTATATATAAACTTTTTCATATTACTTTTTAATTAATAGCATTTAATTTGAATACATAAGACACAAAATCTACTTCGCCAGAAGTGCGTGTTAACTGAATTTGCATTTCTTCATTTTTTCCTGGAACAGCAATCAAGCGAAGCTCATCTGTTTTTTGAGTTTTCTGTGCATCGTTATACAAGTAGATTTTGTTTGTGCCAGTATTAGTTGGCTGAAAATCTGAACTTAATGCCCAGAATCCCTTTGGAGCAAATAACGGAGGGACGTTTCCGGTAACTTCATAACTTGTCGGCTGGTTCTTTTCGTCTACGTTAAATTTGATTTTAAAATCTTCGTAGCTGAAGTAAGTACTCAAGTTTTCTTCGTTTGGTTCGATCTTGTTTGCCTTGGCAACTTCGTCTACCATTTTCAGATTTGTTAATGCCCAATTTCCATTTACTTTTTCATAAAGGGTAATCGGATCTACATAACTTCCGTCTTCTGTGTTATCGCAACTAATCGCAAAAAAACACATCATAAAAGCTATCCAATAAAGACTTTTACATTTCATAAAATTTTGGTTTTTGTTAGTTTGTTATCCCCTTCAAAAGGATAGAGCGAAGCTAGAAGTTAATTAAATCTAAAAAAAAATATCTGAGAAAAATCAAGATATAATTCAACAATTAAAAAATACAATCAACTAATTATCAGTATTTTATAACTATATTTAAAAATAAAAAATCAAGGTGGTGTTTAGAAAAAAATGAGTGGTTTTTTAATGGTAAAAATGACAATATCTAATTTAATCGGTATATTTTTTTCGACATACATTTATATAACCTCTTTTTATTGTATAATTGCAAATAAATTATCTATTTTTAACATTCATCATTCGTTTTCCCTTCAAAAAACACTTTTTAAAACGATGTTATGAACGAATTACAATCTTCACTAAACTTAATTTTTCATTAATCTCAGATTTATCATAATATTAAAACGAATTAACTAACTATACAAAAAATCAACCTTACCCTAAACCAAACCTAAATCATGCGAGGAATATTCATGCTGTTTTTCTTCATTATCGGATTTTCTCTAACTGCGAAAGAGACAGATCCATATTTAGAAGAATTAGATCAGGTGCTCTTGAAAAAAGACATTTACCTGAAACAGAAATATCGAAAAATTGAAGCTTTAAAGAAAAACGTATCGAAGTTTACGCTTAGTCAGAATAATGAAGATTTGTACCATTGTTATATGGCGTTGTTTGACGAATACAAATCTTTCAAATACGACTCCGCTTATTATTATTTGGAGCAATCTAAAATCAAAGCCAAAATTCTAAAAGATCCAAAATTTCTATCCAAAAGCAGAATCAAAGAAGGTTTTGTGCTTTTGTCTTCCGGACTTTTTAAAGAAGCAATTGATACTTTGAATGTTATTGATGATACGAAATTAGACCTCAAAAACAAATTCGAATATTATAACATAAAAGCCCGTGCTTATTACGATTTAGCTGATTACAACAAGGATCAGCGTTTTAATATTCACTACGTTCAACAAGGAAATCATTTCTTAAAAAAAGCACTAGAATTAATCGGAACCAATACCAATGAATATTGGGCTGCCGAAAGCCTAAAACGCCTAAAACAACAAGATTGGCGCGGCGCAGAATTCGCTTTTAGTTATTGGATCAACAACTACAATCTTCCGCCAGATTATTACGGAATTGCAACTTCTAGTCTCGGTTATATTTATTCGGAACGCGGTTACACCAAAAAAGCGATTCAATATTTAGCAATGGCGGCCGTAGCCGATGTTAAAAATGCAACCAAAGAAACCGTAGCACTCAGAAATTTAGCCAACGAACTCTTCAAAATGGGTTATTTAGACAAAGCCAATGAGTATATTAATATTGCAATGGATGACGCTACTTTTTATAATGCCAGACATCGAAAAATTGAGATTTCGTCGATTCTTCCGATTATAGAAAAAGCACAATTGAATAATGTAAAAGATAAAAATGATAAACTGGAAAAAATCATTATTCTGCTTACAATTTTAACGGTCATCATTTTTGTTTTCCTCGGAATAATTTTCAAACAATTAAAAGAGAAAAATAAAGCTCGAAAAATAATGGCAGAATCGTATTTAAAATTGCAGGAAATGAATGTGAGTTTGAGCGAAGCCAATGCGATTAAAGAAGAATATATTACGTATTTTATTAAGGCAACATCGGCTTTCATTAATAAAATTGATCATATTCAGAAAAGTACACTGCATAAAATCATCACAAAAAAAACAGATGAAGTCATTGCGAGTTTGAAACGTTATAATGTAAAAGAAGAACGAGAAAATCTATTTCATCAGTTTGACGAAATTTTCTTGAAGTTGTTCCCCACCTTTGTCACAGATTTCAATAAATTATTCCCAAACGATCATAAAAGTATTGTAAAAAAAGGTGAGCTTTTAAATACCGAATTACGCATTTTCGCTTTGTACAGATTAGGAATTCAGGACAGCAATCAAATGGCAGAATTTCTGGAACTTTCTGTAGCTACAATTTATACATACAAGACAAGAATTAAAAGTAAATCTGATTTTAAAGATACTTTTGAGCAGAAGATTATGGAGATTAAAACTATCTAAGTTGCTAAGTTTTTGAGTTTTTTTTCGCCACGAATTCACGAATTTTATTTTTAGAATACGTGAAATTTATGCGCAATAATTGCACGAATTGATTGTAAAAAGAAAATTCGTGAATTCGTGGCCATTTTTCTATTCACTTTCCAACTGCAATATCGTATTCTGATAAATTTTACTCAATGAAAACAATTGCTCCACAAAAATCATAATCGCAATGAAAACCATTTGCTTTTTTTTTCGCCACGAATTCACGAATTTTCTTTTTAAAATGACACGTGAAATTTATGAGCAATAATTGCACGAATTGATTGTAAAAAGAAAATTCGTGAATTCGTGGCCATTTTTCTATTCACTTTCCAACTGCAAAATTGTATTCTGATAAATCTTACTTAACGAAAACAACTGCTCTATAAAAATCATAACCGCAATTGGAACAAAAAAGAATACCAATAAATCTTTTTCGTATAGAAAATATGTCGTAATTATAGCAATTCTGGCATATTCTAAATAATAAATCCATTTTCGTTGTTCTAATAAAGCACCACAATTGATTAAACTTAGAAGCACTAATAAAAGCACAAAAATCTTATCATAACTCTCTAAATAATAGAAATAATACGTAAAAACAGTTAGAATCAAAGTGCAGATTCCTAGCTGAATATAAAGATAATTTTTAAATCGTAATCTTTGATTCGGAGCCGCTTTATCCTGAAGAAAGCGTTTTTCGAGAGTTGGACGAATATCTTGATCCATATCGGCTGGACTTCCGAAAACGGCATTCCATTTAGCTTTAAATCCGCTGGAGCGTTTCCATAATTCGTAGATTTCGAAGTAGTAATGAAAATGCTGCCACAAGAAACTGTAGCTTTTTAACGGATGCGTTAATCCATATTTTGGTTTTTCTTCTTCGGTTTGAAAAGTCCCAAATAGACGATCCCAAAAAGTAAACATATCTCCGTAATTTTTATCGAGATATTTTTCGTCAGATGCATGATGAACTCCGTGCACCGAAGGCGTTACAAATACATATTCTAACCACTTTATTTTACCAATAAGTTGCGTGTGCGTAAAGAAAGAATAAGCGCCGTGAACAATCAGCATTGTAATTACCATACTGGGATGAAATCCAAAAAAAGGCAAAATACACCAAAATCCAGTTCTAATTATGGCTTGAAAAGTTGTAATTCTAGCGGCGGCCGTAAAATTAAATTCTTCACTATGATGATGCACAATATGCGCCGCCCAGAAAAAATTGACTTCATGTCCTAATCGATGGTACCAATACCAAACAAAATCGGTTGTTAGAATCAGGGCAAACCAAACTAAGGCATTACTCGGAATATCAAAAATTCTGTAATCATCATAAATCAAATAATACAATTGGTAAAAACTGGCGCCGATAAACAAGTTGATCAACCGCTCTGCAATTCCGATTGAAATATTGGAAACAGAACTTTCATAATTAAAAATTTCAGGCCTTTTTCTGCGTTGAGCTAACTTATATTCTAAAAATAAAAAAATAAAAAAGGCTGGCATTGCAAAAGCTAGAAAATTGATATTTTTCATTGTTTGATATTTCGATTTTAAAAATTACGTGTTGGGTAATTTAATTTAAACACATAGAAACATAGATTTTATTACTTCTGTTTGAGATTACAAAAAAAGCAAGCTTTAACGCATAGTCCAGACGCCTCGGGATGCATTTAAGCAAGTGAAACGCCTTTTTTCATTTACAAAAACTATGTTTCTATGTGTTAAAAAATTTCATCTAAAATTGTACACTTACTAACGAAAAAGACACTTCCATTAATTACATTTTTAGGAGACAAAAACGCAATCAACGAAAATGAACTTTTACGGATTAAACCTGATTTAATTCTGCTTAAATAAAGGAGCTTCAAGCGCCACTTCTTTAACCGATTGTGTTTCGGCTACTTTTTTCAAAGCAATAATATAAGCAGCAATACGAGGTGTTACATCATGTTTGACTGCCACTCTAAAAACAGTTTCAAAACCTTTTTCTAAAATATCCTCCAAACGTTTATTGATTTGGTGAATTCTCCAAGACTCCAAAAGCGAATTCTGAAGCCATTCGAAATAAGAAACTGTAACACCGCCGGCATTGGCTAAAATATCAGGAACAACTAATATATTTTTATCATGCAGAATCTGATCTGCATCTGAAGAAACTGGTCCGTTTGCGCCTTCCACAATAATTCTGGCTTGAATATCCCCCGCATTTTTCTGTGTAATGACATCTTCTTTTGCAGCAGGAATCAAAACATCAACATCCAAAAGCAATAAATCTTCATGTTTAATAGCAACTGAATTCGGATACCCTTTTATCGTTTTATTATTCAAATTATAATATAAAATCAACTCCGGAATATTAATTCCATTCGGATTATAAAATGCTTCTGAAACATCACTTACAGCAACGACTTTCACTCCTTTTTCGTGTAAAAACAATGCCGAATGTAAACCAACATTTCCAAATCCTTGAATTGCCGCGGTAGCTCTCGCTGGTCTTATTTTTAGTTTTTGAAGTGCTAAAAGACTGATAATACTCACTCCTCTTCCCGTTGCTTCTACTCTTCCTAAAGAACCACCAGAATGAAGGTGTTTTCCTGTAACTACGGCGTGAATTGGTCTTCCGTGCAATAATGAAAATTCATCCATCAGCCAGCCCATTTCGTCTGGTCCTGTTCCCATGTCTGGAGCGGGAACATCTTTTTCTGGTCCAAAAATATCTGCTAAAGCTTTGGTGTACGCTCTTGTAATTTTTTCTAACTCTGTTTTAGAATGGTTTCTAGGATCGCAAATAATGCCGCCTTTTGCACCACCAAAGGGAATTCCAGTTACAGCAGATTTCCAGGTCATCCAGGCGGCTAGTGCTTTTACTTCATCCAAATTTACAGCGGTATCGTAGCGAATTCCACCTTTTGATGGTCCTAAAGCTGTGTTGTGAATAACACGGTATCCTTCAAAGTTTTGAACTTTTCCATTATCTAAAGTAATAGAAAAATTGACTGTAATTTGTTTTTCTGGGCGCTGTAGTTTTTGACGAAGAGAATTATCTAAGTTTAAAATATCTGCAGCAATATTAAAGCGATCAATCATCGATTGAAACGGATTCTGTTTTATAATTTCTGAACTCATAGTATATAGTTTTTTGGTTTGGGTTATCTTTTATGTCTTGAAAATCTTTTTCGATAAAAAGTTTTTTACTTTTTGTCTGATAAATTGATACAACACGGAATCTTTATGAGGCATCTGCGCATCAAAATTTTCATATTTCTATTGGTTCTCATATTTAGATTTTTTAACTGGTTCAAAAAAAAAGCCTTTCATGGTGCAATGAAAGGCTAAAAAAAAAAATAACTAACAAGTACTTTTTCTATTAACGCCATTTCAAAACGTGATTCGTCATACAGCACATCGCAAAGCTGCATGGAAAAGACGTCATAATATTTCGGCTATAGTTTTTCATTGTTGAAGCAAATGTATGAAAATATATTTATAAATTCTATAGAATTAGTAGAGTTATTTTTCAATTAAAACAAAATAGTTCTTAAAACAGTTGTAAACTAAAGTATTACCTACTAAAAAAAAATTATTGTAATTGCGAAAAAAATATAAAAACAACTGCAATTAATGCCAAAACCAATCCAAAAACATTGAATTTAGATAGTTTTTCTTTGAAGAAAAAAGCACCTATATGTGTTCCTAAAATAATTACGCCCATATTCATTCCTGCAAAAACAGTTGACGGATTTTCTGCAAATGCTTTATGCGCTTTTAAATAGCATAATATATTTCCAAAATTGAAAATCCCAACCAAGATTCCGAAAGGAATATTTTTTAAAGCGAATTTTTCTTTTTTGATAAATAACTTATACATCACAATTACCAATGAAACTGCAAACGAAATTAAGAAAACAAGAAATAAAGAAGTGGTGTAAGGAACAACGGTGTATAAAGCTATTTTCTTAAAAAGAATGTCTACAATTCCGAAGCCTAATAAAACTATTGCTGGAAAAATCCATTTGTTTTCTGTGTTCTGTGAAGGCTTTTTTAAGATAAATAAAAGTGCTGCAAAACCAATAAAAACTCCTATAACTTTATAAGTATTAAAGTCTTCATTAAACAATAACCAAGCGGCCAAAATTGGTATAAAAAGTGATAATCTTTGCGCTGCATCGGTTTTTGCAATTCCCATAAACTTTATTGAAAGTGCCAGAAATAGAAATACAATTGGAAGTAAAATTCCAACTGAAGTGTAAATTCCTAAAGGTGCATCGTTATCTAACGCATTCAAATCTGGACTAAAAGTAAAGTAACAAAGCGTGATTGCGGTTATATAATTGAAGGAAATAATCTGAGACGGATTAGCATTATATTTTCTAGAAATTTTGAAAATAACTCCCACAATAACACTACAAAGAATACTTAATATAAGAAACAACATAAATTTATTTTTGGATTGTAAAAGTAATCTATTGTAAAATAAAAAAGCCCAGCCGGTTTTAAAAAACCAGCTAGACCAGATTAAGTTTTATGTAAATTGAATGAGATTTAAATTTAACACATAGAAACATAGTTTTTATTTGTCTGTAAAAGGCACTTCACGTATTTAAATTCACATAGCAATTATTAGACTTACCTTTTTGTCATCCTGAGCGAAGTCGAAGGACACAAAGTAGCTCCTCATAGAAATTCTCCAATCTTTGTCGAGTTTCTAGCGTGTCCTTCGACTTCGCTCAGGATGACACATAGTAATGTGTTTAAAAAACAAACCCAACAGACTTCAACATCTATTGGGTATATTTTATTATTAAATTGAGTTTTAGAATTTACTAATGTAACTTCCGTAAATATCTCTAAACTGATTTCCTTTTGCAAAACGGTCTTTACTCAGTTTTTTATATTCAACCAATCCCCACAAAACAAATTCTTTCAAAAAATATTCGTCTTCTTTTGCGGTTTGAGGCTGGTATTTTTTCAATAATTCATCCAACGGACTTATTTCATCCAAGATACTTTTGTATTCTGCATCTGAAGCATCGTCTAATAATTCGAAGCCGCTTTCCGCGAAAAACCATTCTACAAGATCAGAATATGGTGTTTTTTCGTCTGGTTTTTCTAATTTTTCGATTTTCGGAAAATACGTTGGGAATAATGTTCGAATTGCAGAACCAATAAGACTTTCAGCAACAAAATCTGCTCCCTCCTGCTCTCCTTCATAAACCAATTCAACTTTTCCTGTAATGGCGGGAATGATTCCGATAAAATCTGATAAACGTAAGGTAGTTTTTTCTGCACCAGAAAGTAAAGCGCGTCTTTCTGCTGTACTAATTAGGTTTTCAAATGCCGTAATACTCATTCTCGCACTTACACCACTTTTGTTGTCGATGTATTCGCTTTCACGAGCTTCAAAACTAATTTGTTCTAAAATGTCTCTAGCCAAACTCGGAACATACACTACATCACTTTGATTTTGATCTAGTTTAGATTCTTGTTCTGTAATCGTTCTGGCAATTTCAATACTTTCAGGATAATGCGTGAGAATCTGTGAACCAATTCTATCTTTTAAAGGCGTTACAATACTTCCTCTATTGGTGTAATCTTCTGGATTTGCGGTGAAAACAAATTGCATATCTAGAGGCATTCTCAATTTAAAACCTCTAATCTGAATATCGCCTTCCTGCAAAATATTAAATAATGCAACCTGAATTCTAGCTTGTAAATCAGGTAATTCGTTGATTACAAAAATACAACGATTCGCTCTCGGAATCATTCCGAAGTGAATTACGCGATCGTCAGCGTAAGACAATTTTAAATTTGCAGCTTTAATAGGGTCAACATCTCCAATTAAATCGGCAACCGTTACGTCTGGAGTTGCAAGTTTTTCGAAGAAACGATCGCTTTTGTGCAACCACGAAATTGGTGTTTCGTCACCTTTCTCTGCAATTAAATCCTTAGCAAAACGAGAAATCGGATTCAACGGATCGTCATTAATTTCCGAACCTTCCACAAACGGAATATATTCATCTAATAATTCGACCATTTTGCGTGCCAAACGCGTTTTCGCTTGTCCGCGAAGTCCTAATAAGTTGATATTATGACGAGATAAAATTGCGCGTTCTAATTCTGGAATTACGGTATTTTCAAATCCGTGAACACCTTCAAAAACTGGTTTTCCTGATTTTATTTTCACACGAAGATTATTACGCAATTCGTCTTTTATGCTTTTACTTTTATATCCAGCGGCTTTTAATTGACCTAATGTTTTTATAGTAGTTATTTCCATTGTATTGAAATGTAGGTTTTATTATTTTTTTGTTTTTAAAGAATGAGCGTGATGTCATTTCTTTGTGGTTAGACGCACTGCTGTGCATCTCTACGATATGCGTTGTGCATTCAGGCGCAAAAAAATCTTAGTATCTTAGAAACTTAGTATCTTAGCAACTTATCTAACCCTCTTCTTCCTATTCGTTTCATAATCCTCAAAAATCATTTCGCCCAAACCTTTAAGTCCGGTATAAAATGCTTTTCCTTGATTTGCTTCTGTAAACTGATTCACAAAACGTTGTAAATATGGATCTTGAGCAATCATAAAAGTCGTAATCGGAATATGTAATTTTCTGGCTTGTTGCGCCTGCGTGTAACATTTGTCGACAATATATTCGTCCAAACCATTACTGTTCATATAATAAGAACCGTCACGTTCGCGAACGCAGCTAGGTTTTCCGTCGGTAATCATGAAAATTTGTTTGTTGGTATTTCGCTTTCTTCGAAGAATATCCATTGCCAATTGCAATCCAGCAACCGTATTGGTATGATAAGGACCAACTTGTAAATATGGTAAATCTTTGATTGGAATGGTCCAGGCATCATTTCCAAAAACCAAAATATCTAAAGTATCTTTTGGATATCGGGTTGTGATTAATTCTGCCAGAGCCATTGCGACTTTTTTGGCTGGCGTTATTCGGTCTTCGCCGTATAAAATCATACTGTGGCTAATGTCGATCATCAAAACCGTACTCATTTGTGCTTTGTACTGCGTTTCTTCAACAACCAAATCGTTTTCGGTTAGCATGAAACTTTCAACTCCGTTATTGATTTGCGCGTTTCGAAGACTTTCAGTCAATGAAATTCTTTCTAAACTATCTCCAAAATTAAATTCGCGGAATTCGCCTGTATGTTCATCACCATTTCCGGCATGTTTTGTTTTATGATTACCGCTGCCAGAACGTTTCAAATTTCCGAAAATCTGATCCAAAGCTTGTTGTCTGATTGCTCTTTCTGTTTTAGCAGTTATTCCCAAACCAGAACTTCCGTCGCCTTTTACCTCATCTCTGATGTAACCTTTTTTCTTCAGATCTTCGATAAAATCGTCAATTGTATAATTCTCGTCGGTAAGTTTGTATTCGATATCCAGTTCCCGAAGCCAGCTGATTGCTTCATCAAAATCACCCGAAGTATGAGTGATTAACTCTTTAAAAATCGTAAAAAGTTTGTCAAACGGAGACTGAAAAGGAGCTTCGTAAGTCTTAAAGTAAAAGCCTTTTTTAAATTCGTTTTTCATAATTCTAAAATTACGTCTTTTTAGAATTATGAAAAAAGAATCGTTTATTAATTTTTAGTTAAAATATTTAAACAAAAATTACCGCTAACAGTGTTAGATGTAATAATTATTCAAACTTTCCATCCCAATAATACCAAGCGCTATTTTCGAATTTAAAAGTAGAAAACTCGTAATGTACCTGGGGTTTATTATTTGAATCTAAAAAATAAGCTTTAAATTCCACTGTCGTTTCAGTAGAACCTACAATTTCCAATTTTTGCCATTTATTAGAAACAGCCCATTTTAAAATTTCAGGTTTCGAATAATATTTTCTTTCTGAAATATGAGTCGTTTCCATAAGATAATCAGCATTATGTGTGGCATACGCCGAATATCGGGAACGCATTAAAGTCAATGCTGAAGGTGCTTTTTGATTTTCGTTAAGATATAATCCACAGCAATTTTCAAAAAGCAAACCTGTATCGCAGAAGCATTTTTTACTCTCCATCAACTGGTTCTTCTCCATTAATTTTAACGTGAAGCTGATTCAATAAAACTTGATAACGTGTTATTTCACGAACTTCTTCATCTTCTTCAGCAAAATCAATCATTTCGTCTAATGTTTCGCTTACTTCTAATAATTTATTGTTTGCTTCTCTCTCGTTTTTCGCCGCAATCAAATCTATAATTTCTTGTACGCTGGCTTTTAATTCTTCAAATTTTGTATTCATGTGTTTTTTTGTTTCAAGTTTCAAGTTTCAGGTTTCAAGTTCGTTGCGTTAACTTGCAACTTTAAACTTGAAACCTGAAACAAATATTTTACTCTTCGTCTTTACTTTCGTTGAACTTTTTTACTATTTCTTTGAGTTTTTCCTTGCGGGAAACTTCAGCTTGCTTTTTTTTCGCTTGGGCTTTGTGCAATTTATCATTGTGCTTTTTAATGTTTCTTTCGTTATTGCGTCCCATTATATTTCTCTTTTAATTTGTTCTAAGGTTTTCTCGGTGAAAATTAATTCGTTGATAATTTCTTTTCGTAAATCATCAATATCATCGTAATCAAAATGTTTTGCCCAAGATGTCAGTTGCTGTAAATTTCGAACTTGTTTCAATCTTTTTGCGGTTTCAAAACTAGTTCTCAAAATCGCTTTCCCATCATACTTTGAATTCTTTTTATGCTGATATGTAGCGAGATTCTTTTCAAAATCGGCTTCTATATAATATAATTTTTCTTCGGCATTATCAGCGTGAAATTCCTCCCATTTTGCAAAACCTATTTTTGTTTTTGATGCTGTTTCTGGCTCAAGGGCAACCAAACGCCATTTGCTATTCGCCAGTCTTCCCCAATGATTCGAAACGCGGTACATTCCTTCTTCGGTGTAATAATAAGCACTTCCCGCTTTACTTTCAAATTGTTTCTTTAAACCTTCAATTGTAATTGGAAGTACTTCATTAAAGATACAAAAGGTATTTTTAAAAGAATTTGGATGTGGCTTAAAATTTTTCTGCATGTGCAAATATACTGAGATTACCTCGAACTCCCTAAACCAAACATTTATTGCTTACCTTTGCACTTTAATTTCAAAATAAAAAATTATGTCTCAAGATGTAGAAAAACAAATGCCGCAAAAAGGAGTTTTTACCGGTATTATCGAAAAAGATGAAAACAATAATTATTTCTGCGGTGTGTATCTTTTAGACTATAAAATGGTTCAATCTAATTTTAAAGTTGGCGATTGGATTACTATAAAATCAATTATAGAAAATCCAAGCGATATTAGTTATGATAAATATCCAAAAAAATCAAGAAACTTCGATAAAGCAAATCATAAACCGGAGTAAATATTTGTTTCAGGTTTAATGTTTTTCTTGTTTCAGGTTGCTTCTGGAAAGTATTTAACCAAAAAGAACGCAAAGTTTTACGCAAAGTTCGCAAAGATTTTTTAATTAAAAGTCTAAGCTAAATCTAAATATTAAGTTCGCATAGCTGTATCTATATAGCTTTGCGAACTTTTCATTTTAAAGATTCTCAAATATAACTCTTTGCGAACTTTGCGTAAACCTTTGAGTTCTTTGCGGTAAATCTAAGCTAGTCTTTTTAAACTCAAAGAACACTAAGATTCTTATATAAAAATCTTTGCGTGCTTTGAGTTTAAAAAAACAAGTTAACATTTTAACAAAACAACTTTCCTTAATATTTTTTACATCAAAACAGAAAAGTTAAAAAAAAGTGTACCTTTGCAAAAATTTGTCGATTTGAACTAATTAATATCGATTTCAAACTAATAGACAAGTAGTTACCTTTTATTTATGAAAAAAATAGTTGAATACCGCAAGTTACTAAACGTAGAAAAAACTGCAGAGTTAAAAGATTTAAAGACAATTTATCGTAATGCGATGAAAGAATCTCATCCTGACAAGTTTGTAGGAGACGATGCTGGTTTAAAAGACGCAGAAGAAAAAAGTAAAACAATTATCGAAGCTTACCACTTTTTAGTAAGTATTCACCCTGATACTATCAAACTTAATTTACCTGAGTACACTGAAACAATTTCAACTTGTACTATTACAGATTACAAATTTGTAGAAGGTCGTTTAATTATTGATTTTTCTAACGGAAGTGTTTACGAATACATCAGTGTTCCTAAAGCAACTTACGTTAAAATGGTAAATGCAGATTCTCCTGGAAGATTTGCAAAAAGACACATTCTGAACTCTTTTACTTGGAGAAAGAAAACAAATCAAGAATAGTTTAAAGCACTATATTTTCAAAAAAGCACTCTGTTAAACGAGTGCTTTTTTTATGCCTAAAATTTATCTTTTTGAATATAATGTTTTTAAATAAGATTCGTTATGATAGTTTTTAATCAAATATAAGCAACGAAAACACTGATTATAGGCGTTTTATACATAAAAAAACTATAACAAAATTTTAGGTTACAAAATTCTGTATGTTTTATATTTTTAGATACTTTTGTTGCACAAATCAATTAACTAATTAATTTTTTATAATGAAAAAAATACTTTTTGTACTTACGGCTTCTGCAGCTATCATTTCTTGCAGCAAAGTTAAAGATGGAGAATACCTTATTACCGGTACTGCTACAGGAATTGAAAACGGAAAAACAATTATTTTACAAGGTGCTGATCCAGCTACAAGAATGCCAGTTTCTTTAGATACAGTAAAAGTTGAAAACGGAAAATTTGAAATAAAAGGAAAAGTAACTGAACCAGCTTTTCATACTTTAATTTTACAAGGCGCTAACGGACCAATTCCATTAATCCTTGAAACAGGAGAAATTAAAGTTAATATCGATAAAGATAGTATCCACAAATCTAAAGTTTCTGGAACTTACAATAATGATGAGTATGTAGCTTTTACGGAAGACATGACAAAAACTCAAAAAAACCTAATTGATTTTCAGAAAAAGAACAATCAAAAAATGCAACAAGCTCAACAAGCTCAAGATACAGCAGTTATCAACGGTTTGATGAAACAGTACATGACAATTCAAAAAGAAGTACAAGAGAGCAGCAAAACTAAGTATATGAAGTATGCTGAAACTCATCCAAAATCTTTTATTACAGTTTTGATTATTCAAAGTATGTTGAACGATCCTGCTGCTGATATGAAAAAATTAGAAGGTTTATACAATTCTTTAGATGAATCTGTAAAAAACACTGCTCCAGGAAAAGAGATCAAAACTAGATTCGGCCAAGCAAAAATGCCTTCAGTTGGTGCTACAGCTCCAGCAGTAGGAAGCCCTAACTGAAGAGCAGATTTCTCAGCTCCTAATCCGGAAGGAAAAGTAGTTTCTCTTAAAGAAAGTTTAGGAAAAGTAACAATCGTTGATTTTTGGGCTTCATGGTGTGGACCATGCAGACAAGAAAACCCTCATGTTGTTGCACTTTATAAAGAGCTACATTCAAAAGGATTAAACATTATCGGTGTTTCTTTAGATAAGGATGCTGCAGCATGGAAACAAGCCATTGCAAAAGATGGTTTAATCTGGACACAGGTTTCTAATTTAAAACATTGGGAAGAGCCAATTGCAAAACAATATAAAGTTGAAGCAATTCCAGCAACTTTCATTCTTGATGCCAACGGAAAAGTAGTTGCGCAAGATTTAACAGGCCCAGCGTTAAAAGCAAAAATATTAGAACTGTTAGCTAAATAATTCTACCGTTCTTAAAAACAAAAAAATCTCCCTAGTGGAGATTTTTTTTGTTTTATCAAATGTCTTGTTTGAAATTGAAATTGCTGAAAAAGAAATTAAGTCTTTATACAAAAAGAATTAACAACATTCTTTAAATAGAGTTTAAAAAAATGAAAAGTGCAGTAAAACAAAAAAACCTGCTAATCTTATGATTTGCAGGTTTCCTCACGTTTTTTTATGGGCTTCTTAAAAGATTGAAAAACTTTCGTTTTAACTTCTTTTACCCTTTTGGTGGGGAGAGCAGGATTCGAACCTGCGAAGTTCACACAGCAGATTTACAGTCTGCCCTCGTTGGCCGCTTGAGTATCTCCCCGATCTCAGCTTGTTGCGCTTTGTTGTTCTAAGCGGTGGCAAAGATAGCAACGTTTTCTACATTTCCAAAGAAAAAAAGAACTTAATTTAAAGTTATTTTAAAGTTATTTTTTAATTGGTTGGAATTGAATAAAATAAAAAATATCAATTTGTGCTTTTTTTAAATTTATTTTTAAAAATAAGATTATTCGTGCGTTTAATCGGTGCTTTTTTATTGTTTTAATTTTTATTACATTCGCTAACCTCTAGTTTTATTGACGCGAAAGTAACTTATTCTACAACTTGAAAAGTTCGCAGAACAATGGCATGTTATTTTCAAGCAATCTTTTTCGAGCAAATCACGCAAATATGTATCCAACTTATCATAATTAAATTTTTAAAAATAAATAAATCGTCAAATTAGACTTGCTAGTATTAAAACTGGGAAAATTTGTCTAATTTGCATAGACTTATAATTTGAAAAAGCACTTAATAGAGTAAACGAAATATTTACTGCTAATAAGACTGATGAACAAAAGTACTGGCATGCAAACTCCTGAAACTATCAAAAAAGTATTACCCATTATTCTGGCTACATCCATTTTTATGCAGATGCTGGATTCTACAATTCTAAATACGTCTATAACAGCCATTGCCAGAGATCTTCATGAGTCTCCTCTTGAAATGCAAAACGCCATTATCAGCTATGTATTAACATTGGCACTTTTCATGCCTGTGAGCGGTTTTCTATCGGATAAGTTCGGCACGAGGAAAGTATTTATTTTCGCCCTCATTCTATTCAGCATCGGATCTTTATTCTGTGCACTCTCACAAAACTTAAATCACTTAATTTTTTCACGGGTAATTCAGGGCATTGGAGGAAGTTTAATGACTCCGGTAGGCAAACTTGCCTTGATTAGAACTTTCCCAAAAAACGAATTACTAAAAGCAATGAATTTTGCCATTATCCCGGCCTTAATAGGTCCGGTTCTAGGGCCATTGGTTGGTGGCTATATGGTCGACTATCTATCCTGGCACTGGATCTTTCTTATAAATATCCCATTTGGGTTTGTTGGCATTCTATTAAGCTTAAAATACATGCCAGATTACAAATCTCCCATAATCGATTTTGATCTTAAAGGCTTCCTGATTTTTGCTACTGCTTCCTTACTTTTATCTGTTTCCTTGGAATTATTTGGAAATACTGTTCGTACAACGCCGGTATTGCTCATTTTAATGTCCGGATTTATGATGTTATACTGGTATTATCGTCATGCTGTTACAGACAATAATCCCCTTTTTCCAATGAATCTTTTTCAGGTTAGAACGTTTCGTGTGGGTATGATCGGCAATCTAGCCACCCGATTGGGTTATAGCTCTATTCCTTTATTACTTCCGATGATGATACAGATTGCTTACGGACAATCGGCTGTGACATCGGGATGGATTGTAGCGCCAATGGCTCTTACTGCAATATTTGGAAAATCGTTTGTAATTAGGATTTTAAATACTTTCGGATACCGAAAAACCTTAATGACAAATACTTTTATCATTGGCATCTTAATTTGTGCATTAGCAATACCTTCAATTCATACTTCCATTTACTGGTATGTTCCAATTATAGCAGTTTTAGGCTTCTTTAACTCGATACAATTTACATCGATGAATTCCATTTCTATCGCTGACTTGAGGGTTTATCATACAAGTAGCGGCAATTCACTGGTCTCTGTAAATCAGCAGCTCGCAATTGGTTTCGGAATTGCTTTAGGATTATTAGTTCTCAAATTTTTTCAGGGAGATACCAAACTCATTCATAACGAAATTCATAATGCGTTTCGATATACCTTTTTGATTGTAGGCTCATTAACCATTTTGTCTGGCTTGGTTTTTAGAAGATTGCATTTTAAAGATGGTGACAATTTAAAATCTGCCAGTTAATAAAATCAATAAATTTGCTTTAAAATTTAGTACAAATTCTGTTCTTCCCCGAACAAAATTAATATATAAGTTATTTTGAAACATCACTGTTATCTAACTTATTTATAAATCGATAGAACGTAAAGATCTAATATGTTGTTTTTAATGGAGTAAATATGCTATTGCTACAATAATACTCCAGTAAAGTTATTCAAATAAACAAAAGTGTACTTTTCTCTACAAAATCAACTAACTATCAAATATTAATTCTTCATTAAGACATCATGACATTTTACAGTCTGTTCGCACAGTAGCATGCAAAAACAAGCAACATCTGGTCAGACCGCTATTTAAATTCGCCAAGCAGGCGTACTGTTATTTCAATGATATTACATCACAGCAGTTTGTTTGCAAATTTAAAAATGATTAAATTTGTTTAACATAAAGTGAAAAATGTTAAACAAAAAAGAGTAAATTCAATTACTAGAAGAACGCAGCAGATAGCGCGACATTTTCAAGTAATAAATCTCTCAGAGCTAAGCAAAGTTACAGATGATGGAAAAAGAAAAACCCGATAATGTAGTATTCTCAAATGAACACGGTTATAATGCAAGCCTGTTGCCGTACGCAACCAGTGTAGGCGCACCAGTCATAAAAGCAGATGATCTGGCAAGTTGGAAAAGCATGGGAATCAGCAAGGTGAATAAAGAATTTGAAAGTAAATTCAATGAATTAAAAATTCAATATCAAAATTTAATCGAGGAATTTCAATGGAATGAGCTCATTTACAATTCCAGATTTTCTTTTGAACCAATCGTGGGTGAAATCTATCATTTATATAAAGATGCCGAAGGTTATAATTTTCTTTCGCTCATTGCACCACAAGAATGGAACAAGGAACATGTTGGTACCTTCAGGCTCAATAGCGATAAAAAATGGATCCTGCTCAAAAATACAACTACTGCACATTAATAGTAACAGATGAAAAACAAAATACATTTCAACACCAGTGAACTGGAAAAAATGGAAAAGCAAAATGTAGTGCATCTGATCAACAGCCTTGGTGGATTTAAGAGTGTGGCACTTGCAGGCACTTCTGATCTTCAGGGAAACACCAATTTGTCTGTTTTTAGTTCTCTTTTCCATATTGGTGCCAATCCCCCACTCATGGGTATGATTTTTCGTCCGAGTCCGCCAGAACGTGATACTTTGAGAAATATTCTTAGTACCGGATTTTACACGCTAAATCATATCAACGAGCAAATTTACAGACAGGCACACCACACATCGGCAAGGTATGATAAAGACGTTTCAGAATTTGATGCTACAGGATTAACCAAAGAGTATAAAAATGATTTTTTTGCTCCTTTTGTACAGGAAAGCAATATCCAATTGGCCATGGAGTTCAAAGAGAAAATAGATATTACGATCAATAATACGACTTTGATTATTGGTGAAATCGTTCAAATCTTTATTCCCGAAGACTGCCTGAGTGACGATGGTTTTGTCAATTTAGAAAAAGCCAATACGATTACCTGTTCCGGTTTGGACAGTTATCATAAAACCGTGCAGCTGGACCGTTTAAGTTATGCAAAACCCAATAAGGAAATCACATCACTGCTGGAGAAGTGAACAGAAAAAAAGTAAATATCATATGGTTCAAACGGGATCTTCGGCTTACAGATCACGAGCCTTTATTTTTGTCCCAACAGGAAAATATACCTGTACTCTTGGTTTATTTTTTCGAACCTTCTGTAATGACTCATGATGATTCTGATGTACGTCACTGGCGATTTGTATATGAATCCCTCCAGGAAATGCAATCCAAATTAAAGACAGTCGAAACACAGATCTATTGTTTTCATAACGAAGTTCATACTGTTTTTGAGCAGTTACTTCTACTCTATGATATCCTAACCGTGTTTTCGCATCAAGAAACAGGCAATATGCTTACATTCGAAAGGGATCTTGCGATGCAATCTTTTTTTGATCAGAATAACATTCTATGGAAACAATCTCAGCTGCATGGTGTCATACGCAAACTGAAATCAAGACAAGACTGGGAAAACCGTTGGGAATACATAATGCGTTCAGACCCGAAAATGATTGATATCAATAGTTTTAAATTTGAAAATTTAGAGACTGACTTTTATACCAATTTAAAGGGAAAACCACTTTCAAGCGACATTACTGCTCGTAATAAAAATTTTCAGCAGGGCGGCGAATATTGGGCTTGGCGCTATCTCGAAAGTTTTGCAAAAGAGCGGCATGTAAATTACAGCAGGCATATTTCAAAGCCCTATTTAAGCCGTAAGGGTTGTAGTCGTCTCTCTCCTTATTTGACCTACGGGAATATCAGTATGCGAATGGTATATCACTATACTAATCAATTCTATGAGGCCTCTGCAAATAAAAGAGCTATGCTTGATTTTGTGTCGCGACTGCACTGGCACTGCCATTTTATGCAGAAATTTGAAAGTGACTGCCGCATTGAGTTTGAAAATATAGACCGAAGTTTTGATGTTCTTATAAAACCTAAAAATGAAACTTACATCAAGGCATGGCAGGAAGGAAAAACAGGCGTACCTATTGTAGATGCCTGTATGCGCTGTGTTGTAGAGACCGGTTTTATTAACTTTAGAATGCGCGCCTTGGTCGTTTCCTTTTTTGTTTTTAATCTCTGGCAAGATTGGAGAGAGCTTCACTTTTTAGCACGGCAGTTTCTCGATTATGAACCAGGAATTCACTATCCGCAATTACAGATGCAGGCTGGCGTAACCGGAACTGGGACGATTCGAATTTACAATCCTATTAAAAACTCGCAAGAACATGATACTGATGGTGTTTTCATCAAAAAATGGTTACCCGAATTAGCGGCAATTCCGCCACATTTGATTCACGAACCTTGGAAACTGAGCCTCATAGAGCAACAGTTGTACAATTGTGAAATAGGAGTTGATTATCCGTTTCCGATCGTGGCTATTGAAGAAACCAGAAAACACGCCAGCGGCGCAATTTATAAAGTTCGAAAAAAGTAGAGAATAGATTAGAATAAAGTAACAATATCAAATTAGGAATCATTCGAACGGTAAAAAAACTTTCCACTAAAACCAATCCGTTCTGCAGCCGGCCATTCTCCTGAAGAAAGAAATGGAAAAAGTTTGGGTGATGTAAAATATTGTAATGATAAACGCAGAAGCAATAAATAGTATGGCAGATAAAATTTTAAGACTTATTCTCGGTGATCAATTAAACTCTAATCATTCTTGGTTCGAAAAAACAGATGGTTCGACCACCTATGTGATGATGGAAATTCGAACTGAAACTGATTATGCAACACATCATATTCAAAAAATAGCAGGCTTTTTTGCTGCCATGCGCCAGTTTTCCCATTTACTTAAATCCAAAAAACACCACTGCATTTATTTAAAAATAAACGACAAAGACAATTTGCAGTCCCTAGAAGCCAATCTGTCTTTTCTTATAGAAAGAGATCAATACACCAAAATAGAATATCAGTTGCCTGATGAATTCCGTGTCGATCTGATATTGAGAAATTTCACATCGCAACTTTCTATTCCTTTTAAAGTTTATGATACGGAGCACTTTTTTAGTACCCGTGAAGAACTCGGAAAATTTTTTGAAGGCAAAAAAACTTTTTTAATGGAAAGTTTTTACCGTGCCATGCGAAAAAAACACCACATACTCATGTCAGGAGATGATCCTATGACGGGACAGTGGAATTATGACGAGGAGAACAGAAAGAAACTACCCAAAAATCATAGACCTCCTGCCCCTTTGGTTTTTACTAATGATGTTTCAGATATAGTCGAGGCTATTCTGCAGACCGATATTAAAACCATGGGCTTCATTGACAAAACCAATTTTATTTGGCCCATAAACAGGGATCAGTCTTTGGAACTATTGGCTTATTTTACAACAGAATGCCTTCCGCTTTTCGGTTCTTATCAGGATGCTATGGTTCCCGGCGAATGGTCTTTGTATCATTCCAGATTATCCTTTTCATTAAACACGAAAATTATTTCTCCTGCTGAAGTCATTGAGGCCGCCCTTGCAGCATGGCAAAAGGATCCAGAGCGTATTGCATTCCACCAGTTAGAAGGTTTTGTACGACAGATTATTGGATGGCGCGAATATATGAGGGGAATGTACTGGCTTAAGATGCCGGAATACGCCTCCCTAAATTTTTTCAATCATAAAGAGAAATTGCCCGATTGGTACTGGACAGGCAGAACGAAAATGAACTGCCTTAAAGAGGCTATAACACAATCTCTTACATTTGCTTATGCACATCATATTCAGCGATTAATGATTACAGGAAATTTTGCCCTTTTGGCTGGAACCGATCCTGACGAAGTCGACCACTGGTATCTTGGCATCTACATTGATGCCCTCGATTGGGTTGAAATTACCAACACACGAGGTATGAGTCAGTTTGCAGATGGAGGGATTGTCGGTACAAAACCTTATGTAAGTTCAGCAGCTTACATTGACAAGATGAGTCATTATTGCGGTACTTGTTTTTATAATAAAGCAAAAAAAACCGGACACAAAGCTTGTCCGTTTAACAGCCTCTATTGGAATTTTTATGACAAACAGGAAGGTAAACTGGCACATAATCCTCGAATCGGAATGATGTACAAGCTATGGTACAAAATGAAACCCGAAGATAAAACAGCGTTATTGCAACAGGCCGATTATTATCTAAAAAATATAAGTAGCTTATGAAAACAGCAATAGTCTGGTTTAAGACAGATTTACGACTAACAGATAATGAAACTTTTTTTAAAGCCGTTTTAGAAAACGATCGTGTTGTCCCGGTTTATTGTTTTGACGATTCGCATTTTGCCACAACAGCGTATGGATTTAAAAAAACAGGTCATTTTAGAGCTCAATTTTTGATTGAATGCTTGTTGGATCTTGACACTAATTTAAGGGCAATGGGATCCGGTCTGCTTATTTTAAAAGGAAAACCCGAAATTGAAATTCCAAAAATTGTAGAGAAATATAAGTCCTCCAGAGTGTATGCAAAGCGTGAAGTAGCTTTTGAGGAAAAGCATACTGAAACTCTGGTAAAATCTGAACTTTGGAAAATGCGTTGTGAATTCCTAACCTTTAGCACCAGCACTTTATACCATGCCGAAGACCTGCCTTTTTCGATAAAAAACATACCCGATGTATTTACCGATTTCAGAAAAAAAGTAGAGAAAGATTCCATCATCAGAAAAGCTTTAAAGAAACCTGACACTCTTATCTCACCAGAAATTCCTGAACCAGATCTGCCATCTCTACAGCAATTGGGATTGCAAAAAACAGCTATCGATTCCCGCGCCGCTTTGAAGTTTGTTGGCGGAGAATCACAGGCTTTAGAAAGAATGCATTACTATTTTTTTGAATCACACTGCGTTTCCAATTACAAACAAACCCGAAACGGGATGACCGGTCCTGATTATTCTTCCAAGTTTTCTGCTTGGCTTGCCTTGGGATGCATATCGCCACGCTTTGTATATCAAGAACTCAAAAATTACGAATTGCTTTACTCCGCAAATGAATCGACTTACTGGCTGGTATTTGAGCTTCTTTGGCGCGATTACTTTAGATTTATGATGAAAAAATATCAAAACAGCTATTTTCATAAAAACGGAATAAAAAATACAGTTTCTACAACAAAAACCATCCATTTTGAACGTCTCCAAAACTGGATTGACGCAAAGACTGGTGTAGATTTCATAGATGCCAACATGACTGAGCTACAACTGACCGGTTTTATGAGCAACCGTGGCCGCCAGAATGTTGCGAGCTATTTATGCTACGATCTGGAAGTGGACTGGCGCTATGGCGCCGCTTATTTCGAGCAGCAACTCATCGATTACGATGTTTGCAGCAACTGGGGCAATTGGGCTTATTTGGCAGGTGTTGGCAATGATCCCAGAGGAAATCGATATTTTAATATTGAAAAACAAGCACAAGATTATGACAATAGTAAAATCTTTCGAAATTTATGGTTAAAAGATTAAAGTGATTTATCAGCTTTAAAAACGGAATTTTTACCAACATAGAAAAGTAAGATATTAAGAAAATACAGGACTGATATAAGCAAACTTTCCGCCAAAATTAATACCGAATTTTGCCTGTGTCTTGCAGTAAAAAATCTTGTGTCTTATGGAATTATTTGATCGCTTCTTAATTGATGTTTTTTTTAACAAAAATAAATGTAAATCTACATTGCAAAAGATGACATAAAACAAGAATTTAAATTGTTTCATTTTTTAAAATAATTTATTTTCCTTAAATTTAGGAAACTTAAAAATTTAAATATAATGAATTCAGCCAAAATAACAGGAATTGTACTAATAGTAATTAGCCTTGCTGCAGGATACGTAGGATTAAACAGAGTTGCAGACAGCACGAAAGAAATCAATTTTTTAGGTCTAAAGATCGATGCTTCAAACGAGTCTGGACAGATGCAGGGTTTTCTTTATCTCGGAGTGGCCATACTTCTTTTTGGAGGTGGAGTTTATACCCTAAAAAAATCCAATTAAGCCACCCTGATAATGTATCTAAAAGCCTTTACAAAGTCCGCTTTTTTAATCATTGAGTTACATGTTTCGAGAAAGTTCCAAGCAGACATTTATACGGCAATTAATCACGTGTTAATTATGGCTTAAAATAAAATTTTGATCCTTTAAATTAATTAAATTTACGTCACAATCTTAATTGTATTACAATGGAAATAGATCATAAGGAATTAGTTTCCATTAGGCAGGTCAATATACAAAGTGTAAACAAAAACGAGACCTCAACTTTTTTAGATACCCTTTCGGTCGAAGAACCTCTTGAAATTAGAATATCATACGTGTCTGATGACATAAAAATTCAAAAGAACATCTCGGTCACTATGCGTACTCCGGGCAATGATATAGATCTTGCCCTCGGCTTTCTCTTTACCGAAGGAATTATTTCTTCACTTGATAATGTGCTGGATGCTTATGCTGTAAAAATGAATTGCTTGTCTGAAAAACAAAATATTGTCCAAGTCGATTTAAGGGAGAATTTTATTCCAAATCTAATGCAGACAGACCGGAATTTCTACACGACATCAAGTTGCGGCGTATGCGGAAAAAGTTCCATTCAATCTATAAAAACAGTAAGTCCTTTTATTAATTCAACAAGACCTAAAGTAAAAATTGATGCTTCTGTCTTTTATCAGCTACCTGAAAAATTGAGATCTGCCCAAAGTGATTTTAACTCGACGGGAGGATTGCATGCATCAGGCCTCTTTACTTTGCAAGGTGATCTGCTTCTTTTGACAGAGGATGTAGGAAGGCACAATGCCTTGGATAAATTAATCGGGAAATCACTTGCAAAGCGCTCCCTTCCCTTAAATGAACAAATTTTGCTTCTAAGCGGAAGAGCTAGCTTTGAGTTGATCCAAAAAGCTGCAATGGCAGGCATCTCTATTGTTGTTGCCATTGGCGCCCCTTCAAGTTTGGCGGTAGAACTTGCTGCAGAATGCAATATCACGCTTTTGGGTTTCTTGAGGGATAACAGATTTAATATATACCACGCATCAGATCAAACCCTAATTGTAACTGCCTGAAATAAGTTAGTTCAATAGCATAACCAATAGCAATTAATACAAAATGTGATGAAGGAAGATCAGCCAAAACATATAGATGATTTAAACAATAAACTACCTGAGGCGGAAAATCCGTACCAGCTTTCCAAACTTAAAGTAAGCCCACCAGAAAAATGGGCGGCCGGAATTCCGGCAGTTATGGCTGCAGTAAGCGATCTGGTTGAAGACAAAGCTGTTCTTAGAGCAGGTAAAGCTTTGTTTAAGATGAACCAAAAAGGTGGTTTTGATTGTTCAAGCTGCGCATGGCCTGATCCGGATGATGAGCGTTCTGCTTTGGGGGAATACTGCGAAAATGGAGCCAAAGCTTTAGCAGAAGAAGCCACAACCAAAAAAGTTGATGCGGCTTTCTTTAAAAAGAACTCCGTTTACAGTCTTTCACAATTGGACGATTACCATATAGGAAAAATGGGCAGGTTGACCGAGCCCATGTATCTGCCTTCAGGTGGTACACATTATCAGCCCATCAGCTGGAATGATGCCTTTACTAAAATTGCTTCTCATCTAAACAAACTGGATTCTCCCAATGAAGCTGCTTTTTATACTTCGGGAAGAACCAGCAATGAAGCTTCTTTTCTTTATCAGCTTTTTGCAAAAGAATTCGGGACCAACAATATGCCGGATTGTTCCAACATGTGTCACGAGACCTCCGGAACAGCATTAAAAACCACAATCGGAATCGGAAAGGGAACTGTAACTCTGGAAGATTTTTATGATACGGATGCCATTGTAATCATTGGACAGAATCCCGGAACCAATGCACCGCGAATGTTGAGCGCTTTGGAGAAAGGAAAGAAAAACGGGGCAAAAATCATCGCTGTCAATCCTTTGCCTGAAGCTGGCTTAATGGGATTTCATAACCCGCAGGCCATCAAAGGAATATTGGGTTCGGGCGGAAAATTGGCCGATCTTTTTCTTCCTATAAAAATAAACGGAGATATGGCGCTGCTCAAAGCCATTGAACTGTTGTTGCTTGAAATGGAAATGAAAAATCCGGGTCAAGTATTTGACCACGATTTCATCAAGGATAAAACGACCGGTTTTGAGAATTTCCAGAAACAATTTGAGAGTTTAGATTTAGATCACCTTGCATTTCTTTCGGGTGTTCCTAAGGATTTAATAGTTGAAGCTGCAGAAATCATTGCCTTTAAAAAACGAATCATCGTCTGCTGGGGAATGGGATTAACCCAACAGCCCAACGGTGTTGACATGATTAGAGAAATTGTCAATATTTTATTGATTAAAGGAAGCATTGGTAAACCAGGTGCTGGAGTTTGCCCAGTACGTGGACACAGCAACGTGCAGGGAAATCGAACAATGCTTATTGATGAGAAACCTACCGATGAGCAACTAGATCGTCTTGAGGCTTATTTTGGATTTAATCCACCTCGAAATCACGGCTATGATGTTGTGGGAACCATAAAAGCAATTCACGAAGAAAAGGTCAAGTTTATGTTCTGCATGGGTGGCAACTTTCTATCTGCGGCTCCTGATACAACGTACACGGCAGAAGCTTTCAGAAAACTCGAACTGTTGGTCTGCGTTTCAACCAAACTCAACAGAGGCCATTTGATACACGGTAAAGAATCCCTAATACTTCCTACGCTTTCGCGAAGCGATATGGATATTGTAAATGATGAAGTACAGATTATCAGTACAGAAAATTCCATGGGCGTAGTGCAATCTTCAAAAGGAGTGCTAAAACCCATATCGGATCAATTGATAAATGAAACCCAAATTGTTTGCCGAATGGCGATGGCAACGCTAGGTGAAAAATCAGTAGTAGATTGGAAACGTTATCACGATAGCTATGATGAGGTGAGAGAAACCATAGAAAAATGTATTCCGGGCTTTGAAAATTACAACACGAGAGTTCGTGAAAAAAGCGGTTTTTACCTGCCCAATGCACCTCGTCACGGCGAATTTAAGGCAAAAGAATCAGCAAACCGCGCTGCTTTTACTTTGACTGAATTGCCGAATAATGAATTGGAACCAGATGAATATATGATGGCGACAACCCGAACGCACGACCAGTTTAACACCACTATTTATGGTATGGACGACCGCTATCGAGGCATAAAAAATGAGCGACGTGTAATATTTATGAATCAAAAAGACATTGACAAGGCAGGATTAAAAGCGGGAGATCAAGTAGATTTATTTAATTATAATGACGGTATCGAGAGAATTGCACCATTATTCATCATCGTTCCCTATCAGATTCCCGAGCGAAATACAGTCACTTATTTTCCAGAGGCAAATGTTTTGGTTTCTGTAAATAATGTGGTCAAGGAAAGTAATATGCCGGCATCTAAATACGTGAAAATAAAAGTAAAAAAACACGATCCTGCCATTTACGAAAGGATAAAAAAAATGTAATTCTTTTAAGGATAAGATTATTGAAGCTATCATTATGCTTACAAATACTATTTTAAATGATTTTACAATTTATACATTCAAAAAAGATAAATCTTTCCGATGCAGAGTTGCATTTCGGGAAGTGCCTAACATTTTAAACCTTTAAAGAATTTAAAATCAGAAAACCTTTTTTATTAAAAGAATGGGGAATTACTTTTAAATTCAAGACAACTAAAATCCTAGTACAGAATTAAAAATATAGCCGAAATATTACTGTAAAAAGTAGGGAGATTTTACGTGCGTAACCACTCTAATTGGTGGACTTAAAGTATCTGATTTAGGAGGCATCAAAATTTTATTTACCTAAAATGAGAATTTAGCAACTCCTTATAAAAATTGTATAAATACTATTCAACCAGATGTTCTAACTTCACCTATCAAATTAACGACAGTTAAAATTTCCTTTTATCTGCTATAATTCCTTTATTATGACATCAGAATACCAATTTAATTATTGTGAGCAAGACTTAGAATTCATTTCTTTTGAAGAAGAACTTATTTTAAATTACGGCCACTATCTTAAGAAAACTGTTTCGTATTTAATAAAGAAAAATTATCATTATCTAGACATTGTTCTTCGCAACAAAGAGCTTGATAAAAATGATACTGACCCTCCTAAAGAAGAAAATCAAGAAGAAGACAGTAAAGATTCTGAAACTTTTTTAATGTAAATAAACTGCTTTTGGCATAGTACGAATTTAGATTTTACATTAGCGTTTACTCCTTCAATAAATTTCAGCCAAACCAAGGTCATACCCTTTATTGAAAGCAAATAAATAGTACATTTACTCAAAATCATAAATGCTCTTCAACAGGACGAGCTACCATCTGCCAAAAACAATATTTTGAATCTAGACATTACTAACTCCGATTACTATTTCCTTCATAATGGAGGCGAATCTGCTCAGATTATTCAAAATATAAACTGGAGTGAACATGCTCTTGGTTCTCCTGAAAAATGGCCTGAAAATTTAAAAAATACTCTTGCAACGCTGCTTTCATGTAAATTTCCAATGTTTCTTTGGTGGGGAGATGATCTTACGCAATTTTATAATGACGCTTACTTCCCAATCATGGGAACCAAAAAACACCCAAAATCTCTGGGAGGTAAAGCAGTAGATTTCTGGCCAGAATGCTGGGATTTTGTACAACCTCTTATAAATAAGGTTTTAGATAATGGTGAAAGCGTCTGGTTTGATGATCTTCTAATGCCCATTGAAAGAAATGGCATCGTAAAAGACTGTTATTGGACATTCAGCTACAGTCCGGTTCGTGATGATAATAGACAGATTAAGGGCGTACTTGTAATTGCCACAGAAACTACCGACAAAGTTCTTAACACTTTAAGAGTTAATCAAAATAAAGAAGAATTGGAATTTGCCATCAATGCTGCTGAATTTGGAACTTTCGATCTTGATCCAAACACTCGCAGGTTTTCAGCGAATGCCAGACTTAAAAACTGGTTCGGACTAAAATCTACGGATGAGGTTTTACTAACACATGCTTTGGAAGCAATAGCAGATTATGACCGTCAACGCGTTACAGACTCCATTAATACCGCAATGAATTTCGATTCTGGAGGTCGTTATGATATTGAATATTATATTGTAGACCGAGATTCTAAAAATATACGAAAAGTACATGCTTTGGGAAAAGCCTGGTTCGATAAAAATAATATCGTATATCGCTTTAATGGAACGGTACAGGATATCACTGCACAAAAAAGGGCAGAAGAGGAACTTTATAAATCCCGCCAACTTACAGATATGACCATCAAAAGTATGGGATTGGGAATTTTTAATGTTGATTATTCCGATAACACTATCGATTATACTCCCGCTTTTAGCAAATTAATTACTGGAACGGAAAAAACAAATCTCACCAGAGAAGAACTTTTAAATTATGTTCATCCCGAAGATCTACAGCATCGTCTGCAGGCTATTAAAAACGGAATCGAAAGCGGTACCTTTTATTATACACCTCGTGTGGTCTGGGAGGATGGCAGCATTCACAGAATTGCTGTGTCTGCGTCAAGAATGCTCAATTCACAGGGCAATCGGTCAGCATTTTCAGGAACTGTTGCTGATATCAGCGAAAAAGAAAACACCCGTCTAGCGTTGCAACATGCAGCAACACAGCTTGAAAAGACAAAACGAGAAGCAGATGCTCTCTTCAGAAATGTTACTGACAGCTCTCCTACCGGATTATGGCTTTCCAACGAAGAAGGCTGGATGACCTACTTTAATAAAACGCTGATTCAATTTACAGGAATGCCGTACGAACATCTTCTAGAAGGAAACTGGACGCATGTGATTTTACCGGAAGATTATACGCGCTCAAAAAATTCCTATCTTGAATCCATTTCGGCTAAAAAACATTTTGATGTGCTTTTCAGAGCTAGAAAATATACTGGCGAAATTATTTGGTGCAGGGCTTCTGGCGATCCTTTTTATGACACAGATGGTCAATACGCAGGTTACGCCGGATTTTGCATGGATATGGATGAGATTATCACCGGTCGACACGCAGTTACAGAAAGCCAGAATAAAGTCACCTCAATGGTAGAACAATCTCCTGTTGGAATCTGTCTTTTTACAGGTGATGATATGAAAATTGAAATCGCAAATGATATAATAATTGGTTACTGGGGTAAGGATAGATCAGTTCTGGGACTTCCATTGGAAGAAGCACTGCCAGAAATCAAAGGACAGCCCTTTATGGAAATCCTAAAAGAAGTTTACCGAACAGGAGAAACTTATTATGGGCGTGCGATGCCAGCAGAAATTATGGTTGATGGCAAACTATCTACTTTTTATTTCGAATTTACCTACACTCCAATACGCGATTCGCAAGGTGAAATTTATGGTGTCATGGATATCGCTATTGATGTCACCCATCAAGTTACGGCTTCTCAAAAACTTGAACAAACTAGACAGGCTTTATCTGGCGCAATTGAGTTGGCGGAACTCGCAACTTGGAACCTAAATGCATCTGACGGAACAATTTCATGTTCAGATCGTTTTAAAGAATGGCTTGGACTCTCGTTCAATACAGGAAGCAGCGAAGTTTTTCTGGAATGTATCAGCGATCCGTACAGAGAAAAAATAGACTTTTCGCTTAAAGAAGCTCTTAGTGATCTTTCGGAAAATTTTTATGATTATGAATTTCCTATCCTAAATAAAATTACAGGTCAACAACGGATCATTCATGCAAATGCACAAGTTCTATATTCTAAAGATGGCGTGCCAGAAGGCGTTAGTGGAACAGCACAAGATGTAACCAAAGACAGACAATTGCAGCAGGAACTCCAGTTTAAAGTCAAAGAAAGAACCGCAGAACTACATGCCGCAAATACAGAACTGGAATCGAGTAATCGCGAACTTTCACAGTTTGCCTATATTGCATCGCATGATCTTCAGGAACCGGTTAGAAAAATCAGCGTTTTTACTGATATGTTGCAAAATAATTTGGATAAAAATCCAGAAAAAGTAAAATTCTACATCGACAAGATTACAAGTTCTGCCAAAAGAATGGAAAACTTAATTAAGGATGTATTGCAATTCTCCAGACTTTCTGATGCTACAAATCAGTACAAATCTGTAGATCTTAATACGGTTGTATTAGAAATACTTGCTGATTTTGATTTGATTATAGAACAGAAAAATGCCCTAATAGAAAGCGACATACTTCCAGAGATTCAGGCCATTCCACTTCAGATGACCCAACTTTTTGGCAATCTGATTTCGAATGCATTGAAATACAGCAGACCAGATGTAGCACCGTATATTGTCATTAAATCTGAAGTGCTTTCAGAAATTGAAAAAGATAATAACGAATTGGCTAAAGATTCAAATTATATTAAAATAGAAATTTCAGACAACGGTATCGGTTTTTCGCAACAATATGCCGAGCAGATTTTCAACATATTCCAAAGACTTCATGGAAACGATCAGTTTGCAGGAACAGGCATAGGATTAGCGATGTGCAAAAAAATTCTTCAAAATCATAATGGAACCATCAGCGCTACCTCTAAAGAAGGTTTTGGCACTACATTTACTGTAATAATTCCGCAGTCGCATTAAAAAACAAGCCGCATTAAATGTCCTTTAAAAAATGTATCTTTACATACGTTTTATACACTTTATGAAAATCGTTTTTTTAATTGATGATGATGCTGATGACCGCGAAATTTTTGAAGAATCTTTAGCGGCAGAACATCCATTAGTATTATATCAGGATGCCGTTAACGGTGCTGTTGCATTCGAAAAATTGAGATCAGGAACTTTCAAAAAACCAGATCTTATTTTTCTAGATCTTAATATGCCAGTAATGGATGGAAGAACCTTTTTAAAGCAAATCAAAGCAGATCCAGACTTGAATGACATACCCGTCATCATTTATTCTACATCATCTAGTGAAGTCGACAAGAAATTTGCAGCTGAACATCAAGCTTCAGAATTTCTTACCAAACAATACTCAATCAGTTCACTGCGTCAGGACATAAAAAAAACGGTAGAACGTTATCTACTCTCGTGAAAGTAGTAAAAATACGAAATAAAAAAAGAGCGGAATATTTAATAAATATTCCGCTCTTTTTCTAGCTATTTGTTGAGGCACTTCCTGTGCTTCCTGCTCCTCCGCTATTATCATTTCCACGGTTTTCTTCGCTGTCGGTTTCCTCCCATTCGGTTTCATCTCCCCAATCACCAGTATTCGGTTTCTGTGCCGGGTCTCTTTCCGTTTCTCCTTTTTCGTCGTCATCATTTTCAGAAAAATACATTTCGTATCCTACAATTGGCGACCAATCTTGTTCTTGTATCTTTTCCATTTTTTGAAAGTTTTAGAAAAAACCTGTAATCCAAAATTGCTTTAGACTACAGGCTTTCCGAAGTTTATTTATAAAAAATTATTCTTCATCTTCTGAATCTTCTTCAGAAGCATCAAAATTGATGGTGTTATAAGCAGCTTCTGTCAAAATAGTGTCTGCTTCTTTTTCTTCTTCTAAAGTTTGTTGCAATAATGCAGCCGCATCTTCTTCTCCTAAAGTTAAAGCAAAAGCAGCAAGTGTACCATAAGAAGCAATTTCGTAATGTTCAATTTTTTGAGACGCGGCAATAATTCCAGCATCACGAACAGGACCTTCCTGAGTTTCCTCCATAATGCCTTCCCCTTCTTTAATTAAACCTTCCATCGCATCGCATTTTTTTGCTGCCGCTTTTTCTCCTAAGATTTCAAAAACTTGCTCTAATCTTTCTATTTGCCCTTCCGTTACAGTCAAATGTTCGTTGATTGCTGTAATAAGATTATCTGAAGTCGCATTTTTAGCCATTTTTGGAAGCGCTTTTGTTAACGCTTTTTCAGCCCAGTAAATATCTTTTAACGAGTCGATAAATAAATCTCTTAGTCCTTCAGCAGCATCAGATTTTGCTTTCACAGTTCTCCCCTTTGATTGTGTTTGCTTTGAAGCTGTTGTTTTTGAAGCAGTTGTTTTTGAATCATTTGCTTTTGAAGTAGTTGTTTTTGTCCCTGTTTTTTTTGCAGGTGTCTTAGAATCTGATTTTTTATTTTCAGTAGTTTTCATAATAATGTTTTTTAATAATTAACTGTTTCAAATTTATCTTTCAAAACAAAGCAATTTTTACAAAATTTAGACAAAGCATTACAAAATAAGCACTACAAGTAATTGTTTACTAAATAGATATTCCATAAAACTTAAATTTAATTTTATAAGAAATCTCCAACATTTTGATTTTTATTTAAAAAAACTAATCGCTAATTATTTTTTTCTTGAAGAAGAGAAGTTTATGTCTGACCTTTCAAATTAGAATTTAATAGAAAGCTCTGAAAAAATAGCTAGAGAACGCTTTAATCGACAAACAAAAGATTCTTTTTAATGAAGACAAAATAAGTATTGCTTAAAAAAGCCTCTAACTGCGAATTATATAATTGAATAGCTTGTTGGCTATAAAATTTTGATAATCAACCAGATTACATTTACATATATAACAATCAAAAAGAAATATTATGAATTTAAATGAAAGAGAAAATAACCGTCAGGATGACCAGTATTTTCAAGAAGACGAAACAAGATACGATAATGAGCGTCAATATGATGATATCGATATTGATGCACCTCCAGCAGATCATTCTATAAGCGACAATGCAGAACCTGATTTTGGAAATGATTTTGCCGAAGATGAAATCAACAGTCAAAGATTAGACGACGAAATTCCGAGTAGTGATGACTTTGACAACGAGTTTGACGACGAAGAAGATGACGATTTTGAGGAAGATGATTTTGACGAAGAAGATCTTGATGATGACGATGAAGAAGGAACCGATCCGAATCGAAATTTATAAAAAGAAATACCCCGTTTGCATAAGTAAACGGGGTATTTCTTTTTGTTTTATTTTGAGTTTGCTAATTGACTTGCTTTATCATTTATGATATCTCAGTAATTAAAAGTACCGCAATAAAAGCGACGATGGAAAAGACCATTACATTAATAATTCTGTCTTTTACTTTTCTTGACTGATTAAATTCTGAATTCAATTTTCTATATTTTCTATCCGTTTTCATTTTCATTTTTTTTTACATTAAACATGGTTTGCACAAACAAATGGCTGTGCCGTAAGATTATTTTACAGGCTTATAAATAGTTTTTTTTAATTAATGGAACAGGCCTCTTTAAGCTGTGAGTGGTTCAAGTATTTGCTGCAGTAATACAGTAAGATCTTGCAAGCTGTTTTGTTTTTTCAAAAACTGCACTTTTTTGAATTTCGCTGCGGCATCTTTAACCAAAGCACCAGAATGACCTGAATATAATACAACAGGAATTTTTTCAAGACCTTTTACATCTCGCAGCAATTTAAGAAATTCAGATCCGTCGAGATACGGCATATGATAATCCAGAAAAATTATATCTGGAAATTTCTTTAACTCCTGAAGCATCTTCAGTGCATCGAGCGCATTATTTTTAACAGAATATTTAATCTTAGGGTTAAGAGCATTTACAGCAATTCCAAAGATTTCAGCATCTTCGGTATCGTCGTCAACCAATAAAATATTCCTGTATTTCATATTGCTAAATTAGATAGTTAGACAAACTTGCATTCATAAAATTTTCCTCTATTGTTATACAATTCCCACAATAAAAATTCAACTATAACTTCTCATATATAAGTACTTAAATCATTTATAATCCTTAATTATATAAAACCTTCGTAAAATTTTATAATTAAAAACGCGAAGTCACACTATAATTTTGAATTAAATCTAAATAACTAATTAAATTATGAAATCATCGACATACGCACACACAAATTTTAAATTCGACAGTCAAAACAGTACCAATATTATTGACGCAGAGTTTCATTCTGAAAATCTTAATAAAGGTAAAGTAGTAGACCTTTACTATAAATATGATGATGAGCCAGACTTTGATTGTGAATTTTTAAGCGGTATCAGCTATGATGATAACAAAAACGTAATTGATTTAGAATTTGATGAAGATCTTGCCGATGACTATAAAGATAATGAATGGGATGTAAACATCTACGATCCGTATCTAGAGTCAACTTATTTTTAATGAACCATCTAAATTACTCAAAAAAGTAATTCGCTTAATAAATAAAACAAAAAAGTAATAAACTTGCAGATCCAGTTATTCGCAGGTTTTTTCTTTTTTAACACATTTCGTATTGTCCTTAATTTTTTCATTTACATGAATAATTTTGAGTAATCTAGAAAGTATTTAAAACGGAGATAACTATCCGGACTACTCATAATTTAAAAAGCGGTACATTTTGATTTTCCTTTAAGAGATTACATTTGATTTCTAAACCCAGAACAAATAAAATCTTAACAAGTTACAAAATGAACAAAGAAATAAGACACAACTGGACTAAAGAGGAAATTCAGGAAATTTATGATCAACCTTTATTAGAGCTGATTTATCAAGCCGCTACTGTTCATCGCCAATGGCACAAACCTTCAGAAATACAGGTCTGCACATTACTTTCTATAAAAACTGGTGGTTGTCCCGAAGACTGTTCGTACTGCGGACAAGCAGCCCGCTATCATACTGACATTAAAGTTCAGGCTCTTTTATCAACAGAAACTGTAATTGAACATGCTCAAAAAGCAAAAGACAATGGTTCTTCACGTTTTTGCATGGCTGCAGCTTGGCGCGAAGTTCGAAACAACAAAGATTTCGACCGTGTTATTGAAATGGTAAAAGGCGTTAATAATCTAGGACTGGAAGTTTGTTGCACCTTGGGAATGCTTACCGAAGAACAGGCTCTACGTCTCCAAGAAGCTGGTTTATATGCTTACAACCACAATTTAGATACTTCAGAAAGTTATTATGATGAAATAATCAGTACGCGAAAGTTTGACGAGCGTATCGACACAATTAATAATGTAAGAAAAGCTGGAATTACCGTTTGTTCTGGCGGCATTATTGGTTTAGGAGAAACGGCTATAGATCGTGTTTCAATGTTGCTAACTCTGGCCACGATGCCTGTACATCCAGAATCTGTTCCTGTAAATGCCTTAGCAAGAGTCAAAGGAACTCCCCTAGAAAATAATCCAAAAGTGCCTGTTTGGGACATGGTTCGAATGATTGCCACTGCACGTATTGTGATGCCCGCTTCTATCGTTCGTCTCAGTGCCGGACGCATTGAAATGACAGAAGAAGAGCAAGCCTGGTGTTTTATGGCAGGTGCAAATTCTATTTTTACAGGAGAGCGTGAAACTTTATTAGTAACGCCAAATCCTGGAATATCAGAAGACATGCAGATGTTTAAAAATTTGGGGTTAAAGCCTCTGAGTAAGGAAAGTAAAGCTTCATGCGCCATTATTTAAAAAATAAAAAATCCCTAAACAATAAAGTGCTTAGGGATTTTAAAAAAAGAACCGCAAAGCTTTTACACTTTTAAATTCAACATTAAACTTTCTATTTTAGAACTAGAAATGATCGGATTTGCACCTGGCGATTCTGCAACTAAAGCTCCAACAGCGCAGGCAAAATCGATCGCATTTTGAGGTTCATTTTCATGTAATAAGGAAGTAATTAGAGCTGCCAAAAATGAATCACCAGCCCCCACGGTATCAGCGACTTTAATTGGATAACCCTCATTTTGATAAATTTGACCTTTCCAAAGCAATAATGCTCCGTGTTTTCCTTTGGTGACGCACATGGCTTCTGCTTCTGTTTTCTCCAAAATAAAATGCATATTTTCTTCGATACTTTCGAAAGGAGAATTCATATCTGAGCTAATTTCAAGCAATTCTTCGTCATTAAATTTAATAAAATTAGCCGATTTCATAAGCTGATTCAGAATTTCAAAGGAATAATGCGGTTTTCTCAAATTGACATCAAAAACTTTATAAACATCAATTTTGAGCAGTTCTTCTAAAGTATTTCTCGAAATAATATCGCGACAAACCAGACTGCCATAAATTAAGACATCGGCTTCTTCAACTATTTTTATTGCCGAATTATTCAACACAATTTTATCCCACGCACACGGATAATTGATTTCATAAGTAGCAGAACCTCTTTCATTCAAAGTAACATTCACCAATCCGGTTGGAAAATCTTCCGCAACGACGATGCTTTCAGTTTTGAGTCCTAAACTTTTCACCTGATCTATAATTGCTTTTCCATCTTCATCATTTCCAACACAGCTGATCATTGCTACTTCACAACCTAAAGTTTGCATTCGCAAAGCGACATTTAGCGGTGCACCACCTATTTTCTTTTCATTTTCAAAAACATCCCAAAGCACCTCTCCATAAGCTGCCGCCTTAAGCCTTTTTCCGTTATTCATTCTAAAATTATTTAATATTATTTTTATTCGGATAGCAATTCCGTTACCAATTAATAACCCGGATTTTGTTTGTAAAGTCCCTGACTGAAATTAATTTGTTTTAAAGGAATCGGACAATATTCTTCTTTCTGAGCATCAAACGAAGCATCTTGATAATACGTACGTTTAGATTTTTCTCCTGCATAAAAAGTATTCAAAACCTGATCTGTAACGCCCCAACGAACCAAATCAAAGAAACGGCTTCCTTCCATCGCCAATTCTAATCTTCGTTCCCAACGCATTGCTTTGCGGGCAAAATCTTGCGTCCAGTTACAATTTACTCCGTTAACATAAGTATTGATTTTAAAGTTGTTAGCATACGGCAATCTACCTGTACTTTGAGCCGCTCTTTGACGAATTTCATTAATTAATGGTAATGCTTCGGCTTGTCTTCCTGCTTCAATCAAAGCTTCAGCGCGCATTAAAATCACATCAGAATAACGAATTTGAATTCTGTTTTTTGAATTTCCATAAAACGGATCAATGTTTACAAAACAAGTACAGCTTGGCGCCACGTTTTCTTTTAAAGAAGCAAAATAACCGTAAGTTCCAGGAGAACGAACCCAAGATTCTACATATACATATTCAGGATCATATTTATATGGCAAGCCCGGCATGGCAACTGTATGATATAATCTTGGATCTACCGTATTGGCATTTCTGTTTTTATAATCAAAATCCTGATTGTTGTACGTATCAAATTGAGGTAAACCGTCTGCTCCTGTTTTAAATGCATTTACTAAGTTTTGACTTGGTTTATGAAAATCGCAACAGCCTAAACCTTGAGGTGTTGACAATACATCTGAAAAATTTAACCTTCCATATAAAGTTCCGTCATTATCTGAAAACTGAATAGAAAAAATCGATTCTGTTCCATTTTCATAACTTCCCGGTAAAAAGTTATTGGCAAAATCTGGTTCCAAAGAAGCTTTTCCGATCACTTTATCTGTCGCCGCAATAACTTCCTGAATATGCTGTTGGTTGATTCCAGTTACTTTAAAATTATCGTCTTGCGTGTACGCCTGATACAAACGAGTTTTTGCCAAGTAAGCATAAGCAGCTTTTTGCGTTGCGCGTCCAACTTGTGGTTGCGTTTCTGGTAAAGCTTCGGCTGCAGCCTGAAAATCTTCTGCAATTTTGTTCCAAAGTTCTTCGTTTGAAAGTGCCACATTAGAAATTGTTTTGTACTCTTCTACCGGAATATCCTCAGTTATATAAGGTACATTTCTAAACATAATTTTGAGCATAAAATAAAAATGTGCTCTTAAAAAACGCATTTCGGCAATACGTGTTTTCTTTAATGGATAATCGGCTTCTGAAATTTGTTCTAATGCTTTCAATGCTTTATTGGCTCTTCCAACACCCACGTAACTGATGTACCAAAAATTGTCTAATTCCCCAAAATCAGGTCTGATGTTGTTAGAAACTTCAAAAAAGTGAAAAACCTGAATATCATTTGTACCACTTCCGCCTTTGTACGCGTCATCTGAACGAACGTTTCCAAAAGGCCATAAACTGTATGGCGAATCATAATGGTCATTTCCTAACTGTGCGTATGCCGCATTCATAAAACCTTCAATAGTTTTTGGCGTCACAATATCATCTTCTGATAAAACGCCTCGCGGATTATTTTCTAAAAAATCGGAACAGGAAGCGAATAAACCTATCACTAAAATTCCTGCTATATATAGTATTTTTTTCATTTTTAAATCTTTTGTTATAACGTAAAATTAAGACCAGCAGTAAAAGTCGTTGGTTGCGGATATCCAAATCCAGCATTTTCGGGATCAACCCCTGTGAAATTTTTAGCATCTAAAATCAGTAAGTTTTGTCCACTTATATATATTCTGAAACTATCCATGCTTATCTTTTTCAATAAGTCCTTTGGAAGATTATATCCTAATTGTAAAACTCTCAATTTTAAATAACTTCCGTTTTCTACATAATAAGTAGAAAATCTGTTTTCTGCATTTCTGTCTACGGTTGTTAAAGCTGGAATCGTAGAATTTGGATTATCAACAGACCAAGCATTTAGCAATCGAGTTCCTTTATTAGAACCCACATCATCTACGCTCCAGAAATCGGTTTGGTATTTGGTGTTATTAATGACATCAACATTTCCTGTTCCTTCCCAAAAAGTAGTGAAATCGAAATTTTTATAAGATAAATTCAGGTTGATTCCGTATTGAAATCCCGGATTTGGATTTCCGATCCAGGTTCTGTCTTTGTCTGTAATTTGTCCATCTCCATTTAGATCTTTGTAACGAATTCTTCCTAAACCTTTTCCTTCCTGAATTGGAGAATTGTTAACCTGATCCTGAGTCGTAAACAATCCATCTGTCACATATCCATACATCGAATTAATTGGTCTTCCTAAAATATTATCATTTAATCCGTCTCCGCCATAATTGTTTTTTACTTCGTCTGGCAATTGCGTGATTTTGTTTTTATTGGCTGAAATATTTGCCGAAATATCATATTTCAATCCGAAAGATGTTTCGTCCTGATATCCCAGAGAGAATTCCCACCCTTTATTTTCCATGGAAGCACCATTTACCCAACGATTTCCACCTTCACCAATAACCCCCAAATAGGCTGGCAAAACCAAAATATCTTCTGTTTTTTTGATGTAGTAATCAATCGATCCGCTTAATTTTTGTTTGAAGAATCCGAAATCCAAACCAACGTTTGTTTGTGTAGTGGTTTCCCACTTCAAATCGTCATTTCCAGATTGGGTCGCGATAAAACCAGACGGAAGCAATCCATTTCCATTTCCTGCAATATCGTAAGCTGTTCCGTATGAAGTTGCCCAAGTCGGACTTCCGCCTGCATAAGTTGCCAAGTATAAGGAGTAAACTGCAGTATTACTAATTTCCTGATTTCCTGTTTGCCCCCAGCCTGCTCTTAATTTCAAATCGGAAATAGCTGTAATTTTATCTTTTATGAAATTCTCATTGCTAATTCTCCATCCACCAGAAACGGCAGGAAAAGTACCAAACTGATTGTTTTTACCAAATCTTGAAGAACCGTCACGACGAATTGTTGCCGAAAGTAAATAGCGATTATCAAATTCATAATCTGCTTTTCCAAAATACGAAAGCAAAGAATAAACAGTTGAAGTTCCGCTAGTAAACGATTCTCCCGTTCCTGCATCCGGATACATATAATCTGGCGTTTCAATCAAAAAGTCGTTCTTTCGTAAAGTCGTTGTGTCATAAGTGTCTTTGTACATTTCTGTTCCAGCCATTAAGTTTAAATTGCTTTTTCCGAAATTCAAACTGTAAATTGCCGTATTAGTCCAAGTCCATTTGTCACTTGTTGATTGATCTATGGTTACAGAAGTCTGGTCGTTTTGCAGATATCCCGATTTATAACTTCTTTGTAACATACGTTTTTTATAATAGCCATAATCAATTCCGAAACTACTTTTAAGGTGAAGATTTTTAATAATTTCTAAATCGGCATAAACATTTCCAAAAAGACGTAAATAATCATATTTATTGTCTTTATTATATTCTAAAAGACGAACCGGATTTTGTCTGTCGTTCATTCCGCCAACTGGTCCACCCCAACCGATTCCGTCAACTGTTCTTACCGGAATAATCGGCAATGCACGCAGCGCAGGATCTAAAACCCCAGGATCTGTAACTTCATTTGTTCTGTTTAAAGTGAAGTTCTCTCCAATCACTAATTTTCCATCAAAGTATTTATACGAACCATTCATTCTGGCAGAAATTCTCTCGAAATCTGTTGTTTTTACCACACCCTCATTACCATAATATCCTAATGAAAAAACGTAACTTCCTTTATCTGAAGCATTAGAAACAGACAAATCATAAGATTTAGCAATTCCTGTTTGAGAAACCGCATCGTACCAATTGGTATCTGCCGATTTCAACGTTTTTTCTGCATCTAAATATTCTGGAATTAAAACTCGGTTTAACTGTGCTTTTCCATTAGCACTGGTCCAGTCAAACTGATAGCGAACATTATTACTGTTCGGATCTAAACCGTCGTTAATATTTGCCTGCCACAAAGCCTGACCAAACTGGTTGGCATTCATAACACTTAATTTATTTGAATAACTTGAAAGTGAAGTATAAGTGCTGAAATTAATTCTCATTTTACCTTCTTTTCCTTTTTTCGTAGTTACGATGATTACCCCGTTTGAAGCTCTAGAACCGTAAATACTCGCAGACGAAGCATCTTTTAAAACCTGAATCGATTCAATATCATTCGGATTTAATTCGTGCAAACCAGATTTCGTCGGCATTCCGTCAATTACATAAAGCGGATCAGTATTGTTTAAAGTTCCAACTCCACGAATCACCACTTTTGTGTTGGCTCCACTTGGCGAACCGTCAGAAGAAACTTTTACTCCGGCAATTCTTCCCTGCAAAGCTTTTATTGGGTTTGGTTCTGGTTGCTTCATCACTTCCTTCATACTTACAATGGCAACCGCTCCAGTGATGTCGGTCTTCTTTTGTTTTGAATACCCTGTAACAACGACTTCATTCAATTGATTGTTATCGAGTTTTAAAGTAACATTTATTGTTTTTTGCCCATTTACTGCAATCGACTGCGGAGCATATCCAATAAAAGAAACTACAATGGTAGCGTTTGAATCAATATTTTGGAAAGAATAATTTCCATCAAAATCGGTAGCCGTACTCATATTTGTTCCCGAAATCGTTACGGTCGCACCAGGCAGTGGCATTCCGTCATCAGACGCGATTACCGTTCCTTTTACTTGATTTTCCTGAGCCGACAGAATCAACACGGGAAAAAAGAAAAATAGAAAATAAATGATTTTACTTTTCATGGTTTTGGTTTATATTTAATTGGTTAATTACAAGTTTAGTAAGTTCAAATTCTCCATTTGAAGAAGCCGAAATGGAGTTAAAAGGCTGGTTTAGGAAAAAGATATCTGTCATTACTTTTTCGCCATTGTTATAAAATATTTCAATTGAAGTTTTATCAAGAACCACTTTAAAAGTCGCTTTTTCCTGATTGTGATGTAATTTTGCCTTATGAACTATTGCAGCAAATTTATCTGAGAAATCAATTTTTCCCGCTTTTGAGCGGTCAACAAATAAGTAGTTTTCTGAGTTATTTAATCCAAAAGTTAGAGATTCTCCCAATTTGTTTGAAAGTGTAAAAGTGTAGGTTTCCTGTTTTAAATTTTTTAAATCGAAACTAATTACAGCTTGTCTTAAATCTAGCTTTCCAGATTCTAAAAGGGCTGCTTTGCCTTTTACTTTCAGGCTTTTCTTCTCAATTGATTTAGAAACATATTTATCCAATTCTTTTACTGGACTACTAGTCAAACTATATTCATTTCCTTTTTTGATCAACTGCATTTCTCTTGGAGTCGTCATGCTGCTTCTCCAGGCATTTGTTGGAACGCTTCCGCCGTAATCCAAACTTACCATCCAGCCAATAAACAAACGTCTTCCGTCTGAAGTTGGAATATTATTCCACGTTACGCCAGCATAATTATCTTTTCCGTAATCTATCCAAACGGCTTTTTCTCTTTTGATTCTTTGCTCGAAATTAGCATCAACAGTAAAATTGGTTCCGTCAAAATCTCCCACATAATATTGTGTTCCAGAACCTCCGTTTGCCGCGCCTTGTCCTAAACTTTGTAGTAAAACCCATTTCGTTTCATTGGTTCCTTCTACTTTAATCTGGAAGAAATCGGGACATTCCCAAACGCTTTCGTGTGCACCTAAATCTTTTCCAAAATCAGATAAAAATTTCCAGTTTTTTAAATCCTTAGAACCATAAAAATGATCTCTGTCTGAGGCTGCGACAACCATTATCCATTGTTTATGCACTTCATCCCAAGAAACTTTTGGGTCGCGAAAATCACGAATTCCAGGATTTTTTACGACTGGATTTCCTTCATCAAATTTTTTAAACTTAAATCCGCCGTCTGTAGAATAAGCGATATCTTGCTGTTCTGTATCCAATTTATTTTCTTTGCCTTTTTCCATATTATGCAAAGTATAAATGGCCACAATTGGCGCTTTCCCATCAACACCAAAACCTGAAGTATTTTGTATATCGACAACGGCGCTTCCAGAGAAAATGTATTTTTCATTGTCCGGGTAAATTGCAATGGGCTGTTCTTCCCATTTGATCATGTCTTTACTGATCGCGTGTCCCCAATGCATGGGTCCCCAAACATTTTTTTCTGGATAATGCTGAAAATATAAATGGTAATATCCGTCGGCAAAAAACATTCCGTTTGGGTCGTTCATCCAGCCTTTTTTTGGCGTAAAATGAAAATTAGGACGATACAATTCTGCTTCTTTAGCAACTGTAGTTTCAACTGATTTAGCTTGTGCTCTAACAGCAGAAAATTCGAAACTTGTCATAAAAAATACTGCAGCAGTATAAATTACAAGCGATTCTAAATGGGTTAATTTCATCTGATTTTTATTGGTTGATAATTAGAAGTTTTTTAGTTCTGAAAAGAGCATAAAAGGTCGGAAAGCATTATACTTTCAAGTGGTTATTGCGACTGATTTATGATTTTCTAACGAAAAGAAATTAATTTAAAGCGTAGATGTAATTATTTTCAACACATAGAAAGTGAAACGCCTTTTAAGTTTTGAAAACCATGTTTCTATGTGTTAAATTTTTTTTGCGATAGATTAATTTTGCTTTCCGTTTTAATGAGTTTTATTTAGAAAAATTCAATTGCTGAACAACAAGATTATTTATTTCTATTTTTTCTTTAGAAGAGACCGAAAGTGCTGTAAATGGTTTTTCTAAGAAAAAAATCTCCGTCATTACTTTTTCTCCATTATTATAGAATATTTCGACAGAAGTTTTATCCAGAATAATTTTGAAAGCAGCTTCTTTCTGATTTCCGTTTAAAAGGGCTTTACTAATTGTTGCTGCAAATTTATCCGAGAAATCATTTTTTCCAGCTTTTGTACGATCCACAAATAAGTAATTTTCTTTATTGTTTAATCCGAATTTTAAAGATTCTCCATCTGTATTGGAAAGCTCAAAAGTGTAATTTTCGGGTTTCAAATTTTTCAACTCCAAACTAACAATCGCCTGAGTTAAGTCTACTTTTCCGTTTTCGATTAAGGTGTAACTTTCCTTTCCCTTCAAACTTTTTGTGCGAATATTTTTAGAAACGTACAAATCAAGTTCTTTCACCGGATTGCTAACCAAGTTGTAATATCTTCCTTTTTTAACTAATTTCAATTCGCGCGCAATCGTAGTACTGCTTCGCCATGAAGTTGTTGGAACTTGCTGTGCGTATTCCCAGTTTGACATCCATCCTATAAATAATCGTCTTCCGTCTGCGCTTGGAATGTTATTCCACGTTACGCCTGCATAATTGTCTTTTCCGTAATCTGCCCAAACGGCTTTTTCTGCATCGACTCTTTTTGCAAAATCAGGATCAAGCGTGAAAGTTTTTCCATCAAAATCACCAACAAAATATTGCACTCCAGAACCTCCATTTGGTCCACCTGGATTTAGATTTTGAATTAAAATCCATTTGGTTTCTTTACTACCTTCCACTTTGATTGGAAAGAAATCCGGACATTCCCAAACTCCCCCATGAGCGCCGATGTTTTTTCCAAACTCCGATAGAAATTCCCAATTTTTCAGATTAGAAGATTTATAAAACTGCGCTCGGTCCTGCGCAGCCAAAACCATAATCCATTGTTTATGTGTTTCATCCCAAGTTACTTTTGGATCACGAAAATCACGAATTCCAGGATTTTTCACGACAGGATTTCCTTCCTCAAATTTCTGCCATGTAAAACCGTTATCGTTAGAATATGCGATATCTTGTTGTTCAACATCTATTTTGCCTTCTTTTTCTTTTTTCATATCATGCAATGTGTAAATTGCAATGATTGGCGCATTATTCCCGATTTGCAAACCCGAAGTATTATTGACATCAACAACAGCACTTCCAGAAAAAATGTATTTGTCCTTATTGGGGTAAATCGCAATAGGCTGCTCGTCCCATTTGATCAAATCTCTACTGGTCGCATGTCCCCAATGCATTGGTCCCCAAACACTTTTATCAGGATAATATTGGTAAAACAAATGATAATATCCGTTGGCATAAAACATTCCGTTCGGATCATTCATCCAACCTTTTTTGGGTGTAAAATGAAAATTGGGACGGTACATTTTTTCTTCCATTGCATTCGAAGGTAAAACCTTAGTCTGCGCCGATGCTGAAAATGGTTTGCAAACAGCAATCGATAATACTAAAGCACTATAAAGAGCGAATGACAGTTTCTTTGATTTCATTTTTTTTGATATTTTTTTTAGTTAATGTTTCACTTAATACTTCTAAAGAAATTCCTTTGGTTTCCGGCATCAGAAAAATAACGAATAATAACTGCAAAACCATCATCAAAGTGAAAACGAGGAATACGACTTCGGGTCCAATTTCTGAAAATAACATCGGAATCAAAGACGGAATAATCGCTGCCAAAACCCAATGTACCGAGCTTCCAAAAGCTTGTCCAGATGCGCGAATGTGATTTGGAAAAATTTCTGAAATGAAAACCCAAATTACTGCGCCCTGACCAATGGCATGAGAAGCAATAAACAGGAAAAGGAAAATAGGAACCGACAATCCGCCCCAATTGTAATAAAAAGCAGCCGAAACCAAACCTAGCGAAATAATATATCCAATAGAACCAATGTACATTAACAACTTTCTTCCTAATTTGTCAATTAATGCCACACCGATTAAGGTGAAAATAAGATTTGTAACTCCAATTCCGATACTGCTTAATAAAGCTGTATTTTGTCCTAAACCTGCTTCTTCAAAAATTCTTGGCGCGTAATAAAGGAACGCATTAATTCCTGAAAATTGATTAAAGAACGCAATTAAAAAAGCTAAAATTAATGGAAAACGGTATTTCTTCATGAATATATTTTCATGTTTTACTACACCATTTTCACGCGAATCGTCAATTAAATCATTGATATTTGCCGAAGGATCAATTTGCGCTAAAACATGGCGTGCCTCTTCATCACGTTTCTTAGACAATAACCATCTTGGACTTTCCGGAATTCCCAAAATGAAAAGTATATAAATAAAAGACGGAATCGCCTGAACGCCAACCATCCATCTCCAGGCATTTTCTCCTATATCTTTTAAAAAGTAATTTGAAATAAAAGCAATTAAAATTCCCAAAACAATATTGAACTGATACAATGCTACCAATCTCCCACGTTTTTCTGCAGGAGCAATTTCTGAAACATAGGCTGGGGCAGCAATTGTAGAAGCACCAACTCCTAAACCTCCAATAAATCTGAAAGCGGCAAATACCAACGGATCATTCGCGAAAGCGGCTCCAACTGCAGAAATAAAATATAAGATACCAATCCAGAACAAGGTTTTTTTACGTCCGATTTTATTCGTCGGAATTCCTCCAAAAATAGCACCAACTACAGTTCCCCATAAAGCCATTGCCATAACAACAGAACCATGAAAAGCATCAGAAGAATGCCATAAAAGCTGTAGTTGTTTATCAGCTCCAGAAATAACTACGGTATCAAAACCGAAAAGAAAACCTGCCAGTGCAGCAGTAATAGACCAAATCAATATCTTATTCATTGTACATGTATTAAAACTTGTTGCTAAGATATCTGCAAAAAAAACAACTTATTTTTAATGATGTTACAATTTATTTCTATAAATATTAAATCTTTCGCATTTAATACGCAAAACCTTTATTTACAAGCTTTTACAAGTACTAAAAAAGATTTACGAAAACCTTGTAGTTTCGATTTTGTTACATAAGTTTCAAAATTGATACGTAAAATGAAACTATTTTAGAGGTTGATTAGATAGAAGATTTGTATTCTTTTGGTGAAACTCCAAATTTATTCTTAAAAGCGGTTGAAAAATAGTTTGGAGAAGAGAATCCAAGCGAGTAAGCAATCTCAGAAATATTCATCTCATTTGACCTTAAAAGTTCTGCCGCTTTTTCTAATTTGACATTGTTAATATGATCGCTGATATTGATTCCGATAATGGCTTTTACTTTTCTATATAATTGTACTCTTGAAACGCCCAACTTGTCGGCTAATTCTTCAACAGAAAATTTCGGATTTTCGACATTCGACATAATAATAGAATTCATTTTGGTAATGAATGTCTGTTCCTGATTTCCGAATTTAGATTCAGGTTCTACACGATAGATATTATTGGTGTAATAATATCGTAGTTTTTCACGATTGAAAAGTAAACTCGAAATAGATTGTCTTAAAATAGAAAGACTAAACGGCTTGGTTAAATATTGGTCTACGCCACTTTGCAAGCCTTTTAAAACCGATTCTTTATTGCTTTGTGCGGTTAAAATAATAATCGGAATATGAGACGAACGCAGGTCTTTCTTCAATTCTTTACTAATTTCATAACCGTCTTTGTCTACCAGATTAATGTCGCAAATAATAATGTCGGGAATAATCTCTAGCGCCTTTTCGACAGCATCGCTTCCATCAGAGATACTGATACTATATTCGTTGGATAATTTGGCTTTTAAAAATGTAACCAAATCGATATTGTCTTCTATAATTAATAAGGAATGTTTTTCTGAATCTGCAATAGTATGCAAATCTTTTAATTCTGTTTCAAGATCTAGATTATCAGTAATTAAACTTTGCATTACATTTAAATTTTCTTCTTTTTGAATGATTTCTGAAGGTTGCAAATGTTCGCTTCCTTTAAATAAAGTAATCACAAATTCAGTTCCTTGTTTTGATTTTAACTCGATATTTCCTTTATGCAAAAGCACAAATTCTTTTGATAAATGAAGACCAATTCCAGAACTGTTTTTATTGTTGTTTGAAGCTTTAAAAAATGGACTAAAAACATTAAATTGTTCCTTTTCTGGAATTCCAATTCCAGAATCTTTAAAATGTATTTTTATTGCATTATCGGAAGATTCGATAATAGAAATGGTAATTTTTCCGTTGTCTGGCGTAAATTTAAAAGCGTTCGATAATAAATTGAAATACACTTTATCCATTAAACTTCGATCAACAAAAATTTCGAGATTTTTATTTTTTGAAATCAGTTGAAAATCAATATTTCGACGTGCGGCTTCTCCTTTAAAATTAGCCATAACTTCATTTGTAAAATCGTATATTTTTGTTTTGGAAGCCCTTAAAGTAAATTTCTGTTCTTCAACTTTTCTAAAATCCAATAACTGATTGATTAATCGAAGTAAACGATTGGAGTTTTTATGAATTAATTTCACCTCATCAATCAAAGCTGTTCCTTTAATTTTTTCATTTTCAATTAAAGATTCTACATAACTCATTATCAAAGTTATCGGAGTTTTGAATTCATGCGAAAGCCCAGTGAAAAAACTCAATTTTGCTTCGTTACTTCTAGCAGCAATATGCGCCATTTCTTGAATCTCATTATTCTGATCAATCACGGTTTGATTTATTCTTTCTAATTGCTTTTTCTTTCGAGAAATCGAAATCGTTGAATAAATACTATAAATCGTTAAACTCAGAATAATGACAAGAAAAAAGCTCAGTAAACGAACTAAATTATTCTGCGAAGCATATTCTTTTTCCTGAACTTTTATTGCTCCTTGCTGTGATTCGATTACTAATTGCTGCTGATCGACTTTGTCCATTTGATTTTCGATAATTTCAGCATTATTCTTATCTATCACAATGGTATTGAGAATGTTGTTTTTAGAAACCGATTCTTTATTGTATATTTTCAAAGCTAGTTTTAAAGCTTCATTTCCTCCTGTCGGATATAAAATAGTTCCGTTAAGAACGCCGCCTTTCACCAATTCGATTCCGCCGTTTACACTGTTTAAAGCATCAACACCAATAAATTTAATTTTGTTTTCTAATCCTAAGGTTTTTGCTATTTCCCAAGCACTTAAAGCCATTCTGTCGTTGTGTGCAAAAATGTATTCAACGTCAGGATTTTGCTGAAGAATTGCTTTTAATGGAGATTTTACAGATTCTTTTTCCCAATCGCCATGAATAGTTTTTATAATGCTAAAACGTTTATTTTCACTGATAATCTGATTAAAACCAAGTGTCCTTTCATACGCTGGCGAAGATCCCGAAGCTCCGGTAATTTCTACAATTTTACCCGAACCTTTGCTGTGCGAAATGATATAACGAGCACCAATTCTACCAATTTCGATATTATCTGCACCCAAATAAGCGGTGTAATTTTCGCCGTCAATTTTTCGATCAACCACCAAAACCGGAATTCCAGCTTTAAGTGATTTTTCTACAACTGCCGTTAAAGGTTTAGATTGAATGGGAGAAACAATTATAACATCTACTTTGTTTGAAATAAATCGTTCAATATCGTCTATTTGTCTATTTACATCGTTGTTCGCATCTTTAATGGTCAAATCTACCTCTGGTCTTAAAGAAGCTTCGATTTTGATAGAACTGTTCATTTGTTTTCGCCAGTCGTCGGTAGTCATGGCTTGCGAAAAACCAACTTTAATTTTGTCTCCCTGCTTTTGTTTGCAAGAAACTAAACTTAATGATACTGCAAAAAGCAGTACAATATATTTTATAAATTGATACATGAAGTATGAGGTTTGGTAAATAGTAAGTTTTAAGAATAGCCTTCTGAACCAACGGTTTGTCTCTATAATTAGGAAGGATTATATGGAAATGACAAACAAGAAGGATATTATAAGAAGTAAAAATAACCTTTTATTTTATTAGAAGGAAAATTGGAATACATAAAATTCAAAATTTAATAGAAAATGACAATTTATTAACGCAACAATGTTTCATTAGTTGTAAAATTTAAGCTAAATTGCCTCAAAATTAAATGAAGCAAAATGAATAGACGCAGATTTCTTAAAGGTTCAACCTTATTGAGCGGATTGGCAGTAATGAGTCCGACAGTTATTTTTTCAAATGACCTGGAATCGATTTCAAAAAAAAGCAAGAAGACCAAAAATATCATATTTCTTATTTCTGACGGTATGAGTACTGGCACACTTCAGATGGCTAACTTATATTCGCAAAACATATTAAATAAAAATGGCAACTGGATGTCTCTCTATGCAGAAAATAAAGTTTCCAGAGCGTTAATGGATACGGCTTCTGCAAGTTCGGTTGTGACAGATTCTGCTGCCGCAAGTTCATCTTTTGGAGGTGGACATCGTGTTAAAAATGGCGTTTTGAATGTGGGTCCGAATGGAGAAAAATATCTTCCGATTTGGCAAAAATTTAAAAATGCAGGCAAAAAAGCGGGCTGTGTTACGACCGTTACAATTACTCATGCCACTCCTGCGGGATTCTGTGTCAATTCTGACAGCAGAAATGCCGAAAATGAGATTGCAGAAATGTACGCTCAATTAGGATTGGATGTTTTGATGGGCGGCGGAGATGAATTTTTCAATTCGACAAAAAGAGCCGATAAAAAAGATATTTACAAAATCTATGAGGAAAAAGATTATCAAATTTTAAAGGACAAATCTGGACTTGAAAATTTGGCAAGAGATACTAAAACTCTTGGCGTTTTTTCTAATGGAGCGTTACCGTATTCTATTGACAGAGCCAATATTCCAGATTTACAACACACGCCAACACTTGCTGAAATGAGTAAAGCGGCAATTGACCAAATGAAAGATCATAAAGACGGTTTTGTTCTTCTTATTGAAGGAGGAAAAGTAGACTGGGCGGCGCATGCCAATGATATTGCGGCTTTAATTCACGATCAACTGGCGTTTGATGAAGCGGTAAAAATGGCTATTGATTTTGCTGAAAAAGATAAAGAAACATTGGTCATCATTACCACCGATCACGGAAATGCAAATCCGGGACTTATTTACGGTGCAGATGCGACTAAAAATTTCAACAGCATTGCCGATTATAAATACACGAATGAATATATTTTGAATGCTATTCACAGTGATTTTAATTTACAACAAATAAAAGACTGGATTTTTCAAACTAATAAAATAAGTTTGAGCGATCAGGAAGCGCAGCATTTACTTGACTTTTATTCTGGTTTGGAAAAGCTTGAAGATGGTCTTTACAATTACAAAAAACTGCCTTTTAAAGCGTATTCTGAAATACAGAAAAAACACAATAATGTAGGATGGATTAGTATGGATCATTCTGGTGATTATGTAGAACTTGCGGCTTTTGGTCCGGGAAGTGAACTTTTGAAACCATTTATAAAAAATACAGATATGCACTATTTAATGTTAGAAGCTGCAATGGCTGTTAATTCCTAGAGTTTTAGTCCATAAAAATGAGTTTAAAATGATTTTTAAACTCTTTTTTATTTAGATTTTTAAATCAAAACATAGTGTTATTATCTTCTGGTTTAAAACTTCCATCATCGGGATATTTAAGACTTCCTTTTAATTCTTCGATCCGTTTTGGATCAAATTTCGGAAGTTGCAATTCGTTATTTTCTTTCCATTTTTTAACGGTCTCGGAAACCTCAGCTGATTTTTCGCTTGACGGAGGAACATCTCTCGCCACATATAATGTTTGCGATGGATGCGCCAAAGATGTTCCGCTTTTTTCGATAATATCCATCATTCGAAGTAATAAATCTTCCTGAACTTCCTGAGAAACTTCAAAATTTACAGCTTCAATGTAGGAAGTAATCTCTACTTTTAAAGCGTCGTTTGTAATTCCTGTAAAACGCACCACCGGAGTTGAATTGATCACTGCAGGATGTGCATATAATAAAGTTCTTAGTTCTACCAGTAAATACCGCATTTGATCTGGACTGGTTTCCATTCGAAAATTAAAAATCGGATTGAAGATGTAACGGTCACGATGGGCAAAATTTTCTATTTTACTGGCCGATAATTGTCCGTTTGGAATTGTGACGATGGTACGAGCGGCTGTGCGAAGCATTGTAGAACGCATTCCGATTGATTCTACCGTTCCTTTAATATCGTCAACCCTGCAATAATCGCCCACTCGCAAAGGCTGATCTGCAATAAGACTTACACTTCCCACAAAATTTTCCATTGTTTTTTGTGCTCCTAACGCCAGTGCGATACCTCCTATTCCAAGTGCGGCAAGTCCCGCGGTGACGTCTACTCCGATAATTCCGAGAATGGCAATAACACCGATAAAGACAATGGCAACTTTGGTAGTTCGGCTTAAGAATAAAATGGCAGAAACGGCAGAAATTCGGCCACGTCTGTTCATTCTGCTTCGGGTGAACATACTTACGAAATCGGTCATTCTCCAAAGCAAAATTAAAAAGGCTACTATACTAATCGTAACAATAATGATACTAAATCGCTGACGCACTACTATCGAAATTCCCATTCGTTGGGTAAAAGCGACAAATAAAATAACCGTCAAATACATTTGTACGGGCAATGTAAAGGCTTCTATTATGGCTTCGCCTTTTTCTGTGGCTGATTTTCTCCATAATTTCTGCATTATAAAAACCATTACAAAAATTAGTAATCTAGAAAGCAGGTACGATGCCACGGTCATAATTATAATGACAGCCCAATGCCCTATCGGAACATTTCCTAATTTTTTTTCTATTAAAATATTAGGCAATATTCTATCTAAAAAACTTTTTTCGCCTCTAATATTGGTGTCCATAATTGCTTCAATCGTTTCTGCAGAAAAAAGCCACAGAGCCGGCTGACCATCTTCTGTTTGATTTTCTACATAAAGTTGAATAGCCGTTTTGTTGGTTGATATATTTCCGACAAGATCAACTCCTGTTCCCAGATCATCATCGGTACGACCGGTTTCTTTATTGCTAATGATGGAAGAAGGCGATAAATTTCCTCCCTGATCTAATAATTGCTGAAAAGTCTTTACAATTCTGATTCTTTCTGATGTTCTGCGGTACGCACGTTTGCTCAACACCAAATACTGACTGGCGCGCAGGTAATTTTGATCGCCAATTGCTCTAATGAATCCGTTTACGGTTCCTTGAGGAGTTCTACGTCCAAGAGAATCTTCTGGAGTTTTTACGGGTTCCTCTGTAGTAGCTTTAGAAGTACCTAACAACTGGGCTTCTGCTGTATTTGATGTTAATAAAAATGACATCAAAAGCAGTAAATAAGACAGTAAACGTTTAACACCTAAAATCATAGTTTTATCTATTTCAGTAATTAAACTACTAAAAATAAGAAATCTAAAAGAGAAATAAAACCTTTAAAAAACAAAATGAATATTTCTTTAAAAAAAAAAGTAAAATAGTACTAAAAAATCAGAAGCCCGTCATTAGCAAAGTAATTAACGGGCTTCATAAAGAAATAAAGTGGTTTCGAATTTCCTTTATTTCAATAATGAAAGGATTTTAGTATACACTTCATTGTTCTCATAGACTCCTTGAAAATCTTGTGAATGTGGTCCGTAAGAAAAAATCGGAACCATTGTTGCCGTGTGGTCATTTGTTATAAAATCACCTTCAATTTTATGACTTTTTACATTTCCCTGCGGAATTACAAATCCAGAAGTTTCGTGATCTGCGGTAAAAATCACAAGAGTTCCTTCGTTTTTATCTGCAAACATAAGCGCTTGCGTAATTGCTGTATCAAAATCTATGGTTTACTAAAATTGTTCTTGAAAATCTTAAAATTATAACCGTCAAAATAATTCAATCCATCCCAGGTTGCAATCCACAAACCGCCATCTTTATCGCTTTCTATATCTGAAACAGAGTTGTTAGATAATCCCTGATTGGTAGTGAAATTTTCGAATTTTAGTTGTTGCCCAAAAGAATGTAGTGTAAAAAGTAAAAAAAGAAATAGTGCCCTGATCATTGCTTGTAATTTAACTCGCAAGTATACAATCGGAAAGTAACTTAAATATAAAATGTACGTTAAGTTAAAAATCCACTCAAATTAATTTCAAAATTGAAAAATATATAATTCATGTAAAAAAGTTTGTTTAGGCTATTTTAAAATAAACTAAACAAAACAGATTGCCATTGTAATATTATCTTAATGCCTGTAATACTGTGCATTCTCCCTTTTATTTGTATATTTGCGAATTAGATTAAAATGTCCCAATCAATAATGTTTCAACTTTTACCTGTAGATCCGAAAACTATTTTTCTACTGTATTTCTGGGGCAATTTTTTTACCTGCATTCTTATTTTCAGTTATTCGTTTTCTTACGCAACCAGCGATAACAAAAAGGTATTAAAATTGTTCGGATTAGGAAAATTAATACTAACCGCTGCTTGGGTATTAGCGCTTTTGCGCGATATAATCAACGATTTTACATCTGTCAACATTGCCAACTCTATGATTCTTGCCGCTTGCTGTTTGGAAACAATAGCAATGTTGTCTCTTATAAAAACAAAGGCAAAAAGATTCTTTAGGCTACAGATCGGAATTACAATTGCAGCAATTATAGTTTTTAATATTGCAACAATCTTTGATGCATCAATGAATATGCGTGTCGTAATTGCAGGCGCAGGCGTATTTGCTATTTATTTAATGCCAACCGTTCTTTATTTTACAGAAAAGAAAAAAAGCTTTTTTAAGACCTTTTACGTTCTTTGTTATGGCGGATTTGAAGTTTTAATTTTAATTAGAACTGTTTACAGATATTTGTATCCACAGGATCAAATTATTTCTTATGGATCTTTGGATAGTTTGTACAGCATTTGTTTATTTCTGCTTTCCCTTATCGGAATTGTTGGTTTTTTATTATTGGTGAAGGAAAAACAAGATCATAAAATTCAAAAACTTTTAGACGATAAAAATCAGTTTTTCTCCATCATTGCACATGACTTAAGAGGCCCGTTAGGATCATCTGTTTTGTTGTCTGAACTTTTTCTTGAAAATATTGAAGATTACAGTCGTGAAGAAATCAGGGAAATTTCAGAATTGCAGCACGATTCCAATAAAAACATTTACAAATTGTTGGAAAATCTTTTGGAATGGTCTCGTATACAAACGGGTATGATTACGTTTTCGCCACAAAATGTTTTGTTGAATGTCCTGATTAAAGAAAATCTGGAACTAAGCAAAAATGCAGCACTACATAAAAATATCAATCTTATTTTTGAATCAACCGATGAAATTGAAGCTGAAATAGATAAAAACATGATCGGAACTGTTTTACGAAACTTACTCAGCAACGCCATTAAATTTACCGAAAAGAATGGCGAAATTAAAATTAAGCTTTTGAAAATGGGAAATATGGCTAAAATTTCAATTACCGATAACGGAATTGGAGTTCCGGATTCCATAAAAGAAAATCTTTTCAGAATTAATGAAAAAGTGTCACAAAAGGGAACAGAAAACGAAACTGGAAGCGGACTTGGATTATTGCTTTGCAGTGAATTTATAAACATACATAGCGGCAAAATCTGGGTAGAAAGTGAACCTGGCGAAGGAAGTAGTTTTAAATTTACTTTACCCTTAAAAAATATTTAAAGAAAAATCCGAATTTGAAATTCCAAATTCCAAGTTAAGGTTTAGAATTTGGAATTTCTCTTTTTTGGAATTTAAAAATTCTATCTCACAACAGTAGCTTCCAATTCTACTTTTAAAGTTTCAAAAAGACTTTTTACTTCCAAAACTGTACTGGTTTGTTTGATTTCATTTTTTTGAATCCAATTTTGAAATACATCGAAGTTTTCAAACAAAGAAGCAGAATCGGTCGTGTATACATTCAATCTTACAATATTTTTTAATTCATACTTTGAATCAAGAATTACTTTTTCCAAATTTTCTAAAGTTTTTAGCAATTGCGTTCGCATATCTGCACTGCTTGAAATCCCATTATCATCAATAGCAGTTTGACCAGAAACGTATAAAGTTCCTTTTACATCACTAACATCAACAGACTGAGCATAGTTTCTTGCATCTTGCCATTTCCACGGATTAATTACTTGTTTTTCCATCATTTATATGTTTTAATTTTATAATGCAAAAATCAAAATAAGCGTGGTTTTGATGGCGTGACAAATATCACTATTTAAAAAAGACGGCTTAATGTTTCTCTAGAAACTCCCAAATAAGAAGCCAAAGCGCTTTTGGGAACTCGTTGCAATAACGAAGAATTTTTTGCGAGTAATTGCACATATCTTTCTTTTGCATTTGAAGTCAAAAAAGATAAAATTCTGGTTTGTGAACCAATGTGACCTGCAATAGATTTTCGAAGAAAAAAGCGCTCCATTTTACGCGAATCTGAACAAAGTTTTTCGAAGTTTTGAAAAGAAAGACTGTAAACAAAAGTATCTTCAATACACTCTAACGTTAGTTGCGCTTTACTTTGCGTGTAAAAAGCCTGAAAATCGGTTTCCCACCAATCTTCCATGGCAAATGAGACAATATGTTTTTTGGCATCTTTATCTTCATAAACCAATTTTACAAGTCCAGAAAGCACAAAATAAACTTCTTTTACAATATTTCCTTCTTTGATGATAAATTCACCTTTGCGAAATGTTTTTAGTTCAAAATGAGAAATAATAATAGTAGCTTCTTCATCTTTTAAAGCGACTACTTTCTCAATATGGTTTCTAAGAAATTGTTCTGGATTATTCATAACGTAAAATTAAAATAATGAATTTTAAAACAAAAAAAAATCCAAATCCCAAGTTTGAAGTTGGAATTTGGATTTTTAATATTGAATTTTATAATCGCTTAGTCTAGTACAAAACTTACACTGACATTTGCTGTAATTTCGATTTCACCAATTGCTAAAGTTTCATTAGAAGCTCCCGCCATAGAATCTGCTTCTTTCATTCTCATAGAAGCGTACATTGGCTGTGGATGGTAAACTTGAGAGTTGTCTGAAATTGTAAAAGCTTTACCCACTTTCTGACCTAAAACAGAAACATATTCTTCTGCTTTTACCTTAGCATCTTTCATTGCCAACTTTCTAGCTTCAGATTGGTATTGTGCCAATTTAGAAGATTCAAAAGAAACTCTGTCAATTCGGTTAATTCCTTGTTGAACAAGACCTTCCATCAATTCATCGTATTTAGCTAAATCTTTTACTACGATTTCTACAGTTTGTGTAGCATTGTAAGAAGTTTTCTTTTTCTCATAATCGTATTGCGGATTAAGAGCAACTTGTTTTGTTTTGAAATCAGCAGTCGGAATATTCATTTTTTTAATGAATTTTAAAACCGCATCCATTTTTTCGTCGTTTTGTTTTTTAACGTCTTTAGCATTATTCCCTTTTGTTTCAACAGAAGCTGAAATACAAACCTGATCAGGTGCTACTTTTACTTTTCCTTCTCCATTAACATTAATAAGAGGTACTTGTTTGATTTCCTGGCCGTAAGACATAGTCATAAACATGATTGTTAAAAATAATACTAGTTTTTTCATTTTTGTTAGATTTTAATATTTGATTAAAGCTTTTCAAAAGTTATGCCAGCATTATAATTTTCCCAATTTAGCCATTCCAAAAAGGATCACAATCGGAATCGCAAGAAGCACAACCATCAATGTATTGTCTGTAAGCATAGACGGTTGTTTTATCAAAGTAATTAAATAACCGCCAATAGCACCTCCAAAGTGGGCTGTATGACCGATATTATCATTTTTGGCACGCATTCCGTAAATCGAATATAATAAATATACAATTCCGAAAATATAAGCCGGCATCGGAATGACAAAAAAGACACCCAACATCATATTAGGTTGTAATAATATTGCCGAATACAAAACTCCGGTTACAGCGCCAGAAGCTCCAACGGCGCGATAACTGTAATCGTTTTTGTGCAACATTAGAGTTAAAAGGTTACCGAAAATTAAACTTCCGAAATAAATTAAAAGAAAAGAAAAATTTCCAAGCCATCCCATAACAACAGGAGCGAAGAAATAAAGTGTCAACATATTAAAAATTAAATGCATCATGTCGACATGTAGAAAACCCGAAGACAGCATTCTGATTTGTTCTCCCGAACGAATGCTTCCGATGTGAAATTCGTATTTTCTAAAAAAAGAAAGATCATTAAAACCTTTGTAACTTATAAGAGCGTTTGCAACGATAATTCCAATTAAAATAGTATTCATAAATTATTATTTTGTGAACGGTAAATATAATGATTCTTAAAGAAAAGTTAGTAAGAAAGCAAATTATCAAACGTTAATCATTTTTAATTTATCTTTGTAAAAAAAATTTACATGCAGTTTCTCGTTTATATTTTAGCCTATCCTTTACTTTGGCTGATTTCTATATTACCTTTCCCTTTGTTTTACTTATTCTCAGATTTTGTATACTTTTTAGTATATAGAGTTATTGGATACCGTAAAAAGGTCGTTCGCGAAAATTTGGCACTTGCCTTGCCTCATTTGAGCGTTTCTGAAAGAAAAGAAATCGAAAAGAAATTTTATCACCACATGTGCGATATGTTTCTGGAAATGATTAAAACTATGACTATTTCTGCTGAAGAAATGGAGAAAAGATTTCATGTTACCAATCTTGACTTAGTAAAACAGTACGCCGATAAAGGAAAAAGTGTTATTCTAGTAGCTTCTCATTATGCGAGTTATGAATGGCTTTTAACCATTAATCCGAAAATTGACTTTAAAGGAATTGCCGTTTACAAAAAATTGGCAAACCCATATTTTGATAAGCTTATTCGAAAAATTCGTTCGAAATACAGTACAGAAATGATCGAAACCAGACAAGCAATTCCGACTATGGCGCACAATCAGCGTGATGGCATTTTGAGTATGTACGGTTTGGCAAGTGATCAATCTCCTAAACTGGACAGGATTTTCCATTCAATGGAATTTTTAGGTGTTGAAGTTCCGGTTCATACAGGAGCCGAAATGCTGGCAAAAAAATACGATTTAGCCGTTATTATGGTAAAAGTTAAAAAAGTAAGAAGAGGATTTTATGAAGCTACATTTCTTTCTCTTGCAGATGATCCCAAAGAATTTAAGGATTTTGAAATTACCGAAATGTATTTGAAAGAAGTTGAAAAACAAATTCTCGAAGTTCCTGAATTTTATTTGTGGACTCACAAAAGATGGAAACACCGCGTTACGAAATAATTTAAAAACTAAATTATAGAAGTCCGAAAAGCAGTATTTGTTTTTCGGACTTTTTCTTTGAAATATAATTCAATCATCAATTTGCGCTTTGCAATAATGATTTGATGTGTTTTTGTAATGATTTTTTTGAGTGGATAAAAAAAGCAAACAATCTAAATTTGGTATTCTCTAATTATCTTCAAAAAAACAAAAAATCATTAACCATGATCAAAAAATTAATTTTTACAATTTCATTATCGTTTCTCTTTGCTGCGGCTTCTGCTCAAAGTCCGAAACGAGGCATTGCTTATGGAGGACATTCCAAAGAAGACCTCTTAGCTCTAAAGCCGGGAATGTCCTGGTGGTACAATTGGTCGCCCGAACCAGAAGCTGCTGTCAACGCAGATTATCCTTCATTAGGCGTTGAATTTGTTCCTATGGCATGGGGAAAAATCAGCGATGCAGATGTTCAGGCATTCATCAATAAAATTAAACCCGGCGCAAAATATTTACTTGCTTTTAATGAACCCAACTTTAATGATGGCGCAAGATTAACACCTCAAGAAGCGGTAAATGCTTGGGTAAATATCGAAAAAATCGCTGCCGCAAAAAATCTTGAAATTGTCAGCGCCTCACCGGCATATAATGGTTCATCAAATTATGGAGGTTACACAGACCCAACGGTTTGGCACACTCAGTTTTTTCAGTTGTGTCCAAATTGCAAAGTCGACTATATTGCTTTTCATACTTATGATGATACTGCAGGTTCTGTAATCGGAGTTACAAGTCTTTTAAAAAAATTCAACAGACCACTTTGGATAACTGAATTTTCAAACCGTGTAATTCAAAGCGCTGCTGATAAGACTGCTTTTATGAAACAGATTTTGAACAATTTCGAAAATGATCCCGATATTTATCGATATTCGTGGTTTTCAGGAAGAGTGGATCCGAATTGGAAAGACATGGCAGAAAATCCGTTATTAGCACCCGAAAGTGGGGTTTTAAGACCAATTGGAACTGAATATATTAATGTTCCGTACACTACAAAAAAAATGAGCGTTCCCGGACGTATCGTTGCCAATAAACATTACCGACGAAAAGGTACAAGTTTACAAGCCACATCGGACTCAAATACGGGTCAAAATGTTTGTTTTATTGAAGAAGGGGATTGGAACGAATTTATGCTGAATGTTGTCGATGCAGGAACTTACAACTTAACATTTAGAGTAGCATCTTATATAAATCCTGGAAAATTTGATATTCTTGTAAATGATGTCGTTGTCAAAACCGATGAAACATTTCTCGTAACTGGCGGATATCAAACTTTTGGTGATAAAGTTGTTAATGGTGTTGCTTTACCAAAAGGTGAAGTTTATTTGAAAATCAAATTCAAATCAAATGATTTCAACTTTAATTATATTGATGTTGCGTTGGCAAATCTTGGTATTAAAGATGATATTTTAGAAAAAAACAGTTTTACAATTTATCCAAATCCAGTAAAAAATCAATCTATCTTACATGTAAAATCGAGTGTAACAGAACCTCTTACCATTAAAATAATCGATATGAAAGGAGATATTTGTTTTTCTTCTTCGGATTATGTTACCAATGAAGATATTAAAATTGGTGAAAGATTAGCAAAAGGGGTTTATATCGTAAACGCCTCTTACGGAAAAATTAAAAAGTCGCTTAAGATTATTAAAAACTAAGATGTGAAGATTTGAAAAAGCCTCTTTTGAAAAAGATCAAAAGAGGCATCTCTATTTTTTTTATTGACTTACCATTTCCAAATTTGAGGCTCATCTTTCCAAATTAAAAGTCTAAATTCTTCATAATGATTACCATTCCCGATTGTATGTTCATCACGATGTCCTTTTCCTAACTGTAATTTATGAAGCATTCCTGAATAAGAACCAACCCAAAGAGTTTTTCCATCATCTGAAACTGCAATGCTATTAATCGTTGATCCTAAATAGTGACGCCAAATAGTTTTTCCGTTTTTATCGAAAGCTTTGATATAACCATAAGCGTCTCCTAAAATATAATAATCTGAAGTAGCTACTCCAGAATAAACTCTCATTTCCTCATTGATAGTGATATAATCATCACTCTCAGTGTAAGCTTCAATTTTAATTTCTTCTAATTTATCAGTAGCAACGCCAATAGTAATTCCATTATAAAAATGACATGAATTTGTAATCAATTGCTCATCATCTTTTGAAAAAAGACAAAAATGAGGATAGGATGATTGAGGACCTATTTCACTTATTTGATTTCCATCATTATCCATAACCGAATGATCATAGGATTGATCTCCAGCTACAATAAATTTGTTATCATTAGATAATGTGGCATTTTCCATATCAATATTGGCTTCCCAATCCTCTTCCTCATCTTCATTGATTGGATGAATTAACTTTTCTGTATTTTCAGAAATTAAATAAATTCCTTCTGAACTTACAAAAAGCACTTTCGAAGCATCATTAAAAGGAATCAATTCTGTAATTCCAACATTTGCTAAATCATCTAAAATAAATTCTCTAATAAGATCTCCATTCCAATTTTTAAACAGTGATATTTTATTTCCAGAAGCAATAGCGAAAATATTTCCTTGTTTAGACTTTCCAACGGCTTTAATCTCAGAATCCAATTCCAAAACTTTATCTCCATCTAATAAGTAAGCCTGGCTTTTTTGATAAGATGTTCCTCTAAAGAAAATTATTTTTTGATCATCAATAAAATGAAGTTGTCGGATACTTTCAGATTGCTTTTCAATAAGTTCGATAATTGGCATGTTTGAAGGAGGAAAATTTAACCTAAATTCATCAACTTTATTTTCGAGATTTGCTTTCTTCAATAACTCAAAAACATCTTTGCCTAGATGACCTCGTTTATCTTCAGGTTCTTCTCCTTTCCAATTTTCCCATCCATTAGTTTCACCAAAATCAACCATTTGATTTATTTCTTCAGCATATTTCTTCCCTTTATTAAACCATTCTTCTTGAATATTCATTTTATCTAAATTAAAAAAAACAAAAATATAAACAAAAACCTACAAAACAAAAAATTCTAACTAAATAGAAAAAACCTCTTTCGAAATTTTCAAAAGAGGCCTTTTTTATTTAAAACTGAAATTTTAAATTCCAGCAATTACTTTAATTTCATCAATAATTCTAAGAGCTAACTTATCTGCAGCATCTTGAGAAGGCGCTTCAGTATAAATACGAATAATTGGTTCTGTATTTGATTTTCTTAAATGAACCCATTCTGTAGCAAAATCAATTTTTACACCATCAATTGTCGAAATATCTTCGTTTTTGTATTTCTCTGTCATTTGAGTTAGAATCGCATCAACATCAATTTGCGGTGTCAATTCAATTTTGTTTTTGCTCATATAATATTCCGGATAAGAAGCTCTCAAAGCCGAAACTGCCATTTTTTTATTCGCTAAATGCGTTAAAAACAAAGCCACTCCAACCAAACTATCTCTTCCGTAATGCAATTCAGGATAAATGATTCCACCGTTACCCTCACCACCGATAATCGCATTGTTTTTTTTCATTAATTCGACCACATTCACCTCTCCTACTGCACTTGCTTCGTAGTTTCCGCCGTGATTGTTAGTCACATCTCTCAAAGCACGAGACGACGACATATTCGAAACTGTATTTCCGGGAGTTTTGCTTAAAACGTAATCTGCGCAGGCAACCAAAGTATATTCTTCACCAAACATTTCGCCGTCTTCGCTGATGAAGGCCAATCGATCTACATCGGGATCAACAACAATTCCTAAATGTGCTTTTTCTTTAACAACTAATTCAGAAATATCGGTTAAATGTTCTTTTAAAGGTTCTGGATTGTGAGGAAAATGTCCGTTTGGTTCGCAGTATAGTTTTACCACTTCAACGCCCATTATTTCAAGCAATTTCGGAATAATAATTCCACCTGACGAATTTACTCCATCAACCACTACTTTAAACTTAGCTGCCTTAACAGCTTCAATGTCAACCAATGGAAGATTTAATACTTCATCGATGTGAATATCCATGTAAGCATCATTTGCCGTAATCGTTCCTAAACTGTCAACATCAGAAAAATCGAAAGCTTCTGCTTCTGCAATTTCTAGAATTTTAGCTCCGTCAGCACCACTTAAGAATTCTCCTTTTGCATTCAATAATTTTAAAGCATTCCATTGTTTTGGATTATGCGATGCCGTTAAAATAATTCCACCATCTGCTTTTTCCAAAGGTACAGCAACTTCAACAGTTGGCGTTGTAGAAAGTCCAAGATCAATTACATCGATTCCTAAACCAATCAAAGTATTTACCACTAAGTTATGAATCATTGGCCCAGAAATTCTAGCATCACGACCAATTACAACTGTTAATTTATCTTTATTGATATTATTTTTTAAAAAAGTTCCGTATGCCGATGCAAACTTTACCGCATCAACTGGAGTCAGATTATCTCCTACTTTTCCTCCGATAGTTCCGCGAATCCCGGAAATAGATTTTATTAGAGTCATTTTTATGAGTTAGGGTTATTTTTTACAAATATAAAAAAAAGTTGCTGAGATACTAAGATGCTAAGAATCTAAGTTTCCTGAATCTTTGGGAGAAAATTAAAAAAAAATGTATTTAGATAAAGAGATAATGGGCAATTATGAATATCGAACCTTTATAAAAAGCTCTAAAACTAATCGTACAAATTCAGTGAGACAGCACTTCTATAAAAACTTAGTGCCTTAGCATCTTAGTATCTCAGTAACTTTAAATATCATCTGAAAAAGTTTTTATACATTTACTTAAATAACTTAGAATCTTATCCACTGAGGTTCTTAGAAACTTACAAAAATGAATTTCTTAGCTCATATATATCTTTCTGGAGAGAACGATCTGATCAAAATCGGAAATTTTATGGCGGATGGAATTCGCGGAAAGCATTTTGAACATTTTCCCTCCGACGTGCAAAAAGGAATTTTATTACACCGTTTTATTGATACTTATACAGATTCTCACGATATTTTTAGAAAAAGTACAAAACGCTTACACGAAAGATATCACCATTATGCCGGCGTGATTGTAGATATTGTTTATGATCATTTTCTGGCCAAAAATTGGAGTAATTATTCTGATGAAAAATTAGAAAGTTTTATCAGTCGATTTTATAATTCGCTACACGATAATTACGAAATTTTAACCGAAAAAACGCAGGATTTAATGCCGTACATGATCGGCAGAAACTGGCTTTTAAGTTACCGCACCGTTGACGGAATCCACCAGATTCTGACTCAAATGGACAGAAGATCTAAAAATATTTCTCAAATGCAATATGCGGTCGAAGAACTAAGAGAATTTTACGATGAATTTGAAGAAGAATTCACTTTGTTTTTTGAAGAAATAAAAAGGGAAGCTAAATCAAAATTACTTTCTCTTTAAAAGTTTTATTCTCAACTAACTTATCCCCTATGAAAAAAATTATACTTTTTGTAGCGCTTTTATATCTAACGAATAGCAATGCACAGCAACCTACTGTAAAACCAACAGGATTGGTTGTAACCAAAGCAATGGTAGTTTCTGCTCGTGAAGAAGCTTCGAAAATCGGAGCAGACATTATGAAAAAAGGAGGAAATGCTTTTGATGCGATGGTCGGAACCGAATTAGCACTGGCAGTTGCTTTTCCGTTTGCTGGAAACATCGGCGGCGGCGGATTTATGGTGTATAGAAAAGCAAATGGCGAAGTTGGCTCTCTAGATTACAGAGAAAAAGCGCCATTAGCAGCTACAAAAGATATGTTTTTGGATAATGATGGAAATGTTATAAAAGGAAAAAGTACCGAAACTGCTCTTGCCATTGGTGTTCCTGGAACCATTGCGGGTGTTTTTGCCGTTCATAAAAAGTACGGTACAATGCCAATTGCTAAAATTTTAGAACCTGTAATTGCTTTGGCAGAAAGAGGCGTGATTGTAACCAAAAAACAAGAAAAAAGTTTAAATGATTATCACGATAAAATTGTAAAAATAAACGGAGAAAATTCTCCAGCATCCAAAACTTATAAAGAAAATGATACTATAAAATATATTGCGCTTGCGAAAACTTTAAGAAGAATTCAGAAGAAAGGAAGAAATGAATTTTATAAAGGCGAAACGGCAAAAATTCTGGTCAATTATCTGAGACAAAAAGGCGGAATTATTACGATGAATGATTTAGCAAAATATGAAGCAAAATGGAGAAAACCACTTCAGTTTACTTATAAAGATTTAAAAATCACTTCGATGTCGCCTCCAAGCAGCGGCGGAATCTGTCTGGCACAAATTCTAAAAATGCTCGAACCATACGATTTAGCCAAAATGGGACATAATTCAGCAGATGCAATTCAGGTAATTGTGGAAGCTGAAAGAAGAGCGTATGCCGACAGAAGTTACTTTTTAGGAGATCCGGATTTTGTTAAAATTCCACTCAAAGAATTAATGGATGAAAAATATTTACGTGATAGAATGGCCACTTTCAATCCAGAAAAAGCTTCTTTATCTTCCGAAATAAAAGAAGGAAAAGTAAATTATGCCGAAAGCACAGAAACAACACATTACTCTATCGTAGATCAATTCGGAAATGCCATTGCAGCGACTACAACTTTAAATGACGGGTATGGTTCTAAATATTACTGTGACGAATTAGGCTTCTTTTTGAATAACGAAATGGACGATTTCAGTGCCAAACCAGGTTCTCCAAATATGTTTGGTTTGGTTGGAAACGAAGCCAATAGTATTGCGCCACAAAAACGTATGTTAAGTTCGATGACACCAACAATTGTAGAAAAAAACGGAAAATTATTTATGGTTGTCGGCACTCCCGGCGGTTCAACCATTATTACTTCCGTTTTACAAACGATCTTAAATGTTCACGAGTACAATTTGAGTATGCAGGAAGCTGTAAATGCGCCGCGTTTTCATCATCAATGGCTGCCTGATTTGATAACTTTCGAACCAAATACTTTTGAGCCTAAAACAATAGAAAAGCTTAAAGCTAAAAATTATTTAATCAACGAAAAACCAACTCCTATCATTGGAAAAGTCGACGCGATTTTAGTTCTTCCAGACAATAAATTAGAAGGTGGAGCAGATTTTAGAGGTGATGATGCTGCAGTTGGTTTTTAAACAATTACGTTTTTACTTTTTTAAAACAAGATTATAAACTAATTTTGTAAGACCGATAAATTTTAAAACCGCAATGCTAAAAAAATATTTCAGAAGACTAGAAAGCATAATTGCTTTGGCTCAATCCTTAATGACTCCGAAGCAGTTTCTTTTTTTATCAAGCGTTTTAATCGGAATATCTTGTTCGTTTGCTGTAATTATACTTAAAACATTTGCACACAGCGTTTTCTCTTTTGCTACTTACATTAATGGAATTCTAAAATTAAGTTTCATCAACAGTATTCTTCCCATTGTCGGAATTTTGCTGACGGTTTTTGTTGTAAAAAGAGTCTTAAACGGAAGCATTCAAAAAGGAACTTCGCAGATACTTTATGCTGTTGCCAAAAAAGCAAGTATTATTCCGAAAAAGCAAATGTATGCACAAATCGTAACAAGCTCGCTGACTGTAGGTTTGGGAGGTTCTGCGGGTTTAGAAAGTCCGATTGTGATTACCGGAGCGGCATTTGGTTCTAATTATGCTCAAAATTATAAATTACAATATAAAGACAGAACTTTATTAATTGGATGTGGAGTTGCAGCCGGAATTGCAGCAGCTTTTAATGCGCCAATTGCCGGTGTTCTTTTTGCAATCGAAGTTTTATTAGTCGATGTGAGTATTTCTGCTTTTACACCCATTATGATTTCGGCGGCAACTGGTGCTTTGGTTTCTGCCATTGTTTTGGACGAAAGCATTCTTTTAAGCTTTAAAAAACAGGAAACATTCGACTTTCATAATATTCCCTTTTATGTTCTTTTGGGAGTTTTAACTGGATTAGTGGCTATTTATTACTCTAGAAATTTTCAAAGAGTTGAACATTATTTTTCCAAACAACAAATAGGACCTTACAGAAAAGCATTAATCGGATCTTCCCTGCTGGCTTTGCTGATTTTCATTTTCCCAACTTTGTTTGGTGAAGGTTATGAAAGCATCAAAACATTGTCTGAAGCCGATCCGGGAAAAATATTAGACAATACCTTGTTTGCCGATTTTAGAAATAACCAATGGGTTTTATTACTTTTTGTTGGCGCAACCATGATGATGAAAGTTTTTGCATCAGGACTAACGCTTGGAAGCGGTGGAAACGGAGGAAACTTTGCTCCTTCTCTATTTCTAGGTTCTTATTTAGGCTATTTCTTTTCAAAATTTATTACTCTAATCGGTTTATCAAAACTTCCAATTTCTAATTTTACAATGGTCGGAATGGCTGGAATTTTGAGTGGTTTATTTCATGCACCTTTAACTGCTATTTTCTTAATTGCAGAAATTACAGGAGGTTATGGCTTGATGATTCCGCTTATGATTGTATCATCAATTAGTTTTGCGATTTCTAAACGTTTCGAAAAATATTCGCTTGACGTAAAAGGATTGGCAAAAAAAGGTCACGCCTTTACCAGCAATAAAGACTCTAACATTTTATCTACTTTAGATATTGATTCTATTATCCAATGTGATTATTTAACCGTTCATCCAGATGAAAATATGGGGAAATTGGTTGATCTTATTTCGCATTCCAATCAAGTTGTTTTTGCGGTTGTTAATAATGATAAAGATTTGGTCGGCGTTGTACATTTTAATGATATCCGTGAAATTATTTTTAATGCTTATCGCGTAAAATACACACAGATTAAGGATGTTATGAAAGTGCCTTTAACCACAATTTCTTCTCTTGACAGCATGGAAATTGTTATGACAAAATTTGAAATGTCTAAATCGGCTTTCCTTCCTGTTTTAAGAGATGGAAAATATCATGGTTTTATTTCGAAATCAATAGCACTTGAAGCCTATAGAACAAAACTTCGTTCTATGACGATTGAATAGCTAAATATCGGATAAGTTAAAAATTTCATTTATCCGATATTAAGACCTATCTTTGTGGTCAAATGTGGAATATAGACCTAACATACAGACCCGAATTTGAATCAACCTTTGACAGATTGTATCAAAAAAGGCATGAACTGCAGAACAGCAGACCATTGCCCAATATCGCCTTACATAAAATTAGAGAAAGTTTGTCATTAGAATGGACTTATAACTCTAACAGCATTGAAGGAAATACGATGAGTTTACGCGAAACTCAAATGGTTATTCAGGAAGGAATTACGATTAAAGGAAAATCACTACGCGAGCACTTTGAAACTCATAATCACGACAAAGCAATTGACTATTTGTATTCTATTGTTGATGATAACTATAAATTAAGAAGTATTGATATTTTATCAATTCACGGATTAGTTTTACGATCCATTGAAGATGATTTTGCAGGAAGAATACGAAATGGTGGAGTTCGTATTTCGGGTGCTAATTTTATGCCTCCAAACGCCAATAAAGTCTCCGATTATCTGGATGATTTGATAGATTTTGTCAATACAAATCCGTTGGATTTGAATGATATAGAACTCGCTACAATTTATCATCATAAATTAGTTTGGATTCATCCTTTTTTTGATGGAAATGGGCGAACTGTACGCTTGAGTATGAATTTACTATTAATGCGTTGTGGTTTTCCGCCTGCCATTATACTTAAAAATGATAGAAAGAAATATTACGAGGCGTTAAATCAAGCTAATAACGGAAATTATCAAAAATTAACGCTTTTGATGTGTCAGGCTTTAGAAAGAACTTTAAATATTTATTTAAGTGCAATGCCAGGTGCAGATCTTGATTACCAAAAAATATCAGATATTGTCAGTGAACCAGAAACTCCATACGGTCAGGAATATGTCAGTTTATTAGCCCGAACAGGAAAAATAGATGCCTATAAAGAAGGCCGAAATTGGTATACGACCAAAGAAGCTATTGAAGATTACATAGCAACCAGAAAAAGAAAACGCTGATTTAAATCAGCGTTTTTTGTTATTAATTGTAACATAAAGTTTTGCAATCGAGCACAAAAAGAACAAATCAAAGTGGTAACTTTGCGTTTTGCTCAAAATTATGTTAGAAAAAGACAATACTATTGAAGTTCTTGGTGCAAGAGTTCATAATCTTAAAAATATAGACATTTCTATTCCGCGTGAAAAATTGGTTGTAATTACCGGTTTATCGGGTTCAGGAAAATCTTCTTTGGCGTTTGATACGATTTATGCTGAAGGTCAGCGTCGTTATGTGGAAACTTTTTCGGCTTACGCGAGACAATTTCTTGGAGGTTTGGAACGTCCGGATGTGGATAAAATCGACGGATTGTCGCCAGTTATTGCAATCGAACAAAAAACGACTAGTAAAAGTCCGCGTTCTACGGTTGGAACTATTACTGAAATTTACGATTTCCTAAGACTTTTATACGCGCGTGGAGCAGATGCATACAGTTATAATACGGGTGAAAAAATGGTTTCGTATTCTGATGAACAAATCAAAGATTTGATTATTCAGGATTATAATGGAAAACGCATCAATATTTTGGCGCCAGTTATTAGAGCCAGAAAAGGTCATTACGCCGAATTATTCCAGCAAATTACCAAACAAGGATTTTTAAAAGTTCGCGTAAACGGTGACGTTCAGGATTTGGTTTCGGGAATGAAATTAGATCGTTATAAAACACACGATATCGAGATTGTTGTTGACAGAATGGCGATTGAAGACAATCCTGATACTCAAAAAAGATTAGCTGAAAGTATCAATACTGCCATGCATCATGGAGAAAATGTATTAATGATTTTAGATCAGGATTCGAATGAAGTGCGTTATTTCAGTAGAAATTTGATGTGTCCGACAACTGGAATTTCGTATCAAAATCCAGAACCGAATTTATTTTCGTTCAACTCTCCAAAAGGAGCTTGTCCGCATTGCAACGGATTGGGAACGGTTCACGAAATCAACGTTAAAAAGATTATTCCGAACCCGAAATTATCTATAAAAGCGGGTGGTTTTGCGCCGCTTGGCGAATATAAATCTTCATGGATTTTTAAGCAATTGGAAACTATTGGAGAAAAATTCGGATTCAAAATAACGGATCCGATTGAGAAAATTCCTGAAGAAGCGATGACCATGATTTTGTATGGTGGAAAAGATAAATTTGCCATCAATTCCAAAGATCTTGGCGTTACAAGAGAATATAAAATTGATTTTGAAGGAATTTCTAATTTCATTAAAAATCAATACGACGAAAGCGCGACAACGAGTATAAAACGTTGGGCGAAAGATTTCATGGACGAAATTGCTTGTCCAATATGCCATGGTTCTCGTCTTAAAAAAGAAGCACAATTTTTTAGAGTGAATGGAAAAAATATCACCGAATTGTGTGATATGGACATTTCAGATTTAACGGCTTGGTTTCAGGATTTAAATAGTCATTTAACTGATAAACAGCTTTTAATTGCTTCTGAAGTTGTAAAAGAAATTAAAGATCGTTTGAATTTTTTGATGAATGTTGGTTTGAATTATTTGGCTTTAAGCCGAAGTTCAAAATCGCTTTCTGGTGGTGAAGCACAGCGTATCCGTTTAGCAACACAAATTGGTTCTCAATTGGTTGGTGTTTTATATATTTTGGATGAGCCAAGTATTGGTTTACACCAAAGAGACAACGAAAAACTAATTCATTCTTTAGAACAATTACGTGATATTGGAAACTCTGTTATTGTCGTAGAACACGATAAAGACATGATTGAAACTGCCGATTATGTAATTGATATCGGTCCGAAAGCTGGAAAATATGGTGGAGAAATTATCAGCATAGGAACTCCGGCAGAAACTCTTGCTTCTGATACTATTACCGCTCAATATTTGAATGGTAAAATGAAACTGGAAATTCCGAAAGAAAGAAGAAAAGGAAATGGCAAATTCTTGAAATTAACCGGAGCTACTGGAAATAACTTGAAGAATGTTTCTATTGAAATTCCTTTGGGGCAATTAACTTGTGTTACAGGAGTTTCAGGAAGTGGAAAATCGACTTTGATTAATGAAACGCTTTATCCGATTTTGAATGCGTATTATTTTAATGGCGTAAAAAAACCGCAGCCTTATAAAAAGATTGAAGGTTTAGAACATATTGATAAAGTAATTGATATTGACCAAAGCCCAATTGGCAGAACACCGCGTTCAAATCCAGCGACTTATACTGAAGTTTTTACCGAAATTAGAAATCTGTTTACAATGACTTCTGAAAGTATGATTCGTGGTTATAAAGCCGGTCGTTTTAGTTTTAACGTAAAAGGGGGACGCTGTGAAACCTGCGAAGGTTCTGGTGTTAGAACTATTGAAATGAACTTTCTACCAGATGTTTACGTAGAATGTGAAACGTGTCAGGGAAAACGTTTTAATAGAGAAACTTTAGAAATTAGATATAAAGGAAAATCAATTTCTGATGTATTGGATATGACGGTTGATGAAGCGGTTCCATTCTTTGAAAATATTCCGAAGATTTACAGAAAAGTAAAAACGATTCAGGATGTTGGTTTAGGTTATATTACACTTGGTCAGCAGAGTACAACGCTTTCTGGTGGTGAAGCACAACGAATTAAACTGGCAGGAGAATTGTCTAAAAAAGATACTGGAAATACATTTTATATTCTCGATGAACCTACAACTGGTTTGCATTTTGAAGATATTCGCGTTTTAATGGATGTAATTAATAAATTGGTTGATAAAGGAAACACAATTTTAGTCATAGAACATAATATGGACGTGATCAAACTTGCCGATTACATTATCGACATTGGTCCAGAAGGCGGAAAAGGCGGCGGACAATTGGTTGCCAAAGGAACTCCCGAAGAAGTGGCTAAAAACAAAAAAAGTTATACGGCTAAGTTCTTGAAAAAAGAATTGGAATAAACTAAACCCGACAGGTTTTTAAAAACCTGTCGGGTTTACTCCATATAGAAATCTTTGTCAAAGTTTAAAAACTTTGACAAAGATTAAATATTCATTTCTAAACTATGACAGAAAATATCTCAATTCATATTGAACATAAAGAAATAGTTCTAGAGAGAATAAAAAAAAATAAAATTTCTCCTGAAAGAATGCTTGATTGGGATGAAGTTTCAGACATTTCAATTCTAGATTTTGACAATAAAGTTAATGAATAAAAATAACAATCAACTTTTCAAATTAACAAAAAAATCTTAACGAACTGATAATGAATCAAAAACCTCAAATTGATTATTATCGTAAAATTACTTTTAGATTATAATTCTGTTTTCTGTAACAATTCTAGAAAAAAGTGTTAATTTAGTATCCGCTTTTTTTGAAATATTCAATGCCTTTAAAAAGAAGATTTTTCGATTGAACAAAATGTTTAGTTGAAACCAACTGCCCTAGCCCTGATGGGAGGGAAAATCCTTTTGTGTCTCGTTTTTTCAACGAGACACAAAAGATTGGAAGGACAGCAGGAAATAGCTCCTTCCTTCGACTACGCTCAGGATGACAAAAAGATAGAACAAAATAATAAATTAAAATACCTAAAATGAGATTAGAAGATTTTGATAATGATGAAGATAAAGTAATTCAGGACCGTTTGAAACAAAAAACGTGGAATGAAATTAGAACCAATGACAGCTGGGCAATTTTTAAAATTATGTCGGAGTTTGTAAATGGTTACGAAGCGATGGGACGTATTGGTCCGTGTGTTTCGATTTTTGGATCTGCAAGAACAAAACCAGAAGATAAGTACTATTTATTGGCTGAAAAAATCGCTTACAAAATTAGTAAAGCGGGTTACGGCGTGATTACAGGAGGTGGTCCCGGAATTATGGAAGCTGGAAATAAAGGCGCACATTTGGGTGGCGGAATTTCGGTTGGTTTGAATATTGAACTTCCTTTTGAACAGCACTTTAACCCTTATATCGATCATGATAAAAACCTGAATTTCGATTATTTCTTTGTGAGAAAAGTTATGTTTGTAAAATATTCTCAAGGTTTTGTGGTGATGCCAGGTGGTTTTGGAACTTTAGACGAAATGTTTGAGGCGATTACTTTAATTCAAACAAAGAAAATTGGAAAATTCCCAATCATTTTGGTTGGAGTTGAATTCTGGTCTGGCTTGATCGAATGGGTAAAAACGGTTTTGGTTGAAAAAATGCAAACCGTTAGCCCTGATGATCTGAATTTATTTAAAATCGTAGATACAGAAGATGAAGTGGTTGATGTTTTGGATAAATTCTACAAAAAGTACGATTTGAGTCCGAATTTCTAAATTTAATTATTTCAGGCGAGAATGTTTTTCGCTGTGAACATACTACCATTTATCGTTAAATTACGTAAAGTATGGTAAAAATTGAAAGCTGTTTTTTTAAACAGCTTTTTTTATATTATTTTTACACAAATCCAAAGTTGCAATATGTCCGTAAATTAAGTATATATATCCTAATTTTTTAAGCCATTATTTGAAATCACATTATAAAATTATCTGCCTCATTTTAGTTTTATTTTTTTCGATAAAACTTTCAGCGCAACATCAATCTAAGATGGAGGTGGCAGTAAATCTTGAACTTAAAACGCTGAATATAAAACAAGATATTACTTTTTACAATACTTCTAATGATACGCTAAGTTCGATTGTTCTAAATGATTGGAATAATGCTTTTGTAGACAAAAACACGCCTTTGGCAAAACGTTTTTCTGATGAATTTTACAGAGGTTTTCATTTGGCGAAAGCAGTTGACAGAGGATTAACGAATATTTTAAGCCTTACAGATCTTAATGACATAGCTTTAGAATGGGATAGAAATGAAAAAAATCCCGATTTTATTATTATTAAACTGAATCGAAAACTTTATCCAAACGAAAAAGTCGATTTACATCTTACGTATATTGCTAAAATTCCAAATGATAAGTTTACTCATTTTGGTTTCAATCAAAATGGTATGGCGTTGAAAAATTGGTTTCTAAGTCCTGCGCGTTTTGAGAATGATCGTTTTATAACTTATAATAATTTTAACTTAGACGATATTGCAAACGCGGTAACAGATTACGAAGTTGCTATTAAAATTCCAAATGCATACACTGTTGCGACAGATTTGAATTCGATTACTAAAGATGCAACCAATCCTGATTACAGTATTTATTCTTTTTCTGGAAAAAACAGAACTGATTTTAGCTTATATATCGAAAAGCAAAACAGCTTTAGAACTTTCGATAATGGATTAATTGAAATTTCTACGGATTTAAAAGCAAAAAAAATCAACGATATACAGAAAGCGGTTATTATTGACCGAGTGGTAACTTTTGCAGAGAATTTTATTGGGGAATATCCACACGAAAAGATGATTGTTTCTCAGGCAGATTATGATCGAAATCCATTTTATGGATTGAATCAGCTGCCTTCGTTTATTAGTCCGTTTCAGGATGATTTTATATTTGAAATCCAGTTTTTAAAGACTTTTTTAAACAATTATCTTAAAAATAGTCTTCGCTTAGATCCAAGAAAAGACAATTGGGTTTATGATGGAGTCCAGATTTATACTATGATGAAATACATGGAATTGCATCACGAAGACCAAAAAATGCTTGGAAGACTTTCGAATATGAAACTCTTTAAAAGTTACAACATCACGAATTTGACTTTTAATGAGCAATACAGTTATTATTACATGCTGATGGCCCGTAAAAATCTGGACCAACCGCTGGGAGATCCTAAAAACACTTTAATTAAATTCAACGAGCAAATTGCCAGCAAATATCGCGCAGGTCTAAGTTTAAGTTATTTGGATGATTATCTGAGCAAAGATATTGTTCCTGAAAGTATCAAGGAGTTTTATAATTTAAATAAAATCGGACAGTCAAATCGTTATGATTTGGAGAAAATATTAACTGACAAAAGTTCGAAGGATATCGATTGGTTTTTCAAAACGGTAATTGATTCCAGAGATATTATTGATTATAAATTTACCAATGTTTCAAGAACATTAGACAGCGTTAAATTCTCCATTAAAAACAGAACCGGAATTTATGCTCCGATCCCTGTTTACGGCACGAAAAAAAATCAAGTTGTTTTTAAAGAATGGATTGAACCAAAATCGAAAGATTCTGTATTTGAATTTGCTAGAAAAAATGCAGACAAAATTGTTATTAATTTAGACAACGAAGTTCCAGAATACAATCAGAGAAACAATTGGAAATCGTTGAAAAGTGTGGGTTTAAATCGTCCTTTGAAATTTAATTTTGCTAAAGATTTAGAAGATCCAAATTACAATCAGATTTTATATATTCCGACGCTGACTTACAATCTATATGATGGTTTAACACCTGGAATTCGCTTTCACAATAAAACAATTTTAGACAAACCTTTCAACTTTGATATTAATCCGGCGTATTCGCTAAATGCTGGAACTCTTTCTGGTTCATCTGCTTTTTCATACAATCAGTATTATCGCAACAGCACTTTATTTAATGTCCGTTATTCATTAAGTCAGAATTACTATCATTATGCTCCAGATGCGACTTATTTTAGACTTAATCCGATGGTACAATTTCGCATTCGCGAAAAAGACTTTAGAGACAATAGAAAACAACTTTTTTTATTCCGTCAAGTTATTGTAAATCGCGAAGCAAGCACTTATATCACAGACAATTCAAAACCAAATTATTCCATTTTTAATGCGCGCTATTCAAACATTAAAAGTGAATTGATTAATCATTTTAGTTTTATGACTGATTTGCAATTCGCTGGCGGATTTGGGAAGGTTTCGGGAGAAATAGAATACCGAAGATTATTTCAAAACAATAAAAAATTAAACTTGCGATTATTCGCCGGGACCTTCATGTACAACACAACAAATTCAGATTATTTCAGTTTTGGTTTAGATCGTCCGACTGATTATTTATTTGACTATAATTTGTTCGGAAGATCTGAGAGCACTGGATTTTTCAGTCAACAATACGTAATTGCAGAAGGCGGATTTAAATCAAAATTGGAACCCGCTTTTGCTAATCAATGGATGACAACTTTGAATGCCAGTTACGCCGTCTGGAACTGGGTAGAACTTTATGGAGACATTGGTTTTATGAAAAATAAACATCAAAGCGAATACTTTGCCTACGACACAGGAGTTCGTTTAAATCTGGTTCCTGACTACTTTGAACTTTATTTTCCGGTTTATTCAAATAACGGCTGGGAAATATCTCAAACCAAATACAATGAAAAAATACGATTTATAATCACTTTCTCACCAAAAACATTACTCACACTTTTTACCCGAAAATGGTTTTAATCAAATAAAAATTAAACAAAAACTTGCGAAATTATCAATAATATTAAATTTTATATATAAATTACATAAATAAAATACGTAGTTTTTTGATTTTAAATACAAATAATTAAATTATATTTAGTTTAAAGAATTATGATTATTGATTGTTTTTAAGTAATTTCGCGTCGTAAACATGACCCTTCAAGATTATGATAAAAGAAAAAAACAATACTACACTCACATTTGAAGATTTCAAAACTGAGGTATTGAACGACTATAGAATTGCTGTAACTAGCCGTGAATGTAGTCTCTTAGGTCGAAAAGAGGTATTAACAGGAAAGGCTAAATTTGGAATTTTCGGTGACGGAAAAGAAGTTCCGCAGCTAGCAATGGCCAAAGCTTTTAAAAATGGGGATTTCCGTTCGGGATACTATCGCGATCAGACTTTTATGATGGCTATTGGCGAATTAACCGCTAAACAATTTTTTGCCGGTTTATATGGTCATACTGATTTAGATTTTGATCCGATGTCTGCGGGAAGACAAATGGGCGGACATTTTGTAACGCACAGTTTGAACGAAGACGGTTCTTGGAAAGACTTAACAAAACAAAAAAATTCAAGCTCAGATATATCTCCTACTGCCGGTCAAATGCCAAGATTATTGGGATTAGCACAGGCTTCTAAAATTTACAGAAACGTTGACGGAATTACTATTAAAGATAAATTTTCTGTTGATGGAAATGAGGTTGCCTGGGGAACAATTGGTAACGCCAGTACGTCTGAAGGTTTATTTTTTGAAACTATAAATGCTGCCGGAGTTCTACAAGTACCGATGGTAATGAGTGTTTGGGATGATGAATACGGAATTTCTGTTCACGCCAGACATCAAACTACTAAAGAAAATATCTCTGAGATTTTAAAAGGATATCAGCGTGATGAAGATTCTAAAGGCTATGAAATCTTTAGAGTAAAAGGCTGGGATTATGCAGAATTGGTTTCGACTTACGAAAGAGCTGGAGCGATTGCACGTACTGAACATATTCCGGTTTTAATTCACGTAAACGAATTAACTCAACCGCAAGGTCACTCTACTTCTGGTTCTCACGAACGTTACAAAAATGCAGAAAGACTGGCATGGGAAAAAGATTTTGACTGTATTCGTCAGATGCGTTTGTGGATGATCGCCATTAATATTGCTTCTCCAGAAGAATTGGCAGAACTGGATTTCGAATTAAAGAAAGAAGTTTTAGAAGCTAAAAAAGAAGCTTGGAATTCATTTATTAATCCGATAATTGAAGATCAAAAAAATCTTTTGACTTTATTAGGACAAATTGCCGAAGCAAGCGTTAATCATAAAGATAAAATTCAAAAATATATTACAGAATTAAATGCAATTAAGGCTCCTTTAAAAAAGGATATGCTTTCTACTGCGAGAAAAATTCTGCGTTTTATTGAAGTTCCAAACAGTAGAAAATTATTATCTGACTGGATCACCAATTATATTGAAATTACGCAGGGAAATTTTAGCAGTAATCTACACTCAGATTCTGATAAAAATGTGTTTTCAGTAGAAAAAGTGCTTCCAAAATATGCTGAAAATGCAAAACCAGATTTAGACGGAAGAATGATTCTTCGTGATAATTTTGACGCTATTTTTGCAAAATATCCTGAAACTTTAATTTTTGGTGAAGATGTTGGAAACATTGGCGACGTAAATCAAGGTTTGGAAGGAATGCAGGAAAAATACGGCGAACTTCGTGTTGCCGATGTCGGAATTCGTGAAGCGACTATTATCGGTCAGGGAATCGGAATGGCTTTGAGAGGCTTACGACCGATTGCTGAGATTCAGTATTTAGATTATTTATTGTACGCTATTCAGATCATGAGTGATGATTTAGCTACTTTACAATATAGAACGGTTGGAAAACAAAAAGCACCGTTAATCATTAGAACTCGTGGACACCGTTTAGAAGGAATCTGGCATTCTGGTTCTCCAATGGGAATGATTATCAATGCGATTCGCGGAATTCACATTTTGGTTCCGAGAGATATGACGCAAGCTGCAGGTTTTTATAACACTTTGTTAGAATGTGACGAGCCTGCTTTGGTTATTGAATGTTTGAATGGTTACCGTTTAAAAGAGAAAACGCCTTTGAATTTTGGTGAATTTAAAACGCCAATCGGAGTTGTAGAAACTTTAAGAGAAGGTTCTGATATTACTTTGGTTTCTTACGGATCGACTTTAAGATTAGTAATGCAAGCTGCAAATGAATTGGTAGAAAAAGGAATTGATTGTGAAGTAATCGATGTTCAGTCTTTACTTCCGTTTGACATTAACAAAGACATTGTAAAAAGTATTGCCAAAACAAATCGTCTTTTGGTAATTGATGAAGATGTTCCTGGTGGAGCGTCTGCATATATTTTACAACAGATTTTAGAAGAACAAGACGCTTATAAATATTTGGACAGCAAACCACAGACTTTAGCCGCAAAAGCACACAGACCAGCATACGGAACTGACGGTGATTATTTTTCTAAACCTTCAGCTGAAGATATTTACGAGAAAATTTACGATATGATGCACGAAGTTAATCCTTCTAAATATCCTAGTTTGTATTAAGATTTTAGATTTTCATCTACATAATAAAAACGCTCCATCAAGAGCGTTTTTTGTTTTTTGCTTTTACACAAGTTCATGTCATTGCGAGGAACGAAGCAACCGCACTAACAATAATCGACTAAGCAAATGAGATTGCTTCGTTCCTCGCAATGACAAAGCCAATCTTTGTCGAGTTACTTGCGGAGATCCCTCGTTTCTCGGGATGACAAGATTGTGGAAATTTGTTTCGCAAAACTTTGTCAAAGTTTGAAACTTTGACAAAGTTCGTCGCTTACAATCACCATCAAAACTCAACCATCAAAAATCAAAAATCAAAAATCAACCATAAACCATCAACAATCAACAATCAACAATTATCTAAACATCTTTCAACATTGCTCTTGCTCTGTCCAAATCTTCAGTAGTATCAATTCCGATTCCTACGTGTGTTGTTTCGACCATTTTGATACGTTTTCCGAACTCTAGATAACGTAATTGCTCTAGTTTCTCAGAAGCTTCTAAGGATTTCATTGGAAGACTGTAAAAGTCTAATAATGCTTGTTTTCTAAAAGCGTAAATTCCGATATGTTGAAAATATCGTACTCCAACATTTTTTTCTCTTGAATACGGAATTACAGAACGTGAAAAATACAATGCAAACTGTGATTGATCTACCACCACTTTCACATTATTCGGATTTTCAATTTCTTCTTCACTTATGATTTCACGCATTAAAGAAGCCAAATCGATTTTCTTATCGGGATCATTTTTAAAAACAGATAAAACCTGTTCTAAAGGCGCTGCTTCTGTAAAAGGTTCGTCACCTTGCACATTGACCACAATATCAACATCGAGATTTTCAATTGCTTCGGCAATTCTATCACTTCCAGATTCGTGTTCTTTAATACTCATGATTGCTTTTCCGCCATTGGAAACAATTTCATCAAAAATCAAATCTGAATCGGTTACTACAAAAACATCGTCAAATAAATTAGTTGAAACTGCTGCTTCGTAAGTTCTTAGAATTACTGTTTTTCCTCCCAAATCCTGCATTAGTTTTGCTGGAAAACGTGTTGAGGCGTATCGCGCCGGAATTACTGCTATTATTTTCATTTTGTTAAGTCATTACGCGGAACGAAGCAATTTCATTCCTACGAGTTATATTTTCTTTGATCCACAAACCTCTATCACATGATTTTTACCGAAGTCATACTTAAAGAACCGGCTAATAATTTATCATTAAAAAGTTCTAATTCATCCGTTTTATTTTTCAATCCTAAAGTATAAAGCAACGGAAGATAATGTTCTGGAGTTGGAACCGCCAATTGAACGGCTTTATTTAATTTTTCGAAATCAATTAAAGGCTGAAAATTCCCTTCTAATAAATAATCGTTTACGGTTGCACGTGCTTCAATTGCCCAATCATATCCGTAATTATCTTTATCGAAATTTCTAAAATCGACCATTCTAAGATTGTGAACAATATTTCCGCTTCCGATAATTAAAACACCTTTGTATCGAAGTGCTTGTAATTTCTGGGCCAATTCAAAATGATATTGTCCCGATTTCGTATAGTCGATACTCAATTGAATCACAGGTACATCTGCATTTGGATATAAATGTTTGATTACGCTCCACGCGCCATGATCTAATCCCCAATGTTCGTCTAATTCGACCATAACAGGATCAAGAATCTTTTGTGTTTCAACCGCTAATTCCGGACTTCCTTTGGCAGGATATTGCACATCAAAAAGCGCTTGTGGAAAACCTCCAAAATCATGAATCGTCCTGGGCATTTCCATTGAAGTCACTTTTGTGCCTTTGGTAAACCAATGTGCCGAAACACATAAAATGGCGTTTGGCTGCGGCAAAGTTTTCGCTAAAACACGAAATCCAGCTACAAACTGATTTTCTTCAATCGCATTCATGGGGCTACCATGTCCTAAAAAAAGAACAGGCATTTTATCGGTATTCGAAAACGTTGATGAAATCGAATGTAAGTGGTTTAATGTTGTCATTGTAAAAAAGTTTTTTTAGCCACAGATTAAAGGATTAAAAAGGATTTTCATAAAACTTTTCTATACCCAATTCAAAAATCTGTGAGAATCATTTTAATCTGTGGCTAAATTCTATTCCTCAAAACTCTCGTCTTTAAATCCTATCAAATATAACTTATTTTTAGCACGTGTCATTGCCGTGTAAAGCCATCTGATATAATCACGGTCGATTCCGTCTGGAAGATAGGGCTGTTCAATAAAAACAGTATTCCATTGTCCACCTTGCGATTTATGGCAAGTTATAGCATACGAGAATTTAACTTGTAGTCCGTTGAAATATTCGTTTTCTTTTACTTTTTGAAACCTCTTGTATTTCGTTGGTTCGTCTTCATAATCTTTCATCACTTCTTCGTACAATCGATTTGATTCTTCGTAAGTTAAAGATGGCGATTCACTTTTTATGGTATCTAAAAGCAAAACCGTTTCAAAAGGTTTTTGATCCGGATAATCGACCATTCTGATTTTTACTTTCGCAAAATTAAATCCGTATAATTCTTTGATTCCGAACATTTCCAACACTTCAATAATATCGCCATTGGCAATAAATCCAGCTTCATCGGTTTCTTTGAGCCAGAAGTAATTATTTTTTACAACCATCAGGAAATCGCCGACCGAAAGTTCACTTTCTTTAAATAAAATTCTGGTTCTAATCTGCTCGTTGTATTGATTTGCTCTTTTATTCGAACGCACAATAAAAGCCGTGTCTTCAATACTATAATTGCTGTAAGCACTATTTATCGCATCTTGAATATCATATCCATCTGTTAAACGCACTATGTCCTTGAACTTTTTTACATTAAACCTGAATTCTGTTATAAAGCTCTCTTTCAGCAATTCGCGCAATTCTGTGGCGTTGTATAAAATTCCCGAGTTTTCTTCCTGACGCATTACTTCGTCCAATTCAATATGTTCGATTTCTTTATCATAATGAACTCCCAAAGTCTGAATTTCTAATGCCGGACTAATATCTAAATTGACTGGAGGAAGCTGTGCTGTATCTCCCAAAAGTATCATTTTACAGTTATTTCCAGAATACACATAATGAATCAAATCGTCTAGCAATGAACCGCTGTCTAATGTGCTATCTGAAATCATCGAAGCTTCATCGACGATAAAAATGGTATTTTTATGTTTGTTGACTTGTTTGGTAAAAGCCACTCCTCCACCCGATGATTTCTTCGGAAAATAGATTTTCTTATGAATTGTAAATGCAGGATTATTCGAGTAATTGGCAATTACTTTTGCCGCGCGACCCGTTGGTGCTAGCAAAACATATTTTTTATTAATCTCGTTTAAATTATTGACAATTGTAGAAATAACGGTAGTTTTTCCCGTTCCGGCATATCCTTTTAAAACAAAAATGGTATCATTTTGAGGTTCGGTTAGGAAAATCGCAATTTTCTGAAAAAAAATATCCTGTTTGTAAGTTGGAGCAAAAGGAAATCGTTTTTGTAAAGTACCGTAAAACTGTGCAGAATTCATATAGTAATATTGAAATACAAAGTTCGCCTTTTTAAATGGCAATGACAAAATTCAATTTCAATATCCATATCAAAATCAAACTCAAGATAAAAATTCAATTGTAAAAATCAATTTAAATCTTGAAAACGATCTAATCTGATTTTAAAACAATATAACTAATTAATTTTCAAATAAATAAACTTTTCCTTAACCTTGATTTAAACTTTGATTCAAATTGTTTTTTGAAATTGCAATTATAATTGTTGCTTTTTAATTTGTAAGTTTGTGGTCGCCTAAATTCTTTCTTGATTTAAAACAGGTAACGAATTGTAAATCAACTATGTCATTACAAAATACTAACATTACTTCTAAAAATTACAAAAAACTTTCGATTCAGGTTTCGCTGACGGGATTTTCTTATTGCTGTTTTGATACTTTAAATAATGTGATTACTTCATTTAAAGATATTCAGTTTGATACCACAAACAAAACAACTAAAATTGAAGATTCATTCGCAAACGCTTTCAAAAACAATCCTGAATTAAAAGACATTTACGACGAAGTAATGGTCATTCACACCAACAATCTGTCGACTTTTGTTCCGACTGCCTTGTTCGATGAAAATTATATGGGAAGTTATTTGCAATACACTACAAAAGTGTTCGAAACAGATTTTTTTACGTTTGATCAAATTTCAAATTATCAAATGAACTTGGTTTATATTCCGTACGTGAACATCAATAATTTTCTAATCGATAACGTTGGTTCTTTTGATTACAAACATGCCAATAGCATTTTGGTCGAAAAAGTTCTGGACAATTCGCGCAATGAGGACGATAAAAAAATGGTCGTGAATTTTAATCCCGGAAATTTCGAAATCATCGTTGTTCAAAATCAAAAACTTTTACTTTTTAATTCATTTGAATACAATACGCCTGAAGATTTTATTTATTACATCCTTTTCACGGCAGAACAATTGAGTTTAAATCCAGAGAGTTTTAAATTGGAACTACTTGGAACTATTGCAGAAAATGATCCGTTTTACAATATTGCATACAAATATGTTCGACATATTTCGTTTATTGATGTAGCAAAACTTCAAGAGAAAAATAGCTTTACAACTGCACAAAATCAAAAACATTATATCTTATTTCAATCATGAGAATCATTTCAGGAAAATATAAAGGACGCAGAATTTTTCCGCCAAAAAATCTACCTGTAAGACCAACGACCGACATGAGCAAAGAAGCATTATTTAATGTTTTGAACAATCATTTTAGTTTTGACGGCTTAAAAGTTTTAGATCTTTTTTCGGGAACGGGAAACATAAGTTATGAATTCGCTTCACGCGGAAGCGCACCAATTACTTCTGTTGATGGAGATTTTGGCTGCGTAAAATTTATCAAACAAATTTCATCAGAATATGATTTCGATATAGCTGCAACAAAAAGTGATGTTTTTAAGTTTTTAGAAAATGCTAAAACAACTTATGATATTATTTTTGCAGATCCTCCTTATGGTTTAGATCAGGCGACTTTTGAAAAAATTGTTTTAACGGTTTTCGAAAAAGGTTTGTTAGAAGATGACGGAATGATGATTATCGAACATTCGAAATACACGAAAATGGAACATTTAAGTAATTTTTCTTTTCAGAAGAGTTATGGCGGCTCTTTTTTCAGTTTCTTCGAACTGAATTCTACCGATGACGACGAAGAATTACCACACGACAGCGCTAAAAAAGATGTCGAAGAAGATGAAGGGTAATTTTTTTAAATATTCAATATTTTAAATTCCAAATTCCAATACAATCGCTTGGAATTTGGAATTTTTGATTTATCTAATTCGTTCTTCGCTTTCATTAACGCTTTTTTCCTTAAATTCAGAATCTTTTATTTTTCCAAAAGAATAACGAAGCGTAATCGAAACTTCATTGGCATCGACCAAATATCTTGCTCTCGAACTTATATTGTTTACTGTGAATCGCTCGGTGTAAATGGTGTTTTTAAAAATATCATTATAATTCAACGTACAATTCCAGTGCTTGCCAAGTTTTTTTGCTAAGGATAAATCAAAAATTAATTTGGCGTTACGCTCAAAAACACCTTCATTTTGTTTGGTTGCGCCCCAAAAAGACAGGACGAATGTAAAATCTCTGGGAAGGTTAAAAGTATTGTTCGAGTAATAATACAAATACGTTTTGGATGAATTAAATACAGCCGATTCGTCTTCTATTTTATTGGTTGCAAAAATTAAAGAATTCGTATTGGTCCAAAATTTATAAGTAAAAGGCAATGTGAATTCTATATTATAACCCGATTCTTTTTGAAAATTTTTTTCAGTAAATGTCAAAACATTATTCTGATGATCAAATGTAAAATCCTGATACACTGGATTTTTATTTTGATATAAAGTCAGCTTTACAGATTTGTCATGATATTGAAAGGAAGTTGAAATTACATCGGCAAATGTGGGTCCTAGATTGATATTATTTCCATAAATAAAATACGGATTAATATATGTTGCAATCATACTTAATGAAGAATAATTGGGTCTCGAAATGCTTCTAGAATAATCAACATTAATATTTTTTGTACTATCAATCGAAAATGAAAACTGCGCTTTCGGAAAAAGATTCGTGTAGTTTTTATCGATTAAGACGGTACTTTCTGGACTATATTTTCCGGTTACATTGGTATTTTCAATTCTAAGTCCGACTGAAAAATCGATCTTTCTAATTTTTCCGGAAAGCTGTGAATATGCCGCTGCATTTGCTTCTTTAAATTTATATTGAAAAGCGCTTTCTTCTTTTTTTTCATAATTCAAAACATCATAATCAGATTTTGATTTTGCAGCCGAATATAATCCGCCGTATTCCCAAACCCATTCATTTTTAAACTTTTTTTCTAAATCAATTCGTGCAGAAAAAACATCCACATTAAATTTTTGATCTCGCTTTTGCGATAATTCCAATTGAGTATCATTGTAATTATTTTCAACCAAACTCCATAAATATTGATTGAAATTTGAACCTTGAAAACCAACAAACAACTTAGTATCAATGGCTTTTATTCTCTTAGCATAATTTACAAATGAATTAATGAAATTTTTTGAACTGGAGTTTTCACTAAATGTAAAAACATTGTTTTTCTCGTTCTGATTTTGATTGAAAGTAAAGGTGTTGATATCGAAAGTATCGCTTTGCATTTTACCATTTATATTGACTGAAAAATAATCTTCGTCGTTTATTTTATAGAATAAACCTCCGCCAAAAATATATTGTTTTCGGTGTGTGTTTGCCGTGACATCGTAATCTGAAATAATAGAAGCTTGCGGAATCTGGTACGAAATACTATGATTTTCCCAAGGATTTAAGCGATTGTAATTAAAATTGGCTTTCCATTCTAACTTTCCTTTTTTGAAACTGGAATTATAACCTAAATAGTTATTATAGTTCTTTTTAAAAGAAGCCGTTTCAGAAATTTCGGTTTTAAAACTGTCTTTTTTACTCAATTTTCGTGTAATTAAAATTACGGCTCGGCCTTCGGCTTCATATTTTGAAGACGGATTTTGAATGATTTCGATGGTTTTAATATCAGAAACCGACAAGGCATTCAAATCATTCATTCCCACTTTTTGATTGTCAATGTAAATCAGCGGATTTCCTTTTCCGACAATCGAAATACTTTCGCGATCAGAACTCACCTGAACCAGCGGCAATTTAGAAAGTAATTCAACAGGATTTGGAACTGAGTTGTAAACCGAATTTGCGACATCAACTTTAATATTTCCGTTAGAATTTGTAAACGTTTTTTTGCTTTGCGTTATTATAACTTCTTTCAGTTCTTTAGGAATAGAATCTTTCGGCGTTGTGTTTTGAGCATTTGCAATTAAGGAAAGACAAAAAAGCAACAATGCAATTAGAAGTTTAAATGGCAGATAAACATTCATCGTAAAAGAAGTTTTGGTTAGCGATGCAAAAATGACCTGAAAAAGTAGTTTTGAAAGTTAATTGAAGGTTAATGCAGCGTTAATCTCAAATTTGATGGATAAAATCTTTACTTTTGAATCAGGAAATAGGCTGAAAAATGATGCGGATCAGACTGATGCTCACCGTTTTTTTTATTTATGGTATTTAAAAAAATTATTTTTTGACGCGTCAAATACTTGTCATCGTGAGTCATAATTTCAAAAAAGAAATGAAACAGAGAATCAATTTATTAATAGCTTTTTCGGTAGTCGCGCTTATCGTTTTGACCACTGTACAATGCTATTTGGTAAAAACAACTTACGAATATAAAGTCGCACAGTTTCATACACAGATTAAGAACGAAATTGCCTCAATCACCAACAATTACAGTGATATCGATTCTACTTTAGTTGCTAAAAAGGAGGCACTTTACAAAAGTCTATCAGAGAATTATATTAAAGGAAAGAAAAATAAATTAGATATTAAAAGCAGTGTTTTAAATGCTCAATATCAAAACATTATTACGCAAAAATTACAGCGTAAATTTGAAAGAGATTTGCCTGATTTCAAGATAGACTTTGCTATTGTCCTCAATAAATTCATTCTTTATAAAAACACGCAAAAAGCTGATACCATTTTCTCTGAAAAACCTTTTATTGAAAATAAATTATATGGAAACCTGGCTTCCCTTAACCAAGCTTTTTTGGTGAGAAGTTATGTCGGAACGACCAACGGAACTTTTGAAAATCAGAATTATAAATTATTGACAGAAGATTCGATGTACATTTCGGTCGCCGATTGGGAAATGATTATTCTCAAGAGAATGACTTTTATTTTAATTCTTTCTGTATGTTCGATTTTAACTTTAATTAGTCTTTTTGTAATTGCGATTAAAGCTTTAATCAAACAGAAAAAAGTGAGCGATGTTAAAACAGATTTCATCAATAATATAACTCACGAACTGAAAACACCTTTGGCAACTTTGGGAATTTCGACTAAAATTCTGGAACAGAAAAACATTCGTGAAAACGACGAAAATTTCAATTCGATTGTCAATACGATTTCGCGTCAGAATAATCGTCTTCAAAATTTGATTGATCAGGTTATGGCCAATTCTTTGGCAGAAAATGAAATTGAACTTCAAAAAGAAAAAATTGAAACTGAAGATTTTCTACTTTCTATTGTAAATGATTTTAAAATTACTTTTCCTAAGATCAATCTGAAAACCGATTTCCAAACTCAGAAAACAATTTTAGTTCTGGATAAATTTCATTTGACAACTGCATTTCTAAATGTTTTGGAAAATGCCGTGAAATATGGCTCAAACACTATTATCATAAAAACAAGAATTGTCGAAAACCAATTTTCGATTAGTTTTGAAGATGACGGAATCGGAATTGCAAAAAACAAACAATCCTTGTTATTTGATAAATTCTACCGTGTAGAACAAGGAAATCTACACAACACAAAAGGTTTAGGTCTAGGATTGTATTACGTTGATCAAATTGTAAAAGCGCATCAGGGTTCTGTAAGCGTTATTAGCGATTTAGGAAAAGGAACTCAGTTTACTATTTTATTAAAAGTTTAATTCACTTACTTTGAAAAGATTACTTTTAGCCGAAGACGATTTTGATTTTGCGGCGATTTTAAAACAATATTTAGAATTACATCAATTTGAAGTAATTTGGGCAGAAAATGGCGAAATCGCTTTAGAATATTTCAAAACCCAAACTTTTGATATTTGTATTTTTGATGTGATGATGCCAAAACTGGATGGCTTCTCTTTAGCCGAAAAAATCATTACAATAAATCCCGAAATTCCTTTTATTTTTCTAACAGCAAGAAAGTTAAAAGAAGATAAAATTATTGGTTTAAAGCTTGGCGCTGATGATTATATCGCAAAACCTTTTGAAGTCGACGAGCTGGTGCTGCGTTTGCAGAATATATTGAAGAGAATTGAACAAAAAAGAAGTTTAGAGGGAAATAATATCATAGAAATTGGATCTTATATTTTTGATAACGAACGCTTAACTTTAAATAATAAAAATCACGTTCAACAGCTTACAGAAATGGAAGCTTCTCTTATTGAATATTTATATCTAAATCACAATCAGTTATTAAAAAGAGATCAAATTTTACTTTCCATCTGGAAAAAAGACGATTATTTCTCGGGCCGAAGTATGGATGTATTTATCAGCCGACTTAGAAAATATTTTAACTCAGATCCGAAAATTAAAATTGAAAGTGTTCGAAATATCGGCTTAGAATTTAAAATAGAAAAACCTTGACGAATCAAGGTTTTTTTGTTTATATATTATTTGATAACCCAACCTAAAGTGAAGTTTCCAACGGGTACAAATTCTGTATCATATTTATCGAAATTTACGCCTGGACCAACGTTAAACTCTAAATTAAATCTTCCTTTATAAGTACGTTGTAATCCCCAAAGTGCTGCAACTGTAAATGATCCTGGGTAATTTCCATATCTTTCATTGGTTGAAAGCGAAGGAAAATTGTATAAGACGTTTGCCGCAAAAAAATTTCCTGAATTATAAGCTGTTCTTTTTCCTATATCGGCTCTTTTCTTCATATTATAATAATGACGAAACTGCTCGTTTATTAAAGGAAAAAAATACACATTTCCTTCATCATAAAAACTATTATAACGATATCCTAGTCCTAAACCTGCTTCAGAATAAAGTGTGTTTTTATCTGAAAACGCGTGCTCATAAACAAAAGAAGGAAATAAAATATTAATCTTAAATTGACTTTTTACAGAAACTGTAGCCTCATCTTGCGCATAAAGAGCATTAAAAACAGTAATAAATAAGAACAGAAATAGGTAGTTTTTTTTCATATAATTTGATTGATTAGTATAGCAAAAATAGCATTTAATTTATAGGAAACTACTTAAAGTAAATTTATTTTCTTACAAAATATATTAGTAATACAATATCATAAAAAGACATCATTAAAATCATATAATTTCATCAAACAATTGTATAACAACATTTAAGTATTATGATTATAAATTTGTTATAGAACTTTAAAATCCAAAACCATGAACCTAAAAAGATTTTTCGGAGGATTGCTAACAATCCTTGGAATTGTAGGACTTATTTATACAGCGGTAATTTTTGCTGGTACGTCTGGAGAAACTAGAGATGTTAAATCTCTGATTATTTACGGAATATTAGGAATTGTATTCTTTATGTCGGGAATCAGTTTGGTTCGCGCTACTAAAGATGAAGCATAATTCTTGCAAGTGGCAAAGTGGCAAAGTTGCAAAGTTGCAAAGCTACATAGCTTTAATAGTTTATGATATAGCTTTACATATTTTTTAACGCAGAGAACGCTAAGTTTTTTTATTGGAGTTATTAGCAAGTCTAAAATTTTAAGTTCACAAAGCTTTATATTATGATTCATTATTCATAAAGCTTTGCGAACTTAATCTATAGATTTATTGCAATCTTAACATAAAAAACTTTGCGTTCTTTGCGTAACTTTTTGCAATCTTTACGTAACTCTTTTGGCTCTTTGCAATCTTTAAGCTTAAAAGACTACTCTTGAGAAACAGCATTTAAATCGAGTTCTGTAAAATCTCTTTCTGTTTTCGAAATTATAATTGTTGCCACTGTATTTCCAATTAAATTCGTAATGGCTCTGGCTTCGCTCATGAATTTATCTACTCCAAGTAAAAAAGCCAAACCTTCTACCGGAATTTTATGAAGCGCCGTTAAAGTTGATGCTAAAACAATAAATCCGCTTCCTGTCACGCCTGCCGCGCCTTTTGAAGTAATCATCAAAATTCCGATAACAGTCATGATTTCAAAGAAACTTAAATGAACATCGTACAATTGTGCAATGAACAAAACTGACATCGAAAGATAAATCGAAGTTCCATCCAAATTAAAAGAATAACCTGTCGGAATTACCAATCCCACAACCGATTTACTGCAGCCCATTTTTTCTAGTTTTACCATTATACTGGGCAAAGCCGCTTCTGAAGACGATGTTCCTAAAACCAGTAAAAGTTCTTCTTTAATGTATTTTAGAATAGAAAGAATATTGATTTTATAATACCTCAGAATACTTCCTAAAATTAGAAAGACAAACAAAGCCATTGTCAAATACACACAAAGCATCAATTTTCCTAACGGAATCAAAGTTGCTAAACCAAATTTACCAATTGTGTAAGCCATTCCGCCAAAAGCACCAATTGGAGCTAAGTACATTACATATTTTAAGCCCAAGAAAACGACTTTTGAAGCGCGTTCTAAAACCAAAATGGACTGTTCTCTTTTTTTGTAAAAATTCAATGCAATTCCGCATACAATTGCAGCCAATAAAACTTGGAGCGTAAAATTTGATAAGAAAAAATTTAACCATGAAAAATGTTCTGCCGCACCCTTTGTATACTGACTGGCATCTCCAAAAGTCAATCCTGATTTGTCAATTTTTCCAGGTTTAAAAACATACGCAACCGTAACACCAATTGCTAATGCAACGGTAGAAACGACTTCAAAATAAGCCAAAGCTTTTACACCAATTCGGCCGACTTTCTTTAGGTTTCCCATTCCGGAAATTCCTAAAACAATCGTCAGAAAAATTATGGGTCCGATAAAAATTGAAATTAACTGAATAAACTTCTTGCCCAGAAATTCCATTTTCACACCATTTTCAGGAGCAAAATGTCCGAGTAAAATGCCGGCAATAATTGCAATCAACACCCAAAAAGTAAGATTGGCTACAACAGTTCTAAAAAAGCTTTTCTTAGTATTTGAGGAAGATTTTGGAGCAGAAATATTCATGAAACAGGTTAGTTAGTTTCACAAATATATAAAAAATGCAGACCTGTAAGCCGGATTCTGTTCTTGTCTCGTTTTGCAACTCGACAATACCTTATCATTTATCTAGGTCCACCATTACTAGTGGACTCAATCTACCTACCCTTCGGCAACGAACGAGAAGCTCTTAAATGCCGATATACTTGGTATTTCACCGCATAGAGTTTACCTGGTTTCACTACAGCATTACCTGTACATACTTTCTGCTGCACTTGTCCTAATCCTCTCGTTCCAAAAAACGATAGAACCGACGGGCGTTACCCGCTATGCTTCTCTGTGGTGTCCGGACTTTCCTTCCTCTCGTCTCAAAAGACGAGACGACGATAAGGCGGTCTGCGGTGCAAAAGTAGCGATTTAAGAACTAACAATAATCATATTAAATTTCCCATTTTATGACTTTCACCTTAACTTTTTAATTTTAAAATAGTTATCTTTAAAATTATATAATTATTAAATTCAGTTTATCATGAAAAGAATGTATCATTACGCAACTGTTTCAAAGGCTTTAGATCAATTGAATGAAAAAGGATTTACGTGCGATTTTAATCGAAATGCAGAAATGATTAAGAGAAATCCTGACAAATTTGAAATTGTTCATGTGTATCGATACGAAGGGGAATCAGACCCGGCAGATGAAGCAGTTGTATACGGAATTAAATCGACTTCAGGAAAAAAGGGAGTTTATGTTGCTGGCTTTTCAGCCGATTCAGATCAGGAAACTTCAAAGTTTTTATTTGATTTAAGCATAAGAGGAAGATAGTAAAAATTCAATCTGAAGCTTTAACAATAAAAATCCAAATTCCAATTTTACAATGTACAATTGGAATTTGGATTTTTTTATTGGAATTTACTATTCTTTAAACTGTTGGTATTTTTAATTTCCATCCCGGCTGAATTAAATCCGGATTTGAAATAATGTCTTTATTGGCTTCAAAAATATCCTGCCAGGTAACGCCATACGCTTTAGCAATCTTAGAAAGAGAATCACCTCTCTCTACAGTATATTCTCTTGAAACGCTTTCTTCTACCTCAATATTCATCACCACATCTGCTGATCTGTATTCTGGATCGATTTTTTCGTAAGCATTCCACAATTTTTCTTTGTCGGCCGCGCTTTTTGCAGTTCCGTCAATATAGAGTACATTATCTTGTTCTCGCACCTGTAAGTTTTCAATTCCTAACTCAGATGCTAAATTTGCTACTTCTCTGTATTTATCTTGTAAGCTCATAACATCTTTATTTAATGATTAATTTATTGTCTACTTTTTTAGGATGCAATTCTTGAATACTTTGCATTAAAGGTTGTAGTCTGTCTTTTTTGATTTCTCCAGAAAGCGTCACTACTCCACCCACAACAGTTGCGCTCACACCATCATACGCATCTACAACTTTATGAATTGATTTGTCTAATTCAGTGTCCGAATTAATGATTACAGTCGCTGCAGCTGGTTCCTGATTAGCTCTCGCAAGCTCACAAGTATTTACAACCGATTTTACACCTTTTGTCGCTCTTACGCTTTTTTCAATGTTTTTCTTGAAGATCTCGTCGTCGCAAGTTCCTGTAATTGTTGCCACACCATCCTGTACGCTAACTTGCACGCTAGTGGCATCGCTAAGTTTTTCTCTGATTGCTTTTTCAATATCTGCATCGCTCGGCTTACACGATATTAAAGCCACACTAAGACTCATTCCTAATAAAATTGACCTCATTTTCATAATACTATCTTTTAATAATTAACAATTTTAAAATTAAAGAGATTAAGTATCAAAAGATTATATGATGTTGTGATAGGTTTTATATGTTTTCCAGTACTATTAAATATTTTGAGAATCCTTTAAAACCGAAATTAATTCTTCCAATTGATTCATTTTCATTTTAACAACAGATTCAATTTTTGCTTCATCAGAACCAATAACCAAAACTCCTTCATTGTCTTCTTCATAGCCCGCAGATGCAGCATAAAAATTAGGATTTGAAATTAGCGTTTCTTTTTTTGCTTCTTTAAACCATCCGTAATTGGCTTCATAAAGGATTTTGTTTTCAAAAATTTGAAAAGTTTCTTCACCAAAAGTATTCCATAGTGAAACTCGCAGTGTGTAAAATCCAATTAGAGAAAATATTCCTATTGCAATAAAATAGCCAATTTGTAAACCACTTCCGAGAGCAATACCAAAAATTGTTCCTGCTATAGGTAAAACAAAAAATGAAAAAGCTAATACAAACATTATTGCTCTGACTAGAATTGGTGATTTTTTTACTTTTAATTTTAAAATATTATTTTGAAGCTGGTATTGTGGCATAGTCATTTTTGAATAAATTCTTTTTTATTTGGTCATCTCCAAAAAATCATGATTTGACCATAAATTTTCAAGTTCTGGATATTGTTTTGCATCGTTTTTCAATCTTGGCTCCAATTCAAAATTAATTTTCAAGTTCCTATTTTGCGACATCTGGATTTAATCCATTATTCTCAAGTTCAGTTAAAGCTAAGGCACAAACTTCATTTTGAAACTGAGATGAATTAAACATAGCTTCTTCAATACCAGAATTTTTTTTCCATAAAAATTAAATATTCCCATTTTTTTTGCTTTAATATTTTGTATAGATAGATGTTAATTAAGGCGAAAATAAGACTTTTTTTATTAAAAAATTAATTAGAAAAATCATTATTATTGTATCAAAATTTTCTTTTATGAAATTGAAATATATTTTACTTTTTCCAATTCTATTATTTGCTAACTATTCTTTTTCTTGTGATTGCAAGCCAATTGACCGAAAAAATATGGTAGAGATAGGATTAAAGCATCAAATTGTATTTTATGGAGAAGTTATAAAAGTAGATTCCATGAAGATAATTTATACTTTTAAAATCGTAGAACTCTTCAAGGGAAAATATAATTCTCAATTCATTACTCAAAAATATGCTGGTAATTGTTCTGTTTCTCCATCTTTAAAACAACTATGGATTGTCTATGCCGATTTCAATAATGATAAAACAATCGAAATTAGTGGCTGTTCCCCAAGTACTGGATTTGAAACTTATGGAAGTGAATCGATGCCTTCTCCACCAGATATCAAAATCTCTCAAAAGACAGATAAGAAAATAGAAGTATTGTCCTTTTATGTTTGGGATTTGAAATTTGAAAATCGAAATTTACAAGATTGGATTTATCAAATAGAGAAATTAAGAATGTATAAAAAATCACAAAAAGAAATTTCTGATAAAGAAATAATAGAAACTAAATTGGAAACTTACAGTCAATATATTATCATTTCTTTGATTGTCAACATCGTATTATTTCTCAGCTTACTCTTTGTTATTTTGAAGAAAAAGAATTTCGCCAAATAAGTAAAATCGGTTTTAAACAACGAAACAAAAGTCATATATTTGCTATCGAATAAAAAAGAATATGGAACAATTTGTAGTATCGGCTCGTAAATATCGCCCGCAGACTTTTAAGGATGTTGTGGGGCAAAAAGCCATTACCAACACTTTGTTGAATGCTATAGAAACCAATCATTTGGCTTCTGCTCTTTTATTTACAGGACCACGTGGAGTTGGTAAAACGACTTGCGCGCGTATCTTGGCTCGAAAAATAAATCAGCCGGGATATGATGATCCAACGGAAGATTTCGCTTTTAACGTTTTTGAGTTAGATGCTGCTTCAAACAACTCAGTTGATGATATTCGTAGCCTTATCGATCAGGTTAGAATCCCGCCACAAACGGGACAGTACAAAGTATATATCATTGACGAGGTCCACATGTTGTCTTCGGCTGCTTTTAATGCTTTTCTTAAAACATTAGAAGAACCGCCAAAACACGCTATTTTTATTTTAGCAACAACAGAAAAACACAAAATCCTTCCAACGATTTTATCTCGTTGTCAAATTTTTGATTTCAAAAGAATTACGGTAAAAGATGCTAAAGAACATTTGGCAGATGTAGCTGAAAGTCAGGGAATCAAATTTGAAGATGATGCTCTGCACATTATTGCTCAAAAAGCAGATGGCGCGATGCGTGATGCTTTGTCTATTTTTGACCGTGTAGTTTCGTATTGCGGTACCAATTTAACACGCCAAGCCGTAACCGAAAACCTAAACGTTTTAGATTACGAAACGTACATTTCGATTACCGATTTACTTTTAGAAAATGAAATTCCGAATTTATTATTGGCTTACAATGATATTTTAGCGAAAGGTTTTGACGGACATCATTTTATAGCTGGTTTAGCATCTCACTTTAGAGATTTGTTAGTCAGCAAAACGCCTGCTACAATTTCATTACTTGAAGTTGGAGAACAAGCGCAACAAATGTATTATACTCAATCTCAAAAATGTTCTCAGGAATTTTTATTGAAAGGAATTGACATTGCAAACGACTGTGATTTAAAGTATAAATTAAGTCAGAATCAACGTCTTTTGGTTGAATTATGTTTGATGCAATTGGCCTCTATCAACTTTGATGGAGAAAAAAAAAAGCTGAGCAATTCATAATTCCACCCGTTTATTTTAAAAGCGGCGGTTATTCTATTGTTGAAGTCGAAAGTCCAAAGTCGAAAGTCCAAAGTCAACCTACAACTTCAAATCAATCTTCTGAAACTGTAACGGAAACTAAAACTGCTGTTTCTCAACCCCAACAAGTTAGTGAAACTCCTAAAACTGAAACTCCTCAGCCTCAAAAAACCGAATCGGACGGGACACCAAAGGTTTCTGCTTTTTCACTTGCCAGTATCCGCAAGAAAAAAGAAATGGAAGAAAGCGGAAAATCTTATGTAAAACCTACATCTGTATTACTTACTGAAGAATTCAACGAAACTGATATGCGTTTGCATTGGAATAAATATGCAGAACGTTTAGGTGAAAAAGGTTTGAAGATTATGGAGTCGATTTTATTGATTACAGATCCGATTTTGAATGGAACTGTAATCACTTATGAATTGCCAAATGAAGGTTCTAAACTAGAATTTGAAAGTCAGGTAAATGGTTTATTAGGATACTTAAAAGGTCATTTACACAATCACGATATTACGATCGATGTTATCGTAAATGAAAAAATACAACTCAAAAGAAGCTACAACGATCAGGATCGCTATAATCGTTTCTTAGAAATCAATCCAAACATCGAACTTTTGCGTTCAACATTTGGATTGGAATTAGGAAACTAATTTTTTTGACAGCCACAAATTCACGAATTATTTTTTTTTAATGATTGAAATTCGTGGCAGAAAATCATTTGTTAGTAAAACCGAAATTATAAACCTTTTCAAGCCATTTTTTTCTTTGGTTTTCATCAGAAACTTTTACAATTGCTATGTAACTGACTTTTACTGGTTTTATTCCACAGAATTCCAGAGTTGATTTCTTTAACTGATTTACACTTGGCCTCGCATATAATAACCTGTAATACCAACTCGGCTGATCTAAAGTTGTGATAATATGTGCCGTTTTTCCTTTTAGTAATTTATCCCACCAAACAGAATTTTCGCGGTATTGAAAAGCCATTCCTGGCAGAAATAAACGATCAATAAATCCTTTTGTAATAGCAGGAAGTCCGCCCCACCACACAGGATGAATCCAAACCAAATGATCGGCTCTTTTGATTTTCTCCCAAGATTCAATTAAATCTGGTTCTAAATCTGTTCGCTTTTGGTAGCCAAATTTTAAATTGGGATTAAAGTTCAAATCTGCAATTGTAATAGTTTCTATTTCTGCTCCAGAAGCTAAAGCGCCATTTTTGTATGCTTCCGCAATTCCAAAATTGAAACTTTCGGCGTTTGGATGTCCGTTGATGATGAGTATTTTTTTCATAATGCTATTTGCTGACTTTAAGGTTGATTGTGCTATAACTATTTAATGCTTCAAAGATTTCTTGCGAGGAATGTATTTGATGACTAAAATAAACTCCGCCAGACAAAGACTCATCCAGCATTTTCTCGATATGCAAAACAGTAGAAAATGCAGTTAGCTCGGCCTGCCCTTTTAAACTTTGCAAACTGATTCGTCTAGTTTTATTCTGAGTTTTAATTACCACTTCAAAAGCAGTCTGATCGCCGTTTCCGCTAGAACCAAATAACAATTGTCTTTCTCTTAAAAACATGATATTAAAAATCTTAAGCGATTGAAAATATCCCATTAACCGGGTTATGAACTTAGAATTGTAGGTCATCTTAACAGATACGGTCGGAATTTTTTCTATCTGATTTAAAATAAACAAATCAGGAACGTCTAAATTATAAACCTGACGATCTCCTATCCCGAATGAAAAATTAAATCGTTCCGAATCTAGAAAATGTTTGACTTTTAATGGTTTGTCATTTTTATAAACCAAAAATGGTTTAGTTACATTTTCAGCTAAAAAATTGGCTGAACTTTTACCAGCAAGATCTTTTACAGAATAGTAAATATAAATACCCGTTTCTTTAATTTTAGTTTTGTCTGGTTCAGCAACATCCACCAAACTAGCCACAATTCCACCCATCCATCCAGAACCAAAAACAATCCTGCTTTTTGTAATTGGCATTGTTTTGGCAAAATCATAAGCAATAGTTAATTCTGGAGTTGGTTTTGTAATGTCTATATAATCAACTTTGTTTTTTATCGCAAATTGTAAAATTTCATTATTACTGTCTTTTGTACATAATACAATCAGGTCAATTTTATTATCTGTAATAGAATCGAAAGTTTTTGAATTGGTTACATCGATTACCAGATTATTAGCATTTTTTCCTGGTTGACGGCTACCGATAAAAAGGTTGAAATCAGAACTTCTTGCTTTTAAAATGCGCAAAATAACTTTACCAACCAACCCGGTTCCCCCGATTACTAAAATATTTTTTCTCATTATATATATTGTTTTCAGCAAAAATAATGAGACAACATCTTAAGACAACTAGACAAATGTCCTATAAAATTGCTTTACGAATCCGGCTTAAATGCCTTGGAGTAACACCTAAGTATGAGGCTAAATATTGAAGAGGAATTAACTGCAAATATTCCTTATGATTTTTATAAAGTTGTTCGTAACGCTGTGTTCCAGTTAATTTCTGAAATGAAATCATGCGTTTTTGAAGAGTTACATATTCCATTTCGGTCAATTTACGCCCAATTTCCTGCCAATGCGCGCCTAATTCATACAGTTTAAATAAGCTTTCACGACTTAAAACTTCCAGCTCAGTATCGGCTAGAGCCTGAATATTTTCTTGGGCGACATTCTGAGTTATAAAACTTGAAAATGAAGCCATAAATTCATTTTCAAAAGCAAAACAATTGGTGATTTCATCTCCTTGATGATTGAGAAAAAAGGAACGAAGAATTCCTTTTTTTATAAACACAACTTCATTGCAAACCTGATTTTCAGTCAATAAAAGTTCTCCTTTTTTTAATTTCCGAAATGTAATTAAACTCTCTAAAAGATTTAATTCATGGGAAGAAAATTCCTGAATGGATTGAAAAACTGATTTCATAGATATTGTTTTTTTGCCACGAATTACATGAATTTGCACTAATTTATTACGATGAACCTGAATAGATAATTTGGCAAAATTCGTGTAATTCGTAGCAAAAGAAAAATTAAATTTTACCGTAATACATTGCTTTTACGATACCATCTGAAAGTCCGATTTTGGGCACATAAATCTGGCGCGCTCCACTCCATTTCATTGCGTTTAAGTATATACGCGTTGCGTGAATAATTACGTCGGCACGGTCAGAGTTCAATCCTAATTCGGAAATTCTTTGTTCGTAAGTCAATGAATTTAAAAAGGCGTATTGCGAATTTACATAAATGTAGGATAGCGGTTTTTCTTGCTGTTTTCCAGACATTTTAAATAATTTATTGATGTTTCCGCCAGAACCAATTAAAGTAACTTCATCGTAATCTGCAGTATTGGTTTTAATCCATTTTTCAATTTCATCCCAAACTACGTCGTGAACCATGTTATTCAATAAACGAACGGTTCCTGCTTTGAAAGATCTGGAATTGATTAATTTTCCATCTGAGAATAAAGTAAACTCGGTACTTCCACCTCCAACATCTACAAAAAGGTAGGTTTCGTCAGATTTTATCAAATGATGTAAATCGGTAGAAGCAATTATTGCAGCTTCTTTTTTACCATCAATAATTTCGATTTTAATGTCGGCTTTTTTCTTTATTAAAGCCACAACTTCTTTCGCATTATATGCTTCACGCATTGCAGAGGTTGCAAACGCCATGTACCGCTCTACTTTATGTACTTTCATCAAAAGATTAAATGCTTTCATAGCATCAATCATTCGATCTATATTTTCTTGTGAAATTTCTCCAACTGTAAAGGCATCCTGCCCTAAACGAATTGGCACACGAACAAGTGAACTTTTATTAAACTGCGGTTCTTTTCCATCTTGTTCTACAACATTGGATATCAGCAGCCTCATGGCATTTGATCCGATATCTATTGCTGCAAACTTCCTTATATTAATCATGCTCACTTATGATTTGAAATTGGTTTTTATTATTGATTTACTTTTTGAGGAACTTCTTCTGGTATTGCTACTTTATTTTGATAATACTTATAAGTTTCAAATTGAGCTCTAAATGGCGCATGATGATTTTTTGGCTTGTATTTATTATCCAATTTATAAGAGTGATATCTTACTTTTACATTTCCTTTCCAGCCAATGTTGAAGTTATCGATTAGTTCCTTTTTAATTTCAAGATCATAAATTGGACATGTTACTTCTACCCTTGCATCAAGATTTCTGGTCATGAAATCGGCAGATGAAATGTAAACTTCGGTTAAACCGGCGTTTCCAAAAATATAAACTCTTGAATGTTCTAAGTAATTATCTACAATACTTATGGCTTCAATATTTTCGCTCATTCCAGGAATTCCCGGAATCAAACTACAAATTCCTCTAACTTGAAGCTGAATTTTTACTCCAGCATTACTTGCTTCGTATAATTTATCGATCATTTTAAAATCGGACAAACTATTCATTTTAAGCTTTATATGCGTCTTTCTTCCGGCTAGAGCATGAAGAATTTCACGATCTATCAATTTTACAAATTTGGTTCTTGTATAATGCGGCGATACAATTAAATGTTTGTATCTGTGTACTCTATAATTTACATCGAAAAACTCAAATATTTTTGAGGTATCTTTTAAAATTCCCTGATGGCAAGTCAAAAGCGTTACATCGGTGTAAATTTTTGCTGTCGATTCGTTGAAATTTCCTGTTGAAATAAATCCGTAGCGACGATTTTTGCCATCTTCCAATCTTTCGATAACACAAATTTTACTGTGTACTTTAAGACCTTTCATTCCAAAAATCAATTCGATTCCTTCTGTCTGCATTTGTTCTGCATACGAAATATTCGAAGCTTCGTCAAAACGTGCCTGAAGCTCGATTTGAACCACTACTTTTTTTCCGTTTTTGGCAGCATTAATTAACGAACTAATTATCTGTGAGTTCTTTGCCAAACGATACAAAGTGATTTTAATACTCGTAACTTTTGGGTCTAAAGCAGCTTCACGCAAAAACTTCGTTAAATACGAAAAAGACTGGTAAGGTGCGTTTACCAAATAATCTTTTTTGCTGATTTTCTCCATAATGCTTCCGTCAAGACTTAAGCCCGGAACTGGCATTGGTTCGTTTGGTTTGTATAATAAATCGTAGCGTCCTAAATTAGGAAACCCCATATAATCTCTACGATTGTGATATCTTCCTCCCGGAATGATACTGTCTGTTTCTTCGATTTTCATCTTATCTAAAAAGAAACGGAGCGTATCTTCTTCAATTAAACTATCATAAATAAAACGGACAGGTTCGCCAATTCTACGATCTTTTACAGACGAAGCGATTTTTTCGAGCATACTTTTACTCAAATCACTGTCAATTTCCAGCTGTGCATCACGGGTAATTTTGATCATGTGCGCTGAAACTGTTTTGTAGTCGAAAATATTAAAAATGTTTTTCAGCTTAAGACGAATAACATCATCGATCAAAATCACGTATTGTTTTTCATCTTCTGAAGGAAGAACAACAAATCTGTTGATGTTTTTCGGAATTTCAATTAAAGCATATCGAACCTCATCGTTTTTTAATTCTAAGCGAACGGCCAAATATCCCAACGTATCTTTTAAAACAGGAAAAACTGCCAAATCATTCAAGATAATGGTTACTAATTCCGGACTTAGCTTTTGCATAAAAAAGTCCTTTAAAAAACACTCTTGTTTGGGTGTAATCTGGTCTTCATTAATAATAAAGATATTTTCAGCTTCCAGTTCAGCTTCGATATTACCCAGAATACGTAAACTTTCAGACTGTTGCTGAATTACAATTTCTGTAATATCCTTAATTAATTGATGAGCAGAAACTCCTCCTAAATATTTTTCGCCAGAAATACCAGAAAGGCTCAGTCTACGAATAGCCGCATATCGAACTCTAAAAAATTCGTCCAAATTGTTTGAAAAAATTCCAACAAAACGGAGTCTGTCTAAAAGTGGAACCGTATTATCTCCGGCTTCCTGAAGTACTCTCGCATTAAACGCTAACCAGCTTTTTTCTCTATCGATATATTTCTGTTCGTACACTGTTATGATTTTAAATCTTTGGGGAAAATAGTTTTATGTGTTTTACCTTTCTTTATCGTATCCCAGCTTTCGGCATTAAATTGTAATGACACAAAACCAGAAGTTGGAACATTCTCAATAAATACATCCCCAAATTTATTAACAAAATTTGTAATAGCCTCGTTATGTCCGAAAAGAATAACGCTTTCGAAACTATTATCACATGATTTGATAACTTTTTCTAGTTGTTTTTCATCAAAAGTATATAGATCATCTTTGTAAATAATACTTTCTATAGGATAGGAAATATTCTGCGCAAAGATCAAAGCGGTTTCTGAAGCTCTTGCCGCAGTACTACTCCACATTATATACGTTTTAGGAAGATATTTCGAAATATGTGTAGAAACATCATGCGCATCCAGAATTCCTCTTTTCATTAAGGGGCGATCAAAATCTTTTAGTGGTGCTTCCCAACTTGATTTTGCATGACGTATTAAAATGAGATTTTTCATAAGCAGTAAAATTTAAAAACCCGATTTGGAGGTTGATATTTTAATTAAGTTCTAATTTACAAAAGAATTTGTAAACCTTTTCTATTTTTTATTTCCGTTAACATTATAATGGAATTTTAACAAGAAATAATAATTCATAACAGGTTTATCTTATAAAAAAATACAATCCGACAAAAAATACTATTAGTGTTCTTCGTCTAGAAAATTTGTATTTAATCGATATTGTAACAATAGATAAAACTTTAACCAAATATCTGATTATTAAGTATTTATAATATTTCAAAACTTCTAAATTTCATCAAAAAAGCAAAAATCTGACATCCATTTTTTGGATTTTAATGTTAAAAAAACATCTTTTTATCGCCTTTTTATGTTTAAAAAATACATTTCAACGAGTTTTTAGGTTAGTTGCAGATAAAAAAATCCAATTAGAAAAAGTCTCCTATAACTTTGATTCTGTTAAAATTTCATAAATACTTTCAAACAAAATCATAAGTTATGAAGACTAAATCTACTCTTGAAAAAGCAGTAAAATTTATTACAAATTGTAAGTTTATTTTTTTCTCAAAGAGGAATATCTTTCAAAAAAACATTTTTTCACTTTTGTTTCTTCTGATAACATCATTTTCATTTGCTCAAAGTGAAAATGTAGATTCGTACTTAACAAACTTAGAAAAATCTGGACAAGATTCTAAGTATAGCCATCTCAAACATCTTTTGTATGATTTACAATCTGCAGTTTATTCTTCATCTACAGAGACCAAGGTTTATGGCGAACAACCCACTGCTTTGTTTACAGATGTAAGGTCAATTAACAATCTCAACGCCTCTGTTTCCTTAAAAAATGATATTGAAATTGTTACCATCAAAATTGAAAAATCAGCAGATTTAAGTAATTCAATTGATTTGAATGCTTTCTCTGGTTTTGAAAAATTAAAATATATTTTAATCATTTCCGAAATTGAAACAAGTCCTTCTGTCCTCAACAACGTGATTAAAAATGACAGTTCAAAGTATGTTATTCTTGATAAAATTTCTATAGGCGGATAATAAAAAAACTATTACTATGAAAAAATTCTACCCTCAATATTTCACGGTTTGTTGTTTCTTTCTAATGCTTGCTATGGGCATTAATGAAGTAAATGCTCAGGTAATTGTACCGTTTAAAGAACGAACTTCTTCTTATTCTCCGACCAGAACGAATTATAAAATTAAAGGAGATTTTACAATGATTGGTAATACCAATTTGACTTTACAAGATTACGCTGACAACGAAACCAACGGAATTAATGCGATGATTTATGTAGACAAAGATAATGACAATCAAACGCTTAACTCTTCTTCGGCTACTTTAGATTTATTAAACGACAATGGAGCGAAACTTACAAACTGCTACAATATCGTTTACGCGGGATTGTACTGGACAGGTAGAGTTTCTGATGAAACTGTTAATCCAAATTCTTTTACGGTTACAAAAAATGGCGTGACCAAAACTTTAGACAAACACAAAATTTTATTCAAGGGTCCAAATGCAGGCACTTACAATGAGTTTACTGCTACAGATATTCATTTTCCTACCAACACCGATAATAATATGTTTACTGCTTATGCAGAAGTTACAGATTATGTAAAAACAAATGGAGTTGGTGAATATTTTGCAGCCAATATTGCTGCTACAGAAGGTGCAGATGGTGGTGCAATTGGAAAATATGCGGGTTGGGGATTGGTAGTTGTTTATGAAAATTCTAACATGAAAAACAGAGATATTACGGTTTTTGATGGTCATGCTTTTGTACATAATAACATTACTGCAAATTATACGATTCCTGTTTCGGGATTTAATTCTGTAACGTCTGGTCCAGTTGGAATTAAACTCGGACTTATGTCAGGTGAAGGTGATATAAATTATGATGGTGATTATTTTCAGATTGAAGAATTGAATAGTGGTAATTATCGAAGCTTGAGCCGACCTGGGAATTCTGTCAACAATTTCTTCAACTCTTCTATAAATACTGGTGGAAACAGTCGAAATCCAAATTTGATTAATAATTCAGGAATGGATATCAGCATGTTTAAACTACCGAATGACAACAAAGATATTATTGGAAACAACCAGACTTCAACTTCCTTTAAATACGGTTCTACAGTTGATAGTTATGTCATTTTTTCAATCGTAATGGCCGTTGACGCTTATGTGCCAGAAATAGAAGGTGTACTAAGCGCGACAACAATTAACGGAAGCGCTTCCGGTGTTGGCCCTTATACTGTTTTACCGGGTCAGGAACTTGGTTATAAAGTTCAAATAAAAAACCGAGGAACCGAGGCTGTTCAGAATAGCAAACTTGTTATTCCGATTCCTTACAACGCAACTTTTGTTTCAGGAAGTCTAGCAAAAACTATCAATTTTACACCTGCTCCTACTCCAAACTCATTGACTTATGAGCCAACAATTGGTGCAAATGGCTCAATAGTTTGGGATTTGGGCACATTACCGTTGCCTACAGATCCGAATACTGTTTTAGGAGAATTAACTTTTACACTAAAATCTACCGAGAATTGTGCTTTATTGAAAAATGCAAATTGTAGCAATGTGATTCAGGTAAATGGAAAACTAAGTGGAAAAGGTGCAAATTCTACCGTTACAGTTACAGATCAATCTTTAATTTTAGGTTACACAACATCTGGAAGTTGTATGGGAGGATCAATAGCGGCACCACTTCAAACCACAATAGATTCAGCAAATTACACCAATGCAAATTGTCAGGCAACTCCGCCAATAATTGCTTTTACTTTTTGTAATAGTGCAACGTCAATTCCGGTTACAGATGTAACAGGTTCATTTCCTACAGGATCAACATTCTACAATGCTTATCCGGTGGTGGCAGGAACAACGGCACAGTATACTATCAATAATCCATTTCCTGCAACAGTTGGAACTTCAACTTATTATGCAATTCCGCCCGGAGCAGCGAGCGGATGTTATTTTCAATTTACTATAACTATTGAAAGTATCACGACAACGCCAACCGTTACAAGTCCGATAAATTATTGTATTGGTGATACGCCAGTTGCATTAACCGCTATACCTACAAAGCCAGAATACACCTTGTATTATTATGAAACTCTTACTTCAACAGGTCAGCAATCTTTGACACCTTCTACCGCTACAACTGGGCAATTTACTTATTATGTTGCCGAAGGTAAAACAAATGCTTGTATTGGTCCAAAAAAAGCAATTGTCGTTACTATTAATGAAAAACCAACAGTTACAATAACAAACCCGCTTCCTATTTGCGCGCCAGGAACTTCAACAGATTTAACTGCTGCAAGTATTACTACCGGAAGCACTTCTGGACTAACTTACACCTATTGGACAGATGCTAATGCAACAACCCCATACGCAGATTTTGCGACAGCAATTCCTGGGACTTATTTCGTTAAAGGAACTAATTCTTCAAATTGCTTTGACATTAAACCAGTAACCGTTACAAAAAGTACTGTTACCTTAACGGAAGTTATAGCTTCTCATATTGACGTAAAATGCTACAATCAAAATACAGGTTCTATTACTGTTAATGATGCATCTGGAGGAATTGCTCCGTATACATACTCATGGAAAAAAAATGGTGCTGCCTACACAGGCACTTCTCGAACTTTAACAGATCTTGGATTCGGAAGTTATGAAGTAACTGCAACAGATGCAAATGGATGCGTAGGCACCTTATCCATTACCATTTTGCAACCTAATGCAGCTCTAGCGCTATCGGCTTCTTCTAAAACAGACGTTTCTTGTTTTGAAGCAAGTACCGGAACGTTAACAGCTGGAACAGTAACAAATGCAATTGGCACAATAAAATACTCTTGGAAAAACAGTTTAAATGCTGAAATTTCAACCTCAGCAAATGTTATAAATCTTGCTGCAGGAATTTACACTTTGACCGTAACTGATGATTGTTCTTCTGTTTCAAATTCAGTAACAATTGCAGAACCTGCTTCGGCGTTAAGCGCAGTAAAATCTCAAACGAATGCAACTTGTGGTAACGGAAATAATGGTTCTGCAACCGTAACCGTTTCTGGTGGAACTTCATCATATACTTATTTATGGAATACTGTTCCTACACAAACCACTGCAACTGCAAGTAATCTTGTTGCCGGGAATTATAGTGTAAAAATTACAGATGTAAATGGGTGTGAAATCACTGAATCTTTTACAATTTTGGATGGCGACGCTGTTAAACCAATTGTAAATCCATTGCCAGCAACTACAACAATTAATTGTCCAGCTGAACCAGTATTTGCACAAGCGACAGCAACAGACGACAGCGGAATAGTTTCTTCCTTAACGTATGTAGACAATATTGTAAATGGAAATTGCGCGGGATCTTACACAAAAACAAGAACTTGGACAGCAATGGATGCTTGCGGAAACATTTCACTTCCTGTCTCTCAAACGATAATTGTAGAAGATATTACTGCGCCAACATGGACAACTCAGGCAGGAACTTTAGATGAAACTATTGAATGCAGTGACGCAACGGCTTTGGCAAATGCTCAGACATTATTTCCAATCGCTTCAGATTCTTGTGATGCCGATGTAACGAATATTGTCAAAACAAGTGGTCAGTTTACGGCTTCTGCCGGATGTGGAAATGCGGGAACTTATACCAATACTTGGACTGTAAAAGACGATTGTGGAAATACTTCTGCAACTTTCACGCAAGTGATAACCATTCAAGACACAACTGCGCCAACATGGACAACTCAGGCAGGAACTTTAGACAAAACTATTGAATGCAGTGATGCAACTGCTTTGGCAAATGCTCAGACATTATTTCCAAGCGCTTCAGATTCTTGTGATGCCGATGTGACGAATATTGTGAAAACTAATGGTCAGTTTATAGCTTCCGCCGGATGTGGAAATGCGGGAACTTATACCAATACTTGGACTGTAAAAGACGATTGTGGAAATACTTCTACAACTTTCACGCAAGTGATAACCATTCAAGACACAACTGCGCCAACATGGACAACTCAAGCAGGAAATTTAGACAAAACTATTGAATGCAGTGACGCAGCGGCTTTGGCAAACGCTCAGACATTATTTCCAATCGCTTCAGATTCTTGTGATGCCGATGTAACGAATATTGTGAAAACAAATGGTCAGTTTACAGCTTCTGCCGGATGTGGAAATGCGGGAACTTATACCAATACTTGGACTGTAAAAGACGATTGTGGAAATACTGCTACAACTTTCACGCAAGTGATAACCATTGAAGATACTATAGTTCCTTTATTTACAGGAGTTTTACCTCAAAATATTACAGTTTCTTGTGATGCCCTTCCTGAGGTTGCAGAAATGACTGCTTCTGATAATTGCAATGGAAATTTACCGATAGTTTTTTCTGAGACAAAATCGGATATTCAAAATGGATGTCCATCGAATTACACATTAACTCGCACTTGGAAAACTAGCGATTGTGGAGGAAATACCGCTTCTTATACTCAAATTATTACGGTAAGAGATACTAAAGCTCCAACAGGAACAGCTCCTGCGAACGTAACTAATTTAGCGAGTATTGATTTGATTCCGACTGGAAATGCAAGCGACATTAAAGATGCTGCTGATAATTGTAGTACAACAGTAAATATTACTGTAAACGATACTAACAGCGGATGTGACGGAAATGTCTATATCTTAACCAGAACATATACTTTAACTGATTGTGCAGGAAATAAAACAGAATTAGTTCAGACTTTTACTGTAAACTGTAGACCTAAAAAAGTCATTGTAGCCAACGACGACATTGCTGGGCCTATTGCTGGAGTTAATCATACTACAACAAATGTTTTGAATATTTTTTCAAATGATACTCATGCGGGTGTTGGTGTAACTCCACCTGATGTTATTTTGACAACAGTAACTCCAAATAACTTTTTACAACTCAATCCGAATGGTTCTATCGATGTGTTGCCAAATGCACCAGTAGGAACATTGACTTTGGTGTATCAAATTTGCGAGGCAGCTCAACCCGATAATTGCGATACTGCAACTGTGACTATTACAATTGTGGCACCTGCTATTAAAGTTACTGCAACTCCAATTTGTGTTAACGATGTACCGTATGTAGATTATGTGGTAACACCTTTAAACTTTACTCCGGTAAACGGCGTAACAATTGCATGGGCAGACAGCAATAATAATGTGATTTCTACAATCAATAACCTTGCTTTAAGTGGACGCATCTTATGGCCTGGAGCGGTGGTTGACGGAAATGGAAAAGGAATTGACTGGCCAGGATGGGGTTTTGAAAATAATAAATGGGTTCAGGGTAATGATGGCTTTGAAAAATTACGCCCGACAGCTAATTTGATAATTTCATTGAATCCAACTGAAACAATTATAGTAAATTATCCACCTTCAGATCCATTTTGTACATCTCGTCCAACGTTTGCCATTGTTGCAAATGATGATACAGCAGGACCAATAAACGGAATTTCTGGCGGAACAAATATCCTTAATGTATTGACTAACGACACTTTAAACGGATCTGTTGTTAATCTTAATGATGTAAACTTGACCACAACTATTCCTGATCCAAAAGACGCACTAACTCTAAATGCTGATGGCTCAGTTAATATTGCACCAAACACACCAGCGGGAACTTACATTTTGAATTATCAAATTTGTGAAAAGGCAGATTTTGGAAATTGTGATACAGCTGTTGTTACGGTAACGGTTACAACGCCATCTGCGCCTCCAACACCAGTTGTAGCAAACGATGACACTTATAGTAATATTGGATGTAATACTTTCGGATTGGTTGGTAATGTTTTGACTAATGATGTAAAAGGAACAACTCCAGTGACATTAGAATTAGTAAACTTTACGCTTCTTAGCGATAACAATAGCAAAACAGATCCGAATATTACAATTAGCAATACCGGAAATGTAACCGTTTCAAGTTTGACTCCTGCCGGAACTTATACGTACAGTTATAGAATTTGCGATAAATTAAGTTCAGAAAATTGTGATACTGCTACCGTAACTATTACTGTAGTTCCAAATGGTACGACACAATTTAGCAGCACAGCTTGTAGAGATGATTCTTCGCTTCTTAATTTGACTAGTTTACTTCCTGTGGGAAGTCCGACTACAGGAACGTGGGTTGACAAAAGCAATACAAATGCACTTCAAGGCAATATTTTTAATCCGTTTGGATTAGCATTAGGCAATTATGTTTTAGAATATTTGATTGCTGATGAAAAATGTCCAAGAAGTATTATTTTGAATTTGGAAGTAAATGACGATTGTAAAGTTTTGGCCTGCGGCATTGTATTACCGCGTAATGCCTTTTCTCCAAATGGTGATAATTTTAATGATACATTCAAAATTGATAATATCGACGACACAACTTGTTATCCAGAAAATACGGTTGAAATATATAACCGCTGGGGTATTTTGGTTTTCGAAACCAAAAACTACAACAACGCAACAAATGCTTTCGACGGAATTTCGACAGGAAGAACAACCGTAAAACAAGCTGATGGTTTGCCAACTGGAACTTATTTCTACATCATTAATTACAAATCTTTAGATGGAAATAATAATCTTTTGGACAACAAATTAAGCGGCTATTTATACTTATCAAAATAAAACAAACCCGCAAAATCATAAACTATTCTTTTTCAAGTATTTAATCACTGGTTTGTAAAAAAAATATGTAATTTTAGATAAAAACAACACATTGATATTCAATGCTTTAAAAAATTAATAGTAATCATAAAAATTATACATTTACTATGAGAACAAAATTACTTTTTTTCGTCATTCTGTTATTTACATATAGTAGCTACGCGCAACAAGATGCACAGTTTACACAATATATGTATAACACAATTAACATAAATCCGGCTTATGCTGGTTCGCGTGGTGCATTAAGCGTTTTTGCATTACACCGCGATCAGTGGGTTGGACTTGATGGTGCCCCAAAAACCAATGCCATTTCTATTAACACGCCCATAAACAACAGCAATGTTGGTCTGGGAGTTTCTTTAGTTAATGATAAAATTGGTCCAACTACCGAAAATCAGTTTTCTGTAGATCTTTCTTATACCGTTCCAACATCAGAAACCTGGAAACTATCATTTGGTATAAAAGGTACAGCTGATATCTTCAATTTAGATGTAACAAAATTAAACCCTGAAAACTCAGGCGACCCTCAATTTCAAAATTTGCAAAATGACTTTTCTCCAAACATTGGAGCCGGTATTTATTTGCATTCCAAAAAAGCTTATATCGGATTATCGGTTCCTAACTTCATTCAAACCAATCGTTATGATGACAATGATGTAGCCATTTACAAAGACCAAATAAATTATTATTTAATGGCGGGTTATGTTTTCGACTTTTCTCAGGAAATCAAATTCAAACCAGCAGTTTTAACAAAAATGGTTGAAGGTGCTCCACTTCAGGTTGACGTATCGGCTAACTTTTTGTTCTTTGACAAATTAACTCTTGGCGTTGCCTACAGATGGGATGCTGCGGTGAGTGCAATGGCAGGACTTCAAATCACAGACGGATTATTTCTTGGTTACGGTTATGATAATGAAACTACGAGACTTAGAAACTACAATTCTGGTTCACACGAAATCTTTCTTCGTTTCGAACTTTTCAAATACAATAGTAAAATGACAACCCCTCGTTTCTTCTAAAAAACACTGAACCATGAAAAACTATACCATACTTATCATAACATTTATCAGTGCTTTTTCATTTAGCAGTTATGCACAAAAGGCAAAAATAGCATCTGGAGACAAGAAATATGACAGTTATGCTTACGTAGACGCTATCAAAACCTATGAAAAAGTAGCCAATAAAGGATACAAATCTGAGGACATGTTTAAAAAACTAGGGAACTCCTATTATTTTAATTCTGATTTCGCAAATGCAGCCAAATGGTACGCTGAATTATTTGCTATGAATACGGAAGTCGAAACAGAATATTATTATAGATATGCGCAATCTCTAAAATCAATTGGTGAAACCAGTAAAGCCAATAAACTTTTAGATGATTTTTATTCCAAATCAAAAACCGATACAAGAGCTATATTGTACAAAGATGACATCAATTATCTAGCGGAAATTAAAGCCAATTCTGGAAGATACAAAATTGAAGATGCCGGCATAAACAGCAAATATTCTGATTATGGCTCATTTGTTTACGACAATAAAATATACTTTGCTTCAGCAAGAGATACCGGAAATTTTACGCAACGCAAGCACCAATGGACCGGAGAATATTTTACCAATATATACAACGCCGATCTGGATGCTGAAAATGGAAGCGCGGGTAAAGTCAAAAAGTTTAAATCGGCTATAAATACCAAATTCCACGAAGCTTCTCCCGTTTTTACTAAAGATGGTAAAACAGTATATTTTACGAGAAACAATTATATTAATGGTAAAAAAGGAAAAAATGAGAGTAGAATTACTTTGATTAAAATTTATAAAGCAACTTTAGGCGCAGATAATAAATGGGGTAATATTACCGCCCTTCCTTTTGATAGTGACCACTATAGCGTTGGACATCCTGCATTAAGTCCAGACGAAAAAACATTATACTTTGCATCAGACATGCCAGGTACAATGGGTCAGTCTGATTTATATAAAGTAAGTATTGATTCTAATGGTAATTATGGAATTCCAGAAAATCTTGGAAAGGAAATCAATACCGAAGGAAAAGAAACTTATCCTTTTGTAACTAACGAAAATGAAATTTATTTTTCTTCTGACGGATATCCAGGACTTGGAGGTTTGGATGTTTTTGTTGCCAATATCGATAATGATGGAAAAATCAGTAATATTCAAAATATTGGTGGAGATGTAAACTCTCCTAAAGATGATTTTGCTTACATTATTGATCCAACGTCTAGAAAAGGCTATTTCACTTCAAATAAAGATGGCGGTCAAGGCTCAGATGATATTTACAAATTTTTGGAAACAAGAAAACTTAAATGTGAGCAACAACTTGAAGGTGTAATTACAGACGCAGAAACCGGAACTATTTTACCGGACACAAAAATTACTTTGTTTGATGACCAGATGAATATTAAAAACTCAACTCTTTCTGATGGATCTGGAAAATATGTTTTCTCTGTTGAATGCGGAAAAATCTATTTTGTAAGAGCAGAAAAACCAGAATACACAACAAAAGAAGTAACGGTAACGATTTCCAAAACAACCGGTAAAACAAGTCTGCCAATTGCTTTGGAAAAATCAAGCTGTAAAGTTACAATCGGCGATGATTTAGGCGTTTGTTTCGGAATAAAAATGATTTATTTTGATTTGGATAAATCGAATATCAGAACTGAAGCCGCATTAGATTTAGAAAAAATATTAGTCGTTTTGAATGAAAATCCAACCATGAAATTAGATATCCGTTCCCACACCGATAGTAGAGCTACACATCAATACAATGCCGCTTTGTCTGACCGAAGAGCAAAATCTACGATTAAATGGCTTATTAAAAACGGTGTAGCCGCAAACCGATTAACCGGAAAAGGATACGGCGAAACACAACTTGTAAACAAATGTTCTGATGGAGTTAATTGCACCGAAGAAGAACATCAGGCAAATAGACGAAGTGAGTTTATTATAACCGCTTTGTAATTTACTACTAACCCAACCAACCTTTAAAAGCTGTCTAATTTTAGACAGCTTTTTTTATAAAAAAATCGTTGTAACTCTTATGAATTACAACGACCTCTAAAAAACAACCAGTTCAATTTTTCGTTTACAACTTAGCAAAAATGTTAGTGTAATATTTTTTACCTGTAGCCACATCTGTAGTTACAGATATTCCGAAGTGTGTATAATCACCTTCGATGTTCTCTTTGTGGCCTGGACTCTCTAGCCAGGCTCTCAAAGCCGCTTCAGGAGTTTTATAGTTGTAGGCAACGTTCTCACCAACTTTTTTAGCTCCTAAAACACTAGTAATATTTTGAGATCTTTCGACAAAATCATTATGATTCACAACATTGTTATCAATCATATACAAATTGTGCTCTTCACATTTGGAAGATATATGATTGACTCTTTCTAAAACATTTAAACCAATACTTTGACGGTGATCGTTTATCAGCTTCATTGTTTGAAGTTCAGAATCGTTATAAGAATAATTGGTAACGAGTACCACAATTGGAGTTTTGTCCACGTTTCCTTCGACGGTGTCTGCAGTACATGAGTTCATTGCGATTACTATCGCAATGAACAACATGATGCGCTTAATCTTTTTCATAATCAATAGCATATTAGCAGTTTAAAGTAAATGTGGGGCAAATTCTTTAAATGTATTTTTGAATAAATGTTCTCTATTTTTCTGTATCAAACATATTCAATCTGTCGCTAAACTACAAAATTAATCGATGAAATGCATCTATATTTTTTTATTAAATATAAAATTCCTACAAATCAAGAAGAAAGTCGTTCAACCTTCCAAGAAAAATCAGATTGACTTGTATAACGGATCCTATCGTGCAGTCTGTTAGCTCTTCCCTGCCAAAATTCTACCTGTAACGGTGTGACAATATATCCTCCCCAATTTTCAGGCCTTGGGATAGATTTCCCTTCAAAATCAACTTCTAGTTTTTTAAGGTTTTCTTCCAAAAATGTTCTGGACGGAATCACTTCACTTTGATTGGAAACAATAGCTCCGAGTTTACTTCCATCCGGACGGGAATCGAAATAGTTATCAGAAATAATTTCTGAAGTCTTCTGCGCAATTCCTTTTATAATAACCTGACGTTCCATTTCCTGCCAAAAGAATGACAAGCACACATTCGGATTCGCTTCAATCGCTTTTCCTTTTTCTGACTTATAATTGGTATAAAATATAAATCCTTCCTCAGAGAATTTCTTCAATAAAACCACACGGGATTTAGGAAAACCATCCAAACCAATTGTAGAAACCGTCATTGCATTTACCTCTCCGCTTCCACCGAAATCTTCTACTTCATGAAACCATCGATTAAAAAGATTAATCGGATCTTCTGGAATATTCGTTTCCAGTAATTCGCTTTTCTCGTATGATCTTCTATAGTTACTTAAATCGTTCATGATTTGTTGATTTTAGATTTTAGATTTTAGATTTTAGATTTTAGATTTTAGATTTTAGATTGTTTCAGGTTTCAGTCGTTTGTCTTCCTGAGCGAAGTCGAAGGACTTTAATACTAAGAATATAATTTATACACCAAGATTGGGCTTCTCCCGAAGCCTCGGGACGCTCAGCCTGACAATTCTAAAAAACCTCAGCACCTTAGAACTTTAGTCCCTTTAAAAATTAAAACTCAAATGAAACCCCATCATTTCCTAAAAGTACATTTGGGAAAATCGTTTCAGCTTCTTCTTTAAATTGTTCAATTCCGTCGTAACGTGTCGAATAATGTCCAAGAATTAATTGTTTTACATTTGCTTTTAAAGCGATTGTTGCCGCTTCTTTTGCTGTTGAATGCAATGTTTTTTCTGCCAATCTTGCTTCCGATTCTAAAAATGTAGATTCGTGGTACAGAATATCGGTATTCTCAATAATTGGAATTATATTTTCATTATAAACCGTATCAGAACAGAAAGCGTAACTTTTTGTTGGTGGCGGGTCAAAAGTTAGCTTTTCGTTTTCGATTACCGTTCCATTTTCAAGTGTGATATCACTGCCATTTTTTATTTTTTGATAATAGGCAACATGGATATCGTAACTCTGAACTGCTTCAACATTTAATTTTCTTTCGTCTGGTTTTTCCTGAAAATGATAGCCATTCGTGTAAACGCGATGTTTCAGCGGAATTGTCTTCACGATAACTTTCTTATCTTCAAAAACAACTTCACTTTCTTTTGATTCTAATTCATGGAAAAACAAAGAATACGTTGTCCAGGATTCTGTCAATTTTAATTGAAGTAAAATCAGTTCCTTGATTCCTTTTGGTCCGTAAACATGTAAATCGGTTGTTCTTCCTAAAAGAGAAAAAGTCGAAATAGTTCCAATTAATCCATACAAATGATCTCCGTGAAGATGGGAAATAAAAATGTGATTGATTTTGGAGAATTTAATCTTGTTTTTTCGAAGCTGCACCTGAGTTCCTTCGCCACAGTCAATTAAAAACAATCTGTTTTTAATTTCTAAAACCTGCGAAGTCGGATTAGTAAGCGTTCGTGGAGTCGCGGCATAACAGCCAAGTATGGTTAATTTCATGTATTGATTTTAGTCCCGAAGCCTCGGGATTAGATTGTAGACTTTAGATTTACAAAATTTCAGATTCAGTATTCAAAAATCTAAAATCAGAAATCTAAAATCTAAAATCAGAAGCCTAAGTCTCTTTCGATTTCTTCCATTTCGATAATATCGTGTGCTTCCAAAAGTGAAGGAACCACTGCTAATTTATCTGAAATAGCATTAAAATCAAGATCTGATGCTACAATTATAAACGATTTTTTTGCTTTTTTATGCGCTTTAGAAAGAGGTAAAAAAGCTTTTAAATCATTTTCGGTAACAGTCGAATCTGATGATAAATCGATAATAATATTATGTTTTTCAAAGGTTTTAAACTGCTGCGTTACATTTTCAAGGAAAGCATTTACATCTCCCTTTGTATCCTTAATAGTAACGGTATGTCCTTTTTGATCTACTTTCATTTTTAATTAATGGGGCTTATATAAAAATTGATTTTCTAAGAGCTAAGGTACGAAGATTTTTTTTAGTTTTCGGTCGCAGTCGCGGTTTTCAGTTTTGTACTTTACGTGTAAACTATCTGTTTAAAAGAGTTTTCAGTTTCAGCTATTAAGTTTTCGCTACTGAAAATTATATTGTCAGGCTGAACGATCCCGAGGCTTCGGGAGAAGCCCTCGTCTACAAAAGATATTCTGGATAAAAAGCCCTTCAACTTCGCTCAGGGTGACAACGTATAAACTGAAAACTGCGACTGCGACTGAAAACTAACCCTATTACTGTATCTTAGAAGCCAGTAAATAAATAACTGCCATTCTAATCGCTACACCATTCTCCACTTGATTTAAAATCACAGAATGATCAGAATCTGCCACTTCAGAAGTGATTTCTACTCCTCTGTTGATGGGTCCTGGGTGCATGATTACGATTTCTTTTCCTAGCGAATCCAAAAGTGGTTTATCCACTCCGTATTGTTGTGCATATTCTCTTGTTGATGGAAAAAAATTCACGTCCATCCGTTCGTTTTGTACACGAAGCATGTTCGCAACATCACACCATTCTAGGGCTTTACGTAAATTCGGTTCAACCGTAACACCCAGCGATTCAATATATCTCGGAATCAATGTTTTTGGTCCGCATACTTTTACTTCTGCGCCTTGCATTTGCAAAGCATATATGTTTGATAAGGCAACTCTTGAATGCAAAACGTCACCTACAATCACTACTTTTTTTCCAGCTACATCGCCCAGTTTTTCTCTGATCGAATAACTGTCCAATAAAGCTTGAGTTGGATGTTCGTGTGCGCCATCTCCTGCGTTTACGATGCTTGCTTTGACATTTTTAGATAAAAAATAAGCCGCTCCGGGATTGGAGTGGCGCATTACAACCATATCAACTTTCATCGAAAGGATATTATTTACAGTATCAATCAAGGTCTCTCCTTTTTTAACCGATGACTGCGCTGCAGAAAAACTGATAACGTCAGCAGATAAACGTTTCTGCGCTAGTTCGAAAGAGAGTTTGGTTCTGGTACTGTTTTCGAAGAAAATATTGGCAATGGTAATATCTCGTAATGAAGGAACTTTTTTAATCGGTCGGTTAATGACTTCTTTAAAATGATCTGCCGTTTCAAAAATCAGGTTAATATCATTCTCGTTGATATATTTAATTCCTAATAAATGATTTACGCTTAATTCTTTCATGTTTAATGTTTAACTGTTTATTTGTTTAATCGTTTTTTTGCCGTTAATCGTTTATTTGTTTTGTCGTTTAATCGTTTGCTTTGCGATCAAACAGTTAAACGATTTAACGGTTAACCTATTTTTATAATTTTTAATTGAATAATCGAAATGAATCGATTAAACAATTAACCGATTACACGATTAACCAAATTTAATTTGTCACTAAATGAACAACATCTTCACCATCATTTTCTTTCCAGCTTACAATCACTTTTTCGCCATTAATTGCATCTACCTGACGACCGCGGTAATCGGGCTGAATTGGTAAATGACGGCTGAAACGTCTGTCAATTAAAACCAGCAATTCAATTTCTGAAGGTCTTCCGAAAGATTGAACAGCAGTTAGCGCCGAACGAATGCTTCGTCCAGTAAACAAAACATCATCTATAAAAATGACTTTTTTGTCTTCTACGATAAAATTGATTTGAGTTTTATTGGCTTCCAGAGGTTTTTCTGTACGACGAAAATCATCTCTAAAAAAAGTGATATCCAAATACCCTAAAGAAATTTCAGGAACTTGGTATTCGTTTTCTAATAATTGTTTTAAACGTTCAGCTAAAAAAACGCCTCTTGGCTGAATTCCCACTAAAATAGTATCTGAAAAATCAAGGTGTTTTTCGATTAACTGACAAGCCAAACGGTGAAGTATAATAGTAACTTCTTTTGAATTAAGTAATACTTTCTGGCTCATAATTAATTGTAATGATTGGTCGCGCAAATATACGGAATCTGATTTTATTTGTTGGGGTGTTGAGTGGGGAAATGTTTTTTTTGAGGATTTATAATAATTGTTTTCTAAAAAACAGACTTTACTTTTCCTTACTATTCTTTTAAAAGCATATTTTAGCTAAAAATACTATCAAAAAATCAAAATTCTTGTTTGAAGTTTTATAGAAAAATTAATTTTAATAAATATAACCAACTTAAACAATTTAAAATGTTAAATCCAAATATTGAAATCACCTCTCTGTTATCTCCATTAATAAAAACTTTTAAGGTGATAAGCGATGAATCCAAAAATCTATTACAGCTTGGACTCCAAGATTATCTCCAATCTCAAACAACAAAATATTTTTTCACTACAACTTTTCTTCATCGTACAGAAGTTAGGTTTGACGATGTTTATTTTCCATTAACAGCTTCTTATAAACAGTTAACTACAAATTTTGAGAATCTTCAAGAAGTTTTTGAAAACTACAACAACATTACTTTAGTTGGATCCGCTGGAAGTGGAAAAACAACATTAATGAAATATGTTTTTTTAAACTCACTTAGAAGTAATTTCAAAATTCCAATTCTCATAGAACTTAGAAAGCTAAATCAATATGAGGGTGATTTTCAAAAATTAATCGAAGAGAAAATTCTTAATTCAAAAATAAAACCTTCCACTGGCATTTTAGAACGAGCTCTTGAATCAGGGAAATTTTTATTTCTTTTAGATGGTTATGATGAAATATTTTCATCCAGAAAACAACAAATAAATCGAGAGATTGAAGATTTTATAGATCTATATCCAACTAATAATTTCTTAATGACAACAAGGCCCGGGAGCGGAATTGAAGGTTTTACGAGATTCAAAGATTTCAAAGTTGACCAATTAGATAATGAACAAGTTAGAGGATTCATAAATAAAATTGTTGAATCCGATGAGCGCAAAGAAAGAATCCTAAATCTACTTAACAACCCTGGAAACATTGCTTATATGCAATATCTGAGAAATCCACTTTTATTATCCATGTTTATCTTAGCTTTTGAAAGTCATCCGGAAATCCCTACAAAAAAGAGCTCTTTTTATCGAAACGTTTTTGATACATTATATTCTAAACACGATGGAATTACAAAAAATAGTTTTCCAAGAGAAAAATTAACAAAGTTTGATAGGGATAAATTTGAAAAAATCTTAAATATCTTTTGTTATCTTACGATAATTAATGGTAATTATGCCTTTACCCACGAATTACTTACTGACGTGTTAAAGAAAGTAATTGATGCAGCCGACTATGAATGCCAAGTGGAAGATTTAATATATGATCTTCAAACAACCATATCTATTTTAATTCTTGATGGTTTTGAATATTCTTTTCCACATCGATCTATGCAAGAATATTTTGCAGCACAATTTCTAAGCAATTTACCAAGTGAATCTAAAGAAAAAGCGTATGATAATTTAATAACTTCGTTCGAAAAATCTAGCAATGATCACAGCTTTAATTTATGGAGTATTAGCGTAGAATTGGATGAAATTGCTTTTAAAAAATATTTCTTGATTCCTGAATTAAAAAAAATAGAGAAAAAACTTTTATCTAATAATGATCATGATTTAATATCTAATTATCTTACTTTCATTAATGGTCAACTTCGTTTTGTAAAACGCATTTCAAATAAAGATGAACGAGAATTTATCATGCTTAGTAGAATTAGTTATGATGTTCAGTTAGTTAAATTTTGTATTCGTTTCGAATCATTTTTTCTTGTTAACAAATCCAAAGTAAGAGAAGAACTAATTGAATATTTCAATATTAATCCAGAAACTTACAAATCTAGACTTCTTAAAATAAATGACGACGTAATAGACATTTTTCTGCGTAATGGAATGCAATCTATTCCTAACCAAAATCTAACAAGAATTTCTGAAATAATTAAGAAATATGAGGAAGATATTCGTAAGTCAAATATTATTATTGATGATTTATTACAATTTTAATATCACTGCTCTGCGAAGTCTCCCGACTTCGTAGCGACAACGATTAGTCACAATCAAAATTTAAAATAGGAACGGGTACAAAGTATGGAGACTTCGCACAGCATATATGACATTCTTCAAATCTAAATCCTAAAACATTTCTCAAAAATTATATAACACATTTCCTCGATTTCTGAAGTAATTTTATAAAAGCAATTTAAAACTCAAAATCATGCAAAATAAAATTACTAGATTGTTAATGGTATTCGTAATACTGTTTTCATTTACAAGCTGTGAAGTAGTAGGAGACATTTTCAAAGCCGGAATGGGATTCGGAATATTTATCGTAATCTTTATTGTAGCGATTATTATCTGGATCTTCGCTAAAATGTTCGGAAGGAAATAAGTAATAAAATCACAAAATAAAAATCCCAAATTCCAATTTTTCTGGAATTTGGGATTTTTTTTATGGTTGTCGAACTTTGTCAAAGTTTGAAACTTTGACAAAGTTGTAAGCTCAAGTATTTGAAATTAAAATTAAAGATTGTACATCTTCTTTCTTTGTTCCTGAATTTTTTCATCATCAAGATATTCGTCAAATGTCATATAACGATCGATAACGCCGCTTGGTGTCAATTCTACAATTCGGTTACCAACAGTTTGTGCAAACTCGTGGTCATGCGTTGTGAAAATTACAGATCCTTTAAAGTTTTTCAAAGAGTTGTTGAAAGCGGTAATCGACTCCAAATCTAAGTGATTGGTTGGTTCGTCCAACATTAAAACGTTAGCGCGCTCCATCATCATTCTAGACAACATACAACGTACTTTTTCTCCTCCAGATAAAACTCTAGACGTTTTTAAAGCTTCTTCTCCAGAGAAAATCATTTTCCCTAAGAAACCTCTAATAAAAACCTCATCACGCTCTTCTTCCGTTTTAGCATATTGGCGTAACCAATCTACTAAACTTAAATCATTTTCGAAATAATCGTGGTTTTCAGCTGGTAAATACGCTTGGTTCGTTGTAATTCCCCAATCGAAACTTCCAGCATCTGCTGTTTGTTCTCCGTTTAATATTTCGTAGAATGCAGTTGTAGCACGTGAATCTTTAGAGAAAAGAACGATTTTATCGCCTTTTGCCATATTCAGGTTAATATCTTTAAACAAAACTTCGCCATCTACAGAAGCTGATAAGTTTTCTACGTTTAAAATCTGATCTCCAGCTTCACGATCCTGATCGAAAATAATCGCAGGATAACGACGGCTAGAAGGTTTGATTTCAGAAATATTCAATTTCGAAATCATTTTTTTACGAGAAGTTGCTTGCTTCGATTTCGCAACGTTTGCACTAAAACGACGAATAAATTCTTCTAATTCTTGCTTCTTCTCTTCTGCCTTTTTGTTTTGCTGCGCACGTTGTTTTGCCGCTAATTGGCTAGACTCGTACCAGAAGGTATAATTTCCTGAATAATGATTGATTTTTCCGAAATCAATATCAGAAATGTGTGTACAAACCGCATCTAAAAAGTGACGGTCGTGAGATACAACAATTACAGTATTTTCGTAGTTTGCCAAGAAATTTTCTAACCAAGCGATTGTCTCGAAATCCAAGTCGTTGGTAGGCTCATCCATAATCAATACATCAGGATTTCCGAAAAGTGCCTGCGCTAAAAGCACACGAACTTTCATTTTTCCTTCCATATCTGACATTAAAGTATAATGATCTGCTTCTGAAATCCCTAAGTTAGACAACATTGCTGCAGCATCAGAATCGGCATTCCAACCGTTCATTTCTTCAAATTGAACTTGAAGCTCCCCTATTCTATCAGCGTTTTTATCGTTGTAGTCTAAATAAAGTTCATCCATTTCTTTTTTAACAGCATATAGAACTTTATTTCCCATCAAAACCGTTTCCAAAACTGTATGCTCATCAAACAAGTTGTGATTTTGGGTTAAAACCGACATACGTTTTCCCGGTTCTAAGTGAATATGTCCAGAAGTTGGATCCATATCACCTGAAATGATTTTTAGAAATGTAGATTTTCCAGCACCATTGGCTCCAATAACGCCGTAAATATTTCCGTGAGTGAATGTGGTATTTACTTCGTCAAACAAAATTCGTTTGCCAAATTGAACTGATAAATTATTGACTGTTAACATGAATGTCTTTTTAATTAATTTGGTGCAAAAGTACGGAAAAAGGTTCAGAGTTGCAAAGGTGCTGAGGGGCTAAGTTTTTTTGTGCGAAAGTGTATTTTCTCGCAAAGTCGCGAAAGCGCAAAGTTTTCTCATTTTTTGTCATTTCAACAAAGGAGAAATCTTCGCAAGTAGCTCCGCAGTGCACATCGCCAATCTTTGTCGATTTAGCATGCGTCCTTCGACTTCGCTCAGGATGACAAAAATGGGTTTACTTTGCTTAAAAAACTTTGCGCCTTCGCGACTTTGCGAGATTAAACTATAATTTACTTTCCTTCTCCAAAGCAACCTCCAAACTCTCAAAATTTGGAAGCACTTTTAAAATTATTCCTTCTTTATTGATGATAAAATGTGTTGGAAATGAATTCAGCTGTAAAGAAGTATTCATATATTCTTTCATATCTGGAATTACAGAATAAGATAGCGGTTTTCTCGCCAGAAAAGTTTTTAATTGTTCTACAGAATCTTCAGCTAAACTTATAAAAACAATATCTTTTCTGTTTTTATAATCTTCAACTAATTTATTGACTTGTGGAAATTCTCTTATACAAGGCGTACAGTGAATGTACCAGCATTTTATGACAATGATTTTTCCTTTCATCGATTCATTGGTAACCAAATTTCCGTTTAAATCTTTGAATGAAAATTGAGGAAAAGAAGTTCCTTCCATTTTGAAGTTTTTGTAAGCATCAAAACCAATTTGGTTAATTGTTGCTTTTATACTTGTATCGGTTTTGGGCTGAATTTTAAATAATTTATAAACATAAATATTCGCTTCAGATTTTAATCTTATCGGAATAAAGTTTCCGTTTGCCAATTGATCTAAAAATGCTTCTTTTGAAATTTCTTTTGATGAAAAATCCAATGCCATAAAATCTCTCGAAAGCATGATTTTTTTATTCTGATAAACCGACCATTGTTCGTACGTTTTCTGAATTTGAATGGGGTCAACTTCCGGATATCCGAATTTATTTTGACCTGAACACGAAGTAAAAATTAAAAATAAGGCGATAAGACGGATAAACTGCTGCATAAAATCTAATAGAATAATTTGGCTTTCAAAAGTACTTAAATTTTGTTAGGTCCGTTTTCCATGACTCTTTTTTAACTGAAAATTCACTAATATTTTTCTCATTCTTTTTAAGAGGAAAACAATAGCAAATAAAAAGAACTAGGCTATCGGATAATTTCCTAATTTTTAACTTTTGGTAAAAACGAAATATCCATAGTATATTTTTATGGTAAAATAGCTTTAAATCATTTTCTTCCTAATGAATTAAAACATTTTGCATAAAAAAAAGCCTGACAACGAATTGTCAGGCCTTATAAATGACCTCGCTAGGGTAAAAACCAAATAACAAATTACCCAAACTCAGTACATTGTTTTGAAATAAAATTAGATTAAAAAATAAATAACCAAACTCAATTTTAATCCACCAAATATTTTACCTCAATTAATTTTCAGGATTTTGTTATTAACTCTTGAAAATATCTTTTTTGTCTTTTTTTGAAGAACAGAAAAATCTGGTTTTAAAATATTTCTATCAGAATATCTGTTACAAATACATCATTTTAAATTAATTAAAGTCGATAATTACTATTTAAATACAGCTTACCACTTTTACTTTTTTTATAAAAAACCTGACAATAAAAATTGTCAGGTTCATAATGCGATTCCTGAGGCAAAAACCAAATAACAAATTACCTTAGTTCACAGCATTTATTCGAAATAAAAATAGATTAAAAAATAAATAACCAAACTCAATTTTAATCATCCCAATTTTTTATTTCTAAGTTTTATTCATTGCAGTCCTAGTTTAAAAAGTTGACTACTTTGAACGATTTTTTATTTCCTGCCTTATCTGTCACAATTACCAAAAAGATTTGTTTGCTTGAAAAACTATGACTCTGAAGCAAGACTTCTTTATTTTTTTGAATATTCCTATGGCTCACTACAGTTTGCCCGATAACATTTAATACGTCGACTTGAGCAATTTCTTCTGTATCTGATGTAACTAATAAAGCATCGTCTTTAAAATAAGCCATAGTGTTACTTTTTGCTTCGATTTTGTCAACAGATAATGTTCTAGCTGCTGATTGTCCAGCAAAATAAGCCGCATAGGCTTTAGACAATTCAGAAGAATTACCACAAGAAGAGGCATCCCAGTTTACCGACCAAGTCATTAAACCTCTTAAAGAAGGATATGGTCCCCCTGGTTGCATCGTGTATGTTCTTCCAGAAAAAGTGGTTCCTGTTCTTAAATAATGCATAGCACTAATTCCTTCTGCCGGAGTTAAATAACCACTTCCTGCTGCACTTGGACAAGCTGGTAATGCAATCAAAACTTTTGAGGCCGGTAAACCATCAAAATGCATTCCTGTTGTACCAATATTATATCCTTTTATTACCATATCGGTTAAGGCTGTTACCATGTTTGCTTTCTTAGCTGAACCATAATATTGACCGTCTAATCCGTTTTCTCCTCCTGTATTATACAATTGTACCGCTAACAAATCCATTTCGTTACGCAAGTTTTGAATAATTGGTAAGAAAGAACCAAAAGTATCTGTATAAGTAGAATATCCTCCTTGCACGTATTGTGTTTCTGGCGCAGCGGTTAATAAGAATCCAGTTCCGTAATACGCTTTTAATTCTTTGAAAGCATCAACTACGTTTTTCAATCTCGGATAAGCAGAAATACCGGTATAAGAAATATCTCTTAAAGCTCCTGCACTAAAATTCATCGATCCGCCTTCAAAATCAATATCAACTCCATCAAATTGATATTCATCGATAATGGCTTTCATACCATTCACAAAAATATTTTTTTGGGCTACAGTTTCTAACACAACATGACCATTTTGTCCTCCGATAGAAATAATAACAGGAACGCCGCTGTCTCTTAGTGATTTTATATCATTTTTCAACAATTGCTTATTGAAAACTCCGTTGGTCAAATATCTGTTATCGTTTGTAGTTAAGATTGGTGTGTAACCATCACGATTAACGGTTTCTACGAAAGAATAATCGACTACGTTAAATTTACTTCCGACCATTTGAGAAAAATATAAAAATGGCGCACCAGCATTTTCCCATGAATGTGCATATCCTAAAATAATTTTAGAAGGAAGCGGAATGAATCTGTTAGTGCTCACCGGAGCAATTTTAATGGTATTGTTTAATGTAGTTACTGCAGCTTTATTATCAGTTGCTTTGATTACAACCGGATAATCCTGATAAGCAGATGGCGTAAAATTATACGTATAAGTATTATTTGTACCTGCTGTCATATTAAATGTACCACCGTTTATGGTAATTGTAACTCCTGAAACTGATCCGTCACTATCAACAGCTGTAACCGAAATTGGTACAACTTGGAAAGAACTTTGGTTTACCGTAGTATTCGATGGTGAATTCCAAGTAATTACTGGTACTGAATTTGGGCAGTTTGCGCCTGAACAAGTTAGCGTAAAACTATATGTTTTTGCATCGGTTGTTCCGTTTGATGCAGTTGCTGTAACAGTTAAAGTGTGAGAAGCCGAAAACTGATTTGCTGCCGGTGTCCAAACCGCTGTATAAGTTCCCGAAGAATTGGTAGCACTTATGGTTTGCCCATCTAAAATAAATACAACAGATGAGATTGTAGTAGCATCTGCAGCACTTAAGCCGACACTTGCAACAAAATTTATTGATGATCCTAAATTGATAGCAATCGCCGAAGCTGTTGGTGCTGTAATGGTAACAACTGGCTTTGTTGCCACCACGGCTTGTCTATTAAAATTATAAACTGTTGGCGTCGTTGGAACTGCAAAGTTCGCTAAGTTATTAGGATAATAAGTAACATCACCATTTTCCCATCCGTTTAGTTTCAAACTTAAAATTTGTGTATAACCTGCTACAACTGAGTTATCGAAAGTATAATTTCCTGATGCATCTGTTGTTGCCAAAACACTTTTCCAGTTATGTGTGTTATCTGTCCAAGGTAAAACAATTTCTACTTTTGCACCAGCAACTGGAGTTGTTCCATTTTTAATGCTTCCGCTGATTAAGTTTGTAGCTGCAGCTAAAGCCGATTTTGCTGTTGAACTTGTATTGAAGTTGTAAACTGTAGGACTTGCAGGAATGGCAAAGTTGGCTAAATTATTTGGATAATAATTTACTTCTGCGTTTGACCAGCTATTTAGTTTTAAACTTGTAATTTGAGAATAACCGTCCGTAACTGAATTATCAAAACTGTATTTTCCTTGTGCGTCTGTTGTTGCAAGAACGCTTTTCCAGTTGTGTGTGTTATCTGTCCATGGTAAAACCAATTCTACTTTTGCACCAGCAACCGGAGTTGTTCCGTTTTTAACGGTGCCGCTAATTTTGCTTGAAGTTACTACAACATCTTGTGCAAAGTTTAATATTTTATTAGCATTCAAATTAGAATAAACTGTTGAAACTGGAGTAAATGTTTGTCCGCTTAAAGCTGCTGTTACCGTATAATTTCCGCCGGAAGGCAAACTAAGAGAATATGTTCCGCCTGAATTGGTAACGGCTGTACTATTTCCTGCTGTTGAAGAGGCTGTAATTGTTACGCCAGAAACGGGAGTTGAATTGTTTAATACTGTTCCGCTAACGGTGTAATTAACAACTGCTGCGCCTTGTGTAAAATTCAACGTTTTGTTTGCACTTATCGCGCTGTAAACTGTTGATGCCGGAGTATAAGAAAATCCTGTTTTGATAGCGGTAACGGTAAAAGTAAGACCTGCTCCTAACCCTGCTACATTGTATACACCACTTGCATTTGAAACGGCAGTTAAAACTGTTGATCCTGATGTAGCTGTAACTGTAACTCCGGACACCGGTGTCGTTCCGTCAAGAATAGTTCCACTAACTGCATATAAAGGTTGTGTTCCGTTTATAACTACGTTGGTTTGGTTTACGGTTACATTTGTCAAACTTACCGGAGTAAAAGTATAACCGCCTTTTACAGCTGTAACACTATAATTTTGTCCAGAAGTTAAGTTGTTGAATGTAAAATTACCTGCAGTAGAAACGATAGTTTGCAAAACAACATTGCTTGCATTGCGCAATTCTACTGTAACGTCTGAAACCAATGCTGATCCGTTTTTTACAGAACCTGCAATGCTAACGGTTCCGATAACGGTACCTCTGAAGGAAGTATCAACTTGGTTTAATAATGAATTCGGAATAGAACCTCTTGTATCCTGAGATAATTCCCAAATCATTCCACCGGCAAGGTTTTTTGATTTTATATACTGCACTTTTAAATCCATTGACTGCTTATCCTCATAAGAAATAAACTGTTTCAAAGTCGCATTGTATAAATAAGGAACTTTTGTTGTATTATCAAAATAACGTACCCAACCTGCAGATGCCGCAGCTGGCGTTACCAACATGGTGCTTGGATCTAGATAAGCATGAGAATTTGTAACTGGATTTCCGACTAAATCGCAAATCTCAATACTTCCTGATTTTTCACAAGCTCCTGAGCCATCCCATGTTCCGGTTGGATTTTGCGGATTTGTACATCCTCCAACAACATCTCTTGGTGCAGAAACGAATAATCCGTTTGTTGAATTTGTGGCAACGTTATCGAATTTTTTTCCGTAGAAAGGCAATCCCATAATTAATTTATTTGCAGGAAAACCAACAGCATTTAAATATTGATTCGTCAATTCGTCTAAAGATTCTGATTGTGTTGCGCCGTATAAAGGATCATTTGGATTTCCGCTTGCGTATAATGGTGCGTTGTAGCATGTTTTGTCATACCAGTTTCCACCAAAATCATATCCGAAATAGGTGATATAATCGCAATATGTCGAAATATCTTCTGTCATTCCGTATTGTGCTCTGTTATTTGGTCCTAAATATTGTTTAGAAACATTTCTAACATTATTTCCTGCCGCAATTGTAACCAGTTTATTTGGCATTGCCTGACGCATAGCTTTCAATAAATAAACCAAATTTTTATTATCATCAGGACTGTATTTTTGAGGAGGGACAGGCGAACCATTTACTATTTCTGTACCGTCAGTTCCGCCCGAAAGAGGATATTCCCAATCGATATCAAATCCGTCAATAAAAGGATAAGTAGTAATAAAATTTGCCATATCTGCTGCTAAAGCTGCTCTTGCTACAGGACTTGCAGCAATTGGAGAAAGATCTTGTCCTTTTGTCCAGCCTCCAACAGAAATTAAAATTTTAAGATGAGGATATTTTTCTTTTAACTTTTTCAAGTCATAAAAGTTTCCTTTGACCGGAGCATCCCAAGGAATGCCGCCTTCCATATGCTCAAAATCAGCATAGGTATCTAAACATTTTAACTTTGTATTCTCTGGATGGGCAGGATCATAAGTTGTGCCATAAAAAGAATAATTCAAATGCGTCAATTTACTTCCATCAATTTTCGGAACATTGAAATCCCGAGCATAAATAGACCATTGCGCATAATACCCTACTACTTTTTTTCCGTGGGCTGGTTGCGCCAACGCAAGTAAGGGAAACAGTAACAAAAAGAGCAATCTGTAATAATGTTTCATAATTAATAAATATTAGTTAATAGAAAATAAGTAATTGGGCCACAGCAGTATAAATACTTCTGGGTTTCGCTCCACTACAGATTGGAAGTCTGCGGTCGATTGAAAATAAACTCAAATTAAATTCTATAGATAAATATTATACTATTAATGATTCGTACATAATCATTAGCAAATAGTAGTGATTGATATTTATTTATAATTTTAAAAAAATTAATGTCAAATACAAATGATAAACTTGGGACACTCATCAATCTATACTCTTTTTTGTCATGTTTTATTCTATTCTTTTTATTTGGTTTTTAAAAGGTTAATACTCTGTAATTGGTTATTTTTTATTAAAATTTATATACTTTTCTGTACGATAGATTTTTGAAAATCTACTGAACTCTGTAAAAAAATTTACTAGCTTAAAAACGTACTATGTGCTTGTTCAAAAAAAATTAAATTAATTTCTTCAAGCTTGCATAAACTGCTAATTCAACATCAGCGTGATCTTTAGTATTACATTCCTCGACCAACTTTTTCAAATTATCCGATTTTAAGGTTGATTTATTATCCAAAACCAATAATAACTCTTGTGAAGCATCACTCAATTTTTTAGATAAAGGCAGTAAGGGTTGTACTAAAGGCGCATTTGCACTTAGCGCTGTCAGATCTTTATGAACGGCAATCCATTTATTAAAAAATGATACAACTTTTGCTTTATTCTCTGCCGATTTATTTGCTAAATATTGATTTACTGCTGCATCAAATGCTAAAGCGTCTTTTGCATCTGGCCCGCACGCATCTGCGAATAAAGTAAACGGAGAATACATTTGATATTCAGTTCCATCTTTATTACGGGTATATCCTTTTAAGGGTTCGCTTACTTTCGAAAACTCTTCTAGTGCCTTAACATCCTGATTGTTTGCAATATTTCTTAAAATCACATCTTTATTTCGAATATGTGTTAAGCCTAATTCTTCTAGTCTGAAAGAAACAATTTCTAGACGCTTTCTCATATTTTCGACATCTACAATATCTTCTGCAGACCAAAGTCTTTCTGCAATTGCAGCTGTTCTTGGCCAAATTCTAGAATCTATTGTTGTTGGCGTCACCAATTCGGACCACATTGTTGCTTCTCCACCTAAAATTCTTGCTTTTTCTTCCGCAGTGAGAGTTGCTCCTTTTGGCATCGGATCATTTAAATAATGACTTGCAATTGGATACATCAAATCAAGATAATACCCATTTGACAAAACGGTTTTGTATCCTTTTTTTACTGCGTCGACTAAAGATTGTCCCGCTGCTATTCCTTCGTTTGGACCTCTCCACGAATGCACGATGGCTTCTTTAGACAAATCTTTGGTTAGAATTTCTTCCCAACCCATCAATTGTTTTCCGTGTTTCTTTAACATCGGTGCCAGTTGCATGGTGAAATACGTTTGCAGTTCGTGGTTGGTTTTTAAATTATGTTTCTTTTTAAATTCCTGAATTTTCGGATTTGCATCCCAATCTTTTCCCTCATTTTCATCTCCTCCTATATGGAAATAAGCTCCCGGAAATAATGGACAAACCTCATCAAAAACTTCACTTAAAATTTGATATGTTTTAGGATTTGAAGGATCTAATGTCGGCGAAAAAATACCTGCATTTCTTTCAATTCCATAGGTAGCAATTGCTGTACCTTGAATATTTTTTTCGGATGTTCCTCCTGTCAGCGTGATAACTTTACTCCCAATTTCTGGATAAGCTGTTAAAATTGCCGATCCGTGACCTGGAACATCTATTTCTGGAACAATCAAAATACCGCGCTCATCGGCATATTTTACGATATTTTTAATTTCCTCTTGTGTGTAATACATTCCATCTGAAGCTTTTTCGATAAACTTCGGATGTTTTTTCATTTCAATTCTCCAGCCTTGATCATCAACCAAATGCCAGTGAAAAACATTCATTTTCATGGCTGCCAATGCATCAATATTTCTTTTGATTACATCAACTGGCTGAAAATGTCTGGAAGCATCAATCATTAAACCTCTCCAGGTAAATCTTGGAAAGTCTGAAATTTTTGAAGCAGGAAAATAAAACGAATTTGAATTGTTCTGAAGCATTTGCAACAACGTTTCCAAACCGTGTAAAGCTCCTAAATCACTTGAAGCGTTTAAAGTAATTTTGTTTGAAGTGATGTCTAAATGATAACTTTCATCTTCATACAAACCTATTTTTCCACTTTTGGTACAATTGATTTGTAACTCTGCATTCGGAACTTCATTTAATTTGGCAATAAAACCTTGTTCGAAAAATATACCTGCTCTGCCATCTAAACGGCGCAAAAAACGTGTGACTCCACCAAAAATTCTTTGATTCGGATTTCCTGTAATGTTTACTTTAAAGTTTTTGGTCAAAGTAAAATTACCTTCGTTAACAACAACATTCTGAGGCCACGGCATAAGATTGAGCTGCTCCTTCTCCACTTGAGCAGTCACAGTTATCCCTGCAAATAACAGTACAAATAAATATTTCATTTTTCTTCTTTTTGGTTGGATAGTTTATTTTAATAAGTATCCCAATTTATATAAAAAATAGACAAAATTCAGCATGACACTGCTTTACCTCTCTCTTATCAGTAATCAACTGAATTTTGTCATTTGATTCGCTCAAAATCGAATCTTTAAAAATCTAGTAATCAAAACGTTTAAAGGCTTCAATTGCTTCATATTCTGCCAAACCTAATTCATCATATAAAATGGCTGTATTCTTGTTTCGGTCTTCTGCTCTAACCCAGAATTCACGAGAATCATTTCCTTGAAACATCACCCTGTCTTTTTGAGATTGATGGTACAAAATAGCATGACGTTTTAATAAAACCTCCGATGGACTTAACGGAACAGCCATATCAATTTCATGAATATCCCATTCGTGCCAAGCTCCTCTATAAAGCCACAACCAACAGTCATTCATGTAAGGTTCAGATTTTAACTCTTTTAAGGCCGCAAATATGGCATTCAAACAAACTTCATGCGTTCCATGCGGATCTGCAAGATCTCCGGCAGCAAATACCTGATGTGGTTTTATTTGAGCAATAATATCTTTTACAATAGCAATATCCTCTGCTCCTAAAGGAAATTTCTTAACCTGTCCAGTTTCATAAAATGGAAGATCTAAAAAGTGAGTATTCGTATCTTTTAAACCAATATATCTCGTTGCGGCGTAAGATTCTCTTCTTCTAATTAATCCTTTAAGTTTTCTAACTTCCAAAGAATCGATTTGATTTTCAGATTTGTTGTTTAGAAATTTGATTACTTCTTTAAAATTAATTCCTGAGCCATCCATACCCATAAAATCACTGGCGACTTCAGCAAATTTCAATGCTTCATCATCAGTAACGGCAATGTTTCCAGAAGTTTGATACACCACATGAACATCATGCCCTTGTTTAATCAATTTAGAGAAAGTTCCTCCCATAGAAATCACATCATCATCTGGATGCGGACTAAAAAGTATCACTCTTTTTTTCGCCGGATTTGCTCTTTCAGGGCGATGAGAATCATCTGTGTTTGGTTTTCCTCCAGGCCATCCGGTAATGGTATGCTGTAAAATATTAAACATATTGATGTTCATATCATATGCAGAACCTTCTTGCGCCAAAAGATCAGACATTCCGTTATTGTTGTAATCGCGGTCTGTTAATTTTAAAATTGATTGTTTTGTTTTTTGACACAACCATACAATCGCTTTACTTTTCAATTCAAGTGTCCAGAGGCATTCACCTACTAACCAAGGCGTTTTAAAACGGGTTAATTCGGTTGCCGCAGACTGATCTAAAACGAAAGTTGCGTTTGGATGATTTTGTAAAAATGTAGCCGGAACTTCGGAACTGATATCACCTTGAATAGTTCTTTTGATGATTTCTGCTTTGTTTTGTCCCCAAGCCATCAAAACAATACGTTTTGATCTCATAATAGTCGAAACTCCCATTGTTATAGCACGTTTCGGAACATTGTCAATACCATTAAAAGCAGATGAAGCATCTACTCTTGTAATGTGATCTAAAGTAATAATTCTTGTTCCTGAATTAATGTGAGAACCAGGTTCGTTAAAACCAACATGTCCGGTACGACCAATTCCAAGTAACTGAAAATCAAGACCACCTGCATTTTTAATATTCATTTCATAATCGATACAATATTGATTGATTTCTTCAATCGCCACCGTTCCATCGGGAATATTAATATTTTCAGGTTTAATATCAATATGATTAAAAAGATGTTCATGCATGAAATAATGATAGCTCTGATTGTTCTCTTTCGTCATAGGATAATATTCATCCAGATTAAAAGTAACGACATTGCTAAAACTTAGGCCTTCCTGTTTGTGCATTCTCACTAACTCTTCATACACTTTTATTGGAGAAGAACCTGTTGCCAAACCTAAAACACAAGATTTATTTTTCTCCTGTTTTGATCTGATCAGCTGCGCAATTTCCTGAGCTACAATTACCGAAGCTTCTATTGAATTTTTGAAGATTTCATTATGAATTTTTTCAAAACGAGTTTCTTCAAATTTTCCCGCGCTTTTGTAACTGATATCAGGTTGTATTTCTAAAGCACTTTTCATTTCTTTTCTTTTTTTTGTAATAATTACTTTGGTCTTAAGAATGGTATAGACCGCTTTCGCCGTCTATACCATACTACTACTAACCAAACTCAATATCGTTTTTTGTCCTTTTAGAAGTTAGGAGCAGTAGTGTCCCACCACAATCTTGTTCCTCCGTTATCGGGACCATTTAATTTAGAAACACCTGTAGCAACTCCACCAGAGTTTCCGGCTTTTTCAGATTGTACAAAGTTGATTCTTCTTACCCCAAACTCTGTAGAAATTGTTCCTCCACTGTAATTTTTAATTACAGGAAAAAGCTTTGGATAACCTGTTCTTCTGTAATCAGACCATGCTTCCTGACCTTCCGGGAAACCGGCAATCCATTTTTGAGTTATAATTTTTTGAAGTTTAACTTCATTAGTCGCAGCAGCATTCCATGCAACAGTAACATTATTTACAGCTGGCGAATTATTTTCTGCAAAATTAGGATCTACGTAAGCGGCAGCAGTTTTTACATTATCAGTAATATAATTTGCAGCACCCGAAACACCTCTTTGATCAAATGAAGTTCTTATACCAGTCTCATAAAAATCCTGAGCTGTTCCACCCATATTCCATCCTCTCAAAGCGCCTTCTGCTCTTAAGAAATAAGCTTCTGCGGCATTCATCAAATAAATTTCCTTTGATCTTACCACAGCACCAATCCCTGAGAAATCCTGATGATCAGATTTTCCGACAATATTTATACCCGTACGAACACCTTTATACTGTCCTGGAAATTGTGTAGAAGTATCAAAATAAGAAGCGATTCTGGGATCCTGATATCCTTTCAAAATAGATTCCATATCTGCTGACATGCGAATATCCAACCACGCACCACTAATTGTTGCTACTGGATTTGTATAAACTGGTGAAACAACTTTGAATGAATCATCATTAGTTTTCATTACTCCAAATTTATGAGCAATTGCTTTTTCAGCTTCTGTTTTTGCTAAAGAAGGATTCACTTTTACAATACGCATTGCCAATCGTAGGCGTAAAGTATTGGCAAATCTCACCCAAGATTCATACTTTCCTTTGTATCCAGACATGTCTGTAGTTTCAAATGTAGAAGCTTCACCTGCATCAACTCTTTTCGTCAAATCTGCAACAGCAGTATCCAATTCTGCAAACATTTGAGTGTAAACTTCTTCTTGAGAATCATATGGAATAGTAGCATCATTGGATCCGAATTTCGAATAAATAATTGGTCCAAAAGTATCGGTCATTCTGTGCATTCCCTCTACTTTCAAAATCAATGATAAGGCATAGAACTGATCGTATTTTCCTTTCGATTTATTTGCAATGTCATAGGCATTAAACATTACGTTTTTATAACCGTAATCCCAAATAAATCCGTTCCATCCATCAACTAATGAATAAGTTGTGTTGTTAATTCCACCTGCAAATCCAGTAGGAGTTGCCATATAACCAGACCAAATATCACTATTTAATCCTTGTTGTAATTGATACACCCATTCAGGACTTAAAACCTGAATATTATTAAACATTGGTGCAAATCCTCCTTTGATATGATTAAAATCCTGTTCAAAATCAGGAAGTGTAATACCATTTGGATTAGTATTAATGTCTTCAAAATTATCTGTACAACCCGCAGCTGCGAGTAACAAAGTACAAATAGTTGCTTTTGTTATATTATTTAGTTTCATGTTTTTAGAATTAGAAAGTTACATTTAAATTAAGACCAATACTTCTGGTAGAAGGCAACCCATAAATATCTACTCCTTGTAAACCCTGACCTGTACTTAATGCAATATTTGGATCAAAAGGAGCATCTTTATAAATAAAGAATAAGTTTCTTGCAATTAATGAAATACTCGCTGTTTGAATAAATGGTAATGTTTTTGGATTGAATGTGTAACCAATAGAAACCTCTCTCACACTAACATTTGTAGCATCATACACATATTCTCCACTGATTCCTGCTCTACCACCAACCTGAGTGTAGTAAGATTGAGCATCTATTTTTGTAACTGTAGTTCCATCAGGTTTTACAGCATTTACTGTTACTCCACCTGCATTTCTAGCATCTCCTGTAGCTTTAGAAACACCAAATGAATCATTTTGAGCCTGAGTTAAACTCATTACATCTCCACCAAAACGACCATCAATTAATACGTTTGCAAAGAATGACCCGATTTTGAATGAGTTAGAAAAACCTAACATAAAATCTGGATTAGAATTTCCTACTTGTTCCCAGTCTGTTCTTTGAATTGTTCCGTCATCATTCAACAACATTCTTCCTTGAGCATCTTTTTTAATGTTGAAACCTTCAATAATTCCATAAGGTTTTCCTTCTACTAATGCATATCTATAGCTATTTACACCTGGATCAGTTAAGTTTACTCTTCCTCCTAATTCTGCAGGAATTTCTTTTACTTTATTTTTGTTTTGTGAGAAGTTGATAGATGAATCCCAAGAAAATTTATCACCTCTGATAATTCCAGCATTTAATACCACCTCAAAACCTTTATTTTCGATACTTCCTGCGTTGATCCCATAAAAATCTGCACCTGCGCTATTTCCAACTGGTGCAACAACTTGCAAGTATTGGTTTTTAGTTTCAGAATTGTAGTAAGAAACCTCAAATCCTAATCTGTTATTAAACATTCTCCACTCTGTACCAAATTCAAATTCTGATTTTAATTCAGGTTTTAATGTCGTTCCAGGCTTTGGAGCCACAATAGGATTGTATTTTGCTCCACTTCCATTAGTATAATAATTAGTAGGGACAGAAATAAAAGGATAAATATCGTTACCTACCTGAGCAAACGTTCCGCGAACTTTACCATAATTAATCCACTCTGGTAATGTTGTCATTTCGCTGATAAGAGCCGTTAAACCGACAGAAGGATAGAAATAACTTGGTGTTCCTGTGTTTACTAAAGTTGAGGACCAGTCATTTCTTCCTGTTAAATCAAGAAACAACATATCTTTGTAACCAAATGTTGTAGCAGCAAATACTGACTGCACTTCTCTTCTTGAATCGATTGTTTGATAGTTACCGTCGTTGTTATTAAAATTATGCAATGTAAACCAGTTTGCATATTTTAAACCTCCACCAATACCAGAATCTAAAATTGTTTTTTGATTTGTTAATGTATTCGTTACACTCGTACCGATATTGGCATTGAAAGTAAAATCAGATCCAATTTTGGTATTGATTGTAGCAATTAAATCAGCATAACGTTGTGTGCTTAAAGAATTTTCGCTGATGTATCTACCATTCATATGAGATAATGTTCCTTGCGTAGTAGCAAAGACTTCTTTATCAAATAAACTTGTTACTCTGTTATAGCTATATCTTGAAGCAATACTCAACCAATTATTGGCTTTATATGTTAGAGAAATCGCTCCGTTAAAGAAATCATTTTTATCCTCAGATTTATTTCTGTTGATTGCCCAATAAGGATTTTGCATAATATCTCTATTTGTCATCCAGTTTTGAGCCATTAAGTTTCTTGATGAGTCGAATAATTCGTAATTATCTTTATAATAATTAAAATCATTTCCTCTAGGCATTAAATAAACACCTGTAATTGGATTAAAGTAAAAACCGTTAACAGGTTTATTTGCAATTGTTTGACTTGTATAATTTGCATTTGCAGCAAATGTAAGTTTGTCATCAAAGAATTTAGCAGTCTGACGAATACCAAAGTTATTTTTCTTCAAATTATTTCCCGGAATAATTCCCGAAGCGGAAGTATTTGCATAAGAAAATGCTGTAGAAGAATTTTCAGAACCGATAGAATAACCTAAAGAAGTAATTTGTGTAGCTCCTGTATTAAAGAAATCTTTTACGTGATCTTTAGATTTTCCTGCTGCTCCCCAAGATTCATCTGCACCAGCAGCGGCAAGATAATCTGTTTGAAATTTAGGAAGATAAGCGGCAGATTCAAAAGTAGTAACTGATGAAACCGTAACATTTGCTTTTCCTGTTTTAGCTTTTTTAGAAGAAAGTAAAATTACACCATTTGCTCCTTGAGAACCATATAATACAGAAGCAGCAGCACCTTTCAGAACTGTCATTCCATCATAATCATCTGGATTTACTAATGAAATAACATCACCTCCATCACGGTTACCTCCTGCTAAACTACCAAACGTATCATTTGGTTGTCCAGAACCTGAGTTCAACATCGGAATACCATCAATTACATAAAGAGGCTGGCTATTAGAAACAGATGAATTTCCACGGATAACCACTTTTGTAGAACCTCCCGTACCACCCGCACTTTTAGTTACAGCAACACCGGCAATTTTACCCGCAATAGTATTGATAACGTTGGCATCTTTTACACGTACTAACTCATCACCTTTAAGTTCCTGAGCTGCATATGTTAAAGATTTTCTTGTCTTTTTAATACCTAAAGAGGTCACTACAACCTCGTTTAAAGCATTTGAAGCTCCTTGAACCAACTTCACATTAATTGTAGCAGCATCTCCAACTACAATTGTCTGAGTTTCTAGTCCTACGTAAGTAAAAACTAAAGTCTGACCTTTTTGAGCTTCAATTGTATACAAGCCGTCAAAATCGGTAGTTGTTCCCTTTTGACCTCCTTGTACAGCAACAGATGCGCCAGGCAATGGCATACCGTCAGAATCTGTAATAATACCTTTGACGCTTTTTACCTGAGCAAGCGAAACTTGCGCCGTAAAAACAATCATAAAGATTAAGAAAATTTTTTTCATGTTTATTTTATTTTGTTAGTTATGAGGTAAAATTATTCTTAAGACATTGTTAAAAAAAATAAATTAAACCAACGACAATAAAATTTAAACCAACGACACAAATCATTCAATAATACGTTTTACGAAAACGTTCTATTTCAAAATTTAAGCACCAATACGCATTTTAAATGAAATTTTATTCAAAAAAATTGGCACTTTGCCTTTAATTGTTTAAAGTTGCAAAATAATAGCTATTGTTAAGAAAAACTAAAATCTCTAAACCTCTTACCACCAATTGAAAGAAATCAATAAAGTTAAATTTGATATTAAGCTTAAAAATCATATTTGGTTTTGGGGGGTATATTTTACACTAAACTTTTTGAGATGGGGAGCTTATTTTAATGACTATCCGTATGCATTCAAGTCGAACGTAATCGAATTTTCTTTGGTTATACCTTTAGTATATCTAAATTTATTTGTTTTAGTTCCAAGATATGTTTTAAGGCAGAAATATATTATGTATACATTTTTGCTACTGCTGAGTTTGTTTGGAATGTATTTGTTCAAAACCGCCTTAACTTATTATATCATTTCAGAAAATATCTGGCCAGAAGCGAATCGAGAGTATCATCCGTTCGAAATTAATCATATTGTTGCTGTTTGTATTGGAGAATTGTACGTTTTAGCCATGGCTTCTTCCGTTTATCTAACTTTGACCTGGCTGCGAGAACGCGAGAGAAACAGATCTTTAAGAGAGAATCAGTTTAAGATAAAATTGAAATATCTGGAAAATCAGATTCAGCCACACTTTTTCTTTAATACCTTAAATAATTTATACGCTTTATCATTAGAATCTTCCAAGAAAGTTCCAGACGTCATTATCAAACTTTCTAATTTAATGGAATATGTGTTGTATGATGTAAAAGGAACTAAGTTTGTGCCGCTAATTAAAGAAATCGATTATATTCAGAATTATATTGAAATCGAAAAATTACGTTTTGAAAATGTCGACGTCACCATCAATCTTGAATCTAATATTGAAGATGTTGTTGTACCTCCATTAATTTTTATTTCGTTGGTAGAAAATGCCTTCAAACACGGTGGATTGAACAATAAAAACCTAAAAATTAAGATCAATTGCAAAATAGTCGACAATAAAATGCTTGATTTTGAAATCTTAAATAATTTTGTAATTTCACAAAATGATAATTCAAAAAAAGGAATTGGTTTAGTAAATACAAAAAAAAGATTAAAGCTTATTTACAAAAACGAATTCAGTCTTAAACAAAAAACCAAATTAAACTTCTACATAATCAGATTACAAATACCTACTCAGAATGAAGATTAAATGTGTGTTAATTGATGATGAGCCATTAGCAATCAAAGTCCTGCAAAATTTCTTTACCAATTTTACAGATTTTGAAGTTGTAGCGACTTTCAATAACTCTCTGGAAGCACTTGATTTTATCAACAGCACACCCGTTGACGCTGTCTTCTTAGACATTAACATGCCAATGATGACTGGTTTTGAACTTATTAGTCTGATCGAAAATAAAACCAAAGTAATTATCACGACCGCTTTTAGAGAATTTGCCGCCGAAAGTTACGATCTTGACGTTTTAGATTATTTGGTAAAACCCATTCCGTTGCCAAGATTCATAAAGTGCATCAATAAAATTACCACCGAATATAATCTTAAAAACAATATTAAAGTAGAAACAGCAAAAGGCGATTCGCACATCTTTATCAAAGTAGACAAAAAAATGATGAAGATCAATATTGAAGAAATTTTATTTGTAGAAGGAATGAAAGAATATATCAAAGTCGTCACCCCAGACAAAACCTATATTACCCATAAATCTCTTACCTCTCTATCTGAAGAATTACCAGCAGAAAAGTTCCTTAGAATCCATAAATCTTATGTAATTGCACTAAATAAGGTAAAATCTATAGAAGGAAACCGTGTTCAGATACAATCTTACAACATTCCGATAGGCCGAAACTACAGTAAAGACGTTAAAAATAAAATATTAGAATAAATATAATTACGAATTACATTTTCTAAGTAGGTTAAAATTAACACTTTGTTGAAATAATACAGTCGTTGGTATAAATTTAACATTATTTATACCTTTTTATTTTTTTTTGATAATCCTAACAAATATATTTACGGTCTTCAAAAAACAATAAATAAAAAATTAACCTTATTATTATGAGTTCAGAAAATGTGCAAACCAAATGGGGGCAGTTTATCTCGTTGATAATCGTCTTTTTCTTTTGGGGTTTTGTTGGTTCTGCCAATGACATCTTGATTCCAGTATTCAAAAAAGTATTTACCTTATCGCAAGTACAATCACAATTAGTAGCGTGGGCATTTTATGCAGCATACTTTGTAGGATCGATAATCTTCTTTTTAGTTTCTTTAAAGCTTGACGTACTCCAAAAATTCGGCTATAAAAAAACACTTTCAGCTGGTTTACTTCTTTCAGCAGTTGGATCATTCTTATTCATTCCAGCCGCAACAATGGAAAGTTTCCCTTTCTTCTTAACCGCTTTGTTTACTGTAGGTTTAGGTTTCTCTATTCAGCAAATTGTAGCAAATCCATTAGCAATTAAAATGGGAAGTCCGAACACTGGGGCGCACCGTTTAACACTTGCCGGAGGTATCAACTCTTTCGGAACAACAATCGGAGCAATCTTATTAGGTATAGCTTTATTCGGAATGGGTGACAATAAAAAAACAGCTCTTTCTTTAGAAGACATTAAATTGCCATTTATCATTCTAGGCCTTGCGTTTATAATTGTGGCGATTTTTATGAATTTCTCAAAAATCGAAGATCCTGAAAAGGAGGAAGAAGCAGTAATAAAAGATGCTCATAGCAAATTCAACATTCTAGATTACCCACAATTGTATCTTGGAATGCTTGGAATCTTCATTTACGTAGGTACAGAAGTAACCATTATTAGTAATTTACCAGCTTTATTGCACACTAGCGAGTTTGGAAATGTACTAGAAGACGCAATCGCTCCATTTATCGCACTATATTGGGGAAGTTTAATGATTGGCCGTTGGAATGGTGGTGTAAACGTATTTAACACCTCAAACTTAGTCAATACAGCTTTAAAATTTATCGTTCCTGCAATAGCATTTGGGGTAATCATCGGAGCTAATATTTTTGCAAAACACGACGTATCTGCATTCTATATATATCCACTTTGGATCTTACTATTTATCGCAGTAAGTTTTGTTGGAGGTAAAAATGCCGGAAAAACTTTGATGCTTTTCGGAGCTTCAGGATTACTAATGATGGTAGCTGGTTTGGTTTGGCCAAATCCGGAAATTGCTAAATTCTTCTTCATCTCAGGAGGTTTATTCTTATCTATCATGTGGCCTTCAATCTTCGATTTAGCGATTGCAGGTTTAGGAAAAAACACAGGAAAAGCATCATCTTTCTTGATTATGATGATTCTTGGAGGTGGAGTAATTCCATTGATCCAAGGAAGTATTTGTGATTTTGACATTTCTCACCCAGGTGGAATCTTCGGAATTACATGGACACACTTCTCTTATATTGTACCACTTTTAGGTTTTGCCTACTTAGGATTCTACGGATTCTATTGCCCTAAAATCCTTAAAAAACAAGGAATCAGCCACGTTGAAAGCGAAGGCGGCGGTCACTAAAAAGATATAATACAAAACAACAAATCCCATTTTCAAATATAGAAAATGGGATTTGTTGTTTTAAAATATTTGTATCTTACATTGAAATCATTCAAATTAGACCAAAAAAACGTCTTTCTTCGTTAGAAAAAAGACGCTTTTAATTTCATAAGTATGTGAAAATTACTTGTTTCCTTTCTCGAAGTCAGCAATAAACTGAGCTAAACCGATATCAGTTAAAGGGTGTTTCAACAATCCGTAAATTGCAGAAAGTGGTCCAGTCATAACATCAGCACCAATTTTAGCACAATTTACAATGTGCATAGTGTGACGTACAGAAGCTGCTAAAATTTGAGTTTCGTAACCATAGTTATCATAAACCTCTCTAATTTCCTGAATCAAGTTTAAACCATCAGTAGAAACATCATCTAAACGACCAATAAATGGAGAAACAAAAGTAGCTCCCGCTTTTGCTGCCAATAAAGCCTGTCCTACAGAGAAAACAAGAGTTACGTTAGTTTTGATTCCTTTATCAGAAAAATATTTTGCTGCCATAACACCTTCCTTAGTCATAGGAAGTTTTACAACGATTTGCTCATGTAATTCAGCCAACTCTTCACCTTCTTTAACCATTCCGTCAAAGTCAAGTGCATTAACTTCAGCACTTACATCACCTTCAACAAGATTACAGATGTCAACATAATGCTTTAAAATATTGTTTTTTCCTGTGATTCCTTCTTTTGCCATCAAAGATGGGTTAGTTGTTACACCATCCAAAACACCTAAAGCTTGTGCTTCTTTAATTTGAGCTAAATTAGCTGTGTCAATAAAAAATTTCATAATCTATACTATTTAAATTGTGTTGATTTATTTGGGCGTGACCAAATTTACAAAAGGCGCACTCATCAAATCGGTTATGAGCGCCTTTTCCAAATCTGGTCGGGCTATCCGCACTACTTCGGTAGTTTGCTTCTATCCCTCACGCAAATTCAGGTGCAAAATTACGAAATCAATACCAATAACAATTTTAAAAATTCAATCAATTTGTGATTAAAATTTAAAATCAGGAAATTAATCACGTTTTACAACTTATAATGATTCATTAACATTTTCTCGTACATTTTATCCGGAAGCGCGCGTTTCAAAACAATCGAAAACTTCTGCATAAAAGCACCCACTTTATAATGCACATTTGGCTTTTTAGTCTGAATGATTTTATAAACAGCCTCAGCCATTTCATTCGGATTACTTCCTGCATCAACATGATCATTCATCGTTGCCAAAACATCTCCATAAACCTTTTCATAAGCCGAATCTTTAATTACCGGCGCATGATAACGACCAGCTGCGATATTTGTGGCAAAATCTCCAGGCGCAACATTTGTAATCTCAACACCAAAAGACTTTACTTCCATTCTCAGAGCTTCTGTAATCAATTCTAAAGCTCCTTTTGATGCCGAATAAACACTTCTGTAAGGAAGTCCCATATAGCCCGCGATAGAAGTAATATTAATGATAAGTCCAGAATTTTGTTTACGCATTTGAGGTAATGCCGCTTTCATCACTTCAATCGGACCAAAAAAGTTCGTTTCAAAATTATTTCGAATTTCTTCAGTCGGAATTTCTTCTAAAGGTCCCGTGATTCCAACTCCGGCGTTATTGATCACAATATCCAATCTTCCAGAAGTAGCAATAATTTTATCAACGGCAGTTTTAATAGATTCAGAATTTCGAACATCTAAAGCAACCAAAGGAAAAATGGAGTTTAAAACCTTCTCCGGATTTCTACTTGTTCCGTAAACAACGAAACCTTTTTGATGCAAAAATTCACCAATAGATTTTCCAATTCCTGATGATCCTCCGGTAATTAAAACGACTTTGCTCATTTGTAAGTTAGATGTTAAATGTTATAAGTTAAATATGATTATCTATGACCAGAATTTGACGTTATAAGTTTAACTTCTAACCTATTGCTTCTAACTCTGAAAGGTCCAAAAATAAAAAAATCTTCCAGAAGGAAGATTACAAATTCATTAATTCTAAAAAAAATAAAAAATGGCAAGCGACCTACATCGCACCGCTCAACCACGTACCCTTGCTATGTTCCCATCCTGGGGGAGTCTGCAGGAGCTGGTCGTGTAGGACTTGCCGGTGCAAATATACAACCTTTTTATATTTTTGCAAGACCTTTGTTGCATTTAAAATATCATCGTATATTGGCTTATTCAAATTTTAAACTATGAAAAAATATAACTTCCTAACTGTCATTTTATTAGGAATCACATTAATTGGATGTGGAGATAAAAATAAAGGTGAAAATTCTTTATTTACTATCGATGATTCTGCTTTTCCGGCTCATCTTACGCAAAAAGAAGTCCTTAATATCGGAATTTTAAACCCAAAATCGAAAGAAATCGACAGCATTGTCTACTTCGTAAACGATCAAAGAGCTGGAAGTACAAAAGGTGCTAAAGAATATAGATTTGAATTATTAGATCAAAAATTAGGCTATCAATACATTAAAGCAAAAGTTTATTTTGGCGGAGATTCTTCTGACGCAACAAAACGAATCGAAGTAGTTTCTGATGTTGAACCAAAAGCTTTAAAGTACAAAATTGTAAACTCATATCCACATGACACAAAATCTTTTACCGAAGGTTTAGAATTTCATGAAGGAAGACTTTTTGAAAGTACTGGACAAAAAGGTGCTTCTTATTTTAGAGAGATTGATTATAAAACGGGAAAAGTAATTAAACAAGTTGATCTTCCACAGGAATATTTTGGTGAAGGAATTACTTTTATCAATGGTAAACTGTTTCAATTATCTTGGCAGGAGAAAACTGGTTTTATATATGATGCAAAAACTTTAAAACTAGAAAAGAAATTCAAATACGATAAAGAAATTGAAGGTTGGGGAATGACGCACGATGATAAATATATTTATCAGTCTGACGGAACAGAAAAAATCTGGAAAATGGATCCTGCAACTCAAAAACTTATTGATTACATCAACGTATATTCTGGAACTTCAAAAATTAAAGCTGTAAACGAGCTAGAACTTATTAACGGAAAATTATATGCGAACGTTTTTCAAAAAGATGCCATTGCAGTTATTGACCCAAGTTCTGGAGCTGTTGAAGGAATTTTGAATATGTCTGATTTAAGAAAATCAATGACAGACATTACTACAGAAGATGTTTTAAACGGAATTGCCTACAATCCAGAAACTAAAACAATTTTTGTAACCGGTAAAAACTGGAGCAAAATTTTCGAAATCACAGTATCAGAATAAATACAAAATAAATTTAGAAACACGAATTTCACAAATTTCACGGATTACTTCGTGAAATTTGTGACCCGACCGAAGGGAATAGGCGAAGCAAATTTGTGTTTTAAAACTATCCTGACAATGATTACTTTAATTAAAAACATCCAAGAATTACTTCAAGTTCGTGAAACTTATATATCAAAAGTTTCAGGTTCAGAAATGGCAGAACTTCCTACCATCAAAAATGCTTTTTTAATTTTAGAAGATAATCTTATTGCCGATTTTGGTGTTATGGAAAATCTTCCCGAAATAAATGCAGACAAAATAATCGATGCAACAGGAAAAGTAATTCTTCCTTCTTGGTGTGACAGCCATACTCATATTGTGTACGCAGGAAATCGTGAGCAGGAATTTGTAGACCGAATTAACGGACTTTCTTATGAAGAAATTGCTAATCGCGGCGGCGGAATTTTAAATTCGGCTAAAAAACTAAACGAAACTTCTGAAGAAGAAATCTACGAACAATCGAAACTTAGATTAGAAGAAGTCATGCAATTAGGAACTGGAGCTGTAGAAATAAAATCTGGTTACGGTTTAACGATTGAAGGTGAATTGAAAATGCTTCGTGTCATTAAAAAACTGACTGAAAATTATCCAATTTCAATCAAAGCAACATTTTTGGGCGCACATGCATTTCCAACTCATTATAAAGAAAACAGAGAAGGTTATATCGAAGAAATCAGCACCAAAATGATTCCGGAAATAGCCAAAAACAAACTGGCAGATTATGTAGATGTTTTCTGCGAAAGCGGTTATTTCTCTGTAGAAGAAACCGCGAAAATCATGCAAGCCGGAATTGAATATGGTTTACAACCAAAAATCCACGTCAATCAATTCAATTCTATTGGCGGCATTCAGGTTGGGGTTAAATTTAAGGCACTTTCTGTAGATCATTTAGAAATTATGAATCCAGAAGACATTGAAGCTTTAAAAGGCACCGAAACAATGCCTGTAGCATTACCTTCCTGCTCCTATTTCTTAAGTATTCCGTACACACCTGCGCGCGAAATGATGAAAGCAGGTTTACCTTTAGCTTTAGCGACAGATTTCAACCCGGGTTCTACTCCATCTGGAAATATGAATTTTGTTGTGGCAACAGCCTGTATCAAAATGAAAATGACACCAGAAGAAGCAATAAATGCCGCAACTATAAACGGTGCCTACGCTATGGGACTTTCTGAAACTCACGGAAGTATTACAAAAGGCAAAAAAGCCAATTTAATTCTAACAAAACCAATTTCTTCGTACTATGAAATTCCTTACGCTTTTGGAAGTAATTTGATTGAATCTGTGTTTATTGAAGGTAAAATTTTAGAATAAATTCGTTTGTGAAATAATACGTGGATACAACAGATTAGCCTTGCGAAGGCACTGATTATCGAAGATTATCAGTGAAAATTAATTTTACAAAACAATTTTACACAATTTTTAACCAACAAATCTATTCAAAATATTCCAGAGGAATATCTCATTGGTCGAAAAAAAGAATAGATCATTTTAGATTGTGTTCCGAAGGAACACCTGATTTGTACATACAAAAATCTGCAATAAAGCAAACATTCAAACTGACTGCTCACTTAAACTCCATAAAAAAAGGTCTGTGAAAAATGCACAGACCTTTAATATCAAAGTGGTATTGTATCCCTTTTAGGCTAAATTATCTTAAGCTAAAACTAGTTTTAGAAACTAATTCATCATTATCAAAAACGTTGATGAAGTAAGTTCCTTTTGCGAAATCTTTACCAGGAAGATCCTCACTTACGTTTACGCTTTTATTCTCATATTTTACAGTAGTTTTAAAACTGTAAGTCAATGCGTTGTCACCAAAACTTTCTGTTTTCTTTTCTCCTAAAACATTATTTTTAGCGTCAATTACTTGCACATAATAAGTTTTATCACCAGATTTTGCAATTTGGTTTTCAGCAATTGTAAAACTAATTTTTAAAATATCCGCACGACTTGCTTTGTCTGTTTCGATTTGTTTTCCTGAGCTTCTCAATTTGTAAGCTGCAGTTTTTGTATTTAAAACAGATAATTTAGAACCTCTTTCTACCGTTTTAGACAATTCTTCGTTTTGACCCACAAGAACTTCATTAAACTTTTTAGATTCTCCAAGAACTACGATTGTACTGTCTCTCTGAGTTGTTAAAACACCATTTTGTTTTTTCAACTCATCGTTTTCAGCTACCATAGTTTTCATTTTACTTTGCATCGCCTGAACTTGAGATCTGTATTTAGAAACATCTCCTTTAGATTTGTTTAAATCATCCATTAAAGCAACTACTTTATCCCTCTCTTGGATCAACTCATCAGACATTGAAGTATTTTCAGCAATTGCAGCATCGTAAGTTGCTTTTAATTCCTGCAAATCTTTCATAACAGATTCTTTTTCTGTCATTGATGTTGTAAGTTCTGTTTTAACTACCTCTGAATCAGAAGATAATTTAAAAATATACACTAAGCTACCAATCAGTAGGACTGCTAAAACTGCGATTATCGCTTTTAGACTTGAATTGTTGTTCTTTGGGTTTTCCATATTCAAATAATTTTTCTTTAATAACAAATTTAAGAATTAATATAAGGTAATAACGTAAGTTAATACAATTATATTATTTTTGGAAAATAAATTTTTTTCATGGAGAAATTAACCCCATTCACTATAAATGATTTAGCAAAAATCACAAATCATCGAAGTGGTGAAATAAAGTTCGGAGAAAAAATGATTGTCATTCCACCTGGAGTTGACAAAATCGATTTTCTAAAAGAAAGCGAAGCGAAGTATGTACTTTTAGGAATTCCTGAAGATATTGGCGTGCGTGCCAACTATGGAAGACCCGGAGCTGCTTCTGCATGGCAAGCTGCTATTAAAAGTATTGCAAACATTCAGCACAATAGATTTTCTAAAGGAAGTAGCATTATAATTTTAGGAAACATTAATGTTACTGACGAGATGCGCCAAGTTGAAAACTTAGATTTTAACGACATTGACGATCGTTCTAAACTGAGTCAGCTGGTTGAGAAAATAGACAAAGAAGTTTCTCATATTATATTTACGATTATTAAAGCCGGAAAAACCCCAATTATTATTGGTGGAGGTCATAATAATGCGTACGGAAATATTAAAGGTGCCGCTTTAGCGAAAGGAAAACCGGTAAACGCGATTAATTTTGATGCTCATTCTGATTTTAGAATTCTGGAAGGTCGTCATAGCGGAAACGGATTTTCTTATGCTTACGAAGAAGGTTTTCTTAAAAAATATTTCATTTTTGGACTTCATGAAAATTACACTTCAAAAAGCGTTTTAGATATTATCAAAAAACTAGAAGATCGTGTTCGTTACAATACGTACGACAGCGTTAACATTCGAAAAGAAAAAGACTTTAATCGCGAAATGATTACAGCTCTGGACTTTATAAAGAATGATGCTTTTGGAATTGAAATTGATTTGGATGCTATTCCGAATATTGCCAGCAGCGCTATGACCATAAGCGGTTTTTCTGTTGAAGAACTGAGACAGTTCGTTTCTTTCTTTGGTGAACATAAAAATGCAGCTTACATTCATATTTGCGAAGGTGCGCCAGATTTAGACAATGCGCCAAACCATAATTTAATTGGAAAATTAATTGGTTATTTAGTAACCGATTTTATAAAAGCTAACAGAGAACCAGATTAATTTTAATGTATTTTCTATCTTAACACTAAGCTCGTTTGCCAAATAAAAGCAAATTCAAATACACGATTGGCTGAATAAACCTATCTTTGCACAGCATTTTAGTACATTCAACTAAAATTCTTAATAAAATAAGATATGTTATTCGAAGATTTATCACTTTCAAAAAGTATACAAAAAGCCGTATTTGAAGAAGGCTATTTAAATCCGACTCCTATTCAGGAACAATCTATTCCGATTGTTTTGTCAGGACGAGATTTAATTGGCTGCGCTCAAACAGGAACAGGAAAAACGGCTGCATTTGCAATTCCGATTATACACCAGTTACACCGAATTGTGGGCTCATCAAAAAAAGCGAAACAAATTCGTGCGCTTGTGGTTACGCCTACGCGAGAACTTGCTGTGCAAATTGGAGAAAGTTTTGATACTTATGGTAAGTATACCAACTTGGTACAATTAACGATTTTTGGTGGAGTTTCTCAAAATCCTCAAGTGGATACTTTGAAGAAAGGTGTAGATATTTTGGTAGCAACTCCAGGAAGATTATTAGACTTACACAAACAAGGATTTTTGGATTTTGATCATTTGCATACTTTGGTTTTAGACGAAGCCGATCAAATGTTGGATATGGGTTTTATCAACGATGTCAAAAAAATTGTAAAACTAACCCCGAAAAACAGACAAACACTACTTTTCTCTGCAACGATGCCAATCGCAATTCGCGAGTTAGCAGAAATGTTTCTAAAAGATCCAGAAAAAGTAGAAGTTTCTCCTGTTTCTTCAACAGCAGAAAATGTAGAGCAACGTATTTATTTCGTTGATAAAACAGAAAAAAGAAATCTACTTTATCATTTAATAAAAGAAGAAAATTTATCTAACGTACTTGTTTTTTCGAGAACAAAACACGGTGCAGATAATGTTGTAAAAGCCCTTCGAAAAAAAGATATTCCGGCAGAAGCAATTCACGGAGACAAATCTCAAAATGCAAGACAACGTGTTTTAGATGCTTTCAAAAATAAAGAGGTTGGCGTTTTGGTTGCAACAGATATTGCAGCACGCGGAATTGACATTGAACAACTTCCGTACGTAATCAATTTTGACTTACCTAATATTCCCGAAACGTACGTACACCGAATTGGCCGTACAGGTCGTGCAGGAAATGGCGGAATCGCAATTTCTTTCTGTGGAAAAGATGAATTGCCGTATTGGAAAGACATTCAGAAATTAATAAAGGTTGATGTAAAAACAATTGCAGAACATCCTTATCAATGGCATTCGGGAAGTCCGGAAGCTGGAGAAAAACCTAAAAGTTCAAACAGAAGCGGCGGAGCTCACAAATCGAGAAAGTCTGATTCTTCTAAGAAAAATAAAAAGCGCTGGTATTAAACAGCGCTTTTTTCGTTTATAAGGAAATTTATAATCTTAAATAATTTAACCGGTTCAAAAGGTTTTATTATAATATCATTCATCCCCGACGAAATAGCTTCGTCTGTAATTTCATCTTTATCAAAAGCAGTTAAAGCCACAATTGGCGTGTCTATGCCAAGAAGTCGAATTCTTTTGGTAGTTTCAAATCCGTTCATTAAAGGCATATTGATATCCATTAAAATCAAATCAAAAACTTCTTCCTCCAAAATTTTTAACGCTCCAAAACCATCATCAACAACTTTGCATACATAATTGTTCTTTTCGATAATCTTTTTAGTCACCAGTTGATTGATCAAATTATCCTCAACAACCAAAATTTTATAGATTTCATTTGCAGTTAAATCAACTTCAATTTCATCAATTATACTTTTCGTTTTAGCTAAATCATGTTCAAAAGAAATAACAAACGAAAACGAAGTTCCTCTTCCTAGATCACTATCTAAGGTAATTGTACTACCAAAAAGTCCGAGTAATCGTTTTACAATACTAAGTCCGAGACCAGTTCCCTGATAATCTTGTTCTTTTCTTCCTACCTGAACAAATTTCTCAAAAATCTTGCTTTGGTCTACCGCTGCGATACCTACTCCATTATCTTTAATCATGAAATTGAGGTGGTTCACTTTTCCTTCAACATTTACTAAATCGACTTTTATTTCAACTTCTCCGTCTTTAGTAAACTTCAACGCATTACTTACTAAGTTCATCAAAATCTGAGATAATCGAAGTTTGTCTCCTATTAAATATTCAGGAATTCCCGGGTCAACATCAATAGAAATTTTGTTGTTGTTTTTCTGTGAAAGAAAAGACAATGAGTTTTTTATAACCGTAATTTCATCTAATATATTGAAGGTGAAATTCTCCAGAACAATTTTATTTTCTTCAATTTTATTAATTTGAAGAATATCATTAACCAAAGAAAGTAAATATCTGGCCGAGAATTTCAGAGAACTCAAATGCTGACTTTTAGAAATTTCCTTATGTTCTTCCAACAACATATTCGTAATTCCGACAACGCCATAAAGCGGAGTACGCAATTCGTGACTTATGGTAGAAATAAATTGAGTTTTTAACAACGAAGCTTCTTCTGCAATTTCTTTTGCTTTTAGAAGCTCTAAATTGTGTTTTTTCTTGTAACGAATGTTCTTTATTAAAGTAATAATTAAGAAAAGAAGAATTAGAGAAATGAGAATAAATAGAATTACGATAATTCTGGACTTTTTAAGACTTAGGGATTGTTCTGTTTTTTCATTCTCAATTTTATCAATTTGTCTTTTGTATTCGTCCAATTCTAGACTAAGACCAGCCAAAGAAGCTTTTTTCAGTTTCTTTTCGCCATAAATTTCATCTGAAATGTTATGATGATTGAGAAGCGATTCGTAGGCTTCCTTATGCTTTTTGATTTTATTTAAGAACTTAGAATACTCCAAATAAGCATTGGACAAATCTCCCCTTTCTTCGGATTTTTTTCCTGCTTCAATCGCATTTAAAAAATAAGCATTCGCCGCTTTATTATCATTTTTATAACTAGAATAAATTCCGTTAAGCATATCTACGATTACCTCAGTATAAGAATCATCGTATTTTTTCCTGTTACTGTTTACGTATTTTAAAAAAAGTGCTCCTTCATCGTAGTTTCCAACATCAAAATATGCCCATGTAATATTTACATTAGTAAAATAAACCTCTTTTAAATCGTTAATCTTCAAACCATAAGCAACCGATTTTTTATAATAACGAATTCCTTCATTGAATTGTTTTTTCTCAAAACAATACATATTACCCAAGTTATTATAGATGTTGCATTTTAGCGTATCGTTGGTAGTTTTGTTGATATAAAACAATGCTTTTTTATAAAAAAATATTGCTTTATCATGTTCAGACAATTCATTATAATTGGATGCAATAATATTATAGGAACGAGAAATAAGACAATAATCATTAATTAAAGTTGCCTCGTTTAAAGCAGTTCTCGAAAGCAATAATGAATTTTCAAAATTCGATTCCCTGAAGTTGAAAAGTGCCTCTTTAACGATTTTATCAACTTTTGAATTCTGGTTACAATTTGATTGAGAAATTGCTGAATTGGCGACGCAATTCAGACAAAAAAGTAGACATAAAAAAATCCGTATTCGGGGCATAAATAGGGCTAATTTGCTCAAATATACACTTTAAAATAAAAAAAAGCTGTATTTCAAAAAAAAATACAGCTTTTCAATTGTTATTTAGACAACTAGGATCATTCGGCAATAATCTTAGCAGTAAAATTCTTATTCTTTACCCTCTTCCCACTGCCCTACAACAGAGGTTGCCAAAGCATTTCCTAGTACATTGGTTGCACTTCTAAACATGTCACAAAAGTGATCAATTGGTAAAATTAAGGCAATACCTTCAATCGGAATATCAAACATTCCGCAAGTCGCTGCCACAACAACCAAACTTGCTCTTGGGACACCTGCAATACCTTTACTGGTTAACATTAAAACCAAAAGCATAGCCATTTGTGTTCCTAAATCTAAATGCACGTTGTAGAACTGTGCGATAAAAATACTGGCAAATGTCATATACATCATACTTCCGTCAAGGTTAAAAGAATAACCAAGCGGCAACATAAAAGAAACTATCTTATCTTTTACCCCAAAACCCTCTAATTCTTCTGTTAATTTAGGAAAAACAGCTTCACTACTTGTTGTTCCGAAAGCAATTGCCAAAGGTCCAACGATGCGTTTTAGTAATTCTGTCATTCTACCTTTTAGAAAAATATATCCAATAGCAATAAGAATCACCCACAGTGTACCAATTCCAATTAAAAACGATCCGAAAAATTTAAAATAAGTGATGACTAATTCTTCTGCATCTCTAATGGCAAAAACTCCTGCAATGGCACCAAAAACGCCAATAGGAGCAAATTTCATTACATAATTTACCATTTTTAAAACAATGTGCGAAAGTTTATCAAAAGCATTCACAATAGGCTTTACAGTTTCACCTAAAGAAGCTGCTGCCAATCCGAAGAAAATAGAAAAAACTACGATTTGCAGAATCTCATTGGTCGCCATGGCTTCTACAATACTTTTTGGTACAATATGTTCCACAAAATTATCAAAAGATAAATTTTGGGTTTTACCCGTAACTTCTGAAGCTGCTGCCATATCAACATGATCCAATTTAAGACCAACTCCAGGCTGTAAAATATTTACATAAAACAATCCGATTAAGAGTGAAATAAACGAAGCAGTAAAAAACCACCCAATAGCTTTTCCTCCAATCCTTCCAACAGTTTTAATATCTCCAAGTTTTGCAATTCCTACGACCAAAGTGGTAAAAACCAACGGAGAAATAATCATTTGCACTAAACGAATAAAAACAGTTGCCAGCATTTTTATTTTAGAGCTAAATGCCTGTGCTGATTCAGGAGAAATTGAGTTGTGCAATATAATTCCTAAAATGGCTCCAAGAACCATCGCAATTATAATCTGCCCTGTTAATCCCGAAAGAAATGATTGTTTTTTTGTTTCTTTAATTTCTTGCATTAATTTATTTTTTGATTATTAAAATGTAAAACCCTCACTGTCTTACCTTTTATTAATATGTTTTGTTGATTAAATAAAAATCAGCCAAAACAATTGCAGCCATCGCTTCTACGATTGGCACTGCGCGAGGCACCACACACGGATCATGACGTCCTTTTCCTGTCATTGGTGTAATATTTCCTTTATTATCAAGTGAATCCTGAGTCTGCATGATAGTGGCAACAGGTTTAAAAGCTACTCTGAAATAAATATCCATTCCGTTACTGATTCCGCCCTGGATTCCGCCAGAAAGATTTGTTTTTGTAGTTCCGTCGTTATTATATAAGTCGTTGTGTTCGCTTCCTTTCATTTCTGCACCAGAGAAACCACTTCCGTATTCAAAACCTTTTACAGCATTAATAGAAAGCATTGCTTTTCCTAATTCTGCATGAAGTTTATCAAAAACCGGCTCACCTAAACCAACTGGAACATTTTGAATTACACAAGTTACAACACCACCAACAGTATCTCCTTGTTTGCGAATCTCGCGAATATATTCTTCCATAATCGCTGCCGATTTTTCATCCGGACAACGAACAGGATTGTTTTCAATTTTAGAAAAATCCAATTCCTGATAAGGCGTTTCTAAATGAATGTGACCCACTGAAGAAACGTATGCATTAATTTTAATTTCAGGAAGCATTTGTTTTGCAATTGCTCCAGCTACTACCCTACTTGCAGTTTCTCTAGCAGAACTTCTTCCGCCACCGCGATAATCACGAAAACCGTATTTCTGATCGTATACATAATCAGCGTGACTGGGTCTGTAATTGTCTTTTATATGGGAATAATCATCAGACTTTTGATTGGTATTCGGAATAATGAATCCGATTGGCGTTCCAGTCGTTTTTCCTTCAAAAATTCCAGACAAAAACTGAACTGCATCCGGCTCTTTTCTTTGCGTCACAATTGCCGATTGTCCTGGCTTTCTGCGCGCCATATCCAATTCAATTGCTTCAAAATCTAATGTTATTCCTGAAGGACACCCATCGATAATTCCGCCTAAAGCTTCACCGTGAGATTCTCCAAATGTAGTTACTTTATATAGTGTGCCGAAGCTATTTCCTGCCATCGTAATTTGTTTTGAGCAAATGTAAGTTTTATGAATTAAATTAAAAAATTTAAAACTGGTATTATTAACTAAACATTAAACGGAATAAAAATCACAATTTGGTAAAATTATCCGCTTTTTCATAACCTTTTGATAAAACAAAACGCACTGGATTTTCATTAATTTGTAAAACTTCAAATCAAGAAAAATTGAAAAAGAGAAACGTCGAATTGGTCATTATTTCTGATGTCCATTTGGGAACTTACGGGAGTCACGCAAAAGAACTAAACAACTATCTTTCAAGCATTAAACCCAAAACTTTAGTCTTAAACGGCGATATCATCGATGCATGGCAATTTCGTAAATCTTACTTTCCAAAAGCACATTTGAGAGTAATTCAGCGTATTATCGGAATGGCCTCTAAAGGAACAAAAGTGTATTATATTACTGGAAATCACGATGAAATACTTCGAAAATTCAGTGATATGAACATGGGGAATTTTGCTTTGGTTGATAAATTAGTTTTAGAATTAGACGATAAAAAAGCCTGGATTTTTCACGGAGACGTATTTGATGCGTCTGTACAGCATTCAAAATGGATTGCAAAACTGGGCGGATTAGGTTATGATTATCTAATTCTAATCAACCGATTTGCAAATTGGTGCTTGGCAAAATTAGGTCGTGAGCCTTACTCATTTTCTAAAAAAATCAAAGCAAGTGTAAAAAAAGCAGTTAAATTTATTTCTGATTTTGAAACTACTGCAACTGATTTAGCCATTGAGAAAAATTATGATTATGTAATCTGTGGTCATATTCACGAGCCCAAGATTAGCACTATCGAAAACAAACACGGATCGACTTTATATTTAAACTCTGGAGATTGGATAGAAAACTTAACAGCATTAGAATATCATAAAAAAAGATGGAAATTATTTTCCTATAAAGCGAGTAATTTTGTTGAAGAAGAAAATCTATTCGAAATGGAGGATATATTGACTTCACAGCTTATTTCTTCTATCATTTTGAAATAGCATTTTAACATTTAGATTTCAAAAATTCAAAAAATGTAAATTATATAACAATTTTCAAAAATTTTATACGTTTTCATCCAGACCGTAATAATACTTTTGAAAAAAATAATTTAACCATTTATGAAAAAAATAATTTTATCTGCCATTATGCTTTTTGGATTAGCATTTACGGCTCAATCACAAGAAATTTCGAAACACGCCTTAGGATTACGTTTAGGAGACAATAACGGATTTGGAGGAGAAGTATCTTACCAATTAGGACTAAACCAAAAAAACAGACTAGAATTTGATTTAGGCTGGAGAAACAGTAGAGATGTTGACGCTATTAAAGGTGTTGCACTTTACCAATGGGTTTGGAACATCGATGGAGGTTTTAACTGGTACGCAGGTGTCGGTGGTGGAGTTGCCGCTTGGGATTATGACTACCGTTTTAACGACAACAGATTTAAAGACAGCGGAACTTATGTATTTGCTGCTGGAGATGTAGGTATCGAATACAGATTTAAAGAAGTACCATTAACATTATCATTAGACGCAAGACCAGAAATTGGTTCAGGATATTATGATGATGATAACTTTGGATTTGACGTAGGTTTAGGCGTTAAATTCAGATTCTAAAATAAAAACAAAAAAAATTGTAAAAAAGAAACCTGTCCTTTAAAAGTGACAGGTTTTTTTTGATTAAGTTTTAGTTGCAAAAGAGGCTTCGACTTCGCTCAGCCAGACAAGCAAAATCTTAAATTTCACTTTCTATCATTTCACTTCTAACTTTATTTAATTATAATATCCTTTTTAGAATGAATTTTCACCACCGTATACGGATATGAAATCACTTGCATTGTCATCGCATCTTTTGCAGGACTATTTTCTTTTACCGTTATAATGATGTTTTTATCTGTCTCTTCCACTTTTTCAACATCAACAGAATAACCGCTGGTATTTTTTTCGCCCATGTTCAGAATTACATAATTATAATCGTGAACATTTACATTCTTCATCTTATCAGCCAAAAGCGGATCATTTTCAAGCATTTTAACCTCGTTTGGTTCCGTTAAAATCTCGAAAAATTTAATATTTCCACCTCCGTCAGATTGTTTTGTTAGAACTTCATACAAAGCATTCGAGTTTTCGACCTTTTTTACGCCACACGAAACCATCACAAAAACCGCTAAAACAGAAATTACTTTTTTCATCTATCGCTTTTTAAATTAGTGCTTTTCATATTTATAATCATCAACCGCTTTTTGATACAAAGCTTCATATTTCGGAAGAATGTTTTTAATATCAAACTTTCTCGCTACTTCGAGAGCGTTTGCTTTAAACTGTTTCAAAACGGCGTCATCTTTTAAGATTTTCAATGCATTCTCAGCCATTTCTTCTACATTTCCAACATTACTTAGATAACCAGAGAAACCATCAAAATTAACTTCAGGCAAACCTCCAGAATTACTAGAAATCACAGGAACACCAAGCGCCATCGCTTCTAAAGCAGCCAGACCAAAACTTTCTGTTTCAGAAGGCAGTAAAAACAAATCGGTCATGCATAAGATTTTGTCGATTTCATGGCTATTTCCAAAGAAAATAACTTTGTCTAAAATCCCCAATTCCTGACATAAAATTTCTGCCTTTTCTTTTTCAGGTCCGTCACCAACCATCATTAACTTAGCTGGAATTTCTTTCTGAATGTTGTAGAAAATTTTAATAATATCCGGAATACGTTTTACTTTTCTAAAGTTACTAATATGTGTAATAATTCGCTCATTCTCGTTTGCCATCACATAACGATGACATGGCGCAAGAGGATCTTTCTTCACTTTATCCAATTCAATAAAATTCGGAATTACCTTAATTTTATTTTTGATCTTGAATAATTTCAACGTATCATCTTTCAAACTTTGAGAAACCGAAGTCACATAATCAGATTTATTGATGCTAAAAGTTACCGCAGGTTTGTAAAACGGATGATTTCCAACAAGTGTAATATCAGTTCCGTGAAGCGTCGTAATCATCGGAAGATTAATTCCTTCATTCTTCAACATTTGTTTTGCCATATAACCCGCATAAGCGTGCGGAATTGCATAATGGACATGCAAAAGCTCAATTTTGTACAATTTAACCATATCGACCAATTTGCTCGATAACGCTAATTCATAGGGCTGGTAATGAAACAATGGATATTCCGGAACATTTACTTCGTGATAATGAACATTCGGATTCAAAAGCGCCAACCTCACAGGCTGACTGTATGTAATAAAATGTATTTCGTGTCCTCTTCTGGCTAATTCGAGACCTAACTCTGTGGCTACTACGCCACTACCACCAAATGTAGGATAACAAACAATTGCTATTTTCATGGATTAAATTTAATTCTACGAAAATACTCAAAAATAGCGTTTAATTAACCGTTTCAAATGTTAGATTTTTGACAAAATTAGATTAAATCAAGTTAATAAATATTTTAAGAAGCAGTTCGTTAGTAATAAAAAAGACCAGTTCTCCCGCTTTCCGCTATATCTTTTATGCCGAACACCGGCACAAAAGGATATCACTCCAATCGGGGCTAGATTAGATCTTTTTCGTTTCTACAAGAAATTAGAAACTAAAAAAACAACTTTGTTAAGTTTTAAACTTTGTCAAAGTTACATATATACAAAGCAAACCTGACAGGTTTTAAAAAACTGTCAAGTTTAAACTTGAAACCTGAAACTTGAAACAAAAAAAAAAGAAAGGCGTAAAATGTAAATTATACGCCTTTCTTTTTTTTTGTAAATTTCTTAGAAAAATCTGCTATGCCAACTATCGACTGCAGGAACTTCCCAAGATTCATTAAATTCTTCAATATTATTAACAAGATTATTAAACACAATCGTATTCTCAGAAACCGATTTATCTTTAACCATCTTTTTAAAATCAATAAGTGGTTTGTGCGCAATATGCTCACCTAATTTAAAAGTAACGTTCATTTTATCTAATAAATCAACGTTATATTTTTTCTCCAGACTTTGAATAAATTCAACAGAACTATCAATAGAACATCCAGTTGCCGCCTGTACATCTTGATTTACAGCCAATATAATAAATCGATTGTATTTCAACAAATAAGAGGCTTCCAGGCTTGTTCCGTGTGCAGCCCATTGTTCTACAAAAGCTTTCAAATCAGTTTCAATTTCAGAAAACTCTTCCTCAGAAAACTTTCTGTTCGATTGGTAAATCCAAACTCGGGATTCACCTGGTAAATTTTCAAAAGGTATATACATTTAATTTTTGATTTTTAATTTTAGATTTCTAAAAGTTTCAGGTTTAAAGTTTCAAGTTTAAAAAACTTAGCGCCTTAGCATCTTAGAAACTTAGAACCTCAGATTACAAATCCTGCGCATTTGCAATTAACTCTGCGATATCCATTACTTTTACTTCACCTTCTTTGTGCTCATGTTTGATTCCGTCAGTCAACATCGTATTACAAAACGGACAACCAGCAGCAATAATATCTGGCTTAACTTCTAACGCATCTTCAGTACGAAGAACATTTACTTCTTTATTCCCAGGTTCAGCATCTTTAAACATTTGAGCTCCACCTGCTCCACAGCATAATCCATTAGATTTAGAACGTTTCATTTCTACCAATTCAACATCCAATTTCTCAATTAAATCTCTTGGTGCTTCGTAAACTTTATTGGCTCTTCCTAAATAACAAGGATCATGAAAAGTGATTTTTTTTCCTTTAAATTGTCCGCCTTCAACAGTTAATCTACCATCATCCATTAATGATTTCAAAAATTCTGTATGATGAATCACTTCATATTTACCTCCTAATTCAGGGTATTCATTTTTTAAGGTATTAAAACAATGCGGGCAAGCGGTAACAATTTTCTTTGCTTCGTAGGCATTCAGAACTTCAATGTTCATCATGGCCTGCATTTGAAACAAAAATTCATTTCCAGCTCTTTTTGCAGGATCTCCAGTACAACTTTCTTCTGTACCTAAAACTGCAAAAGAAACATTTGTACGATTTAAAATTCGCACAAAGGCTTTAGTAATTTTTTTTGCTCTATCATCAAAACTTCCTGCGCAACCTACCCAAAACAAAACTTCTGGTTGTTTTCCTTCGGCAAGCATTTCTGCCATTGTTGGTACTACTAAACTTTCTGACATCTCACTTTTTTTGTTTAATCGGTTAATCGTTTACTTGTTTAATCGTCTTTGGATAAACAAATTATCAATACCGAACTTATTTTAAAATCGATTAAACGGTTAAAAAAACTAACCGTTCAAACAATAAATTTTAATTTTCGTTTTTCCAATTCAAACGGTCTTGCTGACTGTATTGCCAAGGTGCACCATTATTTTCAATATTCGTCATCATAGCGTTTAATGACATTGGTGCAGCACTTTGCTCCATTACCAAATAGCGACGCATATCCATAATAATAGACAACGGACTAATATTTACTGGACATTCTTCTACACAAGCATTACATGATGTACAAGCCCATAATTCTTCTGGAGTAATATAATCGTTTAAAAGTGTTTTATTGTCAGGAACAAAAACACCTTTATTGGCATCGATATTTTTTCCAACTTCTGTCAGACGATCTCTTGTATCCATCATAATTTTACGAGGAGACAATTTTTTACCTGTTTGATTTGCAGGACATGCAGAAGTGCAACGACCACATTCCGTACAGGTATAAGCATTCAAAAGCTGAACCCAGTTTAAATCCTGAACATCACTTGCGCCAAATTTAGCCGGAGCCGCATTTTCATCAGCCGGAGGTGCCGCCGCAAACGGATCAGCATTTGGATCCATCATTAACTTCACTTCTTTTGTAACCGATTCTAAATTATCAAACTGTCCTTCTGGTTTTAAATTCGCAAAATAGGTATTTGGAAAAGCCAAAAGAATGTGTAAGTGTTTTGAGAAGTACAAATAGTTCATAAAAACTAAAATACCTGCAATGTGCAACCACCAGAAAACTTCAAATAACAATCCTACAGTTTCATTAGAAGTTCCGTTAAAAATTGGCGCTATAAATTGACTTATTGGATAACTTCCTGTTTTATGAAAATGAGAAAAACCGCCTGGTACATTTTGCAAATGCAAATCGGCAGCATTCATCAATAAAAACAAAATCATTAAGACAGTTTCGAAATACAAAATGTAATTTGCATCGCTTTTTGGAAAACCTGTCAAGTCAGAATGAATAAAACGTTTCAGTCTGATAACATTTCTTCTGATCCAGAATACGGTAACAGCAAAGATAACCAGTATAGCTAAAATCTCGAATGAAGCGATTAAAACATCATAAACTACTCCTAAATAAGGAGCAAAAATTCTATGAGTTCCAAAAAGCCCATCAATAATAATTTCAAGTAATTCAATATTAATAATTACAAAACCTACATATACAAAAATATGAAGGATTCCTGCAACAGGGCGTCTCACCATTCTTGACTGCCCAAGTGCAATCAATGCCATGTTAGTCCAACGAGCTTTAGGATTATCTTTTCGATCTACATCTACTCCCAAATTAATGTTTCGGATAATTTTTTTTACGCTCGCTGTAAAAAAACCGAAACCAACTATAAGAAGTATGGCAAATAAAATATTATCTAAATAACTCATTTATAATTATTTTTTATCAGTTGAATTTGTTTCTTCTTCTGGTGCTTTATACGGTTTGTTTTTCTTTCCAAAAAGAGAAACGTTTACATAACGAGTTGGATAAAGACGTACATCTTGCAATAACAATTCAAGTTCTTTTGAAGTTTTAGTCAAATTGTTATACAAAGCATCATCATTCAACAATTTACCTGCAGTACCTTTTCCAGAGTTTAGATTAGCCATTAGACCATCAACCTTAGCCAAAGTCTTGTTCAAATTACGAACTGTTTTTCCTAAATCAGCTTTATTAAGAGAATCAGATATTTTATTGAAGTTGCCTGACATTTTATTTATGTTTGTCACAGCGCTATTAATCTGACCTTTGTTGGTATCTAAAATTGAATTTAGACTTCCTGAAGCTCTATGAAATTGTTCCATAGTCTGACTTAATTCAGCAATTGTTTTCTTCAGATTATCTTGAGTCTGCTTGTCTAAAGTATTGTTTAATCCTGTTACCAGAACATCAATATTTACAAGCATTTTATCCAGCTTTTGCTGAATTGGCTCAATTTTTCCTCCCAAAGATTCTGTCAATCCAAGTTCTACAGCAGAAGTTAAAGTCTGACCGTCTTCTGCCAAATTTTTATCTGCCATATTGGGCACAATTTTAATTTGTTTTCCAGCAATTAAACTTGGGGAATACAAAGTAGCAGTACTTGTTTTCGAAATTGGAAAGTCTGTTTTTAATTGAAGTTCAACCAGTAATTTACCCGTTACTTCGTCTATAGTGATTTTACTTACTTTACCAATACCCAGACCGTTTAAAGTAACTGGCGCAGAAGATGACAAATCCTCAACATTATCATATTGAGCGTATAAAGTAGTATAATTTGTAAAAAGCTCTTTGCCTTTTAAAAAACTATACCCCCAAATAAATAGTAAAATCGATGCGATGACTAATATAGCCGTTTTAATTTCTCTTGTTAGTTTCAAAATTCTAAGTGTTTATACAAAATTAATATAAATATTCGAACTAAAGCTTATTATTTAATTGCGTCCTGAATATTGATTTTTTCCCCGTCTTTCGTTGCAACTAAAAATGCAGCGCCATACCCTTTACTTTTAGCTTCTTGCAAATATTTTTGCGCTGTTTCGTAACTTGAAGTTTCTTCGTAGAAATACTTATATATATTGTTTTCAAATAACATTGACACATTTTTTAAGCCCTTAAAGTTTTTAGGTTCTAAAGGTGTTTTCTTAATACTTGCAATAAGCTGTACTTTAAAGAAAGTTCCTTTTGGCGCATTTTTAACCGCTGTAACAGGTGCCGTTTTAGGTTTTACTGGAGTCGAAGTATCCCTTATGGGCCGACTTTCAGAAGCTTCCGGAGCTCCTGAACCGAAATATTCTCTTTTATAACTTAAGATTGCTTCTGCGATGGCCTTAGCAATATCATCCTGACCTTCTTCTGAATTTAAAATATTACCTTCAGTTGGATTAGAAACAAAACCTGTTTCAACTAAAACTCTTGGCATGTATGCTTTATGAAGTACCATAAACGGTGCTTGTTTTACACCGCCTTGTCTTAATTTTTTACCTAATTTTTCGAAGTTATCTTCAATTTTTGTAGCTAGCGTAATACTGTTATCCAAGTATTCTTCCTGCATTAAAGTCATACCAATCATAGATTCAGGAGAATTAGGATCGTATCCTTCGTATTTACGTTTATAATCTTTCTCTAACGTAATTACCGAGTTCTCTTTTTTCGCCGCTTCAAGATTTGATGCCACTTTACTCAAACCCATTACGTAAGTTTCTGTTCCATCTGCCGCCGTATTTTTATTTGCATTACAGTGAATTGAAACAAAAATATTTGAATTTGCTCTGTTTGCAATATTTGCTCTTTCGACCAAATCAATAAAAACATCTGTTTTACGAGTATAAATTACATTAACATTCGGATTCAATTCTAAGATTTTTCCAACTTTTAACACAATTGCTAAAGCAATATTTTTTTCAATTCTGCCACTATAAACTGCTCCGTAGTCATGATCCCCATGTCCGGCATCAAGAGTTACCTTGAACACATTGGACTGACTTTGAGCGCAAAAAGACAGTATTGTTAGAAATAAAGTAGATATTACCTTAAATTTGTTAATTTTATTCATAAATCTAAAAGTTAATTTTAATAAAATGCAGCTGTTATAATTTTCAGAATAGATTATTTTTGCCAAAAAATTATATGTAAGTTTGACATGTCAAAAAACACGCCATACTTTTACAAAAATAGCATTTAAACCTTTGCATACAAACTTATTTAATATCGTTTTAATATCATTTTTCCTAACTATAGGTTGTGGTAATTTATATTCGCAAGAAATAAAAAACAAGAAAAAGCCTTTACCTGCTGTAAAACAAACAGATAAAGAAGCCAAACCAATTATTGACACCATAAAGTTGGATACTGTTCGTCCCAAAAAGACTTTTTTGGACGGAAAAGTAAAATATAAGGCAAAAGATTACGCTAAAGTTGATCAAAAGAAAAAGCTATTGACTTTATACAACGAGGCTGAATTATATTACAAAGATGTTGAGTTAAAATCTGGTATCATTATACTTGATTATGCTAAAGATGAAGTATATGCAGGAAGAATTAAAGATTCTGCTGGTGTTTTGGTACAATATCCTAATTTTAAACAAGGATCAAACGAAGTACAACCTGACTCCATTCGTTTTAATTTCAAAACAAAAAAAGCTTTAATTTACAATTCCAGAACCGAACAAGGGGAATTGAAAATCAAAGCCGCAGTTACAAAAAAAGAAAATGATTCGGTTTACTATTTAAAAGGTGCACGTATAACTACTTCTGAAGATATCGATCATCCGGATTATTACTTTAGAACTAGCAAAATAAAATTTGTACCCGGTAAAAAAATTGTTGCCGGTTTGACACAAATGGTTATTGCAGATGTTCCTACTCCACTCGCATTACCTTATGCATTTTTCCCTTTAAGCAAAGAAAAAAGTGTTTCTGGAATTATTGTTCCAAGTTACAACGATTCTAATACGAGAGGATTTTCACTTCAAAATGGTGGATATTACTTTGCCTTGAGCGATAATTATGACTTGACGGTTCTCGGCGATTATTACACCAACGGAAGTTATGCCATGCGTTTTGAAACGTCTTACGCCACGAGATATAAGTACAGAGGAAATTTGAATGTTAGATTTGAAAACCTGATTAGCAGCGAACGTGGTTATCCTGATTATAGTAAACAAGGTATTTACAATATTCAGTGGTCTCACTCTAAAGACACAAAATCTAACCCAAATTCGACTTTTTCTGCGTCTGTAAATATGGGTAGTAGTAAATACTTTAAGCAATCCATAAACCAGGCCAATATCGGATCGAATCTGAACAATACTTTAAGTTCATCTATTTCATACAATAAAACATTTAATACCATTCCCGGTTCTCGTATCTCGTTATCGGCGACACATCAGCAAAATACACAAACAGAAGACATTGTTATGTCGCTTCCTACTTTACAAGGAAGTATCGACCGTATTTACCCTTTTGCAGGGAAAGATGGTGTAAAAAAAGGTTTGATTAAAAACATCAACTTACAATACAACGTAAGCGGAAAAAACGAATTTAGAACAAAAGATTCTTTGTTTTTCAAACCTCAGATGTTTAAAGATGCTCAAATAGGAATGCAGCATACGATTCCACTTAGCACAAACTTTAAAGTTTTCAAATATTTTAGCGCAAGTGCTTCTACTACTTATCAGGAAACCTGGGTAAATAAAACTATTAGCAAAAGCTACGATGCTTCTACCGGACAAGCAGAACCTACAACCAAAGATGGTTTTGATTCTTTTAGAACATATAATTTCAGTACCAATTTAGGAACCACTATTTACGGAACTTTTAATTTTGGAGAAGACAAAAGAATCCAGTCTATAAGACACGTTATGCGTCCAAGTATAACTTATGCCTACACGCCAAGTTTTGATCGTTATTACGACACTTATGCAGTTGATGCGACAGGAAGAATCACTTCTGAATACACACGATTTGAAAACGGTCTTTTTGGGCAACCAGGAAAAGACAATTCAAATATTGTTGGTTTTGCCTTGAGTAATACTTTTGAAGCAAAAGTAAGAGACAAAGACAGCACTAAAACAGAGCCCAAAAAGATAATGCTGTTAAACAATTTAAACTTCAGCACCAGCTACAATTTTAATGCTGATGGCGTTTCAACATTTGGATGGCAGCCTGTATTAGTTAGCGGTGGAACACAGTTTTTTGACAATAAAATGAATATGAATTTTGGCGCCACTTTAGACCCGTACGCGATTGATAATGGAGGCAACAAAATAGACAAATTTAATATTGATAACGGAGGAAGTTTATTTAGAATGACTAGTGCAAACGTAACAGTCAACTACTCCTTTTCAAACAAAGGAACTAGCGACAAAGACAAAAACAACCAAAGTCAGCGGAATGGCGGGAGAAGTGATGACTTATTTGGTACCAATACAGACTTAAACGACACTCGGAATAGTCAATTTGTCAATGACCCGGAAAAAGAAGACGTCATAACCGAGTTTTTTAATTCTAAAATTCCTTGGGACATGACACTTGCGTATTCGCTAACCTACTCGAACATCAATAGAGAGAGTAAAATATCGAATAACTCTCTTATGATTTCGATCAACACCGATATTACTTCAAAATGGAAAGGTGGTGTTTCTACTGGTTACGATTTCGTGCAAAAAGGAGTTACCTTTACACAGTTCCGTTTTGAAAGAGATCTATTAAGCTGGAGAATGGCCTTTAACTGGCAGCCAATGGGAACAAATTCTAACTGGAATTTCTTTATCGGAATTAAATCTGGTATGCTTAGTGACATTAAATGGAACAAACGAAACGTTTCAAATCGATAAATTACTTTCGAATCAAAATAATTTCATTATGAAAAAAATCATCTTTACCGAAAAAGCTCCGGCTCCAATCGGTCCGTATAACCAAGCTGTTTTATCTGGAAATACACTTTACGCATCTGGACAAATTGCAATAAATCCTGAATCTGGAGATTTAATTACAGACAATATTAATGATGAAACCGATCAGGTTATGAAAAACATTGCTGCAATTCTAGAAGCTGCAGGAATGACTTTTGAAAATGTTGTAAAAGCTACAATCTTTATTATGGACATGAATAACTTCGGAGCTATAAATACTGTTTACGGTTCTTATTTTAACGAAAAAACCGCTCCAGCTCGTGAAACGGTTCAAGTGGCTTGTTTGCCAAAAAATGTTAATGTAGAAATATCTATAATTGCTGTGCAATAGCATCTAATAATAATTGTGCCGTTGCTTCATTGGTTGCCAGCGGCACATTATGCACATCACAAACACGAATCAGCATATTAATATCTGCTTCATGCGGATGACTAGATAGAGGATCTTTAAAGAAGAAAACCATTTGAGTAATTCCTTCTGCTACTCTACCTGCAATCTGCGCATCGCCTCCTAAAGGACCAGAAAGCATCCTTTGCGTTTTAAAACCCGCAGCTTCAGCTTTTCCTCCAGTAGTTCCTGTACCAATAAGCCTTACTTTTTCATGGTGAAAAATAGCTTCATTTTTAATTAAGAAATCAATTAAATCTGCTTTTTTTCCATCATGAGCAATAATGGCAATTTCCATAAAACCAGAACTATTGATTAGCGACATGGTATGCAATTAATCCGTCAATAGGTCTTCTTAAAACATTTCCTAGTTGAAGTTCGTATTTGTCAAAAGTCTCTTGTAATTCATCTTTTAGATAAAAAGCAATAGAACCAACAAAATGAACAGGAACTTCTTTACAGTTTTCGAATTGTTTAATATAATTCTTAACGAAAGATTTCATTCCTTTGAAGATGATTTTTCTACAGAATTCTGTGTCTTTATGCTTAATTAAGAATTTAGCATAAGTCGCTAGATAAGCATTAGGATTTGCTTCTTTATATAATTTGTTTTTAATAAAATCAGGATCAACGTCGTACTCTTTTTCAAGTTCAACCGCCAATTCTTTAGGCATTTTATTAAAATAATATTTTCTAATTAATTCTTTTCCAAAAACATTACCGCTGCAGTCATCCATCACAATATAACCTAATGACTGAACTTTTTGATGCAATACTTTTCCATCAAAATAACTACAGTTAGAACCTGTTCCTAAGATGGAAACAATTGCTTCTTCTCCTTTTGGAGTAGTTGCGTAAACTGCTGCATAAGTATCTTCCTGAACATCTACAATAGCGTTAGTAAAATACTCTTGAAAAATTTGAGATAATGCGGTTTTCATTCTATCTGTACCACATCCGGCACCATAGAAGAATAAATGAGTGGCATTTTTTTTATTTTGTAAAATATCAAAACGGTCGTTTAATCTTTCGATAATTTCCGGACCATCAAGAATTTCAGGATTTAATCCTAAAGTTTGTGTTGTGAATAATACTTTTCCATTATCATCTATCGCAATCCAATCGGCTTTAGTAGATCCACTGTCAACTATTAATTTCATTTGTTTCGTTTTTGGAATTAGGTTTTCTATACTTAATTTAAAAGTGTACTTTTTACATTAATTATAGAGGTAACAAAATAAGAAAATCCCGTTACTTACATAACGGGATTTTACAAAAATATATATTATTATTTTAAACCTGCAATATGTACAGATAAATCGATCAATTTGCTTGAGTATCCGTACTCGTTATCGTACCAAGAAACTAATTTGAAGAATGTTGAATTTAAACCAATTCCAGCAGTAGCATCGATGATAGAAGTTCTTTTATCAGAGATGAAATCCTGAGAAACAACTGCATCTTCAGTATATCCTAAGATACCTTTTAATTCGTTTTCAGAAGCTTTTTTCAAAACTGCCATAATTTCTTCGTATGAAGTTTCTTTAGCAACTTTTACCGTTAAATCTACTGTAGAAACGTCAGCAGTAGGAACACGGAAAGCCATACCTGTTAATTTTCCATTCAATTCTGGAATAACTTTTCCAACCGCTTTAGCAGCACCTGTTGAAGAAGGAATGATATTGATTGCAGCTGCACGTCCACCTCTCCAGTCTTTTCTAGAAGGTCCGTCAGCAGTCATTTGAGTTGAAGTTGTAGCGTGAACAGTAGTCATTAAAGCTTCAACGATTCCGAAGTTATCATTGATTACTTTAGCTAAAGGCGCTAAACAGTTTGTAGTACAAGAAGCGTTAGAAACAACAACATCAGAAGCTTTTGCAGTTTCATGGTTAACTCCCATTACAAACATTGGAGCATCTGCAGATGGAGCAGAAATGATTACTTTTTTAGCACCACCTTTAATGTGCTCATTCGCAGTTTCGATAGTTGTGAAGATACCAGTACATTCAGCAACAACATCTACATCAACTTCGTTCCATTTTAAGTCAGCTGGATTTCTTTCTGCAGTAATACGGATGTTTCTTCCATTTACGTAAAGTTTTCCTTCTTTAACTTCTACAGTTCCGTCGAAACGACCGTGAACTGAATCATATTTTAATAAATAAGCTAAGTGATCTACATCTAATAAGTCATTGATTGCAACAACTTCTACATTATCTCTATTGAAAGACTCTCTAAAAACGATTCTTCCGATACGTCCAAATCCGTTTATTCCTAATTTTACTTTTGACATTTTACTAAATTTTTGCTTTTGTTTTTATTACACTATTTTCAAAGTCTAATTTCCTCACAATAAACTTCTCATCTTTTAAACTTTTATATTTGATTATGTCGACATGATGTCTGACACCTTTAACAATTCTCTATCAATTTCTGATTTTCCTTTGATAGCTTGTTCAAGCGGTGTTAAAGTCACTTTATCTTCACGAAGACCAACCATATAATTTGATTTTCCTTCTAATAATGATTCTACAGCTTTCATACCTAAACGGCTTGCTAGAACACGGTCAAAACAAGATGGAGAACCACCACGCTGCATGTGTCCTAAAACAGAAACCCTTACATCGTATTCTGGAAGATTTGCCTCAACATAATCTTTTAATTCGAATACGTTTTTACCAATTTTATCTCCTTCAGCAATCACAACAATACTTGACGATTTTCCTGAAGCTTTACTTTTTTGAAGTGAATCTAACAAACGCTCTAAACCTAAATCTTCTTCTGGAATAAGAATTTCTTCTGCTCCGGCACCAATTCCTGCATTAAGAGCAATGTGACCAGCATCTCTACCCATCACCTCTACAAAAAACAGACGGTTATGTGAACTTGCTGTATCTCTAATTTTATCAATACAATCAACAACCGTATTTAATGCTGTGTCATACCCAAGAGTAAAACTTGTACCATAAATATCATTATCAATTGTTCCTGGAATTCCCATTACTGGAAAGTCATATTCTGAATTAAAAATCAAACCTCCGGTAAAACTACCATCTCCACCAATCACTACAAGAGCATCGATACCTGCTTTTAAAAGGTTTTCGTGCGCTTTTTTTCTACCTTCAGGGGTTCTAAACTCAACTGAACGAGCCGATTTTAAGATCGTTCCACCTTTGTTTACAATATTATTTACACTTCGGGGTCCCATCTCTTTGAAGTCTCCCTCAATCATTCCCTGATACCCTCTATAAATTCCGATGCATTCTATATTATGATATGCACAAGTACGGACAACAGCTCGAATTGCAGCATTCATTCCAGGTGAATCTCCTCCTGAGGTAAGAACACCTACTTTTTTTATTGTTTTTGGCATTATTTAAGTATTAAAGTGTAAAATTAGCAAACATTCAGCACTTTTCAGGTTACGATTATCATAAATTAATAAAATCTGTTAAATTCAAACGTTTTCGTTAATAAGTTTTTTCTAGGAAAAAATTTCATTTAAAATAATAAAACGCTATCTTTTTAATTAAATCATCAAAATTAACAATACCTAAATGAAGTGTTATAAAAATCTGGTTTTCCCTTTAAGAGAGAAATTTCGATAAAGTCGCTAAATTTAGCACAAAAAAAACCATTATGAGAATAATGGTTTTACAAATGTCTTTTTTTAACAAAGTGTTAGTAATCGTTGTCAGGAATTAATCCCTGATTATTATTGCTTGGAGTTTGCTGTTGCTCTTTTTTCTTCTTATCGTCGTCTTTTTTACGCTTTTCTTCTTCTTCCTTTGCTTTCTTCTTATTTTTATCAGAATCTTTCTTGCTCGTAAAATTCATATAATCCGGATTCATATTAGAATCCTGAAGGTCATCCGAAGTACCTTTCACTTTTCCTATTTTCTGGCTTTTAAAAAGTTTATTGACCAATTCACTAAAAGTATCAAAATCTACTTCATACGAAATACCGACACCTTGTGTATATCCAATTCCTTGTCCTATATAATTAATATCATTTTCTTTATTAAATAATCGAAGGTTCATTGTACCATCTTCATTTACACGATACAAAACTTCAATATCTCCAACGATTGCCGATTCATTAACTCCTCCAACAGGAACTCCAACTTTACCATTAATGGTGATTCGTTCGTTAACCTGTGAAGAAATATTAGCCACAAACTGACCATCTACCTCCTGCCCAGTTCTTCTGTCTGCAGCAATATAATTTAGGTCGATATTTACTTTATCATTATCAGATTTTATAATGCCTCCCAACAAACTTGAAGCCGTTTCTGTCAATGTTCCAGAGAAATCTCCCTGACTAAATCCGTCGGTACTCATAAACGAACCTGTTGACAATAAATATAAGGCCTGCGTCTGACGAATATCTTTATCGTCTAATTTATACTGAATTTCCGATTTCAACACATTACTAACAGATGGAAACTGAATATCGAAATTAGGTTCCGGACTTGCTAAATCTCCTCTTAAACCGATCACCACTTCTACAGGAACTTTTTTATTGAATGAAGAAGTATTGTCTAATAAAACTGCCGGATTGGCCTGAGTTTTATAAACTGCTTCCAAATTTAACTGAGCACGCATCGGGTTTCCTTCCCAAATAATAGAACCCCCTTTTTTAACCGCAAATTTTTTGTCGATAAGTCCACCGTATTTAAAATTGTAGGTTCCTTCGTATGCCTGGAAATCTCCCCACATATTAAATTTACCCAAAGTATTAATTTTAAATAAAAGCGATCCGTATCCTTTTCCTTTCATACCGTGACCCGAATTTCGATCGAGAATAACTTCGACTTCGGCATCTGGCGTAATATCAAAATCAAATTCTAACTCAAGTCCATTGTAGTTTTTTGTTTTTTCTACAATTCCATTGGCCAGATTGTATTTTTCTTTTGGCGTTACAAAATGAATCCAACTGCTTTCTCCGACACTTTGTACATTATTAATAGGGATCTTAATTTCTGTACCTTTTTCAGATTTTGCATCTACTTTAATAAACAATCCATCGACAGGTCCTCGAATACTAGCCGAACCATTTATAAATGCCGTTCCGAAATAAGCTGCGTCATCACTGTCTTTTGTATCGAGCGCCACTAAGCGTTTGGATGTTATATTTAAATCTAATTTCCAATCTCCAAAGTTTTTATGTTCAATGCTTCCATTCAACAACCCTTTTGTTCCGTATTTCGTATCTGTCAGCTGATTATTTCTAAACAAGAATTTTTCATTAGTCAAATCAATTACGGTTCGGTCGCTTAATTCATAATCAACGTTTAAGTACGGAACCGTCATTCCGGCTTTTTCTACATACAATCTGCCGTTGATCTCAGGTTTCTTGAGGTTCCCGACAACAGATGCATTTCCAGAAACTGAACCTCGAACATTAGAAAGCACATCGCCACCAATAGTTCCTAAAGTAGCCAGATTGAATCCTTCTAACTTGAGGCTCATGTCCATAATGGTTTCTTTATTTTCTATTGCGAACGTTCCGCCGGCTCTAAACGATTCTGTAAATCCATTTTGTATGGATGAATTGACTGTGAATTTCCTAAAAGTTTCATCTCCTGAAATATCAAAATTAAGCGTGCCTAATTCCGTTTTATTCATAACCAAATGATCTATTTTAATGGAGGCTGTTGGCTGAAATATATTTTTATTCTGCTTGTAATTTACCTTTCCATTCAAATTACCATCAAACACAAATTTGGAATTTACAGGCGTAATCTTATTGATATCAACATCTTCAAAATTCAGCTCAAGATCTTTATAATCGCTTCCTTTCATGACACCGTTCAAATCAATTTTCTGATTTTCATGCGACAAAACAATATTATCAAAAGTAAAATTCTTGAAATACTGATCAAAAACAATCTGATTATCTTCTGCTGAATCTTCATTTAAATACCACAAATAGTCTTTAAACTTCATTTCAGATTTCTTGATTCCGACTATATTATTTTTATTCTTATCTATCGTATGATACAAATCGAGATTAAAATAATCTTCACCTTTATTTCCTCCTTTAAATTCAGAACGAACAAAAAGGGTATCTTTTGAAGTAACATTAATTAAATTAAAATCACGAATTTTATAATACGGCGTTTTTATACTATCCAACTCAACATAAGCATTGTAAAGCGGGTTTTTATTATCAATGTTTACACGAATATTATCGAATGTATTTTTTGAAGCAGTAATTTTTTTAGATCTAAATCCGAATTTAAATTCCTGAAGATCCGAATCAATTTTCCCTCTCACAACGGTCGACGAATCAATATTGATTTCTGGATAAAGCATTTCTACTACTTTATCATATACGCGGAAATTAAAGCGTAAAAACTGTCCTTTTTTAACTTTGTAAGGTTTGTAATTGGTGTATAAACTTCCAACGGAGTTCATTACCAATTTATCCAATTGATCAAATCTGAATTTCCCAATGATTTTACCATCTACAACATCATTCGAACTAATTGTAATCGTTCTGAGTCGATCTGCATCAAAACTCGAACTTAAATTTACCTGATCAAAAACATAAGTTGATTTTGGATTTTGATATTCAGCATCGTTGATGAAAACATTTCCCTGAAGATTTTCAATAGAATTTCCCGTCAACTGAACCACGACGTCTCCTTTAAAATGAGAAATCGAATCGCCAACAAACTTCAGTTTTCTTAAATCTGAATTTTCAACATTGATATGAAAATCATAACGATTTTCTTTTTTACTCAGATCCAATAAACCATCAAAACTTAAGTTTAGATTCGGATCGTTTATTGCAATTTGCCCTTTATAATAGGGAAGTTTAAAATTCCCATTAACCACAATATTATTATACGTGTATTTATTATAATCTAATTTTGAAATATCTCCTTTTACAATCGTATTCAGATATTTTTCTGTAAAACCAACACCGTCAACGTCGAGATTTAAGCTTGTTCGACCCAAATCTTTTCTTCCTAAAACAGCTCCTACATCAAAATTATCCAAAACAATATTTCCGGTATACGAAGCTTTATCAATAAAATCCATATTATTCATATGAAGATCAATTTTTCCGTTTCCGAGATCGGTTGCCATTTTAAAGTCGGTTTCTAAAGCCGTTGTCGAAACTTTAGCTTTTCCGACAAGATTGAATTTTCCGATTCTTTTAAGTTCTTTAGGAAGTTTTTTACCTAAAACTCCCGGAAGTAAAACCACCAAATTATCATAACTGGAAAGCAGTTTGTCAAATTTACCATCCATGAAAAACTTCTGGGTTTTACTGCCCAAAAGGTTTTTAAAGTTGATTGTTCCGTTAATTTTAGATCCGTTTGTATCGCTTAACCTTAATCTCGAAAGAGTTAAATCATTCAGCGGACCATCTAATTTTGTTTTGATTTTAAAATGCTGATTTTTTCCCAATCCATCATAAAAATGACGAATATCATTCGTAGCGATCGAAGCTGAATCTAACACAACTTTAAACCTAACTTTATCTGTAAAATTAGCGAAATCTTCTGGTTTATAATTTAAAATAGCAATACCATAAAGTGAAGATCTTTTGGTCTTTATTGCTAAATTTTCGACTTTAATTTGTTTTTTGGAATAACTGAATTTCCCAGCAAAATTGGAAACATACAAACCGCGATGATCCATAAATGAAAACCTATGAATAATCGTATTTACTTCGGGTCCGTACAATTTAAAATCACTGATATATGCATTTAATTTAGTGAAATCTAAAAATTTAGGTGTCGTTTTGTTTTCATCAACAACCGAAAATCTTCCCTTTTCGATATAGGCGTTTTTAGCAGTTAACAGAAAATGTTTCGTCGATTTTTTCTTAGGAGTATTTTCAACTTCAAAAGCTTTTATAAACTTATTGATGTTGTTTTCGTTTTCGCCTTTGTAGGTTTTCAAATTGAATATCAGTCCCGTTAAACGCAGATCCCCAAAAATCAAATCTCCGTCTAATAATCTGGTGAAACTGGCGATATCGGTCGTAATAATATCCGAATAAATCAGAGTATGTTTATGATGATCTAAAATCATCACATTTTTCAGTTTTACGCCTCCAAAAATATTGATTGCCGTTTTTTCTACACTGATATTGACTTTATAATCCTCGTTAAGAGAATTCGTAACATAATTAGCGATTTGAGTTTGAACTACAGGTAAAGAAAGTGTGATCGCAAGTACCAACAATAGCAAAATCAACCCAATTAGGGTTCGTGATATTATTTTCTTTACTGTTTTTATAACTGTTTTAATTTTAGTTTTCTTTTAAATTCATTGTCCACAAATAAAGAACAACTGTTTTTTGATAAAAATTCTTTAATTTTGGACACTGCTTAAACCAAACGAAATAATTATTTGGTTTGTCAAATATAATTCAAAATTTGTGCCTTTATATGCAAAATCCAGAGGTTTTTATTCTAGCCATCGAAAGTTCATGCGATGATACTGCTGCCGCGGTTTTACATAACGACAAAGTATTGTCAAATGTTGTTGCCAATCAATTAATTCACAACCAATATGGCGGTGTTGTTCCCGAATTGGCTTCGCGAGCACATCAGCAGAATATTGTACCCGTTATAGATGCTGCACTTCGTAAAGCAAATGTACAAAAAGAACAGTTAAGCGCAATCGCATTTACGCAAGGTCCTGGATTAATGGGCTCTTTATTAGTTGGGACTTCTTTTAGCAAATCGTTAGCTCTCGCTTTAAAAGTGCCGTTAATTGCTGTAAATCACATGCATGCACATATTTTAGCTCATTTTATAGATGAAGAAGGTTTTGATAAACCACAATTTCCTTTTTTAGCTTTAACCATTAGTGGCGGACATACTCAAATTGTAAAAGTAAACAGCTTTTTTGATATGGAAATCATCGGAGAAACTACCGATGATGCTGTAGGTGAAGCATTTGATAAAAGCGCTAAAATTCTTGGACTTCCTTATCCAGGCGGACCTTTGATTGATAAATATGCGAAAGAAGGAAATCCGAAAGCGTTTCCTTTTACCAAACCAAAAGTTCCGGGATTAGATTTTAGTTTTTCGGGTTTAAAAACCGCTATTTTATATTTCATTCAAAAAAAGAAATTAGAAAATCCGAATTTTATTGAAGAAAACCTAAATGATATTTGTGCTTCTATTCAACACACCATTATCGAAATTTTGATGGATAAAATCAAATTAGCTGTAAAAGAAACCGGAATTACGCAAATCGCTATTGGTGGCGGAGTTTCTGCAAACTCTGGAATTAGAGCAACATTAAAAGAAACAGAAAGCAAATACGGCTGGAAAACTTTTATTCCGAAATTTGAATACACAACAGACAATGCCGCAATGATCGGAATTGTGGGTTACCAAAAATACTTATCAAATCGTTTTGAAACTTCTGCAGTGGTTTCTAAAGCAAGAATTCAATTTTAACCATGCAATTATTTTTCAATCCGAATATAGACGAAACAACTCAAAGTTTTTCTTTTGATAAAGAAGAAAGCCGTCACATTATAAAAGTTTTACGCAAAAAAGATTCTGATATTCTTCAAGTTACAAACGGTTCAGGATTATTGTTTGAAACTCAAATTACACTGGCTTCAGATAGTAAATGTACCGTTGAAGTCATTTCGATAACGAATGCAGAAAAACCGAAATTTCATTTGCATTTGGCCGTTGCGCCAACCAAAATGAATGATCGTTTTGAATGGTTTCTGGAAAAAGCAACCGAAATCGGGATTCAGGAAATAACACCCATTTTCTGTGATCGTTCTGAACGAAAAGTAATTAATCGAGATCGTTTCGAAAAAATTATTTTATCGGCGATGAAGCAATGCAACGAAACTTTTCTACCAAAATTAAATGATGCGATTTCGTTTAAAGAATTCATCAAACAACAAAATAAAGGTTTACAATTGATCGCGCACTGCGAAGAAACCGATAAAAAATCATTGAAAGAAGTTTTAAAACCAAATGAAGATGTCACCATTCTAATTGGTCCAGAAGGAGATTTTTCTGAGAAAGAAATTGCATTGGCCTTAGAAAACAATTATAAGCCAGTGATGTTAGGAAATACGCGTTTAAGAACAGAAACTGCGGCGGTTGTGGCTTGTCATAGTGTTGTTTTTTTTAATGAATAAATTAAAAATCTACGTTTGTCATCCTGAGGAAAGAAGGATCACACGAGTAAATCAACAAAGATTGGCAAATTCTATACGGAGTTTCTAGTGTGATCCTTCTTTCCTCAGGATGACAAAAAAGCATCTGACGGAAAGTAGAAGCAAAAAAAATAATTAAATGAAAAAAATATTTTACTTTATATTCTTTATTTCCATTTCTTCGTTTTCACAAGAAATTGCTTTGCTTAAATACAGCGGAGGCGGCGATTGGTATGCAAATCCAACTTCTTTGCCGAACCTTATTAATTTTTGCAACGCGAATATAAATACACGAATCAAGAATAAGCCTTCGACTGTAGAACCAAGTAATCCAGATTTACTTTCTTATCCGTTTGTGCACATGACGGGTCACGGAAATGTCGTTTTTAGCGATGCAGATGTAACCAATTTGAGAAATTATCTTACTGGAGGCGGTTTTCTTCATATTGATGACAATTACGGAATGGATCAGTTTATTCGAAAAGAAATTAAGAAGATATTCCCAAATAATAATTTAATTGAACTTCCGGCGAATCATGTCATTTTTCAGAAACCATTTCCTTTCCCAGGCGGATTACCTAAAATTCACGAACATGACGGAACGCGCCCACAGGCATTTGGAATTTTTGTAGACAATAAACTCGTTTTACTTTATACGTACGAATGCGATTTAGGCGACGGTTGGGAAGATGCAGAAGTGCATAATGACCCAGCAAATGTTCGCGACAAAGCCTTAAAAATGGGTGCTAACATTATCAATTATATCTTTACCAATTAGTGACTAGATGTTATAGTGATTAGTGACTAGTGATTAGCTACTATCAATTCATCAGATTAAAAAAGCAAAATTTTTTATACTCTGGCTCACTACCAATTACTATTTATAATATAATTTACTAATCACTAGTTACTATTCAGCAGTTACTAATTACTTTTCCAATAAAAAAATGCAACTCACACACGAAGAAAATCAATTCGAAAGAAAAACATTTCCCATCACTTTGGTTTGTGATCACATGTATTTTCAGCAAAACATCGGTTCTTTATTCCGAATTTCTGAAGCGTTTGGAGTTGAAAATATTATTTTTTTTGGGAAAGATATTCCGCTTACGCCTCGTAAAATCAATAAAACTTCCAGAAGTACGCATCTTCATGTAGCGCATTCTGTAATTGAAGAATTTAATGAACTTCAATCTTTTCTTTTAGATAATAATTTTGAAATTATTTCCCTTGAAATTGCTTCAAACAGCAAACCTCTAAAAGAAATTAATATTCCTGAAAACAAAAAAATCGCTCTTTTAATTGGCAGCGAAATAAATGGAATTTCAAACGAACTTCTTAAACTTTCTCACCAAATTGTACATATTACTATGTTTGGAAAAAACAGTAGTATGAATGTCGTTCAGGCTGCAAGTATAGCACTTTATGAGATTACTTCTCGATAACTCACTTTTACATCAATTATTGTCCCTAATTAGAAATTTCTAAGGCTTTTTTATTTATTAAAAAATCGATAAAGTGCAAATAATCAAGACCAAATACATCAAAATAAAAATAAAGAAAGAAAATAACTACTAATATTGTTCATCGGATTTTTGTAAGAATCAGTGTTTGTAAGGGTTCGTAAAATTTGTCTGAAATATATTGTGATAAAATTTTGCTAAAGAAAACTTTTGTTATAAAATTGCTCAAATAATCAACCAAACAATGTTTTTATAACAAAAAACCCAAATTATTATGAAAAAAGTTATTATTACGACATTTGCAGCATTGATGCTGTTTGCTTGTCAAAACGACCAAACTGAATCTGCTAATTCAGAAACAGCGATTGCTTCACGACGCGGATGTGCATCTCAAGATGTTTTGGAAGCGCAGCTTAAAGCTGATCCAATGATGGCGATTAGAATGAACGAAATTGAGACTTTTACGGCAAAACATGCTGGTTCAAGTTTTACTGGACGATTGGTAAATGGCAAAATCGAAATTCCAGTTGTAGTGAATGTTTTGTACAGAACGACTGCTCAGAATATTTCTGATGCTCAAATTCAATCGCAAATTGATGTATTAAACAAAGATTTTAATGCTTTAAATTCAGATTACAACAATGTTCCTGCTTTATTTTCAGGAGTTAAAGCAAATGTTGGAATTACATTTAAGCTTGACCAAATTATTAGAAAATCGACTACCAAAACTTCTTGGGGTACAAATGATGCGATGAAGAAGACAGCACAAGGCGGAATTGCTCCTACTTCTCCAACAACAAAACTAAATCTTTGGGCTTGTAATATTGGTGGCGGAATTTTAGGTTACGCTCAATTTCCTGGAGGTGCTTCGGCTACAGATGGTGTAGTTATCGATTCTCGTTATTTCGGATTATCTGGTGCTGCAAACGCTCCTTTTAACTTAGGAAGAACTGGAACTCACGAAGTTGGTCACTGGATGAATTTACGTCACATTTGGGGAGATGCAACTTGCGGAAGCGATCTTGTTGCTGATACTCCAACTCACAATGAAGAAAATTATGGCGTTCCTGCATACCCACACTACAGTACTTGTTCTGGTACACCGGTAGAAATGACAATGAACTACATGGATTATGTTGACGATCAGGCCATGTATATGTTTTCAACAGGACAAAAAAATAGAATTTCAGCAATATTTACATCTGGTGGTGCGAGAGCAGCATTTGCACAGTAACTGCTAACAAAATAGTGATCAAAGCGAGATGAAAATTCATCTCGCTTTTTTTGTTTGAGTCCATATATTAAAATGCTTTTTGCTATATTTATATTCTAAATTTTAAACATGATCACCTCAAGAACTATTTCAAACGGAATTTTAAGAGCATTAGCAACTATTTTAATAATTGGCATCGTTTTATACTTTTTATATAGCATTCAAACCGTAATCGTATATTTATGCGTTTCACTGCTCTTATGTTTACTGGCAAATCCGCTGATTTTATTTTTAAAAAACAAATTAAAATTCAGCAATACGATGGCAGCCACCACTACCATTATTCTTTTTATCTTACTTATTGTTGGTTTTATTCTATTGTTTGTGCCTTTAATTATCTCACAGGCAAACAATTTGGCTCTGTTGGATACTGCACATCTTCAGACAAAATTTATGGAAACAGAAAGAAATCTCGAAGAATATTTCAACATTCAACATATTGATTTAAATAAAGTTATAAAAGATTCTAAACTAACTTCTGTACTAGATTTCAGTTATTTTACCGGATTTATCAACTCGATTATCAATTTTATGGCCGATATGGGAATGGGATTGGTTTCTGTATTCTTTATCACTTTCTTTTTCATAAAAGATCAGGCAATTTTTAAAGATCAAGCGAGAAGAATCCTTCCTGCTTCAAATGAAGACAAAATTATAAATTCTATTACCAAGATCAACCATATGCTGACTCGATATTTTATTGGTTTATTACTCCAGCTAATTGTTGTTTTCGTACTGTATCTTATTGTTTTGCTGATATTTGGAAACAAAAATGCGTTTGTAATCGCTTTTTTGTGTGCTATTTTAAATATCATACCTTATTTAGGACCAATTATCGGAACTACTTTGGCCGGAATATTAACGATGATTAGTATGATTGGCCAGGATTTTCAATCAGAAATTCTACCAAAGACTATTTACGTGGTTATTGGCTTTTTAATTGTTCAGGCAATTGATAATAATGTGAGCCAGCCGATAATTTCGTCAAAAAGTGTAAATTCGCACCCGTTAGAAATATTCCTGATTATCTTAATTAGCGGAATCACGTTTGGAATTGTGGGAATGATTATCGCTGTTCCGGCTTTTACAATGATTAAAGTAATTTTAAAAGAATTTTTTCCTAACAATAAAATTGTATCCGTATTAACCGAAAGAATTTAGCTTTGAACACTTCTATTTTGCATCCAGATATTCAGGAATTTATAATTCAAAATACGGGTGCAGACATTACAAAACTGGCGCTTCAGAAAAACCCATTTCCAGAAGTGGATTGGATTTTAATTTTAAATCAAATTGAAGCGCGTTCAAAAGCAAAAGAAAAACTCCCAACTTGGTTTGCTGCGGAAAACATTATTTTTCCCAGTAAAATTTCGGTAGAACAAACTTCTTCAGAAAAAACGGCGGCTTATAAAGCTTCTTTAATTTCTGGAGAAACTTTAATTGATCTTACCGGAGGTTTTGGTGTTGATGATTATTACTTTTCAAAGCAATTTAAATCGGTTACGCATTGCGAAATCAATGAAGAATTATCTGTCATTGTTTCGCATAATTTTAAGCAATTAGAAGTTGAAAATTGTACTTTCTTTCCTGGAGATTCCAATCATTTATTAGAAGAAACAAATCAGAAATTTGATTGGATTTATATTGACCCTTCGCGAAGAAACGATTCAAAAGGCAAAGTTTTTATGTTGAAAGATTGCCTTCCGAACGTTCCTGAACTTTTAAATTTTTATTTTGAAAAAGGAGATTCTATTTTAATTAAAACGGCACCATTATTAGATATTTCTGCCGGATTATCAGAATTAAAGAATGTCAAAAACATTCATATCATTGCTCTTGAAAATGAAGTGAAAGAATTGCTTTTTGAAATTCATAAAAATTACTCGGGCGAAATCACTTTAAAAACAGCCAATATTTTAAAAGAAAAAACAGAAACATTTGAGTTTGTTTTGGGAGAAGAATCATTTCCTATTTATGATTTGCCTCAGCAATACTTGTATGAACCCAATTCGGCGATTATGAAATCGGGAGGTTTTGATGAAATTAGTTCTGCTTTTAAAATTGATAAACTACACAAACATTCACATTTATATACTTCGGCAACTCTAATTGATTTTCCCGGACGAAGATTTGAGATTCAAAAAGTCATTTCGTACGGCAAGAATGACATGAAAACTGAACTTGCTAATAAGCAGGCCAATATTACAACCCGTAACTTTCCGGAAACAGTCGAAAATATTAGAAAAAAGTGGAAAATAAAAAATGGAGGGAATTTGTATTGTTTTTTTACAACAGATGTAAAAGATAACAAAATAGTTTTAATTTGCACGAAAATAATCTGAACATGAAACAACTAATTACCCTAACCTTTTTTTTATTAACCTTAACTTCATTTGCTCAAAAACAAAAACCTTGTGAATACAGTGTCAATGTAAACGACTCTATTGGCTCTTATAAAGTGACCAATGAATACCTGATGAGCGAAAAATATTTTGGAGGAAACTTCGATTATATTTTCTTTTCTCTGGCTCAGACAGATGGTTTGCCAACACTAAATTTACAGCTTATTCAAAAAAGTAAAGATTTTATTAAGGCAAATTGTTTTGACAAAAATTCGAAAATATATTTACAATTAGAAAACGGAAAGATTGTTACTTTAATGCACATCGATCAGGAAAGCTGCGGTACATTAGTTCGTGACGATAAGGGTTATGACAATCGTGTAAACACCGGAATTTTTATGTTTATGAAAGATAATTTTGAAGAACTGAAGAAATCTCCCATTTCAATTATGAGAATCAAATACTTGACAAATATTGAAGATTACATCGTAAAACGTGAGCTAAAGTCTGAACTGACTGGTAAAACAACCAATCCGAATACTTATTTTATGGACAATATAAGATGCGTTGAGTAATCAATTGCATTTCCATTTTTCGTTGGCGACTTTATCTTTTAGACCTGTTTTTAAATTATAATGCCACCATTCAGAATCAAATGAATTGAAGCCATTTTTAATCATTGTAGTTTTCAAATACAATCTTTTAGAAAGGATTTCTTTTGAAAGTTGTTTAAAATTATGACTTGCCTGAATTCCGAAAAAATCAAAAGAAGTTCCCATATCTACTTCTTTTCCCTTAATATCAACCAAAGAAATGTCTACGGCTCCTCCTCTATTGTGGATGGAGCCTTTTTTTGGATCTGCCACATATTCCGGATTCGAAACAATCGCCCACATCTTTTTCTGAATGTCTAAAGGTCTATAGCAATCGTATAATTTGATTCTGTAACCTTTTTTCAAAAAATCTTTATTTGCAGCAATTAAAGCTTTTACAGTTTTTAAACGGAGCATACATTCTGCACAATCGTAGACTTTTGCTTTAAGGAAATTATCTTCGGTTGCATATTTCATATCGTAAATAAAATCATTGCTGTAATCTCTCAGGTTTACAAAAGTTGTATCAGCAATCTGTTGAGAAGATTCGCTGATATAAGCTTCATTTTGCGCTTGAAGCGAATTAAAACCAAGAAGAATTAAGAATAGAAATTTCGAAAGAGAATTCATTGCATCAAATTTTAAAAATGGAAGTTAATCAAAAAAACTCAGAATTCTGTCTTTAATATTTCATACTTTAAATAACATTTATAAACAAAAAACCACTCTTTTGGAGTGGTTTTCGTGATTGATTACTTGGTATGGTGTTTGTTTTTTTTGGGGATTTATTTTTAATTATCCTCAAATTTTGTTTCTGCCAGTCGCACTCGAATGTTATGAATTCGTCCTTCAATTTCTTCTAAATCATGTAGAATATTTCTCTTTTCATAAACTGCGCCAGGCTCATTGACCATATTCTGCCCATTTTCGGGAGCAAAGAGATCATTTAAATCTACATCTGGAAAATTTTTACTCAAACTAATAATAAATTCAGAACCAATATTAGCTGTACCGTGTAAATATCTTCCAATCATTGCAGGGCTAAATCCTAAAATTTCCCCTACCTCTTTTTGCTTTAATCCTTTAGCTTTAAAGAATTTGCTTAGTTTTTCGTTGTACATCATCATTTAAATTCAACACAAAATGTAGTTTCAATATATTTTTTAACATAAAAAAGAACGTAAAATATAATATAATTCCTACATTTACATAAAATATGGAAACATTAAGTTATAAAGTGCAAATATATGTCAAAATTAATCAATAATAGCAATTTTAAAGAAGATAATTCTCACAATCAAAAAGCTTATGAATTTATTAACAAGCATTTACCAGTTACGTATGTTGACCTAACAATTGCGTGCCTGCTTAAAAAAGGGCAGTTAGCGCCGAGCAAAGCATTGATTAGAAATGTAAGAAATCGAACTATCTTTAGAAATGATATTTTACTGGCTTTGGTCGAAGTTGCTTATGATAACAAACAAGCTGTTGAAAGAATTAAACTTTTGACTTCATAATCTAAAATAACATCAAAAAATAAATTGAAATAAAACCAAAAATGACCGATCGAACTAGTAAAAATGAAAATGAATCGCCTTCAAAGAAAAATAAAATGAAACCGATTACTAAACGAAATTTAAAAAAGAACCTTCTTTACGGAATGACGCCCGAACAATATCATGAAGGAATAGAAGTTCACTGCAAATGCTTTGAAACCGTAGAAAAATTAACCTTGGAACTTATACAAGAACAAGCTCCAAGTTAATTATTTGATTTTAGAAAATGCCCATTCCTTCAGGTTTAATTGTAAATCCTAAGCGGAGCATGCTTTTATGTTCCTGATAATCAATTAAACTTTCGGTATAACCGACGAACCATTGCAATGTGAGGTAATAATTTTCACTTTTATAGGGTCTCCAATTGAGTTGCGTTTGAAGCGATCCGTAATTAATAAGTCCGCTTCCTTTTCTAAAAAGAACATCTGCACTCCAGCGACCTGGTTGAATCTGATACGTGGCACTTGCTTCACCATAACCCACATATTTGGTTAAACCAGGATTATCTTCTTTATCTACTAAAGGAATCCAACCTCTGATTCCGACGGTCCATCTTGGCGAAACTTGCGATTTTAGTGAAAATGCCAACATATTCCACGTTCTGGAGTAAATAGAATCTCTTCCGTTTGATTCATGTTCCATAGAAACTGCTCCGTATGTTAGCCTGCCGCCTTTCAAGTAAAATGGACGGACAAGTGCAACACCGGGATTAAAATTGATTTCGGAAAAAGGTTTCGAACTGGCGTAAATGTCCCAAAAAGCCTTTTGAGTATACATTAAATAAGGAAAAAATCCACCCCAAAGAGGTTTTGAATTTAATCGAAGTTTGAAACTGACCTGATATTTAACATCGGCAGAATTACGTGTAACAGCTTCGTTGATTGGAATTCCGGTTAAGAAATAATTGTCTCTGTGAACAGAAAAGCTGTTTTCTTTTAATAATGAGTCGGCTGCTCTAAAGTTTTTCTTCTCTTCTACAATTTGCGAATTAGATTGTATGGAATATAAAATAAGGAATATTAGTATTGATTTTAAGCGCATTCTTACTTGTGATTTAGTGTTTTATGTTAAGCCTTTTATACTAAGTTACGGTATTTTATCAATTAATAAAAAATATTTTAGAGCACTTAATTTACTTTTTTTTTGGTTAAAAATCCAATCAAATACACATCATTTGTCTTTACGATTCTTTCGAAACTCTAATAAACAAAGACCTTTTGATTGAGGTATGAGATTTAAGGTCTGATGCTGAAAACAAAAACACCATTGATTTTTGTACTTTTTTGTAATTTCATTCTAGCAAAAAACAACTTTTAATGATAAAATGAAAAATGCAATTGTACTTTTCTGCTCAATTATAATGTGCTTCTATCAAATAAATTGCACAGCTCAAAAATCAAAAAAAACACGATTTAAAGCTTTGGTTTTATATGAAAATGGCGGACATCATTTAGAGTTTACAAAAGCCGCAAAACCCTGGCTGAATAAGTTAGCGATTGACAGTAGTTTTACGATTCATTACATTGAAAACACAACTGCTATTAATGAGGCATTGTTAAGCCAATATCAGGTTTTTATTCAATTAGATTATCCGCCCTATACTTGGAGTAAAGAATCTATGAAAGCATTTGAAAGTTACATGAATAATGGCAAAGGTGGCTGGGTTGGTTTGCATCATGCGACATTGCTGGGAGATTTTGACGGATATCCGATGTGGAAATGGTTTTCTGATTTTATGGGAAGTATAAAATTTGTCAATTACATTGCCGATTTTGCGAGTGCAAAAGTTATTGTAGAAGATCAATCTCATCCTGTCATGAAAGGAATTTCAAATTCCTTCTTGGTGACAAAAGAAGAATGGTACGTTTACGACAAGAGTCCGCGCCAAAATGTCCACGTTTTGGCTGGTGTAGATGAGTCGACTTATGAGCCAAATTCTAAAATAAAAATGGGCGATCATCCTGTAATTTGGACAAATAATCATTTTAAATCCAGAAACGTGTACATTTTCATGGGACATTCTCCCGAATTATTTCAAAATGAAGTATATACCACACTTTTTAGAAATGCTATTTTCTGGGCTGCCGGAAAAAATTAATTTACATCATAAAAAACAATGCTCTCTGTAAAACTTCGAGTTGTTTTTGTTTCATTTGAGATTTCCCAAATGGTTTCTTTGACAATTTTGGAATCAAACTTGAGGATTGAAAATAGGTTCTCAAATCCTGAAATATTTCTGTTTTACTTTTTGAAGCGTCTATCAGAATTAAATCTTTGATTTCTTCTATCATAGACAAACTATTATATAAATGTTTGCTAAATAAGCAAACCATAAAATTGGTATTAATACCCTCTAATTCAAAGAAATCCAGTAGTTCAGAATACTCGTAAACTACGAATACAGAATGATCATAAGCATTTGACTTAATTTCATTTTTCAACAAAAAAGAATCTTCAGAAAACTCAAACTCATCTTTGAACTTCCTCTTGAACATTTTTAAAAATATTCCCTTATTATCTCGAACTAGAACTCTTTCTTTAACCATCTCTTAAAATAAATTACATTTTAATGACATAAAACACCTCGTTTTTAATTCCGAAGATCTCTTCTCTTATCGGAATTGTACTAAATAAAATGATGTTTCTGCTCTTAATAAAAAAGCAAAAATGTATAGTAATCTTAGTCTGAAGTTTTAGATCTTTAGAATGAAAACAACAAACGAGCAGATTAGCTTTAAAATTTACCAAAAACAAAAGGTGGGAATTATTTATCGCTGATGGGACTTTTATTCAAATATCAAATAATAGCCATTAGGCAATGTATAATTAGGTAGGAAGTCAAATAATTAATTGCATCACTCTGCAGTTAAATAAAGGACAATATATGGAAGATTTTGGAGAGTATTGTGCATTATACGACGACTTGAAAACTACGACAAATCTAAAAGGGATAAGCCCGATATTGTCGAGCTGGTTCCTTTTAGATTTAATCATAAAATCGTCTAAACTTTTGGTTTTCGTATCTTTTTACCTGATTTAAAATCAAATAAAAAGTCAAAAAGTATATATTTTTTTATTTCACTTCACTAAAATAGTACACGTTTTAGACTTATTGAAATCTATAAGTGTTCAAGGAGAAATCTAAATATAAACAATCTTAAACGCCAACATTATAATTTTGAGTTTCTGACGGACTCAAAGTTTTGATTTTTTTGATTTTGTCATTCAATTTTAAAATTCTATCCAATTGTTTTTGTTGGATCGTGTACTTAGTATAATATTTATACCATTCTTTTCCGATAAAAAAGGTTGTAACAGAAACCCCTGTAAGTAAACCGATTAAGTAATTAGTTATGTCCATGATTCTATTATTTATTAGTTTATTTTTAAATTTATTTTGAGTTTATTTTTTAAGTTCAATCTTTTATTAGAAGGCATTTTTATCGCCTTTTAAAGTTACAATTACGGTCAAAAAGCAAATTTTAATATCTTTTATCAAGCTCCAGCGTTGTACGTATTCGATGTCTGTTGTTACGCGTCGTTTCATGTCTGATACTTTTTTCGTTTCTCCTCGCAGACCAGAAACCTGAGCTAAACCAGTAATTCCGGGTTTCACAAAATGACGAACCATAAAATTATTGATGTGGTCATTATAGTCTGACGTATGTTTAATCATGTGAGGACGCGGTCCTACTACACTCATATTTCCAATCAAAACATTAAAGAACTGTGGCATTTCGTCTAAGCTGGTTCGGCGAATAAATTTTCCAATTGGCGTTATCCTGCTGTCGCCTTTTTGAGCTTGTTGCGTTTCGTCATTATTGGTTATATACATGCTTCGAAATTTATAACACCAGAAACTTTGGTTCTTTTTTCCGGTTCTCATTTGTTTGAACAAAACTGGTCCCGGACTTTGTTTCTTAATGATAATAGCCAGTAGAGGATACAACCATGATAAGATAAAAACAATAACAAAAATGCTAAAACCAAGATCGAATATTCTTTTTGCCAATCTGTTGTAAGCATTCTGCAAAGGCTCAAAACGAGGTTTTATAACATGAAAATTATTTAAATGGCTCGAATTAAAATGCTTTTTTGAAATTGACGAAAAATCGGGTACAAACTTCAAACGCATACAATGTTTATCTCCAAGCTCAAAAAAATCATTCAGATCTGAAATAAAATCAGGTTTCGAAACGATATACAATTCGTTGATATTATCTCTCGAGGCCCTAACAATTCCGGCGCAAAGTGCTAAAGAAAAATCTTCGTTATTGGTATATTCATCAGATGAATTTTCATTTAGAATGCCAACAAAATTGATAAAGAATGAATTGCTTTCTAAATGAGAAGCCAATTCGATACTTGTTTTATTAAATCCCCAAATGGCTACCGTATATTGTTTAAAAACCCATCCTTTAATCTTTCCTATGACGAGCGTAAACAAAATTCTGGATAATAAGAAATAAGACAACAAGAAACTTAATTGAATTAAATTGGCCTTGGTTCCGAAGAAATACAAGACATCATCCTGAAAAATGAAAATATAGCCGTGCCACAAAACCCTTTGTGTAAAAAAGGCACGCCAGCTGTTTCTAAAAAATTCATCTAAACTAAAAAGAACGTCTACTCTGTATAATTGAAAATAAGTAACCGAAAACAACCAGCTTAGAATTGTAATAGGAATCATTTTATTCAAGAATAATGTATTCCAGCCTACTTTCTCTTCTATCGCAAAATTCAAAAATACCACTGTCCCCAAGACCATTGCAATCATATCGGCAAAGGCACAACACATTATGAAAGTAAATTTATGTCTGTTTCGCATTTCTTAATTTTTTGAATAAATTATAACTTATTGCCCCTGTCAAACTTCCTAAAATCCCGAAAAAGACATCCATTAAATCTGGACTTCTTCTATGGATTACAAACTGTCCTCCTTCGGCAAGACACACTATTATTGCTGCAATAATTATATTCTGTATAAAATTTAAATTTTTGTTATAATTTACTTCTCTAATCTCTTTTGGATCTGAATACAGTTCTAATAAAAAGCCCAGAGCTACAAAAGGAACCGCAGTGCGCAAATTGTAATAATGATTACTCCAGTTCAAAAGCCATCTTGGTATATAAGTTTCACTTGACAAACTCGGATCAGAAATCCAGGAGAAGTAAAAAACAATACAGATCACTATTATCAATAGCGTGAGAACTATTTTATTAAACATTTTATATTTTTAATTTTTAGTAAATAAGCTTTGTAAAATTGTCTTGTAAAAGTTGCTTTTATGCTTCTTTAACTTTTAGACCTTTTTTATACCAAGGCTTTCTTACTTTGGCTTCCTGATACTGATATCCATAGCTTGCGCCATATCCATACCCGTATGCATTTTTCATATTGACTCCGTTTATAAGGATTCCAACATTTTTTAATTGTTCTTTTTTGATGAAATTACTCGCCTGAACCAAGTTGCTTTTATCTGTATAATCATACTTGACAACAAAAACAGTTACGTCTGCCAGAGCACTAAAGTTTAATGTATCTGATACTATTTGAACCGGAGCACTATCTAAAATGATATAATCGTAAATCTGTTTTGCTTCTTCGATTAATGTTTCGAAATTAGAATTTGTGATGAGCTGCGACGGATTTGGAGGCGTTTCTCCTGCAAAAAGTACATCAAGACTATTGGAGAAATTGTTGTCTTTTTGCAACAATTGTTTCCAGTCATCATTTTTATTAGCTAAGAAATCTGAAAGTCCGGCTGCTTTTCTGTCAATGTTGAAATAATCATGCAATTGAGGATTTCTTAAATCAACTCCAATTAGTAAAACTTTTTTATTTAGATTACTGATTGTTATTGCATTATGAAAAGCACAGAATGATTTTCCTTCTCCTTGTATAGATGAAGTATATAAAATTACGCTTCCTTTACTTTCACTTTTTCTGGGCAGTAAATAAGATACATTCGAAACCAAAGCTCTTGACGCTTCTGCAATCATAGAACGAGAAGTTGCTGTATTGTCTAATTTCTCATTCGTTTTAATTTGAGGAATATGTCCTAAGATAGGAATGTTGGATATTACTTTTTGAATGTCTTCTTCGTTATGCACTTTGGTATCAAAATACAAACGAAGGTATGTGATCCCGAAAGGAAGAAGTAAAGCAAACATGAAAGAACCCAACATAAATACTTTAGGCTGCGGAAAGATTGCCGAATAATTGGTCTCTGGCGCATTTAGGGTTTTTAAATTTGACTCTAAAATTGCACCATTCAATACAGCTTCTTCTTTCTTTTGTAATAATGCCACATAAGTTTCTTCTTTTAAACTTAGGTTACTGTTGATATTACCTAAAACTTTATCCTGCGTTGGAATACTTTTTACTTTAGCTTCGGCAATACTTTGTTCTGCTCTGTTTGCTCTGCTGTTTTGATTTAAAAAGTTTAAATAACCTTCAAGCGTATTAAGCAATTCTTGCTTTTGCACTTTCAATTGTGTCATTAAACTAATGTATGCCGGATTGTTTTTCTGCGCTCTTTCTAAAATCATTTGGCTGTCCAGAATCTTTGCATTATAGTTTATAAGCATTTGATTTACCGATGGAGAATCTAAATTATACCCCGTTCCCAAAGTTTGAGTAGGACCAGCTTTTCTGATGTCATTTATGGCGAAAGTAGCAAGTCCGATTTGTTTTTCGTTTAATGAAGAACTTTCTTTTTTCTGACTCCTATCTGCAGTTTTCTCCACAACATAATTATCCATTACGGCAATGTCATTGTTTTGAAGATATTTCTCTTTTACGCTCTCGATGGAATCTTTCTCTTTAGTGAAATTTTTAATCCTTTGGTTCAAATATGAAACCGTATTTCTGAATACTTTTTGCTTGTTTAGCACAATGCTTTTATCCATTAAAACGATAATTTCACTCAATATTTTTCTTGAACGATCAGGACTTGCGCTAATGTGTTTTAATTCAATAACACCTTTAGCTTTTTCGTCTGCCATGACAATCAATGATTCCTTTAAGTCTCTCAAGGCACTTACTGTCGGCTCAAGAACAACTTTATATTCACTTTCAAAATAATTGTCCGGATTTTTTTTCGCTTTAGCAGATAATTGAACTTTAAAAGGCAAACCTGCTACAGCTTCGTTACTTGCATATCCTTTAACATTATATACTTTTTCTGTCGCTGGATCTGTTACCGTAAAACCTTCTCTCGTTACTTTAATTTCATATGATACTTGTGGTAAAGAATCTTTAGAAACTAAAGGTATTAGCGTAAAAGGAACTTCATTTACATAATTGTTTTGAACGGTGTATACTTTTTCATAGTAAGTAAAATTTAAGTTCAGCTTCTTTACGACATCCAACAAAAATTCGTTTGAAGTAATAAGTCTGATTTCATCTTCCAGATTGTCTTCACTATTCTTTTCACTGGTGCTGATCGTAATTATTTTGGTTTTGTCCTCTTGCTTTTTATCAATTAAAATTGAAGCTGAAGTTTCAAATGTTGATGGTGTTACTTTTATAAAAATAAAAGCTCCGCCAACAAATACAATCAAACTCAGTACAAACCAAGGCCAATATCTTAAATACTTTAAAAGTTCTTTTTTGAAATCCATAATTATTTAATTAAATACAGTCGTATTAATAACAATAAGTAAATTTTGATTCTGCAATGCGTATCTACTCTTTTTAAACTTTATTCTCTTTACTTGGCAATTACAATGATCAAAGCCGAAAGCGAAGCCACAATACCAAGCAATTGTATTGGATCTTTGATCAGACCTCCACTATTTGCTTTTAATTTATTTGGTGTTACAATAATTACATCATTTTGTCTCACTCTGAAATTCGGATTAGACATCCAAGAAGCTGTAGTAAGGTCAATATGATATACTAAACGTTTTCCGTCTACTTCTCTAATCAGTTTGATATCTTTTCGAATAGCCGAATATGTTAAATCTCTTGCTAACCCGATTGCATCCAGAACACTGATCGATTCTTCGCTAAAAGTGATTACACCAGGAGCATTTACTTCTCCTAAAATGGTAAACTTATTATTTAGCACGCGAACCTGAACTGTCGGATTTACCAAATAATTTTCATTGATCAGGCGTTCTTTTATTTTAATTTCTGCATTAGCTGGTGTAAGACCTCCTACTTTTACTTCATTTAAAATAGGCATCATAATAGATCCTTGAGGATTTACCAGATATCCAGATAATTTCATCATATCTACTGAATTTTGTGCACCATTAGTTCCGGTATTCATATTGAAAGGTGCCGCAACTAAAGGATTTAAATCCCCAACATCTATTTTTAAGATATCATTGGGCTGAATTTTAGGCGAAGTATACGTTAAAGTCGAATTTGCATAACTGTCCAAATCTTGTAAATACAACATTTGTTTTCTGGTAGTGCAAGACTGCAACATTAATAAAAGCAGTAAAATTATAGGAAAGAAAAATTTCTTCATGTTAATGGTCGTAATATATTAGTATTCTGTAATCTCTGGAGTTATTGCACTATGTACTGTTTTAAAGCAAGACTTTTCTTTAGAAAAACTGCCTGTACCGCCGTTAATCCGTGATACTTGTAAATTTTGTAGTCTTCGTTTAAAACTTCCAAAGCCGTTTTAAAACTTGTACTCATACCACCCATTCTCATTTTAACGATATACTTATCGATGTAACTCATCTTAATTTTATACTTGTACAAATAGCGAAGTAAAAATTCTGTATCTGAGGCAATTTTGAAATCAAGATTGTATAAACCATGTTTATCAATTATGCTTTTCTTCAAATAAACTGTTGGATGCAAAGGCAACCATCCTCCTTTTACTTTTTTAAGACTAAAGACACCTCCTATTCGATCACGAACCAAACGTTCGTCTGTGTCATTTGTTACATAAACTCCATCTCCATAAATACCTTCGATGCTTGAATCTGTAGTAAAACGAGCTGCGATTCTTGAAATAGCTTTTGTATCGTAGAATTCATCATCAGAATGCATCAGGCCGATTACGTCTCCGGTGGCCAATTTTAATCCTTTGTTTATGGCATCATACATACCTTTGTCAGGCTCAGAAATGTATTGACTTATTCTGTCTTTATAAGATTCAATTACATCTTGTGTCCCATCTTTAGAATTGCCATCAATGATGATATATTCGATGTCAGGATAATTTTGAGAAAGTACACTTTCAATCGCTTTTCCAATTGTGGCTTTTCTATTGTAACACACAGTTATAATGGTGATTCTCATGATAATTACAGATTAAGTGAATATTTTTCATTATTTTAAGGTAAAACTAAAACAAAACAATGCTATTAGAAAAACTACTCGACGAATCACCACAATCCTCGTTAAAACCATGATTTTGTGAAATCGCTGTCCTTAATAAGGAAATTGTGTTAAAGGAAAATAGTGTAATTGGATTACTAATTATTGCAGAGAAAAAAATTAGTGTTTTAACAATAACTTGTCGAAATAGTTAATAGTAGTAACTAAACCTTCTTTTAACTGGATTTTAGGTTCCCAGCCATCTAATTTATTTTTAGCCAGATCAATATCTGGTTGTCTTTGTTTTGGGTCATCTTGTGGAAGATCCAGGTGAATAATTTTAGATTTAGAATTCGTCAATTCGATAACTGCCTGAGCCAATTCTAACATGGTAAACTCATTTGGGTTTCCTAAGTTTACAGGTCCAAGAAAATTAGGATCTGAATTCATCATTCTGATCATACCTTCAACCAAATCATCAACATATTGAAAAGAACGGGTTTGTAATCCGTCTCCAAAAATGGTAATATCTTTTCCTTCCAAAGCCTGAACAATAAAATTAGATACAACTCTACCGTCTGCGGGATTCATATTTGGACCGTAAGTATTAAAAATCCTGATGATTTTAATGGCTACTTTATTTTGATTGTGATAATCCATAAACAAAGTTTCTGCACAACGCTTTCCTTCATCATAGCAAGAACGAATTCCGATTGGGTTTACATGTCCCCAATAATGTTCAGGCTGCGGATGCACAAGAGGATCTCCATACACTTCGCTGGTACTCGCCTGCAATACTTTAGCATTTACACGTTTTGCCAATCCTAAAACATTTATTGCCCCCATTACTGAAGTTTTTATCGTTTTTATAGGATTATATTGGTAATGTACCGGAGATGCGGGACAAGCAAGATTGTAAATCTCATCAACCTCAGCATAATATGATTCTGTAATATCGTGTCGAACCATTTCAAAATAAGGATTATCCAGTAATTCTATAATGTTGGATTTGGCTCCTGTGAAATAATTGTCCAGACAAATTACTTCATTTCCTTCATTTAGTAATCTTTTGCACAAATGCGATCCTACAAATCCAGCTCCACCGGTGATCAATATTCTTTTCATAGTTAGTTGATGTTATTTTTGATTGAATTTACTTTAGTCTGAATTTGAAAGAAGTAGTGTGATTTAAAACGTGCCAGATAAAATCCTTCTTTGCCGTCTAGAAATCCTAATTTCAAAAAGTAAGCTCCGAGGAAATAAACCGCAGGAAGCAAACCTGTATTCAAAAGTCCGTACTTAATTTTTTGATTCAGAGATAAAAGCTCGTTTTTAGATTCTTTTAATTGAAGATATCTTTGAGCTTCCCAAGAAGAATACGCATTATGTTTTGCGATATAATGTTCTAAGTTTTTAAAGTCTTTATGAACGACTTTTGACTTAATCACTCCAACTTTGCCTTCAATAATCGGATGTTCGTGAACTTCCATATCCAAATGGCTCCATAAATCTTCTTCGATTTTTTCGTAAGCTCCTTTCGATTTTTTAAAAAGAGCCGACTTTTGAAAACCATAACCATATTTTAGTTTTCGGCCCATAAAATAGTTTTCAAACTGAATCGTAAAACCATTATAATTAGGATCTAAAGTTTTCTCTGCTACTTCATTAACAAATTCTTCGGTAACAAATTCATCTGCATCTAAAAACAAAATCCATTCGTGACGAAGATTTCCATTTTGAAGTGCCCAATTGCGCTTTTTAGGAAATTTTCCATTCCATTCAAACTGCATTACTTCGGCTCCCATTTGGGTTGCAATATTTATCGTATCATCGGTGCTTCCAGAATCTACCACAATGATTTGATCAAATCTTTTTAATTTATCTAAACACGATGGTAAATTAAGTGCTTCGTTTTTTACAGAAACGACTACGGTAATTGGAATTTTATTCAAAGCTTCTAGATTTTATAAGTTTAGCAGGATTTCCTCCTACGATAGTATTTTCTTCAACATTTTTGATTACAGCAGAACGTGCCGCTACAACTGCATGATCTTCAATAGTTATTCCTGGTGCTATAAAGGCATCTGCGGCAATCCAGACACCATTTCCAATTGTAATTGGTTTTAATATTAAAGGAAAATCTTTCTGTGTGTAATCGTGAGTAGAGGCACACAAATAGGTTTTTTGTGAAACGATTGTGTTTGATCCGATGGTTATTTGACCTTGATTGTAGCAATCGACTTGAGGACCTAAACTGGAATTTTTACCAATTTCTAAATTCCACGGTGCCCAAATTTTTACCGAAGCATATATATTGGTAGACCATTCTATTTTTGCGCCAAAACATTTGAGCACCAAAACCCTCCATTTTATAAATAATCTGGATGCGAAAGGGCGAAATAAAATTACTCGCGCACAATTCCAAATTAACCTCGAAATTTTATTCTTTAAACTAAAGGAGTGACTGTAGGTTGATAAGTCCAAAATATTATTATTGAAGTGTTTGTTTATACAATTGGTTCATTTTGCAGGCAACCGACTTGATTTCATATTTTTCCGAAACAAGTCTAATTCCGTTTCTTCCCATATTTTCCAATTCATCAGCAGAAGTCTGGATGACTTTTGCAATTATTTTTTCTAGATTTTGAACCGAAAGATTAATCCACCATCCACATTCGTAAATCTCTAAATCTTCCCAAGGTGTTCCCTGAGTGGTAATGACCGGAACACCCGTTGCAAGTGCTTCTGCTACAACAATTCCAAAATTTTCGCTATGCGTAGGAAGTATCAAAACATCACCCGATTTTAAAAAATCCCACTTTTCCTGTCCGTATTTAGCACCAACAAAATTTACATTTTTTAGGTCCTCAGCACTTTGTCTTAAATTTGCGATGTAATTCTCGTCTCCATTACCGGCGATTTCCAAAAGCCAGTCGGTTGTGTTAGAATTTCGCCAGGCCTCCAATAACAACTCAATACCTTTTTTAGGATGAATTCGGGATAAAAACACTATTTTTTTAGTTCCATAATGTTTCTTAATTCCTTTAATATCATTCAGATCAATACCATTTGGAATAATTTCAATAGGTGTTTTAAAACCTAAATACTGAATGTTTAATGCTTCCATTTCGGCGGTTGTGTGTAAATATTTTGCAGTTTCAACAGCTTTTCTTTGGTAGAACATCAATCCCAGTCTTTTCTTCCAGTTATTTTGTTCAATAATCCATGGCTCTAACATGCCGTGAGGAGAAAGTATAACCTTTATTCCTAATTCCTGGGCTTTCTTTTGAAATCCCCAATTTTCGGGACTCCAAATTCCATTGATATGAACTATATCCGGTTTTTCTGTTAGTAGAAAAGAACGAAACTCTTTTAACATGGTAAACCATCTGAAAACCCCAGTTTCAAAAAACTTAATTTTAACCCCTTTGATATCTATCGGATTGGCAGATTTTCCTGTTGCTACAATTACTTCAATATGATTTTTTAGCTCTGAGCCTAATAATCTCATGTATTCTGAAGTTCCTCCCTCCTTTTTATCAATTCCCGCTATAAAATGGATTACTTTCATACAATTTGATTAATTTGTTTATAAATATCTTCAATCGCATTTAAGGAATGTTCCATAGTAAATTTTTGCGATTGATTAAAAGAATTTTTGATTGCTTCGGTTTGTTCGCTGCTGTTTAATTGTACTACCTTTTCTACAATATCTGCTGCGTCAATTTTCCATTGTTCGAAGTGTGCTGCGTCGACAGGTTTTTTACCAATGTAATATGCTGCTGTTCCGCCTACTTCATTCATGGGCGCTTTGTTTGTCGTTATTACCGTGCAACCAGAGGCCATTGCTTCTATTATGGGCCAGCCAAAACCTTCATCTAAAGAAGGAAACAATAAACAGCTGGCTCCAGAATACGCATTGTTAATATGCTCGTCTGATAAATTGGTAATAAAATGTATGTCTTTTCTGAAAGGAGATTTTTGGCGCATGTCTGCTAATTCTTCTGATGGAGTTTCGCCAATTAAAACCAAAGGAATTTTTGCATTGTATTTATTTCTCCAGGCTTCATAAATCTCCATTACACCTTTTCGGTTTTTATAATATTGATTACCTCCAATATGCAGAATATAACCGTTTAATAAATCTATTTTTAATTCGGTTTCTAATAATTTACGAGACGATTCTTGAGGTATAAATAAGAAAGGACGACTTAAACCATTATAACAAACTGAAGAATTTGAAATATTTCCCAAATGCAATTCGTGTAAATCTTGTTGCGTTTTTTGTGAAATCGAAATAAAATTTCTTCCTTTTGAAAATCCTTTTCTGATATAATCCTGATACAATTTTCCTGTACTTGATGTCGGATTTTCTGGAATCATTCCCAAAGCCGATTTTAAAGCCAAAAAATCATGACAATGTACAATGTGCTTTCTTTTCTTTACCAGAGGCACCCACGGCCCAAGTGCCTGATCGGCAAATACAAAAAGTGTCTCTTTTGAAGCATGGAACAGTTTAAATTTTACTTCGAATGGAAAAATCAAATATTGATCAATATAACCAAGCCATTTTTTTAAGGAATCCATTGCAGGAAATCTGTAAAACAAAGCTTTTGGACTCCAAATTTCGACCTCATGACCTCTGTCTTTCATACCACTTTCCAACATATTGGCATAACGAGGCATACTTTGATGTTTTAAAAACGAAGGGTGAGTAAAAAGTACAATTTTCATTATTCGCTTTTCGGTTTGATATTTAAACTTGCGACTAAAAGGCCTGCTGCAATGACAGAACATCCTAACATACTAGGTTGTGCCCATTGACCTTGAGTAATTAAAAACAAAGCAGTTCCGCAAAATGTCAAAGGCAGAAGTTTGAATTTATTTGGCAATTTTATAGAACTATAAAAAAGTCCACATGCCAAAACCAATCTTAAAACAACCAAACCACCTCCTAAAATAAGACCTTGCTCTCCTCCTACGCGATTTAATTCTCCTTCAGAAACCAAGAAACTTCTTTTTCCTGTTAGCAATTGTGCGCCGGCATTTGTTCCCATACCAAGATTTCCCTCAAATAATGGCGCTTTTAAAAGTGTTGCTATAGGTTCTGTAAATCCTTCGATTGATCTTTGAATAATTGATCCTCCTTTTTGCCCATTTGCGGTGTCAACTCGACTCATAAAAACCTCAGTTCCTAAACTAAAAATGGTTGTAGTTTTTTGCAGAATTGCAAACAAAGCACCAATTACAAGTACAGTAGCGACTAGTCTGATAATTGATTTTAAACTTGTCGATGATCCTATAAAGGCAAAGAAACCAACTAACAAAACCCCTAACACTGCCGTTCTGCTGACTGTTATTGGCAAAGCAATTATTAACGCGATAGTACTGCCGATTAATAAAATCTTTGAACATGCTTCTTTGGACAACCAGAAATAAAATACAAATACAGAAGCTAAAATATAATAAGAAGACAACCCTGTTGTAAATGAAAAAGTACCAGACGGACGAAAATATCCCATTGCTCCATCAAAACCCGCGCTTCCTTCTCCGCCTAAACCTGTATTTATGTAAGCGGTCTGAGGACTAATAAATTGAAAATATATTATCAAAGTCATCAAAATATTGATAGCCAACATTGCTCTTCCCATTTTTAAAATATCTTCTTTGGTAAAAACGGCTCCGATCACAAATATTAGCGGAAAATGAAGCAGCATAATTCTGGCTCCATAAATACCAACAAACATATTTTCATGTCCGAAAGTGAATGTGATTGCCAAACTTAATAAGGTAAATATTGAACTCAATACCACATACATATTCACAAATTTAACTCCCAGATATAAAGCTCTAAAAAGAATAAAAATAGCGATAGGATCACGCACAATCAATAATGGCGTTGCCAAACCGGGTAAAATCCATTTACGTAGTGCTCCCTCAAAAATCCATAGTAAAAAGTAAAGCCAGATCGCTTTTTTTAAAGATCCATAATCCGGAGTTACTTCTTGTTCTGTTATTGTATTCATAAATGATAATTACTTTATAAACTTTTTAAAGAAGAAAGTGCCTCTGCCATTTCTTGTCCATAAACCGACCAAGGTCTGGTTCTTGCTTTATTTTGAGCGGCAAGCCCAAATTGTTCTAACATTTCTGGTTTATCGAGTATTTGATGGATTACTTCTTTTATTGCAATTGAAGATCCAGCCGGAATGATCCAACCATCTTTTCCATCCTGAATCAAATCCGGACCAGCGGTACGATCTGTTGTAATAACTGGAATTCCTTGAGACATTGCCTCTGTTATTACCAATCCAAAGCCTTCAAATAAAGAAGGAAAAACAAATACGTCGTGTTCGTGCATACATTCTAAAACCTGATCGTGAGATAAAGATGGAATCCAGTTGTGTTTTTCTAATGCAAGATTCAAAGCATTGCAATTGGCAACCGATTTATGTCCGACGATTGTTAACTCTACATTATCCTGCAATCCTTCGACCGCCTCAAATAAATATGAAATTCCTTTTCGCTGCGATAAACCTCCAATAAATAAAACTTTAAGCTTTCGGTTCTCCAGCGATTTGTATTTTTTTTGCTTTTGAACTTCGGGAAAACCATACGGCACTACTTTTATTTCTGCCAGTTTTCCGGGATATTCTTCTAATGTTTTTTTTGTAAAACTGCTGGCTACAAAAATCACATCTGCTAGAGCTAATTCTTCGTCTTTTTTATTCAATTTATCAACTGAATCACTAAATCCAGTCAGCGTTTCAGACCAATCTGTATTGATTTCAAATTCTTTTTGCATCAATAAACGAGCGCTTCTCCAATATCCTATAGGCAAATCATAAATACATTTCAGATTTATTTTTTTTGCTTCTTTAAACGTAGATAATGCTCCATCTTCATACGCATATACTCCCACTAAACCTTGTTTTTTGGCTTCTACCAAACTGTAAGCAGTCCACTTGTCGTGCTTGTGATAAACGTTATCAATACAGAAAAAACCTTTTTCGTGTTTTGTTAAAAATTCCAATTTCAATTTTGAAGCTAAAAGACGTCCAAACTCAAAGAAAGATTTAGATTTTGTGTAAGGCTGCCAAGCTTCATTTAAACTTCTTCTTTTTAAATCTTTTAATTTTGGGTTAGTACTTAATTTAAACAACCACTGATTTGGAAAAATGGCAATTGAGGTAAATAGCTTAAAAAGCATTTTATTATTTAATAACCCTATTACTAAATTTTTGGAATTTGCATTTAAAGTGGGATGTGATACCAGTAATTTCATATAACAGAAATTGATTTTATAAACTGTGTCGCCATAGTATTCAAATTATATGCTTCTAATTCAACTGGAACGATATTCAGATTATTTTTTTCGTATTTAATAATCTGCGGAATCACATAATGTCCTTTAGATGGTGTCCAACTGCGCGAAACACAAATGGTATTGATTTGATGTTCTTTATAAGCAGCATAAACTCCACTTTTTTCGCTTTGATAATAAGGCGTAGTAGAAATTCCGAAATCACTATTTCTTAATACTTGTGATATTATGTTTTCTGGCTGAAGACCTAAAACTTCGTAGCGAACATTATAAAAGTCTAATATTGTGGTGCAATTGGTTAATTCTGGACCATTTTTACCAATGAAAACGAATTTTATCGGTTTATTAAACTGACTTGAATTTATCATTAAATCCTCTATAAAATCTTCAAAAGGTGCACCTGTATGAATTGTTCCAAATAAAACAAATTGAACAAATTCTCTCGAATCCTTTTTGATAGCTGTTAACGGAATATTACCACAAATGGGCAAAATTTCAGCATTAATGTTATGAGATTGAAGAAAGTATTGATATAACTTATTTTGCGTATTAACGAAATCTGTCTTAGTATTTTGAATTATTTTTTTTGCAATTAACTGTTGTAATCTTCCAATACATTTATGCTTTATTGAAGATTCAACATCGATTCCCAACCATAATTCGTGAAACATTATATGCCATTTATGGTTTCCTCTAATTTTTTTCAGGTAAGAAGGCAGCCAAAAAGGCAATCCTTTGGGGTTAAAGCTGTAAGGCACATATTGTAAGGAAATCCAGTCTGGTTCAAACTCTTTCAAAATAGACTGTAACCAAATTAAACGTTGTTTATTGGCTGTAGCGGCGGGAATTCGATGTACCGTAACGGCAGTTTCTTCTACCACCTGACTTTCGCTTGTGTAATAAATAGTCTGGTCGCATAAAGCCAAGATTTGCGCTTTATGACCCGCTTTTATAAGTCTTCCACATAAACGACGCGTGTAATCTCCTACACCATCACTTCCAAGTTCGGCTGAGCCGCAAATAAAAAGTATGTCCATTTTGAAATTTTATTTTTGAATTTTAAATAAACAGATCCTACGATTTGGCTTATTCTTAAATTAAAAGAAGATTGTTTTAACCACCCAAAACAACTTTCAACAATTGTTTTGAAGTTCTATATGTTTTCTTGAAACTTTTGTCTATAAAATTGACAATTGGAAACAGTCTCGGATAATTATTGCGAACTAAATGAATGAATTTATCTATTCCTTTCTTTCCTCTCCAGCTTCCATTAATAAGATGAATAGCATAAGATTGTTTGTTTAAGAAAATTGCATTCCCTACCAGTATATTTGCTGGAAGAATCAGCATATTGTCTTTTAACACTTGTTCGGTATCTTGATAAGTATAGCCGTATTTTACTGCGATTGGCGTAATGACATATCCTATTATGACTTGTTTCAAATCCATATTTCCGTCCTTGCTAAACAATTGCATATTCGTATATTGATCTAAACATTCCTTTATATAAGGATGGTTTGGTGCCGAAGCAAAAATAGCTCCCTGAACTGCAAAACCAGTGATAATTGCACCATCGGTTTTAGGAAGAAAGGCTTCATTTAATTGTTGATTTCCACCTGCGTTTTCAAATAAGCCGGGATGTATTTCGTGAGCACTAAAAAAATCATATTCAAACCATGATTTTTCGAAAGGCCTTAGAATTTTAACATCCGAATCCAAATACAAACCTCCTTCAGTATATAAGGCATATAAACGAATATAATCTGCTGCAAAAGCCCATTTTTTTGCCAGTATAGCTTCTTTTACAAAAGGCACAGAATCAAAATCAAAACTATCTTTATTCCAGATACGTATTTTAAATTCGGGTAAATGAACTTTCCAAGTGGCCATACACTCTTTGATAAACGGCGTATAATCTTCTCCACTAAACCAGCAAATATGAATTGTTTTTGGAATCATAATTTTTCTTTTATCACTTTTTAGACTCAAACTTTGTAAAATCTCCCAACAACTTTGGCTAATTTAATACCTAATATTTTTCGTTTAATTTCCCACTTAGAATGCGCTACTACCGGATAATCACAATATTTCCAATAAATAACATCCAAATTTCTAGGAATTTTTCCTTGAATGGCCCTTAATAGATGATGCGCTTTCCAAGGTTTTGGACTTCCCATTCCGTGAGACATTGTCGATTCTCCTTCTGTAAATCCCATGCCCTCTTTGCCAATGTAACTAACATTACCGTCAAAAGCTTCTATTGCAGCATTCATGGCATCCTGATCGGGTTTATCAAAAATTTGAAATCCTTCCATCTTCAGAACGGTTGAATTATAAGATTGATTTAAGAAAATCGAATTTTCCAAACCTCCAATTGCTGGTCCCATAAGCTCTTGCATCTGAACCCATAATTTTAAAAAAGAAATGTCTTTTTTAAGAACTCCCACAAAACCAGCGTTTATATAAATTGCATTTTTAAATTTTAAGTCAATGTTATGCTTTTTGTAATAGGATTTCCATCCTTGTCTGCGTGGATGAAATTCCTGCAAAGGAGAATTGACATCTTCGCAAACTGCAACTCCGCAGCGTATCCATTGTTCGTAACAAGTCCATGAATCATTAATTACAATATCGGGGTCGAAATAATATAATGCGTCTGCATCTTTTGCCGGTCCGTCCCACAATTCCAACATAAAATCAGGCTTATAGTTTGCCATATTATAATGCGTCACAATTGGCACAAATATAATTTTGATTCCTTCGACAGGAGTTAAATTTATTGCATCATTCCATTTTCCAACTGTTCCCTTTTTTCCGGCTAAAACCCATGCTGGTAATGCGCCGCGGTAACCAACATAAATGTCTCCTTTAAATCCGTTTTTGTATAAAGAATTAGAAAGTGCGGCTACACCAAAATGGTAATGACCTTCGAAAATAGTGCAAACTGCTGCATTCATATAATGTTATAATTTTAATAGCTGTTTAAGTTTTCTTTTTACACGCTTTGATTGATGTCTAATGAATGTGACATAAAATAAATCGGCACTTTGAACTTTGTATAAACTCATCATGCGTTTTTTATCTGTTTGACTAGAATACATTAACTCATCTATAGACTCCGGACCTAAACGCCCTCTTCCCGAATAATGTAAATGACTAATCGGTACGTATGGCCCTGGAGGCGAAGTTTCTTTGTCAACTGCTACTTTTGCATCATCAGTTAAATTCGTGTACCACATTGTATAAGAAATTGTGTTTTGCTTGTACCCGCCTTGAATTGCATGAATTAAGTCCAGACTGTTTGCATAATCACCAGACCAGGAACTTAGCCAATTGTATGGAGATTTGCATAAATTAAGCACCTTCCAGTTTCCAATTAAAGAAGCAATATGTAATAAAGACTGATCGTGTTTTTTTGGAATTTCGGGATTTTGCTTAAACCATTCTATTGCGGCATTCATATCTGCAATAATTTTTTCTCCTCTTCTTACCAAAATATGTCCCGCTGTAATGGCTGTATTTAAACTATCTTTTCCAAAATGTTCGAGAACTTTTTCAGGAAGCAAATAGTTGTGTATTCCTTCTGTAGTATATTCTGTATCAGCATGAATCAAATCGTAATCTGGAGCAAAATCAAACATACGCTCCCAATTCATTAAAGCTACAATATCATTGTCTGTGTAAATGAATTCATCCCAATCTGTAAACAAGGCCAAAAAACGATATAAAAACCCCAAAGGACATTCTGTTAACACACTTCTTAGATTATTTATAAAAACTTTTGCTTCTTCAGGAAAGTCATTGACGGTTAAGAACTCGACTTCTTTTAAAATATATTCAGAATTAACTTTTTCTCCTCCAAAATGAATTAGTCGAATTGGCAGTGTACAACCGCTTTTTCTAATCGAATAAATTAAATTTTCACTATACCACTGGCTTTTTAAATTGGCCACTAAAACGATACCTTTTTTCATTTCAATAGTTTTTATAAACCTAAATGCCATTTATAATCTTTCTGCCACATTTTATGACGAACAGGTCCTGTATAATGCCTAACAGCCATTTCTTTTGGATGAAATAAATAAGAAAAGTCAAATTGATCTCCAGAATCCAAAATGAATGTTTTTGGAGTTAAAGGCATAAAGGCATTGTTCTTCAATAAATGATGATATATCGTTTGCTCACTAAAATATTCGTAAGTAAAATTGAAGGTTTTGAAAAAATCCAAAGATTCATTGATTCGTTCAAAAGCACTTTTTGCAAAAATAAAACCTGAATTTACCTGATAAACTTGTTCTGTATAAGTTGCGATGTAACGACTATCTAGACAACCCCAGTTTGTGTCTGGCATGTACCAACCGTTTGCACTTGGTTTTTCAGATAATATCAATTCAAAAACATTTGAATTTTCATAGAATAAAATATCTGAATCTATAAATAACGTTGGTTTTTCTATTTCATGATTTAAATAATAAAACAGCTTTCTTCCGTACGCAGAAGTTTTACAATAGTGAAGTAAATATTCTTCATAAGGCTCTAATTCGCTTTTACACAAACCTTTTAAAGAATTGACTTCATTCCAATTCATTCCTTTTATCACCTCAACAAAACCAAAATTTTTTTCTAGTTGATCTATTTGTGCCTGAGTGTGAGAACCGTCTGAGTAAAGCGTCCATTTTAGTGGTGTGCCAACGTAACGCACAAAAGATAAAATAGATAATAATTGTTCCTGAAAATCATTAAACGAAGAAAAACTCGCAATTTCCATCTCTATGCTTTTCTTTTTACTGATTTTATTTATAAAATTGGATAAACCTGACGAAACTTCTTTTTCAAATTTTCTGCGATTTGTTTTTCCTTTAGCTACTGTAATTTTTTTTGTGAGTCCGCCTTGACCAGGTAATTTGTTCATGTTTTCAGAATTGAATTATTTCTTATGATTTAGTTTTTTTGAAAAGAATTATACTTTCTAATTATTCATCAACTTTTTTTTATTGAAAAGAATAACCCAAAAACCAAATATGTAATTAACTATTAATGAAATGATTTGATAAAAAATACTATAATAAAGAATTCCTCGAAGTGTTGTCAAATCCCAAATAAAGTAAGCCATTATAACAGCTCCCAAGTTCAGTCCAATAACAAATATTGGATTCAGAAAATGTCCTCGACTGCCAATTAAATTTCCAGTCATTGCAGTTATTAATCCGATACAATTTGAAAGCATAATCAGAAAAAGCTCTGAAGACAATGAACTGTAAGAAGTTCCTAAAAGCCATAACATCTGAGTAGGAAACAGAAATACAATTAATAAAATAAATGCTGCCGCGATAAAGAGAACCAGCTGAAAAAATAAAAAGTACTTCAATAACGTTTCTTTGTTTTCTTCTAATCTCGAAAAACGCGGAATAAATAATGTTCCTGAAATAGTAGTAAAAAAAGCCATTAGTGCTGCAAACCTGCCCAAAGCTCCTATACTAGCCAAGTCTGTAGAATTTCCAAAAACAGATAATATCCAGATAACTATTTGACCCGACAGAGCATAAAATATAACATTAGGCAGGATTTTAGTTACTATCCTTAAAATTTCTTTACGAATTTTAGGATCTGGTTTTTGGTCACTATCAACAAACTTTTTATTGATTATTTTTAATCTGTAATTGCCATAAATTTGCGGAATTCCAGATGCCAAAATAATCACTGCTGTCCACGGAAAAATAAATATTGTCAGAACGGTTAAAACTAATCTTCCAAAACCAATTCTTAATTGATTTTTTTGCAAAGTTGTAATATCCTGATGCAGTTTTGGAGTAATTTCTAATAAAGAATCTGATAAAGCCGCATAAAAAGCAGGAATCAACGAAAGCAGAATTAAAATTGCAGACAACCAGCTTGCATTGTTTTTTAACAATAAATAAATAATTATAGGTGTTGAAATTATCAAAGCTATAAATGCAAACTTCTTTCTTAAATCTAAACCTGTTGCCAAAACTATTCCTAGTTTTTTAGGATCTTTCCAGACTTTTCCGCTCAGTGCCATCACTCCGTTCGAAATACCCGAATCGGTAAACATCACCAAGGTTCCTAACATTGTATTTGCCAGCGTATATAATGCATATTCCTGAATAGGCAGCATTCTGACAATTAATATTCCAGATACAAACCCGACTAGTTTTAATATTACTTCTGTGCTTCCTACAATTGAAATCAGTTTTATGAAGTTGATACCTCTGTCATAATGCTGGTGTCGCTTTATTCTATCTATTGACCAGTTCATTTATTATCCTTTTCCTATTCCTTTTATCTGAAAACCAATTGATTTCAATTGCTCTACATCCAGAATATTTCGTCCATCAAATACAAATGCTGGTTTATACATATTCAAATAAATGAAATTCCAGTCGTAAGTTTTGAATTCATCCCATTCTGTTAAAACCGCAATTGCATGTGCCTGATGTAAAGCTTGTGCAGAAGATTCATAAACGAAAATCTGTTTCAGTTTGGATTCAATTTTCTGTTCTGTCAATCCTTTCAATTCCCATAAATAACGCATATCAGCTTTTATTTTTTCTTCGGAAACTTTAGGATCATACACGTGAATTTCGGCACCGTCTTCAATTAAATGTTCTGCGACATAAATTGCTGCCGATTCTCTGGTGTCGTTAGTGTCTTTTTTGAAAGCCCATCCTAAAAAGGTGATTTTTTTTCCGCTTACGGTATTAAAAAGAGAAGTAATGATTTTTTTTGCAAAACGATATTTTTGATAATCATTTAGAATAATAATCTGCTCCCAATAATTTGCCACTTCGGGTAAATTAAAATAGCGGCATAAATACACTAAGTTTAAAATATCTTTTTGAAAACAAGATCCACCAAAACCAACTGAAGATTTAAGAAACTTTGGTCCAATTCTACTGTCAGTTCCAATCGCAGCGGCTACCTCATCAACATCGGCTTCTGTAACTTCACATAAAGCAGATAGTGCGTTGATCGAAGAAATTCGTTGTGCTAAAAATGCATTTGCAGTTAATTTTGATAATTCTGAAGACCAAACGTTGGTAGTTAAAATTTGTTTTGGTGACAACCAGTGTGCATAAACATCAACCAAAGATTGAATCGCTTTTTGTCCACTTTCTGTCTGATTTCCTCCAATTAAAACACGATCTGCATTTAGTAAATCATCAATAGCAGTACCTTCCGCCAAAAACTCTGGATTAGAAAGTACTTCAAACTTAACTCCATTTCCTGTATGATCTAAAATAGTTTGTAAAGTTTCTGCAGTTCTTACAGGAAGCGTTGATTTCTCTACGATAATTTTATCGTTTTTTGCTATTCTGGCAATCTGTCTGGCGCACAATTCTACAAATTTTAGATCCGCAGCCATTCCTTTTCCTTCTCCGTAATTTTTTGTTGGCGTATTAACTGCAATAAAAATCATATCGGCTGCTTCGATTGCGCTGTCTACATCTGTAGAAAAAAACAAATTACGACCTCTTGCTTCGCTAATAACTTCTGCAAGTCCTGGTTCGTAGACTGGTAATTTATCAAGGTCTTCATCATTCCATGCTGCAATACGGCCTTCATTTAAATCGACTACAGTAACTTTAATTTCCGGGCATTTTAGTGCAATCACAGACATTGTTGGACCACCTACGTAACCTGCACCTAAACAGCAAATATTTTTGATTTTCATTTATTTATTTTTTTTTGCAAAAACGAATGTTACTTTCTTTATTATTATTCAAAATAATTTAAAATAGAAAAACCAGATTCTTTTAAAAGCTGCTCTTTTCTCATTAGCTTCAAATCAGATTCCATCATTTCCTGAACTAATTCTGAAAGTTCGTATTCGCACTCCCAACCTAATTTAGTTTTCGCTTTTGTCGGATCTCCAATTAGTAAATCTACTTCTGTAGGTCTAAAATAATGCGGATCTACAGCTAGTACTTCTTTACCAATAGGAAGCTGATAATCAGGATTACTGCACGAAACGACATATCCTTTTTCTTCTACACCAACACCTTTAAACTCTAATTCTACACCTACTTGTGCAAAACTCATTCTCACAAATTCGCGCACCGGAGTTGTTTTTCCTGTTGCAATTACAAAATCTTCTGGTTCATCTGCCTGTAAAATCATCCACATCATTCGAACATAATCTTTCGCATGTCCCCAATCACGTTGTGCGTCAAGGTTTCCTAAGTATAACTTTTCTTGTAATCCTAAAGCAATTCTTGAAGTTGCTCTGGTAATTTTACGTGTTACAAAAGTTTCTCCACGAATTGGCGATTCATGATTGAACAAAATACCATTACAAGCAAACATTCCATAAGCTTCTCTATAATTTACAGTCATCCAATAAGCATAGATTTTAGCTACTGCATAAGGTGATCTCGGATAGAAAGGCGTAGTTTCAGATTGTGGAACTTCTTGTACTTTACCATACAACTCAGAAGTAGAAGCCTGATAAATTCTGGTCTTTTTTTCTAATCCAAGTAAACGCACAGCATCCAAAATTCTTAAAGTTCCTAATGCATCTACGTTTCCTGTGTATTCTGGAGTTTCAAATGAAACCGCTACGTGACTCATAGCTGCTAAATTGTAGATTTCATCAGGCTGAATCTCTTGAATCAAACGAGTTATATTAGTACTATCAGTCATTTCACCATAGTGCAAGATAAAATTCCTGTCTTCAGTATGAGGATCTTGATACAGATGGTCAATTCTATCGGTATTAAACAGAGAACTTCTTCTTTTTAATCCGTGAACTATATAGCCTTTTTCTAATAGAAATTCACTTAAATAGGCTCCATCCTGTCCGGTCACTCCTGTGATAAACGCTGTTTTTCTTAATGGATTCATAATGTTATTATAAGGCACAAAGGCGTTGTATTGCAATGTTGCAATGTTGATAAAGTCTTACTTCTAAAGTTTTGGTAAAAGTTTTTTATTTAAAGAAAATGAAGTCTTAGTAACTCTTTTCTTTTAAACTTTCGATGTTTTCCAAAAACCAATTATAGGTTTTTTGAATTCCGTCTTCTAAATCTACCTGGTGTTTCCATCCAATGCTATGCATTTTAGAAACATCCATTAATTTTCTCGGTGTTCCATCGGGTTTGCTGTCATCCCAAATAATAGCTCCCGTATGACCTACAATTTTTTGTATTGTAGTTGCCAGTTCCTTAATGGTTAAATCCTCACCTGTCCCAATGTTGTATAAATGTTCAGGAAGTTTGTTTTCTAAGGCAAATACAACTGCTTCTGCCATATCGTCAACAAATAGAAATTCTCTCATTGGGGTTCCGCTTCCCCAAAGAATTACTGGTGCATTACTACTTTCCTTGGCTTCGTGAAACTTACGAATCATGGCCGGCAAAACGTGAGAACTTGTTAAATCAAAATTATCGTGAATACCGTATAAGTTTGTTGGCATTAAACTCACAAAATCTTTGTTGTATTGTTTGCGAATCGCTTCGCATAATTTTACACCCGTGATTTTTGCTATGGCATACCATTCGTTGGTTTTCTCTAAAGAAGCTGTTAGTAAATAATCTTCTTTTAATGGTTGTGGAGCTAATTTTGGATAAATACATGAACTTCCTAAAAAGATAAATTTATCAACCTCAGCATTGTGAGCTTCACTAATCAGATTATTTTGAATCTGCATGTTTTCCATCAAAAATTGATATGGAAAATCATTATTAGCTAAAATTCCCCCAACCTTTGCTGCAGCATCTATAATAACATCTGGTTTTACTTTTGCGATAAAATCGTGAACTGCATTTTGATTTCTCAAATCCAATTCCTGGCTTGATGCTCCAATAAGATCAGTATAACCTTTTTCAGTTAAGCTTCTCCAAATAGCACTTCCGACCATTCCTTTGTGTCCAGCAATATATATTACAGCATTTTTATTAATCATTGTGAGTTTGTTTGTTTACAATTATAATAAGGGGGAAGCAATCGATTCTAATTGCTGGTAAACTTGTTTTACTTCTTGAGAGTTCTCTTTTTGTAAAACCATCAAAGCATCGGAAGTATAAATCAAAATACAATTTTTAACCCCAATAAATGTTGTATGCATTGAAGTTCCTATTACAATATTTCGATTGTTATCTATCGGATGATCTTTCTGAACCAAATAATCATAAACCGATTCGAAAGAACCCAGATCAGACCATTCGAAATGAGCAGGAACAACTTTAATATCCGTACTTCTTTCCATCACTGCATAATCTATGCTTATAGAAGGAATATTTGAAGATAATTCGAAATCTAGAAAACCGTCCTTATTTGCTTCCCAAGCTATTTTTGATGTCCAGTAAACTTCTGGTTCCTGACTTTCAAGCTCCGCTAAAAACTTGTTGGCCTTAAAACAAAAAAGTCCACTGTTCCAAAAATAGTTTCCGTTTTCCAGATAAGTTGTTGCCGTTTCTACATTAGGTTTTTCATGAAAAGCAATTACATTTTCATTTTCAAACTCTATATAGCCGTAGCCCGTTTCTGGTTTTGTTGGTTTGATTCCAAAAGTGACCAAATAATCTTGATTTGCAAGTAAAATTGCTTTTTCTAAAGCATTTGCATACAAATCATCTCCGTCTATGATATGATCTGATGGAGTAATTAGCAAAATATCATCTGGCTCTGAGGCAAAAGCTGCAAATGCAATCGCTGCAGCTGTGTTGCGAGGAAGAGCCTCTACAATGTGTGTAAACGGTTTATCGAATTTTGACATAATGATATTACTCATTTTATAATTCTCAATATTCCCGACTACGATAGTTTTATTTGATATTTCTAAATTACGAGCCACTGTTTTTTCAAAAAGTGACTGACCATCAAAAAGATCCAGATACTGCTTCGGTAAAGTTTTTCTGGAAAGCGGCCACAATCGGCTTCCTACGCCTCCCGTTAAAACAACGTGTGTAACTTTATTAATTCCCATTCGAATGCACTAAAACCTCTCTTTGATAAACTTCATGACGCAGATTAGTACTCGAAAAACGGTGATCTCTTGTATTAAAATGCAAGTCAATTCCTTTTTCTTCACAGTATGATCTACCTGTAAAATCTCTCTCTTTATATTCGTCTCCCAGAATACGCACATCGATTGCAAAAGCTTTTAGAATATCTTCTAAATCTTGTTCTGTTGCGTAAGGAACAATTTCATCAACAAATTTACATGCCTTCAATTGTATGTATCTTTCAACAACAGTTTGAGTCGGTTTATTTTTTGTTGGGCGATCTAATGTTGGGTCCGTCTGTAAACCAACAATTAAATAATCACAATGTTGTTTTGCTTCTTCAAGCATCTTAACGTGCCCTGCATGTAACAAATCAAAAGCACTAAATGTAATTCCAGTTCTCATATGCTTAATGTTTTAAATTAAAAAAATATGTTCGTTAATGTAGTATGATTTGCAAAATTCAAATTCACCATTTTATTGGGGTTTTAAAGCTTTTTTTTAAATTTTAAAAAAGGGTTCCCCGTGAATAGTTACATAATAACTACTCAAAAATCAAATTAGAAATGGTAAAAAAAATCTAAAAATTATCAATTTTGTTCGGTCAAAAAATGATTAAAACTTCTCAAAAAAAGCAAAAATTTCTAACCATTATTAGGACTAAATCCTTCTAATAATTTAGGATAAAATTATAGTAATAAGACTGATACGAAATCTATTTTTTGTTGCTAAATGTCCTTGATAAGGAAATTTTAGTATAAAATCCATCCGCTATTTTCGGATGATGGAATTAAATTTACCACTTAGTTTACAGACCGAAAGTCCAGTATATACTAATGCTTAACGAAAAGCACTTATTTACATCGATTGAGAAAAGATTTCTTTTATAAATGGTTGCATTTTGAAATATCAGTTACATAAAAGAATTTGAGTTTTCGACCATAATTAAGAATCGATTAATGGCATTTTTGAACTTAAAAAAACCACTTTTTTAATATTACAAAAAATAAATTTTACAGATTATGAAATGGTATGTAGTGTACACAAAACCTAAATGGGAAAAAAGAGCTGCTGAACAACTATCTAAGTTCAACATAAACAGTTACTGCCCTGTTATAACCAAAACACAACAACGATCTGACAGGAAAATAAAAGTAGAAGTTCCATTGTTTAACAACTACATATTTGTACAATTACAAGAAAAAGACAGAAACTTAATTTTTGACTCTCCAGGAGTAGTACGATATTTGTTCTGGTTGGGAAAACATGCAATTGTAAAAGATCAAGAAATTGCAACGATTAAAGAATGGCTTGATACTGGAGATACTGCTCAGGAAATCTCTGTGATGCAGTACCAGATTGGAGATAAGGTACATTTAAATTCTGGACCTTTTTGCGATCAAAATGCGGTAGTAAAAGATATTACAAAAACGCATTATGTATTAATTTTAGAATCTTTAGGATATGTTTTAAAAGTAAAACATAAATAATAATTTAAAGAAGAAGTTTTTTAAAAGATAAAAATTCTTTGTAACTCTTCTTCTTTTTCAAAAAAAGCAAAATTTCATTCGAACAATTTAATTTTCAAATTGAAAAATTTGACTTTTTTTGATACCCAGAATTTTAACTAATCGATCTAATTTTGACAATTTTAGATCAACCATTCCGCTTTCTATTTTCTCGTATGTTTTTACACTCATTTCCATTTGAATAGCTACATATTCAGGAGTATGATTGTTTTGCAATCTGAACTCTTTAATTTTTAAGTAGTAATTTTCCATGATCTTATTTTTTCTATTTTAATTTATTCTTTTATTACTATAATACTCAATAAATTGCAACAAGAAACTTATCTGGTTTCACTAAAAAAAATGGAAACATCGAACTTAAAAATAAACTCAATCGAGACCTCCAAAACCTTTGAAATTTCTATCAATTTAGATACAGTTAAATCAACGTCACCTCTTTCAATTTTTCCGTAACCGCTAGTACTCATTTTCAGTTCGGCAGCCACATATTCTCTGGTGAAATTTTTTAATTCTCTTATCTTTCTAATATTTTCGTATACACTATATTTCATAAAAAATAAAAAGTATAAAGGGTTCCTATTTTTGTGTTGCGATCTTGGGTTGATAAAATTTAAAAACGATTTTACTTCAATTATCTATATTGTAAAAAAATCAACTTTTAACAGCAACTATTCAATTATTAACAATGATTAAAGCTAAATGACAGTTATTCTTTATCATTCATTTTAATTTTCGATCAAAAATATAGAATGTTTTGAGCATAAAATAATAAATCTGTTCAACGGATTTTAAAATCCGATAAAATACATCTTGTTAGGTTTTACGGCTTTAAAATTGTATAAAAAATGACTAAAAAATATATTTTATAAGATAATGACCACGTAGTTTTACGTGTGTAAAAGCCCTGTGTGACTGCATTAAGAGAAAAAAGAAGGAAAAAATCAAGTATAACCTTAGTGATCTAAAAACTATATTTACTAATATTAAAATCAAATCATAAGTCGACAAAATGCTTTAGAAGCTTAATTTCACTTAGATTTAATTTGAACGAATACAAAAATTATAAATTGCTTGAGAAGGCATTTGTAGCATGATAGCAGGCAAAAAAAATCTTTAAAGGGAAGAATTAATCTGTAGGGAATTAAATTAAATGACGCAAAAAAGAGGCTCAAATTAAGTTTTTTAATCTGAGCCTCTGATGCTATTTAATCACAAAATTATTGTGTCACTAAAAATCTAGGATAAGGATTCGGCGCCGAATTGATTACAACTGTCGGAACTCCTACTTTTACATTGACCAACAATTTACTTAATGAAGGATTTGCAGTTAAGTTTGAGTTCACATAAATGGCAGATGAATCATAGTATAAGTTTGAAGGTTTAGATACCATCACGCTTCCTGTTATGTTCGAATTTAAGATATAATGATACGTTGAATTGTACATTACCGGTGAAAACATATTTGCCGTATCTAAAAAGTTACTTCCTTCAATATAAGTAATCATTGAACTTATAACTGAATTTGATGGAGTATTGTTGTAAAATTTAGAGCTGTATATGGAAATGGAATTACTGCTAATTACACTAGCTCCTTTGTAATTACTAAAATCACAATTAGCAATAATTGGATAGTTTTGCCCTCCCATACTTAAAGCAGTTGAACCTCTGTCGAATTTACAATCTACCCAAGCATTTAAGTTATCTGGTCTTGTTGCCGGCATCGAAATTGCAATATCACAATTGATAAACTGACTTCTGTAATACATTGTTTTATCTACGTAACTTGATGTATTATAATCACCTGCATACGGTAGCAGAGGTTCTTGAGAAAATCCTTTTCCACAATTTACAAAGGCTAAATACTCGAAAAAGTTGTTATCAAGTCCCATAATTTGATAAAGCTGAATACCAATAGCCTGATCTCTAAAAACTATAAATCTTAAATTTTGGTAAGCGATTTGACCAATACCTACATTATTTTTCTTTGCAGCATAGATACCAACACTACCTCCTTGTAAAGTTAAATGCGCCAAAGTAAAATTACTGTCTGTTCCGGTATCCAGAGTAAGCAGCGGAAAATCATCGGTTAACCCAACAATAACTGTTTTTCCTGTACCTTGACCAATTATACCATGATTTCCATCGAGGTGAATTTTTAAAGTTGAACCTATGTAAAATATACCTTCAGGTAATTCTGCAATTCCCTTCGTATCAATTAAATTTTGAATATATGCAGTTTGATCTGTTTTACCCGTTCTGTTTGCTTTCCAAGTGACTCCAAGAGGATCTGGCAATGTTTCCCAGGTTGGTCTAGCCCAAGGAGTGTATTTAGTTCCTAAAATTACACTACTAAGATTTGCAAGTAATGTAGAATTGGTTACAGCAGCCGTTTGCTCAAGACTATTATATTTTACAGAATTGCTATGATCTAAATTGGCCCATAAATCAAAACCTGTAACAGTTCCGCTCCCTCTTTTATAACTTCCTTCTCCGTCTACTAAAAACATATTTGTCCTTGCCGAGATAATGTCATTTGATGTTTTAAGATATTTATTTAAAAAGAATACATTTTGAGCATCAATATCATAAGATCCGGTTTTAACAGCCGAATAAGCATTTCCACCTCCAAAATCGGTAATTTTTAAATCCCCGATATTTTTGGCCGTGAACATGGCTTTTGAACCTTGTCCTGTCAAATTCCAACCTTCACTGTCAACGCCGACAAAAGTCGCAGATTGTAATCCGTCAATATCTGTAGCATCTCCAACTGGAGTCAAATAATTAGAATGTAAATTAACATTTCCATAACTAGGAGTTGAAGCATTTCCTTTCATAATCAACTGATTGGAAATAGACTGTGCCTGATGTTTGATTATTTTATTATTCCTGAAATAACCCGTAGCACTACAATCAAATTTTATTTGACCACCAATATTTATTAATTCGTTATTTTCTAATTTAGCGCCAACTGCACTGATGTAAACATATTTTAAAGTCTTGAAAATACTATTTGAAATTACTGCACCCGCCTCAAAACTAAGTGTCCTGTCGACAAATGACAATTGCTCTAACCGTACATTACTACTTCCTGCAGCTATCGTAATGTTGGATACTCTGGTTAATGTCGGATGTCCATATAATCTCTGATTACTTTTCATGACAATATTAACCCCAGAATAATCTCCTTTTTCTAATCTTACAGAACCATATTTATCTAAAGCTTGCTGTATAGTAGCTTTTTGAGTAACTGGTAGTAAGTAAGCATTAAAATACGCAATTTCTTCTTCCTGATTGCCTACAACAGGGGTTTCAGGCGTTGTTTTCATCGGAGCCTCATCAATTGCATATTGATAGTTCTGAGAAAAAACTGCTGTTGTCGAAAGGAGTAAAAAATAAATTAAATGCTTCATTGTCCTGAGATAATATAGGAGTTGGTACCGGTTTTTCTAAGAAATCCAAATTTCACGTTTCCGGCAGTACTCGTAAATTTTGCGCTTCCTGATGCTGTATAATTAAGAGTTACTCCAGAAGACGCCTGAACTGTTAAAACTGCTCCATTATGTGCTTCTAAATTAACTGTTTCGCCTAATGCCATACTTCCGAAATCTGAAGTTAATGTCAATGTAGAAGATGTTGTGCATTCTATTGTATTATTTACATCTGCAGCCGCAATATTTCTTGATGATGAAAAGGAAACAATGGAAGATCTAAATGGCGTACTTGATGTACCACCGGATATTTTTGCATACAACGCGTAGGGAACACTTAAAAGTTGCGTAACTCCGGTAATATTAAAATTAGAACCTCCTCTTACATCTGCTTGCGTTTCTATATAATAAGGTCCTTTGTCCCAGGCAATTTTACTAAATTCTCCTGTAACAATTGTTCCTGTTCCAATTTCTAGAGAAACCAAACCGTTACTGTTTGTAGTTGGAGAGTGTGTTTCCTGATAAACAATAGTTCCTGTTGCTGTACTTTGATGAACAATAACCTTTAAACTGATCTTAGAATTAACAACCAAGCTATTATCTTGTGCACGAACGATGGCCTGATAGCTCATTTTTTCAGGTGATTGTGCAAATACCTTAAGCGTAACAGTCACAAATAAAAATAAGAGGGTATGTGCAAGTTTCATTTATCTTCCGTTTTAATTTTTAATAATTTTAAATGATTTCAAAATCTTATTGTCTACATATACTACTAGTATATAAACAGACGGACTAAGATTATTAAGGCTGACTTGGGTATCAGTTTGATTTATTGTGTTTTGTTTTAAAAGCCTCGCTTGTATATCATAAAGTCGATACGAACGCTGCCTGCCTTCCAATTCCATTCCGTTCATAGTAATATTAACAAAGTCTGCAGTCGGATTTGGATAAATAAACATTTCTGCCTTTGCAGGTTCTTCTATATGTGGCGTGTCCAATGTTTCGCCTTTTTCCTGCTGTTGAATTCCCTGAGCTACATTGTAAACCGCATCTACTCCCATATAGGTGTAAAAAACTTGTCCGATTGAATAAGCTACTGTGCCAGAAGTTCCCGTTGCATTGTTACCAGACGTAATAATGGTTTCCATTAAATTGTCATTACTCTGACTAATTCCTACAAAAGGAACAAAAAACATCATTATAATGAGTAGTTTTATATGTTTCAGGCGCGAATACTTCACAGTTTATTTCTTAGATTATTTTATAGTGCAAAAATATTTATTTTCAAAAAATAATCGATATAATAAGACTTTTTTCCGATAATCGGCATCAAATGTAGTATTTTAATGACTATTTACTTACATTGAAAAAGTTAAAGAAAGCCTGTAATATTTCGATTAGCCGTTTTGAAAGTTATAACCCGATGGAGAAGGGTAATAATGCTGAATATTTTGGCTTTTAATCTTAGTAGGAAGATGTAACAAAATAACGACGATTAATCCGTTTAATTATACTCTGATGTTCTTTTTATTTAATTTTTAATACATACACCCAAATTATTTCAATTTCACAATTATAGCTCCTTTATAAAGCATATTATGCATTCAAAAGTCGGTTATACATCACACACAAATCCTTAAACAACTATAAAACAGCAATTTACTCTCAAAATATAAAATATAATAATTTACGTTATTTCCTTTATAGGATTTGTCAGGAAAAATACACAATATTAAAATCTGTAAAAAGTTCAAAAACAGACTTCAAAATGAGCTTATTTTAAGAAACTAACATTCAAAATACACTACTTTATTTTTAATGAAATTACTTTTATTCAATTCAAAATATGCTATTCATCGAGAATAATGGCTTTATATGGAAAATGCGAGTTTTACTGAAATATATTTCTTTTTTTTGAACATCTTATTGAATAATGAGTGTCATCTTCTATTTAAACGTAGAAATAAAATAACGGCCAAAACTAATTAAATCTTACATCCATTTATTGATCAAGCAAATACGCTTTTCTAAGGATGTGATCTTATTCCGCTAAATAATTGAACAAACAAGATTTAAAATCGAGTTTCTTTTCTTAGTTCTACGCCAAATAATACCATATTATTTTACTCAACTTTAATTTTAATACAATTAAAATGAAAAGATCTAACAATGACAATTTAGATAAAGAGTTGAATGGAGCAAAAATGGCGTATCCAAAAAACGCACTCCATGAACTTTTTTCACAACAAGCGGAAACATCACCTAATGCTATTGCACTTGAGTTTGATGATCAAACCATTAGTTATAAAGAGCTAACAAAAACAGTAAATCAAATAGCTAATTATTTTTTAGCTCAGGGTTTATCTCCCGGACAGTTTATTGCTGTTTCTATGGATCGCAGTCCAAATTTAACTGCCTCTCTATTGGCAATCTTACAATGTGGAGCTGCCTATTTGCCATTGGATCCAAAATTTCCAACAGAACGTTTAGAATTTATGCTTGAAGATTCTGAAGCTAGTTTTTTACTTACTACCGAATCTCTTTCGACTTCATTACCAAAAAACTCAAAAACCATATTAATTGAAGATGTATGGTCTTCATTAGACCAATATCCTGCTACTCCACTTTCTCTTGCAATTGATCCCGAAAAAGTTGCTTATATAATGTATACTTCTGGATCTACCGGAAAACCAAAAGGGGTTACAGTTACACACAAAAACTTAGTAAACTTTCTGTACAGCATGGCAATTGAACCAGGCATAAAAGCAGATGACAAATTATTATCAATCACAACTATTTCATTTGATATTGCCGGATTAGAATTATTTCTACCCTTAATAAAAGGAGCAGCAGTAGTTTTTGCAGATTATGAAACGACTCGTGATGGTCAGTTATTGTTTAATCTTTTACTGAAAAAAGAAATTACCCTATTGCAAGCCACACCAACTACATGGCAGTTATTATTAGATTCTGGCTGGAATACGCCATTAAATCTAAAAGCGCTTTGTGGTGGAGAAGCTATGCCTTTGAACCTTGCAAGAGCGTTAACGTCAAGATGTGCGTCACTGTGGAACATGTACGGGCCAACAGAAACTACTATTTGGTCTGCAGTAAAACAAATTAAGGCTGAAGACGAATTAATTACCATTGGTTTTCCTATTGCAAATACGCAAATATATTTATTAGATGAAAATAGAAAAGCTGTTGAAGCTGGAGAAATCGGAGAAATTGTAATTGGCGGAGACGGGGTTGCACAAGGGTATTGGAAACGTCCGGAACTTAATGCTGAGAAATTTATTCAAAATCCGTTTTCTGATGAGAATAATGCTCTACTTTATCGCACAGGCGACTTAGGAAAACAATTGCCAAATGGAGATTTGCAGTGTTTAGGACGAATAGATCATCAGGTAAAATTGAGAGGTCATCGTATTGAATTGGGCGAAATTGAAGCGACTTTAAATACTTTATCCGGCATTAAACAATCTGCTGTTGTTGTGAGCAATCATTTTGGAAATGAAGATAAACTGGTAGCGTATTTAAAATCTAGTGAAGATTCGAAAGAGGATAAAATAATTCAGGAAGCGCTTTCTAAAGTTTTGCCCGAAATATTAATTCCGTCAAAATACATCTGGGTAGATGAATTTCCGATAACTCCAAATGGAAAAATTGACAAAAAGAATCTTCCACTTCCAGAAAATGCAAGACCAGATTCTGCTCCCCTTTACAAAAAACCAACAACACAATTGGAAAAAGATATTGCAAAAATCTGGAGTGAAGAATTAAAAATAGCCGAAATAGGAATTGATGACGATTTCTTTGATATTGGCGGAAGTTCAATTCTTGCACAAAAAGTTACGACTTCAATAAAACAGCGTTTAGCACTGGATGTTCCCGTTTCTAAAATTTACATTCATCCCACAATAAAAGAGCTTTCTTCTACTTTGGAAGATAATAATAGTAAGGAAGAGACATTTGAATTTAAAAAATCAGACAAAAATACTTCTTCTGCAGACATTGCAGTAATCGGAATGGCTGGAAGATTTCCGGGTTCGGACACTATCGAAGAATTATGGGAAAATCTTCGCGACGGTAAAGAAACAATTTCATTATTTACAAAAGAAGAACTAGACAGCAGTTTGCCTGAAAGTCTTCGTAATGATCCGCTTTATATTGGCGCAAGAGGAGTTTTACCTTCTGCTAAAACGTTTGACCCAGCATTTTTTGGTTTGAATCCACAACTTGCCGCCGCAATGGATCCTCAGATAAGAATATTTCTAGAAATTTCGTTTGAAGCATTAGAACAAGCCGGACATCTTCCTAAACACTATAAAGGAAGTATCGGGGTTTATTCTGGAAGTGAAATTAACACCTATTATGAAAACAATATTTTTCCAAACAAAGAACTGCAAAGTTCTATTGGAGAATTACAGATTTATACCGTAAACGGAAAAGATTTTATTGCTCCCAGAACTTCCTATCATTTAAATTTAAAAGGACCTTCTGTTAGTGTGCATTCTGCTTGTTCAACTTCTTTATTGGCAGTTGCAGAAGCCGTAAAAGCAATCAGAACCGGAATGTGCGATGTAGCTCTTGCAGGCGGTTCAAGCGTAACTTGCCCCATTAATAGCGGACATCTTTATGATGAAGGATTTATAAAAAGTCCGAACGGTTCAACCCGCTGTTTTGAAGCTTCAGGAAAAGGTACTGTTTTTAGTGATGGCGCCGGAGCTGTTTTACTTAAAAAATTAGAAGAAGCTGAAAAAGACGGCGATATTATTTATGGTGTAATTAAAGGAGTTGGCGTAAATAATGACGGTGGAGACAAAGGAAGTTTTATGGCTCCAAGTCCGAAAGGTCAGGCAGGCGCCATAATCAACGCTTTTAACGATGCGCAAATTTCTCCTTCTACAATTAGTTACATGGAAGGGCATGGAACCGCGACTCCTATTGGCGATCCAATTGAAATTGAAGGACTTAAAATTGCTTACGGCAAACAAGAAAAAAACAACTATTGCGCTTTAGGATCTATAAAAAGCAACATGGGACATACCACGGCTGCCGCTGGTGTTGCGGGATTGATGAAAGTGTTATTGTCCATGCGTCATAAACAGATTCCGCCAATGGTTAATTTTAACAAACCAAATCCAAATATTGATTTTGAAAATAGTCCGTTTTACATTAATAATAAATTAATTGACTGGAAATCTGACGGTCCAAGAAGGGCTGGAATAAGTTCTTTCGGAATTGGTAGCACAAATGTTCATGTTATTGTTGAAGAATATGACAAAGCACCAACTCCATCTTCGACAGGAAGACCGATGGATATTTTAATGTGGTCTGCAAAAAGTCAAAACAGTTTATTGGGTTATGAAAATACACTCGGTCATTTTATTGATAATGCTAAAGAAACGCCGTTAGCAGATATTGCCTATTCTTTAAATAATACAAGAGACGATTTCAATCACAGAAGTTTTGTTCTGGCTACTTCTACAACAGATGCAGCTGAAAAATTAATTTCATTAAAAACAAAAAGCACTAAATCTTCAATATTAAAAAATGTTCCGAGCGAATTAGGATTTCTTTTCCCAGGACAAGGATCTCAATATCTGCAAATGGGTAAAACACTTTACGATAACGAAAAAGTGTATCGTGAGGCTGTAGACAAATGTGCTGGTTTACTAATGCAAGAATTAGAATTGGACATTCGTGATGTTCTTTTTCCTAAAGATCATTTTGACGATGCAGACGAACTTCTTAGAAATACACGTTTAACGCAGCCTTCTTTATTTGTAACAGAATACGCATTGGCTCAACTATGGTTAAGCTGGGGCATAAAACCAACTTTTCTTTGTGGCCATAGTATTGGTGAATTTGCTGCAGCTCATTTGGCAGGAATTTTAAATTTAAAAGACGCTTTACACATTGTCGCTGTTAGAGGAAGATTGATCAGTCAATTGCCAGGCGGATCTATGCTGATTGTTCGTGTGCCTGTAGAAAAACTGAATGAATTAAAACCAAGCACACTTTCTATTGCTGCAATAAATTCTAATCAATTTTGTGTGGTTTCGGGGCAAAAAGAAGATATTGCTCTTTTTAATCAGGAACTTGATGCTAAAGAAATTCCGAATAGATTATTGAATACAAGTCATGCGTTTCACTCTTTTATGATGGAGCCTATTTTAGACGACTTTAGAAATGAATTAGAAAAAATAAAACTTAATATTCCGCGCTTACCCATCATTTCAACTGCGACAGGAACTTGGCTAAAAGATACAGAAGCTACAGATCCGACGTACTGGGTCAATCAATTAAAAAACACGGTACATTTTGCAGATGCAATGGATACGGCATTCCAATTGAATGATTTTATTTTATTGGAAGTTGGTCCGGGTCAAACGTTAATTACTTTGGCACGTCAGCAGGCAGCTGGTAAAATTATTCCTGCGTTTCCAAGCATTACTTTCCCTAAAGATGAAAACGACAATGAATATTCCTCATTATTAACTGCCTTAGGCGAATTATGGATGCGAGGTATAAATCCGGATTGGAAGTCATTTTACAGTCAGCAAAAAAGACAAAAAATAGAATTACCCAATTATATTTTTGATCGCAAACCTTGCTGGATTGAACCTTTGGGAGTTCTTGAAACCATTGCTCCTCAAAAAATTATCGTTTCTGAAACACTGGTAATTTCAAAACCAACTGAAACTAATACTGAAACATCAAACCATTCTAGAAAAGACGAAGTTCTTGCTAAAATTTCAGACATTATAAAAAATGCATCAGGAATCGTATATGAACCAGAAGCTTCGGCTAATACCTTCTTAGAGTTAGGATTAGATTCTTTATCGCTTACTCAATTATCAGGAAAACTGAAAAAAGAATTTAATTTACCGATTACTTTCCGACAATTGAATGAAGCTTTTTCAACTCCGTCACTTTTGGCAGATTATATAGAACTTAATCTTCCTGAAGAAACTCAAATTAAAGAAACTGAAAAAGTTGCCACGCCAATTATTACAGCAAGCAATGTGGCAAATGAGACCACTTTGTCTTCAACCATAAGTCAAACTTCATTAGAACAAATTGTAAAGCAGATTCAGCTTTTAAGTCAGAAAGTAGATCAATTGCAGAACTTTCAAAGTACATCTGTAAACGGAAATTCTTCATTTGTTAATCTGAAAGCAAAAAATTTCGATCTCTCCAATTTTAGCAATGAACTTAGAGCTGAAAGGATAGGTTCTATCAAAGCGAATGGCGGTTATAAAAACGAAAAATCTTTTGACGTTACTACAATTCCCGATCAAAAAGAATTTGACAATAGTAATCATGAAAAGAAATACACGATAAAAGCAACAGAACCACCAGTTTACGGAAGCAAACTTGGAAGAGATGAAAACGGAAGTCCGGCTTGGTTTATAAAAGATCCGAATCAGAATGGCAGTTTTGTAAAGATCAAGTTATAGAAATGGTATTTAAAGAAAGGATAATTAATATTTTAAATTGTCAATTTTTAAAAGTTGCAATTACATTTAAAATAGGAGCAAATGAAAAATCAACCTCAAATACAAGTAGAAATGGAAGCTGAAACAGAAATTCAATTTAATCCATTTTCCCCTGAAATCGAAAGAGTAATTCAAACCACAAATTCACAACAGGAAATATGGACTGATTGCATTTTTGGAGGAAGTGATGCGAATAAGGCTTACAACTTATCTGTATCTATTAATTTTAAAGGAAATTTATCAATAGAAACTTTTGAGCGAGCTGTAAAAACTTTAATCACTCGTCATGAAGCTTTGAGATCCGTATTTAGTCCGGATGGACGCTTTATGTGTATTTACAGCGACTATAATATCGAAATTTCTAAAGACGATTTTTCTGATATGGCCGCAATTGAAAAAGAGTCTTTAATAAGCAAACACAGAAAAGAACAAGTCAGCACTCTTTTTGATCTTGTAAATGGACCTTTGTTCCGAATTAATTTACTTAAAGCTAATGATTTTGAAACCATTGCAACCTTAACAATTCATCACATTGTTGGCGACGGATTAAGTATTGACATTATTTTGGAAGAACTTGGTGCGCTTTATTCTTCCTACGTTGAAAATAAAGAACATAATCTTCCTGCTCCTGAAAAATTTAGCGAATTTGCCGAAAGGATAAATTCTTTTATGGAAAGTAGCGACTACAAATCAATAGAAGATTTTTGGATTAATATTTACAAAGAATCTGTTCCAACAATTGAATTGCCTTTAGATTTCGTTAGACCTGCTTTGAGAACTTACAATAGTGATCGTCTTGATTTTCCTTTGGATGATGCCATTATTAATGAATTAAAAAATATCGGAATAAAAACAAGCAGTAGTTTGGTTACTACTTTACTTTCTGCATTTGAGGTCTTTTTATGTAAACTTACCGGTCAAAATGATTTGGTAGTCGGATTTCCATCATCTGGAAATTCGGTTTACGATATGAAACAATTGATTGGAGATTGTGCAAACTTACTTCCTTTACGCAGTAAAATTACTTCTGATATCAGTTTTCTAGATTATTTAAAACAAAGAAACACCCAGTTATTTGATGCTTACGAACATCAGCAAGTTACTTTCGGCCATCTGATAAAAAGTTTTCCCATAGCGAGAGATCCATCTAGAATTCCTTTGGTTCCGGTAATATTAACCGTTGATTTGAGCAGAACGATAGAAGATGATTTTTCTTTTTCAGGTCTTACACATAGCCTCAAGCCAAACCCTAGAGAATTTGGAACATTTGAGATTCAACTACATATTTTTAGAGCCAAAGAAGGACCTTCTTTCCAATGGACTTACAATACCACATTGTTCAAACCGGAAACCATAACAAAAATGATGACTTCTTTTGAAGAAATCATAAAAGAACTTATAGCCAATCCTTCAAACCCTTTATCAGACATTGTAGGCGGTAATTATTTAGCAGATTATGCAGAATTGAATAATACCGAAATGGCTTATCCGGACATAACTTTGACAGAATTACTGAGAAAACAAGCCGAAATTACACCAACTAAAACAGCCGTAGAATTTTATGATTTAAAAACTACTTATACAGAATTACATGAAAAGGTAAACCAAATGGCGCATTATTTAAAAGCGCAAGGTGTTCAATCTGGCGACTTTATTGCCGTATCTTTTCCAAGAAGTCCAGAATTACTTTACGCCTTATTAGCCATTATGCAGTGCGGAGCTGCCTACTTGCCATTAGATCCGGAATATCCAAAAGAGCGTTTAGAATTTATGCTAAATGACTCAGACGCCAGAATTTTATTGACCAGTAAAACATTATTTGCAAGTTTGCCAACATGGCCGCAGACATTGTTTATTGAAGATGCTGTCGAAGCTTTAGATCAGTTTTCAACATTGCCACTTCCATTTTTGGTGAACTCAGAAAATTACGCTTACATACTTTACACATCGGGATCGACAGGAAATCCAAAAGGAGTTCCTATAACACATAAAAATCTGGTGAATTTCCTATGCAATATGGCGTTGGAGCCAGGCATCAGCGAAAACCACAGATTACTGTCTATCACTACAATATCTTTTGACATTGCCGGTTTAGAATTGTATTTGCCACTTGTAAAAGGCGCCACTTTAATTTTAGCCGATCATGAAACTGCCAGAGACGGAAGACTTTTATTGGACTTGGTGAAAAAGGAAAAAATCACCTTCTTGCAAGCGACTCCAACAACATGGTCCATGCTTTTAGATTCTGGATGGTCAGAAAAATTGCCGATTAAAGCGCTTTGTGGTGGTGAGGCAATGCCTGTAGATCTTGCCAAAGAACTTTTATCTAAATGTGACACGCTTTGGAATGTTTATGGTCCGACGGAAACTACCGTTTGGTCATCTATAAAAGAAATTAAAGCCGATGATAAATTGATTACGATTGGAAAACCAATTGGAAATACTCAAATTTATCTCATTGATAATGACGGTCAGCTTGTAGCTCCAGGAAATGTTGGAGAAATTGTGATTGGAGGCGATGGTGTTGCAAATGGATATTGGAACAGACCTGAACTTTCAGCTGAAAAATTCATTTTAAATAAATTTTCAGCCAGCAAAGAAGATATAATTTACCGTACAGGCGATTTAGGAAGATTGCTTCCTAATAATGAAATTGAATGCTTGGGACGTTTAGATCAGCAGGTAAAAATTAGAGGACATCGTATTGAACCTGGCGAAGTCGAACAAGCTTTATTGTTATTGAATGGAATAAAATCTGCTGTGGTTTTGGCAGATCAAGATTTCCTTGTGGCTCATATTGTACCAGATTCCAGCATTGAAGAAGCTGAAATTCTAATTCCGGCATGGCGTGAAACATTGAGTTCGCGATTACCTGCACAATTGATTCCGCACGATTTTAATTTAATCGAAAAAATACCTACAACGTTAAACGGTAAAATTGATCGTAAAGAATTAGCCAAATATAAAGGCAATAAAAAAATTACCTACACGGCACCTCGAACTGAAGAAGAAAATATCGTGGCGACTATCTGGAAAGAAAGTTTAAACATTGAAAATATTGATATTTTTAGTGATTTCTTCGAAATGGGCGGACATTCAATCAAAGGTGTAAAAGTGATGATTGAAATTGAAAAGCATACCGGAATCAGAATTCCATTGTCTGCTTTATTCAAATATTCTACAGTTGAGAAATTTGCAAAACTATTAAATACCGGTACCGAAATTTATTCAGATTGTTTAGTTCCGATAAAACCGGCTGGAAATAAAGTGCCTCTTTTTATTGTTCACGGAGCTGGACTGAATGTTTTAAACTTTGTAAATCTCAGTAAACATTTTGATGAAGATCAGCCTATTTACGGAATTCAAGGTACCAAGCCAAAAGGTTTTGACGGCTGGTATGAATCTATTGAGACTATGGCAGCGCATTATATTGATGCTATTGTTAAAGTAAATCCGAAAGGACCTTATGCGTTGGCAGGCTTTTCTTTTGGAGGAATTGTAGCCTTTGAAATGACGCGCCAATTAAAAGCATTAGGAAAAGAAGTGAGCTTAACTGCCCTACTCGATTCGTACGTTGATTCATCTTACTATTATGGAAATTACAGACGTAAACAATTGGTAAGATATTTTGATTTGACCCATAAACGAATTGACTTTTTAAAGGAAATGTTATTGAGCTGGAAAGCTTTCAAAATGCGAATTAATGGCAAAAGAGAATATATCCTGCAAAGACATTTTGGTAAAAAAGTAGAAATGACCGAACAGGAAGAACTGGCACTTCAGGAATTTATTATAGCCGATGGCATGGTAAAGAAAATTGTTGATCTCTATCATCTTAAACCACAAAATTTCAGAGTCGATTTATTTCGATCAAAAGATGATGACAATTACAAATTAGATCCAATGCATTTAGGATGGAAAAAAGCGGCAGCGGGAGGTGTTACGATTCATAATATTTCCGGAAATCATTTAGATATTGTAGCTCCTCCAAATGACAAAGTTTTAGCGCGATTACTTCAAGATATTTTAGATGAAAACCATGAAAACCTCTAAGCTCTCAATTTCATTTTTAGACGTAAAGAGTGTTGATTTTATTCCTGAAAAAGGGTATTCTTTAGATAGTGACGATATTATTATCTACACTATTTATTTACCTAATTTCAATGATCTAAAATCTGATTTAGCTCTGTACCTTAATTCCATTGAACTCAAAAGGGTCAAAAGGTTTTATAAGGAAATTGACAAGGATAGATTTACTATTTACCGATCTATTTTAAAGCTCATTTTGGCAGCTTACACGAAACTAAATATTAAGAACATTTATCTGGATTATGACTTTAATAAAAAACCATATCTAGCTTCTCATCCGTGGTTGCATTTTAATATTTCACATTCTGAAGATTATGCTACAATCGCCGTTTCCAGGAAGAAAGTCGGACTGGATATTGAATATATGAGTAAAGATTTCAACTTTACGAGTCTTTTACCAGATGTTTTTAACGACAATGAAACCTTAATTATTCAGAATGCGAGTGATAAAAAAAATACTTTCTATACTTTATGGACACGAAAAGAAGCCTTTGTTAAAGCATTAGGAAAAGGGATCGATGAAGATTTTAAATTTATTCCCTCAATGGATGGCGAACATATCTTGGATTTTTCATTAATAAAAAACTCCCAGAATTGGCAAGTAAGAAGTTTTAATCTTGAAGCTGATTATCTAGGCGCAATTGCTTTTGAAGGTTTACCAACAACTGCCGTCAATATACAGTTGTATAACGTTTCGCATGCTATATTAGATTTATTGGAAATGGCCAAATAAAAGATTCATCAAAAATTACAATCAAGTAACTTTGATTTTAATTTTAAAAGCTGCTTTCGAGTGGCTTTTATGTTTGTATTTTTCCTCTTATAATTCTCTTTTCTTTTATAAAAAACAAAGTTTTGTCAATTTTTCTGACAGATAATTATTGAACCATTTATTAGATTTCATTTTTTTGCAATGTTATCAGTAAGTAAACTAATCCTCAAATAAATTTTAACAAAATAATCGCCATTATTTCGACCGAAATCTTCAAAATCATGCGATATATTTGAAAAATTATCCAATTGACTGATAAAAGTTATAGATTTGTTTTAAAAACATTATCAATTTTATTCCTTAAATGGAGAATACCACAGAAGATATTTTTTTATGGCAACAGATCAAAAAAGGTGATATTACCGCCTTTGAAAAGCTCTATGATATCTATGCTGACGTTTTACTAACTTTTGCTTTACAATATACTAACGAAACTTCGATTGCCAAAGATGCGATTCATGATATTTTTCTAGACATTTATAAATATCGAACAGGACTTGCTGAAAATGTAAATGTGAAATCGTATTTATTTAAAATTACACAACGTAATGTTTTAAAAAAACATAAAACTGCTCAAAAAACATTTTCCATTAATACTGATTATGATTCAGTCATATTAAAAGAACTCTCATTTGAAGACAATTTAATCGAAGAAGAAAATAATACTGCCCTTAACTCCAGACTTGCATTTGCGATGCAGGAACTTACCGAAAAGCAACAAAAAGCATTATTCTACAGATTTAATGAAGACAAGCCTTATGAAGAAATTGCCTCCATTTTAGGAATTTCTATTGAGTCTTGCAGAACACTGATTTACAGGTGTTTGAAAGAACTCCGAAAAAAACTTTAAAAAAAGGTTAATTTTTTTGTCTATGTTTTACAAGAGTCGTTCTCTTAGTATTATATACCCCATAAAAAAATCACCTTGAAAATTAATTTCAACAAAATATCAAACGATGAAAAAGATTCTTTAAAGAGTCAAATTCATCTTGGACTAATCGAACTTCAGCAAGAAGAATCCAGACGTAGAAGGAAAAAAAGATTCTTAGTCTATTCTGCCGCTGCAAGTGTCGTGTTATTAGTTTCAGTATCTGTATTTATAAATCGTACAACTACTGTAAACAGTCAGCCTCAAACGGCATTGGAGCAATTTGCTGCAAATGCTGAAACAACTGAATCGAACATCGATTTAAAAGAGATTTCTCTTGTTTTACAAGACAAAAAAACAATCGCAGTACAGGATAGTGCTGTTATTAGTTACGGAAAAAACGGAGAAAAAATTACAGTTGGAAAACAGGCAATCAACACAAGTTCAAACGAATCTACATTTAATACAGTTCGTGTTCCGTACGGTAAAAGAACGCAAATTGTTTTGACAGACGGAACAAAAGTCTGGCTGAATTCGGGCTCTTCCTTAATTTATCCCACTCAATTTGAAGGAAAGATTCGTGAAGTTTATCTGAGTGGAGAAGCCGCTTTTGATGTAGCGCATGACAAAACAAAACCATTCTTTGTAAAGACAAATGAATGTAATGTTCGCGTACTCGGAACCGTATTTAACGTAAGTTCTTACCCTGAAGATAAAACGGTTCAAACTGCTTTATTACAAGGAAAAGTACAAATTACATACAACAAAAAAGGATTTTTAAGCAATCAGGAAGTTAAGGAAGATCTGACTCCAGGAATGATTGCAACCATCAATAAAGATAAAAAACAGCTTAAAGTCGAAAGAAAAGATGTAACCTCTATACTTTCCTGGAGAGAAGGTTATTTTACTTTTAAAAGTGAAGATTTGAATACAATTTTAAGTAAACTTTCAAAATATTATAAAATTGAGTTCATAAAAGGAGAAAAATTAAATCTTGATGCTAATTTTTCTGGATCTTTCTCTTTGAATGAAAACCTGAATTCGCTGGCAAATACTTTATCAAGTATTACAAACAGCAGCTGTACTGTTAACGCAAACCAAAGAACTATTACAATTAAATAAATAAAAAAATCAATTCTAAAAACCACCAAAGCCTATGATTTAAGACCAAAAGTAGACATATCAACCTTATTTGTAAAAACTAACCAAAAAAAAACCAAAAGATGTTGGCGCATCTTTTGGCAATGTTGAACTGTAGTCAACGTGAGTTGACTGCATCTTAATCCAAAACAAAATTATGAATAAAAAACATAATTCAGAAAAGTATTTTTCTGGACGAAACCACTATTACCTATATCTGCTGATTATGAGATCTATTACTGCATTTATTTGGCTCAGTATGTGTAGTTTATATGCAAACACTTCTTTAGGACAAAATAAAATACATGTTCGTTTTAAGAACACTCCGCTAGTTGATTTCTTTTCTACTTTAGAAAAGCAGACTAATTACGTTTTCTTCTATAATGATGATGTTCTTAAAAGTCCTAACACGATTACTTTAGAAAAAGATGCTTCATTAGAGGAAATATTAAACAATGCCTTAAAAAGCAATAATCTAACTTATGATATTATTGACAATCAAGTTGTTGTAAAGAGAAATAAAAAAGTAGAACAATTAGAATATGAACTTACAGGAAAAGTTACCGATAAAAAAGGTGCGCCTCTTATTGGAGTTAATGTAATTTTAAAGGGAAAACAAACCTGGGATATTACCCGAAAAGAGGGTGAATATCGAATGAGAGTTTCGCCAAATGATACTATTGTTTTTAGTTCTTTGGGTTTTAAAACAGTAACCTTACCTGTAAATAATAAGAGGATAATTGATGCCGTGCTTGTTCCAGATGTTATGGAACTTCACAGTGTAGAGATTACTGTTTCTAATGGTTACACCGAAATCCCAAAAGAAAGGGTAACTGGAGCTATCGGAGTCATTACCGCAAAAGAACTGGCTGAAGTTCCTACAGTAGATCTTCAATCAAGATTGGAGGGAAAAATTGCAGGTGTAAATGTAGATCCAAGAACCGGCTCTATTAGTGTGAGAGGGACGAATAATTTTAGCGGAGTAGGTCAACCATTAATTGTTATAGATGGTTTTCCGCAATCGAGAGAAGATTTTGCACTTTCTAAAAGAGGTGTTCCGGGATCTTCTATTTTAAGTTTTATCAATCCAGATGATGTAGAGAGCATTTCAGTTTTAAAAGATGCTGCTGCGGCTTCAATCTGGGGATCTGCTGCGGCTAATGGTGTTATCGTAATTACAACCAAAAAAGGAAAAAAAGGAGAACCCGTTATAAGTTTCAACACGACTACAACTATTGGAGAAAAAATAGATTTAGGAAAACTGCGTGTAATGAATACGTCCCAATATATTGATTACGAAAAAGACCTCGTAAATGGTGGTTTTGTTGTTGATAATATTTCAAATTGGCAAGCTCTTAATCCAAGTGCTGCACAGGAAATAATGTTCAGACAAAAAAGAGGAGAAATTTCTATTGCTCAAAGAGATCTTTTATTAAACCAGTTGGGACAAAATGATAATTTGGGACAGATAAACAGATACCTATTAAGAAACTCATTTACAACCCAATATGATTTTTCTATAAATGGTGGAAGCGAAAAAAGTACTTATTACTTGTCTTTAGGTTATAATAAAGATCATGCCGCAATGCAAGGAAATGATTCTCAATCTTATAACATTACATTAAACAACTCTTTTCAACTTAAAAGTTTCTTAAAGTTGAATACAGGAATCAATTACGTTCCAACGACATATCAAACCAACACCGTTGCAAACGAAGCTTTGTCAAATGTATCGGCTACAGCTTTGCGTCCTTATGATATGATTGCAGATCAAAGCGGAAATGGAATTGACCGTTATTTCCTTTTCACACCAGCCGTTTCAAAAGGATTTGAAGCAAAAGGATATTTACCTTGGTCCTACAATTATTTGGATGAACTAGATTATTCTAATGTAATAACCAAAGGCGCTAACATAAGATTAAACGCAAGTTTAACAGCAACAGTTACGAAGTGGTTAAATTTTGAAGCGTCGGGAATGTATACTTCTATTACAAATAAAACCAAATCTCTGAGTGAGCTAGATAGCTATTATACCCGAAACATGATCAATCAGGCAACTTCAGTCAATACAGCCGGAAAATTAGTTTATGGTGTACCATTTGGAGCATATCTAAATAACACTAATACTAGCAATGATACGCAGAGTATGCGTTTTCAGATGAATATCAATAAGAATTTTGACGAAAACAACAGCCTACATTTCTTAGCAGGTACAGAAGTTAGAGAAGAACGCAGAGAAGGTTCGAGCCAAAGATATTATGGTTATAATGTTGACACAAACTCGGGACAAGCTGTCAATCCTACTGTTTACTACACTACCATTTATGGATGGCAAACTATAATAGGAAGTTCTGACACTAGCATAAGTAAATCAAGAAATCGTTATTTATCTTATTACGGATTAGGTTCTTATGATTTTATGAACCGCTACCATATTTCAGGAAGTATTCGTTTTGATGATACTAATTTATTAGGAGCTTCCAAAAAAAACAGAGCACTCCCACTATGGTCTGCAGGTGCAAAATGGGATATTAATAAAGAATTTTTCTTAAGAGATGTTAATTGGTTGAGCACTTTAGCCTTTAGAGCTACTTATGGTAAAGCTGGAATCTCACCTTCTGGTGGTTTTGGAAGCCAAAGCCCCGTAATTAATATTGGATCTGTTGATTTTAATACTCAATTACCTACTGGTTCAATAAGTATTCCTCAAAATCCTGAAATTAAATGGGAAACGACAACAACAATAAACTACGGTTTAGATTATGGTTTTTTCAACAATCGTTTGAGAGGAAGTGTTGATTTGTATTATAAAAAAACAGATGATATTCTAGTAAATCTTCCGTTTAATCCAACTTATGGCTGGTCTTTTGTAAACTACAATACTGGTACTTTAAAAGGTCATGGTGTTGATTTTTCACTTTCTGGAAATATCATAAATACTAGTTTTAAATGGAATAGTACCGTAAACTTGGGCTACAATACAAATGAAGTTACAGACTCTCGTTTTAAAGCCACTACAACCAACCAATATTTAACTGGAGTAACTACAGAAGGTAAATCTATTGGATATGTTTATGCATACAACTGGGCAGGATTGGATAGCAACGGACAATCTACTATACGCAAAAAAGACGGTACCATTGTAAATTCAACTCAGGGAATTGCATCAGTAGATAAAGAAGATCTAAAGTATATGGGAACTACATTTGCTCCATATTCTGGAGGTTTCCTGAATGATTTCTCTTTTAAAAACTTCAGATTGGGAGTTCAAATCACTTATTATGGAGGACATGTCTTTAGAAACACAGTTTTACAAAATTATCCTTCTTACACAGGTGTACAATACGGAGCTGTTTCCAAAGACAGACTGGTTGCAGATCGTTGGAGGCAAGCCGGAGACGAAGCTAATACTAATGTTCCAGGTTTAACAAATATCAGTTTTAATAGTTTAAACCGTTACCAAATGTCAGATATCAATATTCTTCCGGCAGATAACATTAGATTACAGCAAGTTTCATTAGGTTATAATGTACCAAGCCAATGGTTAGAAAAAACATTCTTCAAGTCATTAAGTTTCAACTTCGCAGCAAGGAATCTAGGATTGTTATGGGTTAAAAATGATTTAGGAATTGATCCTCAGTATTTATCAAACAATAACTATAACACTCTTCCGCCACAGCGTACGTACACTTTACAGTTTAACTGCAGTTTTTAATTTTAAAAAACAGATTTATGAAATTTCTTAAATTCACATTATATATTCTACCTGCACTTCTACTAAATTCTTGTAGAGATTATGTTGAAGTAGAGCAAGTTGGAAACAACAGAATTTTAAAATACACTTCAGACTACAGAGCTATTGCTAATGCCTACAACGACATTAGCGGTTCTGGAGGTATTTATTTATTAGCCAATGCCGATGTAGAATTTCCTTCGACTTATCAAAATGGTGTAAGTACCATTTGGGCAAATAGTTACACATGGCAAGACAAAATCTACGATCCATCTCAGGGCGACGCAGATTACATAGGATTATACAAAGCCGTTTATTACAGCAATGTACTTCTTGATGGTGTTATGAGCAGTGAAAAAGGAACAGATGCAGAGAAGAAAGAAATCTATGCTGAAGCATTTGTTCATAGAGCATTTGCCTATTTACAGTTAGTAAATACTTATGGACCTCAATTTGATCCCACTACTAAAAATTCAGAAAAAGCAGTTCCACTATTATTAAAACCAGAACTTTTTTCGTCATTGGACAGAAGTACAGTTGGACAGATTTACGATCAAATTATTTCTGATTTAAACAGTGCTTTGGCAAATGATATTCAGGATACACCTCCATTTAATGTGCTTCCATCTAAAAAAGCCGCTTATGCCCTACTTGCCAGAACGTATCTTTATATGGGTCAATATCAATTGAGTCTCGAAAATGCTGAAAAAGCTTTACAAATGCAAAATGGATTGATTGATTTAAAAACGTTTGCTACAGGTTACAGTTATCCGGTTTTGATTCAGAATCCTGAGGTTATTTTTTCGAAAAATTTATTATTAACTTATAATAGAGCGCCTCTTTCTAATGATTTATTAAGCAGTTTTGGAACTACTGATTTGCGTTATGATTATTACACAATTGCTGGTAACATTGGTATTTCTCCAACTTATACAGGAAGGGGTTTTGGAATTGCTACCTACAGTTTTACAAACGGAATTAACATCGGAGTTTCTGTTCCAGAAATGTATTTAATAGCTGCCGAATGTTATGCCAGAGCTGGACAAACTCAAAAAGCGGTAGATTATCTTAATATTCTTAGAGCAAAAAGATTCAGAGCCAACGCAGCGTATCAGGTAAGTGCGGTAACAAGCGCCGAAGCTTTAAATCTTGTTTTGACAGAAAGACAAAAAGAATTTATAGGTAGAGGTTTCCGCTGGTTTGATCAGCGAAGATTAAATCTTGATCCAGCTTTTCAAAAAACATACACACGAGTTTTTAAAGGAAATACATTTACACTTGCTCCTAACAGCGATGGATATGTATTCCCAATCAATCAAAATTACATCGATTTAAACCCAGAACTGGGAAAATAAATTCATTACAATGTTAAAAAAAATAAATATCAAACTTTTGGTACTAGCGTTTTGCGCCCTTACCTTACAAGTTACTGCTCAAGATGTTACATCGAGATTGCAAGGAATGGTAGATATTCCTATTCCTGGTGCAACTATGAATATGACTTATGATCCAAAAGGCGGTCCATTAGAAAATGTCAAAGAAATCAACGGCTATGCTTATGTTTTCAATGATTACAGATGGCAAATCGAAGATCTTAAAATGAAAAAAAATGGCGCTGTTTACAGCGCCGATTTTACAGTTCCAAAAAACTGTGCTTTCATGGCATTCAAATTCTACGGTAATACCGAAAACGGAATCGTTACGGATACTGGTCAAGACAAAGGATATCTTTTGGTAGCATTTAAAGAACCAAAAGTAAAAATGCCAGGTGCAGATCTTGCTTGGGCCACTTTTAGAAACAAAGATTTCAACGGAGAATTTAGCGGTTATTTCAAAGATTTTTCTATAGATGGAGATGCAACTGAGTATTGGTTAAAAAAAGAAGTTCAAGATCATCCTGACAGATTTCCTGAGTTTTTTGATACTTATATCAAAATCCTGAAAAAACAAAAACCCGAAAAATTTAATGAAATTGCGCCTAAAGTTTTAACGCAGTTTTCAAAAAATACGAAAGGATTGCCTGAGGAAGTTTTTGTAAAACTCCGCAGTATTTATTTGTTTGATTTAAAAGATCAGAAAAAAGCAGATTCTTTGGAAATCGTTATTCAGAAACAATTTCCAAAAGGTGCTTATGTAAGATTTAATGCTTTTCAAAAAATCAATAAAATTGCTGATGCGGCAGAGAAAAATAAAGTTGCAGATCAATTTTTAACTGATTTTCCATACAGTAAAGAAGTCCCAGCTTCACAAAATTATCTATACGATAATATTACAAAAATGAAGTTTGGTTACTATTTCGAAACCAAAGATTACAAAAGTATTCTGGCTATGATTCCAACAATGAATTTTGCCTCAATCAATGATGGTTATCACCAGCATATTTCTAAAGCTTTATATTTAAAATCGGTAGACCCAGCGGTAATCGAAACAATGGCTGTGCCAATGATAAAAGAAATGAAGGCAAAAATAAATGACCTTTCCTACATGCAGGGAGTTTACTGGTCTCCAAATCAAGCCACTGAAAATGCAAAAAATCAACTTGATAATGAGTTGATTATTCAGATTCGTATGTTTGATATGTTGAAAAAGTACAAAGAAGTTCTAGAAACTTTTGAAGCACTTCCAGTAGAAAAACGTTACGAAAAAGCAAGTGTCAACGATATTCATGTAAGAGCTTTAGAGGCTTTGAACAAACCTACTATAGAGGTCTTGAAAAATGCAGCCAGAAGAAACACTTTATCTGAAGCAATGACGGCTAAATTGAAAGAAGCGTATATAAAAGAAGGTAAAAAAGAAAGTGATTTTCCTGCTTATTTGGAGCAATTGAAAAAAGAAAACAATTCTGAAGAAAAAATCGTTTTAATTGACATCGCTGCTCCTGCCATTAAAGTTCAGGGAACCGACGGAAAAACGAAGCAATTAGATTTAAACAGCGGTAAAATTATCGTAATCGATTTTTGGGCAACATGGTGCGGACCTTGCAAAAAAGCTTTTCCGGCGATGCAGCAATTGGTTACCAACTTCAAAGAAGACAAACAAGTTGAAGTATACTTCATCAGCACGCAGGAAAATCATGAAGGTTACAAAAAAGCAGCTGTTGCTTATTTAAAAGAAAAAGGGCTCAAAATTGACACTTATTTTGATTTAACTAAAAAAGGGGGTGCTACAAACGTTGAATCTTTCTCAGAATATGCAAAAATTTTCAAATCAAGCGGTATTCCAAGAAAAGTAGTGATCAAAAATGGTAAAATTCGTTTTACTTCTGAAGGTTATTCTGGAAATCCAGGACAGTTGGTTGATGAACTTACTGCCGTAATCAACGCTTTAAAGAACGAATAATTCGCTTTCTGAAAATCTAATTATATGAAAAAAACACTTTTACTATGTACACTCGCTTTGGGTGTACATAGTTTATCTGCACAGAAAAAAACAGTAGACGAATCGGCTTATCAGTCATGGAAAAGAGTTGACAGCAAATCTTTATCCTATAACGGGAAATGGATGGCGTACAGTACTGTATTTCAGGATGAAGAAAAAGAAAATAAAAAACAGCTTATTGTTCAGGAAGCTCCAAAAGGAAAACGTTTGGTTCTTGACAATATCGGGGATCTGAAATTTATCGGAAAAAAAGACTGGATACAGTACACTAAAAACGACAGTACACTGCTTCAAAATTTAAAAACAGGAGCTAAAAGACTTTGGAAAACCAAGCATTATACCAATGCGCTTGAAGGAACTGATTTTCTATATTACACGCGTCCAGAAGCTGAAAAAGGAACTTTTTTTCTGCAGCGATTGGTTTGTTACAATTTAGAAAGTAATGATAGTATTGCCGTAAACAACATCAAATCATCTCGTTTTTTAAAAAACAAATCTGTTGTGTATGTTCAGATTGAAAAAGATCAGGTATTTATAAAACATGGTGTTCCAGGTGGTAAACAAGAAACAATCTACAGCGGTAAAGCTTCGGATTTTGGAGATTTTCAATTAAACGATAAAGAAAACGGCGGCACATTTACCTTAAAAGGAAATAATAGTCCCGATTTTAATATGGTTTATTATTTTAATCTGAACAATAATTCCACAAAAGCGTTATTCAATTATGATGATATTAAGTTAGGTGAAGATGGTTATTCGATTTCAAAAACCGCTTACGCATTAAATGAAAACAGTCGTTTTATCACTTTATCAGTAAATTCAAGTAAGCGTCCAGAAAATACTCAGATTCCTAAATCGGGGGTTGAAATATGGAAATCGAATCAGGGCACTATGGAACGCAGACAGGAATTGTTGAGAAGTTCGAAAACGTTGCCGAGCGAGCAGAAATTCTTTTATGACATTCAAAATAAAAAGGTAGTCAAAGTCGCTTCAACTGGAGAATTCGATCAGATTTTGACACCAGAATCTGGTAATTTTAAAGGTGTTTTTGCGATAGATAAAAAACCTTATAGTGTAGAAGTTGACTGGACTTTTAACGAAAGAAACGATATTTATTGGATTGATGCCGAAACAGGTAAATCGACTAAAATACTAACAGGTGTTTTTGGAAGTCCAACTTGGAATCCGCAGGGAAGTTTTGCTGTTTTTTATGATGAAAAAGCAAAAGTTTGGACGGTTTTTGACAGCAGTTCAATGCAATTTAAAAATATCAGTTCACAGATTCCTTTTCCTGTTTCAGATGATAACGTAGATATGAAATCGGCAAATACAGCGTACGGAATCGCAGGTTGGTTGAATAATGGAAATACTGTTATTTTATACGATCAGTTTGATATGTGGGCTATTGATTTGACCAATCAGAAAAAGTCGTATTCGATTACACAGCAGTACGGAAGAAAAAACAAAACGGAACTTCGATATGGCGAACAGGGTTATATTGGAAATTTAGACAACAGAAAATCTATTACTTTAAATGGTTTTGATGTAGAACATAAATCGAAAGGTGTTTACAAATTAGTCGATGCCAATTCTATTACAAAAGTAGCTGCTAATCCAGAATACAATGTAGATATTGAAGCCGTTTCAGGAGATAATTCGAGTGTTTTATTTTCTAAAGAAAGTTATACTACTTTTTCAGATTTATGGTGGGGAACCGAAAATTTTAAGTCACAACAAAGAATTACCGACATTAATCCGCAGCAGAAAGACTATGCTTGGGGAACTGCAAAAGTAATTACATGGAAGAGTTTTAGCGGAAAAGAAAATCAAGGAAATCTATATCTTCCAGCTAATTATGACAGTAAAAAAACATATCCTGTAATTGTTCATTTTTACGAAAAACATACCACAGAATTCAATCAATATCATCATCCTGAAGTGAGCACTTCTAACATTAATATTCCAACTTTTGTAAGTCAGGGTTATATTGTTTTTCAACCAGACGTGCATTATACGTATGGAGATGTTGGCAATAGCGTGTACAATGATGTTATAAGTGGAGTTGAATATTTAATTTCAAATGGTATTACTGAAAAAGGTAAAATTGGAATTCAAGGACATAGTTTTGGCGGTTACGAAACTTCTTTCTTAACTACAAAGACAGATCTTTTTAGCTGTGCCATTATAGGTTCTGGAGTGAGCAATTTTACTGCCAATTATCCTGTGATGCGATCAAACGGTATTTCGACAATGTTTAAATACGAAGCTGATCAATATCGCATGGGAAGTTCAATGCACGACAATTTAGACGGATACATTAAAAACTCGCCTATTTTTTCGGCTAAAAACGTAAAAACACCAATCCTTATTTTTCATAATGATAACGATCGTGCCGTGCCTTATCAGGAAGGACAATCCTTGTTTTTTGCACTTCGTCGTTTAGGAAAACCCGCTTTATTAGTAAACTACAAAAAAGAAGGACATACTTTAGATGTTGCGGCCAATAGAAAAGACTGGACACTCAAAATGCAACAGTATTTTGATTTCTATCTAAAAGGTGCTTCACGCCCAGATTGGATGTAGATTTTTCTAAATGCTTATTATTTAGACGCTGATTACAGATTCGCTTTGCGAAAACGCGGATAAACACAGATAAAAAGAAAAAGAAAATCCGTTTTAATCTGCGTTTTCGCGATAGCGAATCCGTTTTATCCGCGTTCCATAAAAACTGTTATTTGAGGGTTTCAAATGAGACCTTCAAAGCAACAGCAAGGACTTCTTATACTTTTTTTAAACAAAAATTCAATCAAAAAAGAACAATAACTATCAAATGAAAACAAAATTAATTCTAGCGCATTTCCTGATTTTGGGATTATCTCAAGTTTCTGCGCAGTTTAAAACCACGTTTCCGCTGCCAAAAGAAGTCGCGCACGGAACGCTTCCAAACGGCATGCAGTATTTTATTATGCATAACGAATGGCCAAAAGACAGAGCCGATTTCTATTTTGTACAGAACGTTGGAGCCATTTTAGAAAATGACGATCAGGACGGATTAGCACATTTTCTGGAACATATGGCTTTTAACGGAACGGAGCATTTTAAAGGAAAAGGCATTATCAATATGTTAGAAAAACAAGGTGTTTCTTTCGGAAAAGATATCAATGCTTATACAGCTCATGATGAAACGGTTTACAATATCAATAATGTGCCGGCAGACAACAAAACCTTATTAGATTCCTGCATGTACGTACTACATGACTGGTCTGGCTCTCTCCTTCTTGCAGACAACGAAATTGATGCCGAAAGAGGTGTAATTCGTGAAGAATGGCGCACTAGAAGAAATGCTGCGTACAGAGTGGGAGAAAAAATCGACAAAATAGTTTTTGAAGGTTCAAAATACGCTAAGCGAAATGTAATTGGAGATTTGAATGTTATCAACAATTTCAAATATCCGGTTTTGAGAGAGTATTATAAAAAATGGTATCAGCCGCAAAATCAGGCTGTCATAATTGTGGGAGATATCGACGTCAATTTAATCGAAAAAAGGGTTAAAGAGATTTTCGGCTCGATACCAAAACCAAAAAAAATCAACAAAAGAGAATATGAAACGATTCCGTTACCGAAAGGAAATCGCTATGTTCTGGCTACTGATAAAGAATTGCAGCGTTCGGGAATTTTTCTATCCTATTCTAAACTAAAACCTTTGGTTCAGGATCAGGCGGAGATGACCAAAAGTATGCAGGAAAATCTAGCGATACAAATGATGAATACTCGTTTTAACGAATATATCATAAACAACGAAACAGCTGGTTTAGCATTCGGAATTTCAAACGATAATCTTTCTAGATTAAACAGTAAATTTTCATTACAAGTTACACCTAAAAAAGGAAAGTTTTTAGAAGCTTTTACAGAAGCCTACAGAGAATTTGAAAGAGCCATACAAAACGGGTTCACACAGCAGGAATTAGAGAGATTGAAAACTAAAATGCGCACCAGCTATGATAATCGTTTAGTAAATAAAGACAAAGTCGGCAACAGTTATTGGGCAGAACAATTGCAGCTTTATTTCTTAGAAGCAAATCCGGTTTTTTCTGTTGAAGGTGAACACGAATGGATCAATACTTTCCTGAACAATGTTACTTTAGCTCAAATAAATACTGCTTTTAAGGCACTAGATCCGAAAGATAATTTAGTTTTATCGGTTTCTGCTCCAGAAGATTCGGCAACAAAATTTCCTGAAGCAAATGAGTATTGGAATGCTATGAAAAACATTTCGAATTCAAAATTAGAACCTTACAAAGAAGAAGAGTTAACGTCATCCTTGGTAAAAGAACAATTGACAGAAAAAGCAATTGTAAAAACAGAAGACATCAAGCCATTCGCGAATGCGAAAAAATATACTTTGGCAAATGGTGCAAAAGTGATTATTTATCCAACTACATTAAGCAAAGATCAAATTTTGTTTTCTGCTTACAGTGCGGGAGGAAATTCATTAGCAGACTGGAAAGATCTACCATCGGCTCAAATTGCTGCGAGTGTCGCGACTTATTCTGGTTTAGGCGACTATAAGTTTACCGATTTAAAAAAGAAACTGACAGGAAAAACCGCAAATGTGAGTCCGTATATTGGCGGTTTGTACGAAGGTTTTAATGGAAGCACAAATAAGGAATCTTTAACGACTTTATTACAGCTTACTTACTTGTATTTTCAACATCCGAGATTTGACAACAGTACTTTTGATAAAATAAAAGAGCAATATCAAAATAAATTGAACAATGCTCCAAACAGCAACGAAAAGGCTTTAAGCGATACGATTTCAAATTTAAACACCAATTACAGCAAACGTAACTGGATTTTAAGCCAAGATTTTATCAATGCTTTTGATTTAAATAAAGCTAAAAAATTCTATATCGAACGTTTCTCTAACGCGGGAGATTTTACCTTTTTATTCGTAGGAAATATTTCAGAAAATGATATTAAAGTAATCAACACTTATTTAGGAAATATTCCATCAAACCAAAAAACTGAAAATTACGTAGATCATAAAATTTTTATGAAAGACGGAAAAGTAGAAAAGACGATTCTAAGAACGATGGATACACCAAAAACTACGGTTTATCTTCATTTAGAAAACAAAGAGGCAACGTACAGCAAAAAGAATCAGATTCTAAATTATATGTTATCAGAATGGTTGACAAAACGTTATTTGGAAACCATTCGCGAAGAAGAAGGCGGAAGCTACGGTGTTCAAGTCGGAGCTAATTTGTCTAAAACTCCTTCTTCAGTATTTTCTTTAGAAATTAATTTCGATTGTAATCCTGATAAAGCAGACGCATTGGTAAAAATAGTCCATGCTGAACTTGCAAGAGTTCAAACTGAAAACATTTCAACAAATATGTTAGAAGACATCAAACAATCGATTCTAAAAAACCATCAGGAACAAATTAAACAAAATAATTATTGGTTAAGTCTTTTAAGCTCTTACGTTCGTGACAACGAAGAACCTATGGACACAGAACTTCTAAAAAACACTTTAAATAGTATTACCGCAAAAGATTTAAAAGAATTCACCTTAAATGCTTTGAAGAAAGCAAACAGCGTGCAAGTTCTTATGAAAGCAAAATAAGAATCTCTTATAAACCCTTATTCCAGATTGGGTCTATAATGTTCTTATCGATTTTTTTATTTTTTATTTTAATTAGTTTTTAAAGGCTGTCTAAAATTTAGACAGCCTTTATTGGTTTCATGATCTTACTTTTCGAAATAAAAAATTTGCTCATCTACTTTTTCCAGTACTTAAAAAGCAAATCATATAATTCTGCCGCATCAATATCAATTTCAGAAGCCGAATACATCAAATTTAATTTTGAATTTTGTTCATCAAAAGCCATTTTCCATAATAATTTAGAAAGGCGTCCTTCATATTTAGCAGCATGATCAACGGTGACAATAACCAATGTGTCACCTCCTACTTTCTGTAATTGAATATCGGTAACATCCTGCCATTCTACACGTCCAAAAGCTTTAGATAATGGCGTTGTCTTTCCCGAAAAACCTGCAGAATCTATTTGAATCAATGGTGATTTATCTCTTAGCCCCGCAAAAGTTTTTAATGTCAAGAAAAGCATGATCAAAAGAATTGCACCCGATATAACCGCTGGTTTAGTTTTAAACACGCTGTCAAAAACTCCTAAGCTGTATAAAAGTACAACTGCTATTACAACAGTAATTGAACTGGCATATAAAAGTAAGTTTCTCGTTTTCTTAGCATTTCTGTATAAATTCGTCTCTTCATTCATCGCTTGTAGTGTAAATATTTGTTCTTAGGGTTATAAAAATGAAGAAGCAATTTACTACAAATATTTTAAAACCACCAGTAAACATTGACATTTCATCTAAAGTTGGTCAAAGTTCGCTTGACGATTTAAAATTGCCTTTTTAATGAATTTAACTGAAGGTGAAATTCTGCAATGAAGCCCCATAATTATGTAAAGAATATTTCGCAATATAAATTTAAATTCGAATAAAAATTTGTATATGCGAAACGATAAAAACAAAAAGAGAATTGCCATTTTGGGAGGCGGCCCCAGCGGACTTTTCATGTACAAAAGGCTTATCGAATATGGCAGCACAGAATTGGAAATCACTATTTTTGAAAGAAAAAGCATCCTTGGTGCTGGAATGCCGTATAGTAATGAAGGTGCAAATGACGAGCATGTAACGAATGTCTCGGATAATGAAATTCCTGAAATTGTTAATTCTATTGAAGAATGGCTACAAACAGCACCTCAAGAATTATTAGAGAGATTTAATATCAATCCTGAGAAGTTCAATGAATATAAAGTTCTTCCGAGAATTTTATTTGGTTATTACCTTTCATCACAATTTGAATTGCTTCAGGAAATTGCAACTTTAAAAGGAATAAAAACCACCATTCTTTATCAAACTAACGTTAAGGATATAATCTACAATCAAGATGAAAAAACTGCTACTATTGTAACTGAAAATAATAGAGAAGAATTTGACCATGCCATAATATGTACTGGACATAACTGGCCAATTCGTTATGAAGGAAAAGTAAAAGGTTATTTTGATGCGCCATATCCGCCTGCGAAATTGGCATTAAAATTAAATCACGCCGTCGCCGTTAGAGGATCTTCTCTTACCGCAATCGACGCTATTCGAACATTAGCACGTTGTAATGGAACATTTATCAAGGAAGAAGATGGTTCATTACATTATGAAAAAGCAGTAGATAGTCCGGATTTTAAAATCGTCATACATTCAAGAAGTGGTATGTTACCGGCAGTTCGTTTTCATTTAGAAGATTCTCATTTGTCTAATGATTCCTTACTTACCAGAGAAGAAATAGACGAGCATCGTAAACAAAATGATGGTTTTTTATCCTTAGATTTTGTATTTAAAAATAATTTTAAGGAAATATTCCGCACCAAAGACCCAGATTTTTATAATCGCATCAAAGATCTCTCCATCGAAGAATTTGTAGAAGAAATGATGGAACTTAGAGAACGTCTTGATCCTTTCCAACTATTAAAAGCAGAATATATTCAGGCAGAAAAATCAATAAAAAGACAAGAATCTATTTATTGGAAAGAAATGCTGGCTGTTTTAAGTTTTGCAATGAATCACCCCGCAAAATACCTTTCTGCAGAAGACATGCAACGACTTCAGAAAGTATTAATGCCTTTAATTTCGATTGTAATTGCCTTTGTCCCTCAGAAATCGTGTAGCGAACTATTAGCCATGCATCATGCAGGCGCATTAGATATCACAGCTGTAAATCAGGACAGTTCTGTAGAGCCACAGCACGGCGGCGGAATCCTTTATAAATATCTGGATGAAAATCAGAATCAAAAGTCGGAGTACTATAACACTTTCGTGGATTGTATAGGTCAGCCTCACTTGTCTTTTGACGATTTTCCTTTTAAAACATTGCTAAATCAGAAAGCGGTAAGTCCGGCGAGGTTAAAGTTTAAGTCAAATGAGCTCGCTAATGCAGCGATTGAAGGCGGAAATGATTTAGTTGAAAAAAATCTTGACGGAAGTTATTCTCTAAAAGTTTCAGGAATTGCCATTAATGATGATTTTCAGATCATAGATCAATATGGCGCTTACAATGAATCTATTTACATTATGGCTGTGCCGTATATTGGAGGTTTTAACCCTGATTATTCTGGTTTGGATTTCTGTGAAGCAGCCTCACTACGAATTGTAGAAAATCTTTATAATGAAGAAGTGTTTTTAAAAGCAAATTGAGCTGGGCATAAATCTCAAGTATTTTAAAATCACAAAGAATTAAAAAAATAAAAGTAGTAAAAACAAAAAAGCCACTCAATTGAGTGGCTTTTGTTGTGATCCCAGAAGGATTCGAACCTTCGACCTACGCATTAGAAGTGCGTTGCTCTATCCAGCTGAGCTATGGAACCATTTTTTTTAAACTTATGGCAAAGTTTTGTCGGGGTGGCAGGATTCGAACCTGCGGCCTCCTGCTCCCAAAGCAGGCGCGATAACCGGGCTACGCTACACCCCGAAGGCAAATTTAAGCGGAGAGACAGGGACTCGAACCCTGGCGACGGTTACCCGTCGACAGATTAGCAATCTGCTCCATTACCGCTCTGGCACCTCTCCTTGCTCAAGAAATTGCTTTCCGTTTTGCGAGTGCAAATGTAAGACAACATTCCATATCTCACAACTATTTTCGCGCTTTTTTTTGATTTTTTTTAATCTTTTTTTTAAAACGCTTCACAATCAAACGAATAGAATTAACGAAAATTTCATCTTAATTTTAAAATTCATCCGATTTCAACCAAAATTTGAAATTATTCAAATAAACAGTAAATTTGCTTTATTAACTAATATTAAAAACAGAACATGAGCAAAAGAGTTGTTATCGTTTCTGCCGTTAGAACACCTATCGGAAGTTTCATGGGAGGGTTATCTACCGTACCTGCACCAAAATTAGGAGCTGCTGCTATAAAAGGAGCGCTTTCAAAAATTAACCTTGACCCAAAATTAGTTGATGAAGTTTTCATGGGGAACGTAATTCAGGCAGGAGTTGGACAAGCACCCGCTCGCCAAGCAGCACTTTTTGCTGGTTTGTCTGAAGAAGTTGCTGCTACAACAGTAAACAAAGTTTGCGCCTCTGGAATGAAAGCGGTTATGTTTGCTGCCCAAGCAATTGCTTGTGGTGATGCTGAAATTGTAGTAGCGGGCGGAATGGAAAGTATGAGTTTAATTCCACATTATGTACAAATGCGTACTGGAAACAAATTTGGACCAGCAACAATGCTTGACGGAATGCAAAAAGATGGTTTGACAGATGCTTACGATAACAACGCAATGGGAGTTTGCGCTGATTTGTGTGCAACTGAATACAACATCAGCCGTGAAGAACAAGATGCATTTGCAATTCAATCTTACGAAAGAAGCGCAAAAGCATGGGACGCTGGAAAATTCGACAACGAAGTTGTTCCTGTTGAAGTTCCGCAAAGACGTGGAGAACCTGTTATTTTTTCAAAAGATGAAGAATACACTAATGTCAAATTAGATAAAATACCTTCTTTAAGTGCTGTTTTTACAAAAGACGGAACTGTAACTGCTGCAAACGCTTCTACAATTAATGACGGAGCTGCTGCTTTAGTTTTAATGTCTGAAGAAAAAGCAAATGCTTTAGGATTAAAACCTCTTGCTTACATAAAAGGTTACGCAGATGCTGCGCAAGAACCAAAATGGTTTACTACAAGTCCGGCAAAAGCATTACCAAAAGCGTTGCACAAAGCTGGAATTTCAATCTCAGATGTTGATTTCTTCGAATTTAATGAAGCTTTTTCTGTAGTTGGATTAGCCAATGCAAAAATATTAAACCTTGATAACGATAAAATAAACGTAAATGGTGGCGCTGTTTCTTTAGGACATCCTCTTGGAGCTTCTGGAGCGCGTATTATTGTAACTTTACTTAATGTTTTAGAACAAAACAATGCAAAAACCGGAGCTGCAGCAATTTGCAACGGCGGTGGTGGTGCATCTGCAATTGTTATCGAAAGAGCTTAAAACAATATCTCAAAAAATCAGGAGTTATAGATGTAACTCCTGATTTTTCAACTTATAATTTTCCTTAAATGTTTGGAATTTGCAATTTAGCCATAGTACCTGTTCGTGCGGAAGCCAGCGACAGAAGTGAAATTGTCACACAACTTTTGTTCGGCGAACATATCGAAATTTTAGCGCGCCAAAATCAGTGGGCAAAAATCAGAATGCAATTTGATGATTATGAAGGCTGGGTAGATTCTAAGCAATATCAGGAAATTACTAAAGAGCAATTTGATCTTCTGAGTAAAGAATCAATCATTATGAATGCAGATTTGATTGATTATATCACAGCTCCAAATAATCTTTTGCTTCCAATTCCACTCGGAGCTTCGTTATCTTTCTTAAATAATAGCGAAATCAATACCTCAAACTTTGATTTCGAAGGAACCAAAACCAGCGGTTTAAAACCTAAAAGCGCTTTAATTAAAACTGCTTTTATGTATTTGAATGCGCCGTATTTATGGGGTGGAAAAACTCCTTTTGGCATTGACTGTTCTGGTTTCACACAAATGGTTTATAAACTAAACGGTTACAAAATTCATCGTGATGCATCACAACAAGCACGTGAAGGAGAACCATTAAGTTTTATTGAAGAATGTGAACCTGGCGATTTAGCTTTCTTTGATAACGACGAAGGAAATATCACGCACGTTGGTATCATTATGGAAAACAATTACATCATTCACGCAAGTGGAAAGGTTCGCATTGACCGTTTGGATCATACTGGAATTTACAATCCTGAATTAAACAAACATACACACAAACTTCGTGTAATTAAGAAGATTATCTAATTTCTTAAAAAGTACGCGGATAAAACAGATTCGCTTTCGCGAAGACGCGGATTTATACGGATTTTTTTTTCTCTCGCAGATTTAGCAGATTGCGCAGATTATTAAAAAAATCACTTTAAATCTGCGGGAAAAAATTTAATAAGCCTCCCAAAAAATCCTTTCTAATCCATTTAATCTGTGGCAAAAAAAATTAGCGAAAATTTGTGCAATTCGTGGCTAAAAAAATATTAAGCGCTCAATCGAATCGTCTTCCTAAACTCCGAAGGACTATAACCTCTTTGCTTTCTAAAGAATTTATTAAAGTGACTTTCATCCGTAAAACCAAATTCATAAGCAATTTCATTAATACGCTTATCACTGAATTGCAAACGATGTTCAATCAGTTTTGTTTTATAATTGCTGATATATTGCTGCATCGTTTCACTAGCATGTTTCTTAAAATAACGACCTAAATACGTATTCGAAATTCCGAAATAATCGCTGATTGATTCCGCTTTGATTTTTTCCGGATAATAAATATTATTCTGAATATATTGCAGAATATCCATTGCTTTCGCTTCCGTATTTATTGTGATTTGCTCAGGCAGATATTTCGCGATATTTCTCGCCACAATGATAATCAAAGTATTGACCAACTGCTGAATCAATTCCTGATTGTAGACATCTTTATCCTGATGTTCACGGCAAATCGCTTCAATCATCACTTTCACCAAACATTTATCAGGATCATTTTTAAGAATACAACCCGGCTGATGATTCGCATTTTGAAGAATATATTCCAATCGCTGAATATTTTCATTCTGCAGACTTGAATTTTTCAAATAAATATCATTAAACCTTAAAAAGAAAAATTTTGTTTTGGTTTCAATCGTAAAATTATGGCAATCTTCCGGCGTCAATAAAAACAAATGACCAGGATCGTATTCAAAAATATTCTTATTGATACACTGCCTTCCTGTTCCTTCCAAAATATAAACCAATTCGAAAAAATTATGGCGATCTCCTACATCTGGATATTCATTCAGCGTTTCAAAAGAAACCGTAAAAGGCTCATATAAGTTTTCTTTTTTCATAATTCCATTTATTTGAAGATGCAAATATACCTAAAAAAGACAAATATATACCAAATAAGAATCTTAAAAACAGTATAATTTTGCCTTATCAAATTTAAATAGAAAATTCACCATCATGGAATATAGAAAATTAGGCAACTCAGAACTAGAATTATCAACCATCACTTACGGCGCTTTTGCCATTGGCGGAACCATGTGGGGCGGAACAGAAAAGAAAGATTCAATCGACTCCATTCACGCTTCAATCGACAACGGCGTAACCACAATCGACACTGCGCCTTTTTACGGATTTGGTTTAAGCGAAGAAATGATCGGAGAAGCCATTAAAAGTCAGGATCGTTCTAAAATTCAATTATTAACTAAATTCGGTTTGGTTTGGGATGGAAGCAACAACGCAAAAGGCGATTTCTTTTTCGAGGCAGATGACAACGGTAAAAAAGTTCCAGTTTACAAATATTCATCAAAAGCAAACGTAATTAAAGAAGTCGAAGAAAGTTTAAAACGCCTTCAAACCGATTATATCGATTTATTGCAAATTCACTGGCCAGATTCCACTACTCCAATTTCTGAAACAATGGAAGCTGCTGAAAGCTTAATTCAGCAAGGAAAAATCAGAGCTTTTGGAGTAAGTAATTATGATATTGCACAGATTCAGGAAGCGCAAAAAACAGTTCAAATTACTTCAAATCAAGTGGCTTACAGTATGTTGAACCGCAAAATTGAAGCAGAATTAATTCCGTTTACAGTTGCAGAAAACATCGGAATCATTGCTTACAGTCCGATGGAAAGAGGTTTATTGACAGGGAAATATTTCTTAGACAGCAAATTAAAAGAGAACGATCACAGAAACGGATATTTTAATCAATTTGATCTTCAAAAAGTAAAAACTTTAGTGGAAGAATTAACTTCTTTAGCACATGCAAAAGAAGCAAGTTTGTCACAATTAGTTTTACGCTGGACAACTTTACAAAAAGGAATTGCAATTGTTTTAGCCGGAGCCAGAAACGCAGAACAAGCCATTTCAAACTCCAAAACAACGGATTTCGATTTATCTGCTTCAGAATTGGAGTTTATTAATCAGGCTATTTCTAAAATAAAATAATTTTTAAACACATAGAAACATAGTTTTGCTTTGTCTGTAAAGGCGTTTCAATTTGCATAATCTACACAATCTTGTCATTTCGACGAAGTAGAAATCACACTAGTAATCCTACAAAGATTGGCGAAAAACGTTATGGAAACCCGCGTGTGATTTCTCCTCCGTCGAAATGACAACTGTGCGACAAAAAAAATCTCAAAACAATAAATATAATAATTTGGGTGTGCCCCTCCGGGTCGGGCTTTCGGCTAAATTCCCGATTAACAAAAACTACGGCTAAAAAGCCTTGTTTTTCTAAATCGGGAGATACCGCCTCAATCCCTCACACATCCGTTTTCAGAAGAACAATTAAAATGAAAAAAATCTTTATAATCAACGGCGGACAAAAATTCGCTCATTCAGGAGGACAATTCAATCAAACCGTTCAGGACTGGACAGTCGAATTTCTTTCAAAAAACAATAACTACGAAATAAAAACAACTCATATCGAAAACGAAATTGATCTTCAAAAAGAAGTAGAAAAATTCGTTTGGGCAGATTTAGTGATCTATCATACACCTGTTTGGTGGTTTCAGATTCCGAATCTTTTCAAAAAATATATCGATGATGTTTTCACACAAGGACACAACAACGGAATCTACAAAAGCGACGGAAGAAGCCGTGTAAATCCAGATATCAATTACGGAACTGGCGGACTATTACACGGACGCAAATACATGCTTACAACAAGCTGGAACGCACCCGCAACGGCTTTTACACTTCCAGGTGAATTTTTCGACGAAACTTCTGTTGACGACGGCGTAATGTTTGGTTTCCACAAAATGAACAAATTCACCGGAATGGAACGCATAAACGGATTCCATTTCCATGATGTAGAAAAAGGCGCGACACCAGAAAATATAGTTACCTTTAAGGAAAATTACACCAAACATTTAGAAGAAACTTTCAAAAACTTATAATTATGATTTCAATTACCGCAATTTTAAAAAGTAAACCTGAGCACTTAATTGAAGTTCAAAATATGCTAACTCATTTGGTTTCAGAAACTAGAAAAGAAGAAGCTTGCATTCGTTACGATTTACACACTTCAGAAAATGTTTTTATTCTCTGGGAAGAATGGAAAGACCAAGTTGGTTTAGATTTACACAATAGCCAGATTTATCTGCAAGATTTTATTAAGAAAGTAGAAACATTGGTTTCTACTCCAATTCAGGTGTACAAAACAGCTCAGATTTTATAATTTTTTTTCGCCACGAATTCACGAATTAATTTAAAAACTTTGCGCATAGATTTTTAAAAATAAATTCGTGAATTCGTGGCGGAATTTTTTTACTTTATCCCTCCAAAAGCTCCGAAACACATGTTTTTATGCAAAATCTCGACTTTTGAAAAACCTACTTTTTTCATCAAGTCCAATTGGTAATTCATAGATCTTGGAGAATCTTCTTTTTCGATATAATCTAAAACTTTTTGACGATACTCTGACCCTCCTATTCCTTCCAAATATTCTCCATAACGTTGCCACGTATATTCATTCAACAAATCGGTATCTTGCGTAATTAAATCCGAAATCATCAAACAACCGCCAGGTTTTAATAATTTAAATAATTTAGCAAAAGTCGTTTCCCAATCTCGATCATCACGCAAATGATGTAAAACCGCTCCTGCTAAAATAATATCAAAACTTTCTTCTTCTAATGCTACTTCTCGAATATCACCTTGTTTAATTTCTACTTTTCCGTTTGTTGCTGCCGAAACTCTTTCAAAAGCTCTTTCTAACATTGGTAAACTCAAATCGACTAAAGTGCAATTTAAATTCGGAAGCTTAGACAACATCATTAAAGTATAATTTCCCGCTCCACATCCAATATCCAAAACGGTTGCAGCATTTGGAACGATTCGTTTTGAAGCTTCGGTTATTAATTCTAAAGAAATAGTAGCGTCAATTGTTGCCACTTGCCCCGTTTCTAAATTTGAAAATCGTTCGACATCATTGTCAAATCGCTCTTTGATTTCTTCAATAGTTGATTTTTTCATGATTTTTGTTTTTTTTAATTTTTCACGCTCCCGATAGCTATCGGGATTAAAAGAGATTAAAGCAGATTTAAAAATGATTTTCTTTTTTATTCTTTACGATTCAAATAAAAAAATCTGATTTGATCAGCTTAATCTGCTAAATCTGCGTGAAACTTATTTTTTCTTTTATCTCTCGCAGATGAAGCAGATTTAGCGGATCTTTTGCTATTATGGATCGGGATATTATTATGATTAAGATGATTTATCTAAAAAATTAATAATTTGCTAAATCTGCCCAATCTGCGAGAGAATTATTTCTTCAAAACTATGTCTTTCATAAATACTTTAAAAATACTATTTTTATCAATTAATAATACTTTAAAAGTATCATGGAATTACGTCATTTAAAATATTTTTTGGCTGTAGCCGAAGAACTAAACTTTACCAAAGCTTCTGAAAAACTCTTTATTTCTCAGCCACCATTAAGCCGACAAATAGCGGAATTGGAAGAAGAACTGAAGGCAAAACTTTTCGTTAGAAATAATAAAAAAGTAGAATTGACCGAAGCAGGAAAATATTTTAAAGAAGAAGTTACACGCATTTTTCAGAATCTTGAACGCATTTCTGTCAAAACTAAAAAGATTGCAGAGAACGTTTCGGGTGAATTTAGAATCGCTTATATCAGTTCGATTTATTCTTCTGTAATTTCCGATTTAATAAAACATCTCAAAGCGCAATTTCCATATGTCAATTTTAAGCTTTTTGAAATTTCAACCACCAAACAAATCGATGCTTTAGAAAAAGGAAAAATCGAAATGGGAATTATTCGATCGCCCATTCATTCGCCAAAAATAAAATCACATTTATGGTTTAAAGATGGATTTTCATTGGTTTACAATAAAAATACTTTTCAAATAAAATCAGAAAGCGATATTTTAAAACTGAAAGATGAAACATTTGTCTTTTTCAATAAAGATTACGCGCCGCATTATCATGAAGTTTTATTGGAACTTTGTGCTTTTTATGGCTTTACGCCTAAGATTATTCATGAAGCGAATAATATTAATTCAATAGTTCAATTAGTCAAAAACGGATTGGGAATTTCGATTGTTCCTTCAAACATTGCAAAGAATAATCAGGATTCTGAAATCGACTTTATCGAATTGAAAAAGGTTAATTTATATACGAATGTTTCGTTGATTACTTCAAAAGAGGATTATTCTGAAATTACGAAATCTGCTGTTAATTACTTATTAGCAAAGAATAGCTCTCGCTAGATTTTTATTTTTTCTAATCTCGCAAAGTCGCAGAGGCGCAAAGTTTTTTTGTCATAGTCGTCGTAAAGTATGTCTTCCTGAGCGAAGTCGAAGGATACGTACAGTATGGATTTTGCATGCAGTCCTTCGACTTCGCTCAGGAAGACAAAAAATAAGTAAAAAACTTTGCGCCTCTGCGACTTTGCGAGAAACTATTTTCAAAATAACTTAAACAAACTTTAATCAAAATTTTAAACCATAACAAAAATTCGTTACAATTTAGTACAGAAATCCGCATCAAAAAAACAGAACTTTTAAATACCTTAGCAAATTATAATCCATTCCATAAAATCAATAAAAAATGGCTGAACAATCTTCAATTCAGTGTCCAAACTGCGGAACTCCTATCGACGTAAATGATGTTTTGAAACATCAGTTGGAAGATAGTATCCGTAAAGAATTTCAACAGAAAGCAAATCTTCAAAATAGAGAATTAGAACTTAAAAACGAGCAATTCGAAAAAGCAAAAGCCGATTTTGAAGCGAAGAAAAAACATGAAAACGAACTTTTTGCTGAACGTTTGGAGCGCGAGAAAAAAACAGCCGAAAAAGAAATTTCGGAAAAACTGAAAGCAAAACTCGAGGAAGAAAACAGAGACCGTTTGTTATTGATGGAAAAAGAACTCTCTGAAAAGTCTGAAAAAATCAGGAAATTAAATAAAATGCAAGGCGAAATTGCCAAATTACAGCGTGAAAAACTGGAAATGAAAGATGCAATTCAAGCCGAAGCCGAAAAGCAATTGAATGTCCAATTGGGTTTGGAACGCGAAAAAATCAGAAAACAGGAAGACGATAAAAACGAATTGAAATTTAAAGAACTTCAGAAACAGCTTGAAGAACAAAAAAAGCTGACTGAAGAAATGAAACGCAAGCAGGAACAAGGTTCGATGCAATTGCAAGGCGAAGTTATGGAATTGGCGATTGAAGAATGGCTTGCCAACAATTTCCCACTTGATAGCATTGACGAAATTAAAAAAGGCGCCAACGGTGCCGATTGTCTTCAAGTGGTAAACACGAGAGAACATCAAAATTGTGGTTCTATTTACTATGAAAGTAAAAGAACAAAAGCGTTTCAGCCTTCGTGGATTGAGAAATTTAAAAATGATATTAGAACCAAAAGAGCCAACATTGGCGTTTTAGTGACTGAAGTTATGCCTGCAGGAATGGACCGAATGGGAATGCGCGACGGAATCTGGATTTGTACGTATGATGAATTTAAAGGATTGAGTGCAGTATTGCGTCAGTCTTTAATTCAAATTAATCAGGCAGTTCAAGCTCAGGAAAACAAAGGCGACAAAATGTCGATGTTATACGATTTCTTAACCAGCAACGAGTTTCGTTTGCAGATTGAAGGTATTGTAGAAGGTTTTACCCAAATGCAAAGTGATCTGGATTCGGAGAAAAGAGCAATGCAGAGAATCTGGAAACAGCGCGAAAAACAAATCGAAAAAGTAGTTCATAACACTTTAGGAATGTACGGTTCAATTCGAGGCATTGCCGGAAATGCAGTTCAAAGTGTAAAAGCTTTAGAATTGGACTTTATTGAAGGCGAAGAATCAGACAATGAAGATCCTAAAGAATTGTTTGAATAGGATTTAAATAGCTTAAAATAACTCTCGCAGATTTTGCAGATTGAGCAGATAAAATCAATTTAATCAGTAAAATCTGTGGCGGAAAATAAATCTGCTCAATCTGCAAAATCTGCGGGAAACAAATAATATTTAATCCACCTTCTTGAAAACAAGTAATTTCCCACACGGATTCGATAATGTCAATTGATTATTTCCAATAGAATAAGTCGTTGTATTTTGAAGCGCTTTCAAAAACTGACCTTCTTTATTCCCTTGTGGACAAGCCATTAAAGTTGAAACGATTTTTGTAAAACGTAGAATATCCTTTTCAAAAAAGATTTGACCTGTTATCGAATTGCAGCCGCCGTATCCCATAAACTTATTTTCTGCCGAATTAATTTCAATTCTCGGAAATTCATTTTGAAAATCTGTCGCAAAAACTTTATAACCATTCAATTCTTCTAATACCCAAATATCGTGCAAACGATAATCAGTAAGATATTTTCCGCATCCGCTTAATTTCTTCGTTTCTAATTCTGAATTATCTTTAATTTCAACCTTCACACTATAAGGAGAAATTATCCCAGACATAGAATCTTGACAATCCAATTGCTGAATCGTGATTGTTGCTGTAGTTTTTTCGTTACTTACTTTATACATTTTTACATTCGCGTCCATTGCTCTTATCACATCAACGGCTGGAAAAGTGATTTTTTCCTTACCGGGTATTAATGACGTAAAAACGATTTCCTCATTCCCTATTTTGATTCCCCAAAATGGTTCGTTTCCAGTTCCTTTAAAATAATATTTTAAATCTTCCTCTGTAGAACTTGTTGAAGTTGATCCGCCAGATTCTTTGTTCGCTGTTGATTTACAGCCAATCATTAAAATTAATAACAACAATATGAAGAGTGTTTTTTTCATAAGATTTAAGTTTAAAAAATATTTCTTTTTCAAAACATCGGTAAAATTCTTATGAATTTACAACATTTTTTTGAAACGTTTATTTAGAATTCTTTCAAATTTGAAAAAATTAAGTATTAATAAATCATTCACAACCCGCACTACGTAAAAGGTTAAACCAAAATACGTAGCCTAAAAAATAAAGAAAGGACTTAAAAATACAACATTTACGTATTTCTATAAGTATAAATACTTATATTTGCGTAGTAATACTTAATTAAAGAAATCATGATTAGAGTAATAGTAGTTGGAAACGGCATGGTTGGTTATAAATTTTGCGAAAAGTTTGTTGCAAAATCAGGACAAGAAAAGTATCAGGTAACCGTATTTGGAGAAGAACCAAGACGCGCTTACGACCGCGTTCACTTAAGTGAATACTTTGGAGGAAAGACAGCAGATGATTTATCTCTTTCAACTACTGAGTGGTACGAAAAAAACAATATTATTCTAAACACATCGGAGTTAATTACAGATATTAATCGTACTGAAAAAACGATACATACACACTTAGGCAAAACACATACGTACGACTACTTAGTTTTAGCAACTGGTTCTTCGGCTTTTGTGCCGCCAATTGAAGGTGTAGAAAAAGAAGGTGTTTTTGTATATAGAACCATCGAAGATCTGGATGCAATTATGGGGTATGCCAAAAAAATAAAACAAAAAGGCGCTACAGAAGCTGCAGTTTTAGGCGGAGGATTATTAGGTCTTGAAGCTGCAAAAGCAGTTAGAGATTTAGGTCTGAATCCGCATGTAGTGGAATTTGCTCCGCGTTTGATGCCCCGACAATTGGATCAAGGCGCAAGTGATATGCTTCAATCAAAAATAGAAGAATTAAACATCGGAATTCATCTTAACAAAGCAACGCAATATATCGACGGAAAGGAAAGTATAACAGGAATGATGTTTGCAAACGACGACTTGTTAAAAGTAGACATGTTAGTTATTTCTGCCGGAATTAAACCTCGCGACGAACTGGCTCGCATTTCGGGATTAGAAGTCGGCATACGAGGCGGAATCGTAGTCAACAATCAAATGCGAACTTCAGATCCTTCTATTTTTGCAATTGGCGAAGCGGCACTTTATAATCATAACATTTACGGACTTGTTGCGCCAGGTTACGAAATGGCCGATGTTGCTGCAGAGCAAATCTTAAATGGTGAAAAAACCATGAGAGAAACCATCGATATGTCGACTCAATTAAAATTAATTGGTGTTGAAGTGGCAAGTTTTGGTGATCCCTTCATCGAAAATGAAAATGTAACTGCTATTATTTATGAAAATAAATTAAGCGGCATCTACAAAAGAATCAACGTTACCAAAGATTCTAAAACACTCTTAGGCGGAATTTTGGTTGGAGATTCAAGCGATTACGGAGCACTTTTTCAGATTTATAGCAATACAATGGCATTACCTAAAAACCCAGAAGATTTGATTCTAGGTTCTCGCGACGGTTCTGAAGGTTCTTCTTTAGGAAGCGTGATGGATTTACCAGATACAGCGGTAATCTGCTCTTGCGAAAATGTTACGAAAGGCTCAATTTGCTGTAAAATCTTAGATGAATCTTGCGCTACTTTTTCAGACGTTGTAAAAGCAACCAAAGCCACTTCGGGTTGTGGCGGTTGTAAACCAATGGTTTCTGATTTGGTAAAAGCGACTCAAAAATCTTTAGGAAAAGAAGTTAAAGAAGCTATCTGCGAGCATTTTAGCTACACACGTCAGGAATTATTCGATTTGGTAAAAATCAATAAATACGAGAATTTCTACGATGTTTTAGATCATCACGGAAAAGGTGACGGTTGCGAAGTTTGCAAACCAGTTGTGGCATCCATTTTCTCTAGTATTTATAATGATACTGCGAATAAACACGTCACAACACAAGATACAAACGATAGATTTTTGGCCAATATTCAACGAAACGGAACGTATTCCGTTGTTCCAAGAGTTGCCGGAGGAGAAATTACGGCCGAAAAACTAATCGTGATTGGCGAAGTTGCCAAACAATTCGATTTGTACACCAAAATTACTGGAGCACAACGAGTTGATTTATTCGGAGCGCATTTAAGTGATCTGCCAAAAATCTGGAAAATCTTAATTGATAATGGTTTTGAAAGCGGTCACGCTTACGGAAAGTCGCTTCGTGCTGTAAAAAGCTGTGTTGGAAATGCGTGGTGCCGTTACGGTATGGACGACAGCGCTGGATTTGCCATCGAACTCGAAAACAGATACAAAGGAATTCGTTCTCCTCATAAACTTAAAGGTGGTGTTTCAGCCTGCATTCGCGAATGCGCCGAAGCACGCGGAAAAGATTTCGGATTAATTGCCGTGGAAGGCGGATGGAATTTATACATCGCAGGAAATGGCGGCGCAAATCCAAAACACGCCGTTTTATTGGCCGAGAAAATCGACAAAGAAACCGTAATCAAATACATGGATCGTTTCTTAATGTATTACATCCGCACTGCCGGCCCGCTGATTCGAACATCAACTTGGTTAGAAAAACTAGACGGAGGTTTAGAATATCTAAAAGAAGTAATTATAGAAGACAGTTTAGGAATCTGCGAAACTTTAGAAGCCGAAATGCAAACTATGGTTAACACTTTCGAATGTGAATGGAAACAAGTTTTAGAAAAACCAAGATTATTGAAACGTTTCAGTCATTTTGTAAACTCAGAAGAAAAAGACGACAACATCGCTTTTGTTCCTATGAGAGATCAAAAAATGCCTAAAGCATGGTCTTAGATAATTTTTTTAAAAGAAATAAAAGAAAATTATATTAATCTCGCAAAGACGCTAAGTCGCAAATTGAATTATAAAACTTAAAGAAAAAAAACTTTGCGCCTTCGCGACTTTGCGAGCACATTCACGAAGCTCCAAAAAAAGAAAAAATATCATTAAACATTTCCGTCCTTCTTACCCTCTTTTTTATTGCGCCATCATAACTCTCATGATTGTAAAAAGAGGGATAAGAAACAGGAACAAAAAAACTCAATCAAAATGGAAGAAATCTTAAATCAATACGAAACAGTTCACGCAAGCGACGCAACAATTTGGTTCAAAGCTGGTAAAGTAGAAGATTTTCCAACCAACCGAGGCGGATGCATCAAATACAAAAACAAACAAATCGCAATTTTCAATTTTGCACGTCGCAATGCATGGTACGCTTGTCAAAATGCCTGTCCACACAAAATGGAAATGGTGCTTTCAAGAGGAATGACGGGTTCGGCAGATGATATTCCGAAAATTGCTTGCCCAATGCATAAAAAAACATTTTCACTTGTTGATGGTTCTAACTTAAATGGCGAAGAATATAGCATTGCAACGTATCCGATTAAGATTGTTGAGGATGAAGTTTTTGTGGGGTTTGTTGATTAATTGTTATTTGTAAAATGTAAAATGTGAGATGTGAAAAGAAAAAAATGACATACAACCTTTCACATCTAACATCTCACTTTTCACATTTAACTTCTCTACTAAATTCCCTATCTTTGAAATCTATCACCTAACCAAAAAAATGAATACACCTTTTCAAAAAGCAAGTGAGTGGATTGATGCTGAAAACGCTCAGGATCCGAACATCGAAATAGACCAAAATACCGAATATCCAAAAGAATTATTGTATTCAAACAGGATGTACGAAAAACTTTTACAGTTTGAACCCAACGCTTCAGAAGAAGTTCAGATTGCCTCAAAAGCGCAGCATATCTGCCGATGGAAAGTCGCACGCGAATCGTATCCGATGGACCGTGTTGGTTATTTAAAATGGCGTGGAGATTTGAAAAAATTTCATGCCGAAACTACTGCTGTAATTTTAGAAAAAGCAGGTTACGACCAAACTTTTATCGATCGTGTTTCTTTTTTAATTGAAAAGAAATTACTTAAAAAAGATGCCGAAACTCAGTTATTAGAAGATGTTATTTGTCTGGTGTTTTTAGATTATTACTTAGAACCTTTTGTTCAAAAACACGATGACGAAAAACTAAAAAACATCATCAAAAAAACCTGGGATAAAATGTCTGACAAGGGACATCAGGAAGCTTTAAAAATTAATTATTCTGAAGAAAATTTAAACCTTATAAAAGCTTCTTTGGGACTATAATCAAGTATGAAAAAAGACAATCAGGAAGCTGCAGAAAAAATCACTTTCAAAAATTTACGCCGACTGTATTTTTTTGCGCTTCTTACTATTGCCTTAACCATAATTATTAGTCAGTTTTTAGTTCAATACAATCTGAATCAGCAATTAAGCGATTCTAAAATCATTAATTTTTCTGGAAGACAAAGAATGTTGAGCCAGAAAATTGTCAAAGAAGTGCTGATTTTACATTACGTTTCTGATTCGGCTACAGCCAAAAACACCTCACACTTAAAAGAGGTTTTATCGTTTTGGAAAAAAAACCAAAACGCATTGGAAAACGGAAATGACAGCTTATCTTTTCCAAAAGAAAAAAGCGAAACGATCAATAAACTGTATCTTGAAATCAATCCTATTTTCAATAAAATTGCAAAGACAACCGATTCTTTTTTATTGAATTTACAACAGAAAAAATCGCTTTCTGAAAATCAAAAACTGGTTCAGATAATTTTAGAAAACGAAGGCATTTTTCTTTCTAAAATGAATCAGATTGTAACGCAATACGATCTTGAAGCACACGAAAAAGTAACAGAACAACGTAAAATTGAATATTGGATTTTCGGTTTCACTTTATTAGTTCTGCTTTTAGAATTCTTCTTCATTTTCAAACCAACCAACAAAAAAATCGAAAGGTTAATTGCTAAACTTTTATCTTCAGAAAAGAAAGCTTTAAAACTCGCTTACGACACCGAAATCATCTCCGAAATCAAAGAAAATTCGGTAAAAGAATTAAAATCGCTGAATTATGCGATGGAAAATACTTTGCTGTATTGCCGAATTTCACCAGACGGATCCATCATTCATATTGGAGAAAAATTTGCAAAACTTCTTAATTACACTAAATTTTCATCCAACAAAAAATTCTCAGAAGTCTTAACTGAAGACGAAAAAGAACAAGTCAATTTTGACCGTCTTATTTTCGAAAAACAAAGAAGTGGTTGGCAGGGTGAAATAAAGATTTTAAACAAAGACGAAAAAGAAATCTGGCTCGATTTATCTATGGTTCCCGTAATGATCAAAAAAGACGAACTGGAACTTTTAATCGTTTGTTTCAACATCACCGAACGCAAAAAAGCGCAACGCGAAGTAGAACGTTTGAACCTTGAAAACACGACCGAAAAAATCAATCAACAAAAGATTATTTCAAGTAAAATCGTTGAAAATCAGGAAAACGAACAAAACCGAATCGCCAAAGAAATTCACGACGGAATCGGGCAAATGCTGACGGGTTTAAAATTCAGTTTAGAAAGCATCAATCTCGACGACAGAGAAAAATCAGAACAAAAAATTGAATATTTGAAGAAGCTTTCGTTAGACATTATAAAAGGTGTCAGAACAGCAACTTTCAACCTAATGCCTCCAGAATTAAGTGATCATGGAATCGTTTCATCACTTTCAAAACTAACGCAAGAACTTTCCAAACTAACCGGAAAAGAAATCCTGTTTTACAATAAAACCGATTTCGACCAGCGTTTAGATTCACTAATCGAAATCAATATTTACAGACTTACGCAAGAAGCTATCAACAACGCCATAAAATATGCCGAATCGTCGCATATTATTGTGCAACTTTCTCACAGTGAAACACTTCTAAGCATCATCGTAGACGACAACGGCAAAGGTTTCGATGTGAATGCAGTCGACAAAAAGCGCAACAGCGAATCCGGAATGGGACTTTTATTCATGAAAGAAAGAATCCAATACATCAACGGCCGCGTATTCATGAACTCCATTCCCGGCGAAGGAACGAGAATTACGTTTAATATTCCAATTCTAAAATGAGGCAATGAGATAATATGTCAATGTGCCAATTTGATAATTAGATAATTTCAACAATTAAATAATTTTCTAATTGACACATTTTCTAATTAATAAGGGCGAGCCACCATTAGAAAAAGTGGGCAAACAAACTTTGTCTATATTCGCCCACTTTTCCTAATGCTGTCGGGCTGTCCACGCTACTTCGGTAGCTTGTTCCCATCCCTCTCGCGGGCAAGCGTTTTCAAAAGATCTTTTGATTTTTATCCGTTTCAAAAAAACACAAATCAATTGCCTCTAGCTTTAGCTGGAGGTCTAAAAACAAGCGCTAAAAAGGCTTTAGCCAAACTCACACATTTGGCTAAAGCCCTTGAAAGCATCTACAAAACCTCCAGCTAAAGCTGGAGGCAATTAAAAAACAAACTTTGTCAAAGTTCAAAACTTTGACAAAGCTTAAACGCTCCTATTGTCTTCCTTAGCGAAGTCGAAGGACCGCACAATAAATCGTCAAAGATTGTAGAGTCTCTTTACGTGGACTTCGACTTCGCTCAGCCTGACAAACATTTTTCTTTTACGATTTCGAATTGACATTGTCATTGATATTGAAATTGTTTCTTTTTCTAATGATTTTTTAATATTGGAATTTGGAATTTTCAAAATTTGGAATTTAAAATAAAAAAAAGTACGTATATTAGCATCTTATTTTTAGATGTATATACGTAAAAATCCAGAATCAAAATTAAGTAAACTATGAGTAACATCATTCGTGTAGTATTGGCAGATGATCATGTTTTTGTTAGAGACGGAATCAAATCTTTACTGGAAAACGAAGCAAACATAGAGGTTGTAGGCGAAGCAATTGATGGCGCAGATGCGCTTGAAGTGGTTACAGCAACTAAACCAGATTTACTTATAGTAGATATTCGTATGCCCAACTTAACGGGCATCGAGGTAGTAGAAAAACTTAGAAGCGAAGGCAATAACGTAAAAATAATTATGCTTTCGATGCACGAGTCAGAAGAATATGTTTTAAAATCAATAAAAGCCGGAGCCGACGGTTATTTGCTAAAAGGTTCAAGCAAAGAAGAATTCTTAAAAGCGCTGCATAGCGTTGCTTCTGGTGGAAAATATTTCAGTGGTGATATTTCTTCTATTTTAATTGGCCAATTAACTAATTCATCCCTTTCATTAGAACCGAAACAAGCTTTAGGCGAAGAAATGATGATTACTAAAAGAGAGAAAGAAATCCTGACTCTTTTACTTTCTGGAAAAGGAAACAAAGAAATAGCCGAAGCTTTAGATATTAGCAAACGAACTGCCGAAGTACATCGTTTTAACTTAATGAAAAAACTAAAAGTTAAAAACTTAATGGAACTTTCTAATAAGGCTGCTGAATATTCTTTATTATAAAAAATTTTAATGAAAAAACTACTCAAATATACCTTAGTAATTTTCATTTTAAGTTTAAAAGTATATTCTCAAAACTATACCCAAGAATATTCAGATTCAATTTCTAAAAATTGGAAATTCTTTAAATTAGAACAGAGTGAAAAAGCTATTATAGTTGACCATACTCCAATTCAAATACTTTGTGGGACTTCAGCTTTTGCTTCTGTAACAATTGTTAAAAATACAAAAGGAGAAACTTTTAGAGTTTTGAATTTATGCAATTTACAAAATTTCAAACCTCATGAAGAAATAAAAATATCTTCACAAAAAGCTCCTTCATTTAATGTAAATTTTGCCAAGAAATATGTAATAGTTTTAAAAAATGGTAAAGAAGTAATTCAAAACATTAATTATGAAGAGACTATTATACGAACAACGTGGGCTTCAATGGAAAAAATCAAACTTTAATTACGTATAAATACGTAATTATTTTTCAAAAACTGCGTTTTAGCAGGTTTTAACTAAGTTATAGTACTTATTTTTACATCAAAATATAAGTGCTATGAAAAATACAAGATCATTATCGCAATCACACAAAATTTTATTTTTGAACACATTGGCTTTTACAGTGTGTTTTGCCTGTTGGACCTTAAATGGGGTTTTAGTAACCTTTTTAGTCGATAATGGAATTTTCCATTGGGATGTTATTCAAGTAGGATGGCTTCTTGGAATTCCAATTTTAACGGGATCTATCATGCGTTTGCCAATCGGAATTTTGACGGATAAATTTGGCGGAAAATATGTTTTTTCTCTATTATTATTACTCAGTTCAATTCCGCTATTCCTCCTTCCCTATGCCGACAGTTTTTTTATGTTTGCTGTACTTAGTTTCTTCTTCGGAATGGTCGGAACCAGTTTTGCAGTCGGAATTGGCTACACCTCAATCTGGTATCCAAAAGAATGGCAAGGTCGCGCACTCGGCATTTTCGGAATGGGAAATGCCGGAGCAGCAATTACTACATTTTTAGCTCCATCTTTATTAAATCATTTTTCCATTGAAGATCCACAAAATGGCTGGAAAATTTTACCTGTAATTTATGCAATTTCATTAGTTGTAATTGGTGTTGCATTTTTAATTTTTGCTCAAAACAAAAAAATAGAAAGCAGTGGCAAATCTGTTCCACAAATGCTTACACCTTTAAAATCAGCTAGAGTTTGGCGTTTTGGCGCTTACTATTTTTTAGTTTTTGGATGTTTTGTAGCGTACTCTCAATGGTTATTGCCAAATTTCATGAATGTTTACCAAACCAGTTTAGTTATGGGCGGTTTATTTGCAACAATGTTCAGTTTGCCTTCTGGTGTAATTAGAGCTTTTGGTGGCTATTTATCAGATAAATTCGGAGCAAGAAAAGTAATGTATTGGGTTTTGGGTTCTTCCGTAATTTTAAGTGCATTATTATCAATTCCTAAAATGGAAATTACGACTTCGGGTCCAGGAATATTGGCCGCTAAAAAAGGCGTCGTAAATCAAATTAGTGACAAAACCGTTAAAGTTGGTGATAAAGAATATGCAATTGCGCCAAAAACAACTAATACAAATGAAAATGCCATTTTTCCCACTACTTCAAGCTGGCAAAATGTAATAGTATCTCACAATCAAAGCGTTGCAAAAAAGGAATTAATAGCAAAAGGTGTAACAGTGATTAAGTTTGACGCAAATATGTGGGTATTTTTGATTTTAGTTATTCTAATTGGAATTTCTTGGGGAATCGGAAAAGCAGCCGTTTACAAACATATTCCGGAATATTTCCCGAATGAAGTTGGTGTTGTCGGCGGAATGGTCGGAATGATTGGCGGTTTAGGAGGTTTCTTCGGCCCAATTATCTTTGGATATTTATTAACGGCAACCGGAATCTGGTCAAGTTCATGGATCTTTATTTTCATCTTTTCAACGGTTTGTTTGGTTTGGATGCATTACACTATTACTCAATTATCTAGAGAAAAAGCAATTAAGATTTCTAAATCAAAATTAGAACCCGCATATTAGAAGTGAATTAAAAAAAATTATAAAAATGACTCCAATCCTAATAAGCCACAGCTTTTTCTTATAATTTTACACACAATCAAACCACACCAAATTTTATGAAAAGACTTAAACTAATTTTAATACTTATCATCGGATTAAGCTTTGAAATTCAGGCGCAGGAATTAGATGTAAATCTGCAAATCAGACCACGTTTTGAATACCGCAATGGTTACAAAACACTTCTTCCAGAAGGGCAAAAAGGTACTTCACAAATTTCACAGCGTTCTCGTTTAAATTTTAATTTCAAACAAGAAGATTTAATTGTAAAACTGACGCTTCAAAATACCAGAACTTGGGGAGATGTCGCAACAACAGCCATAGCCGATAAAAATGGTGTTGCTGCTTTTGAAGCATGGGCGCAATATAATTTCACAGAAAAATGGAGCGCCAGAATGGGACGTCAAGTACTTTCATATGACAATCAGCGTATTCTCGGTGAAATGGACTGGGCGCAGCAGGCTCAGAGTCATGATGCATTGACCGTCTCGTTTCATACAGAAAAACAAAAATTAGATTTTGGAGGCGCTTATAATTCTAATGCCGAAAATGTACTTCAAACGCCTTATACTGTTGCAAATTATAAAACAATGCAATATGCTTGGTACCACAATCAATTTAATAGCGATTTAGGTTTTAGTTTTTTATTACTAAACACAGGTTACGAATACGCTAATGCGGATACAAAATTGTTAGTTGACTACAAACAAACTTTTGGTCCTTATCTAACCTATAAAAAAGGAAAAGTCGATAGTAATTTTTGGTTGTACGGACAAACCGGAAAAAGCACTAATTTACAAGTTAGTGCATGGAATGCGGCAGCCAATTTTGGATATAATATTACTGACGCCTTCAAAGCTGGTTTAGGTTATGAATTTATATCAGGAAAAGCATCAAATGATGGAAGTTCAGTAATTAAATCATTCAATCCTATTTTTGGAACCAATCACGGTTTTAATGGTTATATGGATTATTTTTATGTTGGAAACCACCTAAATAATGTGGGTTTGCAAGACGCTTTTATCAAATTGAATTACAATGTAAATAAATGGCAGTTTGCTTTGATTTCGCACGTGTTTTTAGCTGCAGCTGATGTGGTTACGCCTTTAAATAAAAAATTAGATCCTTATTTAGGAACTGAGGTTGATGCGACTTTTGGTTATAACTTCAAAAAAAACATCACAGTAACAGGAGGTTATTCTCAAATGTTTGGATCAAAAACGATGGAATTTATTAAAAATGGAGATGCAAGTCATACCAATAATTGGGCTTGGTTGATGATTTCTGTAGATCCGAAAATTTTTAGTTGGAAAAAATAAATTTTTCTCAAAATTAACTCCATAAATTGTCCTTTCTCTTATTTAGAAAAAGGGCATTTTTTTTCACCAAAAAAAAATCATTATATACTATAATTAGTTATATTTGAAGCGATTATGAACCCCAAATTCTATCCTAATGAAACCATTTTTAAAATTATCCATGTTAACTTTCATGGTGACACAGTCTGGTATTGCTCAAAAATTAAATGATGCCTTAATTTCTAAAGGCTCAGAAATTAACTTTGCTAAAACAGAAAAAAGAGGCATTAAAAAGAACAACATTGTTTATTATGTCGAAAATGATTTACAAACCATTTCTGCTTACAAAAGAAGCAAACTAAAATGGCAAACCAATGTAATTTCTATTTGTGGAAAACCAAAAAATGGAAATCCAGAAATTAGATATGTTGGTTACAATTCTGACAAACTAATAATCGTGATGGGAAAACATCATTTTGCAGAAATTGACATTAATTGTGGTACCACAAGACTTGTTGGTTAAAGATTTAAATATTAACTTATAATATAAATTTAAAATTGCCTTTTTTCAGTTTTTGAAAAAGGGCAATTTTTTATTGTAACTTTATTCTCTAAATAATTATATGTGAGATTCATTCCATTCTCATACATGAAAAAGATAGGCTTTCTACTAATTATCACGACAATTCTAATTTTTTCAAGCTGTAAAAAGAAAATCTCTGATTTAGAATTTGAAAGAGATGCGATGACTGAACTTTTACCCAGTTTAATAGACTCTACGTGTATAGATATTAGATTATTCACCAACTTTCCTCCCAAATATGGAGAAGCAATTTTTGATAAAACAGGACATTATATAGGCGTTGATAGTACAAAAGCAACAACTCAAGAAAAGAAAAAATTATTAGAGTGGAAAATTAATACTGAAAAAATCAAAAAAGACACTTCTAAGATTGTTATTGCATTCAATCCTGTAATAGAATATAGCCACGAAGATCTAAAAGAATATCTTGAACAACATTTTAAAACTGCCAAAGCATTTGTTCCAAAAGAGAAAGTTTACAATGAATTTATTCTCGACTTTAAAAATATTAAACTTAAGAACAGATTTGAGTTGCGACATATAAATCAGTTTCCAAAAGAAAGAGGAATGATTTGGTTGGCTAAGTACAAATTTAATTTTTCTGGAGCTGTTTTCTTTTCTAGAATACAATTTGATCAAAACAAAAAATTTGGAGTTTTAAATGGAGGCTTTGCTTGTGGAGGAAAATGCGGACAAGGCTTTAGAATTTATATTAAAAATATAAATGAAAAATGGATAATAGATAAAATTGAGGAAACGTGGGTTTCTTAAAATCTTTTTTTAAAATTTAATTTAATAAGTCAATGAACAACTGGACTCAAAGATGGGATGACCGTTACAAAAGCGAAGAATTTGCATATGGCGAAAACCCCAACAATTACTTAAAAGAACAAATTGAAAAATTAGAAACTGGCACTATTCTTTTTCCAGCAGAGGGCGAAGGAAGAAATGCTGTTTTTGCAGCAAAATTGGGTTGGAAAGTCTCTGCTTTTGATATTAGTGAAGAAGGAAAAAACAAAGCATTAAAATTAGCAGAAAACAACAATGTTTATATTGATTATCAAGTCGGCGAACTGGAAACTTTAGATTTTCATTCAGCACAATTTGATGCGATTGCTTTAATTTATGCACATTTTCCAGCAACGATTAAATCGGATATTCACAAACAATTGGATAAACTTTTACGAAAAGACGGGATTATTATTTTTGAAGCTTTCAGCAAAAAGCATTTAGAATATGTAACCAAAAACGAAAAAGTTGGCGGACCAAAAGATATTGAATCCTTATTTTCTATAGAAGAAATAAAAGCTGATTTTTATAATTATGAAATCATTGAATTAGAAGAAAAAGAAATTGAATTGAATGAAGGTTTATTTCATAACGGAACTGGTTCTGTAATTCGATTTGTTGGGAGAAAAAAATAAATTAAATCCGAAGTGGAGACGCACAGCTGTGCGTCTCTACAATACATAATTATAACACAATGGATTCAGAAACTAGAAGAACAGTAACTAAAAATGAACATAATAAAGATGAAAAATTGAATTCAATTTCTATTGAAGAATTAAACAATAGAATTAATAAATCTGAAGAAGATTTTAAAAAAGGTAGATACAAAACAACTTCAGAACTCTTTGAAAAATACAAATTATAAAGCTAAAATATCTCTACATAGCAAACCTTAGCATCTTAGAATCTTAGCAACTTAGCACCTCAAAAAAACTTATGCTCCATAATTTCATTTCTCAACTCTGAAATCCCTAAAATCCCAACACGTTTTCCTTCTGTTTTAATCAAGGCTTCTTTTTTTAGACTGGACAAAATACGAATTGCCTGTTCTTCTGTGGTTCCGGCAAAATCAGCAATCTCCTTTCGCGAAAGATCAATATCAATTAAACCATTTACTTGTCCGAACTTACGATGAATGTAAAGCAGTAAATCAATCACACGTTCCCGCACATTCATGTGTGCAATCTTGCGGATATTGTTTTCGCTTTTATTTAATTCTTCGGCATAAAACAACATCAAAGCATATGTAAATTCGGGAATATTTTGAAGAATTTCCTGCATCGTTTCGTTACTAAAATTACACAAAACAGTATCTTCCAAGGCATAAGCGCCAATCAAATAACGTTTACCCGTTCCGAATCCGCGGAAACCAATTGTATCGCCATTTGTAGTTAAACGCACAATTTGCTCACGTCCGTTGATTCCTGTTTTTACCGTTTTCACTTTTCCTGAACAAATAAAATAAAGTCCCTGCAACGGTGCGCCTTCTGTAATAAACTGCTGCGATTTTTTGCAGACAAAACTGTGCTTCTTAGAAACATATTGTTTCATTTGCTCTAAATGCAGGTGCTTTTTAATGAAACAATTTTCATTAACGCAATTGTAACAAACAGATTCTTCTTCCATGAGTTCAGTTTTTCGGCATAAAACATATTTGTTGTTGGTCATTTCTTTTATCAAAAGTAAAAAAATAAATTAAAAATTAAGTATTAATACTTAAAAAATACTTATTTTTGTTTTAAGTTAAGTAAGTGATTTATTTAAAACCGAAACGTGATGCAAAGTACTAAGATCAAAACTACCTGTTCCTATTGTGGCGTTGGCTGCGGAATAATCGTAACCAACGATGCTAAAAATGGTGTGATGGTCGAAGGCGATAAAGATCATCCAGTAAATAAAGGAATGTTATGTTCTAAAGGAATGAACCTGCACTACGTAGTAAATGACACTTCTGACCGAATTTTATATCCAGAAATGCGAGGAAGTAAATCCTATCCGCTGGAGCGTGTAAGCTGGGACACCGCGCTTGATCGTGCAGCAGCCGTTTTTTCTTCTATCATAAAAAAACACGGACCAGACAGCGTAGGTTTTTATATTTCTGGACAATGTTTAACAGAGGAATATTATTTGGTAAATAAACTCGTGAAAGGTTTTTTGAAAACCAATAATATCGATACCAATTCCCGACTTTGCATGAGTTCTGCGGTTGTGGGGTATAAAAAAACTTTTGGAGAAGATTCAGTTCCAATTGCTTATGATGACATTGAACTAGCAGATACTTTTTTGATTACTGGCGCAAATCCGGCTTGGTGCCACCCTATTCTTTTCAGAAGATTGGAAAAACACAAAGAAAAAAATCCGAAAATAAAAGTAATTTGTATTGATCCGAGGCGGACAGATACTGCCGCTTTCGCTGATTTACATTTGCAGATTATTCCGGGTTCTGATATTATTTTATATCACGCGATTGCCAAACGTATAATTGAAAAAGGTCATGTAGATCATGATTTTGTAAAAAACAATGCAGAGAATTTCAAACAATACAAAGATTTAGTATTAAATACTTCTTTAGAAAAAGCTTCCAAACTTTGCGGAATTCCAGTAAACGATATTAAATTGGCTGCTGATATTATCGGAAAAGCCAAAGGATTTATCTCGCTTTGGGCAATGGGATTGAACCAAAGTGCTGTTGGCGTTGATAAAAATACCGCTTTACTAAATTTATCTCTTTTAACGGGACAAGTTGGAAAACCCGGTTCAGGACCATTTTCCTTAACAGGTCAACCGAACGCAATGGGCGGACGCGAAGTGGGCGGAATGGCGACGCTTTTGGCTGCGCATAAAGACATTGCAAATCCAACTCACCGTAAAGAAGTTGCTGACTTTTGGGGTGTTGACGAGATTTCAGATAAACCGGGTTTAACCGCTACAGAAATGTTTGAAGCTTTAGAATCAGGAAAAATGAAATCCGTTTGGATTATTTGCACCAATCCGTTAGTGAGTTTACCAGATTCCAGAAGAGCAGAAAAAGCACTTCAAAACGCTAAATTCGTGGTTGTTCAGGATATTTCCCATAATGCAGATACGGCAAAATTTGCCGATTTACTATTGCCAGCGGCAGGTTGGTTGGAAAAAGAAGGAACGATGACTAATTCAGAACGTCGTATTTCGTATTTACCAAAAGGAATTAATGCGCCGGGCGAAGCGCTTCCAGATATTGAAATCCTGATTCGTTTTGCTAAAAAAATGAATTTCAACGGATTCAATTTCAACAGCGCTGAAGAAATTTACAAAGAACATTGTGCGCTTACCAAAAATACAAATATCGATATTTCATTCTTAAATTATCATCGTTTAAAAACCGAAGGTACTTTTCAATGGCCCGTTCCAGATTACGGACATCCGGGAACTCCGAGGTTATTTACAGATAAAAAATTTTACACTCCTTCTGGAAAAGCGATTTTTAATCTGCCAACTTCAATCGAAAATACATCGGTGCCGCCAAATGATGAATTTCCTTTTATTCTAACGACAGGAAGAATCCGTGATCAATGGCATACGATGACCAAAACGGGAAAAGTTTCGAGATTATTGACGCATATTCCGAGTCCGGTCTTAGAAATAAATCCGATTGATGCTTTTAAAAACGATATTAAAAATGGTGATATTGTAGTGGTTTCCAGCCAAAATGGAGAAGTTCGCGTAAAAGCAAAAGTAACCGATTCCATAAAGGAAAAAGTTCTTTTTCTGCCGATGCATTGGGGAAAACAACTTGAAAATGATTTAAATAGAACTAATAATTTAACGAATACTGTTGTTGATCCAATTTCAAAAGAACCTGATTTTAAGTTCACAACCGTTTCAATTAAAAAATATGTAAAACCATTTCAGAAAATTGCGATTGTTGGTGCTGGCGCAGCTTCATTCCGATTCATTCAAAACTATCGCGAATTCAATTCTACTGATGAAATTGTTGTTTTTTCGAATGAGGTAAATCCGTTTTATAATCGCGTGTTACTTCCAGAATATATGACAGGAGAATTTACTTGGGAACAACTTCTTAAAGTCAAAGATGGCGAGACTTTCAATAAATTGAAAATTACGATGAAAGCCGGAGTTGCCATTGAGAAATTAGATTCGAACAAAAAAACAATTTTAGACAGCAAAGGCGAAACCCATACTTTCGATACATTAATAATCGCAACAGGAAGCCGTCCTTTTGTTCCTGAAAACGCTCAACTTCATCTTCCGGGACGATTTACCGTACGAAGAAAAGAGGATGCCGATCGTTTGAAAAAACATTTAGACAGCACGAATCTTCCGCCTGAGGAACAACATGTTGTCATTATTGGCGGTGGTTTATTAGGATTGGAATTGGCTGCGGCTTTAAAACATAAAAAAGTAAAAACTACGATTGTTCAAAGAGCTTCACGTTTAATGGAGCGACAATTAGATCGAATTTCAAGTAAATTATTAGCCGAAGAAGTACAACTACGCGACATTCAGATTTATTTTGATAATGAAGTCAGCACTGTTTTTGAAACTGATAATCCGAATGAAATCGAAATTGCTTTAAAAAGCGGAAAAATCATTACGGCAAATGCGATTGTTTACACCATTGGAACAATTCCAAACATTGAAATTGCCCGCGAAAGCGGACTTTCATGCGGACGCGGAGTCAAAGTAAATCAGTATTTACAAACCTCAAACCCAGATATTTTTGCAATTGGAGAAATAGCGGAATTCAATAATAAGCTATTCGGAATCACTTCTGCCGCCGAAGAACAGGCCGATATTCTAGCGAACTTTTTAGCTGGCGACATCAGCAGTTATTACAAAGGTTCAATTTTGATGAATATTCTAAAATTAGAAGACATCAACCTTTGCAGTATTGGCGATATTGAAATTCCAGAAAACGACGATTCGTACGAAGAAATTGTTTTCTCCGATTTGAAAAAACGTTATTATAAAAAATGCATCGTAAAAGATGATCTTTTAGTGGGAGCTATTTTAATGGGCGATAAAAACGAATTTGCCGAATTCAAAACCATGATCGAAAGCAAAATCGAATTATCAGACAAACGAAATTTATTATTGAGAGGAAGCTCAATCGCAAAACCGGTTTTGGGTAAACTAGTTTGTTCGTGCAGTCAAGTCGGAGCCGGAAACATCGAAGAAACGATTAAAAGCGGCGTAAACGATTTCACCGATTTATGCAAAAATACAGGCGCAGGTTTAGGTTGTGGAAGTTGTAAAACCGAAGTAAAAGAGATACTCGCAAAATGTAAATAGTTTCTTTTGTTTCAGGTTTCAGGTTTCAAGTTGTTGGAACGTGAAACTTGAAACAACTCAATGTCACCCTGAGCGAAGTCGAAGGGCGCTCCAATTGGAATCGGGCTTCGACTTCGCTCAGCCTGACAAACCTGAAACTTGAAAAAAGGAAAACCTGAAACAAAAAAACAATATGGAACTAACAAGATTAATAGTAAAAGGAGGCGTTATTTCGCCAGGAGAATTACGAGAAGTAGTGAATATTGCTTTGGAAGAAGGTTTGGATTCGATTTCGTTTGGCTCAAGACAGGATATTATTTTTCCGCAGGGCTTTAAATCTTTGGACAAAACCACTTTAGGGAAACATCATTTTGTTTATCCTGATCAAAAAAGCGGGAATAATATCGTTTCTTCTTATGTTTCAACAGATATTTTTAGAAATACAAACTGGCTTACCGGAAATCGCTTTTTATATATTTTAGAAGAATTTAAAGAACAGCCAAAACTAAAAGTCAACATCACAGATCCGAAACAACAGTTGGTTCCTTTGTTCACTGGACATTTGAATTTTATAGCTTCAGAGCACGAAGATTATTGGTATTTATATATCCGTCTTCCAAAATGGGGCAAAATGGAAGTGTACCCTGTTCTGATTTACAGCTGGGATTTGGCTAAAATCTATTACGAAATTGAAAAAATTTCTGAACAAGATTCTTTGGATATCGAATTACTTTTCAATTTGGTCAGCGAAGCTTTAGACACCAATAATCGAACTATTGACAAACCTTTGAATATTCCATTTTATCCTTTTCCTTATTATGAAGGAATGAACCGAATGGGAATCGATCAATACTGGCTGGGACTATATTGGCGAAATAATTTATACGATTTGGATTTCCTGAAAGAAATGTGCGATTTGTGTTTTGAATGCAAAATCGGGAAAATCTGTATCACGCCCTGGAAATCATTTATTATAAAAGGAATTCCGAAAGACCGAAAATTGGAATGGGAAAAATTCTTAGGAAAAAGAGGCATCAACGTTCGCCATTCTTTACTAGAACTAAATTGGCATTTACCCGTTGCAATGGAATGGGCTTTGAACTTGAAAACATTCTTGGTTAGAACATTAGATCAATTCGACATCAGCACTTACGGACTGAATTTCGGAATTTCAGAATACAATCGCGATGGACATTATTTCACTTCGATTGTCATCGAAAAAAATGAACTTCCTCCAGCCTTAGAATCCATTAAAATCAGAGATACTTATAATGTATTGTTTGCGAAGAATTTCGATCCAAATACGCGAGAATATATAGTGCACTCACAAGACATTGATAAACTTGAGTTGCCAACAATTCTAATTGAATTAAGCCGAAAATATTTTGAAGAACTCGGAAATTCAACATCCGAAACAACCGAAAATCCACAGAAAATAGAAAAACCACAATTAGAGATTTACCAATGCCAGGAATGTTTAACGCTTTATAATTCTGAGTACGGAGATGAAACACAAGGAATTCCGAAAGGAGTTTTGTTTGAAAATCTACCCGAAAATTATTGCTGTTCTTTATGTGAAGCACCGAAAAGCAATTTCATGATTTTAGAACTTGTGAAACAATAATGATTTGGTAAAAGCTTAACATTCATGTATTAAAAAAAATTGTGTATATTTAGCTTAACTAAAAACCAATGACAGAGCTCAAGTCTTCAATAGCTTTAAAACTAATTGGTTAGAAAACTATTTTACTCAATAAAAATACAATTATGATAAAAAGAAATCCACCGGTTTCTGCCGAAAAGACCACAGATATTCCAGCAGAAACAGCCGTAGAAAAGACTAGAGAAGTTCAACCAGAAGCAAAAGCGACAGTTAAAAGAACAACCAGAACTGCTACAAAAGCACCAACTGCAAAGACTACTGCTTCAAAAACAACAGCAGCAAGAACGACAGCGACAAAAGCTCCAGCAGCATCAGTTAAACCTGCTGCAAAAACACCTGTAACAGCTGCTTCTAAGGGAAATCCGAGAGCTACTGTAAAAAAAGCAGCTACAACGACTGCAAAAACAGCACCTATCGTTTCTGAGATTGTAGAAATTCAAACTGAAGATAAGCCAGTAGTTACTGTAGAAAAAATTGGCCAACGAAAAAATGATATAAAATCTAAGCTTAAAGCTAAACTTAAAGCCAAAAAAGAGAAAGAAAAGAAAAGAGAGAAAGCGATCAAAGCTGTTATCAAGAAATTAGATAAAGAAAAAAAAGCAAAACTTAAAGCCACCGAAAAGAAAAAAGAAAAAGCTAAAAAAGCAAAAGTAAAAGCGCAAGCTAAAAAAGATGCTGAAAAGAAAGCAAAGACGCAGAAAAAGACTAAAGCAAAAGTTAAAAAGAAAAAATAACTAAGAAAGGTTTGACGTAAAAGTTGAGCCTTTTTTTGTTTTACGCTCCTAAGTGTCATTGCGAGCAATCACAATAACGATTCACAGTATAATTTCATTTTTGTCATCCTGAAAAAAAAAGCGTTTACCCTCCAATCGCAATCATACTACGATTCTCAAAATGTTTTTTCGGATCATTCATTTCATCAATCGTTACCATTCCTGCCCTAACTTTCTTTTTATTCTGAATAGAAGAAGCAATCAGATTTTCGATCGATTCGCCGTTTCTAAAAGCAGTCAGCAAATCGGTTTCTGAATTAGAGAAAAGGCAGTTTTTTATTTTTCCGTCAGCCGTCAAGCGGATGCGATTGCAACTGTCACAAAACGGGTTTGTAATTGAGCTGATAATTCCGAAATTGCCTTGAAAACCATTTATTTTATATGTTCTTGCTGTAAAGTTTTTTTCGTCTTCTAATTTTTGAATTGCTATAGAAGAAAATTGAGTTTCAACCAAAGATAAAATCTCTTGCTGCGAAACCATTTTACTTCTGTCCCACTCGTTTCCTGCAAAAGGCATAAATTCGATGAATCGAACCGAAATTGGTAAAAATTGAGTCAGTTTTACAAAATCGACGATTTCATTATCATTAAAGCCTTTCATCAAAACTACATTTACTTTGACTTCAAAATCATTATTTAAAAGCAAATGCAAATTATCAATGACTTTCTCAAACTGATTTCTAAGCGTTATAGAAGCGAATTTAGAAGAAACCAAAGTATCTAAACTCAGATTGATTTTTTTGACATTATATTGCTTTAAAGTCTCAATATGGCGATCAATTAAAATTCCGTTTGTTGTGATGGAAAGTGAAATCTCTAATTCTGAAAGTTTAGAAACTATTTCTGGAAAATCTTTTCTGAGTAAAGGCTCTCCTCCAGTTAATCGTATTTTGTCAACACCATGTTGTACGAAAGTCTGGGCAATTGCAAAAATCTCTTCGGCCGTCATTAAACTGGCTTTTGGAGAAAGCGCGATTCCATCCACCGGCATGCAATACGTACAACGCAGGTTGCATTTTTCTAGCAGCGAAATGCGCAAATAATTGTGTTTGCGCCCAAAACCATCCGTCAAAATAGAGTTAGAGGCTGTCATGATTTTTTCCTTTTAAAATATGAAAAACGTGCATTACATGCGGAAAAACAGCGTCCATAGATTCTCTTACTCCGTTTGTTGATCCCGGCAAAGCCAAAACCAAAGTTTTACCTAATGTTCCGGCAACACTTCTTGAAAGCATTGCATAAGGCATTCTTTGTTGTCCATAACTGCGAATGGCTTCTTCGATTCCTGGAATTCGGCTTTCTAATAATGGTTCTAAAGCTTCTGGCGTAACATCTCTTGGAGACAATCCCGTTCCACCTGTAAAAATCACTAACTGATTTTCTTCAGCGAAAGCTTTTGTTTTTTCCTGAATAATATCCAATTCATCTGGAATTATTTCATAATGAGAAGTTTCAACTCCGTATGAATCTAATTTTTCTACAATAACTTTTCCAGAACGATCTTCTTTATCTCCTGCAAAAATGGAATCAGAGCAAACGAAAACGGCTGCTTTAATTGCATTAGGAAATTTATTTTTGAATGACGATTTTCCGCCTTCTTTATTGATTAATTTGATTGTCGAAATTTCAATTTCTTTATCAATCGGTTTTAGCATATCGTACATTGTAAGCGCTACAATCGATGCTCCGTGCATGGCTTCAACCTCAACTCCGGTTTTGTACACCGTTTTTACTTTAAAAATAATATGAATTTCTAAACCTTCAATATTATATTCAACAGAAGTAAACTCAATAGGAAGCGGGTGACAATCCGGAATAGCTAAATGCGTATTTTTTACCGCAAATAATCCGGCGGTTTTTGCCATTTCTAACACGTTTCCTTTTGGCACTAAATTATTGACAACGGCATCAATTGTTTCTTGTTTACTAACTTTGACGATTGCGGTTGCGGTTGCGACTCTTAAAGTGCTTATTTTATGCGTAATATCTACCATTAACTATTTTGTTTCCAAGTGAATGTATCGTTTTCAAACATTTCTTTCCCAAAAATAGGCACATCTGTTTTGATCCAGTTTACAATGGCTTCTGTCGCCTCATAAACCTGTTTACGACGTGTTGCCGAAACAAACACAAACAAACAGATTTCACCAGCTTTTACAACTCCTAAACTGTGATAAATGTGCATGCAAGTCAAATCGAATTTCGCAAAGGCTTTTTCACGAATGGTATGCAAGGCTTCATTTGCCATGTCTGTATAAGCCGAATAATCAATTGCGACAACAGTATTGTCGTGAATTACATCGGCACGAACTTGACCTAGAAAAATATTATGCGCGCCAATTGTATGTTTAGATTGGTGTTTCGCGATCGATTGTGCTATAAATTCTGGAGAAATTGATCCTTCTATAAATACATTTTTACTCATTTTTTTTATTTTTTTTCGCCACAGATTTAAAGGATTATTTAGATTTTCTTTTTGCTTGCTTTTGTCTCCCTGAGAGAAGTCGAAGGGCGTTCAAATTGGAATCGGGCTTCTCCCGAAGCGTCGGGATCGCTCAGCCTGACAAAAGCAAGCGTAATAATCCTTTTAATCTATGGCTATATCTTTTCTTCTTTTAATATTTTTTTCATTGCTAAAACTCCACCAAAAATGCCTATTACATTTTTAAATTGACTTTTCCGAAGTAATTCAACTGCGATTTTACTTCTCATTCCAGATTGGCAGAAAATGTAAATCGGTTGATTTTTATTTAGTTTTTCAATTTCCTTTTCTAAATTCATTAATGGAATCTGAATGCTGTTTTTAAATTTTATTTTTGGAAGTTCCTCTTCATTTCTAACGTCTAAAAATAAAACGGCATCATTTTCTATTTCATCTAAAATGGATTCAAAACTTATTTCTTCAATTTCTTTTTTAGTTGAATTGTATTTTAGTTCAAACTCTTCTTTTGTCAATTGAAAATTTGAATTTTTATCGAAATCATACTTCTCTTGTTCGTTGTTTAGAATATTGTAAACCAATATTTTTCCACTTAAAACTTGTCCAATTCCGAGAATCATTTTTACGACTTCGTTGGCTTGAAGAATTCCAATAATTCCAACTGAAATTCCGATTACGCCGGCATCTTCACAATTTAAAGCATTCTTATTTTCATCTGGATATAAACATCTGTATGTTGGTCCGTTTTGATAATTGAAAACCGAAACTTGTCCCTGAAATCTAAAAATAGAACCGTAAACCATTGGTTTATTGGTTACCAAACACACATCATTTATTAAATATTTTATCGAAATACTATCGGTTGCATCTACAATAATATCATATTTTTCAAATAACGAAATGGCATTTTTTCCGGATAATTTTTCAGAAAACGCATTTATTTTAATTTCCGGATTTAATTCTGAAATCATCAATTTGGCTTCTTCAGCTTTTGATTTTCCAACGGCAGAAGTTTTATAAATAACCTGGCGATGCAGATTTGAAACATCAATTGTATCATTGTCAACAATTCCGATTTCGCCAACTCCGGCTGCAGCTAGATACGGTAAAATGGCTGCACCCAAACCGCCTGCACCAATTACCAAAACTTTTGATTTGGATAATTTTTGCTGACCTTCCTCTCCTATTTCAGGAAGAATAGTTTGTCGGTTATATCGCGTTGATTCTTTCATTATTTTAATTAACCGCCTGCAAATGGAGGCAATAAAGCCACAACATCACTTGTGCGTAAAGTATAATCTGAAGCTTTTGAAACTATTTTTTGATTTACGGCAACGCTGAAACTCATTGCTTCGAACTCATACTTTTCGTTTAAATCCTGCAAAAGTTGCTGCAATGATACTTCTTCAGAAAAAGATAATTTTTCGAATTCACATTTCGTTTTTTCAGCGACAGCTCCAAAATATTTAACTTCAATCATTTTTATAAATTTAAATTCTGAAAAATAAATTCATCATCGAAATGTTCCTGAAAATACTCCGTTAATTTTGACGTATTCTTCACAACTTCTCCAATTACAATAATAGCTGGTGATGAAATTTTCTTTTCGGACACTAATTTAGTAATTGTATTAATGGTTCCAATCACTTTTTGTTCTGAATTTTTAGTTCCGTTCTGAATAATCGCAATCGGCAGATCGTCATTTCTGTTTTCCTGATAAATCGAAATGATTTCATCCAATTTATGCATTCCCATCAAAATAACGACAGTCGCTGCAGATTTTGCAGCCAAATGAACATCTTTAGACAATTTATGATCTGAAGTAGTTCCTGTAATTACCCAGAAACTTTCTGCAATTTGACGTTGCGTTAAACTAATTCCTGCCGAAGCCGGAACGCCCAAAGCAGACGAAATTCCAGGAACAACGGCCGTTTCTAATCCGAATTTTACCGCGTAATCTATTTCTTCGCTTCCTCTTCCAAAAACAAAAGAATCACCGCCTTTGAGACGTACGACGTGACCATGAAGATTCGCCATCGAAACGATCAAATCGTTAATTTGATCTTGCGTGTATGCGTGACAGCCAAAACGTTTTCCAACAAAAATAATTTCAGCATTTGATGCGTATTCTAATAATTCTTCGTTTACTAAAGCGTCGTACAAAACTACATCCGCACTTTCTAAAGCTTTAATGGCTTTAAGTGTAATCAATTCAACATCGCCCGGACCTGCGCCTACAATAGTCAATTTTGGTGTTTTTAAATTTCGCATAGTCTTTAAATTAAATTGCTATTCAGATCGTTTAATTCGTCAGCCGAATTAATATTGGTTAAAGGAAAGTTTTCACTTTCTTCAATGTTGATGATTTGATGCGGAATATTCGCAAACAAATTCATCATTTTCAAATCGTCGTTATCAATTGCGCTTTTGATAACAGGCAATATTTTTTTTGAATAAATTCCGATTAACGGATGTAATCTACTTTCTGAAGCAAAAATTGTAACTTCAGCTTCTGTATTATGTTTTGAAATTAATTCTTGTAACAATTCGGTTGAAATTAACGGAATATCACAGCTTAAAATCAGATTAAATTCGGTTTCAGAATTTGACAATGCCGTGTAAATTCCGCCCAACGGACCTTTATCTACAATTAAATCTGGAATTTTTTGATACTCCAAATAATCATATTCGCTCGATGCAGTAATCAATTTTATCTGATTGGTAATAGGCAAAATTGCCTGAATAATGTGTTCGATGAATGGTTTTTCCTGAAACAAAACCAATCCTTTTTCTGACTGCATTCTGGAGCTTTTTCCGCCGCAAAGAATAAATGATGTTAGTGTTTCCATGGATTTTTTGTTTCAGGTTTGTTTTGTTTCACGTTTCAGGTTTTTCTCCTCTTGAGTAAAAGTCTGAAATCAAGAGCTATATGTTTTTTATCTATACAGCGGTTTCCATAATTCATTATTAAAATCATTCCCTATCCCTTAATTTTTAATCTTTAATTTTTCTCAAAAATTAATCAATCGGCAAAATCGTGACCAATTCTCCTTTTTCCATATTTTCAACATCCTGTGGCACGATTACTAAACCATTCGCGATAGCAAAAGAATTAAGCATTGCTGAACTTTGTCCGTCCAAAATTGTCACATTTTCTTCGTCGTATAAAGCTTTTAGAAAAAGCGTTTTACCTGTTTTATTTTCTACTGCGCTGTTTAATTTTCGAACAATCTTTGGCAAATGCGTATTCGAAAATCCCATTCTGTTTCGAATTGCCGGATAAACGTAAATATAGAAATTAGTCAGTGAAGACGCTGGGTTTCCAGGAAGCGCAAAAACCAAAGTCTCTTTTTTAGCACCAAAAAACATAGGTTTTCCTGGTCTCTGATTGATTTTATAAAAGAGTTCTTGAACTCCATTATTCAATAGTGCGTCTTTCACAAAATCATAATCGCCAACTGAAATTCCGCCCGAAATCAAGACCACATCATTCTTTTTTAAAATTGATTTTAATGCTTTTTGTGTGGCTTTTAAATTGTCTTTAACACTATAAATTTTAATCTTTTTAATCCCGATTGTTTGTAAAGCAGCTTCTAACATTACCGAATTACTTTCGTAAATCTTTCCTTTCGAAAGTTCTTCTCCAGGTTTTACTAACTCATTTCCTGTTACTAAAATGGCCACTTTTGGCTTTTTATAAACGGTAATCTCGGTAATTCCTAAGCAAGCTAAAAATCCGATTGCGGCAGGCGTAATTACCGTATTCGCTTCAAAAACAACATCTTCAATATTAATCTGTTCGCCTTTACTTCTCACATTTGCAAAAGGTTCCGGTTTTGTAGCAATTAAAATAGAACTTTCACTAGCCATTACATGTTCCTGCATTATAACCGTATCTGCGCTATCAGGAATATACGCCCCTGTAAAAATTCGAATCGCTTCGTTTTCTTTTAGTTTTATATTAGAATGATCTCCAGCTTGTGAAATTCCGACTACATCATACTGGTATCTTTCTGAATGAATAAACGCGTAACCATCCATAGCAGATTGTCTAAAAGGCGGCATCGAAATTGGCGAGTAAATTGTTTCTGCCAAAACATATCCCAGCGCTTTTCTAACTTCAATTTTTTGAGTTGAAAAATTTGAGCTGTTTGCGGCTACAATTTCTAATGCTTCTTTTACTTCAATCATTTTGAAAATTTAAAACTAAGTAAAAATACTTATTGCAAATATAAGTATTTATTCTTATGATGGATAAAAATTATGAATTACTTTTTGTTGTCTATAAAATTACTGTAATTCTTTCAAAAAAACAGTACTCTCTATTTCTTTCTGAAATTTCCTTTTGGCATATAATAAAGCCATCCAAAACCAATTAAAAAAAGTATTACAGAAGCTATGAAAGCTGGAATTAAAATTTCCTTATTATTATCCAAAGCATTGTTCAAAGAAGCATATAAAAGCCAAATTTGAATACTAACATTTAATATTAAAATAAATATAAGTGTTGAAAGTATGTTATTCAGCTTATTAGGATTTGAACTATTCTGACCTGTTCTAAAAGTACTCATAGATTAAAGTTTAAATTAACTTTCTTTTTTATCAATTAATGCTTTCACAAAAACAGCATTTTCTTTAAAAACCACTTCTAATTGAGGTAAGGCTCTTGGCGGAGGCCCAGCAATTACATCTCCTGTTAAGGCATCAAATGAACCTTCGTGGCAAGGGCAATGAATAATTCCTGTTCCTGGCTTATAAAATACCGAACAAGAAAGATGTGTACATTTCTGCTCATACGATCTAAATTCGCCACTTTCCAGATGTATCAAAATATAAGGAATTGTACTTCCTTCTAAAACAAAACCTCTTGTACCTCCAACAGGAATATCTTCTTTATTACAGATAAAATGTTCACCTTGCACTTCTTCCTTTGGCAAGAAAAATGCTTTCGCTGTTACAAATCCGCTACCTACCATTAATCCACCAGAAACAAAAGTTAGGAATTTAGCAAAGTCACGTCGGCTGACCTGAGTTGATTCTTGTTTTTTTATCGGAAAATCTTTTTTCCAGTTTTCATTTAAATTATCTTCTTTAGACATGACTCGACATTTAATAAATTCGTAATTCTTTACTGCCTTTTGGCATCATAATATTGACCTTAGTTTTTACTTTTTCTTTACCAAAAATGAAATTATTAACTGGTATACTATTCGGTCTCATCTCTTCTATCTCTGATCTGGTTCCATAAAATAAAGCACCGCTTGGGCAAACTGTTGCGCACATTGGTTTTTTGCCAACACTTGTTCTGTCATAACACATCGTGCATTTCATCATCAAATCGTATTCTTCGACTTTTTTTGGAACACCAAAAGGACACGCCATTACGCAGTTTGAACACCCAATGCATCTTTCGGTATTTGCAGTATATACCACTCCAAATTCGTCTTGCGAAATGGCATCTGCCGGACAAACATTGGCACAAACTGGATCTTCGCAATGCATACAGACCTGTACTGTTGTTTGTATTGTCGACGCGCGATCAACATAATTGACACTAATCAAGGTTTGGTTTCCATTGGTTTCACATTCGGCACACGCCATTTCACAGGCTTTACACCCAATGCAACGCTGCATATCTACAAAAAACTCATCGCTCGTATTAAAATTGGTCAAATTCATAAGTTCTTTTTATAGATTAAACACTTGCATAAGCTTCCGATTCTTTAGACGGCGGGGCAATTTTACCCTGCGGTTCTAATTTACAGGCACAAACTTTAAATTCGGGCATTTTAGAAACAGGATCAAGCGTAGCAATAGTTAATTGATTTGCTGATTTAAGTCCCGGCCAGTGATATGGTACAAAAACAGTATCTTCTCTGATTGTTTCTACAATATTTGCTGGAAAAATAGCCTCTCCTCTTCTTGTTGAAACTTTTACCAATTCTCTTTGCTTTATTCCGTATTGCGCTGCCAGATTGGGATGAATTTCTAGAAATGGTTCAGGAAATTGATCGACTAATTTTCCAATTCTACGAGTTTGCGTTCCGCTCAAATATTGAGAAACGACGCGTCCTGTTGTTAAGGTAATCGGATATTCATTATCTGTAACCTCACTTGGCAATCTGTATGGAGCTGGATTAAAATGTGCTTTTCCATCTGGGGTTTTAAACTTTTTATCTTCCCACAATCGTGGAGTTCCAGGATGATCTTCTGTTGGACAAGGCCAGAAAACGCCCATATTCTCTTCGACTCTTTTATATGAAATTCCGAAATAATCTGCCGTACCACCTTTTGAAGCTACTCTTAATTCATTAAAAATTGCTTCGCTGTTATCGTAAGTAAATTTATCTTTATGCCCGAGTCTTTTTGCAATTTCTAATATTATAGAAGTATCTGTACGTGCTTCTCCCGGAGGAGTAACCGCTTGCCTAACTCTAATTACGCGACCTTCTGCAGAAGTTGTTGTTCCCTCTTCTTCTTCTTGTAAAGATCCTGCCAAAACAATATCCGCATGACGAGCGGTTTCGTTTAAGAAGAAATCAATGCAAACGTAAAACTCCAGTTTTTCAAGAGCTTCTCTTACATACGTATTGTTTGGAAGCGATACCAACGGATTAAAACAGATAGAAAACAAACCTTTAATTTCTCCACGATGAATCGCATCAATTATCTCATAAGCCGAAAGACCTTTTCCAGGCATATCTTTTTCATCAATTCCCCATACTTCAGAAATATATTTTCGATGTTCTGGATTTTCAATATCTCTATTTCCTGGTAATTGATCACATTTGTGTCCATGTTCTCTTCCGCCTTGTCCGTTTCCTTGTCCCGTAATGGTTCCATATCCGCAATAAGGTTTTCCAATTCTCCCTGTTGCTAAAACTAAATTAATACACCCAACCACATTGTCAACTCCTTTAGAATGCTGTTCGATTCCACGTGCATGAAGTAAGAAACTCGTTTTAGCTTTACCCCATAATTCTGCCGCTTTTTTAATTTTATTTTTATCGATTCCGGTAATTTCTTCAGCCCATTCTAACGTATAGTCTTTTACAGCATCTATAGTTTCCTGAAAACCCGATGTGTAATTATCTATAAAATCGTGATCCAACATATCATGATCTACCAAATATTTTAACATGGCGCCATACAATGCAGAATCTGTTCCGGGTCTTATATCCAGATGAACATCTGCTGTTCTTGCAAGCGGAATCATTCTTGGATCTATTACAATTAATTTTGCACCTCGGTCTCTCGCTTTCCAAATCCAGTGTGTCAGCGTTGGAAAAGTTTCACTAATATTTGCTCCAGTAACCATAATTACTTCTGCGTATTCCAAATCGGAATAGTTATTTGAAGTACGGTCCAATCCAAAGGCTTTTTTATTTCCTGCGCCTGCACTTACCATACAAAGTCTTCCGTTGTAATCCAGATTTTTTGTTTGAAGTGCTACACGCGCAAATTTGCCTATCAAATAACTTTTTTCGTTACTTAGAGATACTCCAGAAAGCATAGAAAAAGCATCTTTTCCATATTTTTCCTGAATTCGTTTTATTTCCGAAACGGTTTTATCCAAAGCATTATCCCAAGAGGTTTTCTCAAATCCTTTTCCTTCAACTCTTTGTATTGGATGCAAAAGTCTGTCTGGGTGATTATTTTGAAGATAACGCTGTACTCCTTTTGGACATAAACGACCTTCGTTAAAAGGAAATTCCATCCAAGGTTCAAAACCTACTACTTTATTTTCTTTAACTAATAATTGAATTCCGCACTGCATGCCGCAAAAACAGCAATGTGTTTTTACAACTTCATCTGGTTCATCTCTTCCTTCATAACCGTCTAGAGGCGCATAATTTTTATGCGGACCGAAAACTTCTATGATTTTTTCTACTGATACTGGTAGTTTTGCCATTTTTCTTTGTTTGTTTTTGCTTGGTTTCAGGTTTCAAGTTTCAATAGACACGTGAAAATTGAAATAAAAATTTAGTTTCAAGTTCTGCACTTACTTGAAACCTGAAACTTGAAACTTTTTAACTTAAAGTATTATCCAAATAAATTCCCGCCTTGTGATCTGGCTTTTAAATGCGCCTGCGCTAATCTGGATCTTTTTCCTTCAGGACTTAAATCTAAATGAGAAGTGCCGTCTTCATGAGTAAAATCGAAACCTAATTGATTCGTTACGATCTTTAAATCATCTATATGAAGTTTCGTTGCGAATTCTTCTCCCGTATGCGGACAAACCGCCATTCCTTTTTTTATTCCTTCTTGTTTGTAAATATGTGCTCCAATTTGCGCCGGACGCTGAATGATGTGGAAAAATTTTCCAAACGGAATCCAAATTAAAAACATGATAACCGTTACGGCATGAATTACCGCTAAGAAGTCATAAGCAAACCCTTTCATGAACTGATACGAATAAGTAAGACATAATCCTGTTACAGAAATTGCGATCAATAAAATTAGAGGCAGTAAATCGCCTTCAAAAGTTTGTGTTGCAATTAATCCCAGATTGGTTAATCTTCTTCTTAAATAATAAACCGAACCAATAATGACTAGCCATGATGACCAGTTTAGGGCGTGAAAAATAAGGAATGCCAAGAATGATCCAATTTCAAAATCCATCATTTTAAATCCGAAGAAATGCGCTTCATAAATGGAAATAGAATTTGGTGCCAATGTAAAGTGAATCCATCCAAATGTGAGCGGAATTGTTATTGCAAAAGCCGATAAACAGCCTAACGCAATACAAAAATGCGCAAACCAGCGGTATTTTCCTCTTGGGTAAATAAACTTCTGAAGCACTATATTCTGCACCGATTCTTTACCTAAAAACCATAAATGCGAAAATATTTTTCCGGTAAAAAGAAACTTGATGCTTCTTTTAAAATACATCCAAGTTGGCGGTCTTTGCAACCAAACTGTATATCGATAAACAATTCCGAAGAAAGCGAAAATAGTTCCGAAAAGATAAGTCACAAGGGCTGCATCAAAGTTTTGCAATTCTCTTGAACCATAAAACACAAACACAATTGTGAGTGTAGAGACAAGAGATGCAACTAATAAAGCTTTAGTGTTATAGGTTTTATTTTTCATTCTTAACTAAAATTGATTTATTATGTATTTAACTTGGCTTTTCGCAATTTTTACGATTATAAAACCACCAATTGATACTTGTAGCAATCATCGTAAAAACAGCAACTCCAATAAAAAACTGATCTACAGTTCCATTCGAAGAAATATTATTTCCTATCAATTTAGAAAATATAAAAGGTCCAAAAGCAGCGATTGCAGCTGTCCAGCCAATAACTCCTGCTGCCTGACGTGGATTTTCTTTAAAAATGATTGGATATTGTCTAAAAGTTCCAGCATTTCCTATACCTGTAAAAAAGAACATTCCTAAAATTACAGCTACAAATAGAGGAAACTGCTCCATACTTGTTGGCGCTACCAAACTTTGTGTTACCAAAAGTATTGATCCCGCTAAAATTCCTAAACCTGTTATAGTTGTTAGGATTGCTCCTCCAACTTTATCAGCCACAAAACCAAAAGCAATTCTACTTGCAGAACCAATTAGCGGACCGTAAAATGCATATACTAAAGGATCAGGAGCATTTGGAAAATCTCCATAAAGAAATTTAATCATTAATGGAAAAGCTGCTGATAAACCTGCGAAAGTTCCAAAAGTCATTACGTAGGTAACGGTACAATACCAAGTGTGTTTGTTCGAAAAAATATCCAATTGTTCTTTTACAGAGGCTTTCATCGGAATGCTTCTTAAATAAAACCAACTTACAAGCGCCATAATAATTAAGAATGGAGCGTACCAAAATGCTGCAGACTGCAGATAAATTGGATTATTTTTCACAGCATTGTTTTCAACGCTGATAGTATTGATTATTTTTTCTGCCAATTTTGGATTTGCGTTTGCAATTGATTTCGCTTTTGCCTTAACTGGAAGTGAAGTAAAAACAACAACATTATCAGTTGAGTTTACTGCTGCACTTACAGAATCGATTACGTTTTTCTTTACATTCGAAAGTATTCTAGTCTGAACATCAGCATCTAATGCAGCAAAAACCTCTTTTTGTTTTTCAATTGATGAATTTTGGAAAACAGCTAGAGTTTCTCTTGGATCAATACTTGTAAAAACTGTTGATGCACCAAAAATTCCAACACTAATAATCATTGGTGTAACAAATTGTGCCAGAGAAACTCCAAAATTTCCAATTCCTGCCTGAATTCCTAAAGCAGTTCCTTTTAATCTTTGTGGAAAAAATAAGCTTGTACTTGGCATGTAAGAAGAAAAATCTCCTCCACCAAAACCAGTTGTAAAAGCCAGAACAGCAAAAACCCAAAATGGTGTATTTACATCCATAATTGCAAAACCAATTCCGATTACGGGAATTAATTTGATTGCTGTTGCAAAAGATACGATATGACGTGTTCCAAATATTGGAAGTAGAAACGTATGAATAATTCTTAAAAATCCGGCCGCTAATCCAGGAATTGCTGTTAACCAAAAAAGCTGATCCTTAGAAAAACTAAAGCCTAATCCAGGTAATTTTACAGCTATAACGCTCATCATAAACCATGAAGCAAATGATAATGTTAAAGTAATTGTTGTAATGATTAACGTTCTCCACGCTATTGCACCTCCGTCAGAGTTCCAAAATACTTCATCTTCCGGGTTCCATTTTTCTAACCAAGTTTTCATTTTATTTAATTTTAATTATTGATTGTCTTCGATTTGTTTTGTAAAATCTGGAGATTTGCTTCTCATGGCATTAATAATAGTCCTGTGCATCCAGATTAAGCAGATTATTGAAACTAGACATATAAAAATCCATGAGCTTGTCCACAGTCCTGTGTAGTTCAAGAGATATCCAAAAATTATCGGACCTAAAAATCCTCCTAAACCTCCAATTAAACCGACCATTCCGCCTACTACTCCAACTTCATTCGGAAAATATTCTGGAATATGTTTATAAACCGCTGCCTTCCCTATTCCCCATGAAATTCCAATTAGAATAACCAGAATCACGTACACCCATAAGTTTGCGCTGAAATTGATTTGGGTAATTCCATGTGCTAGTAATTGTTTCTTTTTTACATCCTGATTTTGTTCTACAATAATTTCCTGCCATGATCTTTTTTGAGGAAAAACAGAAGATTCGCTGTTTTTTTCTAAATCGTTTTTGCCAATTATTTTATGTGTTTTTCCGTTTACAACTACTTCATTTGCTGTGATTTCAGTAACTGTTCCATTATTCATTGCCATTACTCCAGGACCAACAGTTATAATTTCCATTTTTGGAAACATCAATAAAAAACTGATTACAATAGAAGAACCTAGCACCCAATACATAACTTTTCTAGCTCCGAATTTATCCGATAGATAACCCCCAAAAGCTCTGATTACACCAGAAGGAAGACTGAACATTGTAGCAAACATTCCGCCCATTACTAGGGTTGTACCGTAAACATTCATGAAGTTTGGAAGAAGCCATTGCGAGTAGGCAACAAAAAAACCAAATACTAAGAAGTAATATGCACCAAATCTCCATACTCTAGTCTTTTTAAGCGGTGACATCAATTCGGCTATTGATTTTGAAACTGCCTGATTAGTTTTATTTTTAGCAAAAACAATAAATAGAATTCCTATTAGCACCAATGTTACCCCATAAATAACAGGAAGCATTTTCCAGCCGTTGATCGGATCATTTTCCGATAAATTATTCAATAAAGTGGGAGCAATAAAAGTTGTAATTGCTGCGCCTGCATTGCCCATTCCGAAGATTCCCAAAGCTCTTCCCTGCCATTCTTTAGGATACCAAATGGATGTGTATCCTATTCCAACAGCGAAACTGGTTCCGACTAAACCGAAGAAAAAGCTAAGAATTGCAAAGGTCCAAAAAGAACCTGCAAAAGGCATTAAAAAAAGTGGAATCGAACACGCTAATAGCAAAGCAGAAAAAACAACTTTACCTCCGTATTTATCTGTCAAAATTCCGATTGGAAGCCTAAAAATAGAACCAGATAGAATTGGAATTCCCAACAACCAGCCAATTTCTACAATAGTAAAATTAAATATTCCTTTATCAACTAAAAAAGTTATTAAAACACCATTTAAAGTCCAACAAGCAAAACAAACTGTAAAAGCAAGAGTGTTAAGAAATAAAATTCTGTGAGACTGAGATAAATTGCCCATAATCTAAAATTACTTTGTGTTACATTGAGAATCTATTCCCTCAATTACAAAGCAAAATTATACCCGTAAATTCTTACTAAAAATGACAAATATCATGTAAAGGACCAATAGGCGTTTTTATCTGAAAAGAAAACTTAATTGAATGAAAATAATCACAAAACAATACTACGATTTTATTTTTGTTAGAAATAAATCATGCTTTTTTAATTTCTTTTTAATTAAAATGCAGCTTTGAAATTGAGAAACTAATTAGCATTAATGCATATAACTTCTACGTAGTTTTTCGAAATTAGAATTGAAAAAAATTATTCACTTGACGTTTTTGAGTCTCAATTTTAATTACTTAAAAACAAATAGCACTACAAAAATTAGGATAAATAGTACATTTTAGTTTATTTTTAATATCAGATTTAACATGAATTGTAAATTAATGATTGTAAACGAAATCAATTGAAATAAAGCCCTCCGTGAGAATAAATACTTTTCACTTTACTTTGTAACATAGAATTTTGAAAAAAAACTATACAAACTTTTGGTTTTTATTATATAAAATTTAACTTTGTCTATAGGATTAGTAGAGTTTAATAATATTTCAAACCTAAAAATTATTATTGTGAAAACAACAGAAAGCATATCGCATTACATTCTTCCTAAAGTATACACTTATAACACTTTCTGTTATATGTGTTTCTGTTGTTAAAAATCTACATTATTTTATGTCCTCTTTATTTTTTCATGAAGCAGATTTCATAAAAATTCACCATCAAGAAATATTTACTGAATTTACCCAAAAATCTTTTAAATGCATTTTTAATGTGTTTGGATGATTCTTGAAACCATACCTATTATTCAAAAATTAAAATGACTAACAATTAAAAAAACTAAAATGAAAATAATGCAAAGCTGTTGCTGTAAATAAAAAAAGCCATTTCTGCGGCAACAGAAATGGCGAGGCTTAAAGAAAATTTATCACTAAATCAAGAACACATTTAGAGTGCTGTATAAACAGTGCTCAGGGCGTCTTGTTAATTACTTAAACCAACACAAAGAAATGAAAAAAAAGTTAAACATACACATAATGCTGTTGCTACTCTTCATAACGGCAGGCCTACAAGCCCAGAATACAACTCCACTTATTCAGTCCAAATTGGACGGAACTGTGGTCGATGATATTACCAATCAGCCTATTATTGGAGCCTCTATAACGATTAAAGGAACCACTCACGGCGTTGTTACAGATGCAGAAGGAAAGTTCTATTTTCAAACCGGACAAAAATTTCCTTATACTTTAGTTGTAAGCTACATCGGATATAAAAAAGCAGAATTTATTGTTGAGAAAAATCCGGTAATTATAAACCTGAAAGAAGAACGCCAAGAGCTTGACGAATTGGTAGTTGTAGGATACGGAACTCAAAAGAGAAAAGACATTACGGGCTCTGTGGCGTCTGTACCAAAAGCCAATCTATCTCAGGTAACTTCTTCGGCAGATAACCTTTTAAGAGGTGCTGTTGCCGGGGTTGTAGTTACACAAAGTTCGGGGCGTCCGGGTGCTTCTTCGAGTGTTCGTATTCGTGGAGGAAATTCTATCACAGCGGGTAACGAACCTTTATATGTAGTCGACGGAATTCTAATTTACAATGACAACGCCAACAGTTCTGCGGGAGTTGCGTATGCAGGTGCAAGTGTAAACGTGTTATCAACTATTAATCCAGCTGATATTGAATCTATTGAAGTTTTAAAAGACGCTTCTGCAACGGCAATTTACGGTTCGCGTGGCGCAAATGGAGTGGTAATTATTACGACTAAAAAAGGAACCAAAGGTCAGGATAATATTTCTTACCAAGGTTATTTCGGATTTCAAAATATTTCAAAAAAGCTAAATCTAATGAATGCCAGCGAATGGGCAAGTTTAAGAAATGATGTTCAGGCGAGTATTGGTCAGGCGCCTTCTTTTACTGCCGCTCAAATTGAAGCTTTTAAAACTTCAGACAATTACGATTGGCAATCTGCGGCTTTTAGAAAAGCTGCTCCCGTTCAAAGTCATAATTTGTCTTTTTCTGGCGGAGATGAAAGATCAAGATATTCGATTTCTGCTGGTTATTTTAATCAGGAAGGAATTGTTATAGGATCTGATTTTAAACGTATCTCGCTTCGTGCGAATTACGAAAGAAACTATTCTCAGAATTTTAAATTTGGTGTGAATGCCAATTATACTTATTCACTTGCAAACGGTGTAGGAACTGCGGGAAGCGGAAGAACTCCGAACCCTTTAGTGGCTGCTGTATTGACTGCACCAGTTGTTCCCATCAAAAATTCTGATGGAAGCTACAATGTTACTAATAATATATATGCAACTTCTGTAAACGGTTATGTTCCAAATCCGATTAATGATTTGGCTAATACGACAAACGAAACGAACTTAAACAGAATTCTAACGAGTTTATTTGGTGAATATAAAATCACAAAAAAGTTAACGGCTAAAGTCGCGGTAAGTGGTGATGTTTTAAACACCAAACAAAATTATTACGCTCCTGCAAATACAACAACTGGAGCGGGAACTAAAGGTTTGGCTTCTGTCGGAGATCGTTTGGTGGGTTCTGTTTTAAACGAAAATACTTTAAATTATAATACAACTTTCGGAGAAAGTCATAAGTTTTCTGCTTTAGGAGGTTACACGCTTCAATACGCTAAAGGTGAAGTTGTTAACGCTGGAGCTAACACTTTTGTGAATGATGCCAATACTTTCAATGCTCTTCAGGATGGTGTTGCGGTAAAACCATATAGTGAAGCTTACGAAAGTGTATTGAAATCATGGCTGGCAAGAGTGAATTATTCTTATAAAGGAAAATACAATTTGACATTATCTGGCCGTGCAGATGGTTCATCTCGATTTGGTACAGAATCGCTTTGGGGTTATTTTCCTTCTGCGGGATTCTCATGGAATATTACAGATGAAGAATTTGCTAACAACATTAAAGGTGTAACCGAAGCCAAACTTAGAATTACAGCCGGAACAACAGGAAACCAGGAAATTGGAAATTACCTTTCTCTTGCTTCGATGGGTTCTGTAAATTATTCTTTTGGAGGTACTTTGTACACAGGAATCGCCCCTACCCGATTGGCAAATCCAGATTTGAAATGGGAAAAAACAAATCAGTACAATGTTGGATTGGATTTATCCTTGTTAGACCGAAAAATCAATTTTGTTTTTGATGTGTATTACAAAAAAACAAAAGACTTGTTAATCAGCGTTCCGGTTCCTTTGAGTTCTGGTTATGCAACGGTACTTCAAAATATTGGTGGAGTTGAAAATAAAGGTTTTGAAGTTGGTGTAACAACCGAAAATCTGAAAACAGAAAACTTCGCATGGAACTCAAATATCGTATTTTCTTTAAACAGAAATAAAGTGACAGAAATTGGAAATGGCGTCGATCAATTTTTCCCTGTTGTTCCAAACGGTTCTTTATTACAGCAACAACCCGTTATCGTAAAAGTTGGTTTGCCTTTGGGAACTTTCTGGGGATACCGAACAAACGGAATCTTCCAGACTCAGGAAGAAGTAAATACGCAGCCGAAAATCAACAGTTTAGCCAATACAAAAGTAGGAGACAGAAGATATGTGGACACAAACGGAGACGGAGTAATTAGCGCTTTGGACAAAGGAAATTTAGGAACTTCTCAGCCAAAATTTGTTGGAAGTTTCAGCAATACAGTTTCTTATGGTGATTTTGATTTGAATTTCTCTTTCCAAGGATCTTACGGAGCTAAAATCTTCAATGCCTTAAATCAGCAATTAGAAATTTCGACTTTGGGAACAAATGCGGCTTCCACCTTAAATGACCGTTGGACAACAGCAAATCCGAGTAACGAAATTCCGAGAGCAACAAGTTCTCCGCTGGGAATTGTTTCTGAAAGATATGTAGAAGACGCTTCTTTCCTAAGATTGAAATTAATCACTTTAGGCTACACTTTACCAAAAAGCGTTTCTAAAAAATTGGGAACAAAAAGTGTAAAAGTGTATGTCTCAGCAGAAAACTTAATTACATGGACGAAATACACTGGATATGATCCAGAGGTAAGTTCATACGAACAAAACAACTTATATCCGGGAATTGACTTTGGTTCTTATCCAAATTCCAAAACATTCATCTCGGGCTTGAACGTAACTTTCTAAGTAAAAAATATAGTAAAATGAAAAAGATCATTATAACATTCCTTTTAAGTGCAGGTTTATTGGTATCGTGCACGGAGCTTGAGGTAACACCAAACTCTTTTGTAACCGAAGATAATTATTTTAATACCCAAGATGATGCTGTGGCGAGTGTAACTGCGGTTTATGCTTCCTTGAACATTGATCCGGGTGAACAAAGTTTGTTTGGAAGAAACCTGTATTTCTTAACCGATATGGCTTCAGATTATGCGGCAGCTGGAGTTTCCGCTACGAATCCGCAAGTTAGGGCTATGAGTAGTTTGACTCACGACGCGACTTCAGATCGTGTTCAGGTGGCTTGGAGACAGATTTATGCGGGAATCAACAGAGCAAATGTTGCCATTGATAATATTCCGAAAGTAACAGGTTCAGACGTTATTAAAACCAGATTAATAAATGAAGCAAAATTCATTAGAGGTTTATTGTATTTTCAGGCAGTTCGCCTTTGGGGCGGAGTTCCGATTGTTTTGCACGAAGCGACTTCTATTAAATTAGGAGATTTAAAAACAAATCGTGCTACTGCTGATGAAGTTTACGTTCAAATCATTAAAGATTTAACTGATGCTGAAAGTTTACCTGCAACTTATTCTACAGCAGATGCCGGACGCGCAACTTCTGGAGCTGCAAAAGCGATTTTGGCAAAAGTATATATCACGAGAAAAGACTGGCCGAATACCATTTTAAAAGCCAGAGAAGTAATCAATGGTGGTTATGGATATGCTTTGTTTGAAGATTTTCAGGATATTTTTACTAAATCAAAAAAGAACGGAAAAGAACATATTTTCTCTGTTCAGTTTGAGCCAAATCAGGCAGGAAACGGTTCTAGTGGAAGTACTTTTCAGTCGACATCTTTTACCGGATTTACAGCTACTGAACCAGCAGACATAATCTCAGACGTTGCTTTATTCTATGATATTTATGCCGCTGGAGATAAGAGAAGAGACGTGAGTTATGCGAAACAACTGCTTAATCCTACAACGGGAACGCTTTATACTTTTCCGAAACCAATTTTCAAAAAATATTTGGATTTAACAAATTTGGCGACGCCTGGAAATGTCGCAATCAACTTTCCTGTTATTCGTTACGCGGACATCCTTTTGTCTTTAGCGGAAGCGATAAATGAACAAAGCGGTCCAACGGCTGAAGCTTACGAATTGATCAATCAAGTTCGAAGAAGAGCTTTTGGAAAACCAATAACAACACCAGATGTAACAGTTGATTTAGCAGCGTTGAACCAAACCACTTTCAGAGCGGCAATTCAGGAAGAACGCAAAAAAGAATTTGTTCAGGAAGGTCAAAGATGGTATGACTTGGTACGCTGGGGAACTTTGGTTACAGAAGTAAAAAAAGTAACGGCTAAAAATTCGGTTTCAGAAAGAAATAATCTTTTTCCAATTCCGCAGAGCGAAAGAAATATCAATCCTGATGGTTTGCCGCAGAATCCTGGGTATTAGATTGAAATGATATTTAAACACATAGAAACATAGGTTTTTTTATTGATAAAAAAGAGTTTAAAAGAGAAACTCGTTTCTCAAAACATAGATGTGTTATTAAATACATTTTTGTCATTTCGACTGAAAGGAGAAATCACACTCGTAACCATAAAGATTGTAGAATAATATTGCGGAGTTTCTTGTGTGATTTCTCGTTCCTCGAAATGACAAATTGAATCGAAATTTCAAATACAATTTATTTAAAACCATATAACTAAAAAACTATACAACATGAAAAATTTTAAAAATAGCATTGCCGTCAAAAGTCCGAAGAAGGGACTTTTGATTACCGCTATCCTGATTACTCAATTGGGAATAGCGCAGGAAAAAACAGAATTTAAAGGAACAATCGGTAAAACTTTGGCCGATTCTAAAGAATATTGGCCAGATCCGGTAACGGCACCAAAAGGCGCTCCGAATGTAGTTTGGATTTTATTGGATGATGTTGGTTTTGGCGCTTCAAGTGCTTTTGGAGGTCTGATCAATACGCCTACTTTTGATAATTTGGCCAACAACGGTTTACGTTATACCAACTTTCATACAACAGCGATTTGTGCTCCTACCCGCGCAGCCTTATTAACGGGTAGAAATTCGGGACGAGTTCATGTAAGCGGATTTTCTCATACTATTTTGTCAGCTGGTTTCCCAGGTTGGGACGGAAGAATTCCATCAGACAAAGGAACAGTTGCAGAAATTTTACGTGAAAACGGTTATAACACTTTTGCAGTTGGAAAATACGGAGTTACGCCAGATGAAGATGCGACAGATGCAGGTCCGTTTGATAGATGGCCGACCGGCAAAGGTTTCGATCATTTCTACGGATTCTTAGGTTCGCAAACCGATCAATACAATCCAGATTTGGTTGAAGATCAAGTTCATATTAAACCTGATGGTCGTCATTTAAATGAATTGATTACAGATAAAGCCATCAGCTACATTCAAAAACAACAAAAAGCAGCGCCGGGAAAACCTTTTTTCTTGTATTATGCGCCGGGAGCTGTTCACGCACCTCATCAGGTGGCAGAAAAATGGGTCGAACCTTATAAAGGAAAATTTGATGAAGGCTGGGATGTTTACCGCGAAAAAGTATTGGCAAACCAAAAGAAATTAGGAACTATTCCTGCGAATGCTGTTTTACCAGAACGCAACGCCTTAATTACAGAATGGAAAAAATTATCTCCAGACCAAAAGAAAGTTTACGCGAGATTCATGGAAGTTTATGCCGGATTCCTAACGTATACCGATTATGAAATTGGAAGAGTTGTCGATTATTTAAAACAAACTGGACAATTGGACAATACGTTGATTTTTGTTGCTATTGGAGATAACGGAGCAAGTAAAGAAGGTACTTTACAAGGAACAATCAACCAAAGTTTGTTTTCTCAAGGAAAAACAGATGAAGAAAACTTTCAAAGCAATTTGAACAATATTGGAGAAATCGGAACTGCTAAAGGTTTAAATACGAATTATCCTTTAGGTTGGGCGCAGGCGACAAATGCTCCTTTCAAAAACTGGAAACAAGATGCACAATCTGAAGGTGGAACTCGTAATCCTTTGATTGTCTTTTATCCAAACGGAATTAAAGAAAAAGGCGGTATCAGAAATCAGTACAGTCACGTGACTGATATTTTGCCAACCACTTTGGATATTGTGGGAATTAAAGCTCCAGAATACATCAAAAACATCAAACAAGATATTATCCAGGGGTCGACTTTCAAAGCTTCTATTGATAATCCGAAAGCAGAATCATTGCATAAAGTACAGTATTACTACATCTTCGGAAACAGAGCGATTTACAAAGATGGATGGAAGGCTTCGGCAGCACATCTTCCAGATTCATTTGCTGTAAAACAATCATTAGGCAAAAGCGAAAAACCAGCAGCAAGCAATTTTGATACTGATGTTTGGGAATTATACAACTTAAATGAAGACTTCAACGAACGTAATAATCTAGCAAAAAAATATCCTGAAAAACTGGCTGAACTTCAAAAATTATTTGATGAACAAGCAAAAGAAAACAATGTTTATCCGTTGATTGACTGGCAAGATGTTTACAACAGAAGAATCCACAACACTGGAGCTGACAAAGGAAAAACAGTTTCTGATTTGATTAAACAGGCTACAAAACCAGGAGGCACTTCAAATTAATATTTTATTAATGATTCCTGCAAGGTTTAAAACCTTGCAGGATAATATTCATGAGTAATGAAAAAAATAAAAAATAACATAACAAATCTTAAAACACCTCAAAAAGCGCTTTTAGTTACTGCTTTGCTTTTTGCTCAATTTGGTTTTGGACAATCAAAACCAGATCCAAATTACAAAGGCGTGATCGGAAAAACTTTAGCCGATTCTAAAGAATATTGGATTGAACCAGCAAAAGCTCCAGAAGGTGCGCCAAACGTGGTTTGGATTTTATTGGATGATGTTGGATTTGGAGCAACAAGCGCTTTTGGAGGTTTGGTTAATACACCAACTTTTGAAAAACTGGCAAATAACGGTTTGCGTTACACGAACTTTCATACCACGGCTATTTGCGCGCCAACACGTTCGGCATTATTAACAGGACGTAATTCACATGCTGTGCATGTGGGCGGATTTTCACATACTTCTATGTCGGCGGGTTTTCCGGGTTGGGACGGAAGACTTCCTTCTTCGGCAGGAACGATCGCGGAGATTTTACGTGACAACGGTTATAATACTTTCGCAGTCGGAAAATATGGAGTGACACCAGATGAAGATGCCACAGATGCGGGTCCGTTTGACAGATGGCCAACGGGAAAAGGTTTTGAACATTTTTACGGGTTCTTAGGCTCTCAAAGCGATCAGTACAATCCTGATTTAGTAGAAGATCAAACTTGGCTGAATGGAAGTACAAAATTAAACGGAGCCGAAAAAGACAAATCTAAAAATGAGTTTACAACCGACCTTAAAGGAAAACATTTAAGCGAATTAATTACAGATAAAGCAATTACCTATATCGATCGTCAGAAACATGCTGCACCAAATAAACCGTTCTTTTTGTACTATGCACCGGGAGCAACTCATTCGCCACATCAAGTCGAAAAACAATGGAGCGACAAGTACAAAGGTAAATTTGATGATGGCTGGGATGCTTACAGAGATAAAGTTATTGCCAATCAAAAAAAATTAGGATTGATTCCTTCAGATGCAAAACTTCCAGTTCGTGATTCGTATGTTCCGGCTTGGAATACTTTATCTGCAGATGAGAAAAAACTATACGCTCAGTTTATGGAAATATATGCTGGATATTTAGAATATACAGATTATGAAGTAAGCCGAATCGTAGATCATTTAAAATCAATTAATCAATTGGATAATACTATTTTCTATGTGATTTTAGGAGATAATGGCGCTAGTAAAGAAGGAACTTCAATTGGATTGGTAGACGAAACTTTCAGAAAACTTTCTGATCCGAAAACAAAAGAAGAATCTTTGAAATCTAATTTGGCTAAAACAGCATTGTTAGGAACTCCAGCTGCCACAAAAGAGAATTATCCGCACGGATGGGCTTTGGCTTCAAATACTCCGTTTAGAAATCTGAAACAAGATGCACATTCTGAAGGAGGAACCAGAAATCCGCTCATTGTTTATTATCCAAAGGGAATTAAAACACCTGGAATTCGCACCCAATACGGACACGTGATTGATATTTTGCCAACAACTTTGGAAACTGTCGGAATCAAAGCGCCAGAAACCATCAGAGGAATTGCTCAGGATTCTATTCAGGGAACTTCTTTAACTTATTCTTACGCTGATGCGAAAGCACCTTCGAGGCATAAAATTCAACATTATTATATTTTCGGTTCAAGATCATTATATAAAGACGGTTGGAAAGCTTCGGCACCGCATCATCCTGATTATATTGATATTACTCAAAACGATGCTTTATCTAAAAAAGAGGAACCAAGCAATTTTGATAACGATGTTTGGGAATTGTACAATTTAAATACCGATTTTAACGAAAGAGTCGATTTGGCTAAAAAATATCCTGAAAAACTAAAAGAACTTCAGGCAGAATTTGATAATCAAGCGAAGAAAAACAATCTCTATCCGTTAATTGATTGGCAAGATGTTTTAAGACAGCGTATTCACAAAAAGAATAAATAAAAAATTATAACAAAAAAATAGAATTTGAAACAATTTAATTCTACTAAATCTATAGAGTTAAAAGATAATTTATTTAGTTTTACATTAACTATTAAAAATCAAAGAGATGAAACGAGTAGACTATGAAATTATAGGAAAAAAGATTGTCGTTGGGATAATCTTATTTTTAGTTCCACTGGCGATTTTAGCTGGAGGTTTAACCATTATTAATCAATTTTTAAAATAAGAAATCATGGCAATAGTTCAAAAAGAAAAATTAACGAGAGACTTAACGATTAGTTTCTTTATTTATTTGCTGCCGGTTTTGGCAATATACCTTTACTTTCAACTTGGTGGCAATTCCGTGAGCGAATCACATTTAACAGTTCCATCCTTTTTACAATTTGCACAACCTGTTTTTGCAAACATCAGATCTTGGGGATTAATCGTATTTATGATCGTTTTAGGAATCGTTGAATTTGCAGCAGGTTTGTACGACGACGAATGGACAGGCGAAGAACGTAAAATAGATATCGTTTGTTTCTTAGCGCCAAAATTACTTTTACCGCCCGTACTTGCCTTTTTCAGTTTAACGGCTTTGCCTTATTTATTGCCAAACGCTGCCAATGCATTGTCATGGGTTCCGTTTTGGGGAGCATTTTTCTTAATTGCAATTGCTGATGATTTAACCCAATATTGGTACCACAGATTGCACCATCAGGTACCATTTTTATGGCGTTTTCACAGAACACATCACTCTGCGCCATACATGGGAATGGCAATGGCTTCGAGACAAAACTTTATTTACACTGTTTTCTTTTCTCAAATTTATTTGACTGCAACCTTGACTTATTTAGGTTTAGGATTACCTGCCCTTTTTGTTTTGGTCATCAAAAGTATCATCACTTTAGGCGCGCATTCTAGCATTGCTTGGGACAAACCATTTTACAAATACAAAGTTTTACATCCAATTGCTTGGGTTTTAGAAAGACTGATTTCGACTCCGGCAACGCATCACGCACACCACGCAGATACAAGTGGAGACGGTGTTGGTCACTTTAAAGGAAATTTCGGAAACATGTTTTTTATCTGGGATATGATTTTCGGAACGGGATTAATCACACGTAAATTCCCAGAATCTTACGGAACGAAATCATACAAACAAGAAGAATGGTACGCACAATTTCTTTGGCCGATATTCAAATCTAAAAAAGAAGGAAGCGCTCTTGCAGAAGGTGTTTTGTCATTTCCATCAAAACCAAAAGCGGTTATTATCGAAGAAAATCCTGCTCCAATTTTAGAACAGGTTTAATCGAAAAAACGATGAAAAATCAAATCTTAAAAACCAGTTTAACAGCAATTGCCTTTTTATGGGCAGTTGCTGTTTTTTCTCAGGGACAGAGCGCAAATGTACTTTTAGATGCTTTTTATTCAAAAATTAAAACTCAAAAAAGTCCTCAGATAATTGACGCAAGAGGTCCAGATGAATTTGCTTTAAACCATATTGAAGGTGCAGTAAATTTCAATACAAAGTCAGAAGATTTTGAAAAACAAGTTGCCTCTTTAGATCCGATAAAACCAGTATTTATCTATTCAATAGCAGCTTACAGAAGTGGTCTTTTGTCAACTGAATTATCCAAAAGAGGATTTTCAGAAGTATACATTCTCGAAGGTGGAATTGCAAATTGGATTGGCGACGGAAAACCTTTTTATAGCAATTTAAAAAGTAAATTATCTTTAGCAGAATATAAAAAAATCATTACTTCTAATGAATACGTTTTGGTAGATATCGGTTCAAAATATTGCGCCACTTGTAAAACCGTAAAACCAATTTTAGAATCTCTCCGAACACAATATGGCGAAAAACTGAAAATCGTAGAAATTGAACTAGAAGAAAGTCCGCAGGTAATTGCCGATTTAAAAAATGTGAAAGTTTTTCCCACTTTGATCTTTTACCAAAATAGTAAAATCGTTTTCAAAAAAGATGGTTTAGGCGATTTAAAAAATGATGTTGATTTGGCTTTGGCTAAGTAATATTTCTATAGAGTTCTCTAAAGAAAATTGATAAAGTATGTCATTTCGAGGAACGAGAAATCACACACGAAACTCTACAAAGATTAATGAAATAAAGTACGGAATTTCTAGTGTGATTTCTCCTTCGTCGAAATGACAAAAGTTCTGAATATATCTTTATTCAAATAAAAATAAACCAACCATAATGGCAAACTATAAAAAAATAACCGGAATTATTCTTCCTGTTGCGATACTGATTGCATTTCTGGCTTTATTCCTGTTCTGGCCCATCAATACTGACGGAACTTTAATAAAACCCAATGAAAAATTAGTGGAAGGAAAAACAGCATTTCTTGCACAAAAAGACACTTCAACTTCTGAGAAAAAACCCAATATCATTATTTTGCTTGCCGACGATTTAGGAAAATATGATATTTCGCTCTACGGCGGAAAATCAACTCCGACTCCACAAATTGATTCACTTGCGGCTTCGGGAGTTTCTTTTACCGAAGGTTATGCCTCCTCTTCTATTTGTTCGCCTTCAAGAGCCGGATTGATTACGGGAAGATATCAGGAACGTTTTGGACATGAATATCAGCCGGGAGATCGTTATCCGAAAAATAATTTGGAATATTATGCTTTCAAATATGTAATGAATACGAATAATTGGCGATTGAATGATAAAATCAATTATCCGAATGATGAATCTATTAAAACTCAAGGCTTGCCACAATCTGAAATTACTTTTGCAGATTTAGCGAAAAAACAAGGTTACAGCACTGGCATTATCGGAAAATGGCACTTGGGTCACAACAAAGGATTTTTCCCTTTAGATCGTGGTTTTGATTATCACTACGGATTTTATCAGGCGTTTTCGCTTTACGTCCCCGAAGATGATAATCCAGATATTATCAATCACCATCACAAAGATTTTACAGATAAAATGATTTGGGGAAAAGGTCGTGTCGGAATTGGAAAAATTCGTCGTGATTCTACAATTATTGAGGAGAAGAAATATCTAACAGAAAAATTTGCAGAAGAAGCAGAAGCATTCATTGATAAAAATAAAACCAAACCGTTTTTATTATATGTTCCTTTTAATGCGCCGCATACGCCATTTCAGGTTAGAAAAAAATATTACGATCGTTTTCCAAATGTAAAAGACGAAAACAAAAGAGTGTATTTTGCAATGATCAGCGCACTTGACGATGCTATTGGAAGAATTCGAGCAAAAGTCAAAAAAGAAGGATTGGAAGACAATACTTTAATCTTTTTTGCAAGCGACAATGGTGGTGCAGATTATACTTTTGCTACGACAAACGCACCTTTAAAAGGCGGGAAATTTTCTCATTTCGAAGGCGGTATCAATGTTCCTTTTGCACTTTCGTGGAAGGGAAAAATCAAGCCCAATACGGTTTACAAAAGACCTGTAAGTACTTTGGATATTTTCAGCACGATTGCGGCAGTGACGCATTCCGGATTGCCAAAAGACCGAGTTTATGACGGAGTAAATTTAGTTGATGCTGTCAATAACAACAAAGAAGCCCACAAAGATTTATACTGGCGCTCCGGCGATGCAAAAGCCATTCGAAGCGGCGACTGGAAGTTAATTATTAGCGGAAAAACGCATGAAACCTGGCTTTATGATTTAGCAAAAGACAAATCTGAAACTACAGATTTAGCTGCAAAAAACCCACAGAAGGTCAAAGAATTACTAACAGATTTACAAAATTGGGAAAAAGGACTAATCAAACCGCTTTGGCCTAATTTAACGTACTATGAATTCAATTTTGGAAAACAGAAATATTTTGTTGACTTATGAGAAAAAGAAATAATTACTTTTTTTGATATTTTAAGTAATTATAAATTGAAGGCGATTGTTTGCTGCAATCGCCTTTTTAAATAAATAGTTTTGTAATAATTAATCTCTAAACTCATTCAAAGATTTCTCAATAATCTCCAAACACTCCTGAACCTGCTCTTCGGTCATTACCAAAGGCGGCGCCAATCTGATTTTATTTCCGTGAGTTGGTTTTGCCAATAATCAGTTGTCTCTGAATTTTAGGCAGATTTCCCAAGATAAACTCGAACGCGTGGATTTGCAATCCGTGCCCGTAAAGATTGGTTTGTTTTTTTTTACTTTTAATTTTTGCTTATCGTTACGGGCAAGGATTAAAAATCCGCACGATCGTTGCGAAGAAGATATGCACTATCGGGTAACTTTGAATGCGTAATCTAAAAATATAATAGATGTTGAGAAAAGTCCGCAGTTTGCTGACTATTTTTATTTTTCATATATCAAAAAAATAGTAAATATTATTCCCATCTTTAATTGTCAGTTTCTGAAAATCGACAATGTTTTTTTGATTATCAAGATAAAATGTTTTATTAGCAATCTCTTGAATATCTTTCATTGACAATGAAGTTATTGAAGTATTATTGCTAAAACCAAGAAAACTTCCATATTCCGGCAAAAGTATTGGTTCAGTTTTATTAATAGTTACTTTCAGCCCTCTAATATTGACCATTGAATTCCCAAAAGGGTCTCTATAAAATACTGTATATTCCTCTTCTGCATATTCACTTGTATTCACCGTAAAAAAAGCGCCATTTATTGAGTTTGAAATAGCATATCGAGTCTCACCTTTATCACAGGAAAAAAGCACTTCAATGTCATCAATTATTCTTTGATACATATTTTGATTTTTTAATTTATATCTATTATATATTTCTCGTTTGCGTTTTAGAAGCATCGTTCTAAAATTTGTGGTAATGTTGCTATCCCACGAATTCTTTCGCCTGAGTAGTCTTTTTATATTTTGAAAATTCTATAACAATGACTTTCTTTTATTGAATAATCTACTTCGCTCTGTAGTCACACTAAAGGATTCGTGCGGTAGCGGGGCTCATTGGTTTTCTTCCAGACAAAAAACAGTTACCTTCAATTTTTTCTTCGATATTAAATAGAAAATCATTAATTTTTATAAAATTATTTGTCTCAACTTTTATCTCTGAATATTAAATATAGCCCTTTGTCTTTATTATTTAAATATTTATCTTTAATATAAATAAATGCCATGTCAGTATTAAGTCTATATAAACTAATTTCAAAATCATATCCAAAATTTGTAGACATTGTTTCTAATTTAAAATTTATATCGTTTTCAGACATTATAAGTTTTAAATATGCTGTTCCTTTCCAATACCAATCTACAGAAGAACCATTTGGCGAGCCAAAATTCCTTAAAGGGTTTAATGAACGCCATTGAAAATCTTGCTCGTTGAAATATTCGACAAAAAAAGTTGAATTCTGATTTTTCCAATTGTAAAAGTTTGTTATTTCATTTTTCAAAATAATTCCAGGGCTTTTTTTAAATTCATATTCCCCTTTCTTTAAAATGATATTTCCCTGAAAATCATAATTTAACCATTCACTATAGTTATAGGGTAAGTGTCCATCTTTAGTATCTATACGTTCGTTTGTTTTTATCCAGAAATTTCTTTTAATAGTGTCAAAATAAATGTGACCATCTATTCTTTCCTTCGGACTTTTATCTTTATAATATTCCCCTCTTTCAGCGGTAGTTGTAAACTCATCTCCAAAATTATAAGATATTTTTTTATTAGTAATTTGAATTATTTTGTAATTACCTACATGCTTAAGTTCTGGCATTGATTTATATTCTTCATATCTTTTTTTATTACCATTTTGATTTATATAAAAAATAAAACACGCTACTAAAATTACGGTAGAACTACCAAGTATTATTCTGGCAATTTTAGCGTTGCTACATATAATCGATTTTACTTTAATCATAATATAATTTTATCTATAAGATTCTTTAAATTCCCTCTCTGTTATAAAAACTCTTTTATTAACGGTTTCTAACGGCATGCCATTTAGTAATACCTCAAAATCTCTATTATCAAAATCAATTTTTATTCGAATTTCATTATCGCCATTATCTTCATTTTAACTAGATAGAGCATATTTTCAATCCGTGCTCGCAAAGATTGTTTTGGACTTTTTACTTTTAATATATTCTTATTGTTACGGGCACGGATTGCAAATCCGCGCGATCGGGATTAGGTAGCTATTAATTAGAAACGATATGAATTTTTATAACTTACTGAACCTTCATAAATACGGACACTATCAACTTCTACTGGTTCATGATTTAAATACAATTCTAAAGCCCTGTTGTCTTTGCTTATTTTGACTTCAAATTCCTGTTTGTCTTCCGTTTTAATATTTTTAAATTTTTCGAATATTATTTTTTCATTTAGAAAAATATTTCCTCTAAAACTTTCTCCAACACCAGTTTCCCAGTCAAGTTCTAAAATTTGTGGCAGGGCTCGGTTATCATAACTTGTTTCAGGAAGCGACGGCATAAAAATGATATCTTGTTCCCCATTGTAATTTGTGAAGCAGTATTGAAATAATTTTAAAGCTAGATTTTCGTTCTCCATTTTTACCCTAAAGGTGTAACGCTTACGGTACATATCCCATTTTTCACAAGATGCTCCAGGCAAAAAATCTCTTTCTTTTACCTGCTGCCTATTCATAGACCAGCCTCTAAAAAGTTGTTGTTCTAGTTCCTTGTCATCTTTGATTACCACTGCCTGATAGCGTCCCAGTTCAATTCTGAAAACGCCATATTGCTTCCACACAATAACCATACCTTGTGGGGCAAAACCGAAAATCAGTCCTGAAAATTTTTCATACGTATCATCATCATAGCGATACGTAGTATCCATCGCTTTTTTCATTTCTTCAATAGAAAATTCTGCTTTCAGATGGTAAAATTTGTCTTCATAACCTGCATAATAAATAACATCGGCACCTATAGGAGTGCCATGCTGTGAAGTCCAACTTTTGCCCGAATCTCCCCATCTACCTGAAGAACCGCCAAAAGGTAGGCTTGCTGGTGTGCCCTCTAATGTTAGTATATCTCCCTGAACAAATTCTACTCTGTAAATGTTTTCATTTCGGTTATGTTTCTGAGATGGTTGACATGTATAACTATCCCATTCGTATTTAGTATTCATTTGACAACTTGCATTTATTGTTATAATTAATAGAATCAATATTTTGTTTAATTTACCCATTTTGTATTTGTCTTTTACGTTTCTCTGCCGGCAGAATATCATTAAACCTCGGACCTAATCCGAATTGGTCCGCTTTCACAGACCAGTGGAGATACCTATGTCTTAATTCCTTTAAAACAGTCTGGTCTATATAATCAACATAACTTATTTGTTGAGATTCTTTTAAATATTCTATTACAGATTTCTTTTCTTTTATAGATTGATTTCTATGCAGCATAACAGCCTGACTATACCTAGTTAAATGATTAAAAACATCAGCCAGAAAAGGATCTGAAATATTAGTTTTTTGTTCTTCTAGAACTTCATCATAAACAACATTAAATTGTTTCGACACCATAATCATTTTATTGAGCGCTATTTTATCATAAGCGTTTTCTAAAATACGATTACCTACTAAATAAGTTTTCTTTTTATCATACTTAAATTCCGGTGTTAACTCATAATTTCTATACCAACCTTCCTTTACTAAAATTTCTTTAAATAGCTCAATATTTTTAGTGTATGGCACAAAATTATAATTTGCATCTCGAATTTCTGTGTAAATTTCTTCGTACACAACCGATCGCTCAGTAGCATAATCGATATAGGAACCGCCAATATCTGAATGCACACCTGGCAGTGTTAGCTCCAGTCCTTTTAAACCTGCACTCTGAATATTGGTTAAATCAAAATTTTCCCGATACTCATCGGCTGCAGAAAGCTGAAAAACCATTTTGGCTTTTTTAATAGCATCAAGACCTAAATCTTTTACATCATTATTATGATTAAAACCATGAGATGAAACAGTATCATATAAGCCCACAAAATTGTAAATGATTTCGCCTACTTCAAAAACTTTATTATCTATTAGACATCTTCCAAAATAGCCTGATGTGATTTCAAAACTTTCAGGATAAGGAGGTTTCTTTTTGTCTTTAGTATTTTCTGGATATTTCATAGGCTTCATATCTCCAGGGAGAAGAAATTGGCCATTCTTAGAAACCTTTACGGTGTAACCTATATTTGTAATCTTTAAAAAATGCCTTGCTGTCGCTGCACCACGGCTAAAACCATAGACATTAATAATCAATGAATCTATTGGTTTTCCTTTAGCCGCATTTTTAATTTCCAAAGCTCCTTTTCTGCAGGCCACTTTTACCTTATCTTTAATGCCTGTATTCCAAAAACCGGCACTTTGTCCAAGTCCTACTGGCAGTAAATCATCAGATTTTAAATCTGTTGTTCCAACTCCTTCAATATATACTGATTTTTGTGTCGGATGTTTTACAGAGGTGGCGTCAAAAGCTTTTGCTATATTTGTATAATCATTCTCGTAACTGTCATCTTTTTTATTTGAGTTTTCCTGATATTCTTTCTTGTTTTTTTCTCTGGCTTCTGTATTGTTTCTGTTGTTAGTTGTTCCATCAAAAAACAAATTTAAAGTCAAGTCAAGTCTATTACTCATAGAATCAGCCGGATGCAAGGGGTCATAATCGTGATGAAAAATACCTTCCTGCTCTCCATGCCAATTATTAAATGTAGCAGCGCCAAGATTTAAATCGCCATTTGTTGCATGTATGTCAATATTTCCTGTGGCAGTTTTTGTAAGTGATCCGCCAATAATCCTGGTTATACTCATAATTAAAAATTTCTAGATGATTCACCACTGTGACTGTTAATATTTTTCGAACCTTTTAAGTTTATACTTTCCTCAGTACTGTTAAAAAAAACTTCTTGTGCCATTTCTTTAATATCTTTACTCTCAATTTCTTTTGAACCTTTTACATATTCAAACATATTCCCAATAACATTTACCAAATAATCACTTCCTACTGATAAACTATGAAATAAACCGAATTTTGATTTTTTATAACCGTTGGCACTTTCGTCAATATTATTTCCAGCACTAGTAATTATATTATTTCCAGCGTTCACTATAAAATCTTCTCCTGCTTCAAATTCAATATTCTTTGGAGCTTTAAACTTTATACTTCCATCACCATAAAAAATCGCTAATGTTTCTCCTTTTTGACTTTCAATCGTAACATTACCTGTTGAATCGTCGGAAATAATTCTGTTCCCACTTCGTGTCTGCATTACTTTTAAATCATTATTAGGTGTTTCATAACCTGATGAAGCTTCTCCGTTATAATTAGTTCCCATTATGTAAGGACGTTCGGCATTTCCACCTTCAAAACCTACCAAGACTTCTTCTTTGATTTCCGGAATAAAATAAAATCCTTTCCCAGAACCTCCATGGGGCTGAATCATTCTCATCCAGTCGCTTTCGTTTTCCCTGCCATTCCAATAATATTCAACTTTTATACGTCCCATTTTTTCAGGATCATTATTGTCAATCACTTTAGCAGGCTGACTTTCTGCAAGTGCAAAAACTTGTGGATTGGTATAATACGGTACTGCAACATCGGCAGGAATAGCTTTGAATTCACAGCTATAATTTCCGTTTACTTCAGAATGATGCGTAACTTCAATGGCTATCAATTCATGTTCAACCGTCTTGTTTTGAAGTGTAAAAACCTGTCCCAAACCAATCGGATAATAGGAAACCCCGCTGTAGAAAACGCTGTTAGCATCTTTTGCCTGCGTATAAAGCTTCACCATATCTTCTATTTCTTCCTTGTTCTGTGCATTATTGGTGTAAGCTCCAACACCAAGTTTTCTTGGGGCAACTGCAGGCTGGTTGAACCCCATTGAAACGGCGAATCTGTCCTGACTTCCTGTATTAGTCCTTTCCAGAGAATTGCGGATGGCTTCAGCATTATTATAATCATAACCCCCAAAGGAACTTTTATGGGAAACCAAATTGGTTTCAATCGTAAATTTATGAAGCGATGATCCGTTGATCAGTTTTACCTTGCTGGCCTTGGTCTGCCCAAACTGCATTCGCATTCCATCAAAATAAAACCATTGCCCATAACGAGCGGAAAGTCTTTTCAGGAAATCAAAACTGGTTTCATTGTATTGGGGTTTATTCGGAAAGACCTTTGTATAAGTTGGAACAATTGCTTCCCTTTGATAAAATTCTGATGAATTGGTTTCTCCAAAAATCTCTAAAACAATCTGCTGCAAATTTCGGTTCAGGAAAATTCTTGATTTTTTCTGATCTTCAAGAAGAACGGTATGACTGATACCATAAACATGAAGTCCGGCCGGACTTCCGTGAAGGTCAACAGATTTAAGATTCGAGATAACACCTTTGGACATTAATCTGATTCCGTTGACTTTGAACGTAAAAATAACTTCGCTACCCATGTATTTAGTAATAGCTTTTTCCTGATCTTCGGGATCGATAACGGCTTTTCCTGTATATTGCCAGACAAACGAAAAATAATGATGATCGGACATTTTTTGTGAGAGCTTCAAATCATAATAAATAATATTTTTTTCGAATGAACTGATTGAAATATGAACTTGTTCTGAGAATTTTGACATCATAATAGTTTTGGTTAAATTGATATCTTGTAAATTTATCTTTACAAATAATACACTCTTAACCACTAAAAGACATTTTTATATCAGAAAAAGGTTTTATTAGCTTTGACTTTTAACCATAAAAAAAGCGTCTCAAAATGAAACGCTACCTTTTTATTACTAAGTCAATAATTTTATTTATCTAAACTCATTCAAAGATTTCTCAATAATCTCCAAACATTCCTTCACCTGCTCTTCGGTCATTACCAAAGGCGGCGCCAATCTGATTTTATTTCCGTGAGTCGGTTTTGCCAATAATCCGTTATCTCTGAATTTTAGGCAGATTTCCCAGGCTAAATCAGAGTCTTCGTCTGTATTGATTACGATTGCGTTTAATAATCCTTTTCCGCGTACAAGCGTAATTAAGCTATTTTTTTTAGCAATTTTATTCAATCCATCTCTTAAAATAATTCCAAGACGTTCTGCATTTTCAGCTAGTTTTTCATCTTTAACAACTTCCAGAGCCGCAATGGCAACTGCCGCTGCTACCGGATTTCCACCAAAAGTTGATCCGTGTTGTCCTGGTTTAATCACATTCATGATTTCATCATTACATAAAACTGCAGAAACGGGATAAACTCCACCAGAAATTGCTTTTCCTAAGATTAAAATATCCGGCTGAACATTTTCATGATGAACGGCTAATAATTTTCCTGTACGTGCAATTCCGGTTTGAACTTCATCTGCAATAAAAAGTACATTATGTTTTTCACAAAGAGCTTTTGCTTTTGCTAAATAACCTTCAGAAGGCACATAAACTCCAGCTTCTCCCTGAATTGGTTCAACCAAAAATCCTGCAATATTTTTTGATGCATTTAAAGCATTTTCTAACGCTTCTAAATTGTCATATTCAATTTTAATAAAACCATCTGTAAAAGGTCCGAAGTTTTTACGCGCTGTTTCATCGTTAGAAAATGAAATAATAGTAGTCGTTCTTCCGTGGAAATTATTCTCACACACAATAATTTGCGCCTGATTTTCTGGAATTCCTTTTACCTCATAAGCCCATTTTCTACACACTTTTAATGCTGTCTCAACTGCTTCTGCACCAGTATTCATTGGCAGAACTTTATCAAAACCAAAATATTGGGTTACATATTCTTCGTAATTTCCTAATTTATCATTGTAAAAAGCACGAGAAGTCAAAGTCAGTTTTTGAGCTTGTTCTACCATTGCATTCACAATTTTAGGATGACAATGCCCTTGATTAACAGCAGAATAAGCAGATAAAAAATCAAAATATTTCTTTCCGTCAACATCCCAAACGTAAACGCCTTCGCCACGCTCTAAAACCACAGGTAGCGGGTGGTAATTATGAGCTCCATATTTATTCTCTTTTTCAATCAAAACTTCAGATTTTGAAGAAAGTGCTTTTTCTGTACTTATCATAATATGCTTTTTATTTCTACAAAAATATCAAAATTAAACAAATAACAAACTTAAAAACTGAATTTTGACTTATAAATAACAAAATAAAAGTCAAAACTTAATTTTTAAAACCTTAAAAATGTCATTTTTATTTTGAGCGAAATTTAATTTCATATCTGATTATTAAAAAAAAGGATTACTTTTATAAATCGCAAAAAGCTCAATTTTAAACGATTTTTACTGAATGGAATTATTAGACGAATTTGATATTAGCATAATAAAGGAATTAGAAAAAGATGGCAGAATGGCCTATTCGGCTATTGCTACTAATTTGAAAATATCAAACACAATGGTACATCAGCGCATTAACAGAATGATGGAACAAGGTGTAATTGGCGGCATAAAACCCATTATTCAGGAAAAGAAAATTGGTTACGACTGGGCATCTTTTACCGGAATCACATTAAACAAAGATTCTGATTCTGAAGTAATTATTGAAGCCCTTAAAGAAATTCCGGAAATCACAGAATGTTATTATGTAACGGGTTCCTTTACACTTTACATCAAAATAATTGCTACCAATCACGAACACATGCGCCGAATTCTTTACGAAAAAATTGACGGAATTCCTGGAATAGCAAAAACCGATTCGATTGTAGAATTGGGATGTGCTTTTAAGAGGAATATTTCTCTTTAAAAAAACACTTATTTTATTAAATTAATATATACGTTATAAACCTCACAATAATTTACTTGTGAGGTTTTTTTGTAACATATTATTTCTGATATTTGTTAAAAATTGTCCAATTATGAAAAATCACGTACTAATTTTATTCAGTGCAATCTTATTCTCTACTGCTATGAATGCACAACTAAAACCAGTAAAATATAGCGAAGGAACACAACAGCTAAATGGCTTATTTATAAAAGCTGCTAAGAAAAGCAGTCAAAATCCTGGCATTTTACTTTTGCCAGCATGGCTTGGAATAGATAATGCATCAAAAGGAATAGCTGAAGAATTATCTAAATTGGGCTACCATGTTTTTATCGCTGATATTTATGGAGAAGGAAATTATCCAAAAAATACTGGCGAAGCAGGAAAACAAGCTGGCTTTTATAAAACAAATTTTGAAGCGTATCAAAAACGAATTGATGCTGCTTTGAAAGAATTAGTGAAATCGGGTGCCAATGCAGATAATATTGTCGCAATCGGATATTGTTTTGGAGGAACCGGAGTTTTAGAAGCTGCCCGCGGACACCTGAATGTTAAAGGAATAGCTTCTTTTCATGGCGGTTTAGGAAAAGATGCCAGCAGAAAAACAGATGCTATTTCTACCAAAGTTTTAATTTGTCATGGAGCTGATGATCCCTTCGTTTCAAAAGATGAAATCACTTCTTTTCAACAGGAAATGCGCGATTCAAAAGCAGACTGGCAAATGATTTATTATGCAAATTCTGTTCATTCTTTTACCAATCCAGAAGCGGGAAATGATAATTCTAAAGGCGCGGCTTATAATGCGGTTGCAGCCAAAAGATCGTTTGATCATTTGCAGTTATTCCTGAATGAAGTTTTAAAGAAATAATACCATATTAACTTCCACAAAAACAAATCCGAAACGAACCAATGTCACACAGTAAAATTAGAGAAGACAAAACATGTTTAAATTGCAGGCACGTGGTCGACCAGAAATTCTGCCCCAACTGCGGACAGGAAAATAGCGATAGCCGAAAGACTTTTCATCATTTATTTATTCATTTTTTTGAAGATTTAACGCATTATGAAAATGCCTTCTGGAAAACCATAAAAAATCTTCTTTTTAAACCGTCGACCTTAAGTAAAGAATATTTATCAGGAAAAAGGTTGTCATATTTGGCTCCGGTTCGTCTTTATATCTTTATTAGTTTTATCACTTTTCTTTTAATTGCTTTATTTCCAAGCAATGTTAGTGATGAACTAACGAAAAATGACAAGGAAATCACATCTAATTTTGAAAAAGCAATTACAAAAGAAAAGAAAAACTGGAAGGAAAAATCATATTTAAAGTCGAAGACTCTTGACAAGTCTTATTTTCGGTTAAAAACGATGAAAGAAATTGATTCAATCCAGAAATATGGAAAGGAAAGCGAAAAATTGAATACAACAACGTACTGGTTTTATGAAAAAGCTGTTCATGTTACTGAGAAATATACGAAAAAAGAAATAATTGAAAAGTTCATAGAATCTTTTGTACATAACATACCCAAAATTCTATTTATCATTATGCCGTTCTTTGCTTTTTTCTTATGGATTTTTCACAACAAAAAGAAATGGTATTATTTTGATCACGGAATTTTCACGCTTCATTATTTCTCTTTTCTCTTATTGATTTTCCTTATCATGTTTGTTATAGACAGATTGATTGGTCTTTTTGGAGAAAATAGTCCGATGTCTTATATATCTAACATTACCAATTTTGTTGGAACAATTTGGATGTTTTATTATTTTTATCCAGCACATCACCGTTTTTATGGCGAATCTAGAATTGTATCTTTTGCTAAAAGTTTTTGTTTATTCATTATAAACGCTCTTTTTATTCTATTTTTACTAACCTTTTACGTTCTTTACACATTTATTAATTTACACTAACTATAGGAATGAAAAAATTACTCCTTTTATTATTAGTTGTTTCTGCGTACTCTTGCAAGACCGCGCAGTCAACAGCATCCAAAGACAATTCGGATCCAACCAAATACATTAATTCTATTTCTGAGAAAGATTTAAAGAAAATGCTTTATACTATTGCTTCTGACGAAATGGAAGGCCGCGAAACGGGTTCTAAAGGTCAGAAAAAAGCGGGTGTTTACATGATCGAACAATACAAAAAAAGCGGAGTTTCTTTTCCAAAAGGAGCTTCAGATTATTACCAGCATATTCCTGCAGCATTCTTAAATGCAAGACGAAATGAAAACTTACCTGATTCTGAAAATATCTGGGCTTTTATTGAAGGTTCTGAGAAACCAAATGAAATTTTGGTGATTTCTGCACACTATGATCACGTCGGAATTAAAGATGGCGAAGTTTACAACGGAGCTGACGATGATGGTTCTGGAACTGTAGCGGTTATCGAAATGGCGAAAGCTTTCGCGAAAGCTAAAAAACAAGGTCATGGACCAAAACGTTCTATTATGTTTCTTCACGTAACTGGAGAAGAACATGGTTTACACGGTTCTCGTTTCTATTCTGAAAATCCATTGTTTCCTATCGCAAATACAATTGCAGATATCAATATTGATATGATTGGTCGTCGTGATGTGGAGCATTCACAAACAAATAATTATGTATATGTAATTGGTGCCGACAGATTATCATCTGATTTACATAATGCTGTTGTGTCTCAAAATGAGAAATACATCAAAATGGACTTAGATTTTAAATTTAATGACCCTAAAGATCCAAATCATTTTTACGAGCGTTCTGACCATTATAATTTTGCAAAACATGGTATTCCGTCTGTTTTCTTCTTTAACGGAGTTCACGCAGATTATCACGGTAAAGACGATACTCCTGAAAAAATTGAATACGACGCCCTAACAAAAAGAACAAAACTGGCTTTTTCTATTGCTTGGGAATTGGCAAATAGAGAAAATAGACCGGTAGTTGATAAAAAATAAGTTGCTAAGATTCTGAGAAGCTAAGATTCTAAGTTTTCTCTTAGGGATGTTTATAAAAAAAGGATGGGGTTTCTATAACTCATCCTTTTTTTTGCATCTATTTTTTTCATTTTTTCTACAGATCTTAAAAAACTTAAATACATAAAAATTAAAACATTAATTCTTTCCCACTCACAAAATTTCATAAAAAAAGGATGAACTGAATTCATCCTTTTTTGTTTTATATTTTATTGCTTCTAATTTCTTCCAATGCCAAAAACTTAGAATCTTAGCTTCTCAGAATCTTAGCAACTTTCCTCTAGTCATTCATCGAAATCAAAAACTCTTCGTTGTTTCTGGTTTTCTTGAAACGATCATTTACGAAGTCCATAGATTCTACTGGGTTCATATCAGAAAGATATTTACGCATGATCCACATTCTTTGTAATGTTTTTTCGTCTAATAATAAATCGTCGCGACGTGTACTTGAAGACGTAAGATCGATTGCAGGGAAAATACGTTTGTTAGCAATTTTACGATCCAATTGTAACTCCATGTTACCAGTTCCTTTAAATTCTTCGAAGATTACTTCGTCCATTTTAGAACCCGTTTCTGTTAATGCAGTTGCAATGATACTTAAAGACCCCCCGTTTTCTACATTTCTTGCCGCTCCAAAGAAACGTTTTGGTTTTTGCAATGCGTTTGCATCAACACCTCCACTTAATACTTTTCCAGATGCTGGTTGAACGGTGTTGTAAGCTCTCGCTAAACGCGTAATAGAATCTAACAAAATCACTACATCGTGACCGCATTCTACCAAACGTTTTGCTTTTTCAAGCACGATATTCGCGATTTTTACGTGTTCTTGTGGCTCTCTGTCAAAAGTTGAAGCAATAACTTCACCACGAACACTTCTTTGCATATCTGTAACCTCTTCAGGACGCTCGTCAATAAGAAGAACGATCAAATAAACTTCAGGGTGATTGGCCGCAATTGCGTTTGCTATATCTTTTAAAAGCATTGTTTTACCTGTTTTTGGTTGCGCAACGATCATACCACGCTGTCCTTTACCAATTGGCGAAAACAAATCTATAATTCTGGTTGAAACCGAACTTCCTTTTTCAGCAAGTTTGAATTTTTCTGAAGGGAAAACCGGTGTTAAATGTTCGAAAGAAACTCTGTCTCTAACTACTTGCGGGTCGTGACCGTTAATTTTTAATACACGAACCAAAGGGAAAAACTTCTCTCCTTCTTTTGGAGGACGAACCACACCTTTTACAGTATCTCCGGTTTTAAGACCGAATAATCTGATTTGTGAAGTTGATAAGTAAATATCATCTGGAGAAGCTAAATAATTATAATCTGATGAACGTAAAAATCCGTAACCGTCAGGCATCATTTCAAGAACACCTTCACTTTCAATAATTCCGTCAAATTCAAAATCTGAATCTCTGAAATTATTCTTTTTATTTTTATGATTAGGATTTTGATTATTGTGATTTCCGTTACCATTGCCATTCCCGTTTTGATTTTGATTCGGGTTCGGGTTCTGATTTTGGTTTTGATTCGGATTCTGGTTTTTATTCTGATTAGGATTAATCTTTTTTACCGGAGCGATTGGTGGCGTTTTTTCAGTTGTTTCTGAAACTGTCTCAGAAACTACAGATTCTGATGGAGTTGATTCTGAATTTTCTTCAGTACTAACTTCTTTTACAGTTTCTTTCTCTTTTTGAAGAGCTACCTTTTTCTCGTATGCCGATTTATTGAATTTTACAATTTTAGGCTCTTTTTTGGCTGCTGGTCCTTTATTTTCCTGAGCTTCTACAGTCGCTGTTTCTGCGATTGGCTCAACTGTTTCTGCGATATCGTTTTTCTGAACAGTTTCCTCTACTTTATCAAATTCTAAAACGGGAGTTTTTTTTGTATTTGCTGCTTTTGTTTTTGCTGGTGCAATTCTGGCACGCTTCGGTTTATCGTCTTTAGCATCAGCAACTGCTTCTGTCTGAGGAGCCTTAGCTGGTGCAGCACTACTCTCCTGATGCGCTAAAATCTGACTGATTAAAGTCTCTTTTTTGACACCGGTAGTCTTTATTGTTTTAGCTAACTTAGCTATTTCTTGAAGCTCAGCAAGCTTCATTTCTTTTAATGCAGAAATATCAAACATGAATGTTCTATGAATTTAATTATTTTAAAGGAAATACTGTAAAAAGAATAGGTAGATAATTAATTTGAATTGAATTGACCGCAGTATGAAGTGCTTACGGTATTATGATGCAATAATACGAATAAAATTTTATCATACAATAGTATTTTAAAAAAAGAAAATATATTTTTGTAAAACATTTTTAGACCATGATACAAAGAATTCAGACTGTATATTTATTTTTAGCTTTTGCTGCAACGGGCATTTTAATGCTTTTTGTTCCGCTTTGGACAACGGCTGCAGGAAAGCCATTCTTTTTTATGCAGGATCAACTTTATACTGTTTTATTAGGATTAACAACTGTGTTATATTTCAGCAGTATAATTTCATTTAAAAAGAGACAAAATCAGTTTGTAATGAACAGACTGAACATCATATTAAACTTAATTTTATTAGGATTATTTGTATATCGATCACTAAATTTATCTGGAGAGGCTGAAGTCTCTGAGAAAGGTATTGGGATGTTTATGCCGATTGTTGCTATCGTGTTATTAGTTTTAGCTAATAAGGCCATCAAGAAGGATGAAGATCTTGTAAAATCTGTCGATCGTTTGAGGTAAACCTATAAATGTGCGAAGAAAACCCGAATTTAACTATTCGGGTTTTTTTCGTTCTAAAAACTAATAATTGTAAGTAATTTTCTATAATTTTGTAATTAATTAGTTTTCCAAAAAAATGACACCAAAAATAAAAATCCATCTGGCAGATGATCATCAGGTATTGATTGATGGACTTTCTAATCTTTTAAGAACTGTCCCCAATTTTGAAGTTGCCGGAAGTTCGCTTGACGGAACTACAGTTTACAATGACGTAGTTTCAGATTTGGCAGATGTTTTAATTCTGGACATCAGCATGCCTAAAAAAGACGGCATTGAAACTTTGAAAGAATTTAACGAAAAGAAATCTCCTTGTAAAATCATTATTTTATCGAGTTATGATGATTTGAAAATTATTAAAGAAGTAATGAAATTGGGCGCAAAAGGCTATCTGACCAAAAATTGCGCAGGAGAAAATATTATCGAAGCTGTTGAAGCTGTTTATCTGGGACAAGAATATTTTAGTGATGCAGTAAGAGAAAAAATCTTCAATACTTTTAAGGACAACCCAAAACTGAATCAAAATCCAGTTGTAGAAAATCCTATTTTGAGTCCGCGTGAAACGGAAATCATCATCTTAATTGCCTTAGAATACAGCGGAAGAGAAATTAGCGAAAAACTTTTTATCAGCTCGCATACGGTAGAAACGCATCGCAAAAATATTATGAAAAAACTGAACATCAAAAGTACTATTGGTTTGGTAAAATATGCCCTCAAAAACAATTTGATTAATCCATAAAAAACTACGTTTATGTTTGGCTATCACTTTTTATTATCTCTTCTTTTTTCATTTATTTTGAAAGGATTACCCATTTCAACAGAAATTATTAGCAGAGATAAAACTGAAATAGCTACAATAAATCCAAAAGAAAACAAATCTTCATACAATCAAATCTATAAAGTAGAACAATTACGAAATAAGAAAATTGTCAGTTTATCTATTGTATTAGGCATTATTGTCTTTCTCCTTTTTTATTTTCTTTATCAAAACAATAAATTGAAACAAAAAATAAAGAGAAAAGACACCAAACAGAAAATTCTTCTCAACATTATCAATTCAGGAATAGATTCTCAGGAAATAGAACGAAAAAAAATGGCTTCTTTTTTACATGACAATATCAATTCGCTGCTTTCGTCGGCTGGATTACATTTAAACACTTTTACGGCGCAAAATGATATAAAATCTGATGAAATTCAGAAAGCCAAAACTATTTTATCTGAAGTTCACGAGCATTTACGTGATATGTCGCACGACTTGGTTCCGTCTTTATTATTGCGTTTCGGGTTAATTTATGCTTTGGAAGATTTGTGCGAAAAACACTCCAATTCTGCCATTCACTTTGAATTTTCAAGTTCAATTTCGACCAGCAAAAGATATGTTGAAAAATTTGAAATGAAAGTATATTTTATTGTAAGTGAATTATTCAATAATATAATAAAACATAGCGGCGCTCAAAATGCCAAACTTTCGTTAGTTGAAAAAAACAATCAATTTATTTTAATTATTCACGATGATGGAGTTGGCTTTAAAACTCAAAAATTAAAAGATGTAGAAGGTTTTGGTTTAAACAGAATAAGAGCTAGAATAAAGAAATACAAAGGATCTTTGTCTATTACTTCAAAAGAAAATCAGGGTACAAAAATCAAAATGCAGATTCCATTACCGCATTAATTACTTCTTGCCTATTTCGATAATTTCCAAATCTTTGATTTTATCGTCATCAATTACAAATCGCAACATAGTTCTCATTTGATGAAAACCACTTTTTCCTGCTGCACCGGGATTCATGTGTAGTAAATTATTCTTTTTATCAAACATCACTTTCAGGATATGCGAATGTCCGCAAATAAATAATTTAGGCGGATTCAGAGCCATTTCTTCCCTAACATTTGGATTGTATTTTCCGGGATAACCGCCAATGTGCGTAATCCAAACCGAAACATTTTCACAAGAAAAGCGATTGTTTAAAGGAAATTCCATTCTTGCTTTTGCGTCGTCGATATTTCCGTAAACGGCACGTAAGGGTTTTAGCTTTTTAATGGTATCTGTAACAGTCAAATCTCCAATATCTCCGGCATGCCAAACTTCGTCTGCCTGCGCAACATATTTTAAAATCGTATCGTCGATGTGGCTGTGAGTATCTGAGAGTAGAAGAATTTTAGTCATTTTTTTGAAGATGCAAATGTTTTGAGGCGCAAAGGTACAAAGGTTTTTTCTTTTTAGGGGCTAAGGTGCTATCCCGAAGCCTCGGGACTAAGTTTTTGTGTAGGGATGTAATAAAGTTTTGAAATTTATTATTTGACCATCTGACGTTAGACGCACTGATGTGCGTCTCTACAATTAAAATCAATAAGAAAAACTTAGTCCCGAGGCTTCGGGATAGCAAATTAGAACCTTAGCAACTTTTTTTCATACCTTTGCACCTCAGAACCTCTGTCCCTTAAAATGAGATACTTTATTCAATTCGCTTACAACGGCACACATTATCATGGCTGGCAAATACAGCCCAACGCTTCTTCTGTTCAGGAAACTTTAAATAAAGCTTTTTCGGTTTTGTTAAATGAAACTATCAGCATTATGGGTGCGGGAAGGACAGATAGTGGCGTTCATGCAAGTGAAATGTTCGGGCATTTTGACACAGAAAAAACTCTGGATGTTCCGGTTTTGCGTCATAAACTGAATTCTTATTTACCAAAAGACATTGTGATTTTTGATATTATTTTGGTTCATGATGAAGCGCATTGCCGATTTGACGCCACAAAACGAACGTATGAATATCATATTAATACCGTAAAAAATCCGTTTTTACAGGAATTGAGTTGGTATGTTACGCAGAAAGTGGATGTTGATTTAATGAATGAAGCTGCGCAGTTGTTATTGAAGCATACCGATTTTGAGTGTTTTTCGAAAGTACACACCGATGTAAATACTTTTGATTGCACGATTTTTGAGGCATTTTGGAAACAAGAAGAAGGAAAACTGATTTTTACCATTTCGGCAAATCGTTTTTTGAGAAATATGGTTCGTGCAATTGTTGGCACTTTGATTAATATTGGTTTAAAGAAAATTACTTTAACCGATTTTGAAAATATCATTGCCAGCAAAAACAGAGAAAATGCGGGATTTTCGGTTCCGGCACATGGTTTATATTTAACCAAAATAGAGTACGATTATTTATAGGCTGTAAGCTATAAGCTGTAGGCAATAAGCTCCAAACTTTATACCTAAAGCCTAAAGCGTAAAGCTTAAAGCGTTAAAAAAAATGAAAGCAAAAGCATTTGACACTGGATTATTCAAAAGAATTTTAAAATATACAAAGCCTTATAAATGGCGTTATTACGGCGTAATTATTTTTGCCGTTTCGCTGTCTATTTTCGCTGCACTTCGCCCCTATTTATTAAAAGAAACGGTCGATGGCTACATCAAAACTCACGATAAAATGGGTTTATTGATGTACATTATATTAATGGGCGTGGTTTTATTGATGGAGGTTTTCTCTCAATTTTACTTTGTGTATTGGGCAAACTGGCTTGGACAGGATATTGTAAAAGATATTCGAACGAAACTTTTTAAACATATTCTGAGTTTCAGAATGAAATACTTTGATTTGGTTCCGGTTGGGCAACTGGTTACCCGTGCGGTTTCTGATATTGAGTCAATTGCACGTATTTTTAGCCAGGGGTTGTTTATGATTATAAGCGATTTGATGAAAATGTTGGTGGTGCTGATTTTTATGTTTTATATGAATTGGAAGCTGACGTGGATAGTTGTGGTGGCAATGCCCATTTTGGTTTTCATTACCAGAATTTTTCAACGTAAAATGCAGGTTGCTTTTGAGGAAGTTCGTACGCAGATTGCCAACATGAACTCTTTTGTACAGGAGCGTGTAACGGGAATGAAAATCGTTCAGCTTTTTAACCGGGAAAAAATTGAAGCCGAAAACTTTAAAGACATCAATAACAAACATAGAGTGGCGTGGATTAAAACGATTTTATACAACTCAATTTTCTTCCCGATTGCCGATATTATTTCTTCGATTACTTTAGGTTTAGTTGTAGTTTATGGCGGTTTCAGAATTTTGGACGGAGATCATTTTACGACTTTTGGAGATTTATTTTCGTACACGATGTTTATCGGAATGTTGTTTAATCCGCTTCGTCAGATTGCAGATAAATTTAATGAGATGCAATTGGGAATGATTGCTGCCAATCGTGTTTTTGATATTATTGATACGCAAGATCACATTCAGGATACTGGAAAAATTGAAGCACCTGTTTTTAATGGTGAAATTGAATTTAAACAAGTTCGTTTTAGTTATATTCCGGAAGAAGAAGTTATCAAAGGAATTGATTTATCGGTTGCTGCCGGACAGACTATTGCAATTGTAGGTTCTACGGGTGCAGGAAAATCGACTATTATCAATCTTTTGAATCGTTTTTACGAAATCAATGGAGGAACTATTTCTATTGACGGAGAAAATATAGAAAACTATACTTTGGCTTCTTTAAGAAAACAAATTGCGGTGGTTTTGCAAGATGTATTTTTGTTTGCCGATACGATTTACAACAACATCACGTTGCATAATCCGGAAATCACTCGTGATAAAGTAATTGATGCAGCGAAGAAAATTGGCGTTCATGATTTTATTATGAACCTGCCAAATAATTATGATTTTGATGTGAAAGAACGTGGTGTTATGCTTTCTTCAGGGCAACGTCAGCTGATCGCTTTTTTACGTTCTTATGTGAGTAATCCGAGTATTTTGATTTTGGATGAAGCGACTTCTTCTATCGATACGTATTCTGAAGAAATGATTCAGCGCGCGACAGAAACGATTACAAAAGGTAGAACTTCGATCATAATAGCACACAGATTAGCAACAATTGTAAATGCAGATAAGATTGTGGTGATGGACAAGGGATTGATTGTTGAACAGGGAACACATCAGGAATTATTGCAAAAAACTGATGGGTACTATAAAAATTTATATGACTCGCAATTTGCCGTTGCAAATTAGTCATGATGGTATTCGTTGAAATTTAGACTAAAAAATATTACTTCCCGACGTGCATTTGTAATTTACGTCATCGTATCGATTCTGGTTACGGTTTCTTCGGTTTACATTTTAAGTAATCTGATTACCGATCTGACCGAAAAATCGAATGAAGATTTGGCTCAGCGCAACTTCATTAAAAAACAGGAATTTATGTCCCAGGAATTTTCAAAATTTCTGGAACAGGAAAAAAGAATTGAACATGTTTTAAAAATCAGCACTTCTTCCAATTTAAATAATAATCTACAGCTTTTATCTTCGCTTCAGACGAATAATAAACTGATTGTGCATAATTGGTTTCAGATTAATGAAAATCCTATTCAATATGGAAATGATAGGATTTCAGACGAAACGAAAGAGGATTTAAAAGATTTTCTTCTTCAAAACAAAAACACCAAACATATTAGTATTATTCTTCCGCAGGGAAAAGACTGGGTTTGGCGTGTTTATTTCAAATTGGTTTCAAAAAATAATACCATTGTAAAATATGGTTATGATATTAATTTGGAATTGCTTCACAGTTACATTTCAAAAATAGACAAAACAGCAACCAACTACGCTTTTGTTTTTGACAAAAACGGAAACTGCGTTTATCATCCGGAAATTGCTTTTATCGGAAAAAATATTTTTAAAATTTCCTCTTTTAGTCCGTCTGATACCATTTATAACCAGAAGCAAGATTTTTCTAAAAGAACTACAATGTCAGAATTTCTGAAATTGGATGTTATTCGTTTTACGAAAAAACTCGATATCAAAAACTCAAATTGGTTTGTTTGTGTAAACGTTCCAAAAATGGTTGCAGATGAAAATGTAGCTTTAATTAAAAAATATACGACTTGGATTTATTCAATAACAACTGTCATGTTGCTTTTGATTTTTTACCTTTTCTCTTATGCCAACAGACGCGCGTACAGAGAAAAAGGAATTGTTATTGAAGAGAAAAACAAATTGCTTGTTGAAAATGAAAAAATCATCAAAGAAAAAGCGCTGATTCAATTGCAACATTTAAAAGAGCAGATTAATCCGCATTTTTTATTCAATTCGTTGAACTCACTTTATATGTTAGTGGGAAGCGATGTGAAAACTGCACAAAAATTCACACTAAATTTATCCCGTATTTATCGTTATTTAATTGATCCGCCAGAAAAAAACATTGTTTCCTTGAAGGATGAATTGTTATTTATTGAAAAATATATCTTTTTGCAGCAAACTCGTTTTAAAGAAGAACTATTGTTTTCTATAGAAATAGAAAGCGAAGCTGCGTTAAATAAATACGTTCCTTATCTTGCTTTTCAGGTTGTGGTAGAAAATGCTATCAAGCACAATACAGCTACTCAGGAAAGTCCTTTAACTACAAAAATCCTGATTCAGGAAAATCAGGTAATTATCAGCAATAATCTTCAAAAGAAATTGGCTGCCGAACCGAGTACGAAATTTGGATTAAATTATCTGAAGAGTATCTACAATTATTACAATAAAAGCGAATTTAAGACATCAGAAAAAGATGGCACTTTTGTTTGTATTCTTCCATTACTATCCATTCACTCCTAAAAAAAAGCCACTCACTCCCTTTTGTTTTTTTCCTGAAGTAAAATCCAATAGTTTCGGCGCAAAATTAACCTAAACTTAACATCTGATGAAGGAAAAGGCATTCCTACATAATTTGATAACATTCTGTTTATTCATTTTATTATTAGCTCCGATTACTGTTCATTCTCAAAAGAAAAAGAAAGACAACAAAGAAGCAACCGAAATAAAAAAAGATTCTACCGATTCTAAAAAAGGTAAAAAATATGCTGACCTTATAAAAAAAGGTTCAATCAAAAAAGGTCTTTTCAATATTATTCAGGTTAAAACAGATGTTTATTTTGAAATTCAGGACAGTTTATTTCAACGAGAGTTTTTAGTAGTAAACAAATTATCTCAGGTTCCTTTTCAGGTAAACGAAGCCGGCTTAAATAAAGGAATGAATTATGAAAACAAGATTATTAGTTTTTATAAAGATACAATCGCAAAGAAAGTCTGGGTAAAATCGTATGTTCCTAAAGTTTCTTCACCAAAAGAAGATGCAATTACGGAATCTGTTAAAAATAATTTTGCCGAATCTATTATTGAAGTTTTTGATATTGAAACTAAAAACAACGATTCGAGTGCTGTAGTAATTAAAGTAAATAAGATTTTTGACGGAAAACAAAAAAGCTTCAACGATGTTTTAAGTAACATTGGTTTTGGCGGATCTGTTAAATCTGAACTTTCTTATATTGAAGATTTAAAATCTTTTCCTAAAAATATTGTTGTAAAATCACAACTGACAACTTCTATAAGCGAAGGCGGTCCGGCATTGTCTGTGACACTTGGCGTAACTAGTAATATTATTTTATTGGATAAAACTCCAATGAAACCTCGTTTTTCTGACAGACGAATTGGCTTTTTTACTGAAAAGCATTGGTATTTTGCCGATGCACAGCAGGCAATGCTTGAAAAAGAATTGATTACCCGCTGGCGTTTAGAACCCAAAAAAGAAGATGAAGAACGATATTTAAAGGGTGAATTAGTAGAGCCGAAAAAACCAATCGTTTATTACATCGATCCTTCTACTCCAATCCAGTGGAGAAAGTATATTATCGATGGGGTACGCGATTGGCAGGCAGCTTTTGAAAAAGCGGGATTTAAAAATGCCGTCATTGCAATAGAACCTACTGAAAAAGATTTAGATTTTGATATTGACGATGTACGTTATTCTGTAATTACGTATGCAGCGTCTCCAAAAGCGAATGCTATGGGACCGTCTGTGGTTGACCCAAGAAGTGGTGAAATTATCGAAGCCGATATTATCTGGTGGCACAATGTAATGACTTCGCTTCAAAGCTGGATGCGCATTCAAACAGGAGCAATTGATCCAAAAGCTCGCGGAAATAAATTTAGCGACGAACACATGGGAGAAGCAATTCGTTTTGTTTCATCTCACGAAGTAGGTCATACTTTTGGTTTAAAACACAATATGGGGGCTTCTTTTGCTTATGATGTGGAATCTTTAAGATCTAAAGAATTTACAGCAAAAATGGGAGGAACAGCTCCATCCATTATGGATTATGCGCGTTACAATTATGTGGCTCAGCCAGAAGATAATGTTACTGTAATTACGCCAAAAATTGGTGAATACGACAAATACGCAATCGAATGGGGTTACAGATGGTTTGGTCCAAACGACAATGAGACTTCAAACCTGAATACTTTAATTACAAAACACCAAAATGATCCTATATATTTCTATGGAGAACAACAGGAAAATATTATTGACCCGCGTTCGCAATCTGAAGATTTAGGAAATGATGCTGTTAAAGCAAGTGAATATGGTTTAAAAAACTTAAAACGTGTTGTTGATAATATCGTAGACTGGACATTCGACAAAGATCAGTCTTATTATGAAACTGGAAAATTATATATCGGAACTATTGGCCAATGGCAATTGTACAACCGACATGTAATGAATAATATTGGTGGAGTTTATTTGAATGAAACGGTTCACGGAGACAATAAACAAAGTTACGTACCGGTTCCTGCTGCGATGCAGAAAAGAGCGGCAGATTATTTAGCGAAAAATGTACTTACGATTCCGCAATGGTTGTTTTTTAATGACATTTTAGACAAAACAAATCCGCTGAAAGATTCGCCTCTTGGACCTTATGAATACACGCCGTACACACTTTCAAGAGAATTGCAATACGGTATTTTATATGATTTGTTTAGTGACGATCGTTTACTAAGAATGACCGAAAACGAGTTGTACCAGCGAAATAAAACCAAAGATCATGTTTTTACCGTAAATGACTTATTCAAAAAAATGCACCAAAATGTATTTGCAGGAACAATTGCAAATAAATCATTGTCTATTTTAGAGCGCATGACGCAAAAGAATTATGTAGATGTTTTGATTGTTTCGACTAACAAATTATTTGAAAAAACAGATCCTAAAAAAATATTAGATATTCAGCAGACTTTAAGCATGCCTCATTTATGTGGTTTAGATGATGCTCAAATGGTACGAAATATAAATCAGTCTTCTTTAAAAAGAGTTACAGAAGTGACTTCAGATAAAAAAGGAGAATTAAATAATGTTCTTCAATTATTAAAATTAAAAAAGAATATTGGAGATCAATCAACCCAAAACCATTACCGCGATTTGATCCAACGAATCGACAAAGCCCTAAATAATACAACCTTTTAATACACAACCAAAACATGACAAAAATTTTACAAACCTTACTGCTGTTCCTTGCCATTGCAGGTTACTCGCAGGAAACCCGAACTATTACGGGTATCGTTTTAGACGAAGCTGACAAATCTCCAGTACCAGGAGCGTCAATTTTCGTAGAAAACAATTCTATTTCTAGCAAAACGGCCATGGCTGGAATTATTCAAAGTGAAAGCATCGGAACTACTTCAGATTTTGATGGTAAATTTCAATTAAAAGTGCCTAAAAATGTTACTGCTTTAAGAATAACATTTATGGGTTACAAAGCGTACACTTTAGATTTATCTTCTTCTCAAAAAGATTATACAATCAGTTTAAAATCTGATGTTGGAAAACTTCAGGAAGTTGTCGTAACCGGTTACCAAAAAATTGAGAAGAGAAAGCTTACTTCTGCCATTGCAAAAGTAGACATGGCTGATATTCAACAAGCCGGAGTTGCAAGTGTTGACCAAATGTTAATGGGACAAGTTGCCGGAGTTGCTGTAACTACCGCATCTGGAGCGCCAGGAGCACCAGCTAAAATCAGAATTAGAGGAACTGCTTCTCTTAATGGTTCTCAGGATCCTCTTTGGGTTCTTGACGGTTTACCGTTAGAAAGTCAGGATGTACCTAAAAACTACGATAAAGACAACATCGATTTATTGGCAAATTATTCGATCGCAGGATTAAATCCTGATGATATTAAAGACATTACCATTTTAAAAGATGCTGCGGCAACTTCTATTTATGGTGCGCGTGCTGCCAACGGAGTTATTGTAATTACTACAAAAAGAGGTAAAAGCGGTAAAACGATAATCAATGTTAACTCTAATACTTTTATCAATCTTAAACCAGATTTTGATAAATTAAATTTAATGAATGCAAACCAAAAAGTTGATTTCGAACTTGGTTTGGCTAGTCGTTCAGATTTGACATACAGAGATACAAATGGTCAAGTAGCTCGTATCTTAAACGGAGCGAATGAATTGAACACTTTTAGAAATGGTGGATTTAATTCTTTGAGTCCAAATACTCAAAATGCTATCAATGCTTTAAGAAACAATAATTTTAACTGGGGTAACTTAATTTACCAAAACGCAATCAATACGCAGCATGGTTTAAGTATGTCTGGCGGAGGCGAAAAATCAGACTATTATTTTTCTGCAGGTTTTTATGATGAGCAAGGAACTACTATCGGAACTGGTTTTAAACGTTACAATTTAACTTTAAAAAACAACTACGAAGTATCAGACAGATTTAAAGTTGGTGTTGGACTTTTTGGTTCAGAGTCTATCACAAACTCTTACGTTACAGATGTAAGTGCCAATACGAATCCTGCTAATTATACAAGAAATGTAAATCCGTACTTGACACCTTATAATGCTGATGGAAGTTATAACTATGACCAAGATATCACCGGATATTCTGATCGTTATATTCCATTCAACATTGTAGAAGAGAGATCAAACACTTCTAACGATCTAAAAACAAGAGCCTTAAAAGCAATTCTGGATGCTGAATATAAAATTACAGATCATTTAAGAGCAAATAGCCAGCTTGGTCTTCAATTAGACCAGAATTCTTCTGAGAAATTTGCTGGTCAAAACAGTTATTACACAAGAAGATACAGAGAAAAATCACGTTACTTTTCTAATGGTAATTTTAATTATTTCCTTCCAAATGGTGGTGTAATTGAAAATTCTAATATCGACTTTTTTCAATACAACTTAAAAACAACTCTTAATTACGCAAATGTTTTTGCTGACAAACATGAAGTCGAAATTATGGTTGGTAATGAGTTAAGAAGAAATTATCAGACTGGTATTTTCACAAAAGGATTCGGTTTTGATGAAAACAACTTGACAACACAGCAAATCGTTTTCCCAAATGCTGACATGGCAAACAACTCTGAATACAGAACGTATCGCAAAGAACAAACCGAAAATGCATTTGCTTCTTTCTTTGCAACAGCTTCTTATACCTACAACAGAAAATATACTTTCTTTGGAAGTGCAAGATATGATGGTTCTGATTTATTTGGTGTAGATCCAAAATACAAGTATTTACCATTGTGGTCTGCTTCTGGAGCATGGTTGGTTTCTGAAGAAAACTTCTTAAGAGACAGCAACGTTATTTCTAACTTAAGAATACGCGGTTCTTATGGTTTACAAGGAAATATCGACAAAAATACTTCTCCGTTTGTTGTAGGAGAAAACAAAACGACAACAATTCTACCTGGACAGACAGAACCTACAATTGTAGTGGTGAGTCCTCCGAACGAAAAATTGCGTTGGGAAAAAACTACGAATACAAACATTGGTGCAGACCTTGGATTGTTTCACAACCGTATTAGTATTATTGCTGATGTTTACGGAAGAAAAAGTACCGATTTATTAGGTATTAGAGCATTACCAGTAGAAAATGGTTTTGAATTTACAAACATGAACTGGGCGCAGGTATCGAATAAAGGTTTTGAACTTTCTATCGCAACCAAAAATATTGATCGTCCAAATTTTAAATGGACTACCAATTTTAACCTTGCACAAAACAAGAGTAATATTGACCGTATAGAAGTTCGTGATACAGATTATATGCCAAGCAGAGAAGGTCGTCCTGTAAATGCAATTTTCGGATTTAAAACAAACGGAATCGATGAAAATGGAAATCCCCTATTCGTAAACAAAAAAGGAGAAACAGTAAACAGTCAGACTTTCTTCGGATTGTATGATGTTTTGGCAGACATTTTCCCGGGAGAGTTCTCTCAATCTAACTTAACGGCTGCAGAATTTAGAGATTTATTTACTTATTTAGGTGATAGAGATCCTAAGTTTACAGGAGGTCTTACCAATACTTTCAAAGTGGGTAATTTTGATTTAGCAGTTGTGGCTTCATTTACTTTAAACCAAAATGTAGTAGAAACTCCACCATATTATGGAGCTGAAGTAGACAGAGGATTTAATTATTCGACTAGAATTTTAGATGCTTGGTCACCAACCAACACCTCTTCAAACCTACCAGGAATTACAAGCCAGACTTCAGGAACAGGAGATTCATGGATGGCTTACCAATGGTATTCTGGAGGAAATCAAATTAAAACAATGAATTATTTGGATACTTGGGTGCACAAAATGAGCTATATGAGATTAAATAGTATGCGTTTTGGATATACTTTCCCTAAAGCATTTACAGATCAAATCAATATTTCTAGTATTAGACTTAATGTTGAAGCAAGAAACTTATTTGTAATTAGTTCTGATTTTAAAGGTTATTTTGATCCTGAAACTTACGGAAATATTTTTGCTCAGCCAGTTCCTAAATCATTTACTCTAGGATGTAATGTTACTTTTTAATACTATCAAAAGATGAAAAAATACTCAAAATATATATTGTTTTTTATCGCAGCATTAAGCGTAAGCAGCTGTGATGATTATCTGGATGTAACACCTATTGGTAAAGTAATTCCAGAAACATTACCACCATTTCGTGCCGTTTTAACGACAGGATATTCTACTTATCCTCAACACAAATCATTGACAGAAGTTCGTTCAGATGAGCTTACAATGAATGAGTTTAGTGATGATTTTATCTATTACAAAGATATCTTTATTTGGAGAGATGCAAATCCGGACAAGATTACCACTGCTTTTCAATATCAGAATTTATATAGTGTCATTTTCTACACCAATGTTTTAATCAACGAAGCTTCTAAAAAAGTAGAAACTTCTGCAGAAAGAGATCAATTAATTGGAGAAGCTTATGCACTAAGAGCAATGGCTTATTTTGATTTGGTTAATCTTTTTGCAAAACCTTATAACGCGGCAACAGCAGCAAGCGACAAAGCAGTTCCTTTGGCTTTAGAAATTGATTTAGAACAAGCTTTTATTCCACAAACTGTAGAAGTTATTTACAACCAGATTATTTCTGACACTAATGAAGCAGAGAAATTACTAAATGTAACCTCTCAGCCAAAAGGATTAAATTACCGTTTTTCAAAAGCTTCCTTATATAGTTTAGAAAGCCGTATTTACCTTTACCAAAAACAGTGGCAAAAATCTCTTGATGCAGCCAACAAAGCTTTAGCAATCAATAATAACTTGGTTAATTTAAATGCGACTAAAGTTTTGGCTAACAGATATGATGGTGTAGAATCAATTTTAGCACTTGAAAATCCATTTATTAATAGTTTAAAAGCGGCATCATATGCTTCTTCTGACTTAATTGCTACTTACAACAAAACGACAGATTTACGTTATTCGCTGTACTTTTTAGCAAGCGGTAGCCGTTTCAGAATTCAAAAAGGTGGAGAAGATGCTCAAAAATGTTCTTTCAGAACTTCTGAATTGTATTTGACAAAAGCTGAAACTTTATTACAGTTAAATAATCTGGCAGATGCAAAAACAACTGTATTAGATTTTGCTGCAAAACGTTACACACAAGCAGGATTAACTCAAGTAGCAACTACTGTTAACGCAATGAATGCTACTGATCTTGCAACATTCATTTATGATGAAAGACGTCGTGAGTTTGCTGCCGAAGGACACCGTTGGTTTGACTTGAGAAGAACTTCTCAAAAACAAATCGTTCATACCGTAAACGGAGAAAATTACACCTTGATACAAAATGATCCTCGTTATACCATTATTTATCCAGGAAATGCTAGATTGAATAATCCTAATTTATAATTTACCTAATTGTTTTTTTTAAGGCTCAGTTTAAAAACTGAGCCTTTTTTTTTGCAAAAAAGTACACAACAAAATGTTTTCTTTATTGCGAATAAAAATTAGTCAATTATCTTTGCAACACATTCCCCGATCCAAAATTCATAAAATGAGAATTGCTATTGTCGAAGACGAATATCTGGCTTCAAGCTATCTAAAATCTATTTTAGAGCAGCAGGATATTTTGGCAATAACAGAAATCACTGTTTTAAAATCGGTAAAAGAAGCTGTACTTTTCTTTAGTGAAAACAAAGTAGATTTAGCTTTTATGGATATTCATTTGGGTGACGGAAAAAGTCTCGAAATTTTCGAAAAGACGATCGTCTCCTGCCCTATTATTTTTGTAACAGCTTACGATTCTTATGCCATTTCGGTTTTTAAACATTTTACGATAGATTATCTTCTAAAACCTTTTGAAGAATCAGAATTATTAGAAGCGCTTCATAAATTCAAAAAAATAAAAGACAGTTTTAATGGCAATGCTACGCTGCAATCTTTAGTAGCGTTAGAAAATCAAGAGAATAATAAAATAAAGCATCATTTCTTAGTTAATCATGGTTATAAAATGATTTCTATAAATGAGGCAGAAATCACTTATTTTTCTGCAACCGGAAAACATCTTTTCATTCATATAAAATCTGGAAACAGTTATTTGTACAATAATACCTTGACAGAGATTATACACAACCTCGACCCTTTTCATTTTTTTAAAATAAATCGAAAATATATCGTTCGTCGAGACATTATAAAAGAAGTCGTGAAACATTCAAATCAAAAAGTCGAATTGATTCTGAATGTTCCTTCAGTAGAAAATGATGCTATTTTTATCAGTAAAAAAGAAATCAACAACTTCAAAAACTGGCTTGATCAGTAAGATAATAGTAAATTAATTTAAAGTTTACGCTTTCGCGGAAGATCAAAAAACTGCGTAATTGACAATTTGTGATTTAAAATCCGACTAAAAACTGCTAATTAGATTTTAAAAAGTTAAAATAGCGTTATAGAAATCATAAAGTTGATATTATGTAATCCAGAATGTAACGGACTTTTTTGGTTTATTATTTATCTTTGAGAGAATAGAAATCAAATGTAAAAGAAAATGCCACAAAACCGATTTTATCCCGACGAACAGTTTAAGGAAATAGAAATAAATGCCTCACTACAATTAAAATACGCCATTTCAAACCGAGGAAGATTAATTAGTTTTACCGACGAAATACAAAATGGCCGCATCTTAAAAGGCGGTTTAAGCGACGGATATCCAACCTTCCGTTTTAAGGTTAAAAAAGACGATAAAATCGTAAATAAATATCTCTTCTTATATAAATTAGTTGCCCAATATTTTATTCCAAAAGATTCTGAAGAGCAGACGTATGTACTGCACATGGATTATAACAGAAGCAACGACGACATTAGTAACTTGCGTTGGGCAACCAAACAAGAAATGATGGCGCACAGCCGAAAAAGTCCAAGAGTTATTCAGGCAAAAAAGAATTTGATCGAACATAACCTAAAAGCCGACGGAAGAAAATTGACTACCACCAAAGTAATGTTGATTAAAAAAATCCTCGCAAGACCAGAACAAAAAACACGTCTTAAAATGATTGCAAAACAATTCGGCGTAAGCGAAATGCAAATCAGAAGAATCGCCAGCGGAGAAAACTGGGGACACGTGAAGATTTAATTATATCTGTAAAATGTTAAAGGTAAAATGTGAGATGTATGATATTGAAATCAACATTTCACATTTTACTTTTTTACATCTTACCTTTTTTTAAAATAAATCCTTAAATTCGCAATCACAAATAACAAAAGAATAAATCGAAAGATGAGTTTCGGAATTGTAGACTTCATTTTTCGATAGTTAATACTAAAAACACAAAAAATGAAATACGACGTTATTGTTTTAGGAAGTGGTCCTGGAGGATATGTAACAGCGATTAGAGCTTCTCAATTGGGCTTTAAAGTAGCTGTAGTAGAAAAAGAAAATCTTGGTGGAGTTTGCCTTAACTGGGGATGTATTCCAACAAAAGCACTTTTAAAATCTGCTCAGGTTTTTGATTACCTTAAACACGCTTCTGACTACGGATTGAAAGTTTCTGAATTTGATAAAGATTTCCCTGCTGTTGTTCAACGTAGCCGTGGTGTTGCAGATGGAATGAGCAAAGGAGTTCAGTTCTTAATGAAGAAAAACAAAATTGACGTTATTGAAGGTTTTGGTAAATTAAAACCAGGAAAAAAACTTGACGTTACCGATAAAGACAATAAAGTTACAGAATACAGCGCTGATCACATTATCATCGCAACTGGTGCTCGTTCTCGTGAGTTACCAAACTTACCTCAAGATGGTGTAAAAGTAATTGGATATCGTCAGGCAATGACTTTGCCAACACAACCAAAATCTATGATTATTGTTGGTTCTGGAGCAATTGGAGTTGAGTTCGCTCACTTCTATAACTCAATGGGAACAGACGTTACTATCGTAGAATTTATGCCGAATATTGTTCCTGTAGAAGACGAAGACGTTTCTAAACAAATGGAGCGTTCTATGAAGAAAGCGGGTGTAAAAATCATGACTAATTCTTCTGTAGAAAAAATCGATACTTCTGGAAATGGAGTAAAAGCAACTGTAAAAACAGCAAAAGGAGAAGAAATTCTTGAAGCTGACATCGTACTTTCGGCAGTTGGGATCAAAACAAACATCGAAAACATCGGATTAGAAGAAGTAGGTATCGCAGTTGATAGAGATAAAATCTTAGTAAACGCTTACAATGCTACTAATATTCCAGGATACTACGCAATTGGAGACGTTACTCCAGGACAAGCTTTAGCGCACGTTGCTTCTGCTGAAGGAATTAACTGTGTAGAGAAAATCGCTGGTTTACATGTAGATCCAATCGATTACGGAAACGTTCCTGGTTGTACGTATGCAACTCCAGAAATCGCTTCTGTTGGTTTGACAGAAAAACAAGCTAAAGAAAAAGGTTACGAACTAAAAATTGGTAAATTCCCATTTTCAGCTTCTGGAAAAGCAAAAGCTGCTGGAGCTGCTGACGGATTCGTAAAAGTAATTTTTGATGCTAAATACGGAGAATGGTTAGGATGCCACATGATTGGTGCTGGTGTTACAGATATGATTGCAGAAGCAGTTGTAGCTCGTAAACTAGAAACTACTGGTCACGAAATCTTAAAATCGATCCACCCTCACCCAACAATGAGCGAGGCAGTTATGGAAGCTGTGGCTGATGCTTACGGCGAAGTAATTCACTTGTAAAATATACAATGTAAAGATTCACAATCGTTTATCTTTACAGAGTTATATATAATTTTCAATTTATAAAATCCGATTTGCGAAAGCAGGTCGGATTTTTTTTTTACAATAACTCAGAATTTATTTATAAATTTATTCAAAATATCACATCGCTTTTCAATTCAATTATATACAAAGTAATTACAAGAAATTTTATTTCAGTTCAAATAACTCATTTTCTTTCGTTACAAGCCAAAAATTAAGTTAATCCCAGCCTCTTCGATCTGGTTACGCATTCAGTATTCATTTTAGAATTATACAATTCAAAATAAAAACTCAAAAGTAAAAAAGTATTAACCCATAATTTGATAATATGAAAAAAGCACTTCCGTTATTACTATCCCTGTTGTTTTTGACAGCTTGCACTCAAAAAACAACCAAAAATGTAGAAAGTACAACAAGTACAGATTCTACCACTACAGCTTTTAAAGCTGCCAATGTCCAGGAAGAAATGCTGTACCAACGTGGAATTGAAGCCGCTATTTGGGGAATGCCGGCCGTAAATTTCCAACTCATGTATGATGCTTTTGCCAATATAAATGGTAATTACAATCAAGTCGTAATATGGCCAAAATTATTGGACTGGAAAAATCAGACTTTAACACCAAATCCGGATGTAATTTATTTAATGCCTTTTTTTAATACCGAAAAAGTTGGGCCAGTTGTACTCGAAATTCCACCTGCAGACGATGGCGTTTTCAATGGAAGTGTGATGACATACTGGCAAAATTCATTAGAAGATGTTGGTCCAGGCGGAGTTGACAAAGGCAAAGGAGGAAAATATCTGTTCTTGCCTCCAGGTTATGATAAAAGCAAAATTCCTGCTGGATATATTCCTTTGCAATCTGATACTTATCGTGGTTATGCCTTATTACGTTCTGTACTTAAAAGCGGCAGCGCGCAAGATGTGGCAACGGCTGTGGCTTATTCTAAACGAATTAAAGTGTATCCATTAAGCGAAGCTTCGAAAAATCCGACTACCGTTTTTGTTGATGCCAGCGAAAAAGTATTCGATTCAGGCATCCGTTATGATGCAAGTTTTTACGACGCACTAAATAAAATAGTACAAGAAGAACCTTGGCTGGAAAGAGACAGAGCGTTGATTGATCCGCTTAAAACAATTGGAATCGAAAGAGGAAAAACGTACAGTCCAGATGCCAGAACAAAAGAAATTCTCGCTGCCTCCATCAAAACAGCAAAAAAATGGCTGAACGAAAGCTACGAGTCAAAACCACCATTTTTTAAGGATACGCATTGGGTATTTCCTGCTACTCCTGAATTTGCTGAAAACTTAAAATCAAATTATAATGTTGCCGACTCCTACCCGATTGACAATCGCGGTATGATTTATACGGTTATCTTTTTCAGCGCAAAACATATTGGAGAATCTCAATATTACTTAATGCAACTTGTAGATAAAGAGGGAAATCCACTTGATGGAAATTCTTCTTATAAACTTCATGTTCCAGCAAAAGTTCCTGTAAAACAATATTGGTCTATGACGGTTTACGATCGAGAAACACACACTTTTATCCGCAATCAAAAATGGGCTGGACGTTCTTCTCAAACTCCGGGATTAAAAACAAACAGCGATGGTTCTGTCGATTTATATTTTGGACCAAAAGCTCCAGAATCTGGAGAATCGAATTGGGTACCTACAGATCCGAAAGGAAAATTTGAAATTATGGCTCGTTTTTATGGTCCAACACCAAACCTTTATGATCAAAGCTGGAAATTACATGACATCGAAAAAATAAAATAACGAAATAACCCTTTATACTATCAAATTATGAAAAAAATTATCTTTCTGTTGTTTACAGTATCGCTTTTTATTTCATGCAAACAAAATCCTGAAAAAGATACAGTTCAATCAACTCCTACTGAAACTGTAAAAGTTGAGCAAGATTCGACGCAGCTTCCTACGGGTCCTGACATTAATGTCAAGATCACAGAATCTTACGCGAGACATGTGGCAAGAGATGCGTATTTCTGGGCTTGGCCATTAGAAAATATTTACAATCGCCGTTTGGCTTTCAAACAAGCTCCAAAAGTAGGATTAATGAACGGTGTTTTACCATTTGCTCCACTCAATTCATTATCGATGCTGAACGATTATATTCAGCCGGAGCAGCGTTGGGTCGCTTGTCCAAATCAGGATGTAGTTTATGGTGCTGCAATTGCGGCTTTAGACGAAACACCGTTAGTAATTCAGGTACCCGATTTTGGCGATCGTTTTTGGGTGTATCAAGTAGTAGATCTTAGAACCGATTCTTTTGCAAAGCTTGGTAAAATGTACGGAACAAAACCTGGATTTTACATGCTTGTAGGTCCAAATTGGAAGGGAGAAACTCCAAAAGGAATTACAGAAGTTTTTCGTAGTAAAACCGGAACCGCATTTGTAGTACCGAGAGTTTTTCAGGATGATACTCCAGAAGACAAAAAAGCAGTTCAGTCGATTATCAATAAAATTGATGTTTATGCTTTGGATAAATTTGATGGCAAAGTAAAAACGCAAGACTGGAGCAAACTTCCAGCGTTAAATTCACCAACAAAAGATAGCGGAACAGGCGAAACCAAATGGGTATTTCCGGATAAATTTTTCGATGAACTCCCAATTGTTTTAAAAGATGCGCCACCATTGCCAGGCGAAGAATCACGCTATGCGCAAATTCTGGCTGTTTTGGAAGCTGCAAAAAAAGATCCTGCGCTAAAAAAAGCAATTGTTGATGAAGCTTTTAAAGCAGATAAAGAACTAATTGATCCCTTGTTACAGTTTCGCAATTGGGGAATTCCACTAAGTGATAATTGGACAACCGCAGATAATTGCGCCGCCTTTGGAACAGATTATTTTACTCGTACGGCAATGGCAAAATCAAATATTTTGGTGAATGCAAAAGCAGAAACGAAGTATTATTATCAGGATCTCGATTCAAAAGGAGCCTTATTAAATGGCGCAAGTCAGTACACGGTAACTTTTGCCAAAGACAAAATGCCTCCGGTAAAAGGTTTCTGGTCGTTAACTTTATATGATGAGCATCATTTTTTCTCACCAAATGCAATAAAACGTTATTCTGTCGGAACAAAAAATAAAGGTTTAAAATATAATACCGACGGTTCTCTTACTTTATATATACAAAATGCTGAACCTGCGGGTGATAAAAAAGCCAATTGGCTGCCTTGCCCAAAAGGTCTTTTCTGCTTGTATTTCAGATGTTATTGGCCAGAGGAAAAAACGATTAAAAATGAATGGTCTCCACCGGGAGTATTAAAAAATTGATAAGAAAAACATTTAATTCTAATCCGATTTGCGTAAGTAGATCGGATTTTTTATCTTACAAATAATATAAAATCAAGAAGTATGTCTGATACAAAAATATTCTACGCCGACGGTGAAAATCCAATAATGATTGAAGCTTACAAAAGAGCTCAGGAAACTTTTAAATATTTCTGGAGAGAATTATCCTGGGAATATCGAAGAATAGTTCCAGGATTGGATGTTGCTTGTGTAAAACTGGCGTTTACTCAGGAAATAAATGGCGAAACTATCGTAGAACATATGTGGATTAATGATGTAAATTTTGATGGTGAAAATATTTACGGCATTCTTGTAAATGATCCTGATGAATTGACCAATGTAAATAATGGTGACGAAATTGCAATTCCAGTTAATCAAATCAGCGATTGGTTGTTTGCTATTAACGGACAAACTTATGGCGCTTTTACGATCCAGGCAATGCGATCTGAAATGAGCGAAGAAGAAAGAGCTGCTCATGATGAAGCCTGGGGATTAGATTTCGGAGATTTTAATGATATTTTGATAGTTAACGAACAAAAAGAAAATCCAGAAAACCTTGTTGAACACCCCATGAGCAAAAACATGAAAGAAAGCCTTATTGATTTCATTAAAAACAATCCAGAAGAAGTAACAAGTCAGGATGATTTAGGATATACTTTTTTGCACCGCGAAGCCATTGCAGGAAACAGTACTTCTGTTGAAGTTATTGTAGCGTCTGGCGCCGATCTAAATGCAAAAAACGAATATGGAAAAACGGCTTTAGATTATGCCAAAGAATTAAAGTGGGATCATCTTCTGCCTTTGTTGCAATAGAAAAAATACTCATCCGATTTGCTTTTGTAGATCGGATTTTTCATTAAAATAAATATTGAGTTTTCATAACACTTTCAATACAAATTTTTAATAATAAAGCAGTAGTTTTGCACCGCCCAAATCTTATCTGCCATGAAAAAACTAGTTTTTATTTTAATAATTGTGCTGTTTTTACCGCATCATTCTTTTGCACAAACAAAAACACAACCGCAAAATCTTTTCGCAAAATCTTATGATTACGTAAACGATTTTGAAAAAATTCTTACTCCAAAACAAGCCAAAGATTTAAATGATTATTTAAAAGCGAGTGAGGCCAAAACAAAATCTAAAATTTTAATTGTCAGCATTGCATCTGTAAGTCCGTATAAAGATTTAAATGAATATTCTTTACAGTTAGACCATTATTTGTTTTCTAAACTAAAAATCGACACCTCTATATTAATCGTAATTAGCAAACAATTAAGGCAAATTCAGTTTCAGGGAGTTGCTAAAATTGGCGCTAAAATCACCGATCCCGAATTAAAAGGAATCATTTCTACTTATGTAATTCCCGAATTAAAAAAAGGAGATTACTATAAAGGTCTGCAAGAAGGCACACATCAATTAGTAAAAAAAATACAATAAACAGAATCCGATTTGTTAAGGCAAATCGGATTTTTTTATGCTTCAAATTCCATTTTTTCCCATAAAAGCGATATCTTGTCTACGCTTTAAACTAGAAAACTACAAAAATGAATTTAGAAGAATATAAAAAACAATTTTCAGAAGATGATGCTGTGGGCTGGTTAGAAATTGACAAAGAATTTGATCGTCTTTATCCCGATCAGGAACCAAAACATTTTGCTCCGGCGATTAGTTATATGCTCGGTGGAGAACATCCGCTTGACGGCGTAAGTTATTATGAAAGTAAAAATCAGGAAGATCATTTTCATTTTATTACTTACGGATTTTCAGAATTGTATTATGATGAAGAAAAAGCGGGTGGAGAATTTAGCAAATGGGGATTTGAACTGACTTTTAGACTCAAACCTTTTGAGGCAGATAATGGAAATCCAAGTTGGGTTGTGGCGCTTTTACAGAACATTGCCAAATATGTTTTTGACAGCGGAAAATGGTTTGAAGAATTTCATTACATGCCCGCAAATGGCCCGATTCGTCTGGATACCGAAACCGATATTACCGCTTTGCTTTTTGTAAATGATCCTGAAGTTGCAAAAAAAAAAACGCCACATGGCGAAGTTACATTTCTACAGATTGTGGGAATAACTTCTGAAGAATTCGAAAACATTAAAGAAAATCCGGAAAAGGTTGAAGAATTGGTCAACAAATTAAAAGAAAACAATCCTTTACTGATTACCGATTTAAATAGAAAAAACTAATTTCAAGACAAAATGATCAATTACAACAATAAAATTTTCAGACCTGTAAGCAATTCCGAAAATGGTGAAACGTCTAATGAAACTGCTTTTCATTATAAGCAGGAAGGAAACATTTTGACTTCTGAATATTCGGGCGGAAAAATCATTAAAGGTCATTTGATTGGTTTGGTTGATACCACAGGAAATATCGAAATGAGATATCATCAAGTAAATGAAAAAGGCGAATTAATGACCGGATTCTGTACGTCGAAACCAGAAATTTTAGCAACCGGAAAAATCAGGCTTCACGAAACCTGGCAATGGACTTCTGGAGATTTATCTAAAGGAAGTTCTGTGATTGAAGAATAATAATTTGAATCAAAATGTTAAGCATCAAAGAATTCAGAAATAGCGATTTAGCTGCTTTACAAAAAATTTTCTTAGAAGAAAGAAAAAGAACTTTTACGTGGAATGATGTTTCTGAATTCAAATTAGACGATTTTGAAAAACAAACGCAGGGAGAATATATTTTGAATGCATTTTGGAATGATGTTCCTGTTGGATTTATTTCGATTTGGATGCCTAACAATTTTATTCATCATCTGTATGTTGATCACAAATATCAGGGACAGAATATTGGTACGGAATTATTACAAGCAGCAATTTTAAAAACCAAATTTCCGATTACTTTAAAATGTCTGGAAAAGAATACAAAAGCAGTTGAATTTTATTTTAAAAAAGGATTTACAGAAAAAGAAAAAGGGTATTCGAACAACGGAAATTATATTTTATTTGAGTTAACGAAAGAGATAAAATAATTAAATGTAAAAAAGATGAATCAGGAAATCCAAAATTACAATGACTCACAAAGTGCACAAGACAACGAAATCTGCAATCTTCTTTTTTCAATTATTAATAAAAATCTGGTTGAAACCGAAAGCAAAATCTGGCACGCACATCCGGTTTGGTTTTTAGACGGAAATCCGATTGTGGGTTACAGCAAACTCAAAGATTCTGTGAGATTGATTTTCTGGAGCGGACAATCTTTTGATGAAGAAAAACTGCAACACGAAGGTTCTTTTAAAGCTGCAGAAATGCGTTATACTCAAATCGATCAAATAAACGAAGAAGAAATTCAGCGATGGTTACAAAAAGCGAAAGAAATTCAATGGGATTATAAAAACCTTGTAAAACGAAAAGGGGTTCTTATTCGGATTAAATGACAACTCCAATATTCTAATAATAATGGCGTGTCCCTCCGGGTCAGGCTGTCCGCTTTATCTTTTATGGTCTCGTTAGAAAAAAACGAGACCATAAAAGGATGCCGCTTCCATCCTTCACGCATCACGTTTTCATAATCACATTTTTAATTTAGAAAACAAACTTTTAAGATTTTTTAAGTCAGGATTCTTTTTTAGATTTAATTTGTATTTTCGTACAAAAAGTAATCCTTAAGTTTTCTAAAAATGAATATCCTAATAGTTTACGCACATCCAAGTAAAAAGTCTTATACTTTTCAGGTTCTGGAAAAACTGAAATCTGTTTTGGTTGCAGAAAATTGGAATATTGAAATTTCAGATTTATATGCTTCCAATTTCGTTAGTGACATGTCTGAAGAGGAATATGAACGTGAGGGTTTTGCTAAAACCCAACTTCCGATTTCGCAAGATGTTTTAAACGAACAAGAAAAAATAGAAAAAGCAGATTGTATTATTTTTCTATATCCTGTTTGGTGGAGCGATTGTCCGGCAAAACTAAAAGGTTGGTTTGACCGTGTTTATTCTGTCGGTTATGCATATGGACAAAATGAAACTTGCAGAAAAATGAAAGCTATTCCGCTTGGACTTGTGATCTGTACTGCTGGACATCCAAACGATTTTCTTCAAGAAATCGAAATCGCACAAAGCATGGAAAAAATCATGCTCGAAGACAGACTCGGAAAACGTTTTGAAAACAAGGAAATGATTATTCTTGGCGGAACATTAGACTTAGAAAACGTAAAGTCGCAACACTTTGAAATGCTTAGTAAAATTCCGGAAAAAATTAAGTCAATAAAATAATTACCAAATCTCAAAACTTATAAAATGGTAGTAAAGAAAAGTGTATTAGAGAATAAAACTAATAATGAGTTAGAGGAATATATTAAGAGTACAACAACATTTGTTCCGCAAGCCACTAAATTTGCGTTCGAAATTCTGAAAAGCAGAGGAAGAACCTTTTCGCAAGAAGAATTAAAAACTATAAATCTTTTAATTAATAAAACCGAAGAAAAAAAAACACGCCCAATACATCAAAATCATATAAAATCATCAAACTTGATTTTTATTTCATTAGCTCTGGGACTGTTGAACTTGATTTTAGCACTAAAATATATTCCAAATAATACAGTCATTTTTTCTGCTTTATTTGCCACAATTTTTGTTGGAATTATTGGATATCTAATTCGAAGAGGTTATGATTTAAAGATTTTCTTTTTGATACTCTTCCTAATCGGACTACCTTTCTCAATTCCTTCTTTAGTTTCTGAATTAAGCGTTTTTCAATTAAACGGACTTCTAAATCTTAGTCAGTTGATATTACAACTTTTATCTATAATCTTGCTATTTACTATACCCAAGAAATTTGAAAGTATCAAAAACGACGAATTTCAGTTATGGCTTGCTAAGGAAAACATAGAAAATAACGAAAAATGAAACATGTCCGAAACACGCCTCAAAATTGTCTTTTAAACACCGCAAATATTTGATTTTTAGATAGTAAATTTACTTTACTAATTTCTAAATCAATCCAAATGAGTGTAAAAGATTTTACAACAACAATTGTAGTAAATAAATCTCCAGAAGAAGTTTTTAAAGCAATACAAAATGTTCGCGGCTGGTGGTCGGAAGAAATTGAAGGAAAAACTGCAAACGAAGGTGACGAATTTAAATATCATTATGAAGATATTCATCGTTGTAAAATAAAGTTGATTGAAGTAATCCCGAATCAGAAAATCGTTTGGCTGATTGAAGAAAATTATTTCAGTTTTACCAAAGACGATACCGAGTGGACGAATACTACAGCCGTTTTTGAGATTTCAAAACAAGAAAATAAAACACAACTTACTTTTACACATGTAGGTTTGGTTCCTGAATACGAATGTTTTGAAGTTTGTAAATCAGGTTGGACGAACTACATTCTAAACAGTTTAAAAAAGCTCATTGAAACCGGTAAAGGTGAACCAAATGCAAATGGAAAACCGCAAACCGAAACCGAAAGAAAGCTTTCTGAGAAATAAAATTTACTTTCATAATGCTGTTTTTAGGCTACATCTATCATAGATTTGGATAAATGTATTTGACTGATACTACGCAACTTTGTATCATCAAAAAATAGTATTATGAAAATTATTATTACAGGTTCTCTAGGAAACATCAGTAAGCCTTTAGCGAAAGCTTTAATCGCAGAAGGCCATCAAATTACAGTAATTACAAGCAGCTACGACCGAAAATCGGAAATTGAAAATCTTGGCGCTTATGCTGCAATTGGTTCTGTAAACGATTCTGACTTTTTAACGCAAACTTTTACAGGTGCAGATGCCGTGTATTGCATGATTCCGCGTGCAAATTATTTTGACGCAAATCTCGATCTAGATGCTTTTACACGCACCATTGGAAACAATTATGCAGAAGCTATCGCAAAATCTGGCGTAAAACGTGTCGTATTTTTGAGCAGTATAGGGGCGCATTTAGAACAAAATTCAGGAATTATTCAGCGTTATAATGAAATTGAAGCTGTTTTGAACCAACTTTCAGATGTTTCGATTACCTATATGCGTCCGACTTCTTTTTATTACAATTTAATGGCTTATATTCCGATGATTAAGAATCAAGGATTTATTGCCGCGAATTATGGTGCAGATCAGTTGATTCCGTGGGTTTCTCCAAACGATATTGCAGCAGCAATCGCCGAAGAACTTGTAACTCCGCTTGACGGAAAAAAAATACGTTACGTTGCCAGCGAAGAAGTTTCTGGTCATCAAACGGCAAAAATCTTGGGAGAAGCAATCGGAATTCGAGATTTAAAATGGAAGTTAGTTAGCGACGAAGAAACTTTAGACGGATTAATTGCTGTTGGAATGCAGCCGAAAATTGCAAAAGGTTTAACAGAAATGTACGCCGGACTTTATAATGGTTTATTGGGCGAAGATTATTATGCAAATCGTCCTGCAGTTTTAGGAAAAACAAAACTGGCAGATTATGCTAAAGAATTTGCTGCTATTTTCAACCAAAATTAGGAACTTTGTACTATGGCAAATCAGCAACCTCTTCGATTTAAATCTATTAGCGAATTTCACGATTTTCGAGATTTGCCAAAACCCGAACATCCTTTGGTGAGCGTTTACAATTTTGAAGATCTCAAATATCTCAATAGCGAAGAACCTAAAAGTTTAATGCTTGATTTTTATTCGATTGCATTAAAAAGAAATGCCAACGCCAAAATGCGTTATGGCCAGCAGGAATATGATTTTAAAGAAGGGGTTTTGATTTTTCTTTCGCCGGGACAAGTTTTTTCTATTGAAGGAAATGCCGAAATGAAGCACACAGGATGGTCATTATTGATTCATCCTGATTTTCTTTGGAATACACCACTGGCACAGAAAATCAAGCAATACGAATATTTTGGTTATGCGGTAAATGAAGCACTTCATCTTTCTGATAAAGAGGAAAATATGCTGATTGATATTATTAAAAATATTCAGCAAGAATACCAATCTAATATTGATAAGTTTAGTCAGGACGTTATAATTGCACAAATTGATTTATTTCTAACCTATGCCGAACGATTTTACAACAGACAGTTTATTACCCGAAAAATCAGCAGTCATCAGATTTTGGCTCGTTTAGAAAAATTATTAGAAGATTATTTTACCGATGAATCTTTAAAACAAAAAGGACTTCCGACTGTTCAATTTATTGCCGAAAATTTAAACGTTTCCCCGAATTATCTAAGCGGATTATTGAAAACCCACACGGGTCAAAGTACGCAACAACACATTCACAATAAACTCATTGAAAAGGCAAAAGAGAAACTTTCGACCACAAATTTATCTATTAGTGAAATTGCCTTTGAATTGGGTTTTGAGCATCAGCAATCATTCAGTAAACTATTCAAAACCAAGACCAATACCTCTCCTTTAGAGTTTAGGCAGTCATTCAACTAATTACTTTTTTTCATAAATTCGTTACAACTTAAAGCGAAAAATATGAATCCATTTTTAAGAAATACTTTGGCTGTTATTGCAGGTCTTGTTGTGGGAAGCGTTTTCAATATGGGTCTCATTTTAATCAGCGATTCTATAATTCCCGCTCCCAATTTTGCAGATGTCAGCACCGCAGAAGGATTAAAACAAACCATGCATTTATACGAGCCAAAGCATTTTATTTTTCCTTTTTTAGCACACGCCATCGGTACTTTTACTGGCGCTCTGACAGCTGCATTAATCGCTGTAAAACATAAGACAAAACTAGCTTTAGGAATTGGAGCTTTCTTTTTATTTGGCGGAATTATCACCATGTTTACCTTGCCTTCTCCAATTTGGTTTGGTTTTGTAGATTTGATTTTTGCTTATATTCCAATGGCTTATTTGGCTTCTAAACTGGTTGTAAAAAGAAAATAATATGAGTAATCAATCTGCAAAAAAACCGGCAAAAAAATGCTACGAACACATCGGCGGAAAACTTGGAGAGCTTCTTCTGGAAAATTTTGCCGAGAAAAAATGGATCGCTAAAAAAGAACCTTCTGGCACACATTTTTATATTACCGAATTGGGCGAAAAGGAGTTTTCTAAATTGGGTCTGGATCTTAGTAAAATCAAATCTGAAACTATTTAATTTTATAAATTTCTTTGCGTTTTCTGCAAATATCATAGCTGTTAATTTCATAACTTAGTTTGTTTTTAAATTTTGAATTATGACTAAGAAAGAAATCGCTAAAAACTTCCTGAAACTGGCGGCTAAAGGGCATCCTCATGAAGCTTTTCGATTGTATGTTGGAAAGGATTTCAAGCATCACAACACACACTTTAAAGGTGATGGAGAAACGTTGATGCTTGCCATGGAAGAGTCTGCGAGAACGAATCCGAATAAAGTTTTTAAAATTCATCACATTTTAGCAGACGGAGATTTGGTTGCCGTACATTCGCATCTTAAACAAACTCCCTCAGATATTGGTTTTGCTGTGGTTCATATTCTAAAATTCGAATCAGACAAAATCGTTGAACTCTGGGATTTAGGTCAGCCAATTCCGAAAGATTCTATTAATGAAAATGGGATGTTTTAAATTTTGTTTCAGGTTTCAGGTTCCATGTTGCAAGTTTCCTGCAAACGTGAAACCTGAAACGTAAAACAAAAACAACAAATTAACAAATAACCATACATGACCTTCACTTCTAAGATTTCCCTTCTATTCCTAATCCTTTTCATAAGTTGTAATTCTTCAGCACAGCAAAAAGAAGATTATCAAAAAAGTATTGATAGTGTAATTCAAAATGCTGTTCCTCCATTTAATGGGGTTGTTTTGATTTCCAAAAAGGGAAAAACAATTTATTCGAAAGTGAAAGGTTTTTCTAATTTCGAAAGCAAAAAAACTTTAAAAATAGATACGCAATTTGAGATTATGTCGAATAGCAAATTAATTGCTGCCGTTTTACTTTTATTGGAAGTTGAAAAAGGAAAAGTCAATTTGAATGCGCCCATAAAGAAGTATTTGCCAGAACTGAAACAAACCTGGGCAGATTCTGTAACGGTTCATCAACTTCTAAATCATTCTCACGGAATTATCGATTTAAATAAACCCTTATTATTCAAACCTGGAACCGATTATAAATACGGCAATCTGAGTTTTAATCTGGTTGGGAAAATTGTAGAATTCAGCACTAAAAAAAGTTACAGCGAAGTAGCGAATGCCCTTTTTAAAAAATTAAAAATGAATCAGACTTTTTGTTATGCCAAGGATAAAGAAGGAAATCTGGCGACAGGTTATTTCTATTCTAAAAATAAATTTGAACCTGATAATTCCAGACAGATTAATAATGAAACTTTAGGCGCAGACGGCGTAATTTCTACCGTCTCCGATTTAGCAATTTGGAATAATAATCTTCACAAAGGAAAAATTCTACAACCAAAATCGTATCAATTATTAACGGCAAACACAATTTTATCTCAACATAATTTCTTCGGAAAAGAAAAAGAACCCTATGGCTACGGAATTAGAATTATAGAAAAAGAATCTGTTAAATATCTTGGTCATACAGGTTTGGGAGATGGATTTTCTGCTGTAAATTTGTATTTTCCAGAAAGTGACGTGAGTTTGATTGTTTTAGAAAATCTAATGCCCGAAGAGTCTAATTTATTCTATGCTTCTGAATTTAAAATCAAAAACATTTTACTCAAAAGTCAGGTACTAAATAAAAAATAACCCGAATGGCTACAAATAAAACCACAGAAACCGAAATCAGTGTAATCGATTTTATCAACGCTGTTGAAAATGAAACGAAACGCAATGATGCGTTTGAACTTCTAAAAATCATGCAGAAAGCTACTGGTTTTGAACCAAAAATGTGGGGACCGAGTATTATCGGTTTTGGCAGTTATCATTACAAATACAAAAGCGGACATGAAGGCGATGCACCACTTGCTGCTTTTTCGCCAAGAAAAGATGCCATTTCACTTTATTTTAATTCTACTTTTGAAAATAAAGACGAATTACTTACTAAATTTGGAAAACATAAAGCTGGAAAAGGTTGCATTTACGTCAAAAAACTGGCTGATATTGATCTTGAAATCTTAAACGAAATGATTTCGCTTTCAGTAGCTTCTATACAAAAATTATATCCTTCAAAATAAAATGATTACATTCTTAATTCTATTATCTTTAATAGTTTTCGCGGTTTACCAATTTCTTCAACATCCAAAATTTGGGAAAGCGCCTTTTGGCGAAAGACAAGTTTTAATTCAGAATTCGCCTCAATATAAAAACGGAAAATTCGAAAACCGGAGTTTTACGCCCGATTTGGCCGAAGGTGCAAATATGGTGGGAGTTTTGTTTGAATTCTTCTTCAAGAAAGTAGACAGAAAAATTCCGACAGATATAATTCCGTCTGTAAAAACAAATTTACACGAACTTTCTTTAGATCAAGATGTTTTGGTTTGGTTTGGACATTCCTCTTATTTTATTCAGTTGGAAGGAAAACGTTTTTTGATTGATCCTGTTTTCAGCGGCAACGCCTCTCCTATTCCCGGCACTACAAAATCATTCAAAGGAACGGATATTTATACGGTTGAAGATCTTCCGGAAATTGATTATTTGTTGATTACACACGATCATTACGATCATTTGGATTATGAAACGATTTTAAAGTTAAAACCTAAAACCAAGAAAATAATTACGGCTCTTGGGGTTGGTTCTCATTTTGAATTCTGGGGATTTCCTTCAGAAAATATCATCGAAAAAGATTGGTTTAGTACAATACCATTAGATGAAAATCTAACGATTTACACTACTCCTTCGAGACATTTTTCTGGAAGAAGTTATAAAAGGTGCAACACACTTTGGACTTCTTTTGTTTTGGAAACCAAAGATTTTAAAATGTATTTGGGCGGCGACAGCGGTTATGATTCTCATTATGCTGAAATCGGCGAAAAATATGGTCCGTTTGATGTTGCTTTGATTGATAACGGTCAATACAACCAGAAATGGAAGTACATTCACAACTTGCCAGAAGACGTAATTAAAGCCATGAAAGATCTGAAAGCAAAAAGAGTTTTTCCCGTTCATTCTTCTAAATTTGCCTTATCGCTGCATCCTTGGGATGAACCTTTGAAAAAAGTGACTGAATTGAATAGTTTGTCTGAAAATCCAGTTTCGTTGATTACGCCCATGATCGGACAAGTGGTTGAATTAAAAAATGAAAATCAGGAATTTAAAAAGTGGTGGCTTAATGTTAATTAATTTTAGATCGTAGATTTTAGATTTCTGCTGCGACTGGAAACTGAGACTGAAAACTGTTACTGAAAGCTGAAACTGCGACTGAAAACCTGAAACCTGAAACTTGAACCAAATTAAAAAACTGTGAAACAAAAAATATACTATTTTACACTTTTATTTCTCTTAACAACAAACATTTTCTCTCAAAATACCTACGTCTTTTTGGGATCTTATAATCGCGATAAGTCGGATGAGGCGATTCAGGTTTATCAGTTGGATACGTTGAATGGAAAACTGACCAAATTTACTTCGGTTAAAAATATTGTCAATCCGTCTTATTTGACCGTTTCTCCGAATGGAAAATACGTTTATGCCTGTACAGATACGAAAACGCCCAATGCGGGAAGTGTGAGTAGTTTTGAATTTAATCCGTCAGCAAAAACATTGACTTTTTTGAATAGCCAAAGAAGTGGCGGCGAAAATCCGGTTTATGTTTCGGTTCACAAAAACGGAAAATGGTTGGCAAATGCCAATTATACAGAAGGAAGTGTTTCTGTTTTTCCGATTTTAGAAAATGGTAAAATCGATTCGATTGCGCAGAATTTTCAATACATGGATGGAAGCACGCACAAAGAAAGACAAACGAGATCACATGTGCATTCGGCAGTATTTTCACCTCAAGGCGATTATTTATTTTTACCCGATTTAGGTGCCGATAAAATTCGTTGTTATGCATTTAATGAAGATCTGAAAAAGCCTTTGGTCGAAACTAAAAATTCATTTACAAAAACTGATTTAGAAGCGGGACCAAGACATTTTACATTTCATCCGAATCAAAAATTTGGTTATTGTATTGAAGAAATGGCGGGACAAATAAGTGTTTATCAATATGAAAGTGGTGTTTTAAATAAGATTCAACGTATTGCAACACATTCAGATAAAATAAAAGAGGGTTTCGAAAGCTCGGATATTCATATTTCTCCAGACGGAAAATTTCTCTACGCTACAAATCGCGGAAAAGAAAATAATATTGCCATTTTTTCTATTGATGAAAACGGATTATTAAAAAACATTGGTTATCAATCGACTTTAGGAAAACATCCGAGAATTTTTGCGATTGATGAAAGCGGGAAATTTTTAGTAACCTCAAATGTTCTGACAGGAAATGTATTTGTTTTTAAAAGAAATTCTAAAACAGGATTATTAAAAAGAACAGGAAATCAGATTAAGATGGAAAATGTTTCGTGCGTGCAGATTAAGAGAATTTAACCTTTAAATGTCCTTATTTTTGTCATTCAGAGGAACGAAGAATCTTCGTAAGAAATTCTACAAAGAATATCATTTATCAAAAACTAAAAAAAAATGAGTACATCAAACCTCAATTTACAACCTGATATTTTAGAAAATGAAATCACAAAATTAATTCCGTTAGAAGAAAAACATTTTGAAGAACTTTTTCAGGCAGCGTCAGATCCTTTAATTTGGGAACAGAATCCTGTAAAAAACAGATTTGAAAAGGAAGTTTTTAAAACTTTCTTCGACCTTATTCTAACAAAAGGTTCGCTTTTAATTCTCGACAAAAAAACCAATGAAGTAATGGGAACAAGTAGTTTTTATGATTATAATCCCGAAAAATCGAGTGTTGCAATTGGCTATACTTTTATAACAAGAAAATATTGGGGCGGAACTTTCAATAAATCAAATAAAAAATTAATGGTCGATTATGCTTTTCAGCACGTTGATTCGGTACTTTTTCATGTTGGATCCGAGAATTTCCGTTCTCAAAAAGCAGTACTAAAACTCGGTGCAGAAAAAATAAATGATTTAACAATTAAGGTTAACGGTGTCGAAGTACCGTATTACGAATACGAATTAAAGAAAAAGTGAGATTAAATGAGAAGAAAAAAGATGAAAGATGACAGATGTGAGATGTGAGATGAAAGATGAAAGACTTTAGACATAAAACATTCTCAAGTCCCACTTCTTACTTCTTGCTTCTTGCTTCAAAATAAAAAATAACAAATAATGAAAAGAATAACAGTATTCTGCGCCTCTAGTTTTGGTACAGAAAAAATTTACGAAGAACAAGCCATTGCATTAGGAAAAGCGCTTGCCGAACAAAATATCGAATTGGTTTATGGAGGCGCAAATGTAGGTTTAATGGGCGCTGTCGCGGATGGAACTTTAAACGCGGGTGGAAAAGTAATTGGAGTTCTTCCTGACTTTTTAAGATCTAAAGAAATTGCCCATTTAGGTTTAACCGAATTAATTGTGGTTGAAAGCATGCACGAAAGAAAGACTAAAATGAATGATTTATGCGATGGCGTAATTGCACTTCCCGGAGGTTTTGGAACGCTCGAAGAACTTTTTGAAATGTTAACCTGGGCGCAATTGGGGCTTCATAAAAAGCCAATTGCAATCCTGAATACAAACGGTTTTTACGATTCGCTTATAACATTATTACAAACCATGACAGACAAAGGTTTACTGAAAGAAGTCAATAAAAAAATGCTTTTGGTAAGCGATAATATTGATGATTTATTGGAACAAATGAGAAATTATGTTGCTCCAACTGTTGGAAAATGGATTGATAAAAAGGAGGTTTAACTAAACTATAAGAGATAAATAGTCTTTTTAGAGTTATATTTACATTTACCTCTTAACTTCAAACTTTAAAACAAATGAAACCAGAAAACAACAAATTTGCAAAAGCCGAAATGCTGATTCGAAAACCTGTTTCAGAAGTTTTTCAAGCTTTTGTTGATCCGAAAATCACAAGTAAATTTTGGTTTACAAAAGGATCCGGAAATTTAGAAGAAGATCAAAACACCGAGTGGACTTGGGAAATGTATGGTTTCTCTGTTTCGGTTAAAACCATTGTTTTACAGGAAAATAAAAAGATTGTCATCGAATGGGGAAATCCCGACGAAATTACTTTGGTTGAATGGGTTTTTAGTCCGTTGAACGAGCATGAAACTTTTGTTAGTATTACCAATTCGGGATTTCAGGGCGACGCAGATAAAATAATCGATCAGGTTCGTAATTCGACTGAAGGTTTTACTCTGGTTTTGGCTGGTGCTAAAGCCTATTTAGAACATAATTTACAATTGAATTTGGTTTTGGATCGTTTTCCTAAGGGACTTGCTTGATTGTGATTATTTAACTACAAAAAATTGCGCTTATTTAACCGCAAAGAACGCAAAGGTTTACGCAGAGTTCGCGATGATTTTTTGAGATTCATTAAAATGAAAAGTTGATAAAGCTTTGTGTAAATAGTTTAGATAAAGCTTAGCGAACTTATAATATAGATTACACTTAAATTCAGAATTAAATATCTTAGCGTGCTTTGCGGTAAAAAAACCTAGCATAAATGTAGAAAAGGTTCTGTTCAGTTTCCATTTAAAATGAGATTCCGTATGATTTAATTGCAGAAATTGTCAAATTTAGAGTCAAAGAAAATCTGGAGAACGTAAAAAAGAAATAGTTTAAATCTGAAGAATTGCTGATTCTGAAAACGCTAATTAAATGAAAAAATTAAATCTCCTGTTTATTGTTTTTATTTGCCTTTTTAGTAATTTGAGTTTTGCTCAGGATGAAGCTGCAATCGAAAAAGAAATTTTAGAACTTCATAAACCAACTAAAAAAATTCGTGACTCCATTTTTGTATTGCAAAAAGAGATTACATCAAAAATTGAAATTGAAAAGGATTCACTTATTAAAAATCGACTCGTTCTTCGTGTAGATGATTTAGAAAACTTAATTGATCAAAATGACATTAGTGAATTGAAACTTGATTTTGTTTTTGCTAAAAATCATCCCAATTCTTTTCGAGCTTTGCAATTAATTCGCGTGCATGTTAATCGTTTTATTGGAATGAATTTTTATGACACTTTCGTGGAAGTTTTTGACAATTTTACACCCGAAATAAAGAATTCTGACAAAGGTCAAGATATGGCTGAAAAACTAAAATATTTCAAACAAAGTAAAGTTGGAAGTGCGGCTCCAAATTTTAGTTTAAAAGACAGTGATGGGAAAATTATTTCGCTGGATGATTTTAAAGAAAAACAATATGTTCTGGTTGATTTTTGGGCAAGTTGGTGCGGTCCCTGCAGAGAAGAACTTCCCTACATCAAAGAGTTGTATAAAAAATACCATCAGCAGGGTTTTGAAATCATCAGTATTGCAAAAGATGACAAACTTGATCTTTGGAAAAAAGCGATTGCCAAAGAAAAAATAGAAAGCTGGAAACATATTTTTTTATCAGAAAATAATGCAAGTATTATTAAAGACTATTTCGTTAATGGGATTCCACACAAAGTTTTAATTGACAAAAATGGCATTATCATTGGCAAATGGAAAGGTAGTAGCGAAAACAACAAACACGATTTACAACAGCAATTAAAAGCAATTTTTGAAGCCGAATAATATATTTCTAATGAATAATCTCACCGAACATTATAACCAACTTTACAAAACCTCATCTGATACTATTACGGCAGGAAAATATTTGATAGATAATGAACTTAAAAACGAATCGGATTCCCGTTTTGGAATTACACTTCTTATTCGTCCAAGTGACGAAGTAAAAGCAAATATTCAAACTTTCATAAATGAATTAAAAAAAGCAGAACCTGAGCAATATTTTTATCCTGATTCTGACATTCATATTACGGTGATGTCGATTATTTCTTGTTCTGAAAGCTTTACCTTAAATCAAATTTCACCAAAAGATTATATAGAAACAATATGCAGAAGTTTGGTAGATGTAGAAAAAATCAAGATTCATTTTAAAGGAATAACTGCGTCGCCGTCTGCTTTGATGATTCAGGGATTTCCGAGTGACGAAACGTTGAATAATTTACGAAACAGACTTCGTGAGAATTTCAAAAATTCAGGACTACAGCAAAGTATGGACAGTCGTTATTCGATATTTGCTGCACATTCTACGGTAATGCGTTTTCAGGAAAAACTTCAGAATCCAACCAAATTAATTGAAATCGCTGAGGAATTTCGTGATTATGATTTTGGAGAATTCGACGTTAAAAACATAGAATTGGTTTATAACGATTGGTATCAGCGAAAAAGCACAACACGCGTTTTGGGCGATTTTGGATTGAGATAGTTTATTTAAACTTTCCAAAGTGCCATAAAATTCCAGACGGATCGTGCAGAAAACATTCACTTCCCCAATCTAAATATTGAATTGGTGACAGTTTTGAGCCTTCATATTTCTCGGGAAGATTTAAGGCTGACAGTTTACTGTAATAAAGTTCTACATCTTCAACTTCTACGAAAATCATGGTATTGTCAATCCAGTCTTTTACGTAAGCATCTTGCAGGTAAAAAGCAACTTCATCGGTTTTAAATACCGACATTTTTGCGTCTAAAACTGTTTCTTCAAATCCTAAATCACGATAAAAACTTCTTGAAATTTCAAAATTTTCAGCTCCAATAAAAGGTCTGATTGATTTCACTTTCTTTTGCATAATTATAAATTTATGTCGTTATAATAAATTAAAAACCATTTATTATCAATCAATTTAAATTGTCTTTCGACTTCAAAACCACTATCTGGAATCCAAAATCTTTCTGTAATTAAAGTATCCGTTTTTACTAGAGAATGTTGGTATTCGCCAATTTCTGTTTTTTCAGCTACAGGAACTGCGAGAAATTCCCAATTCTCTTTGGTCCAATTGTATTGTTCGAATCCTGAAATATGCTTTCCATCAATGGGAAAATCAACTCTTGAAACTTGAAAAAGAGAATCTGAATGGAATTTTTTATTGAATTGGTCGAAGTTTTCTGCTTTTTCAATCGTTGATTTCTCCTCTATCTTTTTTGCTTTAGAGTTAAAATTAGTTTCCTCTTTCTTTTTATCACAGTTAATAAAAATTAAAGAAATTATAATTAACGAAATTGCTTTGAAGATTTTCATGACGACTTAAATCATTAACTCTTCTTCAAAATACTTCCCAAACCACGCCCGATCTGCTCAATTGCTTCCAAACTTTTGGTCAATGGCGAAGCTGTAAAATCTTCGTAGGCATCCATGGCGCTTTCTTTTCGATCGTCTTGCGGATAAACCAAAATAACATTGTTTTCACCAAAAGATTTTTCAAATTTCTGAGGCAATCTGTCAAAGATAGATTGATACGAAACTGAACCTTTTCTTGATAAATTGAAAACCACGAAATCAGTTGGTTTTATTTCGTCTGAAATCGATTCAAAATCTTCCCAGTCTGACACATTTTTAAATGCAAATTTGGCATTCAGTTTTAAATTAGAAGCCAATTGCTGAATTACCTGATGCGTTTTATATTCTGCATGAAGCACAATCGGAACACTTAATTCTTGCGATAAACGACTTACTTTCTGTAGCAATAAAAGAAATCCGCTTCCTCTTTCTGAAAAAGGAGGACATATAAAAACCAGTCTTTTTTCTTCAATAAAGTTTTTCTGAAATCTGCAGATAAATAAATTCTTGTCTACATTATTTATAATAGAATCGACGTTTTCCCCAAAAATTTTATCTAGGAATCCCGTTTTTCTCGGCCATCCGACAATTACGATATCAGACATAATTTCTTTTGAAGTTCTGGCAATTCCACTCGCAGGATGGTGATCGATTCTGGCAATTGTGTTTATTTTTACTTCTGAAGCCGAAGCCTGAATTACAAATTTGTCAACCGCTTTTCTGTATTTTAAAATGTTCTTTTCTGCCTGACTATTATTAGGAACAATCGTCAATAAAGTCACTGGATTTGATGATTTTTTGTCTTTAATTAAAAGTGCAAAATCTAGCAAACTCGCAGCAGCCGAAGTTTTTGCTAACGGAATTAAGATATGTTCATCTAAAATCTGATCTTTTTCTGTGTCTTCATGCGAAACTTCTTCTTCGCAAATCGCTATTTTCTTGGCTGCTTTTTCTGTTGCAAATGAAGCGACTATACACGTTATCAGGATTAGAATAATAGTTCCGTTTAAGATGTTTTCGTCTAAGATTTTTGCTTTAAATCCAACCAAAATTACGGCCAAAGTTGCAGCGGCATGCGCACTGCTCAATCCGAAAATAAGTTGTCTTTCTGTTTTAGTATATTTAAAAACGATTTGAGTAAAAAATGCGGCAATCCATTTTCCAAAAATGGCCACAACGCTCAAAGTTCCGGCAACGATTAAAGCGGTTGGTCCGCTTAAAATTACACTTACATCAACCAACATTCCGACAGAAATCAGGAAAAACGGAATAAAAAGAGAATTTCCAATAAATTCAATTCTGTTCATCAAAGCGGATGAATGCGGGATTAACGGATTCAAGGCCAAACCGGCTACGAAAGCTCCAATAATTGGCTCTACTCCTGCTACTTCGGCTAAAAAGGCCGCGAAGAAAACTACAGAAAGCACAAAAATATAATGAGCGTGTTTTTCACTTTCTAATTTCTTAAAAAACCACTTTGCAATTCTTGGAATAACCAAAAACATGATCGCTGAGAAAATGGCTAACGAAACTCCCAATTTAATCCAAAACGCCTGGTTTAAATTCCCTTGCGCACTTCCCATAATAACTGCCAAAATAATCAAAACGGCTGTATCGGTCAAAATAGTTCCGCCGACTGTAATGGCAACGGCTTGATTTTTTGCAATTCCTAATTTACTTACAATCGGATATGCTACCAAAGTGTGCGTAGCAAACATACTTGCGGTTAAGAAACTGGCATTAAAATCATATTTCAGCAAATAGAAACAAACTGGAAATCCGATAGAAAGTGGAAAAATAAACGTAAAAAAACCAAATAATAAACTCTTATTTCGATTGGCTTTAAACTCATTCATATCCAATTCTAAACCGGCAATAAACATAATATATAAAAGTCCGATGGTCGAGAAAAGATCGACTGCAGAGCTTTTTGCCAGAATATTTAATCCGTGAGGCCCGATAATAACTCCAGAAATAATCAATCCGATAATTCCGGGAATATTTATTTTTTTAAGTAAAATTGGAGAAAGCAGAATGATGAAGAGTATCAATGAAAAAATCAATACTGGATTGCTTAATGGTAATTCAAATTCTTGTAATAGATGTCTGAAAAATTCTATCATAGGGTAACTTTATCTTCTTATGGCATCATTATTTGTAAAAAGACATTTCAGAATTAAAACAAAGTCCAGAAGTATTAATATTAAAAGCAAGTTTATTCCACTTGTTCTTTTACAAAAATACCTAAAAAACACGAACTTTCTACCAAAAGCATCTATTAAGGAATTAAATTTAATTCATTGCCGAATTATTAAATTTTAATTTTATAATTTAACAAATACGCAAGATTAACATTCAAATATGAATCTTCATTGCATTATTCAATTATCTTTGTCTTAACAAAAAACGAACAATGGAAGAATGTATCTCTGTTTTTGATATGCTTAAAATTGGTGTCGGCCCTTCAAGTTCGCATACTTTGGGACCTTGGCGCGCTGCCGAACGATTTCTCGAAGAATTGAAAGAGGAAGCGATTTTACAAGATATTACAAGAGTAAAAGTAGATTTGTACGGATCTCTTTCTTTAACCGGAAAAGGTCACGCAACCGATCTGGCTGTAATGCTCGGTCTAAGCGGACAAGATCCTGAATATATTCCTGTTGAAGATATTGCCGGAATTATTAAAAAAATCGAAACCACAAACGAAATCAATTTGGGCAACCAGAAAGCGATTCCGTTCTTTTTTCTTCAAGACATTGTTTTCAATAAAGATTTTCTTCCTTTCCATGCAAATGGATTAAAATTTACAGTTTACAAAGCAGACAATTCTGAATATGAATCTACTTTTTATTCTATTGGCGGAGGATTTGTTGTAAAAGAAGAACGCATCAATGCGAAAGTAAAAGAAGCTATAAAATGTGCATTTCCTTATCCGGTTCAAAATGCGGCTGAGTTATTGAATTATACTATTTCTGAAAACAAATCTATTTCTGAAATTGTATATGAAAATGAAATTTCGATGCGTCCGGAAGCCGAAGTACATTCAGAATTAATGCGTATTTGGAATACGATGCTAGAATGCATGTACATTGGCTGTCATTCTGAAGGCATACTTCCAGGCGGTCTTCACGTTCGAAGAAGAGCTTTTGATATGCACCAAAACTTAATTGGATTGTCTAATTATACTGATCCGCAATCTTGGTTGGGAGAAATTAGAAAAACGGAAGTTAAATTTCGCCAAATCTTAAAATGGGTAAGTTGTTTTGCACTTGCCGTGAATGAAGTAAATGCGTCTTTAGGGCGTGTAGTTACTGCTCCTACCAACGGAAGTTCTGGTGTAATTCCGGCCGTTTTAATGTATTATATGGTGATTGAAAATCATGATGCAGGCGAGAAAGAAATCAAACAATTTTTGATGGTTGCCGGAGAAATTGGAAGCATTTTCAAAAAAGGTTCGACTATTTCTGCTGCAATGGGCGGTTGTCAGGCCGAAATTGGCGTTTCGTCATCAATGGCGGCGGCGGCACTTTGCGAATTAATGGGCGGAACTCCTGCACAGGTTTTAATGGCGGCAGAAATTGCTATGGAACATCATTTGGGTTTAACTTGTGATCCTATTGGCGGTTTGGTTCAAATTCCGTGTATTGAAAGAAATACAATGGGAGCAATTAAAGCGATAAATGCTGCAGAATTGGCTTTAGAAACCGATTCGAAAAATGCTAAAGTCCCGTTAGACAAAGTAATCAATACAATGTGGGAAACGGCAAAAGATATGAATTCAAAATACAAAGAAACCTCAGAAGGCGGACTTGCAATTGCCGTAAACATGGCGGATTGTTAATTTTTTTATTTGCCACAGATTAAAAGGATTGAAATGATTTTTAATAAAACTTTAAAACTTTAGTTATAGAAAAAAATCTGTGAAAATATTTTTAATCTGTAGCTAAAAATAAAAACCATTCTATGAAAAAACTTTACTTTTTCCTTTTAATATGTTGCTCAATTTGGGCACAAGCGCAAGAACGTTACTTTATAAATTCAGATACCAAACTTTATAATTCTCCAAATACATCTGCTGCTTTTTTGGGTTATTTTAAATACGGAGCGCAGATTCGATTGTTATCTGAAAACCAAAACGGTTGGTACAAAATTCAGGCAGATAATTTGAATGAAGGATTTGTTCCGGAAAAATTTGTAGCCAAAAGTCTGAATGCAAAAGATGTAAAAACCAAAGATCCTAAAAATCCAATTATTGAAGGCGGTGATGCTTATTACGGAGGAAATCATCTTTTTATTCTAGCTGCAGGATTGAAAGCGAGGGCTTTACCAGATAAAAATTCAAAAATTAGAGAAGTTCTTTTTACAGGCGATCCAGTTCCTGTAAATTATTTGCCTTTAAATCCTGAAGAATGGGTAAATGTAGGTGGAAGTATTGACGAAGAATATGAAAAATATACTTTGAGAAAATTTCTTGGAGCAAGACCTAATTTTGATTCTTTATTAAAAGAGTTTGATAAACTTGATCCTAACAATATTTCTGAACGTAAAACGATAAGCGAAAGAATTGTAGAATTGGCGTGGAATAGTGATTACTCTTCTTTAGTTCCGGCTTATCAAAGATATTTTGAAGTCGTAAAACAAATAAACGATCCAAAATTAACTGCTGAAACGGAATTGAATATCGCTTTAGCGAAAGCTCTAGCTAATCATAAATTGCCAGAACAAATCATTGCTTTTTCTCAAAAATCCTATTATTCATTGAAAGGTTTTAAAACAAAATCGGTTTTTATTTCGCAAACAGATTTAATTAAGACAATGGGAACTCCGACTAAAAAAGCTCGTATTTCTGACGAATGTGGCATTTATTTGAGCGAATTATTTTATTATTATCCGGACTTGGAAGTTTCGGTTGACGAAAAACAGAATAAAGCCGAAATCATAAAAGTTTTTGTTAACGAAAACAACAAATTCATCATCAATGCGAATGCAGTTTTAGATCACACCATGTCTGAAAAAGCTTTCATTGAAAAATATGGAACTTATATTGAAGCATCTTTAAAAGCACCACATCATTATTCTATTATAATGGAAGACAGTCAGTTTAGATTAGAATTTAAAGACGGGAAATTATATTCGGTTGAAATATTCTATTATTGCTGATTCTCGTCTTACAATTATTCAATACTTTTACAATATCAAAAAAACAAAAAAATGTCAGTAGCAAAGAAAGATTATAAAAGAATCACAACAAAGTCATTAATTGAAATGAAAAGCAACGGAGAAAAAATCTCTATGCTTACGGCATATGATTATACAATGGCGAAAATCGTTGACACTGCTGGTGTTGATGTAATTTTGGTTGGAGATTCTGCATCAAATGTAATGGCAGGTCACGAAACGACTTTACCAATTACTTTAGATCAAATGATTTATCATGCTTCGTCTGTTGTTCGCGCTGTCGAAAGAGCTTTGGTTGTGGTTGATTTGCCTTTTGGAAGTTACCAATCTGACCCTAAAGAAGCTTTACGTTCTTCTATCAGAATCATGAAGGAAAGCGGCGGACATGCAGTAAAATTAGAAGGCGGAAAAGAAATTAAAGAATCAATTAAAAAGATATTACATGCTGGAATTCCAGTTATGGGACATTTGGGTTTAACGCCTCAATCTATCTACAAATTCGGAACGTACAGCGTTCGTGCAAAAGAGGAAGAAGAAGCAGATAAACTTATTGAAGATGCTCAAATGCTAGAAAAAATTGGCTGTTTTGCAGTTGTTTTGGAAAAAATCCCGGCAGATTTGGCTAAAAAAGTAGCTGAAAGTATTTCGATTCCGGTTATCGGAATTGGTGCCGGCGGTGGTGTTGACGGTCAGGTTTTAGTTATTCATGACATGTTGGGAATGAATAATGAATTCAGTCCGCGTTTCTTGCGTCGTTATTTAAATCTTTACGATGAAATGACAAAAGCAATCGGGCAATATGCTGCAGATGTTAAGGCTAGTGATTTTCCTAATTCAAGTGAACAATACTAAAAGAAACTAAGGTTCTAAGATACTAAGTTTCTAAGTTTTTTTCTTAGTTACAAAGTAACAAAGTGGCAAAGGTTCAAAGATTTAAAAAAACATGAATTGCCTCCAGTTTTAGCTGGAGGTTTATTTTTAAGGCTGAGCTAAGCTTTAGCCGAACTTTCTTTATAAACTCCAATCTATGAAAATTCTTTCAGACAAAAATAATATCCAAATTCTACACGAAGACAATCACATTATCGTGGTAAACAAACGCGTTGGAGATATTGTGCAGGGAGATAAAACAGGTGACAAACCTCTTTCTGACGTTGTAAAAGAATACATTAAGGCCAAATACAATAAACCTGGAGATGTCTTTTTAGGTGTAATTCACCGTTTGGACAGACCTACAACGGGTATTGTAGTTTTTGCTAGAACCAGTAAGGCTTTATCTCGAATGAATGAACTTTTCAGCAATCGTGAAACCAAGAAAACATATTGGGCTGTTGTAAAAAATAAACCGAAAGAAGCTCAGGCAAAATTGATTCATTATTTAAAGAGAAATGAAAAAAATAATACTTCAAAAGCACACTTAAAAGAAGTTCCAGATAGTAAATTGGCAAGTTTAGATTACACGATTATCAAAGAGCTTCAGAATTATACCGCTTTAGAAATCAATTTACACACAGGTCGTCATCATCAGATTCGTGCGCAATTAAACGCAATTGGATCTCCGATTAAAGGTGATTTAAAATACGGAGCAGATCGAAGCAATCCTGATGGCGGAATTCATCTTCATGCCCGAAAATTGACTTTTACACATCCGGTTTCAAAAGAAGAAATTACCATTATTGCCCCTACTCCAGACGATTCTATTTGGAATGCGGTCTGATTTTTTTTTATGATTTAATTGTAATTTTTTAATTTTTTATCGATTAACTTGCATAGAGTAAAAACAAGCTAATCGCAAAATGGATTTTAAAAACGACATCGGATATCGAAAAGAAACTCTAAAAAAGTTATTGTATAATATTCAAAAAAGCGAAGATTTAATTGTAAAAGCTTTGTACGATGACTTTCAAAAACCAGAGTTCGAGGCTGTTTTAACAGAAACTAACTACGTTATTTCAGATCTAAAAGACGTCATCAAAAACATCAATAAATGGGCGAAACCAAGTCGCGTTTTTCCTTCGCTTCTCAATTTTCCTTCTTCTGATTTTCTTTACAAAGAACCTTACGGCAATGTTTTAATTATTGCTCCGTGGAATTATCCTTTTCAATTAGCACTTAGCCCTTTAATCGCTGCTGTAGCCGCAGGAAACAGAGTTGTTTTAAAACCATCAGAACTTACTCCGCATACCTCTGCTATTATTACCAAGATTATAGAAAAGACTTTTCATGTCAATCATGTTGAAGTTTTTGAAGGCGGTGTCGAAGTTTCGAATAAATTATTGGCACAACGCTGGGATTATATCTTTTTTACAGGAAGTGTTTCTGTTGGAAAAATAGTTGCAAAAGCAGCGGCAGAAAATCTTACTCCGGTTACATTAGAATTAGGCGGAAAAAATCCGTGTATTGTAGATGAAACTGCCAATTTAAGGCTGGCGGCAAAACGTATTGTTTGGGGTAAGTTCATAAATGCCGGTCAGACTTGCATCGCTCCCGATTATATTCTGATTCAGAAAAATATGAAGGTCAATTTTATTTCTTATTTAATTGAAGAAATCATTAAAGCTTACGGAAAAAAAATAGACAAATCGCCTGATTTTGCCCGAATTATAAATACAAAAAATTGGTATCGTTTAACGAATATGATTCAGGGCGAGCATATTTTGTTTGGGGGAGAAAACGACGCCAACAAACTTTACATTGCTCCAACTTTACTTGAAGATCCGGATTTGGAAAGTGCGGTAATGAAAGAAGAAATTTTCGGCCCAATTTTGCCGATTCTTACCTACGAAAACGAAAGCGATATTGAAAAAGTTGTAAGTCGTTATGAGAAACCTCTTTCATTTTATATTTTTAGCGAAAATAAGTCATTCACTAAAAAATTAATTTCTAAATACTCTTTTGGAGGTGGCTGCGTGAATGATACTGTTGTTCATTTTTCTAATAAAAGATTGCCCTTTGGTGGAGTTGGTCATAGCGGAATCGGCGCATATCACGGCAAGCTGAGCTTTGATACATTTTCTCATCATAAAGCGATTGTCAAAAAAGGAAATTGGCTCGATTTAACTATGCGATATGCTCCATACAAAGATAAATTAACCTCGATCAAACGCATTTTAGACTGGCTTTAAATTACTTAAGATGCTGTAGAATGTTTTTTAGATTTTTATAAGGAATTGATTTAAAATACTATATTTACGTCAAGTTACTTACAAAACATTACAAGTCTATAAAACAATTTTACATTAAATGAAATCTACACTTGACCAAATTGAGGACATCAAAAGAAATGGCTATTCGCTTGATTTTTCCACAGTTTTCAACCATGCCTTCGAAAATTATAAAAAAATCGCACTTTATTCCGGACTTATTATTTTAGTCTTTTCCATTGTCGCTGCTATGGCTTTTATGGGAATAATGATCGCTTATTTCGGAGCGGAAAGCTTGACAAAAGATTTTATTGAAAATATTGAAAACCAAAAATTTACAGAACTACAGCTTTTAATACAAACTGTTGCCGTTTCTCTGGTTGCTGGCATAACGGCTCCGTTTGGCGCAGGATTTCTAAAAATGGCAGACAGCGCCGATCGAGATATTGAATTTAATGTTTCTACTATTTTTAGTTATTACAGAGGACCTTACTTTGCACAAATTTTTGTAGCTGCCTTTATTCCTGCACTTGTCGGAACTGCGCTTGCTAATTTAATTGAAAGTTTTGAAATTGTTTTTGTTGGAAATGTAATTTCGTTTACGATTTCCTTCTTTATGTACCTATCCATTCCGTTAGTTATTTTTGGAAATCTAACAGGATTAGAGGCTTTAAAATCAAGTTTTATTATTGTTACTAAAAATCCGCTTAACATATTTGCATTTTTTATTATCGGTTTAATTGGTTCTGCCATTGGTTTTTTCGCATGTTGTGTGGGAGTAATCTTTACAGTAGTTTTTAACAGTTCTATGCTTTATGCAACGTATTATGCAATTTTTGGAATAGAAGAAGAGAAGGAAGATTCAATTGATTCAATTGGAAAATATAATGTAGATTAAATAGAAAATCTTAGTTAAAAAGAGACTAACCTACTCTTTTTAAGAATTTTCAAAGGCTGTTTAGTTAACCAACTACCCAAAATCTATGGCCACGGACTATAGTTTTTTCAATTCGGTACTTTCAGGAATTTTCAGTATTGAAAATGCCTTAGATGCCGTTATGGTGAGTTGGCAATTTTTTACTTCAAGCATTATTTTCTATAATAGTCCGAAACTTATTGTTTTGGGACTATCTCTTTTTGGCCTTCTTGCATTACTTATTTATCAGTTTTTTAGAATTAAAGCAAAAATTGGCTATTTCATAGAAAAAAAGAAAGAGCAGGATACAATTGGCAGAGAATATCAGCTTTATATTTTCTTCTTCGGAATTGCGGTAATCGTAATTGAAATTATCAACGAAATATTTAAAATCAGACCAAAAAGTCTTCTAATTTTAAATGTTTCTATTGGGCTCGGTGTACTTATTCTTTACGCAGTCATCGATAAAATGAAATGGCTGAGAGACCGGATTCAATATATTTTTATATTTTGTTTCTTCGTTTACATGAGTTATGTAGCATCAAATATAGTGCTGCTTCCCAGAGATGTTGTTCCTATTATTGTTTTCCTCATTTCTTTTTTCTTTTCTTATAACATTCTTAAGCCTGTACGAATATATTGGTCCTTTGTCGGTTTGGTTTTTACTTTTTTAATCATCACCATAGCCTATCAGCTAATTCCGATAAAATCATCTATTTTACTGATCAATTTCTGCATTTTGATCTTCATTATTAATCAGGTAAAATATGCTGTTTTATTAAATAACCGTGATAATTTTAGATTTGCAAACGAGATTGTTCACAAAGGAAATTCGCTAACAATTGCATTCAATCAAAAAGGTGAAATTTTATTCTGCAGCGAGACGATAACTTCTATTTTGGGTTATCAGCCTGACGAAGTTATGGGATTAAAATTTTGGAAAATAGCACAAGATTCTTCATTTTCATCTAAATCAAATCCGATAAAAAATCAGGAAAATAAGGTTTATATCCGGAAATTAAAATGTAAAAACGGGGAGTTTAAATACATTCAATGGAAAGATAAAAAATTCTCCGATGATTTAATTATCAGTATTGGACAGGATGTTACAGAGCAAATTCTAGTTCAGGATCAATACAAAAACTTAATTCAGACGGCAACCGATATTATTTTTGAATTTGATGCCAATGGCAATTTCACGTTCATAAATGAATTTGGTTTTTCTATTTTAGGTTATTCCAAAGAGGAAATTATTGGAAAACATTACTCTAATTTTATTCGGGAACAATACATTAAAAGTGCAGCAGATTTCTACTCAAATCTAGTTATAAATGAGGCTAATAATTCCGTAATCGAAATTCCAATTACAAAGAAAAACGGAAAAGAAATCTGGATATCCCAAAAAATTACTGTCCGTAGAAATGAATTTGGGCAATTTGCAGGTTTTTCAGGAATTGCAAGAGATGTTACGGAGAAGAAAAGTATCGAAAAAGAAAAGAAAAAGCGTCTCAAAAAGATCGAAGCGTACAACAATTCTACTAAACAATTATCGACAACAGATTTTAGCAAATACGACAAATTAAACACTGTAATTGATCTAATCCTCAAAGAAGCTTCGACAGTAAGTACTGTCGATCGCGTCAGTTTCTGGAAATACAACAAAGATTTAATTACCTGCAAAAACCTTTACAGTCTTGATAATCAAAACTTAAATGACAAAAATATTTTAAACAAGGAGTCGTATCCAATTTATTTTGAAACTCTAAGCAAACAAGCAATCATTAATGCGCCAGACGTTTTTGATAAATTAGAAACTTCAGAATTTCAAAAATTATATTTTACAAAAAATAACATTAAGTCGATGCTTGATGTTCCAATTTTCTTAACGGGACAATTGGCAGGAGTTGTTTGTTTTGAAAGCACCCAACGAAAACGCGAATGGGACAATGAAGACATTAATTATGCAAGAACAATTTCAGATATAATTTCGCTTGCCATTTCGTCGCAAATGCGTTTGGAAGCCGAAAGGAAATTAGAATTTAAAAGTAATCTCTTATCTGCACTTTCGTCTTGTACGGAGAAATTTCTGCTTAGCAAAACCACCGAACAAATGTTTCAGGAAACCTATAATATTATAGGACGAGCTGCAAAAGTAGACCACATGTATTATTACGAAAAAGACCCGGTTTACAATACTGTTTTTCAAAAATACAAATGGTCACGCGAAGGAGTTACGCATCAGATTACGCCTTTACGCCACATGAGTGAAGATAATTTAAAGGAAATATTTGAAGCGGCTAAACATAAAAAAATTCTAAATACGTTAACTCGTCATTTAAACGAAGGCTTTTTTAAAACTTTATTAATCAATAATGAAATCAAATCTATCTTGATTTTACCTCTTTATATCAACGATCTTTTTACTGGTTTTATAGGGTTTGATGATTGTTTTAAAGAAAAAAGATGGAGCGACGATGAAATTAATATTTTTCAGGTTTTGGCCAATAACATATCGTCTGCATTAGAAAGAAATCGCAATGAAACTAAAATTATTGAAAGTGAAGAAAAATTCAAATTAATCGCCAACAACATTCCGGGAACCGTTTATTTGTCGAAATTCGATGCATTCTCGACCAAAATTTTCTTAAATGATGAAGTTTTAAATCTAACCGGATATTCAAAATCAGAATTTATAGAAAATAATTTATCCTTCCTTTCTTTAATTCACCCAGATGATAAAGAGGAAGTGATCAACAATCAAATTGATAATTTACAACTTGGAATGCCGTTGCATAACGTATATCGAATTCAGCGAAAATCTGGAGAATATATATGGATTGAAGAATTTGGCGACGTTATAAAAAGAGATGATGAAATTGAATTTGTCGGTGGAATTTACTTTGACATTACCAACAAAAAAGAAATAGAAGACGCCATAAAAGCCAAACAATTGGCAGAAGCGGCAAGCAAATCTAAATCGGATTTCTTAGCCAATATGTCGCACGAAATTAGAACGCCACTTAACGGAATTATAGGTTTTACGCATTTATTAATGAAAACTGAATTGGAAGAAATTCAGGAAAAATACATGACCACAATAAACCAATCGGCACATTCGCTGCTTGAAATTGTAAATGATATTTTGGATTTTTCTAAAATTGAAGCCGGAAAACTAGAGTTGTTTATTGATCTTTACGACATCAAAAAGATTTTGGGACAGGTTTTCGATTTGATTGTGTACGAATCCAATCAAAAAAATCTGAGTCTGGAATTGAATATTGACTCCAATGTACCAAAATATATTTGGACGGATATCGTCAGAATCAAGCAAATCTTAATTAATCTCCTTTCTAACGCAATAAAATTTACAACTGAAGGTTCTATTAAACTAAATGTTTCTGTTTTAGAAAAGAAGAAAAATAATTATTGTCTGATTCGCTTTTCTGTAATTGACACCGGAATTGGAATTTTAGAAAAAAATCAAAAGAAAATCTTCAAAGCTTTCTCTCAGGAAGACAGCTCTACAACGAGAAAATTTGGAGGAACAGGTTTAGGATTGACCATTTCCAATCATCTTCTCGCTTTAATGGAAAGTCGTTTACAGCTTGAAAGCAAAATTAACGAAGGAAGTACTTTCTTTTTTGATTTAAATCTAAAAACAAGTAACCAAAGCATTAATGATAAATACAATACAGAGCTTAAAAGTTTAAATATAGAATTAGAATCTGATAATAATGAACCAAATAGCAACAACATTACCTTTTTGATTGTAGAAGACAACAAAGTAAATATGCTGCTCCTAAAAACTATTATTAAAAACCTCTATCACAACGCTTTTATATACGAATGTGAAAATGGTTACGAAGCAATTCAGAAATTTGAACAAATTAATCCAACCATAATTTTTATGGATATCCAAATGCCGATTATGAATGGGTATGAAACCGCAAAAGCGATTAGAAATACTTCAAAAGGTCGTGATATTCCGATAATTGCGGTAACGGCAGGAACAGAAAAAGAAGAAAGAAACAAATGTATTTCTGCTGGAATGGACGATTATATATCTAAACCTATTATGAAAGGAACTGTTGAAGAAGCTTTAACTAAATGGCTTGGGTGATTTTAGTTTTCACTTTTCAGTCGCAGTTTAATTCAAAATCTTTACATAAATGCGTAATGACCTAAATATTTTAGAACATTTAAATTTTTAATTGAAATATTTATCATAAAAAATCTCTAAATTCGTACTAATAAAATTATAATAAGTTAAAAAAAAGCAATTTATATGAAATGGTTAGGCAGAAGACAAAGTGATAATGTAGAAGACAGGAGAGGTTTATCTGGCGGGAAAGTCGCTGTTGGTGGTGGTGTTATCGGAATAATTATTTTATTACTAAACGTTTTTGGCGGCGAAACCGGTCAAACTGTTGGATCTGTTTTGGAACAAATGCAAGGCGGACAACAACAAACAGAAGCAGCAGCTCCATTAAGCAAAGAAGATGAAGAAATGGGCGCTTTTGTCAAAGTCGTTTTAGCCGATAATGAGGACATTTGGACCAAAATTTTCGCTGAAAATGGTATGACATACGAAAAACCTAAACTAGTACTTTTTAAAGGTTCTGTACAAACTGCTTGTGGTGGAGCATCCTCTGCATCTGGTCCATTCTATTGTCCAGGCGATCGCAAAGTGTACATGGATTTAGATTTTTTTGAAGAATTAAAAAATAAATTTGGAGCCAAAGGTGGTGATTTTGCAATTGCTTATGTAATCTCCCATGAAATTGGACATCATATTCAGACTTTATTGGGGACGTCTTCTAAAATGCGTCAGGAACAAGAAGGAAAAAGTGAAGCTGAAGCCAACAAACTTTCAGTTGCCTTAGAATTACAAGCAGATTTTTATGCTGGTGTTTGGGCTCATTACAATGAGAAAAATTTAGATACCGGAGATATCGAAGAAGCATTAAGCGCTGCAAATGCAGTTGGAGATGATGCCATTCAAAAAAAGATGCAGGGTCACGTAGTTCCAGATTCTTTTACACACGGAAGTTCTGAGCAAAGAATGTACTGGTTTAACAAAGGTTTTAAATCTGGAGATATTAAGCAAGGAACTACATTTGACGAAATTAGATAATACATAAACCAAATATATTAACCGCTAGAAAAGCATGACTTAATCGTCGTGCTTTTTTTATGAAATTCCTATTATTTTAAATTCCAAATTCCAAACTGTATCGAATTGGAATTTGGAATTTAAAAATTTTGGAATTTATTTTTTTGTTTTCGTCAGAAAACAAAAAAAGCCTTGAATTTCTTCAAGGCTTTAAATTTCTGGGTGGCTGACCGGGTTCGAACCGGCGACCCGCGGCACCACAAACCGCTACTCTAACCAGCTGAGCTACAACCACCATTTTTCTGCTTAGCGAGTGCAAATATAAAACAAAGGTTGAGTTCTACAAAGAAAAAAATGAAAAATTTTTATAAAAATTAAATCAAATCTTCTAAGCTATTGACTGCCAAACATCTTTCTACCGTAAAACCTTCTGCAAAATCTTTACCAACTAGCCTTCCTAAGTCCTGTGCACGATAGTTTAAGCTCTCAAAGAAGTTTTTACTCGTAATTGGTGTTGCAGGTTCATTTGAATTCGGATCATAGAACTGAGTTTTATATGCCATAATTGCTTCTACCTTCTTTTCTTCAAATCCAGTAATGTCTACAACGAAATCTGGCTCTAAGTTTTTCCATTGAATATAATGGTAAACTAATTTTGGCCTCCACGCTTCTTGTTTCTCTCCTTCAATCGAAGTTTCAATTTTCATTAAACCCGATAAAAAACAAGCATCAGAAACTAATTTGCTTCCTTTTCCGTGATCGGTATGACGATCGTCAACTGCATTACATAATACGATTTCAGGTCTATATTTACGAATCATTTTTATGACTTCTAGTTGATGTTTTTCATCGTTAACGAAAAAACCATCTCGCATGGCTAAATTTTCGCGCACTAAAACGCCTAAAATCTTGGCAGCATCTTTTGCTTCCTGATCTCTGGTTTCTGCCGTTCCGCGTGTTCCTAATTCGCCACGCGTCAAATCTACAATACCAACTTTTTTCCCAAGGGAAACTTCTTTTAAAATTGTTCCTGCACAACCCAATTCTACATCGTCTGGATGTGCGCCAAAGGCTAATATATCTAGTTTCATTATTTTTTTGTTTATTTTGTTTCATGTTTAAAGTTTCAAGTTATGCACTGAACGTGAAATCTTAAACTGTAAACCTAAAACTATTTTATTTTCACTTCAGATTTACGCTCAAATTAGCAACTTGCAACATGAAACCTGAAACTTTAAACTATTTCTTCAAAACTCTTTTCATGGTCATCGATTTATTGACGCTTTCCTCCCATTCTTTTTCGGGAAGACTTTCTTTTGTAATACCGCAACCCATGTATAAAATCGCTTTATCTTCCTGAATTTGCATGCAGCGTAAATTTACGAATAAATCAGAACTTGAATTATTTCCAGAAAAAGTGCTGTTTAATTCACCTAAAAAACCTGTGTAGAAAGTTCTATCGTAATTTTCATTTTCTAAAATAAAAGCTTTTGATTTCTTTTTCGGAAGTCCGCAAACGGCTGGCGTTGGGTGCAACGTATCAATCACTTCTTCTAAAGTTGAATTCTCCTTTAAGATTCCAGAAATATCCGTTTTAATATGCCAGATTGATCCTGCTTTTAAACTGTAAGGTTCAGAAACTTCAACCGAAGCCGTAAATTCTCTCAGTCTTTTTACAATAAAATCTGTTACAAACTGTTGTTCGTCTTTTTCTTTTTGCTGCCAGACAATTTCTGTTTGCAAATTATCTTTTTGAGTTCCTGCCAGAGCCATGGTTTCAAAAACATTTCCGTTTGCTTTTAGCAATTTCTCAGGAGTTGCTCCCATCCAAAGTCCAATTTTGGGATGAAAAAAGCAATAACAAAAAGTGGACGGATATAGTTGCACCAAATGCTGAAAAGTTTCAGTAAAATCAAAATCAGCCAAAGGAACTTCTTCACTTCGCGATAAAACTACTTTTTTGAATTCTTCATTTTTGATTGCCTGAATTCCCCGCGCAACTAAGTATTCATATTGAAATTTAGCTTCAGCATCAAAATTCAAATCATCAATTCCGATTGGTTGAAAAGAAGTGTTTTCTTTTTCGGCAGTAACAATTTCCGATTCGTTTTCGGGAATTAAAATCAATTTTTTTTCATCAAATGAAGCAAAAACAAATCCTTTCTCGCTGTAATCAGCAACTTTATGTAGCGTATTGTTTTGTTGTAAAATTCCAATCAGATTGGTAGTGTTGGGTTTTGAATAAAGTACAAAAGGTAAATTTTGCTCTTTATGATTTTTAATTTTCAAGAAAAATGCATTCATAATTTATTCACTTTTCTTTCTGTGTAAAACCATATTCGTCAACTTACAAAGTGAAATCAAATTCCCTTCTTCATCTGTAATCCTGATTTCCCAAAGATGCAAACTTCTACCTTTATGAATAATTCTCGCAGTGCCAAAAACTACACCTTCTCGAACACTTTTTAAATGGTTTGCAGAAATTTCAATTCCGCGTACTTCTTGCTCTTTCGGATTAATAAAAAAATGCGAAGCTGCACTGCCCACACTTTCTGCTAAAGCTACTGAAGCGCCTCCATGCAATAGTCCCATTGGCTGATGAACACTTGGATTTACAGGCATTTTCGCAGTTAAAAAATCTTCTCCAGCGTCGATATATTCAATTTTTAACGTTTCCATTAATGTGTTTTTAGAAAACTCATTGCAGCGCGCTAAAATCTGTTCTTTTGTATAATTCATTAAAATAAACTTTAAAAACGTAAAATTAAAGAAAGATAAGACATAAATCTAAAATCCTCCGGAAATTTCGGGACTAAAATTTAAATTGAACTTCAAAGCTGTAGGTTTTTTGTTATTTTTACAAAAACAATCAAAAATTAATCTTTGGCTGAAAATATTTTTCGCCACAGATTTCACAGATTAACACAGATTATTTTTTGTTTGCCACGACTCGAGCGACAGCGAACAGGCGAAGCAATTACACGAATTTGCACTAATTAAATTCGAGAAAATTAATGTAATTCGTGGCGAAAAAATCATTTTAATCCTTTTAATCTGTGGCAAAAAAAATCACGAAATGCGTCAAAACTTTACACTTTTTGTTTTCGGAATGATTCTCGCTTTCAGTTCTTGTCGAACTGATTTTGATACTGTTGCCAGTAATGGAAATTTAAAGTTCTCTAAAGACACCGTTTATTTGGATACTGTTTTTAAAAATATTGGTTCGAGCACTTATCAATTGAAAGTGTATAATCGAAGTAAAAATGATATTTCGATTCCGACCGTTCAATTCAAGAAAGGCTTGAGTTCTAAGTACAGAATGACCGTTGACGGAATGAGCGGAACAAATGGAAAAATTTTTAAAGACGTTACGCTTTTGGCGAAAGACAGTTTGTATATTTTCATCGAAACTACGGCAGATATTACAGACGCAAATCCAACTGATTTTTTATATACCGATGAAATTCAGTTTGACAGCGGAGCTAATCTTCAGGAAGTTGCATTGGTTACCTTAATCCAAGATGCCGTTTTTTTATATCCGAATCAAAATGCTGATGGAACCAAAGAAAAAATCAAAATCGACGGTAAAGACGTTGACGGATTTTATTTAAATGAAAATGATCCCGCAAACGGAAACGAACTTATTTTCACCAAACAAAAACCATACGTAATTTACGGCTACGCAGGCGTTCCCGAAAACAAAACCATAATATTTCAAGCTGGCGCTAGAATTCATTTTCATGCCAATTCTGGATTATATGTTGCCAAAAACGCTACACTCCAAATAAATGGAACAACTTCCACAACTGAAAAACTCGAAAACGAAGTTATTTTTGAAGGAGATCGTCTGGAACCACTTTATTCTGATATTCCTGGACAATGGAAATCTATTATTTTTGAGAAGGGAAGTACGAACCATTCTATCAATCATCTGACTTTAAAAAATGCTACAACTGGCTTAGATTTTAGAAGTCCGCTAAATACCATTCAAATTAAAAACACTCAAATTTACAATTGCGTTGAGTACGGAATTTTAGCCCAAAATGCTGAAATTGTCGGAGAAAATATTGTTATCAATTATGCTGGAATAGCGAGTTTATCTTGTGTTTACGGAGGAAATTATAAATTTACACATTCTACTTTCTATAATAATTGGTCGAATCCTTCGCATTTTGCCGTAACCTTAAGCAATAGTTTAGCAGGCGCGACGCCAGAAACAAATCCGTTAAATCAGGCAACTTTTAATAATTGTATAATTTATGGTTCAAATTTTAATGAATTCAATTTAAGCAAAAATACGGCCGCTCCATTTGTTTATCAATTAAACAATTGTCTGTTGAAATTCGGAAGCTCTACCAATCCAAATTATCAATTTAAAACGGACACAGAACATTATAACAATATTATTCTGAATGAAAATCCGAAGTTTTATAATGTTTCTCAGAATAAATTCAATATTGATAAAAATTCTGCCACTTTCGCGAAAGGGAATCAGGCATATATCATTTCGACAGATATTTTAGGGATTACGAGAACTTCTCCACCAGATTTGGGCGCTTATCAAAGTAAAGATTTTCCTAAATAAATAATCAATGAAAAATATTACAACATTTACAATTCTATTCTTTTTATTCAACATTCATTGTTATTCACAGAAAAATAAAATAAACTACGATTTATCCACATCTATTAAATCATTTGAAGCACTTTGTTCTTTGTTAGAAAAAAAAGATACAACCAACTTAAAAAAAGTAGTTACACAAAAATCTTATTCTAGCTTTAATTTCAAAAATCTTGACGGACTTCAAAATTTAGCAAAAGAATGGAAACTGAAAAGTGTTAAAATTATAAAATCTACTGATACAGAAGAAGTTTTAAAAATTGAAACCTATTACATTCCTCTCAATTTTATTAAAGAATCTGATTCAGATGATTGGAAATTTTCAAACTTCATCCTTCCATAATTTATAACAACCCCTTTGCAAAACAGCGAAGCCATGAAATTTTCATCATTTTTGTCATTTCGAGGAACGAGAAATCACACTAGAAATTCCGTTTAGTGTAAAAAATCTTTGCCGATTCCCTAGTGTGATTTCTCTTAAAAAGCAGAAAACACTTCTTTTTTTACTAATTATTCCCTTTTTACAATTCAAAGATTTCGTAAATTTTGCAAATCTATTCATTTAAAAATAATAAAATTGTGAAATTTGAAATTGATTTTTTCCCTTCTAAAACTTTAATATAACAGCGCTTATCAAAAAAGAAATTTTATTAAATCTTTAATCCGAAACAGCTTGATTTTGCGTCTTTTTGGTAGAAAAAATGCAAGAAAAAAGCAATTTCATTTTTTTTGAAAAGAGATCGTTTTCAAATTTGCGCTTACTATTTATTTACACTAAATTTGCACCTTCAAAACAACAAACTACACAAATGATCCATTTCTTTGAAAACCAAAGCAAAACTGTTTTTGCCGTACAAACGCAAAACGAAATTTCAGCTCAAGACATTTCAAAATTAAACTGGCTTTTTGCCGACGCAAACAAGATCGAAAAATCAGCATTAACTGGTTACTTTGTTGGTCCGCGCGCCACTATGATCACTCCTTGGAGTACAAATGCTGTAGAAATCACTCAGAATATGGGTGTTCCTGGCATTATCAGAATTGAAGAATTTCATCCGGCAACGGAGGATTTCAATGATTTTGATCCGATGCTTTCTCAAAAATTCAACGAATTAGATCAGGAAATTTTCACTATCAACATTCAGCCAGAACCAATTTTGGAGATTGAAGATATTGCCACTTACAACAAAGTGGAAGGTTTAGCTTTAAGCGAAGAAGAAGTAGATTACTTAAATAATCTTTCGACTAAATTAGGAAGAAAATTAACGGATTCTGAGATTTTTGCTTTCTCACAAGCCAATTCAGAACACTGTCGCCACAAAATTTTCAATGGAACTTTTGTTATCGATGGCGAAGAAAAAAAGACTTCTCTTTTCAAATTAATCAAAAAAACATCTCAGGAAAATCCTAACGATATTGTATCTGCTTACAAAGACAACGTTGCTTTTGTAAAAGGACCAAAAGTGCAGCAATTTGCACCAAAATCGGCTGACAAACCTGATTTTTACGAAATAAAAGAGTTTGATTCGGTTTTATCTTTAAAAGCCGAAACACACAATTTCCCAACAACGGTGGAGCCTTTCAACGGAGCTGCAACAGGTTCTGGAGGAGAAATTCGTGACCGTTTAGCCGGAGGTCAAGGTTCTTTGCCATTGGCAGGAACTGCGGTTTACATGACTTCTTATTCTCGTTTGAAATCCTTCGACTCCGCTCAGGATGACAGAAAGTGGGAAAACGCTCTTGAAGAAAGAAAATGGTTGTACCAAACGCCAATGGATATTTTGATCAAAGCTTCAAACGGAGCTTCTGATTTCGGGAATAAATTTGGACAACCGCTTATTACAGGTTCTGTTTTAACTTTCGAACATGGAGAAAACGACCGTAAAATTGGTTACGATAAAGTAATCATGCAGGCGGGCGGAATTGGTTACGGAAAATTAAATCAAGCGATAAAAAACAAACCGCAAGAAGGCGATAAAATCGTTATTTTGGGTGGAGAAAATTATAGAATCGGAATGGGTGGTGCTGCGGTTTCTTCTGCAGATACTGGCGCTTTTGGTTCAGGAATCGAGTTGAATGCGATTCAGCGTTCAAATCCGGAAATGCAAAAGCGTGCTGCAAATGCGATTCGTGGTTTGGTAGAAAGCGACAATAACCCAATTGTCTCTATTCACGATCACGGTGCGGGCGGACACTTAAACTGTCTTTCTGAATTAGTGGAAGAAACTGGAGGTTTAATCGATTTAGATAAATTACCAGTTGGAGACCCTACTCTTTCTGCAAAAGAAATTATCGGTAACGAATCTCAGGAAAGAATGGGATTGGTTATTGGTCAAAAAGATATTGATACTTTGCAAAGAATTGCCGACAGAGAGCGTTCGCCAATGTATCAGGTTGGAAATGTTACGGGCGATCACCGTTTTACTTTTCAATCAAAATCAAACGGTTCAAAACCGATGGATTATGCTTTAGAAGATTTCTTCGGAAGTTCTCCAAAAACGGTTATGAATGACAAAACGATCGACAGAAAATATGCTGATGTTTCTTATTCTGCAAATGATTTCGAAAGTTATTTAAAAGACGTTTTACGTTTAGAAGCGGTTGCTTCAAAAGACTGGTTAACCAATAAAGTTGACCGTTGTGTTGGAGGAAAAGTAGCGAAACAACAAAATGCAGGTCCGTTACAATTGCCATTGAATAATGTGGGTGTAGTGGCTTTGGATTATTTAGGAAAAGAAGGAATTGCAACTTCTATCGGGCACGCTCCTATTGCGGCTTTGATTGATCCAGTTGCGGGTTCTAGAAATGCAATTGCAGAATCTTTATCAAACATTATCTGGGCTCCAATTAAAGACGGAATGAAAGGAATTTCTCTTTCTGCAAACTGGATGTGGGCTTGTAAAAACGAAGGTGAAGACGCTCGTTTGTACGCTGCTGTTGAAGGTTGTTCTGAATTTGCAATCGAATTGGGAATCAATATTCCGACAGGAAAAGATTCACTTTCGATGAAACAAAAATATCCAAACGACGAAGTAATCGCGCCGGGAACGGTTATTATTTCGGCTGGAGGAAACTGTACAGATATTAGAAAAGTGGTTGAACCTGTTTTACAGAAAAACGGAGAATCGATTTATTATATCAATTTGTCTCAGGATGATTTCAAATTAGGAGGTTCATCTTTTGCACAGATCAGAAATACCATCGGAAAGGAAACTTCTACGATTAAAGATGCTTCTTTCTTCAAAAATGCTTTTAATACCATTCAAGAATTAATCGGCGAAAGCCAAATTTTAGCAGGTCACGATATCGGAAGCGGTGGTTTGATCACGACTTTATTAGAAATGTGTTTTGCTGATGTTAATCTTGGAGCAAAAATTGATTTTTCAGCATTCACAGAAAAAGATTTATTGAAAATCCTTTTCGCAGAAAACATCGGAATCGTATTCCAGGCAAAATCAGATTCAATTGTTGAAGCTAAATTAAATGCTAACAACATTGAATTTTTCAAATTAGGAAAAGCGACAACGACTGAGACTTTAGACCTTGGACTTTGGACTTTAGACATAAAAGCTTACAGAGATGTTTGGTTTGAAACTTCGTATTTATTAGATCAAAAGCAATCTAAAAACGGAAGAGCTCAGGCACGTTTCGAAAACTATAAAAATCAGGTTTTAAATTATACTTTCCCTGCACATTTTACAGGAAAAGCGCCTGTCATTGCGAGCGGAGCCAAGCGACCAAAAGCAGCTATTATCCGTGAAAAAGGAAGTAATTCTGAGCGTGAAATGGCAAATGCAATGTACTTAGCAGGTTTTGACGTAAAAGACGTTCACATGACGGATTTAATTTCGGGTCGTGAAACGCTTGAAGATATTCAGTTTATTGGAGCAGTTGGAGGATTCTCTAACTCAGACGTTTTAGGTTCTGCTAAAGGCTGGGCTGGAGCTTTCTTATACAACGAAAAAGCAAAAACCGCTTTGGATAATTTCTTCAAAAGAGAAGATACTTTATCTGTCGGAATCTGTAATGGTTGCCAATTGTTTATGGAATTAGAAGTAATTAATCCGGAGCATGAAGTTCACGGAAAAATGCACCATAACGAAAGCCAGAAACACGAAAGTATCTTTACTTCTGTAACGGTTCAGGAAAACAATTCGGTTATGCTATCGACTTTGGCAGGAAGTACTTTAGGAGTTTGGGTTTCTCACGGAGAAGGTAAATTCAAATTGCCTTATGCAGAAGACCAATATAACATTGTTTCTAAATACGCTTACGAAAGTTATCCAGCAAATCCTAATGGTTCTGATTACAACACGGCAATGATGTGTGATAAAACAGGAAGGCATTTGGTTATGATGCCTCATATTGAGCGTTCGACTTTCCAATGGAACTGGGCGCATTATCCAAAAGATAGAAATGATGAAGTTTCTCCTTGGCATGAAGCGTTTGTGAATGCAAGAAAATGGATTGAGAAAAACTAATATTTTCAGAATTAAGTCTTTAATTATCATATACTTTATGATATTAGAACTTTATAAAATTAAGCTTAAACTTAAATAAAAGGTTAAATGTTTTAGAAACGCCCGAATTATCGGGCGTTTTTATTTGCCACAAACTACACAAATTAGTTCGAAAATTTTGCAATCTGTGGCAGAAAACATTCCGACACAATCCCCACAAATGGTCGAAACATTCTATATTTTCAGTTTCTAAAAGAAGAGGCAATTGCGGTTACTACATTCGCAGTTCCGAAGGCAAATAATCCGGAAGCGATTGCCGCCTGACCTGCAAAAAACTGGCTTCCGCGAATGGCAATACTAAAAATTGTACCACCGGCCAGACCAGCAATTAAGCCGAGTCCGATTGTGGCAATAATCCACCAAGGTTCTGGTTCTGGAATCGGAGGATTTTTGAAAAATTTTTTCCACCAGCCCGGGTATTTCGTTCCGCACCAGCCCATCGCTAAAAAAAAGGCAGTTTCCATACTATTTCAAGTTTAAAGAATGCCTACTCGTTTGCTTTTCGGCTTCCGCATTATGAGGAGATAAAAGTAAAAATCCCGTATTTTAAAACAACAATGAATTTTCCTGTTTTTGAAAGGGGAAAAACACCTTTTTTTTATTTGTTTCGAATTGCTTTCTTAAGCCAATTAATTAAACCTAAGCTTAATTTAATACTATCTTAAGGTGCTTTATTATTCGTTTCTTCATTTGATAAATAACTTTGCTTTATGAAAAAATGGACACAAAATTTAGCCGTTGCAATTATCTTATTCTTTGTAAGCCAATATACTTTTAGTCAAAAAACGAATGCTGTAAGTGGAACGATTTCAGATGGAAAAATGCCAATCGAATTTGTTGATGTCATTTTAAAACCTGTTAATGACACTACCAAAACATCAGCCTATACGATTACAGATTCTGCTGGAAGATTCATTATTGAAAATGTAAATCCGGCAGAATATCTTTTAAAATTCAGATTAATTGGTTTTAAATCATTCGCCAAAAAAATAAACTACACGGGCTCTCCTATTTTACTAGAAAATATTGTTTTACAGGAAGATGCCAATTTACTAAATACAGTTGTCGTAAAATCGGAGAAGAAACAAATTCAGAAAACTGCTGAAGGTTTTGTCTTTAATGCGGTTTCCAATATTGCGCAATCTGGTGGTACAGCGATTGATATGTTGAAAAATATTCCGACTGTTTCTGTTGATGCCGATGATGCCATTTCGCTAAGAGGAAAAACACCTCTGATTTTGATTAATGGAAAAAACTCTGCAATTACAGACATGAATCAGATTCCAGCGAGCAGTATTGAAAGTATCGAAATCATTACAAGTCCGACCGCAAAATACGATGCAAATGCAGAAAGCGGTATCATAAATATTAAGCTTAAAAAAAACAATTCAAACGGAATAAATGGCGCGGCAGTTCTAGGAGCTGGTTTTGGAGCAAAAGGGAGATTAAGCAGTTCGACTCTTTTAAATTATAAAAATGACAAATGGAACGTCGGACTTGCATATGACAATCGCTTTGCGGGAAGAACAAAAAGCATAAAAGGCGACAGAACCAATTATTTTATGGAAGATGAACATTTTATTGATCAGCATCGAAGTGACCAAAGAACAGAAGGTTTACAGAATTTAAAGTTCAATCTTGATTTTGCTCCAAATGAGAGAAATACATTTTCTCTTGAGGCATTGGGAAATCTGGAAAACAAAGACAACGAAGAAACTTTAAAAACAAATATCTTCAATACTTATAATCAGTTTTTCTCTGGAAGTCAACGTTTTTCTTCAGAAATACAAAAGGCTAAAGCTGCTGAAATGGCTTTCAATTATGATAGAAAATTTTCTGATGAGAGAAAAAATTTAAATGCCAGCATTACCACTTCTTATAATTTTGGAAGAGAAAATACCAATATTGACACCAATAATTATGATGAAAACGAAAATTTTACTGGAAATCCGTTTTTACAACGAACACATAATTATTCTAAAGAAAATATTTCGAATGCCATTGTTAATTACGCTTTTCCAATTTCAGAAAAATCATTATTTGAAACGGGATACAAAGGAACTTTCAGATTCTTTAATTCTGATTTTCAAAGTTCTGATTTCGTAAATGGCGATTATGTAATTAATCCATTAACTTCTAATATTTTTGATTTTAATGAACAAATAAATGCTTTTTACGGAGTTTTAAATTCATATTCTGGAACAAAAGACAATCAGAAATGGAAATACAATTTGGGACTTCGTGCAGAACAAGTAACCAATAACGGAAAAACAGAAAATGGAAGCGACAGCTTTTCGAATCACTATTTAAAACTTTTTCCATCAGCATCTGTACAATTGAATTTACAGTCGGATGAATCCTTAAAATTTGGTTACAGCAAAAGAATCAACCGCCCCGATTTAGATGATTTGAATCCGTTTGTGGATATCACCGACTCTTTAAACCCGCATGGTGGAAATCCGTATTTAAAACCAGAAATTATTCATATTATGGAGTTGAGCTATAATAAAGAATGGGATAAATATTCGCTTTCTGGAAATGCTTTTTACAGAAATGCCAATAATACCATCAGACAATATTCTATTCTTCAGGATAATGGAGCGGTTTTATTACAGCCTCAAAACATTGGAAATATGGTTACTTACGGCTTAGAAAGTATTTTTACTTTTAAACCATTTTCATTTTATGATGGCAATATCAGCTTGACTGCTTTTCAACAAAACATCAATGCAGATAATTTATCTCAAACCGAAAATGTTGTGAGTAATGCTTTTAGCTGGTACGGAAAACTGATTAACAATTTTAATCCGTGGAAAGGTGGAAAACTTCAAATTATCGGAAATTATAATTCTGCTGTGGCTACTCCGCAAGGAAAAAGAATTCCGATTTACAATGTAGATTTGGGTTTTCAACAAAAATTAGGAACCGGAAATGCCCGTCTTGGAATTGTCTTGACGGATATGTTTAATACTTTAGAAAGCGGCTATAAAAACAATACTTTACTATTTAGAAGCAACAGAACTTCAAAATCTGATACACGCGCTTTGATGGTCACTTTTGCTTACACTTTTAAATCTGATTTTAAAGAAAAGTTACTGGAAAACCAGTTTTCTACAGAATAAAAAATAAAAATATCATTCTTATATTTAAGCTGACATTGTATTACGTTTTTTGGTTTATATTCGCAATAAATAAATTGCCCATTAGATTTATTTTAGTCCCAAAACCATTTAAACCTACATCGAATGAAAACCTTGAAAGTATTACTTTTTATCTTATTTTTTGTTGCTTTTAAATCACACTCACAAGTTCAGGTTGATCAGATTTTTTACAAATCAAAAGAGCATTACATTACCAATACTCTGGATTATCCAATTTCGGGAACTTTTTTACCTCCTGAAAAAAAAGAACCCAGCACCATTCTAAATCCAGACGGAACCGGAATGATACAATATGATGATTTGAGTAAAAAGAAGATCAACTGGGGAATCGAATGCAATTGGGAAGGCAAACCCATTATTAAAGAAGGTTTTAACAGTGCATCGTATACTTTTTGGTATAGAACTTCTGACAGCGACGAATGGGTTTATAGTCAGTTTTCTATTCATTTTGCTAAGAAAAAAATGTTTCTGATGGGAGAAAGAGTTAAAATGTATGAAAACTATAATGTTCAATAGTCAATACAAGACCTTACACTAAATAAATTTTTCTCGCTTTTTTATAAAATTTGCTAATAAAAAGAAAACGTTTTCGTTGAATTTTAATAGTACCCATAAAATTTGCCATTTAATTTTATAAAATTAAAAATCATTCCCAATTTTTATTTAATTTGCAGTAAAATTCAATATATTAAACATGGTTCCAATCACACGCCTTTTTGATTTTCCCTACTATCAACAAGAAACTTACAACCTAGAAGTCGCTCTTGCAACCAAAAAAAACGGAGCCTGGGAAAAAACATCCACTCAGGAATATATTGCGAAAGCAAATGCTGTTTCGAGAGCATTGCTGCGCATGGGTGTTCAGAAAGATGATAAAATTGCATTAATTACTTCAAATAACAGAACGGAATGGAATATCATGGATATTGGTATTTTACAGACCGCTGCTCAAAACGTTCCAATTTACCCAACAATTGCAGAAGAAGATTACGAATATATTTTAAATCATAGCGGCAGTATTTACTGTTTTGTTTCTGATGATGAAGTGTATCAGAAAGTGCAGGCAATTAAGGCCAATGTACCGACTTTAAAAGAGGTTTATTCTTTTAATGAAATTCCGGGCTGCAAACACTGGTCAGAACTATTGACTTTGGGTGCAGACGAAAGCAATCAAAATGAAGTTGATGCCAGAAAAGACAGTATAAAAACCGAAGATTTAGCTACGATTATTTATACTTCTGGAACAACTGGAAAACCTAAAGGAGTTATGCTTTCGCACAAAAATATTGTGTCGAATGTTTTAGACAGTGCACCAAGAATTCCGTTTGATCCGGGAAAAAGTACTGCTTTGAGCTTCTTGCCTATTTGCCATATTTTTGAAAGAATGATTTTGTACATCTATCAATATTATGGTGTTTCGGTTTATTTTGGTGAATCTATTGAAAAAATCAGTGATAACTTAAAAGAAGTAAAACCAACCGTTATTACGGCTGTTCCAAGGCTTTTAGAAAAAGTTTACGATAAAATTTATGCTAAAGGTGGAGAACTTACAGGAATTAAGAAAAAATTGTTTTTCTGGGCTATAGATTTAGGTTTGAAATATGAGCCTTACGGAGCAAATGGTTTTTGGTATGAATTTCAATTAAAAATTGCCCGCAAACTGATTTTCAGTAAATGGAAAGAAGGTTTGGGCGGAAATTTAGATTTAATGGTTTCTGGAAGTGTGGCATTACAACCACGTTTGACCAGAGTTTTTGCTGCAGCAGAAATTCCGGTTATGGAAGGTTATGGTTTATCTGAGACTTCTCCGGTAATTGCCGTAAACGACCAACGAAACAAAGGTTTTAAAATTGGAACTGTTGGAAAACCTATTCAAAATCTTGAAGTTAAAATTGCTCAGGATGGCGAGATTTTATTGAAAGGACCAAACGTAATGTTGGGCTATTATAAAGATCCAGAAAAAACTGCTGAAGCCATTATAGACGGTTATTTCCACACGGGAGATATTGGAGAAATTGACAGTGAAGGTTTCTTAAAAATTACAGATCGTAAGAAAGAAATGTTCAAAACTTCGGGAGGAAAATATATTGCACCGCAAATGATTGAAAATGCGATGAAACAATCTCGTTTTATCGAACAAATTATGGTTGTGGGCGAAGGAGAAAAAATGCCGGCAGCTTTTATTCAGCCTAATTTTGAATTTGTCAAAGAATGGGCAAAAATTCACCGAATTACCTTAGGAGATTCTAATGCAGAAATTGCTGCAAATCCAGAAGTTGTAAAACGTATCGATGAAGAAATAGAAGGCATCAACAAAAAATTCGGACACTGGGAACAAATCAAACGTTTTGAATTAACGTCAGATGTTTGGTCCATCGATGGCGGGCAACTTACTCCTACTTTAAAATTAAAACGAAAAATCATTAAAGAAATTTACAAAGATCTTTACGCTAAAATCTACGGAAACAATCAATAAATTAAAATAATATAACCAAAAAACGAAAGGCTGTCTTTTATTAGACAGCCTTTTTTAGTTTTTAAAAAACTAAAAAAACATACTTTTAATATCTCGAAAGAAGCTTCTTTTCTTAGATTTTTTTTCATGTTTTTCAGTTTTAGACATTTCATAAAACTTTTTGAAAGGACGCGGTTCAAAATCGACCAAAATTGCCGCCATATTGATAGCATCAATATTCGCCGGATCTGTTTCTCCTTTAAAGAACGTTTCAATAGGTCTGAATTTATCTTTTTTCTCCTTAAACTTGTTCTTTTTGGTGTGATCAAAATCTAAACCAAATAGATTTTTAAAAACATTCAAATCATCCTGAGTTGGCTTTTTTTCGAAGATCAACCAGCAGAAATCACGTAGTTTTCCACGAGAAGGCTTGTACAAATAATCGAAGTGTTTGCCGTTTCTCTCTATGTCATATTTAGTCTTAATTGCTTTTTTATATTGTTTTAGTGTATTGTTGTTCATGGTATTTATATTTTGCAATTCTTGGAAATCTTCGAAAAAGTAGATTTCTAGGAACCCAATAGCCACAAAGTTTTAAACACCACTACTTTGCTGAGCTACATATAAATTCCGTTAATCTTATCTTTTTCATTCCATTGGTAAATGAGTTTCGAATTCATTTCCTTCGACGAGGCGAATGGAAACTTACTAGACACAACTATATCTGTTTGACCTAAATGGTCAGATGCAAATACTATTTCTTGATTCATCCTTAAACTTTTATTATTAAACTTTACTTTTTGTGTCGCAAAGACACTCAAATTCTATTTTTTATATTATCCTACTTTTCGTGTCTTATCCTATAATCGCCCACAAAAGGCATAAAAAAAGCACCCGACTAAAGGTGCTTCATAACAAATAGGATAGTACTATCCTATAGCTTATATTGATGCACCGACATATTTAGCCCTTCAAGAGTTGAACTCACTGATAGCGTGGCGTTTGGTCTGTTTGTATTAAAATTCATTTTATTTATTCTTTTATATTTTAAAATCATTGTTGTTTTATTAACTCATTAATGAGATTTTGTTTGACAAAGATAATATTGAAAAAATCATATTTCCAAATTATTTTTAAATTATTTTACTGATTATCAATTAGTTACACTTAACCTAATAGCAAAGAAAATTCTGTCCGCAAACTATTGCAGATTTCTGTTTTTATCAAATGACTGTTACTCACCAGATTACTTTTCAAGATTATATTTTGCTATTTTGATTAATCATTAAACATTTGGTCAATTATTTTTTTATTTTTTTTAGTTATGGTTTGATTTTCTTCAATTTTTACTCCTTATTTGTCATGCTGAGCGATCCCGAAGCTTCGGGAGAAGCACTCGCAAAACTGTTCTCTAACAAAAAAAGCGTCCTACTTTGAGGACGCTTTTCTATTTTATGATGAGTTTGACTCTAAAACTTACATTTCAATTTCATAAAAATACATATTGCATCCTGATACTTTAGCTGAAAGTGATCCGGCTAAGTGGTCAAAATATTTTGCTATTGAAAGTGTCATATGTATTTTCTTGTTTTATTTAGGAAACAAATGTAATATTTTATTTCTTAATTTAACATTTTTAATTAAAAATGTTAAATTATTCGCTCGGCTTCAAATACTTGAGGCGTGAAATTGAACGCGGATTTTTCGGATTCGATTTCGCGAAGACGCAGATAAAAACGGATTTCATTTTTTCATTCATCTTTTTTAACATTGCCCACGGTTTCAACCGTGGGAAACGTTAGATTGCGTCCCGATGGCTTAAGCATACGTTTTATCAATCTGCCCCAAAATAGTTGGATCCTGAATTTCATCGTCTTTGGCAAACAATAAAACTTTAGACATGACCTCAGCCGATTTCGGATCATCATCTGCAAACGGAAGGAACAAACGTCCTCTGTGCTGTGAATGAATTGGCAGAACCGATAAATATTTACCTGGAAGCTGATGCACAACCGCACTTCCTAAATGCACGCTGTAATCGGCTAGTTTTCCTTTTATGATCGCGTGGTTTTCTTTGAACTCCACATTTTTGACTTTAAACAATCGCAATGTTTCTCTCAATAAAACGCCTCTCATTTCGATAGAAGAATGACTTGCTTCTGGATCTACTCCACCAACATGCGCCACGCTTACCACCAAATCAATATCGCGCATTACTTCTGAGAAAATCCTCGGATTAATATCTTCAAAAGCAATGTTTTTATAATCTTTTAAAGAATGAAATTCGATGGTTTCTAAAGTCGGACTTTCTACATCTGCTGGCGAAAACCAATCGGCCATCGCATACATTTTAACCTGATAACCTTCTTTATGAAAAACTTTCTGCAATCCTTCTTCATAATCTACTTTCCAGCCTCTTGTTTTTAGCAAAGCCAAAGTTTGATTCGGCTGAACTTGATGTCCGGCATAACGTCTTGAAATTGATTTTTCTTTTAATTCGTCTGGCGTTGGCACATACAATTCTCTGAAAACCTGTTTAAACGGCTGTTGCAATTTGTTATCAAAACAATATTTCTGATAATCTACCCAAACCTTATTTTTATGCAGATCAAAACAGTGTGCGATTCTAAAAGTCTGTTTTTCGTTTAACGAATTCATTTCGCCTAAAGCAGTTACTAAACTTCCATCCACATAAAAACCAATCTGATTGTCATTAGAAATAAAAACTAACTTTTCTAAATGTTTTGAAATAATGGGATGTTCAAAAAGGTTTTGCATCTCTGCGAATAAAAACTCATCGCCACGAATCATACTTTCTTCCAAACCTTTTCTTGAGCGTGTCCATTGCTCGCGCATGGTTTTTCTGTAGTTGGTTAATTCCAGAATCCCTTTGTCTTTTTTGTATTTCGGCGGAATCGATTTTAATTCTTTTCCTGCTTTTAGCGTAACCAAATCGGCTTTTCCTTCGTTATTAATGACCAAACTAATCGTAACATCGTCTAAAACCACTTCCGTTTCTTTAGATAAAATATTCTGAACTTGTTTGGTTTCCATTGCCCAGGTCAAACGAACCGGATCTGGATATCCTGCATTTCTGGCTAAGTTTTCTAAAGCCACACGAATCGCCAAAGCTTCGCTCGCCTGTTTCATCGAACCAAATTCTTTACTTTCTTTTTTAAACTGCTGTAAATATTCGTAACGCGCCAAAATATCTTTTTCGGGACTTGCTTTACTCAACGGAACCAGTCCGTACACCCTTAAATAATCCTGATCGCGTTTGTCTTTTACTTTCGCAGTAACTTCTCTAATTTTTAAATCGCCCGTAATCGTGTCAGCGTACAATCTTGCACGTCTGTGACCGTTTCCGTCTGTTACGTATTTGGCAGATTCATATAAAAGTTCCCATTTTGCTTTTCCTAATTTTTTGTAAGCCGATGTAAACCAATCCTTATCTACAGCGCCATCTTTAAAATCTTGCAAATCTAAAGTCGAAAATCTTGCTGCTTCGCTTTCTAATTCTGAATTAGTAGCACTGTAAGAAGCCGTTTTGGTATGCGCATGAAACCACCAAATTCCTTCATCCAGACCATTCCAATCTAAATAACTGCTGATGAACTTTTGCCATTGCGGCGCGTAAATTGCAGTCTGAATCAGTCTTTCTTCAGAGATTTTGGCTTTTTTAATTAAAGCATTAAAACTTTCCTGCGTATCGGTTTCTAACGGATAACATCTTTTCAATAAGAAACTAAATAATTTCTGTTTCGTTAAATCGGTGTAACTCCACGAATAAATATAACCTTTGTACAGACTTGCTTTTCCGACTGCCGTAATCAATTCGACCAAACGGTTTGCTCCAAAAATCTTCTGGAAACTCTGTACCAAATGCGTCACCGAAGTATTTGAATCGCCTCTTTTCACCTCAACATCCAAAAATGTTTCTCTGATTTTATCAATCATCGGAACCAGAAATGGGAATTTTTTAATTAAATCTTCGCTTCCAAAATGTCTATAATGTTTGGTTTCGCTGGTTAAAACAGAAATTCTTTCGCTTTCTAAAATACCTTCGTACAATTCGCCTTCGGTAATTATTTTTTGTTGGAACGCCACACAATACAAATGAATTGGAGGTTTCGCAAAAGATCTGTTTTTCTCCAAACCGTTTAATTGTCTCCACCTGTAGAGATTCCAAACTTTTGTATTTTGTTCTTCTGTTAAATCAAGCAAGCCGATTTTATTCAAATAAATATCAAAAAAGCCTTGATTCTGCCAGCCGTTTCCGTTGTTGTTATTGTAATAATACTCATCTTTAGAAGGTTTGTATTCAAACTCAATTACCGATTCTGGAAGATCTGCATACAAAACAGCGCAAGCATCGATCAAGAAATCGGCTTTTTCATTAAAAGTATATTTTACTTGTAAGGCATTCAAAATATTTAAGATTGCATTATCCCAATCGTAGCCTCTTTTGTTTTGATGTGGCAGTAATTCTTTATAATAAAAAACATGTTTTTCCAGAAAATCTCTCCAGACTTTTCGGTCGCAATTGCTTACCAAAGTCATTAAAAATAAATCTCTTTCGGCTAAACCTGATTTCTTAAACCATGCTGACCAAACTTCATACAACGGATAATTTGTTGCGGCTAATTCTTGGTCTTTTTCGTCTTTTAGATTTTTTAATGTTCTAAAAGTATTGCCCAATAAAACAGTCGATTTACTATTGTCGTAGTTTTCGATTTCGTATTCGTAATTTCTATTTTCTTCAAACAATTTATAAAGCTTTGCAATCTCGGCTTTAATATGCGACATCGATCTGGAAAAACCGTATTTTTCTGCTTTTATTGATTTAAAATAAAGCGAATCTGCTTTTGGTTTTGGCAATTCGTAAGACGAAAATTCATTTGGCGTAAAAAAGCCGTAACCGTTTTCGGCACTTAAAAGATCTTTCTTTTGCGAAGGTTCTAATTGTTCAATAAACTTGGTTTCTTTTTCGGTAATTTTTGGTCTTTGCTGATATTCTTTTACCCAATCTTTAACCTTGTCGGTCAGTTTATTATTTTTTTGAAGTTGCAACATCAAATCCAGAATTGACATACGCTGTTCTAAATCGCCTTTTTCTAAAGTCTGATCTACAAAATTGATCACTTTTTGATCTTCTTGTTTAATCAGAATCGCCGTTAGATTTTTCTTTAAATTCGAATTTTTACGTTTAAATAATTCCTGAAAAATCGTTAATTCCTCTTCTTTTAAACTTAAATTATTTAAAACATTTATAGCCGAAGCCACAAGAGCTTCTCCCCTGTCTTTTAAAATGCGTAACGCAAAATTGCGCTGAAATTCAGTTGGTTCTGTTTTGTTATGCTTATCATTTTGCTGACTGTAAAACGAATAACTGTAATAATTCCCCAATAAATTTCGAGTCAGTTTTTCTCTTAAATGGATAGAGAAACCTTCAAAATGCTGTAAAACCGCTTCTAATCTTTCGTTGTTATCGCCAACCAAATTAATCGCAGCCGCATAAAGCGTGTCTCTTTCGAACTTTACATTCAGCCAAGAAAATACTTTTCCTTCAAAGGCTTTTTCTTTTTCTCTGATGCTTTGCGCGAGATGATAAACTTTGTCAAAAAAGTTCGGATAATCTGTATTTTCAATATAAAATTTCGATTTGGAATTGGCTTCCAGCAAAGCATTCATTCTCGGAACTGCAAAAGCTAAAACTTGTAAATTATCGTCTTCTAAAGCTTTAAAATAAAGAGGCATTTCGATATACGGATCGTTGGTTTCTCCGGCAAATTTCAGCGCCAAGGATTTCTTTTCAACCGAACCTTTTTCCAACAATTCATGCAAATATGGAACTGTTTTCTCGACATCTAAAACACCCTGAACCCAAAGTGCCATATAAACTTCGTTATTATTTTTGCTTTTTACGCCAGTCGGAATTGTTTCTGGTTTTGCAAAATAACCCGAAGCCAAATCGATAATATTTCGAACCGTAGTTTCTTTTTCAGATTCCCAACCCAAACCTGTCCACGTATCGATCGCTCTTACAACCGATGAAAAACGGGTTAGTTTATTGTCAATCAAAACTTTAATCATGTATTGTAAAGCGCCAATACTCGTTTCGTCTAAAGCTTCTAAAACCGTTTGGCGCAAACCTTCCTGACGCTGTGCCGCAAGAAGCAGTTTTTCTACCAATTCCCAGTTTTCTTGTTTTTCGCTGTTTAAAAGTGCTTTGATGATATTTCTCGAAACTTTTCCATGTGGCTCTTTATTGAAAATAATGTCTTCAAATAATTGAAAAAGCCCTTCTTTACCAGCATCCAGCGCAGCCGACCAAACCATGAATTTATTCATCGAATTGGATAGCTCTGTATCGTAACGAATTTCGTCTTCAATACGCAAATCATAATAGAAAGTACTGCTGTCCTGATAATTGTATTTATAAGGTCTGTTTAGCAAAGAACGCAGGAAATTAATCTGATTGACCAGCAAATATTTCTTATGATTTGGCGCTCTAAAAGAACGTCTCGTATATCCGTTCTGATACATTTTTTGCGGTAATCTGTACCAGGCTTCTTTTACGTAAGCCGCGTTTTCTTCGCCAAAAAAGTAAAGCAGTAAATCGTAGTAATTTTTATCTTCCCACATTTCCTCTTTTACCAAAGCGTCAAACTTTTCGGCTTCTTTAGAACCCAGCGTAATATAAGTGCTGTAATAATTGTCCTGAAGTTTCAAGAGTTCCAGACCAAACTCAGCCACTTCTTTTTTCAATTTTGTTCCAGAAAATAATTTTGAAAGCAGATTACTGTTTACAATTTCTTCCAGTTCTTTTTTAAATCTCTTAATTGGATTTTCAATTACTTTACTTTTTAAAAGATCTTCGATCGTCATATTTATTTTAGATTTTAGATTGCAGATTTTAGATTTTGTTGGAAAATGAAATGTTAGATGTGAATTGTCAAAAGCTCAAACATTCCACATTTTATATTTTACATTTTACAATTAACAATTCACCATTAACAATTAACAATTCACCATTAACAATTCACCATTAATAGTTACCAATAGCTTCCCGCCAAAAAGGTCAGCCTGATAAAAGTGAGGTTTTTATTTTGAGATAAATCGATTTGTTGGGTTAGGGTTTCGAGCTGATCGTCGCCATAGAAAACGGCGTATAAACCGTCTTCGAAAGCCTGAATGGCATTTTCCTGCGCTTTCGCTAAATTGACTTGATTGTGATTGTACAACGCGCCAAAACCAACTTTTCCGGTATCGGTTAAAATGGGTAAATAATGTTCTTTTGGAAGATGGATTTTGTCTTCGTCTTCAAACTCAAATGAAGCCGAACGGAATAATTGTACCTGATGATCGACAATCGATTCTATGAGTTTTTGTGTAGTAATGACAGGATTTTCAAGCGCTAAAGCGATATTCTTTTCCTGAAGCAACGGATGCTTTTTTCCTAATTGTTTAACTGAGATGCTTATATTCATCTTTACGGCTTTTATTTTGAAGCTGTAAAATAAGAATTTTACAGCAATTTTTTCTTAAAAGAATGTCTCTAAACTGTTAAAAAATCTCGATGATTAAAAGTACAATTTAATTGCAAAAAAACACCCCGCCAATTGGTATTAGCAGGGTTTGGGTTTTTATTGGTTCACTTTTAAACTGACGCAAGCCTTATGAATCTGCTTGTCTGAAAACGGAGCTAAAGTTTCTGCCAGATTTCTGCTTGTTCGTAAACAGCTTAGCATTTTCTGCCTTAATAAAATATCATCGCCAAATTCTGTATGCATGAGGAGCTCGAAGATTTCCTGCAAATACATTGGCTGTTCTTTGTAATCTCCATCAAACATTTCGTCTGAAAGGAAATTAAGTACGGATGGCACTACATCACGATGTGTTGGTTTTTGATTTTCTTTTTGCATAATAGAAAATTTTAGATGCACGAATACCTCGCTTTAGGTGTGCAAAACATTCAAAGGAATGATTTAGGACAGTTTCCTGTTCCTTCACCGTGACGAGGTATTCGTTTATGTTAACTTTTAAAAAGTTTAAGGATTACTCCTTTGATTGTTTTGCATTACAAAGATATTCTTTTATTTAAAAAAGAAAGAAAAAACTTATTTTTTTTTAATTGTCACCTATTAATTAAACAATTTTTCTCTAAACTCTTTAATCACCGCAGTCCAAAATGCAGCTCTTTCTATTTTTGAGACTTCTTTTATATCTCCATCTAAATATAATTTTTTATCCAATGAAATATTTGTACCTCTAAGACTAGCATGGTGTTTACCCAATTTACTTGTTTCCCAATCGCATGGTTTTATAATAATTGGAATTATCTTTTTTCCTAACTCTTCTGCTTTATCAACCTCAAAATCTCTAATATATTTTGTGTTCAATAGATCAACACTTACCAAAGCAACCATGTAATCGCATTCTCCCAATTTACGTTGAATGACCTCATGAGAATCTTCACCTAAATCTATTTCATCACAATTAAATGGATCTATTAAATTCTCATCCTTTAATGTAATTAAATGTTTTACAAATTCTCTTTTGTAATCATCATCAAATTTAGAATAACTAATAAATATTTTTTTCATTTTTTCAGTATTTTTATTATTTGCAAAATTCCTAAATAAGATAGCACTTTCTTCAATAACTAAATTTTTATTAAATCTTCTAATCTCAATTTCTTTATCATTTTGTATTTCCTTTTTTATTTCTAAACCAAAAGATATTACTTTACTAAACGTTTTATCTTCATTCTGCAAATCTTTATGGTTTGTAAAATATTTATTATCTATCGAAATATATAAATCTTCTGGGCTAACAAGTTCGTCATTATCCGCAAGGATACTATCTCTTGACTCAGCTTTAACTATATTTTCAGCTTTAATATCTTTATGAGTAATACTAGCTTTTAGTTTACCATCAATTAAATTTTCAATATTAATATCTTCAATAATTATATTCTCTTTTTCTATATTCTTTTTAGGAACTTTATCCCAATATAAATTAATAATATCTTTAAATATTTCTTTCTGTAGTCTATCAAAACTCTTATTCTCTTTTGATTTTATAGAAACTGATATTTCAAGATTCGTAAAATCTAATTTGATTAATATTTTACAATTATCTTTAGTAAATAATAACTGGTCTCTCCAATAATGCTTTTTATTTCTATTTTTTCCATAAAAACAAATTAATTGATTAATTAATCCGAACGGGATAAAGTATTCAAATTTTAATATGAAAGTAGGTTCAATAAAATCAAATGTTAACAACTCATATAACTTATCCTCCTCTTCAGTTAATGGCAAGTAGCCTGGAATAATATATTTATTGTCATATTCATCTAAAAATATTACCTTTTGATTAATAAGCAACTTAACTAATTTTTGATCTTCAAAGTCATCCAAAATATTCCTTTCAACTATTCCTTTCTTTGCAATGATGTTATCTTTTGACAATATACTATCATGTATATATTGAATTGTTTTAGAGGGATCAAGCCACACAACATCTTTTAAATCAGGATCATCTTTATAGTATAAAACAAGACCTGTTTGACTTAATTCTCGCAAAACTTCTGGTAATAAAAGATTTTCAGGATCACTTTCTCTTTTATATTCCAATGCTATTTCAGACAATAATATGTAATTCTCTTTACTGGTTCTTAAAATAAAATTTAAAAAGTCTTTATACCATCTTGGTTCATTTTTAATTATTTGTTTTTTAGTTATTAAATCTTTCAAAGTTTCTTCCAAATATTTTAAACTTAGAGTATGGATCGTAGATTCTTTTACAGACTCATCATTAAGAGAAATAAAAAATTCGTTTTTAATATTAAAACTTTCACAATCTCCTTTATAATTTTCTCTTTTATGTTTTTCAACATCTGCATGAGTTTGAACCAATAAAATAGGTTCCTCTTTTTTAAGCTCTAAGTTACCTTTATTTGTCTTACTTCTATTGTATTGAAATTTCAATTGATTTAACCAATAATCTCGATTATAATCTCTCGTTAACTGAGAATTCCTATCTTTTCTTATTTGATTTTTATCATAATCACTATTCCATAAAAGAATGTTGATAGAATCGTTACTTAAAAAAGCTTTATATAATCCATGATAATAATCCTGACCACCGAAATCATAAAAAACTGCTTTAGGTATAATATTTTTTCTTATTTTTTTGGGTAAAGTTTCAATTTGTACTATATGAGTACTGTGGAGATCATCTTTTATTATTCTAGGTTCTTTGTCTTGCAATATATAATCCAATAATGTAGATTTTCCACTTTGCGTATTACCTAAAAATAAAACTTTTGCAGGTAAATTATATTTTCTTTTTGATTCTTTATTTTTTTTTAAAGCATTTAATATTGTATCATAATTATTTTTTTCATCTAAGCTTATTTGATTATTATTAAAACAAGGATTATGCGATGCACGTATATTTAATTTAGTTAAATTGGAAATAAATTCAAATTGTTCAATTTCTAAAATTAAATTATTAGTTAAGTCTAATAAATTAAGGAAAACCAAATCCTTAAGTTTAAGAATATTAGAAATTTTATTTCCTTGCAGATATAAGGAAGTAATATTTTTTAATTCACTCAGTGCATCTATATTTGAAATATTGTTAAAATTCAAATATAGAGTTTGAAGTGATTTTATATTTCTTAAAAAAGAAACATTTGAAATTTTATTACTTCCTAAAAATAAAGTTTCAATATTCTTTAATTTTTCTAAAAATGAAAAATCTTGAATGATAACATTATTCAAAAGTAATGATCTTAACTCATTAAGATTTTCAAGAGTAGAAAAATCTTTAATATTTTTATTACTACTTAAATTTAAATAAGTTAACGTTTTAAGTTCTTTTAGAACCAATATATCAGAAATACCATTGTTTTCGTATAGATATAATCGTGAAATTTTAGGAAAATTACTAAAACTTGAAATGTCTTTAATTAAATTATGACTTAAATCTAAACTATATAATTGATCAAATTGCTTTAAAATCGAAATATCTTCAATCTTATTATTTGCTAAGTCTAAGATTTCCAAATTAACCAAATATTCCAGAAAATAAATATCGGATATAATATTACTAGTCAAATATAATATCCTTAAATTAACTAAATCTTTCAAAAAAATGGCATTATGAATTTCATTTTTACTCAAATTTAAGTTTATTAGTTCTGTCAATTTTTCCAAATAACTAATATCAGTTATTTCATTATCGGATAGATTTAAATATTTTATTTCTTTAAAATTTTCAAGTACTGAAATATTATAAATGTGGTTATTATTTAAATGTAAAAGCTGTATTTTTTTTAAATTTTCTAAACATAAAATATCATCGATTATATTATTATTTAATCTTAATTCTAATAATTCTGGCATTTCACAAAGAAAATTTAGTTCTGAAATTTGATTTTCACCTAAATTTAAATAATTTAACGAAGACAAATTTGTGAGACAGGACGCATCAGATATAAAATTTCCCTTTAGGATTAGGGATTTTAAATTTATTAACTTTCCAATATAAATAATATCAGATATTTGATTACCACTTAAATTAATATTTTTTAAATGCCTCAAATTCTCAACACCTGAAAGATTAATAATTTGATTAAAACTTAGATCCAGAGATTCTAAAAATGGGAAATTTTCTAAAAAAGATATATTAGAAATTTGGTTATGAATTAAACTTAACGAAATTATCTTTTTATCATCAGCAAGCATGTAATAATTTTTGTTATTAATACTTAGATTGGAAAATTCAGAAATTACAATATTAAATTGTTTTTCTAAAGTAACAATTTCCCTAGGTTTAATTTTCTTCATAGATGTAGATTAGTAATTGTATTTTTTCAAATTAACAAATAAAAAACCACAAATCACATAACAATTTAGCAATTTTCGATCTAAAATCAACTAAATCAAAACTCTAAATCCCAAAAAAGCCCTTAGCATTCCTCGTCGTTTCCTCCGCAACTTTATCCAAAGCAATTCCTTTAAACTGTGCAATTGTTCCCGCTAGATAAGGCAGAAATGACGGTTCGCATCGTCGTTCGTGGTATTTCTTCAAAAGGCTGTTCGGAACGTTTTTAGGAAGCATAAACGGCGCATCGGTTTCTATCATCATTCGGTCGAGCGGTACGTACTGAATGACTTCTTTTAAATGACTGAAACGTTTAGCATCTGAAATCGCTCCCGTAAAACCCAGATAAAATCCGTTATCAAGATAGGTTTTGGCTTCTTGCAGACTTCCCGTAAAACAATGCACAACGCCTTTTGGCAGTTTCGGCAGATAGTCTTTTGTGATATTCATAAAGGAACTAAAAGCGGCTCTTTCGTGCAAAAACAAAGGTTTCTGAACTTCAATCGCCAATTCTAACTGGGCTCTGTAACATTCTTCCTGTTTGTTTCGGGGCGAAAAATCACGATCAAAATCAAGTCCGCATTCGCCAACGGAAACCACATGTTTCTGCTGTAATAAATTCTTTAATTTCGAAATGCTCTGCGCATCAAAACTTTTCGCATCATGCGGGTGAATTCCTGCCGTGGCATACAACACGCCTGGGTATTGTCGCGCAATCTTTGCGGATTCTTCGCTATTTCGTACGCTTGTGCCTGTGAGTATCATCTGCGATACATCGGCATCGAGCGCGTCTTGTACGACATCGTCTATGTCGTTTTGGAATTGTTTGTTGGTTAGGTTGATTCCTATGTCTATGTATTTCATTTTTTTTAAAGTTGCTAAGGTTCTGAGAGGCTAAGGTGCTAAGTTTTTTTCTCTCTTTTGCCTTAAATTATTTTTTATTTTTTTGCCACTAAGGCATTATTTAATCTCGCAAAGTCGCGGAGTCGCAAAGTTTTTTTTTGCCACAGATTATAGGATTAAAAATGATTAAAATCTGTTTCAATCTGCTAAATCTGCGAGAGACAAATGTTGCGTAAAGTTTGTCTTTTCGACGTAAGGAGAAATCACACATGGGATTCGACAAAGATTGGACTCTCTTTTGTGGAGTTACTAGTGTGATTTCTCCTTACGTCGAAATGACATACAATGAGATCACGTTTTGTTAGACGCACTGCAGTCCACCTCTACACTGAAAACTGAGACTGCGACTGAATACTAAACTGATCACTAAAAACCTGACCACTGAATACTAATCCTCACGGCTCCCATCATCTGCCATTCTCACTAATTTTGGCGTAAACTTCGCTACAACATCCACTAAATCTTGTTGTGCTTCCATCACTTGATTGATATCTTTATACGCCATTGGCGCTTCGTCTAGTCCGGCACCGATAAGCGTCACACCATGATCTTTTAGGATGGATTTCATTTCGTTTTTTGTGATGTTTTTTATCGCCTGAGTTCTGCTCATTTGTCTTCCTGCTCCATGCGAAGCGGAGTTTATTGCATTTTCTTGGCCTTTTCCTCTCACCAAAAATCCTGGCGCGGTCATACTTCCCGGAATGATTCCCATAACGCCTTTTCCGGCTGGGGTTGCACCTTTTCTATGTACGATTACTTCTTCGCCGTTCCAGATTTCTTTCCATGCAAAATTATGGTGGTTTTCGACTTTGGCTAAAATCGTTGCGCCCAAAGCTTTTTCCATTTTGTTATGGATAATCTCGTGACAAGCCGAAGCGTAATCGCCAGCCAAATTCATCGCCAACCAATATTCCTGACCTAATTGCGAATTCATATCCAAATAGGCTAAGTTTTTCGCTACATCTGGAAGTTTACATTCGTCTTTTGCAATTTTGGTATAATGTCCGGCGATTGTTGCGCCCATTCCGCGTGAACCGGAATGCGTCAATAAAGCGACATATTTCCCTTTTGGAATATTCAGAACGGCATCGTCTTGGACAAATTCCATAATTCCGAATTCCACAAAGTGGTTTCCACCGCCTGAAGATCCTAATTGCGACCAGGCTTTATCTTTCAAGTTCTTCACAAACGGATTCATATTGAAAGTCTCGTTCTCCAAAACCGCATGATCTGATTTGAACTGACCGTGAAATCCGTGACCTGCGCCAAAAATCGAATTTGCGATTAATTCTCTTTTGAATTTAGCTTCGTTTTCAAAGTAAAAATCTTCAGGAATATCGTAAACCGACAAAGCCATTCTACAACCAATATCAACTCCAACTCCATACGGAATAATCGCATTTTTAGTCGCTAAAACTCCACCAATCGGTAATCCGTAACCTTGATGCGCATCTGGCATTAAAGCGCCTGCGACTGTAACAGGAAGTTTCATCGCAACTTCCATTTGTTTTCTGGCGCCGTCTTCGATATGATCCAATCCGTACGCCGAATACGCATTCGGGTTTTGGTTTAAAGCGATGAAATCTTCTGGTTTTTCATTCGCTTTTTCGATTAAAGCAACAGCCAGTTTACTGAAGACTTTATCGTCTATATAGTTTTCTGGAGCTTCTAACACGTTTTTAAAATTGGTGATCATTTCGTCACGTTTTAATCCGTGTCTTTTGCTGTTTATTTTTAGGGCTATCCCAATTATTTTTCCTTCTGGAAATCCTAATTCTAATATATCTGTTCCGTTTATTTGTGTTTTCATTTTTTTTTATTTTGATAGTACAAAGATTGTTTAGTACTGCGCAGTTATTTTGCGTAGATTGTTTTTTCTCTAAAGCGAGTGAAGAATTTCTCGCAAAGTCGCAGAGTCGCAAAGTTTTTTTTGCCACAGATTAAGAGGATTAAAATGATTTTTCTCATTTTATGTCATCCTGAGGAACGAAGGATCACACACGAAACTCTACAAAGATTGTCAAAATTCTAGACGGGCTACTGGTGTGATCCTTCGTTCCTCAGGATGACAAACTGTGCGGGAATTACTTAATTAATAAACTTTGCGCCTTTGCGAGATTAAATTACCAAGCTTTGCGGAGACACACAGTAGCGCGCCTACACAAGAGACTTAGCATCTTAGAACCTTAGTATCTTAGCATCTTTTTAATCAATCAATAATTGCGTCACCATCGCTGGGTTCATCGCCCATTGCGCCGTATACACCTCATCCGCAATTTCATTTTCTGTGATTGTTAAACCTTGAGCTTCCGCTTTTAGTTGTAATAAATTACCAATATTCAATTTGCTGTTTAATTTTGCCAATAGCGCCTGAACTCCTTTGAAATCCAAACCTCCCACAACCTGACCTCCGAAAGTCATCTCTAACCAAACGATTTCTCTTTTAGCTACATCCAACACTCCGAAAACCATTCCTTTGGCAACATTTTGCGTTACACGAACCTGATGATCTACACACGACGTATCGTACGCAACACCGGTTTTCTCCGAAATTTTCATCGGATATTTGCTGTTCATCCAACCAACAACCAAATTTGGCGTAATACTTCCGTTGCTGTAGGCATTACAAGTAAAAGTTACAAATTTTGCTTTGGCTTTTGCTAATTCGTCAATGTTAATATTGATGTATTCAGCCGTTCCAATTTTATTCGGAATACTTCTGATATCACCGCTATGCTGACAACCTGTAGTTGTTAATCGGCTGAAAGAACAAATATCTGAACGGTCTTCGTAAGCGATATAACAGCTTAAATCCATATCTAAATGTTGCGCTGGCAAATCTTTACCCCATTGCATAAACAATCGCACTTCGTTTCCTTCAACTGGGAAACGTGTTCCCATTAAAGCTACTGGCAAATCCTGAACGGTATCGCTTCGATCTCCAATCGAAACCGGCATATTAAACAATTGCGGATCGATATAAATTGTTTTATTTGGGTTTGAAATCGACGCAAATCGTTTTTTCATCGCCAAAATAGTCAAGTCTTCGATTTGGTTTTTCATTGTTTCCAACTGATTATCATCGTACAACTTCAACAACTGATTTGATGCAATTCGTTTGTTTGTTCCGCCCAAAGGTTTCACGCTTCTCTGCATGTTTACATCAAAGTAATTTTGTGCATACATGTTTAATGTAAACACTAATCTTGCAGGAACTTTATCGATAATTTCTTCGAAATGAGCAATTGTTTCATCCGCTCCAAACCATAGCATATTCGAAAATAACGAACGTGCAAATAATCCTGGACGTTGTTTCAATAATGCAAATGTTTTATCGGCATCAAATTTCAATCTTGACGAATTCACTTTGCTTTGCCAAACATCATAAACCTGGTTATAAAATACATCCATTAAAAAATTCAATTTCTCAAATCCTTTTCTTTTGCTGTATTCTGCCAAACGCAAGGCGCGGATAAAACGAACCCACATTCCTCTTTTCGGATGCATAATTTCGCACATGGCTTCCACATCCAAATTCATTTTATTCAACCAATTTGCAACCATCAAACATTCTTTTCGAGAATATTTTAGTTTCAAATCTTTTTTAGATGCAATTTTGGCTTGCGCACTTGTATCCAAAGAATTATGAAAATGCTGACCGTTTTTAGTCGCTCTTTTAATAATCGTTTTTGGTTCGATAATCTGTAACATTCCAGTATTTTTATACCATAAATAACGCAAAATATCAGTTGGCGTTTTCAAAAATTGCGAAGCCAAATCTTCATTACCGTTTTCAATCAAAAGATCAATCACCAGCATTAAAGTTTCCTTCATTGCGATTTCGGTTTTTGGCAAAGCCAAATGTTTCATCGCCAATTTTAAACTGTCAACTTGCGTAGCGTCTAAAGCGGTTTTTGATTGCAATAACGAAATATATAAATTCTCTAAATCTTTTTCATTCCACAATTCAAGTGTTTTTAATTTGCTTCCTTGTCCGATATTTTCCAGTTTTCCAAATTCAAATGGAGTTCCACAGAAAGGGCAACCGTTATATCTTTCTAATGGAAAAGTATTATTTGGAATTATATGACCACATTGTAATGTTGTTCCGTTTTTTGTTTGGAAAACATTTCCGAAATACGTGATAATATGATCCAAAACAGATTCATTTGTTGGCACATTCCATTCTTTCACCAATGGTGTCCAGTTTTTATCTGTTCCTAAAACTTCTCTTAAAACTTCTAGAATTTCAATTTTATAATTTGGGCGGACATTATTTAAAGCATGCAGTAACGACTCAGAAAATGTATATCCCAATTTTGAAACATTGGCTACTAAAACCGATGTTGTTCCTGATAAATTTTGGTTATCATTCACAATCATTTCTGATGGAATGAAAATAGCGTTCTGACGCAAACTGATTTTTAATAATTCTTTTGTTTTCATTTTTTTTAATTTTAAAATTTAGATAATGGTGCTTCTGAGTTCTACCTAAAAGATTTTTGAAGTAAGAAGCACTTGACCTGAAATTGGAGTGTAATTGATGAACTATTTTACCTGATGGGTTTCCCCGAGAAGTAAGTTAATCTTGACCCTCGTTTTTTTATTAATGATGATTTTGAAACTATGTTCGGATTCGAACCGAAATTAGCCGTGGTCTGAAGTAAGTTTCAATTGACCATTAATAGTGAAGCAGATGGGATTCGAACCCATGACCCGGACATTAGAAGTGTAGGAAGTAAGTTTGGATTGACCTTTTAGGGATAATTTCAAAACTACCTGCTCTACCGCTGAGCTACTGCTTCAAATTTTTGAATAAATTAGGTAATGGTGTAAGTAGTACGTGGAAAGTGTTTCGAAATAACTTAAACTTGACCTGTTTATTCAATTTTTTATTTCTATGAACGTTTGTTTTTTATTTCTGAACAAAGATTTCTAAATTAATGCGCAATTATTCTGCGTAGTAAAATTTTTGTTTGATTTTAAAGAAATACTATTTGTTTTATTTCTTGAACAAAGATTTCAAAAGCACTGCGCAATTATTTTGCGCAGTAAAAAAGAAATTTTAAATTTGAGTAAAAAAAAAGATGAATCTGAATAAAATCTACAGCGATTTACTTCTAAATATTGGTTTTTCAGCCAATGAAATTCAGCAAAACTGGAATGTTTTAGAAAAAGCATATTCCAAGAAGTCAAGACATTATCATAATCTGAATCATTTAGGAGAAATGATACAGAGTTTTGAAACGTATAGCGATCGACTTCAAAATCCGAATGAAATTTTATTTTCTATTTTTTATCATGATATTGTTTATTCGGCTTCGAAAAAAGATAATGAATTAAAAAGTGCTGAATTTGCTTTGTCGATTCTATCTGAAAAACATCTTTTAAATAAGCAGTTAGTTTTTGATGCTATTTGTGCTACACAGCTGCATGCGCACAACGCAAACGAAGATATTAATTGGTTAATCGATTTTGATTTGAAAATCCTTGCCAAAGACTGGGACGATTATAAAATCTATTTTGAACAAATCAGAAAAGAATACCGTATTTATCCTGATTTTCTATACAAACCTGGAAGAGCAAAAGCGTTGAAACATTTTCTGGAATATGAATTTATTTTTCAAACGGATGAATTTAGGAATTTGTATGAAGAGAAAGCGAGAAGAAATATTGAAAAAGAGATTTCTTTATTAACATAAACGCGTGAGGGATGGGAACGGCATCCTTTTGTGGTGGGGTTCGACACAAAAGATATAGTGGACAGCCCGACCCGGAGGGGCACGCCCAAAATATACTAATCAAAAATAATCTCGCAAAGTCGCAAAGTTCATTTTTTAGCCACAGATTAAAGGATTAGAAAGATTAAAAAAAATCTGCTTAGATCTGCAAAATCTGCGTGAAACAAAAAAACTTTGCGACTTTGCGAGCAAAAACAACAAACAGCATGTCACAAAACAAAAACGCCTTAATTCGATACAAAGTAATCGATAAATGTCTTCAGAATAAATACAGGCAATGGACTCTGGAGGATTTAATAGAATGCTGTTCTGAAGCTTTATCTGAATATGAAGGTCGGGATATTCCAATTAGCAAACGAACGATTCAGATGGATATTCAGTTGATGCGAAGTGAAAAATTGGGTTATAATGCGCCAATCGTCGTTTACGATAAAAAGTATTATAAATATGAAGACGAAGATTTTACGATAACCGATATTCCGCTGACGGAAACCGATATGAATGTTTTGACAGAAACGGTTTCTATGTTGAAGCAGTTTAAGGATTTCTCCTTGTTTAATGATGTATCTGATATTTTACAGCGATTGGAAGACAAAATTTATTCTGAGAAATCGCATACCAAACCGGTTATTTATTTGGATAAAAATGAAAATTTAAAAGGTTTGCATTATTTGGATGAAATTTATCAGGCGATTATCAAAAAAATGGTTTTGATTATTACCTATAAATCTTTTAAATCGAGAGAAGAAACTAAATTTCCTTTTCACCCTTTTATATTGAAGGAATTTAACAATCGCTGGTTTTTAATTGGAAAGAAGAAAGCGTCACAGCCAGTTACCCATTTGGCTTTGGACAGAATTGTTTCTATAGATTACGATTTTAACCTTCCTTATTTAGAGGAAGATTTTGATGCGGAGTCTTATTATAAAGATATCATTGGCGTGACGGTTAATTCTGGTTTACAGCCGCGACGAATTGAACTTTGGATCGATGCTTCGAATGCTCCATATGTAATTACAAAACCATTTCATTCATCGCAGCGAATAATTAAAGAAAATGAGGACGGAAGTATCATTGTGCATTTGTTTGTAATACCAAATTATGAGATGGAACGACTTTTATTAGGTTTTGGAAATTGCTTGGAAATTTTGAGACCTGAGGGATTACGAAATCGTATGAAAAAAACACTTCAAAAAGCAATTTCTAGGTATGAAATTGAAGAGACAACTGAAAATAATGCAGAGATTTTTGAATAATTTATAATTAAAGTCAAAATAAATTCCATAATGAGATTTTTACGGTATTCAAATTGTTAAAATCTAAAAAAAGAATAGTATATTTCAAATCAAAACCATCACAAACTCCTATAAATCAAGGATATTTTTTAACTAACCAAAAATTTATGAAAAAATAATATGCATGCATAGTATTTTTTCATTATATTTGAAATCGATATAGTTACCTATGAAAGACAAAACGATAGATTATATTTTGAGAGCTACATGGCAGGCTGTTTCAAGAATGTATAATGAAGAGGCTGCAAAATATGATGCGACAATGGCAACAGGATTTGCTTTGTTAAGCATTGATAAAGAAGAAGGAACGCCATCGACAGCTTTAGGTCCGAGAATGGGAATGGAAGCTACAAGTTTGACCAGAACGTTGAAATCTATGGAAGACAAAGGTCTGATTGTTCGCAAAAAAAATCCAAGTGACGGAAGAGGCGTTTTAATCTACCTTACCGATTTCGGAAAAGAAAAAAGAGAATTATCTAAAAATACTGTCCTGAAGTTTAATGAAACCATTAGAAAACATGTTTCAGACGAAAAACTGAGCCATTTTATCGAAGTTTCGGAAATCATTAATGAATTGATTCACGACAAAAACATATTTAATCAAACAGAAAACGCAGATAAAGAATAGTATTTCACAAGAAATAATTCTAAACCCTGCAAAAACAAATAAACAAAGTATGAAACGCACAATTAAAAAAGTTGCTGTAATTGGATCCGGAATTATGGGTTCGGGTATAGCTTGTCATTTTGCCAACATTGGTGTTGAAGTTTTACTGCTTGACATCGTTCCGCGCGAGTTGACAGAAGCTGAAGCTAAAAAAGGATTAACGCTTGAAAGTAAAGCCGTTCGCAACCGTGTGGTAAACGAGCATTTGGCGAATTCATTAAAATCGAAACCCTCTCCTATTTACAGTCAGAAATTCGCAAATAGAATTACGACCGGAAATACTACAGATGATATGGCAAAAATTGCTAATGTTGACTGGATCATTGAGGTTGTGGTGGAGCGTTTGGACATTAAGAAATTAGTTTTTGAGCAAATCGAGAAATTCCGTAAACCGGGAACTTTGGTTACTTCTAATACTTCTGGTATTCCGATTCATTTTATGAGTGAAGGAAGAAGCGAAGATTTTCAACAACACTTCTGCGGGACACACTTTTTTAACCCTGCGCGTTACTTAAAATTATTTGAAATTATTCCTGGTCCAAAAACTTCAACTGAAGTATTGGATTTCTTAAACGAATACGGTTCTAAATTCTTAGGAAAAACTTCGGTTGTTGCAAAAGATACTCCGGCCTTTATTGGAAACAGAATTGGTATTTACGGAATTCAGAGTTTATTCCATTTGGTGAAAGAAATGGGATTAACTATTGAAGAAGTTGATAAATTGACTGGTCCGGTAATCGGTCGTCCAAAATCGGCTACTTTCCGCACGGTTGACGTTGTTGGTTTGGATACTTTGGTACACGTTGCCAACGGTATTTATGAAAACTGCCCAACAGACGAACAACACGAATTGTTTAAACTTCCTGATTTCATCAACAAAATGATGGAAAATAACTGGTTAGGAAGCAAAACCGGACAAGGTTTTTATAAAAAAGTAGATAAAGATATTCTTTCTTTAGACTTAGATACACTTGAATACCGCGCTGCAAAAAAAGCAAATTTTGCAACTTTAGAATTGACTAAAACTATTGATAAACCGATTAATCGTTTTAAAGTTTTAGTAAAAGGTACAGACAAAGCGGGAGAATTTTACAGAAAAAGTTTCGCTGGAATGTTTGCGTATGTTTCAAACAGAATTCCTGAAATCTCAGACGAATTATACAAAATTGACGACGCTATGAAAGCTGGTTTTGGATGGGAAAATGGTCCATTCGAAATCTGGGATGCTATCGGTGTTGCCAAAGGAATTGAAATCATGAAAGCGGAAGGTTTAGAGCCTGCTGCATGGGTAAATGAAATGTTGGCTTCTGGAAGCGAAAGTTTCTATTCTGTAAAAGAAGGAGCAACTTTCTTCTACAATATTCCAACAAAATCACAAGTAAAAGTTCCAGGACAAGATTCATTTATTATTCTGAACAACATTCGCGAAAGCAAAAAAGTTTGGAGCAATAGTGGAGCAATTATCCAGGATTTAGGCGACGGAATTTTAAACTTAGAATTCCAATCTAAAATGAATACAATTGGTGGCGATGTACTTCAGGCCATCAATAAAGCAATAGACTTATCTGAAAAAGAATATCAAGGTCTTGTGATTGGAAATCAGGCAGCGAATTTCTCTGTTGGAGCAAATATCGGAATGATTTTCATGATGGCAGTTGAGCAGGAATACGACGAATTAAACATGGCAATTAAATTGTTCCAAGATACAATGATGCGTGTTCGTTATTCTTCAATTCCAGTTGTGGTGGCGCCTCACGGTATGACTTTTGGCGGTGGATGCGAAATGAGCTTACACGCTGATAAAGTGGTTGCTGCTGCAGAAACGTATATGGGATTAGTTGAATTTGGTGTTGGTGTACTTCCTGGTGGTGGTGGATCTAAAGAAATGGCTTTAAGAGCTTCCGATTTATTCCGCAAAAATGATGTAGAATTAAACGTTCTTCAAGAATATTTCTTAACTATCGCTATGGCAAAAGTATCCACTTCTGGTTATGAAGCTTTTGATACAGGACTTCTTCAACATGGAAAAGATGTTATCGTAGTAAACAAAGATCGTCAGATTGCTGAAGCTAAAAAACATGCGTTGTTAATGGCTGAAGCGGGTTATACACAACCAATCAGAAGAAACGATGTTAAGGTTTTAGGAAAACAAGCTTTAGGAATGTTCTTAGTTGGAACAGACCAAATGGAAGCTGGAAAATACATTTCTGAACACGACAAGAAAATCGCTAACAAACTGGCTTATGTAATGGCTGGTGGTGATTTATCTGAAGCGACTTTAGTGTCTGAACAATATTTATTAGATATTGAAAGAGAGGCTTTCTTAAGTTTATGTACTGAGAGAAAAACTTTGGAACGTATTCAGTATATGTTAACTAAAGGAAAACCACTTCGTAATTAGAAAATAGAACAAAGAGAATAGAATATAGATTCTAAGACTTCATAAAGTCTATTTTCTATACTCTATCTTCTATACTCTTAAAAAACAAAAACAAATGAAAACAGCATATATAGTAAAAGCTTACCGCACTGCGGTAGGAAAAGCACCAAAAGGGGTTTTTAGATTCAAAAGACCTGATGAATTAGCTGCAGAAACAATCCAGTTTATGATGGATGAACTGCCTGATTTTGACAAAAAACGTATTGACGACGTAATGGTTGGAAATGCAATGCCAGAAGCAGAACAAGGACTTAACGTTGGTCGTTTAATTTCTTTAATGGGATTAAAAGTAGAAGACGTTCCTGGAGTTACAGTAAACCGTTACTGCGCATCTGGATTAGAAACTATCGGAATGGCAACGGCTAAAATCCAATCTGGAATGGCAGATTGTATCATTGCCGGTGGTGCAGAAAGCATGAGTTTTATTCCGATGGGAGGTTACAAACCAACTCCGGATTATAAAGTTGCCGCTGCAGGTCACGAAGATTACTACTGGGGAATGGGGTTAACTGCGGAAGCGGTTGCCAATCAATATAAAATTTCAAGAGAAGATCAGGATGAGTTTGCCTACAATTCTCATATGAAAGCTTTGAAAGCACAAGCAGAAGGAAAATTTGACAAACAAATCGTTCCAATTACTGTTGAGCAGACTTTCATTAATGAAAATGGAAAAAAAGAAACTAAATCTTATATTGTAAAAGCCGACGAAGGGCCAAGAGCTGGAACTTCTAAAGAGGCTTTAGCAGGTTTAAAACCAGTTTTTGCTGCTGACGGAAGTGTAACGGCTGGAAACTCTTCTCAAATGAGTGACGGTGCTGCTTTCGTTTTAATTATGAGCGAAGAAATGGTAAAAGAATTAAACCTTGAGCCAATTGCACGTCTAGTAAACTTTGCTTCTTCTGGTGTTGAGCCAAGAATCATGGGTATCGGACCTGTAAAAGCAATTCCGAAAGCTTTGAAACAAGCGGGATTAACTTTAAATGATATTGAATTAATTGAGCTAAACGAAGCTTTTGCTTCTCAAGCTTTAGCAGTAACTCGCGAATTAAATATAAATCCGGAAATCGTAAACGTAAACGGTGGCGCAATCGCTTTAGGACACCCTCTAGGTTGTACTGGTGCTAAACTTTCTGTTCAGTTATTTGATGAGATGAAACGCAGAGGCAGTAAATACGGAATTGTGAGTATGTGTGTGGGAACTGGACAAGGTTCTGCAGGGATTTACGAGGTGTTGTAAAAAGTATTATTAAGTAACGCATACGTTCAGTTTGGTCATTGCGAGGAACGAAGCAATCTCGCTAACAATTGCGCAAAGCAAGTGTGGTTGCTTCGTTCCTCGCAATGAAAAGATTGAGGATAAAAAACATAATGTAGGTAGAAGGTTCGAATCCTTCTGGGATCACAAAAAAAATAAAAAGATACTAAAAACAAAAAAATAAAAGTCATGAGCGACAAAACAAGAGGAGGTCAATTCCTAGTTAAAGAAACAAAATGCGAGGATATCTTTACTCCAGAAGATTTCTCAGAAGAGCAGTTAATGATGCGTGACTCTGTAAAAGAGTTCGTTGACAAAGAATTATGGGCGCATAAAGATCGTTTTGAAAAGAAAGATTACGCTTATACAGAATCTTCTATGCGTAAAGCTGGGGAACTAGGACTTCTTGGAGTTGCAGTTCCAGAAGAATACGGCGGATTAGGAATGGGATTTGTTTCTACAATGTTGGTTTGCGACTATATTTCTGGAGCTACAGGTTCTTTCTCTACAGCTTTTGGTGCTCATACCGGAATTGGAACTATGCCCATTACACTTTATGGATCTGAAGAACAAAAGAAAAAATACGTTCCTAAATTAGCTTCTGGAGAATGGTTTGGTGCTTACTGTTTAACTGAGCCGGGCGCAGGATCTGATGCTAACTCAGGAAAAACTAAAGCGGTTTTATCTGAAGATGGAAAATACTATTCTATTACAGGTCAAAAAATGTGGATTTCTAATGCAGGTTTCTGCAGCGTTTTCATCGTTTTTGCTCGTATTGGAGACGATAAAAATATTACAGGTTTTATCGTAGAAAATGATCCGTCAAACGGAATTTCTATGAATGAAGAAGAGCATAAATTAGGAATCCGTGCTTCTTCTACTCGTCAGGTTTTCTTCAACGAAACAAAAGTTCCAGTTGAAAACATGTTATCTGAAAGAGGAAACGGTTTCAAAATTGCTATGAATGCTCTTAACGTTGGTCGTATTAAATTGGCTGCTGCATGTCTTGATGCGCAAAGAAGAGTTACTTCTGGAGCTGTAAAATATGCTAACGAAAGAATTCAGTTCAATACTTCTATTTCATCTTTTGGAGCTATCCGTTCTAAATTGGCTGAAATGGCTACTAATGCATACGCTGGAGAAAGTGCTTCTTACCGTGCGGCAAAAGACATCGAAGACAGAATTGCTGCCCGTGAAGCTGAAGGAACTTCTCACCAAGAAGCAGAACTAAAAGGTGTTGAAGAATATGCTATCGAGTGTTCTATCTTGAAAGTAGCAGTTTCTGAGGACGTTCAAAACTGTTCTGACGAAGGAATCCAAATCTTTGGTGGAATGGGATTCTCTGAAGATACTCCGATGGAAAGTGCGTGGAGAGATGCTCGTATAGCTCGTATTTACGAAGGTACAAACGAAATCAACAGAATGCTTTCTGTGGGTATGTTGATCAAAAAAGCAATGAAAGGACACGTTGATTTACTTGGACCAGCAATGAAAGTTCAGGAAGAATTAATGGGAATTCCATCTTTTGATACTCCAGATTTCTCTGAATTATTTGCAGAAGAAAAAGGAATCATCGCTAATCTTAAGAAAGTTTTCTTAATGGTAGCCGGAAGTGCTGTCCAAAAATATGGTCCGGATTTAGATTCTCACCAACAGTTATTAATGGCTGCTTCTGATATCTTAATCGAAATCTACATGGCAGAAAGTACCATCTTGAGAACTGAGAAATTAGCAAAATCTCAAGGTGAAGATAAAGTACAAGAGCAAATTGCAATGGCAAAATTATACTTGTACAAAGCTGTTGATATCGTAAACTTAAAAGGAAAAGAAGGAATCGCTTCTTTCGCTGAAGGAGACGAACAACGCATGATGTTAATGGGACTTAAACGTTTTACAAAATATACAAACTTGCCAAACGTTATAGCTCTTAGAGAAAAAATTGCAGAAAAATTAGTTGCAGAAAATTCATATTGCTTCTAATTCAAAAATAGTTTTTAGCTTTTAATTTGTTTAAACCCGCACTTGTCCGAAACTGTGCGGGTTTATTTTTTAAAGTTCATCAGCGAAAGGCATTCCTTACGATTCGCAACTTTTTTGCAGAAATCTGCAAAATATTCGTTAAAATCACTACTTCAAAACTATTACAGTAGTTATTTATCAAATTTATTGCAGTACTTTTAGCTTTCTAAAAAACTCTAAAACCAGAAAAATGAAACAAACTACTTTTATTGCTTTATTTTTAATGTGCTTTTGTATAACATCTACTTTCGCACAAAAAAATAAAAAAATGGATATCATTGCCTATTATACAGGCGATTCAGAACTTATTGATAAATATGAAGTTGGCAAATTAAACCAAATTATCTTCAGTTTTTGTCACTTAAAAGATGGAAAATTAACTGTAGATTCAGATAAAGATTCTAATACTATTAAGCACTTAGTTTCGCTTAAAGCGAAAAATCCACAACTGAAAATTATTTTATCTCTTGGAGGTTGGGGAGGTTGCGAACCTTGTTCTGCAGCATTTTCGACAGCTGAAGGAAGATTAAAATTTTCTCAATCTGTAAAAGAAATCAGCAACTCTTACAAAGTAGATGGTTTAGATTTAGATTGGGAATATCCAGCTATTGAAGGACTTCCTGGACATTTATTTCAAGCTGTTGATAAACCAAACTTTACAGAGTTACTTAAAATATTACGTTCTACTTTAGGTAAAAAATACGAATTAAGTTTCGCCGCTGGAGGTTTCCAAAAATATTTAGACGAATCTATCGATTGGAAAGCGGTTACTCCGCTAGTAAATCGTATCAACATTATGAGTTATGATTTAGTTAACGGATATTCTCCGGTTACAGGTCATCATACGCCATTGTACAGTACAAATGCAAAAGAAGAATCAACTAATAGAGCGGTTGAGTTTTTATTAAAGCAAGGAGTTCCAGCTGAGAAATTAGTTATTGGTGGCGCATTCTACACTAGAACATGGATCAATGTAGAAAATGTGAATAACGGATTATATCAGCCAGGAAAACACGTTGAAGGAGTAAACTTTAAGGATTACGCAAAGACTTACACAGAAGCAAACGGATGGAAATATTTTTGGGATGATAAAGCAAAAGCACCTTACTGGTACAATGCAACAGCAAAAAGTTTTGCAACATCAGACGATATTAAATCGATAAAAGCTAAAGCAGAATACGTTAAATCTAAGAAACTGGGCGGAATTATGTTCTGGGAACTAACTTTAGACACTTTCCGCGACGGAATGGTAAATGCCATTTACGAAGTAAAAACGGCTAAATAAATCACACACAAAAGGGAATCAGTATTGATTCCCTTTTTATTTTTAAAGATTAATTATATCATTTTTTTAACTACTTAATTTCTTTTTCCTTTTCTTTCGGAGCTCTTATTATTCCATCGTAATTAATTGTCGCTCTGTTATTGCTATTCACAGATAATGTTGCCGATCCGTTATAGAATATTCTGAACATCAAATCGTAAGTATCATTTTGACCTCTAACTGTCGCCTGAAAATTGATGTTTTTTGACTTTTTACCCACTTTGATGTTTTCTGGTTTACCTTCAAATTTAATTCCGCCCTCCCCGCTGTATGCAACGTTATAAGCACGTCCAAAAAAAGGCAAATCACATTTTGTGGTATCTACATTAAATTTCAAAAAATACGTGTAATCATCTAATATAATTAATCTTCCTCCTTGTGGAGTAAGTTTTTGAGCTTCAAAAACAAAACTTTTAGAATCGATAAGTTCCTCGATTTCTTTTTGTTTTTCCAGAGCCTGTTCAGCTTTCAGTTCTTTTTTTGATTTTTGCTGTGCAAAAGCTGGAAAACTTAAGATGCACAAAAGCAAAAAAACGGATAATTTGGTTGACATAAAATATAATTTAAGTGGTATTATAAAATATTCTTATTTTTTGGTAAATCGCATCATCGCGATATCGCCAGAAATAAAATTTAAAGTTTTTCCATCCTCGCTAATATTATACGATGTTATTTTCTGAAGTGTATTCATAAACACCTGTTCTCCCTGACTATTATCCAAGCACATCATTTTGGTCATGGCCATTGGTTGAGTAAAATCAATTTTGCTCCCATCAGTAATCAATTTTCCTGTGTAAGAATTACAACTGTTATTTCCAGAAACTCGATTTTCTTTACCGTCAAAAACTATTGTTGGTTTTTTATTCGGATACAAACCATCGAAAGCAATTCGAGGGCCTGTGATATAATTTAGTTCCCAAGTTCCGTCAAGTTTAGAAACGACATCCTTTTTTTTGCATTTAAAAACGTTGCAAGAAATTAATATCGAACTAAAAAAAATGAGTGTAAAAATCCTTTTCATCATAACTTTAAATATTAATAACGAATAAATTAGTGAAGTATAATTCCTGAAAAATGCTACTAAAAGCATTACTAATTTAAGCAATAATTTTGGCTTTTGTGCTCAATCGATATAAAATTATAACGTATAGTTTGACTTTTTTTTAACTTTTAGAGTCAATCTATTCCGTTATTTTATGTTAAATTTACTTAATATTTAATTTAAAATACCCTTAAATATGAAAAAACTAATCGTTTCTTTCGCTATAATTACAGCCTTAATCATTGGTTGTAAAACAAATAACAAATCAAATGACGCTAAAACTCTAACGGTTGCATTAGAACCAAAAAGCAATAGTAAAGTTGCAGGAACAGCAGTTTTTACTGAGAAAAACGGAAAAGTCACTTTTACTGCAAAAATGACCGGACTAGAACCAGGAGTTCATGCTATACATATTCATGAAAAAGCAGATTGCAGTGCTGCAGATGGAAGTTCTGCTGGAGGACACTGGAATCCGACTTTTAAAAAACATGGGAAATGGGGAGTTGGAGAATATCATAAAGGAGATATCGGAAACTTTACCGCTGATGCAAAAGGTAACGGATCTATCACTGTAACTACCGATGAATGGTGTATAGGATGTGGAGACACTAACAAAGATATTTTAGGAAAAGGCTTAATTGTACATGCAGGAACAGATGACTTTACAACGCAGCCAACTGGAAATGCTGGCGGAAGAGTTGCTTGTGCAGGAATTATCAAATAAGAAAATCTAATAACCACTATTTTTAACAAAATCTAGTGGTTATTTCATTTAAAATGAATTCTAAAACAAGAAAAAAGACATAGCTTTGCATCAGCAAAATTAAGTCAATGATTAATCCCTCAGCACCAGGCTGGATCGATAAGTTCTTTAGTGAACAGAAGTTTTCAGAAGCAATTCCTTTTGAAACTGTAGATTCTTTTTACCATAAAGTAAGAGAAACGGGATTTATTTACGGACATATTATTGCTATCGATTCGCAGGTTCCAATTCCTATAAAAGGTTGGTTTAAAACCGAAATTTCTAAAACAGCTTTACTTAACACGCTGTATCATGTTTTTTGTTTAGAAAAACGAAATTCAGAACCTAAAAATTTTATTTCAGAAGTTTTAAAGTTTTACAAACAAATGAATCCGGAAGGTTTTAATTTGTTCAAAATTTTATTACCCAAAGACACTCCTTCCCTATCTCTGGAAAATATAATTGACCAAAGAGTTCAAACAAACGACAGTATTATCAGTAAAAACTTTTCACATTTAGTTACAAATGCACTGTTGTTTATTGATGTTTTGGCCTTCAGACAATATTTGGAACATGGAGAAATTCCAGAAAAATATCTAAAAAGAATTGAAGAAACCGTTCTCGGAATTGTTGGTTTGGCTTTAAAAACCAAAACTATCAAATCTACTCACGACGATTTATTGATTAAACTTTTTGAAGCTTCTATTCGATATTCGAAGTTTTCGAAAGTTGCGGCTTACACTTTAGAAAATTTACAACTATCCTATTTCAGCAATAAACTAGAGCAATATTATTTGATTGATATGGCCGGAATGGCACTCTGGAGTGATGGCGTTGTAGAAAACGAAGAAGCTTATTTCTTGTATTCGTTAGGTTCAATGATGGGAATTTCAGATGAATTTACAGCTAAAAGTATTGCAACAACGAATAATTTTATTACTACGCATAAAAAGAAAATTCCGTATTTTAATTATTCCAATCCGGTTAAACATTTTTATGATCAGATGACGCATAGCGTTATAAAACTGATTATTAGAAATAAAAACAGGTTAGTGAGAGAAATTATGCAGAGTAAAGAACTTGTTGTTTTACTAGCGTATTCTACAACAAGAGATTTGGATGCGAAAGAAAAAAAGAAAGTAAAAAAACAGCTTTTGGATATTTGCAAAACGATTCCGTCACTAACGATATTTTTACTTCCCGGCGGAAGTTTATTGCTTCCGATATTGATAAAGTTTATTCCAACTATGCTTCCGTCTGCTTTTAATGAGAATCTAGACGAAAACGAATAAAAAAAATCGCTCCTTACAGAGCGATTTCCTTTTATATTATATTTTCAATTAAAATTTCAATTGATATACTTCATCAAGTTCTTCATTTGAAGCGATATTTACATTTAAATCTGTAACAAATCCAGAATTTAAACCATAAACCCATCCGTGAAGCATTAAATCCTGACCGTTTCTCCAAGCATTTTGTACAATAGAAGTTTTTGCTAAATTGTAAACTTGTTCTTTGGCGTTGATTTCAACAAAAGCATTAAAACGCTCTGTTTCGTCTTCAATTGAGTTTAGATATTTATCGTGTAAGCGGTACTCGTCTTTAATATGGCGAATCCAGTTATCTATAATCCCAACCGATTGATTTCCCATGGCAGCTTTTACACCACCGCATCCGTAATGACCACACACAATTACATGTTTAATTTTTAACACATTTACAGCGTAATCTAAAACACTCAACATATTCATATCAGAGTGCACAACCATATTGGCAATATTACGGTGCACAAAAACCTCACCTGGCTTTGCACCCACAATTTCGTTTGCAGGAACACGGCTGTCAGAACATCCAATCCATAATAATGGCGGTGACTGTCCTTTTGCTAGATCTGCAAAATAATTTGGATCTAACGCCAATGAATTCTCAACCCACTTCTTATTGTTTTCTAATAACTGCTCATAAAATTTTCTCATTGTCTTATTTTTTGTCTGGTAATTTTTAATTTTTGGAATATCTCAAAAAGAACTTGACGTAAAGTTACCTAAATTTTGACATTTTCTTTGCCCTAAAAACACCAATTTTTTATTACTCTTCTTTAACAATCTCTTTTTGAACCACTTCTCTTTTCGCAACATCATAATAATGCTCGATAGTTACATGATTATGGTTATCTGGCGTATTTTCTAGTTCGTACGCTTCTTTAAAACCTTTCAGCTTTACTTTTATATTTTCATCTATTGCTCTTGTACCTTTAAATTCACGAATTAAATCTAGCACATCGTGCGAAATATATTCTGTATCTTGAGCATTGATAATTACTTTAGAATTCTCAGGAATTTCATTCAACGTTTGTTTGATCGCTGCTTTATTTAGAAATGAAACTTCCTGTGCTAAATCAATATGAATAATATCTCCATCTTCGTATTCTTCTTTTTTAAAGATATATGCTCTTTTTAAGTTTCCTCTTAAAACGAAAATAATACTAATGATGATTCCCAGCGCAACACCTTTTAGCAAATCTGTTGCAACGACAAAGACCAAAGTTGCTATAAAAGGGACAAACTGGTATTTACCCTTTTTCCAGAAATGCATAAAGGCTGCTGGTTTTGCTAATTTATATCCAACCAAAATCAAAACGGTTGCCAATGTTGCCAATGGAATTTTATTTAAAATTGTCGGAATTGCTAATACACTTATCAATAAAAGTACGCCGTGAATGATCGCAGATAATTTAGATTTTGCTCCTGCATTGTTGTTAGCAGACGAGCGCACCACTACAGATGTCATCGGAAGTCCGCCTAAAAGTGAACTTATAATATTTCCAATTCCTTGGGCTCTTAATTCTACATTGGTATTGGTGTAACGCTTTTGCACATCCATTCTGTCGGTAGCTTCGATACACAAAAGCGTTTCTATAGAAGCCACAATGGCAATGGTAACAGCCACTACCCAAACCTGCGGATTGGTAATAGCAGCAAAGTTTGGTGTAATTAAAATTGATTTTAATTCATCAAAAGATTTTGGAACTGGCAAAGAAACCAAATGTTCTTTTGCAATTGCCAAAGTGCTTCCTGTAGACACAAATATTTCATTTAAAACAACACCAAGAATAACTGCAACTAAAGCTCCAGGAACTAATTTCATTCTTTTCAGAAAGGGAACTCTGTCCCAAGCCAACAAGACTACTAAAGAAACTGCAGAAACCACCACAGCTCCTAAATGAATATGATTTAAAACATCAAACAAAAATGAAAAAGAATTACTTCCGTCATTTTGTATAAATGCCTGATCTCCTTCAAAATCGGCATCATAACCAAAAGCGTGCGGAATTTGTTTTAATATGATAATAATACCAATACCGGCTAACATTCCTTCAATTACGTTTGTTGGAAAATAATTTGATATACTTCCGGCTTTTAAAAATCCTAATGCTAATTGAATAATTCCAGCAATAAAAACAGACATTAAAAATACATCGAAAGCTCCTAAATCGGTAATTGCGGTCAAAATGATAGCTGTTAACCCAGCAGCCGGACCCGATACGCTAATATGCGACTGGCTCAAATATCCTACAACGATACCACCAATAACACCCGATATAATTCCTGAAAACAATGGTGCACCAGAAGCCATTGCAATACCTAAACACAATGGAAGAGCCACCAAGAAAACCACTAAACCTGAAGCAAAATCAGATTTAAGGTTGGCAAAAAGATTGATTTTTTTTGTCATAATACAATACTAAAAAAATTATTCATTAAAGATTTTTCCCATCTCAGAATGAAATGCGGTTAAAGATCAAAATAATCGGAAGTATTATACTAAATTGGGTGGAGGAGCAAATATGCTCGGAGAAATATTGTCAAGTTTTACAATATTTTCAGAAATGATGGTTTTCTTCTCGATGCAAACCGGAATTAAAACTTCATGCTCTAAAACTGTTGGATGAACTACATTTTTAAGTTCTTTATGCACTTCTTCCTCAGAAATACTAAAAGATACAACCGCACCATTCCCTTTCTTTAACGCCTGAACAATGGTCGGGGTCGCTAAGAAGGCAATAAATATGAATAATAATATGCGGGCTACAAATTTCATCGAAACAAAAATAGCGTTAAACAAATAAAATCAAAGAGATTTTGATAGAAATTTAACAAAAACAAAAAAGCAGAATGCAATTTTTATCGCATTCTGCTTATAATTATTTAAAAAACAACATTTTAAAGTGTTTCTTCTAACCATGCATTCATCATCCAAATTGTTTTTTCTTGCTCAGAAATAAAGTCACTCATCATAGAATTGGTTCCTTCATCGCTAATTTCATCAGATTTGTTTAAGATCTCTCTTTCAATTTTTAATAAATCTGATAAAGAATGTACAATTAATTGAACCGCTTTTTCATCATTAGAAATATTTTTTCCAACCGTTAATTTGTTATTTTTGATGTAATCTTCAAATGTATGCAACGGAGTTCCTCCAATTGTCAAAACTCTTTCCGCTATCATATCAATTTTTAGCTGTGCATCTGTATATAATTCTTCAAATTTTACATGTAAATCAAAAAAGCGCTTTCCGCGAATGTTCCAATGAATTCCTCTTAAATTTTGATAATATACTTGAAAGTTTGAAAGCAGCACATTCAATTCTTTTACTAATAATTCTGATTCTTTTACAGGTAATCCTAAAATATTTGTCTTCATAATCTGATTTTTTACACTAATTTACTACAAATTTAAAGTAGTTTTCATAAAATAAATATAAATAAAAATTATATTTTCTTATTTTTGCATCACAAAATACTATCAACATGACTATAACTCAATTACAATATGTGTTAGCAGTTGCTGAGCATAAAAACTTCACACTTGCTGCAGAAAAATGCTTTGTAACTCAGCCAACGCTAAGTATGCAAATACAAAAAATTGAAGAAGAACTTAATATTTTAATTTTCGACAGAAGTAAAAAACCGATTCAGCTTACCGATATTGGTCAGAAAATAGTAAATCAGGCAAAAAATATTGTAAACGAAGCCGATCGTATTAAAGATATTGTGGAACAGCAAAAAGGTTTTATTGGTGGAGAATTTCGCTTGGGAATTATTCCGACCATTATGCCAACTCTGCTTCCAATGTTTTTAAATAATTTCATTAAAAAATATCCAAAAGTTAAACTTTTAATTGAAGAGCTTAATACTGAAGAAATTATTTTAAGATTGAAAAATGGACATCTTGATGCTGCGATTGCGGCAACTCCGTTAGAAGACGAAAAAATAAAAGAAATCGTTTTGTATTTTGAACCTTTTGTAGCTTACATTCCAGAAAATCATGCTAGTTTTGAGAAAAAGGAAATTGAAGTTTCTGATTTAAATCTGAATGAAATCCTCCTATTACAAGACGGACATTGTTTTAGAGATGGAATTTTAAATCTTTGCAAAAGCGTCTCTGTTGCTGATCAAAGTAGTTTTCAGATTCAAAGTGGTAGTTTTGAAACGCTGATAAAATTGGCCGACGAAGGTTTGGGTACAACATTACTTCCGTACTTGCACACCTTAGACTTAAAAGAGTCCGACAAACTGAAACTTCGAAACTTTAAGGAACCAAAACCTGCTCGCGAGGTAAGTTTGATTTACCCAAAGAGCGAATTAAAAATGCAAATCATTGATGCGATCCGATCTACAATCGCCGGCGTCGTAAAAGGTGCCATTGTTTTTCAAAACGTACAAATCATTAGTCCGCTACAACAAAAAAAATAAAAAAGGAGCCAATTTGGCTCCTTTTTTTATGCTGTAATAAGTAGTAGACTTTGTTTTAATTCTGGTTTTTCAACTACAAAACTTAATAACCATTCTTGTAATTGTTCCATTTCATAAGGTAACAGTGTCTTGATAGCTTTTTCTAACTCTTTGCAGAAAAGTATCGGGTCGAAACTAACTCTCTCAAGTATTGATTTCGTGTAATCAAACATCATTTTAGACATAATAAAATAAGATTTTCGGGGGTTATCTAATTTTTTAAACTCGAACCAAATTTAAACAATTAACCAACATAAATTCCGTTTTTAACTAATTATTTTAAAAAATTTAGCAACGAATACGTTTTCTTAAAACATATAAATCAATATGGAATCGTTCTAAACAACTCGTTTCTAAACGTTTTTAAAGGCTCTGAACATTTCTCGTTTTCCAGGAGGCCCCGCTAATTTTTCGACGGTAAATCCTACTTCAATCATACTTCTTTTAACAACTCCGCGAGCTGCATAAGTTACCAAGACTCCATTAGGCTTTAAACTATTGTACATTTTCTGAAAAATTTCCGTACTCCAAAGCTCCGGTTGCACTCTATATCCGAAGGCATCAAAGTAAATCAAATCAAAAATTTCAAAATCGTCAATTTCATCAAAAAATTGTTTCCTTTTGGTTAACGAGAACTTATCGCAAATTTCTATTTTTTCATTCCATTCTGATTTATGCATTTTTTCGAATATGTTATGAAATTCCAATGCTTGCAGTTCTTCAGCATAATTCATTTCTAAAATTTCTTCTGAATTTACTGGATAAGCCTCTACTCCAACATAATCAATTTTTTGATTTTTACGAATGGCTTCCAAAAAAGTAATAAAAGCATTTAATCCCGTTCCAAATCCAATTTCTAAGATACTGATTGGCTTTTCCAATAATGAAAGTCCATTTTTTATAAATACATGCTTTGCTTCTTGAATTGCTCCATGTGTAGAATGATAACATTCGTCCCATTCTGGTAAACGAATTGTCGTTGAGCCGTCTAGCGTTTTTATTATTTCTCTTTTCACTTTTCCAGATTTTACAGTAGCTCTTAATTGATTTTCAAGCTATTTTAATGTTCAAAATTAATCAAAACTAATGCGTAAAGCCTTAAAAATCGATAGATTTTTCATAAATTCTTTATAAAAATCAATTAAATATTTGAGTTTGTTATAGGATAAACAAATCTCAGTTAAAAGCAGTAAATAATGAATTTTCGCCAAGCTTTTTACATAATTTTACGTAATTTTGCATTCATTAAATTCTATTTTACACGGTATCATCACTTTATTTTTTTATAAAGAGAAAAATATCACACAAAAAACTTACATAACTATGAGTACAACTCAAACAAGCAAAATTGAAATCAGAAAAGCTGATTCGTCTAAGATAAGCTCTGTAGACTTTGAAAACTTAAGTTTTGGCGCTGTATTTACAGACCATTTATTTGAATGTGATTATAAAGACGGACAATGGCAAAATCCTGTCATTAAGCCTTATGCTCCCATTTTAATGGATCCATCATCAAAAGTCTTTCATTATGGTCAAGCTATTTTTGAAGGAATGAAAGCTTACAAAGATGAAAGCAATGATGTTTGGTTGTTTAGACCTGATGAAAACTACAAACGTTTCAACAATTCTGCTGTTCGTATGGCAATGCCAGAAGTTCCAGAAGATATTTTTATGGATGGTTTAAATGAATTATTAAAAATTGACCAAGAATGGATTCAAAGAGGAAACGGTGCAAGTATGTACATTCGTCCTTTTATGATTGCTACAGGTCCTGGAGTTATCGCAAATCCATCCGATGAATATAAATTTATGATCTTACTTTCTCCTGCAAAAGCATATTATGGAGGCGAAGTAAAAGTAATTATTGCTGAACATTATAGTAGAGCTGCAAATGGTGGAATCGGTGCTGCAAAAGCTGCCGGAAACTATGCTGCTCAATTTTACCCAACTAACTTGGCAAATAAAGATGGTTTCCAACAAGTTATCTGGACAGATGATGCAACGCATACAAAACTAGAAGAAGCTGGAACAATGAATGTTTTCTTCAGAATTAACGATACTTTATTAACAGCTCCAACAAGCGAAAGAATTTTAGATGGTGTTACCAGAAAAAGTTTGATCGCAATGGCTGAAAAAGAAGGTCTGAATGTAGAAGTTCGCCCAGTAATTGTTACCGAATTGGTTGAAGCTGCTAAAAACGGTTCTCTAAAAGAAATTTTCGGAGCTGGAACTGCGGCGGTTATCAGCGTAATCAAAGGATTCTCTTATAAAGATGAATACTACGAAATGGCGCCAATTGAAGATTCTTATGCTTCTTTCTTAAAAGAAAAACTAACAAGTCTTCAAAACAAGCTTTCTGAAGATACTTACGGATGGACTGTTAAGGTTCAATAATCCCCGAATCATATAAAAAGATAAAAACCCGATAGATTTAAAATTTATCGGGTTTTTTATTTTTTATAATTAAACACAATCTTGTCATTTCGACGAAGGAGAAATCACACTAGAAAATCCTCAATCAAAATCGCCAATCTTGGTCGAATCTCGCGTGTGATTTCTCCTTCATCGAAATGACAAAAATGACTAAAAGCTTTGCGAACTTTACGTTTTCATAAGAACTAAAAAAAACTTAGCGCTCTTTGCGGTAAATCTTTTATAAAAATTTAGAAAAATCAGGTTTAAAATAATTCGGACCTTTCATTACTTTTCCATCTTCACGATAAATCGGCTGACCGTCATCTCCTAATTTACTCATATTACTTCGCTGAATTTCATTAAAAACAGCTTCAATTTTATCTTGTAGTCCGTGCTCGATAATGGTTCCGCATAAAATGTACATCATATCTCCAAGAGCATCAGCAATTTCAACCAAATTATTATTTTGAACCGCTTCGTAATATTCTTCATTTTCTTCCTTCATTAAATTATAACGAAGTAATTTTTTCTCCGATCCTACATCAGCAATTGGAGTTGCGCTGTGGCCAATTTTAAAAGCGGTGTGAAATTCGGTTACGGCGTCGATTTGTTTTTTCATATTCTCGTTTTCCTTTTTTTTGCTAATATAAGTCACTTTAAGGTAAATCCGAAAATTTATTCAATGAATTGAAAAGCCAATTTTGCAGTAAATCATATACAATTCTCTAAATTTGTCAAAAATAATTTTAAAACTATGTTTAGTCAGGGACAAATACTATTTGGAGTGTGTTTTTTTATTGCATTCGTAATCATAATGATTTTTGCTTATCGAAAAGATTTAGCACTTCACAAAATCTTCTACAAAGGAAATTACAAAGTCCTTCTTGTTTTTTTACTTTTTATCGCCATTTTATTTTTGATTAAATTCTTTTTCAAAAGGTAAGTCGTTTTAAATTTCTTTAATAAAATTTAAGCCACTCTAAAATAAAACCTAATAATTATTGGTTATTAGTAAGACTCACGATAAAATTTATAACTTTACGAACCAAACAATCTACCGATGAAAATTCTTAAGTATATATTTCTTTTTGCGCTTTTAAGCTTTGTTGCTCTAACTGTTTTTGTTGCTACTCAAAAGGGAAATTTTTCTGTAGAAAGAAGTAAAGTAATCAATTCACCTCGTGCAACGGTTTACAATTATCTTAACGACTTTAGAAATTACGAAGATTTTGAATCTTGGTCGGTTGAGGATCCTTCAATACAAACATCTTTTGCTAACAAAACAAGTGGAAATGGCGCATCATTTTCTTGGGATGGAGCTGATGGAAAAGGAAATGCAAGAACTCTTAAAACAAAAGAGGGCGAAAGTATTGACCAGAAAATACAATATGATGGTACGGAAGCCGATGTAAAATGGACCTTAAAAGACACTTTAAACGGAAAAACAAAAGTGACCTGGAAAGGAACAGGAACTATGAGTTTTCTATTTAAAGTTTACACCGCTTTACATGGAGGTTCTGACAGAGTTATTGGTACTATCTATGAAAAAAGCTTAGCTAATATTGATAAAAACCTGGATTTCGAAACTAAAACTTATGCCGTTAAAGTTGACGGTGTAGTAAAAAAGGAAGAAACTCCGTATATCCGTCAGACTTTTACAAGTGAAATTTCAAAAGTTAATAATAATGCTAGAATTGTAATTCCGAAATTAATTCACTTTAGTGAAACAAACGGGTTATCGGCAAATGGAAAACCTTTTATCATTTATCATACTTACGATACGAATACAGGTTTAGCAAAAATTTCGATCTGTTTACCAATTAATAAAGAAATTTCAATTAGCGCTGGAAGTGATATTTTATCAGGAAAATTAAATGGTTTTGATGCCGTAAAAACAACGCTTAATGGAGATTACTCTCATAAAAATGAAGCAATTACAAAAACTACGGCATATATCAATAATCAAAAGATTATTCCGGATTTAAGCTGGTCGCATCTTGAAGTTTGGACTTTAAGCAAACTGGACGTAAAAGGTTCTTCTAAATTGGTAACCGAAATTTATTATCCTATAAAACCTAAAGTTGTTCCAGTTACAACTGAGCCTGCTTACACTCCTGCGGCAACAACAAATGATAATTCAAGCCAGATTCAAAGCGAAACTCCAAGCGAACAGCCTCGTGCAGAACCGCGAAAAGAACCTGTTAAAAAGAAACCGGCACCAGCTGCGCCAACTCCTGCTCCTGCAAAAGAGGAAGAGTCTGAATTCTAATTTTTTAGATGGATTAAACCTTTTGTTTTAAATTCAGTCTAACTCCTATAGAAGGTTTACACAATATAAAGTTTGATAGACGAGAAAGAATTTATAAAACAATTATTAAACCCTCAAACGCAAAACACAGCGTTTCAAAAACTCTTGTCTGATTATCAGCGTCCGTTGTATTCTCATATTCGAAACATTGTTTTGAGTCATGATGATGCAGATGATGTCCTGCAGAATACTTTTGTAAAAGTCTTTCAGCATCTTAAGAACTTTAAAGGTGAAAGTAAACTTTTCTCCTGGATGTATCGTATTGCCACAAATGAAGCTTTGACGTTTTTATCGCAAAAAGCAAAATTGAGCGGAATCTCATCTGAAGACCTTCAAAATAAAACAATTGACAATTTAAAAGCAGATATTTATTTTGATGGAGATGAAATTCAGATCAAGCTTCAAAAAGCAATTGTCACTTTGCCAGAAAAACAGCAATTGGTTTTTAAAATGAAATATTTTGAAGAACTAAAATATGAAGAAATTTCAGAAATACTGGGCACATCTGTAGGTGCGTTAAAAGCATCTTATCATCATGCAGTAAAAAAAATTGAATTATATGTTACATCAAATTAAACCTTTTATAACTAAATCTATCTTATAAGTATTATGAAAGCATTTAAATTAGAAAACGAACCAAAAATAAAATCCGGGTTTAAAACCCCTGAAAATTATTTTGATGATTTTTCAGAAAAGGTTTTAATACAGTTAAACGAAAAAGAAGTAAAAGTAATTCCGTTTTATAAACGAAAAAAAATACTTTCGCTTGCAGCTGCTGCCATGATTGGTTTTGCTTTGATGATTCCTGTTGTAAACAATTACAGAGCCGATTCGAACGAGCTTGATGAAGCAACTTTAGAAACTTATTTATCACATTCTAATATTAGTCAATATGATTTGATTCAGAATTTGGATGATAGTGATATCGAAAAGTTAGGTAATAATGTAACTTTAGAAAACGAAACCTTAGAAGATATTTTGGCGACAAGCCCAAACATAGAACATTTAATTACAGAACAAAATTAACTCAATTGTAACTCAACTCAACTTAACAATGAAAATAAGAAACATTTTACCGCTCCTACTCTTTCTGATAAGTTTTTCAATTTTTGCACAAGACGGAAAAATTGATGAAAAGCGTGAAAAAATTAAAGCTTTTAAAGTTTCATTTTTAACAACTGAATTAGAATTAACTTCAACAGAAGCTGAAAAATTCTGGCCGATATATAATGCTTACGATGATAAGCAATTCGAGTTAAAGTTTTTAAAAATGAAGACTTATCTGAAAAAATTAAAAGATGATAATCTAAAAAACCTTTCAGACAAAGAAGCAGTAACATTATTATCTCAAATAGAAAGTACGGATAAAGAATTGTACCAACTTCGTGAAAAATTCATGAATAATGTAAAAAAAGTACTTCCTGCAAAGAAGATATTATTGCTTAAAAAATCAGAAGATGATTTTAATCGAAAATTATTGCAGCAATATAGAGATAAAGCAAATAAAGACTAAACTTTTAAAAGAAACAACAGCGGTAAAGCCCCTATATAATAATACTTACTTTATTATTTAGGGGTTTTACTATTTTATTTAAAATGTAATCGTAGTACTTTATTATATCCCGCAGCAATGGCAGTATTTCGATTTAAAAAACGGATTGTAAAAAGTCTTGAATCTGTAGAAAGCTGCATCCAGTTTTCTCCGCCATTTAGAGAATATTGAATTCCCTCAGATCCGACACTCATAATTTCTTTACCATTTCCACCAGGAACGTATTGCACACAAGAAGCGTAACCAAAACCCATATTCTGACCGATCAATTGCCATGTTTGACCTCCATCGGTCGTAAATGCTTTATTATCTGATTTTTTATCAGTATAATCATAATCGCCTCCAGCAATAAAACCGTGTTTTGAATCATAAAAATCGGCAGTAAAAATGCCAGTCATTTGTTTTCCTTGAACAATCGGAGTTTCAATAACTTTCCATGTTTTTGCTTTGTCTGGAGAATAAAAAACACGCGCCTTTTTTCCGCCCGAAACAAGCCAAGTATCATTTCCTTTTATCACTATATTAGTGTTACTTGCTGCAAAAGCGGCTTCTCCCGGAGCATTTGTTGGGAGTTTATCCGAAAGTAGTTTTGTCCAGGTTTCGCCTCCGTCGCGAGTTACAATTATAGAAAACGTATCTTCAGTAGGATCTCCAATGGCAATTCCTTCTTTGTCGTTCCAAAATTGCATGCTATCGTAAAAAACTTTTGGATTAATTTCTTTATAAACCAATTTTACTTTTTGCGTTTTTTTAGAAACAGCATATAGTAAAGCAGGATTTCCAACACTTAGAAGAAATACATCTTTAGAAGTTTGCGCAATACTTCTAAATTCTAAATTAAGTGTGTCACGATAAATATGATCTTCAAATTTTTCATTTTTTTCTAAATCATAATAACCAAAACGAGAATTGTCTGCACCGTACCAGACTTTATTTTTATCAATAACAATTGCTCTAATACTAATTCTATCCTTAAACAAAGTATCAACCTGCATCGATGTAAATCCGCCTGCGAACTCTGCATTACTAACAAAAGACGTGCTTTTAAAAGACATAAATAAAACAAACATGCATAAAAACAGCGCAACTTTTCTCATATAAATAAAATTTAGGGTTTTGCTAAAATACAATTATTTATAAAATATATCCTTGATTTTCATTTTTTTTTGGCACACTAATTGAATGAATTGTACTACAAATTAAACGCAATGAAATTACAACTCGCAGTAGTGCTGCTATTTTCAGCAATCAGTCCTTTTATCTACTCACAAAACAAAGTGATGGTTTATCCCAAAAATTCTTATATAAAAGAAAATTTAGACCTGAATGCTGTTGTTTCAATTTACGAAGAATCAGCAAATATCAACGATTTTGAAAGAAGATTGAATTATCCTCAAGACCGAATTTCTAATCTCGATTTAAACAACGATGGAAAAGTGGATTATTTGAGAGTTTCTGAAAAAACAGAAAACAACATCAAGATTATACTTATTCAGTCAGAATTAGATTCTAATATTTATGAAGATGTTGCCACCATCAATATAATATTGAGAACACATTCAACTTATTCAACAGATTCCGGAATTAGACCAAAAGATATTATCATCCCTTTTGTGGCTACATTTCTGGACTTGCTATTATTCAGACACCGATAACAAAAACACAAATCTCTAAAAATCAACAAATTAAATCACAGCTAATTGATAATTAATTTTGTGGCACAGTAATTGGATATTACAGAATATTAATCTTCAATATGATTTTATCATGAAAACTAAAGTACTTTTAATAGCCTTATTTGCAGCATTAGGATTTGGTTCTTGTCAGGCACAAGCCGGAGCTACTGTTTATGCAAAAAACTCAGATATAAGCGATAACTTAGATTTAAGAGCGGTTGCTTCTATTTTTGGAGAATCAGCGAACCTTCAAGATTTTGAAAGACGTCTGAATGATCCTAAGTATCAAATATCAAACCTTGACCTTAATGGTGATGACGAGGTTGACTACCTACGTGTTATTGAAAGTGTAGAAAACAGAACTCACGTTGTAATTATTCAGGCAGTTTTAGACCGTGATGTTTATCAGGACATTGCCACGATTGATGTGGAGAGAGATAACTACAACAAAGTAAGTGTTCAGGTCGTAGGAAATACTTATTTATACGGTGCAAACTATATCTATGAGCCAGTTTATAGCGTAGCGCCAGTAATTTATACTTCTTTTTGGGTAAATAATTACAGACCTTATTACTCAACTTGGAATTGGGGATACTACCCAACATATTATACGGCGTGGGCTCCATATCCTATTTACAGGTACAGAAACAATGTAAACGTTTGTATTAACGTGCACAATAATTACAATTATGTAAATGTGAGAAGAAGTTACAGAGCACCTGCAATCTATGAAACAAGAAGAACTTATGGTTACGAAAGAATGCGTCCGAACTATAGTTTTGCAGAAAGACATTCTAATACAACAAATAGATATGAATTAGATCAGAGACGTGTTGCAAGCAGAGAGTCTAATAGAAATACTTACAGTACAAACAGAAACAACACATCAAGACCTGTTTCTTCTGACAACAGAAACTCAAACAGAACTTATGCAGATAACAGAAATCCTGGAACTTACAGAAATTCTACAGATAGAAGTAATTCTAACACGGACAGACCCTATTCTGCGAACAGAACAGAAAACAGAAATGTAGACAGAACAGCAAATCGCGATTATTCAAACAGATCTAATAACACACAAAGAGTTGAAAATACTCCAAGAACGGAATCGAGAAATGATAATCCTGTAAGTAGCCCTCGAGTAAATACAAATCGTGATATGTCTACTCAGAGAGTTGAAAATTCAAGAGGTAATTCTGAAAATAGATCATCAGCGAACACAAACAGAGGTTATTCTGAAAACAGATCTTCAGGAAACGCTAACAGAGATTATTCTGCAAGACCACAACAAAGTCAGCAACGTTCAGAATCTCCTAGAGCAAGCCAAAGTCAAGAGACTTCTAGAGTAAGTCAGGAATCACGAGGCGGCGGTCAATCTCAAAGAGAAAGTGGCTCAAGCAACCGAGGAGGTGGCGGTGGAAGAAGAGGATAATTCTATTAAAAACTATAAATACGAAAAAGCACAATTTAACGATTGTGCTTTTTTTTATCTTTTTAATTATAATAGCTGCTAATTTGTTTTAAAACAGTAAATTTGCAACCGTCTTTTATCAAAATATACATGAGCGCATCGCATAAAAACTTACATAGTAAGTTGTCTATTGGGGGTTTATTGATTACTTTAGGGATTATTTACGGAGATATCGGAACTTCTCCTTTGTACGTAATGAAAGCAATTTTGGGTGATCATACCATTAATGCCGATATTGTTTTAGGAGGTATTTCTTGTGTGTTCTGGACTTTGACTTTACAAACTACAATAAAATATGTACTTATTACTTTAAGTGCAGACAACCATGGAGAGGGAGGAATTTTTGCACTTTATGCTTTAGTCAAGAAAACTAAAATTCAATGGCTTATAGTCCCCGCCATAATTGGAGGAAGCGCACTACTCGCCGACGGAATTATCACACCGCCAATTTCTATTTCATCTGCCGTAGAAGGAATAAGGGCTTTTTACCCAACAATGGAAACGCAAACTATTGTTTACATTGTAATTACCATACTTTTTGTTCTGTTTACGATTCAGCAATTTGGAACTAAATTAGTGGGTAAATTCTTCGCACCAATGATGCTGATTTGGTTTGCGATGTTGGGAACTTTAGGAATGATTCAAATACTTGATTATCCTGAGGTAATTAAGGCTATTAATCCATACTACGCTTATCATTTATTATCAATTCATCCTGATGGTTTCTTTGTTCTTGGGTTCGTATTTCTATGTACAACTGGAGCAGAAGCTTTATATTCTGACATGGGACACTGTGGTAGAAAAAACATCAGAATCAGTTGGATTTTTGTAAAGACCACTTTAGTTTTAAACTATTTTGGACAAGCTGCTTATTTAATTCACCACGAAGGAAGTACTTTACGACAATTAGGAGGAGAAAATGGAAATCCATTCTACTTAATTATGCCGCATTGGTTTTTACCATTCGGAATTGTTGTGGCAACTTTAGCTGCCGTGATTGCTTCACAAGCTTTAATTAGTGGTTCATTCACTTTGATAAACGAAGCAATGCGTTTGAATTTCTGGCCAAAGGTAAAAATCAAATATCCTACAGAAGTAAAAGGACAATTGTACATTCCGTCAATTAACTGGTTATTGTTTTTTGGATGTGTTGGAATTGTTTTACACTTCGAAAAATCAGGAAATATGGAGCATGCTTATGGTCTTGCCATTATTTTGTGCATGATCATGACGACGATTTTATTGAATTACTATTTAATTATGAAACGTGTTAAATTGTATTTCATGGTTCCATTAATTACAATTTATCTTTTAATTGAATTTAGTTTCCTTTTTGCTAATATTACCAAATTTGCCGAAGGTGGTTACGTAACGTTAATCATTGCAAGTATGCTGATTTCTATCATGACCATTTGGTATTTGGCGAAAAAAATCAACAAAAACTACACGAAAATTGTCAAAATTGATGATTACAAACAAGTTTTAGTTGAGTTAAGTCAGGATTTATCGATTCCGAAATATGCAACGCATTTAGTTTACATGACCAATGCAAATCGCGTTGACGAATTAGAACAAAAGATCATTTATTCTATTCTTCAAAAGCGTCCGAAACGTGCAGATATTTATTGGTTTGTTCACGTGAATATTTTGACTGAACCTTATAAAACACAATATAAAGTTACCGAAATCGCTAAAGACGATATTTATAGAATTGATTTCAACTTAGGTTTTAGAGAACCAACCAAAATCAACTTAATGTTTAGAGAAGTTATCAAAGACATGGTAAAACGTGGCGAAGTGGATATTACCAGCCGTTACGAATCTTTAAACAAAAACAATATTATCGGAGACTTTAAATTTGTATTGTCTGAGAAATTCTTATCCAACGACAATGATTTAAGATGGCATGAAAACATTATTATGAATTCTTATTTCTTTATCAAAAAACTAAGTTTGTCTGAAGAAAGAGCTTTTGGTCTTGACAGTAGCTCTGTAAAAGTCGAGAAATTCCCAATGGTGCTTCACGCTCCAGAAAATATTGGATTAACGCGTATTGTTTCTAAAGAATAAAGCTTTTAAAAAATATTTCAAAAAAAACACTCTTAATCAGGGTGTTTTTTCTTTTTAATGTGAGTCTAAGTAAGATTCGGCATTAAAAATTTAACTTTCAATCAATTAATAGTACCTTTGCAACTCAAATTATAGAAATGAGATTACACAGAAATTTAGTTTATACTACCATCGACTCTTTGAATGCAATTTTCAATGAAGGAGAATATGCCGACAAAGTGGTAGCACGAGCATTAAAAAAAGACAAACGTTGGGGAAGTTCTGACAGGAAGTTTGTTGCTGAAACGATATACGAAATTGTTCGTTGGAAAAGATTATACGCAGAAATTGCAGAAGTTAAAGAACCTTACGACAGAGATAATCTTTGGAGAATGTTTGCCGTTTGGGCAGTTCTACGTGGTTATCCAATTCCAGATTGGAGACAATTGGAAGGAACTCCTGAAAGAAAGATAAAAGGTCGTTTTGACGAATTATCTAAAAATAGAGCGCTTAAAGAATCTATTCCAGATTGGATGGACGAATTAGGGGTGAAGGAATTAGGCGAACAAGTTTGGTCTAAAGAAATTACAGCTCAAAATCAGCCAGCAAAAGTTATTCTTAGAACTAATACTTTAAAAGGAACAAAAGAAAACCTGAGAAATACATTAATGGATTTAAATATTGAAACTGAATATTTAAAAGACCAACCAGAAGCTCTTGTTTTAAAAGAAAGAGCCAATGTATTTTTGACTGATGCTTTCAAACAAGGACTTTTTGAAGTTCAGGATGCCAACTCACAATTGGTAGCAGGATTTTTGGACGTAAAACCAGGAATGCGCGTAGTAGATACTTGCGCCGGAGCAGGCGGAAAAACATTGCACATGGCTTCTTTAATGGAAAATAAAGGGCAATTGATTGCAATGGATTTATACGAAAGTAAATTGAAGCAATTGAAATTAAGAGCAAAAAGAAATGGCGCTTTTAATATTGAATACCGCATTATCGACAGCACAAAAGTGATCAAAAAATTACACGAAAAAGCTGACCGTGTTTTAATTGACGCACCTTGTAGCGGATTAGGAGTTTTAAAAAGAAATCCTGATTCGAAATGGAAATTACAACCTGAGTTTATTGATAATATTCGTAAAGTTCAGAGTGAAGTTTTAGAAAACTATTCTAAAATTGTAAAACCAGGCGGAAAACTAGTTTACGCAACTTGTTCTGTTTTACCATCAGAAAATCAAGAACAAGTAGAGAAATTCTTAAAAACAGAAATCGGGCAACAATTTACATTCATTCAAGATCGTAGAATGTTAGCTTCAGAATCTGGTTTTGACGGATTTTACATGGCGCTATTAGAAAGAAAAGCTTAATCTAGAAATTCCAAATTTGGATTTTAATAAAAAATCCCAAATTTCAATTAGTGATTGAAATTTGGGATTTTACTTTTTACACCTCAAACAGTTGCTTATGATTTGTGGAAAAACATATTGCAAAAAATTGGTCACAGTTTTAAACTTTTTCAAAGTTCCTAACGCAAGCATTGGAATTTGGAATTTTAAAAAATTGAAAATTACACCTGTAAGGTTGGCTTACGAAGCAACTTGCCGTTCTCGTTTTCCTTAAATTTAGAAACAAAAACGATCTCTTTTGGTTTTTCATATTTTCCTAAAACATCAAAAAAATCAGCTGGAAATTCTTGTTTTTCTCCTTCAATAACCAAAACCAATTTTTCTCCCAAAGTAGTATCTGGAAGACCAGTGACAAAAAATCTGTTGTTTATTTTTCCCGTAAGCTTCGCTTCAATTTGCTCCGGAATCAACTTTACTCCTCCACTATTGATGACATTATCAATTCTTCCTAAAAAGATAAATTGTTGTTCATTTACTAATTCTACCAAATCATTTGTTACAATTGGTTCATCAGAAATTGTCGCAACATTAATGACCAAACATTGACGATCGTCTATTGAAATTTTCACATTTGGAAGAATCGAAAAAACCGAATCTCCCAAACGTTTAGCCGCGATGTGCGTTATCGTTTCGGTCATTCCGTAGGTTTCGTAAATCTCCGTTTTAAGCGGCAAAAGTTGCTCTTCTAGTGACGAATCCATTTTTGCACCTCCGATAATCAATTTTCGAACTTTAGACAATTTTTCAATTGAATTCTGAACTTGAAGCGGCACCATGGCCACAAAATCATATATTTTTGTAATAAAGGCAAGTGGATGAAGACTTGGTGAAACGACATCTAATTCTAATCCTAAAATTAAGCTTCGCACCATCATCATCTTTCCTGCAATAAATTGAGTCGGCAGACATAACAAGGCTTTGTCACCCGGTTTTAAATCGAAGAAATCACCTGTTGCCAAAGCTGACTGAATCATGGCTTGTTTTTCTAAACGGACCAACTTCGGGAGACCTGTTGTTCCCGAAGTAGTCATTTCAATATATTCTTTTTCATCAAACCAATCCAAAAAGAACTCCCCAATCGATTTTTCGTAAGCATCTCCCTCTTTGATAAAACTATATCCAACACGGCACAAGTCTTTTGCATTTAAATGATATCCATTTAATTTAAAATAATTGTGAACGTTTCTATGAGTTAAGTTCGGCATAACTTTAATTTTTTACTTCTGTATTAATATCTCCTGTTAGTTTTTCCTTCCAATTTGTCCAGCCGTATTTCTTACTGAAGACAAAAAGTAAGATCGGATATATAACGACAACCGGCAAAATTACATCGATTCCGGCTGAAGGTTCTGAAATATCTCTAAATATAGAATTCGTCTGAAAAACGGACCAGTCTGATGTTAGTAAAAGTGCTCCTATCAGGTTATTTGAGGCATGAAACCCCAACGCCAATTCCATTCCTTCATCCATTAAAGTAATAATTCCTAAAAACAAACCTGTACCAATATAATAGATCATTATTATATTCCCCATTTTAGTAACTTCAGGATTAAACCAATGCATGGATCCAAAAATAACCGAAGTCATCACTAGTGGAAACCATCTATTGCGAGCCAGACTGGCGAAACCTTGCATCAAATACCCTCTAAAAACATATTCTTCTGTACTGGTTTGTATCGGAATTAAAATAGAACCCAAAACAACCAATATTAAAAACGGAACCAGTTTAAAACTCAAAACAAACTTTTCGGGAGCATTTAAATACACAATCGAAAAACTTATGAGTGAAATAAAAGTCCATAAAAAGAAAGAAAACCAAATACGTTTCCAGTCTACCTTAGGTCTGGATGTCGTTATAGATAATAAAGTTTGATGGTGAATAAATTTTACAACAAAATAAATTCCGGCAAAAGCAAAAAGGAATGAAATCATTACCAAAACCAATGTGGTATTAGATTCGAACATTTTCATAACCCCTTCATTTGTGGTTGGAAACGCCTTTTTTTCACTAAAAGCTTTATAAAAAACTGCCGCAGTAATTGGAATTTGCCCTACAAAAGAGGCTGCTATAATAAAGACAGACCCTAAAAGATATTTCCAGAATTTATTTTCAGGTTTAATTCCTTGCTCTAAAAACATAAATTTAAAATTTAAATAAAATGAGAATTCAAATTCCATCAGTAAATCTTACTTTTGGTTTTGCAAAACTACCTCTTTTTTGCCTTACAAATATTTGAACCCTTAAATATAACAAAATGATACAAATTTACCATAATCCGAGATGCGGAAAATCCAGAAACTGTCTTGCTTTTATAGAACAGACTAATCAGGAATTTGAAATCATTCCCTATTTAACAGAAACTCCAACTGTTGCAGAATTAAAAATCTTATTGAAACAACTTAATATTGAGCCCATTCAGTTAATTAGAACCAAAGAAAAAATCTGGATTGAAAACTTCAAAGGAAAAACTTTAAGCGATGAACAAATTATTAGTGCAATGGTTGAAAATCCAATTTTAATTGAAAGACCGATTGTGGTAAAAGACGGAAAAGCTATTATTGGCAGAGACCCAGATCTTGTCGCTTCTTTTTTAGATTGATTCTAAAATAGCTGATTAACATTTTTTTGTGATTTCTCTCTTTAAACCAAAAACTACTTTTGCGGTCTAAAAGACATTAAAGAAAAAACCAAAAAATGAAAAAAATCAAATTTGCGGTATTACTTGTATTCTTGTTTACAAGTTTTTACAATTACTCACAACAAGCACCTGGCGGCAACAAGGTAAAAGTCAGTGGAAAAGTTTTAGAAAAAGTAAGCAAGCAGCCTTTAGAGTACGCTACTATTTCTATTACTGCGCCAAATGAGACTAAAGTTATTGCAGGTGGTATTACGAACCCAAAGGGAGAATTTGAAGTTGCCGTTGTGCCGGGAACTTACGATATAAAAATTGAATTTATTTCTTTTAAGTCGACTGAAATCAAACAAAAAAGCATTCAGGGAGACACAAACTTAGGTGTTGTCAACCTATCTGAAGACGCCGCTCAACTTAACGAAGTTGTAGTTCGCGCTGAAAAATCTACTGTCGAAATAAAATTAGACAAAAAGGTTTACAACGTTGGTCAGGATATGATTGTAAAAGGTGGAAGTGTTAGCGACGTTTTAGACAACGTTCCTTCGGTTTCTGTTGATACAGAAGGAAATGTAAGTTTGAGAGGAAGCGACAATATTCGTATTTTAATCGACGGAAGACCTTCGCAAGCTATCAATATGGCAGAAGCATTAAGACAACTTCCTGCCGACGCAATTGATAAAGTAGAAGTTATTACAAATCCATCGGCGCGTTATGATGCTGAAGGAGGTTCTGGAATTATCAATATTGTCCTTAAAAAAGGTAAAAATCAAGGTTTTAACGGAACGCTAATTGCTTCTACAGGTTTACCTGAAACGTATGGTTTAAGTGCCAATGTGAATTATAAAACAGAAAAATTAAATTACTTCACAACTGCTGGATACAATTACAGAACAAATGAAGGAGCTGGTAGAACAAATTCTGAATATTTGAATGCAGACGGAACAACAAAAAGTTTCCTAGACGAAACTCGTGACACCAAACGTGTTAGAAACGGATTTAACGGAAGAGCCGGAGTTGAATGGACGCTTACGCCAACCACTTTCTGGACAAACGCCATTAATTATCAAAAAAACACGGGAGACGACCGAGATTTGATCAATTATTATAATTATGATGCAGGTCGTAATTTCACAGGAACAACATATCGTTTAAACAACGCTGATACTGGTAGTGAAAACGTTGAATTTACTTCAAATTTGATTAAAAACTTCAATGACAAAGGACACAAACTTACTGCAGATCTTTCTATTTCTAGAAATACAGATGACAGTAATAGCACCATTACAGATTCACCAAATTTCGACACGACATTAAATAATCAAATTCAGAAACAAGTTTTGTTTCAGGCAGATTATGTATTGCCTTTAGGCGAAGGAAGTCAATTTGAAGCTGGATATAAAGGTAGTTTCGGCGATTTGAACAATATTTATGACGTTACAAATGGTACAGTTCCCAATCCGAATTTATCAAATACATTAGAATACAAAGAAAACATCAATGCACTTTATACGCAATATGGTTTCAAAGTAAATAAATTCTCTTATTTATTTGGTTTAAGATGGGAAGACACAAATATTCAAGTTAACTTATTAGACAACAACGATTTCAATACTAAAAAATACAACAACTTGTTTCCAAGTGCTTTTGCTAGTTACGAAATTTCAGATCAAAGTAATTTCTCAGCAAGTTACAGTAAACGTTTATCAAGACCAAGAGGACGTTTTATGAATCCGGCGGTAAACTATGCTAGTAACATTAATATCTTTCAGGGAAATCCAGATTTAGATCCTTCTTTAACAGACAAATACGACATAGGATACATCAAAAGATGGAGCAAAGTAACTTTTAATACTTCGGCTTATTTTGAAAACACAAAAGACGTTTTCAGCTTCGTAAGATCTCCTACAGGAGATGAAGTTAACGGAGTTCCTGTTATCAAAAGTTCACCGATCAACTTAGGAAGAGAACAAAAATTTGGTTTCGAATTTACCTTTAACTACACACCTTACAAATGGTGGAAATTAAACAGTAACTTCAACTTCTTCAATGTAAAAACAACCGGAGAAAACAGTTATACAGACACGCAAGGAAATGAAATTGTTCAGAATTTAGACAATCAGGCAAATTCATGGTTTGCAAGAATTAATTCTAAAGTTACTTTACCATACAAAATTGACTGGCAATTGACAGGAATGTATAACGGAGAACAAAAAACGGCTCAAGGTAAAAACTTAGGCCAATTCGGAATGAATACCGCTTTTAGCAAAGATGTATTGAAAGACAAGGCAACAATTGCTTTCAACATTAGCGACGTTTTCAATTCAAGAAAAATGAGATCTTACACGTATTTAGACAATGTAAATTCGTATAGCGAATTCCAATTCCGTAAACGTCAGTTCAATCTATCATTCACATACCGTTTTAATAAAGCAAAAGGTGAAAGAGACAAAAACGCACAACCTAAAAATGATGGTGGCGGAGAAGGCGGCGGAGATTTCCCTGGATAACATTCGTTAAATCCCAATCTCTTCGAGATAAATTCCAAATTCCAATTCTTTTTGGAAAGCTCAATATTAAAAATTCCAAATTCCAATTTTAAAGTTGAAATTTGGGATTTTTTATTTACAAGAAACCCGACAGGTTTTAAAAACGTGTCGGGTTTAATAGCGCTCCAATTTTGGAATTTGGAATTTCAAATATTGAAATTTCCTTTTTTTTTGAAACAAAAAAAAAGAACCTTTTGGGTTCTTTCTTATGACATCAATCCATTATAATTTAATAGATTGTTCTTCTTGTCTTTTTTTAGCTCTCTTTTCTTTGAACATTTCCCAGCTTGCTCCCGTAACCCAAAAAGATACGAAACCAACTAAGAAAAACATTAACCAAAATCCTATAGTAAGAATGGTTAAGAAAAGTAAAAAGCCTAAGTACTGTGAAAATTCAAACATGTTTTCCGGAATTTTTGAATGTTACGACAAATGTAGGCTATATATTTTTTCTCAGCAATAAAAACTAAATCAATTTTCGTTAAATAACATTTATCCGTATATTTATACTCATTTTAAATAAGCTTTTTTTTGAATGTGAGACCTTTTAAATAAAGACTTCAAAGAAATTCAGAATAATTTTCATGAGCTGTTTCCTGCTGTCCACTGTATCTTTTGTGTCTCGTTAGAAAAAAACGAGACACAAAAGGATGCCGCTCCCATCAGGGCTAGGCCACTCGTTTTCAAAAGGAAGTTTCATTTAAGATAAAACAAACAACATTCTATTTTACAATAACTTTTATAAACAACATAATGAAATACCGTATAGAAAAAGACACCATGGGAGAGGTTCAAGTCCCAGCCGATAAATATTGGGGTGCACAAACCGAACGTTCTAGAAATAACTTCAAAATCGGATCTTCAGGTTCTATGCCGAAAGAAATCATCGAAGGTTTTGCTTATCTAAAAAAAGCAGCAGCGTATGCTAATTATGATTTAGGTGTATTACCAATCGAAAAAAGAGACGCCATCGCTGCAGTTTGCGATGAAATATTAGCTGGCGAATTAGACGATCAATTCCCATTAGTAATTTGGCAAACCGGTTCTGGGACACAAAGTAACATGAACGTGAACGAAGTTATCGCAAATCGTGCTCAGGTTTTGAAAGGTTTTGAAATTGGTGAAGGCGAACAATTCATCAAAGCAAATGATGATGTAAACAAATCCCAATCATCAAACGATACTTTCCCAACCGGAATGCACATTGCCGCTTACAAAATGGTGGTTGAAACTACTATCCCAGGAGTTGAAAAACTACATGCTACTTTAGTACAAAAAGCAATCGAATTTAAAGATGTGGTAAAAATAGGCCGTACACACCTTATGGATGCGACGCCTCTAACGTTAGGACAAGAAATTTCGGGTTATGCGTCTCAACTAGCATTCGGATTAAAAGCCTTGAAAAATACTTTAGCCCATTTATCTGAAATCGCTCTCGGTGGAACCGCAGTGGGAACCGGATTAAACACACCAAAAGGGTACGATGTAAAAGTGGCGCAATATATTGCGCAATTTACAAATCATCCTTTTGTAACAGCAGAAAATAAATTTGAAGCTTTGGCAGCGCACGATGCCATTGTTGAAACCCACGGTGCATTAAAACAATTAGCAGTTTCGCTTAATAAAATTGCCAATGATGTTAGAATGTTGGCTTCTGGTCCGCGTTCTGGAATTAGCGAAATTCATATTCCCGAAAACGAACCAGGCTCTTCTATTATGCCCGGAAAAGTAAATCCGACACAATGTGAAGCTTTAACCATGGTTTGTGCACAGGTAATCGGAAATGATATGGCAATTGCTGTCGGCGGAATGCAAGGACATTATGAATTGAATGTTTTCAAACCTGTAATGGCCGCCAACTTTTTACAATCAGCTCGATTATTAGGAGACGCATGCATTTCTTTCGACGAACATTGCGCACAAGGAATTGAGCCTAATTATAAACGAATCAAAGAACTGGTAGACAATTCATTAATGTTGGTAACAGCCTTAAATACAAAAATCGGATATTACAAAGCCGCAGAAATCGCGCAAACCGCACACAAAAACGGAACAACCCTAAAAGAAGAAGCCGTTCGTTTAGGCTATGTAAATCCAGATGATTTTGATGCTTGGGTAAAACCTGAGGAGATGGTTTAAAATTAATTTTTGTTGCAGGTTTAAGGTTTCAGGTTGCAATGCTGAACGCATAAACAAACTAAGCCATTATATAAAAAGGAGAAAATTAAAAATTTTCTCCTTTTTATAACTTGAAACCTGAAACTTGAAACAAAAATCATTTTCTATCTACATAGTCTTGAAGATAACTAAATCGCTCTGTCAATTTTCCGCTTTCTGTGATTTTTGCACGTTTTAAAATTCCATCTTTGTCTCCGTTGAAAAAAGCTGGAATTACATGCTCCATAAATTGTTCTCCAAAACCCTGACTTGCATCTTTCGGAATTTCGCAAGGCAAATTATCAACCGCCATTACCGCTACTGCCGCAGGATGAAAAACATCTACTTCGGTATCTTCTAAAGGAAAATAACCATATAAAGGGTCTGCAATAGTCGAAGAACGCACAGTACAAGCAATTGGACCGTTTACATCGCAGGAAATATCAGCTACTACTTTCAATTTACAATCGCTGGCATTCAACATATCCCTCGTTAGAATCATTGGTGCATTGCTGGCATAAAAATGTCCGGCAAAATAAATATCTGAGACTTTCGTGAATTTTTCGAAATCAGATTCATATTCTTCTGGGTGATGTATGAAATCTTTAAAATCTAAAACCTGACCGTCTTTTCTCCTGTTGTATTGTAAAACATCCAATTGAACATAAACGGCTTGTGCATATTTTTTAGTCAAATAATTATCTATTGTAATCTCTTTTACTTTTATGGCATCCAAAATTTCTTTGGCTCCGCTCCCAACCTTTCCTGTACCAGTCACAACAAATTTTAGAGCTGGCATTGTGATACGCTTTAAATGCTTTATTAATTCATCTTTTCCTGAAAGAGTTTCTGCTTTTGGGAGTTTGAACAATTCGAATTTAATACCGAAAGCTCTTATTCCGTTATATACACCAACCATACCGGCATATCTTCCAAAACCAATTAAACGGCGATCCAATTCATCTACAATAGTTTCATGATCGTATAAGTCGATATTTTTTTCTAAAATCGCCTGAAGCAATTTTCTGTTATGAGGCTGTTTTTTAATGGTATGAGAAAAGAAAAAATACGCTTTGTTTGGAATCAGATTTTCTATCGGCACTTCTTTCACTCCAAATAAAACATCACAATCTGAAACATCTTCTGTAACCGTAATGCCCATATATTTATAATCTGAATCACTAAAAATTCTAATATCAGAACTTTCAACTGCAACAGAAGCTTCGTGATAAACCTGCTTTAATTTTGCCAACTCATCAGGTGAAAACACAACTCTTCGATCTGGTGGATTTTTTCTTTCTTTTATAATTCCAAACTTCATTAAAACTGATTTTAAACATTAAATAATATAACTTTTTACATTGTATTTGTTTCAAATATAACAAATTTAGTTAAATTTTTGTTTTTAAAATTCCATTTAAAATGTTTTAAAACTGTTACGAGCTGAAAAACAAACGAGTATATTTTGTAATTCTTAATAAAATGTTAAAAATCACAAATAAGCGTCTCAGAACTGAGAAAACAACAAAATTGAATTCGATATATTTGTTTTTAAAGAACGATGCAAATGATTTTCCTTAAAAAAACAAAGATACCACAAATACTTTTCTCCGTATTAGTTTTAAGTTCATGTGGACAAAACAAACAAGCAACAGCAGACACTAAACAAACAGTTGAGGATACTTTACCTAAAATGAAACCTTTAGGAGCCGAAAAACAAGTTTCGCAGGCTTATAAAAATTCGATAGTTGGAAGGATAAACCATTTCTACAATAAAAATTGGCCAAATAATAATATGAACGGAAGCTTTCTGGTAGCTAAAAATGGCCAGATTCTTTTTGAAAAATATAACGGATTTGCTAATAAAAATGAAGGAACAAAAATAACCGCTGAAACTCCGGTGCAAATAGCTTCGGTTAGTAAGGTTTTAACGGCTACAGCAGTTTTAAAATTGGTTAATGCTGGTAAAATTGATCTGGACCAAAAAGTCAACACGATTTTAAAAACGTTTCCTTACGAAGATTGCACCATTCGAATGTTGTTAAGTCACCGCACTGGAATGCGTAATTATGCCTATTTTACGGATAGAGACAAATCAATTTGGGACAGACATAATCAATTGACAAATAAGGATATTTTGAATATTCTGGCAACAAAAGACATCGGATTGGAATCTAAAACCGGAACTCGTTTTAGTTATTGCAATACCAATTATGCGATGCTAGCTCTTATAATCGAAAAAATCACAGGTTTAAGTTATAAAGAAGCCATGTCTGAAATGATTTTCAAACCACTTGCAATGAAAAACACTTATGTTTTTGATGATGATAAAGACAGAAAGAAAATTGTTCCTTCATACAAAGGGAATGGTGTAGAAATTGGTTTTGACTATTTGGACAATGTTTACGGAGATAAAAACGTCTTTTCAACAGCTCGTGATCTTTTAAAATTTGACCGCGCAAGACAATCTCCAGATTTCTTAAAACCAGAATTACTAAAACAAGTTTATACGGGTTACAGTAATGAGCGTAAAGGAACTAAAAATTATGGTCTCGGAATTAGAATGATCAACTGGGAAACGGGACAAAACTTTTATTTCCACAATGGATGGTGGCACGGAAATACCTCATCTTATATTACTTTAATGAAAGAGGGTGTGACGATTATTGCACTTTCTAATAAGATGACAAGAAACACATATGCGGTTCGTAAACTGGCGCCAGTTTTTGGAGATTACCCTTTTAATTTTAAAGACGAAGAATAACAATAGTCACAAGTCAAAAGTCGAAAGTATTAAAGCAATTGCCAATATTAACTTTGTACTTTTGAAATACACATTGTTGGAAATAAAGAGACATAATAGTGCGCAAGCATCTGACTTTACCACTTTCGACTTTATGACTTTTGACTTTCTAAATTTTCTGAAAATTTTAATAGAAAGTAATTTCAAATAAGCTACATTTGCAGACTTATTTTTTGGGGTCGACTGGTTTTGACAGCAAGTCGAATTGAACAGTAAGCACGTCGAGCATTGAGACCTTGCTCGTAAATATAAGATCTCACACTTTTACACGGCGAAAATAACTACGCTTTAGCTGCATAATCCGAATTATAGTAAGATTGCGCCACGTCTCTACAAGGTAGAGAAGCTGGATTCTCCTGGAAAGCCTTGGTTTGTGGCGTTCCGTTCAGGGGAACCGTAAAAATAAACCTAGAAATCTATGAGCTTCGGGTAGGTTTCGAAATTAAGAAGATAAGTGTTCGGTGGCTGTTTCTGGCCTAGCTTAACATCGAAAATCTAATCAGGAAATAAACGTGTAGAAAGCTCTTTAGTTGCTTGTTTGGACCCGGGTTCGATTCCCGGCGACTCCACTCAACGGGATAATTGGAAAATTATCCCGTTTTTTTTCGTAGATAAGCAATCCTTTATCCTTCATTTTCAACGAATTAACAGCAAAAACTTCATGCATTGAAGGTGTTCGATAGATACCGTCTTGATAGTAGAGATTGCTGTCGAACACCAAATTTACAAATTCGCGTTTTTCCAGTGTATTTGCTGTGCTGTATAAATTGGCGACATCAGTCATAACTTCTAAATGTTTCTCAAGAATAGCAAAGGCATTTAGTGATTTAACATCATTTAACCTAGTAATGCTGTCTTTAATATTCTCTATTGAAAATTTATAAGTCGCATACCATCTCTCGTAAGTATCCTTGCTTACATCATTATTAATCCATTTCTCCTCCAGCATCTGCAATTTTTTTGTTGTCTCTGCTAGTTCTTCTTTTTTTAATGATGCTTGTTCTGCATTATTCTTAAGTTCAAAATTTATCGATTTCTCGCTTCCTTTTCTAATCGAATCAACCATCTTACGAGGTAAACTCATTAGTTCACACGCCTGCAAAAACTGGTTATGAGATTTTATAGCGCTAATATTATTATGCTTAGGGCATTTGCATTTATAATAGTAAAAATAAGTACCTCCCTTACCTCTGGAAGGTGCGCCGGTAAGAGGAATTCCGCAATGGCATTTAAGAATGCCTCTTAAGGGAAGATTGTCATCAATTATTGTTTTAACTTTCTCCGGTTTCGCTAGCTTACTTTGTACCATTTTCCAAGTTGTAATATCAATTATCGGTTCATGTATCCCCGGAAAAAGTCCGCCTGGATTTTCTTTAAAGGGTTCCACTTTCAACAAACCTGCATAGACTGCACTTGTTAGAATCCTCTTTATCGCATCATTTCCTGTTCTTCTAAAACCCATTTTAGAGGCCATTTCATAAATAAGGTAAAGAGGAACGTCCTGTAGGTAAGAATCGTAAATAAAACGTACTACTTTGGCTTCATTTCCTACTACGACAAGTTTACGATCTTTACCGAAGCCTTCTTTTCTATAACCAAACGGAGGGTAATTGTGCACATAACGTCCTTCTTTAGCTCGCGCAGTATATAGGCCTCCTCTAATTTTAATACTTCGATTTATATTATCTTCTTCCGCAAGCAGTAATTGAAGTCCTGCTCTAAAGAAGCTTCCTGGAGTATCATAATCAAAAATGATACCTTCTGTCACGCTTACTACCTGTATTCCATATTTCCCCTGAAGAGTTTTAACTAGGCTCATAGCTTCACCAGCATTTCTGCTGAATCGATCCAGCTGATCCACTAAAAGATAGTCTACATTTTTATAATGCTTGACAATGAATTCTTGAAGTTTGATAAAATCAGGCCTGTCAAAAGTTTTCGCACTTTTACCCCTATCTATAAAAGTATCTACCAGCTCCACGGCATTATTTTTCAGCCACTGGTCGGTATACATTTCCTGTCTTTCAATAGATCCGTTACTCTGTCCAATCTGACTGAACCTTAGATATCTTATCGCCCTTTTCATATAGCTCTTTTAAAGTTTTAGACACTATTATTCGAATGAATAAATTTACTAACTTTTCCTCAGTTAGACGGCTAAGTTCGCCATAACTTTCTGAAAGACCTTTACTTAAAACTTTTTTTTGCGTTTTTTTCTTTTCCATCTCAGTTATTTTTATAAAAAGAAAAAGCCCATAAAGGGCTGAAACTAAAGAAATAATTATGATTAATATTCAAAAAAAAAGATCTTACTCCCTTGGTTTTTTTTGAATGATGGCACATATCTGATATAACCATATTCAGCTAATTCCCGAATACATTTGTGATATGTATTTACAGATGAAAGCTTCGCTAAAGCTGTAATATCACGACCAAACGCCTCAATAGGATTAATAAAGCCTTTATCTCTTCTGTAATGCAATAATGAGACGTAAATAGCTATATGGGTTGAGCTAATTCGAAAGTCATTATTAATTGCAGAAAAAAAATCCGATAAAGGCCTTAAAGTTTCCATAACTTTTAAAGTGAAGGAGTTTTTCTTTTCTTTACTTTATTATCTTTCCTCCCTGAATCACCTTCATCAGAATCTAGATTTTTTTTTTGATCTTTAGATACTGATTCTTTTTGAGATTCAGTCTTTTTTTCTTCCTTGCTCTCTCGATGGTTGATTCTTTGTACATTTTCATCATAAACATTAACAGTCTTAAACTGGGGATTTGCCTCCACATACATTTTACTTTCAGTACCGCCGACAACAAAAGTCGCCGACTGAAGGTTTCCTTTTTTTAACGAATTCAAAAGGTCTTCTTTGTACTTCGGAGTATTCAGTTCCTTGATTGAATGTTTTGCCAGACTTGCTTCCAGATCATACCCGTAGTTCTGATGGTATTGATTGAGTTTAAAATTTCCCTGAGAGTCTGATTCTTTGAAGTTCATTTTTAACCAGCAATTGTAGCTCTCCCCTTCTTTATTTTTAAGATCTTTATTGACAGATCTGCCTTCCATCAAATTATAAGCCTCTTTCATTGTAATACTGGCGCTGTCTTTGTTGATGTAAAAGGTGTGTTCCAGACCAGGTTTGTTTTCTTCTTTCTGCAGATTGACGTGATAGGAATTAAAAAAGTACATATCTGTCTGCTCAGACTTTTTGAAATTTAAATCTACAGTTAGGGTATCTTTATTTGGAACACCATTGTTCATAATGCCGGTGTGCATGATTTTAAAATCCTGATCACCTTTCATCATTTTCTCTCTCAGTTCAGCATCGAACGTCTCTCCAAAGCCAGTGTATTTCAGCTGGTCTTTCAGAAATTCAAAATTTTTCTGATTCATAATATTTGTATTTAAGTTGTTATGTAATATTTCTTTATTCTCCCTAAACAGCTTGGCAAATCCAGTAAGTTCAAAAGCTTCATTTTCGGACGTATTAATTCCGCTTTCTAAAACCGCTCGTAAGTCGTCAATAACTGAGTCAATCGGCACACTTTTATAATAGTCTGCATCAGTGCTCATTTCAAAACAGTATTCTTTTGCTTCCCATGCAGTTTTAAATAACTCAATTGAATAGGTATCAGTCACCTCATCGGTATTAAAGGCAGCAAATCGATGACCGTTATAAGCCATTTCCTCAGCAAACGACAGCATCATTTCAGTGTCAGCTAAATTGATTATCATAATTTATTCTAAAGCTTAAAAAGTGTCACTGCTTAATTCGGAAATCGGAAATACCAGATCAGTCAGATTATTATTTATATCTACTTCCAAATGTCTTCCGCCGTTTTTTTCAATCATTTGAATCGTTAGATACTTATTCTCAGGTATAGTAAATTTCTCCAGTGCATAGACTTTTATTATTTCAGATTTATAAGGAATTACAGAAGATGACGAAGTTGCATACAAAGGCTGTAATTCAATTTCCTGTGAGGCAGTCCGTTTTGATTTTTTCCGGTCCCTGATAAAAAAACGAAACTGATCTATATCGTAGTTAATCTTTGATTTGTTTTCAAAAACAACACGCAGATACAAAACATCCTGCTGGATAAAGATGCCGTTCACTTCCAGTCGGATCTGATACTTTGATTTTTTTAGACCACTGATTTTTTTCTTTTTGGAATATGCAGCCGAAGCACACTGTTCAATTCTTTTCTGATTTTCGTTTTCTAAAGAAAACAGCACATCCCTGCTTGCTGCCACTGCATTTTCAGCCTTAAAATTTAAGTCAGGGCACGAATCGTCATAATTCAGTACAAACACGTACAATTTCCCGTCAGATGTAACAACTGTCAGATTGGTCTGGAAAAAATGCTGTTTAGCAGCTTTTACAAGTAGTATATTCTCAACTCCTTTTGCTTTCTGTACAAGCACTTCTGCGCTTCCTTTATCTATGCTCTTGATTGTATAAGGAAAAACAATACTTGTGGTTTTTGAAAAACCTACTTGTAGATTTTTATACTGGTCTTCGTAATAGACAGTTTCCCTTGCGCTTGACTGTGAATTAACTGAGACACAAACCAGCAGCAAGCTGATTAAAAACAAATAATTCGCTCTTTTCATATTTTCTTTCTTTTTAAGGTTTTAAATTCTTTTGTTTTTCATCATACAGCAGCACCTGATACCCTGCCTTTACAACCACTTTTATGAGTTTTACCTTTTTGCTCATAAGACTTTTGGCTGCCTCGATGCCCATACCTGCGGCCTGTGCTCCCCATGAATCCGAAATCCCGGTAAGACCGAGTGTCTGAATGGATCTGTCAGCTGATGCTTTAGCCACATCCCTGTTAATCGCTCCGGGAATATAGATGCCGTCAATCCCGTCCATATCATAGACTGCCAGCTCGACGGGAAATATCGAATTATTGTACTGGATGTTTGTGATTTTTACCTCCAGCCTCTCTCCTTTTAAAGCCGCCATACCATACAGAAAAGTATTTCTGGGTATAATTGTTCCTTGGAGAAAAATATCATTCGTAAGTCTTAATTTAACCACCGAGCCATTGACAATAGTCTGCGTCTGATGCACAACTGCTTCAATAGAATTTTGTATTTCTTCAGCAGGCTGTGCTTCGTCCAGAGAATAAAATTCATTTGTTTTCAAAGAGGTCTGCAAATCGACATTCCGATGAAGTGAGCTTATGTTATACTCTGCTTCTTTTTTCTGCACTGAATATATTTTGCCTTTTTTGCTCTCAGATGTTTGTTTAAGCCTTTCCTGCACGCGCTGCGGATACTGTATATCCAAAATATTTTCCAGCATACCGCCTAATTGCTGAAGTTCCGGATCAGGTTCCTGAGGCGTGCTCATCGTCGACATTAGCCCTTCAAGTTTTTTAATCTCTTCCGATTCTCCACTAGAAGTGCCGTAATTTTCAAATTCCCTCATGTCCTGACCGTAAGCAGGGACAGCAGGCTGGCTGATTATGTTTTCAAGAGCCCTCAGCTTCTCATAAACTTTCTGTTCATTGCGGTCCTGAAAAGACTGAGAATTAAAAGCTGATCTGTTTTTTGGAAGCATCCGGGATTCAAAATCACCTGTAGAAAAAGAATCTGATTTATCTTCCGAGACTTTATTATCAATATAGTTAGGATCTTTTTTTATCTGCTCTCGCAGTTTTATCGAATCAACTGCCGCCTGATCGTAATAGCTCATCTTATCCAGTGCTGAATCTGCTTTAAATTTAGGCAGTGGCAGATTAAAATTGAATCCTTTCTTTTCATCGTTCCCTGCCATCTTGGATTCCATTCTTCCGCCGCCTAATGAATAAAATAAGAATGTGAGAAATGGAAATGTTATAAGAGGCAGCATTAAAAGCATCTTTCTCTTTTTAGATTCCTTTGGAGATAATGTTTTCTCTTGCATAATTTTAGTTTTTAAATTGATTGTCTTAATTTTTGAAGCTGTTGAAACCTCAGCTTGTTTATAAAATGTCCTATACAGGTTATAAATTAAATAACCCGATGTCAAAACCGTAAAGAACAGAAGTCCCGAGATCAGTTTTGTTTTAGAGAGCCCATCTGTGACGCTCTTCATTTTTTCTGCCCATCTTCTCTGCACTAGCAGATAATACTTGTGATACACAAAAGGCTCAGACTTTCTTGTAAAAAAGGATTTCATAAATCTCTATTTTCTGGTTTCTGAGGAAAGATCTTTGTTTTCAATAGTATTAAACCGTTCGATAAGAAAACCATGCGGATTATTATCGCTTCTTGATACATTGCGAAGCGCACCTTCTGTAAGCAGGCTTCTTTTCAAAATACTGGTAGTACGGATAATGTTCTGTCCGGCATAACATCTAAAACGGTAGGGATATTCACGGATATCAATACTCACACTGTCAATCTGGATGGTCTGGCTGATATTTCCTGATATAATACCCGAATAAAAATTGTTTTCCTTCAGGTCATCATAAACCCGTTTTGCACTGTCGTCTGCCAGATATAGCGCTTTTGTGATATTGGTTTTAATGACCTTATCATCAGGATCAAGGGTAAAGAAAAACTTGTGAAAGGTTTTCACATGGTCCCTTGCTTCAACAGCAATATTATCTTTTCTTTCCGAAGCGTAAGCTTCCAGCGCTTTGCCGTTTGCCAGAATATATACTTTATCCTGCATAAGGCTCACTGTCTGGAAACTTTTATAGACAGCATAGCAGCTAATTATGATGCAGCCTGCAATTACAAGCATCGTAAAACCTCTCACATATCTAAATGCCGTATCAACGTTTTTCATTTTGGTAAACATATGCTCTGTTATTAAGTCTGTTTAGAATTTCCTTTAAGCCTGTCATTCATATAGTTTCCTTTATCAGTAAAATAAGGACTGCTTCCTGCTGTCGCAGCCATGCTGCTGGTCATTCTCCGATCCGCATCTCCCATCGCATCAGCAGCCATTCCAACCGCATTTGAAGAGCTTCTCACAACAGAATTAGCTGAATTGCCAAACATGCTTGTCACCTTATGACCCAGGGCTCCTCCTCCGCCTGCATGAACAATATAATTGGCAACAGAAGGCACCGTAAAATAGCCTATGATACCTATTATCATGAAAATTAAATATGACATATCGGTCCTGCTGAAAAAAGTGTCACCTGTAGCCTGCACCTGTGAGAGATCTAGCTTGAGCATGAGCTCCTGAATCTTTCCGATTATGCTTCCGAATATATTGGCAACAGGAAGCCAGAGGTAAATATTGATATATCGGGCAAGCCAGACAGTGAGCGTGTGCTGGAAGCCGTCAAATACTGCGATTCCAAATACCAGCGGACCTAAAATGGAAAGCACCACGAGCTGAAAGGTCCGAAGGGTGTCAATGCATAAGGCGGCCGCTTCAAACAAAACCCTCAGCACCTCGCTCAGCCATTCCTTGACCGAATTTCGAAAACTGTAAGAAGCTTTTTCCATTGCAAATTTCACATCATTGCCTATGCCTGCGAGCATGCTCTCATCCGATGGATCAGCACCGTCATGCGTATACTTATACCATCTGTCACGATCACCCGTTCCTGCAGTCCCGACATACATCTTCCATGGATCGGTTTCTTTAATTGCTTTTTCTTTCTCTTTAAGCAGAACAGCAACTGCATTGTTAGAGCCTGTTACCATAGCTGCGGTAGCTGTAACAGTCGGTTTCATAACTCCGTTAATAAGTGCCAGGACAGAAGGAAAAATCATAATGCAGAATCCTATAACAAAAGGACGGAAGAGCGGATAAAAATCAATGGGCTCGGCACTTGCTATATGCCTCCACACCCTTGAGGCGATGTACCATATAGTTCCAAAACCTGCTATTCCCTGCCCTACTGCTATAAGATTAGAACACAACGGCATCATTTCATCATAAAGCTGGTCTAAAACCCCATGAAGACTACTCATATCATCACCAAGTCCCTGCGCCATTATCCTTAATGGAAACACTAATGCCATAAGCACCGCTGGTACGACTTTTTTATTTAATAACATCTTCATTCCTTAGTCTTTAATTGCCTGTAATCCTTTTGACGCGTAAGCATCATTTTTCTCTTTTGATCTCTGAAGAGCCAGCACATTTGACGTGGTATTAAAGTTTCTGAGAAAAAGCAGTTTATCCTGCATCTGCTCATAGATATCGTCAACCGCCTTTAGTCTTTCGTCGTCCGACATCCTGAGCTTATCAGCTGTTATGACCATCGTAAGTTCATCGAGATTTCGCAGGCTCTGATTAAGCAGGTTTCCGTACACTTTCTCAAAGTAATTTATTTCCTGTGCGCTGAAATTTCCGTTTTTTATAAATCGGTTCATACCGTTGCGGCTTTCCTTGACTATTGAAATCTGATATTCCACTATCTCTCCTACCCTTTTGTAATTCTTTACCGCTGGACTTACCTGCATAAGTGCATCTAGAAAAGTTTTATGCAGACTGAAGTTTCCTTCAGTCATATCTTTCACCGTTTTGTATCCTCCAGAAAGCAGCTCATATCCCTTTTTCATGTCACTAAGAATTTTCTTGAACTGGGATAGCTTTTCGATATTCAAAATCAGCTGCTGAATTTCTGCTGACTGCGCTATTAATTTATCTGGAGTCAGAAATAGGCAGATAACTGCCATAAACAATAATATCTTTTTCATCATTGCAAGTTTATAATCCGTACAATTCACTTAATCCTTTAGAATCCTCTTTGTCGGCAGTTCTTGAAATCGACAGCAGTCTGGCTTCATTGCTGAAAGAAAGACAGAAATTATAATCCTCCAGCATAGTTTTGTGCAGCAGATCAATGCGCTCAAGTCTCTGGTCATCTTTTAGTTCCAATTCTGCGTCAGTAGTAATAACCAGCAGCCGGTCGAGAGTCTGGTTGCAGCTCCAAAGCAGCTTTTCGAAAGACCTTTCAATGTAGTCCAGTTCATTACCATGAAACAAATCAGCAGTTTTAAGATCTGCCAAAGTCTTTCTACAGAGTTTCATTATTTTAAACTGCATGGAAATGATCTCAACAGTTTTATAATAATTCCTAACCTTTGGATTGATTTTTAAAAGTGAGGTAAAATAATCACCGTGCAGGTTTAGCTCTCCTTTTCTGGCATCACCTATGAAATTAAGCCCCTTTGATACTGCCGAATATCCTTTCTTTGCATAGTCAATATAAACCTGAAGTGCCGCTATTTGAAGGATTAGTTCCTTCCTCTGCTTTGCCTGCCCGCTCATACTTTGATTAAAAACACAGAGCGCTACTAGTAGTACAGCTATCTTTTTCATGTTTTTTTTATTGAATTATGGAATTCCGTAAAATTGTTTCACTTGTTTTACATCTGCTTCTGTTTTGGCCCTCTGAAGACTCAGCAGTATGTTCTGCTGGTTAAACATTGTAAGGTCGCCGTAGTTCCCATCAATCTGATCAGCAGCCTTGTTGATGATTTCAAGACGTTTGAGATCGCTCATCTGGGTGGCAAAAGAATCCAGAATCAAAAAAATCTGGTCGATATTCTTCACACTTTCCTCGAGTATTCCTGTATAAATGCGCTCCATATACTGGATTTCGCTGTCTTTAAAATGGGTATCCTGCTTAAAAAGATTCCAGGCTCTTTCATATTCCTGAACAAGCTGTGTCTGCTTTTTGGTAATCTCTCTTATCCTCTGATAGTAGGTAATAATTGACTTTACTTTTGCGAGTTCTTCATAGTAGCCTTTGTAAAGATCTTTCTGTTTCTGAGTCCAGTCCGAGATCTCATCGAGCTTCAATTTGGAAAGTACATTTTCCACCTGCTTCTGTGCATTCTGAAGCCAGATCGTTTTATTCTGTAGCCGCTGGATTCTCAGGTCAATGGCTTTAATCACCTTTTTCGTAACAGCTTTTACAATTTCCAGTATCGGCAATACCGCAACTTTTTCCGCAGGTCTTGCCGAGGTGCTTACCAGCAGCAGGCAGACTAAACCGACAATTAATTTCTTTTTCATTTTTCCTTTTCATTTAATTCCATTTCTCATATCCTGAGCCATTGCGGCTATTCCTTTCTTTATGTCCCCGCCAAACTTGTTTGCATAGGCATTCATTTTCACTTTCTCGCTTTCCTCTGTTGTATAAGCTAAGTATTCCTCCAGCGAAACTTCGGTTCTATAGACCTTTGAAAGCATCCCTCCCAGAGAGATAAACACTTCTTTGTATTTCCTAGCTGGATCATTGGCTTTATTTACAGAAAGTACAAGTGCCTTTTCTTTGTCTGTCAGTCCCAGCAGCTCCTGAATCTGGTCAAACTTATTCTGATATTTGCTCTGGTCCAGAAGGATCTTGCAGTCGCTGTTGTTGATAATAGCCTGCTTGACCACTGGTGAAGAAATAATATCCTCTACCTCCTGAGTTACCACTATTGCTTCTCCGAAAAATTTACGCACAGTCTTAAAAAGATACTTTATGTAATCTGCAAAACCCTCCTTCATCAGTGCTTTCCAGGCTTCCTCAATAAGTATCATTTTTCGGATACCCTTAAGTTTTCTCATCTTGTTTATAAAAACTTCCATTATTATGATGGTCACTACAGGAAAAAGAATCGGATGGTCTTTGATATTATCCAGCTCAAAAACAATAAATCTTTCTTTCAGAAGATCCAGATTTTCCGTAGCGTTCAGCAGATAATCAAACTCGCCTCCCTTATAATAAGGCCTGAGAACAAACAGAAAGTTATTCACGTCAAAGTCCTTCTCCTTTACCTTATCGCTTTCCAAAATCGAAATAAAATCCTCTTTCAGATAATCATAGAAAGTGTTAAAACAGGGAAATATCTCTGCATTAATATCCAATTTTTCATAATACAGCTGCAGGGAATTTGAGAGTGCTACATACTCGCTCCGGTTAAACGTTTCGTCGTCTTTTTTCCAGAGTGCCAGCAGAAGCGTTTTAATGCTCTCTTTTTTCTCCGTATCCAAACTGTCTCCTTCTGAAATATAAAATGGGTTAAAACGGATAGGATTCTTTTCATCGTAAGTGAAATAATACCCGTTCACCATATCGCAGAGCCCTTTATAGCTGTGCCCAACATCCACCAGCACAATATGCGTTCCCTGCTCGTAATAGCTTCTCACCATATGATTGGTAAAAAAAGACTTGCCACTGCCCGAAGGTCCCAATATAAACTTATTGCGATTCGTGCAGATTCCCATCTTAACAGGCTCATCACTGATATCAACATGAACTGGTTTTCCTGTCAGCCTGTCTCCCAGCCTGATACCGCAGGGACTCAGCGAAGATTTATATCCCGTTTCCATATTCAGGAAGCATACCGCCTGTTCGGTAAAGGTGTCGAAGGTGTCATTCATGGGAAAGTCCGCAGCATTTCCCGCCATTCCAGCCCAATAGATCTGAGGAGCTCCGACAGTTTCCTGCTTTGCTGCCGCATCCATCTGCGCAAGAGCTGATGTCACTTTGTTTTTAATCTCTTTGAGTTCTTCCTTATCAGTGCTCCAGGCCAGTACATTAAAATGGGCTTTAACCGGAAGCCTCTGCTGTGATACTGCTTCGTTCAGGAAATCATTTGTAGCATCTCTGGCAATCATATTCTCCCGGCTGTAGGCAGAAAGTGACTGAAGTCTGAGTCGCTTGCTTTCCAGCTTTTGGATGGTTTTCTGTGAATCCTCAATGAAGATATACTGATTATAAATATGATTACAGGATAAAAGCTGGCCAAGGGTTGATGCAAAACCAACGCTGAATTTGGTCTTATCGGTTGAATAGCGGTCAAAGTTGATTCTCGATCCGCATAATCCAGGCAGATCAGCTGCATCACCAAGAGTAAAGAGCTGACAGTGTTTATCCCCTACTGCTAATCCTTCGTCAAACGTGAGATCTTTATAAACGAATGATTCGTACTGCTCTGATAAAAAACAATACTTTTCTACCAGCCCGATTCTCCTGCTCTCGCTTCTTAGCGATTCGTTTCTCAAACGCTCCAGCTTTATAAATCCGCTGTCTTCCATAATCCTTTTAAACTGCCCGCAGGTATCTGCAAAATCCTGCAGAAGCTGGGGTTTTAAGGTTTCCTCGGGTACTATGGAACTCCTAAGCAGATTAGAAAACAATGAGGAAGAATTTCTTCTTCCCACTGGTTTCTTGGTCAGCATGATATAGCAGGAATGATCCAGAAATGGTCTCTCGTTAAAGAAACGCTCACTGCTTCTGGTCAGAAAACTGCTGTCTTCACTTGAAAAATCAGCTTTATAAGAACTTTCTAAAAACCAGTCCTGTTTATGAAAAACAGAGAACTTTGGCAGCACCTTTAACGCCTTTATCCATGACTGGTGGAAAGCTTCATACTCCTGGTCTGACATAGTAAAAATTTCAGGCAGTTCTGCCTTAAAAACTATAGTTACATCGCCCTGTTTTGATAAAATACAATCATGTTCCACTGCCATAACCGGCAGTAGATCTTCCATCCTCTTCTCCATCCTTTATAAACTTTTATCATTAACGCCCTGTAGCTACATCTTTATAAAAACCGCTCTGCTGTAAACTTTAATCCACTTAGGAATCTGTTTTTTAGCCAAAGCCTTCATCATGCCGTATTCGCCGTAAGTATTACTCATTCTGTATATTTTAAAAACAAGAAAACCTCCCGCCGTTCCAATAAAACTAATGCATATCAAGGAAGGAACTCCAATTATATACATCACAGCAAACAGAATCATAAGACCTACGACACCTCCGCCCAAATACCAGATGTACTGCGCTTTAAGTCCTTTAAATTCTATACTCTGATTGATTCCTTTATTGATCGAATAAACGCTGTTACTCATTTTTTCTATCGTTTAAACCCCGAAAAAGGATTTAATTACTGTAGCTACCACCACCAGAAACACACAGCTTCCAAACCAGGCGGCTGCGACTTTTCCTGTATCAGGATCTCCGGCATTCCATTTCTGGTATACTTTTACTGCCCCTATCAGCCCGAGGATAGCTCCTACCGCATACATTAATTCAGTGCCGGCATCAAAGTAACTTCTCACTTTCTGGTTGGCTTCATTTATTCCCGCAACACCATCCTGGCTGTAAATAATATTACTCACCAGAATCATCAGAAGCGATGATCCCATAGCTCTAAATCTTCTAAAAAGACTTTTTAATTTCCATCTGCATTTTTTCATCACAAATCATTTTTTAAGTTATTCTTTAATAAAAAGAAGAGGAATAACGCCGTTGCTGCTCTATTTTTCCTGTCACATAAAGCCATACCGCACCAGAGAGAACGGGGAATATTCCTCCTCTGAATTTTTTAAAATACTGGTCCTTCCCAGAGACTGTCTGCTTCGCTGAGCGTTAAAAGCAGATTGGGATGCTTTTGAGATTCAAAGACCATTTGTTGGTTAATGTTTTCTCTGAGGGAGGAAATTTTGACATAAGGATATTCATCCAGAAGCATTCGCAGGTAGTTTTGAAACTGCTGTTTTGTTAGTCGTTTTTCTGCACTTTCTTTAACTGCTTCTTTAATATGCTGCGACAGATTTTCCGCATCTTCCAGAGTATCAAAAGAGTTCGGAAATGAATCGGATATCAATTTTATTTCCTGTAAATTTTTAGAAGTTTTTTTTAGAAATGGTATTTGCAATTTCTTTTCACCTGATAAGATTTTTTTTAAATCACGACTGTGAAATTTCAGTAAAATTATTAGATACCAGAAAATTATAGCAATACCAGCCGCGGTCAGATAACTGCCCCATGAAATATTTGTAAACATAGCTCCTCATTTTATCGTTCAACATTTTATCCTTCTCTATGAAAATCACCACCAGTTAAATGTTGATGGGATTTATTCTACAGGTCAAAGGAACGATAAGAATAAATTTTCTACAAGTACAACTTTTCTGTACCCTTTTTGTACCCTTTCAAAATGCCCGAATTTAAAGGGTTGTCAGATTACACAAGACAATAAAATCTAGTACGTTTTTATCTTACGGATTATTTTTTCAAGACTTTCAATCGCAATTTCCTTATCACGCTCTTCTGCATTATATGACTTGCTTCTCACTGACTGGTACGAAAGATTTCTTTTTACCGGAGTAGAGAGATAAGGCACTATACTTTTAAATATGTAGTTCATAGACTTGGCCTTAATAATTCTCGCCTCATCTGTCGCCCTTAAAATAAGTCCAATCTGATCTCCTGAAAGTATACATTCAAGTTTTGAATCTGCCTTCTCCACCAATTCACTCCCGACAGAAGCATCAATCTGTTCCTGTATTAGAATTGCAGCCTTCTTTTCAGCAAATCTGATTTCGCTGGAGAACCAGTATTCCAAAAATGAGATAAGATTCTGTTGAGATGGATTAAAGGTTAATTTTAAATCTGCGTTTATTTTAGACAGTTTCTTGCAAAAGTATAGCAGCTTTTCAAGTCTTTCAGATAAATTCTCAAAACCTTCTAAATACCTGCCTATTCTATTAACCAGTCTCTCGGTATATTCTCTGGAATTAAAATTCATTCTTATAAGCATAAGATCAAGATTTGAAAAACCTTCAGATTCCGTAACCTGATCGTTTAATTTTTCAAGTTCCATGATTATCTCTCGATAATACAAAATCTGGCGATAGGTATACTTGCTCTTTCTGCTGTTTTGAAGTGGCGCAGCAAGAAGATCGACAACAAACTCCAATTCTAAATCATTCTCCCCAGTATTTTCTTTTTTTTTAATCAGATTCTTTAAAACCTCGAGTGCTTCTTTTTTCCAAATTGAAAAATAGCTGTAGGACACCCTTTGGTCCAAACTCATAAAGGACGAATATCTGATTTCTACAAATGACAGCAAATCGTCCAGGGAACTAACGATCAGGTCAAATATTCTAAAAAATTCAGGAGAATTGAATTTTTCGATCATTCTTATTTCTACTACCCTGTCTATTAAAAAAACCAATGAAGAATGATATTTTCTTATAAGAAGTCTAATCTGCCTTTTACTTTTCAGCTCGAAAAAAGAATATTTAATATGAATTTTAATTTTTTTTGATTCAGATACTATTGTTTTACTCAAATTCTCCAATTCGTATTCCGATACTTTTACAAAAGAATTATCAGCATCAAATGAATTTATAATCAACGAATCAAACCATTCCAAAGGATACATTTTAATCATCGTCTTATCGTTTTAATTAAACAATCTCTTGCAGAATAAGGAGCTATTTTGGCAACTTACTTTTTATTAGAACGAAATTCGGTTGGCAGCATACCAGTATGTCTTTTAAAAAATACGCCAAAGTTTTCAGCGCTGCTGAATTCTAATTCATCGGCAATATTAGCCACGGAATAGCTTGAGTCCGTAAGAAGATTTTTTGAAACATTGACAAGAGCTTCAATTATAAATGCTTTAGCTGTTTTACCTGTGCTTTCTTTTACCATCTTATTCAAATGTCCTGGAGTGATAAACAAAGCTCCTGCATAAAACTGAACATGATGCTGTTTTCTCAAATGTATTGATAATAGAGTCAGGAATCGTATTACAATGCTCTCTCTTCTTGAAAAGTCAAGATTTAAGTCGGGTTTATATTTCGAATGTATAAACTTGAGTTCATATATAAATAAATTAAAGCATATCCGACGCAGCTTAGTAATTACTTCCGGTTTGTCATTGCTGTTCTGCAATACATACATTAATTTATAAATAAGTGACAAAACTTTAAAATCCGTTTCCTGAAGACTAATCTTTCGATCTGATTTTAACATTAGAAAACCAAAAGCATCTAAAAGCTCTTTCTCGTAACAATTATTAAATGCAAAATCAAAATTTGTCCTTATAAGATATAGCTGGATATTATCCGTGGCTTCAAGCTTGGTGCATATGGAATTAAATGGGATTACCAATAAATCTTTCCGATTGACTATATTAGTTTCGTCATGAAATCTGATATTCATTTTACCACTTTTGATTAAAAGCACTGAAAAATTTGAAATGGAAAATGGGACCGGTACAATATTTTTTGCCCTATAGTCTGTAATGTATACTACATCAATACCATCATTTTCAATGCTTTTAATCTCAGTATTTAAGATTTCTCTAATCATTTTTGTTCTTTTAGTTTAGATCTCCTTTTAGATTTCATCCTTGAAAAAATATTCCATCCATGTAAAAAACTGGAAATATAAATTAGACAAACAGCAGACGTATAAAATATACGCTGTTAATCTCGGACTCTCAATTATATTGTCCTCGTAAAGTACGTACTGAACCAGCTGATCAGCAGCAAAAAGCTTCATTATAAAATAAAGGCTGCAAAGATTAAAAAGGAACAATAAAATATAAAACAAAGCTCTCTTTTTCATAAATCAGATAGATTAGAAAATTATTAATCAACTATATTAAAGCAGGAAGTGATTCAACTTCAATCACGTCGTTACATCATTTAATGTCCGGTACTCCTACTGGTGGTGGATGTCTCCCAATCTCTGTCCTTTCTGTCCTTTTCACTAAATAAAACTGCTTCCGAAATTGAGGAAATAGATAAAATGGATTCCTTTTCATCTGTTAGAAGTGTTGAATCCTGTCTTTTTGAAATCTCGTATTGAATTATAAAATCATCCACGATGTGGTACTGCTGGCCGCGAAGATTTCCGAGATTAACTATATATCCCTTTAGATCAAGTTTCAATGGCGATCCCAGTGTACTTTCATCAACAATTATAAATAATGTTGAGACGGGATCCTCCGTAGAAGAAATTGTATCTAATGCAGAACTGTTTTTCTCAAAAGTCTGTAGTTCATTTCGCCCGGGTTGGGCTTTTAATACTGAAATGATCTTTTCTTTTAATTGTGCAGGAACTAGAAGTACGTAATCTCCCGCCTGAACTTCCTTAAAGTTTTCCTCTAAAGCAGACACATCATTAAAATCTGCAGTTTCCTCTTTGCTGATTGCTTGGCTGGAAACCAATCTTAAATCAGAATTGTCATTTGAACATGAACCTAAAAAAATAATTAAACCAGTTAATAGTAAATTTTTCATAATGCAAAATGGTTTGGTTAATTGAGAACTTGTCTCAGTCCATTTTACCCGGGCCAGCAGAACTTTTGTTCAGTACTTTACTGAATCTTTTGCTGTTGAATTCAAGGCAAATCTAAATTGCAAAAAATCATAAATCAAGGACATGTATGTGGATTTTCGGAAAATCCACTATCGATTTCCATGAAATCAACAATGTATTTTTCTTACATTAAATATTGAAATTCAAATAATTACATTATTTTTGAAAGTTGCTCTCTACGACCTCTACATTTTTTTTATTAATCTGATTTATGCTTTTTCCAAAGCATAAACTCAAAATTTTTATGTATTATGAAATGTAATTTACCTGTACTACTACTGCTATTTCTAATTAAATCTTTAACTGCCCAGAATACTCCGAACAGAATACCTGATTCCCTTATTTTTAAAAGTTATGGATATCTGGATGATAAAATTTATCAATACAAAGATGACAGCCTGAAAGCTTCTCCATATTTATATGCCTATTTAAGAAAAGCGTTCAGGGAAAAGAATCATGAAGAGTTAGTTAATGCATATCAAAATATGCTGCATCAGTCACCTATGATTCTCCGTTTAAAATATGCTGACAGCATGGTGCAGACTGCTGTAAAGTCAAGAAATAATGAAGTGATTGGATCCGCCCTGCTGTCCAAAGGAATAGTCTATTACAGCCAGAAAAACTATGTAAAAGCATATGACTACTATATAAAAGCAAATGAAAGCATTTCTAAAACTAATAATGATTACCTAATCTATAAAACCAAATATCATATTGCCCAGATTAAATTTTATCTCGGATTTTATGATGAAGCAATTTCTCTTTTTAATGACTGCACTGCATATTTTAAAAAAAATCAGCCCCGCCCCTATTTAAATTCACTGCATTCACTTAGTGTCTGCTACAACAAGATTGGAGATTACAGTACATGCTCCCAAACAAATGCTCTGGGAATAAAAGAATGTGAACGGCTTAAGATTCCCGAGATGGAATTGTTTTTTAAGCACTCCGAAGGAATCAACCAGTTCTTTCTAAATAATTATCATACCTCCATTCAATTGCTTGAGGAAGTGATGCCACACTTAAACAGCATGACAGAGTTTGCAAATGAATCAATTGCCAATTTTTACATTGGAAAAAACTATTGGAAACTGCAGCATCCTGCAAAAGCGGTCCCTTACTTCAAAAAGGTGGAAAAGGCATTTGTTGAGAAAGGCTACATTCGTCCTGATTTAAGAGAAGTCTTTGAATTAATGATTAAATATTACAAGAAAGAAAACAACCTGAAATCCCAGTTGTATTATATCGACCAGCTTTTAAAAGCAGATTCGGTATTAACAGATACCAATAAATACCTAATGGGCAAAATTCACAAGGAATATGACACAAAAGAAATTCTCCTTGAAAAAGAAAAAATCCAGCAACAGCTTGTAAAAGAGAAACACTATGATGTTGTTTTAATCAGCGTGGTTGTCGTTCTTTTCTCCGCTGTCATTTACGGAACCTATAACCACTTTGAAACCAAAAAACGCAATAAGATCAAATTTGATCTGCTTCTGAAAAAAAATGAACAGAGCAGCTTACAGAAACAGGCAACCGATAAATTCGAAATAACCGATATTTCGCAGGAGACTGTACAGCAGATAATAAGACACCTTGAAAAATTTGAAAGGAACAAAAAATTCCTGCAAAAAGACGCAACACTAGCCACTTTAACTGTACGGTTTAATACAAACAGCAAATACCTCTCAAAAGTGATATACCATCGCAGCGGCAAGCGTTTTGCCGATTACATCAATGACCTGAAAATTGATTATCTGGTGGAACTGCTCCAAAACTCAAACATGCATAGAAATTACTCCATAGGTTCTCTGGCGGAGGAAGCCGGCTTTACTTCCACTCCCCGATTCACCAATGCATTCCACTCTAAAACAGGAATTTCGTTCAGTTACTTTCTTAAAGAGCTGAAGAAAGAGAATTCATGAAAATATTTTTATAATAATACCGTTTTCATTTAAGGCAAAATTTTACTTTTGCCCGATTAATTTAAAAAAATTGTATAATGAAAGACCTAGTTGCAAAAATCAACGCAGAAATCGAAACGTTTAAAACAGAAGCAGAAGCAGTAGCTGAAAAAGGAGTTAAAGCTGCCGGAGCTAGAGCAAGAAAATCATCTTTGGAAATTGAGAAACTTTTGAAAGAGTTTAGAAAAGTCTCTATTGAGGAATCTAAAAAATAAATTCATCCTTACCTTTACTTAATTAGCCTTTCAGAATCCTGGAAGGCTTATTTCATGTCGCGTTGAAAGTTTTTTTTCGCACAATTTTCTGCACTAAATTTTTGCAAAGATATAATAATGCAAAACTTCACATAAATGTTAAATTCCCTTTTTTATCAAACAACTTTACGTGTATGTAAAGTATTTACTTTTGTTTCAGAATGAACTTCCCTTCAATCTTTTTATTAAATTTTTCCTTTATATAATCTTTGTACTTGGCAGGATATTTTTCCAACCCAGTGGTTAAAATGACTTGATAAGATTGTTTATCTGCCTTTACTAGATTTAGACCATATTCAAGCAGCAGTAAATCTTTCTCTAAATTATCATCATCAATTCCTGAATCCTCTGGTGTATCAATTATTAAAAGCTTGGGATGTTTTACACTCTCATATTTTAATGCTAAAGTTAAAATAGCATAATAATATAGTAATCGTATTGGGACGCTAGCGCTTTTATTCTTATAAATACCATCATCAATTATTGGCATATAATCTTCATTTATTTCAGCCTTAGATGCATCGGCAGATGAATCAATTATTAAATTTTGATAAATTTCGTTAAAATCAGTAATAATAGTTTGATTGTCATTTTCAAATTTTCTTTGTAATTTTTCAAACTGTTCTTTTACTTCCTTAAAATTATCATTTGCTATGTTGTAGCTGTTAATTAATTGTTGTTTTTCTATTGAGACTTTCTTTTTGTATTCTTCACTTTCAATTATTTTTAATTGTCTTAGGATTTCATTGTGTAAAAGATCAATTGCTTCGGTATTTGTATCTACACTTGTTGAGCTTATTAAAGTTTTTAATTTATTTGTGCTCTCATTTATTTCTTTTTCTAATATTTCTTTTTTACTACTAAAATCACTTATTTCTTTTGTGTATGAATCAAGAGCTATTTGAATTGTTTCTAAGCTTTTCTTCTTATGTTTCAAAATATTTTCATACTCCTTTGATGTATATCTATATTTTTCATAATCTTCGTCAATGATTTCCGCCCCACATAAACAATGATTATCTTGTGGATTATGATCGGACAAACAGAAAGGACATACTTTAAATGAGAAAAGATTAAGCTTGTCATTTGTGAAAATAATTTTTTCAATCTCATTTATTTCATTAGTTTGAGACTGAAAATAATCTAATATTTTACTATACTCGATTTGATTACTTCGTAAATTGATATTTAAATTAGATAATTCAATTTCTTGTTGTATAATTCCTTGTTGTAAATTAGAAATTAATTTTGTTTTTTTATCTACATTTTTATTTGAACTTAAAAACAAATCTCTTTGATTATATAGTTCTTCAAGTTTTGAATTAAGATTGCTTAAAATATCTTCTATCTTAATTATGTCTAATTCAATACCAGAAAATTTTTCATCAAAATTATCAAGCTTTAGCTGTTCCTTGTCCCTTAGAAGCGTTTTCTGCTTAAATTCCTCAAACTTTCTAAAATATTCATCAGATGATATTCCTAGTAAAACTTCAAAAATGGTCTTTCGTATGATTAGAGAATCCGTTACAAAATTTAAATTAGTTGGTTCTTTAAAAATTTTCTTTGAAGGTGTGTCTTGATCGTAAATTATTAATCGAAATAAATCGTTTATATTTAATCTCCACTTTATCGTTCCTAAACTTAATTCATGCTTTGTTATTGATAATTTATCTAATAACCAATCTGAAAATATTTCAATATCAGAATCTACTTCAGTTTTTGGCCTATAAACCGGAAGCGAGTAATATTCATCTTTATAATTAATGTGAATTATATTTCCACCTATAAAACGTTTAAGTGAATACTTTTCTAAATTAATTTCAATATCCAACTCAATATAGTTGTTTGTGTCGTTAATTATTTCAAGATACTTCTCTGTTTTATTTTCATTATTAAAATACTTCAAATACCCCCCTAAACAATATTCTATAAAATATGTAAATGTACTTTTTCCTGATCCATTATCTCCTATTATAATATTTATTCCATTATCAAGTTCTGGTGATTCGTAATTGTATTTATCGCCATCATATTTGACTCTTTTGATTACTAAACTTCCCATGTTATGACTTTGTTATTAGTAAATATTGTATCGACAACATTTTTTATAGTTAGCACTTTTAATCTCGGTAATTCGGATTTTAATGTTTTTATATTTTCGATTTCCTTGCTAAACAAATTCTTATCGAAAAAATCATTTGGAATATTTTGCTCTATTAACCAAATATCCAACGAATTTCTATTATAATTCACATCAACTCCGATATAATTCTTATTTTTTAAAATCAATATTAAATGAGATAAAAGTTGTTTTTTAAGATGACTTTTGCTGTATATTATTGCCAGTTCTTGTTTACTAAATTCATTAAAATTTGAATCAGTTGAAATAAAATGAGTTAAATATGCAACTTTTCTAAAATCTTGAAATTTACTCTCTTTAGAATTTGCCCCTAATACTTTTAATAAAACTAGTAAATTAAATGTCAAAAAGTTATAGTCTTCTTTTTGAATAAACATTATTCTTTTTTTCGCTTCTTGTTTAGTTGTTATCATGCGTAAATACCTTTTTCGTCAAATGAAAGATAACAATCATTAATAAGTGCTAAGACTATTTTTTTTATGAGGTCTCTATTTTTCAAAGGATAAGAGTAGTCTTTGGATTTTTCTTCAATTATTGTACAGGCTTTAGTTGTAAACTTTTCTATTAGTGCATTTATATTAGAAATATTAATTGATTTCGAGGTATCATTTACTTCACAAAATTCGATAAGTTCATCTTGACAAACTTCAAATATTCTATATTTCATTGCTCTAACTTCTCTTTCTGAAAAACGACTAAGTTCAGCTTCTCCTGATGCAATATCTCTACTGTATTTTATAATTCTTAGATTATTAATTTCGGGACAAACTTCAGTCAGTTTATCCGAGAAATTCCTAATATCTTTATTCTCCAGATTATCCCAGTTTTCTGTTCCTGATAAATCTCTATTTTTTGAATAGCTATCATATAAACTAGGATTTATTTGGTTTATAACAATTTTTTGAATTTCCAAAATATCTTCATCTTCTAAATCACTTATTTTAGCGCATAAATCTTTAATACTCCATTCTTCAATTTCAATTTTATCATGTGCTTCAATATTAATACCTATAGTTCTACTTGGCTTATCCATTTTAATATAAAGCATAATCAATTTTTTATACCCATACTCTTCTTTGTATTTCTCTATAGTATTTCTAACTTTTTTAATTGCAGTTGTAGAGGTTATCTGAATTGCTAACTCTTTTTTATCATCACCTAAATCAATCGCAGTAAAATTACTTTCTTCAGCATTAAGGTTCTTAAAATCTCTGTCTTTATAAATAATATTCAGAATATCTCGAAAGAAATTTTCCAGTAAGATATTGATATCTTGAAGATTGAGATGATTATGTAAATTTACTTTGTTAGCTATATGGCTCAGAGCTTCTGTTATAATTGTAAAGTTCGATCTACTCATTTATAGTGATTTCTAATTAATAATTGTAAATGAATCATTTATTTCGGTAACATAATTGCTTAACCTTATCAATTTTAGAGGGATTTATGCTGTGATGACTTTTAATAACAAACTTACAATACCGCCTTTGTCTTATTTTACGGTTTTCCATAATTATGTATTTTATATGGAAAATTAATCTTTTAGTAAGTAAAGAAACCCAGTATAAATACGTGTTTTTGTAATCTACATTGTATAAAAAAAGATGCTTACGCATCTTTTTTTATTATTCCTTTTCTAGGTCAAATTTAAAATCAAATAATTCCTTAGGTTCAATGTCCAGACCCTTTGCTATTGAAATTATTGTACCTAATGATGCCCCATGTTCGCCGTTTAGAACTCTATATACCTGCTTAAGTTCAATCTTTCCGAGAGAAGCAACAGTCATAACATCTTTTTTATTATCATCCATTACCCTTTGTAAATTCTCACCAAATGCTATATAATATTTTTTTCTAATCTCCTTCATAGAGTGAAATTGAGATAATTAGAACAAAAAAAATTGTCAAATTTGACAATTTTGTGATTTTTTTCATATATTTGAATTCTAAAAAATTATTTAAAGAAATTTTAAATAGTATTTTATTAATTTTGCGACTCTTCAATTAAAAATATTTGAAGCATTCGCTTTGAATCTCGAACAGAAAACTGGCGTTTTTTAAACCACGAGAGGATAAGTAAGATGCTCACGTCATTGGCGTGGGCTCACTTATTGTGGTTGGTGCCGCCAGTACCTCTGTTCGATAAGCTGAGTTCCATGCCTTTTTTATTATAGCAATCAGCTAAAATTCATAGCGAATCTTTCCCTTATTATTTAAAGTCTCGCATTTAACGTCGAACCTTTAATCTATTACACGTGAAGTAAAAACTGGTAATTATGACCATTTAGTCATCTACTTAATGCATAAAAAATGGCCCTCAGCTGCAGCGACCAAACTAGAGCAGAGGGCCTTAGCTAATCAAATATCCATTTAACTAACCAATCCCAATATTATGAATTATTTTTCATTTTACAAGGGTGGAAAGGTGCTTTATTGCCTATTTTTTACTGGCATACTGTTGTCTTTTTCCACCGTTTATTCCAGAAATTTTCGAAATTCCAAAATGCTTTTTTACCAGAGCCATCAGGTTCAGGGTATTCTAAGTGATGGAACTTCTCCTCTGCCCGGAGTGACAATCACCCTTAAAAGCAGTAAAAATACTGCCGCAATCACAGACTACAATGGCCACTATTCGCTACAAGCTTCTCCTAGCGATACTTTGATAGTATCTTTCATTGGATTCAAAACTAAACTTATTCCAGTAAATGACAGAGCTAAAATTGACATTAAGCTGGAATATGATACTACTACCCTGCAGGAGGTTCGGGTAAATGCTGGTTATTATTCCGTAAAGGAACGTGACCGAACGGGTAGTATTGCCCGAATTACTTCGAAAGATATCGAAACTCAGCCGGTAAGCAATGTTCTTGCAACCATGCAGGGACGCATGGCCGGCGTCAGCATTATACAGTCTTCCGGAGTTCCAGGCGGAGGTTTCGATATTAAAATCAGGGGACAGAACAGTTTGCGCGGCAATGCAAATGCGCCATTGTATATTATAGACGGAGTTCCTTACTCTTCAGATCCAATTGGTTCTGTTATCACTTCTACTGCCTTTCAATCCTCAACCAGTCCTCTTAACAGCATCAACCCTGATACCATAGAAAGTATTGAGGTTTTAAAAGATGCAGACGCCACTTCTATCTATGGCTCACGAGGAGCAAACGGCGTTGTGCTTATCACTACCAAAAAAGGAAAAGCCGGAAAAACAAAATTCAGCTTTACCAGTTCAACGGGAACTGGAACCGTAACACGATTCCTCAAATTAATGAATACACAAGAGTATCTCAATATGAGAAGACAGGCATTTATTAATGATGGGATCTCTTATGGGGCAACTGATTACGATATAAACGGAACGTGGGACCAAAACCGTTATACCGACTGGCAGAAAGAATTATTAGGAGGAACTGCACAAATGAACGATCTGCAAGGCAGTATTTCAGGAGGAAGTGATACTACTCAGTTTATATTTAATGGAAACTACCATAGCCAGACTACTGTTTTTCCAGGGGATTTTAAATATGTCCGAGGTGGCGGACAACTAAATATCAACCATCGCTCCGAAGATAATAAATTCAAAATAACATTTTCGGCGGGATACAATATACAAGACAACAACCTTCCTTCAACTGATTATTCAAGTCTTGCCAGATTCCTTTCTCCGAATGCGCCAGCGTTATACAATCCAGATGGTTCTCTAAACTGGGAAAACGCAACTTGGCAGAATCCGCTTCGTAACAATTATGCAGAGTATAATGCAAAAACAAAAGATTTAATTGCAAGTAGCCTGCTCGCCTATGAGATTTCAAAAAGTCTGACACTTAAAAGCAGTTTAGGTTTTTCTGATCTCACTACACTGGAAACAAGAACCAGCCCATCTACATTGTATAATCCAATTTACAATATTAGCAGTTCACGTTCGTCCATTTATACCAACAATACGGCAAGATCTTCTTGGATTGTAGAACCGCAGATTAATTGGAAAATAAATATTTTGAATGGGGACTTAGATATCCTTACAGGTGCTACATTTCAGCAACAGTTAAGCACAACTCTTTACCAGTATGCAAGCGGATTCAGTTCAAACAGTCTCATTTATAATCTTGCCGCAGCCAATAACGTCACCATACTTGGCAATGATGAAAATCAGTATAAATATCAGGCCTTTTTTGGAAGGCTAAATTACAATTGGAATCAACGCTACATTCTAAACTTAACTGCCAGACGTGACGGTTCAAGCCGATTTGGACCAGGTAATCAGTTTGCGGTTTTTGGAGCTGTCGGAGCCGCCTGGCTTTTTTCTAATGAGACTTTCCTTAAAAACATCTCATGGCTTAGTTTTGGTAAACTTAGAGGAAGTTACGGCTCTACAGGTAATGACCAGATTGGCGATTATCAGTATCTAAATACTTATTTAACCTCAGGAGTAAATTACAACGGTGTTATTGGCATTCAGCCTTCCAGACTTTTTAATCCTGATTTTGGGTGGGAAATCAATAAAAAGCTGGAAGCTGCTCTTGAACTTGGATTCTTAAAAGACCGTATTACGATGTCGGCAGCCTATTATCAAAACCGCTCCTCCAATCAGCTTGTAGGAATACCACTGCCCGGAACAACCGGTTTTCCGACACTACAGGCAAATCTCGCCGCAACTGTTGAAAACAAAGGAGTTGAATTTACTTTTAATACCATAAATTTCAATACGGAAAACTTTAAATGGTCTACCAGTTTTAATTTCACTGCTTCCAAAAATGAACTTCTGAAGTTTCCTGGTATTGAAAGTTCTTCCTACAGTCAGAGATACAGAGTAGGAAGTCCATTGAATATTTATCTCATGTATAAATTAAAAGGAGTAAATCAGCAGACAGGTATCTATGAATACGAAGATCTTAATAATGATGGAAAAATTACCTACCCTGAAGACAAGCAGTATGCTGCCGACCTGAATCCAAAATATTTTGGAGGCCTGCAAAACCAATTCGAGTATAAAAACTGGAAGCTTGACTTTCTGTTCCAGTTTGTAAAACAGCAGAACCAGATATATCCAATGGGGATCGCTGGTAACATGTCCAATAAACAGCAGCGAATTGCCAACAGCTGGCAGGATCCTGGAGATGTCTCTCAATACCAATTATTTACTACAGGTCAGAACAGTGCGGCTGTTACAGGTCAGTATTATTACTATGACAGTAATGCAACCCTCACCGACGCATCGTTTGTAAGACTAAAAAACATTTCTGTTTCCTATAGACTTCCTTTAAAACTGCAGGAGACTAGTTGTACAATCATGTTGCAGGCACAGAACCTTTTGACTTTTACAAATTATAAGGATGGAGACCCCGAATTTATATCCTATGGGTTCCTCCCTCCCTTAAAAGTAATTTCAGTTGCAGTACAATTAACCTTTTAAACTAATAATTATGAAATCACTAATCAAAAACATAATACTGTATAGCATTCTTTTAATATTTACGGGATGCGATTCTTTTGTCGAAGTTGATCTTCCAAAATCGCAATTAACAAATGCGGCAGTCTTTGACAGTTATTCCACTGCTGATGCAGCCATGGCTGATATTTATACAAAAATAAGGGATACAGGGCCGCTTAATGGCTCTTATACAGGAATCTCGAATCAGTTAGGGAATTATACTGATGAACTAACAGCTTATGGAGGTCCTTCCAACCCTAGTATTCCTTTCTACAATAATACCCTTTTGGCTTCATCAGGAAATGTTTTGCAATATTGGAATACTTCCTATAATCAAATTTATGCCGCGAATGCAGTACTTGAAGGACTTCAGGCCAGTAAGAATATAACAGAGGAGAATAAAAACAGGCTTTTAGGGGAGGCGCTGTTTATTCGGGCATTGTCCCATTTTTATCTGGTTAAGCTCTTTGGCGGTATTCCTTACATAAAAAATACAGACTACCGACAAAACAGTATTGCCGGTCGGATGAGTATGGATGAGGTTTTTAAAAATATCATCTCAGATCTGGAGAATGCGATATCACTTCTACCTGCGAATTACACCTCCAGCCAAAGACTACGTCCCAACAAATTCTGCGGAAGAGCATTATTGGCCAAAGCATATTTAGAAAACCAATCATATGAAGCCGCGTCAAATGAAGCATCAGCCATAATCAATAATACGGCAATGTATTCTCTTCCTCAATTGAATACCGTTTTTTTACTGAACTCAACAGAGACAATCTGGCAGCTTCACTCAGGCGAAACCGGTAAGAATACGCAGGAAGGAACGCTGTTTATATTTCAGCAGGGACCACCATCATTTACAGCCCTGAATGCTCAGCTGGTAGGGTCTTTTTCAAATCAGGATCTTCGAAAATCAAATTGGATAAAGGAAGTAAAAAACAGCGGACAGTCTTGGTTTCATGCTTATAAATACAAGGAGCAGAATTATACTCCTGCTTCCAAAGAGTATTCTGTCATTTTCAGAACCGCTGAACAGTATCTTATTCGGGCTGAGGCTAGAGCCAGAACAGGTGACCTAATAGGTGCCAAAGAAGACCTTAATAAAATCAGAACACGTGCAGGACTTGGCAATACAACAGCCGAATCACAAGATGAAATCCTCAATGCAGTTCTTCAAGAAAGACGATGGGAACTCTTTACAGAATCAGGTCATCGTTTTTTTGACCTGCAGCGGTTCAAAAGACTTGATGCCGTTCTGTCTGCAGTTAAGCCCGGCTGGGATACCAACGACCAGCTGTTTCCAATACCTGAAAATGAAATGAAGGTTAATCCAAATCTAAGACCCCAAAACGTCGGATATTAAAATTTTACAGTATGCTTACTCTTTCTAAACCAAAAAACTTCTTTAATAGAATACCCTTTTTAGTTTTGTTTTTAATTTTGTTTTTAGCAGCCTGTCCCATGTGGGGGCAGGCGTTACTAAAAAAACAGCTTTCTTCCGGCGATTACGACCTCTGGGGTTCTTTAGAGTCAGACAAGGTGTCACCAAATCAAAACTGGATAAGCTATAGGATGACCTATCACAATGGCAGTGATACGCTGTTTGTCAAAAACAATGTTAACAATAAAATGCTTGCATTTCCATCAGGAAATCAGACAACTTTCACAAAATACAATTACTTTATATATTATTCTGGAGATTCCATACACATTATCGATCCTGAGAAAATTAGGAAAGAGCATTTTTATGCCCAGAATTATAGTTATTCAGAATTGAATAATCTTTTAATCATCCAGGATGCCGCAGCTAATACACTGTTTATTAAAATCCCGCTGGAAAAAACAGTAAGAGAAATTCCGCTGGTCAGGAAATATTCACTCAGCCCGGACTCGGGCACTCTGATTTACACCACAGCTTATGATGGAATTAATTATGTTTATATTTTAGATCTTCATAAAATCAGTGACTCAAAAATAATTGCAAAAGGCACTAATTCCTTCGAGAATTTTACGTGGTCTAAAAACTCAAAGGCAGTTTCGTTTCATTCAAAAAGTAACCCGGCCAGCATTGAATCTTTATTCTTCTATGCTCTGCAGCCTGCCAAAATATTTGAGCTTAATCCAAGAGTAAATAACACAATTCCCAAAGATGCAGTTATAACAGTTAAATCTGGTGAACCATTAATTGTTGCTGATAATTCCGAGATGATATATTTTAAAACAATACTAAAACCATCACCTGAAAAAGATCAGCATTCCAAAGTGGAAGTATGGAATACCAATGATAAATGGATATACCCGGAAGAACAAAACTATGGAAAATTTGACCTGCAGCCGCACGTAATGCTCTGGCAGCCTTTTTCAGGAAATATTGTTTCTATTTCTTCAGACACTCTTCCAAAAGTCATACTGGCAGGAGACTTTGCTCATGCTATTTTATTTAATCCACAGCAATATGAACCCCAGTTTGATTTTCAGGGGCCGGCTGATTTTTATCTTATGGATGTTAAAACCGGAAATAAAGAACTTCTGCTACAAAAACAATCCTCTATATACTGGGATTTGGTTCCCTCTCCTCTTGGACAATATATTGCTTATTACAGGGAAAAAAACTGGTGGATTTATGATATCAAGACCAAATCCCATACAAATATCACATCAAAAAATAGCGTTTCTTTTGAGGGTAAGATTCGTACATTTGAACCTTCTACCACATTTGGAAATCCAGCTTGGAGCAAAGGTGATAAAGAAATTCTACTTTATGATGAATTTGATATTTGGGCAATTACACCAGATGGTAAATCTGTTCGAAGGCTTACTCGTGGTCGTGAATCAAAAATAAGGTTCCGTATTGCTAAAATTCCACATAAAAATGTATTGGCTTTTAAATACAGCGGACTTGTTATTCCTAATATCGATCTTGAAAAAGAGCTTCTCCTGCAGGCTCAAGGTGATGATGCGAAATCCGGATTTTATAGATGGGACAAAAAAAATGGCGAACAGCCGATTGTTTACAGAGACTCTTATATCAGTGATCTGAACTACAGCCTAAAAAAAACGACCTATTTTTTCACTGAGCAAAAATTTGATCTACCTCCACGATTAATGTCGATAAAAAAATCATCTTATGCCAAACCACTTTTCCAGAGCAACGCTCATCATACTAAATTTTATTGGGGTAAAAGCGAACTTATACATTTTCAAAATTCAAAAGGAAAAGATGTAAAAGGTGCCTTATATTATCCTGCTGAGTATGAACTTCAGAAAAAATATCCTATGATCGTGAACATTTATGAAGAGCAGTCCAAAGAACTACATATGTACCAAAATCCGACAGCTTATAATACTCCTGGAATTAATTCATCTGTTTTTACCTCACAAGGATATTTCTTATTCCGTCCTGATATCATCCATGAGAACGAAAAAGTAGGTCCATCGACTTTGGACTGCGTTACTGCAGGAACTAGTAAAGTTATCGATATGGGGCATGTAGATCCAAAGAAAATTGCTTTAATTGGGCACTCTTTCGGAGGGTATGAAACTGTTTTTATCATTAATCATACTCAGATGTTTGCTGCCGCTGTAGCCAGTGGATCTATAACCGATCTAGGAAGCTTTTATCTTAGTGTGGGCTGGAACAATTCAAAACCTAATATGTGGCGTTTTGGAACCGAAGAATGGCGACTTAACGGCAAAACTCCATTTGAAAATCCTTCAGATTTTGCTAGAAATTCTCCTCTTGCATCTATTAAGCAGCTTCAAACTCCACTTCTCATGTGGAGCGGAAAAGAAGATACCCAAGTTGACTGGCATCAAAGCATCGAATATTATCTCGCCCTCAGAAGGCTCGGAAAAAGAAGTGTTTTGCTTTTATATCCAGAGGAAAATCATGTGCCAATAAACCCAGTTAATCAAAAGGATGTTTTTGAAAAGGTGCTGCAGTGGATGGACTACTATCTAAAAGATAAAAAAATATTCCCATGGATAAAAAAAGCAATGGAATAATTATAAACAGATAGAATTTAAAAATGCCGTTCAATTGAACGGCATTCCTTTAAACAGTTAGTATTTTTAAAATTAATTTTGGCGCCACAAAATCTCTTGACAATCCTGCGCCGGACCAAAAGCTTGGGTGCCGCTTGTGCCGCCGCCCACATGACAAACATACTGATCAGGAGTTGTATTACAGTCTTGAGGCTGATCAAGTATACAGTTTCCCAAAAAGTCCTTTGGATAGCCAACTTTAGGTGCCATTATCTTCGATGCGCTTTGCATCGATGTAGTTAAAAAGGCACCGGATACTGCAAATGCAACAACGGCAATCGGCAGTACATTTTTTAATTGTGTTTTCATAATAATTAAAATTATATTAAACATGGATCTACTTTTTTTACAGGTGTTCGATCTTCTTTTCCTGACACCGGCCGGTATGATGTAAAAGCTCAGTTTTATTTTTGTACTGGTCTTTTTAATTCTTTTTTTATGTTCTCCTTTAACTGGTAAACTGCCAGAGAATTTCCTATCAGTGCATACAAATGCGTATCGGTAACTATAAATGATTTTAATTTATTTTTTCCAATATTATAAATTGGAAAGCTTAAAAGATAAGCATTGCTGCTAATATCGTATAGATCAATTATAGAGGAATGTTCCCACCTTTTTTTATCTTCAAATCTGCCCATTATTCTTGAATTAACAAAGAGCAGGTTCTTAAATGCCGAACCATGCGCATTAACAACAAATGGTGGAGCAGACATCGTCCTGCCAGAACCATTCTTTAGATAAGCAACTTTAATCTTTGCCTTCGACGTGGTATCGATAGTATGTCCCCTATATTCCAGATTACCGCTTTTCGCAGCAACAATAAACTCATTTCTGTAGTAATATAAATAGATTATCTTTTCCATCTGCTCGCTATACAGCAGCACGCCGTCTGTATCAAAGATTCCGTCTATCTGTTTCTCCAAAAGCGAATTATTGTACTGTATTTTATCTTTATTTCCGGCTCTAAATACACCAAGTACATTTGATAAACTTGGACCTGTGTTGTTTCGGAATACTATTGTAGCGCTGTCTGCCGGCTCTGCCTGCGTAAAATATGGCATTCCGCTGAGCTTTTTAGCAATCTTCCAATCCTTAACACTGCCTCGAAACATTGCTGGAACCATTCCGTCTTTCAGATAAACATAATTGCCTCTGACACTTAGCGTAACATTCTGAAAAGGCATATTCCTAGGGTCAAAATCAATTCTTTCAATTTTTTTATCCCGCAAATTTCCGTCAAAAGACACAAGTAGTTGCGGATTGCTGTGATTGCCGAGATATAATCTTCCACTTGTGAATCCAGCGATATAGAATGAATTAAATTTCAAGTCTGTCTGCTGTAGCAGCATGGCCGTATTTTTAGAATATCTTCTTTGAAAGGGATTATTGTAATGCATAATTTCTTCCGACCATTTAAACAAAACAACCACGACAATGGTGCTAAAGATGCAAGTAAACAGCATGCTCTTAAAAATGGGAATAAAACTTATTTTATTCTCCAGATTTTGCCGCAATATTACAGCTGTGAAAGCTAAGACAACAAAAACCAGATTAAAGTACATATGAGTATTCCATCCCATTTTTTCAAGTATCCCTCCACATGAACAAGGGACAAAAGAACTGTAATGCAGCATGATAAAAATATATACTGTAAACATAACCATGAGATTAAAAGCTGATATTAACCCCCACAGTCTTGTGGAACGAAAAATCAAAAGTCCTGCAATTAATAACTCGACAAGAGGAACTATCCAAGATACCCAAGATGCAAAAGCACTCAAAAGAGGAGACTGTCCAAGCTGCACCTGGAAATTTTCAAAATCTAGTAGCTTACTTATAGCGGCATAAACAAAAAGCAGCACATGTAGCAGACATATAATTTCAATTATAATATTTTTCTTTATGGAGCCACCTGAATTCATATCTCAAAAATTTTGTGTTAAGCTTTACTTCTTAGAACTGCCTGCTTGATTATCTATTACAAATTTAAATGAGATAATTCTTATACATGCTTTAAAAATCAAGCCAAAAACTTTAAAAATCAGGCAGATTTATATTTTAGCCGGCGTCAAAAAAAAAGCCTGCACTTTGTAAGAATCATGCAGGCATTAAATCATGACGATTATTATTGGAATCAGTCTTTTATCGAGGCGCTGATTCCTGCAAGTTTTTCATGCAGTTCTATAAGCCCTGCTTTCTGAAGGCACTCTTGCGAGAGACTCTCCAATTCTGTTTTTCCCTGCTCGCTTATGCTCTTAAGAAGAACCGAAGATCCTTCCATTAACTTCAGTCCATCCTGTATCAAATGGCTTAAAAGCAGCACATTTTTTCGTGAAATTTTAAGATCCATCTTCACCGTCTCATTCATGCCAGGGATACTCAGCACTGTATCAAAAACCTTGGCTGCATCATTTGCTGTAATCATAATTTATCATTTAAAAATTAATACTTCGCTCAGCGTAAAATTATGAAGTATGAACACTATTTACCCTACTCAAAATTTGGGGAGGATTGCAGGGCATGTCTGCCTTTTCTAATTTAGCTCTCAGTTAGTTGTTCAGTATTCTCATTATCGTTTTTTGGAATTTCAAGGCAGGTTTTGAATTGGTCTTCCTTTAGATTTTAATAGGCATGACAGGTATTGCTCAACTGATTGGAAAAAGCTGAAAAATGCCTTTTCGAAGCTTTCGGACTGCGGTTTTCTGCAGTCAGCAAGATGTCTGGTTGTATCACAACCAAAAATCTTGCTGCCCTTCTGCTCGGAACTCGCTGGCAGTGAAACTTTAAGATTGAATGAAATTGAAACAATGAAAAAGAAAAGATTATGGAAGACAAAAACAGCAGCAGAAACAGATGGCTTCACATCCGGCTGACCAAAGAAGAATTTGATTTTATTGATAAGAATTTCAAAGCGTCAGCCTGCCGCAAACGCAGTGATTTTGTTCGCAGAAATCTGCTGAGAAAACCCATTGTAATGAGATATAGAAATGAGTCGCTCGATAACCTTTTGCAGGAGCTTATCCAGCTCAGAACACAGCTGAATTTCATGGGGAATAATTTCAATCAAAGCGTTAAAAAACTCCATACCCTTTTTGAAATGTCAGATCTCAGAATTTGGCTTCAGGCTTTTGAATCTGACAGAAAAAAATATTTTTCGCTGGTTGAAGAAATAAAAAAACACATTGAAAATCTCGCCCAAAAATGGTTGCAGTCATAAACACAGGACATTCGATAAGAGGCATCCTTATCTATAATGAGAATAAAGTTTCCCAAGGTGCAGCTGTGTGCATCGGCGAGGGAAATTATCCCATCGATATTGAAAAAATGTCAGAATCTTTTAAGCTCGGCGTATTTCTAAGACAGCTCCAGCTCAATGAAAATGTCAAGCGCAGCGCAGTGCACATCTCGCTGAATTTTGACCGTTCGGACAAGGATTTATCAAAAGAGAAACTCATGCAGATTGCCTCTTCTTATATGGAGAAAATTGGATTCGGCACGCAGCCTTATCTGGTCTACCAGCACCACGATGCGGGACATCCGCACCTGCATATCGCAGCCATAAATGTGAGGGCAGACGGATCCAGGATTAACATGCACAATATTGGAAGAAACCAGTCCGAAACAGCGCGCAGGGAATTGGAAATTTCTTTTAATCTGGTTCGGGCAGATTCAAGAAAGAAACAAAGTCCGATGCTTATTAATGCCATTGATGCGGAAAAAATAAAATATGGCGCAATTGATTCCAAGAGAGCCATCAACAGTGTACTGAATGCAGTTATTCCGCACTACAAATACACAACGCTGGGTGAGCTCAACGCAGTATTGAACCTCTATAACGTCAAGGCGGAAAGGGGAAAGGAAAATTCAAAAATGTTTCAGAATAAAGGGCTGGTCTACCAGATTCTGGATGAGAACAAAAAGACTGTCGGGGTTTCGATAAAAGCCAGCAGCTTTTATTCCAAGCCTACCCTTTCCCTGCTCGAAATTAATTTTGCTGCCTCCAAAACTTCGCGTCTGGTAAACATGAAAAGAACCCGAAATGCCGTGGATCTGCTGCTTTTGAAATATCATTCCATTACGCTTTCCCAGCTTGAAACCCGGCTGGCAAATCAGGGCATTACGGCAGTTGTCAGAAAAAATGAACAGGGGCTAATATACGGCATGACCTACATAGATCATAACACCAGATGCGTTTTCAATGGAAGCAGTCTCGGACCCGCTTATGCAGCCAAAGGGCTCCTGCAGCGTCTGGGCCATTCGTCCCATTCTGAGAAGCAGTATACAGTTCCTGATGGCTCCGCTCAGAAGCAGGGCTCCTTTATTTCCGCAGGGGAAGTGCAGCGGATAATTGATAATGTGCTTTACGCTGGAACGCCGTCAGATTATGTTCCGAGAGAGCTTAAAAACAAGCGGAAAAAAAGAAGAAGAAAAGGGCAGTCAGATAATAATTAACACATAAAAATCAACAGCATGCAGACGGGAGAAAATGAACAGGCGCTAAGAAAAATTTTAGATATGACTAGACTGATGAGCATCGCAGTGCTGCTCATCCATTTTTATTATTACTGCTTTCATTCCTTCAGGCAGTGGAATCTTGCACCGGATTTTGCCTGCAGGATACTGGAGAATATTTATCGTACTGGGCTTCTGGACAGCTTTAATAAGTCCAAACTTTTTGCCCTTGGACTCTTGGTTATTTCCCTTATGGGTTCCAGAGGAAGAAAAGATGAAAAACTCCATTTTAGAACTGCTTTTTATTATATCTCATTGGGGCTGATGTTTTACTTTGGTTCCTATCTGGCTTTTGTAATATTTGTGGATGCGGAAGTATGTTCCGCAATATATGTATCACTGTGTTCTTTTGGCTATTTAATGACGCTTTCCGGCGGCACGCTCCTCTCCCGCATTATCCGCAGGAAGCTCAGTTCAGCAGATATATTCAATAAGGAAAATGAAACTTTCCCTCAGGAGGAAAGGCTTATTGAAAACGAATATTCCGTTAATCTTCCTGCCCGTTATCACCTGAAAAACAAAGTTAGAAGCAGCTGGATTAACATTATTAATCCTTTCCGCGGCATTCTGGTTCCTGGAACGCCCGGCTCTGGAAAATCATACTTCGTAATCCGCCATATAATCACCCAGCACATTGCTAAGGGCTTTGCCATGTTCATCTATGATTTTAAGTTCGACGACCTCACCGTTATAGCCTATAATGCCTGGCTGAAATTCCGGCATCTTTACGCCGTGGAACCAAAATTTTATATCATAAATTTTGATGACCTCTCCAGAACCCATCGTTGTAATCCCCTTGATCCTGCAGCCATGACAGATATTACCGATGCCGCTGAATCTGCCCGCACAATACTTATGGGACTCAACCGGGAGTGGATTAAAAAACAGGGTGATTTCTTTGTGGAATCCCCCATAAATTTCCTGACAGCCGTCATCTGGTACCTTCGGAAATACAACGATGGCGAGTTCTGCACCCTGCCCCACGTTATTGAAATGATCCAGACCGATTACGAGAGCCTTTTCACGCTTTTGAGAACCGAAAAAGAGATCGAAGTGCTAATCAATCCATTTGTCAGCGCATTCCTCAATGAGGCAGTCGACCAGCTGGAGGGCCAGATCGCTTCTGCTAAAATCTCACTGGCAAAACTCTCCTCACCCCAGCTTTACTATGTGCTGTCAGGCAGTGATTTTACCCTTGACATCAATAATCCATCTGATCCAAAAATCGTTTCAATGGGAAATAATCCACAGAAGATACAGACTTACGGGGCAGTCCTTTCACTTTTTGTCAGCCGTCTTATCAAACAGGTAAACCAGAAGGGAAAACTTAAAAGCAGTCTTGTTTTTGACGAATTCCCCACTATCTATCTCAATAATATTGACAGTCTGATTGCAACAGCAAGAAGCAACAAAGTGAGCACCTGTCTTGGAATTCAGGACTTCAGCCAGCTTCGCAAAGACTACGGCCGCGAGCAGGCTGATGTAATCATTAATATAGTCGGAAATATTGTCTCTGGACAGGTAAACGGCGATACTGCAAAACAGCTCTCAGAGCGTTTCGGAAAGATAATGCAGGACCGCGAAAGCCTCTCGATCAACAGCAGCGACACTTCCATCAGCCGTTCAAGACAGCTGGAATCCGCAGTGCCTCCTTCGAAGATTTCTTCGCTGAGTTCGGGGGAATTTGTAGGGATGACAGCCGATAACCCGGACTGCAAAATTGAGCTTAAAACCTTTCACTCCGAGATCATCAATGACCACGAAAAGATCAAAAAAGAAACAGATAATTATAAAGAAATTCCAGTCATTCGGACAATTGATAATGTTATCATCCAGAAAAATTATCTGCAGATCAAAATTGAGATTCAGGAAATAATCCACAGCGAAATGGAACGGATAATCAAAAGCCCGGCACTTTCATCACTGGTTCTCAAAAAAGAAAAGTGACCTTAAGATTCTTGATAAAGCAAGAAATCAAACCCTTAAAACAGAATGAACTCAATACAATTATAATTACTTACAAAGTACCAATAAGAGTTCTTCTAAGGAAGTTTCAAAAACATCAATTAAAAGAAAAACATCAATTTTAAATTTCCAAATTTCAGGAAATTTAAGGTTGCTTTTTAAATCGTACTTAACCTATCTTTATAAAAAAGATTCGTTAAAATTCCGAGGTACACTTTTTTCTCTGCTTGCTCTTAAATAATATAAAACCTCGTATTTACTAGGATCTTAATAATTCAAAACGGAACCATTGTATCCGCTTCTGGAACTTGATATTTATTTCATATTAACTGCGGAACTATATATTAATTTGTTTTTCATTAATTTTTACTGCATAGTTAAACAACTCATTTGCAATTTTCTGTAGACGTATTCCTTTCCATTCTACCGGTTTATTTTCAGAGGAATTAATAAAAACTTTCAATTCATCATAAATGGTAATGTTGTGAAAACCGAACTGTAAACCGTAAATTTCCAGATAGGCACATTGCTGTGACTCGTTTATATAAAACTGAATATCGAATTGCCTTTCAGTATTTTTTAATATAGCTAACAGGAGCTTTGAAACTCTTGGTTTAAGCATACCATAATGGATATGCTCTTTAAACTCCTTTGTTTTTATACCGGCATTAATGAGATTCATGGCACAAACTATAAGAAAAAGCTCACTGGTTGATTCAGGTTTTCTATTTATGTGATCTTTGGCTTGAAGCACATTCTCGTATGTAATTACCGTATTAAATGCATCGAGCGCAGCAAGCTTTAAAATCTCTGATAGTTCAATGCACATAATTGCAAATTTAAGGCTAAAACTAACTAATTATCATATAACTTCAATGAAAAGTGAAAGTTTTTTCCCTAGACTATCCAACGCTTTTCCGGCTATCAAATTTTCCAACAACAGTTTCTCTTACGATCTAAATAAATTAACCTAATATAAACATCTTCATACTCCTCTTATAAAAAATGTCTTTTTGAGGGAAAATTAGTGCGTAATTAAATAAAAAATTAACTTAGCATTAAAATACTTTGATGAGAGAACTTCTATTTATATCAGAATATGATCAGACTAAATTGCCGGAAGAATATCATTTCTCCCACAATATTGCAGTCAGACTTCATGATGATCTGGTCGCTATATTAAAAGACAAGTCAATTCAAAGAAAATTAACCTTTAAAGTTAATCTCAAATCCGAAAGTACTGGCCCAAAAGAAAATGAAGAAGACATTTTGGACTGGCTTAATTTAAACGGGCATAAACAGATATCTGATGAACTCGTATCCCGAAATTTAGTAATGGCCCTAACATCGGATATCTGCCATTTTATTTATCAATCCCTTAATAGTGCAAAGCACTATAAGTTATCAGTGGCATACTCTCTAGTCCGTAAACCATTTTTAGAAAACTTGCTTGTTATAGAACAGCTGCTTAATGACGAAAAAGAATTCCTATCAAAATTCGAAACAAATCCAGAAAACTTTGATCCCGGAAAAATAAAAGATGATACAAAAAAACTCCTTATCAAAAGGTCTTTAGAAAAAACCAAAACAATTCTATTAGATGATGATCTTATTTTCGAGATTCGTTTTGATAGAAAGAGTGACAGGGGATTTTATGCTATGAGTAATTTAGCCACTCATTTAGTTACAACCCGACATCCAACCTTCAAAACAGAAAGCCTTAATTTAAACTTTATATTTTCCGGCTATGAACAATGGGAATCACAATTAGATCATTTCTACTTTTTTGTCCCTTACATTCTCTTTTATGCAACAGAGGTTATTGACAGATACTTATTCGAGAAAAAAATGCTTACTCGAAAAAGTTATAAGAAAAGGAAATTTTTTAGATTAATATCCCAAGTTTTAATTCACGACCAGTATGACAGTAATTCTATAAAAGGCAATTCCCACGCCAATAAAATTTCCCGCCAATTAAAAGTGAAATGTAAAAGCTGCAATAAAGCGAATCAACTCCATAAATCTGATTTATATACTCTTGTCAAAAGTAACTACCTCCTTTGTAAGCATTGTCTTGTGGATTTATATAATGAGAATGATTCGATGGAAGAGATATTTAAAAATATTATAGATATTTAGGAATCTATCACGCTAAAGTTAAAGAAGTAAATAAATGCCTAAATTTTAATTTTTGGCAAAAAAGAAACAATTGTAAAATGAAAAAGCAGAATACAATAGATATACTAGTTGACAATCTAGCAAGCCAATTTGCAAATATTAAGAATTTTGACTTGATGCAAAACGATCCTATGGGCAACAAATTTTTTAATTTTATTGTCAAACATTCAACAGAGCTAGAAGCTTTTAAAAATTTATTTGTGCATTATTATTTGCCCGCATCAATAAAATCATCCCAAGATTTCAGCAGAGAGCTAAAATTTTCGAAATATAAAAATTTTATAAAAATCAATGCAGAAGAACTTAAAGAGAACTATTTTGAAACAATAAGACTGGGATATGTCGGTGCGTATCACAAGTATGAAACGTATAGTAAATCCATTTCCAAACTAATGGACGAATTTTTCCTAGATCTAATTGATGAGGGCGATTACCAAAATATTGAACCTTACTTAAAAGAAAATTTTAATCTGGAATTAAAGAAAACGATAAATAATTTTCCAGCAAGTGAAAAAATAAACTGGATTGCCAACTGTGTCAAACATTATGACGGATATCCCATAAAACAACCAGTTCTGCATTCATTCAATAATGCAGATAAAACCGAAAAAATTAAAATAGAATCCAAAGAATTCCGAGAGGATCTGGATGATCTATTAAGACAGAATCAAACACTTCTATCTGCGTTGTTTCTAGTCGGTTTTCATCAATTTGCCGGACAAGAGCATTCAAATATTAAAGAACAACTAAGTGAAGGAAAAACAGAAGAAGATGTCAAAGCAGTTAGATCAAAACTTGAAGAAAGCATTAAATTTTTATTCAACATTTAAAATTATATTATGGATATCCAGCAATCTAGGCAATCATTCGACTCATACATGGAAATTTACACAAAGATAATCGAGGATTTCTCAACACGAAAAAAGGTGGTTATCTATCCAACTGCAAAAGAGGTATTGCAAAGATATTCGTTAAATCTTAACAGAATATTTGATTCAATGCTTGAAAGTGGAGAAAAAGGAAACTTGTATTCCTGTTCCATACTTTACCGATCTGTGATAGAACATTTCTTAAAGGCATTTTATATATTCGAAAGAACTATCTCAGATAAAAATGAGGATGTTTCGATAAGTTTCCAGCAACACTACCTAATATCTGAATTCCTAGCCGAAAAGGCCGGTTTGCTAGACATGGAAGATCTACAGAACGGTAATTTGAACAAGACCGACTTTTTGGAATTTATAAATTCCAAGTTTCCTGAATTTGAAGGGTTTGAAAAAGAGAACCAGCAAGAAATTTCAATTGCAACAAGACAATTTGGACTTAAGGTGATAATAAAGCATTTCCACAAAATGATGGAAAACAAAAATTATTTATACAAAAATGTCATGAGCCAAATGATTCCCGAATTTTCGAGATTTTCGACCTTCACGCATGGCGGTATGTACGCTAACGCCATAATGGACACGCACACCGCTCAAAATACTATCAGCGAAGAAATTGCCAGAATAATAGAAATAACAATAGTTTCCGTAACACTTATTAATGAATCGGTTATCCTGATGTACAAGCCTGATAAGGAGGTCGCAGATGCTTTTATAAAACTAAAAAACAAGAGAGCTGAAAACACTTAAATAAAACACTATGCCTTTCTTTGGTCAAGTAATTCATTTGTTTTCATCTGCAGGCATTTAAAAACTTCAGTAAAAAAAACTGCAATCTTATCTGCTAATTCATCTACAAACCCATCGCCAATTTTTGTTACATAATAGTTTTGTTCAAATTTATCAATTTCTATATTTTTTAATCCACTTAAACTATTAAACTGCTCTTCTTTAGCCGTTGCATCTTGGTGAACCAAAACATTTCTTAAAACGTAGGTATTTTTAATATAAGTATAAGAGCTTTCGACCCTACCGATATACTGGTCCAAAAAAGCCCTTAAAAATTTCCAGTATTTATGGATGACGGAATTGCTCCCGTCTGGAAGTTCTCCTCCGAAGTCTCTAATGATTCTGTCGCAAATGACTTTCAGTTTACTTTCAAAAATAGACAAAACAATAGAAACATCTGAAACACTTGCTACTCGGACTAATTCCGCAGCTATTCTTTCTTCGATTCCGTAAAGATGTTCTAAATATTGATCCAACATATCTCTATCCATTTGACTATTCTCGCTCTCGCTGGATTTAATCTTTTTATGCAGTTGGTTCTGTGCCTTTCCGATCATTTCTCTTTGCATAAAGATTAAATTCCGGGCAGCATCAACTGAATTTAACGTCTCATATCTAAGCCAGTTTATTTCACTCCATTTGGGATAATCATTCAAATCAAACGAAATTTTTTTTAAAGCCATGGTTTTAGTTTTTATGATAAAAATTAATAGAATATTATTATTATTTTTTAGAGATAAAGATCGTACATGAATTTATTTATAAATCTCCATCTAATATTGTCCTGTCCATTTATTGCCGTTTCTCCGCTTTCCAAGGCACATATCATTCTTAATAGAATCTGTTTCTCCATCTGATTTTCATTAAGTTCATACTTAACATGTATGGTCACAACAGAAATTGAAGGAGATTTATCGTTTATGGAAATTATTTCAGACTCTTTTAAAACCTTGTCATGTAGTTCACTTCTGACTTTCCCAGCTTCTTTTCCCAAATTAACATCTTTGGAACCGAAATGATACTGCTGTTCGGCTATTTTTCCATAATTTTTATTCAGCCAGTTTTTGAGCAGGGTGTCAACTTCTTTTTCAGGACTGTATTTCTTAAAGTTTTCACTTTTAATTTCAGAAGGATCAATCTCCCTAGGTTTCCATTGCTCAATCTCTTTCATTAATAAATTATGCGAAATTTTATGTTTCTGGTAATCACTTAAAGTTTTCTTTATTTGTTGCAAACTTTCTTTTAATGTAGGAACTTTCGAGGCAACGGCTGGATTATCCTTCTGTCTTTGCAATGCCTGTTTCCAGTCAAAAATTGCAAACAATGCACACCAGCATTTCCCGGCAACATGTGCATTATCGTATTTAAGATCCCGGCCATGTAAAATCCCATTTCTGTATGGCAAAAAAATTTCTATATCGTTTGTCTTTTTTCTAGGCGCATTAAAAATATCCCTGATTAACGATAGACCACTGCTATGAGCCGCAATGCTGTCCCATACAGTGAGATCAGTTCCTTCAGAAAAAAATCCTTTACTTTTGCTTATGTCGTTCACAATTCCGTCAATTACCATTAAAAGCAGTGGAACAGCAGAGTAAAATCTTTTTTCAAGCGTATCCAAATATGCGAATTCAATTAAATTATATCTTAACGCCAGTTCTGGCGAAGTCCTAAATCGATTCAACAGCCAACCCATTTGCGGAGAAGTAAAATAATCAGCCAATTCATTTGCAGCCTTGTTACTTTGATCCTTGTCAGCTAATTCAATTGCTTTTTCCATTAATGGCATATTCATTGATTCGTGGGCAATCCATCCTGATTTTGAAAAGTGTTCATTAAATCTGTCTGGAAGATGCAGAAAATGCTCTGTCTGTTTCTTTAATTCAGGTAATGCTGAAAGCGCATTTTCCAATTTATCGTCTTTTGATCCAAAAACTGAAAATATTTTAAGTAGTCTACTAAGCATACTAAACCCTAAAACATCGGTTCTAAGTTTAGCATAAGATGGGTTATCTGAAATTTTATTCTTGTCTATCATTTATGGTTAATTTTAATGTTAGAATATTTTTCCCTCTCTATATTTATAGTTGCAAAATACTGTCATACAGAATTATAAATGCAATTTTTAATTTTCAAAGTCTAGGTTAAAACAATTTGGAAAGCCATCCTTTTAAACTCCGTAAAGATTTTCATAATACTTGATTGTTGAATAAACTTCTAACAGTGCCGAAAAATTCACATAAAGATCCCATGTCTCGCCAAAAACAGCATCCCCATGAAGTATTGAGTTACGATTCTCCTTAAATCTTCTCCTTAAAAAATTTAACCGGGTTTTCAGCGATATCTTTGTTGTTCTGTCAAATTCACGATTTATCTTGAAGACAAAATCGCCACTGAGAGACATCAGATGGTCTTCATCAATCTCAAAGTCTTCCAGCCAAGGAATGTCTTTTAGAAAAGAATCAAGGGAATGGTATTTTTTCTTCAGTTTGGTTTTGTCAATGTTCTGTTTCTCAATCAGAAATCCCCCCAGTTGTCGGACTAACCCTTCGAGTTCGATTAAAACAAGAGAACTAGCCGCCTTATAATGACCATGCTCGAATGTGTTAATAGCTTCCTTTAATGTCTCCGCCCTATTAACATAAGATGTAATGGATTCAAAAAATGGGATTACGGTTTCCTTTAAAATATTGATCATTTCCGGAAATTTCCGAATGAGATTATCAAAATCTACCTCATTCCTGCTGAGCTTCATAACATCCGATACCGATATATTACCAGCCCACAAAATATCGTACTTAATGGTGGTGTAAAAGGAATTGAGCATAAAGACCATTTCATCTTCTTCCATCTTAGAATGCCAGGTTCTTTTAGTATCTTGGTGCTGTACAAATGTTTCAATGCTATTTTTATTGAGCAGCGAATGCAGCTTGCTCAAATAGGCTTCAAAATTTTTCAAGTTTCGTTCAACAGCATACTTTTCCCAATGGTCCAGTTCATATGTCAAATTGTACGCATCGATGTTTTCCCTTATGCATTCCAAACATCTTCCTATATTCCTTTTAAGTAGCTCCTCACGCTGCCAATATGGTTCTGGATCAGTCAGGGGATTAAATAGCTGGGTTTCCATTGCATGGATAATTTGAAAAACTGTTATTTGTTTGCCGGCCATATGAATTATTTACGTGTTTTAGGTTCTTCGATTTCGTTTTCTAAATTTAATTTTCGTAATATCAAGATTAAGAGCTAATTGCAAAAACTTAAAAGCCCCTAATTAAGTTCTGTCCATGTCGAAGTAAGGAATCGAAATATCATCGGCGAACTTTTCAGGCTCATCTTTGAAAAGTCCAGAACTCCGATCATTCTGCTTATATGAAACACTGTTACAATATGTTTTTATAAGTGCTGTTTACCAGATCGTCCTGTATTTTTATCAAAACCAGAATAAGTATTTTAAGAAGACTGAAGTAATCCTCCTGCTGCGTTTTTTCAGAGGAAGAATTAGAGCCGTGCAGGTATTTATTTCGCAAATCCAACCCATTGGTAAACTCCTTCTTATTGAGATAAAAGTTTAAATACTTCAGTTCATTTCTAGTGAACAATTTATTCTCTAAGGTCAGAAAACCATCATTCACCATTTCATCAATCACTTCCCGAAACTGGATTGGATAGTTCCAGTATGATAAGACCTCTTTCTGATATAGGTTCCCTAGAATTATTACAAATATAATTTTCTTTAATTTGATGAAACCTTGATCAGTAATGTAAAGATATCCTTGATCTATAAGATTTCTGATAGCTTCTAGCTGATAATTCTCAAACTGTTCGGCTTTTACATCTTCTTTTAGCAATAGAGAATATAAATTACGGTACTTATCTTTATGGGGCTCTATGTAGTACAGATGAGATTGGGGAGAAAAGAACTGATTTTTGAGCCTCATAATCTCCTCATCTTTCATATATGCATATTTCCTGTCACACAACGAAGGTACTTCACTAAAGTTGATGGGGCTAGATTGCATCTCCAAAAGCTCAAAGTCAATTGAACCTTCCTCAACAAAATTTTGATACTGTCTCAGGATAAATTCAAAATCAGGCGCTAACACCCTTATCTTTTCCAGATAGGAAGTGGTCTCGGAAGGAAATTCAAATCTGAAATTCTCAAGCTTGAAATGTGTTGTCAATTCCATAAAAAAACCTTTAACAACAATTTCAATCGACAAGTCTCTAGACTCTAGATAATAGTTGTACGCAATTAACTGCTGGTCTGATTCCATCTTTTTCCTGACAAAATTAGCCCCCTTTAAATAGTCGTTTTTTGACTTCATTGCGATAGCTTCCATTACATCTAGTTCGTTTGGATAGCTTACCAATCTGATCAGTTTCTCCTTGTCGGTATAATGAAATAAATTTGCAAAAACATTAAAAAGCGCTACAAATCCAATCTGATTATTCAGATACTTTTCGCTGTAAAACTTCTCCACATTGTTTTCATTACGTTTTTCTATAATAGGTTCCTCCTGATGCTGTACAATTCCGATTCCCACTCCATTAGTCCAAGTATATCCTTTCTCTAAAATCTTATTGTTCAATTCTGCAGCTTTGCGTTTTGCCTTAAGTCTTATTTTTGGCGATATCTTTAAATTGGCAGAGTCACGGGAGGCAGTAATAAGCCTGAGATAATTTAGATTAGGTTCCGGACTGTCAACATAACTCGACATGATCTCTTCTTTGTCCGAAAGCGTAAGGCTTTTCGGAAAATGCAGGATGTGGCCCGACGATCTGCCTTTTTGTTCATAGGTGCCAAGAAGCATTTCTGCAGTATTCCTGTAGCGTAACAAAAAAACTTTTATCTGGCTATTAAAATAATTTACGATATTGGGACAATATAAAATATAATACAGATATCGATCGTACTTGTCCAGTATCTTGCTGAAATTGTTTTTTTCTATTTTCTTGTAAATATTCATCATCTCGATAAGACTCCAAAATGAACACATATACTCAGATCCCACCTTATCCAGATAAGTCCCTATATTTGAATTATCGATTTCTAAAAGCCTTAATTTCATGATGGCCCAGCTTTCTTCTGCCAATGTCTTATAATAATACAATTCCTTTTCCTTCCATTTTAAAAGAAACAGGCCATGATCGAAATACTGCTTGATATGATAGATTTCCAAAATATCATTTATGTCATGACTGTTCTGCGGGCAAAAATGTTTCAATAACGCTTCCGCTTTCTCAAGGTTAGACACAGCGGCGATGTCAATTTTAGAATAGAATACCACCCTGCTTCTTTTTTTTACCGGCATTAGATTTACTTTTCGATATTAAACTTTTACTTCGTGTAAATTACAAGTTTTTATTTATCTTTCTGACTGCAAACCGCAAGATGTTTCTAACAAATCATTTTTAGATTTATGGGATTCAAAAAAACATTTCATAGAAATTACAGACCTGTAAAAGAAGGTCCCAATTCGGGATACAGCGACAGATCATACATAATAGATAAAGATTACGCAAATAATCCGGAGCATTACACCAGAGCTTTCCTCATTATTCAAAAAGATGTTATGCATCATAACAAATTTACACCTATCAAAAGCTAATTATCTTCGACAGCAAACATAAAATTTTAAAAATAGAATCAAAATAGAGAATACCTAGCGTAACCTTACAATGCTTGAATCCGGAAAATCAATATCCAGAAACCTCTTGATCATTCCTGTCACGACATCGATCCTGGTTCCGATAATTATATTTTTGTTTTTAGTGGACCAATCGGTCATTATCGCCGTAAGTTTAGGCTTTATTATTCCAGCTGCCAAATCTGAAGGGTCAGTGAACCATAAGCCGCATCCGCTGATGCCATATAGATCCGGGCCTGTGCCATAAGTTCCTTTTCTGCCATCATACACCTGTTTTTTATTATACGTTGCTACAACATTAACGTAAGGATTTCGTCCAAACTCTTGGTAATATTCGGCTCCTATAGGAGCTGTGAAATGAAATAGTGTGTTGATGCCAAAAATGTCGGTTTTATATTTGACTTTTGCCTTGCTGGCGGGGTAACCCAGAAAAGAGTAATATTCCCAAGGCTGGAAGATGTGGTTGATGGCCAGATCATCTGCCTGCAGAAAATTATAGGATCGCTTGATATGCGGCAGACAGTCATTGTCAAGTCGGAGCACTGCAATATCTAGCTCGTCCTTTTCTCGATTATCTGTTCGATTGATGTAGGTATCACCCCCCGGAAATATTATCTCCTTCTCTCCAGACAGGAAAATGAAGAATTCTCCGTGTTTGTCCATAACATGGGCGGCCGATACAAGGAAATAGTGATTCTGAATCCGAATAAATACGCCAGTTCCATGGGCTTTATAGCTGGACTTGTCCAGCATGATAATGCACGTGCAGCTCCTCATCGCTCCCATACTCGCAAACTGCAGGATTCTGTAAGCTTCAGCAAATGATTCCATAAAAAATTATATTAGATTATATATGATTTTATTACCTGAAAAACAATCTAAAAATCAGAACTTTAGACAAATGATGTCAAAGTTCAGCTATTTCAAAGACGTTAAAACTAAGAAACTTTTTCATACATCTGCAAAATCCAAAATAGTCTGTAAAATTCGACATAAACGTCCATCACCTTATTGTAACCGTAGCGCTCTAAGTTATGAACGTTTGGTAGCGAGTAATCATATGCAGTCGATTAAGTTTTTGACAATATTTTTAAATCTCCTTGCAATATCCCTTGACATTGAATTTTACCTTATTTAAATAGAGTAATTCAGTATAAGCTTCTATGAATTTTCATTCGAAACGGGTTAAAAGGGCAGCCAAGATAGTGCCCGCCGTATACTGCATGCGCATAACGGTTCCGCTCCGCTTCCACGCCCTTGGGGACTTATAGCACTCCGCATCCTCCATACCGGGGCCACTGGTTCTCTGCTTTCTTTTTTCCCGTTTTTTCTGGATGAAAGTGCTTTCTGTGCTTTGAAGAAACGGGTTTAAGACGGTTTTTCATAATATCGCACCGCAGATTCTTTTCTCAGTAATCCTTAAGGATTCATACGCTGAAACAATTTTAAAAACTTCTCAGATTTCAATGCTTTGTTTTTTGCTCACTTCAAACGAACAGCATGTAAAACAGAATTAGCAGGCCGTCAAAATCTGCATTAAAAACAGCTATGTCATATCAGATTATCGAATTGGCAGGATTACATTTCACTTTTGAGATGGTTTAAAAAAGACCTTTCCTGTCCCATGGTTGTCTGTCCCGTAAACCTTAGCGAGGCGCATCACAGATTGGAAAAAAAATAGCCATTCAGCGTAAAAAATACCTACTTGAGATGCGTGAAGAAGTTCAGCAGGCACAGATAATTTATGCCCAGGAGAAAAAAGCTTTCTTTGGACTCTCTTTCACCCACAAAAATATTACTATTTCAGTAATTGAAAATGTGCAGGATTTTATGGACAAAGGAGACACCCTGCACCACTGCCTATTTACAAATGGGTTTTATAAGAAAAAAAACTCGCTGATTCTCTCTGCAAAAGTGGATAATGCTTCGGTAGAAACCATCGAGATTTCCCTGAAAAATATGGAAATTATAAAGTGCAGGCGAATGAAAAATACTGCTTCAACACACCACAGGCAGATTTTGGGTCTTATGAGCAGAAATGTTTATCAGATTAAGGAGCTCATGAAAAAAAAGCAGATTAATTAATATGATTAGAGCCGGCTTAATGTCGGCTTTTTTGGCGGCGCAGACACTATTACGTTATGCCGACTCCCCAACCATAGAGAGGATTACGATCAAGATTAATTAATTACAATTTTCGAAAATGCCAATTGGTTAGACCACGCGAATTAAGACAAATGCACAACTATCCTGCCATTATTATACTACTTTTACCTCTCTGCGCCGCCGCCGCGAAGTTTACACTTTTACTTATATTACTACTACAATTATTGCCGATCAGGCCGCCAGCTATTGGACTATGATTCTAAAGTTTTAATGATTTAAAAATAATTGAAACTTCAGAAAACTGAATGTATAATATTCTGGCACTAAAAACTGGAATTGTCGAAATTACCACAATTGAATTGAAGTCAAAGAAATGTGCAATTCCAACTTGCTCACTCAGATTAAATATTTAGCAAATGGAAGAGCAATTACAGAAAATACAATTGCCAATAAAAAGAAAAACGCGCCAATTTTAAAAAGTTGATATTTCAGCCACGTTATTCGTGAATTATATAAAATTTGCGTTGACAATTCTTTTTCATATTGAGTGAAAGCCTCAACTCCTTTTATCTTTTCTAAAAATTTTGATTCAAACTGTTCTTCTTTTAAAGTTCTTAAATAACCATAATAGTGAATATTTTCAAAAGGCTTTTCTTCATCTACAAATCGACTAAATTTGGTAATCCAAGATTTCAATATATCTCCCTTTTCAATTTTTGACAGGATTGGAAATAATGAAATCAGTGAGCATATGAATGATAAGAGTGAAATAGGAAGAAATATATAGCATCCAACAACATGTATTGAACTGCTATCAGAAAGATTTACTTGTGTAAAGCCAAATGCAATGGCTGCCACAAAAGTTAAAAGCCCCAGGTTTTTAGCTTCCGCAAATTTTAACCAGTCATTGATGTTACTAAATAGCTTCTGTAATTGATCGTCATATTTTAATGTTTCCATATTTTTTTTTTAAGTTAATTTCCAAGTAATGCTTGCGCCAAATATTTTTTGTGACACGCTTTTAACGCTCTCCGCCTGTTCTTTCCAAAAATCTTTTTCCGAATCTGTCAGATTATTTTTTTGTTTGAAATAACCATCAAGGACACTCTCTGTGACTAATATATCAGGATATTGGATATTTTTTTCTTTCTTTTCAAATTTAATAAATTTACCTCCAAGCATAAATAATTCTCCTTGCGTTACACTACTTATACTGTTTGCAAATTGTTCAGGGGTTAAAACTACTTTTTCTATTTGATCAAGATATAATGGCTCTAATGGATTATACGCTGAAGAACCTGAATATATAGAACCAAGACCAAGAATAGGCTTAATTGCCTTGTGGTTTATTTTATTGCGAGTAACTTCAAAATAATTTTCTGTTATTTTCTTAGCAGCAACATCAGTCAATCGAGAAGCAATATTTGCCGGATATCCCACCCATACAAGACTCTTATTTTCAGCTCCCTCAACTCCGTTTCTAGGTATTCCGACTTTTATTACTCTTAGCTCGCCGTAATCAATACCTATACCGCAACTAAAATCTACATTAGAAAATTGTTTGTTGATTACTTTTTTACAAACATGATTTATAGTTATGGCACACTCAACTGCATTTACGAAACAATTTCCCGCAGGGAATACTATCATAATCCTGTCACCGATAATATTTCGAATATGCCCATGATGATGTTTTGCAATTTTTAAAACTGCTTTTGAAAAACTAGTATAGATTCTTCCCATTGTCTCAGTAGTATGTTTGTGAGTTAATGCTACAGAATTCCTAATGTCCACATACAACACGCAGGAACATAAAAGTAAACCTCTTTTTGTAATACCTCTTTCAAAGGTCAGCTGATTATTGCTTCTATTTGGCACTCCATAAGTATTCCCATATTCAAAATCTGTTCTAGTTACATCAATAACGTCACTGTTAATTTCCTCAAGTAATTTTTCAATTTTCATTTTACGAAGTTTTATATGTGCAAAGAAATTGTTTTACATATGAACAATTTACTCCTTTTAAATTCACGTCTATTAAACCTGATTTTCTCCAGTAAGAATGAATATTATTCCTTGAATATTTATATACACCATCACCAGTAATGTCCATGTTATCATAATATGAATTATAATAAAAATTTACTGAATTATTTTCAGCGACTGACTCCAAACGAAATAGTTCAGTCAAAGGCTTGCCAATCATTGTATATTCCGGATAATTTTCTGTCTTATTTTTGTAATACATAATTACGCCATCATGCATTGCAATTTTCACTTCTTTGTCACTTTCCTTCAGTTCAACAATTATATCCTTTGAACACATGTCTGCTCTCTTAAAAAGCTCATCTTTAGCATCACTTAAAAATGGCTGGCCGAAAATACAAATTATGCCGTCACCAATAATCTTTTCAATTTCACCTCCGTGATAATAGATTGTAGAAATAACCTTTTCATAATAATCATCTAAATAATTTGAAAGCTGTGAATTAAAAAATCTAGCACATTTTGTCGAAAAATCTGTAATATCTATAAATAGCAGAACCACATCAGCGGACTGTTGCGTTTCAAAATAAGTGACAAGATTCTGATTTCCGCCCGTATTTATAAATAAATTTTTAATATCATACGAAGACTTGTTGAAACTTTCAGACAGCAGCTTCAAGTCTCGTGAATGAACATTATTATGTGCCGTGAACTTTTCCCTTAATGCCTTAATCTGTTGAAGGTTTGGCATAAATTTATAAATTATAATTAATTGCATGGAAAGATCTATAATCAACACCATTTAAATGAGGTAAATCATAATCTGAGTGTAGCCATTCAGCATTTTTTACATTCCCTGCAGACATAACTCGGCTGTCAAATTTTCGCTGGTAAAATTCCCTAATCTGTGTTTCGGAGTAATAATTAATCTGTTCCTCCAAACTGACACTTTCTAATCTAAACAATTCCGTTAATGGCTTTCCAATCATTGTAAATTCTTTGTAAAGACCAGTCTTGTTTTGAAAATAATTAATTGTACCACAGTGAAAAGCAACTTTACTGGAAAACGCTCCGTCCTTAGTAACTTTTATAATTTCCTTAGCACATTTATTGGCAAGCGAAATATTGGTATTTAAATCATTTGGCAGATACGGAGGACCAAAAACGCATATAATTCCATCTCCCATTATTTTATCAACTTCCCCTCCAAATTTATAAATTATTGGAATAACAATATTGTAGTATTCATGAAAATACTCTGCAATATCATTACCTTGTAAATGACTAAATCTAGTTGAAAAATTACAAACATCTATATAAAGTAATGCAACTTCCGCAGGAAGTCCGAACTCAAAATAGTTTATATAGCCAGGTCCAAGATTCTCCAGAACGTTCGGTAATGCTTTTTCAATTTTTCCTGGATCGAATGATTCATTTAAAGCGAAGAACTTTTTTTCTTTGCTTAATTTGCTATCTCTTCCATATTCGATATTAAGCTTTGTAATTAAATCTAAATTTGCCATTTTATTACTTCAAATTTTCAGTTACCTACGGTTAAAAATATAACCAAATTTTAAAATAAAAAACAAAATTATTCATTAATTTCAGTTTTATGGCTAAGTCGTGGCGCATTAATATTAAAAAAAGTAAAACATCTACATAATCAAGCTATTATAAAATTAAGGTTCGAATCGTATATACGAATAAAAAGAAACCAATATCTGCCTAAAGAATTGGATAAAATTACGAGGTACACTTTTTTCTGTGCCTGCTCACAAATAAAATATAAAGTCTAGTATTTACTAGGGGTCAAATCATTTCAAAGCGGAACCTCTTCATCCGCAACAAATTTACCATAAATCATCTAAAATCTATTTTGACTTCACGAAATGTTCTGTAGTTTTTAATAACAAGCTTTGAAATATACATCTAGAGGATTATTGAATTGTTGTTTTAATAAATTAGAATACTGAGTTGTTTACGAATTACTAAAAATCTACCATTTTCTAATTCCTTTAACTGTATCATTAACTCGATTAAAAATGTCACCTCCTGAAAGTTCAGATTTTAAATTTAAGAGATAAGATTTTGGATTTTGTTTTAGTTCTAACTTATCTTTTTTAACTGAATTTGCAGCAGATACCATTCCGAATATAATTCCTCCTGCAGTGACAAATGGTTTTGCTTCATCAGAAACATATTCCGTCAATGACGCAATTGTGGTTGGTAGTGAAATACTTAAAAACTTACTTGTAGTCTCTATTTTGTTTAGATTGTATAGTTCTTCTAAGTTTTTAGTCTCTTTTAAAATGATTCTTGAGTGGTGATTTAATGCATCATGTAGAGCACTGCCATTATCGATGTCGGAAATAGAATTTGATAAATTTGAAATTTCATTAAAAAAAGCAGTTCTTTCACTATCATATTTTCTTCTTACATTAAGTATCTTATCTAAAGGCACATCATTTATATTTTTAGGTACAATTGTTTCAATAAGCAGATTGCCCAATTTGTATTCAAACTGATTCTTATAGTCAGAATTGATTGGCGACTCAAAATAAAGAGAAGTTGAAAACGATTGTTCTACATCTGTAACTATCGGGAGTGATTTATTCTTAGAGATGCTTTTTGCAAAATAAGTCATATACAGAAATCCTATTTCACTATCTATTTTTACCCAGTTTTCCCATTCTCTTTGTCCTGGAATCGCTATTCCTTTATCAATTAAATATTCTTTAAGATCTCGATCCAATTTTTCGACATGAATATAAGTTCCACTTGACTGCACCATTTCAGAAAAAAAACTTCTTCTGTTTTGAAAATCCCTTTCATAATCTCTACGTTCTCTTTGTCTTCTAAAAAACCTGTCATTGAAAAAAAGATCCGACTCAAGAATCGGTCTTAACTCTTGGCTAAAATTATAAAATGCTTGTGCAGTGTCTCCGCTTGTAGGTTGATAGTCATTGATAAATTTAGATTCGCTTTTTATCGTAATGATGTCTTCACTGTCTGAAGGTTCAACGGAAGGAGGAACTATTCTTGATATATTGTCCCAAAGCAGTAAAGCATGCTTAATCCAATTTTTGTTTGTCAAATTAATGTGAGGGTAATACAGCGCATGTCCGAAACTCATATTTTTCTGTTTTTGATTTATAAATTAAATATTGTGAATCATTTGTGAACTAAATCATCAATAATTAGGAACTAATCTTTCTATATTTTATTGGAGTGCAAAAGATTTTCAACTGGTACCAAACTTACATAATGGTATTCATTTTTTTTACGGTTTTCCATAAACACAGATATAATATGGCAAATTAATTCTTTTAGTATAAAAAATTCCACAGTATAAATACCTGTTTTTACAAATTAATTTACAGATATTTTTCACTTCAAAACGGGTTAAAAGGGCAGCCAAAGTAGTGCCCGCCCTCACCCTGCATGCGCATAACGGCTCTTCGCCGCCCTTCGGGACTTATAGCACTCCGGCTCGGTATCCGGACACTGGTCTTCCGCTTTCTTTTTTCCCGTTTTTTCTTTTGAAAAATTTCATTGCGGAGCATGGGGAAAGAAATCTGAAATAAGTATTCACTAAAAATTTTATGCCATGGAAATCACAGGACGAATTGTAAAAGATGCCTCAGTTTTTAAAGTAAAAGAAAAACGTGAGGTGGTAAACTTCTCCATAGCAGTCAACGACAGCTATAAACCCAAAGGAAGCACCGAAACTAAAAAAATTGTAACCTATATCGACTGTTCGTATTGGATGAGCGCAGGACTGGCACAGTGGCTGAAAAAAGGAACTTTAGTACAGCTCTTCGGGCGCATCGGACTCAATGTCTATATCGGAAACGATTCTCAGGCGCACGGCTCACTGACCTTTCATACATCAGATATTAAGATACTGGTATTCCCTCAGGTGGAAAATAGTAAGCCTGCACCCGCTCTCAAAAAAGAAAATGTATCGGATAATCCCGATGATCTGCCTTTCTAATTTTTATACGCCTTTAATTTTTATACGCCTAAAAACAACATTATGAAAGTCTTAAAAAAATCCAATTACAGCGAGTATCGTGTAAGCGATGCCTTCAATCAAATTATTCTTCAAAGCATCACTTCTTACGACGGGAAAAGAAGAGAACAGCTGAAAGCTTTTTTTCTTGACCTACAGCAAGGAGGATGCGTGAGCGGTATGATTTCAGAATTTATCTACCACGCCGACTGCAAAGAATTTTACATCGAGCATATCGATGACCTTGAAAATATCCGAACCGAATTGGAAGAAGCTATCGGCGAACCGATTGAAAACCGTTTTCAGGCTCCCCATTACACTTTTGTGTGCTGGCTATGCTTTGAAGAATACTGCTTTGACCTCTACTCCAGGCTATACGAATAACAATTTTCAATCTTAAATATACGCTTATGAAAGCTTCTGAAAATTTTAAAAACGCCATAGAAAACTATCTGAATAATTTGGAGCAGGGCGATACCGACTTTGCACCGCACTACGCCAAAGCTACCAAAAATTTGGAAAACTGTCTGAATTACATTTTAGGTGAGGTCAAAAAAACAGGATTATGTGCCTTTGACAATCAGGAAATTTTTGATATGGCATTAAAGTACTACACCGATGATTCCATCGGCACACCTGCCCCTGTACAATGCAGGATTGTGGCGCAGACCCCTGCCTCCTCAGATCTTTTCTCACAGCCTGAAATCCATGCTGTGACAGTCAAAACAGAAACTGTTCCACCAGCAAAAAAAGAAGTTAAACCCGTGCAGACCGCACTGACACTCTTTGACCTATGATACCCAAAACCCACATCGAAAAACAGCTCACGGCGTTAAGCAGTTCACTTGCGCCCATAACGCCTGAGGTATTCACTTGGGCGGAGCAGAATATCTTTCTCAAATGGGGCGTATTGTCACGCTCCAAATTTTACTGTTTGCAGTGCACCCATGTTTGGAAACCCTCCTGCCAAAGTACCTGCGCTAAGTTCACTTCCTGCCCTGCCTGCGCAGGAAAACTTAAAATGATGCCTTATAATCAGGTGCATTTTAAAGAAACTGAATACTCTGCCGTTGTGGATAGCTGTGAGGGGTTTCAGGTCGTGCGCATGATAATTAGCCACAAACACATGAAAAAAATTTTCACGCCGACCTATTTTCATAAGGAAGTCATGCAGCATTGGATTAATCCCAAAGGCGAAGTCCGCACGCTCGCACTCAGCACCAATGTGTTTTCAAGTACGCTAGATGCATGGAAATTATATTCCCCGCTTGAAATCAAACCAAAGGATTTCTCTCGTAACGCCAAGTACTTTATCAATCCTTATAAAGTCTATCCGCAGGTTAAAGTGCTTCCAATTTTAAAAAGAAATGGCTTTAAAAGTTCGGTCTATAACATTGCACCGCACCTGCTCTTCTCATCACTTTTATCCGACCCCATCGCAGAAACCCTTTTGAAATCTTGTCAGCTGAACCTCTTGCAGTACTATCTAGGCGCTTCAAGACAGAACATCCGCCGAAACTGGCAGGCGGTCAAAACGGTCATCAGAAATGGCTATAAGATTTCGGATGTGCAGATTTGGGAGGATTATCTCGAACTGCTTCGGTATTTCAAAAAAGACCTTTCATCTCCTGCTTATGTCTGTCCCAAAAATCTCAGCGAAGCGCATGACCATTTGGTACAGAAAAAAAGGGAAATTATCCGAAAAAAAAGACTCCAGGACATGCGCCTAGAAATAGAAAAAGCACAGAAAAAATATGTTAGTGATAAAAAGCATTTTTTTGGTCTCATATTTCAACGAAAACAACTAACCATCTCCGTTATCGAAAATGTAAAAGATTTTATGCAGGAGGGGGATGATTTAAGGCACTGCGTATTTACCAACGAATATTACGACAGAAAGGATTCTCTTATCTTTTCTGCTAAAATAGCTGAGCAGTCTGTTGAAACTATAGAAGTATCTCTAAGCCGTATGGAAATACTTCAGTGCAGGGGGCACAAAAACAAGCCCTCAAAGCATCACAGACAAATTCTCAAACTGTTATCTAAAAATCTTTACCTGATTTCTCAGCGTCTAAAAAAAAAAAAAAAGAAGCCTGATAAGATAAGATAAAGCCGATGATTTTATCGGCTTTATTACGCGAGCAGACACTTAAAGGAAATTATTTCAACTGTTTACTTTTAATATTTTCGTTATTAGATGCCTATTCCAATTTTACAGTAAATCCAAGTGATTCCCAATACTCAATTACCGCTTCTTCGTGCTCAATAGTCTCGGCACCGTATCTTCCCGAGCGGAAATTCATAACGATAGAATTTGGATTTAAAAACCAAAGTTCACCACCCTGAAGGGCAGCTTTGCCACCAGTCATGTTACTATGACAAACACATTTTCTTTCCGCAGCCGAGTTAGGCGTGCTTTCAAGAATGATATACAGCTTTCCTTCTGTATCTATGACCCACAGATAACGAGCCACTTCTGTACCTATATCGTCTAAAGTAGCCATATTTATTTCACTAAGACCTGAACTATCTACAAGAATCAGCTCATTTTTAAAATATATATCTTCTCCAATTGCAACTGTTTTTGGATTATTGGGATTTTTTATGTTATATCTCTCAAAGGGTAAGACAGCAGGCCTGAGTCTATCTAATAAACTTCGAATTGGTTCACTCATAGACTAAAATTTTTTATCCCCTTTTTCCAGAACCTCCTCAACCAAATTGACATCGGCATTCTCTAATTCCAATATTGAAAAAAGTGAAATCTTCTCAAGATCAGCATTTCGTTGTGTAATCCTTTCATTTATCGTTGAAAAGACTTTTCTGTTCTCTTTACTGATATAGAAAAACTGACCTGAATGAGAAAAAGAATCATTAATAAACATTTCATTGACTATATTGTGGTTAGCTGCTAATTTCTGAATGAAAAACTTTTCACCTAGGATAACAACGAGTTTCCATAGGTCTTTTTCATTCTCCAAATAGCGGCTTGACTGGAATAGAATAGAAAATTTAGTATCGCTGTAAGGTGATTTAAAATCCAAAAATTTATAAACAAAATCAGATTCCAACGAAACTTTAACCCTGGAATTACTTGCAAAGAGAACCCTGTTACGAGAACTATATCCCCTCTGAAAAGCACTCTCAAATTCAGAATTAATTATCTCTTTAACATCGATACTGGCATCTTGATTCAATTTAGAATATTCTAATAGATTCTTTACGGGGTACATTTTAATATTCGGGTCAAGATTCAATGATTTAGAAAGTTTATCCAACAGTGGACGTCTGATATCTTTAGCAAATTCCGGTTTCATTGGGGTTCTCATGCCAATTCTAAATTTTAATTTTATACTTGCTGGCAGCTTGGCAACAGCAGTTTTACTGAGATTAGGTTCCACTACCACTATTTTAGACATATGAATACCCACTGGTTGCAAATAAACATAGCCTTTCATTAATTCTCCAATCGCCACAAACCCTTTAGAATTAATAGTTTTCGAATTTATTTTTTCTCTTAAACTCATCTGGATTCTTTTTTACTAAGATAATACATTCAGGCCATATTATTGGTTTAACCTTGTGAAAAATTACCGACAAAGCAGCTCTTTATCTTTGAACATAATTTGCTTTTTCAAAATTCTCAACATACTTTTTAAACAGCACCAGATCCCCCCTTCCAATATTGGTATAATATAAAAATTCATATGCTTTTGGTTTTAAAATGTTGGACTTTCTTGACGGCAGTGATTTCAATAATCTTTCCGCATCTTTAAAAACATGTTTTCTTCTGGCAAAGACTAAAACATCCTGTGCCAATTTAAAATACTCTTTTTTAACCTCTACATTCGTATTTCCCTCAAGAAGCACAGGAGCATAAATCCTATGTAGAAAAGTAGAACGGATGCTGTAGCATATATATTCCAGCCAGTTTTTAAACCTACCTTCAATTGCTACTTTACCTAAATTGTTCAAAATCGCTAAATAAGCCATTGTGGCATTATCAGTTTCGACAGGCAGATAGGTCGAGGTAACCGATCTTGAACCGCATTGCAAGAAAGCATTGGCAATGGAATTAAAAGTACCGTAAGTTGGTGCTGTCCCGCACGCTGACAAAAACACAAGAGGTACCACTATATTATTTGCAGTTATAAAGTCATAAGTGAGGTCATCACTTCCCATGTGCAGGAAAGTCTCCTTGGTCTCCTCATTTACCCCTCCGTGCGTATCTATGACCAAAAAGTCAGGTTTGTATTTTCTAAGTACCTCCAGAAACTCATCATTTGAGGCACACGTTACTACCATAAAATTATGTTTTCCTGCCATTTCAAAAAGGATGGTGTGCCATCTTACAAATTCATCGTCATCTGTGCCCAGCACTACTAATGTTTTAGAAATAATGTTTTCAGAAATCTGAAAATCCATCATCGAATTGACTGCAAATGATATGATCTGGTTATTAAAACTGGTTTCGGGTATACGGGTAATATCATGTGTAAAAGACAATGGTACATTATCTATCCGCAACCATTCAAAGGGCAGGTCAGTCACAGCGATAATCTGCGAATTCCTGCCGGCTAAATAATTTCTAAATTCATCGCTCAGTACCGACTCGGAAATGCTTCGTCCTATTTTATCCAAAGTATCACTTATCTTAAGCTGTTGCTTTAAAGTGGCAAATTTGTAAAAATGTTTCGGGCTGATAAAAGATAAATCCTTGTATAGAGATTTTCCTTTTATAGGCAGGCGGATATAAGGCATGAAATTGAAACTTGCAAGTAAAAAACAGGTACTGTCCAAAAATTTTAGACGGTCCTGTAGCAATTGCCCTCCACTGCCGTATAGTACTTGATTCTCATCGGTATCAGTAACAGTTATAACATAATTGGATGACTGCTCAACAAGAAGCGCCTCCATAACCTTAGCAAATATGGGACTACTTTTATCCACGTAGAAATCCTCAACATCCGGATTATGGAACGGGAGGCAGAAAAAGATCGGATTAACCTGTCCACGCTGCTGTTCAAAATTTTCAAATAATTTGAGTCTCGAAAATAGTTTGTCAAACTCCTTACTCTGATTGATAAATAAATTTAACCGATTAAATGTATTCCGTTCTTTCGCTGCTTTGACTCTGATGCTTGTCAGCTCCTCGTCAGTCACTTCATCAGGAGTGCCGAAATTTCCTAAATAATTGTTATAGGTAAGGAAGTTTGTTTTGGTTGGAAGGAAGTTAGTATGGTATTTCAATTCATTTTCCTGATAAACAGTAGATAAATACATTCTCGGCTCGTCTTGTACTATATTGAAATGCCTGTAAATTTCTTCGTCCTTGACAAGCTCACTCAGCAGGTCAAATACATACCAAGTATCGGAATCCTTATTATGATCTAAATTTAAAAAATAAACGAACTTTGATTGCAGCCCCTTAATCTTCTTCTTTAATTGCTGGTCATCTGCTCTGTTTTCCTCAATTAAAACTACAGCTAACTGTTGGGTCTCTTCCAGCAGTTTTATGACCAGATCCTGGTCAGACCTTTTATAAAAGGCAACGGTGTAGGGGTTATAGTTTAAATAATTCACCTCCGAGATGGCATAAAACATTGGATCGTATAGCTGATACAGGTTTTTGGGAAGAAATTTTAAACAATCAAGCGACTTAAAGTTGACATTAGCTGGCGGTACAAAGGGCAGTTCCATCCCATACTCATCAATCAATATAATGTAGAGGATATTGGTGCGTTCTATATTTCTAACTTTCATTAATAAAATCTATTATAAACGGCTGCAATGCCACCTTTAGCTTCCATTAAAGAGAATAAATAATGAAAGCGAGTCACTGGCTTAATGTTGCTAAAGTACTGAATTGTCAAAACAGCGTTACAGGTAAAATTACCTGTTTTAAGAACATTTTTAAGCAGACACAAATTAACATACCTGTAAATAAACAATGCTTAAATATAGGGTAATAATAACAAAAAAGTAAAAGATGCCGGTGATGATTTGTAGTAATTTATTGCAAAAAGATATTACGTAAATTAAATTGTATCATAAAGCATAATTATAATTTCATCTAATTTATAACCATCCATATCGTTCTATAAAAAATGTGCCGTATTTAGAATATCCGACACAAATTTTAATACTCATAGAATAGTAATAAGCCGATGCCTTATGAATCAATTACTTAATGATGTATATTGATTTAATATCTCGTAGTAACTAATAATTCTTCTAGTCGAACATTCTGTTTCTAAATTAGTTCCTGCAGTTATCACCCTTGTGGAACTGATCTGCAACCCATATATAAATTAAATTTACTTGATACAAATGGTATTTAAAAGATTTCTCAATCGATAAATACAGCTATGTACTTTTGGACTTCATTACGCTTATCCGGATCAGTCTCAAAAGTATTGATATGAAATTCGTCATCCTAGTCCAGCATATAATAATCTCGGTATACCCTTTTAAAATCAGACTACTTTTGGGCTTAATAACTGTGAGCTTTTAGCGAGCAACCAAATCTTTTCTCACTTTTAGCTGTATAGGTTTCTCCATTGTGAAAGATTTGTAAGTTAGTTTATTGATGAATCTGTAATCAATATAGCAATTTAGCCTTTTACTCCTGTTTTCTCTATTGTTAAAACATAATATCAAGAAGAGAGTACTATTTTAATATTTTCAACAATAAGTGGAAAAAAACTATCTTTACAATTACGCCGTTTTTATCGGCCGGACCGTATTCTTATAAGCGGTACAATTATAAAAACGAAAACAGGTATAACAAAAAAAATTATGGCAGGAAATGTAAATATTACTTCTAACGGAATAAAAAAAATTCTTAGTAATTATGAAACTCCCAGTGCTATTGCAGAATATATCTGGAATGGATTTGATGCAAAAGCAAATACTGTCGCCATAAACTACACAGTGGATAACTTTGGATCATTAGAATATTTGGAAATAATTGATAATGGTTACGGTATCAATCAAAACAAATTAAATTCAAAATTTAAGCCTTTTTACGAATCTGAAAAAGCTGTAAAAGTTTCTGCTCCAAAACACACATCTACAATGCATGGTAAAAACGGGGTCGGCAGGCTGACTTTCTTCACCTTTGCCAAAAGTGCAAAATGGATGACAACTTTTTTAAATGGAAAAAAATTCGAAACCAATACTATAATAATAAACAGCAGCGAGCTTACTGATTATAAAGCTGAAAAGGTTGACAACGAATCTGACTTTTCAGGCACTATAGTTACTTTTACCAATATACAGATTTCTGAGAATCAAATGGACAAAATAATTATTCCTTTTCTTATCAGGGAGTTCTGTTGGTTCTTGGAATTAAACAAACACAAAAATTTCCAGATCAAAATCAATAACATTCCTTTAGACTATGAATTTAATGTCGCCGAAAGAGATGAAAAAATATCCATTACTTATTCGGAAAGTAAATCCGGAAAGAAAACAGTATTTAATATTAAATTTATTCAGTGGAAAGAATCGCTCCATCAGGAATATTCAAAATATTATTTTTTAAATGATAAAGAGAATGAGGTATATAAAGATCATACAACACTAAATAAAAAAGGAGATGAATTCTTTCACAGCGTTTATATACAAAGTGACTACTTTAAAGATTTTGACTTTAACAGCTCAGAGAATGAAACTCAGGGCAAATTATTTGGAAAAGCTAAATCATCACCTGAATATCGTTATTTAATAAAAATAATCAATCAGATATTAAGAGATAAAAGAAAACCTTTCCTTAGACAGTTTGCCGATAAACTTATTGAGAATTACGAAGAAACAGGTATCCTTCCTGTTTACAAGACAGAATGGGAAGAGAGATTTAAAAAAGAAGATTTAGTTGAGACCCTGAAAAGTCTTTATGAAATCCAACCCAAATTATTTACCAGCCTAAGCATAAGTCAAAAGAAAACATTCGTCAGGTTTCTTGACTTGCTGCTCGACTCCAACGAAAGAGAAGATCTATTTAAAGTACTTGATGAAATCCTTGATCTCTCAACAAAGGAAAGAGAGGATCTTGCTAAAATTTTCAAAACCACAAAACTGAACAGGGTTATCGAAACTCTGAAATTGATTCAGGATAGATACGAGACAATCAATATTCTCAAAGAGCTTGTGTATAATAAAGACCTTAAAGCAAATGAGGTTGATCACTTACAGAAATTAGTTGAAAGCCACTATTGGATTTTTGGAGAACAATATCATTTAGTTACTGCCGCTGAACCTAAATTTGAAGAAGCCCTGAGAAGATATATCTATCTTTTAACTGATAAGGATACTGCTGTAGAAATCGATCATCCGCATAGACTCAAGGAAATGGATATTTTTGCCTGCAGACAGAATACCTTATTAGATCGAATTGAGAATATAGTAGTTGAATTAAAACATCCACAAATAAATCTTGGAAACAGCCAATATAGTCAAGTTTATAATTATTTGGAGTTAATTCAAAAACAACCGGAGTTCAATGCGCCAAATATGTCTTGGGAGTTTTATCTTATTGGAAATAAATTTGATTCTACTAACTTTATTCAAAATCAAATAATTACAAACAAACCTCATGGTACTCGTTCATTAATTATGCATTTAGAAGAAGGGAGAATAAAAGTTTATGCAAAAACCTGGAGTGAAATTTTTGCAGATTTCGAAATCAAATATAATCACCTAAATGAAAAATTAAAATTGGAAAGAGAATACTTAGTTATGCAGGTTACTACTCCTCAAAAGGCTATTGAGAAAGTACAGGGAAATTCAGCAATACAATTCAAAGAAATTAAAATAAAATCCTAAATAGGCAAAATAAAGGAAAGTCGGAATTCTGCACAGAGCTTTGTAACTTTAGGTGTTCACTGGAATTATCTTTTAATTTATTATTGTTAAGCACGGAAAACCGTAAAATTTATAAAATATTTTATAAAGTGAGCCTAAAAATTTAGTATCAAAGTTTTTAGGCAAAATCGTGGTGCATGATATTTTTGGGAACTGGAAATCCAGCAAAATTAAAGCTTTAGAAGTCTAGGTTCGAAACTATTAAACACCTTCTAGCTAGGTGAGCTTTTGTAACCTAGAACTGTGTTATATAAGGCATTTTTAATCCCATCTCATGAATTTTTATAATAGCAAAATCGTCGTTATCGATATAGGAGAAGACGGGCAAGTTCATGTAAGCGATCATATCTCTGAACTTTCTTAAACTGGTTACCTCCGGTTTCATATTTTTATCTATTGATTCATGTTAGCTAAAAAGTAACTGGGTGAGTAAATTTAGTGAAATTGTAAAACTAATTGTTTAATCAAATAATCTATTTTGAAAGACAGTGACCAATATTTTCGTGAAATTAAATTATATTTTTAATGTAGCAAATAAAAAATGATATCTGCTTATATAAAGATCTTCAATGACAGGGGCAGAACTAAACCTTAAATGGCTGATCAAATTATGATTTCAATAAATTACCAACTATCTACTGAGATTTTTGTCTCTCAGATATTCTATAAGAACCTTGAATTATCGGTTTGGATAATAATGTCTATCCATTATTTTTAGACAGAGGGTTCAGGAAAGCCTTACCGACATAATGATCTCCATTGTACTACGGAACCAGGGAATTAACTTATACACTTGGAATAAAATTTATACTATCTCGTAAAACAGTAAATTCAAATGCTACCTAAAGAAATAAGGTGTATGCCATTATCTTTTAATATATATCTACATCATTATATTTCTTAAATTTACATAAGTATAAACCTAAACTTAAGAAATGGAAAAGCGGAAATTTTACGACCGGGATTTCAAAGTGAAAGCAGTCCAATTAGGATTTGAAATAGGTCTTACAAAAGGTGCAAAACAACTGGGTATTAGGACTTCCTTTATGAGTCGATGGCGACAGGAATTTCTTGAATTTGGAACATTAAGTTTTTGTGGTCGTAGCTCTACAAGATTAAGCCCAGAACAAAAACAATTTTCTAAACTAAAAAGGAAACTTAAACATGAACTTCAAGAATCAGAACTTGAACTTGAAATTTTTAAAAATGCAAGTAAATATACTTCTGGTGGAAAACTTACAATTTACGATTTTATTAAAAACCATACAGATAAGTACACGATTACAAAAATGTGTAAAGTTTTAAGTATAGATAAAACTACTTATGACAAATGGAAAAATCAGGTAATTTCAACAATACAACGTAGAGTAAATTTGTTACATGAAGAGATAACTTCCATATTTTTTGAATACCGTGAGATATATGGATGTTCAAAAATTGCTGCCGAATTACAAAGTAGAGGCTTTAAAATAAAAACAGCCCAAGTTTCTGTACATATGCGAAAATTAGGTCTGGTTAGCAAAGTTAGAAGAAATGCTAAATTTAAAAGAATTCTACCCGCTAATCCTTATGCTTTTCCTAATGTTTTAAATCAGCAATTCAATGTCGAAAATCCATCTATGGTTTGGGTCTCCGGGATAACTCAAATGCAAACGGCGAAAGGGCTTTTATTCTTAACTATCATTATGGATTTATTTGACAGAAAAATTATTGGATGGAGCCTAAGCAATGGATCAACCTCCATAGAGACGACGATACCAGCTTGGGAAATGGCTGTTCAAAATAGACAAATAAAGAAGGGGTTACTATTTCATTCTCATAGAGGGATTCAATATACTAACAAAATGTTTAGTAGTAAATTAGAATCTTATAAGTTTATTAGGCGAAGTATGAGTCGAAAAGGAAATCATTCTGACAACGCTATATCGGAACGCTTTCTTTATTCCATTAAATCTAAGCTCATAGATTCAAAGAGTCTTCTAACGAAAAAACAGATGAGCAATAAAATATTTGAATATCTTGAAAATCTACAATAAAAGGCACGCTATTATTATAAATTACCAAACTTTAAGCGTATGAAAAAACGTAGAATTTACGACCGGACTTTCAAAGAGAACGCAGTTAAATTAACTTATGAGCGAGGCAAGAGTCAAACTAAAGTTATTGCAGGAGAGCTTGGAATAACTGCAAAGATTTTATCCAGATGGCGACAAGAATATAAAAAATTTGGAACAGGAAGTTTTTGTGGAACGGGTTATTTAAAATTAACTCCTGAGCAAACCATAATTACTAACCTTGAAAAGAAAATTAAAGATTCAAAAATAACACTGGAAATTTTAAAAAAAGGAACTGAATCTGTTTCTCAAGGCTATGTAAAGACAAAAGATTTCATTGAAAATAATAAATCTAAATTTTCAATAATTAAAATATGTAACGTATTGCACGTATCAAGAACTACATATTATAATCGAAAAAATCAAGAGCTTACAGATACAGAAACTCGAATAATTTTATATAAAGAAGAAATTACATCTATATTTTATGAATTTAAGAAAAAATATGACGGTGTTAAAATTACAAAAGAACTTCAAAGAAGGGGATTTAAAATAAAATACCCATCAGTAAAATTTTACATGAAAATGCTGGGTCTTCGCAGTAAAGTTAAAAGAAAATTTAAGGTAACAACTGATTCACACCATAATCATTATGTCTCTCCAAATGTTTTAAATAGAGTATTCACTGTTGATGAGCCTGCTAGTGCCTGGGTTTCAGACATCACATACATACAAACTATTATAGGCTTTATGTATCTCACAATTATTATGGATTTATTTGACAGGAAAATTATTGGATGGAGTTTAAGCTACGGAATGAGTACTAGACAAACTACTCTCCGTGCTTGGAAAATGGCGATTAAAAATAGGAAAATTACTAAAGAATTAATTTTCCATTCCGATAGAGGGGTTCAATATGCAAATAAAATATTTACCGATAAATTGGACTCTTATAAATTGGTAAGACGAAGTATGAGTGGTAGAGGAAATTCTACTGACAATGCAGTTTGTGAAAGTTTTTTCTATTATTTTAAAACTGAATTGCTTGTTGGAAATGATCTGGTATCGAGGAAACAAATGAAAATACAAGTATACGAATACATTGAAAATTGGTATAATAAAAAAAGAAGACATTCATTTTTAGGCTTTAAAACAATCGAAGAATTTGATCGAATTAATAATTTAATCTAAAAATTTAATATCAGCCTTATTAAACAAATGCACCATTAGATGACACGTATGCAATAGTTTTGGCACTGTGAGATTTATGTTTTTGGACACATTCTCTGCTGGTATTGTCTACCCAACTGTCTTGATCAAATTCATAAATTGGAAAAGTTATTTTGCAAATACATGCCTACATCGAAATGAATTATTGTTCAGATATGAATAGTAAATCACTTTTCTTTTTCTAATTCACATTGTACATAACATCAAATAAAATAATTAACCATCTGCCAAATTAATGTTACAAACAAGGTGTTCAACTGTCGAACACTTTAAACTTTTCCAGTCGACATTTTCTAATTTTAAAAAGCAATTGTCTTGACAAAAATATTCAAAAGAAAAAAAGAATATTGACTTTTAAAAAAAAATCAACAACTAGCAAATCCCAAATATTAAAGGCTTCAAGGCTTTTTCCCAAGCTTATCTATAAACATTAATATAGGAATTAGGTGTTCAATTTTAAACCCCTCAATTCCACAAAAAACCCCTGATATTCAGGGGTTTTTTAATTTAATATAGAAACAGTGAACAAAAAAGTGAACAAAAATCACACCATCATATCTTAACTTATTTCTTAGTTCAATTAAATCTTAACCAACTTCCTCTTATTCCTTCTCCAATAAAACAAATACAAAACTCCTAAAGTTAAAAATAAAATATCAAATTTTATGATTTCGGGGATTCGGATGATTTGGTCGTTATAATAAGTTCCTCCTAAAAGTGCGCCACTTCCTATTCCGAGTTCCATTGAAATATACATGGTTGCAACGGCTTTTCCTCTGTGGTCGGGATTGCTTAAATCGATTGTCCATGCGCTAATTGCGGGTGATAAAATTCCGGTACCGGTGCCGTAAATTCCCGCGCCTATCAATAACATCTGAATATCTCTTCCTTCACTTATGACGAATAAAGCGCAAGACGTTATAATCAATCCTGCTAATATAACTTTTGGTCGGCCATGTCTGTCTGATACTTTTCCTGCACCAAAACGCACTAAAACAGACGCCACAGTAAAAGCGGTAAAAAATAAACCTTTATTGGTGGCTCCCAAATGTTCGCTCCAGTCTGGAATAAGAGTTAATATGATTCCGAATGCTGTGTAAGAAAGAAAAGTGATAATTCCTGCCGGAAAAACATTTCTGTCCACAATATCTTTTCTTCCAATAATAAACATCGATTTGTTCAGTTTCTCTTTTGTGGTCAGCGTTTCTTTCATATTAAAAACTATAATAATCGATAAAAATGCCAGAAAAGAAGAACAGTAAAACATTGCATTCATTCCGTATGCATTTACAATTGTACTTCCTAATGCAGGTCCGAGTGCACCTCCAATACCAAAACATAAGCCGTGCATTCCTAAAGCCTCACCCCATCTTTTTTGCGGAATAATATCGGCAACGTAAGCAGATGTTGATGTAGGTTTAAATCCAGTTGAAAAACCATGCACTAAACGCAATAATAGAAATCCAGAAACAGAACTTAAAACCGGATAAAGAAATCCACAAACAACGCAAACGGAAGATCCAATTGCCATAACGGGAACACGCCCCCATTTGTCTGTCAATTTTCCGCTGAAAGGTCTTGAAATAGCCGCTGTTAAAGTAAACAATGATATGATCAATCCTTTATATTCTGCGCCGCCAAGACTCGTCAAATAATTTGGAAGTTCTGGAATCATCATATTAAAACTGGAAGAAAACAGCAAAGAACTTAAACAAAGTAGAATGAATTGTAAACTATAGATTGATTTTTCGTTTTGTGACATTATTAGCTTTTAATTAAATCATTGCAAAAGCATATGAAAATTGAATTGAAATTTTTTAAAATAATTCCAATTGATTACTCGGATTGTTTGGTTTGTTCTTTTTAGGTTTTGCATCGCCAAATATGGTTCTGCCGCCATATAAATGAGAATTGTCTCTTTCTCTCTGAATTAAAGCATCAAAATTATCATTTGGCGTAAAACTTTCTTCTGCTTTTCTCGAAATTTCAGAAAGCTTCTGAATCGCGCTTAATTTATCACTATTGCCAATTTTGGCACGATTAATAGCCCTTTGCAAAGTATCGATAGTTTCATCATAAATTTTAACAGGGACTGGAAACGGATGTCCATCTTTTCCGCCGTGAGCAAAAGAGAAACGTGCCGGATCTTCAAATCGGGTTGGTGTTCCATAAATTATTTCGCTTACCAAAGCCATTGATTGCAATGCTCTCGGCCCCATTCCTTTTAAAAGCAACAATTCTTCAAAGTCTTCGGGTTTATTATCATGAGTTGTCCAAAGCATTGCTCCTAACCTTTTCATATTAACATCTTCAATTCTTACGTCATGATGCGCGGGCATAGAAAGATGTTGCATTTCTTTTATAATTTTGGTCGGAGATTCTTTTACCAATTCTAAAATTCCTTCCCTGGATTTTGTGGCAGCATCGGCAGTAAGATTTAAAATATTACCTTGATTTTCGCCATAAATAAACGTATGTGGTTCATTTATAAAGGATTTCAAATCTTGTGAATGCCAGTGATATCTTCTGGCGGTTTGTGAATTGGGATTCATTCCTTGCTGAATGACAGCCCATTGCCCATTAACATCTACAATAAAATTATGTTGGTACAATTGAAATCCGTCCTGAATTGCTGTGTTATCCACTTTGGCTGTAAGCCTGCTGCAATTGGCAAGATTATTTCCGTCAAGACCTGTTTTTTCTCCCACAAAAAGAAGTTCTTGCGGCGTTAACATGGAATGTTTTCCTTTTCCTCCACAAATGTAAATTCCCAATTCTTTGGAATGCGGATTAACGGATCTTTTCAATGCTCCGAGCACAGAAGTGGTAATTCCAGACGAATGCCAATCCATTCCCATAACGGCTCCAAAACTTTGAAACCAAAAAGGATTGCTTAATTTACTGATTACTTCTGCGGTAGAAAATTCGAGTGCAATCGTTTCTACAATTGCAAAACCAAGCTTTGACATGCGGTCAGCGAGCCACATTGGGACATGTCCGTAATGTAAAGGAAGATCTGCTGAGCCTGAACGTTTCATTTGTTAAATTTAATATCCTGCAAAAATAAGCAAAATAGAATGGAGTCCTTCTTAATTAAGTTACAAGGTTTTATAAATTTAAAGGCCTTGAAAATTTGAATTTTCAAGGCCTTTCTTATTGAATTGAATACTTTCTATTTAAAATTACGTTCTTCACAAGCAAAAATATGTTTTAGACCGCTTGCCTGTAATTCTGCAATAATGCTTTTTAAGTCAACTCCCAGATTTGAAGTTATAATTTTCAAAACCTCTTTTAAATCTTTAAAATTGTTGGGTTTTACAAAATAACAAACGGCTCCTAAGCTCGCTGCATTATCCATATCATTTTTATGAGAAGAAGTCGAAATCATAATGACCGGAATATCTTTGAAACGCTGATTCGATTTTATTTCTTTGAGACATTCCCAACCATTCATAATCGGCATATTCAAATCTAAAAAAATAACGCCCGGATTTTGTTCCAGACTTTCCAGAATTTTGAGCGCTTCTTTACCATTTTCCGCACAACAACATATCACACTTTCGTCAACATCTGCCAATGCTTCGCAAAACATTTCTGTGTCATCCATGTCGTCATCTGCCAATAAAATTATCTTTTTCTCCATATCAAATTTCTTCATATCAAATGTCATTCTCATTTTGTTCTAATGGCAAGGTTATGGTAAAAACCGCACCTTGTTCTGGAATACCAGAAGCAATAATTGCTCCTCCATGGCGCTCTGTAATTTTTTTACATAGTGACAAACCTAAACCAGTTCCTTCATAACGATCTTTCGGATTCAAACGGCTGAAAGTTTCAAAAATATGACTTGTCTGATTTTCCGCAAAACCGATTCCGTTATCCTCTAAAGTTATCACAGCCAAATCCTTATCGCCGTCATTTTTGATTTGGGCTGATATATTTATTACTGGCGGTTTTCCTTCCTTAGCAAATTTAATGGAATTATTGATAAGATTGTAAAATAATTGATACAGTAAAACCGAGGCTCCTTCTAATTTTGGAAGATTTTGATAGAGAATTTTTCCACTAGATTTCTGCAATGCAATCTCCAAATCGGTTTCGATATTTCTAATAATTTCATTTAAATCGACCGAAGTTGTTTGCTGCGAATCGGCATTTATTTTAGAATAAGCCAAAACTCCGTCAATCATATTAAACATACGATCTGATGCGACGTGAATTCTTTCTATATATCTCGTTGAAGATTCATCTAATTTTCCTTCAAGATGATCTTCCAGACGACTAATAAATGTTTTAATTTTTCTGACAGGCTCTTTTAAATCGTGAGATGCAACGTGCGCAAATTGCTGTAAATCATCATTAGAACGCTGCAATTCTTTCGTACGATCGGCTACCAAAATTTCTAATTTTTCGGTAATTGATTTTTGCTCGTGTATATCGGTACAGGTACCAAACCATTTGGTAATGACGCCTGTTTTGTCTTTTATAGGAACGGCTTTACTCAAAAACCATCGATATTCTTCTGAATAAATATTTTTGATGCGAAATTCAAGTTGGTACGGATTTCCATTTTCGACACTATGATACCAAAATTCCTTGACCAATGCCATGTCATTTGGATGAAGAAGCCGAATCCAGCTGGAATCTCCTAACTCATTTTCCGGAAGACCTGTATATTCGTACCAGCGGCTGTTATAATAATCTATGTAACCATCTGGTCTTGCTGTCCAAATAATTTGTGGAACAAGATCTGCTAGCTGTCTAAATTTTTCTTCGCTTTCCTTGATTACTTGCTGAAGTTCTTTTTGCGAAGTAATATCGCTTGCCGTACCAAACCATTCACTTATTTTGCCATTTTCGTCTAATATTGGAACCACTCTAGAAAACACCCAGCCAACAGATCCATCAGCATTGGTTACTCTATGCTCCATCTCAAATATACTTTTGTTGATGATAGACTGAGAAATAAGTTTTACTGCTCTTTCCAGATCACTTGCATGAATAAATTTGTCAAGCCAATTGCTAACAGGATCTTCAGAGTTATTTGAAAGTCCGTCTCCTTCGAGACTGTGCATGATCATCCAATCAGAATCCATTCTGTAAACCAGATCTGAAGATGCGTTGACCAAAGCACGAAAACGGTTTTCACTTTCTTCCATTTTCTGACGTGCCACAACCTGCTGCGTAACTTCTACCGCAACCTGTATCATTCCGGTTATTTGTCCATCTTCCATTAACGGACGATATGCCAAATTATAATAATAATTTTTCATTTCACCGGTACGATTGTGAGGAACCAGAACTTCGCCTTGATCAAACGGAATTCCTTTATTATAGACATTCAAGACTTGTTCCCAAACGTATTGTCCTTCCAGTTCTGGCAGCACATCAATTAATCGCATTCCGACAACTTCTCTTCCTTTCCCGATCATTTGAAGCATGTGATCATTAATTTCTTCAATAATCAAATCATCACCTTTTAGAACCAAAGTCGGAGCCGGTGTCTGGTGAATCATTTTACGGAAACGATTTTCACTCAACTGTAATTTTTCTTCGGCTTGTTTTATTTCTGTAATATCACGTGTTGTTCCTGCAACTGCTTCAACTTCACCTTTTTCATTAAAAACAGGAACTAAAATATAATCATAAATTCGGCGTCCCAATTCTGCATGCGGAAAAGAAACGGTTCCTCTAACTGATTTTTTAGTCGACGCAACTTCATCAATTTCTCTTTCGTGCATTAAGGCATGCCATTCTTCATATCCATTTTCACGAAGTCCTTTACCAATAGCATCTTCTGCAGATTTGCCCCACATGGTCAACAAAGCTTTGTTGGCATAGGTAAAAATATACTCAAGATCAAACACATACACCAAATCTGGCGTTGCATTGATAATAGAATCGTAAAGTCTTTTTTGTTTTTCGGCTAATTCAAGAGCATTATTTAATGCTATTTCTGCTTGTTTTTTTCCTGTAATATCTTCTGTAGTAAGAACCAGTAAATCATCTTGTCTAACAGCCGTAAAGAGAAACCATTTTTTATTTCCTTCTATTTCGTGCCATTGTTCGTAATGAGCAGCTATACCGGTTTCGGCAGTTTCGATAAGCTTTTCAAGAATGTCATTTTTTATCCAAGGAAAAATCTCGCTGTATTTTTTATTTTTATAATTCACATCCTGAATCCAACTTAACATAGAAGTATTCAGCAGTAATATAGAAAAATCTTCTATGCTGTCTTTGTTATGTAAAGACCTTAAAACTGCAATACCATTTGGCGAAGCATTAAATACGGTCTCAAAAAGGTGTAGATTATTTATTAGTTCCATTGGTGCGTCAACATATAAGAAAAGCTATTTTACTTTTTAATTATTATTTATTTATCTGAGAAAGAAAAACCACTAAAAATGATACTGCTTCGATGCTTAATATTCAAAAATATAAAAATGCAAAATTGCCTTATCAAATATAACGAAAAACCGACTTATTTGAATTATTATTTCCTTGAAAACGTTAATAGTTTTCTGTTTTTAAAATCAAAAAAGCCAAACCTTTAAGATTTAGCTTTTTAGTTTTTAAATTTTATTCCTCTCATTATTTTCTTTTAGCAGAATCTTTCTTTGCAAGAGTTGTATCATTATCCATTATTGCAACAGTATCATCCATGATGGTATCTACTTCTGGCCCAACTGTATCCATTGTTTTAGAGATAGAATCGTATGAAGAATCTACTGTTTCGCTTTCCTTCTTTTGACAGGAAAATGCTAATCCCGCCAGTAAAATGACGAAAGAAATTGCAGTTTTTAATAGTGTCTTCATTTTTTAATATTTTAATTATTGCTGATTAATTACTTGTAAAAATAGAATTCACATTATTATTTCCATTACACAATTTTAACAAGCTGTTATAAAAATCAAATAAGTAAAATTCGCGTCGATCTTAACTATGCAAAATTTATAAATCCAAAATTTAATCTTATAATTTTTTAATATGTTGTTATTGTGAAATTTGAGTATTAAATTATAGCATTATTCAACATGAGAACATTTCTAAAAAACAACGGTTTGTGTATCTGCTTTTTCGTTCTGTTTATAATTTCGTTCGCCGGACAAATTATATTGGGATTTAAAGAACATAATAAGGAGCTGTTAGATGAAGGTGTAAAAACAATATCTATGAGTTCTTATTTTCTTTCGGGACATTTTTACGAGTCTACTTTTGAAAACTGGGAAAGTGAATTCCTTCAAATGGCATTATTTGTTGTTTTAACCATTTCATTAAAACAAAAAGGCTCATCAGAATCTAAAAAAATTGATGAACCCGAGGAAGTGGACAGAGAACCAGATCCCTCAAAAAAAGATGCGCCATGGCCTGTTAAAAAAGGTGGTTTGATTTTAAAAATTTACAAACACTCGCTTACAATTGCACTACTTCTACTGTTTTTAATATCCTTTATTATTCATTTTTTTGGAAGTTTAAAAGATGAAAATGAACAGCTTTTAAGAAAAGGAAAGCCTTTAGAAACTATTTCCTCATATATTCTCGATTCAAGATTTTGGTTTGAATCTTTTCAGAACTGGCAAAGTGAATTTCTTTCTGTTTTCGCCATAGTACTGTTATCTATATACTTGCGACAAATTGGTTCTTCGCAATCAAAACCTGTTGACGCAGCTCACATGGAAACCGGCGGATAATGATTCTGCTTGCTGTTATTGGAAAAAATAAAAAAACCTCTTTATCAGTAATGAATAAAGAGGTTTTAAAAGCAAAATGAAATATTTTTAAAAATAGTATAATAATTAATACTTTATTTTTTCTTCTTTTTCGAGTCCTTTGCTTCAGGTCTTATACTGTCTTTTTGAACACCAGTTGATGTTGTGTAAGTTGCTCCGTCTTTCGAACTTTCTCCTGGTCCACTTCCTGTCCCAGCTGTACTTTCAGATCCATTTTTTTGTGTAGTTTCTAAGTTTGTTGAGATATGCTCTTCACTTTTTATACTATCACTTTTAATTGTTGTACTATCTCTGTCAAGTGGAGAGAGTGTAGTATCTATTTTATCACTATACCCGTCTTGATTGTTTTTGCATGAAAATGTTAATCCCGCTATAGCAACCAAAATCATGATTTTCGTTCTCGTAATTACTTTCATAATAATTCATTTTTATTGATTTTTAATTTGTTTGATTTTTTATAAATGCTAAGTAACTATTTATAAAACAGTTATGCTTATAGCATTTTCGCAATTTCTTACATAACATTATACTGGCAATCCTATAAAAATTAGGAATTAATACTATAAAATGCTTATTGAATTACTTAGTAGTTTTGAATACAACACATTACAGAATCATTAAAAAACTATAAATGGAAAATTCAAACAATAACTTAAACGACGGAAGCATCACTTCGGGAGAGAATGTTTCCTTTTGGATTGACTCCACAGATATAATAGGTTTTGAAAAACCAACACAAGATATTAAAACAGATGTTTTAATTGTTGGTGGAGGAATCGCTGGTCTTACCACGGCTTATAAATTGCTAAAAGTCGGAAAAAAAGTAGTAGTCGTAGAAGATGGTTTTATCGGAAGCGGTGAATCTGGACGAACTACTGCCCATCTAACTTCTGCCTTAGACGACCGATATTATTACCTTGAAAATACATTTGGAAAAGAAAGCGCTCAACTCGCAGCCGAAAGTCATAGCGCGGCAATTGATCAAATAGAAAAAATAGTTTACGAACTGAATATCGATTGTAATTTCAAAAGAGTAAATGGCTATTTATTTCTTCATCCGTCCGATAAAGATCAAAATTTAGATAAAGAATTTGAAGCCACTCAAAATGCTGGATTGGACACCATGTTATTAAATCACACGCCGTCTTTAGCGGAAGCACAAGATCAACGATGTTTGGTTTTTAAAAATCAGGCGCAGTTTCATATTTTACATTATTTAAAAGGACTTTCAAAAGCTATCACCGATTTAGGCGGAGTTATTTACACTCAAGCTCATGCTGAAAACATAACCGAAAAAGGGGCGACGGTTAATGGGTTTGACTTTTCTGCAAAACATATCGTTGTAGCCACCAACACACCAATTAATGATGTTTTGACGATGCATACCAAACAACATGCGTACAGAACTTATGTTATTGCAGGAAAAATTCCGAAAGGAAGTTTGCCTTACGCTTTATGGTGGGATACTGGCGACATGGAATCGAAATGGGTGGCAGAACCGTATCATTATGTTAGAATCGAGAGTTTTGATGATGAATATGATTTATTGATTTCCGGTGGAGAAGATCATAAAACGGGTCAAGCCGATGAAGAAGGAATTCCCGAAAATGCCCGCTACGAAAAACTTGAAGCCTGGACGAGAAAATATTTTCCTTTATTGGATGAAATCACCTATAAATGGTCCGGACAAGTTATGGAGCCTTTTGATTCTTTGGGTTTTATGGGAAGAAACCCTGGAGATCAAAATGTGTACATAATTACAGGAGATTCTGGTAACGGAATGACGCACACTACAATCGGTGCTATGATTATAACCGACATGATACAGGGAATTGAAAATAAATGGGAAAAACTATACAATCCGTCACGAATTACTTTTAAAGCACTTGGAGATTTCGTTAAAGAAGCAGGAAATATGGCAACACAATATCTGGATTGGATTGCCGGAGCAGATCTCAATAATACTGCTGATTTAAAACCCGGAGATGGCGGAATTCTTTCTTTCGGATTAAAAAAAGTTGCTGCGTATCGGGATTACGACAATTCGCTTCACGCCTTTTCTGCTGTTTGTCCGCATTTGGGTTGCATTGTCAACTGGAATTCAGACGAAAAATCTTTTGACTGTCCTTGTCACGGTTCCAGATTTTCTGCAGACGGAACTGTTGTCAACGGACCCGCAAAAAACAATTTATCAAAACTCGACATTAAATAATTCAATATAAAAAACTGAACTATGGAAATTTTATCAAACTATTTGAAGGATAATATCAATCAAAAAAGAATCGTAGTAACTGGCGGAACAACCGGAATTGGTAAAGCAATTGCCGATTTATTAGTTTCCCTAGGAGGTCGCGTTTTAATTTTTGGAAGAGATGAACATGACTTTTACCAAGCCATGGACGATATTAAAGCAAAATCTTCTAAAGGAGAAATTTTTGGAGCAACGGCAGATATTACTAAAAAAGAAGACATTCAACGAATTTGGCAACAAGTCGACAGCGTTCTTGGCGGCATTGACATTCTGATCAACAACGCCGCTCTTCCTGCGGGCGGACTTATCGAAGGGGAATATGACGATTGGAAATATATTCTGGAAACCAATATTTTAGGTTATGTCGCATTTGCGAAAGAAGCGGTCAACAGAATGAAAGAACAAAAATCGGGACATATTGTAAATATTGGTTCTATGAGCGCTGAAGTAAAAGAAAAAACTGGCGTTATTTATGTCGCTACAAAAACGGCGATTCGAGGTTTTAGTACTTCACTTCGAAAAGAAATTAATCCGTTGGGAATTAAAGTTTCTCACGTAGAACCCGGCGCAGTAATGAGCGATATGCAACCCGATCCAAAAGAAGAACAAAAAGAAAAAATCAAAAAAATGGAAATGCTCGAAGCCGAAGATATTGCAATGAGCGTTTTATTTTGTCTGTCGCAGCCAAAACGTTGTGATATTGTAAGCATGCAAGTTAGACCTCATTTACAGATTATTTAAAACATAAAAAGCCGTCTCAAAAAATTCGAGACGGCTTTCCAACTAACTAATTAAAACCTAAGGTTTAAGTTCAGTAAACTTTGAATCTAGTTCAAAAGCTTTCTTCACTTTTTCGACTGTAATTTCATTTGCAACCGAAAATAATGCTTTTTGTTTAATATCTAATGAAGATGCTCCAACAAGTACTTTATAAGTTCCTGCTTCGGCAACCCACGCACTTTTATTTTCTAAGAAAGAAGCCAAATCTTTTGGTGATAAAGTCAATGACAACGTTTGGCTTTCCCCTGGTTTCAATTCTTTTGTTTTAGCGAAAGCTTTTATTTCTTCTTTCGGTTTATCGATTGATTTTGAAGGAGCAGAAAGGTATAATTGAACCACTTCTTTTCCAGCCACTTTTCCTGTATTTTTTACCGTTACAGAAACTGTCAATTTATCTTTGAAAGTTGGTGAACTCAATTTGATTCCTGAATATTCAAACGAAGTATAAGAAGATCCAAAACCAAATTCGTAAGAAGGTTTAATGTTGAATGTATTGAAATAACGGTATCCAACATAAACACCTTCTTCATAAGTAACTTCTTTCGGGTTATCAATTGGGAAACCAGGGAAATTTTTAGCCGAAGGAGTGTCTGTATACTTCGCTGGGAAAGTCATAGTCAATTTTCCAGACGGATTTATTTTTCCTGAAACAACATCTGCAACAGAATGCCCGCCTTCCTGACCTGGCTGCCAAGCTAATAAAATAGCATCTACTTTATCTTTCCATGAAGCCGTTTCGATTACGCCGCCAATATTTAAAATAACAACCACTTTTTTTCCTTTTGCGTGAAAAGCTTTTGAGATTTTATCCAGCATTTCGATTTCTTCGTTTGCCATATTAAAATCGTTGTCTACTACTCTATCCCCGCCTTCTCCAGAATTTCTTCCCAAAGTCACAAAAGCAATTTCAGAACTTGCTGCTTTTTTAGCAATAAAAGCGTCATCCATTTTTAATTCTGGAAGTCTTTCAGGCAAAGCCAAAATTCCTCTTGCTTTTCTTCTTTCTTTTTCAGCAACTACTTCTTTTGCAGCGTGCGGTGTGTACAAATCAACTAATTCTTTGTCTAATTTGTAACCTGCAGCATTCAAACCTTCTAAAAGAGAAACCGTGTGTTTGTTGTTGACACTTCCAGAACCTGTTCCGCCTGTAATCCAAGCGTATGAAGTAACTCCAAATAAAGAAACTTCTTTTTGCTTGTCAGCGAAAGGCAAAGTATTTTTTTCATTTTTAAGTAAAACCATTCCTTCAGCCGCAGCTTTTCTTGTAACAGCAGCATTTTGAGTTAAGTTTGGTTTGTCGCTATATTTGTATTTTGCGAAAGTCGGCGTGCGGAAAACATATTCTAAAAGTCTTCTCACGTTTGTATTCGCCACTTCCTGAGATAATTTTCCTGAGTTTAAAGCTTCTAAAAGTGCTTTTTTCTGAACTGGAATTCCAGGCATCAAAAGATCATTTCCGGCAATCATTTGTTGTACAACATCAGAATTTGAACCTTTTTGAATCGATTCAAAACCTGGAAAACCTCCAAACCAATCGGTCATTACGATTCCTTTGTAACCCCATTCGTTTCTTAAAACTTCTGTCAATAAATCTTTATTTGCAGAAGTATAAATTCCGTTCAATTTATTGTAAGAAGACATAATTGTCCAAGGATTTGCTTCTTTAACCGTAATTTCAAAACCTTTTAAATACAATTCTCTAATTGCTCTTTCAGAAACGTGCGCATTGATAGTCAAACGATTGCTTTCTTCGTTGTTTACTGCAAAGTGTTTAATCGAAGTTCCAACACCTTGCGACTGGATTCCGTTTACAATTGCCGCAGCAGTTTTTCCAGAAATTAATGGATCTTCAGAATAATATTCGAAGTTTCTTCCGTTTAGTGGATTTCTGTGAATGTTCAACGCTGGCGCTAATAAAACGTCAACGCCATATTCTTTCACTTCGTTCCCCATTGCTTTTCCAACTTCTTCCAAAAGCGCTTTATTCCAAGTTGAAGCCAAAGCCGTTCCAACAGGAAATGCTGTCGCATAATACGTCTTAGAATCATTTTCTCTAGTTGGCGCAATTCTCAAACCTGCAGGACCATCGGCTACAACCGTTGCAGGAATCCCAAATCTTTCAAAAGCGGCCGTTCCTCCTGCCGCTCCTGGAACTAATCCTTGTTTAGAATCTCCAACTGGACCTGTTAAAACTTCGATTCCAGGCATTCCAGTTCCGATCAACAATTCTACTTTTTCTGCATTGGTCATTTCTTTGATAATCGCATCAATTCTTTGATTTACAGAAAGACGCGTATCTTCCCAAACATCTAATTTTCCGTTTTTATTCGAATCAACAAAACTAAATCCGTTAATCGTAATCACAGGATCTTTTTCGCTATCAGGTAACTTATTAAATGACAAGCTCGAAATTACAAGCGCTGTCAAAAGTGTTACTCTCACTGTTTTTGTAACTTTATGTTTCATATTATATAGTTTTTAAGTGGTTTCTTAATTTAAAAATCCTTGAAGTGCCAGCCATTCTTCAAAACGCGTTTCCCAAGAATCTACAGGTAAATTTTGTTTTCCAGTTCCAAATCCGTGACCACCTTTTGAATACATGTGTAATTCGACGCTTTGTCCCGCATCCAACCATTTGTTATACATCTGAATACTTCTTGGAGCCAATTTCAACTGATCGTCGCTGGCTGCACAAACAAACATTGGAATCTTTTTTTCTGGTGCCTTAACACTCAAAAGTTCTGGTCTTGGTCCGCCGTAAATGTTGGCTACAAAATCTGGAAGTTGTCCAGTTTTATTATCTAAAACTGTTTCCATTGCTACAGTGCTTCCGGCAGAGAAACCAATAATCCCCAATTTTTTAGTATCTATGCCGTATTTTGAAGCATTGTTTCTAACATAATTCAAGGCGTTTTTTCCGTCCTGAGCTGCCAGTTGAATGGTTGCGAGCGAGTTTTTTTCAAAAGCCGCTCTGTCTTTTAATTTGTCCATCATTTCCCTTGCAGGATCGTTGGTTTCTGTTTTATTCAAACGGTATTTTAAAACAAAAGCAGTAATTCCTTTTTTGCTTAACATTTGTGCTAATTCTTTTCCTTCTCTGTTAATGGATAAACTTTGAAATCCTCCCCCCGGTGCAATTACAATTGCAGTTCCTGTGTTTTTAACTCCTTTCGGAACTTGATAAACCAACAAGCTTGGATCGGTTACATTGTAAACGACTTCGGTTTTAAAAAGATCCGAATACATTTCGGCTTCTTTTTGTGTCCAGTTTTCAGATCCTGGTGCTTTTCCTTCGTATAATTTTATAGTTTCTTGTGCATTTGCAGAAATGCTTAAAAACATAAAAAAGGCTACTACTAATTTTAATTTATTTTTCATTGTGTTGTTGTTTTTGTTTCACGCTGATTTATTGAGATTTAAGCTGATTTTATGGTTCTCGCAAAGGCGCTGAGGTCAAAGTTTTCTTCATTTTTTGTCATTTCGACGGAGGAGAAATCACACACGGAATTCGATAAAGTATGTGATTCACTTTGAGGAGTTTCTAGTGTGATTTCTCCCTTCGGTCGAAATGACAAACTGGACTTTTATAGCTCTCGCAAAGTCGCTAGGACGCAAAGTTTAAAACTTAAAAAGAAAACCTTTGCGACTCTGCGACTTTGCGAGATTTAAAAAATTACTTCTTCTTATAAGCCTCAGTTCTACTATCTTTTATAACACCTTTCCAATTCAATCCATAAGCAAAATCATAAACATTTCCTTCTGAATCTTTATGCGAAATCATATCAAAAGGAACGTCTTCAAATTGTTTTTCAACCGTTTCCATATTTGCTGGCATTTGAACTGGAAGTAATCCTGAAGGTTCTGTTTTTCCTGAAATGATATCTAAAACCGCTTGAGAAGAAACTCCGAAATTCAGCACAATTCCGTCAACTTGTTTTTCAAACTCATTAAAAATCATTGGTTTGTTTGCCGTAACCGAAACAATAACTGGTTTTCCGTTCATCATATCTTTGGTATCGAGAATTGTTCTCAAATCCATAGTGTTGGCAGCGGTAACCGTTTTATTTTTGTAGGTTCTGTCTTTGATTGTTGGATCAATAACCTGATCTCCAGCCGCAATACTTTTAGCTCTCGCTTCGGTTGCGGTGTACGTTCCGTATTGAAGCGAAATTGGCACATAACCGTTGCTTCCGTTTTGTCTGTCTTTCAAATCATAACCGCCTTCTAAACTTTGCGGACTTGTTACAAAAACAATGGCAAAATCTGCTTTTGAAGGATCTTCAGTAACATTGTAATATTTCTTAACCAATTCTAAATTTACCGGATATTCTAGTTTTGGCTGACTCGCAACGCCCCACCAATCTTTGGATGAAGCGGTATAAATCTTCGGAATAAAAACCGTTTTCTTTTCTCTTAATGGTAAAACTGAAGCTTTGTTTTTCAACAATACAACCGATTTCAATTGTGCGTCGTAACCTGCTTTCATAAAATCAGGACTTCCCACAATCGCTTTTGTTTCTTCAACATTCAAATATGGATTTTCGAAAAGTCCGACTCTAAAAATGTTTTTTAATAAACGCACTGCAGATCTTTCAAATCTAGCTCTCATAAAAGTTTCACCAAATTCTTTGATACCCATTTCGTAAGCTGCTAAAACTGGCTTTTTATCATTATTTCCACCAAACTGATCTACTCCCGCAACAATCGCTTTGTAATGTCTTTCGTCAATAGAAAGATTCTCCACTCCCCACGGTTTTCCTGCAAAAAGATTTGGCGTTTTTCCTTCTTCTCCAGTTACCAACCAATCGGTGCAAACCACGCCATCATAACCGTATTTGTCTCTTAATAAATCGGTAATAATATATTTACTGTAACCGTTGGCTACGTTTTCGTTGTATTTTTTATCTTGATCAAAAGTGATGGTGTAATAAGGCATTACCGCCGAAGCTTTGCTCGTTTTTCCTTTTAATTTGAAAGCGCCATTAATAAACGGATCAATATGTTGTTGCAAATTATTTCCCGGATAAACCGCAAATTTTCCATACGCCCAATGTCCGTCGCGTCCGCCTTCTTCAGCACCACCACTTGGCCAGTGTTTTACCATAGCGTTTACACTTTTGTAACCCCAGCCGTCTTTGATTTCGTCTTTTCCATATGAAGTTTGAAAACCATCAATGTAGGCTCTTCCCATATCTCTAGTTAAAGCTGGGCTTTCGCCGAAAGTCATAGAGATTCTATACCATCTTGGCTCAGAACCTAAATCGATTTGCGGAGATAAAGCTGTTGCAATTCCTAAAGCGCGATATTCTTTTGCAGCAATCTGTCCAAACTGTTCCACAATTTTCGGATCAAAAGTCGAAGCCATTCCTAAACCATCAGGCCACATGGAAATTGTTCCTCCCGCTCCTGCGTTAAATTCAGAAGTTACGTTTGCAGTATGACGCGGATCTGTACTCGTGTTGCTCGGAATTCCCAATCCGATTCCTTCAACAAAAGCCTGCATTTGGTTGTTCCATAAAGCGGCAACTTCTGGAGTTTCTACGCTTGTAATCAGAACATGACGCAGATTATCTTCTTTCAGAAAAGCTTTTTGTTCATCCGTTAATTGCCATGGTTTTGCACCACTTTCAGGATATAATTTTCCGTTATAATGACCTGCTCTGTAACCGTCAACTGGCGCTGGTAAAGCTTGATGACGACTGTAAAGCATTAAACCTGCAATTTGTTCAACAGACATTTTTGAAGCTAAATCTTTCGCACGTTCATCTGCCGAAAGGCGCCAATCTTCATATTTATCCAGCTTTCCGTTTTTGTTTAAATCCTTGAATTTTTTGCCGTTTACAATCAAAATTTGAATGCCAGATTCGGAAGAATATCCCAAATCTGCACCTTTATTATTTTTCACAATCGTAAAATTGGCTTGCTGTGCCTGCAAAGTAACGCTCAGAAAAAAAGCAAAACCGGCAGTTATCATTATTTTTTTCATCGAAATAAAATTTTAGAATCTGAAATTTAGAGAAGCTTCTAAAGTAAACGGACGAATATAAGATCCTACCAACAGCTGATCGTAATACGCCGAAGCATCTGTAATTAATTCGGCTCCGTTGATAGTTCCTTTTGCTCCTGTTTGGTTTAAGAAGTTTACAGCTGTCAAACCAATATCAAAATGTTTGTTGATTTTGTAATTTACTCCTCCAAAAGTTTCCCATCTTGGCGCAAAATATAAGGCGTTTGTTAAGTTGGCATATTGCTTGCTGAAATAACGGAAACTCGCCCAAACTTTGAAATCTTTGTAGGTATAACTCGGATCAATTTCCATTAATACTTTAGAAATTTCCAAAACGTTTTTATCGTTGTAAGAATAATTATTTCCAAAAGCATTAAAATCATAATTCTTGTAAACCGGATCTTGGAACGTAATTAAATAATGAAGATTAAATCCTTTAAATGGAGTCGCCACAATATCTGTCGTCCAGCCTAAAGTCTGAATATCATAGAAAACCGTTGCCACTTGTGACTGTGTTGCGTCTGAAGGATTTACCAAGTTTAATCTTGACAAATAGTTATTTCTAGTCAAATAAGTGGCCTGAGAAACTATGCTTAAATTTTTCTGATTGTAATACAATCCAAAAGCCGCCAACGGACTTTTTGATTTTGCATTATTTGGCGCAACTGCTCCAGAATAACTTTCTAACTGGCCATTTTTTTCTGTGTAAGTAAAGTCAGCAAGGATTCCGGCGCTTTTAGTTACTTTATAAACCGCACTGATTGAACCTCCTAAATGAAACCAATTGTTGTCAAAATACGTTTTCTGACTTGGATCAAAAACTAAATCTGGTGTTCTTGGTGTTAAATAATAATCGCCTTTTAATTTGTGATATCTTAAATTTACTCCATAAGCTAAACTAAAACGATCTGTAATCGTCCAGTTATCCGAGAAATAACCCGATAATTTGTTTTCGAAACCATTGTGGTATTCACCTCCAACATTGTAATTGTAAAATCCGTCAGCGTCTGTATTTGAAGTTCCGCCTGGTGTGTTACGAACCAATTTATCCGGATTTGCACTTACCGTTTGATTGAAGAAAGATCGGTTGGAAGTAAAATCATCAACCTGATAATAGTATTCTGTTAAACCAAATCTCCATTTGTGTTTTTCTACATTCTTTTTGATTTCAAATCGAGACATTGCCGTTTTAGTCGGAGTTCCGTCCGTGTAAAGGCCTAACATCGAATTTACATTTCCAACGTAAGCATTTCCTGTTGATTTGTATGTGAAATTATCTGCCGCAGTTGCCTGAAAAATTCCAAGCGGAATAGCTATTAACTGAGAAGCTTCCGCATAACGAAAACGAGTGGAGAAATTTAATTTCCAGTCATTTGCCAAATCATAATTCCCAAGAATATCAAACGTATGAGACGTTGTTGCAGCATCGCTTCCGCCCATGTCGGCAAATTTAGTTTCGCCTGTCATGATATCTTTAAATTTTAAAGTTCCGTCATTTACGATATACGAATCACGACCAATTTTAAAATCGTTATATTCTTCGACTTTTCCGCCTTCTTTGTATCTGAAAACAGCATAATTTGATAAGGAAGCAGAGTTTGCATATTTATACAAGAAACTGATTTTTCCTTTTCCGTTATTGAATTTCTTAGTCAAACCTGCTCTGTAAATTTGTGTTCTGTCTGAGTATTTGGCGAATTTCAAATCAAAAGAATTCGGATCGAAATTGGCGTAAGCTCCCATTGTATAAGACCATCCTTTTGCCAACGGACCAGAAATATTTAAATCTCCTTTCATCCATCCGAAACTTGAGCCTGAAAGATTTCCTACGATTTCTAATTTATCTGTTCCTAATTTTGTGTAGGAGTTAACGGCGAAACCTAAATCTCCCGTTGTGATAGCTGCTTCTCCTACTTTTAATAAACCTGTTCTTTCTAAACTTGTACTTTGTCTCCAAGTACGATTTGGAAGTTCTGGCCAGAAATAATACACCACTGGCAAATCATTCTCTTGAATGGTAATTCCCCCAACAGATGATGGAAGTCCGATATTTACTTCACGCGGTCCTGTGTTGTTTGCCGCATTCAGCATTACGTTTCTATTTTTTTCTTCTTTACTGTCTGATTCTACAATTTTGGTAATCTTCTTAATCGAATCTGTGGCTTGTACTTTTTTATCTTCTTGCGAAAAAACTTCGGAAGCTGGATAAAATGCCAAACAAATGGTGGCAATAATTAATTTTTTCATGAGTAGTTTAAGTTAGGTTTTTCATTATGAATTTTCATTGCTTCATAATGAAGCAATATTAAATACTATTTTTCATATCAACAAATAATCGAGGTTATAATTTTTAATTTCGCATTAAAACCAAAGTATAAATTCTATAAAAACAACAATTAAGAATATATGTCTGAATTGTCAGATCTACACTTAAAATTTACTACCTCGTTTGCGTAAAGTCTTGTAATTATTGAAAAAAAGGCATCTGAAATGATGGAGTTATTAAATTTGAAGGAAGGCGCTGAAAAATAAATATCACCTTTCCGGATATTTTTGTGATGAAAATTAATTCATAAGAAAAAACTGAATCAATTTGACTTGTACCTATTAAAAAGTTTAAATTTGAAGCTAATTGTATCCTAATGGAATTTAAAAAACTACTTGAAATACGTTCTGAAGAGTCATGGAAGAAGTATATTCCAACACTTTCTATTGACTGTGTGATCTTCAGTTTTCACGAAAATGAACTTCAGGTTTTGCTTTTAAAAATGAAAGACCGAGAAGAATGGGGACTTCCAGGAGGTTATGTAGAAAAGGTTGAAAATGTGGACGATGCGGCAGTTAGAATCTTAAAAGACAGAACGGGAACCGAAAATATTTACCTGCAGCAATTTTATACTTTTGGAAATCTAAACCGCTCCGAATTTGCTTTTGCAGATTATGATGATAGCATGTGGCACAAGCAGCGTTTTGTCTCTATTGGCTATTATGCTTTGGCAGAAAACGGTCAGGTAAAATTGGATGTCGACGAATTTTCGAGTGTTGTTAAATGGCATTCTATTGAAAATTTACCCGCTTTTATGATGGACCACCGCACTATTTTTGATAAAGCATTAGTGACGCTTCGTGAACAATTAAACAATCATCCAATTGGCTATAATCTTCTTCCTGAGAAATTTACAATGCCAGAACTTCAAAAGTTATATGAAGGAATTTTAGGAAAAAAACTAAACCGGGGAAACTTCTACAGAAAAATTCTTCGTTATGATATTCTAACCAAATTAGAAGAATCACGAAAAGGCGGCGCTCACAAAGCACCTGATTTGTATAGTTTTGATTTGGAGAAATATAACAGCGCTTTAAAAGAAGGACTTCAAGGAAACTGGTAAAAATTAAATAACAAAAAAAAGGAAGACAAATTAATATCTTCCCTTTTATCTCTATTCAAATAAATTAAAACGTAACCAATTTTACTCCCAATGTAAACCATCTTGAAGGCAATGGCACTGCTCCAACTTCATAATAAGTGGCGTTGAAAATATTTTGAGCATCTAAGAAAATCGTAAATTTATGAATACTTTGACTTACTCTGAAATCATTTACCCAATAAGAAGGTCCAGTTATTCTTTCGTTAAAACGTGTTGCAAATAAGATCGAAAAATCTTTAAACTGATAATCTATAGTATTTGTAATCTGATGTTTTAATGATGAAATGGCATATTTTGAAAACGTTTCTGTACGCGCACTTTTAAATTCAGAATCCAAATACGTATATCCTAAAAGAATATTCAATCTAGAATCTTTAGAGAAATCGAATCTATAAGTTCCTCGAAGGTTGATTCCGTTTGTATTTAAATCTCCTGTGTTTTGACTTTGCCAAGGCTGTGTGGTCAGATTTCGCATCCAATCGATATAATTTTCAATTTTTCTGTAGAAATAATTGGCATTTAAACTCAATGCTTTTTTATTGTATTTGAATCCAATTTCGCTTTGAAAAGCATTTTCAGAATCTAAATCGACGTTTCCAACATTTCCGGTTTGTTTCAAATATAAATCGGTAAAAGATGGAATTCTCTGGCTTGTTCCCACATTTCCGATAATTTTAAAGGCATCTGTAATCGCATAACTTGCATCGATTCCTGGGTAAATTTGCCATTTATAATCAGAATTGTAATTTAGGTAAGTACCTAAGTTTACATCTAATTTTTCGAAGAAACTTGTTCTGTATTCTGCATACAATCCTACGTTTTCGCGATCGTGATCTCCAATGTTCGAAGAATGAATATTTTCATTTCTAAATTCAGCTCCAAAACCAATTTCACCTTTAGATAATTTTACTGTAGAGTTCAGTTCTGCCGCAATAGAATTCGTGTAATGCTGACTTCTTCCCACTGCCAAATTAGAATTTCCTAAATAACGGTAATCGTCATAATTGTAACGATAAGTCACTCTCGGCATAATTTTCCAACTGTCAGTAATCGAATGTTTTGATTGAATGTTAGCAAAAGTGGTCTGAACAATTTCTGTAGAATTGATATCACCTGGCGCGGCGTAAAATCCGTTTGCACCAAATCCGTTGTTGATGTAACCTGCAGAAGCTAAAATTTCATTAGAATCATTGAATTGTACGTTTCCCTGATAGAAAATTTTATTGTTTTCGAATGCCGTGTTATAACGATATCCGTTGCTTTTATCGTGCGAAGCAAAAATTAAATGCTGTTGTTTTTCTTTTCCCAAAACAGCTCCCGCCTGAACGCCTGTTGCGTAAAAAGTATCTCCTGGGTCTCTCGTATCTTTTTCGAAATTTGAACCTGCATAAGTGCTTACTAAAAAACCAGAATCGGTTGGTTTCTTGGTAATAATATTGATAGCTCCTGTTAAACTGTTGATTCCGTAGATTCTTGCAGCCGGTCCACGAACGATTTCAATTCTTTCAATAACTTCAACCGGAAGAGGCAAATTCAACATATTGTGTGCCGTTTGCGAATCGATTACTTTTGCACCGTTTAAAAGGACGACAGTTTGTTCAAAACTTCCGCCATCAATGCTAATATCCGCTTGAGTTCCAAACGGTCCTCTTTGTCTAATGTCAACTCCGTTAGCATATTGCAAAACTTCCTGAAGTGTTCTTCCTGGTAATTTTTTAATGGTTTCACTTGTAATGACATACACATTTCTGTTTTGTTTAGAAATTGGTGTATTAAAACGTCCTTCGTTAACTACCACTTCATCCATTTGGTTGATGGAATCTTTTTTGGTTTGTGCGTAAAAATTGGTACATATTACTGTTAAGACAGCAAAGTAGATTTTTTTCATTTTGGTTTATTATTTTTTTGGCAAAAGTACTACCTTGCCGTACTAACAAAGTATACCAGTTTTATAATTATGGATAGTCCGGTTGAAATTCCATTTAGAAGTTTTATTCATTTAAAACCAGAACAAAATACGGCCATTTATCTTCAGATTGTATTTGAATTTATCAAAGCCATTCAAACCGGATTTCTTCCCGAAGGAACAAAACTTCCGGGAACGCGAATTTTGTGCAAAGTTTTAGATGTAAATCGGAATACTTTGATCAAAGCTTTTCAGGATTTGGAATCGCAAGGATGGATTGAAACGCTTCCAAATAAAGGAACTTTTATCTTATCTCAACAAAAAAGCAAGGCTGAATTTCCTGTATCGAAAGAGCAAAATTCATCTGAATCTAATATTGGTTTTGACTTTCAAAAGTCAACTATTTTAGAAAATCCGATAGAAACCAGTACGCTGCCTTATCAATTTAACGACGGAATGCCAGATTGGAGATTGGTTCAAACCGATGTTTTAGCGAGATTATATGTTTCAAAATTAAAAAGAAGAAAAAGTTCTAAAACCTACGAACAAATTCAGCTTCGTTCGCATTCAAATTTTAAAACTCATTTTTCTAATTATCTGAATCTTACACGTGGAATTCGTATTTCAACCTCAAATTTATTAACAACAAGCAGTCACGAAATCAGCTTGTATCTGGTTACAAAAGTCCTTATTGCTCCAGGCGACAAAGTTGTTGTGGCTTCTCCTGGTTATTATATGTCGAATATGACATTGACGAATACGGGCGCCCATATCATTCCGATTCAGGTACATGAAGATGGAATTGACACTAAACAATTAAAAGAAATCTGCGAAAAATCCAAAATCAGAGTGCTGTATCTGACTTCCAATTATCATTATCCAACGACAATTTCGCTTAGCGCTAAAAAAAGAATGGAAGTTCTGGAATTGGCCAATCAATACGGATTTGTGATTTTGGAAGACGATTATGATTTTGATTTTCATTATGATAATAATCCTGTTTTACCTTTGGCAGCTTTCGATTCTAATCAGAAAGTGGTTTATATCGGTTCTTTTGGAAAGTCGCTTCCATCCGGATTTAGTTATGGATTTGTCGCTGCTCTGCCTGAATTTATTAAGGAACTAGAAAAATATCAAAACATTCTCGAACCTGGAATTGATGTTTTAAAAGAACAAGTTCTAACCGAATGGATTACGGAAGGTGAAGTACATAGACTTTCCAAAAAAAATAAAAAGATTTATAGAGAGCGCCGCGATTATTTTGTTTTACTTTTGAATGAAAATTTAAAAGGCAAAATCAGATTTAAAGTTCCAACTCGCGGATTGGCAATTTGGGTAGAATGGTTGGATAATTTTAATCTTATTCAATTTCAGAAGGAGTGTGCGAATCATGATTTATTTCTACCAAAAACTATTTTGTATCAAACTAAAAAATTGACCGCTACGCGTTTGGGCTTTGGACATTTAGAAAAAGAAGAAATAGAAAAAGCAGTTTCGATTTTGAAGATGTCACTAGATTGTGTACTAAAATAATTTGAATTTATTTTTCATAATTCCCATATTTGAGATGAAATTATATAACAAATTAGCACCCAAATATAAGTTTTATATTACAATATTAGCATAACTTTGATAAGATTAAAAATGTTTTGTAATGGACCCCTATCTAATAATACAATTAATTTTGATTTCAATTGGAGCAACTTCTGCGATGACATGGTTCAACTATTTTATCACTAAAAAACTTCAAAAAACATATAAAGAACCAGTCGTTTTGGCTACATTATTTAGTGAATTACCACTCCACTTTTCCCACGGCATCAAAAGAAAAATTGGGTGGATGATTCATTTCCTGATTGGATTTATATATGTTACCATTTATCATATTCTTTTAGATGAATATGTTTTGTCGATTTCGGCAGAAAGTGCTCTTTTACTGGGCATCATTAGCGGAATAATAGGAATACTGGGTTGGGCTATTCTCTTTAGAATAACCAATTATAAACCCAAAATCGATTATGTCAAGTATTACATCCAATTATTTTTTGCCCACATTATTTTTGCTCTTGTGGCTGTATTTCTATATTATATGACCTTAATTCTGGTCATCGTTACCAAAGATTACATCACATATTAATAAAAAAAGCAGGAACAAAAATTCCTGCTTTCTCAAATTTGAAAATTACTATTTTACCAGCCTTTTACTGCTCCACCTTTGAATTCGGTTTGAGCGGCTTTTTCGACTTCCGGAGATTGAAAAGCCTTTAAAAACTGTTTTACTTTTTCTTCATTTTTATTATCCTCACGGCTTACTACTAAATTTACATAAGGAGATTCTTTATCTTCAACAAATAAAGCATCACGAGACGGAACCAAACCTGCCTGCGAAGCAAATGTATTGTTGATAATCGCAATAGAAACATTGGCATCGTCTAAAGCTCTTGGCAATTGTGGCGCTTCTAATTCTAATATTTTCAGGTTTTTTGGATTGCTTACAATATCTGTTACTTTCGGTAATAAACCAACGCCGTCTTTCAATTTCAATAAACCATTTTTCTGCAAAAGCAATAAAGAACGTCCACCATTTGTTGGATCATTTGGGATAATGATTGTGCTTTCGTTTTTCAATTCAGAAAGACTTTTTATTTTTTTAGAATAACCAGCAATTGGGTAAACAAACGTTTTTCCGATGATGGCTAATTTATAACCTCGTTGTTTGGATTGTTCGTCCATATACGGTTTATGCTGAAAAGCATTTGCATCAATATCACCCTGACTCAAAGCTTCGTTTGGAATCACATAGTCGTTGAACGATACTAATTCTACTTCTAATCCGAATTTTTCTTTGGCTACTTTTTTAGCCGCTTCAGCCACTTTTAATTCCGGTCCGGCAGCCACTCCAACTTTAATAAAATGTGGATCATTTTTTTTATCATTTCCACAGTTTGCTAAAACAAGCGCCAAAGCCAAAACTCCAGCGATTTTTAATATATTTCTTTTCATGTTTTTAATTTTTAATTCTAAATTTTTAATTGAAATTATCTATGATCAAATCTTTTTGATAAAAAGTCTCCCGCAAACTGAATTAGAAATACCAAAATAACTAATAAACCTAGAACAGAATTCATCGTTAGGGCATCATAACCGATATATCCGTATTGATATCCTACCTGACCCAATCCGCCTGCTCCTACTGCTCCACCCATCGCAGAATATCCAACAAGTGTAATTAGAGTGATTGAAGCCGCATTGATTAAAGAAGGTAATGCTTCTGGAAGTAATACTTTATACACAATTTGAAGTGGAGTCGCCCCCAAAGCTCTCGCCGCTTCTATTAATCCTGATGGAAGACTTAGCAAACTGTTTTCTACCAAACGCGCAATAAAAGGCGCGGCACCAATACTCAATGGAACTAAAGCCGCACTTACACCAATTGAGGTTCCGACAATTGCTCGTGTAAACGGAATCATCCAAACGATCAAAATAATGAATGGAATAGAACGAAAAACGTTCACTAAAACCGATAAAATACGGTTTAAAACAGGCTGTTCTAAAATTTGATTTTTACGGGTTAAGAAAAGTAAAATTCCTGTTGGAAGTCCCAATAAAAAACCAAAAAAGCCCGATACAAAAGTCATTACAATGGTTTCCCATGTTCCTTTTAATAATAAATCTATAATTGAATCAGACATAACCTATAATTTCTGTTTTAATATGTTTTGAATTAAAATATTGAATCGCCGCGTCATAATTTTCGCGTTTTCCCGAAAGTTCAATCAGCATTACACCAAAATTAACTTCACCCGCCTGATCCATTTGTGCGCTTACGATTTTGAAATCGGTATCAAAAAGTCTGGAAACTTCTGAAATAACAGGTTCGTTTACCGATTTTCCAGTCATTTCTAATTTTAATAACGGGTTCAAATTTCCGTTATCTTCTTTCTGCAATTTTTCCTGATACACAGTCGGAACTTCAATATGCAAAGAAGAAGAAATAAATTCTCTGGTCAATTCTTCTTTTGGATCGGCGAAGATTTCACCAACACTTCCCTGCTCGATTAATTTTCCATGACTGATAACCGCTACTTCATCACAAATTGATTTTACAACTTCCATTTGGTGCGTAATCAACAAAACAGTGATATTTAAACGTTTGTTAATATCTTTCAATAAATTCAAAATAGAACGCGTAGTTGCAGGATCTAAAGCGCTTGTCGCCTCATCACACAACAAAACTTTCGGATTATTCGCCAAAGTTCTGGCAATCGCAACTCTCTGTTTTTGTCCTCCCGAAAGACTTGCCGGATAATCGTTTGCTTTTTCAGACAAACCAACTAATTGCAATAATTCTGAAACTCTGGTTTTGATTTCTGATTTTGAAGTTCCTGCCAATTCTAAAGGAAAAGCAACATTTTCGAAAACCGTTCTCGAAGAAAGTAAATTGAAATGTTGAAAAATCATTCCGATTTGTCTTCTTTCAATCGCCAATTCAGCATTTGATAATTGCATCAACGTTTTTCCATCCACGATAATTTCTCCTGAAGTTGGTCTTTCCAACAAATTCACACAACGGATTAAAGTACTTTTTCCCGCGCCTGAGGTTCCAATAACACCAAAGACTTTTCCTTGCGGAACTCTCAGCGAGACATCAGATAAAGCAGTAACAACTCTGTCTTTCTGATGAAAAGTTTTAGTTACATTTTTTAATTCAATCATTTCGTAATCAAGGTTAAAACAAAAAGCCTTTCAAATATTCATGAAAGGCTTTTTGAGATAAATAATATCAATTTATATCGAAGCCAGAACAATGAAGTGCATTACTGTGTTACAGCACATTCTAGCGCTGTTGTAATAATTCTTCATATTCTGGTCATTTTTTCTCATTGCGATTGCAAATTTACATAGTTATTTTTAATTTCAATGAAAAAAATATCAAAACTTTTATTATCCTATCAATTTAGTAGATTAAAAACATATTTCTCACTTTTATTTAATTTAAACACATACAATCATAGCTTTACTTTGTCTTGAAGGGCATTTCAATTTTTTAAACAAACATAGCTATGTGTTGAAAATCCGGATTTTCTTTATCTCCTTATTTGTAACAGCAAAATCTATGTTTCTATGTGTTTAAAATTCTAATCTAATCCAATTCAAACCATTCCTTTACTTCGCTTTCGATCGAATTATTAATTCTCGGATTTTCAAATTCATTTGTCGCAGGATTATATTCGTAATCTTTTTGCCATTTTTTATAATTTGTAGCCACTTGCTGAATCGCATTGCAAATAAAAGAAAACTCTTCATCTGTTGTTATGGGATGCAGTGATAAACGAACCCAGCCCGGTTTATTGGTCTGATTTTTCTCTAATAATTCATTCGTAATCGCTCTCGAACGCTTTTCATCAATATTGAATAGATAATGCGCATATGTACTCGCACAAGACCATCCTCCACGAACCTGAATTCCGAAACGGTCATTTAAAAGTCTTACAATTAAATTGTAATGAATATCTTCAATTACAAAAGAAACACAGCCAATTCTTTTGCTTTTTAAATCTCCCAGAATCGATAAACCTTGTATTTTTTGAAGTTTAGAAAAACAAGTATCCAAAAGTTCTTTTTCTCTCTTTGCAATCTGTTCGATACCCATTTTTTCTTTTAATTCTAAAGCCAAGGCAGCGCGAATTACTTGCAGAAATCCCGGAGTTCCACCGTCTTCTCTCACTTCGATTACATCGCTGTAACAATAATTTCCTTCTGGATTCGTCCATTTTACATTTCCCCCACCTGGATTATCCGGAAAATCAGATTGGTATAATTTTTCATTGAAAACTAAAATTCCGCAAGTTCCGGGTCCGCCCAGAAATTTATGAGGCGAAAAGAAAATAGCATCTAAATACTGTTCAGGATCTTTTGGATGCATATCAATTTTGACATAAGGTGCCGAAGCTGCAAAATCTACAAAACACAGTCCGCCGTTTTGATGCATGATTTTTGCCAATTCGTGATAAGGCGTAATAATTCCCGTAACGTTTGAACATGCCGTAAACGAACCAATTTTTAAACTTCTGTCAGCATATTTCTTAATTTCTAATGAAAGAACATTTGGATCAACCAAATTATTTTCATCCGCAGGAAGAATCACCACATCTGCATTGGTTTCATACCACGGAACCTGATTTGAATGATGTTCCATGTGCGTGATAAAAACTACTGGTTTATCCTGTTCATTTTCGTAGGTTTTTCTTAAACCAATAATACGCTGCAATTTGGATAAAGCTGCCGTCATTCCGGTTCCTGTTGTCACTAAAACATCAGATTCATTGGCATTAACTGACTTCTTAATAATATCTCTCGCATGCTGATAGGCATAAGTCGACGTTTTTCCGGTCTGACTTGAAAGTGAGTGCGTATTGGCAATCATAGGACCAATTTTATGGAGCATAATATCTTCAATAGGTGCGTATAATCTTCCGCTGGCAACCCAATCTGCATAAAGCAAATTTTGTTCTCCGTAAACCGATTCAAAAATATGATCTATTCCTACTGTGTTTTCTCTAAATTTAGAAAAGTAACACTCCGATTCTGTTGGTTTTGTTGTTGGCTCAATAGCATTCATTTCCCTATCATTTTTAAATTAACAAATTGTATTCTTTATTCTTAGTTTTCCATTTCGACGAAAGGAGAAATCGCACTCGTAATTCGACAAAGATTGACGAAATTCTTTATGGATTCTCTAGTGTGATTCCTCGTCCGTGGGAATGACAAATTATGCGTTTTATATTTTATATTTTATTTTCTAAAAGCGATTTCAAAGTCGCCTGCAATTCTTCTCCATGAAGATTTTTAGCCAAAATAATTCCTTTAGAGTCGACTAAATAATTGGCAGGAATGGCTCTTACTCCATACAATTTTGCAACGGCACTATTCCAGAAAAGTAAATCTGAAACGTGAGTCCAGGTTAAATTATCATCCTGAATTCCTTTGATCCAGTTTTCTTTCTTTTTGTCTAAAGAAATCGCGATGATATTAAATCCTTTATCGTGAAATTCCTTGTAAGCCGCCACAATATTCGGATTTTCTCTTCGGCATGGACCGCACCACGAAGCCCAGAAATCTACTAAGGTGTAGCCTTTCAGGTTTTCAGAAAAACGAATTGGTTTTCCTTGTGGATCATTTGCTGTAAAATCGGGCGCTTTTTTTCCAACCGCTAATCCGTCTAGTACAATTGCAAGTGCTTGTAATTCTTTCACGTAAGTGCTATTATGAAGACTTTTATCCAGCAAAGCAATATTTTGAGTGATTTGTTCGGGTGTTAAGCGATACGACCAGTTTCTGTATAAAACATAAGCCGAAACAATTGAATTTGGGTTTTCTGTAATGAATTTACTGATTTCTACATCTTTTGATTTCTTATATTTTTCAAATAAATCTTGTGTTGCAGAACCTTCTACAATCGAATTCGTGTAATATTTTTTAGGACTTAATTTAACTGTAATTGGACCTTTCTCCAGAAAGATATACAAAGGCGAATCGGCTGTGTTTACGCTTAATCCGTATAATTCTGGCGTTTTAACTTTGGTTTTAAAACTAAAATTTCCGTCTTTTACTTTTACCGAATCAATTGTGGTAAACATTTTATTGTGAAACTTTTGCAGGTAAACATATTGCGCAACAGTATCGACAACAGTTCCTTTTAATTGTATGTTCGTTTCCTGCGCCTGCGCTTGGGTTATTCCAAAAAATAAGGCAAAACCTAGTAGTATTTTTTTCATTTTATTTTTAGTTTTTAAATTAGTCAAAAGAATTTGGGGCCGATATCAAAAGTCATCGGCGGCTATTATTTTTAAAGAAGATTTTAGAGAGAAATTAACGCTTTCGCATTCGTAAAAAAGCAAAACTATTTTGCTCGAAAATGGTATTCAAAATTTCGTAACCCGCGTATAGAATTGATTCTGTTTTCATTTAAAATAAAGATTTTAATATTTCATGATCTCATTCAGATTGGAGCAATCTTTTCTTATCTGTCCCGCAAGGCGGGAAGGATTTAGCACCTTATTTGGCAACAGGTTGCTAAGACTTCATTGGGCCTATTCCCTCAGTCTTTCTGGATAAGTATCATTTATAACTTTTCTGCGATACAAATATATAGTAATTCTACCGATTTAGTCAAGTATAAATTGTATTTTTTTAATTTTTATTTTTAAAAGCTTAGAAAAAGCATCTTATGTAATTAAATACCAGCAACTTAAATAAATATATTTTTAATAGAAAAACCTGTAATTAAATCTATTTACAGGTAGAAGTTTAAGATGAGCCTAAAAAATTTATCTCAAATCTAAAGTTTCAATTACAGACAAATTTTCATCGAATTTTACAAAAGTAGCGGGAAAACCAGATTTAATTTTTCCGATATTATCTTCCATTCCAATTGCAGCAGCGACTCTTGTTGTAGCCATTTTTATAGCTTCATCTGTCGAAACATTCAGATGATTAAAAGCATTTTGTACAGCTTCTGCCATTGATATTGTTGCTCCTGCGAGATTACCGTCTTCATTTCTGTAAAAACCATTTTCTAAATGTGCATCAAAATTATCCCATTTGAAATTTTCTACTTTTCGACCTAAAAAAGTGGCATCGCTGATGAGAAAGAATTTTTCCTGTTTTAATTTATAAGCTATTTTCGCCGCAGCATAATCGCAATGTGCGCCGTCTAAAATAACTGGAGCGAAGACTTCTGCATTTTCAAAAACAGCGCCGACCAAACCTGGTTCGCGATGTCCGAATTGTGTCATGGCGTTGAATAAATGGGTCACGAGATTTATTCCTTTAGAAAAATAAAATTGTGCTTCTTTATGGGTTATGGTTGAATGTCCGATTGAGATTTTTATGCCGCTTTCGATCAACATATTTAATTGTTCTTCTGTAAAACATTCGGGAGCAATGGTAATGACTTTGATCACATCTTTTCCTTTGCTGATAATTTCCTGAAGCTCTTCGTTAGTCGGCTTTCTAACCTGATCGATGCTGTGTGCACCACGCCTTTGTGGGTTTAAAAATGGTCCTTCCAAATGCATTCCTATTACGCCGTTTTGATGCTTTTTCATGTAGTCGCGAACGGATTCAATTCCTTCTAAAATCGTTTCTTTTGAAGCTGAAATCAAGCAAGGCAAAACCTGAGTTGTACCGTATTTCAGACTGGTATCGTAAATATCCTGAATGGTTTCTTCGTTTGGAGTCTGGCTGAAATAATATTTTTCTCCACCATTAATCTGAATATCTATAAATCCTGCTGAAAGATGATTTCCATGCAAGTCTATGGTCTGAATATCGGTTGGAATTTCTTGTTGTACCGAAATAATTACTCCGTTTTCTACAATTACAACGCCATTTTCAATTATTTCTTCTCCTGTATGTATAACGGCGTTTACGATTGCTTTTTTCATTTTTTATTCAATTTCATTTTCATTCAAATTTAAAAAGAAGATTCTAATATTGTTAGAAATAAAAAAGCTTCAGATTGTTTCTGAAGCTTTTTTGAAATTAAATTCTGAAAATTAATATAGTACAGTCTTGTAAACTGTATTTTTTTTATAAATTCTTAATCTGGATTTGCTAAAATTCTAAATAATTCGGCATTTGAAAGATAGAATTGGTTTTCTAAACTAATTTGAGACAACTTAGCGCTTACCAAATTATTTTCTCTCGAATTGATCAAGAAAATCGAACTTTCTCCAAAAGAAAACAATTTTTCTTCTGAGTTTAGCATCGTCATGTAATCTTTGACCAAATTATCAATTACTATTTTTTGTCTTCTTAATGACGCAATTTCAGTTTGCTGGGCTTTGATTTTATTTTTCAGTTCTACTCTTTGCTGTCCGATATCAAATTGCATATCCTGAATCTTAATTTTTGCCATTTTTAAATTTCCTCTTTCTTTTCTTAAGAAAATGGGAAAACTAAAATCTATATTGAATTTATAATCGTCTGCATTAAACGTATTCCAATAATTTGGATCTGAAATATAATTGTAACCTACATTTATTTTTGGAAGAAGTGAATTTGCTTTTAACTGACGATTTACCTCCAAAATAGACAATTTTGTTTCCATTGACTGAATTTTCGGATGCGCGTCTAAAGATTCCACATCAACCATCATCGCATCAGTTCGCAGTGTTTCTTCGATTGTCTGACCTAAATTTTGCTCAGGTCGTACCATTTCTCCCAATTCAACCGGAACATTTTCAATCCACAGATAATTTGCCAGATTTAGTTTTGCTTTAGCTAATTTTAGGTTTCCGTTTTCAACGTTTAATTCTCTGTTTCTAACGGTAATTTTAGCTTCGACACTATCAATCGCCGGCGAATCTCCAGATTCAATTAATTTTTTAACACCCGTAAAACGAGTGCTTGCAAAACCCAAATAATTCTTATACAATTCGGCTTCGTTGTAACTTTTTCTCCATTCAAAATAAGCTTCACTTGCTTTGTATAAAACGGCAATTGCTCTTAGTTTACGTTCAGCGTCACTTAATTTAAGTTGCAATTTTCCTTCTCTGACATCAGCCATTCGCTGGTTGATAAACATTCCCTGACCCAACGCGACAGTTAAGCCAAGCGAAGCTAAACCCGCTTCTGGCGTTCGATTTTGTGGGTTGAAATATTGTCCGTCTGTATCATCAAAACCTGCTTTTACTTCGATTCCGTACCAAGTCGGAATTTTGAAACTGCTGTTTAATAACGAATAATATTCTGTGCCTTTAAATTCTTTCTTATTGTAATCTACTTCAATTTTTGGATCAAATCCGCCACGCGCCGCCATCAATTTTGCCTGCGCATTTGATACTTCCAGATTGGCTTGTTTTACGAGCGGATGGTATTTTTTTACATATCCCAAAAACTCGATAAAAGTCAATTCTTCCTGATCAACATTTTGACTTTGCAGTGTAGAAAAGCAGAACAGCATTAAGAAAGAAAGCAATTTTACAAGATTTCTCATTTTACTTTTTCTCCTTTCCTTTTACTTCTTTTTCTCCAGAATTATAATAGTTTGGAGGAAAACCGTTTAGATTTCGCCAAATCTCGTACCACACAGAAACCGTTTCTAACAAAGCAATACTTTGCGCTCCGGCACCAATACTTAATTCTTTTGGCCAATGACGATCTTCACCGTCAGGCGAAACTAAAATTCTGTACTTCCCATTCGGACTAATAAAGTTTTCTATCGCTACCACTTTTCCTCCGTATGTTCCGTAAGACAATCCAGGCCAGCCAGAAAATACAATTCTAGGCCATCCGTCAAACCAAACACGAACTTTTGCACCACGATGCACCAAAGGTAAATCGATTGGATCTACGTAGGTTTCGACCGCAATATCATATTGAGACGGCATAATACTCACAACTGGAGTTCCTTCTTTTATCGTTTCTCCAAGACCTGCCAATAAAGCACGGTTTACATAACCACTTTGAGGTGCTGTGATGTAGTATAAACCATTTCGCAACCTGTAATTGGTATATTGATTTTCTAATTTATTTACCTGAGCTTCCGTATCGTATTGTGTACTTAAAGCGGTAAACTTATCACTTCTTGACTTCGAAATTTTCTCTGCATATTCAGCTGTAATTCTGCTGATTTCTACTTTCGCATTAATCAATTCGTTTCTGCTGCTTAACAGTTTATTTTCCTGTGTAATAATATAGGCTTCAGATTCTTGCAGTTTTAATCTTTTCTGCTCGACGTCTGTCATTGGTTTTAAACCTTCTTTATTTAAAGCGGTCGAACGGTCAAATTGCGTTTTTGCGATTCGCAACTGTGTCCTCACGGCAACAAGATCCATACTGTCACTTTTTATCTTCAGTCTTGCTTGTTTGATTTTATTTCCCGCTTGTTCCAATTTTAATTGTCTTTCGGTATTTAAAGACTGCGCCTGCACGTCAAGAGAATTTACTTTATCGCCGTAAGATTCTACAGCCATTTTTTTAGCATCAACCTGTTGTTTGGTATTTCCAACCAAATTTGGATCTAAGTAATCTTCTTTAATCTCAGAAATAAAAAGAATTGTATCTCCTTTTTTTACATAATCACCTTCTTTTACAAACCATTTTTCAATTCGCCCTGCAATTGCATTATGAACGGTTTGCGGTCTTTGATCTGGTTTTAAAGTCGTAACAGAACCGCTTCCCGAAATATTTTGCGTCCAAGGCAGAAATAAACATCCCAAACAAAATATCAGAAAACCGACGATGACTTTATTTAAAATTCTATAATGTGGTCTTCGGGCAACACTCGTAATCGATTTATATTTTCCCGGAGTTATAAGTACGTTATTATCTTTAGATATATTGAGCATGATTAAAGCTTTATGTCGTTAATAATTTTTCCGTCATCGATGGTGATCATACGACTGCATTTGCTCTTCCAGACATCACTTTTAGAAGTTACAATTACCGTCCAGTCATTTTCTTCGGAAAGTAAAAAATCAACAATTTTATTAGAAGTCAGGTCATCCATTTTATCAACCGGATCTTCTAAGAATAAAATATTTGGTTTCCCGACAATACTTCTTGCCAAAAGAATTTTTTGAACATCTGAAGCAGAAAGTTCACGTCCGCCCGGATGAATCTGATTATCAAGTCCGTTTTCGAACGTTTTAATGTATGGAGAAAGTCCAACATTGTCTAAAGCCCATTTTAAATCATCACTATTTAATTCTTCATTTCCAAAAACAATATTTTCTCTAATTGTTCCTGCAAATAAAGTATCGCCTTGCAAATACGTTCCGGCTTGCGCGCGATAGTTATCTTCGCTTAAACGGTTCATATAATTATCGGTAACATACATTGCGCCGCTTTCGGGTTCTAAAACGCCAGAAAGTAATCGCAACAAAGTACTTTTTCCGGCACCATTTGTTCCTGTAAGAATGATTTTTTCTCCTTGCGAGATTTTCAAATTGATGTTTTTAAGTGACTTTTTGGTATGTTCAGGATAATTGTAACTAATGCTTTCTGTCTCAATATTGATTCCTTTTTCTGTCTTGTCTGAAGTTTGGGGAATGCATGAAATTTCCATATCTGTCACCTGACCGATTTTTTCAACAGAAGTTAAAACGTCGTAGAAAGATTCTAATCCGAAGATGATTTTTTCTACCGAATTGATTAGTAACACAATTACGATTTCAGCTGCTACGAACTGCCCTATGTTCATTTGGTGGTGAATTACCAGAAAACCACCGATCGATAATAAGGCAGCAGTAACAATTACTTTAAATATAGTAAGCTGAATGTATTGTTTTTTCATTACCTGAAAGTGCTTTTCACGGTAATTTACGTAGCTGGTTACGTAGCCATCATTTCTTTGTAAAGCATATTCAAAAGCGCCTTTTCTGCGAAAACTTTCTCTGTTTCTCGCAATTTCCTGAAGCCACGCCGCCACTTTATATTTGAATTTTGATTCGTTAAGACTCGTTTCTAATCCGTCTTTATAAGAAAATTTAAAAATTACCCATAAAATCACGATAAAAAGAAGTCCGATAACCATAAAGAAAGAATGGTAAAGCACTAATAAAATAATACCTAAACCAACTTGCAAAAATGCTGTACAGAAATCAAGCAATAGTTTTGCTGTTCCTTTTTGCACCATCAAAGTATCAAAAAAACGATTGGCTTTTTCTGGAGCATATTCAGAATACATTTCTTTAAATTTAATTAATGGCATTCTGTAGGCAAATTCGAATGAAGAACGCACAAAGATTCTTTGTTGAAGATTCTCTACAATTCGCAACTGCAAGATTGTCAAAACTCCACCAAAACCAACTCCGACTGTAACCAGGATTACAAGAACAATCCACGAAACGCTCAGCTGTCCGCTTTGAATAAAATTAATAATAGCCTGAATTCCTAAAGGTAGTGACAGGTTTACTAAACCCGCAAATGCAGCATAGAAGATAATTTGATATACATCGCGCTTATCGAGCTGCAATAAATTATAAAAACGTTTAAATGGTGTCATGAATTTAAAGTATAAATACAAGATTATTACATAAAATAAATATACGGCAAAAACCGCATTTAGGATAAAGATTTTTCTTATGTCCTAAAAATTAAATATCTATGAAATTACCCGAGGAGGCGGTATGTCTATTTTACCGTGAAAACCAAATGAGAAGATGGTATTATCTATGTATTTTTTACCTTCTGTTTCTATCAAAAAGTAAATATTTGGCATAAGAGATTCTGAAGAAATCAGATATTCCATTAACGGAGTTCCTTTTGCTAATTTGGCTGTTTTGGTTTCTTTTGTTTTGTAGTCATCCAGTTCTTCTGGAATTCCGTCACATTTGAAGATTTTTTTGAGAAAATTGCAGGTAATTCCTTTTACGGTGTAGGTTTCGGCATTATCAGTAATAATTCTGCTTACACCATTTGCGATGTTTAAACTGCTGATTAAAAAATAGCCGACTAGTAACACCTGAAGGCATTTACAGAAAAAGCTATTTTTAATTTTATTCAACATACGCTAAAAGGGCAATTTTTTATTGAAAGCCAAACCAATTTGATTCAAAATCCCAGTGATTTAAGGCATTCTTTTCTATTTTTCTAAGCGCGCAATTTAGACCTAAAAATTTTCTCCAACATTAGAATAACATTAGAATTTGGGTCTTTACAAAACTTTAAAAATTAATTAACAAGGCATTCTTACACATACCAAACTATCGGAATTATGTAACGATAAGTCGAAAATTCTATAACTCCCAAACTGAATTACAATCTACTTTTGAATTCGATAATTAAGCATAAAAATAATAAAGTGTTACTAGAAGCATTACCAATAGAAGAAACTCCATTTATAAACGATTTAATACAAAATCAAGATATGACTTACTCAGAAAACGATTTGACCCGATTTTTAGATGCACAAAATAAATTGTATTTAACTGCTTTTTCTGAAATTAAAAAAGGTAAAAAAGAAACACATTGGATGTGGTTTATTTTCCCGCAAATCAAAGGTTTAGGAAAAAGTACTCTATCTGATTATTATGGTGTTGCCGATTTAAAAGAAGCAACGGAGTTTTTAAATCATCCTATTTTATCAAAACATTTAATTGAAATTACCAAACTTCTTTTAACCTTAAGCAAAAAATCTGCTGAAGGAATTCTGGGAGAATTGGGCGCCAAAAAATTGCATTCTTCTATGAGTTTGTTTGTACAGGTAGAAAATGCACATCCTGTATTTCAACAAGTTTTAGATACTTTCTTTTTTGGCCATTTAGATCAAATGACTTTAAACTTTACTCAAAAAACTACTGTTAATCTGCCAGTTGCAGTACTTTCTTAATATTCTTAGGACTCTAAAAAAGCGGTTATCTCTTTCGGGATAACCGCTTTTTTTATTTGTAAATATCATACCGATTGTAAAAAATACCCAATGAAACGTTTCGCTGAAACATCACTTATATATTTTAATATATTGAAGTTGAACTGGAATGCATCCTAAAAAACGGTTTCTAAATATTGAACGAAAACATTTCAGAATAAAACTTAATTTTGCAGCAAATAAAAATGCAGATGAACCTGAATGATCTTACCGTAATTGATACCGAAAAAATTGCTTTGGACGATTTATTTTTTAGTGAAGAAAACAAAACTTCCTTGCTTCAAATCATCAAAGAACATCAATATATTGACGAATTAAAAAAGTACAATCTTAAAGTTGACAATAAAATTTTATTGCACGGAAGTTCGGGCTGCGGTAAAACGACAACAGCAAAAGCGATTGCTCATACTTTAAACAAAAAAATTATCATCATCAATTTAAGCACTGTTATTGATGCTCGAATTGGTGAAACTTCAAAAAACTTAAAAGCGATTTTTGATAAAGCTATTCGCGAAAGAGCGGTTTTATTCTTAGATGAATTTGATCAAATAGGAAAAAGCCGTGACAGCGATGATAAAGATGTAGGCGAAATGAGACGTTTGGTCAATACTCTAATTCAGCTTATGGATTATTTTCCTTCGGATAGTGTATTAATCTGCGCAACGAATCATTACGAAATAATAGACAGTGCTTTATTGAGAAGATTTCAGCTTCGTTTGAAATACGAAATGCCTACTGAAAGTAATCTAGATATATATTACGATAAAATTTTAAGTGAATTCCCAGAGCAATTTCAAAATATAGAAAGACGCTATTCTATTTCTTATGCCGAAGCTTTGGATTATATTCATACTTCAATGAAAAAACAAATTATAGCTTCTTTAGAATATTAATGTTTTTTGATCAAGTTTTTAAACCCAATTAGTATATTTCAGAGAAACATACTAATTGGTAGCCTATTAATTAAGCAAAATAATACGTTCTGGAGGAACGTTTGATTATTGTTCAGAATATAATATTTAATGAATCAGATGTCCCTCTGGGACACAACTCAAAACAACATTTTTTTTCTACCGACGAGATGTTCTGCGAAACATTGCATTAAACGTTACATAGGGATCGCATAAACGTTACGTAATTGTATTAAAATTATAATCGTATTTAAATATATACTTGTATTAAATCGAAAAACCCGCTGTAATCACAGCGGGTTTTTCTTTACGGAGTTTATATAAAATGATAGTGCACTAAATTATAAACCTCTTGTCAACCATCCTTTTTTGTTAGCTGTTGCTATCGCATAAGGCGCAATCCAGAACAAACTGAAAGTGTAGAAAACACTGTAAGAGTATGCCCAGAAAGACTCAGACAAGTTGTATCTTTTTGCGTAAAAGATCATGGAGAAACTTGAGAAAATCAATATTCCTAAAAAGGTTGAACTTAAAAATAATATGGGATGAACGGCAATAAAGTAAAACATAAATAAGATAAACGGATAGGTCATTGCAATTTTAAAGAATTGGTTTAAAAACAACATTCTCGGACCAAATTTCGAACCTTTTCTAAAATCTGTAAACACATATTTCGCCATCATTAAGTTCTCACGAACATTACTTCTCGCCCATCTGATGAACATTTTGTATAATCCTTTGTATTCTTCAGGAACGTTCGTCAATACTACTGCATTTCTTTGAAATCTAACTTCGAAACCTTGTTTCAAGATCATATTGGTCAAAGCGCGATCTTCTCCAATGTCTGATGGTTCTCCCATAAAAGTCTGGTTGATCCATTCTGGAAGACAGTTGAAAACAGCATCTCTTTTATACGCCGCCAAAGCGCCTGGTGTACATAATACAGAACCTAATTGACTTTCTGCAGAACGTTGAAACTCAAAACTCATTACGAAACTTACATTCAGCATTTTTGGTAAAATAGCCGATTTGTTGTTTAAAACTTGTACGTTTCCTGCAACTGCGCCACATTTTTCGTTTACCACAAACGGACTTACTAAGTTTCTTAAAGTATCTTTTTTCACAATAGAATCACTGTCTACGGTTACAAAGATTTCTCCAGTTCCTAATTTAAATCCTCTGTAAAGAGCCTGACGTTTTCCTTGATTTTTTGGTTGTTGAAAAATCGTTACACGATCTCCTAATCTTGCTTTTGCTTGTTCCATCCAATACCAAGTATCATCTTTACTTCCATCGTCGATAGCCAAAAGCTGTAATTTTTCTGCAGGATAATCACTGTCTGCAAGACTCAATAAAGTGTCCCAAACCAACTTTCCTTCATTATATGCCGGAACGATAATCGTACACGTCGGCAATAAATCGTCAGATACTGATTCGATTGGCTTGTATTTTAAATATAAGTAAGAGCTATAGGCAAAAACACCAACTTGGTAGAAAAATAGTAGTGTTGTGATGATTAAAAATGGTAATCCCCAAGTTGAGGCTACTCTTTCAAAATGAAATTGTTCAAATTCATCTTGTAATAAGAAAACCGAACAAACTCCTCCGATCATCAATAAGAATGTAGCAATAATTACTGCCAAACCTATTGGACTTGAAGGTCTTTCTACGTGTATTTTTTGTGTTTTTTCTTTAGTTCCAAAAATAGAACCGCTCAATGTTTGATTGCTGATAGTCGAACTATTGTTCGAATAAAATTGTTTTGAGATAATTGTTTCGCTTTCCATGCTTATACTCCTTTTAGATTGCTTTTAATTTGGCTTTTAGTAAAATCTTCTTTCTTTTTCTAATCTATTTGAAACTCGTATGGGGAGAAACAATTAAAAAACAGATAAGTCAAAGATTTTGACACAAACACAATTTGCAAGCAACGTGCCAATAAAGCTCTACGCTATTACAGAGGCGTTTAGAAAAAACAGAGTAAAAAATAGTGTATAATTATTTTACACTTTCTGGATACCGTATACACAAAAACTGTTGAATTTAGATTGAAAACTAAGGTTCGAAGATGGTTTTCGGAATTTGTAGGTTTGCTGAAGAAAAATCTATTCTCAAAATAGATGAAAATACAAAAGTAAAATAGTGTAGGATTATAAAAACGCAAAACGTTAAATAAAAATTGTTTGAAATTGTAAAAAAACTTCCCTAACTTGATTCTTTTTCTTCTTTATTGAAAAACATTCTTTGCAAAAAAGAAGGAATTCTTACTGAAAAAAGGTAAATTTAACCAAATATAATTTTAACCCTTAAATTGAAAGATCAAAAAATGAGCCAAGAGCGTTACTATCTTTTACTTGCAGATGATGATGAAGACGACTGCCTTTTCTTTAAAGAAGCTCTTGAGGAAATTTCCATAAATACGGATCTTTCAATGGTACATGATGGTGTGCAATTGATGGACTTTCTGAAAACTAATACTGCCAATAATCTTCCCGATATTCTCTTTCTGGATTTAAATATGCCCAGAAAAAATGGTGTAGAATGTCTTACCGAAATTAAGGAAAATGCAACTTTTAAAAATCTTCCTGTAATTATTTTCTCTACTTCATTGGATACTGAAATTGTAGATAATTTATATAAAAAAGGTGCCTCTTTATACATTCGTAAACCGGGAGAATTTTCGAAACTTAAAACGGTTATCGAAAAAGCACTAACAACAGCATCTGGAAATAATTTCAAACAGCCCGAAAGAGCAAATTTTATACTGCAACCCTAAATCTTCTTGGAATGAACAATAATAAGGAACATTATTTTATGTCCGAGGGAGGAGAAATGGGCAGTTTAATTCGTTCGAAGGACTGGAGCAAAACTCCATTGGGCGATCCTGAAAAATGGTCGCAAAGTCTCAAAACCATGACAGCCATGATGCTCGGTAATCCTTTTGCGATGTATATTGCATGGGGAAATAGTGCTACGCAACTTTACAACGATGCTTTTAGCGCTATCTTGGGCAGCAAACATCCTGAGGCTTTAGGTGGAATTCCGCAACATACATTTTCTGAAATCTGGGATCAGACAAATACGCTTTTTACGGATGTTTGGAAAGGAAAAGCGGCTAGTTTTCCTGACTTTAAAGTTTCACTTAACCGAAATGGACATTACGAAGATTGTTATTTTGACTTTTCATATAGTCCCATAAAAATCGAAGATGGTTCTATTGGAGGCATTTTAGTGACGGCAATAGAAACAACAGACAAGAAAAATGCCGCAGATGCATTAAAACAAAGTAATGCCGCAATTGTTAACGAAATAAAAGCTCAGGTTTTAGCGCGTTCTAAAGTCGAAGAGAGCGAACAAAAAATAAGACAATTGGTAGAAAATGCACCTTTTCCGATAGCCGTTTATGCGGGAAAAGAGATGCGCATTGAACTAGCCAATGAATCTATAATAAAAGTTTGGGGAAAAGGATCTGACGTAATTGGAAAAACGTACACCGAACTTCTTCCCGAATTAAAAGACGAACCCATTTTTAAACAAGTCGAAACGGTTTATGAAACTGGAGAGCCCTTTCATTCAAAAAACAGTGAAATTAACCTCATCGTAGACAATGTTTTAAAAACTTCCTATTTTGATTACAGTTTTACCCCACTTTACGACATTTCTGGAAAAGTATATGGTGTAATGAATACGGGTGTCGAAATTACCGATCTATTTTTAGCCAAACATAAAATTGAAGAAAGCGACAGACGTTTTAGAAATACAGTTCGTCAGGCTTCTGTGGGTATCGCAATTTTACGCGGACCTGAATATGTTGCTGAAATGGCGAATGAAGCGTATCTAAAACTAGTTGATAGAGAAGAAAGCGCTTTTGTCGGAAAACCACTTTATGATTCACTCCCTGAAGTAAAAGAAACGGTTAGCGAATTATTAGACGGCGTTTATAAAACCGGAATTCCATTTAATGGATATGAAGTTCCCGTGCCGATTAATCGCGATGGAACGATAAAAATTGTTTACTTTGATTTTCTTTATCAGCCTCTGAAAGAAGAAGATGGTTCTATATCGGGCATTCTCGTTACCGTTACAGAAGTTACTGAAAAAGTGGAAACAAGAAAAAAGACCGAACTTAATGAAGACCGTCTTAAAATTGTAGTCGAAGCCAGCGAATTAGGAACCTGGGAATTAAATATAAAAACTAGAACTCCAATCTATTCCCAAAGATATCTGGAAATTCTTGGCGGTTATACCGAAGAAGTTTCCTTGACTCATGAAGAATTATTGGCGCATCTGCATCCAGATGATGTGCACGTTAGAAACAAAGGTTTTAAAGAAGCTTTAAGTTCTGGATTTCTAACTTATGAAGTACGCGTAATTTGGAAAGATCAGTCGATTCACTGGGTTGAAGGAAAAGGAAAAGTTTTTTATGATGAAAACAATCAACCTGAAAAACTGATTGGAACAATTAGAGACATTACCGAAGAAAAAAAATACCAGCAGGAAATAGAAGAAAGCGAGAAAAGATTACGAAACCTCATCATGAATTCGCCTGTTCCAATAGCAATTCTAAGAGGACAAGATTTTGTAATCGAAATGGCGAATTTTGTTCTTTTGGATAATATTTGGAAAAAACACCGAGCAGATGTTGAAGGAAAAAATCTTCTACAATTATTTCCGGAACTTAAGAAACAGAAATACGCAAAATTACTTCATGAGGTTTTTCAATCTGGAGAAGTATATACCGAATCTGAATCGCTAATTTTTATTGATAATGAAAATGGCGGTGCTAAATTGTATGTAGATTTTGAATTTGCGCCACTCCGCGAAAGCGATAATTCCATTACCGGAATCAGAATGACACTGATCGATGTTACAGAAAAAGTCGAAACCAGAAAAAAAATTGAAGAAAGCGAAACGAGATTCCGCACCCTTACAGAAAGTCTTCCGCAGTTAATTTGGGAAACAGATTCTGAGGGAAATTTATTGTTTACATCTGGAAAATGGTTAGAATATACAGGGATTGAGCCAACTCTTGATTCTTGGAAGACTGTTATTCATCCTGATGATTTTGATGAAAATATCAAAATCTGGCAGCACTCACTTGCAACCGGAGAAATGTATCGCTGTGATGTAAGAATTCAAAGAAAAGACGGATCTTATAGATGGCATGCCGTGATCGGCGAACCTGTTTTGGGTCCGAAAAATGAAATCATAAAATGGGTTGGTGCTTTTACCGACATTCATACCGAAAAAGCCTTCACACAAGAACTGGAACAGCAAGTTACGGCAAGAACTAGAGAATTAATACAGATGAATGAATCGCTTCGAAAAAGTGAAGAACGTTATCATTTGATGGTGGAAGAAGTGCAGGAATATGCAATCTTATACCTCAGCGCTCACGGAATTATCGAAAATTGGAATGCTGGTGCCGAAAAAATCAAGGGCTATAAAGCTGAAGAAATCGTTGGGAAATATTTTGCCGTTTTTTATCCAGAAAATGATCAGAAAAACAAACTGCCAGAAAAACTTTTACAACTTGCTATAGAAAAAGGAAAAGCTGTTCACGAAGGCTGGCGTTTAAGAAAAGATGGAAGTTTGTTCTGGGCAAGCGTCGTGATAACTGCCATTCATAATAAACAAGATGAAATTATTGGTTTCTCTAAAGTTACACACGATCTAACAGAGAGAAAAAAAGCCGATGACACCTTAAAATTGAATGCGCTAGAACTGGAACAGAAAAACAATGAACTGGAAGAAATGAACAAAGAACTTCAGTCCTTTGCTTATATTTCTAGCCACGATTTGCAGGAACCGCTTCGAAAAATACAGACTTTTGCTTCTCAGATTATGGAAAAAGAATCGGAGTGTTTGTCTGAAAATGGAAAAGATAAGTTTAGAAGAATGCAAAACGCAGCGCAGCGAATGCAGACTTTGATTAATGATTTATTGGCGTATTCGAGAACCAATAGTCAGGAGCGAGTTTTTATAAAAACCGATCTTTCTCAAATTATAAAAGAAGTAAAAGAGGATTTAACCGAAGAATTAGAACAGAAAAATGCTGTTATTGAAGTCGAAAAAACTTCAGAAGTGGATATTATTGCTTTTCAATTCAAACAGTTATTATACAATTTAATTAGTAATTCATTGAAATTTTCGAATCCGGAAGTTCCGATTGTCATTAAAATTAAAAGTGAAATTGCCACAGCAGAAGATTTCGATAATGAAAAATTAATTCCGACTAAAAAATACTGTCACATTCAGGTTTCAGATAACGGAATTGGTTTTGAACCTCAATACAATAAAAAAATATTTGAAGTTTTTCAACGTTTGCACGGAAGAGAGCGCTACAACGGAACCGGAATCGGATTGGCAATCGTAAAAAAGATTGTAGAAAACCATAATGGAATTATCAGCGCATCAGGCATTCAGAATGAAGGTGCGACTTTTGATATTTACATTCCAGTAAGTTAGATTTCAGTTAAAAAATAACATAATAAAAAAAAACGGAAACAACTGTGAAGTAGTTTCCGTTTTTCCATTTCAAAGCACATTGAAATTATCTCAAAACAATTTTCTTATCTGGTATAAACCGTGATTTCTCCAGTTGTTTTATTCTTAATTTTTAGCTCTTTGTTAGTAAGATTCATGATATCACTAGTTGTACTTACGTTACCAACTGTAATAGTTAAATCGTTGTGAGATCTTACATAAGTTCCTGTAGTTTCTGTCAAAGTACAGTTTGCACCGTAATCTCCAATTACTGCTGTATTACTCAATCTTAGATCTAAATAATCTCTGTTACATCCCGCTTGATTTTGAGTTGCATCGTTTAAAACCTCTGAACCACCTACAATAAATCCTGTTTTGCTAAGGTTGTATGTACCTTGTAACGGAATGATTGTTTCTCCTTCATTATCATCGCTGCTGCAAGAAGTTGCTAGAAATCCGATGCTTAATAGTCCTAATAAAAATGCTTTATTTCTCATGGTTGATTTTTTTGTTTGTTTGTTATTAATTTTAATACTGCTAAATTAATTTTACAATCCTACAAAAAATTCCATGATTTTTAATTTTTATTACATAAATCGCATTATTCGCATAGTTTACCTTTTAAATATTTATCAAACATATATTTACTCATCGGATGAAGATCTTTTTTATTCTCAGGATGTCGCCCATTTCCATTATTATTAAATACATCAATTCCATTTGCTGTTTTTCCATACCAAAGAAAAGCCTCTCCATTTGTTAAGAAACATTTTGTTGTATCACAAGCTTTTACTTTCCTAAAATCTAAAATATTTTTATCCAACGGAATTATTTCGTTTAAATTATTACCGTTATTTTCTGAACAATCTACCACTTCATAGCGATCTCCAGACCATTGCATACAATGATTCTTGAAAAAAGCAAAATAAACAACTGAAGCAATTAGTGCAAAGATTAAAATTGTTGCAATTGCAGTATGTTTTAATCTCTCTTTAAAACGTTTTAAAATCTTCTCTCTTACATTTATAAATAAATTTATATTTTTTGGAGTTGAAGATTTTGGTTCATCAAACATCTTAACAATAATTGTTTCTGTTTCCGGAAGTTGTTCTAATTCTTCAATTTCCGTTAATTCTGATTCCTTGCTCTGAGCTGATTCTTTTTTCTCCACATCAAAAGTTGCTTCAGAAGCAGTGAATTCCTCTCTTTCTACTTCATCGATTAAATTTTCAAATTTTGTTTCAGTATCTGACTTATTATTATTTTTCAACTTATTAAAAATTTCCAAATCTTCTGGATCAATTTCTCTTCTAAACTTATTAAATGGTCGAGGTTGATAATCTACTAAAATTGCCGCCATATCAACAACTTCGATTTTATCTGGATCCGAATCTCCCTTAAAAAAATTTTCAATTGGACGAAAGGGATTTGTTTCTTTCTTAAATTTTCTCTGCGAATTAATATCAAATGAAATCCCAAGCAAAGAGTTAAATACATTCAAATCATTTGAATGCGGATTATTAGTAGTGAATTTTTCCCAACATAACTTATTAAGTTTTCCTCTAGTTGGAGGATTCAGAAAAAAAAAGTCATCACCGTTTTTTACTTCTTCGTACTTCTCTTTAACGGCTTTTTTATATAAATCTTCTAAAGTAATGTTATCCATAAGCAATATTTTTTTGTCATTTTAAGGATTTTGACGGAATAATAGGGATGTGTAAAAACTAGTTCGGAAATCCCGGAATTCCGTACCAATACAGCTCCAACGCTCCTATAACTTTGCATCAACAAATTAGTTAAGGTTTTGATCTGCAGGTCAAAAACAAATGTACAAAACTAGTTCAATTACAAAGTGCGGAAAACCGTAAGACGGATTTTATTCCGGGAAGTATAGATGAGAATCTTACTGTCGTACGCACTTCACTTCCCAAAAAGTAATCTGGGATTGCCTAAACAAAGTTCAGAACCTTTTTGAACGGCAATGCCCTTTAGTCAAATCTTAAAATCATTAAAAAAATGAAAACTCTATTTACATTGGGAGCGTGTGCTCTATTGGCAACTACATTATTTTCTTGCACTGCTGACGAATTCGATACAGCTGAAGGCAAAACTGAGATTAAAAAAGATATTAATGTGTTAAAGGCAGATGGTCCGGACGACGACCCAATTGTGGTTCCAAAACCACCTATTAAAAATCCTTAATTTAAATATCTGAAATTATAAAATAATTCTTATTTTCGGGGAAAGTATCTTTTATGTTACGATCCCCTTTTTTTTATTTTCTAGGTTTTCTATTAATACTTTCTTGTACAGAAAAAGAGCCAGTTTCTATAACCCCGAAATCAACAACCAATCATGCCATCTCACTAAGAGAAAAGGCTGAATCTAGTCTTCAAAACAAAAATTACAATACTGCTTTTTACAATTTCAACAAATCGAAAATAGCTTTTGAAACCGCAAAAGATAGCGCCAACGTAGTTTATAATCTGATTCAAATGGCTTCTATACAGCAGATTAATGGCGACTATTATGGCAGTAAAGAAACTCTTACAGAAGCGCTACCTTTAATTAAAAAAAAAGATATTTACAGCGCTTCGATTAATAATTTTTTCGGAATTGCAGATAAAGAACTTTCCTTATATGATGATGCCCTCTTTTATTATAATGAAGCCATAAAAGATTCTAACGACGATGCAAAAACATCTCCATTAAATAATATTGCGGTCATTTATATTCTTCAGAAAAAATACCATGATGCAATTGCTATTCTAGAATCAATTCTATCTGAAAATCAAATCTCTGAGAAAAGCAAAGGCCGCGCGCTGGATAATCTTGGTTACGCCTATTTTAAAGCGGGACAAAAAGAAAAAGGACTAGATTTAATGAAAAAAGGCTTGAAAATTAGAAATCAATCCTCTGACTTATACGCATCTATTGGGAGTTTTTTACATCTTGCTGATTTTTATTCTAAAACCAATATTGCTAAGTCCAATAAATATGCTCAAAAAGCTTATAATATTGCTACTTCACTCAATAGCGTCGATGAACGTTTAAAATCTCTTGCAATTTTAATCTCTAATGGTTCAGGAACTATTTATTCTAAAAAATATATTGCAATAAATGACAGTATTACTAGTATTAGAAATAACTTCAAGAACAAATTCGCCAAAATTAAATACGACTCGAAAAAAGAAAAAGACGAGAATCAGAAACTTCATTTAGAAAAAGCTGAAGATTTAGTAGCAATTAAGGAAGGTGAAAAAGAAAATATAATACTGTATTCCATCGTTTTAGCTATTTCTATTTTCATTGTATTTTTAATTCTTTACTTAACTAAGAGACACAAACACAAAACTCGTTTGGTAGAAATAAAAACTGCATATAGTACCGAAACCCGAATTGCAAAAGATATCCATGACGGATTGGCAAATGATGTTTTTCATGCCATTACATACACACAAACTCAACCTCTAAATTCAGACAACACCAAAGATACTTTGCTACAAAAACTCGATGCCATTTATTCTCGCGTCCGCGGAATTTCGAGAGAAAACAATGATATTGATACGGGTTCAAATTTTCCTCTGAATTTAAAAGAAACACTTTCTACTTATAATAATTCTGAAACGAATGTCAGTATTAATAGTCTTGAAAAAATAAACTGGGACTCGATTGAAGATTTGAAAAAAATTGCAATTCAGCGTGTTTTGCACGAATTAATGGTCAATATGAAAAAGCATAGCGAAGCATCTGTTGTATTTTTAAAGTTTGAAAGTACCACAAATGACTTGTTGATTAATTATACCGATAACGGAAAAGGTTGCGAAAAATCGAAAATTATAAAAAATGGTCTACAAAATATGGAAAACCGTATTTTGGCTGTAAAAGGAACTATTACTTTTGACACTGAACCCGATAAAGGTTTTAAAGTAAAAATATCCATGCCTAAATAAAAATTTATGTTTAAAAAAGTAATCATTGCAGAAGATCTTGACGCGATTAACTTGGGAATTCAACAAGTTCTGAAAGATTTAGATATCGTAGATTTTCAGCATTCCAAATTTTGTGATGAAGCATATCTAAAAATACGTGCCGCGATTCAACAAAATGAACCTTATGATTTATTAATTAGTGATTTGTCTTTTAAGACAGATCATCGCGAAGTAAAAATTACCAATGGAGATGAATTAGTAGAGAAAGTTCGCGAACTGCAGCCCAACATTAAAATTATAGCCTATTCTGTTGAAGATAAAAGCTATCGTATTAAATCACTTTTTGACAAAGCCGACATTGATGGTTTTGTTCTAAAAGGTTTGAACAGCATAGAAGAACTAAAAAAAGCAATTCATTTGATTTCGACTTCAAATCAGAAATTTATTTCGCCAGAAATTGCTTCAGCATTACAGGAAAAAAACAATTTTGAAATTGATGATGTCGATATTAAAATTTTAAAGTTTTTATCTGACGGAACTTCCCAAGATGAAATCGTCGAAATTTTTAAAAACTCTGATGTAAAAGCAAATAGTAAAAGTGCCATGGAAAAAAGACTTTCTAAACTCAAAGATTTTTTCAAAGCAAATAACACCGTTCATCTGGTTTCAATCGCAAAAGATATGGGGATTATTTAAGTTTCTCTTCCCTTTTAATTTAAGCTCCTTCGGGGGCTTTTTTTATTTCCGAACTTTAAATTTATGGATTATGGATTTCCGTAAAATATTGGTTTTGATTGGTTTTACTTTTGGATAATAATCAAAACTTATAACCTATGGAAATTAATATCCAACTTAAATCACTAGCTGACAAAATAAATCAGTTGAAAACTAAAATTGAAACAGAAGAATCTACAAAACATGCATTTGTATTGCCGTTTATACATATTTTAGGTTACGACGCTTTTAATCCACTTGAAGTTGTTCCAGAGTTTACTGCAGATTTAGGTTTAAAAAAAGGAGAAAAAGTAGATTATGCTATTTTTCAAAATGGAGAGCCTATTATTATTGTCGAATGTAAAAGCTGGAAGGAAAAACTGACTGTTCACAATTCACAGTTATTTCGCTACTTTCATGTCACAAAAACCCGATTCGCACTCTTAACAAATGGAATCAATTATCAGTTTTTTACTGATTTAGATGACCAGAATAAAATGGATGAAAAACCATTTTTAGAATTTGACATTTGCAATTTGAAAGAAAATACAATTAACGAAATTGCTAAGTTTCACAAAGCAAATTTTGATGTAAATAACATTGTAAACAACGCAAGTTCATTAAAATACATTAAAGAAATTAAAAAACTTTTAAAATCAGAATTAGAAGAACCATCCAGTGATTTTACAAAATTATTTGCAAGTAAAATCTACACCGGAAGATTAACTGAAAAAGTCATTGATGAATTTAAAGATTTGGTTCAGAAATCAGTAAATCAGTTTATCAATGACAAAATAAATGATCGCCTAAATGCTGCTTTAACCAAGGAAACTATTAAACAACAAGATGAAGAAATTACAATTGTCGAGGATGATAATAAGATAATTACAACTGAAGAAGAATTGGATAGTTTCAGAATTGTTGTTGCAATATTACGTCGAAAATTGCCTGTTAATAGAATTGTACATCGTGACACGCAATCTTACTTTGGAATTTTACTGGATGATAACAACCGTAAGCCTCTTTGCAGACTTCATTTGAATGGAAATAAAAAATATTTAGGCCTTTTTAACCAAAATAAAACTGAAATAAAAATTTCCATTTCAAGTATTGATGATATTTACCAATATGAAAAAGAGTTATTGGAAACAGTAGCGCTTTATGAAACTGAATAATCGAGTATATATACTTGTATAATAACGTAAAATTCTACCTAGATTTATCAAAACTATTTCAACACAAATCAGCATCGCCTATGCCAAAAAACTACTTAACCCTACTTTCACTCTTCTTTCTATTTTCCTGTAAAAAAGCCGATGCTCCGCCTCCACTTCTACAAATAAATTCATTTTACAAAACGACAGTTACGGCAGACGATCGCAAAACTATTTCACCCGAAGAAGCCAAAACATACCATGTCAACACCACATATAAATATGAATACAGAACCGGAAATCCGGGGAATTACAAATACAATTATGATGTGAAAGGGATAAATAATTTAGGCGATTCAGTTTTTGGAAATATTATTACGAAAGGGAAATACGGTGCAGGAATGCTAGAGAATGATAGTGTTGGTGAAATCGATATTGATACCGAATGGGTTTCTTTTGGAATACTGAAAGCGCTTGACAAAAACGGAAATGAATATAGTCTAATTGTAAAATAAACACATGAAATATACATTTATTATACTTTTTGTTTTTACAACTTCATTTCGCGTACCAGAAACAAATGTTTACATCTGCGGACCAACGGGTGCAAAAAAATACCATTATAACGAAAGTTGTCGCGGTTTAAGATCTTGTAGTCACGGAACGGTAAAAACATCACTCAAAAAAGCACAAGGTTTTGGCCTTACTCTTTGTGGATGGGAAGATTAACAATCTTCCTTTTTTTTATTTAATTATTTGATAATAATACCTTTACAGTAATTTCATATTAGTTTTATTAATTTGAATAAAACTAATCGTCATGAAAATATTCAACCTAAATTTTCTAGTATCATTCAAAGAATGGCTTTTTTTAAGAGCAATGCAATCTTCTTTCCTACATTAATAAACCATTTAAAATAAAGGAAAGTACAGATTGAATGAATAAAATTGAAAGCTCATTTTTGAACAAAAACCAATTTGGTGAAGATTTCTTGTGGGGTGTGTCAACCGCCGCTTTCCAAATTGAAGGAGCGCATGATTCAGACGGAAAAGGTTCTTCTATCTGGGATGTTTTTACTTCTCAAAAAGGGAAAATAAAAAACGGACATCATGCCTTAACTGCCTGCAATTTCTACAATACTTATCAGGACGATATTAATCTTATTAAGGAATTAAATATTCCGAATTTTAGATTTTCAATCAGTTGGCCGCGAATTATGCCAACTGGAATTCATCCCATAAATCACGCAGGAATTGATTACTACAATAAAATTATAGATTCGTTGCTTGCTTCAGGAATCGAACCCTGGATCACGCTTTACCACTGGGATTTACCGCACGCGCTCGAACTAAAAGGCGGTTGGACCAATCGGGAATCGGTTGTCTGGTTTTCAGATTATGTAGAAATTTGTGTTCAGCATTTTGGCGATCGTGTAAAAAACTGGATGGTAATCAACGAACCTTCTGTTTTTACAGGCGCTGGTTATTTTTTAGGCATTCACGCTCCTGGCAGAAGAGGAATTACTAATTATTTAAAAGCCATGCATCATGTTACGTTGGCCACTACGGCGGGCGCTAAGATAATTCGCGAACGTGTTTCTAATGCCAATATCGGAACCACATTTTCGTGCACACACATCGAACCCGCAACGGAAAGCGCAAAAGATATTGAAGCAGCAAAACGTGTCGATACTTTATTAAACAGAACTTTTATCGAACCTATTTTAGGAATGGGATATCCGCAAAAAGATCTTTCTGTTCTAAAAAAACTGAATAGTTATATTGCCCCAGACGATTTAAAGAATCTCGCTTTCGATTTTGACTTTATAGGCCTGCAATGTTACACCAGAGAGGTAGTAAAATCTTCTATTTTGATACCCTATATTGGTGCCGAGTTAGTAAGTGCCGAAAAACGAAATGTTATTGCTACCGATATGGGCTGGGAAGTTTATCCGCCGGCAATGTATCATATTTTAAAGAAATTTAATGAATATGATAATATCAAAAAAATCATTATTACCGAGAATGGTGCCGCTTTTCCAGACATTGTAACAAATGGAAAAGTGCATGATATCAAACGGACTCACTTTATTCAGGATAACTTAGAGCAAATTTTAAAGGCTAAAAATGACGGCTTAAATGTCGACGGTTATTTTGTTTGGAGTTTAACCGATAACTTCGAGTGGGCAGAAGGTTACAATGCCAGATTCGGCTTAATTCACGTTGATTTTGAAACACAGAAAAGAACCATCAAAAACTCGGGTTTGTGGTTTAAAGATTTTTTATCTTAAATGGTGATTTAACCGCAAAATTCGCAAGGTTTTTTTTAAAAAATACTTTCAATAAACGCAAAGTACGCAAAGCTACATATAAACCTTGCTAACTTTGCGTTTTTTCTTTGCGCTCCTTACGGTAAAAAAAGTATTATTGAAATTTAAATTTATAATTCTGCTTTAAGATGCCGACATTAATTTTACCATTACTTTTTAAATGCGTAAACACCCTAATAAATCTTTCTTCCGGATATTTGACTTCATAATTAAAAGTGGTGTCTTTTACTTTAATTTGAAGCAAATGTTTTCCATCTTCAGATGTTGCAAGATCTATTGTCTGATACGTCGGCAATTCTTCTGTTGCTTTCAAATTAAGATCTTCGATTTTCTCTTTGTCCAAAAAAACTTCCAATTTTAAATTATCCAGTTTCATGTCTGTTGGCTGTTCAAATGAAACCACATATTTTTTACACCCAAAAAGGCAAAGAACAAGAGATAGAAGTAGAAGCTTTTTCATATATTTTTATTGATAGTTAATAGAAATCAAAATCTATTTTGAATGTTTTATAAATATAAATAATTTATTAGAATTTGGATGTAAAGGATGCCAATTTTATAGACTACAAAACTCATAGTTGTGGTAAAAAAACATTTCAAAAAATATAAAAAAAACACCTAAAAAAACATGTAATTCTTTGATTTATATTAGGTTTAACGGTTATTTTTTCTTATCTTTATATTGTAAATAACAGTAAATATATGCCGAAAAACATCTTTTTTAAAAGCCTAAATTATCCTTCAAAAAACCAATCTTTTTACAATTTCATGCATTTTATTTTTCAAAATGCTTTTAGATTTCATTTCGAAATTTTCTTCATTAATCTTTTTTCTGCACAAAATACAAACAAGCAGAAGACACCAGTGCAACAGCTCCAACTGCAATCGTAATTATTTTACGAGGATATATTTTCTGAATCATTTTTGTAGAAAATATGTCTTTAAAATTTAGAAAAAGATTTCCTTTTTTAGGAACTTCTTTAGACACTTCATTTTCATTATTCACCAAAATAACTTTTTCTATGCCAGTATTCTCGATTGCTCCAATTTCCTTCTCTACACCATCAACTGATTTTTCTTCAATTCTACATTTTTCATTAAACTTTTTAAAAGGACGCGGTTGAAAATCGACTATTACCGCTGCCAGATTTATCGCATCAATATTTGATGGATCGGTTTCTCCTTTAAAAAAAGTTTCTATGGGCCTGAATTTATCTTTCTGTTCCTTAAACTTATTCTTTTTGGAATGATCAAAATCTAAACACAATAAATTTTTAAAAACATTTAGATCGTCTTGCGTTGGGTTATTTTCAAAAATATGCCAGCACAAATCGCGAAGTTTTCCGCGGGAAGGATTGTAGAGATAATCAAAATGCTCTCCTTCTTTTTCAATCTCATATTTATTTTTAATCGCTTTTTTATATGCTTCTAATGAATTGTGCATTTTCTGTTTTTTAGGAATTTCGTTCGAGTCTGTAATTTTATTATTCACCAAAACCTTTATTATATGCCTTTTATTTCTTCTACTATTCAATCTCTAGTACCCTTTCAATTTTTGTTCCAATTCTATATTATTTATATATTTTTTTATTCGTCGACAACCAACTTTTGTCAGACTTATTGCATCTATTATAATATAGATCTCTATAGAATTACATAACATTTAATTACAAAAAAGGCTTGGCATTTTTATTTGATCGGGAATTCCTGGGAATCTCAGGAAAACGCGGGAATTCTAGGAATACCCTATCTACAATAGCTTAGAAACACCTTTCCTTTGCATCAGAAATTAGTTCAAGTTTTGTCTGCAGACTAAAACAAAAATATAAAACTAGTTCTAATTATCATTGTGGAAAACCGTAAGACCGATTTTATTCGGGAAGTATAAATTACGTCTTACTGTTCTACACATTCCACTTCCCTTAATCAATTTGGTATTGCCCAAATCAAGATCTGGATCAAATCCGGACAGCAATACCTATGTCTAATTTCTAAATTAAATCAAAATGAAAAAACTAATACTTTTTATCGCTTTTACGATACTATTTACTATATTTTCTTGTACTCCGGATGAGTATGAGACGCAACCAACAAAGAAGATCGAGAAATCTATTGATTCTTTGAAAGCGGATGGTGACGGTCCTGGTGAAATTACAAAGCCACCAATTAAACCTGGAAATCCAGATGTATAAAAATATATAATTAGTATGGAATTAATTACTATTTTCGGGGAAAGTAAATTTATATGTTACGGTCCCCGTTTTTTTATTTAATACCACTACTTTTTCTTTTTTCCTGTAATGAAAAAAAGACAATTGATCCGAACATCAAATCTACAAGAAAAGAGGCGCTTAATTTAAGAGACAAAGCAGATGTAAATTATCAAAAGCAAAATTTCAATACTGCTTTTTATGAATTTAACAATTCGAAAGCCCTTTTTGAAAGTTTAAAAGACAGTGCCAATATTAGTTATATTCTTATTCAAATGGCCACTATTCAACAAGTTAACGGTGATTACTATGGCAGTAAAGAAACTGTAACCGAGGCATTACCTTTTGCTAAAAAAAACAAAGATCATATAAGCTGTATAAACAATCTTTTAGGCATCGCTGATAAAGAACTTTCCCTATATGATGATGCTATTTTTAACTATAATGAATCAGTTAAAGATTCTAAAGATCTTGAAGAAAAGCAATATCCTTTAAATAACATTTCTGTTCTTTATATTCATCAGAAAAAATATAATAAAGCAATTACACTTTTAGAGTCAATTTTAAGTACAAACAACAGTAAATCCACTTTTAAAGCTAGAATTAAAGACAATTTGGGGTATGCTTATTTTAAAAATGGAATGGAAGAAAAGGGTTTTCACTTAATGAATGAAGCCCTTGAGTTAAAAAATGACAGTTTAGACACGTATGGAAGTATTGAAAGCTATCTCCATCTTGCTGATTATTATTCTAGAAAAGACCTTCAAAAATCAGATCAGAATGCTCTTAAAGCTTACACTATAGCTACAAAATTAAATAGTATAGATGAAAGATTGGAAGCGCTTCAAATTTTAATTTCAAATAATAACAGCAAGCAGGATACGAAATATGTTCAAAAATACTTTACGCTAAACGACAGCATTATTAAGGTTAGAAATAATTTTAAAAATAAGTTTGCTAAAATTAAATACGATTCTAAAAAAGAGAAAGACGAAAATGAACAGCTTCGTTTAGAAAAAGCAGAAACTAAATTATCGCTTCAAACTGCGAAATACATGCGAATTGTTTTTGGCATTATCTTCATTTTTTTACTGATTTTAATTGCGATTTTAGTCCGTTATTTTAAAAATAAAAATAAGGTGATTGAATTTAAAAGTTCGTACGATACTGAAACCCGAATCGCCAAAAAATTACATGATGAACTCGCAAATGACGTTTTTCAGGTGATTGCTTTCGCGGAATCTCAGCCCTTATCTATAGAAAATACCAAAGAGAATCTTCTTCAAAAATTAGATGATATTTATGGCCGCGTAAGAGGAATTTCCAAAGAAAACAATAAAGTTGATACAGGCTCTGCTTTTATTGATAGTATAAAAGAAATGCTTTCTGCCTATAAAACTTCTGAAAGAAACATTATGGTTACTAATTTGGAAAGTGTAGAATGGGAAAATGTTGACGACATTAAAAAGATAACTATTGGCCGGGTTTTGCAAGAATTGATGGTCAATATGAAAAAACATAGTCAGGCAGCGTTAGTGGGAATTAGGTTTGAAAATGATTCTAAATCAATCTTAATAAACTACAGAGATAACGGAATTGGTTGTGAAAAAACAAAAATTTCTAAAAATGGGCTTCAAAATATGGAACACCGCATTCAGGCTGTAAAAGGAACAATTGAGTTTGAAACAGAACCCAACAACGGATTTAAAGCCAAAATCGTGATTCCGAAATAGAATAAAAGTCTTTGTAGAAACACTTTAACTTCATAAAAAAAAGCCTTTCCGGATTTTACTCCCGAAAGGCTTTTCACTACAAATTATTAACAGGCAAAATTATTTCCATCCGCCGCCCAAGTCTCTGTAAACATGAACTGCAGCATTTAATTGTTCTTTTTTAGTGTCAATCAATTCCAGTTTTGCTTCTAATGCATCTCTCTGCGTCATCAAAACTTCAAAATAATCAACTCTTGCCGATTTAAACAAGTCGTTAGAAACATCTATAGAAGTATTTAAAGCATCTACTTGTTTTGATTTAAGATCATATCCTTTTTGAAGGTTCTCAATCTTAGACAATTGAGTTGAAACTTCTAAATAAGCATTTAAAACCGTACGGTCGTAATTATATAAGGCTTGAATTTGTCTTGCATTGGCACTTGCAAACTCTGCCTTAATTGCATTTCTGTTAATTAAAGGCGCAACAAGATCTCCTGCCAACGAATAGATCAACGATTCTGGCATCGTAAACAAATAAGAAGGTTTAAAAGCATCTACTCCTATTGCAGCAGTAATATCCAAAGAAGGATAGAACTCAGCACGGGCTACTTTTACATCTAATTTTGCAGCTACTAATTCTAACTCTGCCTGTTTCACATCTGGACGATTCTGTAACAATTGAGATGGAATTCCAGAACTAACCACTGCTGGTAAAAGACTTAAGAAATTAGTATTACTTGTTCTTTTAATTTCTTGCGGATATCTTCCAAGCAAAAAGTTGATCTTGTTTTCTGTTTCTTTTATCTGTTGTAAAATATCAAACTCCATACTTTGTGAAGTTAGGACCTCAGCTTCAAATTTCTTAACACCAAGTTCAGTTGCTCTTGCTGCTTGTTTTTGAACTTTTACAATTTCTAAAGCATTAGTCTGTAATTTGATGGTCTGCTTTACAATATCCAATTGATTGTCTAAAGCCATTAATTCATAATAAGAATCGGCAACTTCAGCGATAAGATTTGTAATCACAAAGTTTTTACCTTCTACAGAAGCTAAATATCTGTTTAAAGCAGCTTTTTTAGAATTACGAAGTTTTTTCCAGATATCTACTTCCCAATTCGCGTAAGCAGAAATTGTAAAATCTCCCAACGGATCTGGCGTTTCTTTACCTGGTTTGATTTCTGTAGTAGCATCACCGGCACCTTGGCTTGTATATCTTCCTACTTTTTCAACTCCAGCTCCCGCACGTAAACCTGCAGTTGGCATTAAGAGTCCTTTTTTTACACGAATATCATTCTTTGCAATTTCAATTTCTTGTAAAGTGATATTTAATTCCTGATTATTTTTAATAGCAACATCAATTAACTCGACAAGATTCTGATCTTTAAAATAATCTTTCCATGTTAATGCCGCTGTATTATTGTTTGCATCCTGCGTTTGAGCTGTTTTGCCAAAAGAATCAGGAACAGGTGTACTTGTAGTGACTGCTGCCTCAGGCGCAGGGGTTTTACACCCTGCAACTGCTAGACATACAGCTAATGCAATACTATATTGATATGATTTAACTTTATACATGATTGTTGTCAATTTCTTCTGTTAATGGATTCTCTTCTTCATGTTTTACCAGTTTGTATCGTTCTGCAATTTTGGCGAAAATAAAATACAAGCCAGGAATTACAAATACACCACAAATAGTTCCGATAAGCATCCCTCCTGCCGCAGCAGTACCAATAGTTCGGTTTCCAATTTTACCTGGACCAGTTGCGAATGTAAGCGGTAATAAACCGGCGATAAAGGCAAATGAAGTCATCAAAATCGGACGGAACCTTGCTTTTGCTCCTTCCATCGCAGCTTCCAGAACAGATAATCCTGCAGCATGTCTCTGAATTGCAAACTCTACAATCAAGACGGCATTTTTACCTAATAATCCGATAAGCATTACCATGGCAACCTGCGCATAAATATTGTTCTCTAACCCAGTTAATTTTAATAAAAGGAAAGCTCCAAAAATACCTGCTGGTAAAGAGAAGATTACAGATAATGGCAAAATAAAACTTTCATATTGAGCTGCTAATACTAAGTAAACAAATCCTAAACAGATTAAGAATACCCAAATTGCCTGATTTCCTTGTGCCACCTCATCGGCAGAAATACCTGCCCAGTCAATGTCATATCCTCTCGGTAATTTTTCTGCCGCAACTTTCTGAATCACTTTAATCGCTGTTCCAGAACTATAACCCGCAGCTGGCGAACCACTAATCTGTGTTGAGGTATACATGTTATGACGTGTAATTTCTGAAAGTCCGTACACTTTTTCTAATTTCATAAAAGCAGAATAAGGAACCATTTCGTCACGATCATTTTTTACATACAATTTTAAGATATCATCTGGTTGTGCACGATATTCTGGTGCAGCCTGAACGATTACTTTATAGTTAATACCAAATTTGATAAAACTAATTTCGTAGTTACTTCCCACAAGAGTGGACAAACTATTCATCGCATTTTCGATAGAAACCCCTTTTTGCTGTGCCAAATCATTGTCTACTTTCATCATGTACTGAGGAAAACTAGAACTGTAGAAACTAAATACGTTTGACAACTCTGGTTGTTTGTTCAATTCAGCAACAAAGTCATTGTTTACTTGTTCCATTTTCTTGTAATCAACAGAACCTGTTTTATCCAACAAACGAAGCTCAAATCCTCCGGCAGCACCATATCCAGGTACAGCAGGCGGTTGGAAGAATTCGATATTTGCTCCTGCAATATCTTTACATTTCTCTTCCATGTCATGCATGATTTCAACCACAGATTCTTTTCTATCACTCCAGTCTTTCAAGTTGACCAAACAAGTTCCTGAGTTTGCACCTGTACCTTCAGAAAGGATTTCATATCCTGCTAATGAAGAAACAGATTTTACTCCGTCAATATCTTCAGCAATTTTCTGAACACGCTCTGCAATATTATTGGTTCTCTCTAGAGATGATCCCGGTGGCGTCTGAATTACAGCGTAAAACATTCCCTGATCCTCATTTGGAATAAATCCAGAAGGAACAGTACTACTGATTATCCAAGTTCCTGCACAAAATACAAGAAGTGCCACAACTGTAACTACTCTTCTATTTACAATTTTACCTAAAAGATTTTGGTATTTTCCTTGTGCTAAATTGAATTTTTCGTTGAAACCGTCAATAAATCTATTTGCTGGCGTTTTCTTTTTAGGCTGACCGTGATTGTTTTTCAACATCATCGCACAAAGCGCTGGCGTTAAAGTCAAAGCCACAATACCAGAAAGAATAATCGCCGTTGCCATCGTTACAGAGAATTGTCTGTAGAATACCCCAACCGGACCAGACATAAATGCTACCGGAATAAATACTGCCGCCATAAGAAAGGTAATTGCAATAATTGCCCCCGCGATTTCATGCATTGCTTTCTTAGTTGCTTTGAATGGCGACAGGTGTTCTTCTTCCATCTTGGCGTGAACGGCCTCGATAACTACAATTGCATCATCGACGACGACTCCAATTGCTAGTACTAAAGCGAATAAGGTGATTAAGTTCAACGAAATATCGAAGAATGTCATAAATACAAACGTTCCAACCAACGATACCGGAACCGCAATTGCCGGAATAACCGTAGAACGCCAGTCTCCCAAGAAAAGGAAAACTACTAAACCTACCAGAATAAAGGCTTCAACAAGTGTGTGAATTACTTTTTCGATAGAAGCGTCCAGGAATTTAGAAACGTCATAGGAGATTTCATAATCCATTCCTTTTGGAAATCTTTGTTTGATTTTTTCCAGTTTGGCTTTTACTTCTTCAATAACCTGATTGGCGTTACTTCCAAAAGATTGTTTTAAAACGATTGCCGCTGATGGTCTTCCATTCAAATTAGAATAGATATCATACATCGAACTTCCGAATTCTACTTTTGCAACATCTTTCAATCTTAAAAGCTCTCCGTTTGGATTTGCTTTTACTACGATATTTTCATACTGTTCTTTCGTTGTAAAACGTCCAGAATATTTCAATACATATTCGAATGCCTGAGAGCGTTTACCAGAACTTTCTCCCGTTTTACCCGGAGAAGCCTCTAAACTCTGACTAGATAATGCTTCCATTATTTCATCAGCAGAAATTTTATACGCTAACATACGATCAGGTTTCAACCAAATACGCATGGCATATTCACGTGTTCCTAAGATATCTCCAGAACCAATACCGTTTACCCTTTTTAATTCTGAAAGTACGTTGATATCAGCGTAGTTATACAAGAATTTCATGTCGGTATTTTTGTCTGTACTGTAAAGATTCACGTACATCAACATACTTGGTACCTCACGAGTAATCTTAATACCTTCACGAATAACCAAAGGAGGAAGTTTATTGGTAACAGAAGCCACACGGTTTTGTACGTTAATAGCAGCCTGATTCGGATCTGTTCCTAAGTTAAAAACTACTTTAATCGTAGCTTCACCATCATTACCGGCATCAGAAGCCATATATTTCATTCCCGGAACCCCGTTTAAGGCTCTCTCTAGCGGAATAACAACCGCCTTGATCATTAACTCACCGTTAGATCCAGGATAATCTGCAGTTACATTCACCATTGGAGGCGAAATTGTAGGGAATTGCGTAATTGGTAAACTCAATACCGACAAAACCCCTAAAAAGACAATGATCAGCGATATTACTATCGAAAGAACAGGTCTTTGAATAAATTTATTAAACATTTGTATATTTTTTTAAATGATTAAACTTATTGAAGTCTAAAATTGTTTCAAGTTTCAGGTTTCAGGTTCAGTCGTAACTTGAAAACTGAAGCTTGAAACTATTAAAACAAAATTTATTCTGCTTTTAAACGTAAATGATTTAAAACCTCTTTTGGTGCTTCGTAATCAAATTTAATCTTGTCGTTTTCTTTTACTTTCTGAACTCCTTCTAATAAGATTTTGTCATTTTCTGAAAGACCCGTTCTTATTACATATAAATCAGGAATTTCGCCAGTGATCGTAATTTCTCTTGAGCTTACTTTGTTGTCCTTGCCTACAACAAAAACATATTTTTTATCCTGAATTTCGTAAGTTGCTTTTTGCGGAATCACAATAGCGTTTTTAAGCGGAACGTTCATCTGAACTTGTCCCGTTTCTCCGTTTCTAAGTAATTTTCCAGAATTTGGGAATCTTGCACGGAAAGCGATATTTCCGGTTTCATTGTTGAATTCACTTTCTATAACTTCAACATTTCCTTTTTCTTTGAAAGTATCTCCGTTAGCTAAAACTAAAGCCACTTTGTTATCTGCACGATCTTTAATATTGGTTTCATATTGAAGATATTCTGGTTCAGAAACATTGAAGTAAGCAAACATCTGACTGTTATCTGAAAGACTTGTCAATAATTCGCCTTCATCAATTAAACTTCCTAATTTTAACGGAATACGGTCAATCGTTCCGTCAAAAGGAGCTCTGATTTCTGTAAATGATAAATGAAGTCTTGCCAATGAAACCTCAGCTTTTGCCGACTGTAATTTTGCCTGAGCAACACTCAATTCATTTCTCGAAACGATATTTTTATCTGCTAATAATTTAGAGTTTTGCAATTCGATTTCGGCCGATTTTTGTTCTGCCTGTGCTTTTAATAATTCTGCCTGATACATGTTTGGCATAATTTTAAACAACAATTGGCCAGCTTTTACATACTGTCCTTCATCAACATAAATATTTTGTAGAAAACCTTTTTCCTGTGCGCGAAGTTCGATATTTCGCACAGATTTTATTTGTGAAACATACTCTTTTGTGAATGAAGTGTCGATTCTTACCGGATTAGTAACCGTAAATTTTTCAGCTTCTTCTTTTTCTTCTTTTTTAGATGTACAGCTCGTTAAGCACACCAAGGCCATTAAGCCTGTCAAAACAATGATTTTTTTCATGATTTAGTTTGGAAATTAAGCGAATGAATGCTTTTGGAATAAAAATTCCTTTTGGATGTTAAATTGCATCAATCGACCTTAGTCCAGACCTTAAAAGTCATATAAGCGGAAGTAGAAAATATACAACAGCAGATACGCAGATCGAAACCCAGGTAACCGATGTATACTTTAAAATCAAATTCTTAATACTTGTTGAGTAATGTATAAAGGATTTGAATGCCCAAAAACAGGCGTAGAAAATTTAAAACGATTGGAATCATTCGTTGCAGACTGATCTGAAAGTGCCAGATACAATGTGTCTACCAAACTATACGAAGCAGTAAAAAATTTGTTCGTAAGTAATACATCATCACCTAATAAATCCTCCTCAAGATCCATATCTGCTGCGTCTTCCAGAGTAGAAGACCCGCGATCCTGATTGGTAAATTTTACTCTGTGTTTTTGTAGATGGTGGTGATTATGAGGACCAAAAGTATTGGCATTCAAATATTGACCTCCGCCTAGCAGAAGCATATTCATGAATACTAAAAATACTATTAACTTTCTCATTTCGGTGCGAAAGTAATAAAAGATTGGAACAAAAAAAATAAAATAAGAAAGTCTTAACATTGAATAGGAAACGAAAACGTTTTCAATAGAAAATAAATAAAAACATTCGTTTTGCAAGTCCGAAATAAACTCAAACAACTGACAACAAATAGCTTAAAACAAGATTTCCATAACCGTGAATTCCTGTCCTGCTTTGCTAAAAGTTCGTTCTGTAGCAATCATACCGAACTTTTCATAAAAATCTTTTTTTTCTGTTCGGGCATTACACCAAATTTTTCGTAATTTTTTTTCTTTAGCCAATTCAAAAATGTGCTTTAGTAATTGTGATGCAATTCCTTTTCCCTGATAAGAGTGTAAAGTGGCTAATTTTCTAAATTGCATTTCATTTTCATTCATAAAACAAGAAACGATAGAAACCAATTTATCATTTTCAAAGACACCATAATGCAGTCCGAGATTGTCTTCTTGGAGCTGAACAAATTCAAAAGGCTGGTCTGGCCACATTACTTCATGTCTGATTTGCCAGGTTTCTGATGCTTCAATTAATTTGATTTTCATTTCTTTTATTTATGATTTTCAAAAATACTCGATTCCCTTTAAAATAAAAAAGACCGAACTTTTTCATTCTCCTAATTGTACAAAATTTATAAGAAATAAATCAGGCAAATCATTCATAAAATCAAAAAAGAGAATCTACTGATTCCCTTTCTGCCTATATTTTAACGTAATAACTTTCTTCACTATCACCTTTTATTTTCTCAATACCTTTTTTCGTTTTTACCCCAACATTGATGACGTGCAACGTATTTGATTTTTGGTTAATACTGCAGTTCCAAATTTTTCCATCTGAAAATATGATTTCCGAAAATAACGACGATATATTGTTTTTGTCGTTATAAGTCAAATTTTCCTTTTTAAGAAGCTTCTTCTCCTTCGTCTTTTTATTAACTTCAAAAAAGGCAATTTCATTTTCGGTGATTTCAACTATTTCGTCAGCACCTAATTGACTTTTATCAGTTTTGGCGCTATTTGACCACAACGGTTGATTTCCTATTTTTTTCCAGTTGCCTAAAGCGTTCTTTAAAATATTTTTTCTTAGAACTTCTCTTAAAGTATCTACTTTTTTGCTTGATTCGAGTCCAATTTTATTTTCAGGTTTAATTTTTGCCGCTAAAGAAAATAAATCGATGGCTTTTTCAAAATCGTCTTTTTCATAGTAAGATACTGCTAATTCGTATTTGCACTTTTGAAATGCAGTTCTTTGATCATTCTGTCCAAAAAACTGAGAAGTAACTAATAATACGAGTAAAACAAATGAATTTTTCATTAATTTGATATTATGTTTATTTTTTGCAAACGTACATTTTTTTTTAATGAAGGTTTTTACGGTTTTCCACATTTGTAGTAATTATATCTTATTCTAATACAAAAAAGTCTCTTTATTCTGCAGAAAAAAGAGACTTCAAAGTTTAATGTCTTTCTTAATTACTTAAGATGCAATATGTTATTTTCGGGAGTTTCATCCATGAAGATTCCTCCATCAAGTTCAATCTGATCAATTTTTTTTGTGCTTTTTAAAATAATCTTGGCCGTTTTCGGACTTGTTTGCCAAATTGCTGGAGTTTGATGTAGCGTAACTTTAGATTTATCAGCATACGTAACAATCACATCAAAAGGAATTGCAAAACCACCAATATTTTCTACCGTAATCACTTTCTTATCTGCAGAAATTCCTCTAACGGCAATATCAAGATAATTATTAGTAAAGAACCAATTGTTGAAAAACCAGTTGAGGTTTCTTCCTGTTGCCGTATTAAACGAGTTAAAATAATCCCACGGAATTGGATGTTTTCCGTTCCAAGTATCCATATAATGATGCAATGCTTTTTTAAACAAATCATCTCCCAGCATATCTTTCAATGCTAAATAAGAGAGAGATGCTTTTCCGTATGAATTATTTCCGTAACCCGCTCCCGAAACCTGAGTTGACATGGTAATAATGGGCTGATCTTCTTCTGTAGATCGATCTGTGATATATTGTTTTACCCTAAAATCTTTATAAAATTTATCTGCCGCTTCTTTGCCATGTTCTGCAATTCCGATTAAATATTCGAACGTCGTTGCCCATCCTTCATCCATAAAAGCATAACGTGTTTCGTTGATTCCCATGTAGAATGGAAAATATGTGTGAGCCACTTCATGATCTTGAACCAATTGCGCAAAAACCGGATCTCCCATTTGCGAATCGTTACACATCATAGGGTATTCCATATCTGCAAAACCCTGAAAAGCAGTCATCTTAGAAAACGGATACGGAACTCCAGGCCAATTATTAGAAAACCAGTCTAAAGCATATTGATTGTTTTTTACCGAATTAACGAAATCTGTTCCTTTAACATCATATGCCGCCTGAACGCTTGCACGACGGTTTGTTTTTTTGTCTACTACAACACTGCTCGCATCCCATAAATAATGATCGCTTAAACCAAATGTTACATCTGAAATATTTTTGGCTTCAAATTTCCAAACATTCCAATCGTATTGTTTGGTCACTAAGCCGCTTTTCATTTCTTGTTCGTTCGCAATATGCAGAATTTCATCTGTTGTGTAAGATTTTTTTAGACGAGCTGCAAAATCGGGTTGTAAAACCTCATCTGGATTTAGTAAATCTCCCGTTGCATAAACGACATAATTTTTAGGCGCTTTTACAGAGAAAACATAATCATTAAAATCATTATAAAACTCTTGACGATCGGTATGACGCAATCTGTCCCAGCCATTGTAATCATCAAAAACGGAAACTCTTGGATAACTGTATGCTACAAAAAATGTTGTTTCGTCAATTTGTCCTTCTCTTCCACTTTCCTTAGATAAAGGATAGTTCCACTGAATGTTGACTGTAACTTTGGAATGTGGCGCAATTGCTTTTTTTAATTTTACATTTCCAACAGTTCCCCAATTTCGGGCATCTTCTTTATAGATTTCATTTTCTATTTTTAATGACGTGATTGTTAATCCGCTGCTTAGAAAATCATCGTTTACTTCACTGCTTCGAGGCGATGAAGGTTTGTGAAGATTGTTTACAAAGCGAATAGCTAGATTTCTTAAGGTATCATTGCTATTGTTTTCGTAGATAATGGTTTCTGTTCCGCTAACGATTTTTGTAGCCGGATCAACCGCAATTTCCATATTGTATTTTCCGCGATTCTGCCAGTAGTTTTTTCCTGGTTTTCCGTCTTTAGAACGCGTTCCATTCGCGTAAGCTTCTTTTATATTTCTTGGCATATAAAGCTCCTGTGCAAAGATGTTTGGAGTAAAAAGAACAAATGCTAGTACTGCAAATTGCAATATTTTCTTTTCCATAAGTAATTCTTAAGTATTTTAAAATTAGTTTTTGATAATATATTAGTGGTTTTTTCTCTACGAATGTTACAAATTTAGTTATTAATTGTAAATTGTTAATAGTGAATTGTAAAATGTGAGATGTGAGATGTAAAAATCTTATTGTACTTCAAACCTCTTACTTTTCACATCTCACATCTCACTTTTCACTTTTCACTTTTTACTTTTCACAAGAAAAAAAACCGCCTGCCACAAAAGCGACAGACGGTACCTACAATTAATATATAACTTTTGATTACTACAAAATATAATCAGAATTGATAAAATTAGATTCTTTGCTGTCAAGCAATTCCTGTAGAATCTCATTATTATAATCGATATCTTTTGAAGCTACAAACGTACGGATTGAGAAAGAACGCAAAGCATCTGGAATACTTAAAGTTCCTACAGCAGAATCTTTTCTTCCTGTAAAAGGAAAAGCATCTGGCCCTCTTTGACATGAACTGTTGAGGTTTACTCTACAAACTAAATTTACCAAAGCATCAATTAGCGGAGCCAAAGTTTTAATATCTTTTCCAAACAAACTTACTTGTTGTCCGTAATTTGATTCTGCCATATCTTTCAAAGGTTCTTTTATATCTTTGAATGAAAGCACCGGTACAACTGGTCCGAATTGCTCTTCGTGATACACACGCATTTCTTTATTTACTGGAAATAAAACTGCCGGAAAAATATAATTATCGGTATGTTTTCCACCTTTTTCATTGATAATTTCAGCACCTTTAGAAACAGCATCATCAATTAATCCCTGAATGTAAGCTGGTTTTTCTGATTCTGGAAGTGGCGTCAAAGAAACTCCTTTTTCCCAAGGATTTCCAAAAACTAAACCATCAACTTTTTCTGCAAAACGTTTGTTGAATTCTTCTCTGATTGATTCGTGAACGTACAATACTTTTAAAGCGGTACAACGTTGACCGTTAAAAGACAAACTTCCTGTGATACATTCCTGAATAGCCAAATCTAAATCGGCATCTGGAAGAATAATCGCTGGGTTTTTAGCTTCTAAGCCTAAAATTAAACGCAATCTATTTTTATTCGGATGCTGATCTTGTAAAGCAATCGCCGATTTACTGTTTCCAATTAATGCCAAAACATCAATATTTCCAGATTTCATAATCGGAGAAGCAATTTCACGACCTCTACCATAAACGATATTGATAACTCCTTTTGGAAAACTACTTCTGAAAGCTTCTAACAAAGGCGAAATACATAAAACACCATGTTTAGCCGGTTTGAATATTACGGTATTTCCCATAATCAAAGCCGGAATTAGTAACGAAAAAGTTTCATTTAACGGATAATTATATGGTCCAAGACACAAAACAACACCAAGAGGTCCGCGACGAATCATGGCGTTTACACCTTGTACTTTTTCAAAGTGAGAACTGCGTCCGTTTAATTCTTTGTAACTGTCGATAGTATCTTGAATATATTCTACCGTTCTGTCGAATTCTTTTTGCGAATCGCCAAGGTTTTTTCCAATTTCCCACATCAAAAGCTTCACCACTTCTTCGCGGGTTGTCTTCATTTGACGTACAAAATTTTCCATGCTTTTAATACGATCGGCAACTTTCATGGTTGGCCATAAACCTTGTCCCATATCGTAAGCATTGGTAGCAGCTTCAACAACTTCTGCTGCTTCCTTTTCTCCCATAAAAGGAATAGAACCTAATAAAGTCGGCGAATATTTTTCTGTTGAAGAAATTGTAGAAAATACAGGTGTGGTTTGTCCTGTCCATTGTTTCAATTCTCCATTTACAAGATAAGTATCTTGGTTTATCAGCGCATTGATCTGATATTCTTCTGGTATAAAGCTCATAATTTGGTTATTTAATAGTGTGGTAATTCTATTTTCAAAAGAAAAAAGAGGCTTTTTACGCCTCTTCTTGTTTTATGGTTGTACTGTTTCGCCTTCCCAATCCAGGATTCCTCCAAGCAAATTGTAGGCATTTTGTATACCCAATTCGTTCATAACCTGGCATGCTTTTGCACTTCTCGCCCCAGAACGACAGTATACATAATAGTTTTTATTTTTATCTAATTCTTCAATTTCATAAATAAAACCCTGCCCTTTATTGATATCAATGTTTAGAGCGTTCTCAATGTAGCCGTCATTAAATTCGTCTTGAGTTCTTACGTCAAGTATAACTGCATTTTCGTCAGCGTTTAACTGAGCAACCCAATCTTCTTGTGATAAATTCATAATAAAATGTGTTTTTGTAAAATTACGACGTTTCTTTATATAAAAAACGCACCAAATGCGATTTCGATTATTATTCTCAGAAAACGTTTTAGAGAAACTATTATAATCAGTGAATTACAAATTTAGTTACTATTTTTAAAAATTCAGCCTACAAAATCGATAGAAAATAGGATTTTTTCATTTTCAAAAAATGCATCTGGAATATTGTTTTCTGGTAATAAATCACAATTTAAACTATTATCTTTGCAAACAATTACAATTTTTACTTTATTTTTAACAAAAGTCTAGACATTAAAATTACGTCTGTCAGTTCGAGCGGAGTCGAGAAACTCAGCATTTTTCCCGAAGCCTTGGGACGCTCGATGTGACAAAATATTTATAAAAAATGCAACATTCATTAAAAACCCTCTTCCCTAATTTCTCCAACGAACTTATTGCAACTATTGAAGAAAATGGAAGTCATCAGGAATTTGAAGCCGGAACTATATTAATGCGAACTGGACAGTATATTAAAAATACAGTTTTGATTACAAAAGGTAAAATCAAAATCTATCGTGAAGGCGAAGATGGCGGAGAGTTTTTAATGTATTACCTGCAACCCGGTCAAGCCTGTGCTATTTCTATGATTTGCACAACAAAAAGCGAAAAAAGTCAGATAATGGCAAAAGTGGTCGAAGATGTTTCAGTCATGATGATTCCGTTACAACTCATGGACAAATGGATGATGGAACACAGAACTTGGTACGAATTTGTAATTGAAACCTACAGAAGCCGTTTTGAAGAAGTGCTGGAAGTGGTCGATAATATTGCGTTCCGTTCTATGGATGAAAGATTGGAATTTTACTTAAAAAGACATTCTGACGCCTGTGGTTGTTCTGAAGTGAAGTTGTCACATCAGGAAATTGCAACCGAATTAAATACTTCTAGAGAAGTCGTTTCCCGATTATTAAAAAAAATGGAACAACGCGGTTTGGTCAAACTTAACCGAAACCAAATTGAATTATTAAACACTAATTTCACTAATTAACACTAATTTTTTTTCAACCATTGAGAGATTAAGTTAATTAAGGAGTTACGCTTAATTTTCTCTCCGAATGTTTAAAGAAAATAAAGCTTAATTAACTCAATATCTTAATGGTAAAACTATTTAGGCTTCTGTGATAAATGTTACTGTAGAATCTTAATTTCAGAAGCAACTTTGCATCAAAATAAATGCAATGGAATATCTAGGCTTTTTCGCTTCAATCATAATCGGAATCTCACTTGGCTTAATTGGCGGCGGTGGTTCTATTCTGACTATTCCGATTTTGGTTTATTTATTTAAAGTAAATCCCGATCAGGCAACTTCTTATTCTTTATTTATTGTTGGACTAACCGCACTTTTCGGAAGTTACAGTCATTACAAAATGGGAAATCTGAAATTGAAATCGGCTTTATACTTTGCCATTCCTTCTATTATTTCCATTTTAATTATTCGCGAAGTTATTTTTCCACAGATTGCCGCAACTTTATTCTGTGTAGCTTCATATACAGTTTCAAAAGATTTTCTGATTATGATTATCTTTTCGATTCTTATGATTACGGCTGCAGTTTCTATGATTAAGAAAAAACAATCTGAAGTAAAAGCAACCGAAACCAACTATTTACAACTGAGTTTTATTGGCTTTTTAGTCGGAATCGTAACCGGATTTCTAGGCGCTGGTGGCGGATTCTTAATTATTCCTGCGCTTCTTTTTTTCGCCAACCTACCAATGAAACAAGCCGTCGGAACCTCATTATTAATCATCACCATTAATTCGTCAATAGGTTTTGCAGGCGATTTATATATCGGAACACCAATAAATTACACCTTTTTACTAAGTGTCTCAGCAATGGCATTAATCGGAATGTTTATTGGAAGTCAGCTTTCTAAAAAAATTGACGGAACAAAATTAAAACCCCTTTTTGGCTGGTTTGTCCTCGTAATGGGATTTTACATCATAACAAAAGAAGTTTTGTTTTAGCATTTAATTTCTTACCGATCGTGCCGATCCGTATAGATTTTTAAATATTTTGATTTTAGTTTTTACTTGTAGAGTAATCTTTGTCAAAGTGTATACTTTGACAAAGATGAAACTAAAATTTTAGCGCCTCTAAATTTCTCCGAATTTATCTTTATATCGCACCAGTTCATTTTCGGTAATGTTCAGGAGTTTTTCCAATAACTGGATTTTGTCTTCATAAAGTTCCTTCAACGCCGACGTATTATCTGCGTTGATCAATATACTTCCATTATTATTTCCTGTAATTCTGCCATAATTAGTAAAGTATTTATCGTAGTCAAAACTAATGATATCTTCTACACTCACATCTAAAATCCGTCCTATATCAACTAATTTCTCGTAGCTCAGAGAAGTTTTTCCCTTTTCAATCTTACTGTAACCTGCCTGTGTTACCCCGAGGCGCTCTGCCATATATTCTTGGGTATAATTTTTTAATTCTCTAATGTTTTTAATTTTGTTTTTAATTGTTGCGGCCATAATTTGTTTCTGATTTTGGGGTCACGTATAGCTAAAACAGCCCGCCGTCAAATTTTTCAACAGCATAACTATACTTATTTTTTGGAAATTTAAAACTATTCAATATCTAGACTAGAAACGAATTAACGATTCGTTTGTTTTTCTTTTTATTTATGAAATAAAACATGTCAAATCTACCATTATAGAATATCATCACGGAAAATATTAAATACAAATATTTTATTTTTTAATCCGTTTTTTGAATATTTCTTTCAAACTGCAGATTCAAATAATACTCTATTTGTTTTCCTAAGCACGATCCTTTGATTCAATTTTGGTCATAATTTCTTTTTGATGAATATCTTTCACAAAAAGAAAATAAACAAACTTGGTTGAATCACTAAATCTTAGAATTGTAATAGGTATGTAGCATAAAATGGCCAGAATTATACAATATAAATCCATCAGGTCAGAAAATATCATACAATAATAAGTCGCAGCAGTTACGACCGCAAAAGCCGTGTTTTCAAGAAAAAATTTTTTCCTTTTTTTCACTAAGCCAATTCTTCTAATTTCGTCAAAGTCATACTGCCAATTTTTAGATTTAGAAGAAAATCTAATCTTGTCTGGTAAAATGGTTAAAGGCATAATAATTTGTAGGTACTTATAGATTTAATCTTTTTGTAAAAATCATTTCTAAAAAATTATTTGTGGGGAAAAATTCTTAGATATGTAAAATTAAGTATTAGCAAGTTTCTTTCTTACAATAAAAATTATACAATATAACTATTGGTTGTAATTAAATCTTTAATATATAAGTATGCTTATAAAATGTCCTGAATTAGGCAAATATTTTGGGCGTTTCCTACGGCCGGGCTATCCGCTTGTATCTTTTCCCTGCTAAAGGAGCAAGAAAAAGGATACCGCTCCTATCCCTAACGCAGTTTAAGATGAATAGGAAGTTTTCGTTTTTTAAATTTATCAAATTAGATGTCAAATAAATCTTGAGATTGCTTCGTTCCTCGCAATGACACATGCAAATTCTTTGCGAGGAACGAAGCAATCTCAATACAAGATTTTTTCTAAATTGCCTCCAGTTTTAACTGGAGGTAAACAAATGTATACAAAAAAGGCTTTACCCAAACTTTACGTTTTTTTGGCTAAAGCCTAATGCAAATCCAAACAAAAAACCTCCAGTTAAAACTGGAGGCAATTGATATTTTTATTTTTCTAACAAATGTTCGCTAAGCCATGTAGAATCATTCGCTTTTGTTGTGTAATTCCATAATATCTCTCTATCTATTTCATTTGACACAAAAAGTTTCCCGTTTTCAATCTTCCATTTTTCACCATAATACTTTAAAACATGAATAACATTCTTAACATGTTCTTGAGTCATTAATTCTGGCACATCCATAAGATGATCTTGTTGAAATACAATTGGATTGTATTCAACATAATTATTTCCTAGAGTGTGCTCTGTCATTATTTCTTTTTTCACATGATTAATTCGTTTAGAATTAAAACACCAGCTATTCAAAAGAAATATTGCGACGACTATTAAGACAAAAATTAAAATTATTTTCTTTATCATTAATATTATTAATAGGTGAATTGCTTGGCCTGTTCGCTACCGCTCGGGTCGTGGCTAATAAAAAATCAATGTTCCCCGTACCCAATATCATCCATTTTCCCACTGAAAACACGATATTGAATAATAAAATAAATAATCACCAGAAACAAAGCCACAAAAAACCAGCTCAAACCCGCATTTAATCCGTACTCTCCGGCAGCCGTATTGTAAATTGTCAGCGACGGATTCACATTATTTGTTGACGGCAGAACATTCGGGAAAATCGAAACCGCTGTAGAAGCAAATCCGCCCAATAAAAATAAGGTAGAAAAAACAAATCCGTGACCATCTTTTTTGAAGGAACGAACTTTGAATAATCCTAAAAGTCCAACAAAAGTCAGCACCGGAAAAAACCAAAGAATCGGATTTTCAACAAAATTATGAAACGGTTTTGGCTCGATAAAGTGCCAAACGCCTAATGAAATAAAAACCAAAACAAGCAAAACAAAATTCAACTTAAAAACCACATTTTTCAATTTCGGATTCAGAGCAGAATTTGTTTTATAAATAATCCAGTTGGCACCGTGAATAGTCAAAGCCACAACGCTCACAATTCCTAAAAAAAGCGTAAACCAATCTATAATTCCCAATTCATTCGCTTGCGGACTAAAAGTCGGATTCCATAAAGGCAAAAAGAAAAAGTGTGGTTCCTGAGTCGAAACGCCATTTTGAACCATTCCGAGATTAACGCCGCGAACAATATTTCCTAAAGCAATTCCGAAGAATAGAGCCAAAAGCAAACTTGCAATTCCGAAAGCTTTATCCCAAATCGCTTCCCACATGTGATTATGAACTTGTCCGCGCATTTCTAAACCAATCGCACGGAAAATTAAAAGCCATAAAATCATAATCAAAGGCAGATAAAATCCGCTGAAAGAAGAAGCATATAAAGTCGGAAAAGCAAAAAACAAAACGCCTCCAGCAGCAATTAACCAAACTTCATTGGCATCCCAAAACGGACCAATTGAATTTGTAATTGCTTTTTTATCTTTTTCTGTATCGGCAAAAAATAAATGAATAATTCCTGCACCAAAATCATAACCGTCTAAAACCAGATAAACAGCCAGAATTCCCATTAAAACTATGTACCAAAAAAACTCCATACTTATATTTTTTCTGTTGAAAGTTCCACATTGTGCGGTCCTTTATTGATAATTTTTCCAATCAAAAGCAAAAACAACATTCCCAGTAAAAGGTATAATCCGATGAAACCTAACAACGTAAACAAGGTATTCCCCGAAGAAACTGTTGGAGAAGCGCCCGCAGAAGTCCGCAACAAATTGTAAACCAACCAAGGTTGTCTTCCTAATTCTGCAGTATACCATCCTGTTGTATTAGCTATATATGGAAACGGCATCATGAACATCAAAGACCATAAAATCCATTTGGTTTCAAACAATTTTCCTCTAATTAATTGGAAAAGAGAAAGCACCATTAAACCAATAAAAACAGTTCCGAGACCAACCATAATATGATATGCATAATACAATCCAGAAATATTTGTCGGATGTATATCTTGATCAAACTGATCTAAACCTTTAATTTCCTGATCCCAATTTCCATAAGTTAGAAAGCTCAGAATGTTTGGAACCGCAATTTTATTGTCGAGTTTTTTGTCTTTTACATCGGGCTGACCAATTAAAACAATTTCAGAACCTCTTTTTTCGGTATGAAAAATCCCTTCCATTCCGGCAAAAGTTACGGGCTGGTATTTTACGACATTTTTAGCCAGTAAATCTCCCGTTGGAACAGCTACGACAATACTCGAAATCAATCCGAAGATTACTCCTGTTTTCAGGAACAACTTCCCAAAAGAAATATTTTTTTTGCTTAAAATATAAAAAGCGCCAATTCCGGCAACAACAAAAGAACTTGTTACCATAGAAGCAGCTTGATTGTGCAAATAAGAAGGCCAAAGCCACGGATTTAAAAATAAAGCCTGAAAATTAGTCAATACAAATTTTCCGTTTTCTAAAATCTCAAAACCCACAGGATTCTGCATCCAAGAATGCGTTGCAATGATTAAGAATCCGCTGGCCCAAGAACCGATCATGATTAATAATCCGGTTACAAAATGCCATTTATGTCCGAGGAGTTTTTCTCCAAATAAAAATATTCCCAGAAACGAAGATTCGAGAAAGAAAGAAAACATTCCTTCCATTGCCAAAGTCTGACCGATAATTCCACCGGTTAATTCAGAGAATTTAGCCCAATTGGTTCCAAATTGAAATTCCATTGGAATTCCTGTTACAACGCCCATTGCAAAATTGAGGGCAAAAATCTTCATCCAGAAATGGGTGGCGTAATTGTATTGTTCGTCTTTGGTTTTTAGATATTTCCACTTGAAGTAAACAATGATGAGCGAAAGACCCATTGTGAGTTGCGGAAAAAGATAATGAAAAGTAATGGTGAAGGCAAATTGCATTCGGTCATAAAAGAGCATTTCTTCCATAAGTGGTATTTTATTTATGAAGTTCCACAAATTTAACCATTAGAACTCGAATTAACACCCTTTAAAAAAAGTTTATCACCTTATATTTGTTAAACTTTTCAACAATTTTGAAAACTAAAATTTACACTTATATTTTAAGTGATTTACGTTCATTTTGTCATTTCGACCGAAGGGAGAAATCACACTAGAAACTCCACAAACAAGATCGACAATCTTTATCTAATCCCGCGTGTGATTTCTCCCTTCGGTCGAAATGACAAGATTGTTTATAATCCATTTTTTTTTTAAAATTTATTTCTCCAAAATCCCTTTTTCAACGCTTTCATTAATCAAACCTTCAGCGTAATTCCATATCGATATAGAGCCTTCTTTTATGACGCTTTTCTTTTCGTAAACTTGATTGTATTTCACTCCAAACTCTTTCCATGTTCCGCCGTTGTTAGATGTGTTTTGCAATAAAGGTTCTAATCTGTCCATTGATTTTGCAAATTTGGCTTCGTTGGTTTCGCCCGCTTCAAATTCTTCCCAAATTGAAATCATTTCTTCTGCTTGGTTTTTCGGTAATAAACCGAAAATTCTATTTGCTGCCAATCGTTCTTCATCGGTGTTCAAATGACTTTTTAAAGTATCATACATAAAAACATCACCAGCATCAATTTCGACAATATCATGAATCAGAACCATTTTTACGACTTTCAAAACATCGATTGGTTCATTAGAATGTTCTGCCAAAACAATCGCCATTAAAGCCAAATGCCAGCTATGTTCCGCATCATTTTCGCAGCGATCACTATTGAATAATTTTGTTTTGCGCTGAATGTATTTTAATTTATCAATTTCTTTTATAAAAGCAATCTGATGTAATAAGTCTTTTGTGTTCATGAAGAATTTTATAAATGATTCTGTGGAATTGTAAAATTACGAAGATTTTTTTCTACCATATAAGTGATATAAGTAATTGTAAGCTAGATTTCGTACATCTAAAATTAAAGGAATAATTAAGTACAACAATCTAAAATGAACTTATATCACTTATATGGTTCAAACAATCAAAAGTTTTTTACATAAAACCTAATTTCTGTAACATTGGTCACCTATTTTATTAAAAAACAAAGCTACCTTTGTGTTCCATTATTTTTACAATAGAATCATGAAAATCGAACAAATTTACACCGGATGCTTAGCGCAAGGTGCATACTATATTACTTCAAATGGCGAAGCGGCCATTATTGATCCGCTTAGAGAAACGCAGCCTTACTTAGAACGTTTAGAACGTGACGGAGTAAAGCTGAAATATATTTTTGAAACACATTTTCACGCCGATTTCGTTTCGGGACATGTTGATTTAAGTAAAGAAACCGGAGCACCAATCGTTTACGGACCAAATGCAACTTGCGAATTTGATTGCATTTCTGCAAAAGACGGACAAGAATTTAAAATCGGGAAAATCACAATTAAAGTGCTGCATACTCCAGGACACACGATGGAAAGCAGTACTTTTTTATTAATTGACGAAGACGGAAAAGATCATGCGATTTTCTCTGGAGACACTTTATTTATTGGCGATGTTGGTCGTCCCGATTTAGCTCAAAAAGCAGCTGGAATGACACAAGATCAGTTGGCGGGAATTTTATTTCATTCTTTAAGAGATAAAATCATGACTTTGGCTGATGATGTAATTGTTTATCCTGCGCACGGTGCGGGAAGCGCTTGCGGAAAAAATATGAGTAAAGAAACGGTTTCGACAATCGGGAATCAGAAAGCAACGAATTATGCGTTGCGAGCCGATATGACTGAAGCAGAATTCATCCAAGAAGTTACTGACGGCTTATTGCCTCCTCCAGCCTATTTCAGCATGAATGTTGCCATGAACAAAGAAGGTTACGAAAGCTTTGAAACTGTTCTAAATAACGGAATGAAAGCGATAAATGCAGAAGAATTTGAAGCTGTTGTAGAAGAAACTAATGCTTTAATTTTAGATACAAGAAGTGCAGCTGATTTTAGTAAAGGTTATATTCCGCAATCTATTAATATCGGAATCAACGGCGATTTTGCACCGTGGGTTGGAACTTTAATTGCGAATGTAAAACAGCCAATTATTTTGGTTACGACAGTTGGCATGGAAGAAGAAACCGTAACGCGTTTAAGCCGTGTTGGTTTTGATACGATTATCGGACATTTGGATGGCGGTTTTGATGCTTGGCAAAATGCAGGTTTTGAAATTGATACTGTCAACAGAATTACAGCGGAACAATTTGCAAATGAAGTAGACATTCAAAAAGATAAAATAATAGACATTCGTAAGGAAACAGAATACGAAGCAGAACATATCGAAGATGCATACAGCAAACCTTTGGCTTATATTAATGACTGGGTAAAAGACATTAACCCAAACGAACATTTTTATCTGCATTGCGCGGGAGGTTACAGAAGTATGATTGCAGCGTCGATTTTGCAAGCAAGAGGTTTCAGAAATTTCTCTGAAGTCGAAGGCGGTTTCGGAGCGATTTCAAAAACCAATATTCCAAAATCAGATTTTGTTTGTCAAAGTAAAGTATTAAAATAAAGATGCTAAGTTTCTAAGATTCTAAGGCAATAAGCTTTTTTATCATGAAACTTAACCACTTAGAACAAAAAACAAATGACAAAGATTTTATCCTTAGCAGCTTAGAATCTTAGCAACTTAGAATCTAAAAAAATGAATATACTCGAAATCATTAAAGAGCCTTGGCCTTGGTACATTGCCGGCCCGCTAATCGGATTAACTGTTCCGATTTTATTAATCATCGGAAATAAATCTTTTGGGATTAGTTCGTCGTTGCGTCATATTTGTGCAGCATGTATTCCTACGAATATTTCATTTTTTAAATACGATTGGAAAAAAGAAAGCTGGAATTTATTCTTTGTTTTAGGAATATTTTTTGGAGGCGTTATTGGTGCTTATTTCTTGTCCAACCCAAATCCTGTTGAAATCGCTCCTGAGCTTTCAGCAAAACTAGCAACTTATGGAATCACAGATCATACAGGTTTAGTTCCTCTGCAATTATTCTCTTGGGAAAGTTTATTAACACTTCGCGGATTCATTATGATGGTTCTCGGCGGATTTCTTGTAGGTTTCGGAACTCGTTATGCTGGCGGATGTACAAGCGGACATGCGATTATGGGATTATCAAATTTACAATGGCCTTCATTAGTCGCTACAATTTGTTTTATGATTGGCGGTTTTGTAATGTCACTTTTGATTTTGCCTTATATTCTTTCACTTTAAAATTTCAAAAATGAGTTTAGAAAATAAAAATATAGACGGCGAAGGAATCAATGCAAGTCAGAAAAAAGAAAATGCATTCGCAAATATAAAATATCTAATCGTTGGCATCTTCTTCGGAATTGTATTCGTAAAAGCAGAAATCATTAGCTGGTTCCGTATTCAGGAAATGTTTCATTTTGAATCATTTCATATGTATGGCGTAATTGGTTGTGCTGTAGTTGTTGGGTTAATTTCAGTCCAATTGATTAAAAAATTCAACATCAAAACTCTTGACGGCGAAAAAATAGAAATCCAGCCAAAGACTTTCAACAAAGGACAAATTTATGGAGGTTTGATGTTTGGTTTTGGATGGGCAATTACGGGCGCATGTCCAGGTCCGCTTTTTGCCCAAATTGGTACGGGAGCAACTGTTATAGTTGTGACTTTATTGAGTGCAATTGCAGGAACTTGGTTTTATGGGTTGATTAAAGATAAATTGCCGCATTAAGAATTGGTTTCAGGTTTCAGGTTTCAGAAAGCAACAAACCCGACAGGTTTTAAAAAATCTGTCGGGTTTCATATTTTAGAACAAATTTCATTCCAGAGGAATGTTTTATCGCTAGAACGAAAGTTTGAATTATGCAAATACGTTCCGGAGGGACGTTTCATCGGTAGAAAAAATTGGAATTACCATATTACGTTCCGGAGGAACGTTTGATTTTTACATTCGAAATATTGTCTCCAAAAAAAGAGGTGTCCGTCCAGGACACAATACAATTCAACATTATCTTTTTTCTACCGATGAGATATTCCTCTGGAATATTTTTTTTTTTATGAATGCCAATTTTGATTTTTAACTTTCGAAACATCACATGAAACGTGAAACATGTTTTTACAAGAAAGATTCATTCCATAGGAATGTTTCATCGGTAGAACAAAAGCTTGAATTATGCAAATACGTTCCAGAGGAACGTTTCATCGGTAGAAAAAATGGAATGACGATATTACGTTCCAGTGGAACGTTTGATTTTTATATTTGAAATATTGTTTCCAAAAAAAAGAGGTGTCCCTCCGGGACATAATGCAATCCGACACTATTTTTTTTCTACCGATGAGATATTCCTCTGGAATATTTTTTTCATGAATGCTCAAATTGGGGTTTAAATTTCAGAGCATAACATTGAACTTTAAAACCTGAAACTTGACCTGAAACTTGAAACTTGAAACCTTAAAACTAAAACTCATTTTTTTCTTCATCAATTTTTAATTTCCTTTCGTTAAGTTTGCTTTCAACTACATTTTCCAAAACAAAAATTAAAATATGAATCGTTCCGAACAATTAGTAAAACTACAAAATACTCAAAACTGGGACGTGATAATTATTGGTGGAGGCGCTAGCGGACTCGGAACGGCAATTGATGCTGCGAGTCGTGGTTATAAAACTATTTTATTCGAAGCTGTTGATTTTGCAAAAGGAACTTCAAGCAGAAGCACCAAATTAGTTCATGGCGGCGTGCGTTATTTAGAGCAGGGAAATGTACATTTGGTCAAAGAAGCATTAAAAGAAAGAGGTTTGTTGGCTCAAAATGCTAGTCATTTAGTCAAGAATCAATCTTTTATAATTCCGAATTATAACTGGTTTAGTAGTTTTATTTATACAATCGGATTAAAAATTTACGATTTATTATCGGGCTGTTTGAGTTTAGGGAGTTCAAAATATCTTTCAAAAAAGAAAACTATTGAAATGCTTCCTAACGTAGAAGAAAATGGTTTGGTAAATGGTGTTATATATCACGACGGTCAATTTGATGATTCTCGTTTGGCTATTAATATGGCTCAAACTGCTGTCGAAAATGGCGCTTGCCTTTTAAATTATATCAAAGTTGTCAATTTATTAAAAGATGATAAAAAACAAGTTATTGGAGTTCAGGTTCAAGATCAGGAAACAGGAAATAAATATGACATAAAAGGTTCTGCAGTTATCAATGCTACAGGTGTTTTTACAAACGCTATCATGAAACTTAACGATAATATTTATAAAAAATATATTGTTCCAAGTCAGGGAATTCATTTGGTCTTTGACAAATCTTTTTTACCAGGAGAAAATGCTCTGATGATTCCGAAAACTAAAGATGGAAGAGTTTTATTTGCGGTTCCGTGGCATAATCGTGTTGTCGTTGGAACAACCGATACTTTAATTAAAAAACAAAGTTTAGAACCTATTGCATTGGAAAGTGAAATTCAATTTGTTTTAGAAACTGCTCAGCGTTTTCTATCAAAGAAACCAACAAGAGCCGATGTTCTTTCTGTTTTCGCAGGATTACGTCCGTTGGCTGCACCAAAAGAAGAAGGAAAAAGTACAAAAGAAGTTTCTAGAAGTCATAAAATTATAGTTTCAGAAACGGGATTAATTACGATTACTGGTGGAAAATGGACAACTTACCGAAAAATCGCGGAAGATATTATTGACAAAGCAATCCAAACGGGAAAATTAGCTCAAAAAGAGTGTCGCACAGAACATCTTCCGATTCATGGAAATAAAATCACTACTTCTGTAGATAGAAAAAATCACCTTTATATATATGGTACAGATATTTCTAAAATAATCGAACTTCAGAAAAGCGAACCTGAATTAAAGGAAAAACTTCATCCTGATCACGAATTTACTCTCGCAGAAGTGGTTTGGGCTATTCGCAAAGAAATGGCAAGAACCGTAGATGATATTTTGGCAAGGCGTGTTCGCCTACTCTTTTTAGATGCGAGAGCTGCTATTGAAGTTTCAGAAAAAACAGCACGAATCATTGCGAAAGAATTGGATCATGACGAAACGTGGGTTATCAAAGAAATTTCGAACTTTAAAGTAATTGCCAAAGGTTTCTTGCTTTCTGAGTTTCAATAAAACATAAAACATCCCTGATTTCAAACAACTTAATCTCATTTCTTATTTTAAATGTCTTACAAAATTCATTGTAGAATTAATTTTAGGTTCTCTAGTTCTCTCCAATTTTAAATTTAAGTTAAACATCAAAAAATCAAGTCATTAAAAAACAAAAATTCATTACTTTTATATTTTTACAGAGTGATTTTTTATCCATTATGATTGATAAAATTATCAATTAACAAAATTTTAACATGACACTTGTATATACAACTATTAAAAGATATACATTTGTATATACAAATTATACACTTACGACTATGACAATTGAAGAGGTTATTAAGAGTACAGTTAAGATGGATAATGCGAAAAAAGTTATTCTAAATATCATGTACACACAAAATGTGATTCAGGATCATTTCAACGAGCTAATTAAACCGTATGATCTGTCTGGAGAACAATATAATGTGCTGCGTATATTAAGAGGACAAAAAGGAAATCCTGCTAATATGTGTGTCATTCAGGAACGTATGTTGGCTAAAACGAGTAATACAACCCGATTAGTTGATAAATTATTACTGAAGGAATTCGTTACAAGAAATGTCTGCCCAGATAATCGAAGAAAAATTGAAGTTTTGATTACGCAAAAAGGATTAGATGTTTTGAAAGAATTAGATCCGAAAGTAGATGCGCATGAACAAGCATTTGCAGAAAATATAAGCTCTGAAGAGCTAGAATTATTAAACCAATTATTAGAAAAATACCGAACTCAACAAAATTAATATTATGAGCACATTTTTAGAAAGTCAAAATTGGAGATATGCAACAAAAAAATATGATGCAACAAAAAAGATCTCTGATTCCGATTTAAATACTTTGAAAGAAGCAGTTAGATTAAGCGCTTCTTCATACGGATTACAACCTTACAAGGTAGTAATTGTTGAAAATCCAGAATTAAGAGAGCAATTAAAAGGTGCAGCTTGGGGACAAACGCAAATTACTGATGCTTCTCACCTATTCATTTTTGCTAGCGATGTAACTCTTGACGAAACCTCTGTTGACAAATATATCGCGAATATCAGCGAAACTAGAGGCGTTCCTGTTGACGCTTTAGAAGGTTTTAGCGGTATGATGAAAAACGTTGTTGGAAATTTATCTAGCGACGCAAAAAACACTTGGACTGCAAAACAAACTTATATTGCTTTAGGAAACTTATTAGGAGCTGCTGCTGAATTAAAAATCGACGCTACACCAATGGAAGGTTTCAATGCAACTCAATTCAACGAAATCTTAGGTTTCGATAAATTAGGTTTAAGTGCTTCGGTTATCGCAACTGTAGGTTACAGACATGATGAGGACGAAACTCAGCATTACAAAAAAGTTAGAAAATCTCAAGAAGAATTATTTATCACACTATAATTATTTATTAATCAAATTCAAATTTTAATTTTAAAACACATGAAAAATTTAAAAACAATTGCAATAGCATTATTCGTAGCAGCAGCTGGTATCTCAGTAAACGCACAAACTAAAAAAATCGACGTAAAAGCGTCTACTATCAAATGGGTTGGTAAAAAAGTAACTGGAGAGCACTCTGGAACTGTAAACTTCAAAGATGGTGCTGTAGTTTTCAAAGGAAAAAAATTAACTGGTGGTAGCTTTACTGTTGACATGACTTCTTTAACTTCTACAGATTTAACTGGAGAATACCAAGGAAAATTGAACGGTCACTTAAAAGCTGATGATTTCTTCGGAACAGATAAATATCCAACTGCTAAATTGGTTTTCAAAAAAATCGCTTCTAAATCTACTGATGTTTACGCTGTAACTGCAGATTTAACGATCAAAGGAATCACTAAACCTGTAACTTTTGATATTACTGTAGCTGGTAACACTGCAACTACTGCTTTTAAAGTTGACAGAACTAAATACGATATCAAATACAACTCTGGTAACTTCTTCCAAAACTTAGGAGATAAAACTATCAACGACGATTTCGAATTAACTGTAGCTTTAAAATTCTAATATTTCAGACTTACTAATTCAAATTATAAAACCCCGACAGTATTAAAACTGTCGGGGTTTATTTTTTTGGCAAACTTTTCATAACCTTAACATTCTTAATATTAAAGTAACGCATTCGTAATAAATAGCTGGACTTTGATTAACATAGGGCTTCTAATTTTGGGACACTTAAAAAAATCAAAAACTAGAAATCCAAATCATAGTTATGAAAACAAAATTACGTATTGCCCTTATTACCTTTACTATCAGCTTTTTTGCACATGCCCAACAACCAAAAGGAATTATTGGCACTAACAACTGGATGAACAACTGGACCAACTTTAAACCAGCTGCCAACGAATATAACGAAGCAACAAACATTATTGCCGGAACAATTGACAAAGACACCAGATTGGTAAAAAGAAATACATATCAATTAGTTGGTGTTGTGTATGTTACTAATAATGCCGTTTTAACAATCGAACCTGGAACTGTAATTCGCGGAGACGACAAAACGTGTGGAACTCTTGTAATTACGAACGGATCAAAAATTCTTGCTGAAGGTTTAGAAACAGATCCAATTGTATTTACTTCAAATAAAGAAAAAAACCTTAGAAAGCCTGGAGATTGGGGCGGAATAATTGTTTTAGGAAAAGCTCCAATCAATTCTTTAGGCGGAGTTCACACTTTACCTTTTGATTTAGAAGCCAACTTAAATCACTACGGAGGTCAGGACGCCGAAGATAATTCGGGGATTTTAAAATATGTTCGAATTGAATATGCGGGAAGAAAATTAAGTTCAACAAAAGAATTAAATGGTCTTTCTTTGGCTGGAGTTGGAAGAAAAACTGTTTTAAACAGTATTCAAATTAGTTTTTCTAATGACGATTCTTTCGAATGTTATGGCGGAGATTTAAACATGTCTAATTTAATTTCTTACCGTACAACAGATGATGATTTTGATTTTACTCAAGGTGCTCAAATCAATATTTCGAATAGTATCGCAGTTCGTCACCCTTTTTCGTCAGACATTTCGGGATCAAGATGTTTTGAAGTCGATTCTTACGAGAAAGTAGCGAGTACAGATATGACTAAAAAAATGACTAAAATAACGGCTAACAATATTACTTTAATTAATCTGGAAGAAAACAATCAGGGTTTGGTTAGAGAGTCTATTTTTATTAAAGAAAACACTTTTTTCAGTCTAAATAATAGTATTATTTCAGGTTTTTCTCCATTCGTTCTATTAGAAGGAAATATTGGAAATGGAGACGTAAATCTATCCAAAATGAGTTTTAAAAACACAATTGTAAACAATTGCAATGGTGGAATTACAAGTGAATCAGCAAGCAGCGATACCTCAATTCAGAACTTTTATAATCCAAATTCCGGGTTAGAATACACAAAAATGAAAAATACAGAGCTATTTGCAACGCCAAGTATAAAAGGAAATCCAGATTTTAGAGCTAGTACAAATAACACCATAGCAATTGGAAATTAATGCTTTATAACTTGTACAGTATTTAAAATTTAACAAAATTTCGATTTTAGAAAAGATTTTTTTCAAATTTTATGTACTTCAATTCAAATTACATTTATATCTTTGTCACAACAAAAACAAAAATGAGAACATTATTAAACAATTCTTGGTGGTGGAACAATTTACGTCAAACGTCGTGAACAAAGCTTCCTATGGTATTGTAAAACTATAAATTTAAAAGGCTTGTCATCACGACAAGCCTTTTTTTTTGGTCAAAATTGAAACAACAAATAACGAACAACATAAAACTAAATATTTTGAAACCTTTTATTCTTAATACACATTACAAACAAATTCTGGCAGATACGGTGACGCCAGTGAGCATTTACTTTAAAATCAGAGATAAATTTCCAAACAGTTTATTATTAGAAAGTAGTGATTACCACGGAAATGACAACAGTTTCTCGTACATCTGCTGCAACCCCATTGCTACTATCAAAATAGAAAATGAAGTTATTTCTAAAACTTTCCCTGACGGAACTTCAGAAAAAATCAACATTGATGCTTCAACCAATATTCCGCAAGTGATTCAGGAATTCTCGGGTCAGTTTCAATCAGAAAAAAATGATTTTAAATTCATAAATAATGGTTTGTTCGGATACATTTCTTATGATGCCGTTCGTTATTTTGAAAAAGTTTCAATAGCAAAAAAAGACGATGCGACTTCAATTCCAGATGTTTTTTATGCTGTTTATCAAAATATTATTGCCATTAACCATTTCAAAAATGAGGCTTATATTTTCTGCCACAGTTTAGACGGAAAAAACAATATTTCAGAAATTGAACAATTATTGCAATCGAGAAATATTGCTTCGTATAAATTCTCAAAAGAAGGCGAAGGCTTTTCTAATTTGACTGATGAAGAATTCAAACAAAATGTGGCTTTAGCCAAAAAGCACTGTTACCGCGGTGATGTTTTTCAATTGGTTCTTTCTCGCCGATTTACTCAAGGTTTTAAAGGTGACGAATTTAATGTTTACCGAGCTTTAAGAAGCATCAATCCTTCTCCGTATTTGTTCTTTTTTGATTATGGAGATTTCAAAATATTCGGTTCTTCGCCAGAAGCACAAATTATCGTAAAGGACAGAAAAGCAGAAATTCACCCAATTGCCGGAACTTTCAAAAGAACAGGAAATGATGAACATGATGCACTTTTAGCCAAAGAACTTTCTGAAGATAAAAAAGAAAACAGCGAACACGTTATGTTAGTCGATTTGGCAAGAAATGATTTGAGCAGAAATGGTCACGATGTAAATGTAGAAAAATACAGAGAAGTACAGTTTTTCTCTCACGTAATTCATTTGGTTTCAAAGGTTACAGGACATTTACACGACAAAGCAACTACAATGCAGGTTGTGGCTGATACTTTCCCGGCAGGAACTTTAAGCGGTGCGCCAAAACACAGAGCAATGCAATTGATTGAAGACTGCGAAAAGACAAATCGTAATTTCTACGGCGGCGCGATTGGTTTCATGGATTTTAACGGAAACTTTAATCACGCGATTATGATTCGAACTTTCCTTTCTAAAAATCATCAATTACATTGTCAGGCTGGAGCTGGAATCGTAGCAAGTTCAGACGAAGAAAGCGAGATGCAGGAAGTTTACAACAAATTAAGAGCGCTGAATACGGCTTTGGAAATTGCAGAGAAAATATAGTTTTTTTGTTTCAGGTTTCAAGTTTCACGTTCCGAAAACCTGAAACTTGAAACTTGAAACCAATCTAAACAACTTTACAAAATGAAAAAAGCATTATATATTTTAATTTCAATTATAATAATGACAGCTTGTACTTCTGAAAAGAAAAATTCGATTGAAGGAACTTGGCGTCTTATTTCAGCTGAAACGACAGAACAAGATTCGACTTTTTCAACTTTCAACAAAAAGACAAAAATGATTAAGGTTATTAATGACACCCATTTTGCTTTTTTTAATCATGATTTGAAAAATGGAAAAGATTCAACTTCGGTGTTATATTTTGCTGGAGGCGGAAAATATACTTTAAAGGACAGTATTTATACAGAAAATCTAGAGTATTTCAACAACCGCGATTGGGAAAACAACAAATTTGAATTTGTGGTGAAAGTTCAAAACGATACCTTAATTCAAAAAGGTATGGAAAGAGTAGAAAAATTAGGGATAGATAGAACTATAATTGAAAAATACGTTCGAGAAAAATAAAAAAAAATGTTTCAGGTTTTCTTTGTTTCAAGTTGTTGGAACGTGAAACAAAAAAAACTTGAAACCTGAAACAAAATAAGAAATGAAAAAAATACTAGTTATAGACAATTACGATAGTTTCACTTACAATTTAGTACACTATCTAGAAGATTTAAACTGCGAAGTTACGGTTTACAGAAATGACGAATTTGATATTGATGAAATTGCATCTTTTGACAAAATATTGCTTTCGCCGGGACCTGGAATTCCAGATGAAGCAGGTTTATTAAAAGCATTAATCGAAAAATACAGTCCGACGAAAAGTATTCTTGGTGTTTGTTTAGGACAACAAGCGATTGGAGAAGTTTTTGGAGGAACGCTTTCTAACCTTGATAAAGTGTATCACGGCGTTGCTACAAATGTAAAAACAGTAGTTAATGACGAAATTTTGTTTGAAGGTTTAGGAAATGAATTTGAAGTTGGAAGATATCATTCTTGGGTTGTCGATGCCGATTTACCAGAAGATTTAGAAGCGACATCTGTTGATGAGAATGGACAAATTATGTCTTTAAGACACAAAAATTACGATGTAAGAGGTGTTCAGTTTCACCCAGAAAGCGTTTTAACACCAAACGGAAAAAGGATTTTAGAGAATTGGATAAAAAGCTAGTATTCAGTGTTCAGAATTTTTAGTATTCAGTCACAGTTTACAGTCACAGTAAAAAACTTAGAATCTCAGCATCTTAGAACCTTAGCAACTTTAAAAAAAAATGAAAACTATATTAAACAAATTAATCAATCACGAAGTGCTTACAAAAGAAGAAGCAAAAAACGTACTGATTAATATTTCAAGCGGTCAATATAATCCAAGTCAGATTTCGGCATTTTTGACTGTATTTATGATGCGAAGCATTACTATTGAAGAACTTTCGGGCTTTCGCGAAGCTTTATTAGAATTGTGTGTTCGCGTAGATTTATCAGCTTATAATACAATCGATTTGTGCGGAACTGGCGGTGACGGAAAAGATACTTTCAACATTTCGACTTTAGCTTCTTTTGTTTCTGCTGGAGCTGGAATAAAAGTCGCAAAACATGGAAATTACGGGGTTTCTTCAATTTCAGGGTCGAGTAACGTAATGGAAAAAATGGGAATTCAATTTAGCAACGATCCTTCGTTTTTAGAAAAATGTATCGATCAGGCTGGAATCTGCGTTTTGCACGCTCCCTTATTTCACCCAGCGATGAAAAACGTGGGTCCGATTAGAAAAGAATTAGCGGTAAAAACATTCTTTAATATGTTGGGACCAATGGTAAATCCGGCATTTCCACAGAATCAATTGGTTGGAGTTTTCAACTTAGAATTAGCCAGAATGTATGCATATTTATACCAAAATACCGATACCAATTTCACAATCTTACACTCGCTTGACGGATATGACGAAATTTCATTAACTGGTCCGACCAAAACAATCTCTAATCATTTAGAAGGAATGTTAAATCCAGAAGATTTTGGGGTTCGTCTTTTATCTCAAACCGAAATTGAAGGCGGAAAAACCATCGAAGAATCGGCTGAAATTTTCACGAACATCATTTCTGGAAAAGGAAACGAAGCACAAAATAATGTAGTTTGTGCGAATGCAGCAATGGCAATTGCAACGGTTACAAAATGTTCTCCAAAAAAAGGATTTGAACTGGCAAAAGAAAGTTTATTGTCGGGAAAAGGACATCAGGCATTGAAGAAATTACAACAATTAAGTAAATAATTTTTTAGTTTCAAGTTTTAGGTTTCAAGTTGTTGGAACGTGAAACTAAAAAGACTTGAAACTTGAAACAAATAAAGACAATGAACATTTTAGATAAAATAATCATAGACAAAAAAAGAGAAGTAATCTTGAAGAAATCAATTATTCCGGTTTCCCAGTTAGAAGCTTCTGTATTTTTTGAAAAACAAACCATTTCTCTTAGTCAAAATTTGAGAGAAAGTAATTCTGGAATTATCGCAGAACACAAACGTCGTTCTCCTTCAAAATCAATCATCAACAATAATTTTACGGTTGAAGAAGTGGTAAAAGGATATGAAGATGCAGGTGCTTGCGGAATTTCAGTTTTAACCGATGGAAAATATTTCGGAGGTTCTTTAGACGATTTGCTTTTGGCAAGAGCTGCTGTAAATATTCCGCTTTTGCGAAAAGAATTTATTGTAGATGAATATCAAATTTTGGAAGCAAAAGCGCACGGAGCCGATTTGATTTTATTGATTGCGGCGGTTTTAACACGTGAAGAAATCAAATCTTTATCTGAATTTGCTAAAAGTTTAAACTTAGAAGTTTTGCTTGAAGTTCATAATAAGGAAGAACTTGAAAAATCAATTATGCCGACTTTAGACATGATTGGTGTAAATAATAGAAACCTAAAAACATTTGAAGTGAGCTTGGATTTCAGTAAAGAATTGGCAGCACAGATTCCGAATGATTTTGTAAAAGTTTCAGAAAGTGGAATTTCATCAATTGAAGCCATTCAGGAATTAAAACCTTACGGTTACAAAGGATTCTTGATTGGAGAAAACTTCATGAAAACCGATAACGCAGGCGAAGCTGCAACAGAATTTATTAAACAGTTATGAAAAGTTGCCACAGATTAAAGGATTTTTAATCTGTGAAAATCCTTTTAATCTGTGGCAAAAAAAAATCAACATAAAGCTTTGCGAACTTTGCGTTTTTAAGCACAATCAAAAGCAAAAAAAAACTTAGCGCACTTTGCGGTTAAAAATACACAACGAAATGAAACTTAAAATTTGCGGTATGAAATATCCCGATAATATACTCGAAGTAGGATCGCTCCTACCCGATTATATGGGATTTATATTCTGGGAAAAATCCGCTAGATATTTTGACGGAACCATTCCGGAACTGATCAAAACCATTAAAAAAACTGGTGTTTTCGTAAATGAAACGGTTGAAAATATTTTGGCAAAAATTGAAAAATACGATTTACAAGCCGTTCAATTGCACGGAAAAGAATCGGTAGAATTTTGCGCATCATTAAAACAAAAAATCAATTCAAAAATTGAAATTATAAAAGTGTTTTCTGTGGGAGAAGATTTTGATTTTGAAGCATTAAAACCTTTTGAATCTGTTTGCGATTATTTTCTGTTTGACACCAAAGGAAAATTACCTGGCGGAAACGGAACCACTTTTGACTGGAAAATCTTAGAAAATTACAAATCTGAAAAACCGTTTTTTTTAAGCGGCGGCATCGGAATTGAAGAAATACCAGCGATAAAAAGCCTCAAATTACCTATATATGCTATTGATGTAAACAGTAAATTTGAAATCGAACCCGGATTAAAAAATAAAAGTCTATTAAGAAAATTTCAGAAAACCTTAAAACCTGAAATTTTAAACCTTAAACAAGAATATAATGAATTATAATGTTAACGAAAAAGGATATTACGGAGAATTTGGAGGAGCTTATATTCCAGAAATGTTGTATCCGAATGTAGAAGAATTACGTCAGCAATATTTAAAAGTCATTGCAGAACCAGATTTTAAAGCAGAATTCAATCAATTGTTAAAAGATTACGTTGGACGCCCTAGTCCATTATATTTTGCAAAACGTTTATCTGAGAAATACAATACCAAAGTCTACTTAAAAAGAGAAGATTTAAACCATACCGGAGCACATAAAGTCAATAACACAATCGGACAGATTTTAGTTGCAAAACGTTTAGGGAAAAAAAGAATTATTGCAGAAACGGGCGCGGGTCAGCACGGTGTAGCAACGGCAACAGTTTGTGCTTTGATGGGAATGGATTGTATCGTTTATATGGGCGAAATAGACATTGCGCGCCAAGCACCAAACGTGGCTCGTATGAAAATGTTAGGCGCAGAAGTTCGTCCGGCACTTTCGGGTTCACGAACTTTAAAAGATGCTACAAACGAAGCCATTCGTGATTGGATTAATAATCCGGTTGACACCCATTATATTATTGGATCTGCCATTGGTCCGCATCCTTATCCGGATATGGTAACACGTTTTCAAAGTATTATTTCTGAGGAAATCAAATGGCAATTAAAAGAAAAAGAAGGTCGTGAAAATCCTGATTACGTAGTTGCTTGTATCGGTGGAGGAAGTAACGCAGCTGGAACTTACTATCACTTTTTGCATGAACCAGAAGTTGGAATCATTGCTGTTGAAGCTGCCGGAAAAGGTGTTAACAGCGGACATAGCGCTGCAACTAGTAAACTAGGAAAAGTTGGTGTTATTCACGGTTGTAAAACTCTTTTAATGCAAACTCCAGACGGACAAATAACAGAGCCTTATTCTATTTCTGCAGGATTAGATTATCCTGGAGTTGGACCAATGCACGCACATTTAGCACAAACCGGACGTGGAGAATTTTTCTCTGTAACAGATGATGATGCCATGCATGCGGGTTTACAATTGACAAAATTAGAAGGAATTATTCCGGCGATAGAAAGTGCACACGCTTTTGCGGTTTTAGATCAGAAAAAATTTAAACCTACAGATATTGTTGTAATAAGTCTTTCGGGTCGTGGCGATAAAGATTTAGATAATTACATTGAATATTTTAAATTGTAATAAAAGTTATACTTTTGAATAATCTGTTTTAACCAATCAGATTTATCCAAAACTCAATAAATAACGGGAAAATAGGAATTATGGAAAAGTTATTCTCATACGGAACATTACGATCAAAAGAAATTCAAAGACAAATTTTCAATAAAATATTAATTGGTACTGCAGATCAGGTATTGGGTTATAAACTCAAAAGCCTCAAGATCGAAGAAGAGTTCGGAATGGCCGATTATGTTGTTGCAGTAGCAAGCGAAAGTTCGACAGATATTATTCACGGTGTGGTTTTCACAATTTCAAATGCAGATTTAGCCAAAGTAGATTTATTCGAATCTAATGCTTATAGACGAGTGCAAGTAACATTGCAGTCGGGAGAAACGGCTTGGATTTATATCGAAAATTAAAAATTTTAAAATGATTTTAGCTGCGGCGCAAACAAAACCAAAACGCGGAGATATAGCTTCTAATTTACTGAATCATTATCATCTAATTGAATCGGCTGCTCAAAATGGTGCTAATTTGATTGCTTTTCCAGAATTATCAATTACAGGTTATGAAAGAGAACATGCTGCTTCTTTAGTTTTTACAAAAGATGATTCTAGAATTGATCGTTTGAAAGAATTGGCTGTTAGACACAATATTACCGTAATTGCCGGCGCTCCAATTCAGGTAGAATCAGAAATGTTTATTGGTGAGTTTGTGATTTCTCCAGACAATTCGGTTTCTATTTATACAAAGCAATTTTTGCATGAAGGCGAAGATGAGTTTTTCCAATCCTCGTTTGATTATAATCCGATGATTCGAATTGAAAATCAGAATATTTCTTTTGCCATTTGTGCAGATATTGACAATCCGTTGCATCCGGAAAATGCTAGTAAAAGAGATACCGATATTTATATCGCCAGTATTTTCTTTTCTCCAAACGGAATTCCAAATGCTTTTAGAGATTTACAAAATTATGCTGAGAAACATAAAATGAATGTTTTGATGTCGAATTTTAGCGGAGAATCTTGGGGATATCCTTCGGGCGGAAAAAGTGTTTTTTGGAATAATAAAGGTGAATTGATTGGTCAAATGAATGATTCTGATTCGGGTTTATTGATTGTTGAAAAAAAAGGTGATGACTGGATGAGCAAAATCGTCATTTGAACTCCTGTATGGCTTCAAAAGCTTGTATGTAAAAACACAACTATATAAAAATGAAATATAGAAATGAGCTCATTCAAATAATAAAAAAGGATGAGCAAATTATGGAGACCCTCTTTATTGTTAAAAATTTAAATCTCAATGATTGTTGGGTTGGCGCTGGATTTATACGCAATAAAGTTTGGGATGTTTTACATGAAATAAAAAAAACAAAAATCAACGATATAGATGTCGTCTTTTTTAATGAAAGCATTATATCCGAAAATTTAGAAAAGGAAATAGAACAAAAACTGACTGACATTAATCCAAAGGTAAAATGGTCTGTTAAAAATCAGGCACGAATGCATTTGCGAAATAATCATTTAAAATATAGCAATGTTGAAAATGCAATTTCTTATTGGCCAGAAACAGCAACAGCTATTGCAGTTAGATTAGATTCTGAGAATAAAATTGAAATTTTAGCTCCTCATGGTTTAGAAGATTTATTTAATTTAATTGTGAGACCTACGCCAAACTTTAGTCCAATTATTTTTCAAGAAAGAATAGACGCAAAGCTGTGGAAAAAACAATGGAAAAACTTAAACATAAATAAAACACCTAACAGGTTTTATCCCGAAGCTTCGGAACTGTTAGGATAAAAAATAAAAAAATGAACAGAATAACTGAGAAATTACAAGAAGATAAAAAAATACTTTCTATTTACTTTTCTGCGGGATATCCGAACTTAAACGATACGGTGCAGATTATTCAGGATTTGGAAAAAAACGGAGTGGATTTAATAGAAATCGGACTTCCGTTTAGTGATCCTTTGGCAGACGGACCGACGATTCAGGCGAGTTCTACACAAGCGCTTCATAACGGAATGACTTCTCAAATTCTTTTCGACCAGCTGAAAAACATCCGCGAAAGCGTAAAAATTCCGTTGATTATTATGGGATATTTTAATCCGATGTTACAATATGGCGTTGAAGCTTTTTGCCAGAAATGTGCCGAAATTGGAATTGATGGTTTAATTATTCCAGATCTTCCGGTTGACGTTTATGCTGATGAATACAAAGCGATTTTTGAAAAATATGGATTAATCAACGTGTTCTTAATTACGCCTCAAACTTCAGAGGAAAGAATTCGTTTTATCGACAGCGTTTCAAACGGATTTATATATATGGTAAGTTCTGCAAGTGTTACAGGTTCTCAATCCGGTTTTGGAGATACTCAGGAAACTTATTTTGAAAGAATTGGAGCGATGAATTTGAAAAACCCTCAAATTGTTGGTTTCGGAATTTCAAACAAAGAAACATTCAATCAGGCAACAAAACATGCAAAAGGCGCTATTATCGGAAGTGCTTTTATTAAACATTTATCTGAAAAAGGAAGTGGGAAAATTGCTGAGTTTGTTGGGGAGATTCGATAGGTAATAAAATCAATCAAAATGAAAAACATAGTTTTATTGACAATTAGTATTTCCGTTTTACTATCATGTCAAAATGATAAAACGAAGAAAAATGTAATAGTAGTTGTAAATAAAACTAACCCAACAGAAAAATCTCAGTTTGATTACAAAGATATACTTATAGATAAAAATGCTAACGATACTATTCAGCCTGGAAACATCACAGAATTATTTGGTATCTGGAAAATCGATTCAATAGCACATGTTGGAGGTACAATGCAAGATGAGAAATTAATCCAATCTCAAATAGGTCAAGAATTACTGATTGATGAATCACAATTATTGTTTCATTTCCTAAATGATAATTTAAAAATTGAAAAACCAAAATATTCATTAGAAAAAAGTATTGATTCTAAAGGCACGACACTTTGGTTTGGTTACAGAGGTTCACGAAAATTTGTTTCATTCTTAAAGGCTGATAGAAGTCACTATTTTGAAATAGTCAATGATCATCAATTAGCTTACTATTACGATGGAAGAATTTATTTTTTTAAAAGAAATCATAATTAAACATCCTCAAATAATGAATTTAATTAATCTTCGGATCAATTAAAGCGGTAAAATTGCTGAGTTTATTTAAGAGATTCGATAGTTATAGTAAACGGTATTTAAAAACAAATTTAAATACCGTTTTTTTATTTTAAGAATATGTAAACTTAACCTTTTCAATATTTTATACCTTTGGATAAAATCAATTACTATGAATTTAGAAGCTCGAAAAATATCATTTGTACAAGAATTTCTTAGATTACAGAATGAAGAAATAGTCGATCAGCTTGAAAAATTGCTTCATGAGCAAAAAGTACAATTATTAGATTTGGAAATGAAACCTACGAGTTTAGATCAATTTAATAATGAAATTGACCAATCGGTAAATGATATTGCCCACGGTCGAATTACTTAAAGATTTAAAATCAAGAATTCAAAAATGGGATTAATCCAAAAATATAATGGATTCGATGAGGATAAATTTAAAGTCAATTTTGATGAATAAGAAAACTAAACGATTGATAAACTCAATTGCTAATGGATTTTTTTCATTATTATTTTTTTTCCTTGCTTACATCGGATATAAAAAAAGTAATATCGATTTATCAAAACAAAATAAATTGGAAAGTATCATACTTAATAAGGGAATTGATATTCATCATGGAAGTATAGGAAAAAAATCGAATGTGTTTTTTATATCTCTAAAAAATCTTGATGAAAATTTAGGGATTTACAGGATGTCCAAAAATTATAATGATTTATTACAAAAGATAAATATTGGCGACAAGGTTAAAGTTTATTATCAATCCAATTCTAATAAATCTGAAAACATAAATATTGATTTAATCCAGCTAGAAAAGAACGGAAAAATTATAATTGACAAACGTGAATATGAAGAAAAAGAAAGCTTTCTGTTTTATATTGGATTAATTGCCGGATTTCTCATTCTGTATTTATCCTACCGAAATTACAAGAGATAGCTACACAAAAGAAATTAATTAAGCTGAAATACTAAGTATTTCAGCTTTTTTATTAACAAAATTACCGAAACCGTTTTATGTTAATATTATGTTAAAATAAAATTAAACAAGCGTTTAAATTAAACAAGTGTTTAATTTTGCATTCGATTAGAAACACTATCATGTCAAACATCGAATTAAACGACAAAAAAATTCAGATTCTTAACGTAGCAGAGATGCTGTTTTCGGAGAAAGGATTTGAGGGTACATCGATCCGGGACATTTCCAAAGAGGCAAAGATTAATATTGCCATGGTCTCGTATTATTTTGGTTCAAAAGAAAAGCTTCTGGAGGCTTTGATTCTACACAAAACTGTTGATCTAAAACTGCAGCTCGAAAATTTATTGAAGGAAAATCTTGAACCCCTTGAAAAAGTCAATAAATTAATCGAAATTTACATTAGCAGAATTTGCCTTAACAAAGGGATTTACAGGGTTTTGCATTTTGAATTAAACAATAAAAAGAGAGAAAAAAGTCTGCAGGCTTTTACAGAACTTAAAAAAGGAAATTTAAAATCTGTAGAAAGTATTATCAGACAAGGTCAGGATCAGGGAGTTTTTAGAAAAGATATTAATATTCAACTAATTACACCAACGATTATTGGAACCTTTTTTCACTTTCATATGAATCGCTCTTTCTTCGAAGAATTACTGGATTTAAAAACAGAAAAAATGTTTAATAATTACATTAAAAACGAGCTTACAAAGCACATTCAACAAACTATAAAAGCGCTACTTGTTTATGAAAATTAGTCAATTAATGCTCTTTGGAGTTTTCTTTATCGGAATATCTTCAATAGAAGCACAAGAAAAAACAAGTTTAACCTTAGACGAAGCCGTTAAGATGGCGTGGGAAAAGAGTAATGAAGTTACGCTTGCCAACACTAGGGTAAACACAAAAAAATACGAATTACAGTCGGTTAAGAATAACCAATATCCTGACTTGAAAGTTTCTGGTCAGTACCAACGTTTGGGAAAAGCTTCGATTGATTTGCACAACAATGGAGATCAAGCAAGTACAGAGCCAATGGCATCTCCGGATCGTGCCATGTTAGGAATGGCAAATCTTAGTTTGCCCATTTTCTCAGGATTTAAAATCCAAAGCAGTATTGATGCTTACGGAAGTTTATACGAAGCTGAAACTGCCAACGCGGCTAAAACTAAAGAAGATGTTGCACTTCGTGTAATTACTTATTATACGGCATTATACAAAGCTCAAAAATCATTAGATCTTTTAAATGAAAACCAGAAACAAGCGAAACAGCGTGTAACTGATTTTACAGAATTGGAGAAAAACGGAATCATTCCGAGAAATGATTTATTGAAAGCGCAATTATTGGTTTCTAAAACTCAATTATCTATTGATGAAGCCAATAACAACATCAATAACATTAATTTCTATTTAACGACATTACTTAAATTAGAGCCTTCTGTAAAACTTCAGGTTAGCGAAGAGGATTTCTTTAATTTAAAAACAAGCAATGCCCCAACTTCTGACGCATTGGCTTTGGAAAACAGAAAAGATTTAGAAGCTATTCGTTTACAATCTAAAGCAAGCGAAGCAAACATTAGAGTTGCAAAAGCAGGCTATTACCCTTCTTTGGCTTTATTGGGAGGTTATACGGCTTTAGATCTTAAGGACTTCATTACTGTAAAATATGCTATGAATTTTGGAGTTGGTTTATCTTACGATTTATCTGGAATTATCAAAAACAATTCTCATGTAAGAGAAGCTGAAAGCAAAGCACTTGAAGTAAAAAATTCTGAATCAATTTTGACAGATCGAATTAAAGTGGAAGTTCAAAAATCTATTGAGGATTATGACTTAGCGATCAATCAAAGTGTAGTTTATGATGAAGCGCTTCAACAAGCTGCAGAAAATTACAGATTGGTAAAAGATAAATTCGACAACGGTTTATCTGACACCAACGACTTGGTTGAAGCTGATGTTGAGCACTTAAATGCTAAAATCAATACGGCTTTATCTAAAGCAACCATTATTCAAAAATATTACGAATTACTTTCAGTCTCAGGACAATTATCACAATCATTCAATCTTTCTAAAATATAATCGATAGCTCTCATGGAAAAGAAAAAGACAAATAAAAAATTCATTATCATACTAACCGTTTTGATTTTAGTGGGTGGAACTTACGGAATATCCAAATATTTACACGCACAAGCACACGAAGAAACGGATGATGCTCAAATTGAGAAAAAAATGAATCCGATTATCCCGAGAGTTTCAGGATATATCAGCAAAGTGTATGTGAAAGATAACGATTATGTAAAAAAAGGAGATACTTTATTTACGATCGACAAGAGAGATTATCAATTAAAAATTGATGAAGCTAATGCAGCTTTATTAGGAGCTGAAGGTCAATATGAAGCTGCAAAAGCTGATATTGGAAGCGCTTATGCAAGTATTTCAGTTTCAGACGCTCAAATGAGATCTGCTGGTGGTTCTATCGAAAGTGCAAAGATTAGATTGAGACAGCTTACAAACGATTACAACCGTTACAATAATTTGTATAAAACGCATACGATTACAAAACAACAGTTTGAACAAGCTCAGACTGCAAAGGACGAAGCTGAAAATCAAGTACGTGTTTTAGAGCAACAACAAAAAGCGACTTCTTACCAAAAATCGGTTATTCAGTCAAAATCTAAAGTTTCTGACAAACAAACTGAAGTTGCTGCTGCAAACATCAAAAAAGCAAAAACAATGTTGGATGTTGCGCACTTAAATCTTTCTTACACAGTAGTTACTGCTGCAATTGATGGTCAGGTTTCTAAAGTTGATATTCAGCCAGGACAATTGGTTCAACCAGGACAATCTTTATTTTATATCATTAATAATAATGAAGCTTGGGTTGTGGCAAACTTTAAAGAAACACAATTGAACAAAATGGTTGTGGGACAAAAAGTAAGTTTGAAAGTTGATGCATACCCAAATTACGAATTCAAAGGAGTTGTAACTTCATTCTCTCCTGCAACAGGATCTCGTTTTTCATTATTACCTCCGGATAATGCAACAGGAAACTTCGTAAAAACAATTCAAAGATTACCAGTAAAAATTAGTTTAGATCAATCTAACGATCCTGAAAAAGTAAAATTATTACGCCCAGGAATGAACGTTGATGTAGATGTACATGTAAAATAATTAGATGGCAACAGCAGTACAAGCAGATGACGATTTAGTAGAATACGGTTTTAGACGTGTTGTCATTACGATTACGGCAGTACTTTGTGCATTGCTGGAAATTGTAGACACAACGATTGTAAACGTAGCACTAACGGACATGCGAGGAAGTCTTGGGGCAACCCTGACAGACGTTGCATGGGTAATTACAGCATACGCAATTGCGAATGTTATTGTAATTCCGATGACGAGCTGGCTATCACAGCAATTTGGAAGACGAAATTATTTTGTGGCTTCGATCATAATATTTACCGTCTGCTCCTTTTTGTGTGGAAACGCCACGAATATATGGGAACTAGTAGCTTTCCGATTCGTACAAGGTATGGGTGGTGGAGCGCTATTAGTAACAGCCCAAACTATTATTACAGAAAGTTACCCAGTTGCAAAACGTGGAATGGCGCAAGCAATTTACGGAATGGGTGTAATTGTTGGACCAACTCTTGGACCACCTTTAGGAGGTTATTTGGTTGATAATTATTCTTGGCCTTATATTTTCTACATCAATATTCCGTTGGGAATTATTGCTACCATTTTGGCTTTAACTTTTGTTAGAAGTCCGAAATATGGAGAAAAATTAAAAGCCAATCAGGTTGACTGGTGGGGAATTATTTTATTGAGTTCATTCATCGGATCTTTACAATTCGTATTAGAACACGGACAACAAGACGACTGGTTTAACGATTCTTTAATCGTAACCTTAAGTGTTGTAACCGTTCTCGGATTGGTTTTATTTATTTGGAGGGAGCTTACTTATAAATATCCAATCGTAAACTTGAGTGTTCTAAAAGATGGGAATCTACGAATAGGAACAGTAATGTGTTTTATTCTTGGTTTTGGTTTATACGGATCAACTTTGATTATACCGATTTACACGCAATCAATTTTAGGATGGACAGCAACTGATGCAGGTTTATTATTGATTCCGGGATCTATTACAACGGCGATTATGATGCCATTTGTTGGAAATATGATTCAGAAAGGTGTTCCGCAAGGTTATATGGTAGGAGTTGGATTTTTAGTTTTCTTCTTCTTTACCTTTATGATGTATTCTAGAATGACACCAGATACGGGTGTAGAACATATGTATTGGCCACTAATTTTGAGAGGAATTGGTCTTGGATTGCTTTTCGTTCCAATTACCACGCTTTCCCTTTCAACTTTAAAAGGAAAACATATTGGAGAAGGAGCAGCTTTTACCGGAATGATGCGTCAATTAGGGGGTTCATTTGGTATTGCAATTATTACCACTTTCATTACGCGTTTTAGCCAGTCACACCGAGTAGATTTAATTAACAATCTGGATCCGGCAAAATTTGATGTCCAACAACGTATTGCAGGAATGCAGCACGCTTTTATGGCAAAGGGATACAGCGCAGATGTTGCTTTGAAAAAAGCATATCAAGCTATAGAATATTCTGTACTGAAACAAAGTACTGTAATGGCATACATGGATATTTTCATGTATTTAGGAATTATGTTTTTATGCTGTATTCCTATTATCCTTTTTATTAAAAAAGGAAAAAACAAGGTTAATCCCGCAGATGCGATGCATTAATTTTAATAATTATTTTATAATACGAAAAAGCCGAGTTCACTTTCCTGTAACTCGGCTTTTTATTTGTTTTTTTGTTTGTTGTTTTTGTTTCAGGTTTCACGTTTGCTCACTTTGGGAACTTAAATAGTCACAGTTTACGGTCGCGGTTTTCAGATTAAAAACTTTGCGAACTCTTCTTCATAAATCTCAACGTATCGAAAAGAAACCTCAGTATCTTAGTATCTCAGCAACTCAGACTCTCAAAAAACTATCTTGTAAAAACCAAATGATTTCCTTTTGAAAGATTGGCATCAAACTGATATCCATCATAATTGAAACCTTTTAAATCATCAATAGTTTCGGCATTGGTATCTATGATATAACGCACCATCATTCCCCTAGCCTTTTTCGCGAAGAAACTGATCATTTTTAATTTCCCGTCTTTATAATCTTTGAAGTCTGGCGTAATTACAGGAACTTTCAACGCTTTTACATCAACAGCAGAAAAATATTCATTACTCGCTAAATTCACGAATAACTCTCCTTTTTTCAATTCTTTATTTAAAGTTTTTGTGACAATTGGTTTCCAAAATTCGTGTAAATTTTTAGATTCACCAACCGGCATTTTTGTTCCCATTTCTAAACGGTATGCCTGCATTAAATCAAGTGGTTTCAAAAGACCATAAAGCCCAGATAAAATTCGAAGTTTATCTTGTAAAGCATCTAATTTTTCTAACGGAATTGTATACGCATCCAAACCTGTATAAACGTCGCCATCAAAAGTATAAACTGCTGGGCGTGCATTTACGGGTGTAAAAGGCGTTTTCCAGTCTTGATTTCTTTTCCAGTTTAAATCGGCTAGTTTGTCTGAAATTGACATTAATTCTGATAATTCAGAGGGCTTTTTTTGTTTTACTACTTTATGAACCAGTCGAGCTTCTTTTAAAAAAGATGGTTCTGTATATTGAGATGTTGGTAATTCTTTTTCGAAATTCAGAGATTTCGCTGGAGATATAACAATTTTCATTTGTGCGTTTTTGTATTACTCAAAAATACAAATTGAATTTCTAAAAATTATCGTTTGTAATTGATTTGTTCTATGCGTGTATGTTTTTTTTCGCCACGAATTCACGAATTTATTAATTTTTCTTGCCACAGATTTAAAGATTAGAAATGTTTTTTTTAGTTAAAATTATCTTTTGTAATTGATCGGTTTGATGATGCTATAAATGTTTTTTGCCACGAATTTCACCAATGGACACTAATTTTTCTTGCCACAGATTAAAGGATTATAAATGATTTTTTTTATTTAAAAAGAAAATTCGTGTCCATTGGTGAAATTCGTGGCAAACATTTTTTAGTTACAAGCTGAAACAATTTTAAAAATTTAAAATCTTTTTAAATCCTCTAATCTGTGGCAGAAAAAAATAAATTTGAGCAATTAGTGTAATTCGTGGCAAACCTTTTCTCATTTTGTCAAAATTCAATATCAAAAACTAATAATTTCTTCAAAAAAGTCACCTATAGATTATAATAGGCATTTTCTATGTTGTAAATTTGCATGCAATTTATTTCGACTGAAATTCAAATTGCATTTTACTCAAAAATTAGTGAATTCGTGGCTATACAAACAAACTATAAATCTGCTTTACAAAACAAAATCTTCGAAATCATTTCGAAAGCATCTCAGGAATTAAACGTCGACTCGTACGTGATCGGCGGATTTGTTCGTGACTTACTTTTAAATCGAGGTTCAAAAAAAGATATTGACGTCGTAGCAGTTGGAAGCGGCATTGAATTAGCTCTAAAAGTTTCTGATTTACTTCCGAATAAACCAAAAGTTCAGGTTTTTAAAAATTACGGAACGGCGATGCTTCGTTTTGAAGATACCGATATTGAATTTGTCGGCGCAAGAAAAGAATCATACAACCGTGACAGTAGAAATCCGATTGTGGAAAACGGAACTTTACAAGACGATCAAAACCGTCGTGATTTTACGATCAACGCTTTGGCTTTATCTTTAAATGAAAAAAACTTTGGAGAACTTCTAGATCCTTTTAACGGTTTGGCCGATTTAGAAACTAAAACAATCAAAACGCCATTAGATCCCGATATCACCTATTCTGATGATCCTTTGCGTATGCTTCGTGCGATTCGCTTTGCTAATCAATTAAATTTCGAAATTGAAGAAAATTCACTGAATGCCATCACGAAAAATGCAGAACGCATTAATATTATTTCGGGTGAAAGAATTGTAGACGAATTAAATAAAATTCTTTCTACAGATAAACCTTCAACTGGATTTTTACTTTTATATAAAACCGGACTTTTAGATTTGATTTTACCTGAATTAACAGCGTTGAATCAAGTAGAAGAAATTGAAGGCCATACGCATAAAAACAATTTTTACCACACTCTTGAAGTTGTTGACAACATTTGCCCAAATACGGATGACGTTTGGTTACGCTGGTCGGCATTATTGCATGATATTGGAAAAGCGCCAACAAAACGTTTCAACAAAAAACAAGGATGGACTTTTCACGGACATGAATTTCTTGGCGGAAAAATGGCGAAGAAAATCTTCGAACGTCTTCATATGCCATTAAATCACAAAATGAAATTTGTGCAGAAAATGGTTATTATGAGTTCTCGTCCAATTGTTTTGGCCGAAGATATTGTAACCGACAGTGCTGTACGTCGTTTGGTTTTTGATGCTGGCGAAGATGTAGAAAGTTTAATGACTTTGTGCGAAGCAGATATTACGACAAAGAATCCATCAAAATTTAAAAAATACCATAAAAACTTTGAAGTTGTTCGCAGAAAAATAGTTGAAGTGGAAGAACGAGACCAGGTTCGTAATTTCCAGCCGCCAATTACGGGCGAAGAAATTATGGAAATGTTTGATTTAAAACCTTCACGCGAAATTGGAGTTTTGAAAGAGGCAGTAAAAGAAGCAATTCTAGAAGGCGATATTCCAAATGAATATCAGGCGGCTTATGATTTTGTGATTAAAAGAGCTGCGAAGTTAGGCTTAAAAAAAGTAGAGAAATAAGTTTTAATAAAATGAAAAAAGAGAATAAATCAGTAATTATTTGGTTACTATCGGGTTGTGTTTTATTATTTTTAATGGTTGTTGTTGGCGGAATTACCCGTCTAACCAATTCTGGTTTATCAATGACCGACTGGCATTTGGTTACTGATACTTTTCCGCCGTTGACAGATGCCAAATGGCAGGCTGCTTTTGACGAATACAAGAAATTCCCTGAATACCAAAAAATCAATATTCACAACGATTTTCAATTAGCCGATTATAAATTTATTTATTTCTGGGAATGGTTCCACCGTTTCATCGGTCGTATTATTGGTTTGGTTTTCTTCGTGCCGTTTGTTTACTTTTTAGCTAAAAAGAAATTAGATACAGATACTATTAAAAAATGTATCATTCTTTTAGCAATGGGAGGTTTTCAAGGATTTTTGGGTTGGTTTATGGTTAGAAGTGGCTTAATTGATAATCCAGATGTGAGTCATTTTAGACTTTCATTACACTTGACTTTTGCGTTTATCACTTTCGCCTACACACTTTGGGTAGCGCTAGATTTGATTTATCCAGAAAGAAATATCAACAAGATTTTACCGCTTCGTAAAATTGCTCGTTTTGCTTTAGTTGCTTTATTAATTCAGATTATTTATGGCGGATTTGTTGCAGGTTTAAATGCAGGTTTAATTCACAATCACTGGCCTTTAATGAGCGATGGAGAATTTATTCACGAATCGGTTTTTATTGAACAATCTTCTTTAATCAAAAATTTAATTGAAGGAAAAAGCGGCGTTCAGTTTGTTCACAGAACTTTTGCTTACGTAGTTGTGGCAATTATTCTTTTTCTTTTCTTTAAAAGCAAAAAATATTCTCTTACACGCACGCAAGCAAACGGAATCAACACTTTGGTTGTTTTTGTTTTCATTCAGTTTTTACTGGGAGTTTTTACTTTATTGTACAGTGTTCCTTTGGCTTTAGGATTAATTCACCAGATTATGGCGTTTTTCCTTTTGAGTGCCATGACGTTTACATTGCACAGATTAAGCAAATAATCGATATATTAAAACATAAAAAAGAGCTGAAATTTGAGCTCTTTTTTTGGATACGTTTTATATAATCCAAAACCAGATTGAAATCCGGCCCTACAGTATGTATCGAGCCGATGGCTCTTTTTCTAAAAATCTATTGATTCAAAATGAAGGTTTTCCAAAATTCCGTAGAAACGACATTTTCTTTCTTCTCACATCTCACATCTCACAAAAAAACCTACCCCAGCCAACTTTTAAAATCTTGAACTTTTTCACGGCTTACCACTACCTCATCCTCTTTATAACTTGGTAAAATTACTTTTAATCGCGAATTGGTATAAACCTGAATTTCTTTGATTGCTTTTAATGGAACAATAAATTTTCTGCTTACGCGAAAGAACTCCTTTCTGTCTAATTCCTGTTCTAAAATCTCTAAAGTTGAATCAATTAAATAATCGCGATTGTCGTAGGTATGAATGTATGTTCCCTTATTTTCACTAAAAAAACATTCAATTTCTTCTGTAGTAATGACCTTTAAATGTTGCCCGATTTTAACTGTAAATCGCTTTTTAAAAGTCTTTTCAAAAGGATTTGAAAGCATTTGACGAATTTGCTCAAAATCCAATTGTAGGTTTGAAGTTTCTGTTGACGCTTTAGGAATTCGAGTTTTATATTTTGAAACCGCAGTTTCAAGATCATCTTCATCAATCGGTTTCAGGAGATAATCAATGCTGTTTAGCTTGAAAGCTTTTAATGCATATTCATCATACGCTGTTGTAAAAATGATTGCACTTTGAATATTAATCTTTTCAAAAATCTCAAAAGACAAACCATCCGATAATTGAATGTCCAGAAAAATTAAATCCGGATGCGGATTATTTTTAAACCATTCTATAGATTCTTCAACCGAGTGAAGCATCGTTTCTACCGTTACGTCTAACTTTTCAAGTTTTCTTTGCAGCAATCTCGCCGCGGGTTTTTCGTCTTCTATAATTAATGTGATCATTTACGATATTGTAAAATTTGAAAATATTAATACAAAGTTACTCCCATTTGTTTTTATTTCCTGCGTCACGATCCATATATTTTTTGATTTCCTTTTGTTCCCAGTCTTCGCTGAAAAACAAATTCGGTCCAAAAACAGAAAACGCATGAACGGCCAAACCTATTCCCCAATAAAAGGCTGTCGAATACGTGTGCCAGTCTAGTAAACCGCTATCAATAAATCTACTACCAATAAAATCTCGGTTTAAACTAGAAATAATAATGATCGCATTTACTATTACGTAAACTTTTAAGTGCGAATAAAACCCTTTGATTTTTTTTACTTTTCTGTACGCTGCATTGTAACTTTCATCGTTCGTGTATTCTCCTGCATGCTGTTTTGCATATTCTTCGTACATCTGTCTTCTAAAACGTCCCATAGTATATTTTTTTTTAATAATTAATGCCATTTATTTTTGTTCTCTTTTTCCTTCTCCATAAATTCCTGGATTTTTCTTTCTTCCCATTCTTTACCCATTCCAGGAAAAACTTCAAAAACTTTTAATCCATGAAAAACAACACCAACTCCCCACCACAACAGCGGCCAGAAAAACCATAAATATTGAGGTGATGTATATAAATTAATAAAAATCAGGATTGCATTTACTAAAACATAAGAAACCAAATTTCCGTAAAAACCTTTAATATTTTCGACTTTCTTTTTAGCCGCGATATATCTTTCCTCTTCGCTTAAATTCCTTTCCATTACTATTCCCATTTTTGTTTTTTATATTTTTTTTCTAAGATGCTTTTCAATTTACGTTCTTCCCATTGTTGTCCGAAAATTTTATACGAAGCAAACAAATCAATTGCAGAACCTATCATTACTGCCGACCAAATAATCATTACAACCCAATTGATGTATTGAATGGGGAAAAAATGTAGTGGTAAATCGGTGTATTCCTTTAGTAGAAATACAGTCATTGAGATGACATATACCAGCAAATGACTGTAAAAAGATTTCAGCTGCTTTACTTTTTTACTAGCCAATTCTTTTAGAATTGCTTGTTCCTGATCGTTATTCAAATTTGTTTCCATGATTGCTTTCAAATCTTTGTTTCTCTTGTTTTTCCAGAATTTCTCTAATCTTTTGTTCTTCCCACTTTTTGTTAAAGAAAGGAGGAAAACTAAAAACTTTCAGTCCGTGCATAATAACTCCTACACCCCAACCCATTACGCACCATAAGCACCATAAATATCCGGGTGAAGTCATTAAATTGACAACAACCACAATAGGATTACATAAAACATAGACAGTCAAATGTTCATAGAACTCTTTTAGTTCTTTAACCCTTTTTTGAGCATCATAATAACGATCTGCTTCTGTAAAATCTTTTTCAGTCATTATTTCCATGTTTTTTGGTTGTGATCTCTTTCTAAGATCTCGCGAATTTTTCGTTCTTCCCAATCAGAACTGTATCCAAAAACTTTAAAAGCATGCATAGCAACTCCAAATCCCCAGCCTAAAGCAGAAAACCAAAACCATTGAAATCCTGGTGAAAATCTAAGATTGATAAAAACTAAAAACGGAATCACACAACAGTATGAAATCACATTTCCGTAAAAACCTTTTAATTCTTCTACTCTTTTTTTTGCTCTATAATATGCTTTTGCTTCGTCTGTATATTCTGCACTCATTTCCATAACCGTAATTTGTTTGGTTAAAATTGGAATTCTAACTGTGAAATTTTTGTCGTCCTGATCAATTTTCACTTTTCTGTCTGTTATAATTCCGTATCGATTTATAATATTCTGCAAGCCAACACCTTGTCTGTCCTGCAAAACTTCCTTTTTCTGAAGATCATTTTGTATTGCTAAATAATCTCCATCAATAAATATTCTGATATGAAGTGGTTTCTGTTCGCTTACAATATTATGTTTTACGGTATTCTCCAGCAAAAGCTGTAAAGAAAGCGGAACCACTTTTGCATCCGGATTAATATTTTCGGTTGGCAATTCGTAAAACAAACTGTTTTCGAAACGCATTTTCAGCAAATTCATGTACGTTTTTGCAAATGATAATTCATCATCTACAGAAACCAATTCTTTATCTTTTTGTTCTAAAACATATCGATAAACCTTAGATAAAGAGGTCGTAAAACGCTGCGCATTATCTGGATTTTCTTCAATCAAAGAACTTAAAACATTCAAACTGTTAAACAAAAAATGCGGATCAATCTGATTTTTTAAACTTTCAAATTTGGCACTTGCTGTTCCTGCAATAATTTTTTGCTGTGTTATTTCAAATTTCGAAGCCTTTTTCCATTTGACCATGAAACTTCTAGCCTGCAAAAATGTCGAAACTCCTAAGGATAAAATGATGTAAAAAAGGTGTACCCAAATCATTCTTCCTCCAAAAAAAACTTCTAAAGTTACATTTTGCACTACTACAAAAATGAAATAGTTGATAGCTAAAACTACGGGAACTGTATATAGAATGGTAACTAAAATACCGTAATAAACTCTTAGATTTGTTTGCTCCAGCCAATCCCATTTTCTATCTAAGAGTACATTCAGAAAACCGTTTCCAAAACCTAATCCGAAGGAATAAAGGCAACTTATAAAAAAAGTCAAAAGAACATTTGTAACATTGAGATCATCTCCCAGAGAAGCTGAAAATATGATAGCGAAGATCATTGAAAGTTTTAAACATACTATTGTTCCGCTTTTTAGATCTGTAAATACTCTTTCTTTCATTATAGGTTGCTTAGTAGGTTTATTATTTGCAAGTTTTTTGAGTTTCCAAAGCTCTTTCTAATCCCCATTTTGGAGAAAAAGGTGTTGCTGGTTTAAAAGTATTAAAAAGTTCAATAGATTTATCAACTTGTGCGCATAAAGGTTTTGTGTCAACTCCTGTCCATTTTGCACCACCTAATTGATAATCTGCTTCACCAAAAACTGCTCTTGGATTTGTTGGATCCAATGCTTTTGCTTTCGCGTAAGCTTCCATCACTTTTCCAGAATATTTCATTCCGTTTGTCATTGGATCAGCTACAACATATCCTGTGTAGATTAAAGCCTGCATTACATATAATTCTGAATTGGCTTGGTCTTTTATCAATTCTACATCCAATGCGTCTTGTGCTTTTGTCAATAACAAATCGATTTTTGTTTTATCTTTTTCTTTAAATACTTCAGTCGCATTGATCAAAGCAATATAGTAATTTGGCAAATAACTGTTTTTTTCTGCCGCAGCGATTCTTTCAAATAATTGAGAAGCTTCTGTATTTTTTCCTTCTTTCCAAAGCCCGAAAGCTTTTGTCATTCCTTGTTCAAATTGTGTTTGAGCTGAAGTTACTGCTACTAAAAATAGTGCGATTAAAGTGATGATTTTTTTCATTTTTATAAGTTATTTAATGGTTTAATATAGATTAGTTATTTATAGTGTAATTTCAATTTTAGAGTCTTTACCGACATTAAATTTAGCATCTTTATAGGAAGGAGGTCCCATAAATCCTTTCGCATTGTTTGAAGCGGCGTAATCTTCAGACGGAATTCCCATTGCGTTTCTGTCTAGTTTTCCGTTGTTATTTTCATCATGATACGTAGAAATAGCATATTCGCCAGCAGGAAGATTATCAAACGTTACCACTACTTTGTTATTCTTAATTTCAGAAGCAAGACTTTTGTAAGTAGTTTTAAGAAATGTTCCGTCAGAATTATACAATCCAACTTTAACGGTTCCTGCATTGTTTTTGACACCTGAAACGGCAACAGTTAATTTCACATTTTGAGCAGACATTAAGCTGCAGATAAACAACATAGTTAAAGTAATAATTTTGGTCATGATTTTGTTTTTTAAGGTTCTGAGTTACTAAGATTCTAAGTTTTTTATTTGTTGATGATTAAAACTCTAGTTATTAATTTACACTTCAAAAGTATGCTGGTTTTTAGTCATTTAAAATTAAATGATACTGAGTTGTTGAATTTGGTTACTGAATTGTTTTTTTTTTGAAGATGCTAAGGTTCTAAGTGGCTAAGATTCTGAGTTTTTTCCTTAGTATCTTAGAATCTTAGCATCTTAGAACCTTAAAAAGAACTACAAATTCTTCAACTGATTCTCATTTTTATTCTTACTGATGGTCCAGAAGAAACCTACGAAGAAGAATCTGTCTGCGGTTGGCACTACGGCTTGTCTTTGATAAACGCCGCTTGGATCTGGATTTCTGGCGTAATCGTATCCGAAAACATTTTGAGTGCCTAAAAGATTGGAAACCGAGAAATACAAGATTTTTTGTGTGGTTAATAAATAGGCCCAGTTGAAACTCAAACTATTGTACGATTTTGTTTTTCCGTTCATGAATTGCGTCTGATTCGGATCATTGTATGGACGCCCTGAACTGAAACTATTTGTGAATCCGATTTGCGATTTCCAATCTGTGATAAAATATTTCGTTACAATTGATAAGTTATGATTGGCAACAAAACTTGGTGTTACCATATTTGGAAAGTTTTTGTATTGTCTTTCTGAATCGATGTAAGAATAAGAAATCCAATATTCTAAGTTTTTGTACAAATTGCTATCTCTCCAAAGCAAATCGAAACCTTTTGCATAACCTGATCCGTTATTATTGAAAACCGAATTGTATTGAATATCTCTCGTATCGTACTGCACTAAATTTTTATAATCTTTATAATATAGTTCTGTTCTAAGCAATTGACCTGGTTTTGTAAACGTATAATTCAAAATGTAATGACTTGCTTTTTCACTTTCAAACTGATGGTATTTTGAATATTTAATATAATCTACAACTGGTGTCTGCGTAAAATCTCCATAAGCAAATGAGAACTGACTCGTTTTTGAAAGTTTGTAACCCAATGAAGCTCTCGGCGCAATATTATTTTCATTTAATACGCTGTTGTTTGAATATCTTAAACCAACTTTTAATGCAAGTCTGTTAGAAAATGCAACATCTCCTTCAACATAAGAAGCAAAAATATTCGAATCGTAACCGTTTTCAATAGCTGTAGTAGTGGCAATATCTTCATTGTATTTGGTAATGAAATAATCTGCACCAAAAGAAAGTCTAAAATAATTAGAAACCTTTTTTGACAATTTAAGTTTTAACTGCGCTGCATTTTCTTGGCTATCAATTCCGGTAACATCATATTTCAATTTGTTTTTGCTGTACCCGTAACTAATTCCCGAAGTTAACTGCCATCCTGGTCCAATAGTTCCTTTGTAAGAAGAATTCAAATAGAAATTATTATTATTCATATCAGTTCTCACCGGATTTTCGAAATTGATATTTTTCTGATTCAAATCGAATCTTTCTGAATCGAAAGAAGCGTAAAGTTTGAAAATTCCGTTTGTAAATTTATATCTGTAAACTGTTTCACCGCCCAAAGATTGATAAGGATTATTCCAATCTACATTTTGAGGAATCACCGCTTGATAAGGCGCCAAATTCACATACATCATGTTTACGCTTAAAGAACTTTTCTCCCATTTTTGAGTATTTCCTAAACTCAAACCCACTGTCATGAATCCGATATCTGTTTTTTCGTGATCTTCTTCATCTTGCGTATTCAAAAGCAAAACACTTGACAAAGCTTCGCCATATTCAGCAGAATAACCTCCTGTAGAAAAAGCGATTCCGCTAAATAAGAAAGGAGAAAATCTGCTTCGAGTTGGTAAATTATTAGTTGTTGCACCGTATGGTTGCGCTACGCGAATTCCGTCTACAAAAGTCTGTGTTTCATTTGCTTCACCTCCACGAACGAATAAACGTCCGTCCTCACCAACACTTTGTGTTCCAGGTAATGTTTGTAAAGCCGCTATAATATTTCCCGCAGAACCCGCCGTTGTAACAATATCTAATGGTTTTAAAACCGAAACTCTTGCTTTATCTCCAGATTCTAAAGTTCCGGCTGTAATGACAACGGCGTCAAGAGCATTCATGTTTTCTCTCATTTTAACAGTTTGATTTTTATAATTCGCAACATCAATTTCTTGTTTGAAAGTTTCGAAAAGTAAAAAGCTCACTACTAAAAATTTATTTCCTGTTTCGGTAGTTTCAAAAGAAAATTCTCCTGTTTCAGAACTTGTTGCTCCGTCATAAGTTCCGTCAATATAAATATTTGCGCCGACAACCGGTTTTCCTTTTTGATCTACCACTTTTCCTGAAATTGTGCTTTGAGCAAAAATTAAAGCGGTAAAAAATAAAAAGCTAATGGTAAAAAGTAATTTGGTTTTCATATCATCTTTGGTTTTGATGAGGCAAATATATTTTAACATTAAACGTTAAAAAATATATAATAACTCAATTGTTGAATTTTGAGGATGAGTTGTAAATAACTATAATTTGTATATTAGCTAGCAAATTCCAAAAAATTACCATTTATGTCAGAAAGTACCAGAATTTCAAATTTATATCAATCCATTTATAATGGGAATCCGTGGCTGGAGGTCAATCTAGCCAACACTTTAGAAAATGTGACAGCAGAACAGGCGTACAAAAAAATAAATCCAAATTTAAATACAATTTGGGAAATTGTGAACCATTTGATTCAATGGAGAAGAAATATTCTAGAACGCATGCAGGGTCAAACGATCGTTACTCCAGATCATAATTATTTTGTTCCCGTTTTAGATCCGTCTGAAGTTGCTTGGGAACAATCGCTTCAAACACTTTCAAAATCACAAGATTCTTGGAATGCTTTTTTTGAAGATTTTGATGATGCCGATTTAGCAAAAATCTACGTTAATAATGGTCACACTTATTATGAACACCTTCACGGAATTATTCAGCATGATGTTTATCATTTAGGGCAGATTGTTATTTTGAAGAAGTTGCTATAAACGAGATAAGATTTATCCATAATATTGTCCTTTCGAGGAACGAGAAATCGCACGCGGGATTCCACTCAGTACGATAATTTGCTTACGGAGTTTCTAGTGCGATTTCTTCTCTATTTGAAATGACAAAATGGTAAAGAAGAAAATATAAATTCTTTCTCCTTTCAAATTAATAAAAACAAAAAATGAGCAACTTAATGGTACAATTTTTAAAAAATGCAGTATTAATAATGCTTTTTTTTATGATAAGTTGTTCTGAAAAAAAAATCAACAAATTATCTAATGAAACAAATGCTATAGTAAAAAAAATAGAAAAAATTAATATCGTAATGGGATCCTCTATAGGTTACAGTGGAACTAAACCTAAACAATATGAGAATTTCGAAGAACTTAAAAAAGAGGCTTCAAAGGAAGAATTATTATTATTAACCGATCATTATAATCCAGTTGTAAAATGTTATTCATTTTGGGCTTTAGGCAATTATAAAAATTTTGACTTGTTTTCACTGGTTAAAAGTCATCTAAATGATAATTCTCTAGTCAAAACTCAATTTGGTTGTACGATTTCCACTGAAAAAGTAGGTGATTTTTTCCTCCATCTTATAAACCCAGATTATGAAAATTCTGAAATTAGACAACTAAATAAAGAAGAATTTGCTAAACTAGAAAGCATCATAATCAATCAAAAAAGTAGCCTTTCTGCTTTAGATAGTTCAATTGAAAACGCAATACCAACAAAAGAATTATATCCTAAATTACGTTCGTTAGTAATAAAAAATCATAATCAAAATGCCTTAGTTACTTTATCAAAATACCAAAATCCAAATGATATTGAATTAATTCTTAAAAACAGAGATAAAGATGCAGACGATGGTGGCGAAAGTGGTTATCTATCTACTTATCGGGCAATTCAAAATTTTCCAGATTCCCATTTTTTTCCTTTTTTGGAAAAAAGATTGTATGAAACTCTCGATAATGATCATTTTTCGAATGAATGGCTTGAAATGTATGTTGCAATTGCTACTTATAAAAATCAAAAATCCTTAGATTTATTAAAGGTTCCTTTTACAAAAGTTCAACATAAAAACATCAGAGAATTCCATATAAAATTTGTTTACGAGGCTATTTTAGCTAATGAATGCCAAATATATAATGATTTGTTATGGGAAATCTGGCAAAAAGACCACATTATTTCGCTAGACGGCTTTAAGTATTTGCTGCAACTAAATAGTGCTAAAGCGTTAGAATTTGCTAAAAAAGAGCTTAAACCTGATTATCATATAAAAAAAACAGAAAAAGCTGCTCAGAACAATTCAAAAATGTTCACTGAGAATTTAGAAGAAACATTATTGAATTTTATTCTTTTTAATGACAAGACCTTTGCGCACAACATTCTCAAGGAAAAAATTGCTAACGCATACGTTAATGATTTCGAAATTTATTGTGCAAAAATTTTAGAACTTCATGATTCTTCCTTTTCAGAAAGCCTTTTTAAAAGATTGAATAATGAAGACAATCCGCATGTTTATTTACAAATAGTACAAACATTAATTTCATTTAAAAATAATACTATCAATAAAAAAATACTAGAAACAAGAAAGAAAAATATAAGCATGAATAAAGATTGGGGAAGCGAATCCTTAGATGAAATCCTCATAAAGAATAACATTAATTAATGAAAACAGAAAAAGAAAAAATGATCTCTGGCGAATATTACAACGCTTTTGATCCGGAATTATTAAAGGGTCGTCGCGCCGCAAAAAATCTTTTACATAGCTTGAATGTAAAAGAATATCGAGTTACCAAAAAAGCAAAAGAAATTTTAAAAGAACTGATTCCGAATGCTGGAGCTGGTTTATATATTGAACCGCCATTTCATTGTGATTACGGTTATAATATTATTTGCGGAGAAAACGTTTATTTCAATGTAAATTGTGTCGTGTTAGATTGTGCGCCTGTCAATATTGGTTCAAATGTCTTTATTGCGCCAAATGTTCAAATCTACACCGCTTCTCATCCTCTTGACGCTGAACTAAGGAAGACATTAGAAAATGCTTACCCTGTAACAATTGGTGATGATTGTTGGATTGGCGGAAATGCTGTCATTTGTCCAGGCGTTAGTATCGGAAAAGGATGTGTTATTGGCGCAGGATCTGTCGTTACAAAAGACATTCCAGACAATTCATTGGCTGTTGGAAATCCGGCTAAAGTTATTCGAAAATTAAATCAAAAACCTGAAGAAGAAAAATAATGCTTACCCTTAACAAAGTTCACCATATTGCCATTTTATGTTCCGATTACGAGAAGTCGAAATATTTCTACACTCAAATTTTAGGTTTAACTATTATCCGAGAAATTTATCGTGAAGAACGCCAGTCTTATAAATTAGATTTGGCTCTGAATGGCTCTTATGTTGTTGAATTATTCTCCTTTCCAAATCCGCCACAAAGACCTTCACGACCTGAAGCCGTTGGTTTGCGTCATTTGGCCTTTGAAGTGATTAATCTGGAAGAAACGATTGCTTTTTTAACCTCAAAAAATATTGAATCTGAACCAATCAGAATTGATGAAACTACGAATAAACGTTTTACTTTTATTGCCGATCCGGATTTACTGCCAATTGAGTTTTATGAGAGATAATTAAGTTATTATTTAATCTCGCAAAGTCGCAGAGTTTTTTAAGTAAATTCTTTGCGACTCTGCGACTTTGCGAGCAATTTCTCTTCAATATTGCTATTAAATATTTTAAAAGATTTTTCCTATTTATATACATTTTAACACAGTAAAATGAAGATTTCCTAGAAAAAACGGAATTTCATGCTTAATTTTGTAACCCGCATTAAATAATGCATTTCTACAAATTTATTCATGATGAACAAAACGGCGCAAATCAAAAAAAATCATCAATTTATCAAATTCCGAAAATTAGTTATTGTTTCTTTTTTAATTGGCTTTCTTTCTGCCTTTCTCGGAATTTCACTAAAAAAAATAACCGAATATTACGAAGAAATCTTCTTTCATGAAGTAACAGTTCACCCGATATTCTACATCGTATTTCCAGTTTTCGGATTATCAATAATTTATTTCTTAAGGCAATATCTTTTTAAGAAAAAAGAAAACAAAGGAATCAAAGAAGTTTTTGAAAGTACAGCATCAAAATCTAAAAATCTTCCTTCTTATAAAATTCCATCTCACTTCATCAACGGATTATTAACGGTTATTTTTGGAGGTTCAACAGGAATCGAAGTTTCTACCGTTGTCGCAACTGCAACTATTGGTTCAGTAGCTCACGAAAAAGAAAATGTTTTCCGTCAATACAAAACCGAATTAATTTGCGCGGGAGTTGCAGCGGGTGTTACGGCACTTTTCAGCAGTCCGATTGCGGGAATTTTATTTTCTTATGAAGTGATTTCTAGAAAAGTTACAAGAGCTTTTATTATTTCAAATGTGATTGCAGTTTCAATTGCTTTTGGTTTATTGACTATTTTAAAAGAAGAACCATTATTTGCAGTTTCAATTGTAACGTGGCATTTAAAAGCGATTCCGTACTTTATTCTTTTAGGAATTTTAGCAGGAATGAATTCAGTTTATTTAACAAAATGTGTATTATTCTTCAAATCACAATTCGGAAAAATCAACACGCATTATTATAAAATCTTGATTGGTTCAGTTGTTTTGAGTGTCTGCTTATTCTTTTTTCCACAATTGTATGGAGAAGGCTATCACGCCATAAAAGGAATTTTCGGAAATGCTGCTCAAGCACAATTAACAATAACTTTGACCTTGACTTTTATTGCCATTTTGATTCTAAAACCAATTGTTACTTCAATTACATTAGCTTCAGGTGGTGATGGCGGCGTTTTCGCCCCAAGTTTATTTATCGGCGCATTTTTAGGATTATTATTAGCTTCCGTTTTAAATAGTTTTTTTCATGTAAATGTAATTCCGGTTAACTTTATGATTATCGGAATGGCAGCGGTTTTGAGTGCAAGTATTCACGCACCTTTTACAGCCATTTTTTTAGTATGCGGACTAACAAACGATTACACTTTATTTTTACCAATTCTTGTAGTTTGTTTGATTTCAAAATATACCGCAAAAACAATTTATCCTTATACTGTATACAGCTATTCGACAAGTTTAATTAAATAATTTTTAGAAAAATAATCTGAAAATTAAAAACATACAGCAAAGTATATTTAAAACATAACGAGTAAAATATAATACCACAATAATGCCAACTGAAAAAATAAAAAGAAGCTACCGCAAAACACGTTACATTCTTTACAAAGAAACTTTAATTGATTATAAAGAGCATTTTTGGTCGTTTTTAGGATCTTTTGTTGGAATCGGAATTTTAGCTTATCTTGAATCTTCACAATTTACAGGAAGTGATGTTGTTTATTTAATTGGCTCTTTTGGCGCTTCAAGTGTTTTGATTTATGGAATTATACAAAGTCCTTTTTCACAACCAAGAAATTTAATTGGAGGCCATCTTATTTCTGCGTTTATAGGTGTCAGTGTAAACAAATTAGTACCAGATATTGTTTGGATTTCTGCTCCACTTGCTGTTTCTCTTTCTATAATTTTTATGCAGATTACAAAAACATTACATCCTCCGGGAGGTGCGACAGCTCTAATTGCAGTTACAGGTTCTGCACAAATAAAGGCTTTAGGCTATATGTATGTGATTTCTCCGGTTTTGGTTGGGGTTTTAATATTGTTTTTTACGGCTTTGATTTTTAATAATATGACTTCAAGCAGAAGTTATCCAAATAATTACCACAAACATTATCATAAGATTAGAAAGAGATTGGCTAGGAAATAATATTCTTTCCTCTCCCTGCAAGGTTTTCAAAACCTTGCAGGATCGCTAAAGGAATTAAACAGCACAAAAACAAGAGTTTAAAATCTTTTCAACAAATCGTAATTCCTAATTCATATTTCGTTTTTTATATTTTACCTTTGACCTCTCAATAAAAACAAAGATTATGGTTTATAAATTTAGAGTAATTCTAGACGCCGAAGAAGATATTTTTAGAGACATTGCTATTCTTGAGGAAGATACACTTGAGGATTTACACAATGCAATCTTCAATGCTTTCGGATTCGACGGATCTGAAGTGGCTTCATTTTATACTTGTGATGATACTTGGAATCAGGAAGATGAAATTCCGCTTTTTGATACTGGGGATGTTCCTGGCGAAATCAGAACCATGAACGATTATCCGTTATCTAGTATTTTGGATACAGAAAACACTAAGATTATCTACGTTTATGACTTCATCAGCATGTGGACTTTCTTAGTTGAATTGGCTGCAATCGAAGACGAACAGGTTGGAGTTACTTATCCAGAAACTTTATTCTCTCACGGTGAAATGCCAGACGAAGCAACAGAAAAAAGCTTTGAAGCAGATATGCACGACGATATCTACGGAGAATTTGAAGATGACTTAGACGAAGACGATCTTGATATGTTCGAAGGCGACGACAGCTTTGAAGATTTTGGATTTGAGGAAAATTGGAATTAGTTTCTGAGGTTAAAAGATACAAAGTGACAGAGTGACAAAGGTCTTCTCCTAAAATTCAATAGTTTATTTTGAAAGTTTTTTCTTATTTTTGAATTTAATTTTTTAAATATGAAAACTTTTAGAGACCTTTTAATCTGGCAAAGATCTATGAATCTTGTTACCGAGATTTACCAAATCACAAATTCATTTCCAAAAGAAGAAATTTATGGACTATCTTCACAAATCCGAAGAAGTTCAATATCAATACCAAGTAATATTGCCGAAGGATATGGCAGAAATGGAAATACTGAATTACTAAGATTCTTAAATATTTCTATTTCATCTTTATTCGAAATGCAGACTCAGCTTGAAATTTCATTCAATCTAAAATATATAACCGAGTATCAATTCAGTAAAACAAACGGGGAAAGTAGAGAATTAGAGCGAATGTTAAGTGCTTTTATAAAAAAATTAAAAGAACGTAAATAAACCTTTGTCACTTTGTCTCTCTGTTACTCCAAACCTAAAAATAAATGATTAATTTATTCAACACCCACATCGACACGCTTGCGATACATCGCGTAGGAAACAAAAGCCGTAACGAAGCTATTTTTTTATCAGAGCAGCCATTTAACTTAAATGACGAAATTGTTCCTTTGATAAAAGAGTATTTCTTTAAGCCTTTTAGAGAGAAAGAAGAAAACTACTATCAGTTTGCGCACGAAGTGGATTTGGACTACAATGATATGTTCAAATATGCGACTGAAATTTTTACAAATCCGGCTAATTTACAAGAGATTTCTAAAAAAATCACAACACATTTATTTGAGCAATCCAATCATCCGCATATTAAAAACGGAGAGGTTTATGTGACTTATTTGACCGGTTTGAGTATCGACAATAATGTAGTGGATGCAATCGGAATTTTTAAAAGTGAATTGCAAGCAGATTTTTTACAGTTTGAAGAAAAAAACAGCAATCTTGAAATGATTTTACAGCAAGGAATCAACTTGAGTAAATTGGATAAAGGATGTTTGATTTTCAATTATAAAAAAGAAGAAGGATATAAAATCCTGACTGTAGACAGTAACCGTTATGATGCGCGTTATTGGTTGGAGCACTTTTTATCTGTCGATGCTTTTGAAGATGAAAATTTCATCACAAAAAAATATTTAAAGTTCTGTCAAAACTTCGCAAAAGACGTTGTTTTGCCAGCAGAAGACAAGAAAGAGGAAGTAATGTTTATGAACCGATCTGTGAATTATTTCGCTAAAAATGATCAGTTCGAAGAGCAGAATTTCTTGAATGAAGTATTAGACAATCCTGATTTAATTCCTGAATTCAAAAACTATAAAGTTGATAAAGGAGAAAAATACAGCATCGAAGATGTAACCTCATTCCCAATTGCAAACGCAGCCGTTTCTGACGCTAGAAAATCGATTAAAAATGTGATCAATTTAGATACTCACATTCAGATCAAAATGGATTTTATTAATCCTGAAAGTGCAGAAAAATTTGTTGAAAAAGGCTGGGATGAAGAAAAACAAATGTATTACTACTTAGTTTACTTCAATAAAGAAGAAAAAAGCTAAGAAGTTTTCATTTTCTATTACTTACTTAAAACAAAAAAAGGCAGTTACATTTGTAATTGCCTTTTTTTATTTGCTTCAATTCTCTTTAAAATAAAGAAAAAATTGCTTTCAGAATATCATCATAGACTTGTTTGTCTTTCTCACCTGCTCTGGCCAAAACCCGAATTCCGGCATAATTGTTAAAGATAAAACGAGCCAATGAACGAGCTTGTTGTTTGTCTGAAATCTGACCTGACTCCTGCCCTTTTTTTATCGCCTGATAAAAAATATCTTCAACTGATTTCCGGTTATCATCAACTATTTTTCCAATTTCGGGATCGTGCATTGCCAGTTCAACTGCCGAATTCACCATAAAACATCCCTTTGTAATTCGGTCTTGCAGACTTTCTATAACAGCTTGTTTAAAAATTTCAGAAATCGCTGTTTTAATGTTTTCAGCACTTTCGAAAAGCTGTTTCAAACTTTCCTCGTTTTGTTGCTGATAACGTTTTAATGATTTTACGAAAAGCTTTTGTTTATCGCCAAACGTATCGTACAAACTAGAACGGCTTAATCCTAAATGTGTTACCAAATCCTGTGCAGAAGTTCCGTTATAGCCTTTGTGCCAGAAAATTTCAATTGCTTTATCTAAAGCCTGATCTTCATTAAATTCTTTCGTTCTAGCCATTGCTTTAAATTTAAATTCTTTTACAAAGATAGTAAAAATACGGAACAATCGTTCCTGAATTAGCCGAAAAAATTATAATACTGTATTTACAGTAAGTCCACCGTCGATCACAATTTCAGTTCCTGTAATGAATGAAGAATCGTCTGATGCCAGGAAACTAATAGTTTTAGCAACTTCTGCAGCTTGTCCGAAACGTTTCAATAAGATTTTATCTGCTAAAGCAGCTCCTAAACCTTCAACTTCTTCTTTTTCTAAACCAACTTTACCATATAGCGGAGTTTCAATTGGGCCAGGAGAAACTGCATTTACTCTGATTTTTCTTGGTGCTAATTCTGCTGCAAAAATTCGGTTTAGTGATAAAACTGCTGCTTTACTTGCGCCATAAACACTAGAACCAGGCATTGCTAATTGAGCATTTACAGAAGTATTGAAGATAATAGAACCACCATCATTTAAAATTGGTAATACTTTTTGAACTGTAAAATAAACTCCTTTTACGTTCACATTCATAATACTGTCATAATGATCTTCTGTAGCTGAATCAACCGGAGCAAAAGCTGCAATTCCTGCATTCAAAAATAAAATATCAACTTTTCCGAATTGCGCTTTTACTTTTTCTACTAAACTGTCAATAGATTTCAAATCAGACTGGTCTGCGACGATTCCGGTAACGTTCAATTCTATTTCTGCTTTTGCCAAAGCTTCTTTGTTTCTTCCTGTTACGATTACTTTTGCACCTTTTGCTACTAAATCTGCTGCTGCTGCGTATCCAATTCCGCTATTCCCACCTGTTACGATTGCGACTTTGTTTTCTAAATTTTTCATTTTATCTAATTTTTTAAGTTATTGATTATTCAATTATTATGGTACAAAGATATCATAACGGAACGATCGTTCCGTTATGATTAATGTTAAAAATTAGTTAAAATTAAAAGTCAGGATTTAGAAGCCTGTATTTATAAGGATTTCAACTATTACACCATAAGAGAAAGAAATCGTAAAATTTCGGCTATTCTTAATTATTCATTAATTTTGCATTAAAAATTTACTAAGATGGATATTCAATTTTTCAAAGAAAGTCCTTTCAATACCATAATCTCCTTTCATAAGCTGATTGAATCTTTTGAACAAATTGCGTTGTCTGATGTCGATTACAGATCAGATTATGCAAAAGCGATTCTAAAACAGATTGATTTGATACCGGAATTACGCACTGGAATTACTGATTACGCTGTTATTAAAGACAATGAGCCTTTAATCAAAAATATATTGGCCGATTTATTTCCTACTGCTCTGACGAACAATGAAATAAAAGCGGTTACCATTCCATTTCAAAATATATCTTTCAATTATACAGATCGTTTCAAGAAAATTCTGAAAAATGCGGGAGATGAATTCTACATGGAAATTCGTGATTTTAGCGAACATCAATTCTACATTAATAATTGTTGCTTGATTTTAAGCTATTATTACAAACAACATATCGATTTTAATCAGCCTTTTTTCTACGATATTCCAGATGAAGAAGGAGTAGAAAAACACTATCGCATTTTATACAATGCTGATTTTATGGAGATTATCCCCACTGAAAATGCCGTTGCTTTAACTCAGGAAGATATTGACCAACTTATTGATAATTATAATGATATCGATTTGTGGAAATCTAAATTCCCAAAAGGAAGCTGGATTTTAAGAGGTTTCGGTATCGTTTCTTTATTTGATGCAACTACAGAAAGTGCCATTTCTACTTTAAAAAGTAATTTGCTTAAACCAAATTCTTCAAAATTAGATTCTAGTGACATTCTAGTCAATATTTTTAAATCTATCTTTAATTTACCGAATTTAAAAGTCGGTTTTATTATTTATAATCCTGAGGAAGAAAAGTTTATTCGCCCGATTAAATTTGACGAACAAATAACAAGTTTTTTACTTCACAGCGATCAGGAAATGGATTGTAAAAATGCTTTTTTTGGCTGTTCATTCGAAAATCTTTTAGATAAAAATGAACCTTTTGTTATTTCCAATGTTAAAAAATTCATAGAAGAATCTCCAAATAAAAATCTTGGCGAACATTTATTAAGACAAGGAATTCAAAGTTGTGTTTTTGCTCCGGTTACAAAAGATGGTCAATTATTAGGTGTGATCGAATTGGTTTCTGAGAATCCACGAGATTTAAACAGCGTAAATGCTACAAAACTTGATTTGGTTCTGCCGTATTTGACCGATACAATTGATCGTTATAATACGGATATGCAACATCAGGTTGAGGCGATAATACAGCGCGAATACACTACGATTCACCCAAGTGTGTATTGGAAATTCAAAAAAGAATCTCAGAATTATTTTCAAAATACAAATCATACCAAAGATTATATTTTTAAGGAAATTGTCTTTAAAAATGTTTTTCCGTTATACGGACAAATCGACATTAAAAGTTCGTCTGAACATCGAAATGAAACGGTAAAAACGGATTTAAAAAGTCAATTGACGGCGCTTTTGGAAATCTTTGACAATCAGAAACCAAATTCAAATCTTGTGCTTTTGGAACAAAGAAAATTTGAGCTGGAATCACTTCGCACTGAATTGGATTTTCCTTTAAAGGCAGATACAGAGCAACACATTCAAAGATATATTGAAGAAGAAATTCATCCGATATTAAAAAACACAAAAGGCAATGCTAAAGATCAAAAGTTAGCAGAATTATATTTCGAAAAACTGGATGAAAAAACAGGAATGTTTTACCACGAAAGAAAGAAGTTTGACAACGCGATGTCGATTATCAATAAAAGATTGGCAACAGTTTTAGATAAAAAACAAGTTGAAGCGCAACAGATTTATCCGCACTATTACGAGCGTTTCAAAACAGATGGCGTAGAACATAATTTATACATTGGAGCTTCAATTTCACCGACTCAACCATTCGATATTATGTATTTGCATAACCTTCGTTTGTGGCAATTGCAGACTTTATGCGAAATGGAATTGGAACATCATGAACTTAAGGAATCGCTTCCATACGAATTGGATGTTACTTCTCTAATTTTGGTTTTCAGTTCGCCGCTTTCAATCCGTTTTAGAATGGATGAAAAGCGTTTTGATGTTGACGGAACGTATAATGCAAGATATGAAGTCGTTAAAAAACGTATCGACAAATCGAACATTAAAGGAACAAAAGAGAGAATTACCGAAAAAGAAAAAATTACAATTGTATATTCTCAAAACAGCGAAGAAGCAGAATATTTAAAATACATTAAATATTTACAGCATAAAAAAGTGCTTGAACCGGCAATCGAACAATTTGAAGTAGAAGATCTTCAGGGAGTTTCAGGCTTGCGAGCGATTCGAGTTAAGGTAATAAACAACACTTCAAACTCGGGAACAAAAAAGATCACGTATCAAGATTTATTAGATGAGCTCAACTAAACGTTGAGCTTTTTCTTGACTTAATTGAACACGGATAAAACGGATTCGCTATCGCGAAAACGCGCATGAACACAAATTAAAAAGTTTTTTTTTAATTTATTCAAATCAAAAATCCGTTTTTATCAGCGTTTTCGCGATAGCGAATCCGTTTAATCAGCGTCTAATTATATCGACTTGAACGCAATTACAAACGAAATCACCGTTATAATAAGTCCGAACATGAAAAAATTGTAGGCAATTCGGAGTAAATTATATTTTCGTTGCAAAACCAATCCTAGATAATACAAATCTTTAATCATGGTAGAATAGAGATAATCTCTGTCTTTCATCATTTCATTCATTGCCCAATCGTAATCTTCCAGAGGCATCTTATAGAAATTTCCGAAGAACATTAGATTCACTTTTTTAGCTTCCACATCATCTCGCGTAAAAAATCCTGAAGTTACTTTTGGTCTTGTCGAAAGAATTGCAAAAATAATGGTAATAACACTCGACATCAGCATAATAAAAGTTGGAACAACCAAATGTGCATTTTTCGGACTGTCTAATTTTGGAATAATCGATGATAAAGCAATCGAAATAATAATCGCATTTACAGACAATAAAATATTGGCTTTACTATCGGCGATTCCGCTTAAGCGCGTGTGATTTCCAAGTGTTACACGAAATAGAGTATCAATTCCGCGATCTGGTTTTTCGGCTTTATCTTTCTTCTTATTTTCTTCTTCGATGGCTGCAGCGGCTTTTAATTCTTGTTTATTAATTTTTTTCTGAATCAACAATAGATTTTTTTCTTTTAAAGGCTGCCATTTTTTCAAGGCATAATCGGTATAAAAACGATGTTTATTCAAAAGGAAATTCAAGTTTTCTCTCGTCCATTCGGCATTCGAAAAACTCACGATTCCTGTATTTTTCAATTCCAAACGAAGTAATTCGCAGGTTGTAGTATATTCAGTCCCCATTAAATGTGCATAATCGGCATCTTTAATGATTTTTTCTAAATGTGTTTTTGGCTGATATTCTTTAGCTGTAGCTAAAATTAAACTCGAAACCAGTGCTATAAATTCTTCCGACTTTCCTTTCTCTTTTAGGAAATCTCGTGCGATTTTAACGCTTTTATCTTCATGATTTTCGTAACCCTCAACATATCCGGTATCGTGAAACCAAGCTGCCACTAGAAGCGCTTCTTTATCAGCATCGTGAACATCTTCTTTTTTACAAAGTTCTTTTACCGCCGTAACTACTGTGAAAGTATGGTTAAAATTATGGTAAGAATATAAATTAGAAAGTTTATCTTTGAGTAAATTACTAACGAAATCTTCGGATTGTTCTATTAAATTCATAAAGAATATTTTTATACCACTAAATTATGAAATTGTTTTTGGATAATCATTTTATTGCCAAAATTAAAACGAGAACTATTGCTTTTACTGCACTTTTTCTGGTTTATTCTTGCGCAACCCACAAACCCCAATACGGAAAAAACGTAAGCGCGAACGAAAATGAAAACGCTACAGATACGATAAAAATTGCACATACTTTTTATTTAGTTGGAGACGCAGGAAATGCTGATGAACAACAAGCACAGCAAACTTTAGAACTCCTTCATAAAAGACTTCAGAAGTCGAATAAAAAATCGACTTTGCTTTTTTTGGGAGATAATATTTATCCGAAAGGTTTTCCAGCCGATAAAAATGCTTCAGACAAAGCTTTGGCTGAAACTAAACTTACCAATCAATTAAAATTAACGAAAGGTTTTAGAGGAAAAACAATTGTTATTCCTGGAAATCACGATTGGTACAATGGCATTAAAGGTTTAGAAAATCAAGCTGATTTTGTAACTAAATATCTAAATGATAAAAAAGCATTTTTGCCTAGAAAATCATGTCCGATTGAAGACGTAAAAATCGACAGTACTACTGCTTTGATAGCTATTGACAGTGAATGGTTTCTGGAAGATTGGGACAATCATCCGACGATTAATGATAATTGCGAAATTAAATCGAGAGAAGATTTTTTTGAGGAATTAGAAAGTCTTTTAAATAAAAATCAGGAAAAAACAGTTGTTTTGGCAATCCATCATCCGCTTTTAAGTAACGGAACGCATGGCGGACAATTTTCATTAGAAAAACAATTATTTCCGTTGGAGAAAAAAATCCCTCTGCCTATAATTGGTTCATTCATTAATTTACTTAGAAAAACATCTGGTGTTAGTCCGCAGGATCTTCAAAATAAACAATATACGATTTATGCAAAAAGAATTAAAACACTTTTGCAAAAGCAGAAAAACGTTATTGTAGTCTCTGGACACGATCACAATCTTCAATACATCAGCAAAGATAATATCCAGCAGATTATCAGTGGTGCCGGCTCAAAATCGGAAGCTGCGAGAGCTATAAATCCGTTTGATTTCTCTTATGGCGGAAATGGTTATGCGACTTTGACTTTATTCAAAAGCGGCGATGCAAAAGTTTCTTTTTACGGAAATGACAATAATAAAGAAAAACTGCTTTTCGAAAAAGAGATTATAAAAGCAAAAGAAATCAATTGGGCTTCAAATCTTTCGGATAAATTCCCTGCAAAAGTTACGACTTCGATTTATACCAAAGAAATGACGGATAAAAGTGCTTTCCACAGATTTTTATTCGGACAACATTATAGAAAATATTACAGTCTTCCGATTGAAGCACGAACAGCAACAATTGACACTTTAAAAGGTGGTTTGAAACCCATTCGCGAAGGCGGCGGACATCAATCTGTTTCTTTGAGAATGTCAGATCCGCAAAAACGTGAATATGTAATGCGGGCCATGAAAAAAAGTGCGACGGTATTTTTACAATCTGTAGCCTTTAAGGATCAATATGTTGTAAATGATTTTGAGAAAACGTATGCAGAAAATTTCCTTTTAGATTTTTACACGACTTCTCACCCTTATGCTTCTTTTGCAATTGGAAGTATGTCTGACAAAATTGGTTTGAGACATACGAATCCGATTTTATATTATATTCCGAAACAAAATGATTTAGGCGAATTTAATGCTGGTTTTGGTGATCAATTGTACATGGTAGAAGAAAGACCTGCAGATAATCATCTGGATGGTAAGAACTTCGGTAAACCAAGCAATATTATCGGAACTGATGATGTGATGCTTAATCTTCATAAAGATGAAAAATATACTATTGATGAAAAAGAATACATAAAAGCACGTTTGTTTGATATGTTGATTGGCGATTGGGACAGACATGGCGATCAATGGCGTTGGGCAGAATATAAAGAAAACGGAAAGGTGATTTATAGACCAATTCCCCGTGACAGAGATCAGGCTTTTGTAAAATATGATGGTGCTTTGCTTTCGATTTTAATGAATATTCCGGCGTTACGTCACATGCGAAGCTTCAAAAATAAAATTGACAATGTAAAATGGTTGAGCAGAGAACCTTATCCGATGGATTTGGCTTTCTTGAAAACGGCAACTGAAAAAGATTGGATCGATCAGGCAAAATACATTCAGGAAAATTTATCTGATAAAGATATTGATGCCGCTTTCAAAAACTTACCTAAAGAAGTTCAAGATGCCACGATTGACGATATTAAAGCGAAATTAAAAAACAGAAAAAGAGATTTACAAAAATATGCCATTCGTTATTCTGATGTATTGGGTAAAACCGTTATGATTGCCGGAACAGACAAAAAAGACAAGTTTGTTTTGAATCACAATAAGAGAAAAGGAATTGAAATTCAGGTTTTCAGAGTTAAAAAAGAAGGCGATGATTTGGTTTACACGAAAAATGTAACAGATGCTAAAACCAAAAATTTATGGCTTTACGGTTTAGATGACGACGATATTTTTGAAGTAAAAGGCGATGAGAAATCTAAAATTAAAATTCGTTTAATCGGTGGTCAAAATAATGATGCCTACAATATCGAAAACGGAAAAAAAGTAATTGTTTACGATTTTAAATCTAAACCAAATACTTATAACCTGGATTCTAAGACGCAGACGCAATTAACAGACGATTACGATGTGAATGCATACAATTATGAAAGACCAAAATATAATGTTGTTTCCGGACTTCCTAACATTGGTTTTAATCCTGATGACGGTGTAAAAGTGGGGATTAATTTAAATTATACGGTTAATAATTTCAAACAAAATCCGTATACGCAAAGACATGTTATTAATGCTTTCTACTATTTTGCGACTGGTGGATTGGAATTTAATTATGCAGCGCAATTTCCTGGGTTATTAGGAAAATGGGTTATTGACGTGGAATCGTTATATACAACTCCAAATTTCGCGATGAACTATTTTGGTTACGGAAATGAATCGAAATATCTCAACGATGATGATTTGGATTACAATCGTGTTCGTATCAGAAAATTTAATGCTTCGGGAGCGATTCGTCATGTGGGAAGATATGGAAGTGAATTTAGCATTCAGCCAATTTTTCAGAGAATGAATGTCGAAAACACCGATAATCGATACATTAATATTCCAGGAATTGTAGATCCGAATATATTTGATGCTCAAAACTTTGGAAGCTTAAAGGTAAAATATCTCTTTAAAAATTCTGATTTTGCGGCAAAACCAACTTTAGGCATCTATTTTATGTTGGCAGGAACCTGGACGGCAAATCTGGATGAAACGAAGAAGAATTTTCCAACTTTAGAAAGCGTCTTAGGTTTTACGCATAAACTCGATCATAACGGTAAACTTACTTTCGCAACTTTCTTTAAAGGAAAAGCGATTTTAAATAACAATTACGAATTTTATCAAGGTTCTACTTTAGGTGGCGATACTGATTTACGTGGTTTTAGAAATGAACGCTTCTTAGGAAATTCATATTTCTCACAAAGTTCAGATTTACGTTTGAGCCTTGGAAAAATCAGAAAAACTGTTGCTCCTCTAACGTACGGAATTTTAGGTGGTTTCGATTACGGAAGAATTTGGTTAGACGGCGAAGATTCTAAAAAGTGGCATCACGATTACGGCGGCGGACTTTGGTTGAATGCCATAAACGTAATTACAGCTAGAATCTCTTATTTCAAATCTCCAGACGAAATTGGAAGGGTGATTTTTGGAGCGGCATATAGTTTTTAGGAAAGTTGCTAAGGTACTGAGATGCTAAGATTCTAAGTTTTTTTTTAGCCACAAATTTTCGCTGTTTTTTATATTAGGATTTTCATTTCTTGCAATTAGTAAAAATAATAGCCACGAATTCACGAATTTTGATTAAAATTTTTCGTGAATTCGTGGCTAACTTTTTTTTCTTAGCATCTTAGAAGTTTAGTGACTTAGAAGCTTATATTCATAAACCTTTCCTCCTATTTTATTTGTTTTTTCATCAGAAATCAATAAAGTAGTATTGTCTTTAAAAACTATGGCTTCTTTTTGCGAGAAGTGATTCAGACTTAGTTCTGTTTGTTTTCCTTTGTGGAATAAATCGCCTTTAAAATCTTTAAACAATACAACTTTATCATGACTTAATAGCGCTACTTTTTTTCCGTCTGGACTTATTGTCGCGCTCGTTAACACGCAATGATTGTAATTATTACAAGTTTTAAATTCGCCTATTTTAAGTGCTTGCTGAGTTCCCGCAGCATTTTTTATTTTGTAAATAAACGCAGTTCCGTCAAAACCTTTACTTCTATTTTTGGTAAAAAGATAGAAATAACCATTTTGCTCAAAGAAACCTTCAACATCGTAAAACATTTCTTTTTTCTTTGGAGGAAATTCGGTTTGTTCCGGATATGAAAATGAGATTTTATATTCGGCTTTAGCCAAATCATTATTCAGCTGATTTTTGGCAACTTTGTAAATGCATAAATCTCTTCGCTCATTATCATTATTACCAAAATCTCCAATATAAATATTTCCCGATTTGTCTTTTGTAATATCTTCCCAATCTACATTTGTCGCGTTTGAAATGGTAATTGTTTTAGCTAATTTTCCTTTAGAATCAAGAGCATAAATGTCGTTTTTATTTCCGCTGTCTTCCAATGTATAAATGGTATTGGTTTCAGGAAAATAAGTAATCCCAGAAACTTCTTTTAGCTTTTTTGGAAGCGAGTAAAGCTCTTTTAAATCATTATTAGATTGTTGCTGACAAGCCAATAAAACAATAGAAACGGCAAAAATAAAAGTCTTTTTCATAAGATTATTTTTAAACTAAATGGGTATTTTTAAAATTACGTGTGATAAACTCGAATGCCGCATGCATGACATGTCCCATTGATTTTGCATTTTTAAACTTCATGTCGTTGGTATAACGGTACAATTCCATTTTTAATTGCAATAAATGTTCATGTGTAGAAATCGTGTCGTGACACATTATATTCAATAATTTATGGATTCTGGCTTCTGCCGAATGAATACGTTTTGCCAAAATGGCCCTTTCTTCATCTTTATATTGAATGATCGAACGTTCTTCTAATTTCTCTTTAATCAATTGAATCATCGGAAAATTTTCCTTGAAAAACTGCGGACGATATACCTTGAAATTCCCCTCATAACATTGCTGATCAAAATCAATCGGACGAATTTTATACACTACCTGATCAAAATCATGAATCGGAACAATAACATAATTATAAGCTCGCATGTCTCCCAAAAGGCGAATCATGCAGCGTTCGTTAAACTTTACAAACTCTTTTGCTATTTGGGCTTTTTCGGTTTCAGAACAGCTGTCCAATAAAGTATCCATAAAAACATCACCCGGAATTCCGATAATGTGTTCTTCGATCAAAGTATCTTTATAAACCAGGAAATTGATTTTATCTGGCGAAAGAATATCTTCCAATTCTAATCCGTAGATTCTGGAAGCATCCGCTTTTTTGATATAAAAATGAACGTAATTATCATTCAGAATATTTCTGACTTTAATTCTGAAAGGTTTTGAGTTTCCGAAAGTACAATAATCAATCGCATCGACATTTAGAAACTGAATGATTTCGCTGTTTCCATCAGAATGCAAAAGTGAGTAGATTTTCTTTAGATTTAAATCAATTTCATTTCTTTCAAATTCACCATAATAAACGCGTATCCAAAGTGTATCTGTGTCATTTTTATCATAGACATTAATTGAACCCGAAAAACGAAGCAAATCATCATAAAACACAGAAACTTTGGAAATACGTTCGTATCGTTCCAAATAACTTAAAAGTGGCTGCGTTAAAGGATAAGAAGGTTTTTTTAAAACCATTAAAGGTTCGCTCATTTTGAATATCTTTATTACAAATTTACATCAATACGATTTAAAGTTAGAATTTAAAGTAACAAAAATCAAGTTGCTTCGTCATACTTAAAACTAAAACCAGAAAAATTTGGAAACCATATTAACCATTGAGAATCTAAATAAAAGATACGGCCGAATTCAGGCTTTAAAAAATGTATCTTTTGAAATTAAAAAAGGGCGCGTTTATGGCATTCTTGGCCCAAACGGAAGCGGAAAATCGACTACTTTGGGCATTGTTCTAAATGTGGTCAACAAATCATCCGGAAATTATAAATGGTTTGATGGAAAAGTGGAAACACACGATGCCTTAAAGAAAGTTGGCGCAATTATAGAAAGACCTAATTTCTATCCTTACATGACGGCAGAACAGAATTTAAAACTGGTTTGCAAAATCAAGAATATCAACTATTCTAAAGTTACTGAAAAACTCGAATTGGTTGGTTTGAATGAAAGAAAAGACAGCAAATTCAGCACTTTTTCTTTAGGAATGAAACAACGTCTGGCAATTGCTTCTGCCCTTTTAAACGATCCAGAAATTTTAATTTTGGATGAACCAACCAACGGATTAGATCCGCAGGGAATTCATCAAATTCGAGATATCATAAAAAAAATTGCATCTCAAGGAACCACTATTTTATTGGCCTCTCATTTATTAGATGAAGTTGAAAAAGTGTGCTCGCAAGTAATTGTCCTAAGAAAAGGAGAAATTTTATATTCTGGTTCTGTAGACGGAATGTCATCAAACGAAGGTTTCTTTGAAGTACAATCTAATGATAATTTATTATTGAAAAGTGTTTTACAAGAACATGTAGCGGTTGACAGAATTTCAGAAGAAGAAGGAAAAGTTTTAGTTTACCTGAAATCTGATTTATCTGCCTCTGATTTGAATCAATTTTTATTTTCTAAAAACATTATTTTAAGTCATTTAGTAAAACGTAAAAATAGCTTAGAAGCTCAATTTTTAGAATTAACCAAAAACACTACTGCTCAAAAAAACTAAACCATGAAAAGACTTCTTTCTATAGAATTACAAAAAATCTGGATGAATAAAGCCAGTCGAATTTTAACTCTAACCTATTTTATATTACTTTCTTTTATAGCGCTTATCGCTGCAATAAAATTTGATATCGGACCTTTTAAATTTCATTTGGCAGAAATGGGAATCTTCAATTTTCCTTTTATCTGGCATTTTAATACTTACGTGGCAGCTTGGCTGAAATTCTTTTTAGCAATCGTAATCGTCTCGATGATGGCTAACGAATACAGCTACGGAACTTTAAAACAAAACCTAATTGACGGTTTAAGCAAAAAAGAATTTATACTTTCTAAATTTTTAACGGTGGTTTTATTTGCATTAGGTTCTACGGTTTTTGTTTTTGTAATGAGTTTGCTTTTAGGATTGTCATTTTCTTCATACACTGAATTCAGCATTATTTTTAGTGATTTAGATTATCTTTTGGCGTTTTTTGTAAAACTAACCGGTTTCTTTTCTTTCTGTTTGTTTTTAGGAATTTTAGTAAAACGTTCTGCCTTTGCATTAGGTTTTCTTTTAGTCTGGAGTATTATAGAAGCAATTTTAAGAGGTTTTTTAGCGTTTCAGGTTTTTCCAAACAGTACTACAGACGAAAAAATCACACAATTTCTACCATTAGAATCTATGTCTAATTTAATTGTCAATCCTGGACCGAGATTGTCTGTTGTAAAAAGTATCGGTACTCAAATGGGAATTGAAACTGACATGGATTACAGTGTAAGCTATTCTGCAATTTTAATTGTTTTAGTATGGACTGCGATATTTATATCTTGTTCATACAAATTATTAAAAAATAGAGATTTATAGTATATTTGTTACTATGAATGATGTAAAACTACTATTTCTTATCTGCCTTTTGTTTCTTATCGGCTCTAAAAGCAGTGGCCAAAACATTTCTGTTGATCCCACTGTAAGTCCACAAGATTTAGTTCAAAATGTTTTAATCAATAGTTCTTGCGTCAACATTCAAAATGTAAATTCTTCAGGAAATCCGACACCAAATAGAGCCAGTTACGGTTCCTTTACCGCTGGCTCCAATTTCCCTTTTTCGAGCGGAATTGTTTTAAGCACGTCATCAAGCATAAGGGCTCAAGGTCCATTCAACAGACCAGATTCTTCTGGTGAACAAATCCCTGGGTGGAATGGCGACGCCGATCTAGATGCGGTTCTCGGAATTACAGATAGCAGACAAGCAACCGTTTTAGAATTTGATTTTACAGCCCTGACCAATTCAATTAGCTTTAATTATATTTTTGCTTCTAATGAGTATCAATCCTATTTCCCATGTGTTTATTCGGATGGTTTTGCTTTTTTAATTAAAGAAGTGGGAAGTACTGAACCTTATAAAAATTTGGCTGTTTTGCCCAACACCACTACACCAGTTTCGGCAAAAGTTGTTCATCCAAAAATTAATCCTGTTCCGTTATTAAATGGCACAATCCAGCCAGGATGCGAAGCCACGAATGAAAACCTCTTTAACGGATATAATAATGCAACAAGTCCGATTAATTATGCAGGACAAACCGTGGTTATGAATGCCTACACACAAGTAGAACCAAACAAAAAATACCATTTAAAGCTCGTAATAGCCGATGATTTAACTAGAGAATATAATTCTGCCGTTTTTTTAGAAGCCGGAAGTTTTCAAACCAAAATAAATTTCGGAGAAAACAGAACATTCGCCAATAATAATCCTGTTTGTTTTGGTGAAAATTACGTTTTAAATACAAACTTGAGCGGCGCAGATTATACTTTTAAATGGTTCATAAAAGATGCATCTAATAATTATGTTTTGATTTCTGGCGCAACAACTCCCACTTATGCCGTTATAACTCCAGGAACTTATAAAGTCGAAGCAACTTTAAACAATGCAAGCTGTACCGCTTCAGGAGAGATTTCTGTTGAATTTACACAAGAAATCAAATCTTCTAATGCTTTGTTAGTACAATGCGACGACAATACCGACGGAATTACAATTTTTGATTTATCGAGAACAGCCAATATTGTCAAAAACAATGTTTCACAAATTACCAATCAAGGTTATTATGAAACTTTAAGCGATACGAGAAACAAAACAAACCCTATTCTTAATCCAAAAAGTTACAAAAACAAAGCCGATGGTCAGGTTGTATTTGCCCGAATCGAAAATGTTTATGGCTGTTTTGCCACTCCGCAAATTACTCTGGATGTTTCTAATTATGTAATTCCCGATCAAACGCCAATTGCAACATGCGATGAAGATCTGACACAAGATGGTTTGTATCAATTTGATTTGAATGCGCAAGTGACTCCTCAAATTATGGCAGCATTACCCTCAGGATTAATTGTCAATTATTTTTTAAGTGCACAAGATGCCGTAACAGAAACAAATCCGCTACCAAATATCTTTAAAAATACGATTCCAAATAGTCAAACTATTTATGTTAGGGCAATAAATGGTCCAGATTGCTATGATATTGCACCAATTGAATTGATTGTTCACACTTTTGACCCGCCAAATTTTGAAGAGGAAACCTTATACCTTTGCAAAGGCGAGCAATTAACCCTGTCTGTTGCATCTGGTTTTAAAACTTATCAATGGTCCAACGGCGATACAGCAAATTCAACAACAATTATTGCTGCAGGAGACTACACTGTTTTGGTAACGGACTCAAATGATTGTCAAAAATCAAAAACATTCAAAGTAATATTATCCGAGCCAGCCCTGATTACAGGTGCAGAAATAAAAGATTTTTCAGGAATAGACAATACCGTAAAAATTCAACATACAGGAGTTGGAAACTATGAATTTTCGCTTGACGGATCTGTTTTTCAAGATGATCAAACATTCAACCAAGTAAGACCCGGAATTTACAATGCAGTCGCTCTAGACAAAAATGGCTGCGGAATCTCAAATTCATTTTTATTGTATGTGTTAGATTATCCACGTTTTTTCACTCCTAATGGAGATGGTTATAATGATTTTTGGGAAATTAAAAACCTAAATGAAATGCCAGATTACACCATGTCTATTTTTGATCGTTATGGAAAACTTCTGAAACAAATGACTCAAAATAGTTCTGGATGGAATGGCGTTTTCAACGGAGAAGAACTGCCAGCAGATGATTATTGGTTTACCCTTTTATTTGTTAACGGAAAAACTGTTAAAGGTCATTTTAGCTTAAAAAGATAAGTTTCTATAAATTCCCATCCCGAAATCTCGGAGTAAAATCCAAATTTAAAAAAAATATAACGCTATAAAAAAATCCCAAACTCCGTAAAGGAATTTGGGATTTTCTATATTAATTTAAAACTAATTAGATTTTAAATCTTTTTCTGTCAGTTTCAGTTAAATAAATCTTTCTTAAACGGATAGATTTTGGAGTAACTTCAACATATTCATCTTTTTGAATGTATTCTAAAGCTTCTTCTAATGAGAAAATGATTGGAGGAATAATTCTCGCTTTTTCATCATTTCCAGAAGAACGTACGTTAGATTGTTTTTTCTCTTTCGTTACGTTTACACACATATCATCTCCACGAGAGTTTTCACCAATTACTTGACCTTCATAGATTTCAGCATTTGGTTCAACGAAAAACTTACCACGATCTTGTAATTTATCGATAGAATAAGGAATAGCTTTTCCTTTTTCCATAGAAATTAATGAACCTTTGTTACGACCTGCGATTTCACCTTTGTAAGGCTCATATCCAATAAAACGGTGTGCCATAATAGCTTCACCAGCAGTAGCAGTAAGCAATTGATTACGTAATCCAATAATTCCACGAGATGGAATATTAAATTTTACAATCATACGTTCCCCTTTAGTTTCCATAGAAAGCATTTCTCCTTTACGCATTGTAACGAATTCAACTGCTCTACCTGAAAGATTTTCTGGTAAGTCGATTGTTAATTCTTCAATTGGCTCACATTTTTTACCATCAATTTCTTTGATAATAACTTGTGGCTGACCGATTTGTAACTCATAACCTTCCCTTCTCATTGTTTCAATAAGAACAGATAAGTGAAGTACTCCACGACCAAAAACCATAAATTTATCAGCAGAATCAGTTTCACCTAACTTCATCGCTAAGTTTTTCTCTAATTCTTTTGTTAAACGCTCTCTAATATGACGAGAAGTTACAAATTTACCTTCTTTACCAAAGAAAGGAGAGTCATTGATAGTAAATAACATACTCATTGTTGGCTCATCGATAGCAATCGATGCTAATCCTTCAGGATTTTCGTGATCAGAGATAGTATCTCCAATTTCGAAACCTTCAATACCAACAACAGCACAAATATCACCAGCAATTACTTCCGTAACTTTTTTACGTCCAAGACCTTCAAAAGTATGTAATTCTTTAATTCTTGATTTTGTTACAGTACCGTCTCTTTTTACTAAAGATATTGGCATTCCTTCTTTCAAAATACCTCTTTCTAAACGACCGATAGCAATACGACCTGTAAATGCAGAGAAATCTAAAGAAGTAATCAACATTTGTGGTGTTCCTTCAGAAACTTTAGGAGCTGGTACATTTTCAACAACCATATCCAATAATGCTTCAACATTATCAGTTACGTTTTCCCAATGGTCAGACATCCAGTTGTTTTTAGCAGAACCATAAACTGTTGGAAAATCCAACTGCCATTCTTCAGCACCTAATTCGAACATTAAGTCGAATACTTTTTCGTGAACTTCTTCCGGAGTACAGTTTTCTTTATCAACTTTATTGATAACTACGCAAGGTTTCAATCCTAAATCGATCGCTTTTTGCAAAACGAAACGAGTTTGAGGCATTGGTCCTTCAAAAGCATCAACTAGTAAACATACACCATCGGCCATGTTCAATACACGTTCAACTTCACCTCCAAAATCCGCGTGACCAGGAGTGTCAATAATATTGATTTTTGTTCCTTTATATTGAACAGAAACGTTTTTAGAAGTAATGGTAATACCTCTCTCGCGCTCCAAATCGTTATTATCTAGGATTAAATCACCTGTGTTCTCGTTTTCACGAAATAACTGACAGTGATACATAATTTTATCAACCAAAGTGGTTTTACCGTGATCGACGTGGGCAATAATTGCAATGTTTCTAATAGATTCCATCTGAGATTTTTAATGGGTGCAAAGGTACACTTTATTTTGATAAAAAAAACGTTTCGAAGATAGTTTGCGTATATACAATCAATTAGTTAATGTAAAACGTGAAAATATAGACCTTAAATTGACATTAACATATGTTCACATATACTTAATTTAACTATATTTGGAGTAATGAAAAGTAAAACTCTCCAAATTACTCTTATTTACACCATCATTATGATAATTGTGGCAATTATATGCCACAATATATTGACAACCAACTTTTCTGCATCAAAACACCAGTATCTATTTCTATTAAAAGACGTTATCTTAATTTTAATTACGGGATTAATCTTCAGTATCATCCTTGCAAAAAATGAGAAAAGAAACATTACTATTTTTGAAAAGTTAAACAAAACCAACAAAGAAATAGAAGAATCGAATGAGAAATACGATATTGTAGCCAAGGCCACGAGCGACACTATCTGGGACTGGAAGATTCAGGAAGACAGCATTAATTGGAATAAAGGAATAGAAAGTGTTTTTGGTTACAATCCTGAAGAGGTCGGAAAAACTTCAAAATGGTGGTTTGACAAAATACATCCGGAAGACAGCATTAGAATGTCAATCAAGTTATATTCTTTTATTGAACAAAAAACACAAAACTGGCAAGACCAATATCGTTTTAGATGTGCAGACGGAACCTACAAATATGTTTTAGATAGAGGTTTTTTATTGAAAGATGAAAAAGGAAGAGCCATCAGAATGATTGGTGCTATTCAGGACATTACCAAGCAAAAAGAAGAAGAACAACGTCTACAACTTCTTGAAACTGTGATTACGCAATCTAAAGATTCTATTTTAATTACAGAAGCAAATTCGTCTGACGGAAAAATTCCTAAAATAGTGTATGTCAATCCTGCATTTTCACAAATGTCCGGTTATCAGTCTCATGAAATAATTGGGAAATCGCCAAATATTTTTAAAGGTCCAAACTCTGACTCAGAAGAATTAAAAAAGCTATTAAAAGCTATAAAAAACGAAGAAGAATGTTTGATTGAAACCATTACTTATACCAAAAACAAAGAAGAATATTGGGTACGTTTTTCTATGATTCCAATTTTCAATAATGAAAATGTGATTTCGCACTGGATTTCTATACAAAGAGATATCACGGATGAGAAAAAACTAGAAACAGAAAAAGAACACCTTATTCGCGAGTTGACTCAAAACAATAAAGATTTAAAGCAATTCTCATACATCACTTCTCATAATCTTAGAGCTCCTTTATCTAATCTTATCGGACTTTTAAATCTAACAGAAGACATTCCGATAGAAAATGAAGAACTACAGGAAATTCTGTCCGGATTTACAAAATCTACTCATTTATTAAATGAAACCATTAATGATCTTGTAAAAGTTATTATTATTAAAGACAATCCTTCAATGCAGAAAGAAGAAGTTGCTTTACAAGAAGTTTTCGAAAATGTCTTCAGTCAATTGTCTTTTCAAATTGAATTACATAAGCCAATTATCAAGCTAAAATTTGACAAACTACCACATTTAGTCACCAACAAAGCTTATATAGAAAGCATTTTACTTAACTTACTTACAAATTCGATAAAGTATAAATCTGAAAACAGAAAACTTAAAATAGCCATAACTGCCGAACAAGTTGACAACAAAGCAATATTGACTTTTAAAGACAACGGAATCGGAATTGACTTAGAAAGAAATCGAGACAAGATTTTCGGATTATACCAAAGATTTCATAATTACCCAGATAGCAAAGGATTAGGTCTTTACCTCGTAAAATCACAGGTAGAAACAATGGGAGGAATTATTTCTATCGAAAGTGAAATCAATAAAGGAACTACATTTACAATAACATTTAAAAACTAAATTATTATGCTTGAGCAGATTTTATGCATTGACGATGACCCCATCACATTAATGTTATGCAAAAAAGTAATTTCAAAATCTTCATTTTCACATGAGATAATTACTGCTCAAAACGGTGAAGAAGCGCTCCATCATTTCAACACCTTAAAATATACCAATGACAAAAACAGAAGAAAACCTGAACTAATTTTTCTAGATTTAAACATGCCTATAATGGGCGGCTGGGAATTTTTGGATCATTTCACTTCTTCTGATTACGACGAATTCAATTCTGTTCCTGTAATCGTTCTATCTTCAACTATTGATCCTGACGACCTTGCCAAAGCAAAAAAATATCCAATTATAATTGATTTTCTTTCTAAACCGATTACGCAACAAATGCTAGAATACCTCAAAAAGAAAATAGAACTTTAAAATTTCAAATCAAATAGAGATCTAAGAACAAATTCCAGACTCCAATATAAAAATTGGAATTTGGAATTTTTTATATTTCAAAAATTTACTTATAATTTGAAATAAAAAAAGTCCTCTAAGAGAGGACTTTTATATATCTAATAAATTGTTATAATTACAATTTAGCAACGTGTTTCGTTAATTTAGACTTCAAGTTAGAAGCTTTATTATCGTGAATGATGTTCTTTTTAGCTAATTTATCAATCATAGAAATTACAGTTGATAATTTTGCAGAAGCGTCAGATTTGTCAGTAGCTAATCTTAATGCTTTAATAGCGTTACGAGTAGTTTTATGTTGGTATCTGTTAAGAACTCTTCTTTTTTCGTTACTTCTGATTCTTTTTAATGCTGACTTATGATTTGCCATTTTGTTTTAATTTTAGATGTAATAATTATTATAAATACTAGTTAAAAAAGAAAAACCTCCCACAATTGCAAAACAATCACTTTGGTTTTAACTAATAAAATAAAAATCGAGACACCAACTTTTATTTTACAAAACTTATTTACAACTAATTTGTAGTCTGTAAGGGAATCGAACCCCTGTTACCAGGACGAAAGCCTGGAGTCCTAACCCCTAGACGAACAGACCGATTCTCCTAAGTTTTTTCCAATTTTAATAATTGAATATTGTAGCCCGTAGCGGAATCGAACCGCTCTTACATGGATGAAAACCATGCGTCCTAACCGATAGACGAACGGGCCATATTTTAGATCAAGTTATGCAACTCAATTTGCAAGAGAAATTAGTAGCCCGTAGCGGAATCGAACCGCTCTTACATGGATGAAAACCATGCGTCCTAACCGATAGACGAACGGGCCTGCTTCTCTAATGCGGATGCAAAAATACAACTATTTTTAAGATGTACAATACCTGATGTAAAAAAAAATAAAAAAAATTAATATGCTTTAGCAAAAAGCACTCTTTTAGAAGACGGATTCCCTGTAAACACACAGGTTCCAGCCTCTTCAACAGCACTTAAAGGAATACAACGAATTGTAGCTTTTGTTAAATCTTTTATTTTTTCTTCGGTTGCAGCAGTTCCATCCCAATGAGCAGAAATAAAACCTCCTTTACCTTCTAAAACTTCTTTAAACTCTTCAAAACTATTAACTTCAGTAATATGGGTATCACGATAGTTTAAGGCCTTAGTAAACAAATCACTTTGAATCTGCTCTAATAAATTATTTACGTAATCAACAATTTTTTCTGCAGCCACCACTTCTTTTGATAAATTGTCGCGTCTTGCAACTTCAAAAGTTCCGTTTTCAAGATCTTTTGGTCCAACCGCAATTCTAACAGGAACTCCTTTCAATTCCCATTCAGCAAATTTGAATCCTGGTTTTTGAGTTGTTCTGTCGTCATACTTCACCGAGATATTCAATTTTCTCAATTTCGCTGTTAATTCATTAACTGCCGCCGTTATCTCAGCTAATTGTTCGTCTGTTTTATGAATTGGAACAATAACAACCTGAATCGGCGCTAAATTTGGAGGTAAAACCAATCCCTGATCATCAGAATGCGTCATGATCAAAGCTCCCATCAAGCGAGTAGAAACTCCCCATGATGTTCCCCAAACGTGCTCTTGTTTTCCTTCTGCATTCGCAAATTTCACATCAAAAGCTTTTGCAAAATTCTGACCTAAAAAGTGTGAAGTTCCCGCTTGTAGCGCTTTACCATCTTGCATCAACGCTTCAATACAATAGGTTTCATCTGCACCTGCAAAACGTTCTGTTTCTGTTTTAATTCCTTTCACAACAGGAATTGCCATGAAGTTCTCTGCAAAATCAGCATAAACATTCATCATTTTTTCTGATTCTTCAATTGCTTCCTCTTTTGTCGCGTGAGCAGTATGCCCTTCCTGCCACAAAAATTCAGCAGTTCTCAAAAACAAACGAGTACGCATTTCCCAACGTACCACATTTGCCCATTGATTAATAAGCAAAGGCAAATCCCTATAAGACTGCACCCATCCTTTATATGTAGACCAGATAATTGCCTCACTTGTCGGACGAACAATAAGCTCCTCCTCTAACTTTGCATTAGGATCAACCATTAATTTTCCGGGTCTGTCTTCATCATTTTTCAATCTGTAGTGCGTCACGACAGCACATTCTTTTGCAAATCCTTCTGCATTTGTCTCTTCCGCTTCAAACATGCTTTTAGGCACAAATAGAGGAAAATAAGCGTTTTGATGTCCTGTTTCTTTAAACATACGATCTAACTCAGCTTGCATTTTTTCCCAAATGGCATATCCGTATGGTTTTATTACCATACATCCTCTAACTCCTGAATTTTCAGCTAGATCTGCTTTTACAACCAGTTCATTATACCATTTCGAATAATCTTCTGATCTTGTAGTAAGGTTCTTACTCATATTATATAGTTTGGCACAAATTTTGTTTTCTATAATTTTAACTAAATAGTTTGACAAAACTAACTATTTTTGTAATGTGCAACAATAAAAAACACCACAGATATGAAAACTAACATTTCTATTCGCCAAAACTCTAATCATTTTTACTTAATCGGATTATTGAGTTTATTGCTTGCGTCTTGTGGTTCTTACCAAAATTCATCTTATCATGACAATGACGGGGTTTATGGTAGTAGATCAAACACCTATGTGCAGTCTAATTCAAACGGCACAAACAATCAATATAAAGACTATTTTAGATCTTTACAGGACGACAATCAGTCAACTGAAATTTTTACAGACGTTGACAACTACACTAATTACTCAGAAAACGACAGTACTCAAACTGCATCGGTAGGTTATCCTGCTTGGGGAAGCAGTAATTCTGACGTTTCAGTAAATGTATATTCTAACCCATCATGGTCATTAGGCTTTGGAATGGGCGGATGGGGATACCCATACTATGGATATGGATACGGATGGGGTTACCCTTATTACGGATGGGGCGGCGCTGGATGGGGTTACCCTGGCTACTGGGGTGGCGGATGGGGTTACCCAGGTTATTGGGGAGGCGGTTACTACTCCTACAACAACTACAATTATTCTTATGGAAGAAGAGGTTCTGCAGCATATTATGGAGGCAGAAACTATGCTTACAACAGAAGTTACACCTCAAATAGAAACTACACTTCTAATAGAAATTATACCACAAACAGAGGTAGCTACAACACAAATAGAAACTATACCACAAACAGATCTAGCAATGGCTATACTGATTTCAGAAGAACTTCTACAGTAAACGGAAGAACATCAAGTCCGACATTTACAAACAGAAGATCGAACATGAACAGTTCAGATTATAATAATTACAGCAACAGAAGATCATACAATAACAATAATAGCGGAACTACAAACAGAAGCTATACTCCTAGCAACAATAGCGGTTCATCTAGAAGTTATACTCCTAGCAGCCCAACTCGTTCAATGAACAGCAGTGGCGGAGGCGGAAGTATGAGATCATCTGGCGGCGGTGGCGGTGGCGGAATGAGATCTGGTGGCGGTGGCGGAGGAAGAAGATAATTCTTCTTTCAAACTAAATTCATATTAAAAATTTTATTCAAATGAAAAAAATATTATTCCTATTTATAACAGGACTAACTGTTAGCGCGTCATACTCTCAGGATGTCTCTGATGCTGTTCGCTACAGTCAAGACAATTTAGGCGGTACAGCAAGATTTAGAGCAATGAGCGGTGCTTTTGGAGCTGTTGGTGGAGATTTATCTTCTTTAAGTGTCAATCCAGCGGGTTCTGCAATTTTCAATACCAATCAAGTCGGAATATCTTTTAGCAATCAAAGTGCAAAAAATAATTCCAATTACTTTGGCACTCAGACTTCTGAAAAAGAAAATTCTTTTATATTAAATCAAGCAGGTGGTGTTTTTGTTTTTAAGGATAAAAATCCAAATAACGGATGGAACAAAATTTCTGTTGGAGCAACTTATGAAAATACAAATAATTTCAGCAATAGAACTTTTTCTGCAGGAACAAATCCAACAAATTCTGTAGATAGTTATTTTCTAGCTTTTGCAAACGGACTTCCATTACAGGACATTGGTGGCGGTATCGATTATCGAGATTTATTTTATGATGAGCAACAGGCTTATATGGGATATCAAGGACATGTAATTGACCCTGTATCTAATAATCCGAACAATACAGAATACATTAGCAATGTTCCTGAGGGTGGAAATTATTATCAGGAAAATGAAGTTTACACAAGAGGCTACAATAGTAAAGTTGGATTCAATATTGCAACATCTTACAGAGACAGACTTTATTTTGGAGCCAATTTAAATGTACATGTTACTGACTTTAGAAGAACTTCAAGTTTTTACGAAGATAATGACAATGCTTTGCAACCTTATGAAACAATTTCAAACTTACGTTTCAACAATGAACTTTACACTTATGGAAACGGTTTCTCTTTTCAACTTGGAGCAATCGGAAAAGTCACAGAATCGTTTAGACTTGGTCTAGCATATGAATCTAATACTTGGTATGAATTGTATGACGAAACTTCTCAAAGCATCTACACTACAAGACAAGCAGACGGCGGACAAGCACAGAATGCTAACGTAAATCCGAATATAGTAAACGTTTACGAATCTTACACTTTGCAAACGCCAGACAAATGGACTTTTAGTGCTGCTTATGTTTTTGGCAAATCAGGTTTATTAAGTGTTGATTATGCTGTAAAAAATTACGGTAACTCAAAATTTAAACCAACCAATGATGGCGGTTTTGACGGTGTTAATGCAGATATCAGAAATAATTTGACCAGCACAGGCGAACTTAGAATTGGTGGAGAATACAAAATCAAACAATTCAGCTTAAGAGGTGGATATCGTTTTGAAGGAAGTCCATACAAAAATGGAAGTACTATTGGAGATTTAACCAGTTATTCTGGCGGGTTAGGATATGATTTTGGAGGAACAAAATTAGACTTGGCTTATTCTTATTTAGAAAGAAAATCAAATCAGGGATTTTTCAATACAGGCTTTACAGACGGAGCAAACATTAGTTCTAAATTAAACAATGTTACTCTTACTTTATTATTTGCATTGTAATTGAAATTAAATAGATAAATGAAAATTTCCGTCAGATTTTTATCTGGCGGATTTTTTTTTGACTTATTTTAAGCTTTCACAAGATATCAACTTCATAAAAACAGCTAAAACAACTTGAAAACTAGTGTTGTTTGAATAAAAAAAGTGTAATTTTGCACTCCAATTTATAAAAGTATGAGAACCAAGTCTTTAAAAAAGAACAAAATTAACGTAATCACTCTTGGGTGTTCAAAAAATGTTTATGACAGTGAAGTCCTTATGGGACAGCTGCGTGCTAATGGAAAAGAAGTTGAACATGAAGCTCCAGCAGAAAAAGAAGGAAACATTATTGTAATCAACACTTGTGGTTTTATTGATAATGCAAAAGCAGAATCGGTAAACATGATTTTGGAATATGCTGATAAAAAAGACAGAGGACTTGTTGATAAAGTTTTTGTGACAGGATGTTTATCTGAGCGTTACAGACCAGATTTAGAAAAAGAAATTCCAAATGTTGATCAATATTTTGGAACTACAGAATTACCTCAATTATTAAAAGCTTTAGGAGCCGACTATAAACACGAATTGCTTGGAGAACGTTTAACAACAACTCCAAAAAACTACGCTTATTTAAAAATTGCTGAAGGTTGCGACAGACCTTGCAGTTTTTGTGCTATTCCGCTAATGAGAGGTTCTCACGTTTCTCAACCAATTGAAAAATTAGTTAAAGAAGCTCAAGGTTTGGCTAAAAATGGCGTTAAAGAATTGATCTTAATTGCTCAGGATTTAACTTACTATGGTTTAGACTTATATAAAAAGAGAAATCTTGCAGAATTACTGGAAGCTTTAGCAGCGGTTGAAGGGATTGAATGGATTCGTCTGCATTATGCCTACCCTACTGGTTTTCCAATGGATGTTTTGGAACTAATGAAACGCGAGCCAAAAATTTGTAATTACATCGATATTCCATTACAGCATATTTCAGATTCTATTTTGAAATCTATGCGTCGCGGTACAACTCAGGCAAAAACAACTCAATTATTAAAAGATTTCCGTGCAGCTGTTCCTGGAATGGCAATTAGAACGACTTTAATTGTTGGTTACCCTGGAGAAACTCAGGAAGATTTTGAAATTCTGAAAGATTTTGTTCAGGAAATGAAATTTGACAGAATGGGATGTTTTGCTTATTCTCACGAAGAAAACACGCATGCTTATTTATTAGAGGACAATGTTCCAGACGATGTAAAACAAGCAAGGGCTAATGAAATTATGGAATTACAGTCTCAAATTTCATGGGATTTAAATCAGGAAAAAGTTGGGAAGACTTTCAAATGTATTATTGACAGAAAAGAAGGTGCACATTTTGTTGGCCGAACTGAATTTGACAGTCCAGATGTTGATAATGAAGTTTTAATAGACGCTTCTAAACATTATGTAAAAACTGGAGAATTTGTTAATATAAAAATAATTGAAGCTACAGAATTTGATTTATACGGAGAACCTGCTTAAATTTACGCTGAACAATAATCGCTAACCTTTGATAAAAATACTTTTATGAAACCAATTCAGACTTTGTTTATTTTAGTTTTCAGCTTAGTATGCTTCAGTGCTTCTGCACAATACGGAGGGTACAACAATGGCTATGGTGGTGGTTATGGAAATGGCTACGGAAGAGGTGGCGGAATGGGAATGGACAGAAGCATGATGGGCGGACCTCAAGGAACACCAAGCAAACCAAAAGAAACTCCTCCTGAAGAAACTGCTTCAATGCTCGTTGAACAAATGAAACCACAGGTTAATCTTGATGAACTTCAAGCTATTGCGATTTCTAATGTTTTAGCGGAAAGCATCAGAGAGCAAGGTATATTATTGAAAAATGAAAGCAGCAGTCAAGATCAAAAAATTGAACAGATTAAAGCTTTAAGAGAAAGTACGGATAAAAAAATCACAGCATTCTTAAATCCTGATCAGGTTGACAAATACAAATCTTTCATGGAAACTTTGAAGGAAATTAAAAAGCCAAAGAAAAAGAAAGGAAAAGATAAGGATTCGAAAGATTCAAAAGATTCAAAAGAAAATACAGATACGAAAATCTCAGAATAATCGTTCTTACTTATAAATACAACGAATTATGTTAAAAAAGCATTTTTGCTATCTTATATTAGCTGTTATAATCAGTTCATGCTCTACAAATCCGTATAAGAGTACTGAAAAAGCTTACAATCAGCAGTTAAAAACTTTAGAAAACCAAATTACAAGTAAAGAAGCGCAACCTATACCGGCAGTAAGTCCTCTCGCGATTGACACATCTTATGCACAGCAATTAGGCATTATAAAAGATACTTTATCGAAAACCGGTTCTACTTATCTAATAAATGGAGTTAATACAGAATGGGTTGGTACCGTAAATTTTAATTTAAGAAAGCCAAGTTTTGTAATTATTCATCATACTGCGCAAGATTCATTACAGCAAACTATTAACACATTTACCAAAACAAAAACACAGGTAAGTGCGCATTACGTAATTTCTGAGAATGGAAAAGTGGTTCAGATGCTGAATGATTATTTAAGAGCATGGCATGCAGGTAATTCAACTTGGGGAAAAACTACTGATTTAAATTCTTGCTCCATTGGTATCGAATTAGACAATAATGGTTTTAAACCTTTTACAGAAGCTCAAATCAATAGTTTACTTGCTTTGTTAACCAAATTAAAAAAGGATTACAACATTCCGACGCAAAACTTTTTGGGGCATGCTGATATAGCACCGGGAAGAAAACAAGATCCAAGCGCTTTATTTCCATGGAAAATATTGGCAGAAAAAGGATTCGGAATCTGGCCAGACGAAGTTTTAGAACCTGCTCCGTTTGATTTTAAAATTGAGCCTGCATTAAGAATAATTGGCTACAATACAAAAAATCTAACATCGGCAATTCAGGCGTTTAAATTGCATTACATACAAAGCGATGCAACCTCAACATTAGACAGAAAAACAATCGATACCATTTATTCGATTTATAAAAAACAGGTTCAGTAAAATCTCGTTATTTAAAAGACTAGTAAGCGTTTCTGTTCATTCAGAAGCGCTTTTTTTTACTCAAAAATGATTTCGTATTTATAAAGCAACTTGCTTTTAGAAATAACGGTTAACATTTAGCCAAACGTTCCTCTGGAACGTGTAATCGCAATAAAACATAATTTCTACCGATGAGACATTCCTCCGGAATGAAACTGCCTACAAACAAAATTGTCTTAGATTAAAAACTAAGACACCTATAAAGTTCTCATTTTGAACCTTAAACTTGAAAATTGAAACTTAAAACTTCAAACTCCAATCTGAAACTTTAAACTTCAAACCTCAAACTTGAAACTTCAAACCTGAAACTGTAAACCTGAAACTTCAAACCTGAAACTTTAAACTTGAAACCTGAAACTTCAAACTTAAAACAAATAAAAAAGCTGCCAAAACATTAGTATGTTTCGACAGCTCCAAAAAAAAAAAAAAATATCAATCTTTATCTCTAGAAAGAGTATGTTGTAGCAATTAATCCGTAGAAGCTTCCTCCCGTTGGCATTACATCTTTATCTAAGAAAATATCTTCTGATGCAGCATCGTATCTTAGCTCAGGAATTATTGTCAGTTTACCAACTTTAAAGTTTAAAGAAACTGTATTAGCAAAAACGCTTGATCCAGCTAAAGTTCCTAAACTTGCAGCAGCATCTTTTGCATCAAAATATTCCAATCTATACGCTAAAAGCAATGATGGACTGAATGAATAGTTAGCATAACCAACTAAAGAAAACCATTCTCCATCTAAATTGCTGTCAAAATCATTTGTAGTTTTAGCATAAGTTGCATTGAATCCTAAAGCAAAACTATCGCTGATTGTTTTAGAAGCCGTTAAATCAAATTGTGTTTTGTTTTCATCTGAAACCGGAATTGTACTTCCTGGAATTTGATTAGTACTTCCTGTTGTAAAATTCAGGTAAGCGCTTCCTGTTTCTCCAATGTATCCAACTTGTCCAATGAACGTTTTTTGGTTTGAACCTGTATCCATTGCAGATTTAAAATCTGTCGGATTTGTAACTCCTAACATTGCTGTAAATTTACCAGAAGTATATTGCGCTTTCAAACCTGTATTAAAAAACGGTCCATAAGAGAAAGCGTAAGACATACTGTAGTTTTTATTATCTACTGCATCTAATACCTCATATCCGATATGAGTTCCGAAACTACCTGCTACAAATTTGAATTCATCTGTAACATTATAAGTAAAGAATAATTGTTTGATTAAAAATCTTGCATTTCCATCTTTATCTGCTGTCTCATTATATGAAAATTCTCCTGCTCTTTTTCCGAAACCTAAATCAACGAAAACAGATGCTTTTCCGAAAGTATGACTTGCTTCTATGGATGCCATTCCTAATTCGAATGAATTCTGTGAGTTGGTGAAGCTCGTTAATCCATTCATTTGTTTTGAAAAATCATACTTATAGTAGGCATCGGCAGAACCTCCCCAAGTGGTTGCTGGAGAAGCTGCAGTCTCATCTTCTTGAGCAAAGGCAAAAGAACTCGTTAACATGGCGGTTAAAATGTAAAATGCTTTTTTCATGTTTTAAATTGGTTTTTAGTTATTAAATTGATTCTGGTTAGTTAATCTTTTATATAATCTATAATAGTTATAAGTCATTTCTAAAACCTTTTAATCTCCTCCAATCATCATCATTTTCTTTAGCGAATTTATTAACTTTTGTATGATCAGAATAATTCGAAAGTACTTTTTTGATGTTTTAAGCGAAGAATTACGGATTACAAAAATTAATCTATCAATAATCGTTATTTCATATTTATAAATAATCGTTTTTGAAAATTCAACAACGAAAAAAGAGGATTATCTATTAAAAAATAAGGGTATATAGTAAAATTTACTACAAAAATACAGTGCAATACGTATTAAAAAGCAATACAAAAACAAAACACCCTATAAAAAATAGGGTTATTAATTAAAATATAAAATTTATACAATATTATTACCCATGTATATAAGGTAAAAGCGGCAAAAGAAACAACCTGAATAATTCTTACAAAATAAAAACACTATAACCCTACTTCTAACACGTAGACTGGGGCATTTTTTCTCCACCTGAAAAAAGAAATATGTTTGAAACGAAAAAAGCCTGTCCAATATCGAACAGGCTATTTTGAATTTGAAAATATACTCTATTTTATTCCTTATTGTACTTTCGCAAATACTCGCGTACTTTAATTCCAGATTCTTTTAAATCTTCGTCTTTCCATATCCCTTCAGAATTGGCAGACTTTTTTAGAATAGAACAAGTCTCATCTTTATCTGAAACTGACCACGTAATCCAGCTTAGCTTTTTAGATTCCATCCAATCGATATAATCCTGCCACGCCTTATAATCTAATGGTCCGTCGCCCGATGCTTCCATTCCTGCTGATTCTGAAATAAAAACCGGTAAACCACTTTTAATGGCAGCATCTGTTCGATCTCGCAAATCTTTACCATGAGTCGCGGCATAAAAATGCATCGTATACATTATATTGGCATAACCCGTAATCGGATCTTCGGCGGGAAGATTAATATCCTGATCCCAATGCGGACAGCCAACCAAAATAATATTATTCGGATCGTTTTCACGAATCACTCTTATTATTTCTTCCGAATAGCTTTTTACCTCCGACCACGTTTCGTAATCAGGCTCATTAAATACCTCATATATAATATTAGGATACTTGGCATACTTTTTTGACATCTCATCAAAAAACTTTTTAGCTTCTATTAAGTTGACATTATGACTGTGCCAATCGATAATTACATAGATATCTGATTTAATTGCACCGTTTACAACTGCCTCTACTTTCTCTTTAGAAAACTCCGGATTCTTCATATAAGAATGTTCTCCGAGCTCAACTCCCATTGCTGCGCGAACGACATTACAATTAAAATCTTTTTTTAACCAGCTTACTGCTCTTTCATTATAGAATCTTGGCCACATACTATGCCAGCCAAAACTTAATCCGCGAAGCACTACCGGATTATTATTTTTATCTACAAGCTGCGTTCCCTTTACACTCAATTGCCCATGCTTCTTAACAAATTGTGCTTTTGAAACATTCACAATCATTAAAAGAAAAAAAGCGGTATACCAAATCTTTGATTTCATAATGTAGTTTTAAGGTATTAATTTTAATGTAACCACATCGTGTGAAGCAATCTCAGCAGTAAACGCTTTTTTCGTGTTTCCCGCTTCTTTATTTTTCCAAAGATCTTTTATTTTGAAAATTGTTTTATTGAAATCGGCTTCATAACCAAAATCGGTATCTTTGATTGTATTTTTCTTCCAATCGAAATTAACTTTTTTTGAAGCATCTGCTTTATTTATAAAACTCACTGCCCAAGCTCCATCAGAAAGTGGTTTTACCCATACTTCTACTCCATCCAAAATAGCATATTTAAAACCCTGAATTCCTAATTTATCCTGATTTACAGCAAGTAATTCTTTGTTTGTTAAAATTGCTAAAGTTTCCTTGGACATTTTTCGATAATTATTTCCTGTAAACAAAGGAGACGAAAGCATACACCACATTGCAAAATGCGATTTATCTTCGGTATCGTTCATTTCGTTTCCAACTTCCATCATATCAAAATCATTCCAATGATCTGGACCAGAATATTTTCGAATATCTTTTCGCATGTCGGCAATTTTCATGAATCCCCAAGAAGACCAGTTTTCAGGATGCTTAAATTCACAGTCAAAACACGGATAAATATCACCCGAAATTCTCCAGAGATTTCCAACTGGTTTTCCCCATTCCCAAGGCTGGTTGTCGCCCCATTCGCAAAGACTGAAAACAATTGGTCTTCCGGCTGTTTTCAACGCATTACTCATAGTGGTATAGGCTTCTTTTGCCGTAATTCCTTGTGTGTTGCACCAATCATATTTTAAGAAATCAATTCCTAGTTTGGCATAAAATCTTGCATCTTGATATTCGTAACCTCTTGTTCCGGGATAGCCAGCACAAGTTTTGGTTCCGGCACAATTGTATAAACCGAATTTTAAACCTTTGCTGTGCACATAATCGATAACTGATTTCATTCCGCTTGGAAATTTTTCAGGATCTGGAACCAAATCACCATTTGCATCACGTTCGTGCGTCATCCAGCCGTCATCTAAGACTATATAATTGTATCCGGCAGCAGCCAAACCCGAAGAAACCATAATATCTGCAGTTTCTTTTACTAGTTTCTCATCTATATTAGTAGCAAAAGTATTCCAAGAATTCCAACCCATTGGAGGCGTCATAGCAAGTCCTTCAAATTTTCCGGCTTGCTGTGTATGTGTATTCCCTTGACCGAAACTAAAACCGAAAGTGATGAAAGCAAATAATAAAGCGATTTTTTTCATTTTATAAAACTTAAATTATTATAAAAAATGTTCCCAAATTTCTCAACTAGGGAACATCTCACAAACTAACTCAAAACAGAATCTTATTTTAATACAAATCCTAAGTCATCAAATAATATGACATTCCCGCCATCATTATTTGATTCTTGCATTGTAATCATTGTTAAACTTGAAGGATTTCCTAATTTATCAAATGGAATTTCCATGTAAACCCAAGTGGTAGTTACTGGAATCACATAATTTGCTCCTCCATTCATACTAAAATTCACCTGACCGTTTTTAGCGCCTTTCACTGCAATTCTGAACGCTTTATAACGAGACAAATCTACATTGAAGCCCCAGTTTCCACCGTCCCAGCCGCCGAAAGTCCATTGCCAAGATTTTGTTCCTTGATAAGCGTCTCCGTCAAAATCGAAATTAACGCCTTTTCCTGCCCAAGGTCCACCCCATTGCATTCCGTATAATTTATCATCATATAAAGCGGTACCAAATGCTTCTTTTGAAACTGCAGTTCCAGAAATATTGCTTACTGCAAGATTTCTATAATCTGCATTTGCTGGTACTTTTATGACAATTTGCTCTAAAGTCGAAGAAACGATTGTAACCGGAACTTCTGGCAATGTAGCTGTTTTTGCAAGCGTTACAACTGGATTCAAGAAATATTTACCTTTTATTGTAACTACATCTCCTTCAGCCGAGTTGATAAAATTAAATCCAGAAAAAGTCGGAACCGGAGGCGCAACCGTAAATGGCATTGTAACCGTACCGTTTTTAGTAACGATTTTTAACTCATTTGATGCATTCGCGTAAGGCGTATTTTCATCAATTAAAACTACGATATCTGTATCGGTAACAAATGTTGGTTTAAAATAAGTATCAAAATCATTAAAGTAGATTTTTTCTGTACTCAACAATCCTTTACCATGAATGATGTAATAATTTTTTGGATCTCCAATAGTTACAGGAGTCGAAGGAAACATTTTTCCATCAGCATCATAACCAGAACGAACTACACTTTCTATAACTGGTGCCCCGCCTGTTGATGCAGTAGCACTTTCGTCATTTGAGCATGAAGTAAAAAACATTAAAGAAAGCATCAATGCCATGCATGCCGCTAACGAAACAATTTTTATATTTTTCATATTTATATTTTTAAAAATTATTTAAAAGTATATGGTGCTACTTCTTTTAATTTTGGATTTTTAATTAAATCATCAGCCGGATAAGGCAACAAAAGGTTAGCAGCAGAAATCGTAATGTGTTTTTCATTCTGTTTATCTCCTCTGTTCTGAGCTTCTAAAATTGCTTTAGCCTGAGCGAAAGGAAGACGTCCTAAATCAAAATAGTAATCTCCTTCGCAAGCCAATTCTGCTCTTCTTTCTTTAAAAATATCATTGAAAGAAATAGATGTTTTTTCTGCTAATCCTGCTCTTTTACGAACTGCATTGAATGATTTCAAAGCATTTGCATCTGTAGTAGTTCCCGATTGAGATCCTAAAGTTGCTTCTGCATGAATTAACAATAATTCTGCATAACGCATCATATAACTATTCATGCTGCTTTCTCCGTTGAATGGCGGGTTAAATGGTCCTGTGATTGGAAGGTTTTCTTTTCCGATTACATATTTTTTCAAACCAGCTCCCGAATTTTGAGCTTCATTTGCTAATTCAAAAGTATATCCTAAAAGTTTAGGAGAATCTACTGCCAATGTCTGAGCGTAAGTCAGGTTTGGATAAAAATCTCCAGGAAGCATAAAAGTTTCTATTCTTCTTCTGTCACCATTTTCAAAAACATTCTTAATCAAATCCTGAGAAGGAGCGATTTGTCCAGAATAAGTAGTTTCTACCAATCTGTTTTCTGGAGCAAATAAAGTATTTGAGAAGTTCCCTTCGAAATACGTTCCAGAACCTGTCCACTGCCAAGAGAAAATAGATTCTTCGTTGTTGTTGTTTTTCTGAAGCCATAAATCTGCGAAAGATTTAGTTGGAAGCTGTTCTCCACCAAGCAATTTAAATTCGCCGCTATTGATTACTTCCTGAGCCATTGCTTTTGCTAAATCATATTTCTTTTGATACAAATACACTTTGGCAAGGAAAGCTTTTGCAGATCCGCTTGATACGTGCGCATTTGAAGCATAATCTGATCCTCTATTTTTTTGACGAAGATTAGCAATCGCATATTTCAAATCGTTTTCAATGAATTTGTAAACATCTTCAGTAGGATTACTCGGAATCACAAAATTCTTAGAATAATCTGCATTGTTTTCGATAATAGGCACATTTCCCCATAATCTTACTAAGAAAAAATAAGAGAAAGCTCTAATGAAATGCGCTTCTCCCAAAGCATTATTCAAAGCTTCTTTGCTCACATTTGGCCCAACACTTTGCGGAAGATTACTAATATAAGCATTAGAATTGGCGATAGCTCCAAAACATGATCTCCATGCATCAGAAATAAAGACTTGAGAATTCGTAAAACTCAAATCGGTAAACTTACCAAAATCATTGTATGGACCTGCATACATATTTCCAGAAATTACGTCTGTAATACCGTAGAAAGCCGATTTATTCATATTAAACCAAACAATTCCGTACAATCCGTTAGATGCATTATCCAATTTCGAATCAGAATCGTAGTAGTTACCAACAGTTGGCGCTCCTTCAGCCGGTACATCAAGGAAATCCTGAGAACAAGACGACGACATTAACAGTACTAATGTCATAAAAAGTGCGCTGCTTCTTTGTATTATATTTTTCATATTTAATCGTATTAAAATTCAACATTAAAACCAAAAGTGATTTGTCTCGGTACAGGATAACGTCCGTTATCTACACCAGAAAGCAATGCATCTTGATTAAAATTACCTACTTCAGGATCGTAACCTTTATATTTCGTGAACGTGAATAAATTTTGTCCAGAAGCATAAAATCTCAATCTTGTTAGACTTAATTTAGAAATCATTTCTGAAGGAAGCGAATATCCTAAAGTCACGTTTTGAATTCTTAAATATGATCCGTTTTCAATATTGCGTGTTGAAATTGCGTTATTGATATTATCATAAGTTGAAGGTCTTGGAAGTGATGCATCTAAGTTTGAAGCAGAATAAAAATCGGCTGCCTCAACTAAATAATTCGTTCCTAAATTACTGTTCATCGTACCAGATAAACGCGTCAAGTTCATTAATTTATTTCCCGCAGTTCCTTGAAGGAAAATAGATAAATCAACATTTTTGTATTTGAAGTTATTAGTTAATCCGTAAGTAAATTTCGGGTTTGGATTTCCAATTGGCACTAAGTCATTTAAGTCAATAACCCCATCGTTATTTTGATCTTTATAAATAACATCACCTTTTTGAAATGCCGGCTGCAAAGAGTTTGTTCCATCTTTTAAAACTACTCTGTTTCCTGAACCATCTGTGTGACCGTATTTTGTTAAATCATCATCTGTTCTGTAAATTCCAGTTGCTTCGTAACCTATAAATGAACCAATCGGAAGACCTTCTGTCGTTCTTGAAACCGTTACTGTATTGTAAGCCAATGTATTCATTGTTTTCACAATGTTCAAGCCTGCCATATTGGTTACTTCATTCTCATATTTTGTAAAGTTTCCACTCACATTCCATGTAAAGTTATCTGTAAATTTCTCTGTGTAACCTAAAGTGATTTCCAGACCTTTATTTTCCATGCTTCCAAGGTTAAAATATGGAGGGTTCACACCACCTTCATAAGATCCACCACCAGAAAGGAAGTTTGGAAGCGGCACTTGGTACAAGAAGTTTTTAGAAACTTTTTTATACACATCGATCGAAGTAGTAAGTTTATTGCTGAATAAATTAAAATCTAAACCAATATTAGTTTGATCTTGAGTTTCCCATTTCAAATCTTTGTTTGGAGTGTTTGCAGGAAGAAATGAAGTTCCCATCGTACTGTTTACAAGGTGCAGATTCGAATCGTATAAATTGTTTCCAATTTGATTATTTCCTGTTTGTCCCCATCCAGCTCTAATTTTAATTCCGTCAACATATTTTTTAGTTCCTTCCATGAATTTTTCATTAGAAAGTTTCCACGAACCGCTTACAGAACTAAAAACGCCCCATTTGTTTCCAACGAAAAACTTAGAAGATCCATCTGTTCTTACAGAAGCTGTTAATCCGTATAAATCTCCATAATCGTAAACCACCCTTCCTAAATAAGAAGCCAAAGTTTGCGTTCCTGAGTATACTCCACTTGTCACTGCTTTAGATAAATCTGAAGCCGAAAGAGATTTGTCATTATTATCCTTATAACCGTAACCTGTTATAGAATAACCTTCCCAATGTACTCTATTTGACTCCTGAACAGCTAAAAGGGTAAAATTATGTTTCCCGATTGCATTTCTGTAAGTCAACATGTTTTTTAAGTTCCAAGAATTTCCACTTGATGGATTATAATAAAGGTTAGCATAACTTTTTACTGCATTTCCTAAAGAATACATCGGATCAAAACGTTGTCCTAAATTCTCATAAATATATCCTCCCGCTTCGAAACGATATTCTAAACCTTTTAAAATATCAACCTGAGTGTAGAAATTTCCTGAATAGTTTTTTCTAACTAATGTATTCGATCCTAATAATGAAGTCGCAACCGGATTTACAAAAGAAGTATTACCTCCCGACGGCGGACCCGAAAATGCACCTGATAATTCTCTAACTGCAACGTCTGGAGTCGCTAATAAGGAAGTAGCCACAACTCCATTAAACTGTCCGTTCAATGTTAATTTTTCATCTGTAATGGCACCACTAATATTTACACCAACTTTGATGAATTTATTAACTCTTGCGTCAATGTTTGATCTAAAGTTGTATCTCTTAAATCCAGATTCAATTACAATTCCTTCCTGATTTAAGACTCCACCAGAAATATAATAGTTGATTCCTTCTTTACCTCCTGAAAAAGATAACTGATTTGACTTCATGATTCCTGTTTCATAAATCGCATCCTGCCAGTCTGTTCCTGCACCCAAAACTTCTGGATGAGCAAACTCAGGACGTTTTCCACTTGGATCGTAAACGTCTGATAAAGCATTTTGATGAATTGCATATTGCTGCAAATTCATAGAATGTAATTTTTTAGGAAGATTACTAATAGAATAAGAATTTTCGAAAGTCAATTTTCCTGTTCCTTTTCTACCCGATTTTGTCGTTACAATTACAACTCCATTTGCTCCTCTTGAACCGTAAATTGCTGTTGCAGAAGCATCTTTCAAAATATCAATCGATTCAATATCATTCGGATTGATTAATGACAATGGACTTAAAGTAATATTTCCTGCGTTTGAAAAGTTAGAATCTCCAGCGGCATTTCTTCCTGAAGTAGATGAATTTCTTGCATCTCCCGAAATTGGCACACCATCTATTACATACAAAGGCTCATTTGTACCTGTTAAAGAAGAAACTCCACGAATTCTCACCGAAACGTTACTTCCCGGTGCACCAGAGTTACTATTTACGACTACCCCAGCCGCTTTTCCCTGCATCATCTGATCAAAAGAAGCTACTTTAAGATTCTCAATATCTTTTGAAGCAATACTAGAGATTGCACTGTTTACATCTTTACGTTTTTGAGTTCCGTATCCAATTACAACGACATCTTTTAAGTCTTCTGCATTAGATTTTAAAATCACATTGATTGTTTTCTTACCATCTACGGCAACCTTTTGTGTTGTGAATCCGATGAAAGAAAATAATAAAGTACCATTAGAAGGAACATCAATAGAGTATTTACCATCAAAGTCAGTAGAAACTGTGGTTTTAGAACCTGCAATCGAAATGTTTGCACCTGGGATCGACAATCCCTTTTCATCAGAAACAGTTCCCGAAACTTTTACCTGAGCTGTAATAAAATTACTTGTCAGTAACAAAAATAATATCAAAGGAACCGCTCTGTGGTTAGCATTCCAATGAATAAAGTTAGTCATTAGTTTTTTCATAATAAGTGTTTGGTTAGTTTAAAGTGTTTTATTGCTAGTCTAAAAAATAAAATGGAGCCTGGTTATTTTATCTTCTAAATTATTTAACAAATCTATAACACTGGGAATTATCAAATCGATAATATTATATCATTTAATGATAATATTTTTACTGTAAGCGATTTAAAAAACATATATGAAAATAAAAACATATAAATATTGCGTATTTCGCAACAACAATCCTCTAAAAGAACCTAAAGGATGAATAAAAATTAGCAAAAGAGGAAAAATCAAACGTTTTCGTTAAAAATAATATTTATAGGTGACAAAAAAGTATCATTACAAAATACGTTTCAAACCAGAGAAATCTTCTCTGTATTGGCTAGGTGTACAATTCTTAGTTGCTTTGAAACTGCGGTTAAAATTGGCAATATTATTAAAACCAGATTTAAAAGCAACTTCAGAAACACTCATGTCCTTTTCTACCAACCAACGTGCAGCGTAACCAATTCGGATATCATTTATATAATTTACAAAAGTCTTTCCTGTTCGTTTTTTAATAAATCGGTTAAAAGAAATAATCGACATACTGGCCACATTTGCAACATCTTCTAAAGTGATTTTTTCAGCAAAATGTTTCTGCACATATTCGTAAACCAATTTCATTTTATCGTAATCATCGAATGTGTCATAATCGACTGTATAAGTAGAAAGTAAACGTTGATTTCTTGAATTTGCCAAATCATATAATAAAGAAGTGATTTCCAAAAAATAATCCATACCGTCAAGTTTAGAAAGTCTTACAAGTCTAGGAGTCAGCTCCTCTGCTGTTTTTTTCGAAAATAGAATACCATGAATAGATCTATTGAACATATCTCGTATCGGATTCATAATGCGTCTGGATAATAAAGATTCATGAAACAAATCATTATGAAATTGAATGGTGATTTCGTGGATCTTTTTACTCGTGCATTTATTCAATTCCCAGCCATGATATAAGTTCGGACCAATTAAAACCAATTCAACATTATCGATTTCTTCAATATTGTCTCCCACAACACGTTTAACCCCTTTTCCGTTAAGGATAAAATTGATTTCAAATTCCGGATGATAATGCACCGGAAAATCAAAACTGTCTTTTACACGATCAAAAACCAAAAAGCTATCGCTTGATGCAAGCGGCGCAATTTCTCTATAAAAATTCTTTGTAGTACCCATTTTAAATGCTGTTTCAATAATGCTCCATTGTATTTTGACTGCAATAATATGATATATAATTGATAAAATAATATTAAATACACGATATTCATCCGTTTATCTTTGAAAAAATAAATTATCGATTCTTTAAAAAGAGGATTAATAATAAACATTAATCGTTTTTAATTAAATAACTTTTTATAGTTTTAATAATTTTAACAATAATATGATGCATAATTTTCGAGAGCAAAACTCATCATTATAAACAAACATAATTCATTGTTTACATTGCTTTTAGATCAATAACAACCAAAATTTCAAAATGAAAAAACATTTCATAGTATTCTTTATGATGACAATAGTAACAAGTTCTTGCTTTTCTCAAAAAAGTAAGAGTAATACTATTTTGTCACTTTCGGATAAAAAAGCAACAACTGAAACCAAAACTTTATACAAAAACCTTCACACATTATCTCAGAAAGGTTTTCTTTTTGGACATCAGGACGATTTGGCTTACGGTGTAAAATGGAAATATGAAGACGGTAGAAGCGACATTAAAGATGTAGTTGGCGATTATCCCGCAGTTTATGGCTGGGATATTGCCGGTTTAGAAAAAGACGATGCCAATAATATTGATGGCGTTCCTTTTGCAAAAATGAAACAATATATTATGGAAGCGAATGCCAGAGGCGGAATTTCTACCATAAGTTGGCATTTTGATAATCCGGCAACAGGAAAAAATGCTTGGGACAACACTCCAAATTCTTTAAAAACAATTCTTCCGGGTGGCGAAAATCATAAAAAATTTACTTCATGGCTAGACAGAGCCGCAGTTTTCTTTCTTTCATTAAAAGATAAAAATGGCAAAAATATTCCGATTCTGTTTAGACCTTTTCACGAATTAACTGGCGGTTGGTTTTGGTGGGGAAAAGGAAATTGTACTCCTGAAGAATTTAAAACCGCATGGAAATTCACTTTTGATTATTTACAGAAAAAAGGCGTTCATAATTTAATTTATGTTTACAACACGGGAAGTTTTGCCAATGAAGCAGATTTCTTAACCAATTATCCTGGCGACAATTATGCTGACATGTTGAGCTTTGACACTTATCAAAACGGCAATGATCCTAAAGGTGAAAAATTTATTAGTGAAGTTCAGAATCAATTTAAAATACTAAACGAAATCAATACGAAAAAACACAAATTAATTGCTTTGGCGGAAGCTGGTTACGAAGGCGTTCCAGATCCAAAATGGTGGACAGGCACCTTATTAAAAGCAATTGGAGATTATAAAATTTCTTATGCACTATTATGGAGAAATCACGGTTGGCAGGAAAAAGAGCAAAAAATGCATTATTACGCTCCTTTTAGCGGACAAGTAAGCGAAAAAGATTTTATAGAGTTTTATAATCTGGATAAAACTATATTTGAAAAAGACATTAAAAAAGCTTTAAATAAAAACTAACTAAAACTAAAACCTCAAAAAAATAACCAATGCACGACAAAATTAGTTTAAAAGAAAAAATCGGTTACGGACTTGGAGATGCTGCATCATCAATGTTTTGGAAAATTTTCAGTATGTATCTGTTATTTTTCTATACCGACGTTTTCGGATTGGCGCCTGCCGTAGTGGGAACTATGTTTTTAATTACCCGAATCTGGGATTCCTGTTTTGACCCGATTGTTGGAATTATGGCCGATAGAACAAAAAGCAAATGGGGAAAATTCAGACCGTATTTACTTTGGGTAGCCATTCCTTTTGCCGTGATTGGAGTTTTAACTTTCTACACTCCGGATTTTGATGAAAAAGGAAAAATTATTTATGCCTACGTGACGTATTCTTTAATGATGATGATTTACTCTTTAATTAATGTTCCATACGCATCACTTTTGGGAGTAATGTCATCAGACAGAAAAGAAAGAAATACACTTTCTTCTTATCGAATGGTTTTTGCTTTTGGAGGAAGTCTTTTGGCACTTTGGTTAATTGAGCCATTAGTAAATTATTTTGGTGGAAGTTTAAATTCAAAAACAGGCTGGTTGGCAACAATTTCCGTTTTCGGATTGATTACGACTATCTTTTTCTGGACTTGTTTTTTATTCACTAAAGAAAGAATAAAACCCATTGAAGACGAGAAAAACAATTTAAAAGAAGATTTAAAAGATCTTCTAAAAAATAGACCTTGGTGGATTTTGTTGGGTGCAGGAATTGGCGCTTTGGTTTTCAATTCCATTCGCGACGGAGCTGCCGTTTATTACTTTAAATATTATGTGAGCAGTACCGTAAACTTCGATTTTTCTCTTTTCGGAACCGATTTCCACATGACCCCAACTTCTATTTATTTGGTTTTAGGTCAAGCAGCAAATATTATAGGGGTAATTATCGCAACGCCAATAGCGAATAAAATTGGTAAAAAGAAAACCTTCTTTGGTGCCATGGCTTTGGCAGCAATTTTAAGTCTTGTATTCTATTTATTCGGAAAAGAAGATGTCACACTAATCATGAGTTTCCAAGTTTTAATTAGTATTTGTGCAGGATGTATTTTCCCATTAATCTGGTCAATGTACGCCGATAGTGCCGATTATTCTGAATGGAAAGAAGGAAGAAGAGCAACTGGCTTAGTGTTTTCTGCTTCATCCATGTCACAAAAATTCGGCTGGACTATTGGTGGCGCAGGAGCGGGCTGGCTTCTAGGTTATTATGGTTTTCAGGCAAATGTGGAACAGACTGCTACAGCTCAACACGGAATTCAATTAATGTTAAGCGTTTTACCAGCGATAGCCGCCGCAATATCAGTTGCATTTATTGCATTTTATCCTTTATCAGAAGAAAAGTTACAGATTATAGAACAGGATTTAAACGAAAAGAGAGATCAAAAAAAATAAACCATACAGACATAGAAATCAAAAAATATGACAACATTAACCTCTTCAGTCACTTTTCAGGAAAGAAAAACGGCGCTAGAAAAACAACATAGAACATTAATCGAACAAAAAAACGTACCGCAGGAAATTATCGGAAACGGTATTTACGAACGTTATAAAAATCCTGTGGTAACTGCAGCGCATATTCCGCTTAATTGGCGATTTGATTTTGATGAAAATACAAATCCGTTTTTGCAGGAAAGAATTGGAATAAATGCCGCTTTCAACGCCGGGGCGATGAAATGGAACGGGAAATATTTATTGGCTGTTCGTGTGGAAGGAATCGACAGAAAATCTTTTTTCGCTATAGCGGAAAGTCCAAACGGAATCGATAATTTCAAATTTTGGGATAAACCTTGTGTAATTCCACAAACTGAAGAACCAGACACAAACGTTTACGATATGCGTTTAATCAACCACGAAGACGGATTTGTTTACGGTATTTTTTGTACAGAAAGAAAAGATCCAAAAGCCCCAAAAGGCGACACAAGTTCGGCTGTTGCCAATGCAGGAATTGTTCGTTCTAAGGATCTTGTAAACTGGGAAAGATTTCCAGATTTAATTTCGAACACCGGACAACAGCGAAATGTAGTGTTGCATCCTGAATTTGTAAACGGGAAATATGCTTTATATACACGTCCACAAGATGGTTTTATTGATGTTGGATCTGGCGGCGGAATCGGTTTAGGATATGTAGATAATATGGAAAATCCTGTTGTTAAAGAAGAAAAAATCATTTTTGGAAAACAATATCACACCATTTACGAATTGAAAAATGGTCTTGGCCCCGCCCCTATTAAAACTTCAAAAGGCTGGTTGCATCTCGCGCACGGAGTTCGAAATACAGCTGCCGGATTACGTTATACACTTTATATGTTTATGACTGATTTGCATGATATTGCGAAAGTTACTCACGTTCCAGCAGGACATTTTATGGGACCAGAAGGAATTGAAAGAGTTGGTGATGTTTCTAATGTTTTATTTTCTAATGGATGGATCGAAGATGAAAATGGAACCGTTTACGTTTATTATGCATCTTCAGATACACGCATGCATGTAGCCGTTTCATCTGTAGATCAATTAGTTGATTATGTAACGAATACTCCCGCAGATACCTTTATTTCAGCAGGTTCTGTTCAGAATATCATTAATCAAATCGAAAAAAATAACGCAATTTAAAATATAGTGTCATTACAAAGAAAGCTTTTAAAATCTGAGTTACTTGCAGAACTAAATTCCATTTTAAAGTATTGGTCGGAGCGAACTATTGACGATCAAAACGGTGGTTTTGTCGGACAAATAGATTTTAATGATCATCAAATTGCACATGCAGAAAAGGGTTCGGTTTTAAATGCCCGAATTCTTTGGACGTTCTCTGCCAGTTATCAAACCACAAAAAACGAAAACCACAAAAATCTGGCAAAAAGAGCATTTGAATATTTTGCTACTCACTTTTATGACACCCAATTTGGAGGTCTTTTTTGGAGTATTAATGAGGATAAAACTCCAAAAGACACCAAAAATCAAATCTATGCTTTGGCATTTGCGATTTACGGATTATCTGAATATTATGTGATTTCTAAAGACGAAAAAGCTTTAGAAATAGCGAAGAATTTGTATTCTAAAATTCAGAAACATAGTTACGATAAAGAAAACAAAGGCTATTTTGAAGCCTTTACCAGAGATTGGAAGCCCGTTGAAGATCTTCGTTTAAGCGCAAAAGACGCTAACGAAAAGAAAACAATGAACACGCATCTTCATATTATTGAAGGTTATGTGAATTTATACAAAGTCTGGAAAGACGAAAAATTATTACAAGTCATTGTTGAATTATTAGAAACTATTGATGTACATTTCATCAATCCAGAAACGGGACATTTACATTTATTTTTTGATGAAAATTGGGTCGAAAAACCCGATGTGATTTCATACGGACATGATATTGAAGCAGCCTGGCTTTTACAACAATGTGCCGAAATTTCTGGAAACGAAACTTTGATTGCTAATTTTAAAAAACACGCCATAAAAATTGCAGAAGCAACCAAAGAAGGTTTAGATGCTGACGGCGGTTTATGGTATGAATTTGATCCCGAAAAAGACGAATTAATTCAAGAAAAACATTGGTGGCCGCAAGCCGAAGCTTTAATTGGTTTCTATAACGCCTATCAATTGACTGGAAAAGATGAATATTTGGATATTGTTTATAAAATCTGGAAATTCACCAAAAAACACATAATCGACCACCAAAACGGCGAATGGTTTTGGGGCGTTTATGATGATTATTCTATAATGAAAAAAGACAAAGCCGGATTCTGGAAATGCCCTTACCACAACGGCCGCGCTTGCCTCGAACTTATTGCCCGAATTCAAGATTAACCTATTTAGTTTAAATTCTAATTATTGCATGATCATGAAACAGCTTTTACTTTTTAGTTTATTATTTCTTGCCACAATTTCAAATGCCCAGGTGAATCTCGTAAAAAATGCTGGTTTCGAAAGAGATCTTACGAATTGGAATGGTCAGGAAAATGCTGCTATTTCTCCGTACGACAAAAAAACGGGTAAAAATAGCGTCTTAATCAATCAGTTTACGGGTGCAGAATGGAGAGCTTTAGATCAGACTATTTTAATTCCAAAAAACAGCTTTGCCTTTGAATGCAATGTTTGGATGAAAACCGATCAAGTAGAAAATCAAAAAGAAGACTATAAAGCTGCCGCGGTAATATTAGAATTTTTGAATGCTGGCGATAAGCAAATCAGTACAGAAACAATCGGAAGAGCCAAAAACACAACCGACTGGACAAACTACAAAAAAGCAATAAAAATTCCCGCAGATGCTAAAAAAATCAGAATTATGCTGGCTTTGGCGCAAACCAACGGAACTGTTTTTTTTGATGACATAAACATAATTGCACTTGGTTCTGAAGAATTTGCAAAACTGAGTCCCGAAACAAAATAGCTATGAAAATATATCTAAAAATAATGTATCTGAGTTTAGCGGTTTCCATTTTAACTGGCTGTTCATCGGACAAAGACTCCACTGACCCAATTGTTGTAGAACCACCCGTACCGGCGGATCTCTTAACAACCACAAACGCTGCCTCTTACATGGTTGACGCAAGTGCAACTAAAGAAACTGTTGCTTTGTTTTACAACTTAAAAAAACTGGCCAAAACCAAAACTGCAATTGGTCAGCAAGATGCTTTTAATAGTTTTTATCAAGATGCAGGAGGAGATTCTGACATCAAAAAAAATACAGGTTTTGACCCAGCAGTTTTAGGTTCAGATTTTATATTCATTACCGATAAAAACAATAATAGTCAGACCAACAACTGGTATTACCAGCAAGAACAAAAAGTAATTGCGGATACGAAGGCCGCTTACGCGAAAGGGATAATCAACACCTTTAGTTGGCATTTGAGAGAACCCAATAAAGAAGATTCTTTTTACGCCGCCGATATGACTTCAGAACAAAAAACAACTGCTTTTCGAAGTATTTTACCCGGAGGCGCAAATAACGAATGGTACAAAAAGAAATTGGATAAGGTGGCCAGTGTTTTTTCTAATTTAAAAGGCGCAAATGGCGAATTGATTCCGGTTATCTTTAGACCTTTTCACGAATTTGACGGAAGCTGGTTTTGGTGGGGAGCAGATTTCTGCACACCTGACGAATATAAAAAAGCCTATCAGTTTACAGTCGATTATTTGAAAAATACAAAAGGCGTTCACAATGTTTTGTATGCGTTTTCTCCAGACAACTCTTACACAACGGAAGCCAATTATTTAAGCCGTTATCCAGGCGATAAATACGTTGATATTATCGGAATGGATAATTATGGAGATTTTAATAATCAAGGACAAACAGGATCTGACAAAGCTAATTCTAAACTAAAAATTCTTTCTGATTACGCTCAAGCGAAAGTAAAAATCGCTGCCCTAACCGAAACAGGTTACCGCGTTACAAGTTCAACTCCAGCGATTACAGATTGGTTTTCGACTTTAGTGTACAGCGCACTGACCAAAAATGACATTCAGATAAGCTATGTAATGTTTTGGAACAATAATTCAGATGGTTATTTTGTTCCAAATGGCACTGTTTCGAACGCAAGTGATTTTAAAACGTATAGTTTGAAACCAAAATCGGCTTTGGTTAATTCTTTGCCGAAAATGTATGAAATGCCGAAATAGTTTTTTTGTTTAAACTCTAAAGTTTCAGGTTTAAAGTTGAAACATGAATGTCTTTAATAACGGAAAGCCCTAGCCCTGATAGAAGCGGCATCCTTTTATGGTGGGGTTCACCATAAAAGATACAGCGGATAGCAGGATTAGCTCCTTAAAATATAAATTATGAAAAATAGATTCTTTAAAACCCTTTCTTTTGCTTTACTTTTTACTGCAATTGCTTGTCAGGCGCAGGAAAAAGTAACTGTAAAAGGAAACCAATTTTACAAAGGCGACAAACCTTATTCGTACATCGGAACCAATTATTGGTACGGAAGTTTACTGGCTTCTAAAAAAGTGGGAGATCGAAAAAGACTGTTGCGCGAATTGGATTTCATGAAGAAAAACGGAATCGATAATCTTCGCGTTTTAGTTGGTGGTGATGGTGGAAAATATGATTTCACCGTTCGTCCGGCGTTGCAATATCAACAAGGAAAATACGATCAGGATTTATTGGATGGATTGGATTTTTTGATTAGCGAAATGAGCAAACGTAAAATGTACGCCGTTTTGTATTTGACCAATAACTGGGAATGGTCGGGCGGTATGTCGCAATATTTAGAATGGAATGGCAAAGGTTCGGTTCCGATTCCTGCGATTCCGCCAAATACTTGGCCTCAATTTATGTCTTATACGGAGCAGTTTCACAGTTGTGAACCTTGTATGGAAGCTCTAAATAATCATGTGAAATTTATTATTGGCAGAACAAACGCTTATTCTAAAAAGAAATACAAAGAAGACAACACGATTATGGCGTGGCAGGTTGGAAACGAACCCAGAACTTTTACGCCAGAAAACGAAGTGAAATTCACAAAATGGTTGAATAATATTGTGGATTTAATTGATCGTTTAGACAAAAATCATTTGGTTTCTACAGGTTCTGAAGGAAAAAACAGCTCGAACGACAGCATGGAAATTTTTGAAAGAACGCATCAAAACCCTAATATCGATTATTTGACGATGCACATTTGGCCGAAAAACTGGAATTGGTTTAAAGCCGATAATGCTGAAGCAACAATGCCAAAAACTATAGAAAATGCCGGAAAATATATTGACGATCATATCAAAGTTGCCACTAATCTGAAAAGACCAATTATTATTGAAGAATTCGGACTTCCAAGAGAAAACGAAAATTTAAATGCAGGCGCGCCTTCCGTTTATCGTGATCAATTTTACGGTTATATTTTCGGAAGGGTTTTGGAAAGTCACAAAAATGGTGGTCCCTTGCAAGCAGCAAATTTCTGGGGTTACGGCGGTGAAGGAAAAGCAATTCATCCTGATGGAAAATGGAATCCTGGTGAACCTTTAACTACAGATCCTCCGCAAGAACCACAAGGTTTAAATTCTGTTTTTAACGGAGATAAATCGACTTTAGAAATTGTGAAAAAATACAATTCGGAATTAAATAAAAAATAATTTTCACCATATAAGTGATATAAGTTCATTTAATAAGTTTGACTTTAAGCCTGACTAAATTGAACTTATATCACTTATATGGTTTAAAAAACACACCATGAAAAATACCTTTATTTTTTTTAGTCTACTATTTCTAAATCTTTCTTTTTCGCAGAAGAAACAAGATTTTACTTTAACTTCTCCTGATGGAAAAATTGAGGTTAAAATTAATGTTGATGACAAAATTAGCTGGTCGATTTCTCACGGAAAAGATTTGGTCTTAGCTTCTTCTGAAATGTCTTTGACTTTGGAAGGAAATAATTTTTTAGGAAAAAATGCTGTTGTTTTAAATTCGAAGAAAGAAAGTGTAAATACTTCTTTTGAAACACCTTTTTATAAAAAGAAATCAGTTCAAAATCATTACAATCAACTGACTATAAACTTTAAAAATGATTTCAGTATTGAATATCGTGTTTTTGATGATGGTGCTGCATATCGATTTATAACCAAAAAGAAGAAAGATATTACAGTAAAATGGGAAGAAGTAGTTTTGAATTTTGATCAGGATTACAAAACTTTAATACCGTATGTAAGAGATTTAAGAAATCCGAAAGATCAGTTTATTTCTTCGTTTGAATCGCATTATGAAAACAAGAAAATAAGCGAGTTTGCAAAAGACACTCTTGCTTTTCTTCCTTTTTTAATTGATTTTAAAAACCATAAAAAAGCCGTTTTTCTAGAAGCTGACTTAGAAGATTACCCAGGATTATTTGTGACAAACAACAAAAACAAAACAGGTTTTGTATCACGTTTTTCAAAATATCCGGTACAAGAAACCAAGGGTGGCTTTAATTACCTCAACAAACTAATTACAGAAAGGGCAGATTATTTAGTTAAAACAAAAGGCACACGAACTTTTCCTTGGAGAGCAATTGTGATTTCTGAAAATGATGCCGCTTTAGCGAATAATGATATGGTTCAGAAATTGGCTGAACCTTCAAGAATAAAAGATGTTTCTTGGATAAAACCCGGAAAAGTAGCATGGGATTGGTGGAATGATTGGAATATTTACAACGTAGATTTTAAAGCCGGAATCAATACGCAGACTTATAAATATTACATTGATTTTGCTTCTAAAAACAAAGTCGAATATGTAGTTTTAGATGAAGGCTGGAGTGTCGAAACCGACATTATGAAACATAGTCCAAATGTAGATTTGGAAGTTTTAATCGCCTACGCGAAAGAAAGAAACGTCGGCATTATTTTATGGGCTTCGTGGATGGCGCTGACTAAAAATACCGAAGCCGTTTTTGACAATTATGCAAAATTGGGCGTAAAAGGTTTTAAAGTTGATTTCTTAGATCGCGACGATGCTAAAATGGTAAACTCCGTTTATGATATTTCGCAAAAAGCGGCAAATCATAAATTGATTATAGATTTCCACGGTATGTACAAACCAACTGGAATTCAGCGAACTTTCCCTAATATTTTAAATTTTGAAGGTGTAAAAGGTTTAGAAAATAATAAGTGGACACCAAATGATGATGTTCCGCTTTATGACACCACAATTCCGTTTATCAGAATGATGGCGGGACCAATGGATTATACGCCGGGCGCCATGCGAAACGCAACCAAAAGCGAATTCAAACCTAGTAATTCCAATCCGATGAGTCAGGGAACAAGATGTCATCAATTGGCACTTTACACCATTTTTGAAGCGCCTTTACAAATGATGGCTGACAGTCCGACGGCTTTTATAAAGGAACAAGAAAGCACTGATTTCATTTCTAAAGTTCCAACGGTTTTTGATGAAACTATTGCTTTAGACGGAGAAGTTGGAAAATTCATTTCAATAGCCCGAAAAAAAGACAATATTTGGTATTTAGGCGCTATCACAAACTGGGATTCCAGAGACATTACAATTGATTTTTCTTTCCTTGAAAAAGGTAAAAAATTCCAAGCCGAGATTCTCTCTGACGGTTTAAATGCTGATAAAGCAGCTGTAGATTATAAAAAAGAAATTATAACGGTTGATTCGTCAACAAAGCTAAAATATCATTTAGCAAATGGCGGCGGTTTGGCGATGATTATTAAATAAAACATCATTCTTCTAAACGTTTTCAAACCTTAAAAATAAACTGGACTGAAGTCCAGCTCTACAATATAACTTGTTCCTTCGGAACTACAAGAGAGCCTTCGGCTCGACCCATATTGTAGGGCTGGACTTCAGTCCAGTTTAGATTATGTAACGTAACGTAAATTAACCTAAAATCTTCTCGATTGCATTCAATTCATCATGAGAGAAATTCTTATTTTGAAGACAATCAATATTATTACAAAGTTGTTTTACCGAACTCGCCCCAATTAAAACCGAAGTAATTCGTCTGTCTTTTTGCAGCCAAGCCAAAGCCATTTGCGCCAAAGACTGATTTCTATTGTGAGCAATTTCATTCAGCTGCAATAATTTCTGAACTCTCTCTTGCGTAACCTCATCTTCTTTTAAATGCCCATTTGGATTATGCGCTCGTGAATTTTCAGGAATTCCGTTTAAATATTTATCAGTTAAAAGTCCTTGTGCCAAAGGAGAAAACGCAATACAACCTACACCTTTTTCTTCTAGAACATCCAACAAACCATTTTCTACCCAACGCTCCAACATCGAATATTTAGCCTGATGAATCAAACAGGGAGTTCCTAATTGCTTTAAAACATCTACTGCAACTCGAGTTTGCTCTGCAGAATAATTACTAATTCCGACATATAAAGCTTTTCCGCTTCTAACAGCATGATCCAAAGCCATCATGGTTTCTTCAATAGGAGTTTCAGGATCTGGACGGTGCGAGTAAAAAATATCAACATAATCGACATTCATTCTTTTTAAACTTTGGTCTAAACTTGATAGTAAATATTTTCTTGAACCCCAATCGCCATAAGGCCCGTCCCACATGGTGTAACCGGCTTTTGTCGAAATTACGATTTCATCACGCAGATTTCCCTGAAAATTATGCCATAATATTTTTCCAAAATTCTCTTCAGCAGAACCTGGAACTGGCCCGTAATTATTGGCTAAATCAAAGTGTGTAATTCCTTTATCAAAAGCTTCAATGGCAATACTTTCAGAATTTTCAAAATTATCTACCGAACCGAAGTTATGCCATAATCCTAAAGAAATCTCTGGAAGTAATAAACCGCTTCTTCCGCATCTGTTATATTTCATGCCTGTAATTTAAAAGTTGGGATTTTTAATGGGTTTTAAAGATAAAAAAATATCGAAAGCTATTAATTTAAAAAGTTGTGTTTTTTTTTTAATCTCGCAAAGACGCTAAGTCGCAAAGTTTAATTTTTAAATATAAGTTTGAATTGCGTCCAGCTTTAGCTGGATGTAAAAATAGCAACTATTAAAAAGGCTTTAGCCAAACTAGCAACAGTTTGGCTAAAGCCTTTCTAAATTCAAATCTTATTCCCCTAGTTAAAACTAGGGGCTATTCAAAAATCTTTGCGACTCTGCGACTTTGCGAGATTAAAAACTTCAAGCCTTAGCGCCTTCGTGGCAAAAATCTATTGTGAAATCTCAAAACCGCTTTGCAAACCTTTATCAGAGCTTCCTCCAACCATGATTTTAAAAGTTCCCGGTTCAACTAAATATTTTCCATCATTATCATAAAAACCAAGTTCTTTATCTGTTAGAGTAAAGTTTACGGTTTTAGTTTCACCTTTCTTAAGATTCACCAATTCAAAACCTTTCAATTCTTTTATTGGGCGAATGATACTTGCAAATTCATCATGAATGTATAATTGAACTACTTCTTTTCCATCGTACTTTCCTGAGTTAGTAACGTCAACAGAAACCTGAACTTTTTCACCTTTTCCAAAAGACGTTTTATTCAATTTTAAGTTTTTATAATCGAAAGTGGTGTAACTCAACCCAAAACCAAATGGAAATTGTGGCGTTTTTTCCACATCCATATAATGCGACCAGAAAACATTTTTATCACTATCTGTTGGTCTTCCTGTACTGTATTTATTGTAATAAATTGGCACCTGACCTACATTTCGAGGAAATGACATCGGCAACTTTCCACTCGGATTATAATCTCCGTATAATACCTGCGCAACCGCATTTCCAGTCTGAGTTCCTAAATGCCAAGCCTCAACAATTGCCGGAACATTTTCTGCGGCCCACGGAATACTCAACGGACGACCATTATTTAAAACCAAAACCACATTTGGATTTACTTTATAAATTTCTTCTAATAATTCCTGCTGTAAACCCGGAAGATTCAAATCGGTTCTGCTTCTTCCCTCGCCACTTTGAAAACCGTATTCTCCTAAAACCATTACCACAACATCTGCATTTTTTGCTGCTTTTTTAGCTGCTTCAAATCCGCTTTTATCTGTTGTATTAAAAACTGTTTCGGTTAAGAAATTTGCTTTTTGTTTCAATAAATCTACACCTTTTTCAAAAACCAGCTGATTGTCTTTATACTGCTGCATTCCCTCTAAAACCGAAACCGCAGTATCGTCAGAAGCTGCAATTCTCCAACTTCCCAACGGACTGTTTTTATCATTTGCTAAAGCGCCAATCAAAGCAATTTTTTGCCCAGATTTTTTTAGCGGAAGCAAATTCTTTTCATTTTTCAATAAAACAATTGACTTTTTCGCCATGTCCAAAACGCCGTCGTTATTCGCTTTACTTCCAACCACTTCTTTCTCACGTTTTTCATCACAATATCGGTACGGATCGTCAAATAATCCTAATTCAAATTTCACACGAAGAATTCTACGAACGGCATCATCAACCAAAGCTTCTTTAACCTTTCCAGATTTTACCAAATCGACTAATTTCGCCACGTATAAATATGATTCCATATCCATATCAGAACCTGCAATTACTGCTTTTGCCGTTGCATCGGCTTCGTCTTTTGCATAACCGTGTGCAATCATTTCACGAATCGAAGCATAATCCGAAATCACAAATCCGTCAAACTTCCATTTCCCTTTTAAGATATCTCTTTGCAAAAAAGCATTTCCTGTTGCCGGAATCCCATTCAACGTATTAAAAGAATTCATAAACGTACGAACTCCCGCCTGAACCGTAGCTTCAAAAGGAGGCAAAACAGAATTGTATAATTTAGAATTACTTATGTCTACAATATTATATTCTAGTCCCGCTTCTACATAACCGTACGCAGCAAAGTGTTTCGCGCAAGCTGCAATCGTATTTACTTTAGCCAAATCAGCGACCGTTTCTCCTTGAAAACCTTTTACACGGGCATACCCTACTTTGCTTCCCAAATACGGATCTTCTCCCGCACCTTCCATCACACGCCCCCAACGAGCATCATTCGCAACATCAACATTGGGTCCAAAAGTCCAGTTAATTCCAGATGCCGAAGCTTCATCTGCCGCAATTGCCGCCGATTTTTTAATCGTTTCTAGATCCCAACTTGCGGCTTCTGCCAGCGGAATCGGGCTTAACGTTTTATAGCCATGTATTACATCAAAACCAATAATTAACGGAATTCCCAATCGCGTTTCTTCCACCGCAATTTTCTGTACCGAACGAACTTCTTTTACACCGCGAACCGTCAGCATTGACCCAACCAATCCTTTTCTTAAATGTTCGTATTTTAATTCGGCAGTTCCACCTTTTGGCGCTGGTCCCGTAACATCCCAAAAACCGTTGTATTGATTCATTTGCCCAACTTTTTCCTCCAAAGTCATCAAAGGCAAAAGCAAATCAATACGCTGTTCAACAGTCTTATTTTTATCCAGATACGGTTTTTTTTGTGCATTCATATTTCCAACAGTAAACAGAGCGAAAACTCCAATAATTAGTATTTTTTTATTTTTCATGGTTTCTTTTTTAGATGCTAAGGTTCTAAGGCGCTGAGATTCTAAGTATATTTTGGGCGTGTCCCTCCGGGTCGGGCTTTCGGCTATATCTTTTGCTCCGTTCCACTTCACAAAAGGATACCGCCTCTATCCCTCACGTAAACGGGTTGACAACAATATTTTCGTTCATCATGTCATTGCGAGGAACGAAGCAACCTCACTACAATTTGATTTAGCAAATGTGATTGCATCGTTCCTCGCAATGACCCAAAATGCGAAAAACCTAAAATTCACTCGTAAAACAAGAAGCTGGCAAATTCGCATTATTAAACAAATCCGACTGAATTGTATTTCCCCACGCAAACCTAACTTTTGCTGGATTTACAACTTTTTTGCTTGTCAAAATCACTTCCTTATTTTTTATCAAAGCTTCAGCGGGATAGAAAACGCCATCAGCTCCAGCAACCTCAAATTGATTCGATTTTTTGTCTTTAAAATATAGTCCGTCAGCATAATCGAAAGAAATGATTACTTTGTTTTTTTCAATTTTAAAATCTTTAAACAGTGGTCCATTTACCAAATTAGAATTGACTTTATACGTTTCGGCTAAAGCTAAATTTGCCAAACGAATGCCAACCGACTTTTTATTTTTTGGATGAATATCAATCGTATCTGAAATATCGCTGATAACAACCATTCCAATATTATTAACTTCTTTCAATAACTTTCGCTGTGAATCTCGAACCGTGACGTTTGAGAAATTATTTGAACCAGTTTTATAAGGCGCAATCTGAACATAATAAAACGGAAATTCGTCTTTCCATTCTTTTCTCCATGAAGTAATTAACGCACCAAGAGTTTTATCATAAACCAAAGAACCAACATTCGATTCGCCTTGATACCAAAGCGTTCCTGCAATTTTAAACCCAACAATTGGATAAATCATAGCATTGTAAGCGCGTCCGGGTTCTCTGGGTCCGTATTCTTGTTCGTTTAGTTTTTTTGCATTTTCTAATAAAATTGGATCGTTGTTTACCACATCTTCTGGCATCCAAATTTCTGCAGGAGTTCCTCCCCAGTTTGACGAAATCAATCCGATTGGAACATTTTTCAAATCTTCGCGAAGGCGTTTGGCAAAAAAGTAACCAGCGGCACTAAAATATTTCATGGTTTCTGGCGTCGATTCTGTCCAGTTTCCCAACAAATTATTTTGTGGACTTTCCGCCGTTAATTTCGGAACGGTAAAAAAACGAATGTTTGGGTTTGTGGCGTTTTTCATTTCTTCCTCGCCATTGTCAATTCCCCAACTTGCAGACATTTCCATATTCGATTGTCCGGAACAAAGCCAGACTTCACCAATTAAAATGTTTTTTAAAACCACTTCATTATACCCTTTTATCGAAATTGTAAAAGGCCCACCCGCTTCGGGAGTTTTAATAGTCAATTCCCATTTCGCCTGATTACTGGCAATAGTTTTATATTCCTGATTGTTCCAGCTCGAAACCAGTTTAATTTCTTCTTTTGGATTTCCCCAACCCCAAATTTTCACTTCAGAGTTGCGTTGTAAAACCATATTATCACTAAAAATATTCGGAAGCGAAACGTTTGCCATCATAGTACTGGAAATCAATAAAAAGAAAACAAACTTATAGATATTATTTTTCATTTAGTAACTTCTTTAAAAATGGTGCATATTCGTCTGCCAAAACTTTATGATCTGCCACATCAGGATGACCTGAACATCCTTTTGGAGTCATTGGTTTAAATTTGAAAATCTTGATTGGTTTGTGCGCTTTATCATCCGCGAAAGCGGTTTTAACTTTATTCAGGCAATTTTCAAAAACAACGCCTCTTTCGCCTCCAACCATCGGACTATTCGTAATCACAATCTGCACATTCTCATTGTGTTTGTACAACATTTTTATAAAATTGATGTAATTCGAAACGTATTTTTCAGCATTAAAAGGCAAACGTTCTTTTTTACCATCACCGCCAGAAAAATCATTTGTTCCCAAAGCAATACTGATAATGTCGGGTTGAAAAGCAAAATCATATTTAGGTTTAGTATTGTCTTTAGTTAAATACAAATTCCCATACAAATCAGGCATAATGCCTTCTTCGATATTTTCATCATTCCAATTGCGATACATTCCGATTCCCGAAACACAGCTCATTAAATAATCAACTCCAATTACTCTAGAAAGCGTTGGACCGTAAGCATAATAACCATTATGATGATCCATATATTCGCCTTTATCGCAAGGAATATCAGATGGATCGCTCGCAGCGCCGCATGTAATCGAATCGCCTATAAATTCGATTTTCTTTTTCTTCTTAAACGAAATGGATGTCAGTTTTGCTGTAGTTCCTGCAAATAGAATATTCCCGCTTTGTGCTTCGGTATTTTTATAAATCTCAAGTTTATGTTCTTTTTTATTTGATGTCACTTTTATTGGAAATGATTGAACGGCTCCTTTTTCAATTCTAATCTTGCCAATATATTTCCCATCCAAAACCAACTGAACATAATTATGATGTTCGTAAGCATCTATACTTTGAAGCGAAATTGAACATTTGTTTCCTGTAAAATTGAAAGAAACAGATGAAGCTGTTCCAATCAAAATGACATTATCATTTTGTAATTTTTCTATTCTGCCTTGGTATAAAAAAGTTTTGTTTGAATTTAAATTTTGAGAGTTCGAAATAATCGAAATCAGCAAAAACAAAATTAAAAGTGCTATTTTTTTTGGAAACATAATTTATTTGTTAAAATATAAATACGATTCACAAATATATTGGAAAGAAGATATTTAAAAAGATACTAAAATGTCAAAATGCAATAAAAAAACACCACATAAACACATCATTTTGGCATTAGCGGCAATCATTTGTATGTTTTTGAATGTGTTTATTCGTTTTAAAATAAAATAACATTTTATATTTAGCGTTTCAATTTACCTAAGTCTATCAAAATGAGATCGAACCTACTACTTTTTTTACTGCCTTTTATTCTACTTTCTTCTTTTTGTACAAAAAAGGAAGAACCTCAAATAATAGTTAAAAACAATACAATTCATAGTGAAATTGATCGCGAATCTATTATTGTTTTTGCAAAAAAGTATTTAGGCACTCCTTATGCTTATGCAAGCAGCAATCCGCAAAAAGGTTTTGATTGTTCGGGTTTTGTGAGTTATGTTTTCAAAAATTTCGGAAAGACTTTACCGAGAAGTTCAGGGGAATATAAGAATATTGGTAAAACTCTAAAACCTGAAGATTTTAAAGTGGGAGATATTCTCGTGTTTTATGGTTATAAAGACAAAACTATAATTGGTCATCTCGGAATTATCTGCGAAGCCAACGGAATGAAATCAAAATTCATACATGCTTCGTCTGGAAAAGCGCAACAGGTTACTATAACCGCTCTTGATACAGAACATTATACCAAACGCTTTTATAAATGTGTTGATGTTTTATCTGAATAAGTTTTTTTTCTGCCAAGAATTCACTAATTTATTTTTTAGCCACAGATTAAAATGATTAGCACAGATTTTTTTAATCATTTTAATCTTTTAATCTGTGGCATTATTTTAACCACAAATTGCACAAATTAACACGAATTAAAACTTTATAATTAGTGGAAATTAGTGCAATTCGTTGCAAACATATTTCTTATTCTTCTGTTAGGAGTTTAATCAAACTTTCATCTCTTCCGTAAATATCTTTATAGAAATTTAGATTTCCTTCTCGATCAACCCATGCAGTAAAATATCCAATGTAAACTGGAACTTTCTTTTTTAATGTGTACCAATTTTCTTTTCCAGCGTGCATGGCTTTGTCAATTCTTTCTGGAGTCCATTGTTTGTCTACTTTTAATAATTCGATTGCCAATTCTCTTGGTTTTGCTACACGCACACAACCGTGGCTGAACGCTCTGCTGTCTCTTTCGAACAAACTTTTGGACGGTGTATCGTGTAAATAAATATTACTTGAATTGGGAAATAAAAACTTCACTAAACCTAAAGAATTATTTTTTCCTGGAAGCTGACGAACTGAGCCATTATTCCACTCCAAATTTTTCTTTTGCAGATAGTTTTTATCTTTTGCCATTCCAGGTTTGATTTCCGATTTGATAATACTCGGCGGTACATTCCAATACGGACTGAAAACAATATTGCTCATCATTCCGCTGAAAATTACGGTTTTGGTCATTGCTTTTCCAACCACAACTGCCGAGGTAAAAGCAATTTTTCCGTCTTCGATGATGTACAATTTAAATTCAGGAATATTCACTTCAATATATTTCTGACCTTTTTCCAATTCAGGATCAATCCAACGACAACGTTCCATATTGGCAATAATCGTTTTAATTCTATCTGAAACGGGAATATTCAAATCTTTAATATGATCTAATAGAATGGTGTTTTTCGGACTATAACCGTGACGAACTTCATAGTTTTTAATTGCTTTAATTAGAGTTGTATCGCAGATTGAGCTTTTATTGTTTTCTTTAAGATCTTTGGTTACAAAAAGTCTTTCTCTAATTTGAGTAACCACATTGGATGAATCGCCAACTTTTAAAGCTTTATAATCTTCACCCGTTTCAATAGTTTTCCAACCGCCATTTTTTTCAATTTCTCTGTATTCTTTTAAAGCATCACGAAGTTTGTAATACTGGCTGAACATCTTTTTTTTCTTATCATCTAAAATGGTTGATTTTTTGAAAATAGAATCTGAAAGCACTTGATAATTGAACTTTTTTCGAGGCAGAAGCCATTCCATAGAAATACTCGTTTTTTCATCAAAACCTGCATATACTTTTTCTGCATAATAGTAATACAAGTTTGAAAGCAGTAAATCGGTATCTTCTTTGGATATTTTTTTGGCTGGATTATTTTCAAAAACAGCATTCAATTCTTCCTTATAAGGATAATTGGCTTTTAAACCTTCCTGATCTAAGTTTTTATATTGATTGAATAAAGTATTTCCAAACTCTACAACTCCTTTATTATCCTGCCACAATTGAGTCGATTTATTTTTTTGATATAGAGAAGTTACATCAGTCTTAAATTTTGCAAGTTTTGGATAACTTTCATAAAATTTTGCGATACGGGTTGTATCAATTGTAAGTTTCAATTCTGGAATCTTTTCCACTGCTTTTACTGCATTCTCTTCTTTTTTATCTACTTTCGAATTACACGAAAAAAGAATCAAAAAAAGAATTGCGATTATAGGCGAATACCAAATTTTCATAAGTAGGATTTTTTATTAAAAGTAGAAAAAAATCTATTAAATCAAAATCAAATTACTGCAAATAAAAAACTCCAAACAATTTCTTGTTCGGAGCTTTTGCCATATAACCAACCTATTAAAATTCTTAAATAACCGTTCCTTTTAAAGTAAGGATTTTTGGTGTTGTTTCTGCACTTGTAGTCACAGTAACCGTTTTTGTAAAAGCACCTTTATTTGCAGCATTGTAAGTTGCAGTAACTTTTGCAGATTTACCTGGCTGAATAGGTTCTTTTGTATAATCTGTAGCTGTACAACCGCAAGATCCTTGCACGTTTGTTATTACTACAGCAGTTTTTCCAGTGTTTTTAAATTCGTAAACAATTGCTTTTGGAGTTCCTTGTGGAATTTGTCCAACATCAATTGTTTCCGTTTTCCAAACAATTGTTGAAGCTGTAGTTTCTGAAATTGCAGTTTCTGAAACTAAAGATTTTACCGGAGCAATTGCCGAAAAAGACATTAGGCCTAAAGCCAAAGCTAACATAGAAATTTTGATCATTTTCATAATGGTATATTTAAAATGGTTTATAGTTCAACTTGATATTACAAAGGTAATTCAGACAAATTCAAATCGCTGTTAACTGGTTTCAAACGTTTGTTAATGACTTGTTAATCGCCTGTTTTCAGGCTAAAATTGATTAATATTACACTCTCAAAAATCTTTATTCTTGAAAATTAATAAACTCAACAGCATCATTGTCTTAGGATTAGTGGCCATCATTAGTATCTTGGTCGCGCAATTGCTTTGGACAAAAGAGGCTTTTACAATTGAACAGAAAAAACTGAGTCAGAAAGCACATATTGCTTTATTGGAAGTGGCTAAAAAATTATATGAAGGAACGAATCATGAACTTCCGGTTCAGAATCCCGTTCAGAAAATTGCAAACGATTATTATATTGTAAATGTCGAAAATGAATTTGAACCCGATATTTTAGAATTTTATCTAAAAACGGAATTCAAAAAAATGAATATAACGACAGATTTTGAATATGCGATGTACAATTGTCAGAGCGACGAAATGATTTATGGCGATTATATTTCACTTAATAAGAAAAAAACAGAATGCAAGAAGAGTGTTTATTTTCCTAAACATAAAAATCTGGTTTATTATTTTGCTGTTCGTTTTCCAAATGAAACGACTTATTTATTCAGTTCAATGCGATTTTGGTTTATACTTTCGACTGCATTAATCCTGATTTTATTGATTTACGTTTATTCAATTTTTACGCTTTTGCAACAGAAAAAATACTCCGAATTGCAGCGTGATTTTATCAATAATATGACGCATGAATTTAAAACGCCATTGTCTTCTATTCTAATTGCTTCAAAATATTTAATTGAACAAAGTCCGATAAAAGACGACAAGAAACTTTATACCTATACCGATATTATTATCAATCAAAGTAATAAACTAAATAGTCATATTGAGAAGATTTTAAATATTTCTAAATCAGAATACACGCCTTTAGAATTGAAGAAGGAAAACATTCTTATTATTCCAATTATTGAAGAATCGATTTCGAATATTAAATTAAAATATCCTGAAGCAACAATTAAAATTGAAACTTCTTCGAATGATTATTTACTAGAAACAGACGGATTTCATTTTTCAAACTTAGTTTATAATTTACTGGATAATGCCGTTAAATACTGCAATGAAAAACCACAAATTACAATTAAAATAAAAGAAGAAAACAATTGTTTAAAACTGGAATTTATTGATAATGGAATCGGAATCAATCCTAAAAAAATATCTTTTATCTTTGATAAATTTTACAGGGTTCAAAATGAAAAAAGTAATGAGGTAAACGGATTTGGACTTGGATTATATTATGTAAAAGAGATCTGCAGCCTTCAAAACTGGAAAATAAAAGCCGAAAATAATCCTGAAAAAGGTGTTACGATTACTTTATCAATCCCAAATAAAAAATGAGAAATTTCAAAATACTATATGCTGAAGACGACGAAACCCTTGCGTTTCTAACCAAAGATAATTTGGAACAAAATAACTACGAAGTTATGCATTGTTCTGATGGAAAGTCAGCATTTGAACTTTTTGAGAAAGAAGAATTTGATATTTGCATTTTTGATATTATGATGCCAAAAATGGATGGTTTTGAATTGGCAGAAGCAATTCGTAAAATAGACATTGATGTTCCCATTATATTTCTTTCGGCTAAAACTTTAAAAGAAGATCGCATTAAAGGCTTACGCTTAGGCGCCGATGATTACTTGGTAAAGCCTTTTAGTATTGAAGAATTACTTTTGAAAATTGAAATTTTCTTAAAGCGTTCGCAGAAAAATATTCCAGCCTTGAAAACAGTTTATGAAGTTGGAAAATATCAGTTTGACACTAAAAATTTTATTCTTTATAATGAAGAAGAAAAAGTTGGACTAACACAACGCGAAGCTGAATTATTGAAATTATTTCTGGACAATAAAAATTCTGTTTTAAAACGCGAACAAATCTTAACCTCTCTATGGGGAACAGACGATTATTTTATGGGAAGAAGTTTAGACGTTTTTATTTCGCGTCTGCGTAAAATATTAGTCAACGAAGAAGGAATTTCGATTGAAAATCTTCATGGAATTGGGTTTCGATTTTCTATTGGGTAAATCACAATTCTGCTAAAAATAATGAAAAATCTGTAAACGCTTTACCGAAAAAACTTCGTATTTTTAATATCTAATTTTCTCGGATATGAAATTACATCATTTGCGAAATGCCACTTTGGTGATTGAAACAGAAAAGCATGTCATTTTAGTTGACCCCATGTTGGGCAAAAGAAAAACTATTCCGCCTTTTACTATTTTCAGATACAAACCTAAAAGAAATCCGTTGGTTGCGTTGCCCAAAAACAGCCGTGAAATATTGAGCAAAGTCACACACTGTTTGATTACACATTTACATCAAGATCATATTGACAAAGCAGGTGAAGTTTTTTTACGAAGAAAAAGCATTCCGGTAATTTGCAGTGCTAAAGACGAAAAAGAATTGGTTCAAAGAGGATTGAGCGTAATTCAGACTTTAGAATATTGGGAACCGCAATTATTTTTGGATGGAAAAATAACTGGAATTCCTGCCCTTCACGGTTATGGTTTTATTGCCAAATTAATGGGAAATGTGATGGGCTTTTTTATCGAATTGGCTAACGAAAAATCAATATACATTAGTTCTGATACTATTTTTACGGAACACGTTGAAAAGGTTTTAACCCAATTCAAACCAGACATTTCAACAGTCGCATGCGGAACGGCACGATTAGATTTTGGACAACCATTATTAATGCGAATGAATGATATTTTGAAATTTGTTACACTCGCTCCGGGAAAAGTAATTGCGAATCATTTAGAAGCTTTAAATCATTGTCCGACAACAAGATCACAATTACGAACTACACTTTCTGATCATGGACTTTTAAATAAAACTGCCATTCCGAATGATGGAGAATGTTTGGAATATTAGTTTAAAGAACTAACAATCCAAATTCACGTAACGTATTGATTGGTTTCGAATACCAAAATAATTCAAAATCCTCTAAGGAAGTTTCGAAATCATTTTTGACTTCTTGAAAAGTATAACTTTTAGAACCCGAAACGGCTATTTTTGACAAAATTGAAACTAGCCATTCGCCTTGTTCTTTACTGGTTTGAATGTCGAAACTTTCTTTTTTATCATGAAAAGTTAAAGTCATCATTTCCCAGCTTCTTCCTTTTTTAGATTTTGTAAAAGTTTCAGCTGAAGGTTTTCCGCCAAGCCAAACCACTTTTGCATTTGGTTTTGTATTGAAATCGTTCTGCTCCTGAAGTGCATCAAAAATAAAATCGGGATGAATTTTTGTTTTCGGAATTTTAAAATCAAACCAATCCTGCAATTCGTAATCAAAACAGATTCCGTGCATAAAATTGAAAAGCGATTTCTTTAATCCAAAACTGAATTTATCGTGATTGATTCCTGTCGAATCGCTGTATTCAATATCATTATTGGCAAAAGTTCCAACTGCTTCCGTTTTTTTGGTCACGCCAAATTTTTCTGGATATAATCCAACCGGACTATGCGCCGTCAAAGCAAATTGATGCCAAAAACCAGATTGTAAAACGCCCGCTTCAAACAATTGGCGAACCATTTCGAGACTATCAACCGTTTCCTGAATGGTTTGTGTTGGATATCCGTACATTAAATACGCGTGAACCATAATTCCAGCTTCGGTAAAATTTCGCGTTACTTTTGCAACTTGTTCTACCGTTACTCCTTTATCAATTAATTTCAATAATCGGTCTGAAGCAACTTCTAACCCGCCAGAAACGGCAATACAGCCAGAAGCTTTTAAAAGCGAACATAAATCTTTAGAAAAACTTTTTTCAAAACGAATATTTGTCCACCACGTTACTGCTAGTTTTCTTTTTAAGATTTCAAGTGCTAAAGCACGCATTAAAGCTGGCGGTGCGGCTTCATCAACAAAATGAAAACCGTTTTGACCTGTTTTTTCAATTAATTCTTCTATTCGATCGCAAAGTAAACTTGCTGCAACGGGTTCGTAAACTTTTATATAATCTAAAGAAATATCACAAAAAGTACATTTTCCCCAATAACAGCCATGCGCCATGGTGAGTTTATTCCAACGTCCGTCACTCCACATTCTGTGCATCGGATTTACAATTTCGATAACCGAAATATATTTATCCAAAGGCAAGTCTGAATAATCTGGTGTTCCTACGGAAGCTTGTTTGTAATCGTGTTTTAAAGAATTATTCTTGTAAACTACTTCTCCGTTTTCTAATAAAAATGTTCTTTTGAAAGAATCAGAATCGGGATTTTCTAAATAAAAAATTAATTCTTCAATTGGCACTTCTCCATCATCCAAAGTGATAAAATCGAAAAACTCAAAAACACGTTTATCCGAAAGAGAACGCAATTCGGTATTTGGGAAACCGCCACCCATCGAAATTTTAATTTCTGGATGATTTTGTTTTACCCATTGCGCGCAACGAAACGCGCTGTATAAATTCCCCGGAAAGGGAACAGAAATTAAAAATAAAGTCGGTTTTACGATTTGAATTTTAGCTTTTAAAAGCAAAATTAAAATCGAATCGATATACGTTGGCTCTTGCTGTAAAGCTTCGTACAATTCATCAAAAGAATTTGCGCTTCTTCCTAAACGTTCGGCATATCGGCTAAAGCCAAAATTTTCGTCGACGCATTCTACAATATAATCCGAAATGTCTTCGAGATATAATGTTGCCAAATGTTTTGCTTTGTCCTGAGTTCCCATTGTTCCAAAAGCCCAATCTAATTCTTCTAATTGTGCAAAACGAGAAGCTTCTGGCAGAAAATCTTCCTGACAAATCTGTAAAGCCAAAGTTGGATTTTTTCCTTGCAAAAACTGAATTACAGAATCGATTGTTTTGATGTATTCGTCTTGCAAAGCAAAAATACGCTTAGAATTATCTGAGATTTCAAAACCTGAAACTTGAAACTTGAAACCTGAAAACTCAAACAAATCCAAAAGTCCTTTTTTCGAAAACAATTCCAAAATCACATCAATACCTAAATCTGCCTGAGACGATTCGATATTTTTAGTATTTAGAAAACCTTTTATATACGCCGTTGCAGGATACGGTGTATTCAATTGTGTAAAAGGCGGTGTAATTACAAAAAGTTTCGTTTTCAAAAGTGAATTATTTTTTTGCAAAAATACGGGTTATTTAGCATTATTTGGCAAAAGAAATACTTCCTACTCATGAAGCTAATATTCACGAATATTTTAAGTTCTTATTATTAACACAAAACTTACAAAACATTTTTTTCAAAGTGATAAGAGCATCCTTTTTTGGCTATATTTGCCTACAAAATTTCCCTTAATGAAGCTTAGAATTCTACTCTTATTTATTGTTTTTATAAAATGTTCTGGCCTTTTGGCGCAAGAAAATAATCCGAATTCTTCTAATAATCATTTATTAGAAGATAAAGATGGCCATCTTATTCAAAATTTGACGCAGCAAAAAGAATTTTTGAAAATTAGGGAGGAAAAGATGATAGAAGAAGTCCTTAATTTAAAAAAAGTAATTTTGAATTCGAAAGAAGGAAATTTGACTTCAAAAACTGCAGCTACTCTTCAAGGAGTTGAAATGTGTACTAATGGAGGTTTTGAGCAATACGAAACTGTAAATGGAAACAGTTACCTTAAGAATTTTCTTTGCACAATAGGTGATCCTCCCGGCCCAACACAATGTCGATCGATTACAAATACTGCCGACTCATACATCAATCGCTATAATCCTAGTAATATGAACATTATGGCAACGGGCGTTTCTGCCAATTTGGTTGACCCGTACATAGGAGACATTCAAGCATTTGATCAATATGCGCTTAAAATCAATTATGAAAACTCCTCTACGTATGGTTCTATTGTTCAGGGCAAAAGATTTAAAACAAATAATGAAAATTTCCTGAAATTTAACTACAAAGCAGTACTACAAAGTGTCTATGATAATAGTCACACCGATAATCAGGCTTTTGTAAAAGCACGTATTTTAGATAAAAACAAGGTAGTAGTTAGTGAGTTTTGTTTGGTTGGAGATGAAAAAAATTGCATTTTCAGTAAGGTTCCTAGTCAAAATTCTGGTTTTGTCACTTTATATACTTCCAATTGGCAATCAGGAATATTGGACATTTCATCAATTCCAAATAATGAAGAGTTTACGGTCGAATTTATGGCCTCAAGATGTGGATTAGGTGGTCATTTTGGATATATGTATGTAGATGATGTTTGTACCTTACATTCTGCAGAAAATCTACAAGGTTCTATTGAGCTTGATCCTCTGAATAAAGTGTGTCCGACTTTACCTGTTTCAGTGTGCGGAAGTTATACTATTCCCAATTCAGGAGGAATTTCTGCATCGGTAAAAAAAATCACTTTAAATGTTTATAATAGTAATAACGTATCGGTTTACACTACATCTACTACTTCAAGCCTTGATACGACAAATAAAAAGTTTTGTTTTACGTTAAAAGCAAGTGATTTTCCAGATGTTACAAATGCTAATTATAACGTAGGTGTCCAAATAGATTATGATATCTCTGGAACTTCTTGTGCAGGAACCACTTTTAATTCTGCTGTAGATCCCGACGCAAATCCTGGTTGGGATATTTCTTTTTTAAATTGCTCTTCTAGCTGTACAATCAATGTAACAACCACTAAAATATCGCAATGTGACGCCAACCATGATGGAACTGAAAATTTTGATTTGTCTACCTTAAATTCTTTAATAGTTCCTTCTACCACAGGTTTAAATTTTAGTTATTTCAAAAATTACAACGAAGCAGATTCCAACTTAAATGCTATCTCCAATTTTAAAAGTTATCCAAGTACAAGTGCTTCTATTTTTGTTAGGGTGAGCAGGGATGCCACTTGTTACAAAATAATTTCAGTCAATTTAGAAGTGAGAAATCCCACAGCAAATATTACAGGTATATTAAATGTTTGCTCTGGAAGCACGGTATTGACAGCTTCACCTGGATCTACTTATTTATGGAATACAGGTGGAACTACGCAAAGCATAACAGTCACTGCTCTAGGAGATTATTCTGTAACGGTTACAGATTCTTTTGGGTGTACGAGTAATGCAAGTGTTACTATAGAACCTAGTCAAACTGCCGTTTCTCCCATTTTGCAGATAACACAACCCTCTTGTTTTGTGTCCACAGGAACAATAAAAGTAACTTCACCTGCATCACAATATAGTTTTGATGATGGTTTTACTTGGAGCACAAACAATACCAAGAGCAATTTATATCCTGGAACTTATTTAGTAAAAATAAAGACCGTAAATGGCTGTACTTCTTATTCTCAAAGTGTAATTATTACGGCTGCTTCTACTTTATATCCAAATTATACTTACACCAATCCTTTATTTTGCGGAGATACTGGAACTATTACCATTACAACTCCAGCAGCCTATTACAGCTTTGATGATGGTATCACGTGGGGAAACAATTCTATTGCTACTAATCTTTTACCTGCCAATTACAAAATTCGCACTAAAGATTTGCAAGGTTGCATTTCGTCGGCAAACAATGTACTCATCAGCAGTAATACATTAGAAACTCCTAAATTTACAGTTGTATTACCGGCTTGTAGCGTAAAAGGAAGTATTAACATTAATACTGTTTCTGATTTTTACACTTTTGATGGAGGAGCAACATGGGTTACAGACAACACAAAGAGTAATTTAAATGCTGGAAGCTATTCTTTGGGAATTAAAAATGCTTTAGGTTGTACTTCCTATTACACTTATGCATATTTAAATGATTTTAAAGATTCTTACCCTCAATATACAACTGAACAGCCTGTTTGCGGAATAGATGGTAGTATTACAATTACTACAGTAGCAGATTTATACAGTTTTGATAATGGAGCGACATGGTCAACTAATAATGTTAAAGTTCTACCTTTTGGGAGTTATCAGATAAAAATTAAAAATAGTGCGGGATGTATCAGCTCTTCTAATTACGCATCGTTATATCAGCCCTATTTAAGTCAACCTATTATTAGTACAGAACAGCCAACTTGTGGTGTAGATGGTAAAATTACTGTCAATTCATTATCAGATTTTTATAGTTTTGATAATGGTGTAACTTGGACAACATTAAATTACAAAACATTACCTCCGGGCATTTATTCCGTAATTATAAAAAATAATTTGGGTTGTACCTCCTATCCTTATACTGTTTATTTAAACAATCCAAACATAGATAAACCCGATTATACTGCAGTTCAGCCCACTTGTACATCTTCAGGTAGCATAACTATAAATACGAGTGCTAGTTTCTACAGTTTTGACGGAGGATATACGTGGGGAACTTCTCCTTCATTAACAAATGCCAATTCTAACAGATACTACTACATCGCAGTAAAAAATAATTTAGGATGTGTTTCTAACTCTGTTGGTGTTTTAATCAACAATGCCAGACTTCCTGATCCGGATTATACCATTACCAATCCGAGTTGTGGAAATATTGGAAATATTACATTTAACACTCCTGCAGATTATTATAGTATAGATTATGGCGCAACGTGGAGTACAAGTAATGTCTTTAATAATTTAAGTCAGGGTTATTATTATTTAATTATAAAAAAGGATAATTGCATATCTAATACTACTTCTGTCTATATGGATAACTCGAAGCTTGCACAGCCCAAATTAACCATCATTCAACCGGGGTGTTCAGCAAAAGGCACTATTACAATAACTACTGTTGCTAACTTGTATAGTCTTGACGGATCAAATTGGGTAACGAATCCTATTTTTACAAATCTTTCAGCAGGGTATTATTACCCCATGATTAAAAATGCTCAAGGCTGTGTATCTTCATCAAGCGGGGTATCGCTCCAAGAATTCTATCTCCCTGTTCCTACCTTTAAAACAACACAACCTACTTGCGGAGTTGGAGGAAGCATTACCTTTACTTCAACTGAAGCTCAATATAGTATAGATGGCGGTAGAACATGGAGTACTAATCCTCTATTTAGTAATCTAACTCCAAATACATATTATTTATCAGTAAAAAATGCATCTGGTTGTACTTCTAATGCTTACAGCGCATACACTTCTTTGCAACAATATTATTTACCTAATCCGGACTTCACAGTCGTTCAACCAACATGTGGTAAAAATGGAAGCATTACTATTGCAACAGTTTCAAATTCTTACAGTTTTGATAATGGTACTACTTGGACAACTAATCCAGTTCTTTCGGGACTTACTTCTGGTTATTACAACATTATGATAAAAAATGCAACAGGTTGTAAATCTTACGGGTTATCAATAAATATCAATCCTTATTATCTTCCTAATCCAAATATAAAAGTAGTACAGCCCAGCTGTGGAAACGGAGGAAGTATTACTGTTACGACTCCTGCTGACAATTATAGTTTTGATGGGGGAACTACGTGGACTACAAATCCGATTTTATTAAATCCGTTAAGTACGTCTTATAACATTCTTATTAAAAATACAACAGGCTGTAAATCAAATTCACAATATATTTATATAAATAAATACTATCTTCCATCACCAAATCTAACTACTATTAATCCTACATGTAGTAATCCTACCGGAACCATAATAATAAATTCTACTGCAGACCAATATAGTTTTGATGGAGGGATAACTTGGACTACAAATCCGATAAAGAAAAATTTAGCGGGCGGCTCATACACTGTATTTATAAAAAACACTTTGGGCTGTACTTCTGGCGGGAGTTATGTCTATATAAATACTCCACCTACAATTCCTGCTGCTCCCACAGTAACGACGGTTCAACCTTCTTCTTGCGGAGCCACAGATGGTAGCATTACTGTAACAACATCCGCTATAAGTTATAGTTTCAATGATGGAAACAGCTGGACTACAAGTCCAACTAAAATTAATGTTGGAGCTGGTACCTATATTATTAAAATCAAAATCAATTCTTACAGTTGCGAATCAACCACAACAGTTGTCAATTTGAGTTCTGGTAGCACAATCGCTGCTCCAGCTTTTACTACTACTCAGCCAAACTGCAGCTCTTCAAAAGGTTCTATTACCATTACAACGAATGCCGCAACTTATAGTTTTGACAACGGATTAACCTACGTTTTTTCTAATACAAAAACAGATCTCTCTCCTGGTACTTACAACATAAAAATCAAAAATGTAGCAGGTTGTGTTTCAGATGCTGCTCCAGTTACGATATCTCCTTTATCAGCGCTTCCAGCACCTGCCTTTACAGCAATTCAACCCAATTGTACTGATTTTACAGGATCTATTTCAATAAATACCGTTGCTGATTTTTATAGTTTTGATAATGGGCTAACCTTTGGAACAGCTAATACCAAATCTAATCTATCTGCAGGAACTTACAATTTGATGATTAAATATAATTCGGGTTGTATTTCTCTCGCTGCACCTGTAACTATACAAGCTGCTCCAGTAATTCTTGAAGCACCACAAGTTGTCGTTACAAATCCAAGTGGCTGTAATTCGGCAACAGGAAGCATTATGGTTTCTACGGTTGCCAATTTATATAGTTTTGACGATGGCTTTACTTGGAATACAAATAATACTGCCAGTTTATCTCCAGGAACTTATTTCGTCCGAATAAAATACACTGATGGCTGCGCATCTGTTTCATACAAGGCAACTATCAATACAGCACCAAATGCCCCAACAACTCCAACTTTAAATGTTACTCAACCTATTACTTGCAGCAATCCATTTGGATCAATTTTAATTACAAGCACCGCTGATCAATATAGTTTTGATAATGGTAAAAATTATTCAGCCAATCCAGATTCAGGAAATCTAATGGCCGGAACCTATATGGTACGTGTTAAAAACAGCAGCGGCTGCGAGTCTGCTCCATTCTCTGCGACGATCAACGCTCCAACAGATTACCCAAGTAATCCTGCATTTAGCACTACACAACCTGATTGTAATAATCGTACAGGTTCTATTTCAATTACCGATATTGCTTCAGAATATAGTTTTGATAATGGTGTTAGCTGGACTACCAATGCAATGAAATCTAATCTTGCCCCCGCAACTTATCTTATTAAGGTGAAAAATAATAAAGGATGTATTTCAAATGCAACCTCAGTTGTCATAACTCCTTTTACAGATTTCACTCAAAAAGCTTCCTTATCAAGCCCTCAAACATTCTGTATTGAACAAAATGCTACCCTAAATTCAATTATTATCACAGGCCAAAATATAAAATGGTATGACGCATTAACAAATGGATCTCTTTTACCCATTACAGATTTGCTTCAAGACACTAAAATATATTATGCATCTCAGACTATAAATGGATGTGAAAGTGAAAGAGTTCCTGTAACCATAAAAATTCAAGATACTCCTGCTCCCTCTGGTGATGCAAATCAGACATTTTGTACAGCACAAAATTCAACTTTAGCAAACATTAAAGTTGTGGGAAGTTCAATAAAATGGTATAATGCATCAACAAATGGCTCTTTATTAATAGAAACCACAAATCTCGAAAATGGAAAAACTTACTACGTTTCTCAAACAGAGAACAATTGTGAAGGCCCTAGGTTAGGAATTACAATTTCAATAATTAATACACCAAACGCTCCAACTGCAAATGGAAATCTAGAGTTTTGTAAAAACGAGAATGCAAAATTAAGTGATATTCAAATGACAGGTCAAAACATAAAATGGTACGACACCAGTTTCTCTGCAGCTGCTCTACCAAATACCGCTTTAATAGAAAACAACAGGATTTATTACGCTTCGCAAACTATGGGTTGTGAGAGTGATCGAACACCTATTTCAGTAAAAATTTATGATACTAATTTGCCAACAGGTAGCAATAGTCAGCAATTCTGTATTGATCAAATTGCTACTATAGAAAACCTTAATATCATCGGAACAAACCTTAAATGGTATGATACAGCAACAGGTGGAACTATTTTACAAGAAACAACGTTATTACAAACTGCAATTTATTATGTCTCTCAAACTCTAAACAATTGCGAAAGTGGAAGACTAGCCGTTACTGTCAAAATACAAGATACTCAAATTCCGATCGCGGACTCTCCTCAACAATTTTGCATTCAAAAAAATGCTAAAACCAGTACTATTGAAATTATCGGACAAAACATAAAATGGTACGAAAGTGCGTCATCTACTAGTAGTTTATCTGAATCAACTTTACTTGAAAACGGAATTACTTACTATGCTTCACAAACACTTAGCAATTGTGAAAGTGATAAAATTCCCGTTACGATAAATATTCTCGGTGCTACCACAGCAGAATGTATTCATTTTGTTGATGAGCTTCCTTATCCAAAATTCTTTACTCCAAATAACGATGGACATAATGACACTTGGACAATTGATTTTGTTTATTTAGCTCCCAACAGCACTATCAGAATCTTTGATCGTTACGGAAAGTTTCTCAAAGAATTACGTCGGGATACTTCCTGGGATGGATTTTATCTCGGACAGCAAGAACCCGCTTCTGATTATTGGTTTACTGTGACAAGAATAAATGGTAAAGAATTTAGAGGTCATTTTACTTTAAAAAGATAAAACAAAAAAGTCCGTAAAGTAAAATTTTACTCTGCGGACTTTTTTAATAAGCATATTTTTAAGAATTAAAACTTATGCTCCTCTTTACTAATCACCAAAAATGAAATTAAAGATATCAGTGCGGCAATAACTAAATAAAAGCCCACATAACTAACATCATAAGTTTTGGCCAACCAAATTGCGATCATCGGTGCAAAAGCGGCACCAAGAATTCCGGCCATATTAAAAGTTAAAGATGCTCCTGAGTAACGAACGGTTGTTGGAAATAACTCGGATAAGAATGTTCCTAGAGGTCCGTACGTAAATCCCATTAAAGACATTCCGACACAAGCAAAAACAGTAATTAAGGTAATATTTCCTGTACTTAAGAAATAGGAAAAGAAAAAACCGAAAACTCCTATTGCCGCAGTTGCAATAATTAGCATTTTGCGACGGCCTATTTTGTCTGCCACAACAGCCGAAACCGGAATAAATATGGCAAAAAACAATACAGAAAACAATTGTATCAACAATCCGTCTCTTTTCACGATTCCTAAATCTGATGTTGCCCAACTTAAAGTAAAAACCGTCATTAAATAAAAAACCAGAAAAGTGGTAATGGCTGCAAATGTCCCAAAAATCAATTGATTTTTATACGATTTCACCAAAGTCAAAAATGGCACTTTTACTTCTTCTTCCTGTTTTTTCGCATTTTCAAATGAAGGAGTTTCAGTAATTTTAGTTCTGATATAAAAACCAACAATCACTAAAAATGCACTGGCAATAAAAGGAATTCTCCAACCGTAATTCATAAAATCTTCATTACTCATCGAATCGGTCAATAATAAAAAAGTCCCACCAGAAAGCAACAATCCGATTGGCGCTCCTAATTGCGGAAACATTCCGTACCATGCACGTTTATTGGGTGGCGCATTTTCAATAGCCAATAAAACAGCTCCTCCCCATTCTCCTCCTAAGCCAACACCTTGTCCGAATCGGCAAAGCATTAACAATAAAGGCGCAGCAACTCCAATACTTGCATAACTTGGCAAAAATCCTATTGTTACAGTCGAAATTCCCATTGTCAATAAAGCTGCAACTAAGGTAAATTTTCTACCAATTTTATCGCCATAATGTCCAAAAAAAGCTGAACCTAACGGACGTGATAAAAAGGCAATAGAGAAAGTTGCTAAAGATTCTAAAGTCGCCATTGTAGCATCTGCACCAGGAAAAAATAATTGTGGAAAAACCAATACCGCCGCATTGGCATAAATATAGAAATCAAAAAATTCGATTGTCGTGCCAATAAGGCTTCCAAAAAGAACATGTTTTAATGAGTTCTTTTTAATTAGGTCATTTTTCATGTAAATAGATATAACTTTTTTTTTGCTTACAAAAATATAGTTTCATTATTAATAATTCATAATTACAAGAAATAGTTTTAGAACACCGCGACTTATTTAACAAATTTCATGTGTTTTTCATTTAAAAAACAAGCGTTTTAATTAAAATTAAAAACTTGATTATCGGAAATTTAAAATAAATTTCGAAAATCAAATCTTAAGCATTCGTTAAAAGCGTTTTTGACTATATATTTTCCTTAAATTTACAGCTGTCAAAAATAAATTTAAAATTATGCCTACCGACTGTATCAGCTTTCAATCTTCTGGATATTTTTCTAAACTAATGCAAGATTATTTAGACCAGAAAACCGAATTAAAACCGCTGTACAATAATTTTCCAACCTTAGAAAATTTCGAAAAACAAATTGCTGAAAAATCTGCAAATTTTGACAATAAAAATCGAGTTGTTCTGGTTGAGACTTTGCAAAAGCAATATCAAAATATCGAAATCTCAGATTCTACCAAACAAAATATCGCGCTTTTAGCACTCGAAAATACGTTTACCATTACAACCGGACACCAATTAAATTTATTTAGCGGACCGTTGTATTTTTTATATAAAATTATTTCTACGATTAATTTAACTAAAGAATTAAAATCAAAATATCCTTCGTACAATTTCGTTCCCGTTTATTGGATGGCGACAGAAGATCATGATTTTGAAGAAATTAATTATTTTAATTTTAAAGGAAAAAAAATCCGCTGGAATGCAGAAAGTACAGGTCCCGTGGGAAGACTTTCAACAAACGGCTTAGCAGATTTGTTTGAAGTTTATTCTAAAGAATTAGGTTCAAACACCAATGCCACTACTTTAAAAAAGCTTTTTGAAGACGCTTATTTAAAACACGAAAATCTTGCTGATGCTACTCGTTTTTTAGCAAATGCTCTTTTCTCTGCTTACGGCCTAGTTATTATTGATGCAGACAATGCTGATTTAAAACGTGCTTTTATTCCGTTTGCAAAAGAAGAATTAGAAAATCAGACCTCATTTAAAGAAGTTCAAAAATCTATTGAAAAACTTTCAGATTATACTGTTCAGGTAAATCCGCGTGAGATTAATTTATTTTATATTGAAGATAAGCTTCGCGAAAGAATTATTTTTGAAAATGATAAGTATTTGGTTAACAATACCAAAATTTCCTTTTCCAAAGATGAAATTTTCAAATTACTAGAAAGTAATCCAGAAAAATTCAGTCCGAATGTGATTATGCGTCCGTTGTATCAGGAAATTATTTTACCCAATCTTTGTTATATCGGCGGAGGCGGAGAAATTGCCTATTGGTTGGAATTGAAAGCGTTCTTTAATGCCGTAAATATTACTTTCCCGGTATTATTAGTTCGAAATTCTGTTCTTTTAGCTACCGAAAAACAAGCTAAAAAAGCAGATAATTTAAATTTAACGTGGAAAGATTTATTCAGTAAATCAGAAAATTTAATAAATGACATCACCCATAAACTTTCTCCATTTCCTATTGACTTAACGGTTCAAAGAGAAGCACTTGAAAAACAATTTGAGTATCTTTTTGAATTAGCCGAGAAAACCGATAAATCTTTTTCAGGAGCAGTAAAGGCTCAGGAAGTTAAGCAAAAGAAAGGTTTAGAAAATCTTGAAAAACGTTTATTGAAGGCTCAAAAGAGAAAATTACAAGATCAGTTGCAACGCGTGACAGACTTGCAATGCGAATTATTTCCGAATTCCAGTCTTCAAGAACGTCAGACCAATTTTTCTGAATTTTATTTAGAAAACGGAGAACAATTGATTCCGCTTCTAATTCAGAAATTAAAACCTTTAGAACACAATTTTGACATCATAATAATCTAAAATAATTATCTTTAGAAATTAAAAAGCGATAATTCGGGAACAAATAACCACTCATTTCCTAAATTATTTCTTCTCTCAAACCAAATAGAATTATATTTTATAACCTATTAACTAACTAACCAAATGGTAAGAGAACGCCTAATTTCGCTTGATGTCTTTCGCGGACTGACTATTCTATTGATGACAATTGTAAATAATCCCGGTGATTGGGGAAATGTTTATCCGCCGCTTTTACACGCGCATTGGAACGGCTGTACGCCAACCGATTTGGTATTCCCTTTTTTCATTTTTATAATGGGAGTTGCTGTACCATTAGCCATGCCCGAAAAAAAGTATGACAGTACTACTTTCAATAAAATATTAATTCGTTCCTTAAGAATGTTCTGTTTGGGAATCTTCTTCAACTTTTTCGCGAAAATTCAATTATTTGGATTAGAAGGAATTCCGCTTCTTATTGTTCGCTTAGCGATTACAATTGTCGTTGGTTATGCTTTGATGGGGAATTTCAGCAATCGCTTAAAAAACATATTTGCTGTAGGAATATTATTGATTTACATAATTTTAGCTTACGGCGGATTTGATAATTATCAAGATGTGAGACTTCCGGGAGTATTACAACGTATTGCGATTGTTTATTTTGTCGTTTCGCTTTTATATTTAAAAACTTCTCGCAAAACACAAATAATTACCGGAGTTGCTTTGCTTTTAGGATATTGGGCAATGATGACTTTAATTCCCGTACCTGGATTTGGAGAAGCCAATTTAGAAAGAGATACTAATTTAGCCGCATGGGTTGACAGCATTCTACTAAAAGGACATAATTACCACGAAACGAAAACTTGGGATCCAGAAGGAATTATGAGCACTTTGCCTTCAATCGTAAATGGGATAATCGGTTTATTTATTGGACAAATTTTATTATTAAGTGTAACCAAAATTCAAAAAGCCCAAAGAATGGGAATGATCGGGACTTCGCTTATTTTTTTCGGATTAATCTGGGATTTAGTTTTTCCAATCAATAAATCCATCTGGACAAGCAGTTACGTTTTATTCACAACGGGATTGGCAACAATCTGTTTAACAATCCTGTATTTTGTAATTGATATTAAGGAATATAAAAAAGGCTTTAAACTATTTATAATCTGGGGAGTAAACCCGATGATTGTTTTCTTTGCTTCGCAGATTATTCCGCAGGCTTTGGTCATGATTCAGTTTCAAAATCCGAAGAATCCCGAAGAACAAACCAATCTTTTAAGCTATTTATACTATTCCGGAATTGCCCCATTATTCAACAATCCGATGTCAGCTTCTTTAGCGGGCGCATTAACTTATGTCGCCATCTGGACGTTTATTTTATGGATTTTCTACAGAAACAAATTAATTTTCAAAGTATAAAAATATCACATTATGTAGAGATGCACTACAAGCGTCTTTATACATATTGATTAACAGAAATCTTGCCCGAAATAGTATTCTAAAGCATTTAAATTAAGAATTTATTAAAATCAATTCATAAAAAAAGTCTACTTTTGCACAAAATTTAATAAAATATAAAAAATGGCAACAAATAGAACTTTTACAATGATTAAGCCAGATGCTGTTGCAAACGGGCACATCGGGAATATCTTAGCAATGATTACTAATGGCGGTTTCAAAATCGTTTCATTAAAATTAACTCAATTAACTGTAGCAGATGCTAAAGCATTTTACGCAGTTCACGCAGAAAGACCTTTCTACGGAGAATTAGTTGAATTCATGTCTCGCGGACCAATTGTTGCTGCTATTTTAGAAAAAGACAACGCAGTAGAAGATTTCAGAACTTTAATTGGAGCTACAAACCCAGCTGAAGCTGCTGAAGGAACAATTCGTAAAGCATACGCTACTTCAATCGGAGAAAATGCAGTTCACGGATCTGACAGTGACGAAAACGCTGCAATCGAAGGTGCATTCCACTTTGCTGGAAGAGAGCAGTTTTAATTTATGTTTTTAGAGTTCAGTCCCGAAGCCTCGGGATTAGATTCTTGAACAATAATCAAAAAAAATCCATTTCAAATGAAATGGATTTTTTTTATATGGAAAAATCTAAAATCTAAAATCAGCGAAGCACTACTTCTTTCACCACTTCTCTTCCCAATTCTTCATTAATCATCTTTACGATTTTGTATTTTCCGTGACTTAATTCTTCACGCAAAACTGAGGAACCCAATTCCACGTAAAGCGTACTTCCTTTTAAAACAACATTTCTGGTATACGTATTCACACCGCTTCCCATGAGCTGTTTCCACGCATCGCGCACGTCAATTTGATCCATTCCCGGTTGTAATTTATTAACCTGAATAATCTGTTGCAAAACAGCGCTTATCGTTGATTCGTTATTTAGTCTTTTCGCCATCTTTCAAAAGATTTATTGGTGCCGCTTTTTTGTAATGATATTCTATTTTCTGCGGATTTTTAGTCACTAATTTTTCATCAGAAATTGAAACAATTTCCTCGCTCCATTTCGCATAATCTGTTTTATAATCCAAGAAAACATGTTCTCCTGCAAAACGAACTGTTACGTTTTCAAAAGTATCAGTCGTTAAAAATGTACCATCAAATTGTGGCATCACTTTGGTTCGAACACCTTTATTGTTTTTAATCTGAAAAAAATCAAAAGTCTCATTTATTTTATATTCCTTCTCTTCGCCTTTCTCGAAAACCACTTTTTCAATCTCCCAGTAACCGTTTAATTTAGCAATATCTGCCGGTTTTATTTCCTGCTTGCAACCCACAAACAAAAGAGACAAAACCAAAATCATAAAAGTGTTTTTCATATATAGTATTTTTTCAGGAGCTGATACCTGCTGTCCACTGTATCTTTTGCTTTTTAAAGAAAAAAGCAAAAGGATGCCGCTTCCATCAGGGCTAGGACACCCGTTTTCAAAAGAATTTTTTTTCCAGACTACAAAGATAATCTTATAATCATCAAAAGAAATACTTATATCTTAATTTATTTTAAAACAATTTTCACAACTACAAAAATCACCTCAATGACCTTATTCTATTTATAAAATAACTTATACAGACAAAATTTAATCAATAAATTGAAGATTTTTATAACCAATTTTTCTTTTAGAAAAACTAAACCAAAAAGTCACCATTTCAGATCAATAAAAATGAAAAATCTATTTTTTATAATTTGCAGCGTATTGCTCTTTTCGAATTGCAACGAAAGCAAACAAACAAAAAAAGTTATCTTAAAAACACAAAACTTCTGGAAAGTAAAGAAAGATAAATCACCCAAAACAGATACGATCCATTCACAAAATAATATATCAAATAGTTCAAAACTTGAAGATTCACCCATAAAAATAGTTAAAGCAACCTTGTTAGACAACAGCTATTCTCATCATAAAGACATTAAAATAGCATATCAAAACTCAAGTAAAAAATCAATTAAAGCAATAAAATTAGAATGGTATTGCATCAATGCCTTTGAAGAACCTGCAAATGGCAATTATTTTTATGGTGAAGGAAATTTTAAAGGAAATGTAACCACTTTAATAAAATCCGGACAAACCAAAACTCAAGTTTGGGAAGATTTCTCTACCGATGCAGACAAAATCATTAAAGTTAGAGCCTATTACATTGTCTACAATGACGGAACAAAATGGGAATTAAACAATGAAAAAGCTTCTTTATAAACTTATAGATAAGAAAATAAGATGGTTAACAAATTAAACTATTTTGTATATTTTTGGTCAAACCCCAAAACCAAAAAACAAAAACCATGACCAAAACTATTTGTACAATCCTATTAGCCCTATTTTTTACAGGCTGCAGCAAAGATTCATCTGATGGTGACACAACACCAAATTCCGATGAAAAAATGTATTTCCCACCGTTAACAGGAAGAAGCTGGGAAACTAAATCAATCTCCGATTTAAAATGGAATCAAAATGCAGTTCAGCCACTTTTAGATTATTTAGCACTTAAAAATTCTAAATCATTTATTATCCTAGTAAACGGACGAATTGTATTAGAAAATTATTTCAACAACCATTCTGCTACAGCTACATGGTATTGGGCAAGTGCTGGAAAAACATTAACCTCGACCGTTACCGGAATTGCACAACAAGAAGGCCTACTAAACATCAACAACAAAGTTTCTGATTATATTGGCACAGGATGGACCAGCGAAACTATTGCTCAGGAAAATCAAATTACTTGCAAGCATTTACTCAATATGACTTCTGGACTTGACGACAGCACAGACGAGGTAGATCCTGCTAGTTTAATTTACAAAGCCGATGCAGGAAAAAGATGGGCATATCACAACGTATATGTAAAACTTCAGGATGTTGTAGCAAAAGCAAGTAAACAAAGTTGGGAGAATTATTTCAATACCAAATTAAGAGATAAAATTGGCATGGAGGGCATGTGGGTACAACTCGGCGTAAACAGCGTTTATACCAGTACAACCAGAAGCATGGCGCGTTTTGGCTTATTGATGCTCAATAAAGGAAAATGGGAAAACAATATAATTCTAAATGAAAGCTATTTTAATGAAGCGACCAATACTTCTCAAAATATAAATTTAGGATATGGTTATTTATGGTGGTTAAATGGAAAAGCAAATTATCATTTACCGCAATCACAACTTACTTTTCAGGGAAGTGTGATTCCAACAGGACCAAGTGACATGTTTATGGCTTTGGGTAAAAATGATCAGAAAATTTATGTAATTCCGAGCAAAAAAATGGTCGTAATCAGAATGGGAGATGCAGCAGACAACGTAAATCTGGCTTTATCCGATTTTGACAAAACTTTGTGGGAGAAGATTAATGCTTTATATCAATAAAATAATTTTGGCATTTTAAGTCAACTGCCATCCCTTACTTTTCAGAAAGCTTTTGCAATCTTTGCAGAAGCTTTTTTCTTCATTAAAAGGATTGCCACCTTCAGCATCCCGCATTAAACAAGTTTTCATTTTGCAATGAGGCAAACCTTCAGTATGTCCCAATTCGTGCAAAACCAATTTATAAAATTGTTCATTTTTATTTTTGTGGGATAATCTAAAATCAGATACTACACAGGCTTTACCAGGCCTATAGCCTAAACCCATAATTCCCCAATCCTGAATTCCGTTTTTTGTTGTGCTGATATCAAAATGAGATAATCCAACAATTACAGAATCTTTACCTATATTATTTTTTAGATTTTTAATAATACTATCAGCGCGATATCTGTTTCGTGGTTTGTAAAAAGATTTCTCGGGAAACTCGATATTCTCCATCAGAATCACTTTCGGATTAATAGCTTTAATCTCAGCAAAAACTTTTTGAGATTGCTTTTTCTGAAAATTACCCAACGGTTGAATCACAATGACTTTTTGAGTTTTTATTGCATTTTCATTATTCCTATTCACACAAGAAAAAAGACTGAATAACAGTATGAAAACACAATATTTCATAAAAGTCAAAACTGAGTATCGATATATTTTTTGAATATTATCTTTTGGTTTGGATTCTTTTAAGGATACCTAAAAAAAATAAAATAACCCCAGCTACCAATAAAATATAGTAAACTGAGAGATTATTATCCTTCAATACATTTGCAAGTACAAAACATATGATACTGGCAAAATAAAAAGTTAGAGCAGATATATTTTTCAAAGTTTAAAACTATTATATATTATTTAAAGAAGCTGTCAACAAATTCATATTTATTAAAGACTTGTAAATCTTCAATTCCTTCACCAACACCAATATATTTTACCGGAATTTGAAACTGATCTGAAATACCAATAACAACTCCTCCTTTTGCAGTTCCGTCTAATTTTGTTACAGCAAGTGAAGTAACTTCTGTTGCTGCAGTAAATTGTTTTGCTTGTTCAAAAGCATTTTGACCTGTAGAACCATCCAAAACCAAAAGTACATCGTGTGGCGCATCGGCAACAACCTTTTGCATAACACGCTTAACTTTTGTTAATTCGTTCATCAAGTTAATTTTGTTGTGCAAACGTCCAGCAGTATCAATAATTACAACATCGGCATTTTGTGCTACAGCAGATTGTAAGGTGTCAAAAGCTACAGAAGCAGGATCACTTCCCATATTTTGTCTTACGATTGGCACATCTACTCTATCTGCCCAAACTTGCAATTGATCAATTGCAGCAGCACGAAAAGTATCTGCAGCTCCTAAAACAACTTTATGTCCGGCTTTCTTAAATTGATAGGCTAATTTTCCAATTGTTGTTGTTTTCCCAACTCCATTTACACCCACAACCATTAAAACATACGGCTTTTTATCTTTCGGAACTTCAAATTCTGTGGCTTCACCTGTATTAGTTTCAGATAATAAAGCACCAATTTCATCACGAAGAATTTGATTTAATTCTTCTGTTCCTAAGTATTTATCTTCGGCAACACGTTTTTCGATTCTTGTAATGATTTTCAAAGTCGTATTTACACCAACATCCGAAGCCACAAGAATTTCTTCCAGATTATCCAAAACATCGTCATCGACTTTAGATTTTCCGGCTACGGCTTTACTTAACTTTGAGAAAAAAGTAGTTTTTGATTTTTCAAGACCTTTGTCTAAAGTCTCTTTTTTATCAGTAGAGAATAATTTTTTAAAAAAACTCATTTTTTTGTAGATTATTTGATTATCAGATTACTGATTTATCGTCATCAGAAATCCAAATCTTTAAAGAAAACCAATTGTTTTAAATCTAGCCCCGATTACAGCGAAAATCCTTTTATTTGTTCCTGATCCCGAGAATTCGGGTCGAGATAAAAATAAAAGATTGTAGCGAAAAGCGGGAATCCTTATTTAAAAAATGCGAATTGTTGTGCTTCTTTAAATTTTTACACAAATATAGGTAATAAAAAAGCTACTTCCGAATGAAAGTAGCTTTTCTATATAATGTAAATGTAATTATTTCTTTTTCAAGAACTCATCAACTTCTTCAGGAGACATAATAGATTCTACGAATGTATATGCACCAGTTTTAGGAGATTTCACCATTTTGATGGCTTTTGATAATCTCTTAGAAGATGTTTGTAACGATGCTACGGTTTTCTTTGCCATGATTCAAATGTTATTGAACTTTTCATAAAACTCGAATGGCCAAACCATTTGAGATTTATAAAAATCTCTAATTATTACTTAATTTCTTTGTGAACAGTTACTTTCTTTAAGATTGGATTAAATTTCTTAATCTCTAATCTGTCTGGAGTATTTTTTTTGTTCTTAGTTGTAATATATCTAGAAGTTCCTGGAACACCAGAAGTCTTGTGCTCAGTACATTCTAAAATTACTTGGATTCTATTACCTTTCTTTGCCATCTTGCTATATATTTATTTAGGAAAAGATTATTTGATAAATCCTTCTGACTGTGCTTTTTTCAAAACAGCAGTGATTCCATTTTTATTAATTGTTTTTATCGTAGATGCTGCTACTCTAAGAGTAATCCATCTATCTTCTTCTGGAAGATAAAAACGCTTTTTAACTAAGTTTACAGAAAACTTTCTCTTAGTTTTGTTCATAGCGTGAGAAACGTTATTTCCTACCATCGCTCTTTTACCTGTAAGGTCACAAACTCTTGACATTATACTTATCTTTTATCGTTATTCAAAATCAGGGTGCAAAGAAAAGAAAAATAAACCATTGATGCAAAAAATTATTGTACAATTTTTAAAATTTCTTTCTGCAATATTTCTAAACTCTTAACTGATGCCCTATCAATCACTTTTTCACGCGGTTGTCCGAAGTTAAATTCTTCTACAATTACACCGTTTGGTGTTGCAAGTGCGATAAAAACAGTACCGATTTCGGCATCAGAGTCACCTTTTGACGGACCGGCATTCCCCGTCGTTGCTATTCCGTAGTCTGTTTTTAGTAAGTTTTTCACATTCAAAGCCATAGCCGAAGCAACTTCGGCACTAACTACAGAAAATTCTTCAATTAAACTTTCTGAAACGCCCAAAACATTTATTTTTGCTTCGGTCGCATAGGAAACAATACTTCCCTTAAAATAACTCGAAGATCCCGGAACAGCAGACAAAAGCGAAGCAATTCTTCCGCCAGTACAACTTTCTGCGGTAGAAAGTGTTTTATTTTCTTTTGAAAGCAATTTGCCAATTACGGTTTCTATTGTTTCATTTTCTTCGTAACCTACAATTATATCGTGGATTATGGCATCCAACGATTCCACATTAGATTCAATTGCTGCTTCTAATTCTTCTTTATTAATTCCGCGAGCGGTTAAACGCAAACGAACTCTTCCTGGATTTGGCAAATAAGCCAGTTTTATAAATTCCGGAAGATTATTTTCCCATTGTTCAATACGTTCTGCGACTAAACTTTCGCCTTGTCCATACGTCAAAATCGTTTTATGAATAATATACGGGCGTTTGTATTCGCGAACAATTTTCGGAATTATTTCTTCTTCTACCAGATATTTCATCTCATAAGGCACTCCTGGAAGCGAAATAAAAACGGTATTTTCTTTTTTCATCCACATTCCCGGCGCGGTTCCCATTTTGTTATGCAAAACCGTACAAGTTGATGGAACAAGAGCTTGATCCTTATTTAACTGCGAAATGGGTCTTTTATAAAAACCTTCAATTAATTGCGTTACATGCGACAGAACTTCTGGATTTACAACCAACTCATCGTCAAAATATTCGCAGAAAGTTTTTTTGGTAACATCGTCTTTTGTCGGACCTAGTCCGCCGGTTACAATTACTACATCTACTCTATTTTGAAATTGCGCAAAAGTATCTAAGATGTGTTTTTGCTGGTCACTTATGGACAGCATTTCTATCACCTCGACACCAATTTTATCAAGTGATTTAGCAATAAAAGCCGAATTTGTATCTACGATTTGACCAATTAAGATTTCGTCTCCAATGGTTATGATTGCTGCTTTCATATCATTAAAATATTTTGTTTCTTACAGAGTAAGCAATAATTACGGTAGAATATTAAATTTTGTATTTGGAAGTGGTATTTAAGCACGATTTACAATCTGGAGTGCTTCACAAAATTTAGAATACAATCTGGCTTATTCCTTTTTAAAATAAATTAGAAATAAGCCAGAATTTTATTTTAATTAAAGATCAAAGTCTTTCTTAATTTCTTTAATCGCTTCTTTTACTTGTATTTTAATACTTTTAAAAGTTTCTTCGATATCTTTTTTCTTGCCCTCTGCTTTTGTCCAAGCTTCAACTTGAAGAATTTCTTCGAAAGCTACATTCAACCCCATTAAATCTAATGTTGGTTTTATTTTATGAGCATACGAATAGGCATATTTATGATCCTTTTTCTTAATTCCTTCTTTGATTTGTTTTAAATCTTCAGGAACCTCTGTAACAAATAAAGTTAAAATTTGATTTACAAATTCCGGATCGTTATCTGAAAGTGCATATACTTTCGAAAGGTTGTACTTTAAAGCCATTATTTTACTTGTATTCTGAATAATTTTTTATCTTCTAAAAAGCCTTCTAAAACATCATTTGGTTTTACAGCTGCAACACCCGCAGGCGTTCCTGTAAAAATAATATCACCAATTTTTAAGGTGAAAAATTGCGAAACATGAGCGACCAGTTCATCAATCTTCCAAAGCATCATGCTTGAATTTCCTTTTTGAACTGTTTCTGCATTGCTTTTCAATTCAAAATTAAGATTTTCCATAGAAACAAAATCAGTTTTTGGTAAAAAATCTCCAATAACTGCCGAACCGTCAAATGCCTTTGCTTTTTCCCAAGGAAGTCCTTTTTCTTTTAGTTTGCTTTGAAGATCTCGCGCTGTAAAATCAATTCCAACACTAATTTCATCATAATATTTATGAGCAAATTTAGGCTCAATATATTTTCCGACTTTATTAATCTTGACGATTATTTCAACTTCATGATGAACATCTTCAGAAAACTCGGGAATTACAAATGGATGCTGTTTCAACAAAACCGCCGAATCGGGTTTCATAAAAACCACAGGCTCACTCGGACGCTCGTTTTGTAACTCTTCTATATGATTGGCATAATTCCTGCCGACACAGATAATCTTCATTTTTTTAAGTTGCTAAGACACTAAGATGCTAAGCTACTAAGAACCTAAAAACTTAGGATCTCAGAAGCTTAGCATCTTAGAAACTTATTTTGTGTTTAATTTTCTCAATTTAATTGCTGTCAAAACTTTTTTGGTATACAGAGGGAAATCTGCATTTTGAATCCAGCTGAAATAACCAGGTTCTGTTTCCAAAACTTTATTCACTTTAGCGCCTTTGTGTTTTCCAAAAGTAAAAATTTCTTCATTATCTGCATCAAAAGCGATCATTCCGGCAAAGTCGGCGATTTTTTTACGCGTCGTAAACTCAGACAAGGATTTCATATCATTTTCTAATTCCGGATAGCGATCTAATTGTGCTTTAAGGATTTCGTAAGTTGCCATCGTATCTGCTTCTGCTGAATGGGCGTTCTCCAAACTTTTTCCACAATAAAATTTTAAAGCTGCACTTAAAGTACGCTCTTCCATTTTATGAAAAATAGTCTGAACATCTACAGAAACTTTATTTTTCATATCAAAATCAACTCCGGCGCGAAGCAATTCTTCTGCCAAAAGCGGAATATCAAAACGATCTGAGTTAAATCCACCCAAATCACTGTCTTTAATCATATTATGGACTTGCGGAGCTAATTCTGCAAAAGTCGGTTCGTTGGCCACTTTTTCGTCAGTGATACCATGAACAGCAGTAGTCTGCGGAGGAATTGGAATTGTTGGATTCACCAACCATGTTTTACTTTCCTTGTTTCCGTTAGGAAAAACTTTGAATATTGAAATTTCTACAATTCTATCTTTACCGATATCAATTCCCGTTGTTTCGAGATCAAAAAAGCAAATTGGCTTGTTAAGTTTTAATTCCATTTCTAATTTTTATAAGTTTACAAATGTAATTTTTAAAGCCGAATATCCTCCTTTATTCTCATTTTTTTTGTCGAAAAAAGCTTTCAAATTCGCGATTTTAACATTTGCAAAACTAGTGCGAAATAGTTTCCTTATTGAACCTTGACCTTTTCTTACAAAAAAACAAAAATCCGACAAGTTTAAAACCTATCGGATTAATTTATTCTTTATAGGAAGTATTAAAAATCTCTGTCTACATCAAAAGCTTCTAAATATTCTGCTACTCTTTTTACAAAACTTCCTCCCAAAGCTCCGTCAACCACTCTATGATCGTAAGAGTGCGACAAGAACATTTTTTGACGAATTCCGATGAAATCACCTTCTGGAGTTTCGATAACTGCAGGCACTTTACGAATTGCCCCAAGTGCTAGAATTCCCACTTGCGGCTGATTGATAATTGGCGTTCCGAAAACACTTCCAAAAGTACCAACGTTTGTTACTGTGTAAGTTCCACCTTGCGTATCGTCTGGCTTTAGTTTTCCAGCTTTTGCACGGTTCCCTAAATCGTTAACCGCTTTTGCCATTCCAACCAAATTTAACTGATCCGCATTTTTAATTACAGGAACAATTAAATTTCCGTTTGGCAATGCTGCCGCCATTCCTAAATTGATGTTTTTCTTTTTAATGATATAATCACCGTCTACAGAAATATTCATTCCCGGAAAATCTTTCAGCGCTTTTGCAACTGCTTCCATCATAATAGGAGTAAAAGTCAGTTTTTCACCTTCTCTTTTTTCGAAAGCTGTTTTTACTTTCTCTCTCCATTTTACAATATTCGTAACATCTACTTCAATAAAAGATTGCACGTGAGCAGAAGTTTGAACAGAAGCTACCATGTACCCTGAAATCAGTTTACGCATTCTGTCCATTTCTATAATTTCGTCGCCTCCATTTACAGAAACAGGCACTGCTTGCTGACTTTTTTGCGCAACTGGCTCAACTGCTTTCGGCGTTTCAACAATTGCTTTTGGTGTTTCAGCAACCGTTTTCGGCGCTTGTACAGCTCCAGATTTACGATCTTCTATATATTTTAAAATATCTTCTTTTGTTACGCGACCATCTTTCCCTGAACCAGCTAAACTTTCTAATTCATTCAAAGAAATCCCTTCTTCTTTAGCAATATTTTTTACCAACGGAGAAAAGAATTTATCTGACCCTGAGAAATCCTGAGATAAAACTGTTTCTCTAGCTTCTTCAATAGATTTTTCGATTTCTACAGCTTCTGCAGGAACAACAACTTCTTCTACTTTATTTGTTTCCGCAGCTGTTGCATCGCCGCCTTCCGTTTCTATAATTGCGATAGTCTGCCCTACTTGTACTAAATCATCTTTACCAAACAATTGCTCCACTAAGATTCCTGATACTTCACTAGGTACTTCACTGTCAACTTTATCGGTTGCAATTTCAAGTACTGGTTCATCAGCTTCAATTCTGTCTCCAACTTCTTTCAACCAATTAGTAATGGTTGCTTCAGCGACGCTTTCTCCCATTTTAGGAAGCTTTAATTCAAATCTTGCCATATTGTTAATCTAAAAGATGTTTTTGATTTTCAGATTGCGAAATTAATGAATATTTTGAATATAAATTTCATTTAATATAATTTTTTACTCAATTTTTACAATTTGCCCCCTGTCATTTCTCGAATTGCTTCCAATTATAAAATGGGTCTTTTTGGGTAAAATTTTAAAAGTAATACTCTTATCTTTAATAGTTTCTATGATTTCGATACATTTTTTGAATGAAATGTACTGATTATCCAAAATGATTTCGACTTTTTTTCTCTTAAAAATCAGGCACGAATTTACCATTTTTTCTTTCGGGATTTCTAAAAACCGGACTTTATTTTTTAAAGTTAAGGCTATTTTTTGAGACAAATCTTCGTTTAAAGAATAAAAAATATAAGATTCCGGATCTGGTTTTATTTTCCTTTTACCCTGAAACATTTTTGCAAAAGAAAAAATCCATGTTCCTATTTGGATGAAAAAACTAAAAAACCACGATTTCTTAAAGTGCTTTTTGTAGAAAAAATTCATTGCTTCCTGAAAATGCATCATATATTTTTCGTCTTTTATCGTACTTTCTCCTTTATAATGTAAAACCGTGGTTTCAGGATAATAAAAATTATCCTTTTTTAATTGTAAAGAACGGTAAGACAAGTCGATATCGTCGGCGTACATGAAACAATCTTCATCAAAACCTTGTAAATCTTGATATAGTTTTCTTTCTAAAAACATAAAAGCACCTACCAAAATCTCGACTGTTCCTGTTTCGTTTTGATTTAAATGTTGCGCATAATATTGATTGAAAAGTCTGGTTTTTGGAAAGATTTTATACAAACCAAAAATCTTGGTAAATGCAACCCAAGGCGAAGGAATGCCACGCTTGCTTTCAGGAAGAAATTCTCCAGTTCCGTCAATTAATTTACAACCGATAATTCCGAGATTGTTTTGCCTTTCGGCGAAAGCCAAAATCTTAACAAATGTATCTTCTGCGACAACGGTATCGGGATTTAAGATGCAGATGTACTTCCCTTTCGCTTGACGAACACCAATATTATTGCCTTTTGGAAAACCAAAATTCTTCCCATTTTCAATTAGTTTTACTTCTGGAAATCGTTCTTTCATCATCAAAACACTTTCGTCTGATGAATTATTATCAATTACAATAATTTCTGCATCGATTCCTACGATTGCTTCCTGAACACTTAAAACACATTGTTCCAGAAAGTAACGCACATTATAATTCAGAATAATAACCGATAATTGCATGAATAATTGATTCTGTAAATTTGTCCGAAAGTTAGAAATTTTCTGATTATTCCAAAATCACGTAATGCTACTTTTTAAAAACTCCATTCCTCTGTCGATTAAACCTATAATTGCATCTGAATTCTGTATCTATTGAGAATCTTCATGACGAAAAGCATAATTGTAGAAAACACCAGTGACCAAATAATTCCCGGTACGCCAACCCTGAAATATCCCGGGATAATATGGAAATTAATAACCTTACAGAAATAATAAATAACGCCTGGCAAAATGTAAATCAATAACGGATTTGCAGCAGCGGGCATAAAGAATTCACTCCATTTGGTTTGTTTTTTTATTTCCATTAACCAATACAAGAAATAGAACAAAACAGTACAAATTGCAGCTGAAAACATAGTCCACGAAGGCGTTCCCTTTATTTTTGAAATTCCGAAATACGGACGAAGTATAATCGCAGTTACAGTAAATAAGACAATAAAACCGATAACTATCCAATTGATTTTTGATGTAATTTTTCGATCAAAAAATAGCAAAGAAATCACTACGCCTGCTGAGACTAAAGTAGCGTGTGTTAAATGTCCAGCAATAAAACTTAGAATTGAATTATTTTGCACAAAAGAATTTTCGGTCAAGTTTAAAGAATTCATTAAAACGCAAAAGACCAAAAACCCGATCATTGCCCAAAGATTTCCTGAAACCAGCCAATAGTATAGGACTGTAAAAAGATATGCCCAACCAATTAATCCAAGAATTCCCCACCATTTTGGTGTAATTCCGATTGCTCCAGTTTCTTCTTGCACATATAAAAAGTACAGCGCTATCATAACCAAAATTCCGCCGTATTGCAGTACGTTTTTTAACCAAAGAGGAAAATCTTTTGGGTATTTATTCCAAATTAGAATTGGCATTGCATATGCCAAAAGTGCCCAGAAAGCAGGCAAGATAATCATTTTTGCCGCATCGTGACCGTGTTCGGCATTTACCATATAAACTCCAATTATTATAAGTGCAAATGCTCTTTTTAGTGTATGTGTCCAAATTATTTTCGGACTATCTCCTTTTAGTAATCTAGCATTAAAAGCAAAAGGAACAGACATTCCGACAATGAACAAAAAAGCTGGAAAGACTACATCTACAAAAGTCATTGCATCGACATCTGCGGGCATGTGTCTCATCCACTGCGGAACATTCTTAATACTTGCCAATTCGTTTACAAAAATCATTACAAAAATGGTAATTCCGCGTAAAGCGTCAATAGAAATAATTCTCTGATCGAACAAATTCTCTTTTATTTTCATAATTTTTTACTATTTTACTAAAAATCAAATATAACATAAATCTAAAACGACTAATTAGAATTTCTTACATTAATTTTGTTGGCTATAAATTTGAGTTGTAAACTTTTGCCCCATGTTATCTTTCTTCAAATCTAAACCCATTTTAAAGGATCTATTAGACGGTAGTTTTGTAGATATACATTCGCATGTTTTACCAGGAATTGATGACGGAGCACAAAATATTTCAAAATCAATTGAGCTTGCAGTTTCATTAGAAAAAATTGGTGTTTCTCAAATTATTACCACTCCGCACATCAATCATTATGTTTGGAATAATTCTCCAGAAATTATTCAGTCTAAACTGGAGGAAACTCAAATAGCATTTACAGAAAATACTATTCAAACACCAATTTTGGCGGCGGCAGAATATTTTATGGATGACTGGTTTGCAAGTCATCTTAAAGAAGGAAATCTTTTGACCTTAAAAGACAATTATGTTTTGGTCGAAATGTCTTATCTAACTGCGCCTTTAAATCTTTATAAAATAATTTTCGATCTTCAGGTTGCAGGTTATATTCCGGTTTTGGCACATCCGGAACGCTACACCTTTTTTCATAAAAAATTTAGCGAATATCAGAAACTAAAAGATGCCGGATGTTTATTTCAACTGAATCTGTTGGCTGTTGTAGAGTATTATGGTTCAAAAATCGCTAAAGCTACAGATGACCTTTTAAAGAAGGGAATGTATGATTTTTGCGGCACTGATGTGCATCATAAAAACCATATTAAAGCCTTTGACCTAAAATTGAAAATTGAAAATATTGATCCGTTAAAGGAAATTATAAACAACAATCAGTTTTTTAAATTTTAAACTGATTAATATGCGTTTTCTTCGCCTTTTATAATGTTGATTACCGTTTTAACGACAATTTTTATGTCTAACAAAAAACTCCAGTTTTCGATATACCAAATATCGTATTCTACCCGATTTTCCATATCGCTTAAAACTTTGGTTTCTCCGCGATAACCGTTTACCTGCGCCCAACCTGTAATGCCGGGTTTTGCGTACTGACGAACCAGATAATTGCTGATTAAATCACTATATTCTTTGGCAAGATTTACCATGTGAGGACGCGGCCCCACGACTGACATGTCTCCCCAAAAAACATTAAAAAACTGAGGCAATTCATCTATACTGGTTTTGCGAATAAAAGCTCCAAAATTAGTAATGCGGCTATCTCCTTTTTCAGCTTGTTTATTGTGCGCCAAAACATTAATATGCATGCTTCTAAATTTCAGACACATAAAAGAACGATTATCTCTTCCTGCTCTTTCTTGTTTAAAAAATATTGGCCCAGGCGATTCTAATTTTATAATCAGCATAATGATGGGAAACAACCATGGAAAAATGAGTAAGATAACAAGTCCTGAAAAACATACATCAAAGACTTTTTTGAGCACTCTGTTTGATGCAAATTCCATTGGCTCAGGACGAAACATTAGTACTGGTGTATTTTCATAAAAAGTCACTTCGACTTTGCTTGCTTTTGTATACAACTGGAAATCGGGTATAAACTTAATTCGAATCATATTTTGTTCGCAAATTTTTATCAGTTCATTAATAACTTCGATATTATCAATGTGTAAGGCAACATACATTTCGTCGATTTCATTTTCGACCACGAATTTTTTCACATCTTCAAACTGACCAATAACCAAATTCTGATCAGGAACTGTTACGTTTTGTTTCTGGTCAAAAAAGCCTAAAAATTTATAGCCGTAAGTAAGATCTTTAGCCAGTACATTTCGAATTTTGTCGCCGGTTTCATTTGCTCCAACAACGATAAATGTTTTAAAATTATAGCCTTTTAATCTAATGTACTTTAAAAGTTTCATTGAAAAAAATCTGGTAATCATCAACAATCCGAAAAAAATCAGATAGAAATATACCATTCGAAGTCTTGATATATCGGCATATTTGAGATAAACAACAGAAATAGAAATTAAGGCCGCATGAATTGAAATCTTTTTTATTGTTCTCCACAAAATAGACTCAATTGGCTCCACGCGAATACTTCTGTTTGAGTCATTTTGAAGTAACAAAGCAATCCATATTACAATCGCCAAAAGTGAAATGGTTTGCTCTTCTTTTGTCAATAATTTATCTAAACTTCCAAATCTTGCCAGCGAAGAAAGTACCGTTGCCAAATTCAGCAAAATTACATCGACTACAACAAACAAAAGCTTGAAGTAGCGTGAGATTCGGTAATGTGAAAGTTTTTGTAAAATCTTCATTATGAATTTAACTTTATTCTAAAGAATAAAAAAACATTGATTTTTGGTGCTGCAAAGTAACATTTAAATTATATTTTTTAATACATATTTTATTCTATTATTTAAAACTTTACTTTTAAGGTATGCAAATTTAATATTGCAGTTATGTTAAAAATCATCTTCTTCTTACTTACAATTAGCTCAACTGCTTACGCACAAATTTCAGGATGCACAGAACCGTTGGCTGAAAATTATAATTCGAAAGCTACGCTAAATGACGGCAGCTGCAACTATAAGAATTTAAAATTAAAACCCGAATATTCTATTCGCTTAAGCGATTCTATTAAAGAAACTTCTGGTCTAATTGCTTTTGAAAATTTATTCTGGACACACAATGACGATCATGACAAAACTGTTTACGCATTGGATACGTTAGGAAAGATTAAAAGAAAAATTATTCTCAACGATGTCATAAATAACGACTGGGAAGAAATTGCACAAGACAGCACACATCTTTATATAGGCGATTTTGGAAATAATTATAAGGGAAACAGAACTGATTTAAAAATTCTTAAAATAGAGAAAAAATCTTTTTTGGCAGCGAAACCTATTATTAAAACCATTGCTTTTTCCTACTCAGACCAAAGCGATTTTTCGTCTTCAAAACCCAATAAAACCGATTTTGATTGTGAAGCATTTATTGTTTCAAAAGACAGTATTTATTTGTTTACCAAACAATGGAAATCATCCAAAACAAACATTTATGTTCTTCCAAATCAAGCCGGAACTCAAATAGCAAAATTCAAGTCAACACTTGACACAAAAGGATTGGTGACTGGTGCAACTTATTTAGAAAACAAAAAACTTATTACTTTGTGTGGCTATACCAAAATAGGAAAACCATTTTTGTATCTGCTTTATGATTTTAAAAACAATGACTTTTTATCAGGAAATAAAAGGCGTATCAATTTAAAACTTCCATTTCATCAAATTGAAGGAATTGCCACTAAAGATGGTTTGCATTATTTTTTAACAAATGAGGCTTTGTTTCGAAAACCTGTGATTAACGTTTTGCAGCAGATTCATTATTTTGATTTGAGTGCTGTTATTGGTTGGTATCTCCACAAATAATTCGCAAATAGTAAGATAATAGTTTACTTTTGCAAAAAATTTTATTCTTGTGAATTACTTATCTGTAGAAAATATATCGAAGTCATTTGGCGAAAGAGTCCTTTTTGACAACATTTCTTTTGGAATCAATAAAGACCAAAAAATAGCTTTTATTGCCAAAAATGGTTCTGGAAAAACAACTATTATGAGTATTATTAATGGTTTGGATGAGCCAGATACTGGACAAGTTGTTTTGAGAAAAGGAATCAGAATGGCTTTTCTTTCTCAGGATAATAATCTTCAAGATGAACTTACGATTGAAGAAAGTATTTTCGCATCTGACAATGAAACTTTAAAAATCATTGAGGCTTACGAAAAAGCGCTTGAAAACCCAAATGACGAAGAAGCATATCAAAAAGCTTTTGACGGAATGGATCAGCATAATGCCTGGGATTTTGAAACGCAGTACAAACAGATTCTTTTTAAATTAAAACTGGAAGATTTTAAACTTAAAGTAAAAAATCTTTCTGGTGGACAGAAAAAACGTCTGTCACTGGCAATTATTTTGATCAATCGTCCAGATTTATTGATTTTGGATGAGCCAACCAACCATTTGGATTTGGAAATGATCGAATGGCTTGAAAGTTATTTTGCTAAAGAAAACATTACGTTGTTTATGGTTACGCACGACCGTTTCTTTTTAGAGCGTGTTTGCAATGAAATTATCGAATTGGACAACGGAAAATTATACCAATATAAAGGAAATTACTCTTATTATTTAGAGAAAAAAGAAGAGCGAATTACTTCTGAAAATGCAAGTGTTGACAAAGCCAAAAACTTATTTGTAAAAGAATTAGAGTGGATGCGCCGCCAGCCAAAAGCGCGAACAACCAAATCTAAATCACGTCAGGATGACTTTTATGTAATTAAAGAAAAAGCGCAAAGCCGACGTAAAGAAAATAAAGTCGAGCTTGAAATTAATATGGAAAGAATGGGAAGCAAAATTATTGAGCTTCATAAACTTTCTAAGAAATTTAAAGAAAAAGTTATTCTGGATAATTTCAGTTTTGATTTCCAGCGTGGCGAAAGAATCGGAATTATTGGTAAAAACGGAACCGGAAAATCGACTTTCTTAAATCTTTTGACAGGAACGATTCCGCCAGACAATGGTCGAGTTGTAAAAGGTGATACTATAAAAATTGGTTATTACACGCAATCTGGAATCAACCCGAAACCAAATCAGCGTGTTATTGATATTATTAAAGAATACGGAGAATATATTCCGTTGGCGAAAGGAAAAATTATTTCGGCTTCGCAATTATTGGAGCGTTTTCTTTTTGATGCCAAGAAACAATACGATTATGTAGAAAAATTAAGCGGTGGAGAATTGAAACGTTTGTATTTGTGTACAGTTTTAATTCAGAATCCAAACTTCTTAATTCTGGATGAGCCCACAAATGATTTGGATATTGTGACTTTGAACGTTCTCGAAAGTTTCCTTTTAGATTATCCAGGCTGTTTATTGGTAGTTTCTCACGACCGTTATTTTATGGATAAAATTGTCGATCATTTATTTGTTTTTAGAGGACAAGGTGAAATTGAAAATTTCCCAGGAAACTATTCAGATTTCCGTGCTTACGAAGACAGTGCAGATGTGGCGCAAAAGGAAGAAAATAAAGCCGAAAAGAAAGATTGGAAACAAAATAATCCTACTGGAAATTTAAGCTTTAACGAGCAAAAAGAATATCAAAAACTCGAAAGGGAAATTAAAGATTTAGAAATTGAAAAAACTAAAATCGAACAATTATTCTCTGACGGAAAAGTGGCAGATGCCGATATCGAGAAAAAAGCAAACGAACTTCAAAATATCCTCAAAAAAATTGATACCAAAGAAGAACGTTGGTTTGAACTTTCTGCTAAGATTGAAGGATAGTCTTTATTTTTCAGTCGCAGTTTCAGTTTTCAGTGGTAGAACCGATAAGTACTTTGTTTAAAAAGTAGTCTTTTTCTTTATTTTTTCATTAAATTGCAAAAAAATAAAAAAATGGATTTCAAAGAATTAATAGCCTATAAAAAATCATTTGAGCTTGCAATGGAAATATTTGAATTATCAAAGGAATTTCCAAAAGAAGAACGATATTCCTTAACGGATCAAATTCGTCGATCATCCAGAAGTGTTAGCGCTAATATTGCTGAATCTTACAGAAAAAGAAGATATGTAAATCATTTCATAAGTAAATTAACCGACAGTGATGCTGAAAACTCAGAAACAAATACTTGGCTTGAATTTGCATTAAAATGCGACTATATAACTAAAGAAATATACGAGCGATTAAATATAAAAAGTAATGAAATTTGTAAATTGATCAATTATATGATTAATTTACCAAATAAGTTTGGTTGTCTTTAAATAAAAAGTAAGCAGAATACTAAGACTGACTGAGACCGAGACTGAAAACTGAGACTGAGACTAAAAACTAATTTTTAATATATTTACGACTTTAATAAAATAAAAAATACCACATGAAAAAATTAATAATTGGATTATTTGCTGCGACTCTTTTCATTTCTTGTAATAATTCTGACAAAGAAACGGTATCAGATCCTACAAAAGATTACACAGTTGAAAACGACAAAGAAATTACAGATTATTTAGCTAAAAATAATTTGACTGCAACAAAAAGCACTACTGGTTTATATTATATCATTAAAGAGCCGGGAACAGGTGCACAACCAACAGCTAACTCTAATGTAACTGTGGATTACAAAGGTTATTTCACAAGTGGAAAAACATTTGATCAAAGTGGTGCCGAAGGAGTTTCTTTTCCACTTTCGGAAGTTATTAAAGGATGGACAGAAGGAATTCCATTATTTAAAGAAGGAGGCAGCGGTGTGCTTTTAATCCCATCACATTTGGGGTATGGAAGTTCTGCAAGACCAGGTATTCCTGCAGGTTCAGTATTAGTTTTTGATGTAAAATTGATTAAAGTAAATTAATTATTTCATTCTAAGTTTCTAAATGCTTTTTCAAATAAAATCTTATCTCAAGTTCCTTTGGAATTCTAAAAACGAACATGCCGTTCATTCGCCTTTTGTTTTTAATCTATTGACGAAATGCTTTTATGATAAGAAAAGAAAACCAGAATATCGAATTCTTGAAAATTACAGAAAATCACTTTTAAGAAATAAGAACTTTATTGAAGTAACAGATTTCGGAGCAGGTTCTAAAGTTTTTAATTCAAACCGTAGGCAAATTTCTAAAATTGCAAAAATGGCGGGCATTTCACCAAAACGTGCAGAATTATTGTTTCGGGTAACAAATTATTTTCAGCCTGAAACTATTTTAGAAATCGGAACTTCTTTAGGCCTGGCAACTTCTGCTTTGGCACTTGGAAGTCCTAATTCTAAAGTCATCACAATCGAAGGCTGTCCAAATACTGCTAATATTGCAAAAAATCAATTGGATGAATTTGATTGTAAAAATGTTGAAAATGTAATTTCAGAATTTGAGGCTTTTTTAATTTCAGAAAATTTACAAGATTCAATTTACAATCTAATTTATTTCGACGGAAATCATTCCAAAAAAGCAACTTTGGCATATTTTGAAATTCTATTGCCAACAATTAATAACGATTCGGTCTGGATTTTTGACGACATTCACTGGTCACAAGAAATGGAAGAAGCATGGGAAATCATAAAAAATCATCCAAAAGTAAAAGTCACAATTGACACTTTTCAATGGGGGTTTGTTTTTTTTAGAAGAGAACAGGAAAAAGAACATTTTATAATTAGAGCATAAAAAAAAGACAATCATTTCTGATTGTCTTTTTTTTCTAATTCAAAATTCTTAAGCTTATTTTTTAGCTTCTTTGTTTTCTTCAGCTTTTGCTCCCATTCTGTTTACAGTATACATAGGTGCAAATTTAATTTTTAGACCAGCAATTTTTCTATTGTCTTCAGAAGTTAAGCCTTCTTTTTCAACAGTATTTTTTCTGCTGTCTAATGCTTCATATAAAACTTTAATTTCATCCCAGTCTTCACGAGAATATTTGTCTTTATTATTCTCAACTGTGTGAACAAATTGTTGGTAAACACTGTGAATATTTTTAGCGTTTACCCACGCAAAACTCATATCGTCTCCAATTTTTCCTTCACCAAACAATGCATTTCTTAATTGTTGTTTAGGACTTGGAGCCGGAGGGGCAAGAAGGGTAGTCATTTCTTTTTTGAAATCCTGATATTTAGCTTTAGCAGTATTTATTTTTTCAGACTGCGAAGCATTATCTTTAATATCTGCTAATGCAGCATCTGCTTCTGCAGTTTTTCTATCGTATTCTGCTTCTACAGTTTGCCAATTTTCTTTCAAATCATCGGCTTTTACATTTTTAACCGAATCAACGTAGGTTACGTATGAATCAATTGTACGTTGTGCTTTTTCTTGTTTTTCATCTTTGCAAGATGTGAAGCTTAATGCTATCGCTGCAATTCCTGTAGCTATTTTAATGTTTCTCATAATATGGATTTTAATTTAGTTAATTAACACTTAAACAAATTTAATCAATCATCTACTTCTAAAATTACATTATTACCATCTTTTTAAGAATCCAAACATAATAAATCTATAAAAGTCTAACTAAAATGTTAATTGTATAAAATTAGGTTCAAACAACATAATGTTTCGAAAATATTATTTCTTGTTATCTTTTAAAAATTCAACTTCTAGCAATTTCTGTAACAAATCTCATTTCTTAACTACTAATGATTTTTATTGCAAAGTGTTTTGTACTTTTAAATCCAAAATTATAAACCGAAATGGCTGAACCATTAATTAAAATAACCGACATCAGACGAAATTTTGTTCTGGGTAACGAAATCGTATATGTTTTAAAAGGAATAGATCTTGAAATCAAAAAAGGCGAATATGTTGCTTTAATGGGACCTTCTGGATCAGGAAAATCTACCTTAATGAATTTATTAGGTTGTTTAGACACACCAACTTCCGGACGTTATGTTTTAAATGGAAAAGATGTCAGCCAAATGAAGGATGATGAATTGGCCCAAATTAGAAATAAAGAGATTGGTTTCGTTTTTCAAACCTTCAATCTTTTACCAAGAACAACAGCCTTAGATAATGTTGCACTTCCTATGATTTATGCCGGTTACGGAAAATCGGATAGAATTAAAAGAGCCACAGAAGTTTTAAAGCAAGTAAACCTTGCCGACAGAATGGATCACCAACCGAATCAGCTTTCGGGAGGACAACGCCAGCGTGTTGCCGTTGCCAGAGCGTTGGTCAATAAACCATCGATTATTTTAGCCGATGAACCAACAGGAAACTTAGACAGTAAAACTTCTGTAGAAATCATGAAGCTTTTTGGCGATATACACGCACAAGGAAACACAGTAATTCTAGTAACTCACGAAGAAGATATTGCAGCTTATGCACATCGCGTAATTCGTTTGAGAGATGGTTTGATAGAAAGTGACACAAGAAAATCTGTTTAATCGTTTAATCGCTAAAGAGCAAACTCAGCATCTTAGCAACTCAGAACCTTAGCATCTTAAAAAAAATGAAAGTATACACCAAAACAGGCGATAAAGGCACAACAGCTCTTTTTGGGGGAACACGCGTACCAAAAGACCATATTAGAATTGACAGCTATGGAACTGTCGACGAATTGAATTCATATATAGGACTAATTCGCGATCAGGAAATGAATTCGCATTATAAAAACATTTTAATCGAAATTCAGGATCGTCTTTTTACAGTTGGTGCCATTTTGGCAACTCCACAAGAAAAAGAAGTCTTAAAAAATGGAAAACTTCGTTTAGAAAACCTCGGAATCATAAATTCAGATATCGAATTATTAGAAAACGAAATAGATAAAATGGAAGAAAGCCTTCCTCCAATGACTCATTTCGTTTTGCCAGGCGGTCACCCTACCGTGTCACATTGTCATATTGCACGTTGTATTTGCCGTCGAGCGGAACGTTTAGCGGTACATTTAAGCCATAATGAACACGTTCCCGAAATCGTAATCATGTACTTAAACCGACTTTCTGACTACCTTTTTGTCTTGGCACGGAAGTTGTCGTTTGACTTAAAAGCGGATGAAGTGAAATGGATTCCGAGAAAGTAAGCAGTCACAGTTTTTCAGTTTTCAGACTGGAAATCAAAAGTAAAACTGAATACTAAAAAATTACAGCAATTAGGGAACAATTTTCGGTTTTAAGACTGTAAACTGCCACTAAAAACTGAATACTAACAATGACGTTCTTAAATTTTACTAAAATAAATCAAAATTTACTTGTCTTTTTCAGTAAAAAATTTATTTTTGCACAAACTAAACAGATAACAGATGTATTGGACATTAGAATTAGCATCTTATTTAAGTGATGCCCCATGGCCTGCTAACAAAGACGAACTTATAGACTACGCTATTAGAGCTGGTGCTCCATTAGAAGTAGTAGAAAACCTTCAGTCAATCGAAGACGAAGGCGAGATATATGAATCAATGGAAGAAATTTGGCCTGATTATCCAACAGACGAAGATTATCTTTGGAATGAGGATGAATATTAGAAAATAAACCAAAGAAAAAAGTCTCATCACAGAGGCTTTTTTTTTGGTTCAAATACATATTATATAATAAAAGAAATACAATAAATCATGAGTTTCATAAACAGTATTATTAAAGTCTTTGTAGGTGACAAGTCACAAAAAGATGTCAAAGCTTTACAACCTTACTTAAACAAAATTAAAACATTCGAAGCTCCTTTAATGAGTCTTTCAAACGACGAATTGAGAGGAAGAACTGTTTATTTTAAAGACAGGATAAAAGAAGCAAGAGCTGAAAAAGATGCTAAAATTGCTTCGCTTAAAGCGGAAGTAGAAAACATCGAAGACATCGACAAAAGAGAAGATATTTATGATGCAATAGATGCTCTTGAAAAAGAAGCTTATGAAATCTCTGAAAAAACTTTATTGGAAATTCTTCCAGAAGCGTTTTCTGTTGTAAAAGAAACGGCTCGTCGTTTTAAAGAAAACACTCATATTGAAGTTACTGCAACTCCAAAAGACCGCGAATTCTCAGCTGCAAAACCTTACATTACTATTGAAGGTGAGAAAGCAGTTTGGGCTAACAGATGGAATGCTGCCGGAAAAGACATCACTTGGGACATGATTCACTACGATGTTCAGTTAATTGGCGGTATGGTATTACACGAAGGTAAAGTTGCCGAGATGCAAACGGGTGAAGGTAAAACTTTGGTTGCAACTCTTCCATTGTATTTAAATGCTTTGACAGGAAACGGAGTTCACCTGGTAACGGTGAATGACTACTTGGCAAAACGTGATAGTACTTGGAAAGCACCTTTATTCGAATTCCACGGTTTATCTGTAGATTGTATCGACAATCACCAACCAAGTACAGAGCAAAGAAAAAAAGCTTACGATGCTGATATCACTTACGGAACCAACAACGAATTTGGTTTTGACTACTTAAGAGATAATATGGCACACTCGCCTAGCGATTTAGTTCAAAGAAAACACAATTATGCTATCGTCGATGAGGTCGATTCTGTATTAATTGATGATGCCAGAACACCACTTATTATTTCAGGACCAGTTCCTCAGGGAGATCGTCATGAATTTAACGAATTGAAACCAAAAATCGAAAACTTAGTTGCACAACAACGTCAGTTAGCAAATGGTTTCTTGTCTGAAGCAAAAAAATTAATCAAAGAAGGAAACACTAAAGAAGGCGGATTCTTATTATTAAGAGCTTACAGAAGTTTACCTAAAAATAAAGCATTAATTAAATTTTTAAGTGAAGAAGGAATTAAACAATTACTTCAAAAAACTGAAAATCAATACATGCAGGACAACAATCGCGAAATGCACAAAGTAGATGAAGCTTTGTATTTTGTGATTGAAGAAAAAAACAATCAGGTAGAATTAACAGACAATGGTATTAAATACCTTTCTGGAGATACTGATTCTGATTTCTTCGTTTTACCAGACATCGGAACGGAAATCGCTGCGATTGAAAAACAAAAATTAGATAAAGATTCTGAAGCTGAAGCTAAAGAAAGATTATTCCAGGATTTTGGAGTAAAAAGCGAGCGTATTCATACTTTAACACAACTTTTAAAAGCGTACGCTTTATTCGAAAAAGATGTGGAGTATGTTATCATGGACAACAAAATTATGATTGTCGATGAGCAAACTGGTCGTATCATGGACGGACGTCGTTATTCTGATGGTCTTCACCAAGCGATTGAAGCAAAAGAAAACGTAAAAATCGAAGCAGCTACTCAAACATTTGCTACAGTTACATTACAGAATTATTTCAGAATGTACAACAAATTGGGTGGTATGACCGGTACAGCGGTTACAGAAGCTGGAGAGTTATGGCAGATTTACAAATTAGATGTTGTTGAAATCCCTACAAACCGCGGAATTTCAAGAATTGACAAAGAAGATTACATTTACAAAACAACTCGTGAAAAATTTAATGCTGTAATCGAAGACGTTACAGAATTATCTCAAGCAGGAAGACCTGTTCTTATTGGAACAACTTCTGTAGAGATTTCAGAATTATTAAGCCGTATGCTTAAAATGAGAGGAATTACACACAATGTATTGAATGCTAAAATGCACAAGCAAGAGGCACAAATCGTTGAAGAAGCTGGTAAAGCAGGAGTTGTAACTATTGCAACAAACATGGCTGGTCGTGGTACCGATATTAAATTATCTCCAGAAGTAAAAGCTGCGGGAGGTTTGGCAATCGTGGGTACTGAGCGTCACGATTCTCGTCGTGTAGACAGACAGTTACGTGGTCGTTCTGGTCGTCAGGGAGATCCTGGAAGTTCTCAATTCTATGTTTCTCTTGAAGACAACTTAATGCGTTTATTTGGTTCTGAAAGAGTTGCAAAGGTAATGGACAGAATGGGATTGAAAGAAGGAGAAGTTATTCAGCATTCTATGATGACTAAATCGATCGAACGTGCTCAGAAAAAAGTAGAAGAAAACAACTTTGGTGTTCGTAAACGTTTATTAGAATATGATGACGTCATGAACTCGCAACGTGAAGTAGTATACAAACGTCGTCGTCACGCATTATTTGGTGAGCGTCTGAAATTGGATATCGCTAACATGCTTTATGATACTTGTGAAGTAATCGTAAGCAACAGTAAAATGTCAAATGACTTTAAAGGATATGAATTTGATTTAATTCGTTATTTCGGAATCACATCTCCAATTTCTGAAGCAGATTTTACAAAATTATCTGATGTTGAAGTTACTGGAAAAGTGTATAAAGAAGCTTTAGCTTTCTATACTGAAAAAACAGAAAGAAGCGCAAGAGAAGCTTTCCCAATTATTAAAGGAGTTTATGAAGAGCCAAATAATCACTTCGAAAGAATTGTAGTTCCGTTTACAGACGGAATCAAAACTTTGAATGTGGTTACTGACTTGAAAAAAGCTTACGATAGTGCAGGTGCCCAATTAATAGCTGATTTCGAGAAAAATATCACGCTTTCGATTGTTGATGAAGCTTGGAAAAAACACTTACGCAAAATGGACGAATTGAAACAATCTGTTCAATTGGCCGTTCACGAACAAAAAGATCCATTGCTTATTTACAAATTAGAAGCTTTTAATTTGTTTAGAGGAATGTTGGATAGCGTTAACAAAGAAGTTATTTCATTCTTATTCAAAGGTGATTTACCAGCGCAGGAAACTCCGGAAATTCACGAAGCAAGAGAAGTTCGTCAAAAAGAAAACTTTAAATTAAGTAAAGACGAAATTCCAAGTAGTGAAGAAATCAATCGTGAAGCTGGAGAAACGCAACAACGCCAGGTTACAGAAACTATCGTAAGAGATATGCCAAAAATCAACAGAAATGATACTGTTACAGTTCAGGAAGTTGCAACCGGTAAAACAGAAACGATGAAATTCAAAAAAGCTGAAAGCTTAATAGCAGATGGAAGTTGGGTTTTAGTTAAATAATATTTTTAATTTTCAGCCTCAGTATGCTGTCACAGTTTACTAACTGAAATTTTAAATACACAAAAGACCGATAGTTTTTCAACTATCGGTCTTTTGTTTTATGCTATTTTTAAAAATCCAATTTTCGATTCAGATTAGAACTGAGACTAAAAACTGAGACTGCGACTAAAAAAAATTCGACTATAAAGGATTTTCTTCGTAATAGCGCGCTTCAATTCGTTTAATATCTTTAATCGAACTTTTTGCCCAAGCCAAACGTTTTTCTAAAATTTCTTCTTCAGACAATTGCCATTTAATATCTGAGTTGCGTAATCTATTGGTTAAGTTTTGAATTATGATGGCAGCAGAAACTGAGATATTCAAACTCTCTGTAAAACCAACCATTGGAATTTTTAAGAATCCATCTGCTTTTTCTAATATTTCCTGTGAAAGTCCGTCACGTTCTGTTCCAAAAAATAAAGCACTTGGTTTTGTAATATCAAAATCTTCTAATAAACAATCATTTTCGTGTGGAGTTGTTGCAATAATCTGATAACCTTGATTTTTTAAAGTAGAAACACAATTCGTAATCGAATCATATTGTTTAATGTCAACCCATTTTTGAGCTCCCATTGCAATTTCTTTATCGATTCGTTTTCCATAACGCTGTTCGATTACATTCAATTCCTGAATTCCGAATACTTCGCAACTTCGCATTACAGCACTTGTATTGTGCATTTGAAAAACATCTTCTACAGCAATTGTAAAATGTTTCGTTCTGTCACCAAGTACTTTCAAGAATTTTTCTTTTCGGTTGTCTGTTAATATATTTTCTAAGAATGCGAGGTAATCTAAATCAATCATTTTTAATATTTTTATTGACAATAATAGTATTAATCACACTATATAAAACAAAAGTATTCCAGTCTTTTTGATACGAATATCCGCGATTAAAGTCTGATGGATTTTCTTTTGAGTAAATAGAAATGTAAGTAGTATATTTCCTGATCCCAACGTCATTCCAGAGAATCAGCTTTTTTTCTTGTTTTAAAATTTTGGAAACAGTAATAATCACTCCTTCGGGATTAATTATAACATCTCCAATATAAAAAGACTCACCTTTTTCAAAATCTTTGATAAATTCAGTTGTTTTTTCTTTGAAATATAAATCCCAAATTGAATTAATGATTTCAGCATAAAGTTCATGAACATTCGACTTTTTTATTCCAAAATAACTAGTGAATTTTATCTTTAAAATTTCATCATTAAAATTTCGAATAAGGACTTGATATTCCCTTCCAAAAACGATATAATGTTGATACAAAGTGATTCCGTAACAAAATTCTTTTATCTCATTTGTCCTAAAAGATGTAAAACCGCTATTTACCAAATCTTTATCTTCAAATTTAATAAAATCAGGATGCAGATGTAATTCTCTCTTGTAATTATCCAAGAAACTTCTTTTGATCTTTAATTTAAGTTCAGTTTTCAAACACTTAAAATTTAGTTTGCGAAAATAGCTATTTAATTTTTAAAGAAATTTGGCTTATTTTATTTTTTACTAAAAATGCCGTCAACTACACCTTCAAAAACAGCTTCTCCAAATGTTTTCTTGTTTTGTTCTGGAAAAATAGGTTCTGGTTTTATATTGCTCAATTCTCTTTTCAACAACAAAGTTGTATTGGCCAAAGAGTAATATTTTGGTGAATTTATTTTAGTCGGACTAAATCCAGGTTTCGGATTATAGATAGAAAATGGAGCAGTAGAATTGTAATACTTATGAAATTGCAGCATCAAAGAAGTTTCTTTCATAAATGAAAATGAAGTCAAAGCATCACTTTCACCAAATAAATTTTTATTTTTAGAAACTGTTTGCGCAAAAAAAGAAACACTTGCTAAGAGAAATCCAATTAAAAACAACTTTTTCATTCGCTAAAAATAAAACATAAAAGTAAGAAAAAACTATTTTTACAATTAAAATGAACAGAAAACAATTCTCAAAATGAAAAAGAAACTTGTAGTCTTAACCGGAGCCGGAATCAGTGCTGAAAGCGGAATCAAAACTTTTCGTGACAGCGACGGTTTATGGGAAGGACATGACGTTATGGAAGTTGCAACTCCAGAAGGCTGGCATAAAAATCAGGAATTGGTTTTGGACTTTTATAACAAAAGACGTCAGCAGTTAAAAGACGTGAATCCGAATTTAGGTCATATTATTTTGGCTGAATTAGAAAAAGATTTCGATGTTCACATCATTACTCAAAACGTTGACGATTTGCATGAACGTGCCGGGAGTACAAAAGTTTTGCATTTGCATGGAGAATTGCTAAAAGTTCGAAGCACTCAAAATAAAAATCTAATTTTAGACTGGACAGAAGATTTATTTACTGGAGATTTTGATTCAAACGGACATCAATTGCGTCCGCATATTGTTTGGTTTGGCGAAGAAGTTCCTGCATTAGAAGAAGCAATAGATATTACCGAAACTGCAAATTATTTTGCCGTAATCGGGACTTCGCTTCAAGTTTATCCCGCAGCCGGACTGATTTCTTACACGCCGAGTACAACTCCGGTTTTTTATATTGATCCAAAACCAATTGCGATTCCGAATATCAGGAATAAAGTTGAAACGATTGCCAAATTTGCTTCTGAAGGAGTTGCCGATTTAAGAGCGAGATTAAATTCATTTTGAATGCATAAATGCGCGTTTTAATTGCCTGTAATCCCTAATTTCTGTTTATATTTGCACCTTTCGAAAAACAACATAACAATGACTACTCTAAACGAATTGAATGCTATATCGCCAATTGATGGAAGATATAGAAATAAAACTCAAAATTTAGCCCCTTTTTTCTCTGAAGAAGCTTTAATAAAATACCGCGTTTTGGTTGAAGTGGAATACTTCATTGCTTTATGCCAAATTCCGTTGCCACAATTACAAGGCGTAGATTCTTCTTTATTTGAAAGTTTAAGAAACATCTACAAAAACTTTTCTACTGAAGACGCACTTTGGATTAAAGAAACTGAAAAAGTTACCAATCACGACGTAAAAGCGGTTGAATACTTTATTAAAGATGCTTTTGAAAAATTAGGTTTATCTCAATACAAAGAGTTCATTCACTTCGGACTAACATCACAGGATATCAACAATACTGCCATTCCGCTTTCTACAAAAGAAGCGTTTGAGCAGGTTTATATGCCAACTTTAATTGCTGTAATTGCAAAATTAAAAGAATTAAGTGTTGAATGGAAGGACATTCCGATGTTGGCGCGTACGCATGGACAGCCGGCCTCTCCTACTCGTTTAGGAAAAGAACTTTTGGTTTTTGTGGAGCGTTTAGAAGAGCAAATGCGTTTGTTGTTTAATGTTCCGTTTGCTGCTAAATTTGGTGGAGCAACAGGAAACTTCAATGCACATCACGTAGCGTACCCGCAAATTGACTGGAAACAATTCGGAAATAAATTTGTTGAAACGGATCTTGGTTTGCAGCATTCTTTCCCAACCACTCAAATTGAACATTACGATCATTTTGCTGCTTTCTTTGATGCTTTAAAAAGAATCAACACGATTTTGATCGATTTAGATCGTGATATTTGGACGTATGTTTCGATGGATTATTTCAAACAAAAAATCAAAGCGGGAGAAATTGGTTCTTCTGCGATGCCACATAAAGTAAATCCGATTGATTTTGAAAACTCAGAAGGAAACTTAGGAATTGCAAATGCTATTTTCGAGCATTTATCAGCTAAACTTCCCGTTTCAAGATTACAGCGTGATTTAACTGACAGCACTGTTTTACGTAATGTTGGTGTTCCGTTCGGGCATACGATTATCGCTTTTGAAGCTACTTTAAAAGGTTTGAATAAATTGCTTTTAAACGAAAGTAAATTTGCTGAAGATCTAGAGAGAAACTGGGCAGTAGTGGCAGAAGCAATTCAGACTATTTTACGTCGTGAAGCTTATCCAAATCCTTATGAAGCTTTAAAAGGTTTGACAAGAACAAACGAAGCAATTGACAAAAATGCAATTCATAATTTTATTGCAACTTTGGAAGTTTCTGATGAAGTTAGAGCAGAATTATTAGCAATAACCCCTAGTAATTACACAGGAATTTAAGAAAAACACAAAATATTTTACCAAAAAAAGCTATCTTTATCGAGATAGCTTTTTTTATTTAAGATCGGGTCTAGCCCAGATTAAAATGAAAAGCCTTTTGCGAAAAAAGCCATATTTTTTTTGCAGGTACAAAGCGACCAAAGGAAGCTCTTGGAACTGCGTAAAAAATAGGCATTTTTGAGTAAAAGCTTGTAATGGAAAGCTGGATTAGCTACTAAAAAAATACCACATTTTTATATGATTGCATTAAATGCCGCAGCCGAAAGCACACACCATTTACAACCTTTAATTAGTGATTTGGGATTAATCCTGATGACTGCCGGAATTGCCGTTCTGATTTTTAAAAGAATGAAACAACCTTTGGTTTTAGGTTACCTGATTGCAGGATTTTTAGCTGGAAACCATTTTGATTTTTTCCCGTCTATTACTGACATGAAAAGTGTAGAAGTTTGGGCAGAAATCGGCGTTATATTTTTACTTTTTAGTTTAGGACTCGAATTCAGCTTTAAGAAACTAATGAAGGTTGGAGGGACTTCATCAGTCACCGCCATAACCCAGATTATGTTTATGACATTAGTCGGCTTTTGCGTCGGGCAATGGATGGGCTGGGGAAAAATGGATAGTATTTTTCTCGGAGCAACGCTTTCAATTTCATCTACAACCATTATTATTAGGGCTTTTGATGAATTGGGCGTAAAAGGAAAAAAGTTCGTTGGAATTGTATTTGGAGCTTTAATTGTGGAAGATATTGTTGCCATTTTAATGCTCGTTTTACTTTCGACAATCGCAGTTAGCGATCAGGTTTCGGGAACAGAACTATTGCAATCTGTATTAAAATTAGTCTTCTTTTTAATCATTTGGTTTTTGGGTGGAATTTTTATTATTCCGACTATTTTGAAAAAAGCAAAACATCTTTTAACGGATGAAATGCTGCTTATCATTTCGTTGGCATTATGCTTGATGATGGTTATTTTTGCTGCAAATGTTGGATTTTCTCCAGCTTTGGGCGCTTTTATCATGGGCTCAATTATTGCTGAAACTACCATGGCAGAAAAAATTGAACATTTGATTCAACCTGTAAAAGATTTATTTGGAGCCGTATTTTTCGTATCTGTCGGAATGTTAATTAATCCCGGAACGTTATTGACTTATGCGCTTCCTGTTGCTTTAATTACGCTTGTAACGATTTTCGGAAAAGCATTTAGTTCTTCCATCGGAGCTTTAATTTCTGGACAACCTTTAAAACAATCTATTCAAACCGGAATGAGTTTGGCACAAATTGGTGAATTCTCTTTTATCATCGCCACTCTCGGAATGACTTTAAAAGTTACAAGCGATTTCTTGTATCCGATAATTGTGGCAGTATCTGCTATCACAACTTTTACAACGCCTTTTTTAATTAAATATTCTGAAACATTTGCCTTGTATTTAGAATCAAAAATGCCAAAAAGATGGGTTAAAAATATCAACCGTTACAGTGTCAATGCTCAGGCAATTAAATCTGTCAGTACATGGCAGATTGTACTTCGTTCTTCGATTACTCAGATTATTCTCCATACCATAATCATTACTGCAATAATTTTATTGTCGTCTAAATTTGTCGCGCCGTTAGTGGCCGATACACGATTTGGAAATACTCTAGCTGCATTGTTGACTCTAGTGATTATTGCTCCCTTTTTATGGGCATTATCACTTCGTCGTGTTAAAGTGGATGAAGTTGAAGTGCTTTGGGAAGAACGTAAATATCGCGGCGCATTATTGATGTTAATTCTGATTAGAATGAGTCTCGGATTATTTTTTGTCGGCTTTTTATTGAATATCTTCTTCTCGCCTTTAGTTGCTTTTATAGCGCTTATCATTGCTATTGGAGCATACCAAATTTTTCCTAAAAAATTAAATGAACAATATCATAAAATTGAAAATCACTTTCTGAAAAACCTCAACGATCGGGAAAATAAAAAGATTGACAGAAGATATGCAAATCTAATGCCTTGGGACGGTCACATGTCATTTTTTGAAATTAAAAAAGAATCTAATTTGGTTGGGCAAACCTTACAAGAACTGAAGATTCGGGAACAATTAGGAATTAATATTGCGTATATAAAACGTGGCGAGGTTACGATTCCGATTCCGATTAAAACAGAGCGTTTATTTCCTGGTGATGAAATTTGCGTAATTGGTACGGATGAACAAATTGTTCAATTCACAAAATTCTTGACCCAAAACGAAGTAGAAGCTCCAACAAAAGTAGAAGAAACCAATATCGTATTGCGCCAAATGGAAGTTTCTCAAGATGAATTTATTGAAAAAAGCATTGGACAATTTAGAACCAAAACCGACGGAATGGTCGTAGGAATAGAAAGAAACGGAAATCGTATCCTAAATCCAGAATCTAGTTTAATTTTGCAGAAAAATGATATCCTTTGGGTTGTAGGAGATAAAAAAAGAATGACGGCTTTGTTGGCGGTAAAATAGTTGCTGAGATTCTAAGTTACTAAGATACTGAGTTTAAAAAAAGGCTATGAGATTTTCAATTTTGAAAATCTCATAGCCTTTTAATTTATTGACATTCTAAAAAACAACTGTTTCACAATTTGTAAAAGCTTAGAAGCTTAGCATCTCAGAAACTTAGAAACTTAAATCACTTATTCGGCTGCGGTGTCAAACGCAAATAAGGTTTTATTGGAGTGTGCCCTTTTGGGAATTTTGTTGGAATATCGCTGTCTGGAACTGCTGGTGCGATTACAACATCTTCACCGTCTTTCCAGTTTGCTGGAGTTGCAACGCTGTAATTAGCAGTCAATTGTAAACTGTCGATTACACGAAGTAATTCGTCAAAATTTCTTCCTGTAGAAGCGGGATAAGTCAGCGTTAATTTGATTTTTTTATCTGGTCCGATCACAAAAACAGAACGAACTGTAAACTTGTCACTTGCATTTGGATGCAGCATATCGTAAAGATTTGCTACTTTTTTATCTTCATCTGCAATGATTGGGAAATTTACTTCTGTATTTTGGGTTTCGTTGATATCTTTAATCCACTCTTTGTGAGAATCTAAACCATCTACACTCAAAGCAATAACCTTTGTGTTTCTTTTGCTAAATTCTGGAACATAATTGGCTACAGTTCCTAATTCAGTTGTACACACAGGCGTAAAATCTGCTGGATGCGAAAATAAAACACCCCAAGAATCACCTAACCATTCATGAAAATCAATTGGTCCCTGCGTGGTTTGCGCATGAAAATCTGGTGCTATATCGCCTAATCTTAATGTTGACATAATTTATATTTTTTAGTTCCTCTAAAATTAATTAAAAAATGGATAAAGAAAACATTTGATTTCCTTAAAAAAAGTTAAAATTCTACTTTGTCGATATAATTACTATTTTACTTCTAAATATAACTAAAAATGAAGTACCACATCGCAAGAGTTATAAACGAAATTGGGATTCCGAAACCGATCATCATACTGCTTAATTTTGGTTTTAATCCGTAAGTCGAAGCTAAAATTGCTCCAGTAATCATTGGCGCCATTGCCGTTTCCATCAAAGTAATTTTTATGACTTCAGAACGTTGATTGAAAATAAAAACGTAGAGTATAAAAATGATAAAAGGAACCAAAAGTAATTTAAAGAAAAGTCCCAATCTTAAGAATTTCCAATGCTGGCTTTTTCGATCAAAAGTTAATTGCAAACCAACCGAAAGTAAGGCTAAAGGTGTTACCAAACTTCCAATTTTTAATAATAAAGCTTGAAGATTTTCATTCAAATCATAATCAGAAACATTCATCAAGCAGGCCAAAACGAACATTATAAAAGGCGGAAATAAAAGAATCTTTTTGATAATCTCCAAAGCATTCGGACTTCCTTTTGAATAAAAAGCGGCTGTAAAAACACCAAGTGTCGAAACCACTACAAAAGTTCCCGGCTGATCTACCAAAACCGCTGTTTCTAAACCTTTTTTTCCAAATAAAGCTTCAATAATCGGATAACCTAGAAAAGAACTGTTGCTTAATCCTGCTGTCAAAATCAAACATCCAATTAATTTATTAGACCAGCCATTTTTTCTTCCTAAAAAATGAAAAAACAGAAAAGCCAGAATATAAGTAATCCACCCCGCTCCTATTGGAAACAATAAATCATTGCTCCATTTTATTTTCGGAATATGATATAAAGTAATCGCTGGAAGGCAAAAATAAATAACAATTTTATTGAGTGTCTTATAAATATGGGTAGGAAATTGTTTTACTCGCTGTAAAATTAATCCGAGTGAAAGGAAGAGAAATATTAGTAGAAAGTTGTTCATATGCTAAGATCAAGACAAAAATAAGTATTTATATTTTAGCGATTAGTGAAAAGTGATTCGTAATTAGCCATTTGTGGCAACCGTAACTTGTAATTTGCTTTTGTTAAAAATATAACATTTGTAAACAACATAATTTTTTCACTTTTTACTATTTACTAATCACTTTTCACTACTGACTAATTACCCTTCAAAAAAAATAGTTAAATTAGTATTTTGTGTTACAAAAAGATGTAAATTTGTAACATATTTTATTACAGTATGATTTCAGGTAAATTTGCCATAACGATTCACATTCTTACTTTGCTGCATAAATTTCCCAATGATTATTTATCATCGGAGTTTATTGCGGGAAGTATAAATTTAAATCCAGTTTTGGTTCGTAAGGAAATTGCCAATTTAAAAGCTCATCATATTGTAGAAAGTAAAGAAGGAAAAAATGGCGGTACAAAATTGGCAGTAAATGCTGGCGAACTGACTTTAAAACAAATATTCGAAATGACCTTTGAAACGATTGGTTTAGGTTTTGCTAAAAATCAGCCGAATCCTGATTGCCCTGTTGGAAAAAATATCAATCAGCATTTAGAGAATTTATATAGCGAGATGAATCAGAAAGTGAGCGCACAACTCGAAGGAATTTCGTTGGAAGATTTTTCGAATCAATTTTAAAACTATTTTTTTATTCAAAACTGTAACATTTTTTATTACTAAATAAATTTATATATTATGAAAATCGCACTTATCGGAGCTACAGGATTTGTTGGCTCAGCAATCTTAAACGAATTAGCAGACAGAAAACAAGAAATCACTGCAATTGCAAGAACTCCAAAAGACACAGCAAACGCTACGTGGGTTGCTGCAGATATTTTTAACGTTGACGCTTTCGCAGAAATCCTAAAAGGTCATGACACCGTGATCAACGCTTACAATCCGGGATGGACAAACCCAAACATTTATGATGATTTTTTAAATGGTTCTAAAGCAATTCAAGAAGCAGTTAAAAAATCGGGTGTAAAACGTTTTATCACTATCGGTGGTGGAGGAAGTTTATATGTTGCTCCAGATTTACAAGCGGTTGACACTCCAGATTTTCCAAAAGAAATTTTCCCCGGTGCAAACGCTGCAAGACATTATTTAAATATAATTAAAGAAGAAAAAGATTTAGACTGGGCGTTCTTTAGTCCGGCTTTCGAAATGCACGCTGGAACTACAACTGGAAGAACTGGAAAATACCGTTTAGGTTTAGAAAATCCAGTTTTTAATGATGAGCAAAGAAGTATTCTTTCTGTAGAAGATTTAGCAGTTGTTATTGCTGATGAAACTGAAAACCCGAAACATCATCAGGTTAGATTTACGGCTGGTTACTAAGTTTTTTCGCCACGAATTCACGAATTATTTTATAAACGAATTATCCCATTTTGACTAAAATATCAATTATACGAAAAACTGTTTCTTAAAATTATCAATCTTTGACGAGCTACTTTCGTGTCCTTCGACTTCGCTCAGGAAGACAAAGAAACGCAACAATAATTCGTGAATTCGTGGCAAATAAATTTATACAGTTTCAAAGGCTTAATTGTCTTTTGAAACTGTTTTTGTTTTCTTTACTTTTACAAGACCAAAAAATACGTTTTGTCGAGTTCAAAAAAGCAAGTCAGTAGTCTACAGGAAAAAGCTGGAATTTCACCTCCTGAAATCACCAATACTTCGGCTATTAATCAAATTAAAAGCAAACGCAGACAACAGCCCACTTCTCAGGAATTGATTAATGGTATTTTAGATGGAAACAGAACTTCATTGAGTCGAGCCATTACTTTAATTGAAAGTACCAATCCTGACCATTTTGAAAAAGCTGGCGAAGTCGTTCAAGGTTGTTTACCTCATGCCAATAAATCAATTCGTATTGGAATCACAGGTGTTCCTGGTGTTGGAAAAAGTACTTTTATTGAAGCTTTTGGAAAACATCTGACTCAATTAGGAAAAAAAGTAGCGGTTTTAGCAGTTGATCCGAGCAGTTCGCTTTCTCACGGAAGTATTTTGGGTGACAAGACCCGAATGGAAGAATTGGTTAAAGATGAAAATGCTTTTATTCGACCAAGCGCTTCGGGAGAAACTTTGGGCGGTGTTGCCCGTAAAACGAGAGAAACTATTATTCTTTGTGAAGCCGCAGGTTTTGATACGATTATTATTGAAACTGTTGGTGTAGGTCAAAGTGAAACTGCTGTTCACAGCATGGTCGATTTCTTTTTACTTTTAAAAATCTCTGGTGCGGGCGATGAACTTCAAGGCATTAAACGCGGGATTATGGAAATGTCCGATGCCATCGTAATCAACAAAGCAGATGGCGATAATATCAAAAAAGCCAATTTAGCAAAAGTAGAATTTAATCGGGCGCTGCATTTATTTCCTCCAAAAAAATCAAACTGGCAACCCAAAGTTACTACTTGCAGTTCATTAACCAAAGACGGAGTTCCAGAAGTTTGGAATACAATTTCTGATTATTTTGAACTCACAAAAGAAACCGGATTTTTCCAAGAAAAAAGAAACGAGCAAAACCATTTCTGGATGATGGAAACCATTAATGAACAGTTAAAACAAAATTTCTATAATCAGCCTGAAATTATTTCTTTATTGGAACAAAATAAAAAAGCAGTGCAAAACAATGAAATTTCATCGTTTGCAGCTGCTCAGAATTTATTGAAGATATATTTTGAGAAAAACATTTAAACCATATAAGTGATATAAAAAATTTAAGTTTTACCTCAAAAATTTAAGTTTCTCATTCAACTGATTTAAAACAATTCAGAAGCTAAAACTTAAATTTTTTATATCACTTATATGGTTTAAAACCTATTTTTTCCTCAATTTATACTTATTTTCTTTATACATATTCCCCGCTGTAATTACATGTGCCAAAGCATCTTTTGCTAATTCTTCGTTTAATTTTACAGGAACTAAAGTCGTATCGTTTTTGATTTCAAATTGAAGTGGTTTCAAATTTGGCTGCATAATGACAACCTGATTTTCGACTCTGAATGCATTGATATCATTAAACTGCATAATAGATCTTCCTTGTACTTTTGGATCTAATTTATTCAAGTTTCTTCCCACCATTGGCGTTTCAAACGGAAGTCCTAAATAACTCAATAAGGTTGGCGGAATATCGATCTGACTTGCCAATCTATTATAAACTGCTCCTTTTGGAACACCTGGTCCCATAATAAATGCTGGAATATGGAATTTGTTTATCGGAACTAAATTCTTTCCGTACGTTCTTGTATTGTGATCTGCAATTACGATGAAAACCGTGTTTTTAAAATAATCTTCTTTTTTAGCCAATTCAAAGAATTTCCCGATGGAGAAATCAGCATACTTCATGGCATTGTTTACCGTTGCAGGCTTTTTATCGTAAGGTTTTATTCTTCCTGCTGGATATTCAAAAGGTTCATGATTGGAAGTGGAAAACATTAGAGAGAAAAATGGTTTGTTTCCTTTCGATTTAAAATACTGATTGGCTTTAGTAACTAAATCTTCATCAGAATAACCCCAAGTTCCTTTTAAAGCATATTTATTTCCATCAGAATCAAAATCTTCTTGATCGACAATATCACTAAAACCATTTCCGTTAAAAAACGATGCCATATTATCAAAATTCGCCATTCCTCCGTAAATGAAACTGGTATCGTACCCTTTTTGTTTTAAAGCATCAGCCAAAGTAAAAAAGCCTTGTTGCGAATTACCCAATTTTACCACACTTTCTGATGGCGAAGGTAAAAATCCGGTAACAACCGCTTCGATTCCGCGGACGCTTCTGGTTCCGGTGCAATATAAATTGGTGAATAAAGTTCCTTCTTTAGAAAGTTTATCGAATTCAGGCGTTAATGGTTTTCCGCCTAAAATTCCAACATACTCTGCGCCTAAACTTTCTTGTAGAAAAATAACCAGATTGTATGGTTTCTTTAAAACAGAATCGGGCTGCTGAACATGCAAAAATGGAATTTCAGCATCTGTAAAATCATTTGGACCAGCGATCATGTATTTTTTGACACGGGCAATAGCTTCGGCTTCATCCATTTTACCGTACATTTTGGTATTTCCTTCATTTTTGATGGAATACGCCGCAAATGCAACGGTATAAAATGAATTCAAACCAAGAGTATTCGTCAATTGATCTGTCGAAAAAACGGCATTACTAGCATTTATTGGTCGTTTTGAAGTCAGACTTGAACGCGCTCCAAAAAACAATAAAAATGCCACTAATGGAAATACCATTAATTTGAATTTATATTCTGCAGTTGTTGTATAGAAAAATTTCTTTCCTTTTTTGAAAGCAATAAAAAGGACAATTCCTAAAATTAGAAATGTCACGATTATAGAAGTCAGATAACTTTTCAGAAGCATTCCGACAACTTCTTTTGGGTAAATAAGATAATCTAAGAAAATCTTATTCGGACGCGTATCGTATTGTTTTACAAAATCTGGGGAAGCTAATTCAACAAAAAGAATCAGAAACAGAAATAGAAAACTATAGATTACTAAAAATGTATTGGTGAATTTTATCCATTTATTGGGTAAAAAAGTAATCAATAGCGCCGGCAAAAACGACAAATAACAAAGTAAAATTAAATCCATACGGAGGCCGATTGGAAAAATGAACCAGAAATCAGGTGTCTGCTCTACTCTTTCTTTAAAAATAAAAAACAGAAAAATTCGGCTTAAAGTGGTAATCAATAATCCGATGGCTATAAAATTAAATATAGGTTTTAAAAAAGATAAATTCTTCATCAATACAATATTAAGAACGTAAAAAAGTGATAATCAGAAATACAATTACTCTTCGTAACGGTTTATTTCTCTGTCATAAAATTCATTTGCTTTTTCGATAAGACCTTCCATTTCAGCATTTAATTCCGATTCGTCAAGATCTTCTGCTTCTTCTAAAAACTCCACCTCATCATCTTTCAAATTGATAATAAATCTTGGGTAATCAAGGTGAATGATGAAAATATCGTCTGGGAAATCAGTATTATCTCCAAGTAAAAATTTAGGTAATTCCATGTTTATTTTAGTTTTAAATATTTCAAATTTAGCTATTTGAAATTGAATTATTAATTAATTTTTTAGTTAAATAATGAAAGCGAATATAGAGAAAAATCGCCGCCGCAGTTAATCCTGCCAAAAGTCCGATCCAAACTCCTTGCGCTTTCAATTCGGTATATTCTCCTAAATAATAAGAAATTGGGAAACCGATAACCCAATAGGCCACAAATGTGATATACATGGGGATTTTGACATCCTGCAATCCGCGTAAAGCGCCTAAAACCACAACTTGGATTCCGTCAGAAATCTGGAAAACAGCTGCAATCAAAAGCAATTTAGAAGCAATTCCAATTACTTCTTCGTTATCAAGAATTTGTCCTGTGTTTTCCATATTAAGGAAAATATGTGGCAAATAATTATGAAGAAGGATAAATAAAATGGCAAAAACGGTTTCTAAAATTATCGCAAGCAAGAAAATAGAACGTGCTACAACAATCAGTTTCTTAAAATCCATCAAACCTCTTTGGTTACTTACACGAATCATTGAGGTTACACTTAATCCCATTGCAAACATAAAAGTCATCGATGCCAGACTCAACGCAATCTGATTGGCTGCCTGACTTGTTTTACCGATATTTCCGCAAAGCCAGATCGAAGCTGTAAACAAAACGACTTCAAAAAGCATCTGCATGGCAGAAGGAAATCCGATACTGATAATTTTTTTAATGGTTGCTTTCTGAATTTCATTAAAACTAAAACCTTTAAAAAAGCGCTTTAAATCGTCTCTTCGCGAAAGCATAATGTGCATGAACATCACCAAAAATATTCTTGAGATTACAGTTCCTAATGCGGCACCGATAATGCCCATTTTTGGAAAAATCCAAATTCCGTATATCAAAACATAATTGATGCCGACGTGTAAAACGTTTGCCATTACCATGGCGTACATAGAATATTTGGTCAATGACATTCCGTCTGCAAACTGTTTATATCCCTGATACATTACTAACGGAATCAATGAAAAAGCTACCCAACCTAAATAAGGTTTTGCCAATATAATTACATCTTCAGGTTGTTTTAGCAATTCCATAATAGGTTTTGCAAACATAATTACGGTAAAAAGAACTAGACCTAAAATGGTGCATAAAAATAGTCCGTGATGAAAAGCAGAACGAATTTTATTGTCGTTTTTCTCTGCATCTCCCTCGGCAACAATTGGTGTAATTGCGGTAGAAAAACCAATTCCTAGAGACATTGCAATAAAAATCATGCTGTTACCAAGCGAAACTGCCGCCAATTCTGTACTTCCAATTTTACCGACCATAATATTATCGACAATACCAATTAAGGTATGTCCGACCATTCCTAAAATAACAGGATATGCCAGTCTTAAATTATACGAAAACTCTTTGGTGTACTGCTTTAAATTCACTTTTACTCAATATTAGTCGGCAAAGATAGTCAGAAGCTTCGAATTCTATCCTATCAACAAAAATATATGCTAATATTAAGACAAAAATAAGATTAGCTAAATATTATATAAGGAATCCTGAAAATTGTATAACAATCTGCCAATACCTCCGTTTTACTTTTACATTATTAATAATTAAAAAATATAAGCCATGAAAAAATTACAGATGTTCTGCCTAGCTGCTTTCGCATTTTTATATGCCAACACAACTTTCGCACAAGAAACAACAGAAGCGACAAATTACGATCAGGGATTTAGATTAGGTGTCGGTATTAGCGGAGGACTTCCAACCGATAATGATTACGACTGGGCACTTGGTGGAGACGTACGTTTACAGTACGATCTTTCTAAAAAAACATCATTGACTTTAACAACGGGATTTACTAACTTATTTAACGGCAAACAAGATGCCGCTGGAAATGACATTAAAGATCTTGGATTTATTCCGGCAAAAGCAGGTTTTAAAGCTTTCGTTTTAAAAGATCAATTTTATGTAATGGGAGAAGTTGGTGCTGGGTTTGCAGTAACTAATGGTTACAACAACACTACTTTTTTATGGGCTCCAGGAATTGGATATGCTAACAAGTATATTGACCTGAGTGTTCGTTACGAAGATTACAAAGATTTTAGAACTAATCAAGTAGCATTGCGTGTTGCTTATGGTTTTAAACTATAAAAAATAGGTTTAAATTTATTATTTTGTTTTTGGAAAAAGCCGACAGATTTCTTAATCTGTCGGCTTTTTGTTTTTAATAATTTGAAATTCGATACAAAAATAAATTTGCAAAACCAATCAAACGTTCCTCCGGAACGCATAACCGCAATTCAATTTGCTACCGACGAGACACATTCTTCTGGAATGAATTTTATTCTATAAAATACAAACCCCATACGTTCTTAAAAACGTATCGGGTTGTCAAAAATTATCTCATTTTCTAATTGACCAATTATCAAATTATTTTAATTAACTCTTCTCCAAGGTTTTCTTATAAACATCAAAATTATCCATAATTTCTTTGTCTAAAGCCGGAACCTGAATATCTGTATATTGTTTCAGTTCTTCCCAGATAATTTTTGCCACAATATAACGTGCCATCTCTTTATCATCGGCAGGAACAATATACCACGGCGCATGTTCTTTAGAAGTCTGGTTGATGGCTTCTTCATAATATTGCTGATATTCATCCCAATGTTCGCGTTCTTTTAAGTCTCCTGGCGAAAATTTCCAATTGTGTTTCCCCTCTTCCAAACGGCGTAATAAACGGCTTTTTTGTTCGTCTTTGCTTAAATGCAAAAAGAATTTCATTACAATCATTCCGTTTTCTGCAATATGTTTTTCAAAATTATTGATTTGATCAATTCTCTTTTCCCAGAATTTAGGTTTGATATCGTCAACAGAATTAATTCCAGGTAAATTCTCTGCCAAAATAAATTCAGGATGCACTCTGGTCACCAAAACATTCTCGTAATGCGTTCTATTAAAAATCGCAAACTTTCCTTTTTCCGGCAGAGCAATATAATGGCGCCACAAATAATCATGTTCCAATTCTGTCGAATTTGGCGTTTTAAAACTATGCACCACAACCCCGCGCGGATTAAATTCTTTAAAAACTTCACGAACCAAACTATCTTTTCCCGAAGTATCCATTCCCTGAAGACAAATTAAAACCGAATATTTATTGTGCGCATACATTATATCCTGCAAGTCGCTCAGTTTCCCTTTTACTTTCTCCAATTTATCCTCTTTTTCATCATCGTCTGCATCGATATCTAAAAGAGTTGGAATCTTCTTCAATTTAATTTTCTCTACAACTTTAAAATCTTTTGGATCTATTGACTTCATATTTTCAAATTTTGAATTATAAATATAGTAATTTTACGAAGCAAATTCCTGCTATTCATTGCAATACTTTTCAATAAATTGCTTTTTTCTAAGCCATTCCAAGAGCTTCCTTTGGTCGCTTTGTTCTAGCAAGAAAAAATTCAATTTCTTTTCAAAGTATTTCCATTACTATCAGGGCTAGGTAGTTATTTTTTAAAAGAACATTTTAAATATTTAAATATTCCTAATGACAAAAAGAATTCTATTTTTATTTATATACTTTTTTTCTCTTCTCGGAAATGCACAAAATAATGCCGAGATTACGAGAGATAATTTGGCTACAAATTATATAAAAGAACTTCAATCTCGAAAAATAGATACAATTTGTTTTTATGAGGATTATTGCATTGGATGCATCGACACATTTGATTATTCATCATTTAAAAAAGATCTTTGTTTAGAAGATTTCCCTAATTATCCTATTTATATTTTCTGGAAGGAAAGCGGAAAAACATATCTTGATAAAATTAGTGTTTGCTTTGAATATTCAAGTATTATTTCTGAAAATGCTTTTTGGGATGTTTACTTTTTAAATGAAAAAATCATTAAAAACGAAATTGTTAAAGCTTATGAATATGAAACTTTTGAAAACTCAAAAAGAGTGACATATAATATTGGTGTAGATCATTCTGGACATCGGAATTTTAAATTCATAATAAAAGACAAAATAACTACTAAGGAATTTGACAGCTTTAATTTAACAAAAATTGGATGGGATCCATCTAAATCAAATATTAATTACGAACACAACATCAACTTAAAAAGTAAACAAATCGTTGATATTCTTGAAAAAATAACCTCAGAAGCCGAAAAAAACAATACATTTAAAAAGATAAAGTCAAGATAAACGAAAGACTTTCAAAATAAAAAATTCATGGAAAAATTCACATTAGAAATATTATTTCAAATCATCGGAATCGGTTCGGCATCAGGATTATTCTACAATAATCATGCACTTTACATAATTGGCGACAACAGCGGATTTCTGTACGAATACAATATGCAGAACAAACAATTAGATCAACACGCTTTAATCGATAATCCGACAGCAAATATTCCGAAAAACCTAAAACCCGATTTCGAATCTTTAACACATCATAACGATACCTTGTATGTTTTTGGTTCGGGTTCAACCGAAAACCGAAACAAAATGATTGAATTCGATATTAAATCAAAAAAGGTTTTACAAAAAAACAATTTAGTCGATTTATACGCCGTAATGCAGAATTTCGGCGAAATAAAACCAGAAGACTTCAATTTAGAAGGCGCAATTTTCGATGGAGAAAACTGGTATTTATTCAATCGTGGCAACGGCGTTTCTAACAAAAACACCATTTTTACGATTCACGCCAAAAATCTCGGAGAAGAATTTGCCCTGATTTCTGTCAATTATAAACTTCCAAAAATAAAAGGTGTTCGTTCCAGTTTTACCGATGCCATTTTAGTCGACGATAAAATCTATTTCCTTTCAACCGCAGAAGACACCAAATCGACTTACGACGACGGCGAAATCTTAGGAAGCTTTATTGGAAGAATCGACATCAAAACGATGAAAATAGATTTCACTCAAAAAATAACTTCAACCAATAAATTTGAAGGTTTGACTCTTTACAAAAAAGAAAACAATAAAATCGAGTTTTTACTTTGCGAAGACAATGATACCGAACTTTTAGAAACTAAAATTTATAAATTGACATTGCCTGTAAAATAAAGCATGTTTGTCATTTCGACTGAAACGAGAAATCACACTCGGAAATCGACAAAGATTGGCGCTATTAGTTATAGAGTTTCTAGTGTGATTTCTCGTTTCAGTCGAAATGACAAAATTGAGATAATAGCAACGTAAGACGCACTGCAGTGCGTCTCTACACCAAAACCTTTGTAACTCTGTAACGTTGGACCTAAAAAAAATATATCATTTTTTTTCACCCTCTTCCCAACCTTTTTATCTTTTTAGCTCTCTATATAAGAAAGACAACAATTGTGATAAACGAGACTCAAATAGCCAACTGTAGAAAAATGCACCGCGATGCGCAGCGCGAGGTGTACGAATACATGGCGCCGAAGTTGTACCGCCTTTGCAAACGGTATCTAAAAAAGGAAGAAGAAATCGAAGAAGCTTTAGCCGATGCTTTTTTTACCATTTTTACCAAATTGGACCAACTAAAAGAAGCGTATGCTTTTGAAGCTTGGGCCAGAAGAATTACAGTAAACCATTGTTTGGCGACAATTAGAAAAGCAACCAACTTTAATATGTATCTCGACGATGTAAAATTACTGTCGCAGCCTTCTGTCGATGAACTAAATACGTTGGAAGAAGAAGATTTACTTAATTTATTAAACCACATTCCCGACGGCTGTAAAACTGTGTTCAACCTTTTTGTTATTGAAGGTTACGGACATAAAGAAATAGCCGAAATGCTGAAGATTTCTGAAGGCACCTCAAAATCACAATTGAATGCCGCTAAGACCAAACTGAAAGAACTGGTTAATAAACTGTATTATCAAAAAGCAAAATAGTCATGGACAATCAAGATAAATTATTCGATAAAATAAAACAAGCTTCGCAAAATGAGGAGTTTAAAGACTTTCAAGGAATGGAAAAAGTCTGGTCGCGCGTTGAAGACAAACTAGATAAAAAAGAAGCAAAAAAAACAATTTCATTATGGAAGAAAATTGCCGTTGCCGCTTCTCTCCTATTATTGTTTTCTTTAGGATTTCAATTTTTACATTCAGATGATAAAATTGTAAACGAAACTCAAAAAGTAGTTATTGATAAAACTGAAAAATCTAAGGAACCCGTTCTAGATCAAAATAACACAAATGCGTCTTCAGATTCTGGAATTGTTACCAGTGAAGAAGCTAATAAAATTTTAGAAAATCACACTAAAAACAAAGAACGAGTTGCGCTTCAGGAAATCGTAATTCCACAAGCAGAACCTGTTGTTGCTGCAACATCTCCAGAAATGAATTCGGAGACTGTTGTTTCATCAGCAAATGCGCCAATTAAAACCGAAGCTTTTGAAGAAGACGCCAGTACTATTGTGTCGAAAAAAGACGGCTTTTTAGAACCAGATAATAAAAGAGAAGAAGAATATAAATCTGCTAAAATGGGTTATGCATCGGCGTCAAGTCAAAAAGCGAAGAAAAATGCGCCGTTGGTAATTCTTAACGGAAACGCAATGGCGCACAGCGATGAAACAAAAAAAGATAAAATGCTGAAAAGTGAGATGCCAAATTTCGCACCTGAAAATGTAGATTCGCTGGTTATTTTAGATGAACCTTTATATATTATTGACGGCATTTATTATTCTGAAAATGATTTGTTTGGAAAAAACCCGACCAGTCCGTATGCGCCTTTAGACAAACAAGAAATTAAAACCATCACTATTTTACAAGATCTTGAAGCCACTTCTAAATATGGCGAAAAAGGTAAAAAAGGAGTTGTAATTATCACTACAAAAACAGGAAAACCGGCTCCGAAAAAATAATCGTACCGCAACAAAACTTTGTCAAAGTCTGCAGCTTTGACAAAGTTACATCTCAACATTAATTTTAAAACGTACTATCATGAAAAGTCTAAAACTTATATCATCAGCCATTACTATGCTTATATGTTTCGTAAGCGTGGCACAAGAAAGAACAATTACCGGAACTGTTACTGATATCGCTAAATTGGCACTTCCAGGAGTTTCTGTAATTATTAAAGGCACTAAAAAGAACACCCAAACTGATTATAATGGAAATTATTCTATTCAGGCTCAAAAAGGAGAAGTTATGATTTTTAGCTATCTCGGAATGGATTCTCAAACAGTTAATGTAGAATCGTCTAATGTTATCAATGTTGTTTTACAAGAAAGCAGCGCTCAACTTCAGGAAGTGGTAGTTGTGGGTTATGGAGTACAAAAAAGATCCATTATGACCGGAGCGGTATCAAAACGTAAAGACAAAAATGCAGCTCGTGTACAAGGAAGAGTGGCCGGAGTACAACTTCAAAATAATATTGGATATATGGCAAGCCCGAGTCCGATCGTGGTAAGAGGCACGGCAAGTATTTCTCCAAAAAACGAACCACTATACATTATTGACGGAGTTCCTGCAAAAGCAAATCAAATGGCGAAAATAAACCCAAATGACATTAAAGATTTAAAAGTACTGAAAGATGATGCTGCCACTTCTATTTATGGAAGTAAAGCTTCAAATGGTGTTGTGGTTATTTCTACAAAAAATGAAATCTACAAAAATCTTTCAGAAAAAGAATTGAATAAAAAATTAAACATCTTACCAATTCCAGCTGAACCAACTCAGGAAGATTATGATAGTTTCGTAGAAAATGCCTTCGAAAGTCCGAAAACGGCGCCGCTTTCTACTTTTTCTATCGATGTTGATAATGCTTCTTACACCAATATCAGACGTTTTTTAAACAACGGACAAGAAGTTCCAAAAGATGCCGTTCGTGTAGAAGAAATGGTTAATTTCTTTAAATACACGTATCCACAGCCAAAAAATGAGCATCCTTTTTCTATAAATACTGAAGTGAGTGATTCGCCTTGGAATTCCAATAATAAGATCCTAAAAATCGGTTTACAAGGAAAAAATATCCCAACAAATGATTTACCGGCTTCTAATCTTGTTTTTTTAATTGACGTTTCAGGATCAATGAGCGATATGAACAAATTGCCTTTATTAAAACAATCATTGAAAATTTTGGTGAATGAATTACGATCGAAAGACAAAGTTGCGATTGTAGTCTATGCAGGCGCTGCAGGAATGGTTTTGAAACCAACTTCTGGCGATGAAAAAAAGACTATTATTGATGCTTTAGACCAATTACAATCTGGAGGAAGTACAGCGGGAGGCGAAGGAATCGAACTGGCTTATAAAACTGCAGCAGAAAATTTTATCAAAGGCGGAAACAACAGAGTTATTCTGGCAACAGACGGCGATTTTAACGTGGGCAGTTCTTCGGATTCTGATATGGAAAAACTGATTGAACAAAAAAGAAAAACTGGCGTTTTCTTGACGTGTTTAGGTTACGGAATGGGAAATTACAAAGACAGCAAAATGGAAATTTTAGCCGATAAAGGAAACGGAAATTATGCTTATATCGATAACATTCAGGAAGCGAATCGTTTTTTAGGAAAAGAATTTAAAGGTTCGATGTTTGCTATCGCGAAAGATGTAAAAATCCAAATCGAATTTAATCCAAAACAAGTGCAATCCTATCGTTTGATTGGTTACGAAAACAGAAAATTGCGTCCCGAAGATTTTAAAAATGACGCCATTGATGCTGGTGAATTAGGTAGTAATCATACCGTAACGGCTTTGTACGAAATTGTTCCCACTGGCGTAAAAAGCGATTATTTGGCTGAACAGCCTGATGCTTTAAAATACACTAAAACAGAAACAGCTTCAAACAATTACAGTAATGAATTGGCAACGATTAAATTCCGTTACAAAAAACCTGACGGCGAAAAAAGCATTGAAATGGTTCAGGTAATCGAAAATAAATCGGTTGCATTGGAAAAATCGAGTGATGACATGAAATTCAGTTCTGCCGTAGCTTGGTTCGGATTGAAATTAAGAGATTCAAAATTAATTACTAATAAATCTTCCGAAGAAATCGTAAAATTAGCGAAGCAAGGAAATTTAAATGACATCGACGGTTACAAAGCAGAATTTATTCGTTTGGTTGAAACTTCTAAACAATATAATTAATCAAAATTTTATTAGATTTGGGTTTTCATTTTAAAATTTATTTTACACACATATGAATCCTATTTTAAGCCAAAACCTATTTTTAGTAAAAGAACATATCGGAATGTTTAAAGCATCCAACAATTACGATATTTATAATCCCGAAACCAATCAGATCATTATGAACTGCCGAGAAAACAATCTTGGTTTTTTCACTAAAATACTTCGTTTTACCGATTACAAAAGAGCAACTCCATTTAATGTTGAAATTACAACTGCTTCTGGCGAAAAATTAATTACGGTAAGAAGAGGTGTTGCCATCTTCAGATCGACCGTAGAAGTTTTAGACGAAAAAGATCGTTTGGTTGGAACATTCAAACAAAAATTCTTTTCTATTGGAGGAAAGTTTGACATTCTGGACAAAAATGAAAAACCAGTGGCAACATTGCAAGGAAAATGGACAGGTTGGGATTTTAAATTCTCACATGAAGGCAAACAATTGGCGCAGGTAAGTAAAAAATGGGCGGGATTAGGAAAAGAGTTTTTTACAAGTGCAGACAATTATGTACTTCAAATTGAAGAAACTGTTGCAGCTGACAGTCCGTTGAGACAATTAATTTTAGGAGCTGTAATGTGTATTGACATGGTTCTGAAAGAATAATCAAAAGTTGTTAAACTTAGATTAAGAATATCTTTTAAAGCATCATTTTAGTTTTCAAAACCTTATTTTTGTAAGACTTAAAATGATGCTTTCTGCATTTCAAAAATTACCATCATGACCGACTTAAAAAATAAAAATGCCTTTATTACAGGCGCAGGAAAAGGAATTGGAAAAGCTGTTGCCATTGCTTTGGCAAAAGAAGGTGTAAACCTAATTCTGGTTTCAAGAACTAAAAGTGACATTGATCAGCTGGCAGAAGAAACTGCAAAATTGGGCGTAAAAACTTTAGCTCTTTCTGCTGACGTTTCTGACATTAATTCTATAAATGCTGCGGCAGAAAAAGCTTTTGCAGAATTTAAACATATCGATATTTTAATCAACAGCGCCGGAATTGCTTCTTTTGGAAAATTCTTAGAACTAGAGCCAGAAGCTTGGGAAAGAATTATTCAGGTGAATTTAATGGGAACGTATTTTACAACTCGTGCCATTATTCCGAATATGATCGAAAGACAAACTGGAGATATTATCAATATTTCATCGACTGCGGGATTAAACGGAAATGCTTTAACAAGTGCTTACAGCGCTTCGAAGTTTGCTGTTTTAGGTTTAACCGATTCTTTGATGCAGGAAATGAGGAAACACAATATTCGTGTTACGGCTTTAACACCAAGTACCGTTGCAACTGACATGGCAAAAGACTTAAACTTAACCGACGGAAATCCTGAAAAGGTAATGCAGTCTGAAGATATGGCAGATTTGATCATCGCACAATTAAAATTGAACCGAAGAGTATTTATTAAAAACAGCAGTATTTGGTCTACTAATCCTTAAATTTAAATTTGAAAAAATAAATTCCAAATTCCAATTACGTTTGGCATTGGAATTTGAGTTTTGGAATTTCAAAAAATTATATGATGGAACAATATTTAAGACAATTAGTCGAAATAGAATTTACAGATAAAAAGCAGATTTTTTCTGGTTTTCTAATTGATTATTCTGATGAATGGATTTTGCTTCGAAATAATCCTGTAGATTTTATTTTGGATGGTTTTGTTATTTTGAGAAATAAGAATATTCAAGCTGTAAACCGCGATCACGATTTAGCTTTCACAGAAAAAGTGATTCGCCTAAAGGGTTTAAAAATAAACTCTGAGGATATTATACCTATTAAAGATTTATCTTCAATAATAAACTTTCTTTCTGAAAAACATGGCATTTTTCAGATTTCAAAAAAATCTTCAAAATCTGCTTATTTAGGAAAATTAATAGAATTGAATGATGAAGAATTGACAATTGACTTCATAGATATTCGAGGTGAATTTGGAGGAGAATTAAGTTTTAATCCCGAAAAAATTCGTGTTATTGAGTTTGATACCGATTATATTAATTCATTGAAATTGGTGGTTTCTGAGAATCAGAAATAGTTATAAAAACAGAAAAGCCTCTTATCTAAGAGGCTTTTCTGTTTTATCGTGTCATTGCGAGGAACGAAGCAATCTCATTTTAGTGTGGTTGCTTCGTTCCTCGCAATGACAAACTTTATGTATAAACTTTGTCAAAGTTTAAAACTTTGACAAAGTTCTTAAAATATCTAAATCTTAAACGGCAGCAAGCTTATTCAAAAACTCTAAACGAACACTTCCGTCTTCGTCGATTTTTGTTAAATTGATTTCTTGTAAAGTATTAACTAATTCAGGATTCCACGGCGTTTTTACTTTTACGTAATTTTCGGTGAAACCGTGAATGTAACCTTCTTTATTTTCGCTTTCAAAAAGAACTGTTCTGTTTGTTCCTAATTGGCTTTCGTAAAAAGCACGACGTTTTTTAACAGATAAACCGCGAAGCATTTTACTTCTTTTTGCTCTCATATTCGAAGCAACAACTCCTGGCATGTCAACCGCTTCTGTATTGTCTCTTTCTGAATACGTGAATACGTGTAAATACGAAATATCCAAATCATTTAAGAAGTGATACGTTTCTAAAAAGTGCTCGTCTGTCTCTCCGGGAAAACCAACAATTACGTCAACACCAATACAAGCGTGAGGCATTACTTCACGAATTTTGTTTACGCGATCAATATAAACTTCACGTAAATAACGACGTTTCATTAACTTCAAAATATCATTGCTTCCGGATTGTAGCGGAATATGAAAATGTGGTACAAAAGTGCGGCTTTTAGAAACGAATTCGATCGTTTCATTTTTCAACAAATTGGGTTCGATTGAAGAAATTCTCAAACGCTCAATTCCTTCTACTTTATCCAAAGCCTGAACTAAATCAAGAAATGTATGTTCATGTTTTTTATTTCCAAACTCCCCTTTTCCATAATCTCCGATATTAACACCCGTTAAAACAATTTCGCGGATATTTTGTGCCGAGATTTCTTTAGCATTTTTCAATACATTTTCTAATGCATCACTTCTTGAAATTCCTCTTGCAAGTGGAATTGTACAATATGTACATTTATAATCGCAACCATCCTGAACTTTTAAAAAGGCTCTGGTACGATCTCCGATAGAATAACTTCCTACGTAAAAATCAGCTTCGGCAATTTCGCACGAGTGCACTTCACCCATATCGTTTTTACTCAAATCATGAATATAGTCTGTGATTTTGAATTTTTCTGTTGCTCCCAAAACCAAATCAACTCCATCTACAGCGGCCAATTCTTCTGGTTTTAATTGTGCATAACAGCCAACAGCGGCAACAAAAGCTTTTTCATTAAGCTTCATTGCTTTTTTTACTACCTGCTTAAATTGCTTATCTGCATTTTCTGTTACAGAACAGGTATTGATGACATAAATATCTGCTATTTCTTCAAAATCGACGCGATCAAAACCTTCGTCATTAAAATTTCTGGCAATTGTAGAAGTCTCTGAAAAATTCAGTTTACAACCCAGCGTATAAAAGGCAACTTTCTTTCTGTTTTCCATAATCTGTCTTAAATTAATGAAATCGTTGTCAAAAAATTTAAGGGTGCAAATTTACAAACAATATTCATCAAAAGAAAGCGATTAATTTACTTCCAATCAATATTTTGCGGTATTTGTAAATTTTAAAATTTCAAATCCATATTTTTTACTTTTGAATTTGTATTAAAAATATATTTGGGAATTTATGTTTTTAACATTTCGATAAGAATAAAATGACAAAATAATCGATTAAATGCAATTTTTACCGATTAAGTACATTTTTAAACGTTTTAAATTGAAAATTTCTTACATTTACTTTTGTTATATTTCTTCGGTAATATAATTTCGTATTTAAGAATTTTAACAGTTTTAATTAATTTAACAATAATTCGCACATAACAATTTTGAATTTTACTCGTTATGTTGTTGTTTTGTGTTACAAAATGAAATGGGAAAGCCGAAAACCAAAGAGAGTAGGCAAAATAAATTACAAATACCACGCTTTATGAAAGCATTTTTACCCACGATCTGCTTGATGTTTTTAACCCTTTTTACTTCTCAAGCGCAAACTAATAATGCCCCTGCAGCTAATCCATTTCCTACTATTAGTACATTAACGACTTGGGCGAGCTTAAATTCGCAACAGCAATTTGACGTTGCTATTCGTGCGGTTGGTTTTAAGTTTGAAGTTAAAGAACCGGGTGAAGGATCTACAGCTTATACATACATTCGTAAAGTGACTGTAAACGAAGTAAATTATACAGACAGAATTGTATACAGAATTACCAATAATAATTCGGCTAGTATCATTTCTTTGGTAACAGCTTCTACAGATTTAGTTAGTTTATACACTCCTCAATTGGCTACTTTTAAAAATAACAACTGTAAAACAGAAATGTCTAAAGACAAAAACACAACTTGCAGCTGTTACGAAAGTGCTAATTTTGCAATCGATCTTTGCGATGAGCGCGTAAAATTGACAATGGGTGACGGAAATAAATATTTTGTTTCTGTAGCTAAAAAATAATATTTTAAAATATTACTTCTTTATTGATTCCAAATCTTTACTGACTTTTGAGTATGTAAAGATTTGGAATTCGTTTTTTATATCAGGTTCGGATTTCTAAGTTCGTACCAAACCTCTATTTCTTCATTGTATTCGAAAGAATTAACGAAATGAAAACCTAATTTTTCGAGTATTTTTCTAGAACCTTCATTTCCCGCATCCGCGTAAGCGTAAAGTGCTTCTACTTTCATCTTATTAAAAGCATAATCAACAAAAGCTATTCCTGCTTCAGTCGCATATCCTTTTCCCCAATGTTTTTCAATAAAACGGTAACCTAACTCGTAAAAGTTTTTATGATTATTGATTTCTTCTATAATATATTTTATGCCAGACCAGCCAATAAATTCGTTGGTTTCTTTTAAGACAACAGCCCAACGGCCAATTCCAAATTCTTTGTATTGTTTTTGAACGATTTTAATATATTCAACACTTTCTTCGATATGCTTTACAGGTCTGTTACCCACGAACAAATGCACATTTGGATTTGAATCTAATTCGAACATTCCATCGGCATCAGAAAGTTCAAGCTCTCTTAAAATCAAACGTTCAGTTTCAATCGGATTTTTCATTTTTTTTTAATTTAAAATATAACGCATAATAACCTCGGCAACTCCGTCATTATTATTTGAAGATACAATTAAATCTGCTTTATCTCGCAATTCTGGTGTCACATTATCAACCCAAACGCCCAAACCTGCATATTCAATCATCGTTAAATCGTTTCCTGCGTTTCCAATCGCGATTATTTCGTTTTGATGAATTCCAAGCTTTTCAGCTAAAAGACTTAAGCTTGCCGCTTTATCGATGCCTTGTTGTGCTGCTTCTAAGAAAAATGGTTTAGACATTGCTACACTCAAATGCGGCATTGTTGCTTTTAAATCACCTTCGACTGTTTTCAAATAAGTAGGATCCTGAAGTAAAATACATTTTACAGATGGGCGATTTACATATTCTTTAAAATTAACCACTTTGCGATGTGCCATTTTGGTAATTTCCTTTTCGATTTCGATATATTCAGAGTCAGTTTCGCTGATAATTTCGTTATCTAAATACGTAATAATATCTGTTTTCATTTTAACGCTGTAATCGTACAAATCATGAATTTGTTCCACCGTCAGTTTCTGCTCAAAGAAATCTATATTCTCTTTTAATTTTGTAATGATTGCTCCGTTAAACGAAATCATATACGAATCGTTGACATCCATTTCCAATTCTTTCGCATATTCAATCATAGCGATAGTTGGTCTTCCAGAAGCCAAAACAACGTAAACTCCTTTAGCCTGCGCTGCCAGAATTGCTTTTTTGTTTACATCTGAAATTTTATGGTCGTCGGTCAACAAGGTATCATCCATGTCGAGCACTATCATTTTGTATTGCATTTTTTTTTAGTTTTCAGTTTTCAGTCGCAGTCTTCAGTCGCAGTTTTCAGTTTACAGCACGCAACTGAAAACTAAAAACTGCGACTGAACACTTTCCTTTAAAGGCTCATTCTAAATTCTTCGATAACCGGATTTGCTTTTGCAAATTCTGTTTCCTGAATAAATACTTCAACTGCTAAATCTGTTTGGCCAAAACCTCCCAAACGAGCCGACTGAATGTTATCTTTTTTTACTGTTTCTACTCCAGCTTGTTCTAATCTTTCCTGTAAAGCAATTGCTAAAATTTCACTTCCCGAAAACACTTTCATTAATCCCATGATAATCTATTTTATTATTAAGTTTTCAGTCTCAGTCACAGTTTACAGTTAAGACACTGAAAACTGTGACCAAGACTTATAATTTATTCTAATATTCTTTTTAATTGTTTTTGAAAATCTTCATTTTCATTTACGCCAATATGTCCTTGGTCTTTCAAAGGATAAAAATACGCATTAGATTTCAAAAGCTTTTTCAATCTAACTGAATTTTCACAAGGAATTAACTGATCATCCGTTCCATGAAACATATAAATTGGTGCATTTATTTGCGGAAGATAAAGATTGGTTTCCAAACTGAACTTTTTCATAAAATCAGGAAAAAAGGGCGCCCTTGAAGTTGACAATTCTAAAAAATTATAATACGGCGCCTGAAGAATTAATACTTTTGGTTTGTTTTCTAAAGCCAATTTTGCCGCAAAACCAGAACCAATAGAATAACCGGCAATAATGATTTTCTGACCCAAATATCGTTTGGAAATATTCTTGTAAACTATCGAAATATCTTTGCTTAATTGTTCTTCATTTTCGATTTCTCCTTCACTTTTCCCGAAGCTTCTGTAATCCAAAATAAAAATATCGTAACCCAACGAAGTGTATATTTTGGCAATTTTTCCCCATGTTTCAAGTGTCCCTGCATTTCCATGAAGGTAAAAAATGAGTCCTTTAGAGTTTTCGGCTTTAAACAATAATCCGTTGAGATTTTTTCCGTCAAAAGAAGGAATATTTATTTCCTCAAACTTCTGCTGATAATCAAACTTATAATCTTTTGGAAGTCTCGAAGCATGAAAAACCAATTCAACTTGATTGAAATAAAAATAAGAAATCAGTAAAACATAAATAACCAGAAAAAAGCAAAAAAGTACAATTCCTAAAAATTTAAATGTTTTTAATATCTCCATATTTATTTTAAGTTTTCAGTCTCGGTCGCAGTTTTCAACATTAAGACTGTAAACTGTGACCGAAAACTGCGACTCATAAAAAATCCCGCTTTTCAACAACTGAGACTGAAAACCGGGACTGTAAACTTTTTTTATTCTTCCTCAATATCGTCTTCCTCTTCGTCGAGTTCTTCGCCTTCTTCATCCATATCAAACAAATAAGGTTCAACCAACATTTTGTCGGCTAAGATTTCAATACGTTCAGTAAGCGTTTCCGCAAAAATAATTCGCTGTGTTTTGGCAATACTTCCAGAAATACGCATAATTTTTGTTTCATGACGCAATTTTAAAATCGGATCTGCATCATCCAGAATTAGCATTTTCAATCTGTTTACATTGAAACCCGCGGTACTAAACATATCATTTAGTTTTGTTGGCGTTCCAATTAAAACGTCGATTCCTGTCGAAATGTAGTTTTTATCATAGTCCATGTCACCTTTTTCGTTTACGCCGTAAATTTCTAAATTGGTGTATTTTCCATATTTATTAAAAAGATCAACCATTTCAAGAACCTTTGCTTTGTCTTCAACTATAATCAAAGCGCGCGGCGATTCTTCCGTTTGTCCAGCCAATTGCTGAATCACATTTAAAACAATAGTTGTCGTTTTTCCACTTCCTTGTGGAGAAAGAATAATACAATCGGCACCACTTTTTATGGTCGAAAAAGTTTCTGTTTGCAAAGCATTTGCTTCAGTTAAACCATTTTCGATTAAACCGTCTTGTAATTTCTCGTTTATTTTTTTTAGTTTCATTTCTTTTAGCTTTAAGCTTTAAGCATACGCTGTAAGCAAAAATTATTTAGTTTCTATAAAAGCTGAAAGCCTAAAGCTTATAGCCTAAAGCGCGCAGCGTTTATTTGCTTGCGAACATTTTTACATCTGTTTCTGAGATTTCGTTACCTCCTAAAATGATCAATCTTTCGACCACATTTCGAAGTTCACGAATATTTCCTGTCCAATCGTATTCTTGTAATAATTTAATGGCTTGCGCCGAAAATACTTTAACTGCATTTCCTTGTTCCGAAGCGATTTTTTCAGCAAAATGCGAAATCAAAGCTGGGATATCGTCACGTCTTTCATTCAACGGCGGTACTTTAATTAAAATTACAGCCAAACGATGGTATAAATCTTCACGGAAACGACCTTCGGCAATTTCTGTTTTTAGATCTTTATTGGTTGCCGCAACAACACGAACATCAACTTTAATATCTTTATCTGCACCAACTCTCGTAATCATACTTTCTTGCAAAGCACGTAAAACTTTGGCTTGCGCCGAAAGACTCATGTCTCCAATTTCATCTAAGAAAATAGTTCCTTTGTCTGCTGCTTCAAACTTTCCGGCACGATCTTTAACCGCCGATGTAAAAGCACCTTTTACGTGTCCGAATAATTCACTTTCGATCAATTCGCTTGGAATAGCAGCACAGTTTACTTCAATTAAAGGAAAACTGGCACGTTCGCTTTTTTCATGTAATTGATGCGCTACTAATTCTTTTCCAGTTCCGTTTGGACCTGTGATTAGAACTCTGGCTTCGGTTGTTGCCACTTTATCAATCATCAATTTAATATGATTAATAGATTCGCTTTCACCAATCATTTCGTAATTCTTACTGACTTTTTTCTTTAGAATTTTATTCTCAACAACTAATTGTTTTTTGTCTAAAGCGTTACGAACTGTATTCAACAAACGATTTAAATCTGGTGGTTTTGAGATATAATCAAAAGCCCCCAAACGCATGGTATGAATCGCCGTTTCCATATCACCGTGACCCGAAATCATCACCATCGGAATCTCAGGTTTTATTTTTTTTGCCTCTTCTAAAACCTCAACACCGTCCATTTTTGGCATTTTGATATCGCACAAAACCAAATCGTAATCGTTGTTTTTTATTTTTTCAAGTCCCACAACGCCATCTTCCGCTTCATCAACCTGATACGAATCATTTTCTTCTGATAAAATTTTTACCAAAACTCGTCTGATCGCTGCTTCGTCTTCTATAATTAGTATTTTACTCATTTCTTTTTAAGTTTCTGAGATTCTGAGATACTAAGTTTCTAAGTTTTCACTGGAGCTAAAATCTTAGCATCTCAGAATCTTAGCAACTTAGCATCTTTAAAAAAATTAATATTTAAGCCATTTATACAATTCTTTCCAGGTTGGTTTTTTGCCGTACATTAAAATACCTACTCGGTAAATTTTGGCGGCGAACCAAACTACAAGGAAAAAGGTAGCAAACAATAATGATACCGAAATTGCGATTTCCCACCACGGCACGCCAAACGGAATACGCATTAACATTACAATCGGAGATGTTAACGGAATCATTGAAAATGCAACAGCAACCGTTCCGTGTGGATCATTCACTACAGTGAAAAATCCGATGTAAACACTTAAAATCAATGGCATTATGATGGGCAATAAAAATTGCTGTGAATCGGTTTGATTATCTACAGCAGCTCCAATTGCTGCATAGAATGAACTGTATAGAAAATATCCTCCAATAAAATAAATCACAAAACCTATTAAGATACTGGCAATTGGAAGATTCCATGCTTCTTTAAGTCCCGTTTGTACTATTCCTGAAAAATCATGCTGCATAGATTGCGCCATCACAGGTGGAATATTGGTCCCTGGTCCAATATTTACTCCAAAAAATGCAGAAGCAGCAAACATTAAACTTAATCCGATAATGGCCCAAATCATAAATTGAAGAATTCCTGCCAATGAAGTTCCAACAATTTTTCCAATCATCAACTGAAAAGGTTTTACTGATGAAATAATAATCTCAATAATTCTACTTGTTTTTTCTTCGATTACGCTGCGCATTACCATGTTTCCGTAAATGATAATGAACATCATAATCAAATAACCGAATGCACCGCCAATTCCGATTTTAATTTCGTTAAGACCTTTTAAACTTTCTTCTCCCGAAGCTTTGACCAAATGAATATTGATTTTTGATTGTGCTTTCTGAATGGCTAAAGTATCTAACTTTAATTCTTCGAGATTTATTTTTGTAATTTTTGATGCAATAACATCTTGTGTATTTTCAATAAAAGAAATACTCGGGCTATTATTGGAAATAAATTCGATTTTTCCATTTAAATCATTAATATTTTCCGTTTTGGGAATCACAATTAGTCCGTCGAAATTTTCTGTTGTAATACTATCTTTTAAAGATTTTACATCAGTTTCTGATAGATTCAAGTAATTGAATTCGGCTCCTTTTTTATTTTCTTTTAAAAAATCGGAAGCAAAAAGTCCGGTTTCGTCATGAATCGCAATATATTTTGTTTCGGCTTTCATGGAACTCAAATAGCCAATAAAAACTGCTATCGCCACAAATAAAAGCGGACTCAAAAAAGTCATAACAACAAAAGATTTATTGCGCACTTTGGCAATAAATTCTCTTTTTATAATTAGTGAGATGATGCTCATTCTTAATTTTAGATTTTAGATTGTTGATTTTAAATTCATAATTTCAAATTTTAGTTCTTCAATCTAAAATCTGAAATCTGAAATCTAAACGTTACTCTCAGTTACTGTCTGAATAAAAATATCGTTTATACTTGGAATTTTCTCCACGAAATGTGTTACTTGTCCGCGTTGTGTCAGGATATTTAATAATTCGTTTGGCGACGAATTTCCGATTTGAATATTTAATTTCAAATCATCGTTTAGCGATTTGAAACTCGCAGGAGAAACGGTAAATTTTTGTGTAATATCATACATCAAACCTTCTACATTGCTTGTCAAAATTCCTACCTCAAAACTATTCGTTCTGAACTGGCGTTTTACATCACTAACTTTTCCTTCAATCAGTTTGTTTGATTTATGTATTAAAGCTATATTTTCGCAAAGCTCTTCTACACTTTCCATTCGGTGTGTTGAGAAAATAATGGTTGATCCTTGTTCTTTTAATGCTAAAATTTCGTCTTTAATAATATTCGCATTCACAGGATCAAATCCAGAGAAAGGTTCATCTAAAATTAGTAATTTTGGTTTATGCAGTACGCAAACCACGAACTGGATTTTCTGCGCCATTCCTTTAGAAAGTTCCTGAATTTTTTTGTTCCACCAACCTTGAATTCCTAAACGATCAAACCAATAATCCAATTGTTTTTTGGCTTCAGCTTTAGAAAGTCCTTTCATTTGAGCCAAATAAAGGCACTGCTCGCCTACTTTCATAGAACTATACAAGCCTCTTTCTTCCGGAAGATATCCGATAGTTTGCACGTGTTTTGGTTGCAATCTTTCACCATCCAAAATAATATCACCGCTGTCCGGCAACGTAATTTGGTTTATGATTCTGATAAGGGAAGTTTTTCCTGCTCCATTCGGACCTAAAAGTCCATATATACTGCCTTTCGGCACATTTAATGAAACTTCGTTAAGCGCTACATAATCGCCGTATTGCTTTACGACCTTATGTACTTCAAGTAAGTTACTCATGTTTTTTTTAAGGATTTACTGCGTCACTTTGCCCATTACGGTTTAGCGACTGTAAAAGTAAATAATTCGAAGCGAAATTGTGTTATATAACGCAAAAAACCCATTCTAAATCTAGAATGGGTTTTGATATATTCAAACATTTTTAAGAAAAGTTCAGATTATGAAAACATATCTTTTACTTTTTCAAAAAATGATTTCTCTGATTTCTCTGGACTTGGAGCAAAATGTTCGTCTGCCAAAGCATTTTCAAAGAATTGTTTTTGTTCTTTATTTAATGTTCTTGGAGTCCAAACATTTACGTGAACTAGTAAATCACCACTTCCGTAACCGTTTAAACTTGGAATTCCCTTTCCTTTTAATCTTAAGATTTTTCCAGACTGAATTCCTTCTTCCAATTTGATACGTACTTTTCCGTTAATCGCTTCAATATCTTTAGAAGCTCCTAAAACTGCTTCAGGGAAACTGATGTATAAATCATAATGAACATTTTCACCTTCACGTTTCAGGAATTCGTGCTCCACTTCTTCAATAGCAACAATTAAATCTCCTGGAATACTATTTCCTGGCGCATCATTACCTTTGTTAGAAACTTTCAACTGCATTCCGTCAACAACTCCAGCAGGAATTTTGATGGATACTGTTTCGTCTTCCTGAACCATTCCTTGAGCATCTGCTTCAGAAGGTCTTTTATCTAAAATCTGACCAGAACCACCACATGTAGGACAAGTAGATGCAGATTGCATTCTTCCTAAAATGGTATTGGTTACGCGCATTACTTGCCCTTGACCATTACAGGTCGAACAAGTTTTATACGTTACACCTTTTGCCTGAACTTTACGTTTTACTTTAACTTTTTTCTCTACTCCATTTGCAATTTCTTCTAAAGTCAATTTTACTTTAATTCGAAGATTGCTTCCTTTAGCGCGACGAGGACCTCCGCCTCCGCCTCCGAAACCGCCAAATCCGCCACCAAAAATATCACCAAACTGGCTGAAAATGTCATCCATATTCATACCGCCGTGACCACCACCAAATCCGCCAGAACCATCAAATGCTTGATGACCGTATTGATCGTATTTCGCTTTTTTCTGTGGATCACTTAAAACTTCATACGCTTCTGCCGCCAATTTGAAGTTTTCTTCTGCCTCTTTGTCGCCTGGATTTTTATCCGGGTGGTATTTCAACGCACTTTTTCTGTACGCTTTTTTAATTTCGGCAGCATCAGCATTTTTTGAAATGCCTAGTATTTCGTAAAAATCTTTTTTCATAATTTAGTAAAATTCCAAATCTCATCCCGAAGCTTCGGGACCAAAATCCAAAAAAGTTATTGAAATTCTTAATTTAAATTTTTTAGTTACCGATTACTACTTTAGGGAAACGAATAATTTTGTCTCCTAATTTGTATCCTTTTTCAATAACATCAACAATTTTCCCTTTTAATTTGTCAGACGGCGCTGGAATTTGGGTAATTGCTTCAGCAAAATCAGCATTAAAAGCATCACCTGCTCTTACTTCAACTTGCTCTAAACCTTTAGAAACTAAAGTACTTTTCAGCTTTTCATGAATCAATTCAACACCTTTTTTAAGGTTTTCGTCGTCAGATTTATTGATTTCAACTGTCGCTCTGTCAAAATCATCCAAAACTGGAAGCATTGCCAATAAAACTTCTTGGTTTGCTGTTTTGAACAATTCCATACGCTCTTTTGAAGTTCTTTTTTTGTAATTTTCAAATTCTGCAAATAATCTTAAAAACTTATCTTTTTCTTGAGCCAAGTCTTTAGCTAATTGCTCCTCAACACTTAATTCTTCAACAATTAACTGCTCTCCGTTGGCATTATTTTCTAATGTTACATCGTCTAATTCCTGATCGAATTCTGTATTTTCCGTAGTCATATTACTTTTATTTTTAAAAATATTTTTAAACTTCATTTTATTTCTTTTTGTTGGATTGCAAAAGTACTGCCAAATCTTATAAAATGTCAAATTGTCACCTTATTAATTATGAGACTTTTAAAAACTAAAATATGCACTCTGAAAATTTAATACAATTTTAAGACTATTACGTTATAGTTATTTTATCTTTGAGATTGTAAAACAAAATTTATTACCACCAAAATTGAATTTAAGGGTTGGCCTTGGCCTCAAAATAATTATTAATTCAAATTTACCTTATATTAAAAAAAGCTTCGCCTAAATAGACGAAGCTTTTTTTTATGCTTTTAATTTTATTTGCACGGGCGGAGGGATTCGAACCCCCATCAACGGTTTTGGAGACCGCTATTCTACCCTTGAACTACGCCCGTAACTCAAGGCCGCAAATTAAGCGGTTTTTTTCTTTACCCGCAAGTTATTTTATGCCGATTTATAAAGATTTCAAGAGATAAAACTCAATCTATTTAAGAATCAAAACTATAACTCATGAAACTTTTTTATAATTTTAAAGTAATGCATTCTTCAATCCTTCAAAATCTACAGAAATCTGTTCACCTGAAACTAAATTTTTAAGCGAAAAGGTATTTGAAGCAATTTCCTGATCTCCGGCAATTACTGCAAACGGAATCAAACGTTTGTCTGCATATTGAAATTGTTTCCCCACTTTTACATTATCTGGATACAATTCTACTTTTATATTTTCTTTTCTTAATTGTTGAATTGCTTTTGAAGCATACAAAGCTTCTTTGTCTCCATAATTAATAAAAATTGCTTTTGAAGTTGCTGCTACAGTTTCAGGGAACAATTTTAGTTCTTCCAAAACTAAATAAATTCTATCCAATCCAAAAGAGATTCCGACACCGCTCATATTTTTCAAACCAAAAATACCCGTCAAATCGTCGTATCTTCCACCACCGCCGATAGAACCCATTGCAACAGTTTTCGGAGCTGCAACTTCAAAAATTGCTCCAGTGTAATAATTTAAACCACGAGCCAAGGTCACATCAAGATCTAAAACTGCTGTCGAAAGTCCTAATTCTGCAACATTGTCACAAATAAATTTAAGTTCTTCAACACCTTTCAATCCTTCTTCTGATTCGGCCAATAATGCTGAAAGTTGCTTTATTTTATCTGAGAAAGTTCCAGAGAAACTGAAAAGAGGCTGTACTTTTACCAACGCATCTTCGGCAATTCCTTTTTCAATCATTTCTTTTTTAACGCCGTCTTCTCCGATTTTATCCAATTTATCAAGCGCAACCGTAAAATCGATTAATTTGTCTGAAGCACCGATAACTTCAGCAATTCCAGATAAAATTTTTCTATTATTGATTTTAATTGTAACTCCTTCTAAACCTAAAGAAGTAAAAACCGTATCATATAATTGAACCAATTCTACTTCCTGCCAAAGAGATTTTGATCCCACAACATCGGCATCACATTGAAAAAATTCTCTGAAGCGTCCTTTCTGAGGATTATCTGCTCTCCAAACAGGCTGAATTTGATATCTTTTGAAAGGAAATTCAATTTCACTTTGATGTTGCACCACGTATCTTGCAAACGGAACTGTCAAGTCGTAACGCAACGCTTTTTCAGAAATTTTTCCAGTAAATTTATTCAGTTCAATTCTTTGCTCTAAACTGATTTTTTCAGCAGAATTGATTTGTAATTCTTCCAGAGATTCAGGCAATTCAATTTTACTTTTATTGTAGAAAAAATTTCCAGAATTTAATATTTTAAAAATCAGACGATCTCCTTCTTCTCCATATTTCCCCATCAAAGTATCTGAGTTTTCAAACGAAGGTGTTTCAATTGGCTGAAAACCAAATTTTTCAAAATTAGCTTTTATAGTCTGAATAATATATTGACGTTTTGACACCTCCGCAGGTGAAAAATCTCTGGTTCCTTTTGGAATACTTGGTTTTGAAGACATGTACTTTATTTTAGATTTCTGATTTTAGGTTTTAGATTTTTTCAAACCTCGAGCTAAAACCTTTAATATTAATTTATTTCTAGATTTTTTTTGGCTTAGTTCTTTTGGCTCTCGACTTTAAAACTTTCCAACTTTCGACTTATTAAGTCTGCAAATATCTTACTTTTTAAAATAAATAATAACACTTCGAAAACAAACTTGTAACAAAAAACGTATTTTCGTGACAAATTGGTCATGATGCTAAAATTATTTAAAGAAAATATCCGAATTGCTTTTGGTTCTATCAAAACCCAAATTCTGCGTACTATTCTTACCGTTTTAATTATCGCTATCGGAATTACCGCTTTGGTTGGAATTTTGACTGTTGTAACGGCGCTTGAAAATACGGTTTCTACCAATTTTGCTTCAATGGGAGCGAATACTTTCAACATCAATCAATACGAAAACAATCTTAAAAACCGCGGTGGAAATGAGCGTGAAATCATAAATCCGATTATTTCTTATCCCGAAGCGGTTGCTTTTAAAAACAAATACAAATATCCTTTTACAGAGACTTCGCTGTCTTTTACAGCAACTTCAAAAGCCGAAGTAAAATATTTAGACACCAAAACAGATCCTGAAATTACTGTGGTGGGAGTTGATGAACATTTTATTTCGAACTCTGGTTTAGAAACTACTTTAGGACGTTCCTTTAATCAATTCGACATCGAGAACAATACTTATTCTTGCGTTGTGGGTTCTGATTTTGAAAAAGGTTTATTGAAAGATGTGAATCCTATTGATAAAATAATTTCAATTCGCGGTGCTCGATTTAAAGTTATCGGTGTACTAAAAGAAAAAGGTTCCACTTTCGGAAACAGTCAGGATTTAAGAGTTTTGATTCCGATTCAGGTTGCGCGTTCTTTATTTACAGCACCAAATATCAATTATACCGTTAGCGTTATGGTTTCTAAAAAAGAAATTTTAGACGAAGCAATAGACAACGCGACAAGTACGATGAGAAGAGTACGAAAATTAAGTCCGGTTCGTGACAACAATTTCGGAATTGGGCGAAGCGATGATTTAATAAATCGTATTTTGGGAATTACGCAATATTTAGGCTGGGCAGCGTGGATTATTAGTGTAATCACTATTTTAGGTTCATCTATTGCCTTAATGAATATTATGATTGTTTCGGTTACAGAACGTACTCGTGAAATTGGTGTTAGAAAAGCTCTTGGCGCTACAAAAGCAACTATTTCTGTTCAGTTTTTTATCGAGACTTTATTAATTGGGCAAATTGGAGGTTTAGTCGGAATTGTGTTAGGAATTCTGGTTGGAGCAGGCTTTGCCGCTTTAATGAAATTTGCTTTTGTAATTCCGTGGATGGCCATTTTTGCAGCTTTTGGAACCAGTTTTGCAGTTGCCATAGTTTCTGGTCTATATCCCGCAATTAAAGCATCAAAATTAGATCCTATTGAAGCTTTGCGTTACGAATAGTTTTTTTTAAGTATTCAGTCGCAGTTTTCAGTATTCAGCTAAAGCTGGATCACTAAATGCTGAAAACCGCTACTGAATACTTCTAAATATTCCCTTTCAGCATACGATCGTTGTCGTAAATATCTTTTCGGAGTTCGATGTTTTTGAAATCCATATTTTTTAATAAATTGATCATTTCTTTTCCGAGATATTGATTAATTTCAAAATACAATATCCCTTTTTCAGTAAGATTATTTTTAGCCAGTTCAGCAATTTTTTTGTAGAAAATCAAAGCATCAGTATCTTCCACAAAGAGAGCCAAATGCGGTTCGTAATCCAGAACATTTTTTTTAATTTCTTGTTTTTCTAAATTTCGAACATACGGCGGATTAGAAACTATAATATCAAATTTACATCTAAATTCTTCCGTATTTAATATATCTGCTAAAACAAAAGTCACATCAACATTGTTTTGAACAGCATTCCTTTTGGCTGTTTCAAGGGCTTTTTTAGAAACATCAATCGCCATAACTTCTGCATTTGGAAGATTTTTTGCCAACGAAATTGCAATACAGCCGCTTCCGGTTCCGATATCCAGAATCTTTATTTTTTTAGATTTTTCCGTAGAAGTATTTTCATTAATAATCCATTCTACCAATTCTTCTGTTTCAGGTCTCGGAATCAAAACATCTTCATTTACTTCAAAATCCAAACCATAAAAATTTGTTTTTCCAAGTAAATACTGAATAGGAACTTCATTTTTGAGATGATTTACCAGTTCTTCCCACATGATAAAATCATTGTCTTCAAAAGTCAATTCGTGATTTAAAGCCAAATCAATCTGGCGTAGTTTATGACGGTCTTCCAAAATCAAATAAAAAAAACTTTCCGCTTCGTACGCATCGTAAAAAGGTGATAATTCTTTGATAAATAGAGTTCGGTACTGTTTAATTTTCATTTTAATTTTTTGAACATTATTTCATCAGCTAAAAACTGACTTTATACTTCAATAAGTCTTGGTCGATCAGATTTGTTACAAACTTTAACTATAAAACTTTCAACATCCATACCGGACAAGAACTATGCCCAGTTGATCCTAACGGAGCATCTAAATATTCAAAACCCGATTTTTTATACAACTTTTGTGCGGCGTGCATAAACGGCATCGTTTCTATATAACATTTTTCAAAACCAAATTCTTTACCTTGCTCCAAGCATTTTTCCATCATTTTCGTTCCAATTCCCAAACCTCTTGTTTTGGGTAGAAAATACATTTTTTGCAATTCACAAATTTCAGGAGCTCCGTTTTCTAAAGGCGCGACACCCGCACAACCAACAATTTCTTCTTCATTTTCAACAATAAAATAAGCCGAGTTTGGCTTATTATATTCTTCAAACATTAAATCTAAATAAGGATCCTCATACGCTGTTCCAACTTTAGGAATTTCCATTTCATCAAAAACCGAGCGAATTAAACTTGCTACGGCACGATTGTCTTCTTTTTTAATTTTCCTGATAACCCAATTTTCCATTTTTCTTAAAAATCTTAATCTACACAAAAATAAAAATACTTTTTTGATAGTATTATAACTAATTAGATTGTTTCACAACTTAACTGTAAACATTAGACAAAAACTTCAAAAATAATTACTTTTGTACCGTGAATATACATGAAAAATACATAAAACGCTGCATTCAGCTGGCAAAAAATGGACTTGGAACCACGTACCCAAACCCTATGGTTGGAAGCGTTATTGTTTATGATGGTCAAATTATTGGAGAAGGCTGGCATAAAAAATCTGGTGAACCGCACGCAGAAGTAAATGCTGTTCGTTCTGTAAAAGATAAATCATTGCTAAAAAAAGCTACTATTTATGTAAGCTTAGAACCTTGTAGTCATTTTGGAAAAACGCCGCCGTGTTGCGATTTGATTATTGCCAATGAAATTCCGAATATCGTTGTCGGAACAGTTGATCCTAATGAAAAAGTGGCAGGAAAAGGCATTTTAAAACTGATTGAAGCTGGCAGAAATGTTACGGTTGGAGTTTTAGAAGACGAATGTAACGAACTCAACAAACGTTTTTTTACCTTTCATCAAAAAAAGAGACCTTATATTATATTAAAATGGGCAGAAAGTCTGGATGGATTTTTAGCTCCCGAAAAAGTAAAAGATCAGGAACGCAAACCTATTTGGATAACAAATCAATATTCGAGACAATTGGTTCATAAATGGCGAACTGAAGAACAAGCGATTTTAGTTGGGACACAAACTGTTGTTGATGACAATCCGAAATTGAATGCCAGAGATTGGAGTGGCAATAATCCTGTTCGAGTTATTTTGGATCAGAATAATAGAATTAGTGAAAACAGTTTTATTTTTGACGAAACCATAAAAACGATTGTTTTTTCTAAAACAGTAAAACCTTCAAAAGAAAATATTCAATTTGAAGTTATTGATTTTGAAAAAAACAGCATTCCACAGATTTTGGATGTTTTATATCAAGATCAAATTCAATCTATTATTATTGAAGGCGGAAAACAAACGCTACAATCTTTTATCGATGAAAATGTTTGGGATGAAGCTCGCATATTTATCGGAAATTCAATTTTTGAGAAAGGAACAAAAGCTCCTGTGATTTCTAAAAAGAACATTATAAAAACCAATATTCAAACAGACGAATTAATAGAACTTAGAAATTATGATTGATGCGATAATTTTTGATTTTGGAGATATTTTTATCAATTTAGACAAAATTGCCCCAATTTCCGGTTTACAAAAATTGGGAATGAAAGAATGGAATTCTGAATTTGATCAATTAAATCATTCTTTTGAAATAGGATCAATTTCTCCGGAAGATTTTATTGGAGGTTTTCAAAAACAGTTGCCCAATGCTTCCAAAGAAGAAATCTTAAAAGCCTGGAATTCTGTTTTGTCCGATTTTCCAAAATATCGTTTGGATTTTCTTCAAGAATTATCAAAAAAATATCGTTTGTTTTTATTGAGTAATACCGATTCTATTCATATTAATACTTTCGAAAAAAATAACGCGTCTTTTTTCAAGGATTTTTATGCTTGTTTCGAAAAAGTTTATTTCTCATTTGATATGGGATTGAGAAAACCAAATCCAAAAATTTATCAGGTTTTACTAGACAACCATAATTTGGTTCCAGAAAATACTTTGTTTGTAGATGACAAAACTGAAAATACAGACAGCGCCGCCACTTTAGGAATTAAAGTCTGGAATCTTCAAGTTGGAAAAGAAGATGTTATTGACCTTTATACAAAGAATTTACTTTAAAATTAAAAAAATACGCCACAGATTAAAGAATTTTCACAGATTTTATAGAATCCGTAAAATCTTTTTAATCTGTGGCAAAAAATAAATATTTAGATTACTACTGTTGGAAATTAACGATACTTATAAAACTATTGCATCTGCATCTGAAGAAATACTGTTTAAAGAAAAAGGCAGTAAGTTCTTTGGCTATGCTTTTCCGATAGATCATGAAGACGAAGTAAAATCTATTATTGAAGATTTAAAAAAGCAACATCCGCATGCGGTACATTATTGTTATGCCTATCAAATAGGCATGGGAAATAAAATCTCGTATCGCGCCAATGATGACGGCGAACCAAGCAATACTGCCGGAGCGCCAATTTACGGACAAATACAATCTTTTGGATTAACGAATGTTCTTGTTGTAGTTGTGCGAATTTTTGGTGGAGTAAAATTAGGAGTTGGCGGTTTAATTTCTGCTTATAAAACGACGGCACAAATGACTTTAGATATTTGTGAAATTTTTGAAAAAACAATTGATGTCGAATTTTTAATCTCTTTTGATTATAAAAACATGAATAAAGTGATGCGTGTTATAAAAGAGAAAAAGCTCGAAATCACATCACAAGAAATGGAAATGGATGAAGTTTCTGGTCTTCCAATTGGCAAAATTGTGACAAAAACGCGAAAAAAAAATGCCGAAACTGTGTTCAGCATTTTTGATTTAATGTTCGAAATTGATATTAAATTAGTATAAATTAACATCAAAATCTTAATCGTTTTCATAATTATTCAAGCGTTTTAAATATTTCCAAAATATAATCTGGAGGGGCTGTTGGACGACCCGTTTTTAACGCTACAAATACCAAAATAAACGACGCAGTTGTTAATAACTCATTTGCCTCATTATAGATTGCGCAGTCGAATTCAATCTTGACAGAAGAGTGACTTTTAAAAGTCGTATGAATTGTTAAAAGTTCATCATATCTTGCAGACTTTTTGTAATTAATATTCATGTTTACAATTGGAAGACCAATTCCGCTTTCTTCCATGCTTTTATACGAAACCCCTTTATTTCTAAGCCATTCAACGCGTCCGATTTCAAAATAAGGAACGTAATTTCCGTGATAAACGACTCCCATTTGGTCGGTTTCTGAGTAACGAACTCGCACTTGAGTCTGATGATTTTTCATTGACAAAATATTAAAAAAATTGAATTTTAAAAAGCCTACTTACAACTTTTTTTTATAAAATTAGATACCAAATTATTTTTTTTTACAGAAATTTGTTCACATATTTGTTATCCCGAAATACGGAATAAAATTGCTCCTTATTTATTAGGAGAATCTTTATAACAATAATAAAAAATTTATCTGAATCTATGACTAAAACTGCTGAATCGGTATGGGAAAACTGTTTGTCCTTTATAAAGGATAATATTCAAGACCAAGCATATAAAACTTGGTTTGAACCAATCAAATCAGTTGAGCTAACCGATAACGCGTTATATATTCAAGTTCCAAGTAAATTTTTCTACGAATGGCTCGAAGAGCACTATGTAAAATTGTTGAAAGTTGCGCTTACCAAAGAACTGGGAAAAAACGCAAAGTTACTCTATAAAATTAGAATGGAGAACACTTATGGAAACAAACAGCCGTTTACAGAGCAACTGCCAAGTTCTAATAGAGTTCCGATGAAACCGCAAGAGGTTGACGCTCCATTTAAAAATTTAAATCCTGAATTAAAAAATCCATTTGTAATTCCTGGAATCAGAAATTTAAAAATTGAATCTCAGTTAAATCCGAATTACAGCTTTGATAATTTCTTAGAAGGAGATTCTAACCGTTTGGCTCGTTCGGCGGGTATGGCAGTTGCCAACAAACCTGGAGGAACTTCTTTTAACCCGTTATTAATTTTTGGTGGAGTTGGTTTAGGAAAAACGCACTTGGCGCATGCTATAGGTGTAGAAGTAAAAGATAAGTATCCAGAAAAGACCGTTTTATATATTTCTGCCGAGATTTTTACACAACAATATATTGATTCTGTAAAAAAGAATAATCGTAATGATTTTATTCACTTTTACCAATTAATTGATGTATTGATTATTGATGACGTTCAGTTTTTATCTGGAAAATCAGGAACACAAGATGTGTTTTTCCATATTTTCAACTATTTACACCAAAATGGAAAACAAGTAATCTTAACTTCAGACAAAGCTCCTGTTGATATGCAGGATATTGAGCAAAGATTATTGTCTCGTTTTAAATGGGGATTATCTGCAGAATTGCATCAGCCAGATTACGAAACTCGTATTTCGATCTTAAAAAATATTTTATATCGTGATGGTGTTGAAATGCCAGAAGATATTTTAGAATATGTGGCTCGTAACATTAAATCTAATGTTAGAGAATTAGAAGGCGCCATTATTTCGTTAATCGCTCAATCTTCTTTCAACAAAAAAGAGGTTACAATAGAGTTAGCAAAAAGTGTTGTAGAGAAATTTGTTAAAAATGTAAAGAGAGAAATCTCTATCGATTATATCCAAAAAATTGTTTCAGATTATTTCCAGTTAGATATTGAAACACTTCAATCTAAAACTCGAAAGAGGCATGTTGTGCAAGCTAGACAATTGGCCATGTTTTTTGCAAAGAAATTTACCAAAGCTTCTTTAGCCAACATTGGTTCACAAATTGGAGACCGCGATCACGCCACTGTTCTTCATGCTTGTAAAACAGTCGATAATTTAGTCTCTACAGACAAACAATTTAAAAAGTTTGTTGAAGACATTAATAAAAAACTAACGCTTTAAGACGCATCATGCCTGTAAAAATCTTAATGGTTTGTTTAGGGAATATCTGTAGATCTCCTTTAGCCGAAGGAATTTTAGCTTCTAAATTACCTCAAGATAAATTCTTTGTCGATTCGGCTGGCACCGGTTCATGGCATGTTGGTCATTGTCCGGACAAGCGTTCGATTGAAGTGGCCCGAAAAAACGGAATCAACATCAGTGAACAAAAAGGAAGACAATTTAAAACTTCTGATTTTGACGAGTTTGACTACATTTATGTCATGGATAATTCCAATTTTAACGATGTAAATCATCTCGCAAAAACTCCCGAACACAAACAAAAAATTCATTTGATTTTGAATGAATTGTTTCCAGATGAAAATGTCGACGTTCCAGATCCTTATTATGGAGCATCAAATGGATTCAATAATGTATATCAAATGCTAGACGAAGTGACAGATTTGATTGCAGAAAAACTAATCAAAAAACACGCATAATTTAATTCAATTGTTTCTGAAAATGAGATAATTGAATTTTTTAATTTTAAATACCTACACATGAAACTTCTCGGAAAATTATATTTGATTCCAACAACGATGGGCGAAAGCGATCCGATGGATGTTTTACCACAAACTGTTCGAAGAACAATAGAAGTTATTGACCATTATATTGTTGAAAATGACAAAACGGCTAGAAAATCTATAAAAGCGGTTTATCCTGAGAAAAAACAATCTGAATTGGTTCTTTTTACTTTAAACAAAAGAACTGAAACACACGAACATTTAGAATTCATACAACCTTTACTGGAAGGAAAAAATATGGGTTTAATGAGCGAGGCAGGTTGTCCAGGCGTTGCAGATCCTGGTGCTGTAATTGTAAAATTGGCACACGAAAAAGGAATTCAAGTGGTACCTTTAGTTGGTCCATCTTCTATTCTATTGGCCATGATGGCTTCTGGAATGAACGGTCAGAGTTTTACTTTTAATGGATATTTACCAATTGATAAAGACGAGAAAAAATCAGCAATTCGTCATTTCGAAAAATTATCTTCTGATAAAAACCAATCACAATTATTTATTGAAACGCCTTATAGAAACAATAAATTGATTGAAGATCTTTTACAGATTTTAAGTCCAGCAACACATCTTTGCATTGCAACAGATATTACGCTTCCAACAGAATTCATCAAAACCTTGAAAGTTGCAGATTGGAAAAAATTAAAAATTGATATTGATAAGCGACCGACTATTTTTATTATTCATAAAATGTAAATAAATTTATAAATCTTTGTTTATGAAAAGAATGTCAGCTCTTCTATTCCTTGTATTAACGCACTGTATTTCTTCTCCAGAAAAAAAAGTTTCAAAAGACAATGGCTTTAACAATTCTGTATCGGAAATAGACACAAATGCTGACGTAACAGAAATTAAAATAAAGGAAGACACAAAAGTATATAATATTGAATCAATAGAAGTAAAACCTGAATTTGAAAAAGGAATTGAAAAACTCCATAAATTTATTAGGCAAAATTATAAATATCCCGAAGAAGAACAACTAACAGGAAAAGTTAAGGTAAATTTTATAGTAGAAAAAGATGGTAACCTCAGTGATATAACAATCACAAGAGATATAGGATTTGGCACAGGAGACGAAGCAATCCGTGTTCTTAAAAAATGTCCAAAATGGATTCCCGGAAAACACAATAATAAACTTGTGAGAGTTCGTTACTACTTAACGATCCCGATATATACAAATCATGAGTAAACTCCCAAACGTAACCACAAGCATATTCACGGTAATGTCAAAAATGGCTGCCGAATATAGTGCAATAAATCTATCTCAAGGATTTCCAAATTTTCCTGTTGATGAAAGATTGACCGATATTGTAGCGAGATTAGCAAAAGAAAATGTACATCAATATACACCAATGGCTGGTTATCCGCCGTTGATGAACAAAATTTCGGGATTAACTCAGAGTTCTTATAACAGAACAATTGATCCTGAAACAGAACTTTTAGTTACGGCTGGCGCTACGCAGGGAATTTTTACCACTATTTTAGCTTTAGTAAAAGAAAATGACGAAGTAATAATTCTCGATCCAAGTTACGATTCTTATGAATCTCCTGTTTTACTTTGTAAAGCAAAACCTGTTCGAGTATCTTTAAATGATGATTATACGCCAAATTGGGAAAGAATTGAAAAATCTTGTTCTGCAAAAACCAGAATGATGATTATCAATAATCCTCATAATCCAACGGGGAAAATATTAACCGAAAATGATTTTATCCAGCTAAAAAATCTTCTGGAAAAATATCCAGACATTATCATTTTATCTGATGAAGTTTACGAATACATTACTTTCGAAGAAAAACATATTTCGGCACATACCAAAGATTTCCTTTTAGATCGTTGTGTAATGGTTTCTTCTTTTGGAAAATCATTTCATATTACAGGATGGAAAATTGGCTACACCATTGCACCCGAACATTTAATGAAAGAAATCAAAAAAGTACATCAGTTTTTGGTTTTCAGTGTAAACAGTATTTCTCAATTTGCTATCAGCGAATATCTTGATATTGTTGATGTGAATTTACTTGGAAAATTCTATCAAGAAAAACGAGATTATTTTCAGAAACTGCTTCAAAACAGCCGTTTCGAATTAAAACCATGCGAAGGAACTTATTTCCAAGTGGCTTCTTATGCTTCAATTTCAGATGAAGACGATGTTACTTTCTGTAAAAACTTAATTGTTAATCACGGCGTTGCTGCGATTCCGATTTCAACTTTTTATTCCGATCACAAAGACCAAAAATTAATACGTTTTTGCTTTGCCAAAGATGACTTTACATTAGAATCTGCCACAAAAAAATTATGTGAAATATAAATTTTTCGAAATTTTATAACATTATTATGCATGCATCCTATTTTATTTAATTAATATTGTAAAAAAAAGAAAAAGTATGAGCTACACAGATAAAATGTTACGTGATGATGCTTTAAAAGGCAAAGTCATTGTCGTTACAGGCGGCGGAAGTGGTCTAGGTAAAGCAATGACCAAATATTTTCTGGAATTAGGAGCTCAAGTAGCCATAACCTCTAGAGATCTAGAAAAGTTAAAAACTACAGCTACAGAACTTGAAAGTAAAACTGGCGGAAAATGTTTACCACTTCAATGCGATGTTCGTCATTACGAAGAAGTTGAAAATATGCTTCAGGAAACTTTAAAAGTTTTCGGAAAAGTTGACGTTCTTTTAAATAATGCAGCAGGAAATTTTATTTCTCCAACCGAAAGATTGTCTGCAAATGCATTTGATACTGTGATAGATATTGTACTTAAAGGTTCTAAAAACTGTACGTTAGCTTTTGGAAAACACTGGATTGATACCAAACAAACTTCGGCAACGATATTAAATATAGTTACTACTTACGCTTGGACAGGATCTGCTTATGTGGTTCCGAGTGCTACGGCAAAAGCGGGAGTTTTGGCAATGACAAGAAGTCTTGCTGTAGAATGGGCAAAATACGGAATTCGTTCTAATGCGATTGCACCTGGACCATTTCCAACAAAAGGAGCTTGGGACAGATTATTGCCTGGCGATCTTGCAGAAAAATTTGATATGGCGAAAAAAGTGCCATTAAAAAGAGTTGGAGATCACCAAGAATTGGCAAATTTAGCAGCTTATTTAGTTTCTGATTTTTCAGCTTATGTAAATGGTGATGTAATTACGATTGACGGTGGCGAATGGCTAAAAGGCGCTGGACAATTCAACTTATTAGAAGCAATTCCAGAAGAACTTTGGGATCAGCTTGAAATGATGATTAAAGCAAAAAAGAATAAATAATTACAAGTGCTTACTAAATTCAGAATATTTTTTTAAAACTATACTGATTGCACGAAATCCCGATGACTTTGTTGTCGGGATTTTTTTTGAATTTTAATTATATAACTGATATAATTTCAACGAAATAAAAAATTGTTTAAATATCTGATTGCTTAAATTTACTTCTATTACTTATATGGTTTAAATTCATAATATTTCAATACAATTCAGTTAAATTATTATTTTTGCGGAACAATTTATAACATCAATTTTATGCTCATTATAGGAATCGCCGGAGGAACAGGAAGTGGAAAAACAACAGTAGTACACCAAATCATGAACGAGTTGCCACACACAGAAGTGGGAGTAATTTCTCAGGATTCCTATTATAAAGAAACAACCAATTTGTCTTTTGACGAAAGAGCATTAATTAATTTTGACCACCCGCGTGCGATCGATTTTGATTTATTGGTAGGACATTTAAAAGCTTTAAAAGCTGGAGAAACTATCGATCAGCCTGTTTATTCGTTTGTACAACATAATAGAACAGACGATACTGTTTCGACTCATCCTCGAAAAGTAATGATTGTAGAAGGAATTTTAATTCTAACAAATCCAGAATTACGAGAAATGTTTGATATTAAAGTGTACGTTCACGCAGATTCTGACGAAAGGTTAATTCGTCGTTTAAAAAGAGATATTTCAGAACGCGGACGTGATATCGATGAAGTTTTAAGCCGTTACCAAACGACTTTAAAGCCTATGCACGAGCAATTTATCGAACCTTCTAAAGCTTTTGCAGACATCATTATTCCAAATGACAAATACAACACGGTAGCAATTGATGTAGTTCGCGCTGTAATTAATCAAAGAATTTTATAATTTTTATCGTAAATTTAAACCATAATAATTAGGAGCTGATTCCCGCTATCCGTTTCAATCTTTTGTGTCTCGTTAAAGAAACGAGACACAAAAGGATTTTCACTACTATCGGGGCTAGAAACACCACTCAAATTCATACGAAATAATCGTTTATAATGAAATTCAAAAATCCATACAGAGACAAAAGATGGTTCAAATACCTAGGAAACAAATACGTTTGGGTTTTGCTGTTTTTTATTGTTTGGATGTTATTTTTAGACAATTACTCTTATTTTGATCATCGTTTTTTAGATGAACAAATAAACGAACTTCAGGATAATAAAAAGTATTATCAGGAAGAAATTAAAAAAGATCAAGAGCAGATCAAACAGCTAAAAAACCCGGAACAAATTGAAAAATACGCCCGCGAAAAGTATTTTATGAAAAAAGACAGCGAGGATATTTACATTATACAATTTGAAGGAGATACCATTCAGGAAAAAGAATAATCAAACAAAATACAATGGCCACTAACCTATTCGACGATTTTAATCCGATTTCATCCAAACAATGGAAACAAAAAATTCAGTTTGAATTAGATGGAGCCGAATACAATCAAACTGTTATTTGGAATTCTCCCGAAGATATTCAGGTAAAACCTTTTTATCACAGCGACGAATTTACAAAAGCGGCAAATGTAAATACACAAGCATCAGATTTTAAAATCTGCCAGAATATTTTTGTTTTCGATTTAGATAAATCTATCGAACGTGCTTTAAACACTTTAGAAAGAGGTGCAGAAAGTCTTCGTTTTACAATCGAAAATGATAAAATTAACATTCAAAAATTACTAGAAAATCTTCCTTTAGAAAACAAAACGGTTTACTTTAATTTCAATTTTATCTCAATCGATTTCGTTAAAATTTTAGACACGATTTCCATTCAGAAAAAAGCGAATTTTTATTGCAATTTTGATCCCATCGGACAATTGGCAAGAGATGGAAATTGGTTTACAACTTCGGAGAAAAACAACTTCGAAACGTTAGATCTACTTTTTAAGAATACAACTAATTTAAATCTATTAAGTATAGACTTAGGTTTATACCAAAATTCTGGAGCCAATATTACGCAACAAATTGCGTACAGTTTAGCACACGCAAACGAATATTTGAATCGTTTATCAGATTTTGCGAAACCAATTGTTTTTCAAATATCGGTTGGAACAAATTATTTCTTCGAAATTGCCAAACTTCGCGCACTCAGAATGCTTTTTGATTTAATTGCGAAAGAATACAATTCAAAAATAAAATGTCATTTTTTGGTTACGCCAACAAAACGAAACAAAACTATCTACGATTACAATGTGAATATGCTGCGTACCACAACCGAATGTATGTCGGCAATTTTAGGAGGCGCAGATGCAATTGCCAATTTACCTTATGATGCATTGTATCATAAAGACAATGAATTTGGCGATCGAATTGCCAGAAATCAGCTTTTAATTTTAAAACATGAAAGTTATTTTGACAAAGTAAATAATCCCGCTGACGGAAGTTATTATATTGAGAGTCTAACAATGCAGCTTGCTGAAAAAAGTCTCGCTTTATTTAAAGATATTGAAGCTAATGGAGGATTTTTGAAACTTTTGAACGAAGGAACAATCAAAAAGAAAATTCAGGAAAGTGCCAATAAAGAGCAAGAATTATTCGATTCTAAAAAAGAAATTTTGTTAGGTACCAATAAATATCCAAACAAAGAAGACAGAATGAAACACGATTTAGAATTGTTTCCTTTTGTAAAAATAAAACCAAGAAAAACATTAATTACGCCAATAATCGAGAAAAGATTAGCAGAGAAAATGGAGCAGGAAAGATTAGAATTAGAATAATCTCTCAAAAAGTAATTAATAAAAAAATCAAAATAAAGTGTCTCAATGATAAGAAAAGACCTTAAACATATTAAGCTACAAAGTCAGAAGTCAGAAGTTGAAAGTCAGGAATTAGACAACCTAACCGAAAACTTTACGACCGCTGAAGGAATTGAAATCAAAAAAAACTACTCGAAGAAAGATATCGAAGATTTAGATTTTCTTGATTTCGGAGCTGGCTTTGCACCCAACTTACGTGGACCTTATGCGACGATGTACGTGAGACGTCCGTGGACCATTAGACAATATGCAGGATTTTCTACAGCAGAAGAAAGTAATGCTTTTTATAGAAAAAACTTAGCAGCTGGACAAAAGGGTCTTTCTATTGCTTTTGATCTTCCAACACATCGCGGTTACGATTCTGACCACGAAAGAGTTGTCGGAGATGTTGGAAAAGCTGGTGTTGCCATTGATTCTGTTGAAGACATGAAAGTACTTTTCGATCAGATTCCATTAGATGAAATGTCTGTTTCTATGACGATGAATGGAGCGGTTTTACCTATTATGGCTTTTTACATTGTTGCGTCTGAAGAACAAGGCGTTAGTCCAGAAAAATTAGCAGGAACCATTCAAAATGATATTTTAAAGGAGTTTATGGTGCGAAATACCTATATCTATCCGCCAACTCCTTCAATGAGAATTATTGCTGATATTTTTGAATTTACGAGCAAAAAAATGCCGAAATTCAATTCAATCTCTATTTCTGGCTATCATATGCAAGAAGCTGGAGCAACTGCCGATATTGAATTGGCTTATACTTTGGCAGACGGTTTAGAATACATTAGAACCGGATTATCAACAGGAATGACGATTGACGAATTTGCTCCAAGATTGTCTTTTTTCTGGGCAATCGGAATGAATCATTTTATGGAAATTGCCAAAATGAGAGCAGGAAGAATGGTTTGGGCAAAACTATTGCAACAGTTTAATCCGAAAAGCGATAAATCTCTAGCTTTAAGAACACATTGCCAAACCAGCGGATGGAGTTTGACAGAACAAGATCCTTTTAATAATGTGGCACGAACTTGTATTGAAGCTTCTGCTGCAGTTTTTGGAGGAACACAATCTCTTCACACCAATGCTTTAGACGAAGCCATTGCGCTTCCAACAGATTTCTCTGCTCGAATTGCTCGCAATACTCAAATTTTTCTTCAGGAAGAAACCAAAATCACTAAAACAGTTGATCCTTGGGCGGGAAGTTATTATGTTGAAAGTCTGACCAATGATATTGTTGAGAAAACCTGGAAGTTAATCGAAGAAGTTGAAGAATTAGGTGGAATGACAAAAGCAATCGAAGCTGGAATTCCGAAACTTCGTATCGAAGAGGCTGCGGCGAGAAAACAAGCCAGAATTGACAGCGGACAAGATATAATTGTTGGGGTAAATAAATATCGCTTAGAAAAAGAAGATCCTTTGGATATTTTGGATGTAGATAATCAGTTGGTTCGTAAACAACAAGTCGAACGTTTGGAAGAAATAAAACAAACCAGAGATTCGGAAAAAGTAAATAGTTCACTAGAAAAATTAATCCTTTGTGCACAAACGGGACAAGGCAATTTATTGGAAATCGCTATTGAAGCGGCTAGAAACAGAGCAACACTTGGCGAAATTAGTAATGCACTGGAAACTGTTTTTGGTCGTTTTAAAGCACAAATCAAATCTTTTAGCGGAGTGTATAGTGCAGCAATTAAAAACGATGAGAATTTTGAAAAAGCAAAACAACTAGCTGATATTTTTGCCAAACAAGAAGGAAGACGTCCTAGAATTATGATTGCAAAAATGGGACAAGACGGTCATGACCGAGGCGCTAAAGTAGTGGCTACAGGCTACGCTGATGTAGGTTTTGATGTCGATATAGGTCCGTTATTTCAAACTCCGGCGGAAGCTGCAAAACAAGCTGTCGAAAATGATGTTCATATTTTGGGAGTTTCATCTCTTGCAGCAGGACATAAAACATTAGTTCCGCAAGTTATTGAAGAATTAAAAGAACACGGACGTGATGATATTATGGTTATTGTAGGCGGTGTCATTCCCTCACAAGACTATCAATTTTTATTTGATGCTGGAGCATCTGCCGTTTTTGGACCCGGAACTAAAATAAGTGAAGCGGCAATAAAAATCCTAGAAGCTTTAATAGATTAAAAAAAGAAATCCCTTTTTGCAAAGGGATTTTCTTTTTCATTTAGTCGTTTACTGTAGCGTTACTATCTGCTTCTATAAAAGAAAGATCGTAACCTGCAAAATCTTTCATGTAGCTTCTCAAAGAAGTTCCGAAAGCATCTCTAAAATGTCTGCCTCCTTTATTTTTGAAAAAATTCTTTACAGAACCCGCACCACCTAAATGCGCTGCAGCTAAAATTCCAGATTCGGTAATTTCGATACCATTGATGATTTTACCGTTGTACTTTTGGATTTCATAACGTAAAATCCATTTATTTTTGGCTAGTAGGGCCATAAAAGCTTTTTCTTGTAAAGCAGGATCTTTTAAAAAGGCTTTATTATCATTAATTCCGATTGCTCTTAAAGCTTTAGAACCAAACTGATATTTACCCATGTAACCAAGAGAATTAACCAATCTGTATTTCCCTTGAGATTCTTTAAAAGCTACAGCTTCTTTAAATCCGATCAGATGATTTCCAGTGTATGGGACATTGGTGTTGGGGTAATCATCTTTTTCTTTTGATGGAAAAATATATTCTGATCCATCTGTTTTCTCAACTAAAAACCAAGGTTTGGTTTCTACTTTGTTGGGAATAAATCCCAAACTTAAAAATGTAATAATAACGACTAAACTCGCATAAAAATACCATTTCTTTATCATAAATTGTTTTTCTTCAAAACGCTGTCACCCTCTTGAAATTTCTACGGTGCAAAGATAAGACATTTTCAAAATATGCTTAAAATCAGTATTTTAACATTTTTTAAGAAAAAGCATGATTCCCTTTTATCCCAACTATAGTAATGGATTCCGTAAGATTTTGATAACCATTTTTTAACCTTGAAAAAGGAAATTTTGAGTCAAAAAAAAATGAATTTTATAATAATTTTAAGGAAAAACACATTTAAAGAAAGAATTTACTTACAATATAATACTCTTTTTTATGTCCATTTTGAAAATAGATTATTGAATTTTATAATTTTTTAATTGAAAAAATGAGTAAATATTTAAAAACATCAGTTGAAAAATCCGTCAAAATATTAATTCGATAATTATTCAATCTAAAGTTATTTTATCAACGAACTAAAAACAAAAAAAAACCGAAACTAAATTAGCTTCGGTTTTCATTTTTTAATTTGAAAGGAAATTATCTTGTTACTCCCTGACTTGCGATCCAGTCAGAATATTTTTTTGCATTTACGTTATGCTCTGCTAGAGTTGCTGCAAATTCGTGATATCCGAAACGTTCAACGCTTGCACAGAAATAGATGTAATCATTTTTTTCTGGATTTAAAACCGCTTCTAAAGCTGTAATATCGGGCATTGCAATTGGTCCTGGAGGAAGTCCTTTATTCACATAAGTATTGTATGGAGACCTCATAACCAAGTCATTATAAAAAACTCTTTTAATAACCTGATCAAAATTATTATCTCTTAATTTTAAAGAATAAATTACAGTCGGATCTGCTTGTAAAGGCATTTCTAAACGTAAACGGTTTAAATAAACGCCTGCAATACGTGGTCTTTCATCTTTTTTAACAGATTCTTTATGAACAATTGATGCCAAGATTGTAGCTTGAACTGGAGTTAAACCCTGTTTTTTTGCTTTTTCAATTCTTTCAGCTGTCCAGAAGTTATTATATTCCTTAATCATTTTATCACGAAACTTTACAGCCGAAGTATTCCAATATATCTCATAAGTATTCGGAATAAACATCGCAAAGACGTTTTCTTCGTTAAATCCGTTTGCTGCTAAGAAAGCAGGATCTTTGATGGCTTTTAATAAAGACAAACTATCTGCTTCTATTTCTTTTCCAATTCTTCCTGCAAAATTTTCCAAACGTTCCTGATTATTGAAGACCAATTTTACCGGAATATTAGAACGCATGGCACGCACTAAATCAATGTTGTTCATGTCTTTCTTTAAAAGGAAACGACCAGATTTTACATTTTCTGGATAATCTCTTTTTTCTGCAACCATTTCGAAGTTGTCAAAATTCTTTACATAAGGAGCTAATATCTTCTTAACATCTGCGTAATTGGCGTCTGTCGGAACATAAACATATACCTCCTGTTTTTCAAATTTAGTATTAGAACTAAAAATTTTACTGATTAAAATAAAACCATAAACCAGCAAAGCTGAAATTATAGCTACGGCACTTATTGTGATTATTTTTTTTAGACTCAAAGCTTAAGTTTTAAATTTGTTTATTAATTAGCTGAAAAATTGCTTCATCGTGATAGTGGTTATGATACAAAATCCAGTCTTTCTTTATTCCGATTTTCTTAAAACCAAATTTAGTAAAAAGTGCAATACTGGCTACATTTTGTACCCCAATATTTGCATACAATTGATGGAGATTTAAATTGTAAAAAGCATATTTAATTAAAAGCTCTAAAGCCTCAGAACCAATATTTTGCCTTTGATTTTCTTGTTTTTGAATTACAATCCCAATTCCTGCCCTATTATTTCTTGGATCAAATTCGAATAAATCTATTAATCCGATAGCAGGAAAGTCTTCGTCTCGACAAATTGCCAAACGAAGTTGTTTTGCCTCATAAATATCCTGATGGGCGTTTTCTAAATATTGTTTAATCAAAAAACGGCTGTAAGGAGTCTGCGTATTGCTAACTTCCCAAATATTCTCGTCATTTTCTATCGAATAAATGAACTCCAAATCCTGAGGTTCAAGCGCACGCAAATAAATAGAATCACCTTTTAATGTTATCATTTACAATTTTAGATTTTTGATTGCAGATTTTAGATTTAAATTGGAAGTTAAAAATTGAAAATTATCAATTAAATCTCGATTGTCCCTTTAAACACAAATTTGGCTGGACCTGTTAAGAAAACATTAGTGTAACCTTCATTTTCTTTATTGAAAGAAACCACCAATTTTCCGCCTTCAACATTTAAGTTTATTGAAGTTTTATCGGTTTCTCCAATCGCGTTCATAGCAATTGCAACGGCTGTAGCGCCAGTTCCACACGCAAGTGTTTCGTCTTCCACTCCTCTTTCGTAAGTTCTTAAAGAAAAGGTGTCATTATCTACTTTTTTTACGAAGTTAATATTGCTTCCTTTTTCTCCATACAACTCTCCGTAACGAATTGCGGCACCGTTTTCTTTTACATTATAATGTTCCAAATCGTCAACAATTTGAACATGATGCGGAGAACCGGTATTTAAAAAAGTATAAGAATCTTTTTTCTGAATTTCATTTACATCAATCATTTGCAAAGAAACAATCGAATCATTATTTACAGAAGCGTGATGTAATCCGTCAGTTGCAATAAAAGTAGTTTTATCATCAATTACCCCCAATTGATTGGCAAAAGCGACTAGACAACGACCGCCATTTCCACACATCGAACTTTGGTTTCCGTCTGAGTTATAATATACCATTCTAAAGTCGGTGTCGGAATCATTTTCAAGAAGAATCAAACCATCCGCTCCAATTCCGAAACGTCTGTCGCAGAGACGTTCAATAAGTTTTACATCTTCTTTTGGAAAAAAATCAGAACGATTATCAATCATTACAAAATCGTTTCCAGTACCTTGATATTTATAAAATTCTATTTGCATTTTTTAGTTGTTAGTAGTACAAAAGTACAAACTATTAATTAAGGAAATGTTAATCATTGTTAAAGAGCGTTAAAGCATTTTTACAAATAATTTTTTGAAGTAAATTTACGTTAAATTATACATGCATAAATTCTAATAACTTAATTATAAATTCTAATATGAAAAGATTTTCATCCTTATTTTTAGTGTCGCTATTAAGTGGTGCTACTACTCTTGGTGCTTACAAGTTATTATTTGAAAGCAACAATTCTTTTTTTGGAAAAGGAAATTCTGTTGTAACCCTTGCCCCCAACTCATATGGAAAAAATGTTGGTTTGGGAGCTGAAACAGTCGATTTTACCGAAGCCGCAGACAAAACAATTCATACCGTTGTTCACGTAAAAAATGTTTCGAGAAGGACCGTAAGCAACCCGATGCTGGAGTTTTTCTACGGATATGGCGGACAGCAGCAACAAGAACAAGTTGGAACTGGTTCTGGTGTAATTATTTCTGAAGACGGATATATTGTAACTAACAATCACGTTATCAAGGATGCAACAGAAATCGAAATTACATTAAACAACAAAAAATCATACAAAGCGAAGCTAGTCGGAACTGATTCTAAAATGGATATTGCCCTTTTGAAAATCAATGCTGATGAAAAACTTCCTTATACGGCTTTCGCAAATTCTGATACTGTAAAAGTTGGTGAATGGGTATTGGCAGTTGGAAATCCGTACAACTTGACTTCAACAGTTACGGCTGGTATTGTTTCCGCGAAAGCGAGAAATTTAGACCAAAGCGGAATCCAATCTTTTATTCAAACAGATGCTGCGGTAAATCCGGGAAATAGCGGTGGAGCGTTGGTAAATGCGCGAGGCGAATTGATCGGAATTAATACGATGATTTCTTCTATGACGGGCTCTTATGTTGGATATTCTTTTGCTGTTCCTTCCAATATTGCTCGAAAAATTATCGAGGATATTATGGAATATGGAAATGTTCAGAGAGGAATTTTAGGTGTAGAAGGTGGCGAATTAAACAGCAGCGCTTCTAAAGAATTGGGAATTACTGAAACGCAAGGGTTCTACATTAATAGAGTTTCTAAAAATTCTGGAGCTGAAAAAGCTGGTTTGGCAAAAGGAGATATTATCGTAAAATTGGATGAGCAAAATATTTCAACTTATGCCGATTTATCTGGCTACATCAATACAAAACGTCCGAATGATGTTGTAAAAGTAACTTATATTAAAGACGGAAAAACCAAAACGGTTCCGGTAACTTTAAGCAAAAATGAATTTTTCAGTGCTGAATTTAAAGGAATCGAATTAGAAAATATTGATATTGCTGACAAAAAGAAATTCAAAATTGATTATGGTGTTAAAATCAAAAACATTACCAATGAAAATTTAATGCAATATCAAAATGAACTTCAAGGTAATATCATTTTAAGTATTGATAATGTAAAAGCGACGAATGTTGAAACGGTTTCAAAACTTCTAAGCAAAAAAGACGAAGGACAAAGTGTCCGAATTGAAATGATCAACAAAAACGGAGAGATTTTCAGAATTATTATTTAAGTCACAGTTTTCGGTTGCGGTTTACAGTAGCCAAAAACTGAAAACTGCAACTGAGACTGAAAACTCAAAAAAGTCATCTTAAGAAAATTAAGGTGGCTTTTTTTATTTTAAAAATAAATCTAAAAATAGCTTACGAAATCGATTGAAATAGATACTTTTGCCCAAAATTTTAAAATAGTGAGCATTTTATTTTTTCAATTATGAGTAACAAATCATTGTACCAAAAAGAGGTATCCTTACAAGTCGACCGAAGAAGAGCCGGAGTCGAATTAATCAAAATCATAAGTGATTTATGGTATGACAAATCCATCGAAATGGTTTTATTTAAAAATCAATTATTGGATAAAAACGTCAGCGATATTATTAATCTTCATCAATACGCTGGAGAATTTGTCGGAAAACCAATCACGATTTTTGATTCGGTAGAAATCGCAAAAGTAGTTTTATCACTAGATCTTCCGCCTGCGAAAATCGATCTTGGAAAATTAACTTACGAATATCAGTTAGAAGATGAAAAATATCCTGATGCGAGATATTTTGTAATCGAAAAACTAAAAAAATCAAAAACTTCCAAAGAAATTCAGCCAAAAGATGTTGTTTTATATGGTTTCGGAAGAATCGGAAGATTATTAGCACGAGAGTTAATGTCAAAAACCGGAAAAGGAAGTCAATTGCGTTTGAGAGCAATTGTAACACGTGATAAAAACGACGCTACAACTTTAGAGAAACGAGCTTCTCTAATGCGTTATGATTCGATTCACGGCGATTTTCACGGTTCAGTAATTGCCGATTCTAAAAACAATGCGCTAATAATTAATGGAACAACAGTTCATATTATCACTGCAAATTCACCCGAAGAAATTGATTATACACAATTTGAAATTAATGACGCTTTAGTCATTGATAATACTGGTGCATTTACAACAGAAGAAGCATTAAAAAGACATTTAAAATCTAATGGCGTAAGCAAAGTGTTGTTGACAGCTCCGGGAAAAGGAGTTCCGAATATCGTTCATGGAGTAAATCAGAACGATTTTAATCCAGATGAATTGGATATTTTTTCGGCTGCATCTTGTACCACCAATGCTATTACTCCGATCTTAAAAGTTATTGAAGAAACATTTGGTGTTGCTAAAGGACATTTAGAAACGATTCATGCTTATACCAACGACCAAAATTTGGTTGATAATATGCATAAAAAATACCGTCGTGGAAGAGCTGCCGCTTTAAATATGGTGATCACAGAAACTGGCGCTGGGAGTGCTGTTTCAAAAGCGATACCCTCTTTAGAAGGAAAATTAACTTCAAATGCCATTAGAGTTCCTGTTCCAAATGGATCTTTGGCAGTTTTAAATTTAGAAGTTAAAAAAGCGACTTCAATTACAGGAGTAAACAAAGCAATGAAGAAATATGCTTTGGAAGGTGAATTAGTGGAACAAATCAAATATTCGCTAAATAACGAACTAGTTTCTTCTGATATTGTTGGAACATCTGCGCCATCAATTTACGACAGCAATGCTACAATCGTTTCAAAAGACGGTAAAAATATTGTTTTATACATTTGGTATGATAACGAATACGGCTATAGCCATCAAGTTATTCGTTTAGCAAAATATATTGCCAAAGTAAGACGTTATACTTATTATTAATTCAACCAAATTAACTATTTTCTTTAAACCATCAAGATTAATCTGGATGGTTTTTTGTTTTTAAATGGGCAAAACAGTCGTACTTTTCACTTCAGAAATTACAAAAACAGTATTGATTAAAGAAACTTCAGGCAAAACAGATAATTTTTTTTGATGAAAATGATGATAACTTTCCATGTCTGGAATTATAATTTTCAACATATAATCAAAATTTCCAGAAACATAATTACATTCCACAACTTCTGGTAAATTCAAAATCGACTGATTAAATCCCTCAGAAGTATCATAAGTCTGTTTGGTAAGCGTAACTTGACAATAAACGGTTAAATTATTCCCCAATTTTTTCTTGTCTAAAATCGTTACATATTTTTCTATAATCCCCTCTTTTTCAAGACGCTTAACACGATCATGAACAGGAGTTAAAGACAAATTTATTTTGTTTGCAATGTCTTTTAATGTATAATGTGCATCTACTTGTAAAAGACGTAAGATTTTTTTGTCAATTTCATCTAAAGCCATAACGAAAACGTTGTATTAAAATCTGTAGATTCAGTCATTTTTTCTTTTTAGAGAATAAATTTCGGTCGTAAAAAGAATATTTTTCTGTAAAAGTAAGAAATAAAATAATATTTTCTTATTTATCACACTTTAAACCATAATTTATTCTCTATCTGTAGATTTGTAAAACAATTTCATTAAAAAACAAAATACATAACAATATGATAATAGGTGTTCCAAAAGAGATCAAAAATAATGAAAACCGTGTAGCATTAACTCCAGCTGGTGTTTCTGAAATGAAAAAACATGGACATACAGTTTACGTTCAGGCAACTGCAGGTTTAGGAAGTGGTTTTGCTGATGCAGAATATGCTGAAGCTGGTGCAGTTATTTTACCAACTATTGAAGAAGTTTACGCTATCGCAGAAATGATCATCAAAGTAAAAGAACCAATTGCTTCTGAATACCCTTTAATTAAAAAAGATCAATTATTATTTACTTATTTCCACTTTGCATCTTCTGAAGAATTGACGCATGCAATGTTAGAAAAAGGAGCCGTTTGTTTAGCTTACGAAACAGTAGAAAAAACAGATAGAAGTCTACCATTATTAGTTCCAATGTCTGAAGTTGCAGGTCGTATGGCGATTCAACAAGGAGCAAAATACCTTGAAAAACCATTAAAAGGTAGAGGAATTCTTCTTGGAGGTGTTCCAGGTGTTCCACCAGCAAAAGTATTAGTTCTAGGTGGAGGAATTGTAGGAACTCAAGCTGCAAAAATGGCTGCAGGTTTGGGAGCTCAGGTTACCATCATGGATTTAAGTTTGCCACGTTTACGTCAATTAGACGATATCATGCCAGCAAACGTAAATACAGAAATGTCAAATCACTATAACATCACAAGAGCAATTAAAGATGCTGACTTAATTGTTGGAGCAGTTTTGATTCCAGGAGCAAAAGCACCTCACTTAATTACACGTGATATGCTTAAATTAATGCGCCCAGGAACTGTTGTTGTTGACGTTGCTGTTGATCAAGGTGGATGTATTGAAACTTGCACCCCAACAACTCACGAAAACCCAACTTTCATTATTGACGATATCGTTCACTATTGTGTAGCTAATATGCCAGGAGCTGTTCCTTATACTTCTACTTTAGCTTTAACAAACGCTACTTTACCATATGCTGTACAATTAGCAAATAAAGGATGGGAAAAAGCATGTGCTGAAAATGAAGAATTGAAAAAAGGATTAAACGTTGCTAATGGAAAAATTCTTTACAAAGGAGTTGCCGAAGCTTGGAATCTTCCTTTTAACGAAGAAATAGTATTAGCAAACGCATAGTGCTATTACTAAAATAGGTGCTTACTAAGTCACTATTATAAAGGCTTTTCTTAATTGAAAAGCCTTTTTTATGGCATAAAAAAAACCTGCCTTTAAAAGACAGGTTTAGATTTTTATCAAGTTTTATTTCTTTTGATCCAAAACTTCGGTCATTACTTTCGCTTCAGTTCCATTAGGAAAGGTTACTTTTATTTTTTGAGCTATTGTTGGTGCAATTTCGGTAATCGCTTTTTTATCATAGGATTCTCCTTTTTTAATATGCCACCCATAAAAAATAGCAGGAACGTGAGTATCATAAGCATAAATAGTTCCATGAGACGTTCCTGTAGTAGAATACTCAATATCTCCAGGCTTATCCACAATTACTAAATCACCATTTTGAGTCACATCATAACCTTTGGCAACAAAGTTTAACGAATAGTCATTTCCAGCATTAGCCAAAATTTCTTCTTCAGTGTAAACTTTTTTAACTTGCGGCTGTGAAATTAAGAATTCTTTAAACGCTTGTTTCACTTTTACTAGTTCTAATCCTTTATCCTTAATAATTTGTTTATTAAAGAAAATATTAAAGTTTGAGTAATTCTGAATTAAATCAACGCCAAAAGTTTTTGTTGAAAAATCTTGTAGGCTTTTCTTAACTTCCTTTGACGGATAATTGTCAACATTGTATTTGCGATCTTTCAAGTAAATTACATTTTCCGCTCCGGCGTGATCTGCAGTCAGAAACAATAAGTAGTTTCCTTTACCAACAGTTTTATCCAAATAAGCTAGAAAGTCAGCAATAGTTTGATCCAATCTCAAATATGTATCCTGAAGTTCCATAGATCTTGGTCCAAGTAAGTGACCTACATAATCTGTAGAAGAAAAACTAACGGTTAAGAAATCTGTAATATTATCTTTACCCAACTCTTCTTTCTCTATAGCTTTTTTAGCAAATTCAGCTAATAAATCATTTCCATAAGGAGTTGCACGAATAATTCCTGCATCATTCTTCTCATACATTGTTTTTAAATCGTATGGAAAAACTGGAGCAGCACTTCCATATAACTTACCCTCATAGGGATTATTGTCTGGAAGACTCTCGTTGTAAGTAGAAACTGGTTTGTATAAATCCCAACCTTTATTGATGTATTTTAGATAGTTTTTCTCGTTATTGAATTCCGTTACCCACTCCGGTAATTTTTCACCATAAAAAGTACTAGAAATAAAAGAACCCGTTTTGCTGTACCAAAATGCCCAGTTAGCAAAATGCCCCGCAGGAAGAATCGCACCACGATCTTTAAGACTCATCCCAATTACTTTTCCATTAAAATTTGTAGCCATTCTAACTTCATCTGTAATTGTTGTACTTTGAAGGTTCTTTGGTGACATTGCACCTTCTTCTGCAGTACCATCACCAACGGTTTTTACACCAGCATCGTCAGTACAATACATATCTTTACCCAGTGTTCTGCTGAACCATTCGTTACCAACAATTCCGTGAGTAGCCGGAGTTGTACCAGTATATATTGAAGCATGCCCAGGAGCAGTATAAGTTGGCATATAATTATAATGCATATTTTGGAAAGTAAATCCGTCATTCATTAATCTTTTAAAGCCATTTGGCGAAAAATCATCTGAAAATCGATATAAATATTCCATTTTCATTTGATCGACTACTATACCTACAACTAATTTGGGACGTTGTTGTGCACTCAAATTTGTAATGATACAAAGTGCAAACAGCAAAATACTTTTCTTCATGTCTAAATAAATAATTAAACACAAAAATAATCATTCCTATTCATATAGTCTAAACTATCGATATTAACCTCCAACATTTTACCATAATTTAACAGTTCAAAAACAAGATATCTATGATTATGGCGTTTCCCTCCGGGCCGTGCTGTCCGCTGTATCTTTTGCGGGAGGGGTGTTGGATGAAAGAGAAGTTGCCGTTCCCCGCAAAAGGATGCCGCTCCCATCACTAACGCCGCCTTGGGCAGGCAGGGATCCAGGTTATAAGGCATTCCAAACCCCTATAAACAAAAAAATCCCCATCAACTGAATGATGAGGATTCTTCAAAGAAAGGCGACGACATACTCTCCCACATGACTGCAGTACCATCTGCGCAGGCGGGCTTAACTACTCTGTTCGGGATGGGAAGAGGTGA